>BNJV01001784.1_pt1 | contig 1558218 bp, 1933 predicted proteins | sample 8540591 | NCBI WGS metagenome assembly BNJV01 (sample SAMD00202457, study PRJDB9452) | human saliva metagenome | host: Homo sapiens
GGTGTTAAAAAGTTAGATAAATAAGAAGTTTTAGTATTAAAAAAAATGTGTGGAAATGGAGATAAATAGGAATTATTTATCTTCAATCCCTAAATTTTTGTAGCATATCGAAAAAAAGAAAAAAATACAATTCTAAATAAAAATTAAAAAAATAAATTAAAAAAAGTATTGACAAAAAGACTTAAAAATAATGTATTATGAAATAGATTAAAAAAAGATTAAAAAAATAATCTTGAAAAATCAAAAAAATTTGAGAAAGGGGGAAAATAAGATTATAAATAATAGATTATAAATTGAGGTTTTGTTGATGTTATTTATAATTAAAAAAATATGAATAATAAAGGGGTTATTAATCAAACTAATAGAACCATGTTATTTGAGGAGATTAATCCAGAGAAAATGGATTTGCTTACATTGATTGATGATGTCAAAGGAATTGATTCTTTTGGATGATGAGAAGATACTTGAGATTAATAAGCATCTTTTTAGTGTCGAGTTTTGATGAATTTTTTTGGAGAAGTTTGAGCCAAAGGTTTATAGCTATTATAATGCGGAAAATCAGAGGATTCAGTATATTTTTAAATAAGCCAGAAGGAATTCCAGAAGAATTTATTAATGAAATAAAAAAATTGATAATGGGAATGTATTTTTTTAAAATGTTGAGTACTTTAATGGAGGCTAGGAAATCACAAGGAATAAGAATGTTGAGTTTAAATTTGAGAATATTTTAGAGTTGATTTCGCCGAAGAAGGTTATTGAAGATATAAAGCAAACTAGAAAGGAAATTGCATATATTTTTAATAAGTATGAGGAATTAGATGATGAAAATCCTAAAAAAAGTTAGAGTATGGAGATAAACTGAATAATAAGTTTGAGGAAGCTTCTCAAAATTATAATAATATTTTGGGAATGTTGCCATTGGCGATTGAGGATATAAAAACTCGGCTTTTGATTGGGAGTGACGAGAGTAGTTTTAAATCTGAAAAAATTAAATTGGGAATGTTGCAAGTTGGAGAAAAGGGAGAATTAGAGGTTATCGAGTATAAGCAAAATGAATCAAATGAGTTAGCTCTAATTGAAGAGAAGAATACGACTGCACTTATGGAAGCGTTTCAAGATGATTATGAAAGTGTTACAGAAGAACCAAATCAGTATATTAAAGATTTAGTAGTGAGAACTTTTGTTCCATTGGCTAAGAACTTTGTTGAGATTGATCAAGAACAAGAAGTTGAGAATTATAATAATTATTTGAGTTTTTATAAGTTTGCACAGGAAGATTTTGTGAAAATTGCAAAACCTTTGATTGAGAAATTATTAGGAATAAAAATGTTTTTTGAGCAATATGAAACGAAAATTTCTATGATGAAACCGACTTTGTTAATTACTAATGTGAAGGCAGAAATGATTGCAAAATCAGGAAATAAAGAGAGATTGCAAAGTTGTTTTTTTAAATACGGTTAATATGAAAAATGATTTCGATAATACAGTTTGGTTTGCAATTTATCCAAATGTTGACTTAGATATTAAAAAAAGGTGAGAAAAAAAGGTTAGAGCGAGATTTAAAGGGACTTCAAATGATGAAAAAAACAGAGAAAAAAATACAATAGAAACATTAACTAATTTGATGATGATTTTAGGTAATTATAAAGTTCAGGTTTTCTTTAATTTTGAAGGAACTTATGAGACTTCATTTGATAATTTGGCAACAAAAGGATTGGATAAATATATTGAGAAAAACATCAATTTTTAGAAAATCAAAAAAATATTCTGAATATTTGATACCAGTAATTCCTAATTTTACTATAATTCCAAAAAGACAAATCTGGTGTGATATTGGACTATAAGATGAAATATGAGAATGATGGTGTTGTCTTTATCAGATGAACAGGAAGATTTGCTGAAGTTTTGGATAGAAGGTGTGTATGTGGATGGAGCGTATGTGGCAGCTGGAATAATTTCGGCTTCTCAATGTCCTAATTATTTAAGAGATAGATTTAATGCGGTTTCGATGGTGTATCCAGGAGTTAGATTTGATATTGAAGCAGATGATAATCCTTATAAGGTTAAAACAACTATGTCTAAAAGAAATTTCAGGATTTACAAATGCGATAAAAGATAAAATTAATCAATTTAACTATGGATTTGTATTTTCTTCAGATAATGCACAGGTTCAAAAAGAGAAAATTAAAAATATTGTAGTTTATAAGGCTAGAACGTTATTAAAAAATTCTGAAGGTGGATACGAACCATTGTATAAAACTTTGACAACGACTTATATTGAAAGAGTCTTAAGATTTGTGACAACTGATTTTTAAAGAGGATAAATTGAATTTATTTTTTTCAGTACAAATCCATCTAGTCAAAAAAATCTCTTTGGTTGAAGGATCAGAAATTTATAAATGGAATTATGCAAAAAGGAGATGATATTTCGCATAAAATTGATGAAGAGATGGGGATTTGTCAGTTAAATATAGTGTTTGCAGGAAATATGAGAAACTTGCAAGTGGAAATTAATAAATAGTTTTTAAAAAAATAAAATGAGGGGGAGTTAATAATGGGATTTAGATTAACAGTAAAAGGACAAAATGAGGAAATATTATTGGATAAAGAAAGCATTTTAGATGTGAAGTATATGTCAGAAACACCTGATGATTCAAATGCGAGAGCAACTGATTTAGGAGTTATTTTAGAAATTAAGGGGAAAATTTTGGCAGCTGCGAATGGAGATACTGAAGATGATACTAGAAAAGTGGCTCAATGGTCGTTGGTTCCTTCTGAATCAAGTGATGCTTATAGACAGGCTAGTTTGGAAGTAATTTCAGCTGGGCAAATGGTTAGAAAAATTGATATGACAAATGTGTTTGTTGTAGATTATATTGAGGAATACGGAAGTCAAGCTGGAACAGGAACATTTTCATTGAAGATTAAACAGAAAAAAGAGAAAGTTATTGAAGTTGCGATTGAAGGAGGTTATGCAGCACAGGAAGAAGCATAATTGTGATTTAATCTAAAAAAAGTTAATGAGAATTTTTTTGAAAATTTGAGAAAATAAATTTGAAAGAATAAATAAAAATACAAAAAAAGTACTGTTTGAATAATAATATAAATTTGAAAAAGATTTACTCAGGTGCAAATGATAAATTTGTTGTCTGAGTAAATTCTAAAAATAATAGAAATAATTAATGTTTTAGAACAAATAATTTATTTATTTGTTGTAATTAGTTTATTATTTAAGAGGGGGAAATATGTTTGAGAATAGGTATCCAATTTTTTTAAGAAAGGAAGTATTTTAGAAAAAAAGGAATTAGATTTGTTGAGGGATAATCCAGTAGAGATAATGGAATTGATGTATTTAGAGGTAAAAGGATGGGATTATAAAAAGGGTTTGACTTGGAAACGGATGAAGTGGAAAAAGTTGTAGTTGTAAAAAAAGGGAATATTGAAGTATAAAGGGAAAATATATTGGCTAAAAAGAAGATTATAGCTTTTTTTATGCCAGATGAAGAAGATAAATATATTTTTGAAATTAAAATTATTTTTCTGAGATTGAGGATAGAAAAATTTTTATATTAGGAGAGAGAGTTTAGGTTAGAAAGAGGTTATGAAATAGATGAAGATGAGATAGAAATAGCTAGATTCATAACTAGAACAGGAGCAGATTTAAGAAATGACTACAATAGTTTTTTTCTGATTTGAGAAGAGATTTTTAATTTGTTGGAAATAATTAATCAAAAAAATATTCTTCGAAAAAAATGAAAGAGGAACATTACATCCAAAAAAATATTAGAAATGTGGGCCTTAGAGGCGTCTGTAAAAAGAAAAATTTGGATATTTTTTTGATGTGAATTTTTTATACAAATTGTTTGCAAGGGAAACTGGAGCGAGAAACAATAATCGCATATATAAATACAAAAATTTATTTCTAAAAAAATGGATTATTCAAATGATGAACTCTATGAAAGTCTATTGAAAAATATTAGAAAAATTTAGGGAAAGAGCGAACAAAACAAGAGAAAAAAACGAATTGTACCGAAAAAAATATCAATAGAATAGATTGGAGAAAAAGATGAACTATTATCAAATATTGGGAGTTTCAGAGAATTTTTACTCGAGATGAACTGAAATCATCGTATAAAAAAATTGAGTGTTGAAATATCATCCAGACAGGAATCCGAATGATAAGAAAGCTGAAAAATATGTTTAAGAAAAATATCAGAGGCTTATGATGTGCTAAAAAAATCCTACGAAAAGGACAGAATATGATAAAAAAAGACATAAATTGAATAAAAAAATTTTTAATGAAAAATTGAGTGTAAAAAAATTCAAAAAAATAAGAATATAAATGAAAATAGAGAAAAATACACAAAAAGTTCAATGAATTTTTTTGTTTACACCAGATAATTTTTAAAAAAATATGTTTGAAAAAGGCATTTAATATTGAGGGAATGAGTAAATTTAGAAAAAAAGAGAACAAAAAAATTCTATTGAAAAAAACTTTTGAGAATTTTTTTAATGTGAAGGGGAAAAAAATAAATGTGGAGAAGAATTAATATTTTTTTAGAAATTTTAGAAATATTTTTAGAAGACCATTTGGACAAGGAAGTTTGTATCGATTCGAAAGATTGAGTAGAAATGTAAGTTTGAAAAAAAGAGGGAAATCTGAAAAAAAGATCAAAAATTATCTGTAGACAAAGGTATTAAAAAAATATGAGAAAAGACAATTATCTTCAAAAAGAGGATAAGTAAAATTTTTGAGTGGAAAAATATTATCATTTTAGCTGTGTTAACTTTAACATTGATTTATGTTCATTTTTTTCTGGTTATTCTACAAAAAGTTTGTATATTTCGATATTTATTTTTTTATCGGAGTAACTCTTTATTTATTAATTGTGGAAAGATTTAAAGAGAAGGTTAAAATAGAAGGAAAAAAATAAATGAGATAAAAAGCGAAAGAGAAAGAGAACATAGCAATTTTTTTGGATAGAGTAAAAAGAAATAGAAGAAGTAGAGAAAAATCAATTGGAAAGTATAATTTTGAAAAAAACTCGGAAGATTATGATATTAAAATTTGGAAAGTAGGAAGAGCTACGTCACTTTTAATTGGAAAGAAAACGCCTAGAAATAAGGTTGATATTGATGTGAGCGAAGGAATTTATTCGAACTTGGTAAGTAGAGCTCATGGACTGCTTAATAGAGTTAATGGAGTTTGGTATTACGAGGATTTAGGTTCACAAAATGGGAGTGGGATCGAAAAAAATCAGATAGGAGAAAAGTGAAAAATTAGAAGAAATACACCGATTAAGGTGGAATCAGGAGATATTATTTATTTGGCAACAACAAAATTGTTGTTAATTTGATTTTTTTATTAATTACAATTAAAATTGTTACTAAAATTAAAAAAATGATGAAAAAAATATAAAAAAATATTTTTAAATCAAGCTAAAATAAAAAAATTTGATATAGAAAAATTTATAGAATCGCAAAGAAATTGGGTAGAATTAAAAAGAAAAAGAAATTTTTATTTTTGGAATAGTATTGGGAATGAAAAAGAAAAAAATTAAGAGCTCTTACAGAAATGACTGAAAATAGAATTTTTAGATTTTTGATAGTTATCTTGAAGATTATATTGAAGAATTTGAGTAAAAAGTGACTGATAGAAAATAAAAGATAGATTAAAATTGAGGTTTTAAGAAATGAGAATGAAAAAAATAAAATTTAGGAGGAATTATTAATGAAAAAAATTTTTTTATCATTGATATTGTTTTTTTAGGGACGTTATTTAGCTGTAATGGTGGCACGAAAGAAAGTAAAGGAAATTATTGAAAAGAAAGTAAAAAAATCTTTCTACTCAAAAATGAAGTTATAAAAAAATCAGAAAAAAATTGAAAAAAATGTGACAAAAATTCCAGAGTATGATTTGAATGTTACAAAAAAATAACTTTGAAAAAAATAAAGGAATTAACGATATAAAATGTTTGGCGAAAATATAAAAAAATTTAAGAGAACTAGATTTAAGATGGAATAAAATAAAAAAATATTGAAGCATTAGGAAGTTTAGAAAAAAATTAGAAGTTTTAAGAATAAATTTCAATCAAATAACAGATATTAAACCGATCTTGAATTTAAAAAAATTTGAGAGAATTGTGGTTGCATAATAATAAAATCAAAGATATAAGAGGAATTGGAAAAATTGTCAGAATTAAAAACATTTAGATGTAAGTTATAATCCTTTGGAATACGGAATTGAGGAGATACCTAGTTTGAAAAAAATTGAAACGGTTTGAGATTAGGAAGACTCCCAAAAAGATTGTGGATTATGTTTATGATAATTATCAGAAATTTATGTCTTTAGATGAGATTTTTATATCTGCTCGAGTGCAAGAAAATATCAAAAAGTATGATAATGAAGCGAGATATCCTAATTTTTTTCTGATTTTTGGAGAGAAAATAAAAAGATTTTTGAAACATATAAAACTATAAAAAGAGATTGAAATGACAATGATTTCAGAGAAAGATGTCCCAGAAGTAATATTAAATAAAAATAAAGAAAATTAAAGAGGGAAATGATGAAGATGAAAGAGGTGGAATTGGAAGTTTATGGATGTATAAAAAAATGGTAAAAAAATTCTGTATATTCTATAAGGGCAACTAGTGCTTATGGAGGCTATACTACAACGTATTATTTAAGAAATGGAAAAATATTTAAAGTTGAAGGTTCAGATCTTTTAGCTTTTATTAGAAAGTCCAAGTGGAGAAAAATTTATATTTGGCACAAATCTCAGCTCATGGACGACCTAATTATATAATTGTAGATTTTAATAAAAGGAACACTTGTGGAGGAAGAGAGAGAATGAAGATTTTTAAAGGTTCTATGTGGAGTGTATTAGATTATAGAATAGGAAAATACAAATAGAGGTTCAGATTTTATGGGGGTAAAATATGAAAAAAATAGAATTTTTTTGAGGGGAAAGATATTGGAGATAGTGCTGTTAAATTTTTTGATAAGTTAGCTTATTTTGAAAGTAGTGGAAAATATAAACCAGAGAATGATGAAGATCTTTATATTGGAAGGTATCAGTTAGGTACAGATGTTCTTGCTGATATTGGATGGGTGCAAAAAGATGCAACTTGGAAAACAGCTAGATTTAGAGGAGAAGCAGCAAAAAAGTGGGGATTAACTAATAAGAATAGTTTTTTTAAATAATCCGAAAGCTCAAGATGAAGCAATCATGAAGTCTTTAAAAATATAGATGGCTATCATTAAAAAAATATTCTAATAAAAATTTGTCAGAGAATAAATGTTCCAATAAATGGAATTTATAGAAAAATCATACGGTGATAAGCTTAGAGCATCTGAAAGCTCAGTAAAAAAAGTATTATTAAGTAAAAAGTCTCAGGGCTTTAAATCAGAAGATCTTAGAGGTAAAAAGTTTTATTCTAACTTCATCAGGGTTATTGGGAGCCGCTCATTTATGTGGTCAAGGAGCTATGTCAAATGCTATAGGAAAAAAATTTTTAAAGGGATATATGATATTCCAGTAGATGGAAATAGCCTTCCTTGCTTATTTTTATCATGAAAAATTTATCAGGACATGACTTATCAGTAATAATAGGATTTAAAGACAATTGTTCTGTTAATAAAGTAGTTTTAAAAAAACGATACACAGAGTGATAATAAAAAAATAAATAAAGAAGCAAAAACTACTGAGCAACCACAAAATAAATTAAATAATAATGTAGCTAAAACCATCAATGACAACAAGTTCTAATTCTATAAAAAAAAGGAAAGTCCTAATAAACAAAAATGCGTCAAATATAGTGAAGAAAACAGATGAACCTAAAAACAATAGCACCAAAAAAATATTTAATGAATTGGATGAAGAAAAAGATGGGGTGTATATTTTTTTAATGGGCAGAAATTTGAGGAAGTTTGGGATACAGAGGAGTATAGGAAAGATCGTGAGTTGATGAGTTCTCAGAAGGCCCCAGAAATGGTTTTTTTGTGAATCAGAGTGAAGTTAATGTAGAAAGATTAAAAAGCAAAAATTTTTTTAGATTCAAATATGTATAATCAGAATTATATTAAATATTTGGAGGTTAAAACTGGTAAGAAGGTTCTAGAGGAGAACAAAGATGATATAGAATTGCTTTTTGAAGATTTATGATGAAGCGACAAAAAGATGAAAATGGAATAGGAAATATTATAAAAGCAAGAGAATTTTTGATATTTTACGGGAAAGAGAGAAAAATTCTGAAACGATTAGAATATAAAAATATTATTTACTATATATTTTCGACACCTATTAAAAAAATAAAGGAAAGATAGAAACATTAGAATATATTTTAGGTCAATTTAGTGCGAAAATATGTTGTTTATCCAGATAAAAAAAGCCGATAAAAATCTTATGAGGCAGAGAAAAGTTTTATAGAAAAGAATATGAATGTTTCAAGTCATTTGTTGAAAAATGATTCAAATTCAACTAAAATTCAAAAAGAATAAGTTGCCAGAAGAATATAATAAATATTTGAAAGGTATCAAGGATATTGATGACATTTTCGATAAGGGTTGAAAAAGAGGTTTCATGAAAATTTTGTTAATATGCACTGTGAAAATTTGATAAGAGAACTTTATCAAGACGAGAAAGAATTTAAAGAAAGTTTTTTGTTAGATGAAAATGGTGTTTTAAAAAAAATCCATTATCACGGAGAATTATTGATAATATCATTGTCGAATTTTTTTGAAGGTTCAAACTGGTTTTTAAAAGGTGAAAAAGGAAGATAAATATTTTGATAATCATAAATATAAGGATAGTAATGTTATTAGGAATTATTTGTTGTGGTATGTAAAAAGGCAGCGTGGGATTGATTTACCTTCAAAAAAAGTGAAACGGGCCTATTTGATAGATTGGAAAAAAATCGGAAAAGAGATTAGAATTACAACTGTTTTTAAAATGATTGGATAAGTTCTAAATCGGTTATAAAAGTTAGGAATATTCGAAAAAAATTTCTCAATTAATTAGTGAAGTTTATAGTGAATATAGAGATAAAGCTGATTATGATAAAGATAAAAGAATATTTCAACAATTATTTAAAAACGAGTAAGGAAATTAGAGATTATGCGGCAAATATAGATTCTATGGATATTTATTCATTCTATAAAGAGTTTTTATACTTTGGATAATGTCGTGAACCCAACTGGAAATTTATTTGTGAATGACAATTGTATTTTGAAATGTACAATGGCAGATGATATTAGTAGATTAATTATTGAGCAGGAAAGTGTACGTTTACGAGGTGGGAAACAGGCAAATATTTTGGATAAGAAAATATTACCATTTAAAATGTGTAAAGCGATTGGAAAATGTAAGCCAGAATTACTTGAAAAATGGGAAAAGTTGACTGATGTGAAAGTTCGAAATTTTCCAGCTTTATTGAATACAGCAACAATAAAGTGTAAATTTGGTGGTGTGATAAGTATTGATGATGCGGGACAAAATACAATTGGAACAGCTTCTGATAAGGAAACTAAATTGGGAGAAAGCACTCGAGATGCTGATTGTGAGTACAAATTGTTGATTGATATTTGTAAAGACGTAAATAATAATTTTATGCAAACATTATTGAAGAAAAACTGTCAAAAATTTTTCCAAGAATAAGAAGTATTTAAAGGATGTAGAAAAATATAGTTTCTACAGATGTGTTAACTAAAATGTGTAATGTGTCTAGGAAAGAAGATTCATCAGAAAAGTAAGAAAAAAAGAATATGAGAAATTGTTAAATGAGAATAAAATAAAAATGGAAATGGCAAAGAAAGAAACGTCTTTTGAAAAAGAAAAGGATTTGAGAGAAAAAAATTTATGAAAGTTTTTAAAGAAGCATATAAACGAGTAAAACAACTGTCGAATCCAGCATTAGACACAAAAAGGTATTAAAAAAATTATGGAATTTCTTTATGTGACTATCAAAAGAAAAAAATTTTTTTATTCGGCAAAAATGTTACCTGTTATAGTGTATGGATACTTTAATGAAATCTGGGAATTTTTGATATTAGTTCTGAAAATATTGATAATATTGTGAACGAATTAAAACGATGAATCAAATAATAAAGAAGCAGAAATATTATGGGTATTGAATAATCCTAATTACAATGTATCGATTCAAGAAAAATAAGTCTGAGAATCAAAAAAATCATTAGAAGTGAATACTCCGATGTAAAAATGTGGTCTCAAATTGGAGAAAATTTATACAAAAAAATTAGAATTACCTCCAACTGAAAAACGATATTCTTGAGGAAATTCGTCAAAATGGAAAAAGTTTTATCAACGTGTCCTTTTAGTTTAATGGAATGGAATGAAAATCATTATTCGGATGTTAAAAATAGCAATATAGATAATCAAAAATTTTTTTCTCTTGATGAAAAAAATAGAAAATATGAAAATGGAAGATTTTCGGATATAACAGAATGAAAAATAGATGATAGTTTTTTTGGAAGAAATGTATGTTGAAAAATGAAAATGTGAATAATGATACGAAACATGAAAATATTTTTTTAATTCAAAAAGATAAAATGAAACAATTTGAAGTGAAAAAAATTCACAGAAAGATTTATCAAAACAACCGAAAACTCAAACAAAAGAAGTGGTTAAAAAGCCTATTCAAAGTATGAACCAACAAAATAAGATAACTACTCAAAAGCCAACTACGAATAATGTCAAGAGTGAAACTATTGCTAAAAAAACTTCATCAAATGTAGTTGTTAGTAAGAATAATGTAAAGGAAAATTCGAATACTAGTAAGAGTAATTCTTGTTCAGGGAATAGTTGTCCTCATAGTGGAGTAGAGGGAAACTATATTTTAGATGTAATGAGAATAGAGGAGTTGTCGCTAGGAACACTATCTAAATTCCGTATTTTAGATCCTAGTGGTAGAGAGGTTGCGGGATTTAATGGTTATGTAGTGGAAAGAGAAGGGCCTGATACGATTGTTTCTGGAAGGAAAAAAAGGATTGTACAAGGAACGCATGAATTAAGGTGGCATGAGAGACCGGATAAAAAAGATGAAAAAGGAAATGTGACAAGAGAAGGCTATTTAGCGATTGGTGTTTTTAATAACACTGAAAATTCAAAAGGATTGTTTAATAAAAAATTAAAGAGAAAAGTTTTAATTTATGAAAAAAGGTGGATTTTAATTCATCCAGTTGGTAAAAGTTCTGGACTAGAAGGATGCCTAGCACCTGCTAAAGGATACACAAAAGATAAAACAGCATATTTTACTGTAGGTTCAGATAAATTATTTGGTGATATAATAAAAATTTATTAAGAAAAATAGAAGGGAGAAAGGTTAGAAATTGGGATAATCTTAGAAAATTTAAGTTAAAAGTTTCTAATAAAAATTTAAAAAAATGTTGTAGAGAATTAAATTTTTTTAGAAAGGAAGGGTGTAGAATGAAAAAAATTAATAATTTTATCAATATTAGTAATAATTTCTTGTAGTGCTGAAAAACAAAGGCAATAAAGAAGTGAAAGCTTTAAAAAAAATAAGGGGGATATTAAAAAAATGGAAATTCAAAGGCAAAAATAAAATTGAAACATCAGATTTAGAAGAATTTTTTTAAAAAAATTATTCTTATTTAGACAGGATTCTTATAAAAAAAGTAAATATTTTTGATATGAATGATTCAAGTCAAGATATTTTTAAAAAAATATATCGAAAAATAAAGAAAAGAAAAATGATAAAATTAGAAAAGCAGTTCACAAATTTTTGATAATGAACCTAAGGAAAAAAAGAATAAAGAAAAATAATTTCAATATTGTTGGAATTGGAAGAAAAAGTGACAAATCATGATATTGATTGGTTACTCAATAAAGAAGATATATATGAATATTTAATAAAATGAAATATCTGAATATAATTATAAATTGCCTAAATCAAAGTTAGATGAGGATAGAGAAAGCATTTATAGAAAATCTTTTTTTGAATTTTTTTAGAAAAAAATTATTCTAAAGATCAAATAGAAAAAAATTTTTGAAGTTATAACGATTAATCCAGAATACCTTTCTTACGATATAGATGGAAGATATGGATTAAGGAAAGTGGATGAAGTGATATCAGAATTGGAAAAAAATATGAACCTATTACATCTGAAGAATGGTCAGAAAATGAAGCTAGATCAGGAGAAAAAAAGTTTTTTTGAGAATCAAATTGAAAATACACTGGCACCAGCATATATATTAACTGATAACAGGATAGTAATGGTAGACATGAATGATAACAATAAACCGGTAAAAAGAAATTAAAAATAACAGATTATAAGAAAGTAGGGATAATTATTTATAAAAAAATATTGTTTATATATATGATAATGGTATGATTTATGAGTATTCTGGAAGAAAAATTTGAGAATGTAAAAAAATAAAAAGTTATGCAAAAATTAAAAAAAGATATTTTTCTTTTTTTGAGGGGGATAATGAAATTAGATAGATGTAGAAATGGGCACATGTATGATATTGCAAGGTATAAATCGTGTCCATATTGTAAATCGGAAGGATTAGAATTAGAAGTAAAAGAAGATAAAATAAATTTAATTGAGGAAATGAATGATGATGAAAAAACAACGGCTTATTGGGCAAAGGATTCACAGGTAGATCCAGTTGTTGGGTGGATTGTTTGTATTGAAGGGGCTAATAAAGGGAAGGATTTTCGTTTGGTAAGTGAACGAAATTTTATTGGTCGTGGAGATGAAATGAATATTCAAATAATAGGTGATATGTCAATTTCTAGGAAAAATCACTGTTCGATTAGCTATAATCCAAAACAAAGAATGTTTATGATTACTCCAGGAGAGGCAACAGGGCTGATTTATGTTAATAATGAGGCGTTGTATGATACTAGAGAATTGAGAATTTATGATTTGATTGAAATGGGAGAGAGTAAATTCGTGTTTGTAAACCTTTGTGGAGATTTTTTTGAGTGGAATAAAGAGAAATCAAAAATGCTAAAAGATGGGGAATAGTTTTTTTAAAGGAGGGGGTTAATGATCTGTTTTTTTAGATAAAATAGATTTTAGAAAAAATGAGGAAAGATGAATCAAAATTTATAACAAAATTCTTTAGTGAGCCAGGTACTCAGAAAAAGAATAATGATTATTTTGGTTTTTTGCAATTGGATAATTATGCGATTTGGGTTGTTGCTGATGGATTTGATGCAGAAGAAGGTGCAGAGATTGTATCAAAATTGGCGGTTGAATCTGTTATTGAGTATTTTATGTTGCATCCACGTTTTAATACAGAAGTTATAAAAGAAATGATTGATTATGTGAATTTAAAGATTCGAGAAAAACAAGAAGAAACAGAAAGATATTCGTTGATGCATGCTTCCCTTTTGGTTGTTATAAGTAATTATAATTCATTTTTATATGGAAATGTAGGAAATACAAGACTTTATCATATGAGAAATGGCTATATAGTTTCTCAGAGTAGAGATGATAGTATTGCTCAGTTGCTTGTGGAGGAAGAAGCACTGAATGTGAATGATATTAAATTTCATAGGCAGAGAAATGATTTATTGCAGGCTGTGGGAGATTATGGAAAAATAAAGCCAAATTTGATAAAAGAACCAGTTAGTTTGGAACAGAATGATGTACTCTGTTTGACGACTATTGGTTTTTGGGAAAATGTGGAAGAAACTGAAATGGAAGTGGAATTTTCTAGGCAAGAAAATTTAGATAAATGGCTTGAATCTATGAAAAATGCTGTTATTTCTACATTACGTGATGATGTAGAAAATAATACACTTGCTATTGTAAAAATTGAAGAAGTTGCTTCACCAGAACCAGTAGAGAAAGATAGGAGAAAGTTTTATTTGAAAGCTGTATTGATTGGTGCTGCGATATTAATAATTTTATTATTTTTTTGATATTTTTTTAATATTGCTAAGAAAAATGAAATATTGAAAAGAGCAACGATTTATAGTCAACAGGCAGATGATGAATTAATGAAGAAAAATTTTAATAATTCAATTGAGGATTTGAAGTTGGAACTAGGGGAGTATGAAAAGTTGAAATCTAAGAGAAGAGGAATTATTGGATTTTTGTCTGGAATTGGTCAAGATAAATCTAGGATTGATGGCTTGGTTGCAGAAAATAAAAAGAAAATGGAACAGACTGAAAAATTGAAGAAGGCGTTTCAAGATGTGAATCAAGGGAATGAATTGTTTACTAGTGGAAATTATGATGAGGCTACGGAGAAATATCAGGCAGCTAAATATGCGTTGGAAGAAATTTCGTATAAAAGGGATGAATTGAATATTAACGAAATTTTGGAAACTTTGAATACGAGAATAAATTCAGCATCGAAGTTAAAGGAAGCACAAATGTTAGAAATTTCTGGAAATCAAGCAGTTACGGCTGGAAATTATAATTTGGCAAAAGAGAATTATAAGGCGGCTTCTGAGATTTATTTGAGTAATGGAAGGGCAGATTATGTTACAAGTATTGAGAGAAAGATATCAGAAATAGCTGATAAAGAGAAAACGGAATATAATGGTGCGATGTTAGTAGAAAATCAAGCAGATTTATTATCGCCAACTGATATAAATAAGTCAAGAGAAGCGTATTATAAGGCTAGGGAGATGTATCAGACTTTAGGAGATACTGTAAAAACACAGGAAATTGATAATAAAATTCAAGAAATAAATTCTAGAGAAATGGCAAAATTACAAACAGCAAATAATTTAGTGAAAGAAGGATTGAGTCAATTAGCAGCAAATAATCCTGCAGAGGCCATATCTACATTAACAAAAGCTAAGTCTATGTATGAAGGATTGAAAGATCATAATAATGTATCAAATGTAGAAAAATTCATATCACAAGCACAGTCATTCATTAAATATGAAAGTGAAAGTGAGAAAAAATTGAAAGATTTGGAAGTAGATTATAGTGAGAGGTTAAAACAGCAAGAAATAATGTCACACCAGGCATTAATTGCTAAGGAGGCAGAAATTGCTGCACGTCAAAATGAAATAGAGCAGGAGCGAATTAAGAGGGAGCAAATTAATAAAAGAATTGATGAAGCTACTAATTTAGAGATGCAGGGAGATCAGCAATATTCATTGGGAAGATATTCAGAAAGTATGAGTAAATATGAAGAAGCTAAAAAAATATTAGAAGAATTGAAAAATTCAGGAGATTTGGAAGTGCAGAACTCGAAAATAGAATATTTGGATAAAAAAAAAGGTTAAGAGCGAGGGATATTTGTATGAAAAAGAAGGAGATGATGAGGCGAAGAAGAAAAATTGGAAGGAAGCTGAGAAAAAATATCAGTCTTCATTGGGAAAGATGAAAGAAGTGAATGAATCAAGCGAGATACAAAAAAAGTATAGAAAAAAATTAAAAAAAAAGCAACGAAAAAAAGGCTAATAAAAAAATGGTGGCAATTTTGGAAATAGAAGGGGAAATGGTTGGAAATAGGAAAAAAATAGAAATAAAAATAGATACATTTTTTTCTTTTAAAGAGTATGAAGGAATAGTTGAAAAAAATACTTATTCAGCTTATATTCCTGATGAGAAAAAGAGTATTTGGACTTTAGTCGTAGATGATGAAAAATGTAGAAATTTTTTGCTAAGATTGGTGTGGAAAAGTATTTTTGAAAAGATATTTTCAAAATGATGAGATTAATAGTGAAAAATATTTTTTTGATTTAATGGTAACTGGATTGGAAAAAAATTAAGGAAAGAAAGCAAGTTGTAAGAAAAAATTGATATCTAATAAAAATTTCAAAAACTTCGATAATAGTTGTACTTATAGAAAAAAATCGGCTTTTTGGTAGGAAATATTGGAAAGAATAAATTAAAAAAATTTTTTTAGAGAAAAATATGATAGTTGAAGAAATTTTTTTGGAGATGAGATAAAAGAAATAGTGATTAATAAAAAAATGATTATATTTTTAGTTGGAACTCCTAAATTTTGGAAATTGATTAATGAAAATGAAATTGTGGATGCATTGATTCGATGGAATAGTAAAGGTGAGTTAGAAAATTATATTAGTGAAAAAAAGTAATGAAAAGTGAGAAAAAGTTAAATATGACAATTCCTTTTTTTCGATTTTCATTGAGGATATTTTGCAAGAAGATGAAGAGGTATATCTTATGAAAAAAAGATTACGGCGACGATTCTTTAAAAAAATATTCTTCTGATGTTGATTTTTTTATTTTTCATTTGTAGTTTTTTGGAAAAAAATATGGCTTATAGAAAAATGGAATCTGAAGCAGAAAAAAACATCTAATAATCTCTGAAAAATTACTTTAAGAATAAAAAAATTTGTTGAATCAATGAAAGAAATTGATTTTTGTGATAGATAAGTATCGTAATTTGAAAAGTAAGGATAAGAATGTAGAAAAATAAAATTGATAAATTACTGAAAAAAAGAGAAACTATAGATTTAGAATCGAAGAAAAATGTTTTTAGAGTTAGAAAAATAAGAAGTTGTTGGAGGAAAGGAAAAGGTTAGAATCAGATGTGGCTTTTAAGTGAAAAATCCTGAAAAGGTTAAGTCAGGAGAAATTTCAAAAAAATCATACAGAAAAATAAGGATAAAATGAGTATTTCAGAGAATAGTAATAAGAATGAAAATCTTAAAAAGTAATTTAGAAAAGTCGAATGTGAAAAATATATGAAAAAAAATAGAAGAAAGAAAAAAAGAAATAAAAAGCAAAAAAATTTTTGGAAAAAGGATTTAAAACAAGAAAAATCAGTAAAGAAAAAGGATATTTCAAAAAAATAGAAAAAGTGTCGAAATTTAGAAAACTTTAAAAATCTCAACTCAAATTATAGTTTAGATGAAGAAATAAAAAGAAATTGGAAAAATATTGGGAAGAGATGTGACAGGGAATAAGAGTTAAAAAAATATTAAGAATAAATATGAGGAGAAAAATGGATTTTTTTACCATTAGATTATAAATTTCAGAATAATTATGAGATAGAGGGATATATTGATGAGACAGAATTTTCTAATGTTTATTTAGTTTCTAAATTTAATAAAAAAATACGTTATTAAAGAGTGTTTTCCAAAGTCGATTACAATTAGGGATGATGATTTAAAAAAATATTTACGAATAAAAAAATATAGAGAAGTTTAATTTAGTTAAAAATAGTTTTCAGCGAGAAAAAGAAATTTTAGAAAAGTTGGATAAAAAAATAAAGATGTTATTAATTTAGTAAATTTTTTTGAAGAGAATAATACAATATATTTAGTTTTTGGAATATTTTGAGGGGATTAATTTGAAAAAAATATGTTTTTGGAAAAATGAATTACCTGAAAAAGAGATTTTACAGATATTTTTTTGGAAATAGTTAAAATTGTGATTGAAATATATGATGAATGTGTGATTCATAGGGATATAAAAACCGTCTAATATTTTGATTAATGGAAAAAAATGAAATTAAAATTATAGATTTTTGGGACTGGATTGTTGAAAGGTAATAGGAATGGAGATTATATTAAAGTTACAGAAGGATATTCTGCGTTGGAAATGTATTCACTGAAAACAGAAATAGATGAGAGAAGTGATATGTATAGTTTGTGTGCGTTGTTGTATTTTTATGTTGGAAAAAGAAAAAAATTGAAAAAGTGTATTGAATAGGTTTTTATAGTGAAGAGTTAACTTTTGAACGCAAAAATTAATGAAGATTTGAAGAGAATTATGGAAAAAAAGGGTTGGCGATACATAGAAAGGAAAGATATAGAAGTTGTCTAGAGATTTATTCTGAAATTTTGAGATATATTGAGAAATTTGAAAATTAGAATAGGGAAATATTGGTATTTTTTATGTAAGCATAGAAATGAAATTAATAGTATTTTTGAGAATAAAAAAATTAAGTAAATAGAAAAAAATGAATTGATAAAAAAATAAAAGGGAGAAAAAAATGAGGTTATTTTTACGAAGAAGAATTAAAAAGAAAATCGTATTATGAAATGCTTCAAATTGCGATTGATGAAAGGCTTGTGGAAGCACAGGTTGATACATTGAGTCGGAAAGAATTGATAGAAGTAATATTGAAATATCGAGGAGCTAGAGCAGATTTTTTTGTATTAAAAATTATAAAGAAAAGGGACTTGAGAACATTCAAAAAAATTATTTGATGATAAATTGAATAATAGAATACATCATGAAAATACGATAAAGGTTCCTCATAAAATTGTATTGTATAAGGAATTGGATTTAACGAAAGAAGATAGTTATAAAAATTGAATTGCCAGATAATATTAGTAAAGCGAATGCTTTTTGATAAATGCAAATAATTATTTATGTGGAATTTTTTTCAATTGGAAAAAGATTTAGATTCTAAAAAAATAAATTTTTATTTAATTAGTAAAAAAAGAATTTTTTTAGAATAGAAAGTTTGAAAAATAATAAATTTTCATTGTTATTCTTTAAAGAGAGGGATATCCAGTTTATCTACAGATTTTTATAATGCAAAAGAGGCATCACAGCCAACTTATCCATATAGGTTAGATTATTATAAAATTGAACTTGAAAAATTTTGAAGTGAAAAAAATTTAGAGACAACAAATACGACTTTGTGTATTGATTTTTGGGACTGTTAATACATCAGTTGGGGCCTATTTAGATAGAAATTATGTGAGAGATTTGCCTTCAAATGATATTTTTAATTGGGAATGTAAAAATAAATGAAATTAATTATGTGAAATTTAATGATGGAGAAAGACATTACAGAGAGATTTTTTTCCTACATTGGCGTATGTTTTGGATTGTAGTAATCCTAATGATATTAAATATTTGTTTGGATATGATGTTATTAGAAAACTTGAGAAAAAAATAATTATGTTGTTAATGGATCGTTATTTTATGGGCTAAAAACGTTGGGTTCATGATCATAGAGAGAAAGAAAAAAATAAATGATGAATTTGGTAATATTCTTTATATTGAAAGAAAAAAAGATTATAAGAGCATATTTGAAATATATTGTTGAACGAGCAGAATATACTTTTTAAATGTAAATTTAAGAAAATACATGCTTCGAGTCCAGTGAAATTGAAAGAGCAATTTTTTTAGAAATGTTTCAAGAGATTTTTTTACTGTGGAAAAAAATGGAGAAAAGACTTTTGAATATGAAATTATTAGAGAAAATGCAATGGACGAGGCAATAGCAGTTTTGTATAATACGATAGAAAATCAAATAAAAAAAGAAAGTATAAGGAAGGCGAAGAATACAGTGCTTTAATTATAGATTGTGGAGGAGGAACGACAGATTTAGCAGCTTGTAAATATGTGATTGAGAATGAAAGAATTTCGTATTATTTGGATATAAAAACAAGTTTTTGAGAATGGTGATGAAAATTTTGGTGGAAATAATATGACTTACAGAATAATGCAGTTTTTTAAAAAGTTGTGTTAGGAAATTTGTATACTAAAAAAAGAAAAATTATTTCAATAAATGATTTAATTGAATACGATAATGATATGATTTATAAAGTGATTGATGAGTTTGGGATTGAAAAAAATATTTGAGAAATTACAAAGTGAATATGAAAAAAATATGAAACAGTTATACCGACAAAAATATTCTAATTTTGAAAATAAAATGAGCGAGGAATATAAAAAGATTAGAAATAATTTCTATATGTTATGGGAAGCTGCTGAAAAATTTAAAGAAGGAATTTTTTTACGATTGATGGAAGATTGAGAACAAAAATTTGATGTTCCTCGTCTGAAAGATTCTTTTCAAAAAAAGTAATGATATGCACATAACTCAAATAAAAATCATGGATTATTCACATATTAGAAAATGGAATTTTTTTAGAACGATAAACGAATATTCAAACCATATTTTTTTACAATTAAAGAAATTGAAAAAAATAGTAAAAAGCTGATATTTACAATATGTTGAGAAAAATTTTTTTGAATACTTACTATAATGAAGGAATTTTTATTTGAATATTCATTGATAAAATTGAGTGGACAATCTACAAAAAAATTAGTACATTTCAAGAAGTTTTGAAAGAATTTGTACCAGGGAAAAATGATTGAGTATAAGGAGTTGAGTCATCGTGATGACTATGAATTAAAATTGAATTGTTTGGATGGAGCTATAAAGTATTTAGATTATAAAAGATTTGGGCATATGAATGTAAAAATTGAGAATGAAGTGCCGTTAGTTCCTTATTCTGTATGGGTTGAAAAAAATATGATGGTGAAAAAAATCGAAATGATAAAGACTTCTAGAAAGGCTGATATTTTAAAAGGAGAGATTGATAAAACAATATCAGCTGAAGAGTTAAAAATATATGTTTACAATGCGGAAGGAGATTTGAAAAAGGAATTAATTTATAAAAATGATGATGATTACGAGGAAATGGATGCAGAGGATATAATTCCTATTTTTTTAACGGAGTAATTACGCAAAATGATACTGATACGATACAGAATTTAACAACAAGATTTTTTTATTTATACTGATTTAAATAATTGGGGATTTTTTTGTATTTCCTATTCAAAGATACGAAGATCAGTTATTTTTTTAGGGAAAAAGCAATATTTTTGCATTTGAAGATGACTTGAATGAAATATCATATTTTTGATGGAAAACATTAAATGGAGAACATTAAAATTTAAAGATTATAAATTTGGGAAATTATAAAAAAATTAAAATTTAAAAATAAAGATAGGAAATAAATTGAAAAAGAAACGAATGAAAATATAATTTGGCTATTACCAACATTCTTGGTGATGATAATACTTTTTTTATGATAAAAAAACTTGTACTCCGTCAATTTCTGAAAAAAATATAGTTTCAACGATAAAACGAGAGAATATTGATCTTTATGTAGATTCAAAAGCAAAAGTAGAACCCTAAAGATTTGATAAGCATTGGTTTAGAGGTTCAACTTAATGTTGATAAAATTTATTTTTAAAGAAGGCGATAAAGTAAAAAAAGGAGACGTTATAATTAAATTCAGTGACTACAAGGCACAAAAATATCGAAAAAGGAATTAGAGGATAAAAAGAGTATTTTTAGCCGTGAAAAAAAATCACAACTGAGGTATTTAAAAAAAGATGTCAGAGGAGCAATTAGATGATAAAAAAATAAAATCCAAAAAAATTAGAAGGAGAAATAGCAGCTGTAGAAACAGAATTACAAAAAAATTGTAAAAAAATAAACAGCTTGTGCAAAGAGTAATTACAAGTCCTGTTAATGGATATATTATTAAAATTAATGCTATAAAAAAATGGAACTACAGATATTTCAATTCCTGTATTACTTATTGCAAAAAGATACAGATTTAAAAAAATTGTGAGTGAAAAAAATTAAATTAGATCGAGAAATAAAAAGTTGGAAGTGAAGCAACGGTAAGTTTTTTTGAATCAAAAGTTGTTAAAAAGAAGATAAGAATTTAGAAAAAAATTAGTTAAAGTTAATGAAAATGAAAAAGAAAAATAAAAAAATATTTAGAAACAGGAAATGTAAATAGTGTTGTAAATCGTGGATTTGAAGCAATTTTATATAAAAATAGTTGATACAAAAGATCCGATTGTTAAAATATTGGAGTTTTTTTACCAAAAAAATTTTTGAGAAGGATATTCAGAATATTGTTTTTGAACGAAACGTTTAATGTAAGAATTTTTTTCTTGAAAAAAAGAGAACGTGTTAACGGTTCCTGTTAGTGCAGTAGTTAAAAAAAGAAAGAAAAAAATTGAGAAAAAAACGTTTATTTATGTTATAAATAAGGAAAAATTTAGTAATTAAAAAGAGATACAAATAGGTGTGACAAATGGAGAATTAATTGAAATATATGGCTCTGGAATAAATGAAGGGCAGGAAATTATTGTAAATCCAAATGATAAATTACAGAATAGAATAATTGTGAAACGAAGGAATATTGAAGAAGAAATGATTGAAAAAAACAAAAAAAGATTGATGAAATTAGAGAATGAAAATGAGAAAAAAAGTGAAAGAAATAGAAGAGAATGAGAGGGAAATAATAAAAATTAAAAAGATTAAACGTAATCCACTAAAACTTCAATTTCACCGTTTTCATATACGAAAAGGCCAGTAACTGCTTCGTGGGGTAAATCTTTATGCATTTTTTCAGCAGCTTGTCGAATATAATTTTTGAGTTTCGTCGTCAATAGGACATCCAGCGCAATCACTATGACCAGCAATAAAAAAATATGGTCAGATTTATGTTTATTCATTGAAATTAAAAACAACTTTATCTTTAATAGAATTTAAATAATCCTCGTATATAATTTTATTAACAGGACCCTGCATCTGTGATAGTGTCAACGTATTTATAACGATAATTATTTCTAATATATTCGTTTATGATATGAATAAATCTTCCATCCATACAACAAATTAAAGTACAAAAACATATTTTTTTCCTCCTTTTTAAATTATTTTTTTCTATTAATTATAGCAAAAAAAGAAAAAAAAATCTATTATTTTTTTATTTGCTTTTAAAAAGTCTTAAAGTTGTAATGATGACCATTTTATGATACAATTATTTGTAACGATAGACGAGTATTATTTAATACTAAAAATACAGATAATTCTAGTTTTTAAAAGTTTTAGAAATATAGATTTACTATATTTTTAAGGAAAAATGAATAGGAGATGAATAAAATGGATGAAATAATAAAAAAATAAATAGATTTTTCTCAATTAGCGAGAGAAAGAGAATTGACAGAAGAAGAGAAAAAGAGAGAAGAAGTTAGAAAAAAATTTATTTAGAGAATTTTTAAAAAAAGTGTTAGAGGGCATTTAGAAAGTATAAAAATTGTGAGAGTAGACGATGATGGAAATCCAATTAATGATGATGGAGAAATAATTGAACCAGAAGCATAATTTTTATTAATCAAAAAGGTTTTTTTATGCGTTATCCTCAATTAACGTAAATATTTAGATTAATTAAGGAATGATAAAATGAAATATGATTTGGTTTTATTCGATTTAGATGGAACGTTAGTAGATACTTCTAGAGCGATTGCAAAAGTCTTGAAATGTGCGTTAGAAGAGTTAGGATTGAAAACATATACATTGGCTGAAAGTACAACTTTAATTGGTGGAGGAGTTTCTGGTTTAGTAGAGAAAATTTTGAAAAAAGAGAAATATCCTGAAACAGTTGTCAAAAAGAGAAGACTTGTTAGAAACAATTAGAAAGTATTACAAATTATATTATAATTATGATGTGAAATTATATGATGGTATTGACAGATTGTTAGACTTTTTGGAAGAAAATAGTATAAAAAAAGGGATTGTGACAAATAAAGATCATTTAGAAGCATTGAATACAGTAGAAAAAAATATGTCAAAATGGAATTTTGTAGAGATAATAGGGGCTAATGATGAAAAGCATCCTAAAAAGCCAGATCCTTATGGAGTTAATAAAATAGCTTCTGAAACTAATACGCCATTAAATAAGGTTTTATATGTTGGAGATATGATGGTGGATTTAAATACTTCTAAAAAAATGCAAATGTAGATATAGTTTATTGCAATTGGGGATTTGGAACGGTTATTAATGAAACTGGGATCCCTGAAGATATACGGGTTTCTAGCGTTGATGAAATAATTGAAAAAAATCTTGGAGAAATAAAAGTCTTAAGGAAATTAACTTAAGCAAAAAAAGTAGGAGAATTGTTCAGTGGATAAAATTATAAGAAATTTTGAGAATACTAAATATTACGGATATATGTTTTTTTATCGAATATGAAGGATTGAAATTTGAATCATTTGATGAAAATCCAAATAAAAAAAGTATAAAATCAGAATTTAGAAAATTGTTAGAAAAAAATGGAATAACGATTTATAAAGGAATTCAGCAAAGCTGGAAGAACAGACGCGAAAGTTAATGCGAAAGAGAATGTTCTTTATATTAATTCGAAAGATTTTATTGAAATTTCTAAAGTTAAATATAAAGAAATAGAGGGATTGAAAATTTTTAAAGATAGAAAAAAACAATCCCTTTTTGGAATTTCCAGAAATGATAGAAAAAAAGATATTATATTTATAAATATCCAGAAAATTTAATAAAAAAATAATGATGAAACAATAAAGAATAATTGCGAAAAAAATTATCAGGGGAAAAAGGATTTTAAAGATTTTTACTTCGATAAAAAGGGAAAAAAAGTTAAAAAAATCATGTTAGAGAATTTATGTGAAATATAAAGACAAGGCTTTTATATTTTGAGGGAGATGGATTTTTGCCACAGCAAGTACGGATAATGAGCAATTATATTCTTAATAATAGCAAAAAAAGCCATTAAATGGAGAGTATCTAACACTAGAAAAAAAGTTGGTTTTTTTCAGATAAATTGAAAAAAATTTAGTTTTAATGAAAAATTGATAAGATAAAATGATCTTGAAGAATATTCAGAAGAGTTACTTTTTAGATGAAACTGAAAATATAAAAAAATAAAATGGATAGAAAAAAAATAATTATTTTTTTGATATTTTTATGTTAATAGACGTGATAAAGGCGAATTTATTGGGAAAAGAGGAAAAAAATATCAAGAAATATAAAAGGATTTTTTTGGAAATATTATAATAAAAGAAATATAAATGTTATGTAAAATCTAAGTTCAGTAAAGTATAATAGAAATGTTGAATAATTTATGAAAAAAATTATTGATTAATAGGAGATATAAAATGTATGCAGTAAAAAAAATTTTTTTGGAATATTTTTAGACCAAGAGTAAATAGAGCGTTTCAAAATGAAGCATTGAAAAATTCTTAATGAAAAAGAAAAAAAGATTTTTTTCAGAAATGTCAGAATATGATAAATTTCATTGTTTGGAGGTTTACAAAAAAAGTTAAAAAGAACGAAATTGAAAAAAATAGTGAGATTTATTTAAAATTGGCACTTTTACATGATTGTGGTAAGGAAAAATGCTAATTTTTTTGATTAGAGTGTTACATAAATTTGGTTTTTAAAAACATCATTGAGAGAACATTCTCAAAATAGTTTTTTTAAAATTAGAAAAAAATTAATAAAGAATTGGCAAATTTAGCGAAGAATCATCATGCTAAAAATTTTTTTCTGAAGACATGGATATTTTTTTCAGGAATGTGATGATGCTAGTTAAAAATATAAGTGTAAGGAAATAAAAAAATTAGAAATGGAGAAAAATAAAAAGAAAATTTAGAAAAATAAAATTAGTTTTTTTGGAAGATGAAGAAGCTATAAAGAAAAAAATGAGGAACAGATAGTTAAAGTTGAAGAGGATGATTCTGGAGAAAGAATTGATAGTTATTTGTCTAAGAAAATGGATTTGACTAGGACTAGAATTAAGCAATTAATTAAAGATGAAAAATATTTTTAGTTAATGGGAAAAAAAGGCAAAACCAGCTTATAAAGTGGAAAGAGATGATGAGATATCAGTTATAATTCCAGAATTGGAAGATATTGAAATAAATCCTGAAAAATATTCCGATAAATATTGTTTATGAAGATAGCGATTTGGCAGTTATAAACAAATCAGCAGGAATGGTCGTTCATCCAGCACACGGACATCATTCAGGAACTTTGGTTAATGCTATTTTGTATCACATAAAAAGATTTGTCTGGAATAAATGGAGAGATTCGACCAGGTATTGTTCACAGGCTTGATAAAGATATAAGTGGACTTTTTGATAATTGCTAAAAATGATAAAGCTCATTTAAGTTTAGCTAAAATGTTTCAAGACAAAATAATAAAAAAGACGTATTTAGCGATTTTTAAAAAGGAAAAATTAAATAAAAAAATAGCGGAAGAATTGTTACAAAAAAATAGGTAGAGATAAGAATGATAGGGAAAAAAATGACAGTTCTAGATTCGTTAGAAAATGGGAAAATAGCAATATCAAATTTTTGAAGTTTTGGATAAAAATGAAAAGTTTACGCTGGTGAAAGTTCATATTGAGACTGGAAGAACGCATCAAATAAGAGTTCATATGAAATATTTGGGATATCCTATTTTGGGTGATAGCATTTATGGACGGTCAGACAGTGAAAAAAAGGCAAATGTTACATGCATATAAACTTGAATTTTTTTACATCCGATTACGAATGTGCCTGTGGAATTTATTGGGAAATTACCAGAGGATTTTAAAAAAATGCTTTTAAAAAAATGTAATTTAAAGTTTGATGAAAAATATTGAGATTATATAGGTTTGGATTGAGGGAAAAATGATAAAAGAAAAAAATCGAAATTAAAAAAAGAAATGAAGAATCTGAAATAAATTTGAAAAAAATTTGATGAGGATTATCATAAAATAATTGTGGGAATTGATGAGGCAGGGAGAGGACCGTTAGCGGGACCTGTTGTAGCGAGTGCAGTTATTGTGCAAGAATATTTTGATGAATTGAAAGAAATTAATGATTCGAAAAAATTATCAGAAAAGAAAAGAGAGAAACTTTTTGATTTGATTAATGAGAAATGTATAGTTGGAGTTGGAATTGCGTCAGAAAAAGAGATTGATGAGATTAATATTTTGAATGCGACTTTTTTAGCTATGCGTCGTGCAATTGAAAAAATTCAAGGGAAAGCAGAATTTGATATTGTTTTAGTTGATGGAAATCATAAAATTCGAGGATATGAAGGAGAGCAGGAAGCTGTGATAAAAGGAGATGGAAAGTCACTTTCGATTGCGGCGGCATCAATAATTGCGAAAGTAACTAGAGATGGAATGCTAGTTGAAGCTGCTAAGAAATATCCTGATTATAAGTTTGAGAAACATAAAGGATATGGAACGAAGTTGCATAGGGAAATATTACTTAGTAAGGGGCCTTCTGAATATCATCGAAAAACTTTTTTAAAGAAAATTTTAGGGGAACAGAATTAGATTTAGACTGGTTTAAATGGGGTGGATTTTGTGAAAAATAAAAGGGAAATAGGGTTTGAGTATGAAAAAAATTGCGAAGGAATATCTCGAAGAAAAATGGATTAATTTATGTTACAAGTAATTATTATTCAAAAATTTGGAGAGATAGATTTAATATTTTTTTGGAAGAAATGACGGAAACATTGATTTTTTTGTGGAAGTTAAGTATAGAAAAAAATGATAATCATGGAAATGCGTTAGAGATGGTTACCAAAAAGTAAACAAAAAGAAAATAATTTGTACATCGAATGTATATTTTTTTAAAAAAATCAGTGGAACAAAAAAATATCAGATACGATATTATTGGAATAGATGGTTTTTTTCAAAAAAATATAAATTGGGTGAAAAAAATGCATTCTGAGGTGAAATATGAAAAAAATAATGAAAAATGTTTGAAATGCGGTTCTACTCTTTGCGAAATAAAAAAACAACAGTGTTACCGACAAAAAAATGGGAGATACAAAAAAATTTCTTTAGATAAATTTTTATTTAAAGATTTGTCAAAATTGTGGTTATAGTGAAATGTACTCGGCAAAAAGTAATTGAAAAAAAGTAAAAAAAGCAGCTAAAAACAACAGTTTGATGAAATAATATTTAATTTTTAAAAGTCTTTTGTTCAAAAAAATAAAGATATATTTTTCAGGGGAGAATTAGTTGAGTACGGAATTGTATCAAAAGAAAGCAAAAAAATAGACTTTTTGATACAAAAAAATTTAAGAAGTTTGAATAATATTTATTATATTTGGGATTATACAGAAGATTTTTAAAAAAAATTAATTTTTTTGCATATAAATATAAAAAGAAATAAGGCTATTTCAAAAATTAATAGCGGAATTGATAAAGGAAGAATTTAAGTTTATTTTTAAAAAAATGAAAAAGATAGATTTGGTCGTAAGCGTTCCCTGTAAATAAAAAAAGCGGAAAAAAATGATAGAGGATACAATCAAGTAGATGAGATTCTTAATCAATTGAAAGTTAGTTATATTCAGTTGGAGCGTGTAAAAAAATACTAAAAAAATGTCTGATTTATTGGATGAAAAATTGAGAGAACAAAATATTAAAGGTGCGTTTAAAGTGCAAAATAATATAGATTTTTAAAAAAATAAAAAAATATTGCTGTTTGATGATATAATAACAACAGGTGCAACTTTGAAGGAAATAAAAAAATAGTATTTTTGGGAATGTATTCAAAAAGAAGAGGACAGGAAAAAAATATAAAAAGTTACAGTTTTTTTGTCTGGCGGCAGCTAGAGAAATTAAAAGTAAATAAAGGAGAAATATGAGTTCAGTAAAATTAAAATTGATGGTGCTATGTTTTTGTGATAGCTGGTTCAAGTATGTCGTTTACAAAAAAACAAAGAACGACAATCTTAATCAACTTAATCAAAAATGTGACAAAAAGTTAATGAGAAAAAAATATAAAAAAAGTGAGATTGCTGAAAGTACTGATGAATCAACTTTAAAAAGAAAAAAACACAAGAAAAAGATGATAATAAAAAAATGATGATTTAGAAGTAGATGGAAATTCTGAGGAGCAGAGTGTCACTAAATATAGTCAAAGAAATGATGGAATTATTGATATAAATGCTTTTGGAACATAAGGAAACACCAGATTACAGAATAGAAAATGGTTCTAAAACGAGAATTATTTTTAAAAACTAAAAAAATAATGATATTTATTCAGCAGAAGTTATGTTTGATGGACAGAAACAAATGATGCGAGGAATTGGAAATTATTCTGGAAAAGAGATTTTTGTAGCAGAAATTCCAAATGTTCCAACAAGTTATTATTTTAAATTAACAGATGCAAAGACTAAATATTATTATGGAAGAAACACAACAAAAGATGAATCAGCAGTTCAAAAATTCCAATATACAAAATCGAAAAAATTGACATCGATTCCAAATTGGGCGAGAGGTTCTGTTGGATATCAAATTTATATAGATTCATTCAGAAATGGAAATGTTGATAATGATCCAATTTTTAACGAGTTTGGAACAGGGATTTTTTCTGAACCAACAGGAGAATTAAGATCGGGTAGATCTAAAAAAGAATTAGTACTTGCATATTGGGGAGGCGATGATAAGCCAGAATTTACATTGAGCGAATGGGACAGTAACTATGAAGATAAAAATGATTGGGAAGAAAATGTTTTAAATGGTGTACAAAATTATACGAGATATTACGGAGGAGATTTAGAAGGAGTTGAAGAGAAATTAGATTACTTAAAAGATTTGGGAGTAGAGTATATAATTTTATCATCACCGTTTTATTCTTTGTCGAATCATAAATACGATACGATTTATTTTAACCATGTAGATCCTTATTTTGGTTCAATCGAACAAACTGGAACGATAAAAGCTTTGGATATAAAAGGAAAAGTTCACAATGAAAATGGAGATATGGAATTGAATTTATTGACTTACAATCCTGAAACTGATAAAAACTTGTTGGATGAAAGTTTATTAGATACTAAAACATGGGTTTGGACAGATTCAGATTTACAATTGGCAAGTCTTTTGAAAAAGGCACATGCAAAGGGATTGAGAGTAGTAATAGAAGTGGCTCCAGATACTACATCGAATAAGTTTTTTGCAAGAAATGGTGGGAAATACTCGAATTGGTATTTGAAAGACACGGTTTTAGATTTATCAAATCCACAAGTTAGAAATTATATCGAAAATTCATTGAAAAAATGGGTGTTAGGACCAGATGAAACATTTAAACAAAATGTTTATGATGATGGAATTGATGGTATTAGATATGTGTATTATGATGATAAAAATAAAGAATATATTGCTGATATAACAGAAAATTTGAAAAAATATAAGCCAGATTTATTGATTACAGGAGAATTTTCGAATAGTTTTACAAAAGATATAGAAGAAGGCGTGTATGATAGTGGAGCAGATTATAATATTGTAAATAATGTTATTAAATATATGGTTAATAACAATATAAATTATAAAATTGGAGATGTAGAATTTGCAAGTAAATTAAATGAAATTTACAATAAATATGCGAATGAACGATTTAATGCGACACAGGTATTTTTTTGATTCATTAGATACTGATAGAATTTTTTTAGTGGGATAATAAATCCTAACAGAGTATACGATAGAAATAATCAGTCGAATCAAGGATATTTGAATATAAGACCAGATATTTACGATTCTTTAGCAGTTAGTAAATTGAAAAAAATAATAGGTGTTCATTTGACATTGCCTGCAACGCCTGTAATTTATTATGGTGATGAAAAAAAGGAATGTGGGAGCAGATTCTCCAAGAAATAGAAAACCTATGCTTTGGGATGATTATGCACCTTATGAAAAATGAAACTGACCAAATTACAAAATATTCTATAGATAATTTGAGAAAGTTATCAAATGAGATTCAAATTGATGAGGTTCAAAAAAAGATCTCGTATCCTGTAAAAAGTAATCCAGAAATCGAGAATTATTATAAATCATTATTAGCAATTAGAAAAACATCGAGAATTATTTAGAAACGGAACTTTTAGAGTATTAGAAGTTTATGGAGATCCTAAAATGAAATCTAGAACCGATGCAGATATTAATCAATATTTAAGCGAGGAAAAAAAGAAAGGCCCAAACTTATAGAAATTTAACTATAAATCCTGAATGGCCAAACCTTGATTTCTTATCTTATGAGATTTCCAGTGGAAATGAATCTATGATTGTTGTAGTAAATAATAGTTCAAGTAGTTATCCTGTATTTTTTTACAAGTTCCTAAGTTATTTGGATTTTTATAAAAAAATGAATTAAATCCAAAAAGAAAAATTATTCTATTTCAGATAGAAAAAAATAAAACTTACTTTGAAACCAAATGAAGTGAAAGTATTGTATAGTAATGATAAAAAAATATGTTTGATTCATTTAAAAAGAAAAAAATTAATTAAAAATAGCTCATCATTTAAGGTGAGCTATTTTTTTATATGAAAAAAATATAAATTATTTACTAACTTTTTAATACAATTTTTTTCTTTTAGCATCTTTAATAATTTCATTAATTTCATTTCTTGAAATATTATCAACTAAAATAATATAGAAGTTTTTCTACTTCGTTTGTAATTTCAAAAGGTGAGTTGTTAACATCGAAATCTTTAGAAACTCTGATGTAATAAGAATCTTTTGTAGTATTAGAATCTACAATTTCAAATACTTTTGTTGAATTAAAGAAATAATCAGATTCAATATGATTTCTAGTAGTAATTTTAACAATGTCAGCAACTACAGCTGAAGCAGTTGGATCCATTCCAGCACCTTGTCCGTAGAATAAAGTTTTATCTGTATAAGAACCAGTAGTTTCAATTGCGTTATAAACATCGTCAACTTTTGCTAAAATTTCTCCATTTGAAATTAAAACAGGTTCTACAGAAATTTGAGCAGAAGTTTCTGTCAATAATTTTGAGCTAGCAATCAATTTAATAGTAGAATTCAATTGATTTGCAGCAGCAATATCAACAGTTGTAATATCTCTGATTCCAGATAACTGCATATCTTTAAATTTAATAGATCCTCCATAAGCAAGAGAAGCCAAAATATTTATTTTATGACCAGCATCAATTCCATCAACATCATAAGTTGGGTCAGCTTCAGCATATCCTTTTTCTGATGCTAATTTTAATGCTTCATCAAATGACAAATGTTCTTCTTTCATTTTAGTCAAAATATAGTTAGAAGTACCATTCATTATTCCTCTAATATCAGTAATAGTATTCGCAACTAGACTTTCCATTAGTGGCGTAACAATAGGTATTCCTCCACCAACAGCTGCTTCAAATAAGAATGAAACGCCATTTTCTTTAGCAATATGAAATAATTCTACACCATGTTTAGCTATTAATGCTTTATTAGCAGTAACAACACTTTTTTTAGCTTTTAAAAAGATTCAGTAATAATAGTTTTTTTGCGATAGTTTCTCCACCAATTAATTCAACAACTATTTTTTTACTTCTGGATCTGCCAATATTTTTTTATAATCATTTATCAAAAATTGATTTATCAAAATCAAAAAGAAAAAAATTTCTGTCTGTATTCAAGTCACAAGCATATTTCACTTCAATATCAGCTCTCGATTTTTTTCAAAGATACTTTCTTTTTCTGCTGTAAGTACTTTTAAGAACTCCTTCTCCAACAGTTCCTAAACCAATAATTCCTATTTTTCATTTTTATATCTCCTAACAAATTATGAATATTTTTTTAATCTTTTTTTCAAGATTAGTTTTCTAAAAAAATTTACTATGTAATGCTCTAACTGCTTTTTTTCAACATCACTTTCTTTAATAATACACGAAACATTTATTTCTGAACAAGAAATCATATCAATATTTATATTATTTTTCTGCAAGTGTATCAAAAAAATTTCAGCTGTTGTTTTCATAATGAGTTTTTTTAATCCAATTCCAATTACAGAAACTTTTTGCGATTCTTTCTTCAAAAAGTAACTCCTTCAGCACCTAATTCTTTTTCAATTCTTCAGAAATTCTTACAGCTTCTAATAAATCATCTGATTTTTACTGTGTAAGAAATATTGTTAAGTTCTTTATTAATACTAGAACTTTGTAAAATAATATCTGTATTAATTTTAGATTTTGCAAGAGTGGAAAATACTTTTGCTGCAATTCCTGGCTTATCAGGTAATCCAGAAAGAGTGATTTTTCCTTCGTTTTTAGATGATGTAACTCCAATAATTTTAGCTTTTTCCATTGATTTTTCTCCTTCACTTTCTACAATTGTTCCTAATGAATCATCAAATGATGAACGTAAATGTATTTTAATTCCATATTTTGCAGCGATCTCAACTGATCTAGGATGCAACACTTTTGCTCCTGAAGCTGCTAATTCTAACATTTCCTTATATGAAATGCTTTCTAATTTTCTAGCGTTACTAACAATTCTTGGATCTGCTGTATAAACGCCATCTACATCAGTATATATTTCAACTTCATCAGCTGATAAAGCAGCTCCCAAAGCAACAGCAGTAGTATCTGAACCACCACGTCCAAGCGTAGTAATTTCATTATTTTTTGTAATTCCTTGGAATCCAGCAAAAACAACTACATTCCCTTTAGATAAATTTTCTTTTATAACATCAGTGTCAATGTTCAAAATTTGAGCTTTTGTATGAGCGTCAGTCGTATTAAAGTTTACTTGGAAAGCGTTTAACGATATTGCTTTTCCACCTAATTCCTCAATAGCAATTGCAAGTGAAGCAATTGAAATTTGTTCTCCAGAGGTAAGAAGCATATCTAACTCTCTTTTATTAGGCGTATCAGAAAGCTCATAAGCTCTTTTAATCAAAGAATCAGTAGTTCCAGCAGGAGCTGAAACAACAACGATAACATCGTTTCCTTCATTTTTATATTTTAAAACTCTTTTGGCAACTTCTTTAACTCTTTCTGCATTTGCAACAGAAGTACCACCGTATTTTTGTATAATTAATGCCATTGTATACTATTTTCTCTCCTTACATTTTTAAATTTAGGTTTATAAAGCCTATTTTCAAATATATAAATATTATACCTTATATAATATACTATTTTTCTAGTATAATTCAATATATATTACTAATAAAGTTGAGTTTTAAGTATATATATTTATAAAGATTAATATATATATAATAAATGGTTATAAATATTTATTATATATATCGAAAAAAACGTTAATAAAAAAAGGCATAAAAATATTAAAATATCTAACTTTTTAAGACATAAATTGTAATATTTTTTTAAAAAAATAAATAAAAAAAGTTTTTTTATTTTTTTAAAAAAATATGGTATAATAGTAACAGATAACCAAAAAAACAAAAAAATAATGTAACAAAAAAATATAAAAGTAATTTATAAAGTAATTTGTAACAAGATGTTTGAGGTGTAAATTTTTTTAGGAGGTAATACTTTGTTAGGTAAAAGTAAAATGGTTTAACGACAAAAAAAGGATTCGGATTTATTTCAGGAGAAGATGGAAATGATTATTTCTTACATTTCTCAAAAAAATAAACAAAGAAGGATTCAAAACTGTTAGCGAAGGTGAAGAAGTAACTTTTTGATGTAGAAGAAGGAGAAAAAGGACCTCAAGCAACAAATGTAGTTAGTTCTCAAAAATTAATTAAAAAAAATTAGACTGTACTATTTAAAATGGTATAGTCTTTTTTTATTTTTAATAAAAAAATTTAACTAATTTTTTTAAATTACTAACTAGTTAAATTTTTAATCATTAAATTAAATAAATTTTTAATTATTTTTACATCATAAATAAATGTAAAATCTTTTTTCAATATCAGGATGTAATTGCTTACCCTACAAAAACATCTTTTTGCAACACCTTCCAATTTTTTTCTCTGTGTTCAGCTGAAAGGCTTTCAGGTAAGTGATATTCAATTACAAATTTTGTAATTTTATCATCTTCTACAATTTTATCTCCCTTTGCATGAAGTCCACTCACATTAATATCTAAAATACGAGCTTTTTGATTCGATAGTAGACATTACGCATGTTATTAATGCGGCTACTAAAAGGTCACTTGGAGAACCAGTTTCATCATAACCACCAAATTTTTTAGCAATATCTGTAAAAAACTCTTGGTTTGATTTGTCAATAATCTTATTTCTTCCATTTTCTAAAAATTCAGCTTTAATCATAACTTTCACCTCTTTATAAATTTCTATTAAAAATCTATTTTTAAATCATATACCTTATTTTTAACATTTTTTTATCCTCAATAAATTCCTTTTTTTAAATTTTTCAGGAATATTATTGTTAGTATCTTTCTTTTCGTCTTTTCCTTTATCAGAATTTTTTTATCAGGAGTAACAAAAATCATCAAATATTTCTTTGAAAAAAATCCAATTTCTAATTCTTTTTGAAAATACATTTTTTTAAAAATAATCATAACAACTGGACCAACTAAAAAAATCCAGAAACTCCTAAAAATTTTGAATCCAGAATACATGGAAATTAAAGTTATCAAAGGATGAACTCCAATGTTTTTCACTAATTAATTTTTGGTTCTAACATCTGTCTAACAGATAACACGATGAAATAAACAATAAGAATTCCAACTGCTAGTTTAAAATCACCAAGAAGTATTGCGAGTACAACCCAAGGAAGTAAAAATCGCACCTGCTCCTAAGATTGGCAACGCATCAATTATACAAATAATGATTGACATTAATAATGGATAATGAACGTTAAATTTTTAAAAAAATGATAATAAATTTAATAAAGTCAATAATTCAAAAAAACAAAGAGTCATTAAGATTAATTGTGCTTTTTATGTAAGAACCTAAAACTGTAAACATTTCTCTTTTGATATTATAAATTTTTTTCTAACCAAATGCTTGGAAATTGTTTTTTTCTAAGAAACTGACAATTTGCGTTTTTGTCAAGACTTATGAAAAAAATGTAGAAAGTATCATAATACAGGTATAAAGTATCAATGTTGGTATAGAAGTAATGAAACCAATAAGTTTATTAATGAATAATCCAGCTTGTCTAGCACCTTTTGAAATGAAACCATTTATAATATTTTTTTGGCTTCATTTGTAAATCCTTCTGGCAATTGTCCTAAATAAGAATAAACTGTATCGACTGAATGATTCCATAAATTTTTTTAGCTTCTTCAGAATAATAATCTAAACTATTTGATAATTTATAAATTTCTTCAAATAATTTTAATGAAGCAAGAACAATAGAACCTAAAAATATTCCTAAAAAAATAGCACTATTGAAATAATAGTTGCCAATTTATGAGAAAAAAATTAAATCGCTTTTTTTCAAAAAAATTAGCAAACGGCTGTGTCAATATTGAAAAAAATTAAACCTAGTAAAAAAAGGAAATAAAAAAAGACCCAATTTAAAAACCTATAAATACAACTAGCAAAAACTAAAAGCAATATACACTATAAAAATATAGTTTTTTTGAAATCAAAACTCTTGTAACTTGCCATAAATCACTCCTTTATTTTTTTAAATTTTTTTATAGTTAAATTATATAATAAATGTGAGAAATTGTAAATACAATTTTTTTGATAGAAAATAATAAAAAGGCTTATTATGGAGAAGAATTTTTCTTTATATTAAAAATATTTTTTTGAAAAACACAATTTTGTCAAAAAAATAAATGATAAAAATAAGACAAAAAAATGTTATAATCGTTTAACTTAAATTTTAGAAAAGATAGGTAATTGAAAAAGGAAGGAGAGTAAATGGTAAAAATAAATAGAAAGTTTCAAGTTTTATTTGTTTCATTTATTTTAGGACTGAGGAGTTTTTGCGGTAAGTGTAGATGATTTAATTGCAGAATATGAAAAAAAATTCGTATACTACAAAAAAATAAATGAGAAAAAAATATGAAAAAGTATGATATTAAAGAAAAAGCCTTAAAAAAATGGTGATTGGAATGAAGTCAGTGTAAATTCAGATGAGAATTATTCTTTGCATGGTCAGGCTAATGGATTGACGATGGATAATAATGTGAAGTATGGGAATTTTTTTATTATAAAAAAATAGTTATGATTTTTAGGACTAGGGAACTTACAGAAAATAAAATTGGAATTTCTAAAAATTTGAATGATTATTTTGGATATAGTGATAATAGTTATAATAAAAAAAGACTAATCAAATTTCTCGTGATATTCAAAAAAATTACAAATGAAACTACTAAAAAAATGGAGAGATCCGTGATTTGATTGATTTGTATAAAAAAATTATAAAAAAAATAAGCAGAAGGAGATTGAGCAGGAAGCACTTACGGTGGATGATACAAAAAAAGATTATGCGATTCAAACTAAAAAAATATGAGGTTGGAACAGCGTCTCAATATGACTATGAGTTGGCAAAAAAACAGAGTATGAAAATTCGCAGTTGAAGTATGATAATCTTGGTAGAGAATTGAAGATTTTTGGGAGAGCAGTTTATGATTTACAATGTTAAATTGCCTGAAAAAAAGAAAAAAATTGGATGATTTGAAGAGGGAGGAATTGAAAAAAAGAAGACTTTTTATGAGCTTAGATTATCAGAAGCAGAAGCAATAGAATTAAATACGAAACTTAATGAAGAGCAAATAAAAAAAGAGAATATTGATTATAAATATCCAAAATTAACAGGAGATTTGGGTTATTCATTAAAGGATCATTCGGTTGTTGCGGGACTTTCTGTTTCTAAAACTTTTTAAAAAGATATAACGATACGATTGAAGATTTGAAAAATGAAAAAGAAAAAAATTAGAATTACAGTATGAACAGAAGAAAAATGAATTGGTATCAAATGTTGGACAACAGATGATAACTTATACAACTTATCAGATGAATGAATTAACTGCAGAAAATACGATGAATATTAAGAAGAAAGAGTATGAAATTTATGCGAAAAGATATGAATTGGGAGTTGATACTTATTCAAATTATGTAGAAAAAAACGAAATAATTATAAAAAGGCTATAATTGATTATGAAACGGCTAAAAATGAATTGGCGGCATTTACGAAAAAAATAAAATATTATAAGTAAAAATTGGAATATAAAAAATTTAAGAAATAAGAAAGTGGTGATGTTGTGGAAATGAATACACAAATTTCTGGAATAGCCAAGATGATTGAAACGAGGAGAAAAAAATTCTAGAGATAAAAAAATAATTTTTTTATAAAAATTTTTGATAATGTTGACTATGATGATTATGATGGTGTCTTGTGGAAAGAAAGATAATGAATCTGAATATGAAGTTACAACTGTGCAATCTGGAGATATTTCATTATCGGTATCAAAAACAGGGCAAGTTGTGTCAGACAATGTAATGTCTGTTTATACGACGGCAAGTCAAAGAGTTAGTAAAGTATTTTTTAAAGAAGGGGATAATGTCAAAAAAAGGGAGATGTTGTTGTAACATTTTTATCCAGTTGATAAGAATGAAACTTTGAGAAGAATACAAATGAAAAATTTAGAGATACAAAAATATGAACGAAATCTAGCTGATGCTCAAAGTGCGCTCAGAAGAAAAAAAGAATCCCAAAGTTTAGCAATTCAGCAAAAATCAAGGGATTTGCATAATGCTGAAGAACTGTATAAGGTTGGTGGAGAAACTAGAGTTAATGTGGATGATGCGAGAAAGGCTCTGAGAAATTCTAGATTGGATTTAGATAATGTTGACAGTGAGCAAAGAGCTAATATTGAGGATGCGAGAACATCTCTAAAAACTGCGAAATTAGAATTAGCAACATTGAAAGAAGATTTGGCATTAATAAAAAATGAGATAACAAGTCCAGTAGATGGTGTTATTACAGAAATGACAGCTGATGAAAACTATAAAGTAAATACAGAGACAACTTTATTTAAGGTATCAGATTCGCAAAATATGAGAGTGGAAGTGAGTTTGTCAGATACAGAAGTAAAAAATGTAGAAGTAGGTCAAAGAGTAGAGATTACATCGGATGTTTTACCTGATGGAGAAAAATTAGAGGGATACGTGTCACAAATTTCTGGAGTAGCTAAAAAAAATTCATCACTTGATGAAAGTGATACAGTTGTGAAAATCAAAATGAATGAAACTAAAGGATTGAAGCCAGGTGTTACGATAAAAGCAACGATTTTCTATAAAGAGAGTAAAAATGTGACAAAATTACCATATAGTTCTGTTATTAATGAAAATGGTAAATATTATGTTTTTGTTGTAGGGAAAGGTAATAAAGTTTTGAAAAGAGAAGTAAAAGTAGGATTAAATGATGATTCTTATTATGAAATAACTTCTGGAGTATCGTTAGGAGAAAAAGTAATTACTGTTGCGGATGAGGCACTTAAAGATGGTCAAAAGATAAAAATTGCTGATCCAAAAAAACATAAAGATAAAAATCCACAAAAAATGAAAAAAGATAATAAACCAAGACAAGGAGGAGGACCTGGAGGACCACCAAGATAGTTTTTAAAATTATTTTGAATTTAGGAAGATTTATATGATAAAAGTAAGCGATATTGTGAAAATATATAAAAATGGGAATATAGAATTAAAGGTTTTAAAAGGATTGAATCTGGAGGTTAAGGAAGGAGAATATGTGGCTTTCATGGGGCCTTCTGGAAGTGGTAAATCAACACTTATGAATATTTTAGGATGCCTTGATAGTCTTACATCTGGAACTTATATTTTAGATGGTCAAGATGTTTCAACAATAAAAGGGGATGCACTTGCTGAAGTAAGAAATAAAAAGATAGGTTTTGTGTTTCAAACTTTTAATTTATTGCCAAAAATGACAGCAGTTGAAAATGTGGCTCTTCCAGCGCTTTATGCAGGAGTGAAAAAGACTGAACGTATAAAAAGAGCAACAGAAGCACTAGAAAGTGTGGGACTTGGGGAAAGAATTCATCATAAGCCAAACGAAATGTCTGGAGGTCAAAGGCAAAGAGTTGCGATTGCAAGGGCGATAATTAATAATCCAAAAATTCTTTTGGCAGACGAGCCAACTGGAAATTTAGATTCAAAATCTGGAGAAGAAGTTTTGGAAATTTTTAAGAAACTTAATGATAGTGGAACAACAATTGTAATGGTTACGCATGAGGAAGATGTTGCAGCACATTGTAAGAGAATTATTAGATTAAAAGATGGTGTAATAGAAAAAGATGAGATTGTCCAGCATAGGAGAGGAGTGTAGTAAAAATGGATTTTATGGAATTATTAAAATTATCAGTATCAAATTTATTTAGCTATAAAGTACGTTCTTTTTTGACAATGCTAGGAATAATAATTGGGATATCTTCTGTTGTAATGATGTCATCGCTTGGAGCAGGAGTTAAAGAAAATATCACTGGAGATTTGAATAAACTGGGAGTATCAAACTTTGAAATATCAATTGATACTTCGCCAGGTCAAACTTACAAATCGCAGGATTTATTGACACAAAAAGATATTGCAGAATTAAAGAATATGGAAGGAGTCGAAGCTGTAACGCCTACATCTAGCACTTTTGCAAGATTATCTACAAATGATGGTTCTGATAAAATGTTTACAGGAACTGGAGTGACAGAAGATTATTTTAAAATGTCAAATTATACGATAGTAAAAGGGAGAAAGTTCTTGCCAAATGAATACAGAAAAGATGGAAGATACGTTATAATTGACAATACAACAGCAGATCAAATGTTTCCTGATGAAAATCCAATAGGGAAAAAATTGACATTAAATTTTAGAAAGAATAGTGAAACAGTTACGATTGTAGGAGTATTTAAAAATCCATATTCCAGCATGGGAGGTGGAGATCAGATGCCTTCGATGGGCCTTTTACCAAATAATTATTTAAATTATTTGGAAGGAAATGAGCAAGATAAGTTTACTGCATTACAAGTAAAAGCTACAGATGCTAATGAGATGAGCAGAGTAATGGAAATTGTAAAAGAAAAAATGAAAACTCGTGGAAGTGAAACTGATACTTATAGCGTGAATTCAACAAGTCAAGGATTAGATGAATTTAATAATATTCTTAATATGCTTTCACTTTTTATAAGTGGAGTAGCAGCCATTTCACTTTTTGTAGGCGGAATTGGAGTTATGAATATAATGCTTGTAAGTGTTACAGAGAGAATTAGAGAAGTTGGTTTAAGAAAAGCGATTGGAGCAAAAACGATTCATATTCTTATACAATTTTTGATAGAAGCTGTAATTTTAACATTTTTTGGAGGAATAGTTGGAGTAATTATCGGATATTTACTAGCTTTATTAATAGGAATTTTTATAAAAACAACACCAATATTAAGTCCTTTAATAGTATTTGTATGTATATTCGTTTCAACAATGATAGGTTTGGTATTTGGAGTTTATCCAGCTAAAAAAAGCTGCTGCATTGGAACCGATGGAGGCGTTGAGAACAGATTAATTAAATAAAAATGATAAAAAAATTCGATATGCATAAGTTACTGAAAGCTAAAATTAATTTAATTTTTTTAGTAATAATTGTTTATCGAATTTTTTTATTTTTTTGGAGTATACCCAAAACCGATGAATTTAAAAATGTTAATTTTAGAATTGCTAGAAGAATATTTCAAAAATTAAGAATAATTAATTTAATAGGCATTAAAAAAAAGCAGCTATTATTACTGGATTAAAGAGGTCAAGACACAGAGGGATATAGAAAATGAAATTTTTATATGGTATAATAAAATCAATATGGGAAGATAGCAGAAAAAAACTTACGGAGCAGTAAGAATTCATAAAAAAAGCTAAGAAAATTAGGATTAGAAGTAAATATAAAACGAGTTAGAGAAAATAAGCATATCTTATAGTAGAAAAAGGGAATCCTTATGATAATGCCTAAATAGAATCATTCCATGCAACATTGAAAAAAAGAATATGTACATAATGAAAAAAATTTGAAAATTTAGAAAGTTTAAGAACTGGAATGTACGAATATATAGAAATATGGTATAATAATAGCAGAATACACAGTAAAATAGGATTTATAAGTCCGAATGAATACGAAGAAAGCCATTGGGAATTTAGAAGATATGAAAAAGAGAGCAGCTAAGAAAAGAGGTAAAAAAATGATAAAAAAACAGTAAATATCTTTTTTTGTTTATTTTTAGTGTTTGGTATTCTTTACACTTATATTATAATAGGAGAAGAATATATTCGAAATACTTATATGTACATAAACAAATATTATATATTAAGTAATTTTTGGATGGGGCAATAACTCAAGTTCAATTTTTTTAAAAAAATAGTAAATAAAGAAAATTACAATATCTGTATTGTTGTAAAAAAAATTTCTGATTATGAAGATAAATACCTCATAGGAGAAGTTGGAACAGATAAATATGCTTATCTTGATTGTCAAAAAAAGAATTAAAAATATAAAGGTTATTTTTTTATAAACTATGATAATGAAAAACGAAGCTAAATTTAACTTAACAGAGGAAGAGATTAAAAAAATAAATTTCCTGGAAAAAAATAAAGTATTTAAAAAGCACAAAAAATTTTTTTAAACCTTTATGGAGAAGGAGATATAGGACAACCAAAAAGAGGTAGCAATCGTGGGAATATTTCTTTTGGACAATAATAATAATATTTTTTTAATAATAATTATAAAATCAATATTAAAAATATATCTAAAAATTTTGAACAATAAAAAAATATAAAAATTAGTGTGTGGGTGTGTAAAAATTTTTTTATCTTTCAGAATTAGTAAAATTTAACCCTTTTTTTAATAATTATAAAAAAAGGGAAAAAAATTCCTACAGTTGAAGATGTAAAAAAATACTATAAAATAAATCATTCTAAAAATAAATTTATTAGAAATGAAAACTAGATTATGGAAACTTAGAGAATATGAAAAAAAGTAAAAAAATCCAAATTACTATGTTTTTACCTAGAAGAGCAATATTATTAAAAAGAAGTTCAAAATTGGTCAAAATAAAAAGAGGAGGTTTTTAATTTTTGAAAAAAAGAAGATAAAAAAACTTAATAATCAGTATAATTTTTCTTTTATATTTGTAGATTTTTTTCTACTATGATTAAAAACATATTTAATTTATAGAATAACAATATTTAAAACAATACTCTATATTCTTCCACAAGTGATATTAATTTCTTGGTTATTAAAAAAATTTATTAAATAAATGGATAACAGTTTATTTAACATTATTGATTACTCAATTAATTAACACAGTAGTTTCATTAAAATTAATTTTTAGAATTAATTAAATAATTTATTTAGATTTTTGCATAAACTCATTGAATTGGATTCCAGTGTAAGAGAATGTCCGCAATTTTGTATAAACTAACAGATAAATCCAGTAAATCCAGTACTTTATTGTTCTATTTACATAAAAAAATTTTTTTATACACCTACACACCAAAAAAATTCGATATGCATAAGTTACTGAAAGCTAAAAATTAATTTAATTTTTCCAGTAAAAAAATGTTTATCGAATTTTTTTATTTTTTTATTTAACACAAATTTTAAAGTTATAAGTAAAAAAATTTTATATTAATTTTGTACCACATTCTGGACAAAATTTTGCACCATTTGTTTTCGTTCCACAGTTTGGACAGAATTTAGGTACATTTTCATTTCCATTTGAAGTATTTGAATTTGATTGTTGTGATGATTGTTGAGCTCCTCCCATTTGGTTAACCATTTGTTGTCCCATCATCATTCCCATCTGCATTTGAGCCATATCACTTGCAACACCGCTAGTATTTCCATTAGCCATTGAATCAGCCATTGCCATTTGAGTATATCTGTTTACATCGCCAACCATGCTTTGTGCAGCTGCTTTTTCTTGCATTTTCTTAATTTCTTCTGGATAATTAAAGCTAGAAACAGCAAAATTAGTAACAGAAAGACCAATTTTTCTCATTTCTAAATCTAAATCTGATTGAATACCAGAACTAATTTCATGAGCATTTGCTTGAAGATTAAACATATCTTTACCTTCACGAACAATCCATTTCATGAGCAACTGATCAAGCATAGACATTACTCTTTCCTTAATATCCTCGATATTATATTGTCTTTGAACTCCTGAAATTTTTTCAATCAATATTTGATAATCGTCAACTTTACAAGACATAGTTCCAAAAGCTCTAATTGGCATTCCGCCTGGAAGACCAACCGCTGGAATATTTATTGCATTTTTTTGTTCCCCATTTTTAAAGTTAACTCTTTAGTATTTATGAAAAATTACTTCAGCTCTTAATCCAGAATTGAATCCAAATTTAAATCCTTTTTAAAGTAGATAAAAAAATGGTATGATGTCTGATTGAATATCATATTCTCCATCATCTTCAAAGACACCTTCAATTTTTTTCCGTTATAAAAAAATATAGCGTCTTGACCAGGTTTAAGTATTAGTTTCGATCCTTTTTTTGATCTCGTTGTTAGACCATTTCCAAAAAAAGTGTATCTTCATTATACTCAGACCATTCAATAACATTTGCTAATTGATTTCCAAATAATCCCATTTTATTTTTCCTTTTCTTTACAATTATTGAAATTTTTAAATTACAATCCCAATTCTTTTCTTCATTTTTTTCCAATTCTTCATCTACAGCAGAAGAATTTTTTTAGTTTCATCGCTACTTTCATCATATTTTTTTCATCAAATCTTCAACTTCGTCTTTTTTTAGGTGTACTTAATTCAGCTCTAGCATTGGCTTCATCAAGCATTCTATTTGCCTTTTTCTTCCATTCTTTCAAATGCAGAAATATTTCCGTTCAATCCTGATGTAGAAGTCATAGAATTAATTTTTTTCAGTTGTTTGAGCCATTTTTTAATTTAGCTTTTTATATCTGATCTTTTTTTCTGATAATTTTTTTGAATATCACTTGCTAATTTATCATGCATTTCCTTCATTTTTTTCTGCATTAACTACAGCAGTTTCACGTTCTTTTTTTCAAGATCAGCTAATTTTTGAATTCAATGTTTCTTTTTGTAAAAACATTCTCGCATCACTTTCATTTCCAGCTTGTAAAGCCTTTTTTTAGCATACGATTCCATCTTAGAAATTTCACCTTTACATTCTTCAACTTTTCTTTCAGCAGAATTTTTTTCACAGCAATAACAGCTGCTGCCTCAGATTTTATAGTTGCTAAATCTTTCTCCATATTTCTTAAATATTGATCAATCATCTTTTCTGGATCTTCCGCCTTATCCAATAACGAATTAATATTCGCTGCCATTATATCTTTGAATCTTGTTAAAATATTTGCCATTGTTTTTTTCCTCCGTTTTTTTATTTTTAAAAATTAATGTTGTTTTTAAATAATAATAAATTATTAATAAAACTAAAATACCCTGCCAAAAATAGCAAGAGTTATTTTTTTACTGCTGATTTTGGATATTCACCAGTTATCGCTCCATTTTCTCCATTAATTATAACTTGATATGTCTGATTGTTATATAAATAGGATGTTGAATAAACTGGTAACATCAAAAGTCTATAATATTCATTAAACCAGTCGATATCCATACTAATATTACGAACGTGATCATATCTACTTAAAAACCTCACTACTGACCATTCCTTCAAGAGTATTCGTCATCATTCTTTTTGCTACTGTATAACCTTCATACATCGGTATTTTTAAAAAAATTTCAGAGCTATATCCTGCTAAGTATCCCGAATTAAATTTAATAGTATTATCTAAATAAAACCCTCCTAAATTTTGTAATAATCGTCTTTCTAAACTCCTTGAACCCGTAGTAATAACATCTTTAAAATCATTTCCAATATGTCCGTGAACAGGATACCAATCAGTTTCAGTTCTTGTATATGTCTTACCGTCTTCTTCATATTCTTCAGTATGGTCGATACCACCTTCCGCCCAATATTCACAAGAAGCTGAATTATCGAATGACCAATAGGGTAAATAAATTCCCCTAACTTTTCCTGTTTGATAAAGATTTTTCAATGCATTTGGTGCAAACCATCGTCCTTTTATCCATTTAGAAAAAATAGTTCCAACTTCTTTTTTTTCAACCAAAAAAGGTTTTAAACCATCTGGTTCTAAAGTTGACATAATTTTTTCAGCCACAACAACGTTTGAACCACAATAAGGACAAGTTCCAGAAGCTTTTTCATTACTTAATTCTATTGTTGCTCCACACGAAGAGCATTCTATAACGGTTGTTTTTTCTTCTGGTAATTGTTTTAATCGACGTTCATAATCTTCTAGAACGTGTCTATTTAATGATAATATTTTTGGTAGTGCTACTTCATTCTCACAATTTTCGCATTTTAAATTTTTGTGATTTTTGGGTTATAATTCATAATTCCACCACAATTTTTTTACAGCTGAAATTCTCATTTTTTTCATAAATTCTCCATTCCTTTACTAAAAAAATTTCTGAAGCACTTATAATAATATAAGATTTCCTAACAATAAAAAAATTATAACATATTTTTTTAGTTTTTTTAAACTGAATTTTCTTTCGTCAGTAGTACCAATAATAGTAAAAAAATCATGAATATCATTGAAAAACATTCTGTATAAAGTTAACAAAAAAATATAATATTAAATTTTATAAAAAAATTTTCTAATGAGGTATTGACAATAATAAAAAAATAAAGGTATACTTTATAGGCAAACAACCAAAAACAAAGAAAATAAAAAAATATAATTAATGGAGGATTTTATTATGAGAAAAAGATTGCTATTAGCAATAACAGCATTTTTACTGGCATGTACATTAGTGAATGCAGAAACACTTGAAGAAAGAGTGGATAGACTTGAAAAAGAATTAAGAAAAACTAAAGAAGAATTACAAAAACAAATTGCTGAAAAACAAGTTCCTGCTCCAGTAGTAGCGGCAGCTCCAGCATTGGATATATCAAAATTAACTGATGGATTTGAATTTCATGGTTATGGAAGAGCAGGTGTACTTATAAATTAAGATGGAGACAAAGGAAATGCATTTAAAGTTCAAGATGAAGGATTTGCTCAAAAATATAGATTAGGGAATGAAGATGATACTTACGCTGAATTAGAATTGGTTAAAAAATTTGATGTAAATGGAGCAAAAGGGTCAGTTCATTACATGTTTTCAACAAAATCAGGTTCAGGAGACGAATATAAAACATGGACTTCAGGAAGTTCAACAAAACCAGGTTCTGAAAACGATTTATTTAAAACTAGACAATTTTATGTTGATATAACTCCAAATGACGGAGCTACTTATTGGGCAGGTAAAAGATATTATGCAAGAGAAGATATTCATATAAATGACTATTATATTAGAAATTATTCAGGAACAGGTGCAGGAATTCAAAATATTAAACTTGGTTCTGGAGCAGCTGATGTTGCATTAATTGCAAACGATCCTAGCGATCATCCTGAATACACACTTCATTCAAGATATTCAGTAGGTCCATGGGCTTTTGAACTAGCAGGACACACAATGAAATCAGATTCTACAGATAAAGATATAACTGAATGGGGAACACAAGGTTCTGTAAGTTATAGTTTACCTGGTTTTTACGGATTGAAAGATAAAGGATCTTCTAAAGTAGTATTACAAGGTGGTGTTGGACTTGGTTCAGGAAGTGGTCTTGGAAGTGCTACTGCTTGGGGAGATACTAGAAAAGATGCTTATTCTATAAACTTAGTGACATACGGTCAAGCAAATCTTTCAGACAGATGGCAAATTATGCCTGAATTAGGTTATAGATATGACAAAAATTTCGGTGGGGTTAAAAATCAAAAACAACAATGGTTAACAGCAGGAATGAGACTTGTAAATCCTATTACACAACACTTTGCTATGCAATATGAAACAGGAGTAGACTATGTAAAAGTTAATAAAGGAAATTCAAATTATGACAGTGGATTGTTTAAATTAACAGTAGCTCCAACTTTAAAACTTGATGCAGAAAATTTCTGGGGAAGACCTGAAATTAGAGCTTTCGTAACTTATGGACATGGGTTTGGAGACAAAAAAGATATAAGAATTGATTCAGATGGAAAATTACATAATAAAGGTGTGCAATTTGGAGTACAAACAGAAGTTTGGTTCTAATTTATAAAATTATTCTAAATATTAAAAAATAAAAAAATTCAGAAGGTTTTTAAAATGAACTTTCTGAATTTTTTTAATTATTTATTTTTTTGAATGTTCTTGATATACAAAAAAAGAGTTTTTTTCTAAAAAAATTTTTAGATAACTCTTTAGTTACATGACAACTTTTAACAAAGAAAAAAATTTCAATTTGTAAATTTTCTCTTTAATTTGACAGTCACCACGATAATTTAAAATTTAGAAATATTTTTTTGGAAAAAAATTAGGGTTTATTTAAAATATTTCTAAATTTATGTTTACATATATTATATCTTTTTTTCTACAAATAGTCTAGTCTTTATTTTTTGAAAAAAACGAAATATTATGGTAAAAACTAACTTAAATATTTTTTTATTATTCCAATAAATTAAAAAAAGACTATTTCAAAAATGACATAGCCTTTTTATTTACGATATGATTCATTATAATATATGATTTAGAAAAATTTATCATTAATTATAAATTAGAGTCTGAAATTATAGCTGAATAACCTTTACATGAGTCTGAGTTATTGAGTGAGTAGAGCATACACAAACTATTAGCAAAGATTATACAACTATGATTTACTTATTAGTTTGATAAATTTCAAATTCATACGAGTTATTGTATCAAAAAAATTCTTAATTTTACAAACATTATTTTTAAATTTTCAATATTTTTTTAACATAATCTTGTATTTCTGCTTTATCAATTACTGTTGAGAATCTAATTTCAGATTTTCTAACTTCATCTAATTTTGCAGGGAATGCAACTCCAGTCATTTCAGAAACTTTATCCAAGATGCTATAAGGTTCTGAATTTTTCATCTAATCCTAAAAGCTTTTTATGATAGGAGCAGGGAATTTAAATGGATGTGCAGTTGACATAATTACTGTGTGAACATCTTTATCCAATTTATCATTTCCTAATTTTTTTCATAAACTGAATAAGCTACTGAAGTATGAGGATCCATTAAGTAATGATATTTTTTTCATAAATTTCTTTTATTGATGCAACAGTTTCTTCTTCGTTTGCAAATTCACCATAAAAATTCTTTTTTTGAATATTAGCTAATTCTTCATCAGAAATTTTTTTAACACACCAGTTGTTAATAGATTATTGATTAATTCAGCAACTCTTTCTGAATTTTTCTCCAGTCGCATAATACAAGTATCTTTCAAAGTTAGAAGATAATAAAATATCCATTGATGGAGAATTAGTTGCATAGAAATCTCTATTTTTTTATTGTATGTTCCTGTTTGAAAGAAATCAGCCAATACTTTATTTTTTTATTTGAAGCTGAAATGAATTTTTTTAATAGGAATACCTAATTTTTTTAGCAATATATCCAGCTAAAATATTTCCAAAGTTTCCAGTTGGGACAACAACATTAAATTCTTCATTTTTCTTTTTATTGTACCAGAATTTACTAAATTAATATAAGTAGAAATATAGTAAATTACTTGAGGGAATAATCTACCAATATTGATAGAGTTTGCACTTGAAAACATAACATTATGATCATTTGCATATTTTTTAAATTCTTCACTTCCAAAAATTACTTTTATAGCACTTTGAGCATCATCAAAGTTACCATTAATTGCAACGATATCAACATTATTTCCCAATTGTTTTTCTCATTTGTTCTTCTTGCATTGGGCTAACACCATTTTTTTGGATAGAATACAACAATATTAATGCCATCAACGTCTTTGAATCCTTCTAAAGCAGCTTTTCCTGTATCTCCAGAAGTTGCAGCCAAAATCAAGATTTTTTTATCTTCTTTTTGTTTTTCTTTACTTAAAAGCAATAAATAAGGGAAAAGCGATAAAGCTAAATCCTTAAAAGCTAGAGTTCTCCCATGAAATAATTCACCAAAACTAACTTTATCATTTAATTTATAAATTGGAACAATACTTTCATCAGTAAAAAGTTTCACTATTATATGCACTATTTACAGCTTTTTTTATTTCTTCATCAGTAAATTCTGTAAAAAAATAATTTGATAATTCTTTTCTGACAATTCTTGATAAGATAAATCTTTCAATTCATTATAAGTCAATTTTATATTAGGCAATTTTTTTCAGGTATATAAAGACCACCATCTTTTAGCAAGTCCATGTAATGCAGCAAATGTCGATGATTGTGGCTCTCCACCTCGAGTACTTCTGTAATTCATAAATGTTTACACCTCTTTCAATTTATTAAATTTTTCACACTTTATAGTAACATATTTGCTATAATTTTACAATACAAAAACAAGATTTTTACTTTTGAATTTTTTTGTAATTTTTAAAAGAAATCGAAGTGTTTAAAATAGCTTTATTTTTAAATATCAGGTTGTGGTATAATTAATATATACTGAAATTTATAAGAAATAAAAAGAGGGCGTGATTTTATGAGAACAAAAAGCTGTTCCTGTGGGAATTGAAGACTTTGAAAGAATAGTAAGGATTATGTAGATAAAAATGATGTTAATAGAAGAATTATTGATAAACAGAGCTCCTGTAACACTTTTTTTACAAGACCTCGACGATTTGGAAAAACATTGAATATGTCGATGATTAGATACTTTTTTTGATGTCAAAAATAAAGAGGAAAAATAAAAAAACTTTTTGAAAATTTGAAAAATATATAATAGTGAATATATGAGTGAACAAGGAAAAATATCCTGTAATTTTCATTTCGCAGAAGGATTTAAAGGGAGATACTAGGAGAAATGTTTTGAAAATCTAAAAAAACAATGTATAAAAATTTTTTTAATAAATATGAATTCGTGAGAAAAAAATTAAATATTGTTGAAAAAAAGACAATTTGATAAAAATTTGGGAAATGAGAGATAGAGAACAAAGTTTTAAAACTTCACTTTTAGATTTGTTAAATTATTTAATTATGTGAAAGAAGTGGAGAATGTTTTTTTAAATAGAGGTTTAAAAATGATGAATAAGAGGTTATATAGGCTTGATAAATATTTGAAAATTTTTAAAGAAAAATTTTTAGATGAGAGAGCCTTTTATAATTTTATGTAAATTCAAAAATCTAAAAATATAAATTAAGATGGCACCCCATTATCCTGATTTTATAAATTCTACGAAAGGAAATAAAGAAATGGAAAATAAAGAAAGAACTATCAGAATATACAGAAAAGTAGATGTAAATGAAACGATGGAAGAAAGGCATAAAAAAGTTATGGAAGGACTGTCAAAACTGGAAGCTCCTTTTAGGATTGAAAGATAGTAAAAATTCCAGAAACACCTGACTTTGGGACAGAACTGGTATGTTTTTATGATGCTAAAAATATTAAAACTAAAGGTGTTTCAATAGAAGGTGTATATAGGTGGAGAGGACTTAAATATGTAATTTGGGATGAGTTACGTTATGAATTTAAGATAACATATAAGCTAATAGACTATAAAAAAATAATATATGAAGATCTTCCAAAGGTGATAAATGTTTTTGATCCTTATGTTGCTGATTTATATGTAGCTTATAATGGTGCTTATGAGGAAGGAAGAACTCCGGAAACAAGAACTTATGGAGAAAGTATAAATCCTGAATTTTTTTAAAACTGAAGGAGAAAAAAATTGTAATATAGGAATGCTGGAAGATGTATTATTTACATTATCCCCAGTGATGTACTTCAATGAAGAGAGTTACACTAAGCTAATAAAAATACCTAAGGAAGAGCTTTTGGAAAAACTCAAAGGGAAAGCGAATGAAGTTCTATTACTTGAAAAGGGTATATACATTATCTTTAATGACAAGGCAGATATTACTTATGAAGAATTTGTAGAAATGAATAATATATTTAAGCCATTACTGGGATTAATTTAAAATACAATTTGAAAGTGTTCCAAAAGAATGTACAGAATTTTGTGTAAACTAATAGAAAATCTAGCAAATTCAGTACTTTACTATTCTATTTACACAAGAATGCAACAAAGGCTGGACTTATTGGAACAATAGTTGAAGAAGGAAGCCATGTAATAGGAAAAGTTGAAGGCAGACAGAGAAAGGCTGAAACTGATGAGAAAAAGCTAGAAAGCACAGGAAGAGTTTCAAATGAGTATTTTGCTGAAAAATACAAGGATGACAATATACATATTAGTATTCATTTGGATGAGAAGGATTATTCCAATGTTGATTTTGGGGAGCTCAGGGTAGTTAAAAAAATTAGTAATGTATATAAGGCGGAACATACAAAAAAATTTTTAGAAGATAAAAAAATACAAAAAAATAAGCATGAAAAAGGGAAGGCTAGAAAACAAAGAGATCAAGGTGGAGAAAGGAAAAAAAGAGATACAAAGAGGAGGTAAGAAAAAAATAATGATTGAATTTTTTTAAAAAAAATATAAAAAAAATAAAATTGGAATTTATCATTTGGAGGATGATGCAATTTCAATTGGAAAAAAATATTAAAAAAATTTCAGGTAAGTATTTATTTTTTTGGATTCTTACGATTCAAATAATAAAAAAAGAAGGTATAAAAGTTTTTTTAATAAGTGAAATAAAAAGAGTTATTTTTAAAAAGCGATTATATTGAAAAAAATTAGAAAATAAAAATTATACAGAATCTTTTTTTCTTTTTTTAAAAGATAATAAAATAAATTCGTTTGATGATGTATGTCAAAAAAATAATAGAAAAAAAGTGTATAGTGACATTAAAAATTGAAAAATGATGATATAGAAAAAGGATATTTAACAAAAAGATTGAAAAAAATATTACTATTTTTGAAATATTAAATGATGAACTTAAAATGATATCTACTGAAATTTTTTTGATGAACATTATATAGAAGAAATACAAATAGATATTAATGATAAAATTAATGAAAATGTTCCATTAAATATAATTAAATTATATTCGAATAATATATATATTGGTAATGTATTGTTTGATAGGAAAGAAATAATTATTTTTTTAAAGAGATCGTAGAATTTTTCGGAAGATAGTCGAATATTAATATTAAAAAAAGAGGATATTGAAGAAATATCCGAATTATACAAAGAAGAAAAATATAAGATACAATAGTATAAATAAATATATTCAAAATATAAAAAGATATTACATTATTATTTCTTCTTGAAATTTGTTTGAATTTTAAATTTATAATTTTTTTATAGATAATAAAAAAATTTTCTGAAACTAAAGTAGGAATTATTGAAAAAAATATTGAACAATAGAATTTTTAGAATTAAACATATTAAATGAAAATTACCATTTTATTGAAAAAAAATAAGAATCGAAATTTCTGAAATAGAAATTTTAAGAATAAAAAAAATTATTCTCTTTTTGAATAGATAATAAAAAAAGCTATTGAGATACTCCTGAGATAAAATCAAGGTGGGAACAGCATATGTTTCAAAAGACGGAGTACATACAATAATAATCAATATAAATGCAAAAGAAAACTCAACAAAGGCAGGGTTAATTGGAACATTTGCAGAAGAAGCGAGTCATATTGTAAATGGAGTGGCAAGAAGATGGATAGAGACTGGAACTGAAGAGAAAGGTCTTGTGAGAGTACGGGAAAGGCTGCAAATGCTTACTTTAAGGAGAAATATAAGGATAGTAAGCAAGGTATGACTTATGTGTCTGATGGGGAGATTGATACTAGTAAGTTAGGAGTGCATGTTGGGGATAGGTTGTTTTTGGATGCTTCTTTGACAGATTCTGAAAGAGATAAATTATTTGTTCAAACACAACATATAACTGATAAGAAATTAAAAATAGTTGAAGAAGGATGCACAGGAGAAGGAGAAAAGAAAAAATGTACTTCTTATGAAATCGTATTTGATAAAGATAAAAATGATGACTTCAAAAAAAGAGACGATTTCTATGGAAAAGAAGAATATGGAAATAGGGAAAAAGAAGCAACTTTAAATGAAGTAGTAGATATTTTTTTGATTATGATAGTGAATTAAAAAAATTGGTAGTGTTAAAGAGCAGGAAGAATTTTATGAAAATTGGTTAGAAAGTTTTTAATGAGAAATTGTTACTATGCTTTAGGAGCAATAGGAACGGAAGAAGCAAAAAGAAAAACTTAAATTGTTGGCTAAAAAGTGGTAAAAGATATTATACGAGAACATGTTGAAGATACATTTGAAATGTATAAATTATCTTAATTAGGAAAGGAAAAGGACTGAAAATATTTAATAAAAAAATATTAAAGAAATCAATTTTAGAAAGGAAATAATAAAAAAATGGAAAAAAATAGTCTTGAAAAACTGAAAAAAATTTAATGTTGAAAAAAATATAAAAAAAAGAAATAAGTTTTCGACAGTTACAAAAAAAGAGTTTTTTAAAAAAATGATAATGAAAGAATAGAATATATAAAAACAGAGTTGGAGAAAGCATATAATGAAAAAAATGGAAAAAGTATAAACACTTTGATTTTAGCAATATATATGTTTGAATTACATAGTGAAAAATTTGTTGATATTTTATGCAAATTAACAAAAGAAGAATGGCATGGAAAACATGAAGACATAGTGTTTTATCTCCAGCAACTAGAATTACCTTCTACAATAGACTGTATATACGAACTAGCAACTTCGAATTTTGAAAAATACCGTTGGGATGATAATTTTGCATTAGTGAGAAAATGCTGTTTTGCTTTGGGAGACATAAACACTCCTAAGGCGAAAGAAAAATTGGAATTATTATTACAAAGTGAAGAAGAGACTATAAGAGAACATGCAATGGAACAGTTGAACAGATGTGATTTTACAAATAAGGATGTTGAGTAAAAGACTTGACAGGGAGTATGAAAGAGGAAATAAAGGTGAGACAATTTATGAATATAGAAATTTATGAAGAAGCAAAAAAAATTTTTTTACATTATAATGGGAGTTATTTTCATATGCAAAGAGAAGGATATCTTGAACAATATATGAAATTTAATATTTCAAAAAAAGAAGAAAAAAATGGTTAAAAAGAAAAAAAGTAGAGAAAATACTATCAACAATAAGTGAAGTGAAGAATATAAACTTAAAAATATGATAAATACTGGGATATTCTATATATATTAACTAAAAATTTTTAGAAGATAATCATCTTTTAGATGAAACAATAAGTACTTTTTGAGAAAGATTTTAAATTTCTAGATATATTTTTCAATTAACATGATATTGGAAATGATTCGTGATAATAAAAAAATATGGAAAAAAATTATAAAAGAAAACTAAAAACTGTGATACAACAGAATGATATAAGTATAAATGAGATTATATCTAAAGAACATAATAAATCAAATGGAACTCAATTTTTTTACAGAAGAGGAAGTAATGAAGGGTTATAGAAAAAAATTTTATCTGAATTAAACTAGAAATAGAAAAAGAAGTTATATTCGGTTTAGATGAAAAAGGCGAAAGGTACGATTGTAAACGTATCTGCAAGTATAAATAATTCAAACACATTTATTACAAAAAATCTCAAATATGAGAAAACTCCTAATAAAATATATTCAGAACAGATTATGAACTGTCAAAAATTACTAATACTTATAATGGAAATACGGTAGTAAAAGCTACAAATAAAGTGATAGGAGAAATTCATAGCTTTAAAAACTTCGGTAATACTCAGACAGGAAACAGTCTTTCCATAACAAACACGAATACTTCCCTAGTTCCACTTAATCCGAATGTGTCAACAGGAGTAACGGTAACAACTTAATCTTTTGCAAGAACGGTAACAGGGTCAATTGGTTCAAATCTGATTACATCAGGAAAGAGTGTGACAACACTGGAAGCACCAAAGAATCCTGTAGTAAAACCGCTTATTAAACCTAAACAGGATATAGAAACAGTAAAGCAACCAGCTGTTACTTCTGAGAAACTTAAAACAGTAGAGAGAAGTCATTCTCAGGGAAGTAATAATCATAACAGTAATAAAGAAAGTTTTAATCAGAAAACAGAAAAAAATCCTAATAGAAATCCTGCTGGTGAAATTATGGCACAGAAAAAACTTCAAATAAAATGCCACCATTTTCAAATAGGGAAAATATTCATAGAAATAGTAATACCCCAAACTATGACTACAGGGTTCAAGATAATAGCGGTTCAAATGACTCAAGCAACGGAGACAGTGGTTCTAAGAAAAATATTGAGCCTTTTGTGGAGGATAGTGGCAAGATTTATACATTAGAATCACAAGATGCAAACTGGAATTTCAAATCAGAAATCCCAAAAACGGCAGTAAAAAATTCTGAAGGTAATTATGAATTAGGTAGAGGTAATGAGTGGAGTGTAAATAATACTGTAATTTCTGTAAAACGAATATCTGAAAATCAAAATAATATTTATAATATTGAACTGAATAATGGAATGACACCAGGTTATACTTTAGCTAGAAGCAGTAATATTAAAGTTACTGCTGATGAAAATAAAATAAATAATCATAACGAAACTTGGGAATTAAGAATGAAAAGTAAATATAAAAATAGTCCTATTTTTTTGGTTGCTATACAATAGAATGTATGAAAAAAATATTTTTAAAAAGAGCATCCTGAAATACAATTTGATGTTAACGAAGTAAGTAATGGAATTAAGAGCGTTAAATATAGAGTACCAAAAAAAGAAATTCTGCTCAAGTAATAGAACAGAATAATGGTGTTGTGGAATATAGAGAATTTGTAAGAAATCCTAAAACAGTATATGATACTAGGGTATACAAAACGGAAGATTTAACTAAACAAGTTATTAATGAAGTTAAAAAAATGTTATAACACCAAATGATGTTCAACGAGCATATAGTAATCCAAATCGCAATGTCCCTTTGGATATAAAAAAATTAATAATCAAAAAAAATAAGAGTTAATATAAAAATCTGATGCTTCAACAGGAGGAATAGAAATAGATGGGTACTATTTTCATGGAAATTAAATAGGAAAAAGAAAGGGAAAAGACATGAAAATCGAAAAAAATAAGAACTGATAGTTATTCAATATTAAAAAAATAAGTAAATATGATTTTTTTAGTAAAAATTGATTAAGGAAATAGGAAATTTTTCCATATGTAGTTTCAAATATATACGAAGATAATTCAACAAAAAAACTACAATAGTTGAAGATCAGGGTATGTATATTAATAATGGCTGGAATGAAACCGATGAAACAGCATTATATATTTCTGAGTGTAATTCTGATAGTGAAATTAGAGTTTATTATGGTTATGAAGAACTTTTTTTCTTATTTTTTTAATTTACTATTTTTGAAAATATTGTTGATTATGCTAACTTAATAAGTTTTTGTCGAACAAGAATTGCATAATTATATAGAATATATGGAAAAAAATTTAAAAAAATTTTAGAATAAATGTTGATTTAGAGAATTTATTTAAAAAGAGATAAATTAAGAAATTTCTTGTTAAAATATAACGAGAAAGAAAATAAATATAATTTGGAGTTTATTAATTATTATACAAAATATATAAATTATTGGGATATTGATATAAAAAAAGAAATTTTTTTCTTATCTTCTTGGAAAAGATAGATTAAAAAGAATTTATGCTTAACAAAAAGAGAGTTTTTTTAGAATAAATGGAGTTGATTATTTTTCAAATTGAAGAAAAAAAGAAAAAAATATTCTGAAATATATAGAATAGAAATAGAAAATGATATTAAAATAGAATATTATTCAAAAGATTTAGAATATGAAAGTTTTTGGAAATGTTGGCTTTTTTTATACAAAGAGAAAAAAATTTTGATATTGAAAATAAAAGTTTAAAATGTAAGGAATTAAATTTTTGAACGATATAGAGATAATAGGGATGAAATGAATTTAGAAAGAATTTCAAAAGAAGATTTTTTTAAAAGAGCTTGAAATTATTGTTAATACTTATGAAGATATTTATAATGATAATGAAGTTGAAAAAAATGTTTGAAGACTTTAAAGAAAAATTTTTTTAGACGAAAAATATTTTTTTACGACAGGTAGCTTAACACAAGAAAGTTTTTAACAAGATATATCACAGTACAGCCTTCATAAACGAAAAATCTAATCAGGAATTGATTCAGTCAATGATGGATAATGTAGCTGATGATGTAAATAAATTCAATGTATCAGCATTGTTATTGAGTGACGAAGATAAATTTGGTAAGGGTAGCAATAATTACACAAAATATGGTGCAACAGAGCATTTAGGCGGAGAAGTAACTGCAAATTCTACTTCAGGAATAAAGGGAAAAAATGTTAAAAACAGGAAGGGTTCAGAGTTCAGAAGGAGGGATAACACATGTAATTAATCCATCCGATCCTGAAGCTTTTAAGGCAGCAAAAAAAGGTTCAGTCTTTGTTGAATTTGATATAGATAAAAATATTATTAAACCAGGAGGAAAGGAGAATCGGGGGATAATTCATGGACCAGGTTCTCTAGGTGATAGGCTTAACATAAAAAAAGGATTAGAGGGAATTAAAGAGATGCCAAAAGTTTATAATATTGAAATAAAGGGAGAAAAAAATAAAATGTCAGAAATTATAAATTTAAAAAAATAAAATTGACGATATATTGAAAAAAAGAAAATAAAAGAATTTCAATTAAAAAAAATATAGTAATAGATATCGTTAAAAAAATAATAAAAAAATGAATATTATTTAATTTTAGAAAAAAAGAAAAATATTTAGCTTCACTAATAATTGCAGAACCTATTTTTTTGCACCTTATAAAAAAATATTTGCTTTGAAGTTTATAGAGTGAGTGATGAAAAAAATAATTCTATTTTTATTATGATAATGAAAATACCACTTTGCAGCAAAAACGTAGAGCAAATAGATAAGATGTTAGACAAATTTATTGAAATAAATTAAAAAAATATGTAATGAAAAAAAGGAGAAAAAAACGGAAAAAAATTATCAACAAAAAGAATACAATAAACTGTATAAAAAGTACTTTTTTTAAAGAAGAAGGAGAACAAATAATGAAAATGTCATCAAAATATGAAAAAGAATTAAAAAAATTCTTTGAATTAAGCAAAAAAATTTTATATTGTAAATTTTCAACTGAGAAATGAGGAATTAATCTCAAATTTTTTTCTGGTGTTACAGATGAAGAAAAAAATAGATATGATTAAAGAAGGAATAAAACAAGCATGCTATAAAAAAATTCAGATGAGATAGCGTACTTAATGTATTCCATTGGGATTTTTTTGGTTTATTTCCAAAATATTCATTAAATTTTGTTAAGAGTTTCAGCGAATTATCAAGAGAAGAATTTCATGAAGAACATGAAGACATTGCTAGTTATTTTCAAAGTTTACATTTACCTCAAACAATAGACACGGTATACGAACTAGCAATTTCAAATTTTGAAAAATACCGTTGGGATGATAATTTTGCATTAGTGAGAAAATGCTGTTTTGCTTTAGGAGACATAAACACTCCTAAGGCGAAAGAAAAAAACTGGAATTATTATTACAAAGTGAAGAAGAGACTATAAGAGAACATGCAATGGAACAGTTGAACAGATGTGACTTTACAAATAAGGATGTTGAATGAAAGGAATAATTATGAAAAAAGAAGAGGAAAGAAATATTTATGCTGTATTTGATGATAAAACAATAAGAGTTTATCAGGCATATAACAATGAAATAGTAGATGAGGCTTTAAAATTAGGAAAGTTTGGAAGTAAGTTCAGTTTAAACAGAATGACTTGGATAAAAACCATCGTTTCTCTGGATGATGTATTGTTTAAATTCTATTTACAGTTTAAATACTTGTTTTTTTGTTTGTTTCTATTTTATCAAAAAAAGTCAAAACTTTAAATTTTTGAATATTTTTCATAAAAAAACAGTACCTTTTTAGTACTGTTTCTATAAGTTATTTAGTATATCTTTTATTAAATCCTCATCTTCTTTTTAGAACATGTGAATATATATCTAAAGTAGTAGATACTCTTTCATGTCCTAATCTCCTTGAAAGCGATACTATATTAACACCTTTGGATAATAAAAAAAGTTGCATGAGAATGTCTCAAGTCATGAACTCTAATTTTTTTCAAATTGGCTTTTTTTAGAATAGACATTTACATCATTTTGAAATTTAAACTTTGTAAATCCTTCAAATAGTCTAGTTTTTTTGGAGTGGGTTTATACAATATTTTTAATATAGTCTTGTATAATGTCTATAACAAATTTAGGGCAATCAATAGTTCTTTTTGGACTTAGGAGTTTTTGGGGTTGATACGACATCAGTTCTTTTTATTCTCTGGAAAGTTTTTATTTATTCTTATTTTACATTTCTCAAAAATCTATATCTGATATTGTTAATGCTAACATTTCACCCACTCTCATACCCGTATAAAACAATATATTGAATCCAACTACAGCTTCTTTTTTTATGCTTGATTGCTTCTATAAATTGTTTGAATTCCTCTAATGTCCATATGTTCATTTCTCCAGCGTTCTTTTTTTCCAATTCTTCCAGCCGCTGAACAAGGATTTTTATTTAAATTATAAAATTTAACTGCATAATTTAATATAGCAACAAGTTGTTCGTGAATAGCTCTTAGATACGTTTGAGCAAGATTTCCTTTTTATTAGTTCATTTTGCCATTTTTCTGACCAGTAAAGGGAGTTATTTCTTTTTATCTTGTACTTTTTAAAAAAATGGTAATATCTTTTTATCAAAAAAATATGTTTTGCTTTCTATTGTGCTTGGTTTTTAATCTATTTTTTTGATCATCCATATAAGATTTATATAGATTTTTCAAATATTATTTCAGTATCAGAAACAAAAGAATTTATGTAATTTCTTTCATATTCCATTGCTTCCTGTTTTTTTGTTAAATCCCATTTTTTTACTTTTTTTAGAAATTCCATTTTTCTTTTACATAAAAAGAAACATACCATTTTTTTACTTTTTTTCATCTTTATATGCTTTGGCATAAAAAAATCACTGTCCTATATTATAACGTTCATTGAAGTATTTGGCATTTACTCTACCTTGTTGTGTTAAGAATCCTTTTTTTCTCAATTCTTCATTCAATTTTTCTTATAATCTTATATGCCTTACCCTCTTTAACACCAATTATTTTTCATGATATCACCGCATTCATAAAAACCATTTTTTTCATCATTCCTCCATTTCTCTCAATTAACCCTTGCTTTTTATTTTTTTCAAATATTTTTTTCTTCTTATTTGATCTGCTGTTTCATTTTCTATTTTTTTCTTCCATTTCATCTCTTATTTTTTTGATACCGTTTCATCAATTTTTATTATTAAGTTCGTACCGCCACATTTTTATTTAATTCTTTTTCGAAAAAGAGCTGTCATCATTTTTCTATGTCAAATGTTTCTTCGATTCTTTCCTTTATCAAGTTAAGAACAGATGTACCTTCTTTCTTTATACAACCCCATCTGTCTGTTACTGACACCTTTTTTAGTTATAAATTCTTTTTAATGTCTGTTCATCAATTTCGTTTTTCTAAAAAAATGCTCTTTCAATATTTTTTTCCTGCTGTACTCCTTACTCCTTAATCCCTAAATAAGATTTTTATTTCTGATATTTCTTTTTTTGGTTAAATCTGTTATCACTTTGTCTTGACTGTCAGAAAATCTGTTGTTAAACATAAGATAACCAATGAATTTGAGATCGTAACCCTTTATTTTTTTCTTATATTCTAAATAAAACCCTAAATCCCAACATCCACCAGCAATTCCTGCGTCTGCAACTCTCGCCATTGATTCTTGTCCGACAAAAAAACAACAAAGGAATTTTCCTCATATGTTTCGTACCAAGTGAAAACAGGTTTTTTATATGAAATTCTAAACTTATGAAACAAATCCCAAACTTCTCTTGTTTCCATTTTATACTCATCTTCATCAAGTAAGGCGAGATTTTTGGGGACGAAGATAATATTCAACTCGACCGTAACGACTTTCAATATATTTTATTTTTTTAAATTTCTAATTTCTTTCATTGCCCATTCTCCCATTTTTCCAAATTTAAGTCAGGTCCAAAAAAATCTCATTTTTTGAACCATCTTTGAATTCTAGAAAGATAACAGGTTCTAAAACAGTCCATATACCCATCATTATTTTTTTCTTGGTTCTACACTAACACATTTTAAGTTTTCTTTTAAATATTTTTTTCTACATTTTCTCTTTCCATTTTTTTATCCTCCTGTTTCTCCCAATATCCCCAATTTTTATTTTTACATTTAAAGAATAATTTGTTTCTTTTTTTAAAAAGCTGTTTGCTCAGTTTCATACAACTCTTTATTCACTTCGATTGATTTTTATTTCTAATTTCTTTTTGTACCCATTCGGGTAGATTTTTGAAACTCTTCAAATGTAAATTTTTGCCTCTTTTGTTTTATATTCTTTGTATCTATCAAGCACTTCTTCGACATTTGGTTTTTATTGTTTTTAGTAGATTTTTCTCAAAAACAATATACCGACAGGTGTTTTTTTATTCCTTTCGATTGACCTGATTCAATTCCGATTGATAACATTGCATTTGTTACCAATTCGCTAAATTTATCAAATCTTTTTTTATAATTCTTTTAGTTTTTTTCAATCGATTTATTTCTTCGTCAATTGAGCCTATTCTTTTATTTGCTCCACTTCCACTCCCGAGATATTCAGAAAAATTGTTATAAATATGTATTAAACTTGGACTTTTTATCTTGCAGTTCAATCTGTAACATTTCTCGAGTATTCTCTAAAGTGCTTTCATCTATTTCACCATTTAAAAATTCTTCCTCTATGGCTTTTTCCATATCCAGTTAATTCGTATAATTTCATTTTTTTATCACTCCTTTTATTTATCTAAAACGGAAAAATTTTCGTTATCTTCATTTTCGTTATTTTTTTAACATTTTGATTATTTTCAACAAAATCAAATTTATATACCCAAACGTCAGTAGTATAGACAGTTCTGTCGTCTTTTTTCATAGCTCCCAGTCCTAATGCTACCTTGTACAGCTATTTGGCTACCTTTTTTAAAGTATTCAGCAATATTTTCTGCCGTTTTCTCCCATGCAACACAGTTAATAAAATCCGTCTCATCTTTATTTCTTTGTACTGCTAAAGTAAATCTAGTGTTTCCTTTTCCGTTATTTGTATATTTTTAATTCTGGATCTTTTGTAATTCTTCCGATCAATATTATATTATTCATATTCATATTCTTACGCTCCTTTTTCTAATTCGTATATTTTACGAGCTAAATTGCTCACTTCCTCATTTGACAAATCCGATAATGTTTTTGCTTTATGTATTTCAAAAAAGCTATTAATCATTTCATTGTATTTTGTAGTATTTCTTACGATAATATCCTCACCATTTTTTTCTTTTTTTCTTCTGCAGATATTTTCTTTTTTTAGTTTTTTTCAGTTCCACTACTTTTTTTGAGTATTATGAGTATTTATTGCATCGTTATCTTTTTCATTATCAATAGTAAATACTCCGCACATTAAATATTTTTCTTGCATAGCTTATTGATACTCCTGTCGTTTGTGTCAAATCATTGCCATTTTTAGGTTTTGCAACAATAACATCTATACTTTTTTTGTAATTTTTTTCAACAGGATTTTTCAACATCTATAATTTCAATTGTACTTGTTAAAATTTCTCTTTCATTTTCAATCCGTATTTTTTTCGTCAAATAATAAAATTAATTTATCTTCTTTCAAAAATGGTTTTTAAAGCGTTATAAATATCTTCTGCCGAACGGTAATTATATTTACCAAATTCGTTTCTGTTATCTTTGGTTGCTTTCAATTCAACCTGTATTTTTGTTTATTTTTTTCATAAATGTTCATATTAATCCAACTCCTTTATTCTTTTTTTATTAATTCGTCTAATTTTTTTCATTCGCATTATTGTGTTCAAAATAACAAATTTCGTTGTAATCAGGATTTTCGTATGCTTTCCAACCATTTTTCGTAAATTTGTACTCGTAATCCATTTGTGTGTCCAGAAAAAGTCTACGAAGACTGTATTTTTTTCTATCGAGTTTTTTTCTCAAGAGCCAATTTCATTATTTTTCATAATTTTTTTGCGTTTCTTTATTCAACATAATCATTTCCACCTTTCGCACTTTTAAAATCTCTTATCATTACTGGAATTCCATAGAGTATTGCCGGAACTATCACAGGAACTCCCACTTCTCCACCTATTCCATCATATCCACGCCATTCTCTAGCGTATTTAAATGCTAGAGAAGTTAAAAACAGCGTTATTGATATTTTTTTATAGTATGTACTATTAATTTTTTTCATAAATTCCTCCTTTTTTTATGATATAATAACTATAATAATTTTTTTGAAAGGAATATAGAAATGACATTTTTTTAGCCATTTTAACATTAGTGATTCAATTATTAATAGCTATAATAATTATTTTTTTACAGATGAAGACCACTCTCCAACGCAATTACTTTTTTTAAAATTTCAATATGTATATTTGCTATGGTTAATACTCTAAATATAAAATTTAATATTGAAAATTTAAACACGCTTTTTAACAGTAAATTCTATTTTTTTAGCGATATCTTTATATCTTGATGATTCAAAATTAATTAAAATTTCTGTTTTTGAATTTTATATTAGTTCTTGATAATTATTTTTTTGTTTTTATTACCTCTAGTACAAGACCCAATAGTTTTTGTTTTTTTAAATCGCTTTTCACTTTTTTTATAACTGTTTCAATGTTATTATTTTTTTAAATGAGTTACTTAAAAAGTAATTTAAAAAAACAATACAGAGAAACAAATAATATAAAATTCACCACCAAGAAGAAATATTTATTAATCATACATATCACTATCCTTTCTTCTCTTTTTGTTAAAAATTTCTCGATATTTTTTTAATTTGAAATTGATTGAGAAAGTTCTTTTAGAATTTTACTTTTTTTAGTAATTTTTTTGATTCTATTTCTTAACTTTCTTTCTTCTCTCTTTTTTTATTTTTTTCTTTCATTAGCATTTACTAACGCTAATGAACTAAAGTTATATTTCATATTCATTCCTCCTAAATTAAATTATTTTTTTATACAAAATAGACGCCATGTTATTGCATATCTTTTCACATTCTTCATCAAACTGTTCCTCTTGGTCATCTGTGTAATTGGGATTTTTCTTTTCCCAGTCTTCCCAAGCTTTTGCATTTTCTATATAGTCTAATACAAGGCTTTCGAACGGTTCAAAATTAAAGTCTTTTTTCTCATATCTGCAAACTATGAAATCGTGCAGTTCTTCTAACGAAATATATCGCAATTGATTTTCATATTTTTGCTTTAAATTCCTTAAATTCATTTTCTAAATGATTGCAGAAATCGTTGTATTCTTCTATTGCTCTGTCTTCTTCTTCGCATAAACGATCCCAAGCTAAGTCTCTTGCTCTTTCTGCTTGTTCTGCAAATTTTAATCCTTCGCTGTAACTCATTTTTATCATCTCCTGTTATAATTTCTTGCGTTAACGCAAGAAAAAAACTTAAAAAAAATATAGATATTTATTGACTTTCTTTCATCTACAAAATTATTATACCATACAACTTGCGTTAATGCAAGTTATTTTTTTAAAAAAAGTTGCAACTATGCAATTTTTTAAGGTATAATGTATCATAAAATATAAATTAGGAGTAACAGATATGGAAGACAAAGAAAAAAATTGAGAAAGATTATAAAAGAAACTAGGTTACAAAAAAATATAGCTAGAGATAAAATATCTGAATTACTGAAAAATAAGAGGAATAAAATATGCTGAATCTTCGTTATCACGTTATGAAAAATGGCATAACAGAAAGCATAAAAAGCAGAAGTATTGAAAGGAATTTCAGAGATATTAGGGCTTGATGTAATTGAAATGTATAAATTGGCGGGGTTGCTAAATGAAAATGAAGATATAAGATTCGCTAAATTAAACAAAAGAGAACGTGATCAATTTAACGAAATCCAAAAAGGGAGCAGATTATTTTTTTAATGATAAAAAAATGTAAGTGACGAAGATAAGAAAAAGTTGTATGACAGTTTGCAAGAGTTGTATTTTGATGCGAAAATGAAAAAAATAAAAAGAAAAAAATAGAGGTTCTTATGAAAAAGAATATAAAATTAAGAGTCAATAATTTGATAAGGAAATATAATACTAAAAAAATTCTTATGAATTATGTTCAAAAAAATGAATATAAATATTTTTTTATATGGAGCTTGGAGAAATAAAAGGATATTACAAAAAAAGTATTAAAAAAAATAAATATATAGTTATAAATGATAATTTGGATGATTATTCTAAAAAGATAGTTTTATGTCATGAAATGGGACATGCTATTTTACATTGCAATAAAAAAATAAATTTTATGAAAAAAATAATTTTTTTATACTATTCTAACGAGTTAGAAAAATGAGGCAAACGAATTTGCTGCCGAATTGTTATCAAGGCAATATGAGATATTGACTGATGAATTAATAAAAGAATGTAGATTAGGAATTACTTTTTTTAGGAGAAATAAAAAAAGACTTTTTAGAAAAAAAATAAAAAAAGTAATAATTTGATGGAGGTAGTTTGAAATTTTTATGAAAGATAAGGTAAAATATGGATATAACACAAGATGAAATAAATAGACTTATTGAAGTTATTAAAATAGAAGAAAAATAATAAAGAAATAGTTTTTTTACCTGTGAGAATAAAAAAAGCAATATATATTAAATTCTGAAGAAAATAAAAATGAAAAAAATTTAAATTAGTTTTTTTACAGTTAATAAGAATCCTAAAAAAAGAAAACAATATGTATTTTTGTGTAATAATTTTTATGCTACGCAGAATAGATATAAATGGAAGGCATAAAAAAATCCAGATATACCCTACAGGAAATCCGATGCTTTGATAAATATCAAGGTCAATATATAAATGAAACGCATATTCATATTTCTTTAGATATTTTTAGAAAAAAAGAAGATAGTGGGCAATACCTTTATATGAGGTTTTTTACAGAAAAAAAGTGTAGAAAAAGATTTTTAGAATTTTTTTGGTAAAGTTACAAATATTAAAAAAATGGCATAAAATATAAACCTAAAATACAGAATCTGAGATTATTTTTAAAAAAAGAAAGGAGATATGGTATGGACATAAAAAGGTATGATAAATGAATATTTTGAATGGTTAAAAACAAAAATTATAAAACAGAAAAAAAGAAAAAGATTTTTTTATAGTCCATACTCCTTTTTACATATTCTAATTTTTGATTTGATTGATATTTTTAGTATTTGAAAAAGATGGAAAAATTAATATTATCGGATGATGGAGAAGTGTTAAATAATTTGTTTATTTCAGGAATTAATTTCAAAACATCAAAGAAAAAGAAAAAAATATGTTAGAGAGTTTTTTTATATACGTACGGATTAGAAATAAATGAAAAATGAAGAAATAATAAAATATACAGATTCTTTAAAATTCTCACAAGATAAAACATACGTTTATTCAAGGATTATTGGCAATAGACGATATGTTTTTTTAACTGCAAGTAATAGAACTAAAAGCTTCTTTTTTTAGAAGATGTTAAGAATTTTTTTGAAAAAAAGAAAAAAATATGCTAGTCCAAATATAAATATAAAAAGGAAAAAGTAAAATGGAACATCATTTTTGATTTTTTTATTAAATAGGAATGAAAAAGCATAGCGAAAGATTAATAAAAAGTTATAAATAATTTAAATAATTTAAAAAGATTTGAAAGCAATATTATATTCTTTCAAAGATATAGAAGATGGGAAAAGAGAAACGGAAAAATATTATAATTTATAATGATATAACAAAAACGAATAATGAAAGCGTTAATGCTCTAAAAATATGAAAATATTTCACTTTTTTTCCTTGGAGTGAGAATGCAGATTGGAGCAAGGAATTAAAAGCATAAACGGATAAAGTAATTATTAGGGGTTAATTTTTGGTTTCAAAATATAAAAAGATGGAGGAATCGAAATGAAAAAAATTATTAGTAATTTTGACATTAGCATTTGTTACTGCTAACGTATTTTTCAGAAACATTGCATTTTAAAAAAATTGCAAGGAAGCTAGAGCAAAAAGGGTATAAAAAAATATCAAAAAGGGTGAACCTGGTTATGCAAGACATTTAGACAGGGATAGAGATGGAATCGCTTGTGAAAGCAAATAATTTATTTTAGAGTTATTTCATTTTTGGAAATAACTCTTTTATTTTCAAAAAAATCTTGCGTTAACGCAAGAAATGTGGTATTATAATATTGAGGTGGTGAAAAATGGAAGTTGATAAATATATACAAATTAGAATAAAAATGATAGAGAAAAAGATTTTTTTGGAAAGATATAAGAGAAAAAAATTGGTTATTCTGATTGGGGTTTAAGATTAGCAATTAAAAAAATAACAATTCTGAAGTAATTAAAAAAAGTTGAGAAAATAATAGATAAATTTTAAATTTTTATCAATCATTTTGCATTAACGCAAGAAAAATTAAAAAAACGAATTAGGAGGTGCGAGAAGTGAATGAAAAAAATAACCAATTATGTAGCAGAAATTTTAAAAGGTACTGGTTAAAAAAATAAAGTTCAAAAAAAAGATTTTTGAAACAATAATTGAAATTATAAGAAAAGAATACGAAAAACTACGGAGTGATTCAGGAGGATACACAAAAAAAGAATTTTTTTCAAAAATTTCTAGAAAATCAAGAAAAGAGTTAAAAAAACGAAATAAGGGAGGTGTGGAATGGCATTAATTATTTTAGAAATATTAATAATATTTTTTTACTTATGCGTTTTTATTGCAAAACTAACAAAAGAGAATAAGGAATTGGAGAAAAATATATTTAGTCTAAAAGCAAAAGATAAAATAGAAAATGACAAAGCATTAAAAGGAGTTTGTGTTTTTATAGTTGATCCACAAGGAAATAAGATAGGTTATATCATGGTCAATCAAGAATTAGAAGTTATGGACAGATTAGAAAAAGGATACAAGGTAAACGGGGAATAATTCTCCCCATAAATTATCAAAATTTTATTACAGAAACACTAGCTTTTACATTGCCGTTTGCTACTATTACATACCAATGATCATAATGTGGAATAGGAATTTTAACTGGAGACTGTTTATAATGTCCACCATAATATTTTTACACGTCTTCCATTTTTTTATAATTTGATAGATTAGTGTAATTGACAAGCATAACATCACATTCCGTTCCTATTAATTTGATTTCTGCAATATTACCTTGAGATAAGTGTTTTTAAATCAAAAAGTAAATATTTCAAAATAATCTCCTCCTTTCTGAATTATATATTTTTAGAAGATACCGGCAAGTAAAACTGAAAATATATAATTTCAAATTTAATTTATTATACTATGTTAGCACTCCTTTATGATTAATGCTAACATAGTTAGCATATCACAATATTTTGTGTTTTTCAAGGAGGAAAAAAATGTTTAAAGAATTTTTAGAAAAGTGCCTAAGATATGAAAATTTGCATATTTTAGAAGAAACAGGAGATAGGGAAAAGATTAAGAGGATTAGCAAAAGGCACGGCAAAGTAACTGAAGCAAGTGTATTACTGTTTGATTCAGGAACAAAAAGGACTACGATAAACGAAATATATCTTAACAGTCAAGGATATTTCATAATAAGGGATCAGAAAAGATTGAGACTGGGAAAATTTAATTAACAAAAAAGCACTCTGAAGAGTGCTAACAAAAATTCATAAAAAAATCTATATTTTGTGTTTATTTTTAGCATAGAGTTATGAAAATTACAAGATGTAGAGAGAGGAAAGAAAATGGCAACTTTTTAGAGTAAATAAAACGAGTGATTATACAGTAATATCAAATTATCATTTAAGAGAAAAAGAAATGAGCTTAAAGGCAAAAAGGGCTTTTTGACTTTAATGTTAAGTCTACCAGAAAATTGGGATTATTCAATTTCAGGATTAGCTTCGATATGTGCTGAAAAATGAAACTGCTATAAAAAAACAGGGTTGAATGAGCTAAAAAAATTTGGGTATTTAAGAATATCTAAAAATATTTCCAAATAAAAAAACGTGGAAATAAAAAAATAGAATATGTTTATGAAATTTTTGAAAAAAACCTCTTGATAAAAAGACAAAAAGAACAAACAACAGAAGAACAAACGTTAGAAAGTCAAATGGTAGAAAATCAAGGTAGAAAGTCTACCCCTAGAAAGTCAAGCGGTAGAAAAATCAAGGACAATTAAATACTAAAGAATTAAATACTAATAAATTAAATACTAAAGAAGTAAGTACTAAAGAATATACATATGTGAAAAATGAATTTTTCACGATTGTGCGAAGCAATAAAAACCAAATGGATAAAAAAATTGCTCATGAGTATAAATTATCAGGCACACAATTAAAAATAACTGAAAAACGAAAGAGAGTTATTAATAATTTGCTGAAAGAGTATTCCGTAGAAGAAGTATTACAAGCTATGGAAAAAATTCGTACATCTAATTTCTTGCAAGGAAATAATAAAACAGGGTGGCAAATAGCGTTCGATTGGTTTATTAACAAATCGAATTTCTTAAAAGTGCTCGAAGGAAATTATGACGACAAAGAAAATGAAAATACAGGATCTAAAAATTTTGGTAAAGGAGTTACGCAAAAATCTGAGAGACCAAAAGTCACAGCAGAAGGTCTAAAAAAATATTTTGGAGGTACAAACTAATGACAATGGAAGAATTTAACGAAGGTTTTGGAATGTTACTTGATTATTATCCGAATACACGAGTAACTGACGGTCTTGTAAATATATATTATATGGGTTTAGCAGAGCTTAGTGTATCAGAATTTAATAGAGCTATTGGAAAAATAGTCAAGGAGCACGATGGTGATTTTTTGCCAAAAGTTTCAACGATTTTAAAATATGCAAATTCAGATATAGATTTGAAAAATCAACTGATTCTAGCAAAAAAATGCTTAAAAAGGCTATTGAAAAAGTTGGAAGAACTGGAATGATAGCGTTTGAAGACAAAAGGAGTACAAGCAGTTGTTGATTATGCTAGTTGGTTGAGACTTTGTGATATGAGTGAAACTGAGTTTGATAATTTTATGAATTGGGAATTTGAAAAAAATCTACAAGGAATTTATGAAAAATCCATATAGTGTTCCTGAATATTTTCGAGGTTCTCAACCGTTAATTGGACAAACAAAGCCAAAATTATTTACATATGCGATGATTGGAATTAGGAATAACGAAAACTTTATTCCGTTGGAATATAACGCAAAAAAAGAAACGGAGAATAAATTGAATTATAAAAGTCTAAAGGAAAAAAATGTTGATAGGAGGATAAAAAAATAATGATAAAAAGAAAAAAAGTAAGGGTAAATATTATAGCAATAGATTTCAATAGTCGTAAAGGCTGGAGATTATATCACAACGAGGATTTATATGGGAATACAGAGATTATAGATGATAGGTTTTGGAACGATGTGCAAGAAGGATATTATAGTTTCAGCAAAGGTACAACTATAATTACTGATATAGAATGCCCTTGGAAAATTGAAGAACCACTAAAAATTTTGAAGGTGCATGAGGTGATTTATAGTGATTAAGCTGGAATTGCCAGTTTACTGGAGCATAACTAAAAAACAGCAGACGCTTATTGGTATGAACTGGTATCAAAGAGCAAACAGGTTTCAAATTAATGAAGTCAAAAAAGCATATCACGAATTAATCAGAGTGAAGCTACTTAGCAACAAAGAAAAGATAAAAGGAAGTTATCAAGTTAGGTATAAATATTTTTTTATAAAAAAATGATAATTCTGATTTAAAAAAATGTAACATCTGTTATTGACAAATTTTTTTAACGATGCCTTACAGGAACTTGGGATTGTTGAAAATGACAATGTAAAATATTTTTAAAGAATCAATCGACCGAGTTGGCGGAATGGATAAGAAAAAAATCCGAGGATTGAGATAGAAGTGGAGGAATTAGAAAATGGATAAAAAGATAACTATTACTCAAAAAAAGTAACAGCTCAAGGTAATACAAGCGAGTATATAGATTGTAATATTAGGATAGAAGAAAGGACAATGACAACTAAATATAATAACTGTGAAACCTAGAAATATTGTGGAGTTTATAGAGTATAATAAAAAAATTTAAAAAAAGTAGTTGACAAATTAAGCAACTTAATATATAATTAAGTTACTTAATAGGGAGGAAGAAATGAAAAAGAAAGATTTAAACATTTCTTTTTGGAAGTAGTGGTAAAGATTTAAAAATACAAATCAGCAAAATTAACATTACCACTTAGTTTTTTTAGAGAAATTAGGGATAGATGAAAACAATCGAAGCATTGAACTTATCCTTGATGAAGAAAAATGGAAAACTTATTATCCAAAAGAAATAAAAAAAATCTCCTATACTCTCTGTTAAGAATATAGGAGAAATACACTATAATAAGTGTCTGGCAACCTTATTATACTGTATAAACTCCAAAAAATCAATATTTTTAGGAGGAAAATTATGACTTTTGAACAAAAATTAGGATTTGAAGTAGCAAAAGAAATGCTTGACACACACAATGGAAAATTGCAGAAAGCAAAAGATGAATTTTTTGAAGTGTTTGGAGAAATTTGGGAAAAGACAAAAGAAAAAGGAATCAAAAATGTTTGATTTGGAAGAAGCCTTGTACAATTACTTAGACACAATCAAGGAAGAGTATTATAAAGCTGGAAGAGCAATTGACAGTGTAGTTGAAAGGGAAACTTTAAAAAATGAATTGGCAAAAGCCAAGAAAAAGAAAATAGTATAATGGAGGATAAAAGAATGTACGATTTAAAAAGTTATAAATGATGAAAGATTTCAAATATTCAGTAAAGAAAATTTAGGAAGTGTAAGAACAATATTGGTAGATAATGAAGTATGGGTTTGTGCAAAAGATGTTTGCGATATTTTGGAAATAAAAAACGTTACTCAAGCTGTACAGAGATTGGATGAAGATGAACGGTCTATGTTTAACATAGGTCGTCAAGGAAATACCAATTTTATTAATGAAAGTGGATTGTACGCTTTGATTGTAAGAAGTGACAAAAAGGAAGCAAAACCATTTAGAAAGTGGATAACATCGGAAGTTATTCCAGCAATAAGAAAAACAGGAATGTATATGACTGACGATGTATGGAACAGTATAATGAATGAACCTGAAAAAATAGGAGAGCTTTTAATTAATTATGGAAAAGTAAGACAAGAAAATGAAAATCTTAAATTTGCTAATAAAGTTCAGGAACAGCAGATAATAGAATTGCAACCAAAGGCATTGTATTATGATTTGATTTTGCAATGTAAGGATTTATTAAGTACAACAATGATTGCTAAAAGATTATGGAATGGCTGCAAAAGGATTTAATAAAATGTTACATGAATTTGGAATCCAATATAATCAAAGCGGAGTATGGTTTTTTTGTATCAAAAAGTATGCAATTTACGGATATACACAAACAAAAAAACAAATGCCTTTGTAAGAAGTAACGGAATACCTGATGGGAAACCGCATATGTATTGGACACAAAAAGGAAGAATATTCTTATACAATTTTTTTAAAAGATAAAGGTGTATTACCAATAATCGAACAAGAAGAAATGGGGGCTTAAATGTGAATAATAAAGATTATGAAAAAAATATGAAAAAAATTCTAAATGATTTTTGAAGTTCAAGAAAAAAATAGCAGATGTATTTATTAGTGTTAGTAAATGCTTGGGTTATGAGTTTTTATGATGAGGATATGAAAGATATTACCGAAGAACTAATTCAAAAATGAGCTAGGAACAGAACGGATTGATGTAGAAACAGTATCTTTTCTTATATACAAGGAATTTAAAAAGTGGTTAGAAAGCTAGACAAAAAAAGTAAATAAACGATATAACGATTGCTAAGGATTAAATTAAATATGAGAAGTTTGAGAAAAAAATAGAAATTATAAACTTTTTGGAGCACTAGCATAACGAAAAAAAGAATCACAGTTGTTGAACTAATGACTGTGATTTTTTTATAAAAAGGACAACGACAACTGAATAATAACTGTGAATAATATAAAGCTATATTGAAAAAAATTATATAAAAATTTTGTATAATTTGTATCGGAGGGAGAAAAAAATACTATGAACTTAAAAAGAAAAAAATGGGAAATAGCTTTGATGATAATCGCTACTATAGAATATATAGTTAGATTTGTAAAATGGATTATTAAAAAAAGTTAGGAGGTTAAAAGAGCGGTAAGCTCTACCCTCCCCTTGCCCATTTTGTGAAAGGAATACGTTATGAGTAATATTATAAATGTAGCTTTTTACGGTATTTTTGCGTAGTAAAAACAGTAGAATATACTTATAGAGTTTGTAGATGGATGAAAAAAGAGAAGTAAAAATTAATTACTTCTCTTCACACTATGAACTTAATGTAAGTATATCATAATTTCAGAATAAGTCAAGAAATATTTTTTTGCTTGATCACAGTTATTAATTTAGCTGTGATTTTTTTATGGAGGGAAAATGAGAGATAATGCAATGACAAGGATTAAAAGAAAACTTTTAGAAGGAAAAGAAGTGGATGATAGTGACTTTCATTTTATGAAATTGAAAGTTGATTTGTTCAAGGATATTAAATTTATTAAGAGAAGGAAGGCTAAGAGAAAATGTCTAAAAGAATGAGTAGGGAAAACCAAAAACTAATTTACTGGTTTATAGACTGCTACGCCTATCATCTGAAAGGTGTAGACATAAACTGGCAGACTAGCAAGCAAAAGCCTGCCATTTTCGACTATTTTTTATACAAGGCAAAGGAAGACTTAAAAAAACTTTATATTAAGCACAGTGGCAAGAATATAAAGGGATATGAGACTTTTAAGAATATGGAGAGTAAGCTGAAAGACAGAATCGGAAACATAATTGACAAGAATTATACAAAAGAAAGCAAAATCAATATAATCACGAACGATTTAATGGATTTTGTAACTGACGAGATTCAAATGTTGTTTATCAAATTGAATGATACTTTTAGCTTGGCACTTAAATTAATGAGTAATGCCGAAGCTGTGGCATTTACTAATTTCCTGTTTGACTATTTTTTGCAGAATGATATTGATATGTGGCAAGAGATTCACAAACTATACAGGCAACAGGAAAACAGGAACTGGGTGTACTGGATGTTAAAAAAGAAAATATGTGTTATTACAGGAAAGCCAAATGCACAATTAGCACATATTTCAAAAAGTGCTGGAGCATTAGGAGGCTACAAATATGACAAAAGGATAGGAAACAGTTATTTACCTTTGGCAGTAGAGTGGCATATAGGAGTAGATCATGGAGTTGGTGGCGGTAGAAATAAATTAATGGCAAAACTGAAAGAGCTGAATATAGAGCCTTTTGAGATAAGGACTGAGGAAGAAGTTAAGGAATTGAAGAAAATATATAAAGGGCATTTCAAGGGATTTAAGGAATAAAAAAGTTCAGTCGCAGAAAGTCGTTTTGGCTGTAATAATAGCTCGAAATGTAGTGTTTATAAGGAAAAATGACAGTCGTGAAAAGTCATTTTAAAGAAATGTGATTTTTAGAAAAGTTTTTGAAAATTAGGACAATGACAGTTGAATATTTTTTTGTTTTGAGGTATAATATAATACAATATTATACCTAGGAGGAGTTATGGAAAAAAAGATATGTTTATATTTTTTTGTTAAAAAAATTTGGATTAAACGGAAAACAAAAACTGGAAAAAAATTTATATTAGATACAGGAGTTTTTATTCCAAGAATTTGCTAAAAAAATAAAAAAATAGATATGCTTTTAAGTTCAGAACAATTAATAAAGGCTATAAAAAAAGATTGGATAAATGATTTTTGATGTATTGAACAAAAAAAGGAATATATAGGTGAATTTGTTGCAAGTGGAGAATCTGTTATAAATTCAAGGATGACTTTAGAAGAAAGAAAAGAAATAATAAAAGAGGAATTTGAAAAAAATGGATAAAAAAATGCGGAATTATATATATCAGATCCATTTATTTTTTTGGAAATTACAGTGCTATGGAAGAAAGTTTGAATATTTAAAGGTTATTTTTTTGAAACATTGAAGCCTTCAAAAATAAATATATATTATAAAACTGGCATAGAAGTAAATAAAGAATTTATATTAAATAAAATAAAAAGAATTTTTGCGGATATGAAGCTTATACAAATAATGTAATATGTAAAAACAATAATGAAATACATGATAGATTTTTATATAACTAATAATACAGGAAAATGTTTAGGAACATCAATATCCGGAATACATAATAAATTATTTTTTTAATAAGTAATATTAACCGTCAAGATATTCAAGATATAAAAAGAATTTCTTGGTACAATTGAATAAGGCGCAAAAAGACCAGTTTTATTTGGTCTTTTTATTTTTGGAAAAGGAAGTAAAATGAACGAAAAAGATATAGACAGAATAGCAGATAAAAATAATAGAAAAAAATGAAAACTGACAGAGAAATAAAAAAACAGAGAAACAACTAACACCATTTCAAAAGACAGAAAAAAATTATTATCTGAATTAGCATTATTGAAAGGTGCTATTGATTCTAAAAAAATATGCTTATAGAAGATTTGAAAAAAAGAGGGTATATCAATTCAGAAAAGAGAAACTGGAGTTAATGTGCAGTCTAGTAAAATATATCTATCAGAATTAGAAAAGGTTGAAAAATAGAATTGAAAAAAATTAAAGGAGGAAATCGTAAGAATAGAAAAACGTTGTTAATATGGTTGAAAGAGCATTAGGTACAATTAGGAATAATAAATATTACGATATAATAGAAATGAAGTATTTTTGATGATTTAACATTTGAGCATATATCTGAAAAAAATTAGATATAAGCGTTATAACTGCAAAGAGATATAAAAATAAAATGATTAGACAGTTGCAACTAGTTATATTTTTCAGATGATGTAATAAAAAAATATTAAATTGAAAAAAATGATACCTTTTTGATATTGTATATAATTTTTTTAATATGTTATAATATGTCAAGATGAAAGAGTATGAGTTAAGTACTTATTATTGGATCTTTGATTTATATAAGGACAAGACAGTTTAAAAACTGTCTTTTTTTGTTGCAAAAAGGAGGTGGTAGCATTGAAATTAAATACTAGACAAAAGGCTTTTTGTGAATATTATGTAGCTTGTGGAAATGCTACTGAATCCGCAATAAAGGCTGGGTATAGCGAAAAAACAGCAAGAAGCATAGGACAGAGATTGTTGACAAATGTTGACATAAAAAAATATATAAAAGAATTGCAGGAGAAAGCAAAAGAAAGCAGAATATTGACAGCAAGGGAAAAAAGAGAATGGCTAAGTGAAGTTATTAAAAATGGAAATGAAAAGTTGCAAGACAGATTGAAGGCATTGAATATATTAAATAAAATGGATGGCGACTATGTGGAAAAGGTACAGTTATCAGGGGAAGTTAAAACAAGCAACCCATTTGAAGGGCTAACTACTGAAGAATTGAAGAAGCTGGCGAATGGAAAGTAAAATAGTGCTAGGGGCGAAATTGGAACTCGCAAGACGTGAGTTCTTTTTTTATTGCAATTTGATGGCGCCTGACTTCTATAAAGAAAGCCGCAGTTATTTAGTAGAGCTGTGTGAAACAATGCAAAATTTTATGGGCAACGAAGAAAATGTATTAATTATTAACTTGCCACCAAGACATGGAAAATCTAGGACAGCAACAATGTTTGTTGAATGGCTGCTAGGACGTGATTCAAGTAAAAAAATAATGACTGGTTCATATAACGAAACTTTATCGACTGTTTTTTCAAAAGCTGTGAGAAACACTATATCTGAAATAAAGGCAGATCCTGAAAAAATAGTTTATAACGATATATTCAAAGACGTACGAATAAAAAAAGGTGATGGGGCTATGAACTTGTGGAGCTTAGAGGGCAATTATAGCAACTATCTGGCAACTTCTCCAACAGGAACCGCAACAGGATTTGGAGCAAATATCATTATAATAGACGATTTAATAAAAAACGCTGAAGAAGCAAATAATGAAAATGTATTAGAAAAACACTGGGAATGGTTCACAAATACAATGCTTTCAAGATTGGAGACAGGTGGGAAAATAATTATAATAATGACACGCTGGCATTCTAACGACTTAGCGGGTAAAGCACTTAATGAATTAGAAAGAAATGGATATAAGATAAAACATATAACAATGAAAGCCTTGAAAAATAATGGTGAAATGTTATGTGATGAAGTTTTACCGAGATATGAGTATGATAGAAAAGTAAAAACAATGGGTTCAGATATAGCAAGCGCTAACTATCAGCAAGAACCTATTGACTTAAAAGGTAGACTTTATCAAGGATTTAAGACATATGATAGGTTAGATTTTGAATTTATGAGAATCAGGAGCTATACAGATACAGCGGATCAGGGAAGTGATTATTTATGCAGTATAATTTACGGGGAGTATCAAAAAGAGGCATATGTTTTAGATGTCTATTATACAAAAGACGGAATGGAAATAACGGAACAAGAAGTAGCAAAAAGACATTATGAGTATGGAGTAAATATAGCAGATATAGAAAGTAACAATGGTGGTCGTGGATTTGCAAGAAACATAGAAAGAATACTAAAAGAAAAGTATAAAACAAATAAAACTAGAGTTAATTGGTTTCACCAAGGAGCAAATAAAATAGCTAGAATAATTTCAAACAGTACTTGGATAATGGATCATATATATTTTCCTGTTAATTGGAGAAATAAATATCCAGAGTATTATGATGCAAATGACTAAATATCAAAAAAAGAAGGGAAAAAAATAAACATGATGATGCACCTGATGCAACAACAGGAATAGCTGAGAAAAATTATAAATCAGAATAAATTAAAAAAACATTAAATAAAAAAATATTGGGGGTGAGATAATGGAAATAAAAAAATTTTTGGAAAAAAAGCGTTATGGGACTTTTTAGTGAATGATTTAGCACGTCTACAAAAACTGGAAGACTATTATGTTGGTAGGCATAAAATATTGGAAAAACCCAATAGGTTGAAAGAGAAACCAGATAGTAAACTTATCCACAATTTTCCAGGGTATATAACTACGATAGCAACAGCCTATTTTATTGGGAAAAATATCAATTATAAGTTGTTGGAAGATAATTTGGCTAATGAGTACGAAATGGTTGGAAAATATTTAGCAACGGAGGAAGAACAGCAGTGTAATTATGAGCATGCTGAAAACTGTTCGATTTTTGGGCGGTCGTATGAGTTATGGTATAAAAATATAGATAATACGATAAATTTTAAAACATTGGATCCTCGAGATGTTTTTTTGTTATTAGAGATAATACGATAGACAAAAAAATATTAAATATGCGATTCGGTGGAATAAAGAAAAAAACGAAAACAATGAGTATGATTATATTTTTGGAGATTTATGATGATAAAACTGTAACTGTCAATACATTTACTTCTGTTATGGATTATGAAGAGATTATACTAACTCCACAGGGCAAGGCAAAAACTAGATTACACGGATTTAACAAAGTACCAATTATTGAATTTATAAACAATAAAAAGGAAACTTGGGGATTTTTGAAAAAAAGTAATAACACTGATTGATGGATATAATGAAGCGGTATCAACTTCATTAGACGATATGAAGGATTTTACAGACGCAATCCTAGTATTGACAAATATGCAAGGAACTGATGAAGAAGATATAGAGAGTTTGAAGAAAAACAAAGTGATGTTATTAGGAGAAAATGGAGAAGCTAACTGGTTAGTAAAAAAATATAAACGACACATATTCTCAAAATAATAAAAATAGACTGAACCAGGATATTCATAAATTTTCTTTTATTCCTGATATGCAAGACGAAAATTTTGCCGGAAATAGTTCGGGCGTAGCATTAGGGTATAAATTGTTAGCACTTGAACAACTAACTGCACAAAAAGAAATGTACTTTAAAAAAGCATTAAATGAAAGGCTAGAGTTAATTTTTTTGATTATTTTGGGTTATCATTGAAACCGTTAGATATTCAAAAAAATATTTACAAGAAATACTCCTGAAAAATTTGGTTGAACTTTCAACTGTAATAACAAATTTACAAAAATATTGTATCACAAGAAAGTTTAATATCATTATTGCCTTTTTATTGAAGATACTGAAGCGGAATTGAAAAAGATTGAAAAAAAGAAAAATCAAATTGAACAACCGTTGGAATATAAAGGATTAAAAAAATGAACAGGAAAAAAATAGATGAAAAAAACAAGAATAAAGAATATTGGGAAAAAAAGGCAACTTGCACGAGAAGAGCTATCATTTAACAAAGGTACAGAAGCATACAAAGAATATGTAAAAATACTTAGTGAGAGTAAAAAAGAAATAGAGAATAAAATAGCCCAATTATACGCTAAATATCAACAAGAAGTGACAAAACTAGGTATCGACAAAATTCAAGCGAATAAATTGCTCCGTGGTACTGAATATAAAGAATGGCGATACGATATAGGAAAATATGTAGCGGAAATTGAAAAGTTGAAAAAAAGTAATCCTGTTGAGTTCAGGAAAATGTCAGTTGAACTTGAAACCTTGGCATATAGAAGCCGTATCAGTCGACTGGACAGTTTAAAAGCAGGTGTTGACTATGAACTTATACAGGCAGGGGAGAAAATAAAAGGTAAAGTGACAGATACATTGGCTGATGTTTACGAAGATACCTATACATCATTCGTTGAGGATTTGAATTTTAAAAAAGGTGTAATTAGTAGTAGTACAATAAAAATGGCATTGGAGCAAGAATGGAGTGGGGCTAATTATTCAAGTAGAATATGGAGTAACATTGATAATTTAGCGAAAGCGATAAAGAATGAAGTGATTGTTGGGCTGAATAAAGGTATTAACTATAGAACTATGTCGCAAAATATAGCTAAAAAGTTTGATACAAGTTATAAAAATGCTGAAAGGTTAGTAAGAACTGAAACTGCTCATATACAAAACCAAGCAACGCTTATGGGGTATAAAGATTCTGGAGTTGTTAAATATGAGTTTTTAGCGGTATTGGATAGTCGAACAAGTCATACTTGTGCTAGTCTTAATGGTGAGGTGTTTAAGACGGAAAATGCAATGGAAGGAGAAAATTATCCGCCAATGCATCCGAACTGTAGAAGTACAACTGTTCCTTATGAGTATTCCGATGTTTTTTCTGATGAACCTGAAAAAGAAGATTTTGAAAATAATGAAAATGAGGGTATAATCAATAATAATGGTACTGTTTTTGTTGAAGGTGGTAGATACAGAAATATAGGGAATATTAATGCAACGGAGTATAAAGATGAACCGCTGGAATTGTTGCGAAGATATGAACAAAAAATCGTTAAGAAAAGTAAAGAAAATGCGTTAGTAATAGCTAAAAATGGAGATATTTATATTTTGAAAGGAGATGAAAATTCGATACCAAGTCATAAGATGACTAAAAATTAATTTTGAAGACGCTTTGTATACTCACAACCATCCTAAAAAAAATAGTAATCACGAGTGGGGATTTAGCAATGATGATTTTAGTTCGTTTACTAATTTGAAATTGAAATATTTAGCTGCAATTGATGAAAAGTATATTCATGAGCTGTGTTCGGAAATTTATGATGTCAAAAAACATTTGGAAAGGGTAGAAATTTACATTAAAAACCCTAATGAGCTTTTAAAACTTAATGACGAAGAACGAAACAGAATTCTACAGTTGTATTTTGCTTCAGAGAAAAAAATTTAAGATACAGGAGGTTTAATCATGGATATTAAAAAAATACAACATTTTACAAAAAAATTATATGAAAAACAGAGAAGAACTTAGAGACTTGATGAAAAGAAAAAAATAGAGAATCAAATAAATAAAGATGAATATGTAAAGAAATATATAGAGCTGAATTCGTATAAGTTTACATTTTTAGAATTAAAAAAATCTATAGAATTAGGTGAACAAATAAGTTTAACTGAGTTTTTTTCAAAGAATATGAAAAAGAAAAATATAAAAAGAAGAAATTTCAAAAACTTCATCAAGAGATAGGACTGTGGATACTATAGGAGAAATGAAAATAACAAGAGATAATGAAGTGTATAAAAGTTTTAAGGAATTGCAGGAATTAAAAGAAAAAATATAGTGGCGTGGGGAATATTTGAAAATGGACAGAGAATTTTTGAACAATTAAAACGGTCTGAGTTTAAAAATGAGAATCCCTTGACATTTTTACGAAGATTGAAAGAGTTATATTCGAGTGAGAAAAAATCAAAAGAGTAGTTTAACGACTGCTCTTTTTTATATTTGTCGTACTGAGGGACATTAAACATCTAGGTAGAAAATAATAGTCGACAGACTTTAAATGGGAGGGACAGTTATGTCAGAAAATATATTTACACAGGAACAAGTAGATGAAATGATTAAAGAAAGAATTGCAAGAGAGAGAAAAAAGTTTGAAAGTGAGAAAAAAGAATTGGAGAGAAAGCACGGTGAAACGATTGAAGATTATGAAACAAGAATCAATAATGCTAATCTTACTGCAGAAGAGAAGTATAATAAGAGCCTTGCTGAACTTCAAAAACAACTTGATACTTCAAATACGGAACTTGCAACATTGAAAACTAATGAGATGAAAAAGGCTATATTAGGGAAATACAAAATCCCTGATAGTTTTTTAGGCAGCATTACTGGAAATACTCAAGAAGAGATTGAAGATAGTGTGAAATCTTTTTCTGAGAATTTATCTAGTTATCTTAAAACACAAAGTGGAGGAACACCAAACTCTTTAAATGGTGGAAGTGAAGGAGAAAAAGATAAAAAGGATATAGGACTTGAAGCATTCGATAAGGCTTTTAGTTCTTTTTAATTTAAAGGAGATGATAGAATATGGCAATGATTTATACTGAATTATTTGCAGATAAAATTGATGAAAGATTTACAAGTGAAGCAGTATCACAGAAAATAGTAAATAATGATTACAGCTTTGTAGGTGCTAAAACTGTAAAAGTTACTTCGATTAATACAGTTGATAATAGGGACTATAACAGAAATACAGGTTATGGAAATGCAGACATTTTACAAAATTCAATCCAAGAAATGACATTAACAAAAGATAGATCTTTTAAAATGCTTTTGGATAAAATGGACGAAGACGAGACAAAAATTAAAGCTGGAGAAGTGTTGGCAAGACAATTGAGAGAAAGAGTAATTCCTGAGATTGAGAAATACAGATTTGAAAAAATTCTTAAAACCTGTGATACAAAATCACAGACAGTAACAGGTCTTGCGGCTAATAATGCTTACAACAAATTTTTAGAAGCACAGGAAAAATTAAATGATGCGGATGTACCTCAAAATAGGATTGCTTATGTTACACCTGAGTTTTTAACAAAATTGAAGAAAGATGACAATTTCATCAAAGCTTCGGATATTGGGCAAAATATAAAAATAAATGGATTAGTAGGAATGGTTGACGGAGTACCGATAGTAAGAGTTACTAAAAAATGGATGGAAATTAAAACAGGAGTAGGTGGAGCTACAACTAAAAATTACGGTTGTTTAATTGGACATAATTCGGCAACGGTTGGTCCTGTGAAATTAGCTGAATACAGAGTGGTTACAGATTCAGAAAAATTATTCAGGAACTTTATTTTTTTAGGTAGATTTTATTATGACTGTTTTTATACTTGATAACAAAGTAAAGGGTCTAGTTGCAATTGAAGCTTAATTTTAAGGATTAAAAAAACAAATAAAAACTTTTTAAAAAAATATTATAAATAAAGTATAATATCAATAATTAATTATATCTAGGAGGAATATTTGGTATGAAAAAAATATTTTTTTATTTATTGCAATTTTATTTGTTTTTTTCTTGCGGAGAAAAAAATTCATCTTTAAACTCATCAGAGAATGAGTCTTCAAACTCGACAACAGTTTCAGGAAATACTGAAAATTCATCAATTACAAAAGTAAAAAAATGAAAAGTATAGAATTGAAAAATATAATAAAAAAAGGGGCGAATTATTATCTTGCTGATATGAAAAAAAGTAACAGAAGGTCTGGATAATATTTTTTTAGGTGGAGATATTGTCGATATTGATGACTTTTTTTGTTCATATAAATAATATGGAAAAAGGATTAAAAAAAGCCTCTGATTATTTTTTTAGCAACAGAATGTGAAAAAAACAGGAAATACTAATTTTGATTATAAATGTACTGATTTGTTGAGATTGGCTAACGAAGATTTACAATTAAAAACAACAATGGCTAGAACAGGTTAAGGTTATTATGACAAGAAATGGAATTTCAAATAAAGATGCAGACAATTTTGCTAAAAAAACTGATAGTTTTCGTAAAAAGAAGATGAATTTTTGGAAGAGTTTAAAGAGTTTAAAAAAAGAATTTTTAATGGGAATTGTAGATAGATCACAGTTATTAATTTAGCTGTGATTTTTTTATTTTTAAGAGGTAATAGAAATGACTGAATTAATTGATGAAATTTATGAAAAAAAATAAAAAAATTATTTCTGATGTAACACTAAATGAAACAAAAACTAAATTTGCTATTGAGAGCATTGTTCAAGATAGTATTAACTATATGAACCGAGAAGACTTCCCAAGAGAATTGATAACTCCTATAACAAAAATATTTTTTTAAATATAATTTTGATAAAAAAATAGAAATATAAAAATCTATGAAAAGTGGAGATAGGCAAGTTGAATTTGTAACTGAGTTAAATGATGATGTGGAATTTAGAAAAAGCTTGAATCGTTTTTAGAAAAACTTGGAGTTATAAAATAAAGGTGGTATGTTATGTTTGAAGATTTTTTTGATACCGATGTGATAGAAGAGTTAGAAGAAATACAAAAACAAAAAAACTGAATTCGGTTTGACAGTTCAGGGTTGGGAAGTCGTTTATACAAATATTAAGTGCCAGTTGAGTGCTGGAATTTTAAGGGCTACTGAGACTGGGGTTATAAATAGTTCTAAAAATTCGTATAAGATATTTGTTAGTAATGATGTGGAAATAAAGCAGAATGATATTTTGGTGGTAAGTAAAGGTGGAATAAAATATAAATTTAAAGCTAATAAACCTATAAAGTACACTGATTTTTTGGAACATCAGGAAATATCGGTAGAGGAAGTGGAAAAAAATGAAACTTAGCGGTGACTGGGAAAAACTGGCAAAAAAATTAGAAAAGTTAGCTACTGATACCCCACAAAAAGTTGGAACAACACTTAAACAAGTTGCTGAGGAAACAATAAAAGAAGTAAAAGAAGAAACACCAGCAGATACTGGTCAATTAAGAATGGGTTGGCATAGGGAAAATGGTGGAAGTTTCAAACAGATGATTTATAACAATGTGGAGTATGTAAACCATGTTGAATATGGACATAGAGCAGTATATTTTGGTAAAGATACGGGTGAAGTAGTACCTGGTGTGTTTATGTTAAAAGAAAAACAATAGATAAATTAGAACCTATATTTAAAGATGAAATAGGGTCAACAATAAAAGCGGAGTTTGAATAATAATGGAATTTATGGATTTTATAAAAGCCCTAAGTAAAAAAATATACGATTTTACAGGTAAAGAAGTTGGAATTGATAATATAAATGCCTTGACTAGACCGTGCTATTATATTCAAGTGATTGACTACAAAAATGAGTTTTTTTGCAAATTATAAAAAGAGGATATTTATTAGTGTAGATATTATGTATATTCCTGAAAAATAATGAAAATAATACAATGGAAGTTTATAAAGCACTTGATGAGTTGGATAATATGTTTGAAAACTAAAGGTAATAAGATTTTTAAAAGTTAAAGATAGATGTCTAACTTTAAAAAAAATGAGCGTACAAAAGTAGTCGATGGATTAGGTCACTATATGTTTGATTTAGACTTATTCGATGTATATGGAACTGATTTAAGAAGTTTTGATAATAGCCTTGAAACGATAAAAGAGGTGTTGAATAATCCTGACACTGAAGAGACGGAATATGAGTTGCTAAAAAAATTAGAGTTATTTGATGAAAAAGGGGAAAAAGTGCCGTTATTTGATGAAAATGATAATTTAATTAGTGAAGAAGTGTTAAAAAAATATCGTTATTTGATAAAAAAATGGAGTTCCATTTAATTACAAGATAATGAAAAAAATTTAAAAAAATAAAATTAAAGAAATAGGAGAGTGATAAAATGGCAATAGTCGGACAAATTAATGCGAGTCCAAGCATTAGTATTGCATTTAAAACATTAGCAACGACAGCTATTCAAAGAAGTGAAAGAGGTACTGTTTGTTTGATTTTACAAGATACAAAAGCTACTGAAAAATGGTACACTTTTAAAACTATAGCCGATGTTGAAACTGAAAAATGGGATAAAGATAATATTAAATATATTAATTTAGCTATGCATTATGGAGCATTTAAAATATTAATCAGAGTTATACAAAGTGGAGAAGATACAAATAAAGTATTAAAGGATTTAGAAATGCGAAAATTCAACTGGTTAGCTTATCCAAAAGCATTAGAAACAGAAGACCAAACGGTTGTAAATTGGGTAAAACAACAATTTGGAAATACTGGCGCAATTGGTAAAACTATAAAATATGTATCAAGCTATGCGAATAAAACAGATCATGTAGCTATTGTAGAACTTGCAAATGGTGGAACATATAAGTCTATTTATGGAGATTTTACAGCACAGGAATACACAGCAGCTATTGCAGGGCTTATTGCAGGTATGCCATTAAACCGTAGTGCTGATAATCACATCATGAATGATTTGAAAGAAGTTGAAGATTATGAACCTAAAATTGGTAAATTTAGCTTGTATATGGATGAAGATATAGTTAGGGTAAATTATGGTGTTAACTCTAAAACTACATTTGACAGTACTTGGAAAAAAGATACAAGAAAAATTAAAGTCGTTGAGGGTATGTGCTTTATTGTGGATGATATAAGGGATACATTCAAAAAAATACTGGATTGGAAATTATATCAGTGATTATGATAATAAAATGAATTTTTTTGTTCAAATATAACGAAAGTATATTTTAAAGAAATGTCGCCAAATGTATTAAATGGAGATTATGACAATAAAGTAGAAATTGATATTGAAGCACAGAAAAGGGCAATCGTTATAGATGGGTTGGAAACAGACGGTATGACGGATTTAGAAATTTTACAGTACCCTACTGGTGATGAGGTTTATTTAACTGGAGATGTAAGATTTGTAGACACTATGGCTTCACTTAGCTTAACAATGACAATGTAATGAAAAGGAGTTGATAAAATGTCGGAAAATATAAGAGGAAACAGAACAATAACAGGAGCTTATGGGGAGTTATGGCTTGATAATGAAAAAGTAGCGGAGTTAAAATCTGTAGAGGCTAAAATTACAGCGGAAAGAAAAGAAGTACAACTGGGGATTTCTGTTGATAGTAAAATAACAGGATTGAAAGGTGAAGGAACAATTACGGTATTTAAAGTTTATACTCGTGGAAAAAGAATACTTGAAAATTGGATAAAAGGAAAAGATGTAAGAAGTAGAATAGTGACATCTATTAAAGATCCAGATAGCTTGAAAGGGCAAGAAGAGAGAGTGTCGATTGACAATGTTTGGTTTGATTCAATTGAATTGGCAAAATTTACAAGAGGGGAAATCGTGGAAGAAGAGATACCTTTTGGATTTACTCCTAGTGATGTTAAATATGAAAATGTAATAAAATAAGAAAAGGTAGGGATAAGATGAAAAAAATATAACAGTAGATATGTTGCTAGAAAAATAGCAAAAAAATAGAAAAAAAGACACAATAAAGGTTAAAGTTGAAGAATTAAGTGGAGCTGTTTTTAGAATTAGAAGTATTAAACAGAATGGAAATACTGGATATTTTATCTAGTAATAGCACAGACAAAGATAGTGAATTAATCTATACTGCAGGGAAAATATTTAAAGATGAAAAATTGATTACTGAATTGGGTTGCCAAATGAATCCAATTGAAGTTGTACCAAAAGTATTAAGCCAATCTACTATAGTAAATATTTCGGAATTACTTATGAAGAAAGCTGGATGGAATGAAAAATTTACTGTTGAAGAGGTGGTTGAAGAAATAAAAAACTAATCAAGGGCGACTGGAAAACAAAAACAGTCGCTCATTATTTAAATTGTGGGCATAGTTTGCAAAGTCTAAGGGAATTAAGTAATTCAGAGTTGTTGTTTATGTTTTTTATGATTGGAGGTGGATTAGAAAATGAGTGAATATAAATTGAGTGCATTGCTTGAATTGAAAGATAAATTTACTAATGTAGCACAAAAAGCTGGAAGTTCATTAGGAACATTGAAAGATAAAGTTGGTGGTGTGACTAATAAAATAAAAAATTCTTTTAGTGGAGTTCAAGGAGCATTAGCGACTGTTGGAGTTGGTATTGGAGCAGGTGCAGCAGTTAGTGTATTAAAATCTTCTGTTGAAGCTTATGCGAATTTGGAAGACCAAGTTAGAAGAAATAAGGCTATAATGGGGGCTACAGTACAACAAGAAAAACAACTTATGCAACAAACAAGAGATTTGGGTAGATCAACTAAATTTACAGCCCAAGAAGTAGCAGAAGCACAAATGTATCAAGCTATGGCTGGTATGAAAACTAATGAAGTGCTAGAAATGACACCAAAACTTTTGAAAATGTCAATTGCGGCTGGAAGTGATTTCGCTCAAACTTCTGATATAGTCACAGATAACTTGACAGCTTTTGGTATGTCGTTAAAAGATTCCGATAGACTTATGGATGTAATGGTTGCGACAAGTAATAATGCAAATACTAATGTACAAATGTTAGGAGAATCTTATAAATATGTTGCAGCAACTTCAAGAAATTTTGAGAGCTTTGAAGATGTAAATATCTTATTAGGAATACTTGCAGATAATGGAATTAAGTCTGGTCAAGCTGGGCGGAATTTAGCAGGAATTTATAGAAGATTGGCTAATCCATCGAAACAAGTGGGAAATGCTTTAAAAGACTTAAATATCCAACTTTATGACCAACAAGGACATTTTAGAGGATTAAAAGCATTATGTGATGATTTAAAAATTGCTACAGCAGGTCTTACTGAGGAAGAAAGAAACAGATATTTGACAATGATTGCTGGTGGAGAAGGTATGAAAATATTAGCATCCATTATGGGGACAACAGAAGAAAACTATAACAAAGTTGCTAATCCCATAAAAAATTCTAGTGGAGCAAGGGATAAAGTTGCTGATGATATGAGTAAAACAACGGCTAACAAAATAGCACAATTTAAATCGGCAATAGATGATTTGAAAATATCGTTAGGAGAAGCATTCGCCCCAATAGCGACCAGGTGGATGGAAGACTTTATGAAAAGAGTTGAAGAATGGCAAAAAAGCGGGGCATTAGATCCTGAAAAATTAAAAGGGCAAGCTGAACAATTAACAAAAGGTGCAGAAATAGGAATGCGAGGAATTATAGGAGCTAAAGGTGCAATTTGGGGAGCTCAATTAGGAACAGCAATTGGTGGACCAGTAGGAACAGCAGTAGGTGCTGCAATTGGTGGAGCTATTGGATATTATACGCCGGAAATAATAAAAGGTTTAATAGAACCGAAAGACCCAAAAAAAGAAAAAGAAAAACAAGAAGCTATAGCTAGAGCTTTTACTCCTGGAGCAAGTCAATTTGGTTATAATTCTAGCGATGGAAAGTTCCGTTATATGGGGTATTCTGATGTTAAAGTGCCTTCGATGGCAGAAGCACAAAAAGAAGAAGCATCGAGAATTGCAAGACAAAAAGAATATGACAGAAGGTCATATGAAGCTTTGCAGAAGGTTGTGCTTGATATAAATGCGGTCAAAGCAAGGATAGCACCACAGCAAAATTTAGCACTTACTCAGCAAGATAAGACAGCACAATTAACAAGTGCAATTTCACAACTTGTATCTAAACAACAAAATAATAATCCCTTGCAACCATTTGATCCGAGCGCTATAACTAATGCTATCAGTTCTGGATTAAGTCCATTAAATAGTTTGCCAAGTCTTTTGAATACTAGTTTGAGCACAATGCAACCGCCAATACCACAACCAGTATCAATAGAACAAGTTATAAATCATCAGGCTAATGCACAAATAGCTGCACAATTGTCAAATATAACAATAAATGACACAGTAAAAATTGAGAGTATAGCTAGACAGATAGCACAGAATGTTAGTCAGAATACATATAACACTATGATGTCAAATTTACAAGCTCAAATTCAAGCATCGCAATAATTAAGAAAGGAGTTTCAATATGAGATCAATATTTATGTTATTGCACGATACAGAACCGTTTATTTTTGTGATTCCACCGTCGGATTTCAAAATTACGAGCAGTCAAAACAGTGAAGTTGTAAAGATATTAGATGTTGGAGAAGTAGCGTTAATAGGAGAAAAAAACATAAAAAAAGTCAATTTTTTTCTACATTTTTACCTGCTAAAAAAAATCTAAATTTTTTTAATTTTTTTACTAAATCCACACTCGCCGATGAGTGGTATAAAAAAATTGGAGAAATATAAAGATAATAAAGAAGTTTTTAACTTTGGTAAGTGCTAATTATAGTATTTATTTTTAAATGTTATATTGAACAGTTGGAATATGAAATAATAGAGAGAACAGGAGATATTGATATTACAATTGATTTGATAGAAGCTAGGAAACAGACAAGATTGATTGATGATGTTAATGAACTTTATAAGCGATATACTGGGAAGACTTCGCCAATTAAAGAGTATCAACTGGAAGAGAGATTTGAAAATTTAAAGAGTGGATTAAAAAAATAAAAATAAAAGAAAAAAATTGATAGCTTGATTAAAGTTTAAAAAGGAAGTTTGGAAATGTTAAAGATTGTGATTAATGATAAAGAGCATATAAAAAAATTTGAACGAATTACTTGGAAGGGTGGAATAAATGGGACATCACGAACATTAGAAGTAAAATATCTAGATGATAATCAAATTGCTAATTTAGGAGATAAAGTGGAATTCTATGTTGATGCTGATAAATTATTTATTGGTAAAGTTTTTTTCTGTTGAAGTTGTTGGAGATAGTAAAATTAGGACTTTTAATTGTTTTTAATAACTCCATATATCTTAATAAAAAAATTATTTTTGTGAAAAAAACTTTAATAAGAAAAACCGTCTCAAATATTAAAAAGAAATTTGTGGAGAGTTAAAATTGGAAGTTGGAAATATACCTGAAGACAAAGTGGATTGCACTTATCCAGCAGTTAATAAGAGTGGATATCAAATAATTTTTAAATGCTTATACGATTCAGCATAGAAAAGATAAAAAAAATATATTCTATTGTTAGTAATGATGGAAAAAAATAGAAGTTGTGGAACAAGGAAGTTTGGCAGATGTTATGCTAAATTCTGAGCAAGATATAAAAAAAGTTCTAAGTATGGTGAAGATATTGAACAAATGGTGAATCAAATTGTTATCTATAAAACTGAAAAAGAAAAAAACAACAAATAGTAGATAAAGTAGAAAATAAAGAAGACAAGGAAAAAAATACGGATTATTTCAAAAAGTAATGCAGTATGACAAAGATAGGGATAATATCAGTAACGCTAAAGAGATGTTGAAAAAGCGTTGAAAAAAACAGGAAATATCACTTGTCTTGGTAATGTTTTGATACAAAGCGGTTATTCAATAGGAATACACGAGCCACATACAAACCTTGTTGGTAGTTTTTTAGTGAAAAATGATACGCATACTTGGGAAAATGATATGTATTATTGTGATATAGAATTAACTTTTGAAAATGTGATGGATAAATCCGAATTTGAAGAAAAACCAAAATCGAAAAAATCACAAAGTAAAAAGAGTAAGAAAAACAAGAAAGGTGAGAAAAGCAAGAAGAATGAGAAAAATAAGAAAAAGGTAGGTGCTAAATAATGAGCATGTTTGAAATACTTAACGATATGATTGATAACGGAGTGCAACAGCAATCCAACAATTTTATAAGAGCTAGTGTAACTAGTCCACCGCCTGAATTAAAAATAAAATTTGATAATGTGGAAATACCTTCAGAACAAATTTACTGCTCTAATTTCTTATTACCGCATTATCACAGAACTTATAAAATAGACGGTGTTATTGATGAAATAACTATTAATGCTACAACTCAAACGGCAATAGGAAACGGACCTGCTTCGCACACCCACGACCATTCAACAATTAAAGGTTCTGGAACTTACAAAAGTAGTAAGGATATATGGTTTGAAGACACTTTAAAAGTTGGAGATGAAGTGCTAGTTTTAGTGCTGGGGATAAATTATGTGGTAGTTAGTAAAATAGTGAAAATGCCAAGTGCTGCAATAGAAGGAGTGTAAATATGGATTTTGAAGAATTGTTTTTGAATCAAAATACAGAAAAAGAAAAAAAAGAATTACCCCCTTTTACAGAGTATGCAATTGATTTAGATACATTAGAGCCATTGAAAAATAGCGACAGACTTGTTGAATTAAACGGAAATGAAGCACTCAAGGTATGGATATTTAAAAGCACTTAAAAACTAAAAAGAAATTTTTTTACGAAATACATTCGGATAGTTATGGAAATGATTTAGATGTACATATTGGTACGGTTTATCAGGAAAGTATAAAAAAATGCTTTAATTATTTCGGAAATTAAAGATTGTTTATTAGTTAATCCATATATTTTTGGACTGCTATAATTTTTGAATTAAACTACAATAACGATGATAATAATTTAAAAAGTCTCTTTTACTGTTTCTACTGTCTATGGAGAAAGTGAGGTGTTATACAGTGAATAAAATAGAAGCAAGGAATAAGTTTTTATCTAATTTGGAAAATAATTTTTCTAAAATAGAAGGAACATTTAATTTTGACATTGCGAGTGCTTACGGAATAGAAGCTGAAGCAATATATAAATTGCTAGAATTTTGGGTTAAGCAAACTTTTATTGATACCGCAACAGAAGATGAATTTATAGATTATCATGCGATGCTTTTTGGAGTAATGAGAAAGCAGGGAACCAAAGCAAGAGGAGAAATATTAATAACTGGGAAAGCTGATACTACAATATCTGCAGGATCAATAGTATTGAAAACGGATAGCACAAAATACAAGCTGCTTTATGATACGACTATAGCTTTTAACGGAAAAGCAGTTGCGGAAGTGGAGTGCTTGCAAACAGGAGAGGTTGGGAACTGTGCTATAGGTGAGATAGTAAATTTTGAAATAGCTAACGCTGACATTTTTACAGTGACTAATGAAAAAGCTTTTACAAACGGTTATGAAAAGGAACCTAATGACAGTTTAATATCTAGAGCAAAGGAAAGAATATTAAAACCAGCACATAGTGGTAATATATATGATTATGAGAAATGGGCAAAAGAAATAGACGGAGTCGGTAAAGTGTTAGTTGAACCACTATGGAATGGAAACGGAACAGTAAGAGTTAGAATCTCGAATTACAATAATGCCTTAGCTGATAATGAGCTGATACAGAAGGTAAAAAGAAGGATAGAGCAAATTGACGGTAGACCAATCGGAGCCAATGTTACAGTAACAAGTTTCGACGGTAAGAATATTGCTATATCTGTAAGCGTTATTTTAAGTCCAGGAATAAAGTTAAATACCGTATCGGATCTAATTAGTTCAAAAATAAAGCAGATGATAAAAGATAATTCGGCGCTATACACTTTAAACAGTAAGGAAATTTTATCAATTAACAGAATTGAAAAAATAGTTTTATCTATTAATGGAGTTGAAGACTGCAAAGTCATGATAAATAATGATAGCAGAAACATAACTGTAGAAAGCAATGAAATATTAATAGTGACTGGGGTTGTTATCAATGAACAGTAAAATAAAAGTAATTTCCAAAGTTGCAAGAAATAGCTTACAAGTTGATTTAATAAAAAGTTTAATAATAGAGGCTCAAAAAAAATAAAAAAATGATATTGAGAAATACAAGGAGTTTATTTTTTTAAACTTTTTTTAACGAAGAACAGATTTTTGAAATATGAAAAGTTTATGAATCTGGAAGCAGATTCAAGGTTGAGTTTACAGGACAGAAGAGAGAGAATTCTGTTCCGTCTGTTATCTAAAAGAATATTTTCTCTCGATAACTTAAAAAGAACAGGCTAGAATATTTACAAATGGGGAAATTGAAGTAACAGAAGTATTTAACGAATACTATTTTATTATAAGATTTACAAGTATTTATGGAATACCACCCAATTTAAATAATTTTATTAATTTTATAGAGTTAAATAAGCCAGCCCATTTAGGATATAAAATAGTTTACAGCTACATGACTTGGGATGAATTTGACAGATATAACAAGACATGGGACGCTTGGGATAGTTTAAATTTAAATTGGGATGATAAAGAAAAATATAAGGAGTAGGAGGTAAAAAAATGCCAAAGCACAGAAAAAAACAAGTTTAGGACTTAATCAATGGATAGGGAGTGAATATCCTAAAAGAATTGATTTTGTTGAAGACAATAAAATAATAGATGACGAATTAATTAAGAGAGTGAAATATACAGATGTAGCAACGGAAACGAAAGAAGGAATAGCTCGAATACATTCACTAGATACTGTTGAAAATCAGTCAAATGAATTGCAAAATATGGTTACAAAGAATTTACAATCACAGATTTCAGATTTTATAAAAACTCTTAATAACGATGAAATACTGACAGCAAAATCATTAGTAAAATATTTAAGTAAATTGTTGAAACCGGCAACGGAAAATACCTTTGGACTAATTGATTATCAAACGATTAAACAAGTGTCACCTAAGCCTGATTTGACACCATATGTACCGTTCTCGAAAGGATATAGAGTGAAAGATAATACAACAGAGTTTGTAAGAAGTAATGGAGTTGATTTATGGAGTGCAAGGCATCATTATATGTATGATGAAGCTGGAAATTATATGGGAGCTTATCATCTAAATGGTGGTCGTGCATATTACAAAGCGCCTAACAGGAATGGTGGAAATTGGTGCGAAATAATGGATAATCACGATATGGCAATCAGGGATAATCGAATGAATGATATTGATGCAGATAGAAGAAATCTATGGGGAAGAGCTCACGATGCTTGGAATAAAGCAAATGACGCTCAAGTCAATAGAATTTATGACATAAGATTAGCTGGGTATATAACGTTACCTTTCAAACAAATACCGACTGAGCGAAATGGGTATGTAGTTACTGGAATCTGGAACGATGATAATGATATAGATGATAGAGATTTTATACAAATGAGAATATTGCAATTTCATAGAAATGGGCAATGGTTAAATGCTTATTTTGCGTAAATAAAAATTAGAAATGAGGTAAAAAAATGAAAAAAATTTATAGTAGATAAAATAAAAAAATAATAGAAGACAAGGATTTCAAATATATTGGGATATATGACGAAAAAGGATAATGACTGGTATAAAGAACAAAAAAAGAATTTGATTCAGAAACTTTAAAAAGTAATGTATAACAAAGATAGTCTTTTGGTATTGAGCACAAGTAAAGATGTTTCAGTATTAGCACCAACAATGGTTGGAGATGTAGTGGAAGAAATAGAATATCAGGAAGCGCAGGTAAATCCAAACTTGTATTTTTGTAGAGGGGAATCTTATTGAGTTAAAGCCTTACGAAACAATCAAGAACGGTAAAATTGTATTCAACAAAGAATTTAGAATAGAGGAAATCAAAAAGGAACTTCAAGATTTAAAGATAAAATATTCCGAAAAGGAATTTATCTTTAAAGAGAAGTATAAGCAGAAAAACAGAGAACTTGACAAAAATAATTTAGGAAACATTACATCGATGCTACTTGCAGCGAAGCAAGGGCATTTTAACAACTGGAAGTTTAAGGATTTGGATGACAACGATGTCTACGTGGACTTAACTATCCAAGATATGCTCTTAATCGCCAAGATGATGCAGGAGCAGACATCAAAGGCTATGACGACAGAGACAGCCTTGAAAGTGAAAATTGAAACACTGGATGACGGGAAATTGAAAGATTTTGATTCTGAAAAGGAGTTTGAAAAGGAATGGAACAAGTAAAATTAAAAAAAGATACTTTGTATATTTGCTTTCATAAACCAAAGAGATTAATAGGACATTTAATAGCATTTTGGACACTAGGAAGATATTCACACGCCGAATTTATTTACAATAATCAAAGTATTTTTTTATCTCAATCCTGGAGGAGTAAGAACACAAAAATTTAAATATTTGAAAAAAATATGGATATTTATGAGTTAGATAGTAATATTGATGCGAAAGATATTATTGAGTTTTTTAAAACAGCACAAGGCAAAGGATACGACTATCTAGGAATTTTAGGACAGTTTTTTTATGCTAATAAGGTACAAGATGACGATAGATATTTTTGCAGTGAGTTTTGTTTAAATGCAATAGATTATGCTTTACAGTTCACTTTGACATATAAATTGAAATCGTTAAAGGACAGGGTTGGCTATCAGTTCAGTCCAGTCAAATTATACAAATATTTAAAAGATATGGAATTAATTAAAGAAAAGGAAGTGGCATAGATGAACGACAGATTTAACAAATTTTTTTAGATTATATCTTTAAAGTTGAAGGCGGTTATACTAATGATAAAAAAATGATAAAGGTGGAGCAACAAATTTTGGAATAACACACGAAGACGCTAAAACGTATCTAGGGTATACAGGAGATATGAGAAAATTTAAAAAAATCAGATGTCGAAAAAAATTTATGAAAAAAATATACTACAAGGGGAATCATCTTGACAAAATAGTAAATGATAAAATAGCTCTTTCAATTTTTTTGACTGGATTGTAAATAGTGGAAAAACAGGAAAGAAGAAAGCCCAGATTGTAGCAAAATAAATTTGGTTCAAATTTAACTGTAGATGGAATAATTGGACCAAAGACAGTTGAAGCTATTAATAAAATAAATCCTGAAACTTTTTTTGAAAGAATATCATGAAATGCAAAAGAAATTTTTTTATAAATATTTAGTAAGTAAGGATAAAAACACAACAAGATTTTTTTGACTGGATGGTTGAATCGTGTTGATAGAAAAGAAAAAAATATTTAAAGGAGATGATATAAATGAAAGTAATATTGAATGTAGGACATGGTGGAGTGAAAAGAGATCCAGGAGCGTGTGGAAATGGTTTTGAGGAACATGCTTGGAATAAGGATTTTGTGAATAATTATATTGTTCCTGAGTGCAAAGAGCAAGGTGTAGATTATGTTGTAGTATATCAAGATTATTATTCTAAATTACCAGACAAGATTAACAATTTAGCAAACAAAGGTGATGTAACCTTATCATTTCATCTTAATGCAGCTGAAAAAATGGCTAACGGAGTTGAAATGCTGTTTTGGCACAACTCAAAGAAAAGTAAAGAACTGGCGGAATATATGCAAGAGGCTAATATTAAAGCAACGCATTTGAAAGATAGAAAAATCTTGCCTCGTAATTATGAAGACAGAGGGGCAACTCTTTTGAGAAAAACTTCAACACCTTGTATCATAGTTGAAAGCGGATTTATAACAAATTCAGAAGACATGGAAAAATTGGAAGCAACCAAAAAGGAGCTTGCAAAATATTATGTAGCGGCAGTAAAGAATTATTGGAAAAATAATTAAAAAATGACTTTATTACAAGCCGTATGAGAATGTCAAAAAAGATTTTTTGATAGAAAATTGCCTAGTGAGTTAAAATTGACTGTAGGGCTTGCTAGGTGGCTTAGAATTGATTTTAAGAAAAAGAATAAAATAGGAGATGATAAAATGGATAAATTAGCAGCAAAAATATATTTAACAGGTAAAATTTTAGAATTGGGAAAGACTTTAATCTATAAAACAGAAATAGTTGCAAAAGAAAAAGCTGGAGCAGAAAAGTTTAAGCAGGTGTATGAAGGTTTTTTTGGGATAAGTTAGAAGATCTGTTGGAAAAAAAGAAAAAAATCAATTGATAGAAAATGGATTCCTGACTTTGCAGAAGAAATTGGTGAAGAAGTGTTGTCAGAAGTTTTTAAAGGAGGCTAGAAAGACATTTGATTTAAAAGTTATACTGCAACAAATTTTTGATGAGGAAAAATTGGGGAACAAAAACATATTATAACAGCATAGGAGAACAGGAATGTATTTTAAAGAAATTAGTGATTTAGGTGCTTTAGTGGTTATATGTGGGATATTTTTTTATATTTTTGTGAAGAAAAATTTTTTTGATTTGGTAATAAACGATATTAAAAAAACAGTTATGAAAAAAATAATTAGTGAATTACAACATGCTGAAGCAGGGCGGCAGTTCTTATAGCAGGGAATGAAAAACTTATAGAAGTTCTTAACAGGTTAGAAAGTAGATTAAGAACGGAAAAAAATAACAGGAGAGGCACTTGGGATAATGCTTAATACTAAAGGAAGTCAAATGTGTCTTTGTATAAAGAATGAAGCAATAGATATAATTAATACAAACAGTATTGATAAAAATTGGGATTCTATAGAAAATGAAATGGATAATCTTTATGATGATAAAATATTAAAAATTTCAGAAAGAATATCATAATTTAATGGAATCCGACACGTTTTCAGAAATTAATAAGCAGTTCATTGTAGAGCTTGAGAAGTCAAAAGATGGAATAATATCAATATTGTCAAACTTAAAAGAGGCACGGGAGCTTACGGATTATAGAATAGCGATAAGAAGAGTGAGTGCTGTTATGGATAAGACTAAAAAAAGAATATGCACAAGATAATAGCAGAAATAACAAATGAAGGATAGCCAGGAATGGCTGTTTTTGAACAAAAAAAGTCACAATATTTTTTTAATAAAGTAGTGAAAAAAATATGAAAATTTTAAATCTCTTACATCATTAAAATATCTTACCTATATTTTATAAAAAAAGTTATTGGTAAAATATAAAAACATGTTGTATAATAGTTTTTGTGAAAAGGGAAGAAGTGAGAAAAATAAAACAAAAAGAGACTGAAATATGTCTCTTTTTAAATTTTAGTACCTTTTTAGTACTTTTTATACTTTATAAATACTTTCAAAATTAATAAATAAAATGTTCAGATTAAATCCAACTATTATAGATGATGTACAGAAGTGGCTGGGCTACTAAGCAAGGACAGGAAAGAATACTAGCAATTGACCTGAAAAGGGAAGGATTTGATGAAATAGTGAGAAATTCTGTACTTTCATCTTTTAGAGAAGTTTCTGATTTATCTAAGGAAGAATGGAAAGAAAAACTGGAAAAATTCAGAAGTAAGATGTCAATGGGATCCTGATAGGGATATTTATGGCAATCCAATAGGAAGAAGGGCGATACAGTTAGGCATAAAGGGAGAAATGGTAAAAAAATATATAAATGACTGGATTGTAAATATAACGGATATAACTGATAAAGTTATTGAGATGAGAAATAGTATTCAAAAGTGGAACTTTTTCAGAGTCTATGCTTCCTAAAGAGAAAAAAATATATTTTAAATATCAATGATTAGGTTAATACAAAAAAATTAAATATTTTTTTCTTGAATTTTATTAAAAAAATTTGTGGATAACAATTGACAATTTCATTAAAAATAAATTATAATTTAAAAAGGATTTTAGCAAATTTATATTTGTTATTTTCTTTTATCATTCAAATAAAGGAAGTTGTGATAACCAATGAAAAAAAGTACAATTTATAATAATTTCTACAATTTTATCGTTTGGGTTAATAATTTCGGCAGCAATTGTATCGAATGCAATGGATAAAAGCCAATAAAAAGTGAGAATAAAATCACTGTAAAGGGTGTGGCAGAAAAGCGTATAAAAAGCGGATAAAGCTGTAGTAAATGTAGTATTGTCAGGAGAAAATGCAGTTTTTAGATGATCTAAGAAAAGATATCTCTGAAAAAGAAAAATCTTTAGATTTGATAAAAAAACTTTGGGAATTAGTTCAGAAGATTATAGTATTGAAAAATTTAAAAAGTAGATCCAGAGTTTTTCTGAAACAGGGGATAAAAATTTTTAAAATATAGTGGGTCTGAAAGTATTGTAATTTCTACTGAAAAATGTTGAAAAAAATTGATGAAATTTATCAAAAAAATTATTGACATTGAAATTAGAAAATAATAATTTAGAGGTTACAAAAACCTGAATATTATATTACAAGTATCGAAAGATATAAAAGAGATTTGCTAGTAGATGCTTCAAAAAAATGCAGAATACAAAGCTATAGAAATGTTGAAAGTTAACAATAACGAAATTGCAGGAGTAAAAAAATGTAACTCAAGGACAATTTGAGATTTTTACCAGATGTGGAAGATACTAAACGTATAAAAAGAAGATGAACAAAAATCAAATGTATAAAAAAATTAAGATCAGTTGTTACAGCTACTTATTTAATAAAGTATTAAAATAGATAAAAAAATTTAGGAGGAAAAATTTAATGAAACCAGCAGCAGAATTAAGACAAGGAAGTACATATAGAAAGGATAATATCCCTTACTTGATATTAAAAGCTGAAAGACACCAATCAACATCAGGGAAAAGACAAAGAGCAGCAGAAGTAAAATTCAAAACTAAAGAATTAATTTCAGGGAAAATTCAAGAAATTACAGTTTTAGCTACAGATTTGATGGATGATATTATCTTAGACAGAAACCAAATGCAATTTTTATATGAAATTGATGGAGATTACAACTTTATGGATCAAGAAACTTTTGAACAAATTGCGTTAACAGCAGAGGATTTAGGAGATGCAGTAAATTTCTTGGAAGAAGAAATGATTATTCAAGTATTGATGTACGAAGGAAGACCAGTTGGAGTTGAATTGCCAAATACAGTAATTAGAGAAATTACTTATACTGAACCAGGATTAAAAGGAGATACAATTGGAAGAGCAACAAAACCTGCGACAATTGCAAATGGATATAGTTTACAAGTGCCTTTATTTGTAGTAATCGGAGACAAAAATCAAAATCGATACAAGAACTGGAGAATACATCGAAAGAGCGAATTAAGAACAAAAACTAGAATCAAAATAATAAAGTGAAAGGCTATCGAAAAACGGTAGCTTTTTTTGAAAATACAAAAATTAAAATTAAATAATTCTTAAAAAGAGGGAAAAATATGAAAAAAAGAAGATAAAATAAAAAAAGAGTTGAGGAAATGGAAAAAAAATCATGGATAAATCAGCTGATATTTTTTTGGAGAAGTAAATGCAGCATTGGATAAATTAGAAGAAAAATTTTTTTCTGATTATAAAAAAAGCTTGATGATTATTATAGTAGTGAAAAATTGGTTTCAAGATGTGGAAGACTATAATAACGGAACTTTACCACAAGATTTGAAATGTGGTGTTTTGAGTGAAGATGGAGCTTATGATTTATTTGGAGATAATCATGAGTTGGCAATTAGGCTAGTAGAACTTGCAGCGAAAAATGTTAAGAAGATAATAGAAGTTATAAAAAAATCAAGGGGTTGATTGAAGTGAGAAATAAAAATTATAAAAAGGGTTAATTTTTTTGTATTTTTTTAATTTTTAGGAATATTTTGCTGTTCTAGAAAAAGAAGAAAAAGAAATTAGATTTAGATACAGGAATTACTAAAAAAATGAAAAATACAATTTTAGTAGCATCATTTAATGCTTTAAGATTAGGTGAAAAAGCAAAAAGATTATCGGTCATTTACAAAAAAATTTTGTCTAATTTTGATTTGATTGGGATTAGAAGAAGTTATGAATGAAAAAAAGGTGTTAAGAAAAACAAAGGCGTATTTGGAAAAAAATTGACGAAAGAAAAATGGGATTATATTATTTCAGAACATTCTGTTGGGAGTGAGAATTATAGAGAGTTTTATGCTTTTATTTATAGAAAAGAGAAATTTCAAGAAGCGAGACAGATTGGATTTTACAAAGAAAAAAATGACAATGAATTTATGCGAGAACCTTACGGTGCATATTTTTAAAAAGTGGAAATTTTGATTTTGTCTTTGTGATTGCTCATTCAATTTTTTTGGAGATAAGGAGAAACAACGGTTGATTGAAGCGTCAAATTATTTGAATGTTTATGAGTATTTTTCTAAGGAGACAGGAGAAAATGATATAATTATTGCTGGAGATTTTAATCTTTCGGCTGATGATTTAGCGTTCAAAAATTTAGCAGTAAAGCATAATGTTTCCTATCTTTTTAGATCCAAAAAGAAAAATTTGACAACACTTTCAGATGATAAATTAGTTAGTTCATACGATAATTTTTTTCATAAATCGTGAAAAAAACTAAAGAATTTACTGGAAATTCTGGAGTTTATAACTTTATAAAAAAACAATAATTATGCTACAATAAAAAAAATATGTGTCGGATCATTTGTTGATTTTTTTCTGAATATTCGACATTAGAAGATTTAGATTAATTGAAATAATAAAATTTATGGGAAGGAGAGGTTGTTTTTTTGAGTAAAAAAATTTATAAAAAAAGCTATTACGATAGGTTTACCAGTAGCATTTGAAAATATGATTTACAGTTTAGTGAGTTTTATTGATGTTTTCATGGTTGGAAAAGAGAACCTTTTATTAGGATTAGGAACAGTTGCGGTGGCAGGATTAGGTTTTTGCGAATCAATTGTATATGATATTTGCAGTTTCACTGTTTGGTTTAAATAGTGGAGGTGGAATATTTGCTGCACAATTTTTTGGTAATAAAGATTATAAAAATTTGAAAAAATGTTTGGGAATAACATTATCGATTGGATTTGTTTTTTCGTTGTTGTTTTTAATATTAGGGCTGTTTTTCAATCGTGAAGTAATTAGTGTTTTCACAAATGATACAAAAGTTATTGAAACTGGAGCAAAATATTTAAAGGTTGTTGCTTGGACATATCCATTAATAGGGATTGGATTTGCTTTTAATATGCAATTACGTGCAATTGGTCAGACGAAAATATCCATTTTTATTCAAGTTTGATAGGATTAATAATAAATTTTGTTTTTAATTCATTACTGATTTTTGGAAATTTTGGATTTCCAGCATTGGGAGTTGTGGGAGCGGCTGTAGCAACGGTTTTATCAAGATTTATATCAACTTTATACATAATTTATATAGTTTATAAATTGAAATTGCCATTAGCAGCTACATTTAAAGAAATGTTTGGATTTACGTGGGAATTTTTTGTAAGAATCTTAAAAGTTTCGCTTCCAGTATTTGGGCATGAAATAATGTGGGTTTCAGGAGTTAGTATATATGTGGTAATTTATGGAAGAATGGGAACAGAACCTGCTGCTGCAGTTGAAATCGTAAAATCAATAAGTAACTTGATATTTACATTATTATTTGGACTTTCGAGTGCATCATCAGCAATTATTGGGAATGAAATTGGAGCTGGAAATGAAGAAGGAGCCTACAAGACAGCAATTGCTCTTTTGAAAGCATCGATAGTTTTAGCAGTAATTATAAGCATAAGTGTATATTTATTTAGTCCAATTTTATTAAATATTATGCATGTAAAACCAGAAATTTACCCATTAACAAAACAAATATTGATTTCTGAAATGTTTATAATAATTTGTAAATCGATGGGGACAATACTTATTGTAGGAATTTTAAGGGCTGGAGGAGATACATTGTGGACAATGTTTGCTGATTTGTTACCGCTTTGGCTTGTAGCGATTCCTATAACATATATTGCTGGTTTAAAATTAGGATTGCCAATTTCAATTGTATATTTATTTTCAGTAAGCGACGAAGTCGTGAAATTTGTTCCTTGTTTAAGACGATTAAGAAGTAAGAAATGGATAAATAATTTAGTAAAATAGTAGGAGAAAGTTAGATGAATAAAAAAATTAATTTTTGTTGGGAGCCTTTTTAATTTTTGTTCAGTTCGTGTGCGACAATTAAGACGCCACCTTTAGGAGTTAATTTTTGAAGGGCCTTTAAGAGATACTAAAAAAATGTTGATTTTTCATTATGATTTGACATATTTAGATAAAGACGGAAATATAAAATATGATAGAAATATTTGGCAATCGACATATGATATTGTTGATAATGCAAAGGATTATTTGATAGTTGAGATGTTTTTATTTAATGATATTTATAATAAGAATACAGAGTTATTCCCTGAATTTGCAAAAGAATACACTGCAAGAGTTATTAAGAAAAAAAGAGAAAATCCAAATTTAAAGATTTATGTGCTTTCAGATGAAAATAATGACTTGTATGGAGCGTTTGAGCATCCATTTATTACAGCTATGAAAAATGAAGGGATAGATGTTATAACAGTTGATATTTATAAATTGAAGGACACATTCCCTTGGTATTCACCAATATGGAGGTCAGTGATTAAGCCATTTGGAAATCCTCAAAATAAAGGTTGGGTTCCTAATTTTTATGGACCAATGTGGCCAAAATTAACATTAAGAACATTGTTTAGAGCATTAAATGTAAAAGCAGATCATAGAAAAGTATTTTTAAATGAAAATGATGCAGTTATAGCGAGTGCTAATATTCATGATCCAAGTTATTTTCATGAAAATGTTGCATTACATACAGATGGAGATGTTACGAAAGATATTTTAAGTGATTTGCAAATGGTAGCTAATTTTTCAAATTCTGAAATTAATGTTTCAGAGAATAGTTCTACTGGATCTCTTAATACACCAAATGAAAATATTTTAAAATCGAAGGAAAAAACAAATGACAATACGATGGAAGGTATAAAAAAAGAGCTTGAGGAAGTAGAAGTTAAAAAGAAATATTCCTTTAGTAAATGAAGATCCTGAAGTGAGAAGAATTGAAGAGAAGAAAACAAAATTAGTTGAAAAAAATATAGATTCAAATATTAAAAAAATAATCCAACAGAGAAAAACAGATGAAGATAGAGAAAATAATTATAAAATTCAATATGTGACAGAAGGTGCGATAGGAAAAAAACTCTTGATGCTGATTTGAAAAGTTTAAAAGGCTGGAGATGAAGTGCTGATGGGAATGTATTTCTTAGCAGATAAACCTGTTATTGATGAATTGATAAGAGCAGCAAATAGAGGAGTAAAAAGTTAGAATAATTTTTGATAGAAGTAGAGATGCGTTTGGTATGAGTACAAATGGGTTGCCAAATAAAACCAGTTTCTAAAAAAAATTGAAGAAAAAAACTAAAGGAAAAAAATAGAAGTAAAATGGTATTTTACCAATAACGAACAATATCACACAAAAAGTTATATTAATGAAGAAAAACAGATGGTAGTGTTATAGTAACTACTGGTTCTGCAAATATGATTAGAAAAAAATATAAGAGGATACATTATGGATGCGAATCTTCGAGTAGAGACAAATGAAAAACTCTAAATTAACAAAAAGAAATTTACACATATTTTTGATAGATTGTGGGAAAAACAAAGATGGATTATTTACTATAAATTTTGATGATGAACCAACAACAAGTGCGAAGTCTGATTTTATGTATAAATTATTAGATGCTGCTCAACTAGGGTCATTCTAATTATATTTAATACTAAAAAAATAAGGTAAAAAAATATCAAATTATGTTAAAATATTTAAAAAAATCGAAAATTAAAAAAATAAATAGGTGATGAGGAATGAAAAAAAGTTAATATTATTAACAGTAATTTTAGCGATAGGTATGATGTCAGTTTCATGCTTTAAGAAAAAAAGATAAGAAAGCTGACAAAAAAACAAACGCAACAACAAGTTGAAAACAAAGATATCAATACAGATATATTTAATTTAGGAGCACAACAAACAAAATGGAGGAAATCCTGATATTAAAAAAACTTGACTCCTGAAGAGCAACAAAAATTGATAGACAATCAAATTGATCCAGTAAAAGTGTCAGAGGCAATTACAAAAGCTGAAGCTGGAGATAAAGAAGCAATTATGTCATTGTCACAATTATACTTTAATTTAAAAGATAATGAAAAAGTAAAAAAATTCTTACAAATGGGAGTAGACAGAAATTATCCAGAAGCAATCTATAATTTAGCAGTGATCTTGAAACAAGAAGGAAATACTGCAGAAGCTAATAAATTAATGGCTAGATTGCCTAAAAATGTTACTACTGTTGCAAGAGGTGGAAGACAACAAGTTCAAGTTAGACAATTGAGAATGAGACCTGGTGCTGAAGAGTTTAACAGAGGAGTTGAATTAGTAAGAGCTAAAAAATATAGCCAAGCAAAAGCTGAATTTGAAAAAGCGTATAACAAAGGAATTAAAGATGCTGATGTAAGAATAGCTATGTTAAATAAAGAAATGAAAAACTATCCAGAAGCAATAAAATGGTTGAAAAAAGCAAGTAACCGTGGAGTAAAAGGTACAGATGTTGAAATTGGAGCAATTTTATATGATAATGGAAAACAAGAAGAATCTAGACCATATTTAATGAAATCTTATAATTCAGGAAATAAAGGTCTTGCAGGTGCAATAGCAGCAACTTATCATAAAGAAAAAAAATATGTCAGAAGCATTAAAATGGTACAAAAATAGCTGCTAAAAAAATGGTGATAAGAATGCGAAAGAAATTGTTTCTCAATTGGAAAATGGAGGAAAAGTAGCTGAAACTACAAAAAGAGGTGTAAAATCATTTTTAAATGGTGGAGAAGCTCAAAATGAAAGTTTAACAAAAACAAACTCTTAAACAAATAAATAATTCGAATGAGTCAAAAAGATGCTAATAAAAAGCGAATTGAAAATTAAAGAAGTAGAAGCACCAAAACATTCAGTAACAGTAAAAAGAAGAAAAAAATCAGCAACTCCTGAACAACCAAAACATGAAACTAAAAAGAAGTAAATGTTGATGAGTTATTGAAAAGTAAAGCTGCAGAGTATAATAAATAGAATAAACATTAATAAAAAAAATAGGAAGTAAAAATTTAAACTTCCTATTTTTTTGTTGCTTAATAAATTTGATTACTAATAGATTTAATTTGAATTTTTAAGTCAAATCAATTGATATCATTAATTTTTTTAGATTTTTATATTTTTTTCCAATCTAAAGTTTTTTTGAAAATTCTTTTTACAAAAGCAATAAAAAGTACCTAATAAAAATCCTAAAAAGATTGCTGCCACTAAAACAATTTTTCTTGTTAATAGCTGGTTTAGTAATGGAATTTATGTATTTTTACAACAGGAGTACTGTCATTTTTTTCAAAAAGTCTATAATAAGCCAGTCTAGAAACTAATGTGTCACTCAAAAGCATCTTTAGTAGTTCTAATATCAACATTTTTTTACTTAAAAAAATCATATTGTTGCTGTAAAAGTTTTAATTGAGCATCAAGAAATGTATTTTTTTCTTATTCAAAAAGATATTTTTTTGAGACAATTCAACATATTCTTTAGCAAAATTTTCACCTTCAACTTCATTATTAGTAGTGAATTTTACTTTTATTTTTTTGGGTCATCTTTTTTTCAGATTGAGCCACAAGATCATTAGAAATCTTTTCTAAATACTTTTCTTCAGGCAATTTTGCATAAGATAAAAACTTTTGAATGATCTTTTTAAAAAAATAGATAAAAAAATCAAAAAGAATTTAATGAATATTGAGAATCTTCTCCAATCTCAGTTAAAAACCTTGTCATTACCATATAGATTTATTTCAGTTTTGTATGATTTGTTAGTAAAAAGCAAATAAAGCCGCTAAAACAGTTGTTATCACTGTAACAATTATAATAAAAGAGATATTTTTTTATAAATAATTTTTACTATCGTATCAAAAACTCACTGATTGATGTTTATTATCTTCCATTTCAAATCCTTTTCTTTTTAAAAATTAATTTTTTTACATATCAATTTTACCAAAAAAAGCAAAAATATTACAATTGAAAAATTTTTAAAGAAAAATAGAAATTTTTTTATAAATATTTTTGAAATATCTAAAAAGCAACTCTAAAAGATAGAATAAACTTTTTATAAATTAATATAAACATTATCGGACTTTAAAGAGAAGAGAAAATTTTTTAAATACCATAAAATATCCTATTTGATAATTAATAACTAGTTAACAATAGAGGAAATGAATATAAAATGAGATAATACAATAATTTTAAATTTCTGATAAAAATTCTAAAGAAAAATATGCTATAATAACAACCTATATAAATTAGAATTCATACTACTAAAGATTTATTGGAGGTAAATATAAATGAAAAAAATCTAAAAAAATTATTAATAATTTTAGCGGGGATGTTGGTACTTTTCTAGCTGTACTGTGGCACCTTTAACTGGGAGAAGACAATTAAAATTGGTAAGTGATGAGAGTGTTGTAGATTCGTCAGTTAGTCAATATAGACAATTTATTAACGAAGCTAGTAATAAAGGATTAGTTGTCAATAATACACCAGATGGAAGAAGATTGAAAAATATTGGAAATAGAATGGCGAATGCGGTTGAAACTTATTTGAGAGAGAATGGATTATCTAAAAAGGTTGATAGTCTTCAATGGGAATTTAACTTGATAAAAAGTAATGAAATTAATGCATTTGCAATGCCTGGTGGGAAAATAGCTTTTTATACTGGAATTATGCCAGTGTTGCAAACTGATTCTGGAATTGCATTTGTAATGGGACACGAAATAGGTCATGTGATTGGTGGGCATCATGCTGAAGGTGAAAGTGGAAGACTTGCAGCTGGAGTTGCTTCAACTATAACTGATGTGTTTACTGGTGGAAACGTGATTTCTTCTATTGTAAGTGATGGATTATCTATTGGGCTTTTGAAATTTAATAGAACTCAAGAATATGAAGCAGATAAATATGGAATGATTTTTATGGCTATGGCGGGGTATAATCCTGAAGATGCGATAAAAGCTGAAGAAAGAATGCTGGCTGCTGAAAAAGGTGGAAGATCAGTTGAAATTTTATCGACACATCCTAATACAGAAAAACGGATTGAAGCATTGAAAAAATATTTGCCAGAGGCTATGAAATATTATAAAAAATAGAAATATAAATATGGAGTGATAAGTTTGAAAAATGTTATAAGTGTTGCACCGATGGTGGATAAAACAGATAGGCACTTTAGGAATTTTGTGAGAATGATAAATAAAGACGTTCAACTTTATACAGAGATGATTACTGCACAAGCGATTATTAATGGAGATTTAGAATATTTATTGGGTTTTGAAGATGTTCAACATCCAATTGTATTGCAGATAGCAGCTACTAATCCTGAGGAAGCTTTTGAAGCTGTAAAGAGAGCCGAAGATTATAATTATGATGAAATTAATTTAAATGTGGGTTGTCCTTCTGATAGGGTTTCTGGAAATATGATGGGAGCTTATTTGATGGCATTTCCTGAGTTGGTTGGAGATATTGTTACTGCGATGAAAAAAGCTACAAAAAAGCCGATTTCAATAAAGCACAGAATTGGAATTGATGGGAAAAAGGTATTGCCTGATAGTTTTGAAAGAACATTAATTGATGAGTATGAAGATATGCTTAATTTTGTAAATGTAACAGAAAAAGCAGGAGTTAATAAATTTATTGTCCATTCTAGAATAGCGATTTTAGCGGGATTAGATCCAAAACAAAATCGTGAGATTCCGCCATTGAGACATGAGGAAGTTTACAGATTAAAGAAGGAAAAACCTAATTTACATATAGAAATTAATGGTGGAATAAAAACTATTGAACAAATTGATGAACATTTGAAATATGTGGATTCGGTTATGCTTGGAAGAGAGATTTATGATAATCCGATGATTTTAACAGAGTTTGGTAAATATTATGGTAATATTATAAATATTTCTCGTAAAGAAATTATTGAAAAAAATAATTGAGTATAGTAAAAAAATTAGAGGAGAAAGGGATTAGACCTCATTTATTTTTTTGATGCATACGCAAGGCTTATTTCATGGGGTTAGAGGAAGTAAATTTTTGGAAAAGAGAAATAAATCATCCAAAAAGCTAATTCTGAAACATTAATAAAACTTATGGAAAAATATTGAAAATGACTAAAAAAATTTTAACTTTTTCTTTTTTTGTATTTTACAGGTATAATATACATGGAAATAATTTAATATTGTAAAGATTATAAATTAAATAGTATTTTTACTATTATGAATATTACAATTTAAAAAAATTTCGATATTAGTGAGAATAGATATAAATAATTTTATTGGGAAAAATATGGTTGTTATTATTTTAAAAACTATGATGATAAATAATGGCTTTTAAATAGTAACAATTATTTTTCCAATATTTAGTTAATCTTAGTTATACAGATTTGTAATATAAATTAGTTGTATTTAATCAAAAGAAAAAAATAACTTAATAGGAGAGGTTTTCATGAAAGTAGTAGTAATTGGATGTACGCATGCTGGAACGGCTGCAATTAAAAATTTAAGAGCATTAAATCCTGATGCTGAGGTAACAGTTTTTGAGAGAAATGATAATATTTCATTTTTATCTTGTGGAATTGCATTATATGTAGGTGGAGTTGTTAGTGATCCTAAAGGATTATTTTTATTCGTCACCTGAGGAATTAAAAATCATTAGGTGTAAATACTAAAATGAAACATGATGTGAAAAATGTAGACATAAAAGGGAAAAAATTAACAGTTGAGAATTTAGAAACTGGAGAAGTTTTTTTGATGAAACATTTGATAAATTGATTATAACATCTGGGTCATGGCCTATTATTCCTAGAAATATTGAAGGAATTGATTTGGAAAAATGTATTGTTGTGTAAAAATTATAATCATGCTAATGAGATTATTGAAAGAAGTAAATCTGTTAAAAGAGTTGTTGTTGTTGGAGCAGGATATATTGGAGTAGAATTAGTTGAAGCGTTTAGAGATAATGGGAAAGAAGTAATTTTAGTAGATGCTGAAGATAGAATTTTGAGTAAATATTTTGATAAGGAATTTACTGATGTTGCGGAAGAATCATTTAGAGAAAAAGGGATTGTTCTTGCGACTGGAGAAAAAGTTGTTAAAATTGAAGGTACAAATGGAAAAGTATCGAAGATTATTACAGACAAAAATAAGTACGAAACAGATATGGTAATTATGTGTATTGGATTCGTGCCAAATACAGCTTTATTTAAAGGTCAATTGGAAATGTTGCCAAATGGTGCAATTAAAGTTGATGAATATATGAGAACAAGTGATAAGGATGTAATGGCGGCTGGAGATTGCTGTTCAGTATTTTATAATCCTTTGAATATGGAAAGATATATTCCACTTGCGACAAATGCAGTTAGAATGGGAACTTTGGCGGGATTGAATTTAGTTGAAAATAAGGCTAAATCGCTAGGAACTCAAGGAACTTCTGGAATTAAGATTTATGAAAATAATATGGCAGCTACTGGAATAACTGAAGCGTTGGCTAGAAGTTTGGATCTTGAAATTGAAACTGTTATTGTGACTGATAATTACAGACCTGAGTTTATGCCAACTTATGAAAAAGTAACTTTAAAAGTTGTTTTTGATAAATATACGAGAATTGTATTGGGTGCACAATTGAATTCAAAAGTTGATTTAACACAATCAATTAATACGTTATCAGTGTGTATTCAAAATCATATGACTATTGATGATTTGGCATTTGTAGACTTTTTCTTCCAACCACATTATAATAAACCTTGGAATTTTTATTAACTTAGCTGGATTAGCAGCGTTAAAATAGAGTTTAACTAGGTAATATTTAATAAAGAAAGATATGTTTTTATAAGATGATAAAGACATATCTTTTTTGATACAGAAATATACTGTTTTTTTAAATTTTTCAAAAAAAGTATTTAATTTGTTTAAATTTTATGGAATTTAAAAAGAATATTAGTATTTACAAAAAGTGGTCTAAATTTGATAAAATATATTTAAATCTATTAGTGATTAGATCGATTTATAATTGATTTAAAAAGTTAAAGAAAGGAGAGCTGTCCTAAAGAATATTTTTAGAAATACAGCAAAAGTATGGAGAATATTTTTGAATAAAGTAAATATCAAAGCAATTGGCGTTGGTGGAATGGGAATTAATTTTTGTGAATTATATTTTAGAAAATGAAGCTAATAATGTTGAATATTTAAGTATTGATACGGATGTTGAAGCACATAATGGTTGTAAAGCTGAACGAAAGGTATTTTTGGATACAGGTGTAAAAAATTGTACTTGGACTCAAGCTGAAGAAGCTGCCTTGAAATGTTATGATCAATTTGAAGAATTGCTTAAAGGAACGGATATTTTATTTATAATTTCTGGTATGGGAGGTTCTACAGGAAGTGGAATTGCACCTGCAATAGTTGAAATTGCTAAAAAAATGAAAATTTTTACGATATCAATTATTGCAAAACCGTTTTACTCAGAAGGATTTGAGAAGTTGAAGATAGCAAGTATGGGAGTTGAGAAAAATTAGAAAAAAATACAAATAGTTTGATAATAGTTCCTAATGAAAAGCTATATAATCACATTGATAAAAAAACTTTCGTTGCAAGAAGCGTATGATGAAGCTAATTTTTTTGATAAAAAGAAGGGATTGAAAGTATTATAAACACTGTTACAAAAAGTAGGTTTTATGAATTTAGATTTGCGTGACATAAAGGTTGTTTTGGAAAATTCTAAGGATATTGTCATTCGATTGGGTGAAAGTTATGGTGAAAATGCAGAAAAATTCAATTGTTGAGCAATTACTTCAAAATAATTTATTTGAAGGGCAATTGGAGGATTCAAAGAAAAATACTTTTTAAATATAACGGGTGGTAATGATATTTCGTTAGTTGTGATAAAAAAATATTATAAGTAATATTTTTGTCATATGTAAAGGATCAGAATGCAACATTAATTTGGGGAGTTATTATTAATCCAGAGTTTGATGCTAAAAAAAGAATAGTTTAAAAAGTAGTTTTAATGGCGAGTGTATAAATACTTTATAAAATTTATTTTATTTATAAATTTTTAAGGAGGTAGGTTTATGAAAATGAATTCAAATTTTGGAAAAGATGATAAATTTAATAATATTAAAAATTTTTTTCTGGAGCTCAATTGAAGTATATTGCTTTTTTTATCAATGTTAGTTGATCATGTAAATAAAGCTCTGATTTATCCTATGCTAACGGGAAAAAGGATTTTTTTGGATTTTTTTAAGTGATTTATTTGATATTTTTTTGGAAGAATTGCGTTTCCACTTTTTTTATGTTTTTTTCTTGTGGAAGGATTTTTTTAAAACTAGAAATAGATTAAGATATCTTTTTATATTTAATTATTTTTTTGGGATTATTTCTGAAATTCCATTTGATTTATGTCAATCAGCAGTTATTTTTTTCAACCATATTCAAATAATGTGATGTTTACATTGGCCTTAACATTAGTTATGATTTGGATTATTGATGAATTAAAAAGTACCAACAAAAAAATATTTTTGGTATCCTATTTCGATAGTAATTGTTGCAGGGACTTGTTTGTTATCAATGATTTGGGGATTGGACTACGAATGGCACGGAATTCTGATAGGGTATTTTTTTCTATATTTTTTTCGTAATAATCCAATATTTGCAATTATTGGAGGATATCTTTCGCTTATTAAAACACCTTGGGCTTTGTTGGGATTTGGATTGACACTTACTTATAATGGAGAAAGAGGGAAACAGAATAAGATTTTAAATTATTCGTTTTATCCTGTACATTTATTGATTTTTAGGGCTTTTTGAGATTGTTGTTTAAAGTCTAAAAAAATATTGAAAAAAATGTTTGAAAAAAATTTCTTTCTATTGTATAATTACGAAAGTTAACAAGTTTTTCGATAGAGAAAATGATTTAGAAAGGAGATGAGTACTAAAATATGGAATTTTATAATTTTTAATTATCTAGAAAACCAAAAAAATTTGTAACGGATAAATTTTTTTCTTGTTGTAATTATTTTTAGTAATAGCGTTTATATTATTTGCATTTTTGGAAATGGTTTAAAGGAAGCATTTCACTTAGAGATAAACAGCTTAGTTTGCTTGGATTGATGTTTATTTTCTTATTTGCATTATATCATTATGATAATTATAGAGCGAAAAAAATAATGAAGAAAAAGTTTATAAAAAAATTCAGCTAGTGTTATAAAAAAATTATCTGAAAAAAATTTAAAGTTAATGAAAAATGATATTTTTTTATAAATACACCTGAAATAACAGAAGATACCGTTTATAAAATAAAAGATAAATTTTATCAAATTCACTGGGTAGGAAACAATATATTAGTTGAACAAATGACAGTTCCTTATGTGGATGAAGTTAAAACAATTAAAGAATAATAGCATTTAAGCTGAAAAAAATATAAAAAGAAAGGAAGATGATGTAATTTTTGGATTTTTATAATTCTTGTTGCAATAAAACTTACAATTGGATTTATTGCGTTAGTTTTATTCATGAATTTAAATGGACGAAGCCAATTGGCACCAACATCAACAGAAGATCAAATAGGTAATTATGTCCTTGGGGGAATTATCGGTGGTGTAATTTATAGTCCAAATATATCAATAATTCAATTTTTAATAGTTCTTTTAATATGGGGACTTCTAATGACAATAACTGATTTTCTAAAAAATACAAATAAAAGCGTAAAAATGATAGATGGACAAGTTGTGTACTTAATAAGAGATGGAAAAATGCTGACAGAAAATTTTGCACAAGCGACACTTTCAATTCCTGATTTCTACACAAAATTGAGAACAAAAGGTGTTACGCAAATATCAGATATAGAAGAAGCTTTTATGGAATCAAATGGACAACTTATCGTTATAAAAAAAGGTGAAGACGGTTATTCAAATTTATTAGTTTCTGAAGGGAATATACAAGAGGATAACTTGAAACATATTGGAAAAGATGATAATTGGTTGAAGGAAGAATTGGAAAAATATAACATTACTGATTTAAGTGAACTTTTTATTGTTGAGTATAGCGGTGATGGTAAATTATTTATTGTTAAAAAAATAAATTCATATTGAAAAATGTTTTGTATAGAAAAATATTGAAGTTGATATTATAAAAAAATTAAAATATGAAAATAAAAAGAAGAGGCCCAAAAGCCTCTTTTTTTATAATATATTTACATATTAAAGTATTTACAGAATGGTTGTGAGAAAACAATCGCACTAACCGTAGCTTCTGGATACATCATATGTTCCTCAGTAAGTTTAATTCCAAATCTTTCTGGTTTCAATAATCTAAATAATTTATCTTGATCTTCTAAATTTGGACAAGCTGGATATCCAAACGAATAACGATTTCCTTGATATTGTGCTTTCAAAATATCTTCTATATTTATATCTTTATCAATAATTCCAACTTCTTTTTCTCATTAATTGATGCACATATTCAGAAGTAGCTTCAGCTAATTCAAGACCGATAGAGTTTACAATATGTCCTCTATAAAATTCACCTTTTTCTTTCATTTCATTTGAAACAATTCTTGATTTTTCTCCAGCAGTTGCCACAAAGAATCCAATATAGTCAATTCCTTCAGGAGAAACGTAATCATTCAATGATAAATATTGTCCCCATTTTTTTGTCTTGGAAAATCAAAAGTTTCTAAAACTGTTGATAAATCATCTGAAAGAATTTCAATTTTTTTCCATCTTTAGATTTTTCTGCTAGGGAAAAAAATTTATAAATTGCTTTTAATATCAAAAATATTCATCACCATGATTAATAATATCCACAATTTCATTATACAATTTAACTGCTCTAGGATCCTGTTTTTTTCAAGCATATCAGTTACAATCCACTTCATTCCCAAATGCTTTCCAATTAACATTTGTAAATTAATGTATTTAAAAACATCTTTAGCCTTAATATTTGTAATAATTTGCTTATTCAAAGTAGTCGGCTTATAAATTTTTCTCAAAATTATATTCAGGTAATTTTACTTTTAGAAAAATCAAAAAGTTCCGTCTTTATCTTTAATATCACTAACTGTCGGTTTAACTTTCAAATTCTCCAACGCTTTTTTTCGTCTTTAATCAACAATAAATCTCTTCTCTTTTGCAAATATTCTTTAAACTCTTCAAATTTTTTTCAGGAACAATCATTTTTATTCAAATCTGATAGAGCAGTCATCGCATCTTTTGAGTAAATAACAATATTGTTTTTATATGATGGCTCAATTTTATTAATTGTGAATTTTTCAGTAAGTGCAGCACCACCAACAAATATAGGGATATCAATTCCAGCTTCTCTTAAAACAGCTACAGTATTTACCATTTCAGACGCAGATTTTACTAATAATCCTGAAAGTCCTAAAAAGTCAGCTTTTTCATTGATTACAGCTTCTCTAATTTTTTCAGCAGGTGTATTAATTCCCAAATCGAGTACGTCGTATCCGTTGTTTCCGATGATAATTCCAACAAGGTTTTTCCCAATATCATGAACGTCACCTTTAACGGTTGCCATTATAACTTTACCTTTACTTGAAGACTCTGTTTTTTCCATAAATTGCTCCAAATACGAAACAGATGCCTTCATAACTTCAGCACTTTGCAATACTTCCGCAACAATTAAGTCATTGTTATTAAACAATTTTCCGACTTCATCCATTCCAGTCATCAAAGGCCCGTTAATTATCTCTAATGGGGAATATTTTTTTGTAATAATATATCTAGTAAAAGCATTCAAATCCTTTTTACTTCCTTCGACAACAAGATTTGCAACTTTTTCTTCAGGTGTCATTTTATCATCATCTAATTTCTTTTTAACAGAACCTTTTTTCTCACGATAAAAAGCTACAAAATTAGCAACTGTGTCATCATTCGTATTAAATAACAATTCTTCCGATAATTTTTTTCTTTATCAGAAATTTCATTCATTGGAATAATTTTTCTCAGTATTAACAATTGCAAAAATCAAGTCCAGCTTCATAAGCCTTATTCATGTAATAAGTATTCAACACTTCACGACCTGCAATTGGAAGTCCAAACGAAATATTACTTACTCCTAAAATAGTTTTTACATTTGGCATTTCTTTTTTTATCTCTCTAATCGCTTCAATTGTAGCAGTAGCAGATCCAATATATTTTTGATCACCTGTCGCAACTGGGAATACAAGCGTATCAAATATAATATCTCTCTCATCAATTCCATATTTTTTAGTTAATAACTCATAACTTCTTCTAGCAACCTTAATTTTTTTCTCAAGCGAAACAGCCATTCCTTCCTCATCAATCAATCCAACAACAACAGCTGCTCCAAAATCTTTAATTAATTTTGCCATTTTTTCAAATTTCTTTTCTCCGTCTTCTAAGTTAATTGAATTTATGATCCCTTTCCCTTGAAGATAAGTAAGCCCTTCACGAATTACATTAATATCCGTAGAATCCAACATTATAGGCACTTTTGCAAATTTTGAAACTTTTTCCAAGAAATTTTTCATATCGCTAATTTCATCTCTATCAGGATTGGCAAGACAAACATCAATTACATCTGCATCCCCTTTAATTTGCAATCTAGCAATTTCTGTTGCTTCATCAAATTTTTCATTAGCAATTAGATTTTTGAAAATACGAGAACCGATAACATTTGTTCTTTCTCCAACATAAATTGGTCTATCTTTTGGAACTTCCAAAGTAATCAATCCTGTAACAGCATTTTCATTTTTATTTTTATCAATAACTCTAGGATCATACCCAATACTTTTATCTTTAATCGCTTTTATAAACGCAGGAGTAGTTCCACAACAACCTCCAACAATATTTAAAAATTTATTTTGGAAGAAAGGTTCTATTTTAGCTGCCAATGTGCTTGGAGTTTCTTCGTATTGACCTTCTTCGTTTGGAAGTCCAGCGTTAGGATATACAGAAATATATGTATTTGACACTTCATTTAATTTTTTCAAAAATTGTGTCATAAATTCAGGTCCAGTCGCACAGTTCAATCCTACAGAAAGTGGATTCATATGATGAACAGCATAATAGAAGGCATCTGCCGTTTGCCCAGCAAGAGTAGTTCCAGTACTTTCAATCGTAAACGATAACATCAATGGAACATAATAATTTTCATCCATTGCCTTTTCCAACCCTAAATATGCAGCTTTCAAGTTTCTAGTATCTTGTATTGTTTCAAATAGAATTAAATCAACACCTCCAGCTAAAAGTCCTGAAACTGCAGTATAATAAGAATGTATCAATTCTTCAAAAGTAACTCCACCTGTAACACTAATCGATTTATTCGAAGGCCCTAAAGCTCCAGCCACATATAAATTTCTAGTTTCATTTGGATTTTCAGCTTTATACTCATTAATCGCTTTTCTAGCAATTTCAGCCGCAGTTTTATTCATTTCAAAAACTTTATCTTCCAAATCGTAATCTTTTAATACAATATCCAACGCTCCAAAAGTGTTAGTTTCAATAATATCACTTCCAGCCTTTAAATATTGTTTATGTATATTTTTTATAATTTCCGGTCTTTGCAACACAAGATAATCATTACAACCTTCGTATTTTTCTCCACCAAAATCTTCAGCAGTCAAATTTTCTTGTTGTAACATTGTTCCCATTGCTCCGTCTAGCAACAGAATTCGATTTTTTTAAATCTTGTTGTAACAAATTATATGATACAATATATTTTTTTCTTTTTAACATAAATAATGCAATCTCTCCTTTTTATAAATTAAAAATTATCAGAATTATTTTTATCATAAAAAAATAGTCATGTGTATATACATTTAACAATATATTTTTAATAATTCAGCTATAAATAATAATAATTACTAAAAAAATATAAAAAAACAATGTCAAATATATAAAATATATTTAATCAAAAAAATTCCTTATTTTATCGACAAAAAAAAATTTTTTTAGATAGTACTTAATTTTTAATTAAATTCTAATTGAAAAAAAATTATGAAATAGAAGTATACTACATATGAGAAAAGATTTTTTTAAAGAAAACACAAGATATTGTGTTTTTTTAGTTGAAAATTAATAGATTTAGTAAAAAGGAAGTGTTTTTAGATGAAAAAAATTAATTAAATTTGAAAAAAATGATTGTAATCCGTGTGCAATGGTATCGGAATTTTTTTAGATAAAAAAAGGGTGTTAGTTATGAAAGAGTAAATGCTTTTTGATAATCCTGAAATGGCTATGAAATATAGAGTAAGAACAGTTCCAACTGTTGTTTTAGTTGACGGTGAAACTGAAATTAAAAAGAAGTATGGGATTTAAAGTAGAAGAATTGAATGAACTTTTGGCAGAAGCAGAATTAGATTAATTATAAATTATTCACGAAAAGAGATGATATAAATTATGGTTATATATTACGATTCAAAAAAACTGGAAATGTTCAACGATTTGTAAATAAGGTGAAAAAAAGAGACCTGACTGGAAATTTGTGAAAAATTGATTCTGAGATGAAAGTGGATGAAGAAGGTCATTTACTAACATTTACAACTAAAAATTGGAGAAACTCCAATTCCAACGAGTGAATTTTTTTAGAGAAAAAAATAGTAAAATATATAAAATCAATAAGTTCTAGCGGGAATATGAACTGGGGTGTTTTTTTGCAGTGGCAGCTGATAAAATGAGCGAAAAAAATATGGAATTCCAGTTTGCATGAAATTTGAGTTGTCAGGAACGCATGTTGAAGTAGAGCACTTTTATTGAATATGTTGAAAAAAACTAGTATGAATTCAAGAATGTAACAAAAAAATTTAAATAGTAAAATTAAAAAAAGTAAGGAGAATAGGTAAAAAAATGGTTGATAACAGAGCTAAAAAAATGGATATACTTAAATAATGAAATAATGGTTAAGCAAAGGGGAAGATTTTTCAGCTTGAAAAAGATAAAGAAGCTGTTTATTCATATTTTTGTAGATTATGTAAACAAAAAAACACTGTATTTTTTTCATAATTTAGAAGAAAAAAATGAGATATTTAATAAAAAAATGACTATTATATCGATTTTTTTATCAAATGTATAGTCATGATGAAATTAAAGAGCTTTTTAAAATGGTTTATGATAAGAAATTTAGATTCGCTTCATTTATGAGTGCTTCCAAATTTTATCAAAGCTATGCGTTAATGGATGATACTGGAGAAAAATTTTTAGAGAGATATGAGGATAGAATTTCGGCAGTTTCATTGTATTTGGCACAGGGGAACTTTTGAGAAGGCAAAAGAATATGCTTTGATGTTAATAAATCAAGAATATCAACCAGCTACTCCTACTTTTTTTGAATTCTGGGAAAAAAAGAGATCAGGAGAACTTGTTTCTTGCTTTTTAGATGAAATGGGAGATAATTTGAGTGGAATTGGATATATTTTTGATTCATCTATGAAATTGTCTTCGATTGGTGGAGGAGTTGCGATTAACTTGTCTAAAATTAGAGCAAGAGGTGAATCTATAAAAGGTGTAGAAGGTAGGGCCTCTGGAGTTTTACCAATTATGAAAAATTTTTAGAAGATATTTTTTTCTTATGCAAATCAATTGGGACAAAGAGCTGGAGCTGGGGCAGTTTACTTGAACGTATTTCACTCAGACATTAATGAATTTTTTTAGATAGTAAAAAAAATAAATGTAGATGAAAAAAATTAGAATAAAATCATTATCAATCGGAGTTATCGTTCCAAACAAATTTATGCAATTAGCAATGGAAGATGAAGTTTGCTATACATTTAATCCACACACAGTATTTCTAGAATATGGACAATACTTGGATGAAATGGATATGAACGAAATGTACGAAAAATTAGTTGATAATCCAAATGTTAAAAAGAAAAAAATAAACGCAAGAGAACTTCTTGTAAAAATTTCTCAAACACAAAAAAAGAAAGCGGATACCCTTTATTTGTTTTTTAAAGATAATGCAAATAAAGAACATGCTTTGAAAGAAATTGGATCAGTTAAATTCTCAAATTTGTGTACTGAAATAATGCAATTGTCAGAAGTTTCAGACATTAATGCTTATTACGAAGAAGATACGATAAGAAGAGGAATATCATGTAACTTAGGTTCATTAAATATTGCAACTGTTATGGAAAATAAGAGAATAAAAGAAGCTACAAAAGCTGCAATTGATTCACTTACAATGGTTTCAGATTTAACAAATATTGATGTTGTTCCAACAATTAAAAAAGCAAATGAGGAATTACATTCTGTAGGACTTGGAGCAATGAACTTACATGGATTTTTAGCTAAAAACTTCATTATGTATGAAAGCAAAGAAGCACTCGATTTCTGTAATGTATTCTTTATGATGGTTAATTTCTATTCATTGGAAAGATCAATGGAAATCGCAAAAGAAAGAGGCGAAACATTCAAAGATTTTTGAGAAAAATCCGAATACGCCAACGGAAACTATTTCAATAAATATGTAACAAAAAGAATACATGCCTCAAACAGAAAAAAAGTAAAATCACTATTTGAAGGAATCTACATCCCAACAAAAAGAAGACTGGGCAAACTTAAAAGAGCAAGTAATGAAACACGGAGTCTACAACGCCTACCGAATGGCAATAGCTCCAAACCAGTCAACATCCTACATTATGAACTCGACAGCCTCAGTAATGCCAGTAGTTGACACAATAGAAGTTAGAGAATATGGAGATAGTACAACTTTCTATCCAATGCCATACTTAACAAATGACAACTTTTTCTTCTATAAATCAGCCTACGATATGGATCAAAAAAATATCTTAAAACTAATTTCTGTAATCCAAAGACACGTAGATCAGGGAATTTCGACTATTTTGTATACAAAGAGTACAGATAGCACTAGGGATTTAGCTAGACTTTATATTTATGCTCATAGATTGGGGTTGAAGTCGCTTTATTATACACGGACTAGGAAGGCGACTATTGAGGAGTGTGTGAGTTGTTCGGTATAAATAATTTATGTGAATATAGATAAATTATAAATATAGGGGTTAATTTGGGATATAAATTGATAAAACAAACTTATCAAGAAAGGAAAAACAAAAAATGGAAAAGAAAATATACGAAGCAGTAAACTGGAATACCCCTGAAAATGATTATGTGGAAACTTTTTGGGAGCAAAATATAAGACAATTTTGGATTGATACGGAGTATGTTCCTTCGAGGGATATTGATAGCTGGAATGCATTGAAACCTGAAATGAAATTGGCTTATTTACATGCACTTGGAGGGCTTACAATGCTTGATACGTTGCAAAGTCATACTGGGATGCCTAAAATTATTGACCATATTGATTCGTTGCAAAATAGATCGGTGCTTTCATATATGTGTATGATGGAGTCGATTCATGCGAAATCTTATTCGACAATATTTACAACTGTAGCATCAACTAGAGAAATAAATGAAACTTTCAAATGGGTTCAAGAAAATCCTCATTTACAATACAAAGCTAAAAAAATTGATGGCTATTATCAAAAGATGAATAATCCTGAGGCTTCAAGACGAGATATCGCAATGGCTTTAGCAGCTTCAGTTTATTTGGAAACTTACTTATTCTATAGCGGGTTCTTTTTACCACTTTGGCTTGCAGGACAAGGAGAAATGGTTGCAAGTTGTGATATAATTAAAAAAATTATTGCAGATGAATCGATTCATGGAGTATTTGTTGGATTGCTATTCCAAGAATTGTATAATTCGTTTGATGAGGAAACTAAAGAAGGAATAAGAAGCGAGTTGAAGACGTTGCTTTATGAATTGTATGAAAATGAAAGCAGATATACTGATGAAGTGTATGGAGATGTTGGACTTACAGGAGATGTAAAAGAGTATATTCGTTACAATGCAAATAAGGCCCTTATGAATTTAGGATTTGAAGAGGAATTTGAAATAAAAAATGTAAATCCAATTGTGCTAAATGGATTAAATGTGGAAACAACTCAGCATGATTTTTTCTCTAAAAAATCTACAAACTATGAAAAAAAGCGTTGGAAGTTGTTCATTTGCATGATGATGATTTTAAATTTGATGATGCTGATATAGATGAATTAATTTAGGAATTTTAGTTATGAAAAATTATAATATCACCGAGTAAAAACGAAAAAAATTAATAATTTACCAGTTGAATTGAAAAAAATATTTCAATTGAGGAGAACGATTTTTATCCAAAAAAATTATTTATCCAAAGATAACTAATGAAATTATTGAGCGAATTAAAAATGTTTTTCTGTAGAGGAAATTGAGAAAAAAATTTAAGTTGAAAAAAAGACAAGGCAGAAAAAAATTGTTAGAATTTTTATCAAAAATTATGAAAATGAGAAGAGTGGTAATGCTTTGGCAAGTTATACAGGTGTTGCGTATAAATCGATTGGAATTGATACATTTGATATTGAAGATTTTGAATACTTGGAGTCGCATTTAGTGATTTTATCAGCTTTGTATGGGATTTTAACGCCATATACTAATATTAAAGAGTATCGGCTCGATATGACAAATTCGATTTTTTTGAAAAATAAATCACTCTATGAGGTTTGGAAAAGTAGTGTAAATGAATATTTTGAGAAAGAAGATATTATTTTTAAATCTTGCATCAAAAAGAATATTCAAAATTGATAAAATCTGATAATTTAATTGATTTTTGAATTTTGGAATGATACGAATGGGAAATTGAAACAAATTAGCACTAATTCAAAGAAAATGCGTGGTTTCACTTTGAACTGCATTGTAAAAAAATCGAATTACAAATATAAATAATTTGAAAGATATTACTTTAAATGAGTATGTTTTTCAATAAGGATATGTCAAGTGAGAAAAAAATTTGTTTATATAAAAAAACGATAAATTTTTGATTGACATTGTAATGAAAAATGATATAAAATTTGGTTCCTTGGCAGGGGAGCAACAAGTTAAAAGGTCTTGCTTTTAATAAGTAGGGCCTTTTAAATTCAAGTGAAATTTTTCATATATGAGGATAAATAATGTTATCTAAAAATGGAAAGAATTTACTTTTAAAATTATTAAAAAAATAGTATTCAAAAATTTAAAAAAATATTGTATAATATGCGTAATCAAAGAAAAATTAAAAAAATAAAATTAAAAAGGAGAAATCTAAAATGGAGTTGAAAAAGAAATTTGTGTTAGGATTTGTGACTTTAGCATTAGCAGTGAGTTGTGGCAATAAATCTGATAAAAAAATAATGCGAAGGATTCTTCAGTTAATAAGCTAGAAGTGGAAATTGTTAATAACAATGATGCTGGAGATAAGGAAAGAAAATTAAAAAAATTCATAGATATCAAAGATGAATTAAATTCTGAAGAATGGGATATGATGTTTAAAGAAATTAATCCTGCGGAATTAAAAAAACAACTGATGGAAATTTCAAGGAACCTGGAGATAAGAGTATTTTTATCATTAGCACCACTTGGTAAATCTAAAGAACTTATAGAAGATTATTCTAAAAGATATTGTAAATGTTTTTAAAAACAGCACCTAAAAATGGATGTTTTTGGATAGAAATGCTCAATCATTATTACAAAAATTTAATTGAGGAAAAATAGAACTTTGAGTGAAATTGAAGACTATTATAAAAATGGAAAGTATAAACAAGATAATTTATCAGCTGTAGATTCTTTTGAATAATAAATACAAAAGCGATTTATAAAAAAAGAATGGAAAGTTATGAAACATTAGTTAAATCAATAGAAGAATATGCTGGAAAAAGAAATAAAATCAGAAAATAAGAAGAAAAAAATGTTGAAAAAAACTTCCAAGCGGTAATGGTAAAATTCGAAAAAAATATGGAAAGTTATGTTGAAAAAAATAGAAGAATTTAAATCGTTAGCTTTTTGAAAAAGATAGTTTAAAAATATTCAATTAAAGAGGCTGATAGATTGAGAAATGTAAGTGATGAAGTGAAAAATTTTTTATGGAGAAAAAAATTTCAAAAAAATTCAAATTGAAAGTTTATCAAGAAATAATATTGATATCGCAGAATTTGAAAAAAATTTAGAGAATTAGCACATAAATTGACAGAAGATTCATCAGAATTTGTTGCAGCGGTTAGAAGTAACGACAAAGCAAGTATTGCCAAAAGCAGCTGATAAATATCTTAATAATCAAACTGATTTGGTAAATAGCTATAATAATATTCAAAAAAATAAATTTCCACAAAAATATTTTTGACTATTCTAAAATATTTTTGATATACTAATTATTAGAGAATAATACGGAGGTGTAAAAAGATGGAAAAAAATAACTGCAGATATGAATATAATGGATGCTGTTGAAAAAAATATCCAATAATAGCACAAGTTTTGATGCGATATGGTTTAGGATGTGTTGGTTGTATTATTTCAACTGCTGAAACTTTAGGAGAAGGAATTGCAGCACACGGATTAAATCCTGATATTATAATTGAAGAAGCAAATATGATTCTTGAAAAACAAGGTGCATTTGAATAAAAATAAAAATTTTTTTAATCAAAATAAACTATAATGATTAAAAAAATTATTTTTGGTAGCCAATAATGGCTGCCTTTTTTTGAATTTTTTTATAACAATTATAAAAAAATATAAACACTATTCAACATATTTTTATCTATTAGTAAACAGTTAATAATCAAAAAAATAATAATTTAGAGTTAAGAAATTTCCAAAAATTACTAGATTTTTTTCAATTTTTCTATTATAATATACCTGTATATAAAAAAATTAAAATTATGAAAAAAAGGGAGAAAGAAATGCCTATTACATTTGCATTTATAACAATAATATTGATTTTTTTATCAGAATATATTGTCTATTTTTCGCTTACATTTTTTTAGAGTCAAAAAGTAAAAATTTTTCTGAAAGAGTTACAATTTTTCATATTAATATTTGAAGTTATTGTCATTCTTTTACATTTATTTTTTTAACACTTTTTAGATATTTGTTGCCACCGATGTTGGCACTTTTTGAAAACTGCAAAAATATTTTTGTCATTTTTTTAAAAAAATGTTTTCGATAGTAGGATCAATTTATGCAGTAGTTAATTTATTTTTTTACTAATTACATTTAACGGTTCTGGTGTATTAAAAATTCATCAATCGTTCAATTTTATTTATAGTATTTATGATTAATATTTTTATTCGGTTTTTTTAATATTGCTTGGATAAAAAAACAATGAAATATGTTATAATAAAGAAAGTGTGAAAAACTTTCTTTTTTTGTGCTTGTGTGATAAAAATATATTAAAAATAAATTTTTAAAAGGGATGAGATTTAAAATGGAAATACAAAGAGAATTATTTTCACTTCAAGATAAAGAATACATGAAATTTTTTAAGTAAATTAACACCAAATGTACCAGAGGATACAATTATTGGAGTGAGAATTCCTGAAATAAGAAAAATTGGCTAAAAAAATTGGTAAAGAATAATGAATATGAAGATTTTTTTGAAGGAATTGCCACATAAATATTATGATGAGAATTTATTGCATGGAGCAATTATTTCAGAGAGTAAAGATTTTGAGAACTGTATTGAATCGCTTGATAGTTTTTTGCCATTTGTTGATAATTGGGCAGTTTGTGATACGATTTCTCCGAAGATTTTTAAAAAGAATAAAAAAGAACTGATTGAAAAAATTAAGGAATGGTCTCAATCGGATAAAACTTATACTTGCAGGTTTGGTGTAGAAATGTTGATGACGCATTTTTTGGATGAAGACTTTAAAAAGGAATATTTAGAAATGGTAGCGAATATTCATTCTGAAGAGTATTATGTAAAAATGGTAATCGCTTGGTTTTTTGCGACAGCACTTGCGAAACAGTGGGATTATGCGGTGATTTATTTAGAAAATAATAAATTGGATGTTTGGGTGCATAATAAGACGATACAGAAGGCTAGAGAAAGTTTGAGGATTTTGGAAGACAAGAAGGGGTATTTGAAGGGGTTGAAAAGAAAGAAAGAAGGAGAATTAATTTAATGAAAATCACAAAAGTTATGTTTATAGGATTGATTTCTTTTGTTGTGTTCAATAAATTCATTTACAAATACAAATTCTGAAAAATGATTTTTAAAAAAAGTATGTACTAGAAAAAAATTAGAAGAAATAAAAAAAATTGATATTTATAACAATGATACGACTACTAAATATCACAATAGGAATGAAGAAAAATTCAAAAAGGTCTAGATTAAAAAAAATTTATAATTGATAATTTTCCTGAAAAAAAGTAGCGAATTATTAGAAAAAAATAATGAAAGTTGGGATGTTGTTTGGAAAAAAACAATATTTCTTTTTCTTGATGATTTAGAAATAAAATATGGCTTTAATACAAATTTGTATGAATTTTTATAGAGAAGAAGATAATAAGAAAAATAAAAATTAATGGAGTTAGCTATAAAATTAAAAAAAACAAAAAAAGTTTATCTTTTGATCAATTGAGAAAGTCAAAAAGAAGAATATGAAACAGAGAATAAAAAAATGAATGATAAGTATATTGAATTACATGATTTAATGGGAGATGAATATGTAAATTATGGTGGAACGATTGGTTATGGATGCTATCCTAGACATTATTATAGCAATTTAGAAAAATTTTTCAAGAAAAAAATGGTTAAAATTTAGGGAAGATGAAGCATTATTTTATTCTGAATTGGAAAAATAAAAAAAGATGAGAAAAATTTATTTTTGGAAAAACTTTTTGAAATAACAAAAAAACAGAACGAATACTTTGAGGATATTATAAATAATATAAAAAAAGCGATAGATATAAAGAAGAAAAATATATAAAAAGACAAAAATATGGAAATTTGGGAAATAAAACGAATACTAGAAAAAAAGATTATGCAATAGACAAGGAGAAAAAAATGGAAAAAGAGTTAGAATCTGAATCTTTAACTTTATTTGAGAACATAAGAAGACGATTTTTAGATTTTTTTAAGAAAAAGAAAAGTGAGAATTGATTTTTCATTGTAATGTCAAATTTTTTTGATATAATTTAAGTAATTAAAGGGAAAGTAGGGATTAATTATGAAAAAAAGAAAAAAAGGGCTAAGAATTGGAAATTTGATTTTAAGGAGATTATACAAGAAAAACGGATATTATGTCGATAAAACAAAGTTCATAGAAGATTTGTTGGAAGATTTATCAAAAGTTAAACTTTTTACAAGGCCCAGAAGATTTGGAAAAAAACTTTAAATTTGTCGATGTTAAAATATTTTTTTGATGTGAAAAATGCAGAGGAAAATAGAAAAATTATTTGATAATTTGTATATTTCAAAAAGTGAGTATATGGAAAAATCAAGGACAAAAATCCTGTAATTCTTATAAGTCTGAGAAATGCCGAGGCAGAAAAATTGGGAGGATAGTTTTTTTAATATTAAGAACCTTGTAAAATCATTGTATAAACAATTTCAATATATTAAAGAGAAATTGGATGAATTTGATTTGGAAGATTTTTTTAAGCATTGTTAAAGATAAGGATAATGCAGATTGGGAAAAATTCATTAAAGAATTTATCAAGATATTTATATGAATATTACGGTAAAAAAAGTTATAATTTTTAATAGATGAGTATGACACTCCAATGACAAGTGCTTGGAACGAAGGATATTATGAAAAAGTCACGAAGATTTTTTTAAAAGTTTTTTTATTCAAATACATTGAAAGATAATGAATATTTACAGTTTGCTGTTGTGACTGGAATATTTAGGGTAGCAAAGGAAGGGATTTTTTTCTGGATTGAATAATTTGAAAACTTATACGGTTTTTGAATAATAAATATGTAGAAAGTTTTGGATTGATTGAAACAGAAGTGAAAAAAATGCCTTGGAATATTATGGATTAGAGCAAAAACATTGAAAAAGTGAGAAAATGGTATAACGGCTATAAGTTTGGGAATATTCAAATTTATAATCCGTGGAGTATAATTAACTATCTCGATGAAAAAGAAATAAACGTTTATTGGATAAATACATCAGATAACAGGCTTTATTCATTCAGCAATAGAAAATGCTGATAAAGATCTATTTGATGAATTAAAAGATTTATTCAACAATGGGACAACAGAGCAAATGGTAATGGCTTCATCGAATATGGATAGATTGAAAGATCCGCAAGAAGTTTGGCAGTTATTACTTTTTTTGGAGGGTATTTGACTGTTGAAGAAAAAAATTGCTATGAATGAATATGCTTTTAAAATTACCAAATTATGAAGTTAAAAACATTTTTTTAAAGATATGTTTGTTCAAAATTTAGGAGGTTTTAGCAGATTTAGAGAAATGATAAAAAGCATTTAAAAAAACTTTGAGTTTGACAGATTTGAAGAACTTTTTAAATGAAATATTTTTTTAGTGTCAATGAGTTATCACGATACTTCTAAAAACAGAAAAAAACCGTATCATACTTTTTATTTTAGGAATGATGTTGTATCTTGATAATGAGTACACAGTTTTATCAAATAATGAAACTGGCTATGGAAGAAATGATTTAGCTTTAAATCCAATAAATAAAAGAGATGTTGGATATATATTTGAATTTAAAGTTTCTAAAACTGAAGAAGAGATTCAAAAAAAGAGCAGAGGAAGCATTGAGTCAAATTGAAAATAAAAAAATATCCTGTTTTTATTAAAGGAATGTGGAGTAAAAAGAAATTGTAAATATTGGAATGGCATTTTTTTGGAAAAAGAGTTAAAGTGAAATATAAAGTCGTGAAAAAAACTAAAAAAATTTTTGGGGGAATAAATTTTAAAAATTTTTTTGAATAATTGACAATATAAAAAAAATAATGTAAAATTGTGTTCCTTGGCAGGGGAGCAAAAAAAGGTCTCGTAAAAAAATGGGGCCTTTTTATTTATGAAAAAAATTTTTTTCTTAATTGCAACAATATATTTTTTTGATATAATTTAAGTAAGTAAAAAAATTTAATAAAATTACTGAAATAAGTAAAAAAATATAGGAATTTATCAAAAAAAGTAAAAATAAAAAGTATAAAGAAAGGAAGTTTAAACTATGATCGCAGTTATTGATTATGGAGTGGGTAATCTTTTCTCTTTGCTGTCTTCATTAAATTATGTTGGACTTGATACAAAACTGACTAATAATGTTGAAGAGATTAAAAGTGCGAAAGGGATAATTTTACCAGGAGTGGGGGCTTTTAGAGATGCTGTTTCTAATCTTGAAAAATATGGGTTAAAAGATATTTTGATAGATGAAGCGAAGAATGGAAAGCCATTTTTTAGGAATTTGTCTTGGAATGCAAATGCTTTTTGAGAAAAGTTATGAGTACGGTGAATTTGAAGGACTTGGACTTATAAATGGAACAGTTGAGGAAATAAAAAAATATATTCCAGAAAATTCTGATTTGAAAATACCTCATATGGGATGGAACAACTTGAAAATAAATGATGAATTTAGAAATGATAAAATTTTGAAAAATGTGAATGTTGAAAATGAAGAGTACGTGTATTATGTACATTCATATTTTTGCAAAAAAACTGATATAAAAAAATATTGTTGCATATTCAGAATACGGAACAAAAAAATTCCTGGAATTGTGAAAAAAATAAAAAAATGTTTATGGAATGCAGTTTCATCCTGAAAAATCTGGAGATACTGGATTGAAATTATTGAAAAAAATTGGGGTGAATTGGTAAAATAAAAAGTGAAATAGAGATTATTTTACTTAATTTATTCATTTTTTTGGTTGATTTTTGATTAATTGCGAAAGAGGTATTTATGAAGAAGATAATATTATTGATGAGTATTTTTTTGCAATAGTGAATTTGAATGCGAAAAAGTCGAAGCGAGATGATAAGTCAGGATTTATCAAAATTAGGAGTTTCTCAAGAAATAATACTAAAAAAACAATAGAATTGGATAAGGAAATGCCTAATGTAGTGAGTGAACCTGACAGAGAAAAAAAGTAAAAAAATTGGCATTAAAGATTGAAGAATTGTTGAAAAAAAGAATGAGAAGAATTTTTGTTCTGTCAGAAAAAAATTGATAAATATTTATAATGCACTTGGAAAAAGTGATGCAGAGAAATTAAATAATTTAAAAACGATATGAAAAATATAATCCTTATGAAGTGTCGAAATTGTTTTTTTCAAATATGTATTATTCCAATAAGGGAGATTTTTGATTCTTACAATAAAAAAATTATGAAATACTTAAAGAAAAAAATATCCAGATTATTTGATTACTAGAATTGCTGTAACATACACAATAGGAGAAGATGCAATTTGGAATGTTATGCAAACAGATGAAAAAAACAGCACTTGCAAAGCTTTAAATTCTATTATGAAAATGTGTGATGATAAGAAAAAAACGGAAGAGTCACATATTTCTGATGAACAGGCTTGGGCGTATAAATTAACAATGGGATGGTTTGCAATAAGTTTCTATTTAAATGAGAATCGTACACAGGATGCAATTGATTTTTTATTATAAAAAAATTTTTGAAGGGAAAAAAATAAGCCTGATAAAGAAATATTAGATTATAGTAAGTATCAGAATTGGTTTATAAAATCAGAGTTGGCAAGGGCAAATAAAAAAATGATTTCTATAATAATAAAAAAATTGTTTGAAGAAAATTTAAAAAAATAAATATGTTTGATTGATATTTTAAAAAAATAAATAATTATTGTAAAAAGTAACAACATATAAAAAAATTCAATAAAAGAATTTTTTTATCTTAAATATTATTGTTAAAAAAATTTCAAATTTTAATAAATGATAAAAAAATTTTAAAAAAATAAAAAGGAGAAAAATAACTATGATAGAAATTTTTTTCCAGCGATAGATTTACATAACGGGCAGAGCAGTTAGATTGAAACAAGGGGATTATAACCAAGTGGAAATATTTTTTAAAAATCCTGTTGAAGTTTTGGACTTTTTTAATAAAAATAATTCAAAAAATCTTCATATTGTGGATTTGGATGGAGCGAAAGATGGGAATACAAAAAATTATGAGGTTATAAAGGAACTTGTTGAAAAAAGTGATTTTTTTGTTCAAGTTGGTGGTGGAATTCGTGATGAAGAAAGAATAAAAAAAATACATTGAGTTGGGAGTAAATCGTGTTATTTTTAGGAACGATTGCCGTTGAAAATGAAGGGTTTTTTGAAAGAAATGGTAAAAAAATATGGTGATAAAATTGCAGTTTCTGTAGATGCGAAAGATGAGAAAGTTGCAGTTAAAGGATGGACTGAAACTGTAGAATTGAACTCGGTTGAATTTTGCAAAAAATTATCGGATATAGGTGTGAAAACAATAATTTATACTGATATTTCAAAAGATGGAATGTTAAGCGGAACAAATCTTGAAATTTATAAAAAAATTGTCGAAAGTAGTTAATTCAGATATTATTGCTTCAGGCGGAATTACATTTTTAGATGAGATTAAAGAGCTTAATAAAAAAATCATATTTATGGAGCAATTGTGGGAAAAGCGATTTATTCGGGAAATCTTGATTTGAAGGAAGTTTTTAGAAATTAGTAAATAATATTTTTTTAGTTATGCATGAAAAATTTATAATAGGCTAAATAAATAAATTTAAGAAAGAAAGTAGGTATAAGAATGCTTGCAAAAAGAATAATTCCATGTCTTGATGTGAGAAATGGGAAAGTGGTAAAAGGTGTGAACTTTACTGGGATAAAAGAAGTTGACAGTCCAGTTGAGCTTGCTAAATTTTACAATAAATCTGGGGCTGATGAGCTTGTTTTTTATGATATTACGGCTTCAGTTGAAGAAAGAGGCTTGTTTACTGATATTTTGAAAGAAGTGGCAAGTCAAATTTTTATTCCGCTTACTGTTGGCGGTGGAATAAATACGCTGGATGATTTTGATAGAGTTTTAAAAGCTGGAGCTGATAAAGTGAGCGTAAATTCTGGAGCAATAAGAAATCCAAAATTAATTGAAGAGGCTGCAAAAAAATATGGAGATCAATGTGTAGTTTTATCAGTTGATGTAAAACGAGTCGATGGGAAATTTAAAGTTTTTGCAAAAGGTGGAAGAGAAAATACTGGAATTGATGCGATAGAATGGTTTGTAAATGGTCAGGAAAATGGTGCTGGAGAAGTTGTTGTAAACAGTATTGATACAGATGGAGTTAAAAATGGATTTGACTTAGAATTACTTGAAATTTTATCAAAAAAATTGTCAATTCCAATAGTTGCATCAGGTGGAGCTGGAAATATGGAGAATTTTAGAGAGTTATTTAAAATTCCGGGAATTGATGCGGGACTTGCAGCTTCGATTTTTCACTTTAAGGAAGTGGAAATTATGGAGTTGAAAAAGTATTTGAAGAGTAATGGCGTTGAAATGAGAATTTGACATTTAATGAGATTAAAATAAATAATTTTAGAAAAGAGGTAAAAATGAATATAGAGCAAATAAAATTTGATGAAAAAGGGCTTGTTCCTGCGATAATACAGGATTATTATATAAAAGAAGTATTGACACTTGCGTATATGAATAAAGAAAGTCTTGAAATAACTTTAAGAGAGAAGAAAACTTGTTTTTTTAGCAGAAGTAGACAAGAACTTTGGTTAAAAAGGGGAAACTTCAGGGAATTATCAGCATGTTGTTTCGGTAAAATATGATTGTGATGCGGATTCTTTGCTTGTGGAAGTAAAAAAAGATGGGCCTGCTTGTCATACTGGTGCTGAAAGTTGCTTTTTTAACTCATTGTTTGAAGCAGAAGATTATAGTAGTTTTACGCCTGAAAAAAACTTTATGAATTGATAAAAGATAGAAAAAAATTAATCCAAATGAAAAAAATCTTATACGACTTATTTGTTTGAAAAAAAGGGCTTGATAAAATTTTTGAAAAAAAGTTGGAGAAGAATGTACGGAAGTTATAATTGGGGCTAAAAAAATAATGATAATGATGAATTGAGATATGAAATTGCGGATTTATATTATCACACTTTAGTTTTTAATGATTGAGCAAGGGCTTACTATTCAAGATGTGAAAGATGAACTGGCTAAAAGACATGTTGTTGATCATAAAGTTAAACAGGAAAAAAATGGGTGGAGAAAAGTAAAAAAATATTTATTTAAAAAAAGGATATTTGATATGAAGAATAAAAAAATCATTTAAAAAGAAATCATAGATTTTTGAGAAAAGTATAAAAAAAGAACTGAAAAAAAGTTTAATTTTTTTAATGATGAATTTTTTTAAAGAATGTGAAATAGTGAAATATCGTTTTCTTTTTGAAGAATATGATACTTTTATATTTTAAATTTGGAACATGTTGTAAAAAAATTGAGGGGTGATATTTTTCTTTATTGAAAAAAATTAAATTTTTTTCCGATAAATATCAGTATCAGTGGCATTCAGCTTTCAAATTTGTATTAAATGATATAGACGGATATGAAAAATATGCTAACACTTTCAAAAATACGACAAAAAAAATTCGTTTAGTATTTGATACTCATACAAGAGCAGAGTTTCAAGATATTACAATTGCATATAGTTTTTGATGAATTAATAGATGAACTTTATTTAAGTGATAATTAAGTCACTTAATACAGAGCAAAAGTATCATAATACAAGGAGCTGATAAAAAAATGCAAACTAAAAAAATAATTTTTCCCATCAAATCTTCATGCTCATACATTTTACTGCGATGGAAAAAACAATGCTGAAGACTATATTTTAACAGCAATAGAAAAAGGATTTACAAGTGTTGGGTTTTCAGGGCATTCTTTTACAAAATTTGATACGGAATATTGTATGTCTGAAAAAGGTACATTAGAATATTTGGAAGAATTAAAAGATTTGAAAGAGAAATATAAAGATATGATTCAAGTTTATGTTGGTATTGAGGCTGATTTCTATTCGGGATTTAATCCAAAACTTGATGAAAATTTAGAACTTGATTTTAGAATCGGATCGGTGCATTACATAAAAGATAACGAAAAAGAGGAATATTACTGTGTTGATAATACGCCTGAAATTTTAGAGTACGGAATAAAAAATTATGCAAATGGAGATGAAAAGGCATTTATTGAAGCATATTTTGATAATATTGTGGAAATGGTGCACACTCAAAAGCCTGATATTATTGGGCATTTGGATTTGGTAAAAAAATTTAATAAAGATTTTAAATATTTTGATGAAAGTGCTGAATGGTATAAAAATAAAGTTGAATATGTATTGGATGAAATTGCTAAATCTGAAGCAATTGTTGAAATTAATACAGGGAGGAATGTCACGTGGATGGACTCAGACGCCTTATCCAAGTTCTTTTTATACTTGAAAGAATTTTTAGCTAGAAATATTCCAATTACCATTTCTTCTGATGCACATGAAGTTCAAAAACATTGATTTTTTTATTTTTGATGAGAGTTTGGAAATTATACGAAAAATTGATTTAAAAAGTGTTAAAAATATTAAAAGATGGAAAGTTTCAAGATTTTTAATATTTAATACTAAAAAAATTAATTGAATAAGATACGTTAAAAGATAATTACATTATAAATAATATGTGTGGAAAGTGAGGTAAATTGTGAAGAATTATAAAAAAATTTGAGTAGGAAAGATTCAGTATTGTTGGATATACGTAAAATGTATGATTCGTATGGGTATAAAAAGGATTTCACTTCCTAGTTTTTGAAGAATATGATTTGTATAATGAAAACAAGGATTTTTATTGATAGAAATGTTTTGACTGTAATGAGTCCAAATGGGAAGTTGTTAGCTTTTAAGGCCCGATATTACACTGTCAGTCGCTAAGAAAAATTTCTAAGGATCAGTCTTTAAAAATATAGTAAAATTTATTATCAGGAAAATACATATAATTTGACAAAATATGTCGGATATGAGGAAGATGAACAGCTAGGGATTGAGCTAATTGGGAAAGAATCTACATTTTTTTGGATTTTGAAATTGTGGATCTTGCAATAAAGAGTTTGGATATTATAAATGAAAAACAGTATGATTACTTTTGTCACATGCTCGATTTATTTCTTCGATTTTTTTGATAACCTTAATTTGGAATATGAAGTAAAGGAAGAAATTTTTTTGATTGTATAAATAAGAAAAAAATAGTCATGATATAAAAAAAGATACTGGAAAATAATAAATTTATTTCTGAAAATGTGAAACAATTGATTTATAAAAATTCCTGAATTATCTGGAGATTTAGAGGATATTGAAAAAGAACTTTTGAAATATGAAGTGAATGATGATATAAAGGAAATTTTGCTTGAACTTAAACAATTAAATAATTTACTGTTTAAATTTCATAAAAAAATCAAAAAAATTGTATTTGATTTTTTTCCATCGTAAAAAAACCCTAAATTACTATAATGGAATTATTTTTGCAAGGATACATTGAAGGATTTCCAAATGTGATTTTTGACTGGTGGAAGATATGATAAATTGTTTGAAAAAAATTTGGAGTTGACACAGGAGCAGTTGGATTTGCAATTTTAACTGATAGTTTGAAGGGTTATTATAAAGATGAAGATAAAAATGATTTTTGAAATATTGATTGCTTATGACAATAGCGATTTTTGAAAAAAATTGGTAGAAATTGTAAATGATTTTTCAGGAAAAAAAGGACTTCGAGTGAGAACTGAAAATATTGAGAATTTAAAAGAAAATGATAGTGAAATTTTTTTAATTATAATGAAAAAAATATTTATTTAAAAAAACGGAAATTTAATTAATGAAAAATCAATGTAAAGAATGAAAGGAGCTTTTTATGATAAATATTGCTCTTCCTAAAGGAAGATTAGGGAATAAAGTATATGATTTGTTTGAAAAAATAGGTTATGAAAGTTCAGAAATAAAGGAAGATAACAGGAAACTGATTTTTGAAAATCGAGAAAGAAATATTAGGTTTCTTTTGGTAAAACCGTCAGATGTTGGGGTTTATGTTGAAAAAGGGAAGTGCAGATATTGGAGTTGTGGGAAGAGATGTTCTGCTTGAGGAAAAATCCTGATATCTATGAGCTAATGGATTTGGGATTTGGTAAATGTAAATTTGCGATTGCGGGGCCTGTGAATTTTAAGGAAAATTTTGATAGACCATTGGTAGTAGCGACAAAATATTTAAATGTTTCAAAAAGATATTTTGATTCAATTAATAGAGATGTAGAACTTATAAAACTAAATGGTTCTATTGAAATAGCACCAATTTTAGGACTTTCTGATGTGATTATGGATATTGTTGAAACTGGAACAACTTTTAAAGGAAAAATAACTTGAAAGTATTGAAAACTATTGAAGATATAAGTGCTAGATTTATTGCTAATAAGTCAAGCTATAGATTTAAAAAAATGAAGAAATAGAAAAAAATTGTTAAAAGTATAAAAAGAAATTTTTATAAAAAAATGGTTAGTGTTATTTTTCTATTGATTGTACAATTTAAAAAAATTTATATTTTTTTAAAATAAAAAAATGAAATGGAGTGATCTGTTATGATTAAAACTATAAAATATTCAAAAAGATGTTGATTTGGAAAAGGAACTTGCTAGAAGTCAATTTTTCTTATGATGATGTAAATGAAACTGTGGAAAGTATTTTAAAAGATGTTAGAGCAAGAGGAGATAAGGCTTTGATTGAATATACTGAAAAATTTGATGGAGTGAAACTAGAAAATTTGGAAGTTACAGAAGAAGAGATTAAAAAGGCTTTCGATACGATTGATAAAGAATTGCTGGAAGTTATTCAATATTCTCACGATAATATTAAAAAATTTCACGAAAAGCAAGTTAGAAATGATTTTTTAATACGACAGGAAAATGGAGTAGTTTTGGGGCAAGTTATTAATCCTATTGAAAAAGTTGGGCTTTACGTTCCAGGAGGTACAGCTGCTTATCCATCAACTGTTTTAATGAATGCAGTTCCAGCGAAAATCGCAGGATGTAAAGAAATCGTAATGGTAACACCTCCAACAAAAGATGGATCAATTTTACCATCTCTTTTAGTTGCTGCAAAAATTTCTGGAGTTGATAGAATCTTTAAAGTAGGTGGAGCCCAATCAATAGCCGCTCTTAGTTATGGTACAGAAACTATTCCAAAAGTTTATAAAATTGGTGGACCAGGAAATATTTACGTTGCAATGGCTAAGAAAATGGTTTACGGAGAAGTTGCAATTGATATGATAGCTGGGCCAAGTGAAGTATTGATCATTGCTGATGAAAGTGCAGATCCAGTTCATACAGCGGCAGATTTATTATCACAAGCAGAACACGATAAATTAGCAGCCAGTATATTAGTTACAACATCACAAAAATTAGCAGATGAAGTAGCAGTAGAAGTAGAAAAACAACTAAAAGAATTACCTAGAGAAGAAATTGCTAGAACTTCAATTGAAACTCAAGGTAGAATTATAATTGTAGAAAATATGGATGAAGCAGTTTTTGTAAGTAATTTTATAGCGCCAGAACATTTGGAATTAGCAGTAGACAATCCTTTTGAGTTATTACCAAGAATAAAAAACGCAGGTTCAATCTTTATGGGACATAATACACCTGAACCAATTGGAGATTATTTGGCAGGTCCAAATCACACATTACCAACAAGTGGAACAGCTAAATTTTTCATCACCTTTATCAGTAGATGATTTCATTAAAAAAATCTTCATTTATTTATTATTCTAAACAAGGATTGGAAGAAGTTAAAGATAAAGTAATTAAATTTGCTGAAAATGAAGGACTTACAGCACATGCTCGTTCAGTTTCTAAAAGATTTGAGAAATAAAAAAATATAATTTGATTTGTCTGAAAACAGATTTTTTTAATAATTTTTTTGAGGAGATTGAAAATTATAAATTTCTAGTTTTTCAGGCTTTTTTTCAAAATATTAAAAATTTTTTTATTTTTTTAAAATAAAAAAAGTATTTGATTTTTTAAAAAGTTTTTTTGCTTTTAGAAAAAGAAAAAAACTTGTGGAATTGAAAAATTTTTTTGAATAGAAAATAAAAAAATTGATTATATTTCTTTTTGCTATACTTTGTATGAGGTGATTTTATGGTTAAAAAGAACTGAATACTTGGAAAAGTTAAAAAAATAAAAAGATATGCAGATAATAAAGGTTATTACAGGCGTTAGGCGGTGCGGGAAATCTACATTGCTATCTCAATTTAGAACTTTTTTTAATGGAATCGGATGTTTTTGGAAGAACAGATAATTTCTATAAACTTTGAGGATTTGAAGTTTGAAGATTTAAAAAAATTATAGAGCATTGTATCAATATATAGAAGAAAGGCTTGTGCCTAATAAAAAAATTATATATTTATTGATGAAATTCAGGAAGTCGAAAATTTTTCAAAGGGCAGTGGATTCTTTTATTTATAAAGGATAATACAGATATTTATATAACAGGCTCCAATGCGATGATGTTATCTGGCGAATTGGCAACACTGCTTTCAGGCAGATATATCGAAATATCCATATTGCCCTTATCTTTTTCTGAATATCTTAAATTGGATGAAATAGATGATGTGAGACAGGCTTGGAATAAATATTTTTGAAAAATGGTGGATTTCTTATGCAATACAAATAAAAAGATGACGATATAAGAAAAGACTATTTAATGGGAATATACAACACAATTTTGCTAAAAGATATAGTTGCAAGAAATAAAGTACAGGATATTACATTACTCGAATCTGTAGTAAAATTTCTATTTGAAAACATCGGAAATATCGTCTCACCCAAAAAAATAGCAGATACTCTTGTTTCCTATGGTAGAAAAACTACATCTACTACCGTTGAAAATTATATAGAAGCCCTTAAATCATCGTTTATTTTGTACAAAGCTGGACGTTATGATATAAAAGGAAAGCAACATTTAAAGTCGCTGGAGAAGTATTATATAGTTGACATAGGACTAAGAAAATTGCTTATAAATAAAAAAACATAGCGATATTGGGCATATTTTTGGAAAAATATAGTTTATTTGGAATTGATTAGACGTGGATATACTGTGTATATTGGTAAAATTGGAGATTTGGAAATAGATTTTTATAGCAGAACGAAATAATGAAAGAGAATATTATCAAGTGTCAGCAACGATACTTGATGAAAATATATTCAAGAGAGAGATAATGCCATTAAAGAAAGTAAAAAGATAATTTTTCAGAAGTTTATAATTTCGATGGATGAAATAAATTTAAGCGAAGATGGAATAAAAGCATCTAAATATTTTTAGATTTTTTTACAAAATCGAAATAATTAGAACAAAAAAAAGAATTGAATGAAATTACCGAAGAAAACAGTTTTCTTGAGTTAAAAAAATAAATGGAAAATGGCAAACCAAAAAGACAGCCTATATGATTTACCAGATCTTAACTAAAACAATTAGAAATTGTACCAAAGTTTTTTTATTTAAAGGAGGAGTTATAAAATGAGTAAATTCTGGAGTGATAAAATAAAAAGAAATAGAGCCTTACACACCAGGTGAACAACCAAAAAGACAAAAAAATATATTAAACTTAATACAAATGAAAATCCTTATCCGCCATCAGCAAAAGTCATAGGAAAAAAATAGAATCTATGAATTTGGAAGATTTGAAACTATATCCAGATCCAGATGTAATAGAGCTTAGAAAAGTTATCGCTGAATATTTTTTTCTAATAAAATAAATGATGAAATTACATATAAGCAAGTATTTATTGAAATGGATCGGATGAAATTCTAGCATTTATTTTTTTATGACATTTTTTTAATGCAGGAGATAAAGTGTATTATCCAGATATTACATATAGTTTTTTTATCCAGTTTATGCTGATTTGTTTAATGTGAAGGAAATCAAGATTCCATTAAATAATAATTTTGAAATTGAAATTCAGAAATATTTTGGCTTGGATGGACATATAATTATTACAAATCCGAATGCACCGACTTCGATTGCTTTGAAATTTGATGAAATTGAAGAAATAGTAAAAAAATAATCCAAATCAGTTAATTATCGTTGATGAGGCATATGTTGACTTTGGTGCAGAAAGTGCTGTAAAAATTAATAAATAAATACGATAACGTTCTTGTCGTTCAGACATTTTCAAAATCACGTTCAATGGCAGGAATACGTCTTGGATATGCACTTGGTTGTGAAAGTATAATTGAAGGATTGAATAGATTAAAATTTTCATTTAACTCATACACAATCGACAGAATTTCAATTGAAGCTGGAATTGAATCTTTTAAAGATAACGAATATTTTGAAAAAAACTAATGCCAAAAATTATTCAAACTAGAGAGAAAAACATCTGAAAAAAATTGAAAAAAAGTTAGGATTTAAAGTACTAAATTCTAGTGCTAATTTTTATTTTTTTATTTCACATAAAGATGTCTATGCATAGCGATTTGTACAAACAGTTAAAAAGAAAATGGAGTTTTTAGTAAGATATTTTTGCAAAAAGATAGAATTGATAATTATTTGAGAGTTACAATTGGAACTGATGAGGAAATGGAAACTTTTATTGAGAAATTGGAAGAAATTATTTTTTTAGACTATGACTATATCCCTCTCAAAAAAACAGAAATTGTATTTAAGAAGTTTCAACTCCTTGCTTAATTAGTAGAAATAAAAATCTAAATTACAAATTCCATTAAATGTAAATTTTGAAAAAGTTCAATATATTATTTAATGGAATTTTTTTATATTATTTAATTGATAAGAAAATTTATTTAATATTTGATAAACTATAATAATTTTTTTATAAAAAAATCTAAAAAAATTTTTTTATAATTTCTTTTTTTGATCGAATATCATATTCTTCTAATTTCATTGCTATCCCCTCATTTTTTTAAACTATCAATCCATTCACTGTCAATTGCAACTCCCACATCCATATCAATACCATATTTTTACTTTTTTTCCAGCAACGGAACATCAGAAATATCACCTAAGCAATACAAATATCCACATAAAACACGTAGACATTCAGAACTATCAAAAAAAATCACTATCTTCCTTTTCTTCTTTAATTGCTCTTTTAAATTCTTCGTTTAGAAGGTAAATTATATTATTTTTTTATCAATTTTATCAAAAATCAAATCCCAATTTTTTTACAAAATATTCAGCTCTTTCTGAAGCATAGAGTATATTTTTTTAGCTTCCTCGTAAAGCATATTTTCACCTCCTATATTTTTTTAATAAATTAAATTATCTACTAAATTATACCATGATTTTTTTAATATTTCAAAACAAATTTCTTGTTTTTTGGGTTAATCTTGAAAAAAAGAGAAAAAAATAGATTATACTATTTATAATTAAAGGTATAACGAAAGGATAAAATTATGAGAAAATCTAAAAATTGAAAGAAATACATTTGAAACTAAAATAAAAGTTGAATTGAATATTGATGGAACTGGGAAATATGAAAATAATACAGGGGTTGGTTTTTTGGATCACATGCTTGATTTGTTTGCAAAACATGGAAGATTTGACTTGAAGGTTTATTGTGACGGAGATACACAAGTTGATGATCATCACAGTACGGAAGATATTGGGATTGCGCTTGGGAAATGTTTTTATGAGGCTTTGGGAGACTTAAAAGGTGTTAAGAGATACGGGAACTTTCTTTTGCCAATGGATGAGGCATTGACGTTGGTTGCAGTTGATTTGAGTGGAAGATATTTTTTGAATTTTGATGTAAATATTCCGACTGAGAAAGTTGGGACTTTTGATACTGAATTGGTGGAAGAGTTTTTTATTGGATTTACACGACATTTAAATGCAACGTTGCATATAAAGAATATGGCTGGAACGAATTCTCACCATATAATTGAGTCAATTTTTAAGGGCGTTGCTAGGGCCTTGGCAGAAGCAGTGAGTATCGATGAAAAGTACAAAGATGAGATTCCGTCAACTAAAGGAGTTTTTAGTTTAATTGTTAATATTTGGAAAGTTTTAGAAAATTAAAACTTTCGGGAAATCAGAAATATACTTAAACTTATTAAAAATTAATCTATTAAAAAAATTATGTAAATTTAGGAGTTGAGTAAAAATAGTCATAGATTTTTGAATTTAGTTTTTGAAGTAAAGCTGTTTTACTCTAAATTTAGATAAAAAAATAAAAATTAAAGAGTAAATTATAAAAAGGGTAGAAATTATATACCCTTTTTTTATTTAACTTATAAAGTGAATGTATATTTTTAATAAAAAAATGAATATAAATTTTCAACTACAAAAAAAATTAATATAGTATTAATTTTTATAAATACAACTTCTAAAAAAACATCATGTTTAGAGACCGTTTAAGGACCTAAAAATGAACTGAGCCAAACTTTATATCGCCGATGTTTTTTTGCAGCTTTTAAAAACGCTTTATATCACCAATTTCATAAAATAACAAAAATTTTTAATCGGTGTTCTGAAATATATTTTTCATAGAAAATTATATTCAAAAACATTTTTTTCTATTTATGTGAAACATAAATAGAAAAAAATCTCAATATATACTATAAAAATATGAATTTAATAACATTTTTTTAATTTTTCAAAAAGTTCTATAAAAGTTCTATTTTTTTATAAATATTTTTTTCAATTTAATTTATATCAAAAACAAGTTTATTTCCTCACTTGTAGTGTATCATTTATACAAAAAAATATTTCAACTATTATTTAATTTTTTTCATCAATTGATCGTTTGCATCTTTGTACAAATGAGAATATGTATTGATTGTTGTTTGTAAATTATCGTGGCCAAGTCTTTTACTAATAGCAGTAATATCAGCCTTAATAAATAACAAGTATGAAGCATGAGAGTGTCTAAAATCATGTAGTCTTATTTTTTTGGTAAATTCGCTTGTAAACTATATTTTTTTCTAAAAACATATCGAAGTTGAGAACTTTTTAAATTAAAAAAACTCCTAAATGTTTGATATTTTTTTATTTTTTTAGAAAAATTTATCAGAAGAAAAAGTATAATTTCAAATCAAAAAAATAAGATTTTTCAGGCAAAAGTAACCTTTCTTATTGATCCCATCGTTTTTAGGCGTTGTAATATAATATTTTTTTATTTACATACGAAACCGTTTTTATTCACATCTATAAATTTATTATGCAAATCAACATCTTCTTCAGTCAAGGCTAAAAACCTCACCGATTCGAAGTCCTGTCCAAAATAAAATTTTTAAAAAAACAATTATAAAATCAGAATATTTTTTTCGTTCTTTTCTTTTATTTTTCCAATTCCAAAATTTTTGATAAATTTATTAAAATCATCGACAGACCAAATTTTCATTTCAGTACGATTTTTTTCTTACTTCCAAAAGCACCCATATTTTTTTACACGGATTCTCATTTAACCCTTGATATCTAGTAGCCCAATTAAACATACTTTTTTTAATGCCGCATAAATATTAGCTTTTAGAATTTTTCACTAAATAATTTACCGTTTTTCATTTTCTTTATCTAGCATTTCGTTTTTGCCATTCACGAATCATATACGAAGTAATCTTATTAACTTCAACATCTCCAAAAAAAATGGCAATATATGTAATTTAAAAAAAGTTTGGACAGTATTAACAGCAGTCGGTTTATGTCTTTTACTATAATCCTTAAAAATAAAGTTCATACAATGATTGAAATGACATATTTAAAGATTTAGCAATTTTTTTCTTAAACTCATATTCATATTCCTGTGCTTCCTTTTTTTCTTTTTTTAAACCCAGTCTTTTTGTACTTTTTTTATTTACACCCTTGTAATCTTTAGCATAAAACATCGCATACCACGTCTTTTTTTATCCGCATTATAATAAACTGGCATTTTTTTAAATCTCCTTATTTTTTTGAATCTTAAATAATTATATCATACTTTTTATCTCAATCTAATAGAAAAAAATTTATCTCGATTTTTTTGATTTTGCATGATATACTTAACTTGAATTAGAATAAAAAGATAGGATGTGAAAATATCTAATGAAAGTAAAATTAAAAAAATGGAACAATTCATGAAGTTTTTTGGAATTGTTATTCTAGATAGTCAAAAAAATTATTTCTATTGTACGATAATTCTGAAGTTTATTTAAAAAAATTTAAAAGAAAGTGTTGAAAAAAAGATTATTTACTTTTTTTCATTTTTTTAGAAGAAAAATATAAATGTAAAAATTAATAAACAAGAAGTAAATTATCCAGAAATTTTTTTGTTTGAAGTATTTAGTTCATTGATTTTTATATGTTGATACAGAAAATTATTACTGTAAAGCAATAAATAAAGAAAATATTAGATATAGATTTCAATTGATAGAAGAAATATGTAAAAAAATCGTATGGAGTTAAGGATGAAATAAAAAAAATAAAGAGAATATTGGAAGATAAAGATGACACATTATTATTTTTATAATACAAATGAATATAGAGTAATAAAATGCTTGATTGGTAATCCATACTTAAAAAAACGAGAGATTATCGTTTAACAGAAAAAGGATTTTTATCTTGAAAAATTTTATTGATAATATAGAAATTTCAATTTTATTAAATGAAAAAAAATAGAAAATAATAAAGTTGAAATGATAGGAGAAATAGATACATTATTATTGGCAGAAGTAACGTTTATTAAGAAACTTAAAGAAAAGATAAATGTCGGTGTACAAGATTTTAAATTTTTATATAAATTAAATATAGAAAAAGAAAATGAGAAAAATAAAAAAATAAATATAGAAATTAAACTGAAAATGGATAACTTTTTGGGAAATTAGTGAAATGAGCTGCTTAGAGGGGAAGGCGGATTAATATGAAGAATAAAAATGAAAAAAATATGGTTAGTTTTATTTCTGCTATTAGTTATAAGTTGTGGGTCAAAAAGTAAAAAAATAAAAAAACAGCAACAAATACCAGAGAATGTAAAAAAAGAAATTGAAAGTATAAATGACAGTATGAGTGAAAATGAAAAAGATAATATGCTTTCAGTAGCAAAAATTAAACTATAGCATGAATCCAGAATTAGGAAAGATGTATTTAGAAAAAAATTGTAAAAATACAGACCTGAAGCTGCAGAGTATTTAGCAGATTATTATCATGAAAAAAAAGATGATATAAATTATGAGAAATGGCAAAAAATATTTGTTGAAAGTGAAAAAGGGTACTGCTAGTTCAATGTTTAATTTGGGACTACATTTTTGCTGAAAAGAAAAAAATTATGAGATGGGTGAAAAAAATACTACTTAATGGCAATAGAAAAAGGCCATAAAGGAGCTAAAACCAATTTAGCAATAATGTACGGCAAGTGGGAGAAATATGATAAAGCAACGGCTTTATTTAAAGAGCTGGGAATGACAGATGGAGACGGGATGTATTACACAGCGATGTATTACAGAACACAAAAAAATTATAAAAAAGCAGAAGAAATATATCATAAAATGATTGAACTTGGAAATCCTGACGGATACTTTGGATTGGGAGAAACATATAGACTATTAAAAAAGAAAAAGAAAGCGGAAGAGTTTTATCAAAAAGGTGCTGATATGGGAGAACCAAAATCTGCTTTTAAGATGGGGAATATAAAAGGTAAAAAGCGTCAACACAATGAAGCTGTAAAGTATTATCTTGTGGCTGCAAATAAAGGGCATGTGACAGCAATGTTTAATTTAGCAGTTCAGTATGATTTAGTTGATGATTATGAAAATGCTAAAAAGTGGGCAAAAAAAGCAGGAGAAAATGGAGATAATGAAGGATATGTGTATTTTTAAAGAAATAGAAGAAAAAGAAAAGAAAAAGAAAAAAATTTTTAGGGGGAAATTAATGGGAAACAAAAATATTTTTTTAAGGATGTGAATATGATGAGTGATTATAAAAAAAGTCAGAAGCTAGGCTTATTAAGTGAAAAAGAAAGAAAAAAATAAATATAAAAAAATTAAGCTGAAAATGGATAACTTTTTGGGAAATTAGTAAAAATGAGCTGTTTAGAGGGGAAGACAGATTAATATGAAAAAAATAAAATGAAAAAAATATGGTTGGTTTTATTTCTACTATTAGCTATAAGTTGTGGGTCAAAAGTAAAAAAATAAAAAAACAGCAACAAATACCAGAGAATGTAAAAAAAGAAATTGAAAGTATAAATGACAGTATGAGTGAAAATGAAAAAGATAATATGCTTTCAGTAGCAAAATTAAACTATAGCATGAATCCAGAATTAGGAAAGATGTATTTAGAAAAAAATTGTAAAATACAGACCTGAAGCTGCAGAGTATTTAGCAGATTATTATCATGAAAAAAAAGATGATATAAATTATGAGAAATGGCAAAAAAAATATTTGTTGAAAGTGAAAAGGGTACTGCTAGTTCAATGTTTAATTTGGGACTACATTTTGCTGAAAAGAAAAATTATGAGATGGGTGAAAAATACTACTTAATGGCAATAGAAAAAGGTCATAAGGAAGCAAAAAAAAATTTAGCAATAATGTATGGAGAATGGGGAAAATATGATAAAGCAACAACATTGTTTAAAGAATTGGGAATGACAGATGGAGACGGAATGTATTATACGGCAATGTATTACAGAACACAAAAAAATTATAAAAAAGCAGAAGAAATATATCATAAAATGATTGAACTTGGAAATCCTGACGGATACTTTGGATTGGGAGAAACATATAGACTATTAAAAAAGAAAAAGAAAGCGGAAGAGTTTTATCAAAAAGGTGCTGATATGGGAGAACCAAAATCTGCTTTTAGGATGGGGTATATAAAAAGTAAAAAACACCAGCGTAATGAAGCTATAAAGTATTATCTTGTAGCAGCAAATAAAGGAGATGTGACAGCAATGTTTAATTTAGCAGTTCAGTATGATTTAGTTGATGATTATGAAAATGCTAAAAAGTGGGCAAAAAAAGCAGGAGAAAATGGAGACAGTGAAGGATATGTGTATCTCAAAAAAATAGAAGAAGAAGAAAGAAAAGAAAAAGAAATTTTTAGGAGAGAATTAATGGGAAATAAAATATTTTTTTAGGATGTGAATATGATGAGTGATTATAAAAAAAGTCAGAAGCAGACTTAAGTAGAAAAAGAAAAAAAGAAGTTCTTTATTTATAAAATTTTTACATAACATACATTATCGGACTTATATATATTTAGAATTAGAATTTAATTTAGAAGAATTATTTAGCAAAAATTTTGTAATCTATATGATATGTAATTGTAAGTAAAAAAATAAATAAAAAAAGATACACATTTTGCATTTTGTCAATGCCAATTCGTGTGTTATTTTATTTATATTAATTAATTTATTAATTATATTATATATATTATAATTATATATATTATATATATTATATTATATATATTATATTATATATATTATATTATAATTATTAATAATAAAGATATTATTTATGTATGATATGTTTATATGTAGATGTATTAGTATAAGGGAAGGATATATATTAGAAATGATTTTTTTAAAAAAATATTTTATTTATTATTATTTTTTTCATATTTATTTAAAAAGTCCGATAATCTATTTTTATTTTTTTAAAATAAAAAAATTGAAATCAGTGAAAAATTATTTTTTTCATTTTTACTTCTTTTCAATTTTTTTATTCATACAATATTTAATTCTACTACTTTCACATACATAAAATTAGATTCTTTTCTGTTCTGCTACTGCTATCTCTACAAAACTTTCAAAAAATTCTTTGTTCTATCATTTTTAGGATTAAGAAACACTTCTTCTGGCTTCCCTTGTTCGATAATTTCTCCATCTGCCATAAATACTACCCTGTCGCATACTTCTCTTGCGAAACCCATTTCGTGAGTTACTACTATCATTGTCATTCCTTCTTTTGCTAAATCTTTCATGACTTTTAGAACTTCTCCTACCATTTCAGGATCTAACGCTGATGTTGGTTCATCAAATAATAAGGCTTCTGGCTCCATTGCTAAGGCTCTGGCTATTGCAACTCTTTGTTTTTGACCACCAGATAGACTCGAAGGATATACATCAGATTTTTCTAGTAATCCAACTTTATCTAATAATTCTTTCCCTTTCTTTATTGCTTCTGATTTTGTCATCTTTTTTAATGTTACAGGAGCCATAGTTATATTTTGTAATACTGTTAAATGTGGAAATAGATTGAAATTTTTGAAAAAAACCATTCCAACTTTTTTTCCCTGTATTTATCAATATTTAAATTTTCATCAGCTAAATCGAATTCATCAACTAAAAATATGTCCTCCAGATAACTCTTCAAGACCATTTATACATCGAAGAAAAAGTACTTTTTACCTGAACCTGAAGGTCCTATTACACTAATTGCTTCGCCTTTTTTTCTACTTCTAAACTTATATCTTTTTAAAAACAATATTATTTCCATATTGCTTTTTTTCAAATTTTTCTATTTTTAATCATACTTTTTAACTTGTCCTCAACTTTCTTAAAGATTTTTTTGACAATAATTTTATTACTATATAGTAAATTAATGCTACTATCAACATCGTTTCAAAAGTTTTAAAATTATTTTTGTAAGCAACCTGCCCTTCTTTCATTAAATCAGCGACTCCGATAACTACTAATAGCGAAGTATCCTTTAATGATGTAATAAACTGATTTAAAATGGCTGGAATCATGTTTTTAATTGCTTGTGGTAAAATAACTTTTATCATAGATTTATTAAATGATAATCCCAAACTTCTTGCTGCTTCCATTTGCCCTTTATCTATTGCTTGTATTCCACCTCTAAAAAAATTTCTGATAAAAAGGCTCCCGCATTCAATGCTATTACGATTATTCCTGACACTTCAGGCGATAACATTCCAGGTTCTTTTTGATAAATGAAAAAAATCATTTTTTTAAAAAGTTTTTGGTAATAAAGGAACAACTCCAAAATAAAAAGAAAAATTGTTTGGACCATTAATGGTGTTCCTCTGATTAAATCGATGTATTCTCTTCCCAGAAATTGTAATGTTTTTTTATCAATTTTGAATGCCAATTTTTGTCTGTTGGAATAAAAATTTAAATATCCTACTCCTAAACCAATTAACACTGCAAAAAAATAATGAAACAACTGTAATATAAATTGTAATTAGTAATCCTCTTAAAAATTCAAATCCATATCCAGTTATGATTTCTTTGTATGAATTTATAACTCCTATAATTCCACCTTGTTCTGAAGATGCTTTTTCCTTTTGTATATAAATCGATAATTTTTTTATATTCACCATTTTTTTCTTAAAGTTTTTTTAAACCTTGATTAAATTCTTGAACCAGTTCTTGATGGGAACCTTTTTACCATAAAACCATTACCGACATTTGTTAATTTTTTTCAGTTCCTACTTTTAATTGAGTATTAGGATCTTGATTTAGTGTATATGATATTACTGGTAAATCTTCAAAAGCAGCATCAGATTGTTTGTTTTCGACAGCTTTTAACATTGAAACTGTATCATCATAAATTCTAACTTCTGCCTTCCCTTTTAGATTTTCTTCAGTATATTTTTGACCTGCCGTCCCACTTTTAACAGCCAACCTTTTTCCAACTAAATCCTTTCCATTTTTTATAGTTGTGTTATCCTTATGAACTATCGCAACAATCCCTGTATCATAGTAAGGATCAGAAAAATCAACAACTTTTTTTCTAGCCTCTGTAATATTAGCACCCGCTATTGCTCCATCAATTTGACCTGATTCAAGTGCTGGAATAATTCCTCCAAAATCCATTGGAACTATCTCAACTTCAAATCCCTGCTGTTTGGCAATCGCCTTCATTAAATCTACATCAATTCCTTTTATCTACATTATTCTCTTTAAAAAGAAAAATGGTGGATAAATTAAATCGACTGCTATAATATATTTTTTTACCTGTTTTTTTAGATGAGCATTTTTTTACATCATTCTTTTTTTACTACAAGATATAAAAAAATAGTAAAAAAATCATTAAGATTACTGGTAAAAAAATCCTTTTTCTCGTCATTCTACAATATTCTCCTTCCTTTTCACCTAATCTATCAAACTTTTCAAATTATATTTTTAAAAATTATACAATTCATAAATCAACTTTTTGCGGAATCTTTTTTTATCCAATTTCCATAATATTTTTCATTGGTTTATCGCCTTGACTGCTGTAATATTGAGCATTTCCTAGATAAATAAAAAGGATTTGTCTTATTTCCATTCATAAAAGCATATTTTCGTATAAAAAAATATGAACTTTGAAAGCCTTTTTTTCTTTATGATGAATAAACATTTGTCCAACGCTTGAATTATGAGAAGTTTTTTTGGTTGACTTATCCACTGAATAATATCATCTGCAAATAATGAATTGTCATACTTTAAATTCTCTTGAAAAAAATGTGCGTTTTATCAATTGTCGCAAATAAGCAAATATCTTTATCAGTATTCGCATAACCAGCTCTCCAGCTACCTTTTTGGCACCTTAGAATCAAGTAATATTTGTAATTCCACTCGCTTATATTCTTTGTACGAAATGAGAATATTTTTCGTTAAATTCATCTAAATCATTTCTTTTTAAATTCATTCAAACCTAGATAAATTAATTGTTTCAATCGATTTATAAAATTTGATTTATTTACTTTTTTTGGTTAGATTTCATAGTATTTTTTTCATTTAATTTTCCATTTGAAAATAATTTTTTTCATATTTTTTTAGAAAAATTTATAGCCATAAAGAGTTTTTTTCTAAAATATCATCTTCCATTAATTCCTCAAATATACGATTCAAAAGATAATATTTTTTTCAAAAATTTCCTTTGATATCAAAAAAAATTCCTTATATTTGTTTAATAAATCACTGTTATTAATATACTCTTTTCCAGTTGCCAAATAATCAATAATTAAAAAGGTAAACGGCTCAACAAGTGTTAATTTCTTTTCTAAATATTCTAAAAAAATTCAATTTCAGTTTTATTTAATGGATTTTTTTCTCATTTTCCTTTTTAAAAAAATTTTAGAATCTTCAAATTGTAATTGAGCGTTATAAAATGAATGCATTTTTAGGCATAATTCCTGAAATAACTCGATATTTTATATCAAAATCTCTTACTTGCAAAAAAACTCATCTTCAGATTTTTCCAATTTCAGCTTTATAATCTAAATACATTTCCTTTAAAAATATTTTTTTGAACTAAAATTGATTTTTTTCTATTTTTTTCAATAATACGATTTTGACAAATTCTATCTAGCTCCACATAACAAGATTTTTGGGATATTTGAAAATTGATTTTTTTAATTTCATTTATAATTTTTTTCTTTCTTTGTGAATAAAAGTATCTTTATTATCAACTTCACTCGAAAAAAATAATTTATTAATAAATAATCTTTTTTTGTGATTTCCAATAAAATCAATAATTGTCACAAAGTCTTTATTTTTTTAGCCTTTCTAAGACCTCTACCAATTTGCTGAATAAAAATTGTTGATGACATTGTCGGACGTAAAAACAATAATAAATTTATCGTTGGTATATCAATTCCTTCATTTAAAAATATCAACAACACATAAAATTTCTATTTCCTTGTTTTTTTGAATTTTTTTCTAAAATTTCTGTTCTTTCACTAGAATTAGTTTGAGCTGTTATTGTATCAGCTTTATAGCCTTTTTTTCTTAAATTCTTCTTTCATAAAAAAAAGCATGTTCAATATTCTGACAAAAAGCAACACCACTCAATTTATCACCATCAAACCCAAATTTTTTTAATTTTTTTCAACAATATAGTCTGTTCGTCTATTTAACATTAAATTTTCTAATAATTTTTTTCCTCGTCATATTTTTCCATTTCTATACGGAATTTTTACTATAATCAACTAAATAATCATTTATTCCAAAAATAATGAAAAGGAACTATCAAATCCTCCTCAAGAGCCTCTTTAATATTAATTTCTTCAACTACATTATAATCACATAATTCTAAAATGTCTTTCCCATCCATTCTTTTTTTGGCGTTGCAGTCAAACCAAGTAAAAAAATTGTGGCTCAAAATGTTCCAATACTTTCATATAACTATCCGAACTTGAATGATGAAATTCATCAACAACAACATAATCAAAATGCTCTTTTTCAAATTCTTCATAGCAATTTCGTAATGATTGAATTGTTGCAAACACCATTTTTTTATCAAATTCCTTCTTTCCTGCAAAAAAATTCTCCCAAAATTTTTGTTTATGTATATTCAAAATCTTCGAAAAAAACGTTCATTGCATTTTTCTAGAAGTTCTTCTCGATGTGCAATAAATAGAATTTTTCCCATTTTTGATATTTTTCTTTATTTGTTTTTATGATTATTAAACAGTTTTTTTCAATTTCATTTTCAACATTTAATTTATTATTATAAAAAAATTTTTTTAATATCCATTGCTGCTAAAAAAAGTTTTTTTCCAGTACCAGTAGCAGCAATTACAAGGCCCCTTTTTATTACCTTTTTTTCCTAGTAGCTATCAACTTTTCCAATGCTTTTTTTCTGCATACTGTTAGGCTCAAAATGATTTTTCTTTTCTTTCGATTTCCTATAATCAAATGTTCCTTGAAGAAAAATGCTACTCTTGTAGTTTTCATACTCTCTCACAAAATCTTCAGTCAATTCAATCGCTTCATTACTTTTCCATAAAGTCTCAAACTGTTTCAACGATTTTCCAAAAATATCAAAAAAACTACTATTCGTTAGTTTCACGTTCCATTCTTCTGCAGAATATAAAGCACTTTGACTAATATTTGACGAACCAATTATCACACTGTGATACTTCTCTTTTTCAAAAAAAATATGCTTTCGTATGAAAACTTTCACTTGAATTATTATAAATCTTAACCTTAATATTCTTATACTCCAAAAAGCTTTTTTTCAGAGCCTTAGGATCTGTGATATTCAAATAAACAGAAGTTATAATCTCACCACAAACTCCCTTTTCTTCAAGCTCATCCAAAACACTAATTAAAAGCTGAATCCCAGAATACCTTATAAAACTCACAATAAAATAGAACTTCTTACAACTCAACAATTCTTGTTTCAAATATGTAAAAAAATTACGAAATTGCAATTTTTTTCATTAATAATAAGTTCATTAATATTTCCAATTATTTCATTATTCTGTCTTTTTTTAATGGTAGTTCAAAGTGAAAATCCATATCATCAATTTTTTTATCATTTTTTTATCATAATTAACATCAAAATCAAAATTAGAAAAAAATGGGAAGAATCAGAAATTAAATTCAGAAAATAAAAGCTGCTTTTTCAGTAAATTCAATAACCTTTTGATAGTCATTTGATTCTACAAAACCTGTAATTTTCTCTGAAAAAGTTTTTCTAAAATCTCAAATTCTAAATTTTCTTTATATTCTAGTATTTCTAAAAATTCTATTATCAGTTCCTTTTTTTCCTCCTCATTTTTCCAAATAACTCATATTTCCTACATTAACCGATTTTTCGCATTAAAAATATTTCTTTTTCACTTCCCACTCCAATTTCTTTTTTTATCACCTAGCTTAAACTTAAAAACAACATAAATTTAAAAAAATGATTATTCTTTTACCAAAAAAATCCCAAATTCTACTATTTGCAGTCTGATTCTTCATCATCTTAAAAAAATATTCTAAACATTATCAAAACATCATAATAACTTCCATGTAATTGGCTTTTCCTCAAATGGTATCTTATAAAAAAATCAGCACATTCCATAAGTTTTGGCCATTTATAATTTCCACAAGAAGAACCTTCAACTTTAACAATGTCGATATTTGAAAGCATTGTATCAAATTGATTTCGTAGTGGAAAATCTATAAAACTTCTATCAAATTTAATATTATGTGCTACAAAATGATTTGTATCCTGACAAAAACATAAAAAGTTATCCATATCTTCCTTAAAAAGTTAAAGGATATTCAATACCAGTACTTTTGAATTATATTTTTTTCTCGCTAAGGATAACATCATCTGTTAGACCATTTACATTAATAGCACCTTCATTCAGTTCTTCTCCGTCGTTTCTAAAATAAAATCTATTAAATTCTTCTAATTTTTGTCCAACGTTCTTTTTTTCTATTTCTGATTTCTCAGAATTATAATTAACCTTTATCGCAGACATTGACAAGACTGAACTTCCTTGAAACCCATTCGTTTCAACATCAAAAAAAATATTATATTTCTATCTATTTTTGTTCTTATTCACTTTTTTTATCTCTTTCCCAAAAAAATTAGTCATTTAGTTTTTAAAACTGATAAGAATGCTTCTTGAGGAATTTCAACATTTCCTATTGCCTTCATACGTTTTTTACCTTCTTTTTGTTTTTCTAATAATTTTTTTCTTACGTGTAATATCTCCACCGTAACATTTAGCAAGCACGTTTTTTCTAAGAGCCTTAATTGTCTCTCTTGCAATAATCTTAGTACCAAGAGCAGCTTGTAATGGTATTTCAAATTGTTGTCTAGGAATAACCTCTTTCAATTTCTCAACAATGGCTCTTCCTCTATAATAAGCATTATCCTTATGAGCAATAAAAAGAAAAAAAGCATCTACAGGATTTCCACTAACTAAAAATATCCACTTTTTACCAAGTCCGATTCTTTATAACCAATCATTTCATATTCAAATGAAGCATACCCTTTCGTACGTGATTTCAATTTATCATAGAAATCAATTACAATCTCTGCAAGAGGCAAATCATAACTAATCATTGTACGAGTATCATCAAGATAATTCATATTTATAAACGTACCTCTCTTTTCTTGACAAAGTTCCATAACATTACCAACAAAATCTTTTGGAACAATAATCGTACCTTTTACATATGGTTCCTCAATATATTTTTTACCTTCTGGAAATTCTGCTGGATTATCAATTACTGTCATTTCTCCTTGCTCAGGTGTCACGTGATATTGAACTGACGGTGCTGTTGAGATCAAATCAATATTAAATTCACGACGTAGTCTCTCTACAACTATTTCCATATGTAAAAGTCCTAAAAATCCACATCTAAATCCAAATCCCAATGCAAGTGATGTTTCAGGCGTATAAGATAACGACGCATCATTTAATTGTAATTTTTCCAACGCTTCTCTCAAATCTTCATAATCATCAGTAGAAACAGGATAAACTCCAGCAAAAACCATACTTAACGCTGGACGATATCCCTCAAGTGCTGTACTTGTAGGATTTTTTACATGAGTAATCGTATCTCCAACTTGTGTATCTTTAATCGATTTAATACCAGTAATAATATATCCAACTGAACCAGCTGACAATTCCTTCACTTCTTTCATTTTAGGTGAGAAAACTCCAACTTCCAATACATCAAATTCCTTATCAGTAGACATGATCTTAATTTTATCTCCTTTAGAAATTTTACCTTCTATAATTCTAATATACGTAATAACCCCTCTAAAATCATCATAATGCGAATCAAAAATCAATGCTTTTAAAGGATTATCTATTTTCCCTTTAGGTGCTGGAATAAATTTAATAATCGCCTCTAGCAAATCCTCAATTCCAAATCCAGTTTTTCCAGAAACAAGAACCGCATCATCAGCTGGTAATCCGATAACATCTTCAATCTCTAATTTAACCTTATCTGGATCAGCCGAAGGTAAATCAATCTTATTTATTACAGGCAATATTTCCAAATCATTTTCCAACGCTAAATAAACATTCGCCAACGTTTGTGCTTCAATTCCTTGAGCCGCATCAACAACAAGCAAGGCCCCATCACAAGCAGCAAGAGATCTAGAAACCTCATAAATAAAGTCAACGTGTCCTGGAGTATCAATTAAATTTAATTCATAAGTTTCTCCATCCTTTGCTTTATAATTCAAAGTAACAGCCTGAGCCTTAATCGTAATTCCTTTTTCTCTCTCTAAATCCATACTATCAAGTAACTGATCTACCATTTCTCTTTGCGTAACAGTCCCAGTCATTTCCAGTAACCTATCTGCAATAGTAGATTTTCCATGATCAATATGAGCAATTATCGAAAAATTCCTTTTATTTTTTTGATCTAACATACTATCTTTTTTTCCTCCAAATTTACTAAATTTCTTATTAATTATCTAATATTAATAGCCATACCACTTTAAATTTAACTTTAAAAAAATTTTTGACTAATTTCTAAACGATTCTTAAATCTTATCATAAAAAAATAAATCTCATTTTATTCATATGATTTTTATTAGATAGATTCAAGTATATATTGCTTTTTTTATTATATAATAATTTATTAAAAATATACAAGTAGATTTTTCTCAAAAGACAAATCTCAATTCTTCTCATTACAATTATTCTAAAATAAAAAAAGTACCTACAAACCTTCCAACCCTAAAAATTATCCAGTTTTTTTCAGTACTTTTTATTCACACTATAATCTATTCTAATTATTTATGTTTCTTATAAGCTCTAATTCTATTAGGCAATGAGAACAATTTAATAAATCCTTCTGCATCTTTATGGCTATACAATTCACTAGATCCAAATGAAGAAATTCCTTCATCATATAAAGCAAAATCAGTAAATCTTCCAGCAATCTTAATGCTACCTTTATACAATTTCAATCTAATTGTTCCTGTAACATTTTTTAGAAGTTTCATCAACAAATGCGTCCAATCCTTCTCTTAATGGTGTAAACCATTGTCCAGCATATGTAATATCAGCATATTTTCTTGAAACTAATTTTTTGAATTCAAAAGTATCTTTATCTAAAATCAATGTTTCCAAATCTTTTAATGCTTCCATTAACAATGTTCCACCTGGTGTTTCGTAAACTCCTCTAGATTTCATTCCAACTAATCTATTTTCTACGATATCAATTACACCAATACCATTTTTCTCCAGCAATTTTATTTAATTTTTCTCAATAATTCAACAGGTTCTAATGCTTCACCATCAACTTTTACTGGCCATCCTTCTTCAAAAGTAATGTCTACATAAGTTGGTTTATCAGGTGCTTTTTCAGGAGGTGTAGTCATAACATAAACGATATCCTCTTTATGTTCATTTTCCAATCCTTCAATATCTCCACCTTCATGAGAAATGTGCCATAAATTTTGGTCTCTTGAATAAATTTTTTCTTTTGTAACATTTACTTTAATGTCAAATCTTTGTGCATAATCAATCGCATCTTCTCTTGAACTAATATCCCAAATTCTCCAAGGTGCAATTATTTGTATTGTTGGATCAATAGAGAAAATTCCAGTTTCAAATCTTACTTGGTCATTTCCTTTTCCAGTACATCCGTGACAAATGTATTTAGCTCCTTCTTTATGAGCAACTTCAACTAATGCTTTTGAAATGATTGGTCTTGCAAATGAAGTTCCTAATAAATATTTGTTTTCATAAACTGCTCCAGCTCTCAATGCTCTAAAAGCATAATTTTTTACAAATTCTTCTTTTTTATCTTCCACATAAACTTTAGTTGCTCCAGATTCAATCGCTTTTACTTTTACAGCTTCCATATCTTCATCTTGCCCTACATCTACGCAACAAGCTATTACCTCTAAATCATAATTTTCTTTTAACCAAGGTATAATTATTGATGTATCTAATCCACCTGAATATGCTAATACTACTTTATCTTTCATATTTTCAGTCCTCCTATTATAAAATTGTTATATCATAACTTATCATATTTAGGGAATATTGTCAATTGTAATTTTAAAGAAAAAAATCACAATCAATTTAAGACTGTGACTTTTTTTCGTAAATATTTGCTTTTTATTATTTAGCACTATCTAAAAAAATTATTTTTACAGAAGCTTCATAAATTTCTTTTAATAGCTTCAGCCAAATCTTTGTTAAATTCATCATCACTTTGTTGTGCTGACAATCCTTCAGTTAATGCTCTTGAGAAACTTGCGATAACTCCTTTATTTTTAGCAAGAATTTCGTTTGCTTCTTTTCTTGGGTAACCTCCTGATAATGCGACAACTCTTACAACTCTTGGATGTTTTGTCAAATCTTCATAAAAGTTTTTCAACTGTTGGAAGTGTAACTTTTTAACATAACATTTGAAGTTTCAGGCAATTTATCAAGATGTTTTTTTAATTTCATTTTTTCAAGATAGTTTCGCATTCTGCTTTATCAACATTGTGAATATCTACTTCTGGTTCAATAATTGGAACAAGTCCAGCCGCAATAATTTTTATCTGCAACTTCAAATTGTTGATCTACAACTTTTGCAATCCCTGTTTGAGATGCTTTTTTAATAACAGAACGCATTTTTGTTCCGAAAATATGTCTTTCATTTGCTCTTTTCAAAAGATCGTCTAATCCAGGAATAGGTTTCATAACTTGAACTCCATCTTCCAATTCTTCTAGTCCTTTATCAACTTTTTAAGAAAAGGTAAAAACTCCTTTTTTTCTTCCCACAAAAAAAGTCAGCTGTATATTTATCATCAATTTTTTTCTATCCATAGTTTGTTCAAATAAAATAGCTCCTACAATTTCCTTATCACTAAAAAGCAGGACTTTTTATAATTCTAGTTCTCATTTTATGAATTAAATCAAACATTTCTGTATCATTAGAATATTCACTTTCGTCAATTCCATACAATTTCAAGGCTTTTCGGAGTACTTCCACCACTTTGATCCAATGCTGCAATAAATCCTTTTTCCGTTTCTCATTCTTTCTAATCTTTCTTTCATCGTAATCTTCCTCCTAATTTTTATAATAAAATAATTTGATTTTTCAAAAATCTATTATTTATATTTCTATCATAGCACTTTTTTTAAATGTCAAGTGTAAAAATTTTTAACAATACTTTTTATTTTTTTCACTATTTAAATATTAATTTAGTTATAGAATTTTACAAAGTTTACAGGCGTATAATAATAAATATGAAGAAATTAGGAGGAATAAATTATGGAAAATAATGTTTTTATTGGCGGTATTTAAAAAAATCAACTTAGTGCATATGAAGTTTTAAATGATATTAAAAAGTAATTTTATTGGTAAAAAAATTACGTGATTACTGAAAGCGGCGGTAGTTAAAAAAAGAAAATGGGAAAGTAGTTTTTCAAAGAAGGATTTAAAGTTTCTTCAGATGGTAACATTGGTTTCCTTTCTGGTGGATTATTAGGCGCTTTTTGTTGGAATTATTGGAGGGCCTTTAGGAATTTTTATTGGGTGGATCATTAGGAGCATTGATTGGCGGTAATAGAGGAAATTCTTCAGATCAAGTAAAATCTGGAATTTTATCTGATACTACAAAATATTTGACAGATAATAACTTTGGATTAGTCTTACTTGCGACTGAAGAAGCAAATTCTGAACTTGATAACTATTTAAAAAAATATGATGAAGAAGTTATTTTTAAGAAAAGATGCAAACACTGTTCAAAAAAAGAAATTGAAGTTGCTAAAGAATATGAAAAAGAATTATACAAAACAGCTGCTTATGATGAATTTAAAAAGAAAGCAAACGAAGAAACAGACAAATTTAAAAAAATAGAGTGGATGATGTTCTTTCAGATTTAAAAAGATAAATTTGAAGAAGCTGATAAAAAGACTTAAATTGGAAGTTGCTAAATTAAGACAAAGATTGAAAAAAATAGTCAACTTATTTATTTTTATTTTTGATAGATTTATACTTATAATAAAAAAATCACAATCATTTAAGACTGTGATTTTTTTCTATTATTTCTTATACCCTAAAGCTTTATTCCATTCAGAAATTCTCGAATTGTATTTTGCTAAAAATTCTTTGATTCCAGCACCAGAAATTTCAATTTTTCTCATAACATCGTTATTAGAAAGTTTTTTTACATTTTCGAAATCTTCTTTTGAAGCTACTTCTCCAAAAAAATTGTGTGTTTATCATTTAACCATTCTGTTGGAACTGTTGTGATGAAAAAAATTGGCTTCCATTTGTTCCAGGCCCAGCATTTGCCATAGCTAATTTACCTGCTGATGAAAAGTTTAATCCGTTGTTTACTTCATCTTCAAATTTATAACCAGGGCCTCCCATACCAGTTCCAGTTGGATCTCCACCTTGTGCCATAAAATTATCAATAACTCTATGAAATTTTAATCCGTCATAAAATCCATGTTGTGCTAAATTCACAAAGTTTGCAACTGTGACAGGAGCTTTATCTGGAAATAATTTTAAATTAATTTCACCTTTATCAGTTATAATTTTTTTGCATTTATTTCTGTTTTTTTACTACTACAGGTTTGATTTTAACTTTCTTAGTTTGTTTTTCCAAAAACTGATGCTTGAACAGCAAACAATAGTAAAAAGTGACATAAAAAAATTGTCATTAATTTCTTCATAATTTCTCTTCTTCCTTTCAATTTATTTTTTTGTTAATTATACTACAAATTCTGTCAAAAAAATCTATTTTTTTAAATCAGAATTTTTGTAAATTTATAAATTTTTTTAGCTTTTTTTCCAATACCTCTTTTTTTGTAACCGATAAGTCAATAATTTTAAGGTATTCTCATAATTTAGCCAACTGTAATCTTCTATTTCAGAATCATCAATTTTTAAGATTCTCTCCATTTGTATATCCTAAAAAGAAACTCACTTTTTTTCAAGATATTCTCACGAGGTACATAAGTTATTTCCGCCTTAAAATCAGAAATTATTTTTTTATATCAAGTCCCGTTTCTTCCTTCACTTCTCTAATCGCCGTCTGCTTTTTCATTTTTCCCCATATTCAGTATGCCCTTTCGCAAATCCCCAATTTCCATTATGCATTTTCACAATTAAAAATTCCTTATTTTTCAGGATTATAAATTAAAGCTCCACACGATTTCTCATATTCCAATTTATCTGCCAATTTATACTTTTTTTCAATAAATATTTAACAATTTCTTCCTTTTTGTTTTCCAAAGTATTTTTCCAAAACTAAATCGTAAATCTTATTTTTTTAATTTTACTAATATCTACTGAATTAAATTTCAAATTAATTAAGTCGATTCCAGTAATATCTAAATCTCTAATACTTGGTATTTCTCCTTGCTCTCTAATCTCTTCTATTCGATGAATAAATTTTTTTAATAGCTCTTCGGTTTCTCCCTTATCGAATTTCCTTTTTGAATTCATATCAGCTTCCAATAAGTTCAAAAGCCTCTTAAAATTTCTAGTATCTAAATCAATAATCAATTTTTTTAAAAGCCTTATCTGGAATATCATTATATATTAACGAATGATTCAATATTATCTTTTTCACAGAAAATATCAATTCATTAGACACCTTTAGATAACGTAGTTTCTCCTCAGCAATTAATGCGCTCTCTTTTTCATAATTGTAAAATGACCTGTTCCCATCTGCATCAATTACCATCGTACTTATCTTACCAAGCTCATGAAACATTGCAGCTAACCGTGTTATCAAATCAACATCACACAATTCTATCGTTTTTAGTGTATGCTTAAAAACACTCTCTTCAGCTTTTGGATGATCAAGAGTGTAAGTATACTTAAATTCAGGAATTATATGCTCCAATATTTTCAATTTTTTCATTTCATTCAACGCTTTTGAAGAATAAGGCCCTAACAAAATTTTACTAATTTCATCAAAAATCCGTTCTTTCGATATCTTATTCAAAAATTTTCTTTTATCAAAAATAGCTTCAGCTGTTTTCCTATCAAGCGAAAAACCAAACTTTGAAATAAATCGAAATGCACGCATTATCCTCAATGCATCTTCTTCAATCCGTAATTTTGCTTTTCCTACAAATCGAATTATTTTCTTCCTCGCATCATTTTGACCATCGAATAAATCAATTAATCCCTTTTTCATCATTGTAAGCCATTGCATTCACTGTAAAGTCTCTTCTCGCTAGATCATCTTCAATATTTTGAATAAATTTTTACAGTTTTTTTGGGTAACGGCTATTTAAAATTCCTATTTCTTTACGATATTTTTGCAATTTCATATTCTTTTTCCATTAAGTGTTATCATTAAAAATACCAAAATGCGGTTCAACTTCCTTAGGATCACAATTCAAAAAAAATTCTCTTTAAATCGTTATAAGGTATATCGGTTGCAAAATCATAATCATCTGGTTCTATGCCAATGAGCATATCTCTAATAGCTCCTCCAACAAGAAATCCAGTTCCATATTTATTCAATTGTTCTAAAATGTATTTCACATCCTCGTTTAATTTAAATTGCATACCGATATCCTTTCTTTAGTTTTTATTTTTTTCGCAATTTAGCGATATAGAATCCGTCTAAATACTCATTTTTCATAAGAAATATACACTCCACCAAACTCATCTTTTTATGATTTTTCACATTATTTGGAATTTTTAACTTCTTCTACTTCTAAATCATTGTATTTCTCTAAAAAAATACTCTAAGTTATTAGTATTTTTCGTTTTTTTAGAAAATGTGCAAGTACTATATATTATAGTACCATTCGATTTTAACGCCTTATAAGCACTATCAAATATTTTTCTTTTTGTATTTTTTTCAATTTTCTAATATCATTTACTGTCAAATTGTAAAATTTTTTCAGGCTTTTTTTACGTAAAAACTCCCAGTCCACTACACGGAACATCTAACAATATTTTTATCAAATTGTTTATTCAAATTTTTCTATTTGAGTTGCATCATTTAACACAATCTCAAAGTTATCAAATTCATATTTTTCTTTTTTTAATTTATTCAAAATCTTAATTTTTATGCTCATGAACATCTGTTGCAACCAATAATTTTTGGATTAAAAGTTTGCAAGATCGCTAAAGATTTACCACCTGGTGCACTACAAAGCTATCTAAAAACAGTTTCATTTTTCCGTAATTTCAAGATTTTTTTACTGCTAAATATGAAGATACATCCTGAATAACAATGTCACCTTTCAAATACTCCTCTGTCTCAAAAAAATATTAGCATTTGACAAATAATAAACCTCATCAACAAAAAAATAAAAATTTCCGTTCCAATTTTTTTCTAAAAATTTCTTCAAATTTTTTTCTTTTTGTCAATTTTTTTCGGACTGTATCGAACAGACAAATAACTTCTCGTCTTATAAGATTTCATTATACCCAAATAATTTTTCAGGATAATCAATTTTCAATTTATTAACAAACCATTGCGGATATGAATTTAAAATCCCATCCTTTTTATCTTCAGGAATTTGTGCATCAATTTCTTCCTTATTTTTTTCAAAACATTTTGCAAAACAGCATTCACAAATCCAACTTGATGGCTATTAATTTTTTTCGCAATTTCTCCTGCTTCAAATAGAACTCCTGCATTATCTGATTCCATAAAAAAACAATTGTGCAACTGATATTCTAAGTAACTGTTTAATTTTTTTCGTTTTTTTGAATATTTCTAGTCGTTTTTTTCAAGTAAATAATCAATATATATCAAATTTTTTTAATACAATATTTATCACATTTGTAACAAACATTCTTTCTTTTCTTGTATAATTTCTTGTACTAAAATAGTGATTTAATTGAATATTACTGTACTTTCCTTCAGCTAAAATTTCATCCAACAAATTGACTAAATCGTACTTCATATTATTTTTTTACAGTTTTTTTCATTTCCTTTGATTTTTTTCATTTTCTATTTCCATTCCCATTTTACAATTTCAACATCTGTTTCATTATCAGCAAATACTTCAATTCCATCTGCACCAAATTCAGGTAAAAATTTTTTTGAAGAAAATACTTCTTTTCCACCATTTATAAACACTTCGATACTAGAATTATCCACAAAAACAGTCAATTCCAATTCATTAACATTATCAAGCGCCACTTTTTCTCAAGCTTTTATCAACTTGTTCACCTTTGCTTCTGTCTAATACAAATTTCTTATCAGCATAATCCAATTTTAAAATTGTTTCACTTTCTTTTCCAACTCTCAGTTTCAATCCAACATTTCCTGTAATATTTTTGAATTTTTGCATTTAATTCATATGTTGTTCCAGTTCCAACTTTTTCAGTACCTTTAACTTTTGAAGAAAATTCAATTTTTTCTCCTCTAATTGTTTCCATTTCTTTAATCGGCAATTGATAAAGTTTCCCATCGATCACTTTCAATTCTCTTGGCAATGTCAAGCTATGAATCCAACCATTTTTTGTCATAGGGAAATCTTCTTCTTCTGGAACTCCCATCCAACCTACAATAAGTCTTCTACCTTTATCATCTTCCATAGATTGTGGTGCATAAAAATCATGTCCTCTATCAATTTCTACAAAATCTGAAGTAATTTCAAATTCTGGTTTTGCATAATCTAATTTACCAAAAAAATATCCAGTTTGGTATTTATTTTGATATAAATCTCCTTCTGGCTCCATTCCTTGTGGTGACGCTACTAATAAATCTACAATTTCTCCAGTTTTTTCATCTTTCAATTGAAAATAGTCAGGACATTCCCACATAAATCCAAAATCTTTTAATTTACCGTGATTTGCTCCTGCAATTTCTCCTTCAAATTTCCAATCTTTAATATTTTCAGAAGAATAAAGTACAACTTTTCCTTCTAATTTTTCACTCTGAATCCCAAGAACTGCATAATGTTTCCTATCTTTTTCCCAAATTTTTGGATCTCTAATATGTCTAGTGTATCCATCTGGTTGATTTACAATACTTGGTTCCCATCTTTCAAAATGTTCTCCATCCTCTGATACTGCAAAACATTGATAAGATTCTCTGTTTCCTTCATCATCTTTTACATTCCCTGTATAAAACAAGTACAATTTCCCATCAATCACAATTCCACTTCCAGAATAAACACCGTTCTTTGAATACCAAGTATCAGGTCTTAATGCTGTCTCACATCTTTCCCAATGCAACAAATCATCACTCACACTATGTCCCCAAGTTTTATTTTTATGATCCACTCCTAACGGATTCCATTGATAAAACATATGATATTTACCTTTAAATTGTGTAAATCCATTTGGGTCATTTATCAATCCAACAATTCCTTGAACATGATATTTTTGTCTCCAAAAATCTTTAGCCACTCTCTCTTTATTTTCCAAAACAGCCTTTTCTTCATTTATTTTCACATCTTTAAAATCCATAGGTACCCTCGCATTCTTAAATTTTTATATCTTAATTTTTTTATTTACATATTCGTTTATATGATACCATATTTTTTTAAAAGAAATGAATACCACAACTAACTGTTTTTTTATTTTATAAGTAAAAAAAGACTAGAATAATCTAGTCTTCTCCATCATATATATTTAATTCTTATTAACTTTTTATTTTTTTAATTTTTACTGATTTTTCAAATCCACCTGTATAAAGTTGATAATAAGTTCCTTTTTCTTTTAACAATTCTTCGTGATTTCCTCTTTCAATAATTCTTCCTTGATCTAAAACCATTATAACATCTGAATTTTTGATTGTAGAAAGCCTGTGAGCAATTACGAATACTGTTCTTCCATGCATTAATTTATCCATTCCTTCTTGAACAATTTTTTCTGTTCTTGTATCAATACTTGAAGTTGCTTCATCTAAAATTAATACTGGTGGATCAGCAATAGCAGCTCTGGCAATCGCAAGTAACTGTTTTTGTCCTTGAGAAAGACTTGAACCGTCACCACTTAAATAAGTATCGTATCCTTTTGGTAAATGTTTTATAAAATGATGTGCATTAGCTAATTTAGCCGCATCAATCACTTCTTTTTCAGTTGCATCTAATTTTCCAAAACGGATGTTATCAGCAACAGTTCCTGAAAATAAATGTGTATCTTGTAATACAATTCCCAAAGATCTTCTTAAATCAGGTTTGTGAATCTTCTCAATATTAATGTTATCATATCTTATTTTCCCTGAATTAATATCATAAAATCTATTAATCAAATTTGTAATTGTCGTTTTCCCAGCACCAGTTGCTCCTACGAAAGCTATTTTTTGACCAGGTTTTGCAAATAATGTGATATCGTGTAATATTTGTTTTTCTTTCGTATAACCAAAATCAACATTTTCGAAAACAACGTCTCCTAATAATTGTTCATATGTTGTAGTTCCGTCCTTATGAGGATGTTTCCAAGCCCAAATACCTGTTCTTTCTGGTGTTTCTTCAATTTTGTTTTCATCATTGAATTTTGCATTTACTAAAGTTACATATCCTTCGTCAAATTCTGGAACTTCATCTAAGAGTTTGAATACTCTCTCTGCTCCTGCTGATGCTAGAATTACTGATGTTAATTGTTGTGCTATTTGAGAAACTGGTTGATTTATAGTTTTTATAAATTGTAAAAACGAAACTAATCCCCCAATTGTAAATCCACTAACCCCATAAAATACAAATACCGAACCAGTAACCGCCGTTAGCACAAAGTTCATATTCCCTAAATTTCCAACAGCAGGCCCTAAAATATTAGCATATTTCATCGCATCATTTGCACTTTCAAACAATTCTGTATTTATTTTTTCAAAATTCTCGTTAGCTTCATTTTCATATGAGAAAACTTTTACAACCTTTAGTCCTTCAATCATTTCTTCTGCATAACCATTAACTTTCCCAATATTTTTTTGCTGTGCCTTATAATTTCTCGAACTTTTTTTGTAGAAATTATTTTTTTATTGTCGTAATCATAATAATTATCATTAAAACAACGATTAGTGTTAACGGTACATTTAAAATAAACATCGAAATTAAAACACTCACAATTGTTACAACTGACGAAATCATTTGCGAAAGGCTTTCCACCATCATTGCTCTTAATGTATCAATATCACTCGAATACACACTCATTATGTCTCCGTGAGCATTAGTATCAAAAAAATTTAATTGGAAGACTTTCCATATGTTCAAATACTTCATCTCTCAGTTTTTTCAACGTTCCTTGTGCTACAATTATCATAAAAATTTCATACAAATATGTAGAAAATATAGAAAGAACATAAACAATTATCATTTTACAAATTATTGCTACAAGTGGAGCAAAATCCACATGAGGTTTATTTATATTGGGAACAATAAATCCGTCCATCAGTTGTTTCGTAAACATTGTCCCAACGACCATAAAGAATGAACTCAAAAAAATATGAAAACTATAACAGCAGTCATTCTAAATTTGTAATTTTTTTAAACATATATCCTAAAAAGTCTGAATAACACTTTTTATTTGATTTTTTTAATCGAAACATTTGTTGGTTTTGCCATTATTTATCACTCCCTTCTGTTTGAGATTCATAAACTTCACGATAAATTTTATTTGTTTTCAATAATTCGTTGTGAGTTCCAATTCCTGTGATAACTCCATCATCTAATACAATTATTTTATCAGAATCTTTTACAGAAGAAACCCTTTGACCGATAATAATTTTCGTAATTTCTGGTAACTCTTTGTTAAAGGCATCTCTTATCAATCTATCTGTTTTCGTATCAACAGCACTTGTCGAATCATCTAATATCAATATTTTCGGCTTTTTCAATAACGCTCTTGCGATACATAATCTTTGTCTTTGTCCACCAGAGACATTTGTTCCGCCACGTTCAATCATTGTATCGTATTTATCAGGGAATTTTTGAATAAATTCATCTGCTTGAGCAATTTTACATGCTTTTTCAATTTCCTCGTCAGTTGCATTTTTATTCCCCCAACGAAGATTTTCTTTAATTGTTCCAGAGAAAAGTACATTTTTCTGTAAAACCATTGCCACATTGTCACGAAGAGTTTTAATGTCATAATCTTTTACGTTTACTCCTCCAACCAAAACTTCTCCATTTAAAACATCATACAATCTAGGAATAAGCTGAACTAAAGCCGATTTTGCACTTCCTGTCCCACCAATAATTCCCAAAGTTTCTCCAGACTTTATATCCAAATTAATATCTGTCAAATTCAACACGTCAGGATTATTACTATAACTAAAATTAACGTTTTTTTAAATTTAATATCTCCAGATTTTTACAACCTTTATCGGATTTTTCTGGATTTTTTATACTTGGCTCTTCTGATAAAACCATCGCTATTCTTTCACCAGAAGCTCTTGACCAAATAATATTTACTAACATCATTGAAAGCATTAGCAAACTCATCAAAATATTAATCGTATAAGCAAACAAACTTGTCAATTCTCCAGTTGTTAACTCGTTCACAACAATCATTTTTAGCTCCAAAACCATGAAAGCAACAAAATACATGAAAATACTGTCAACTGCATTACTGGCGAAATAAAAAAATTATTATTTTTTTCTGCTTTTTAAAAATGTATCTCTTAAATCTAAAGTTGATTTTTTTGAATTTAGAAATTTCGTAATCTTCTCTAACATAAGCCTTTTACAACACGAATTCCATTGATATTTTTCTTGTAAATCTGAATTTATTGTGTCATATTTTTTTGTTGCACTTGAAAAAATTGGATACACTTTTGAAATTAAAGCTGTTAATGTACCTCCTAAAAATATAATTGCTACGATAAATATCGTTGCTAATCTAGGATTTATCAAAAATGACATCACAGTCGCTACAATTAGCATTATTGGTGCTCTAACAAGTCCTCTAATAACCAACTGAAATGAATTTTGAATAATATTTATATCTGTTGTAAATCTTGTAATCAATCCAGCTGTCGAAAATTTGTCAATATTTGTAAATGAAAACGACTGTATCTTAGAAAACATCGCTCTTCTAAGATTTCTAGCAAATCCAGCCGAAGCATGAGAAGCATATTTCCCAGCCAAAACTCCCACTGTCAAAGATAGTAAAGTGACCACAATCGTTGCAATTCCAACTTCTACAGTTAAATTCATATCATTTTTATTCAAACCTTTATCAATTATAACTGCCATTAACGTCGGTATTAACATTTCAAAGATTACTTCTATAATAATAAATATCGGTGAAATTATTGTACTTTTTTTATATTCACCAATATAAGAAAATAATTTTTTTAACATTTTTTTGTTCCTTTCTTTTTTTATTTTTTTAAATTAATAATATTTAATATGAAATATTTTTACTCAAACCTATTTAAAATTATGTAAACTTATTCTCCTAAATTTTTCATAAATAAATAAGAAGCCCAAAAAGGGCCTCATTAATTTTTAAAAATATTTTTTTGTAAATTATAAATCTCATTGAAAATGTATCAAACTTTTTTTAATGAGCATTCAAAAAGAATATCCATAAAAGTATCTAATTTGGATTCTCCACCAAGGCCAATCATGTGCTACATCATATCCCCAGTAATCTACCCAAGCTGGAATTTGTTTTTTTCATAAAGAATTCTTTCTAACTCTCTATTACTTGGCAATAATTCTCCTTCCCAAGCTCCTTGACCAATACAAATGATAATATCTTTTTTTCTATATTCATCTAAATAATAATGATTCCAAGGTATATTTTTTAAGAAGTCTACAACTGAATTATTGTAAACCAAGTCATCCATATAATCTCCAAAGAACATTCTTGCATCAAATGCTCCACTTAACGAAATTATTGAATCAAATAAATCTGGCCTACGGAAGAATAAAATTCCAGCATGAGCTCCTCCCATACTACAACCTGTTACCAAAATATCACTTCTCCAAGAAATATCTTGTATTCTAGGAACTAACTCATTTGAAATGTAATTGAACCATCTTTCTTGCATTTCAATTCTATGTCTAGGATCTCCATTAGATGACCAACTTTCCAAGTCAACACTTCCCACACAAAATAATTGCAATCTTCCTTGTTCGATATAATCTGACAAAACATCAATCATTCCAAATTCTTCATATTGATTGAAATCACCATCTTGTGATGGAAATACTAACACGGGTTTCCCTGCATGACCATATCTTTTGTATTCCATATCTCTATTAAAAAAGTGACTGTACTCTCTTCTGTGCTCTATTTGCATAAATTTTCCTTTCAATAATTTTTATCTTTTTTCATGAACCATTTTCTTAAATTCTTCCATTTCTTCTTCAGTTTTGAAAATAGCTGTGTACATGTAATTTCCCATTGCTCTAGAGAAAATATCTGGCATTCTTTCATCCATTACAATACTTTGTCCGTATTTTTTTGTTTAATTTCATCATGACTATGAACATAATTATGATTATCTCTTCTGCTTACATAAATACAATAATTTTTTTCTAAATCATCATTCAAGTTTGCGTTTCTAATTTCATCAAAAAGCTACCATATCAGCCCAAATTTGATAAACATCTGTATTATTTGCGTAATTATACATATCTGGTGTATATCCTCCAGCAGGTCTCATATTTGTTTCAAGTCCGATATAATCTCCTTTTTTTACCTAATCCTTCTACATCATTTTTTTAATTTAAAGAATTCTAAATGTATAAATCTACTCTTAACACCAAATGCTTTTTACAGTTTTTCTTCCTGCTTCCAATAATTTTTTTCAGGCATTTCTTTTTCAACATAATAGAAAACATCCAATCCTTCATTTACAATATCCATTATTGTAGGTTCAAAAAAATTCAGTTTCAAAAACAGGTTCTCCTTTTTGAATTAATTATCGCATCATATGAAACCAAGTCTCCATCAACAAATTGTTCCATAATATATTTGATATCTTTATTTTTTTGTTTCAAAAAAATTCTTTTTAATTCTTCTTCATTTTTGGATTTTATGAGTATCACTTGCACCAACACCGTTATCTGGTTTAGTAATTACAGGATATCCAACTTCTTTTTATAAATTTTTTTAGCTTTTTGCTAAAGTTGTTACTAAAGAATATGCTGCAGTAGGAATTTCTGCTTTTTTATAGAATTTTTTCATTTTTTTGATTTTTCTTTAATATTGTTGATTTTATCACTTTTTTTATACCAGTTACAACGTTAAAGTCTGTACGAAGTCTCGCATCATTAGCTAACCAATATTCGTTATTCGATTCGATCCAATCAATTTTCCCATATTTATGAGTAAAGAACCCGATTGCTTTTAAAACGTCATCATAATTTTCCAATGACGAAACTTTATAATATTCTGTCAAAGCATTTTTCAATTTCTCATCCAATTGATCATACTCAATATCTGCAATCCCTAAAACATTTACCCCATTTTTTTCAATCTATCACAAAATTCCCAGTTTGTTTTTGGAAATTGTGGTGAAATATAAACAAAATTCATTTTTTCTATTCATCTCCTTATTTATTTAATAAATGATTTTTAATTAAACTAATTACGTTTTATTATATCATAAAAAAATATATTTTTACAAGTCGATTATAATACAAATTTTTTTCAAAAAAATTTTTTTATGCTTTTATTTTTATGATTTATATAAATTTTTGTATTTATAAATTCTACTTTCGATTTATCCATGATATGAATTCTCAAAATTCAATAATTCCAACCTATTTATCATTTTTATATTTTCAAACTTTCAATAGTTTCAAAAATCCTTAAACCCTAACTTTTGTGCCTCTTTATCCGTCCTATTATGGCATATTTTTTTCAAAGTTTTTCCTAATAGCTCCACCTGTATATTTTGGATTAATTACATAAACTAAATATTCTAACACTAAAATCGCTATTGCTATTCTATCAGATACTTTACCATTAACAACGTACAATTTACTTTTTAAATTCTTCTAATATTTTTTTGGTTTTGTTGTAAATTTCATATCTGTAATATTTGAATTATGAGCCGACAAATTTCTAATCAGATTAATAGTTTCCAGCCAAGATAAATATACTTCTCTTTTCAAATTATGATCTTTAGCTATTTGATTTTTGATATTTTTTTGTATAATATTTTTGTAAAGATTTAAAACTTCTCCAAATGTTAAAATATCTATTACAAGCCATATTGGTATATTAATTATTTCATCATCACTTTTCTTATAAACGTCTAACAGCTTGTTATTACTTCTTTCTAAATTTCTCTCTATTCTTTTTCTTAAATCTTTTTTCTCTAAAAAAATTCGTTCTTTTTTTATTACATTCTACTTTGTCAACCCATTCAAAAAAATCAAGATATCCATATTCTCCTAACTTTTTTTCCCATCAAATGAGAAAATTTTGTTTTTTTAAAGACAGTTCAATTTTTTTCAGTTAATCTCAATAAATATAATCGCAAATTTTTTTATTCTCATAAAATCTATTTAAAAACTTGATTAAAAAGTAATTCCTTGAATATATTTTTCCATCCTTAAAAAAAGGCAACGAACATTCCTTCAATTTATAGTAATTTATAAAATTCAATATTCTCTCTGCATCTTTTTTCATCCTCAATAATCATCCCTCTATTTTTTAAAAAAACCATTACTTGTTCTTTGCATGTCAAAAAAATTTATGTTTCGTCATTATAATAATTTCTCCTATAAAAAAAGCCCTGCGTAGAGCATACGAACCTTGTATTATTTAAAAATACTGCAGGGGTTTGATATATTTTTATTTTATATTATTTTTTTCGAGAATGTCAATTGGGAATTTTTTTATTTCTTAGGTGGTTTAAAATTATTTTTTTAAATTCCTCAACAATATCATCCATATCAAGATAGTTAGTTGGTCTTCCTTCTTTAATATATCTAATACACAAATTTTTCAATGTTATTATGTAGGCTTCTCCCATAGCTTTTGTTATAGCAGCAGCTGTTCCGATTGAAGCTACTGAACCAACAATAGGAATAAACTTTAATAGATTAGAAGCTACTGTTCTTCCAATCATAGAAGCACCAATAACAGTTCCTAGTCCACTAACAATCATTTTAGCTTCTGTTTCAACATTAAATTTTTCATTTATTTGATAGATCATATTTAATTGTATTCCTGAAATAGGAATCGCATCTGCAAAAGGTATTGGTATAACTCCTACTCCACCTGCTGCTACAGAACTCATATCAACAATTTCTCTTGCTTTCTTTTCTTGATACTCTACTTCTTCAATTTCTTCTTCTTGCTTTCTTTTTTTCTCTATTATTTCATTCTCTTGATCTATTTCTTCATCTTTTTCCTGCTTCCTTTTTTTAAATTGTTTAACTCTTCTTTTAGTTTTTTTCAAATTCATCATCATAATAATTTCCATTCATTTTTATTATCTCCTTTATTTTTTTATTTAATATTATTTTTTTAATAACTCATCTAATTCTTCCACAGAATAAATTATTTTTTTCTTTTTGAAACTCCCATTATTTTTAGCATATTCAACACTATAAATCATTTGTTGAGTTGCGTTATTTTTTTATTTGAAAAAGATTCAATTAATAATTTTTTTGTCTTTGTTTGTATTCTTCTTGTACCTGTTGAATAAATTCATACAAAGTCCTTGTTATTTCTCTATCGATTTTTTTGTATTCTTTCGTAGAATTCTTCTATTAATTTTTTTGTTCATTTAAATTTTTTTAATTGTATTAAATATAGAATATAAAAACTTATCTAAATATTCCTTTATGAAAGGGCCATAACGTATAATTAATTCTTTAAATACCAACATTATTAATCTTACCCAAGCGACATAATTTAAATGGAGAATAAATTGTACCATATTACCACCTGAACGAAATCCTGCATCAATACCATCTATTAAACAAAAAGTTGTATATCCTATAAGTAACATTAATCTCAGATCTCCATGTTTTTCAGTTGGAATACATTCTTTCCAATCTTTCTTTTTCAAAATATCTTTTTTTAATTACCCATAAACTTCTAATCATTAATTCTTGTATTAAAACAGGAATTGACATTGTTACTCCAAAACGAGCATCATATCCTTCTTGAAAAAAACCCTTGTCATTGTTACAGCTAATGATTGTCTATCATTTCCATTTTTGAAATTTACCAAAATCACACATTAAAAAAATAATTCCATGAAAGGAATCGGTATTCCTGAACCTCTTCCAGCATTTATTTTTTTCCTCTTCCACCTGAACTTCCAGATAGATCAGACATTATATGTCCAATCCAATTACAGAATCCGCAAAATAATTTTTCAATAAAAATTATTCCCTTTCAATTCAAATTTTTCCATCTGATGTATCAATATTAAATATTTTCCCTTCACTAACAAATGTTGCAGTAGATGTAAATTGATTTAATATTGAAAAAAATAATCCAATAATATCAGGTGAATGGCTTAGTGACTTTATATGATGATTTTTTTAGTTCCCATTTTAAATAATTTATTTACATCAGTTGTATTTCTTTGATCATAATTCACTCTAAATTTACCTTCAAGAAATCCTATCGCAGAAGCTACATTATTCTCATTATCTATTTTAGGTTTCCAACCACTCACTTTAGCAAATTTTTTTACTAATTCATCTGCTCCAGCATCTGTTAAACTTCCTAATTTACTTAAACTAGGATTTCCAACAAAAAATACATCAATAATTCCTGCAATAGCTCCACTAAAAGCCAAAGCAATCATGAAATCATATCTATCACAGGTCGACAACTTCCATTCTTTTTCTTTCAATTCGTATTTATTCATTTGACACAAATTCTCCTATTTTAGTCGATAACGATTCAGAAATATTTATTAATGTTGCTAATCGTTCTTTATTTTCTATCGAAAACTGATTGTAATCATTATTGTACTTTATTAATTCAAATCCATTTTTCAATATTATCAGAAATTTCTTTTTATTTCTTTTTCAGACATTAAAACTTTAATATCTAATTTCATTATTTTCATCATTTCTTTCTTTATTTCTAATATTTGTTCTTCAATTTTATCAGCAGCTTCTTTGTTTTTATTATTTAAGATCAAACCAGCACCTAATAATGCACTTCCTCCTATAGCCCAACCTATTGGTCCTGCTAATGCTAGAAGCGTTTCCCCACCTACAATTCCACCTCCTCCTGCAGCTAAAGCTCCTCCACCAAGCCAGGCTAATGCAGCATTTGTTGCAGCAGCACCTGATAAACTTGCTATTGCTGTCCCAGTAGAAGCAGTTCCAAATGTTGTTGCTATTGCCATGGCTGCTGTTGGAGCAAATGCTGCAACTCCTGCACCAGCTAATGCCCCAGCACCAACCATAGCTGTCGGAACCACTTCTGCTTGACTAATCTCTTTTTTCACTTCTTCAATTTTATTGTCAAATTTTTTTATATTCATTTCTATTTTACCTAAACTAGTTTCAAATTCTATTGGTTTATTTGACAATTTCTGAATATAACTACTAAAATTTTTAAGTATTTCAACAGCATGTAATTTTTTTTCATACAATGATTCAGAGTGATTTATAGTATTGGCTAATGTTCTTTTTATAATCCTCATACACTTCCTCTAAAAACTTTTTTTGCTTTTTTTCTTTTTAATTCTGAGTTAAACATATTTTTTTATCCTCCTATTTTTTTCTAATATTCTTCTTAAATCAATCAATTTTTTTAAGATTTTTCTTTAACTTCTAACAAATTTTTTTATCTTTTTTTGTCTTATCTAGTTTATTTTTCTAAATTCATTATATATTCTTTATAATCCTCAATCAATTTTTTTCATATTCTTTTTTTCTTTCTTCTGTTAATTTATTTTTTTATTCGTTTTTATATCAAATTCTTCTATTTTTAATATTATTGTTTTTTTAAAACAAACAATTTCTTTTCCTTTAACTCAACACATCTTAAAAATATCAGTAAAAAAACATCCTGAATCTAAATTTATACAATTATTTTTTTAATGCTAATATCTTTTTTTGTGGGGTATGACCGTAATATACGATTTTTTTCTTGTATTATTTTTTTCTTATACCAATCATCTCGAGTCCATAATAAATATTTAATTTTTTTGATCTTCAAAATTTTTTAGAAAAAAATCAATTCCTGCATGAACAAATAAATAATTTTTCACTCTCAACGATATGCGGCATTTTTTTCAATAAAAATTAAATAACCATTTTTTTCTTCATAGAATTTATTATTTTTTTCCAATATTCATCTATTGTTTTTTTCTTCTGTTTGATGTTCAAAAAAAGATTTTTACAGTAATATTTCCACCATTATATAACCAATTTAAACGAGAATTTTTCATCATTTATTGATTCAAAAAGCATATTTTTCATGATTTCCCATTAAGTGAATAATATTATATCCTTTTTGAATCATTTCTTCATACCAATTATATAACTCAAAAGAAAAATTTTTCCTCTATCACAACTATCTCCAAGAATCAGTAGTAAATCTTCTTTTTTCAAATCTATTTTTCTCCATTATTTTTTTCAAACAAATCAAATCTTCCATGAATATCTGTCAAAACAAAAAAATTTTTTTGATAATCATCTTCTTTAATTTTTTTCTTATATTTAGTTCCATTTTTCCCATCATCTTCCAAAGTATTAAAATTAATTTTTTTATTTATAATTTAAGCTTTGTTAATATTATACCTCTAATAAAAGATTTTTTTACAATTTATTTATCAAAACTTTACTTATACTCATTCAAATCAATACCTTGATCCAATGCTGCAAAAATGCACCCACAACAATATATAAGTTATTGTAAAATTAATAGCTTATTTTACAGTGTTTATACTATGTTTTTAATTATATATTTTTATATAAAATATACTTTTTTTAACTTCATATTGTCCCCAAATTGTCCCCATTACAACACTTTTTTTAATTAATTTTTTTGTACCACATCCGTGGACTTCATCACTATTAATTAACTTCTCAGTTCAATAAATTTTTCCTGTTCATTTTAACTACTTCTTCCTTAAAATTTATAACTTATTTTTTTACTTTTTAATCACCAATTAATTTGCTGAGAACATTGATTTCTTTCTGATTGACTTCTTCTGTTTTTCAAAATATCTATATCTTTATTTGAAAAAAATTAATCGCTTCAGGATTTTTGTAATATTGCCTCGAATATGACTTCAGAATCATTCTTTAAATCATTGCTCGCAAATTCTAATGCCATTCCATTTTTCTTTTTACGGCTTCAATTACTATTTCTTTATCATTTTTAAATTCTTCTTTTTAAATTTTTCCAAATTTAATCCATTTTCTTTTACTAAATTTAATACCTCCTGTTTTTTTCCATATCTGATTTTTTTAATCCTTTCTTTTTCAGTTGTACTATTTCTAGTTTTTCATCTCTATTTCAATTAATTTATTAACCTCGTTTAATCGCTGTCGTTTTTTTCAGCTAGTAATTTTGCCTGTTCAAAAGGTTTCTGAACTTCCTTTTTTTGATTTATCTAGTTCATCTTTAAATCTATCTAAATTTTTTTCTTTTGATTATCCAGTCTTTTTAGGAATTTCATCCAAAAACATTATCCATTCTCGTAATATTTCCTAATTCACTTGTTCCAAAATCTAAATAATGTTTAGTTTCATTTTGTAAAAAAATCCTTTAAATTCTTTTTGCATAACTATCAAAATATGAATAAATATCAAATTCTCTGTATTTTTCCAATCCTTTCAGAAACATCTGTCATACTAGATTTTTATTGACTTTAAAAAGTATTTCCCCAGCCTCTTTCTTATCTAAAAATCTGTTTTATTTCCTATTGTTATTCCTACGAAGTTCTCTTTATCCTTCGGATTTTCTTTTTGATTTTTTTGTATATCTTTTTCCAAGTTAATAATCTCTTTTTCAGTATTTTTCAATAACTTTTTGGATAGTATTTTTAAAATTTTTATCTTCCAAGTGATATAAATTACTCTTATAATTCGATTCCAACAATGTTAGTTTACTAACTTCCATATCTAAATCCATTTTCTCTTTAATTAATGGATTTCCAGTTGCTAGAGCTTTGATTTCTGCATAGTTTAATGTACTCTCATCAATATCTTCCGCAACTCTAACTGGAGTTTTGGAAGTCATAATTTGGCTTATAAACTTTTGTTTATTCTCGATAGTCTGCCACAAATACGAATCGAACGTATTCTCAGTAACATATCTATAAATCTCTACTTTTTTATTTTCGTTTCCTTGTCTGACTATTCTTCCTGCCCGTTGTTCCAAGTCTGATGGACGCCACGGCACATCCAAATCGTGTAATGCTATTAGTTTATTTTGAACATTGGTTCCTGCTCCCATTTTTTGAGTCGAACCAAAAAGTATTCTAATATCTCCACTACGAACCTTTGCAAACAGTTCATCTTTTTGTTTTTCGCTATTTGCATCATGTATAAATGCAATTTCATTTTCAGGTATTCCTTTTTTAATTAATTTTGATTTCATATCATCATAAATATTAAAACTTTTGTCGCTTTTTGGTGTTGACATATCTGAAAATACAAGTTGTGCTGAACGATTTTCTTTACTGTTTTCCCAAATATCAAAAATATTTTGTACACAGTTATTTACTTTGCTATTTGGATCATCAGGTAACATTTCATTTATCAGACGCTGATCTAATGCTAATTTCTTACCGTCGTTTGTTATTTTTAACATATTATCTTCAGTTGATTCTACTTTTTGATTTCTAACTGCCTCTGCTCTTTCGGAAAAACTTTCCAATATTTTTTTCTGATATTCCGTTGGCTTTGTCAGAATTTTTTTATATTCTACTTCAGGCGTTGGTAAATTTAGCATATCTGCAGTTTGAATATCGGCAAATTGTTTAATGTTTGTCATTAACTCAGGCAAGTTATAGAATTTAGAAAATCTAGTTTTTGATTGATAGCCATTACCTTCAGGCGATAATTCTATAGCTGTAACTGTTTCTCCAAATGTACTTGCCCATGAATCAAAATTATTTTCTCCACGGCTTTTTAATTCTTCATATTGTAAATATCGTTGCATTGTATAGAGTTCTGACATTGAGTTACTGACTGGTGTTCCTGTTGCAAAAACAATTCCTTTTCCACCTGTTATTTCATCCATATATCTACACTTCATAAACATATCTGAAGATCTTAATGCTTCAGTCTGTCCAATTCCTGCAACATTTCTCATTTTTTTGTATAAATATATAAATTTTTTTAAATGCGTGTGCCTCATCTACATACAATTTATCAATGCCTAATTCTTCAAAAGTTATAACATCATCCTTTTTTTAAAGTCATCATTTTAACTTTTTGTAATCTTATTTCAACTTTTTTTCTTAGTTGTTTCAAGTTGTTTTACTGTAAAATTTTTGATTATTTTTCTTCCTTTAGTTTTTAGAATATTTTTTTACAATTTCGTTAATTTCATTTTGTATATGTTTTTGCTGATAATCCTTACTCATAGGAATTTTTTTCATATTGTGAATGTCCTATTATTACAGCATCATATTCTCCAGTTGCAATTCTTCCAATAAACTTTTTTCTATTTTTAGTTTCAAAATCTTTTTTAGTTGCAACCAAAATATTTGCTCCTGGATACAGTTCCATAAATTCACGTCCCATTTGTTCAGTTAAATGATTAGGCACTACAAAGAGCGATTTTGAAGACATCCCAAGTTTTTTAGACTCCATACAGCTTGCGACCATTTCAAATGTTTTTCCTGCTCCAACCACATGAGCCAATAACGTATTTCCACCATATAAAGTTCTAGCAACCGCATTTAACTGATGTTTTCGCAATTTAATTTCAGGATTAATCCCATCAAAAGTTAGATTGCTTCCATCAAATTCACGAAGCCTAATTGAATTGAATTTTTCGTTGTATATTTTTGTTAATTCTTCTCTTCTTACAGGGTTTTCAAATACCCAGTCCTTAAATTTCTGTTTTAACATATCTTGTTTTTGCTGCACTAACAAAGTTTCTTTTTTATTCAATACAGCCTTCTTTTTTCCATCTCCGTCAGTAACATAATCAAAAATTTTTGTATCTTTTAAATTCAAAGCATCTTCAATCAACTTGAAGGCATTAGCCCTTGAAGTTCCGTATGTCATATTTACTAACGGGTTGCTTTTATCTCGATTTTTATTACTTATATGCCATTCAGACGTAAAATCCGAATACTCTACTTTCATATCTATAATCCAAAGATTTGTCTGTAAAGTTTCAGATATAAATTTTTTTCTATATGTTTTTGCTGGTATCCAAGTTGCTCCGATTCTTATATTTATTTCACTTGCTTCAAGTGGTTTTAGGCATTACTTCCTGCAACTTTTTCTTTCTGATACTTTTAATTCATCAATATCAACATTTAATTTCAAAGGCATCTTCTATATTTTTGTTCTTTATAATTTAAAAAAATTTGTCAATTAATGCAATTTTTTTCTCGTATATTTCCACTTAAATATTCATCCTGTGGCACATATTCAAATTTTTTTAAATCATAAAATATTTGTCCTTTTTAAATATTTTTTTAATTCTTTTTTCTGAAATATTTGATAATTTTTTTCCATGTATTCAAAATCTACTTTTTCCCTTTTTGTGAAATTGATAAAATTAAGGTTTCTTCAGGTTTATCGACTTTTTTTCAATCGCTTTTTGAATATTTAATTGTCCTTTTTTGAAAAAAATATCACTTTTTTTCCAATAAAAATTTTTTTCTCTTCATCTAATAATTCTACTGAAGCTAGTAATGGATAAGTTGAATCCTCTCCTAAAATTTTTAGCATTCTGTTTGCTATTCAAATAACCAAATTTTTTTCAGTAAAATCATTATAAATCCTATCCAAAAATCGCCTGTCTTTGTTTTTAGTTCTTCATCCGTACAGTTCTCTTTTTTTGAACTTGAATTACATCTCTTAATTTCTTAGATAAATCAATATATTTTTAAAACTCTATTTTTTTATCTTTTTTTCAGAAAAAAATCTTTTGAAATTAATTCATTATTTTTCTTTTAAAAAAATACTTCATTCTCTCTTTTTACAAAGGAAAAAAATTTCTCTCAACATTTTCAATTTCATTAAGTATTGTTTCTTTTTTTCTCCTGCAGTTTTTCTCATAACTTCCTTTTAATATTTTTGAATAGCATTATCCAAACTTATTTTTAAGGTCATTATCACTATCATAAATACAGGCTACAGTTTTTCCAAATCTTCCTGATATTTCTTTCATTTCTCCTATTATCATTTGTGGATTGTCTACAAAATATTTATTGTATGTTAAGCCATTTTTTTATCTTTTGATAACTCATACCAATCCTGATTTTTCCTGTTTCAATTCAGTTCTTTTTTTAAAAAAATTATATCTGAAGTTACTTCTGTTCCTGCAATCCCCTTAAAAAAATATTGTTAGGAAGTCTTATTGCTCCGAGAAATTCAGTTCTTTCACCAATATATTTTTCTTACAGAAAGCTATCTTTTTTTATCCAATGTCCCTGAAGATGTTACAAAAGCAATAATACCGCCACTTTTTTTACTTTATCAATAGATTTAGCAAAAAAATAATCGTGTATCATAAAATTATTTCTATTATAATCTCTGTCTATAACTTTAAAAATCTCCAAAAGGTACATTTCCTATTGCTATATCGAAACTATTATTGGAAAAAAACAGTTTTTTTCAAACCCTTTTTATTTGTATATTGCTTTCAGGATAAAGTTTTTTTGCAATATTACCACTTAAACTGTCCAGTTCAACTCCATAAACTTTTTGAATTAGAAAAATTCTTCTGGCAAATTTCCAATAAAATTCCCAATCCCACAACTTGGCTCTAAAATATTTCCTTTTTTCAAATCCTAGATTTTTTTAAGACCATATACATTGTATCAATTATAACTTTTTGGAGTATAAAAAGCCGTTAATGTACTTTCACGAGCATTACTGTATTCTTCAGATGTTAAAACTTCTTTTAAATAATTCCTAGCATTTTCCCATTGCCCTTTTTTCTTTTCATCAAAAACATCTGCTAATCCTCCCCAGCCCACATATTTTGACAATATTTCTTTTTCCTGCTCATTTGCCTGATTTTCATTAAGACTTTTTAAGACTCGGATTGCATTGATATTATCTTCTAGTCTTTGATTAGGTGTTAATTTTTCTGTTTGATTTTCCTTTTTTATCCTAAAATTCAAAGAAGGAGTTTGTAATTCTCCTTTTTCGCTTTGATTTATACTTCTATGAATTGTTTCTGAATTATTTCTCTCATCGAAGAGCGAAGGTTGTTGTAAAGTCCTACCCATTCCATTTGATTTTCTCTTTTCAAATCTTCTGTTATTCCCCAAATTTCCATCATTTTTGGCATTTCTTTCTCCTTGAATTTCTCTATCTGCTCCTGTACTTCCATTAAATGTTTCATCAATTGGTTGCTGTTCATTAAGTTTTCCAATTCCATCGGGTTCTCTTCCTCCAAATAACGAAGCCTCGCTCTCCCCCAAGTGTCTAACTTCCCTTTCTCTATCTCTTCTGGAGTTTCCAAGTTTGGCACTAATATCTCGAACTGATTGTTTATCATTTCTACTTTGTAAGTTCCCCCTGCTTCTTCGTACGGTGTTTCCTTGATTATCGGAGTATAAATTCCATCCTCTACCCAATATTCTTTGTTGCTGATCATTTCTTTCGTCTTCATTATCTATCTCCTCATTAATGTTGTTTTTTATTTCTCTTTCTCTGCTATCAATATACCGTACATTGAAAGCTTTTTTTCAAGTGGATTTTGTTTAATCTCCTTATTAATTTTTGGTTAATATATTTTTTTGTACAAATAGATATTTCATTTGATACTTTATTAAAACAATCTTTATTAAAAAGATCTTTCAATACTTTTTTTCATCTTCTGAAAACTCAATATCCTCAGGTACTCCAAGTCTTTCATTTACAGCTATAGTTATTGACTTTTTCAATGAGGTTTCTTAAAACTCCTTTATTTTTCAATATCATATTTTTTTCAAATTTAAATTTTTTTAGAAAAAAATCCTTTACGACTTGATCTTTTCCTTTATCAAATTCAGATATTCCAGATAATCTTTGAAAAAAATTTCCCTATGTTCCGTTTCAAATTTCCACAGTTTAAACTTATCTTTTTCAGATAACTGTTTTGTTTGTGATACATCAAAAATATATGTCAATTTTTCTTCTACCTTTTTTTCTTGAATATACACAGGAATCCCTTTTTTTCTTTATATTTAACAACTCTGCCTATTTTATCTTTCCAAAAAGTCAAATTCAGCACAGGCTTTTTGCATTCGGGTTTTATACAATAAATATTAAGCTGAGCTGAAACAGAATATTTATAGTTACTTCCCATTACTTTTTAAAAATTTCTTATATTCTTCAATACTACTTTTCACTTTTTTCATTTCCAGTTTTTTTATTACCCAATCAATTTTTATATTTTTCCCATAATTACCACCTTTTTTTGATTCTAAATGGATTTAATTATTCTTTTTTTATTTACAAATTTTTCGTTTTTTCCAAATTTACATAGTCTCCATTTATTTTTCATCGTAAAAATATGCCTCATACTCTTTTCCTGTTTTTACTCTTTAATTTCAAAAACTATTTTTTTCCCCATTTATTAATTTTTTTGCATTACTTTTTACTGATTTTAAGTTTCTGATCAAAATATTTAATTTCTTTCCAAATTCCAAATTTACATCCTAATTTATAATTACTGCAATAATAACTTTTACTATTCTCTAAAAATACCACCGCCACATTTAGGGCATTTTTCCTATTATTTCTTTTTGAGATTGAAAAGTTTCTATTTCTGTATTATCACTTATTTTTTTACTATTTTTTTGTAATTCTTCTTCAGTATTTTTTTCAAAAGTTCATTTATCGTCTGCTTTCCATTAAATACCTTTTTTTAACGATTTTGAAAATTCTACATTTTTTTCTTTATACAAATCTATATTCAATTTATCCAAAAGTTCAATTAACTTGATTCCCTTTTTCTTCAATTGAAAAAAAGACTGTTTTTTTCAAACTTAAATAGCCTACTTTTATAGCATTTTTGAATAATTCCTGTACGGGTTGCTTCTGTTCCTATTTCAACTCCTTCTAACATTAATTTATAGACTTCCTCATCGTTTTTCATATTCTTGTTTTTTTCATCTTTACTAAATGGATTTTTTTCAAGTAATTTGATAGTGTATCTTCAGTTACTTTTTGCAGGTGGCGTGGTTATTCTTTCTATCGGATTAAAATTAACATCAAATTCTTCTCCCGCTTTTTAAATTTGGAAGTTTATTTTTTTAAATTCTATGTTCTCAAATTTCAAAAATCCTATTTTTCTCTACACTTTCCCCTTTCAAGTGAAATTCTTCTTCTCCAACATTTATTTTTTTATCACGGTTTGATTTATTATTGTATCTTCTTTTTGTAAAATTAGCCATAAATCTATTTTTTTACAGCATTATATATAATTTCTTCGTCTTCAGATAAATTATTTGGCATTTTAGTTGTAATCGTTATAGCACTGTGGCTTTCTATTTTTGCTGTCATTAAAAAAAGTTTATTATCTTTAAATTCCAATTTTTTTGTTATTAAGGCTGTTTATAATCTCTCTTACTCTATCTTTTTTTCATTTACAGCCAAATATTCTGTATTTGTTCGTGGATAAGTCAAATATCCCTTTTCATACAATTCTTGAATAATCTTTAATGATTTATCAAAATTCATTTTAAATTCTTTTTGATAATTTTTCCTTGCAACTTTGATAATGAAAAATAACTTAGGTGGTGTCTTTTTAATCTGCTTATTTTTCAATTTCTATTACTTTTTGCTTTAAACTGATTTAATCTTTCTATTTTTTTCTTTTTGCCTGTAAAAGCTCATCTTGGTTGTATTTCTTTTTGCATAACAAGTTTAACACCATTAGTTTCAGATTCTAACATATAATATTTTTTTCTGGAACAAAAATTTTTTTAATTTTTCATGTCTCTGTCATAAATATATTTTTACTATTGGAATAAGTACTCTTCCAGCCTTAAACAAACTCGAACTCTTTACAGTAAGTAAAACCGTTAAATTTATTCCTAAAAGCCAGTCCATATATGTTCTTGCTAAACCTTCATTATATAAATTTTTATACTTTTTATTATCTTGCAAATTATTCATCTCTCTTCTAATAGATTGTTCTGTTTTGCTCAGGAAGCCATAATCTTTTTTTATAGATTTATTTTTCATGTGAATTTTTCAATAATCAAATCTACAATTAACTGTCCTTCTCTATCCGCATCTCCACAATTAATTATCTCATCCACATCTTTTCTCTGCATCAATTTTTTCAATATAGAAAATTGTTCTTTTACTCCCTTATCTTTTTTCACCCTAAATTCAAACTCAGGAATGAAAGGTAATTCAATATCGCTCCATAATGTTTTTGTGTCCCATATAGTCATCAATATCTTTTTAGTTTAAATAAATGTCCATATGCAAAAGACACAATATTTTTTTCATTTTCAAAATATCCCTCATTTTTTTCAAACTTCCCTAATGCTCTCACTACATTCATCGCCAAACTAGGTTTCTCTGCTATTATTAATTTTTTTCATATTTCCTCCAATTTCAAACAAAATATTTTTTTACAATATTGATACTGCCCATCTAAATTTTTTTCTTCATAAAAATCCTGAAAATTCTGATATTGTTACTTTATGGGCTTTTGAACTTGCATGTATAAACTGTCTATTTCCAATATAGATTCCAACATGAGAAATTCTTCCTTTTTCTAAAGTTTCAAAAAATAATAAATCCCCTTTTTTTAATACCTCTTACAAGTTTCGGTTTAATTAGAGCTTGTTCAGCAGCGACTCGTGGTACATTTATTCCAATACTGTGATAAACATATTGAGTAAAACTAGAACAATCGAATTTTTTTGATTTCCCGAAGCACCATAAAAATATGGCTTCCCTAATTGTTTTTTAGCAAAAGATACAATATTTTTCTCTAATCATATTTTTCTCTATTTGATTGATCATTCAAAACTATTTTTAGACCTCGATTCTGAATTAACGACTACTGCATTCACCTTTTCTTTATTCTCTTCATTTGTCTTTCCAGATTTTTTTCTATTTTTTTCTTTGTTCAGAAAAAAATTAATTTTTTTCCTGTCGAATAAGATATTGATGATAAAATCATCATTACTAATAATAAATATTTCCTTTTCATAAATTCCTCCAAAATTTTATTCTTTTTCGATTTTTCCCACGCGTGAGAAAAATCATTTTTTATAAATTTATTATTTTATTATAATTTCTAATAACTTTCGGAATGTATTCTCTTGTTTCCTTTATTCTTTTTCCAAGCGTCATTTGCTAATTTTCCACATCCCGCATTATAACAAACCAATGTTTTTCACAACATCTCCTGTTCTATTAAAATCTCTTCTCAAGTGCATAACACCTCCTTTTATATTCCCCTCTATAGAATTATCTACCCCAAATTCTCTAAAATTAAATGACATTAATTGCATAAGCCCTCTTGCTCCAGCAAATGATACTGTAGAATGTTTTAAAAATGACTTTCTGTATTCATTATAGCAAGTACCAAATATGGATTAATATTGTATTGCTTACTATATCCAAATACTGCTCTTAATATCCTTCTTATCTCACTTTCCGATATTTGCCGATTTTGTGTCTTTATATAATTAATTAATTTCCAATCAAGATTTACATTGTTTGTTATCAGTTTTGGTCTTTCTACATTTCTTACAGTTCTAGGTGAATTAGAAACTTTATCATCTACAAATAATTGATTATCTGTTGACTCTAAAGCATTTTCTTGTAATACAGTTTTAATCATCGGATTTTTCTTTAGCCATTTCCTCTTGCTGTACTTTCATCTCTTCTAACTTCCTATTCTCTTCCTCATGTTTTTTCTGCTTTTCAAACCCTATTTCTTTTTTTATAATTCCCTTCTCCAAATCCAATCTTTTTTTCTTCTCCAAACATAATTAAAGACTGTAACACTATCAATAAAAAAATATAATTTCTTTCATCACTATCCTCTTTCTTTTGTATTCATTTTTTTCATCTTTTTGTTTCAGTTTTATCTTTAACTATTTTCTCTGTTAAATGTGTATTACTTACATCAGGATTTTGCAATATCGCCTCAAATAAAATCTGAGCATCTTCTTGTAAAGTTTTATCAGCAAATTCTATTGCTAAACCATTTTCCTTAACAGCTGTCAATACTATTTCATTATCTTTTTTCAATTCCTCACTTGCAAAAGCCAATTGCATTCCATTATTTTTAACTGCATTTAAAACAATTTCTTTATCATTTCTCACATCTTCTCCAGCATATTGCAAAATAAACTCTTTAGAATTCTGCTTTATAATGTCACCAACAAATTCTTTATCGTTCTTCAACTTATCCATCGCATACTGCAAAGCAGATACATTCTGCTTAATCGCCTCCATCACAGTTTCTTTATTACTCCTAATATCATCACTTGCAAACTTCAAAGCCAATCCATTCTGTTTTACTGCAGTCAATACAATTTCCCTGTCTTTCCAAAAAAATTATCTTTCACAATAGATAAAATCATCCCATCTTGTTTAACCGCTTCCAACGCAATTTCTTTATCATTAGAATATCCAATATCCAGTTTTTTAAATTCCTCTCCATTTTCTCTAACTTTTTGCAAAACTTTATTTCTCTCATTTTCCAATTTTTCACTATCAAACGAAAAAGGCTATTTTTTTCATTACTTTTTCAAATTTTTTTGTATCTATATTTTTTTCTACTTTCTCCCTTTTTACTCCCGTTAAAATATCTATCATTATCCAAAAATAAATGTCCCTACATAGTCTTCTTTTTCCATTATTGCCTATTCCTAACATAAAGTGATTATTATCTTTTTTTGGAAGAATAATAAAATATTTTATATTGTTCATATTTTTTTAGAAGTATTTTTTTACAATTTCTGCATTTTCTATATTTTTTTCATAAAAATTTTTTTAAAATTTAAAATCCTATTTTTTTAACTTTAAATAATACTAAATCATTCTGGTGTTCTTTTATATTTCTAAAAAAATATCTTTATTTTTTTAAATTTTTTTGTCATATATTTCATTTAATAAATTAATTCCTGTAACACTTTCTGGTTCTTTTTTTCATATAATGTAACCCCAATAAATGTGGTAACCTTGTTTTTTTAAAAATTTTTCAAATCAAAACTTTGAGTTTCACTTTTTAATATTAATTTTTTTATGATTATAAGTATCCCACCATTTTATTAATTCTTGTACTTCATTTTTCATTATTCATTTTTTTCCTCACTTTCTAAAAAAATACTATGTAAACAAAAAAAAGGCTGATCATTAATACATAATCTAGCCTTTTTTTATTATATTTTTGTATTATATTTTTGAATTTTTTTAATAAATATTGCAGTTTTAACATATATTTAAAATGGGCATTTTGCCAAAAATTCCTTTCTTATATAGAAAGAAACTATACGAACCACCTATGTCAGGTCTGCCTAAAAACTGCTAAAAGCAACACTTTTATCCTCTTAGACATGGATAAGTGCGAACCTAGAGTAAAAACTCCTATCTGTCCGCTATTATTATATCAAATTTGCTAAATGTTTTCAAGCATATTTCAATTTTTTTCTTTCTCAAATCTCCGTTGTAATCTTCGCTTTTCTTTTTTTCCTCATTTCTCTTTTTCATAACTTCAAAACCTTGAAACTGACATTTATCTAAATCTTCATCCGATAAATATTTATATTGCAAAAAATAGCCCAATAAAGTGGCAGGATCCTCTTCATCTATTCCTGACATCTCAAGTAATGCTCCAACCATTATTAAATGCCTTGCTCGTTCTCTTCGACTTTTCTGAGATTGATTTCTATATTTTTTTGTTTTTAGAGAAATTATCTTTTTTTCACTTTTTCAATCTCAATATTACATTCCTCGATTTTTTTATTAAATTCATCAATTTTTCTCCAAAAGTTCTTTTTTTCTTTGTCCATTCCTAATCACCTTTTTAAAACAAAGATCTTTCTTCATCATCTTTTTGAGCTATTTTAGGGTCATCTCCTTTTATTTTTTCTTCCTTATCAGTCTTACCGTCTCCATCAGTGTCTCGAGAAAATACATTTGTTCCAAGCAAAATTTCTTCTTTATCCGTAAGTCCATCCAAATCTCTATCTATATTTTTTTCTTCATCTTCAATTTCTTTTTTTACTTCTTTGTCCGCATACATTAATGCCTGTGAATGCTCTTTTGACAATTTTTAAAAATTCTTTATCCATCTTCAAATTTGAATAAACTAATGTCAAAGGATTTTTTTCTACTGCTTTTGTTACCACTTCTTTATCATTTTTTAGCCTATCACTAGCAAATTCTAATGCAAAAGCGTTATTTTTTTAACAGCTTCCATAACTACTTCTTTGTCATCTTTAAATTTATCTGAAAGCTCTTTTAATAACATACCATTATTCGCAACTGACAATAAAAAGTTGTTTTTTTATCTTCTTTTTATTTTTTTCAGTTGTTTTTAACAGATTTTTGTATTTATGATTTTTTTCATCAACATATTTATCAACTACATCAGGATTTTTCCAAAATTTCGTCAAAAACCTCATTCACTTTATTTTTTTCTTTAATTCTTTGAATCAATAATTCTTCCAATTTATCATAAGTTTCTAAAACTATTTTTTTCTCCATCAATTTTTTTAATTCATTATTTTTTTAAATTCTTCATTAAGTAAAATTGCTAAAGATATCTAAATCTTTATAATCCATTTTCTCTTTAAATGAATATAGCATATCTTCTGTAAATTTTTTTCAGGATTTTTTTCAAATAAAACGCTAAATCATAAAAAAATCTCTTATTTTATCTCTTTGGTCGAAGGCTCTAATTTTTCATTTTTAAAATTTCATCTAATGAGTAAACATTTACTCCATCAAAATTTTTCGCATTTAAAAAAATTTTTTTCTCTTAATAAATTTTTTTATTTCTCGATGAAATTTCAATTTTTTTAGCGGATAATCTCCATTTTGATTTGTTGCACCATAATTCACCATAACTCTAAAAACTGTTTCAGTATTTTTTTAATACTTAAATTCCAATCTTTATGATTTAGTCGCTTCAATTTTTCCAGTAATATCCATATTTGTAGATGTTGAATCCAAATCAATATCTTCTGAAAATCTATCCAATCCATAATAAAATAATAGAGCAGTCCCTCCTTTTTAAATAAAAAAATTATCTCCTAATGCTGGTAAAATTTCTTTTATTATTTTGAGCCTATCTTCTTTCCAGTTTTTTTCATTCTATTCAACTCCAAAATATTTTTTTAGTAAATTCATATTTTTAAAAAAATTCTTTTTATTCTTGGATTACTATCTAATGGTTTCAAATAATTATATAGTTCTTCACTTTCTTTTTCATTCAAAAAAATCTTTTCTACATCCATACAATGATGGAACTTGATAATCTTTCATAGTTACCAATAAGTCAGCAATTGCTCTTGAAAAAAACTTGCAATGTAGACTTCTTGCTTTTTCTGGATAATAAATCATTCTTTTTTTATTCCTTTATTTCCAAAAAAATTTATTGTATTGTATAATTCTATTTCCTCTGAAGGATTATTTGAGAAAAGATATGTTCTAGGGTGCCAATCTGCTACATCCCCTTTTTTTCATTAGGAATATTTAAGGCTTCCCATCCCGAAATATAATTATTTTCTGAAGTTTTGGGTATTATTTTTTTGTGGCATTTTCATCAACTCCCTTTTTTTATTTTAATTCATTGTACTACAACATTTTTTTGAAATTACAAGTCTTTTTATCAAAATTTCATTTAATTTGATAAACTAATTTAACCTTCTTTAAAATATTCTCTTTCTTTATTTCACCAAAATATCTCGAATCTAAACTATATTTTTTTCTTTCGACAATACCCAATAACTATTTTTTTGGATATTTTTCAATTCCGCTTTTTGAATCCCTTTAGTATATTCTCCATAATCTTCTCCATTTACAAAAAGATGATTATTTCGTATTTCCAATTTATCTCCATATATAGCAACTATTTTTTTGCAGCTAAAATATTTTTTTGTACTGGAATATTTTTTTCAAAGTTTTTCGTCCATTTTAAAAACTACTATATCTCCTTTACTTATATTACCAATTTTTTATTTCCTTATAGATACCTAATGGAATTGATGGAGAAATATTAAACCAAAATAATTTAGTAAAAATTAGATAACTCACTACCATTCCAACGAACAAAATCCAAAAATACACGTATCCATTTATTTATTTTTATTTTTTTATACCTTAAAAATACTCCTTAATTCCCATTTTTTTCATAATTTCCCTTTTTCTATTGATTTTTTTATTGTTTTTTTATTATATTTTTTTATCTACTAAATTCTTTCGTTATCCATTTCGATGACTTCGCAATAACGACTGCTCCAATTATTAAAACTCCAATATATTTAAAAAAATACTTTCGTATGAATCTTTTATCCCTTCAATATCTGTTGCTGTCGAGATAGTTATATTGCTTAGAGTTCCTATTAATACTGACATTATTACTGTAATAACCGTTATTTTTTTATTCCACTTAATAAAAAAATGTTGTTGGTAATTTATTTAATAACGAAGACGGCTTTTTTTAAAAAAACATCAAATATAACGAAAAAAATAATGCCATTGTTGTTGTTAAGAAAAAAACTGAATTATCGCCATCATAACTTCTATTACAACTCTTATTCCAACTATAAGTAAAATTAACATTGCTATTACGATAATAAATATCTCTGGCATTAAAGTCCATTTCATCATATCCGTTTTTTTATATTCCAACTCACTACAAGATTAAACAAGTTTTTCAGTTTCTTTCATTGATAATTCCCACACCTGATTAGCACTTGTTGCATCTGCACCAAATGCTTTTTGCAAGTCCGATGAAAAAAATTCGAATATCATTGACTGAATATTTAAAAAGTTTAATACAATACCTATATAAAAAGCATATTTAATCATCTTACTAAGTATTCTTGGTAAAATTGTACTTGTTTCTGCTGTGGAAGGTATAATTACTGTTAAGATAAAGTCAAATAATGCTAAGAAAGTTAAAAGAACAATTACTCCATTAATTACATTATTCATTTTAGATAAAATTCCTTGCTTAAATATCTCTACTGCTCCATCAAAATCAATTTTAAATATATCTGAAAAATCATTTTTTATAGGATTTGAAGAAGAATCGCTGTATCCTGTTCCTGCAGGAAATTGTGCCATATCAAGTGGTGTTAATCCTGCAATCGTAGCTATTTTATTTCCATAAGAAGGAACTTTCTTAATATAACTAGTAGTTTCTTTTATATTTTTCCATCTTCCTGATTTAAAACATCCTGGTCCACAATTATATGCAGCTGCTAAATCAGACAAATTAGTAATTCCATAGTGCTTTGCATTTTTTCTCATCCAATCAAAATACTTCACACCACATTCTATATTATATTCAATATTGTATAAATTTCCCGTACATCCAACTTCCGCTGCTGAAGTTTTTTTGGAGTTACCTGCATAACACCTCTAGCATCCGCTCTATTTGCTTTTAAATTTCTAAAAATTAGATTCTGTTTCTATAATTCCATAAATATATGCTTCTGGAAAATTATATTGTTTTGATACTCTACTAACAGTATTTACTATTATTTGAGCATCACTCCGACTTGTTTTTTTCCACCTGAACTCTTTATAATATAATCTATCATTGCTTCATTATTTATAGAAAAAAACTTATAGATGATATTACAAATATCATAAATAATATTAGTCTTTTTCATTTCTTCTCTCTTTCTAACGCCCATTCAATGTTGCTAGAATATCCTGACTTTTCTTTATCAAAAGACATCCTATCCCCGTTAAAATCAAATACTTTATAATCTCTTCATATCCATCTTTTTAATTCTTTTTAAAGTTTGAAGTTTTTTTCAATGTTCACTTTATCTAAACTACCAATCATTACTGAAACAATAAGCACTATAACCGCCACATTTAATCCTGATATTATTGCTGTCGTTAAAACTTTTTCCACCTAATAATCTTCTTGTTTTTTTCAAATACCTCAAAAGGTATAAAAAAACGCTGATATTCCTGTAGTAAAATAAAACTGTATTTTTTTAATAAAAAAATAACTCAATCATTATTCGTATAACAAGAATTAAAAAAATATTATCAAAACTACTACTAATAAAATCATCTGTGGAAATGTCTCTACTTTACCTGAAAACATATAATCTCCCCAACTACTGAAAATATTTAATATCTTTTCAACATTAGACATTAATTTACTCCAAATGACATTCATACTAGGATATTCCACTCCAAATGCAAGTGCAATCGATAAAAAAAACTATCATAAAAATATTTCCTGAAGAGCTTTTAAACTGATTAACGACTCCGAACCAAAAAGCATATTTTTATAAATCTAACCAAACTTTCACTTGAAAACATATTAACTTCCTTTCTTTTTTTAATCAAATAATATGTAAAAATCAATACAGCACATAATAACCATAAAATAACCTATTCCACCTAGCAATTTATCTACTCCAATATTAATTTGATCTAAAAATTTTTGCAACATTTTATCCCAATCAACCCCATAAACTTCTTTTGAAAATTTTCTTGTTTGGGCTTCTGAATCTGAATTACCAGTTCCTTCTATTGCTGAACCTGTTGGTGGTATTGCAACTGTACCATCTGAATTTACTGGGGTATAGCCATTATTTATTAATACCTGTTCTGCAGTAATTACTCCTAAATATCCTCCGTGTGATTTACAAATATTATATCCTTTAGATACTTTCACTCCTCCTTGAGGATAAGGCTTAGAATTTGAAGCGTGAACAACATCAATATTACAACCATTTGCAGTACCAATCGCATAAACAACATGTCCATTAAATAAAATAGCATCTCCAGGTTTTATCTGATTAGGTGCTATTTTTGTTGCTTTTGCTCTTGAACTCATACTTACTGTTGTATTCGCCCAGTTTTTGGTATTTGCTCCTGTTACAGAATTCATTCCTGCAGCCTGTGAAGATCTATCTACAAAGCTGGAGCAATCATAAGTATTAACGCCCATTCTATTAGCTTGACTATACTCTTTTCCAACTTGTGCCATCGCATAATTAATTACATCCTGTCTATATTTTGTAACATCATAATTACCTTTATTTGCAAATATCAATGCTCCGATTAATAAAAACATCAATAATATTAATCTTTTCATGATTTTTCCCTTCTAAAAAATAAAGAGGACTAGAATATTTCATCTAGCCCTATATTTATATACTTTATTTTTCTTGGTATTTTATTAATTTTTTTGTATCAAAATAATTGTTTTTCTTTTTCCTGTTTTTATCTAAAAAAATACAAATCCTTTTTCCTTTGATCTTCATATACATATCTACACCTTTAATTTTTAAAAAAATCCCATTTTTCATAGGTTGTAAATCATTCCATTCAAATCCGTTTTTTTATCTGCATTTCCTTCCCAAGTATTAAATCCAATTTGGTATGTTCCATTAGATAATTTTTCTTATTCCTATGGGATCTTGATATCCAACTTTACTATAATACCAGTACCCAATCATTTTATCCATATATAAATTATTATTTCCTGTTTTTTTGCTGAGAATCCTAATACTCCAAATATAAGTATTAATGCGACAATTATTTTTTTCATATCCCTGTACTCCTATTTTTTTCTTATAAACTTCTATAATCTCATTTCCTTGCCCTACTGAGACTAATGTTTTTTTAATTTTTAAATCATACGCAAAATAAAAAAATCCATTGTTCCATATCCATGATAATCCTTATCTACTGTATAGACGGGAAGATAAAGTCCATTTCCTACAGGCTTAAAAATATCCTTTCGAACCGTCATTGTAAAAAAATACTAATTTACCTTTTTCATTTTTTATTACAATGTTTTTCGTATTTTTCCGTGATAACTTTTCCCAGCAAGTTCATTCGGATGATATTTTTTATCACCTGAAAAAAATTTATAGAAAACCCAATAATACTCACCACAATTACTAAAAAAATAATACAATTTTTCTTCATTTTCTCTTCCTCCACTTCCATTTTTTTAAATCACTAAAAACGACCTCAATACAAGCGATTTAAGAGCCTTTAATACACCTGTTCGACCTAAACTATCAAAAGTTTTTAGTTTTTCGCTAAAATAGCCTTTTATTGGCATTTAAAACGATATTGAATTTTTCCCCACTTTTTTTCCTCTACTAAATTATACCATATTTTTGAGATATTTCCAATATTTTTCCCTATTTTTTTGATTTTTCTCACATATGAGAAAATCATTTATTCCATGAATCTTTGTTCTTTTTTTATTTCTATTCCAAAAAAATTTGATGAATATTTTCTCTTTCTTAAAAATACTGTATATTTTTTTAAAAGTTTTTCTTCATACTTTCTTTTTGAGTCTTGAGTTTTTTTATTAGTCCATTTTTATAGTTTTTTTCACATTTTCAATTGCTTTTATTTGAAGTATCTTTTTATTTTTTTGATAATTATTTTTTTAAATATTTCTGCTGTTTTTGAAAACTTTTTTTACCTGTTTTACTTTCTTTAAATGTTTTTAATATTTCCTTTCATTATAGATGTATAAATATCCTGTTTACCTTTATTTCTATTTTTTTCATCTATAGTATTATCAATATTTTTGCTCGGTATATTCAACAACATTTTTTGTAGCATTTGTTGTATTATCAACTGCTCCTTTTAATAATGCTTTATCATCTTCTCCTGTCGCTAATTTTATTACTGTTTTTGTATGTCTTTCTACTTCATTTAATACTGCTTTAGTTTTGTTCCCAAATTTCTTACCTTTTCTAAATCCTTCTTTTGCACCTTCCCAAGCACCTTTAGTTCCTTTTACTGTCGCCTGTGCTTTTTGTCCTGAATTCGCTGTAGCAGTTACGGTTTTCGTTCCTTTTACTGTTGCTGATACAGTAGTGGTATTCCCTGCATTCATTGCACTACTTACTGTACTAGATGCTGTTCCTGCGTTCATTGTACCGCTTACTGTTGCTCCTCCTGTTGCACCTACTGCTCCTGCTGAAGCTCCTGCAACTGCACCCGCTCCTGCCGCTCCTGCTGTTACAACTGCCCCTGTTACAGCAACAACTGCAGATACTTGACTTATCATTGCTCTACCTAATCCTGTTGCACTTAATCCTTCACCTGCTCCTGATGTAATAATTGCTGAAAGGCTACTTGCTTTAGTTATAAAATATCCGCATACTGAGTATATAGCAATCCATCCAAATATCAGTTGAGGTTTATTTACTGCGTCTGATACTGCATCACTTGGGAAAAGATAATCTTTCATAACATTAGAAGATAATGCCTGTATTATGAGAATAACAGAAAGATTCATCCCTGCACCTACAACGGCTGTTACGAATTTTTCTCCTAGTGAAGTTGTTCCATCAAAAGTTGTAAAACAAATAAAAATTATTGCGATTCCTATTACAAAATGAAATGCAATTACTGCAAAAATAATTGATACGAGTATCCATATTAATAAAACAAAAGCTAATATCCAGCAAAGATAATAGAGTATCTTCCAACCGACATTGCCAAATCCTGTCATTGTATTTGCAGCGTCTAATATTTTATTTATATTAGCCATATTGGAGTTATAAACATCTCCTATTATTGTTGCAGTATCTATTTTTCCATCTGTAAAAAGACTTGCAAGGCTTACAAATGTATCAAGTAATATTTCTTTGATTTTTATATAATTCGTAATTATTCCAAACCAAAAGGCATATTTTAACATTCTTTCAAGCATTGCTGTTATTAATTGGTCTCTATTTTCAATTGTCCTTATCATCGTTAAAGTAAAATCTATCAAGGCTAGAATTGTCGCAAAAATTAATACTCCACCTGCAACAGTTGCAAGACCTGCATCAATTTTTGTAACAAATGGACTTACCAACAATTTATCAAAATCTATTTCCATTTTTATTCTCCACCTCCTAAAGATTGTCTCATATTTTGAAATTGACCAGCCAAAGTACTCGCAGACACCCCTTGTTGTGCCGAAGAAAATATTTGTCCTATCGTTAGAGTTTCACCACTTCCGTATAAAAAGAAAGAAGTTATCCTGTCGTAAAATAAAATTATTACAGAGCATACTCCAAATACAGTTAAAAATGATATAATCTGACTCAAGTCCAAATTTTGCAGAAATCCAAAAGTTATTGTCGATAAAAATCCATCTTTTTTAGCACTTCCTATAGATTGTGTTAGCATTATATCCATAGATACCTTTTGAACTACAAGAAGTACCGTAAGTTTTATACCTGCTGAAAATACAGCATTTATAAATTTTTCCCCTACACTTCTAATTCCTTCAAATAAAAAAACACGGAATAAAAAAACTATTGCAAATGCTAAAAACTATATGAAATCTCATTATTGCATGTAAAACTTTATAAAGTACAAATACAAGCAGTATTAATGATACAATATATACTATTATCAAAAACAGTATATCAAAAAAACATTTGACGGAGTTGCTGTTATCATTGATTCTTCAAACATCTTATTCAAATTTTTTTAATGTTTCATTTAATATTCCATCAGGGAATATTTTTCCATAGAGGCTTCACTTCCTGTAAATATTAATGCAAATGAAACAAATCCATCGAGCAAAAACTTCTTTTTACTTTTTCTGTATTCACTTAAAATACCGAGAAAAAAAGCATATTTTAATATTTTTGTAACGATAACTTGTCGTATATCCTGATGTTTCATAGTTGCTAAAACAAAATCATACAGTGCAAAAATTATTGCAAGTAAAATCATCGCAGTTATTAGAGCTGTTAAACCTATATCTATTGTATCTATAAGAGGTTTGGCAATCCATTCATATAATTTTACCTCCATTGATCGCTCCTATTTATTTCTCAATCTTTTGTATTTTTGTGCCTGACTTTCATGATACTTTATAGATTTTTTTATTGACTCTCTAGTTGCTCTATTTCTTTCCTCAATCGCTTGTTGTTCTGCAAGTTCTCTTGCTTTTATAAGTCTATCAGCACTTGAAGTTTGCTCCATAAGAGTTGCAACTCTTTCCAAAGTTACAATCATTTCCTGATTAATCCTTCCAATTATATTAAGCAGTTGATTAGGATTTTTAGCAGTTTCTAGTTCACTTGCAAGTGCGACCATTTTAGTTTTAAAATCTTTTTGAGCTAGTTGGTTTTGTCCGTTTTTAGCTAAAATATCTGCTCCTATATTTTTTTCATTTGTAAATAATAATTATCTATTGCACTGTTATAACTTTTTAAATTTCCGCTCGAAATAAGATTATTATATAAATTATTGAATGCTATCTCCGCTTTTTTGGTCGATTTCAATGCTCCTTGTGTGTATTGATTTGCCTTATACATTTCATTAATTCTGTTTACAAGTTGTTCTGTTTTCTGTCTTAATAATGCTTCTGGAAGAGTCTTCCATTGCTCTAATTGTAGTTTAAATTTTTCTAACTGAAGTTCATAATCTTTCATAATTTGCAACTTACTTGCTAAATTTTCATAATAATCTTTCATCATCCAATAAGCTGAACCATCTGCTCCACCGCTAAATAAACCAGCATAACTATTTACAGAAGTAACTGAAAATACTCCTACAATACCCAATAATGCAAGAATTTTTTTAATATTATTTTTCATAAAACCACATCCTTATTCAATAGTTTTTTTCGTATCATTTCTTTTTTTCTGCTTCTATATCTAAATGACTTAGTTTCCAGTCTAACCATGATAAATTAAGCATTTTTTTAAATCATTCCCATATTTTTTTCTTTTTAATTCATCTATTTTTATCAAAATCTGCTTTATCTGTAGATCCTACTAATGCAAGTTCTAATTCAGATAATTCTAATTGAAACATTCTCGCACCTTTTTGTTGATTTATAAAAAAATAATCTTGTTTTTTTGTTGTGCATCATTTATATCTTCTATTTCCTGTAAATTAAGTCCTAATTTCATATATAATTCACTCCAACTTGTTTTTGCATACTCATTCGGAAGTAAAATTTTCGTTTTACAAGCATCTATTATTGCTGAAGCGATGTTTGAATTCATAATATCATCAAGCGACTGTGTTGCAAATAAAACAGCAACTCCTAACTTTCTCAAAGTTTTAAGCCAATCTCTAATTTTACCTCTCATTTGTGCATTATCAATAAATACCCATGCTTCATCTAAAACAAGAAGTGTTTTTTTTCCTTTTTTAAATTTATCCCTTTCAAGTCTATGAAACATATAGTCTAATATATGTGGTGCAACTTTTGGTTGCTCCATAACATCACCCATTTCAAAAGAAATGAACGAATTTGAAGAAAAATTATCAGTATTATTATCGAAAAATTGTCCATATGGTCCATATTTCGTATATTGCCATATTGCCTGTTTTAATTCTTCGTCCTGAAGATGAGAATGAAATCGTTCTATTGTTCTATCTTCCCTGTCATTTGTAGATAAATTAGTAAGCGATGCCCAAATTTTTTCTTTTAAAGCAGGTGTAATAGTTATATTCTCAGCTTCAAAGATATTAATAAGCCAGTCTCTTGCAAATTCCTTTTCACTATTCAAATGAATATCAGCAAGTGGCTGAAATGATAATTCATAATTTCCTAAATCAAAGAAATCTCCACCACATAATGTTGTCAGTATTTTACTAGATCTTCCTTTGTCAAAAATAAATACCTGTGAGTTCTTATATTTAAGAAATTCTACCGCTAACATCCCAATCGCTACTGATTTACCCGAACCAGTAGGTCCGACTATAAAGGTATGCCCTACATCTCCCACATGAAGATTTAGATGAAAAATATCTCTACTTGAAGTTCTTGCTATCATTAAAGACTCTTCTTTTAAATAATTATTTGTTTCAAAACCTTGAAATATTGATGATATAGGAGATAATCCTGTAAATAACATACTATTTATAGGCATTCTACGAATATTACTTGATACTTGCCCTGGTATTGCTCCTACAACTGAATCAAGAGTATTATATTTATCAACAGTAGCAGTAAAATCGAGGGCAGTTAAAAATCTTATTAATATCTTTTATGTGTTCTTCCATCTCATTTTTTTGTATGGGCTGTTATAATTATTGTAATTGTATATATTCCATATTCCAAAAAAATCCTGTTTTTTTAATTCTGTTAAAGCATTATTTGCTTCATTTGCTTTTTAATATTGCATATTCATCAGGATTACTAGATTCTTTTTTTATTTATAGCTGATGTAAAATATTGTAAAAAGTAAACTTTTTACCTCGATGGAAATCTCTAAATTTTTTTCAATTAATTTTTTTAGATTCCTCTCTATCCAAAACTATATATCTACTACAAAACCTAAATTCAAAATTTAATTTTTTTCTAAATCTTGAAATATTCTATCTTTTTATAGTTTCAGGAAATGCAGTAAGAGTCATAGTTGTCAAATATCTATTCCCTACCTGCGGATATTTTTCCAAAAGTATAAGAACTTTTTAGAAAGTTGTGTATCGAGTAAAATAGCAGGAGTAAATCTAAGTTTTTTTCAATAAATTCTTGATTTACTGTAGAATATAAATATCCCATCAGTTTCTCATCGCCTAATATTTCAATTTCTAACGATACACTCCTCAATTGCTCAATAAAATCTGCAACTCCTTCTTTAAATTCTTGAAGTCTTTTCATATACAAAAAAAGTTTCAGATGTTTCTTCTTCGTCTTTTTTTCAATTACTGTTTCAAATATATTTCTACTCAAATCATTTTTGTATAAAATACGATAACGTTATAAAAATATTCAGTTTTTATAAAAAAATTGTCAGCAGAAAATATTTCTTTTTCTTCTATTTTTCAATAAGAGCGGTAGGTATTCTATCGTAGTTCCTTTTTTTACTCTAGTATCATTTATCTTTTTTTCTTTGAAATTCTGAATTAATAACAAAACCTTCAGGAAGTCTCTTTATTAGGTTATTAAATATTTTTTTAATTTCGAATTTTTTTCTCTTCTTCAGTAAAATAATCTAAATCAAGAAACCTTACTTTTTAAGCACATTGAATAACTCAAATTTTTTTGTTTACTACAATATATTTAGGATTTTTTTACTCTCAAATTTCCATCTTCATCAACCAATGCAGCAAAAGGAATAAAAAAACTGCATACTTTGCTCATAGTTTTTGCAATAATTTATTTTTTTAAACATATAACCTCCTTTCTAAATCACGGATTATAGTAATTTTTTTATTTTTTTAAATGAAGTAAAAAAATTATTAAAAAAATAACGGATCTTCTTTAGATATTGCTTTTTAACAACATAAAAATTATCATAAACGGAAATACAGCCCATAATTTTATAAAAAAATAGCTAGAATAATTCCAAAAACTACTAATCCAATAAATACAGGCTGTGGTATTCCCGAAACACTTTTTTTATTTCCAGTAGTGATTTATAAACAAAGTATTTCCATCTTTATCTCCCTTCTATTATTAATTAATTCTTAATATATATATATTTCTACCGCTCTCCACTTCGTTTCGTTTGCTGTACGCTCCAATTATTCTTCAAATAATTGAAGCGTTTAACTTTTATGTTCCAGACTAGATCTTTTTATTCAATTCCCATTGTCCGATTTTTATTTATATGTATTTATAAAAAAATATTATAAATAACTAATTTTTAAAGCTACCGAAGTTAAAATGTATTTTTTTATTAACTTCATCCCAATCCTCCAAATATAAAACTTCTTTTTATTTTTTTCTATTTTTGATTTTTCATCTCTTTCAATAAATACGATAATATCAAATGCACTTGCTATCATTTCTTCCTGTGGTTTCTGACTAACCATATTTATATACTGTCCTACTTTTTTTAGTCCTAATTCAGCACTATCAGCATGTACTGTTACAAGTCCACCTGGATGTCCTGAGTTTAGTGCCATTAGAAAATCTAAACAAGTTTGTCCGTCTCTTGCTTCTCCTATCATTACTCTAGTAGGATTAAGACGCATTGTCGATTTTTAATAATGTAGAAGTCAATATTTTTGTGTGTTGATTTAAGTCTTACAACATTTCTTGCTTTACATTGTAATTCTTGTGTATCTTCAATAATAACAATCCTGTCTTTTGTATTTGTTAATTGTTCTAAACAAGCATTAGCAAAAGTTGTTTTTCCACTACTTGTTCCTCCTACAATTAATATATTTTTTTCTTTCACTTATAAATTTTTTTGTATTATAAAAATTTTTTTGTTTTTCGGTGATAACTTTTTTTCGACATATTGATCTAATGTAAAGATTTTTAGTTGGTGGTTTTCTTATCGCCATAATTGGACTAAAATTCACGCATTCACCAATTATTGCTTCAAATCTTTCTCCATTTGGAAGCGAACCACTCAAAATAGGATTTTTCATTGTTTACCACTTTTTTTATTTAAATTCGCTACATTTTCAATAATTTTTTTAATGCTTCGACATTATTTATTGAAATATCTGTTTCAACCATTCCTTCACCAAATTTATCAATCCATAAGTGCTTTTTTTCATCATTATTTAGCATAACTTCTGTAACAAAAGGATCTTTTAATAATTTTTAAAAAAATCTTCTCCTAATAATTTTTTTCAAAAGTATGCCCGTTCTTGCTCTTTTTCTATATTTTTTTGCTTATCAATCTCATTCATTTGATAAAAAAATTACTGTTCATATTCTTGTCCATTCTCACTTTTTCACTTCATTTACTGTATTTTTCTTCAACACCTAATACCTCTAAAAAGTAAATTATCTATATCATCTTCTCCATGAATATCTCTTAACATCTTTACAAGTTCCATATCTTTCGCATCCCTGATTTCTTTTTTTGCTTATCTTCACTTTTTTTATTTTTCGCTCTCTGAATTTTTTTATTTTTCTCCATTAATTCTTGCTTTTTTTCTTTTTGTTTTATTCTCTTCTTCAGATAATTGTTTTTTTCTTTTTTTCTATAACTCTCTAATCTTTTTCTTTTTTCTCTTCTTCGCTTAACATAAAAAAATCGCTCCTTTCATTTGTAATTTCAAATATTACTTGCTGACATAAGAATTTCATCAGGACTTGGCACTTTAAATTTATTTGTTTTTTTCTTTTTAATGCATTATCAGCTTTTTTTACAATATCCCTAAGTTGCTCTATGAAAGTCTGTTCCTTCTCAATATCAATCTTATTTTTCTTTTCTTAAGAAAGCAAGAGTACTTAAACTGGTGTTTATTATTGTTCTATGTTCCTTGAAAGAAGATATTATTTCCAATAATTTTTCTTTTTGTGTTCCGTTATATCTTTATCAGTAACTTCTATTTCTTTTAATATTTTTACTAATTTCAATTTTTTTCATTTTTTTCTATTTGCTCAATCTCATATCTTTTTTTCTGATTCTTTCTCCTCAAGAATTTGATTGTATAATTTTTTTATCTACTATTTTTTTGTCTTTAATCTATCAACTTCAAATCTCCCTAATTCATCTTTTTTTTCAAAAAACATCTGTCCTTCTGAATAAAATTGTGGTTGTCTTTTACTAGCCGACAACATTTCTTTTCTCTCAAAAAATAAAACTTTATCAAGTGCAAGTGGCGGCTTTATTCCTGTAAGCACTATTGATTTCCCACTTGGAAATTGTGAAATCTCTGATAATGTAAGTAAATCTCTATGCGTCCAGTTTGTAGTTTTGCTTCTTCCACCTTTAGAATCAGAATAAGACTTTGTTCTTATTGTTTTTACTCCTAATTGTTTATGAAGATATTCGGCGGTTTCGTTATCATTTGGTCTAAAAAATATTCTTGTCTGACAGTTGGATAAAATTCCATTTTCCTTACCATAAGTTGCTGTCAATTGGTCTATTCCTTGCAAAACAAGTACCATTTTTATTCCATATCCTGCACTATAAGCCAGTCCTTTTTCTATCTTTGCCATTTTCCCAATACTTGTAAATTCATCAAGCATAAATAAAATTCTCCATTTTTTTCTTCCTTATATCAGAAGTTAATTTATCAACTAATTGTACAACTATTACTCTTAATAATGGTGCTAATAAATCTGTATCTCCTGCAGAAACAACAATATATAAACTAACAGGATTTTTCACCATCTACTAAATCCATTATTTTAAAATCACTTTTTGAAGTATTTTTTTGCAACTGTTGGAAGCTCAAAAAAACTGCTAATTTTGTTTTTGCAGTTGAAACAATACTGCTAAATTCTTTCTCATTGACTTTTTGAAAAAAATGAAAATTCTTTGGCTATAAAAGGATGAATTCCTCGTTCTATCATTTCTCTATCAGTTACATTAAAAGTAAATTTTTTTAATATTTCTTTATCTTCATTGTTTAATAATGCTTCTTTATCTTTTTCCTTCTATATATTCTTGCATTCTTTTTTTGAATAGGAGCTTTCGGATCAGTAATAAACTCTGCTACATCTGTAAGTCTTGCTCTTACTTTATCTTTTTTATCTCCTATTCTTCGTTTGAAATAAAAAGAATAACATATATTTACTGCGATTAAGTTTGTTGCCATTATATCCCAATGTGGATCTTTCTCATTAATTTTTCCTACAATATTTGTTGCCATACTTCGCGCATTTTCAATTTCTTTTGATGTCAAATATCCTAATTCATCAAGCGGATTATATTTTGAACTATCATCTGAAAGTGCTTCAAACTTTATAATTTTGTTATTGAAAGCTTTTGCTCTGTATCCTGAAGTCATATTAAAATTTTCTTTTTTTATGTCCAATACGACTACTGATTGTTTCCATCCTTCCACGAGCGTAGGAATTACAAATCCAACACCTTTTCCACCACGAGTCGGAGCAATTAACGACATATGCGTATTTTCATTATCATGTAAAATTTTTTCTTTGACTTCACCTATTACTACTCCATCATTTGCTAAAAAATCAAGTGTTGCAATCTTATTTTTCCCTTTTTTATTAGGTCTTAAATCATCATAGTCTCCCCATCTTGCCGAACCAAATTCATCTTTCCATTTCTTTTTTCTCAAGAATAAGAAAGGCACAGGTACTGATAATAAAAGTAAAAAAAATACAATTTTTAATTTTCCTGTTGCTAACGGTGTTCTTTGAAAAACTATCCATACATCTTTATCGAATATATTTAACATATATATTTTTTTGTCTAAAAAAATGTAAATATTCCATCTCCAAAAAAATGCAGGATATTGTAATATTGCAACATAATAAGTTGATGATATAAGCAAAGCTGCTAAAAAAATAGCATTGCAGATATTATAGAAAGTTTTGTTATTTTTCATTTTTCATACTTGTTATTTTTTTAGTTCTGGTATTTTTTTCCTGTCTGCATAAATTACCTTCTTTCAATTTATCTTCTCAACTGATTATATGGCACTAAAATTATATCTTTATTTACAATAATATTGAATTTATGTCCTTTTTTGACATATATAGTCGGCTGTCTGTTTAAATCTTTCTCAACAAGTTTTTCACCTATACTTTGGATTTTTTCAGAAGCAGTAGAAGCTCCTGTACCAATACTTACTCTCGATCTATTTCCAGTATCAACATTTACATTTACATTGTCAAGTCTACTTGTTGCTGCAGTAACTGCTGAAGATAAAAGCACACTTCTTAAAAGTTTTAAAAAGTGATTATTTACTCTTCCTTTAAATCCAGCCTGTCCCATAAGGTCTGCTCCTTGCAAATTTTCTAATTCTAATGTATAACCATTTGGGAATACAAGTCTTTGCCAAACCAATAGAAGTCTATTTTGACCATAAGTTACATTGCTATCATATGTTCCATATATTTTTGTTCCCATTGGAATTAATAGATGCTTTCCTGTAACAGTATCGTATACATTTTGTGAAATTTGTCCCAATACCTGACCAGGTAAATCTGAATTTACTCCTGTAATCATTATTCCGTGAATAATATGTCCTGTTTTCAATTCAAATTTACTGTAACTCCTATTCAGAAACTTTTTTGATACAAAATCACCATTCCTGTCAAAATTCAAAAACTTTTGTTTTGAAGCCTGTCTATTTTGGTCATAATCTTGTGTTTGTTGTGGTTGCTGTGTTTGCCCTGAATAACTAGAATTTTGAGAATTAACTGCGTTCTCAGCATTTCCTTTACTACTTACAAATTCTAACCCTCTTTTTTTGTTTCCTGAATTTCTATTGTTGTTAGTACTAGGATTTTCCGAACTAATACTTGAACTACCACTATCAATTTCATCAAAAACTCTACTACTACCTGTATTTACTCCATTTTCATTTCTTACTCGACTACTTACACTTGATCCACTTAATCCATCTACATCACTTAAATCATATGCTTGTTTAGTATTACTTCTTATATCATTCATAGAAATATTATCCATTGGAATATCATTTCCTGAATTATCATTATAGTATGATGGTAATTGACTATCTGTCATTTCGTTAGGATTAACAGGTGCATTAGGATCAGCAGGAGTCTCAATCTCCGCTATCGGTTCTAATTCAGAATTTTCTCCATCTAAATCATTTACTTTCATTGCTTCAGGATTCGCAATAGCAATTTCCTCACTTTTTTTATCCTTTTTCTTTCTATCAGACATAAATTTAGGAAGTATACCAAATGAAAATATCATAGCAATTAACACAAATCCCATAATTTTAAGATTTTTATTATTAAACATTCCTGTATCAGGAATAAATCTTTTAATTATCCCTTTCTCTTCTTGGTTATCGTCAGTTATATCGTCCGTATCATCGGCACTTTTTATAATTATTTTTCTTTCTCTTCATCTAAAAAAAATCTTTTTCAGATTTTTTTCAGTTTTTCTTATTTTTTTATTTATAAAATCATAGGTATTGTCATTCTCATCGAACTCATTTTTCTTTTTCATCCATTTTTAATACCTCCTAATTTCTATTTTTTTATTATTTTTTTACTTTAACAGATTTTTCTCCATTTACTACATAAATTTCATTAGTTACATAATCAAGAACAACATATCTCCCTTCAACTCTACTTGTAACCAATGTTAATTGATTATCTGTCCCTTTCACATAAAAAAACTCGGCATTTCCTTCAAATTATTTTTTTCATCAATATATAAGTTTTTTTGTTCCATCATCAAATACTAAATTTGGTGCAAAAATTATATTTTTTTATTGCTAATTGTGTATCCATAATTAAGATTTTTTTACATCACTTACTACTAAATTTTTCTGTGTTACTGTTATAGTTATCATAAAACAATTTTTTTCTCTTGCGGATATTGCCATTCAACTAATGGATTGTATTTATCTTCAGTTGAAACTACATTGATTAAATAAGTGTGTCTATCAGTAGTAATGACTAAATTAGTTTTTCAAATCTACATCAGTAGGAACTAGTAATAAAATTTCTCTATTATCTTTTCCACCTGTTGTTTGTTCTAATTGCCAATTTTCTGTATCACCACCAGCTTTAAAAATGACTTTTTTCCCTGGTTGTAATTTTTATTGTAGTAATGTAATTAGGCTTTGAATAAATTTGATAAACAGAATTATCAGCATATTGAAAAGTTACAGCAGTCTTATTTATCGCTTCTTTTTCTTCCTGAAAGTATTCCATCATCTCCATCATCATCAAAAATTTTTGGATTCTATCTTTTACATTTTTTTGTTTGCAGGGGTAATTTCAATTCCATCATTTGCAAAAACTAAATGAAAATATTAATAATGGTATTCCAGCAATTAAAGATTTCATATTTTTTTCTCATCGTTTACTTTCTCCTTTATTTTTTTCCTGTGGTGCATTTTTCCCTTGAAATGTTGAAATCTTTTATTACAATCCCATAAGGATTTACTCTTATCATTTCTTCATTTTTAACACTTACTCTATCAATTGAAAATATTCCCACATAATAATTAGTCGATTCTAATTCCCCATTATTTCTATATTGATTTTCTTCCCATCTAACTTGATACGAATTAGTTTGATTAGGAATTTTTATTTATCGTCTTAACTGCAACATTTACAGTTATCTTATCTTGTATTTTTAAAATAATTATTTTTCATTCTCAATGATTGATTTTTAATTTTTTTCCTGTGTTGCTGGGTCAAAAAAATAACTTGCTTCTTTTTAAATTATTCTCATATAACTTCGGATCTAATGATATACTTCTTGTATTCAATATGAATCTTCCTAAAAAAATAATTTACAGTTTCTTCAGAAAGTTCATCATTATTTTTTTGAAGTACTGTTGAATTTAAAAGTTTTTGGTTTTGATTATCTACCTCAATCACATAAGGCAGATAATCACTCCTAAGAGAAAAAAATAAATCAAAGTAAAAAAATTAAAAATCATATTGACTATAAAAGAAAAAAATTAAATCTTTTTTTCTTTCACGAGTTATTTCATTAGATAAATCCATATATCTATCAAATGGATTGTAATTTTTCAATTTTTTTCTTTCTTACTCTTGGTTAGAAAAAAATTTTTTTCTTTTTGCCGTATTTTTTCGTCCATTTTCCTCTTCTTTCATTTTTTTCTTTAAGGTATTGTTTGGATATATTCAATTGCAATTGTACTTCCACCCAATGCTTTTACAGTTGGCTCAATGAACCATATAGCAACAATTATTAATACAATTGAACCTATTTTTATCATTGTTCTTGAAGTTTCGTGATCAGCCATTTGATTAAATGCAAACCAACCAATCGCAATCAATCCTGCAAATGTTCCAAATATTTGAATATCACTCCAAGAATCTGCAGCCCATTGGACTAATTTTCCAAAAATTTGAGTTTTCCCACCATTAGATGTTTTTGCTAATACTGAAATGCTTGATAGCAAAAACAAAACTCCAATTTTATGAAAAGTTTCAATTCCCTTTTTCATCTTGTTTCCTCCATTCCTTTTTAATTTACTCATCAAAAAAATTTAAACAAAAAAAGTGTCTCTCGTAATTATGAAGCTTAATCATCATAATTACAAGTAGACACCTTTCGTTGGTCTCACCATCTATTTAATTTTTTTCGATTTTTTTATTTTTTTACTCTGTTAATAATATACTATATTTTTTTCTAATAAAAGCAAGATTTTTTTACGAAAATTTTTTTAATTATCTTCTTTTTTTGTAATGAAGTTTAACAAAAAAATTTCCTTAAAAAAATCCTATTTTTTTAAAAGGCGCTTGTGTGTTTCTCTGTTTAACAGAAAAAAACACCGCTGTGCATAAAATAAATTTTATGAAAAAAATAACTGTAGCCAACTCGACTACAGTTATAAAAATAATTTTACAAACTATCTTACGAATAGTTTTTTTGTAAAATTATAAGGGTTATTGTTACTATCGGTAACATATAATTGCCCATTATCAAAATTCTTTTTTTCAAAAATTTTTATCAAATTTTTTTCTATTTTTTTAGTTGCCTGTTTATGTATTCAAAGTACAACGTATTGAATATCATAAGAATTACAACTAAATTTGAAAAAAATTTTTAAACTTAAAAAGGTTCTTTATTAATTACACTTACTATCATTATGAAGGAAGCAATAAATATTCCTATTATATTTTTTTCTTAACATTTCTTCAAGATTAATTTTTTTCTATCTCTCTATCATTTTCTTTCTCTTTTTCTCGTTCAATTTCTACATTTTCTAACACTAATTCACGATATTTCTTTATTTCTTTAAATAAAAAAATATAAATAAAACATCGCATTAATTCCTATAATAAATAACATCACTATTTTTCATAATAATCTAATCCCTTTCCAAATCTTCATATCGTTCTTCTTCTTTTTGATTCTCTCTCAAATTCATACTATCCAAATTTCTCGCAACATTCCACATATTAAAAATTTCCTGTACAATTTTTTTCCATTATTTTTTTAACAAGTCTAAACTTATTAAGTTGCTCTTTTTTTCTAATTTACTTGTAGATTTCTTATTTTTTTAAAATAATCTTTTTTTAATCTCTTTTTTTCCAAGTTTTTTTACTTTTTGATAATTTTTTTCAAATTCGTCTTTTTTTCTTATCAAATGCCTTTTTGTGCCTCCTTCCGCTTTTTTTAAAATTAAAAAAATTAGACTTTATTCTTCCTAACTTCTCTTCCTCATTAGTTAATTCCTCATTTAATTTTTCACATCTTTTCTTTATTTTTACTGTATTCTCCCTTGTAATTTCATCTAAAAACCTTCTCATTTCCAATCTTCATTTAACTCCTTTTTCCAATTCATTTATTTTTATTTTTCAGCATATTTCATATACTCTTCAAATTTTTATTTTACTATTATCATAAAGCAGTAATAAATAATTTATACTTCCCTCTTCATCATTTTTCAAAATTTATTCCTTTTTTTCTTTTAATTTTTATGATTATTTTTGTTTTTTTCTTGTTTATCAAATTATCGTTTGACTTTTTTTATAATTCATCTCAAATTGATTTTTTTCAATTTGTCAAATTCTTCTTTTTTTAGAATCGTCTTCTAAAAATTCCCTTTTTTTAATTCATTCAATTTTTTTGATAAGTCTATCTTTCGCAATAATATCTTTTTGCTCCTTAGATTTCTTGAGACGTTTATTTATTTCTGATATTTCCATTAAGGATTTTTGAAAATTCACCATTTGTCATTTTATTAAAAACTGAATTTTTCTACTGTTTTTAATTTTTGCTCATTTTTATAAATTTTTCATATCTATGTTATTAATTTCTTCAAAATAATCCGAATATTTTTTTATTTGCTTCCTTGTATTTTTCATACTCTTCCAGTTTTTTTGATTCAATTCTTTTTTTAATGCATAGACTTTCTCTTTTAATTTTTTTATTCTTTTTTTCTCCTCAAATTCTTCTAATTTTTTTCTTTATCTCCATCAATCAATTCACCTTTTTTTAAGTCTTTTTTTAAAACATTTCCATCGATATATACTGCTTCTCTATCAAGCATTTCTGCTTTTAATAAGTCCCCTTCTTCTAAAAACCTTTTCTCTTTGATCTTCCAAACTCTCACTAGATACTTTTTTTCAATTCCTGCCTGTTCTAAATACACATTTAAGTAATCAGCAAATTCTTTCCTTGTCGCTCGAAGAACATCACCACCCTCAGAAGAAAATTTATCTCCTCTTTTATGTAATCCACCTTTTTTAGGATTTTTAGAAATAAAATTTTTAAAATAAGAAATTTTATTCCTTTTAATTCCATCTAGTTCTCCTGTATAAAACATCACATGCATATGCGGACTATCTCCTTTATCATTATGCATACTGACATTATACACAAACTTATCTCCAAAATGTTGTTTTAAAAATCCTGTTCCAATTTCCCAGTTTTTTTCATCAGAAAACTCTCTTGGTAAAGCAAATTCATAAATAAGATAAGGTCTTCCATTTATTCTTCCGTATAATTCTCCCATTTTCCAAAACTCTTTTACATCTTTAAATTCTTCTGGAAGATTAAATGTTTCTTTTTTTATATAAATCTTTTTAATTTTTGAAAAATCGTCCTTCTCTATTATCATAATCGTGTTTATCTAACGCTGGTGTTGTTATTTTTAGAAGGAAGTGGTGAATAAAAAAATGATAAATCGCCATATCTATCGCTCCTCCAAAAATATAATAAGTTGTTTTATTTCCTTGCTTAAATATCAGAGATTCTAAAACTTTATCTTTTTTTATATAATCTAACAATTCATATACATCGGATGTTCTTTTTTTACTGTAATTATTGAAAATTCTAAATTACATGTCTTGTATATTTTTTTATTGATAAATTTTTTTATCAACTGTAAATTCTTTTTGATTTTTTTAAAATTAAATTTTTTTAGAAATCTATCTATTTTTCCCATTTCCATTCCATATTTTTATTTCTTATACTTTCTATCTTATCTTTATAGTTTTTTTCATAGTCTTGAGAATATTTACCCTTTTTGCCAAAAAAATAAAGGGAATTTTATGCCCCTCATTTTTCAATTTCTATAAATTTAAATATCATTTTTGATCCTTTCGCACATTGATTATCTTATCGCACGTGTGCGATAAGTAAAATATAATTTGTTTTTAATCTTCTTTTTATGAAAATTCTTTTTTTCTAATTCTTTTTCTTCTCAATTCCAACTTATCTATTTTTATCAAAATAATTGTCTATTTTTCTGATTAATTAATTTTATTTCTAACTCAGGACTTACAACGCTTTCTTTTTTTGTTTCAATATTTTTCTTTGATTACTTTTTATTTTTACTTGCATCTGTAGGAATCTCCAAAAATTTCTTCTATTTCTTCTTCTGCAATTTTATCAGAATTCTGTATTAAGAATTTTATTGTCCTTGTACTAGCTTCTGCAATAGTCGGAATTTTATATTTTTTTCAAACATTTTTCCAACGATTGATTTCTCTGTACACATAGTCTTTTTTTAAACCAAGATTTTTCAAACCATGCAAAAAAACATTCCATTATTTTTTTATTTTTTTGCTTGATATTTTATCCTGAACTTCCGACAATTCCTTCCCAATTTCAAGCGTCGTCTTTATTACTTGATGTCCCAAATTAATCAATCTCTTCTCTTTTTCAATAAAAAATTCCTTTTCTTCATTCTCAACTTCAAATTCCCCATAATTAAAACTACTTTCATATCTTTCAATTTCATTATCTTGAATAATAATATCATTCATACTCTTACCACCTTTTTTTAATATTTATTTCTTTTTATAATAATTTTCTTCGTCTCCTGATACACTTTCTATCGCATCATTAACCGTCATTTTTATTCATAAGTATTGATACATTGTATGCAAGTGTATCAGCTACTCCATTATCCAAAAACTCTTTCTCATCTTCCGTTGTTCCAAATATATTTTTTTATGTGTTCTGCTATATATTTTTCTTGCACTTACCATACCATACGCACGACAAAAAAATCTTTTTACTGTAATTTCATCAAATGTCATTTCATCAACAATTTTTTTGCTTTTCAACATTTCCATATTTAAACTCCAAAAAAAACAAAAAAATTGTCTTCTATGCTACTATCTTCATGTTTTTAAAAATAAATTTTAATATCTCTTCTCTTTGTTTTTATAATATTTTTTTCTACCTCTTCAAGTTTTTAATTCTTCACGGAAATAAATAATTATATTATTAATAAAATTATTCACTATTTCTGTCATTTCCTTATTTCCGTTAAGTAACATCATTTCTTTTTACAGTTATCAAATCTTCTTTATTTTTCTTTTTCCATTTTGTCATCTCCTATTTTTTTATTTATTGATTTTTTTAATATGAAAAAGGTTAATGATCTACTTACAATATTCTCCAATTCTATAATTTCCTAGTTTGTTTTCATTAATTTTTATAAATATTTTTTTATTTTTCAAGAATAACATAAAAATTTTTCACTATCATTTTAACTATAAATCTTTATAACTTTATTTGTTTTTACATATATCTAAAACTTCCTGTTACTGTTTTCTTGAGACTCTTTATTTTTTTCTTAGTTTTTCTTCTTTAAATTACTTTCTTGAAATTTTTAATAAAATGTTTCATTTTTTTCCTACTAACAACTCCTTTATTCATCTTATTTTTTTAATAATTTTTAATTTCTACTTTTCAATTCATTAAGTTCCTTTTCCCATTTTTTTCAATATTTTTTTATATGCTTTATCAATTTTTTTCAATTAGTTTTTTTGTATTTTTTTCATCAAAATTAATTTCTATCTCTTCCTTACCCTTCTTCTCTATTTCCTTAATTTTTTTCAGCTGCTTCAACTGGATCTTCAAGAATTTCCACAATTTCTGCTTCTTCCAATTTATCGTTATTTTTCTTTATGTACTCTAATGTCCTAACACTTGCTTCTGCAATTGCAGGATTTCTATATTTTTCAAATTGTTCCCACCTATTAATTTCACGATAAACCATATTCTTATCAAGTCCTAACGAAGTAAACCAAGCCACAAATGTCCCTGTTCCATGACTTGATAAAATTTCTTGAACTCTTTTCAATTTTTTCCCCATTTCAAGAGCCTTTTTTGCCATAAATTTCCCAATTTGTCTTATATCTCCTTCTGTTTGCGTTACCTCTCTTATAACATTCTCATCAGTTATCTCATATTTATTAAAAATCAAAATTGCTATGATAACTTTCAACTTCCATTTTTCTGTCCTTCTTAATATTTAATAGTTCCTGTCTATCCATAATACCTCCTAATTAAAAAAATTATAAATAATTCAAATAACTGTGATAAAAAAATATGAATCATCGTTATTATTAAATTGCCATTGTCCAATCGATTTTTCTCACGCGTGAGAAAAAAACTAAATTTTATCTTTACATCTCATTGTTTAAAAAAATTCGTTTACTAAATTTTTTTATAATCTATTGCCGCATTACTACTTTTCTTAAAACTAAATATATCTTTATGCTTCTCCATTGAATTTAGTATATTTGCATCTTCTCTCACATAAATATCTGAATACATTTCTTTTTAAAATTTCTTTCATCTCCATATGCACTTTTTTTAAAAACTTTTTGTATTTTCTTTTACTTGAACAAAAAGATTTTATAAAGTTTAATTTTTGGATTATCAATTTTTGTAATTTCCATCATTTCAAGCAAATCTCTAAGTCCATTAGTATCTATAAACGAAACTTTTTGAAGGTGCAAAGACATAGTCTGTTGCATTTAAAATCCCTCTAACAGTATTATTCACAGTCCCTTCTGTATCAATTACTATAAAATCATATTCCCAGAAATTTTTCTAAAAAAATCTTTAAATATATTCAGTTGTTCCTTTTCATCTATATCACCTACTTTTTTTAAAAAAATTCATCAACTTGATTGAAATAAATATTGCTGATTATTACATCTACTCCATTTTTTTCATTTATGTATTTTTTTCTTTATTTACTATTCCTAAATTATCATAACACTCTTTTTAACGCTTCAAAAAAATCGTATTATCATTTCTTATATCAAGATATGAAGCAATCGCTCCTCTCGGATCTGTATCAATCAATAAAACTTTCTTACCTTTATTTTTTTAGAGCATATGCAATGTTTATTCCTGTTACTGTTTTTTTCCAGCTCCACCTTTTTGGATTAATTATACTAAGTATTTCCATTTTTTTATCTCTCCTAGATTATTTTTTTAAATATTTATTATTCCAAATTAATGAAATAAATCTTTTCTTGATTTTTATCCAAAAATTACTGGTATACTATTTTTTTGGATATGATTAATTATTACGAGTTGTCGTTATCATTGTGGTAACGACTTTTCTATTTTTCAATTTTCATTCCCTATCACTCCTTTTTTTATCTATAATTCTTCTAAATTTTCTAATATAATTTTAAGTTTTTTTCATATGTAACTTCTTCATCTTCTAATGCAATTTCTGCTTCCTCTATTTCATCTTCAAATCCTCCTAAATCTCTAAGCTCTTCTATCCTCTCTTCTATTCTTTCGCTCAATAAAATCATTTCACTATACGCTATTTCGATGTTTTTCTTCTTCAACAATTTCTTTTTCAATAATGTCTTTTTAAATTTTTCGCTCATTTTTATTCTCCCATCCATTGTAAATTGTATATTATTTATATTCTTTTACGAGTAGTTATAAATTTTTTTCCAATACTGCTTTTTTTCTGGTATTCTTCCTTTTTATCTGTTTAAATCCTTTTTTTCGTTAATTCTTTTTTTATAGTTGAATAAATTTCCTTTTGCTTCCCATTCTTTTTATTTTTAAATTTTTTTCTCCAAATCACTAATTGTTAAAAATTTTTTTCATCGTAATATCGTTCTCTAAAAAAACTTTCTCCAAACTTTTTGCACGAAAAAAATAATATAACTTTTTATTTTTTTCTTATTAATTTGTTCAAGTTCACAATTTAATTCTTTTATAATTTTTATATGCAGTCGGTAATGATATTCTTGCAATTACAATTAAATCTTCAGGAGAAAAAAACAATATCTGAATGCTTTATTTCACACATTTTTATCACTCTCTATTCCAAAATTCTTCAAATATTTTTTTCACCTATTTTTCTCTTCTACTGCTCCATACAAATTCTAATGTATACAATCTTTCACGAAACCTATCAAGTAAAAAGCATCTGTCCCTTGTGTATCCATAAAATCAGCAATTTCTCGTTTCCCTAAATTTGTCGATATTATAATACATTTATTTTTTTCTCATAAAAAGAAATTAAATATCGTGTAAAGTTTTTGATTTTTCCCCAAGTTTCTGATATATTTTTCCTTTCCCAAATCATCAAGTATTATCAAATCTGCATTAAGTAAATCTTTAAAAACTTTTTTTCTTCCGTCAAATTGTTAAAATTACTAAAAGTCGATTGAATCCTTTGATAAATTCCATTTAAAGTCGTTCTATACACTTTATAGTAATTACTTAGCAATTCATTAAATATACATAAACTATAAAAAAACTTTTTCCAGTTCCGACCTCTCCGCATAAATACAATCCTAGACCTTTCTCTTTAGCTTTTTTTAAAAATTTTTTTACAATAATATTTAAGTTTCTGATGAATTTTTATTTTTCCTCTTTGCACAATATCTCCGCATTTTCAAAAAGTATATTCTTGCCATTTACTTGGTAAATCTGAAATATTAAGAAAATATCTAATTTTTTTCTTGTCGTTGCTGTCTTCTAAGTTGTATTACAAATTCTTTTTTCTTCTTTCAATTTTTTTCTTCTTCTAGTTTTTTTCTTTTTCTTCCAAACTTTTTTTCGAATTTTTCCTTTATTTTTAGTTTCTACTACCTGACTTAATTTTATCATAATAAATTCTTCCTTTCACAATTTATAATTTATTGAATTTGTTTTTATAAACTGAAATAAATGCTTTTTAAACTATTTTTTTAAACAAAAGACAGAACTTTTTAATTTTAGACGCTCTAATGTCTCATTAAGAGTATTTTTAGAGCGTATTAGAAATAATTTCTCTATTCCAAATAACAAATTCCTAAAAACCATATTTTTCTTCGGTTTAGATTCTCCAAATCCATATTGTTTTTGGTTCATTGTATTTTTTTATTTTTCTTTTTGTATTAGTTGCTTTAAATCCATCATAATAGGCATCTTCCATTATTTTTTTGTAAATTTATCTTCATCTAAAAAAATCATCGAATGTTATTTTTCCACTTGTTTTTTTACCTTTTCCTAGAAGAAATTCTATACTTTCTATTTTTTTCTCATAGTTTTTTTATTATATCTTCGTAAGTATAATTTTTTTAAGAAGTTCTTCTATTCTGTCTCTTCTCTTCTTCGTAAAAACTTGTATTGTACTTAAATTATGTTTTTTTAGCAATTTTTATTCCATTCTTCTTTTTAAAAAAATATTTTTCTTGTTGATAGTTTTTCTATTTTTTTGTTGTTTATCTTCTCTTTTTCCTAGAAGAAGATAATTCTTGTTGATTTTTTTCTTTCTAAATTTGTTCTTGATATATTATTCTTTATAGGGTGGAAATTTTTCCACTACCCCAGTGGAATTTTTCGTACTGGTACTGGTGGAAATTTTTCCACCACCCCAGTGGAATTTTTCGTACTGGTGAAATTTTTTTCCATTACTATTTCATTCAAATCTGCTAAATAATACATATTTGGCTCTCCTAACTCTTTTTTTCAGCTTCTAATAAATCATTTTAGTATCAATCTTTTAAAAGAGAAATAACAGTTTTTTTATCAATTTTTCATTTGCCAAGATAACTTATTCTGACTTGCATAAAAATAAATTTCTCCATTCTCATTTATCCAATTATTTTTTTACTGACAATCTCCAATTTTTCAAAGCATAACATATATAGTTCTCTATCTACTGGTTTTTAAATCAAATTCATATATTTTTTTGGCATTTTGTAAAAATTACTTTTTCTCGATATCATCTATTTTTTTATTCTTTTCATAAATTTTCTCCTTCACACTTGTATCCTTTAGGTTACTAAAATGGTAAAAATTTATTCTATAAATATTTCGATGAATTCCCTGTCTGATAAGTTATATAATAATCTTATGTTATTCATTTCTTTTGTTGTAAATCTATTCTTGTTATTTACTTTACTCGACAAACTAGCAGGACTTATTTTTTTAGTTTTTTGTGATAAACTTAAATTAGTATCACCATATAAAACCATTTTTAGATTTTTAAAAAAATTTAGTATTCATCTCTTCCTCCTTATAACCTTTTTGGTTACAAATATTATAACATAATTTGTTGATTTGTCAATAATTTTTTAAAAAAATATTCACTTTTTACAAATAATGTGGTAAAAATTTATTAACTTAAAGGAGATCAACTATGAAAACAAAAGAAAATGTTTTGAAAATTTTTAAGAAAGAAAAGGGGACTAACTCAAGAAGAAGTTGCAGATAAAATTGGAGCAACTAAAATTACTATTTCAAGATATGAATCAAATCAAAGAAAGATTGGAGGTGAAAATCTTGTTAAATTAGCAAAGTTGTTTAATGTTACTCCTGAATATATTTTAAGCGGAAAAGAAGAAAGTATTACTATTTCGCAAGATAAATTAACGAAAGCTAATATGGCTTTCTTTAAATCTGATAATATCAGTGATGAAGATAAAAAAAGAAATGTTAGATTTATTAAATGAATTTTTATTTTAAGCAAAAAAATTAGAAAAAAAGAGAAAATAATTAAGAAATGAGGTAAATATGTTGAATATTGACGATGCTTTATATGTATCTTATTAATTGTCTAAAATGTGATTTTTTTCAGTAGATGATAAATTTTTTTCTGGACTTTTTCCAAAATTTTTGAAACATTGACTAGAATTAAACTGAAAAAAATTCTTTTGGATAAGCAAAATGTTATCGAAAAAAATATAAAAGAGGACTTCAAATATATACTAAGATTTATGAACATTATACGACTCTTAATAGTGTGGATGTTAATGAACTTGGGAAAATTATATATGAATCTTGATAAAAAAATTTTTAAAAAAATTTAGAGATGGGGAAAAATTCATCAATTTAGATGAATTATTTTTTTGTTATGAGAAATTATAAAAAAACACAAGTAAGAATTCTAATGCTTCTTTATAATACAAAAGATATTTATTTTTCTATGTAATCACTACAAAATTAATATTTTTAGAAGGAAATTTCAATGTAAAAGGAATATTTTTTTGTAAATACTAATAGCGATAATTTCATTTTTTTGAAAAAAATTCTCTTTCTGAACAAGAAAAAAATTGATATTTTTGATTCATGAATTTGCACATTTTATGCTTCATCGTCATATTCTTCTAAATCGTGAAATCTAGTGTAAGTAGAGAAAAAAATGGAGAAAAGAAGCTAGATTATTTGTGCGATATTTTTAAAAAAATTATAAATTGTGAGGTCATTAAAATGGGAGTTTATAAAGATAATAAACGAGGTACTTGGTTTGTTGAATTACGGTATAAAGATATTTTTTTGGAAATAATAAAAAAAGAAAAAGAGGATTTAAACGACAATCAGAAGCTAAAAAAATGGGAAATCAATTTATTAATTCTCTTTCTTTGATTCCAGATATTACTTTTGAAAACTTATATAATGAATTTATTAATGATTTTTGAAATTAGAGCCAGAATATCAACTGTAAAAAAACTAGGAAAAAGGATTGTCTACAAGCATATTTTTACCATTTTTTTGGAAATCTTAATATTAAGGATATTTCACCTAAAATTATTCGTGAATGGCAAAAATATTTTTACTAAAACAAAATTATTCTTTGAGTTATTTAAGATCCATTTCTCAAGTTCTTTCATCTATTTTTTTAACTATGCTGAAAAATTTTTATAATTTAAAAAAATAATCCTTGTAAAATAGTTGGAGCAATAGGAAGTACAGAAAGAAAAAGAATTAAATATATGGACTGAAGAGGATTTTTTTCTATTTTTTTATAAAAGAGATTAAAGAACCTGCTTTTTAGTATTGCATTTAAAAATTTTTATTTTTTTGTGGATTAAGAGTTGGAGAATTGTTAGCACTAACATTTGAAGATATTAATTTTAAAACTAATGAAATTAATATTAACAAAAACAATTTCAAGAGACATTGTTGGAACTACAATCGCTCCTCAAAAAAACAAAAAAAATTCAATTCGTACTATTTATTGTCCTAAAAAAATTATAGAAGAGATTGAAAATTATAAAAGTTCTTACTATGAATTTAGTGAAAAAGAACACCTATTTAATTTTTTTCTTATGATGCTTTTGCGGAGGAGACTTGTTTCTTTTTCTAAAAAAATGTAATTTAAAAACAAATAAGAATTCATGACTTTAGACATTCTCATGCTTCTTATCTTTTATAAAAAAAGTTGATATTACAGCAATTTCAAAAAGACTAGGACATAAAAAAATACAAGAGTAACTTTGGAAACTTATTCCCATCTAATTCTTAAATCGAATGATTATTTACAAGAAGTATTAGATAACAGTATTTCTTAAAGTTGTCCCCAAATTGTCCCCACCAAGTAAAAAGGAGAGACATCAAAATCTCTCCAACCCTCATTTATAATCATTTAGATCTATTCCTTGATCCAATGCTGCAAAAATACACCCACAGTAGCATTGACGATAAACATCATATTCTGCGCACATATCGACTGAACGCTTGTAACCATTATTTTTCTTAAAATCTGATGGCAAATAATTTACATCAAAAATTTCTTGAATTTCTAATCCAAGAGTGTTTATTAATTGGCTATTTTTATGAGGACTTAATGTTAATGCGCTTCCGAAATAATCAAATCCTAATTCTTGGGCCTTTTTTGCAACAATATCTAATCTCATTTGAAAGCAAACAGTACATCTTTCTCCACCTTCTTTTTCGTTCTCTAATCCTTTCACAGCTCGATAAAAGTCAGCGGGTTTATACTCATCCTCAATAAATCCGACATTATTTCCTGTTCGTTCGTTAAATTTATTTATAAATTCCTGTTGCACTAAAGCTCTTTTTTCATATTCAGCTCTAGGGTGAATATTATTATTTGCAAATAACACAGTTACATCAGCATATTGCGTAAGAAATTCCAAAGTATATGTACTACAAGGCGCACAACAGCTGTGAATCATTATTTTCGGACGAATATTTTTACTTTTCCAATCTGAAATTAATTTCGTCAAAATTGTATGATAATTGATTTTTTTGATTTGGATTCATTCTCTCTAAAATTTCTTTTTGCATTTTTTTATGTCTTTTTTTCAATAAAAATTTTTCTTTATTTTTCCATAAAAAAATTATTTTTCTCCTCTTTATTTCTGCTAGTTTTTTTATTATATTTTTGTTTTAAAAAGTGGAATTATATTTAATCGTTTTTTTAATTATAAATTGTTTGTTTTTTACGAAATTATATACTCAAAAATTTTTTTAAACGTTTAATTTATAAAAAAATTAGACTTGCTCAAATAATTTCAAAAAAATTAATTTTGAATTACTAAACAAGTCTAAAAGAAATCTATTTATTTATTTTTATTGTATTCTTCTAACGCTTTTTTTCAATACTTTCATTCCATTTTCAATTTCAATTAAGTTATGTGTACAGAATGAGAATCTAGCTTCTTTTGTCCCTTTTCCAGGTGTTTTGTAAAATCCAGGCCCTGGTGCAAATGACAATGTTTGATTTTTATATCTAAATTCTGTCAATAACCAAATTGCGAATTTTTCAATATCATCTACTGGCAATTCTGCGATCAAATACAACGCACTACTTGGTTTATATGTCACAACTCCAGGAATTTTTTGAATATTGTTGTAAATCATATCTCTTCTAACTTTATATTCTAATTTTGTATTGTCAATGTAAGTTTCTAAAGTATTTATCAAGTTTGCACTTGCATATTGCTCAATTGTCGAAACTGATAATCTTGCTTGACAGAATTTTAATGCTTGTGCCATAAAATCTTTATTTTTAGAAGCAATAACACCAATTCTAGCTCCAGTCGCACTATAGTGTTTAGAAATACTATCCACAAGAATTACTCTATCTTCAATTTCTGGAATTGACATAAACGATTGATACGTTTGCAATTTTTTCATCATAAATAAATTGTCTATAAACTTCATCTGTAACAATGTACAAGTCATGTTTTATCGCAATTTCTTTTATTAATTCCATTTCTTCTGGTCTAAAAACAATCCCTGTTGGATTACTTGGGTTAGAAAACATTATTGCTTTAGTTTTTGGAGTAATTAATTTCTCAATTTCTTCTCTTGATGGCAAATGATAATGATCTTCAATCGAAGTTTCAATTGGAACTAATGTTGCATCAGCAATTCTCAAAAAACTGTCATAATTTGTATAATATGGTTCAGGCACTAAAACCTCATCTCCAGGATTACAAAGAGTTTGAAGCGTAATTTGAATCGCCTCACTTCCTCCTTGAGTAATCAAAATTTCCTCAGGCAAAAGATTAATATCATCTTTCGCATAAGATTTTGAAAACGATTCTCTAAGCTCCATTATTCCTGCTGAATTTGTATATTTAACAATTTTTTCTTTATAGTTATTCAATCCTTCAAAAAATGTATCTGGCGTTTCTACATCAGGTTGCCCAATATGTAATTGATACACTTTTACTCCGTTCCTTTTAGCTTCGTCAATATAAGGAACTAATTTTCTTATTGGTGAATACTGCATATTTAGTACTCTATCTGAAAAAGTTTTTTTCATGCTCATCCCTTTCTTTTTATAAATCTATTTTTTTATTATATTTTTTTCATTCAATGCTTTTTAAAATAGCAAATGTTTCAACATCCATTTCTCCACTATAATTTGATGGTCTAAAATGGTGTTGGAATACTTTTTATTACATTTTTTTAGTTTGTTTATCCCAAGCTCCAGTTATACTTATACCGTATCCAAATTTATTTAATTCTCTTTGAATTTCAGCAACAGGTATCATACTCAATTTAGTTGAATATTCTCTTTCATAATTATTTTTTGTGTCGTTGTCATACCACATTCCAATATTATATTTTGTGTATAATTCTCTCCAAGGGAATAATGGACCTGGATCAGATTTTCTTTGTGGCGCAATATCTGAATGTCCTAAAATATTCGTTGCAGGAATTTCATATTTATCAGCTAAATATTTAACTAAAACAGCAACCTCTTTTATTTGGAAATCTTTATATGGAACAAATGTTCCACTGACATCTCCACCATTTACAATTTCAATTCCAATTGAAGTATCATTTAAATTGTTTCTTCCTTTCCAATCACTAACTCCAGCATGCCAAGCTCTCTTATTTTCATCCACCAATGAATAAACTGGTTCTGATTTATTGTCTGAAACCATGTAATGCGCACTTACTTCATTTTTTGTCAAAGTTTTTAATGACGAATCTCTATTTCCTGCTGTGTAGTGTAAGATTATGAATTTTTGTCTATAATCTTGACCTTGTGAAGTATATGAAGTATCGATTCTAATTGTTCCAGCTGAATTTGAAATTGTTTCAGATCTTCTGTTTGGATTAGTTGGAATCGTTGTTCCTCCTTTGTTATTGTTGTCATTACTTCCATTGTTGTATCCACCATTATCTATTATAATTTCAACTGGTTTTTTAACGTCTGTCGAGACATCTCTGTTATTCGCATAGGAAAAGCTCGATATAACCAATGTCGCAAATAATAAAAAAATAACCTATTTTTTTCATTACTATTTTTCCTCCTATAATTTTTATTTTTTTATCAGTTTTTTTATAATCATATTTATAATTTTTATACTTTATTATATCATAAAAAAAGATTTCAAAAGTATAAAAATTTTTTTATTTTTAAATTGGATTTTTCTCTAATATTTACTTATCCATCATTTTTAAATCAAAAAGAACAGTAAAACCTAAAGCTTATACTGCTCTTCTTTGAAATTTAAATACTTATAAAAGATATTTATTTGATAGAGTTTTTCTTTTTCTTATAAAATAAAAAAATGTTTATCTATAAAATATTTTTTTAATATAGTATTTGAATTTTTTTGTTATAATTAATAAATCATTCTAAATCCAACTCCACCTCGAACATTACTTCCCTTAGTATCGTATCCAGCATTTACCGTAACACCAAATCTAGTATTGTCAACGCCGATATTCAAGTCAAATTTACCATTTCCACGTCTATCTTCTTTTTCTCCTCTAATTCCAAACCAGTCAGCGTTCGTATATCTAACTCTTGCTTCGTTGTTAACATCTCCAACTTTTCCAAGCTCATTTTCATAAGCGGCAGTAAGTCCAACCGATAAGTTAGTTCTCACAGCCATTGGTTGAACATATTTAAATTCTACTCCAACTTCTGGTTTTACTGAGAAATAGTCGTTTCCTTTTACTTCTAATCTAACTTCTCCATCATCTTCTTTGATGTTGCTAAATCTTCCGTATTCCATTTTTAAAGCTCCGTATGGTCTTAAATGTGTTCTTTCGCTCATTCTAATATCATAACCTAAATCTGTCTTAAATGCTGCTCCGTAAGACGTATAGTCTGATTTAGCATTAAATACTTCATCTACCACCAGGAATTTACGTTTCATTTCATTTTTTCCAACAAATACATCTCCCGCAACTGTCCATCTTAATGAACCGTTATGGTCTGTCATTGGTGACATTGTCTTGAAGATTCCTGCCTTTAACATTGTCTGATTTTCTTTTGATTTTCCTATATCCTTAAACTTGAATCTGTTTGTCACTGCTCCGGCATACCATCCACTTGAGTTTCCTAACTTAACAGTTTCATTTTCATGAACATAGGCTACTCCGTAAGCATCACTTGTATAATCTATTATTCCTGCTGTATCTGTTTTGTATTCGTTTTTCATTCCGAATACTTTGATTTTATTATTGTCTTTTGTTGGATTTCTCCATTCATTTTTAAGATATTTAAACTCTTTATCAAGCATATTTCCTGTTTCATTGATTCTCTGCTGTACATTTGCATACTGGTGTCCCATCATTTCATCAAAAGCTTGATACAGTAAAACTTCTTCATTGTTTCCAATGCTGTTTAATTTCTGGAATAATTGATTTTCCCTACTTCCAAGTGCTTCCACTCCATATCTCTGTTCCAGTCCATCTGCAAAGTTATACGTGTCTGTTTTATTTACAGGTGTTTCATCTGCTCCTGCCCATTCTGTATATGGAATTTTTGCCATATAGGCATTTTGTATTGTTCCGTCTGTCTGATTTTGTGCAACACTCGCCATCCAAGTCAATGAACCGGAATAAATACTCCACTTTTCTATTTGAGGATTAGTTAAAATCATCTGATTATATGGTGCAAGTATTTGAGGACTTACTTGAATATATTTACCTGTTGTATTTTGAGCAGCCTCATTTCCTATAATTAAATCAGCCTTTCTCAATGAACTTAATTCGCTTAATCCTGTTATAGGTCTTGTAAATCTTCTATTTGAAGTATCTATGTACATTCCAATTGTTGAAACTTCCATTTCTTTATACTCTTCTGCTGAACTTGTAGCTAATTCAGGAATTACCGGAGTTCCATTAACACTTATTGTAGCTGTAGATGCTCCTAGCGGTGCATGTATTTTTACACCACCCATATCTTTACCTAAAGCCTGTCCTTCACTTGGAATTACTTTATCTCTAGCTCCAACTCCTGTTATATTCAATGTTCCATAGTTTTTAATTATTCCTATGTTTCTACCTGACGCATTTCCTTTAGCTGCCAATCCTACCGCTTCTTCTGCATTAATTTGAATAGTTCCATTATTTTCTATTGTTGAACCATTTTTAACTACTACTCCTACGATTCTTTTTAATCCTGAACCACTTGACTGGATAGTTCCGTTATTTATTCCGTAAGCTCCATTATCAAGATACATTCCTACCGTGTTACTTGCACTAAGGTTAATAATTCCATTATTTGTTACTGTTGTTCCGCTTTCTGTTCCATACATTCCAATACTGTTTTCTCCAGTTACATTAATTGTTCCTGAATTTAAAATATTTCCTGTATAAGCTGGTGATGAAGCATCTCCATAATATCCTGCCGCCATTCCTATCGCATAGTAATTATCTGATGGATTAGGATTTCCAACACTTGAAGCTCCTACTGTTATTGATGCACCGCTGTTGTTTGAAGCAGTTCCACCATTTATACTGTAAATTCCAACATTTCCTACTCCCGAATCATAGTTAATATTAGCGTTATTTATTACACTTCCTGCTGAATAAAGTCCGTAGTTTTTTGAACCTGTTGAAGTTAACTGGCTATTATTTACTACTGTTCCTGCCGCATCTTTTGAGAATACGAAAACAGTGTTATCTCCAACATTTGAAACAGTGGCATTACTTATTACTGTATTTCCAGTTCCTTCATTAATAAATCCATACGAACTGTTACCGATTGTCATTTGAGAACCTGCATCAGCTTTTATCAGATTACCTCTTCCTCTTGTATAAACACCGATAGCTTCGTTTCCTCCCACCGTAATTACAGAAGTTCCTGTAAGAGTTACATCTCCACCTGTACTGAGTACTCCCTTACCTTTGTCTCCCATAGTCAATGTTCCACTGTTGATAACATTTGCACCATCAGAATAAATTCCGTAGGCTTTTCCGCTTCTGTCTGTTATTGTTCCTGTATTTGTAAGAGTTCCTCCTGTTGTATAAATTCCAACTATCCCTTTATCACTGCTAGTATTTACTATATCTACATCTGTTGTATTTGTAGCTGTGCTGTCATATAGAATACCTGTTCCGGATTCATTTGCTGAACCTGTATATTTTATTTCAAAAGTGTGTCCATTTGGATTTATGACAGAACCGTTGGCAACATAAATTCCTGCACCTTTATCCTTAATTTCCACTCCAGTATTTGAAGTGAAATTCACTTTACTTTGAGTTCCACTTGCATAAACTCCTATTCCGTTAGTTCCCACTGTAATATCTGAACTTCCTGTTCCTCCAAGATTAATGATATTTCCAGCTCCCTCTGACACAATTCCGACAGCTTTATCTCCTGTCATTACTATTTTTCCATTATTTGTAATAACTCCATTTTCTGTTGTCAGCAGTCCTGTTCCTGCAAGGTCATTTGTATTTCCATACAATCCGATTGAACTGTCCCCTGCAACTGTTACAGTACCGTTATTAGTTATTTCTAAAACCTTATCAGCTGTTGTCAATGTACCATTTGAAATTTTAGCATCCGTTCCATAAGATTTCAATGCTGAAGCAGAAGCAAACCCTGCCATACCTATTCCATTTAAAGTTATATTTGCATCAGCATTATTTGTAAGGGTACTTCCGTTTACTCCGTAAGCTCCTATTCCTTTATCAACATTTATCGTACTATTGTTGTCTACATAACCGAAACTTGTGGATAATGCTGTCGTACTTGATGGAGTTCCTCCTGTTATGTTAACAGTTCCATTATTAGTATATCCAGTTGTTGCATTTGTTGCAACACCGTCATGCGAAGCCATTGATAACCCTTTTCCTGTTGCAGAACTTACAGTAACTCCACTTGCTATTGTAAATTTTTCATTTGAAAGTCTTATTTTTGTGTTAAATTCATCAGTATTATCATCTAAATCCTGATTATTATTCAGATTGAATATACCGTCTATGTAGTATATTTTTGTAATCGTGGTTATTTATATGCAAATCAGCGAGCTGCATATCATTTTTTTATACTTGTTGTTCCTGTTGTTCCAGATGTCCAGTTAGTTGTTACTCCATTATATGTACGAAGTACAACGTTATCTCCTGTCAGATTTACTGTTACATTATTCATTCCAAGATATTTAGCTGTGGCCGAAGTATTCCCACCGTCATAGTTAGTTGCATCTGTTCCTGGCATTAGTATTCCGTCTGCCATATTTATTGTAGTTGCACCTTTAAATTCAATTTTTGAAGAATCGTCAGCATAAAATGGTGTAGATTTTGCATGGTTGACAGTTGCCGTTCCAGCAGTTACTACATCTGAACTTGTTGCTTTATCTTCGTGATAAATTGTTCCTCCGTTAAAGTTAACTTTTCCTCCATCAACTGCCGCCAATGCTCCATTTTCTCCAGTTTGAATCTTATTAGCCGTACCATTGTTAACATTTACAACTGAACCGGTTCCAGAGGCAAATCCTGCCATACCGCTTATTTTAATACTTCCATCTTCTATATTAACAGTTCCACCTGCTGCTCCTGCCACTGTTTTTGTAGCTAACCCTGCAATATTCTCAAACTTGTTCTGAGTAGCATTTTTGTCTATTGCTTCAATATCTCCATGAATATTAACTACACCTTCATCTCTTGCAAATCCTATTATTGATTTGTAGTTTACTGCTGTTGTAGTTGTAGTATTTGCTGATGTTCCTGCATTTACAACCCCTTTATTATCACCCATATAGGCTATTCCTTCTTTGAAGCCAGTACTACATTAGGAGAGACATTTACTTCAGAAGGTAGTCCCTGTAATTTGGCTGCTGTTGTAGCAGTTGCATCTGTCAGTGCTTTTCTTGCTGCTCCATTATTTATAGCCACTGCATCAGCATCATTTTGTGCTATTCTTGCGTCCTCGCTTCCATATCTGTGTTTTAACTGATCCCAAGTTCCTTCCGCATAGGCTACTATAGTTCCTGTTGAAGCATCTGCTTCAAGAGTATTTGCACCATTGATACCATCTGTAATATCTGAACTTACTCCAGTAATATGGTAGTTAGAAGTGTTTTTACCTACATCTATTACTGTTCCTTGTTTTGCCAAGACCATAATTCCATTCTTTGAATATTTTCCAAATCTAATGTCTAATTTAGCAACTTCCAGATTATGTATAGGGTCTTTTGAAAAATCATTTTGAGCAGAATAATAAAAACCAGCACCGTAGCCTGTCTTATCTATTTCTATTTGCTGTGTTGCACTATTCCATTTATGCCAAAACCATCTATCCCAAGCAGGATCTGTTTTATGAGCATTTATTTCGGCTGCAGTTGGTGTAGGACCTTCCATTACATCCCCTCTTGCAACTATTCCAACTCTTTGACCACTTTCTGAGAAAATTCCAACAGCTCCGTCAACTGTTTCGTTAGTATAGCCTGCATTATTTAAATTTCCTTCAGCTGTCTGTTGATTTTGGTTATCTATTGTTAATTTTTCTCCAATTTTTGCAGAAAAATCTATTTCTCCTTGATATAGTCCTATATGGGCTGCCTTATTGTTATATCCATATAGACTTTCTATTTCATTTGGCGCTTCCATATGTACCTTAGCTATATCTCCTTTGATTCTACTACCAAAATACATACCTATATTTTCATCTCCATATAGTTTAACATTTGATAATTTTATCATATTTGTATTTTGAAGATATCCTGCTCCTGCCGGATTTACAAGTTTTGATAAAGTTGGAGCATAAGAAAAACTTGAATATACTATATTTGAAGCTCCATCTGATTGGATAAGACCTTCATTTTGCCAATGTTTCATATATGACAATCCTGTTGTTAGATAAACAGAGTTATTTCTTCCATACATATTTACATTAGCTTTTCCAGAAAATCCTCCAGCTAAAACACGCCATTCTCTTCCAATACCACCAACATTTTTCCCATATTTATATGTATATCTAGCAACTGGCATATTATAGAATCCCATATTATCACTATTATACATATTTACAGTTACATTATCAAAATCTAGTATCCCATGTCTCCAAGTTTCATTAGTTACTGCTCCTGCTCTTCCATATAGGTTAAATACTATATTTTTAATATTTAAATCTCCCAATGCATGAACACCAACAACACCTTCATCTGGAATACCATTTCCATGCCCATCATTATATACTCTTTGAGCATTATTAGATATTCCTAAATGTGCTCTAATATTACTATCATTATAAGTATCTGTAGGGTAATGTCCTCTCAAATAAAAAAAGTATTATTAGCAATTTTATCTATATTAACTTGGCTATTTAGATAGTAAGTATTAGTATATCTATTATCTTCATTTATTATACGTGTTCCTTCAAGTTGTCTACCATTATACGAACCTGTCATTGCTGCTGGAGTAGGATTAGTATTATTTATATTTCCTATTAAAGAAGTAGGATCTATTCCCGAATAAATAGAAATATTATCTCTTAACTCTCTATGGCTCCATGTTCCATCAAAATAATATCCTGTAAATGGTTCTGCATTAGGTTTTGCAATGCTGACTGTTTTAGTAGGAGTATTTGGTGTAGGAACTTTTATTGCTGGTACCTCTATTCCATTAACTGTCATCACTTGTAACTGAGGTGCTTTTATTCCTAAATCTGGAAGTTCTATCTGTATAGTCTTAGGTTTTATTGAAGCGTCAACATTTATTTCCAGAATCGGTTCCTGTGCCCTTGTATTACTCATAAGTCCATAAGTTGATTGAAGTCCTGTTCTTTCGTTTGAAGAAGCCATTCTTCTATTTCTACTTAATGCCAAATTTCCATAATTTTTACTCAATGGCGAAACATTTCTCTCGAATAGATTGTTACTTCTTTCATAAACGCCTTCGTAAGAATACTTTTCAGATTTATCTCCTTTTCCTTTAAAAGTTCCACCCCAGTTATTAGAAAATCCGTTAATCCCAAATTGCCAATTGCTCCAAGGAGATTTTACAACATGATCCCCCTGTTCCATAAGCTGAATTAATTCTAAATTTGTCTTTTTCATAAGTTTGTCATTTTTCTTTTTCGAGTTTCTTGAACTTTTTGATGTATGTCTTTAATTGATGTAGAGATTACTTGCTTTTGACTTTCGAGATTTATATTTGACTCAGCAGAAAATAAATTATTTGAAATGTTTACTGTTCCCGTCAGTAAAAATGTTATAAGCGCTGAATCAGTGTACCTAAAATCTTGACATCTTTTTTTGCAAATGAGCATAGATCTTTTTTTATTTTTTTCTTAAATTATTCGTCATTTCCAATTCTCTCCTTTTTAATATTTTTTTAGTGAACTATTCCCGCTTTTAGAAGCGGAAGCTTCTTGGGAAGTATCTGCTTTTGTTAGCCAAATATATTTACCAAGCTCTTTGGGCAGTCCCTGCCCTGTTTTTTATTTCCTAATATTTCAACATTTCTTTTCCAACATCTCTTATATTCAGTGCCGCATTGTAATCTCTATCAATTTCAATCCCACAACACTCACATTTATAACTTCTTTCTGATAATTTCAGTTCCTCTTTAACGTTTCCACATTTACTGCAAGTTTTCGACGATGGAAACCACTTATCTATCTTCAAAAATTGTTTTCCTAAAAACATCAACTTGTACTCAAGCATTTTCAAAAACATTCCCCATCCATTATCTCCTACACTTTTACCAAAATTTAATGCCTGGCTCATCCCTTTCATATTCAAATCCTCGACAATCACAACATCATATTCTTCAGACAATTTTTTCGATAATTTATGCAAAAAATCTCTTCGACAATTTTTAATATACTCATGCAATTTTGATATTTTTCACTTTTTGCTTATACCAATTTTTTTAGAAAATTTTACTTTTTCTCGATAATGATTTCTGTAATTTTTTTCAATTTTTTTCTCCAACATCCTAAAAATATCTTGGATAATCAGCTCTTTGGTTTTCAGAACTAATAAATAATTCAGACATTGAAAAAAATCAAGTCCAATCACTTCATCATTACTTGGCATTTTTTTGAATTTCTTTTTCAAATTCTGTCAAAACAGAAACATAGTAATTTCCATTACTGTTTGTCAATGTTACTGACTTTATCTTGTAATCCTTCGGTATTTCTCTATGATATTTTTAATTTAACTTTTTTTCAATTTTGGCAAAATCAAATATTTATTTTTCCTCAATTCGTATTGAATTATTCACACAATTTGTCGTGTAACTTTTTAACATTATTCTTTTTTTAGATTTGAATCTTGGAAACTTTGCTCTCTTTTGAAAGAAATTCGTAAATGATCGTTTTACATTTAATTGAGCATTTGAAAGTGCCAGACTATCTACTTCTTTTTAAAAAAATTGATTTTTCACTTTTCAAACTGGCAGGTGTAACTATTTTTATTTTTTTCCAGTTTCTTCATAAAATTTATTCGCAGTGTACAAAAATCGTATTGTAAACAAAACGAACACATCCAAAAGTCTTATTTATCAACAATTCTTGATCTTTATTTGAATAAATTCTGTATTTGAATGCTAAATTATATTTCATGAAATTACACCTCCTTTTTGATTTTTGAATATTATTTTTTTAATTATTTCTCTTCGATATTTTTATACAAAAAAATTGTATCATAAGAGTATCCTTTTTTTCAATTTTTTTACAAAAAAAGCAATTCATCTCCCACTTATAGAAGTCGGCGACTTCTTGCTATCTTTTGTTAAATGACTTATGTCTTTCCTTTTTTTATTTATTTTTTTATCCAATTTTTTTACTACTAAAAAAATTGAAATAACTGTATTTGTTGCTATTATTACTATTATAACATAGAAAAAAAAATTTTTTTCAAAAGGAAATTTTTAAGTTTTTTTCGTAAATTCAAAAAAATATATGCTTGAACTTATTTAAAATCAAATTACTAAAATCGTATAAATTTAGATTTTTGAATAAATAGCTATAACTTTTTAAGTTTAGTTTTTAAAAGTAGTTTTTATACTCGAACCTATTTAAAATTAAACTACTAAAATTATATAAATTTGGGAGTTGAATAAAATAGTCATAGTTTTTTTGAGTTCAATTTTAAGTTTCTTTATAAAAAAATGAGAGTGTCCAGAATTTTTGTGTAAAGTAATAGAAAATCTAGTAAATTCAGTACTTTGCTATTCTATTTACACAAAAAAATTTTTTTATACTTTCAAAAAAAGAACAGCAAAATTTAAATTTCACTGCTCTTTCTTTTATTTTAAACATTTTAGTAAATCGCTCTAAATCCAATACCTCCACGAACATTATTTCCTTTAGTATCATATCCAGCATTTACTGTAACACCAAATCTAGTATTGTCAACTCCGATATTCAAGTCAAATTTACCATTTCCACGTCTATCTTCTTTTTCTCCTCTAATTCCAAACCAGTCAGCATTCGTATATCTAACTCTAGCTTCGTTCTTACCGTTTGCAACTCTTCCTAATTCATTTTCATATGCGGCTGACAATCCAACAGATAACTGAGTCTTCACTGCCATTGGTTGAACATATTTAAATTCTAATCCAACTTCTGGTTTTACTGAGAAGTAGTCGTTTCCTTTTACTTCTAATCTAACTTCTCCATCGTCTTCTTTAATATTACTAAATCTTCCGTATTCCATTTTTAAAGCTCCGTATGGTCTTAAGTGTGTTCTTTCACTCATTCTAATATCATAACCTAAATCAGTTTTGAAAGCCGCTCCGTAAGACGTATAGTCTGATTTAGCACTAAATATATCATCGACTACAAGGAATCTACGTTTCATTTCATTTTTTCCTGCAAAAATATCTCCTGCAACTGTCCATCTCAATGAACCGTTGTAATCAGTATAAGGTGACATTGTTTTAAATATACCTGCTTTTACCATAGTTTGATTTTCTCTAGATTTTCCAATATCTTTGAACTTAAATCTATTGTTAACTGCTCCAGCATACCATCCACTAGAATTTCCTAATTTTAGAGTCTCTTTTTCATGAACATATGCTATTCCGTAAGCATCACTTGTATAATTTATTATTCCTGCAGTATCAGTATTGTATTCATTTCTCATTCCAAATACTTTAATCTTGTTATTATCTTTTGAAGGATTTCTCCAGTCATTACGTAAATATGAAAATTCTTTATCTAGCAAGTTTCCTGTTTCATTAATTCTTTGTTGCAAGTTTCCATATTGGTGTCCCATCATTTCGTCTGTTGCTTGATAGAATAATATCTTTTCATTTTTACCAATTCCATTTAATTTTTGGAATAATTGATTTTCTCTTGTTCCAAGTGCTTCCACACCATATCTTTGTTCCAATCCATCAAGGAAATTATAAGTATCTGTACTGTTTACAGGTGTACCTTCATTACCTGCAAATGCTGTATAAGGTATTTTAGCTAAATATACATTTCCTATTTCTCCTGTACTTTGATCGATTGTAGCTGTTGAAATCCATGTTGCTGAACCTGAATAAATATCCCATTTTGTAATTTGAGGATTAGCGGCTATTGCATCATTATATGGTTTCAATATTCCTTGATCTACTTTTATGTACTTGCTTTGAGTATTCATTGCAGCTTCTGCTCCAATTATTAAATCTGCTTTTTGAACTTTTATCGCACTTAATCCATTAATAGGATTTGTTCCTCTCAATGTATCAACATACATTCCTATACTTGATGTCATAGCATCCACATTTTCAGCTATTTTAGGAACAACTGTTGGATTTACAATGTTTCCAGATGGATCAAGTATTTGAGCTTCCAATGCTCCTGCAGGAGCAACTATTTGAACTCCACCTACACTTTTTCCTGTTGCTTTTCCTCCTGGCACAAATTCTTTTTCAGCTCCACCTGTTACAGTAAAGTTACCATAATTTTTAATTACACCTCCAGTTGTTCTAAAGAAAGCATAACCTTCATCTGAATTTATTATAACATTACCATAGTTAGTAAATTCAGAATTTTTTCTTACAACTACTCCTACAGCTTTTTTAGGAGCTCCTACAGTTGTTATTGTTCCGTAGTTAAATCCTTTTGCTCCTTCGTCAAGATAGATACCCATAGCTCCATCAGCTTCAAGGTTTATTGTTGCTCCTGAACCTGGTGCAGTACCGTTATATACAGTTGTTCCAACACCTGTTCCATACATACCTAAACTATTTTTACCTTTTACATTTATTGTACCTTCATTGACAATATTTCCAGTATATGCTGGTGTCGTAGCATCTCCTGCGTATCCTGCTGCCATACCTATTGAATATCTTGAATTTGGTACATCAGAATCACCTACTGTTATTGTTCCACCAATATTTTTAGCTGTACCTCCATTTATACTGTATATTCCTACATTTCCTATTCCATTTCTTAAATCCATATCAGCATAGTTATTAACTGTTCCAGCAGAATATATTCCATAGTTATCTCCTGAAGTAGCAATTGCTGTAAGTTTTGTATAATTATCAACTGTTCCAGTGTTATCTCTCGAATAAACATATATTGAACTATCATTTAGATCAACACTATTTATATTCGATATAATATGGTTTCCTTGACCTACATTAGAGAATCCAAATGAATCAGCACCTATAATCATATTTGATCCAGCACCTGCTGTTACTGTTTGTCCGTTTCCAGCTGTATATACTCCTACTCCTGAATTTGATCCAACTGACACTGTTCCAGAATTCAAGTTAATGTTTCCACCTTGAGAATAAATTGCTGTTCCTTGTGATCCAGCTGTAATATTTCCATTATTAGTAACACCATATCCATAGATTCCTACTGCATTATCTCCTACTGCAATATTTCCTGAATTTGTTATATCGTTATTTGTCTTAGCGTATATTCCTATGTTGGATTATTTGGATTAGAGGCATTTCCTAATGTTATATTTCCACTATTATTTACATCTGTGTTTTCTGAAATAATACCGAAATCTTTTTCTGTTGATGATCCTGTTATTGAACCGCTATTAGTAAATGTTCCTCCACCATTTGCAAATATTCCTATAAGTCCTCCTGTAGTTCCTGTACTATTTACAAGATTTACATTTGTACCATTTGTACTATTTGCAACATTGTATATAATTCCCATTCCTCTTCCTGTATTGCTTCCAGAATATTTATATTCCAATGTTGATGATGTTGGCAATGTTGAATTTCCTGTTAAGTAAATTCCTACTCCTCCATCTTTTGTTTCAATTCCGTAATTACTGTTCAAATTAACAGTAGAATTTTGAGCATAGATTCCAATACCATTTGATCCAACCTTAATATCTGATGATCCTGTTCCTGTAACAGTAATAATTCCTCCACTTCCTGAGTTTGAAGAATCTGTTACAGCTATACCTACTCCTCCATCGCCAAGTGAAAGTGGTTTACTACTAGTAACTGTTATTTCATTCAATGCTACACCTTTGTTATCATCTGCAAATATTCCTATTCCATTATTTCCAGCAACATTGATTGCACCGTCATTTATTATTTCTACAGCTTTTCCAGCGGCTCCTGCATCTTTTCCGTATGTTTGTGGTGTTGATCCTGTAGCCATTCCTACTATTCCATATCCAGAATCTGTGATATTTATAGTTCCTGAAGAAGTATTTTCAAGTTTACTTCCATTCGTTCCATACATTCCTACACCTTTATCAAGGTTTATTGTTCCTTTATTTGTAATTGTACCATAGCTTACATTTGTTGCAGCTTTGCTTAATGAACTTCCTGTTATGTTAATTGTTCCTTGGTTGTCGTATCCAGAATCAGCATTACTTGTAGCTGTTGTTGATGATGCCATTGCAAGACCTGTTCCAGTTGTAGAGTAAACTGTCACTCCTGGATTTATTGTAACTTTTTCTCTTACAAGATTAACATTATCGAATGTATCTGCAGCAGTGGCATTTCCTAACTGTGCGTTTCCAGCTATTACAAAAGTTCCATCTGAATAATATGCTTTATATCTTGAAGGATCAGCAGTAATGCTTCCAAATTTTGTAGTACTCATAACATCAGTTGCAAGGCTTCCAGAGTTTGTCCATGTTACAGTTGGTCCTCCAACTGTATTTTTGACAATCTTGGCATCTCCTGTTACTGTTAAATTAACATTACTCATACCGTTGTATTTTGTAGTAGTCCCTGGTGTTGCTGAATAGTCACTGGCAGCTCCCACAAGTATAGTTCCTTTACTCATATTAATATTAGTTGTTCCTGTAATATTAACTTTTGAAGTTGCATCAGCATAGAATGGAGTCGTATTGTCTACACCATTATTTCCAATATTTATACTTCCTCCTCCAAATTTAACAGTCCCTCCATTTATTGCGGCTATTCCTGCACTATCTCCTGTATTTATAACACTTCCTGAACCATTAATTTCAACTTCTCCACCTTTAGCCAAAGCTCCAAGTCCATTTATTGTAGCATTTCCACTAACAGTAACTTTTGAACCAGTACCATCAGCATAAGCTCCTATATTTTTATTCTTTTCTAAAGCTGTAGCTGCATCATTTGCCGCCCATTCATCTTTAGCTTCTATGTTTCCTGTAATTGCTATATCCCCTCCATCTTTTGAATATGCTATTACCGAACCATATCCATATGCTTTTGTATTTTTGGCAGTTATTTTACCTCCATCTGCCACATAGGCAACTGGATTAAATTTAGTACCATTTACTTCGGCATATTTAGCTGACATTTCAACATCTACACCAAAGTTTATTTCAGATGGTTTATTCTGAAGAGCTGTTTTTGTTGCTGAAGACATTCCTGCTACTCCATGAACTCCACCCATACGTGTAGTTGAATCACTCCATTTACCTTTTGCATAACCAATTATAGTTCCTATTGCAGCTTCGTTACTGCTATCCTGAGTAGAACTTACAATTTTATTATCATTCTTATATGATGCATGATTTATTATAGTCAACTATTGCATCTGTTCTCAATGCTATTCCATTTTTTGCTTCAGTATGACTATTTGTAGGCATTGCAACGTCAACTTGCGTACCTCTCTCTGATGCAATCATTATGTTTCCTTTTGAATATTTACCAAATGTTACATCTATATCGTTTACATAAAGAGCATGAACTTTATCTTTATCAACATAAGCAAAGTTATTAGTAGGATCAACTGCTCCTAAATCTGCAGAAGGTATAATTCCTGCTCTTTGTCCTGATTGTGCTAAAATTCCTACATTGTTTTCAACATATTTATTATCACCACTACCTATGTTTCCTGCTGATGTCTGAGTTGTTGCAGATGAATTTAAAGCTAACTGTTCTCCTATTCTTGCACTTGGTTTTAACTCTCCTTGATGAATTCCTATTTTTGTTTTTTTCCAGCTGTCATGTCTGTTAGCACCATCATTATAAATTGTTGTATATGAATATCCTGCAGCTGCATCAGGTAGTAAATCACTAAAATACATTATTACGTTTCCATCTCCATATGATTCAGGTGCAGTTTTAAGATTTACTATCGGTGTCATTCCTGTACCATACATGTCGACTATATTTCCACCCTGTCCTATAAGATTTTCAAAATTTGGAGAATAACCTAATCCAGAATAAACAAGATTGTTTCCACCCTCAAGTTTATATGTTCCTGTACTTGTTATATTAAAACTTCCTGATAATCCCATTACTGAGTAAATAGCATTTTTTTGTGATTTTATGTTAGCATCCACATGTCCAATAAATGCTCCTCTTTGTGCGAACGAGTTATAATCTCCCGAGTTTTGAACTACTCCATAATAAGATGAAGGATAAAGATAGAATATTGTATTTTCATTTCCTTCTATATCTAATTTTATATTTTTAAATACTAGTTTAGGTGCATGCCATGTTTCAATTGAAAACATTGCCGCTCTTCCTTTTAAATGTCCTTCTATATCATGCAGAGTTCCATTCCATACCGTATGTAATGCAATTCCTCCTTTTTTACCTGCTAATATATTGCTTCCATCATCATTTATATCTCCAGCAACATAAAATTTAACAGGATCTGTAGTAGAAGCTCCTCCATAAGTAAACCCTTTTACAACAGCTGTATTTTCATCTCCCTCTGTTATTCCAGTATGACATGTTGCTGGAGTTAATGTTCTACAAGAACCACCTTTACTGTTAATACGCCAAATAGCTGATACAACTTTTCCTCCTGAAGGACTTGCAACTCCACCTTGCACTTCATATGCTTTATTGTTCAAATCTCCAGTTTGTAAATTATCAGGATCTATATTTGGATTGTTGGGATTTACTCCTAAAGTATAGCTTCTTCCAGCAACTTCTGTTTTATTCAAAAAAGCTGTAGTTGATCCACCTGAATCATAATCTCCATATCTAGCTGAAAAACTAAAATCATTAAACGGCTTAGTATTAGGCTTCGGCAAGTTCAATGTCACTGTTGGCGGAACAATTGTTGGTGGTGCCGCAGCTATTGGTGTTGGCGCTGAAATTGAAAGTACCGGTGCATTCGGCGCATTTACTGGTCCTAATGTTATATTTAAAGGCTGTTTGTTAATCATTCTAGGTTTTATTCCTGCACTAAGCTCTAAAGATGTAATAGGTTCTTCTACCTTAACTGAGCTTTCAATACCATAACTTGTTTTTAACCCTGTTCTATTATTTGATGAAGCTGATTTTGGATTTACAGTTGAACTTGATAATGCCCCATAATTTCTACTTATTGGCGAAACATATCTGTTAAACTTGTTTGAATCTCTTTGAAAAATTCCTTCATAAGGATATTTTTCTTTTTTATCTCCTCTTCCCTTGTATGTACCGTTCCAATTATTAGTAAATTCATTAGCCCCATACTGCCAGCTTGACCAAGGTGATTTTACTACATGATCTCCTTGCTCCATTAACTGAATTAATTCTAAATTTGTATTTTTCAAAAGCTTGTCGTTTTCTTTCCGAGCTTCTGTAAATTGATTGTGAATATCCTTTATAGATGTAGAAATAGTTTGCTTTTGAGCTTCAATGCTCTTGTCTACTTCAGAAGAAAATAAGTTGTTTGAAATACCTACTCCTCCTGTAATCAAAAATGTAATCAATGCAGAATCTGTGTACTTAAATTCTCGACATTTTTTTGCAAATGAACATAAATCTTTTTTTAATCTTCTTAGGTTATTTGTCATCTTCAATTTCTCCTTTTTTTCTATCTTTAACAATATATTTATTGAAAAAATCTCATAAAAATCTTTCTATTTATTTTTATTCAAAATTTGCAACAAATATAATTTTTAAAATAGTTTTATTCTTACATTACATATTATAACATAAAAAAAAGGATTTTTTTCAAATATTTTTATAATTTTTTTAATAACATCTTCATTTTTTTATTTAAGTATCGAACTCAAAATATAAAATTGGCAAGAGGTTTTATCTCTTGCCAATAAATCAAAAAAACTATTTTTTTATTCTTTTTAAATAATATTTAATCAGATAAAAATACAAACTATATTTCATAAAAAGATTAATAAAGTATTTATAAAATATTAATAAATAGCTCTAAATCCAATACCTCCACGAACATTATTTCCTTTAGTATCATATCCAGCATTTACTGTAACACCAAATCTAGTATTATCAACGCCGATATTCAAGTCAAATTTACCATTTCCACGTCTATCTTCTTTTTCTCCTCTAATTCCAACCAGTCAGCATTCGTATATCTAACTCTTGCTTCGTTGTTAACATCTCCAACTTTTCCAAGCTCATTTTCATAAGCAGCAGTAAGTCCAACCGATAAGTTAGTTCTCACAGCCATTGGTTGAACATATTTGAATTCTAATCCAACTTCTGGTTTTACTGAGAAATAGTCGTTTCCTTTTACTTCTAATCTAACTTCTCCATCATCTTCTTTGATGTTGCTAAATCTTCCATATTCCATTTTTAAGGCTCCGTATGGTCTTAAATGTGTTCTCTCGCTCATTCTAATGTCGTAACCTAAATCAGTTTTGAAAGCCGCTCCGTAAGACATATAGTCTGACTTAGCATTAAATATATCGTCAACTACTAAAAATCTACGTTTCATTTCATTTTTACCTAAGAACACATCTCCAGCAACTGTCCATCTAAGCGAACCGTTATGATCTGTGTATGGCGACATTGTTTTGAAAATTCCAGCTTTTAACATAGTTTGATTTTCTCTTGATTTTCCGATATCTTTGAATTTGAAACTATTATTTACTGCTCCAGCATACCATCCGCTTGAGTTCCCTAACTTAACTGTTTCATCTTCGTGAACGTAAGCAACTCCGTAAGCATTGCTTTCGTAATCGTGAATTCCAGCTGTGTCAGTCTTATACTGATCTCTCATTCCAAAGATTTTAACCTTATTGTTTTGTTTAGAAGGATTTCTCCATTCATTTTTCAAGTATCTAAATTCTTTGTCAAGCATATTTCCAGTTGCATTTATTCTCATTTGAGTGTTTGCATATTGGTGACCCATCATTTCGTCCATTGCTTGATAGAATAAAATTTCTTCATTGTTTCCAATTCCATTTAATTTTTGGAATAATTGATTTTCTCTGCTTCCTAGTGCTTCTACACCATATCTTTGTTCTAATCCATCCAAGAAATTGTATGTATCTGTAGGATTTACAGGTGATGCTTCATTTCCTGCCCAGTATGTATATGGTATTTTAGCAAGGTAAGCATTTTCTATTGTTCCATCGTTTGAATTTTGTGCAACTGTTGCCATCCAAGTTAATGATCCTGAATAAATGTTCCATTTTTCAATTTGTGGATTAGCTCTAATTGTTGCATTGTATGGATCAGTTATTTTTGAATCCACTTGAATATATTTGGCAGTCGTATTTTGAGCAGCTTCAGCTCCCACAATTAAGTCAGCTTTTTTCAATCCTGTCAAAGAACTAAGTCCTGTAATAGGATTTGTGTACACTTTATTTGAAGTGTCAATATACATTCCTATTTTTGATAGTTCCATTGGCTGAAATTCTTCTGCTGATGTTGTTGCTAATTCAGGTATTACTGGATTTCCATTTACTGTTATTGTTCCAACTGAAGATCCTCTAGGAACATCAATTTTTATTCCAGATACTGTTTTTGTCAAGTCACTCGCAGCATCCACTCCAATAACTGTCGCATCAGTCGAATCTGTCACACCATTAATATTGAATGTTCCATAGTTTTTAACTATTCCAAGATTAGCTCCTGAAGCATTTCCTTTTGATAAAATTCCTCTTGCATCTTCTGCATTAATATCAATATTTCCGTGATTTTCAATTGTCGAACCATTTTTTACTACAACTCCGACAACTTTTTTCAATCCAGAACCATTCGATTTAATAGTTCCATAATTGTATCCGTAAGCTCCGTTATCCAAGTAAATTCCAGTAGTTTCACTCGAATTCAAGTTTATCACAGCATTACGATTTGAAGCAGTACCGTTGTAAACCGTTGTTCCCGCTCCAGTTCCGTACATTCCAATACTTCCTTTTCCTGTAACATTAATAACGCCATTATTTACAATATTTCCAGTATATCCCACTTTTCCTGCAGCAATTTCAGCAGCCGTTGGAGTATATCCAGCAGCCATTCCTATAGCATAACGATTATTTAATGAACTAATTGGATCAAAATACGATTCTCCAACCGTAATCGAAGCATTATTCGTAGCAGTTCCGCCAAGAGTACTGTAAACTCCCACATTTCCATATCCTGAACCAAAATTAATGTTTCCGTTATTTACAACTTCTCCAGCAGAATAAACACCATAATTGTAAGAACCTGTAGAAGTCAAGTTTGTATTATTTGTAACTTGTGCTCCGGCTCTGTTGTCATTTGAATAAATATAAACAGTGTCATTTCCAAGATTATTAATGCTTCCAATGTTACTTACAATTTTGTTTCCAGCAGAACCTGTTCCTTTTTCAGAAATAATTCCAAACGAATTATCAGCAATCGTCATATTTGCTCCAGAATGTGCAGTTACAATTTGATTATCTCCATTCACATAAATTCCTGCCGCCTGATCTGTCCCAATATTTATTGTTCCAGCAGTCAAGTCAACATTTCCAGCAGTACTGAATATTCCAGTTCCCGTATCGCCAACATTAATATTTCCACTGTTTTCAACTTGATGTCCATAAATTCCAACAGAATATTTTCCTATAGTAATATCTCCGCTATTTGTAATTTTGTTCCCATTTTTAACATAAATCCCAACACTAGCTTTTTTACTAGCAGCATCCAACGGATTTGGTAAAGTGATATTTCCACTATTTCTAACTTCTACACCTTCAGAAATAATTCCATATCCCGCATTTCCAGTAATATTTCCTTGATTGTTAATATCTCCTGCAGTCCCTTTTGCCAATATTCCAACAAGACCTTCTGTATTGTTAACTGTATCATTAAGAGTAATATTCATCTTGTTTGTCATACTAGATGTAGGCAATGTTGATTTATTATTCATAAAGAATGCAACCGCAGATGCTGTAGGTGCTCCAGAATATTTTAGTTCAAAGTTTTTACTGTCATTCAATGAAGGATTATTTCCCTCAACAAAAATACCAGTTCCTCTATCCTTAACTTCCACTCCATAATCTGTTTCAAATGTAACCTTCGTATTATCCGCATAAACACCAATTCCAGCATTTCCAGTAGTCACAATATCTGAACTTCCAGTTCCGTTAAGTTTCACTTCAGGCCCACCAAATTGTAAAGGATCAGCAGCTCCAGCAGGTGGCGTAACTTTCGACACGATTCCAACCGAATTATTTCCAGTTAATATGATTTTTCCAGCATTTCTAATACTTCCATGACTTGTTCCAGCTTTTCCAACTTCAATGCTCGGATGTGCTCCAGTAATAGTATTCAATTCTCCATACAATCCAATACCATTATTTCCATTTACAGTAATTGCACCTTTATTTTCAACTTCAAGCGTTTTATCTGTATTTGAAAGTGATCCATTTGAAATCTTAGCATCTGTTCCATAAGTTTGAAGTTTATTAGCAGATGTAAAGGCAGCCATTCCAACTCCAGTTCCTGAAATAGTAATATTTCCATTAGTATCATTTAATAATTTACTTCCATTTACTCCGTATGCTCCAAGTCCATTATCTACAGTAATTGTATTTTTATTTATAATTTCTCCATAACTTGTACTAAGAGCAATTGTAGAAGCAGAACCACCTGTTATAGCCACATTTCCTTCATTTACATATCCCGTTTGCGTATTTGAAGTTGCACCAGCATCAGATCCAACAATCATACCCTTACCAGTAGCCGAACTTACTGTAATTCCAGGATCAATAAATATTTTTTCTCTAACAAATTTTATCTTGTCAAATATTGGAGCATTATCTAAATCAATATCTCGTTGTATAGAATATTCTCCATTTTTATAATATACCTTGTAATCAGCACCAGTCCCAATCGTCAAGTTTCCTCTGTTTATCTTCAAGTCATCCTCAACACTTTCAATAAGTCCTGTAGGCCCAGTCCATTTATTATCAGTTCTAGTTCCACCATCTGTAACTCTTAAAATTACACCATTTCCTTCAACTTTAATTTTCATATTACTCATACCAGTATATTTTTTCCCAGCAGTTGCAGCAGCATTTGCAGGATTAGATGAATCTTCAGCCGCATAATCAGCCGCCGTTCCAGGCATAAGTATTCCATCAGAAATAGTAAGTTCCGTATTCCCTGAAAAATTAATATTCGATCCAGTATTAGCTAAAAATGGCACAACTCCACTATAATCATCTGTAGAATTTCTTTTTCTAGTATCAATTTTTCCACCTTTAAAGTCAATCTTACCGCCATCCCAAGCTACAAGACCACCTTCTTTTGCAGAATAAATTTCATTTTTAGTACCTTCAAATTTAATTAACGAACCGCTCCCTTGAGCAAATCCTCCCATACCATGAATTTTAACATCATCTTTAAATGTTATAGTACTTCCACTTCCAGTAGTTGTCCCTGCTTTTGCATATCCACCAATATTTTTGTATAGATATGGTTTTGTATCAGCATCACTTGCAGCCCATTCATCTACAGCTGTGACTTTACCATCTAAAGTAATTTTCGCGCTATTATCTGCATAAGCAATTATTGATCCAAATCCTTTTGCGTCTGTAGTCTTTTCAGCCGTTATTTCTCCACCATTTTTAGCAACATATGCTATTGGAAAAGATTCCACTTTTGTTGTTGATCCTAAAGGAGTATCGTCTTTATATCTTGCACTCATCACAACATCTTGTCCAAGATTTACTTGACTTCCTTTTCCTTCGAATCTTTTTGCTTCATTAGATGTCATTACATGGTCGCTATTTTTCCATGTTCCTTCAGCATATGCAATAATTGTTCCAGTGGCTACTTCATTTTTAGTATCATCTGCAGAAGCAACAAGTGAAGTTGCTGAACCGTCTAAAGTATAATCTTTTATAGGTGTAGTCATAATATCTACTGTTGTAGAATCTGATTTCCCTGAGATATCATTTCCACTCGTATCTTTTATAGCTTTACCGTGTTCATTTGTAGATTTTGCTACATCAATAACTGTTCCTCTTTCAGATGCTATCATTATACCATCTTTAGAATTTTTACCAAATGTTATATCAATATTATTTATTTGTAGAGAATGTATTGGATCATTTTCATAATTAATCTGAACATCAGCTCCTAAATCTTCTTTTGTTTTTATCTTTGCAGTCTGTCCATTTATAATTTCTTCTCCTCTTTGACCCGATTTAGAATAAATTCCTATATTATTTGTAGCAATCGTTGTAGCACTTGTTGTCCCTATTCTTCCTCTTGCATCAATTTGTCCTTGATATATTCCAATAACCGATTTTTTCCAATCTGAATTATTAGGTTGATTCCATACAGATAATCCTGAAGACTCTGCATCAGGCATCTTGTCATTAAATAATAGTAATATATTTCTGTTCCCGTTCACAACAGGAGCTTCTGTAAGTTTTACAGTTGGCGTCATTCCAGTATGATTTGTATCCTTTATTCTTGCAGTACCTCCTGGCATCGTTCCATTGACATCTGCTTTTCCTACAAAGTTGTTCCAGTTAGGAACGTATCCAAATCCTGAATAAACTATATTTTCATCTCCCGTAATGTTATATTTTCCTTTACTATTTATTTCAAATGATCCTTGAGTCCCTACTACTGAATAAACTATATTCTTGTTAGTTTCTATATCAGCATCAACTTTACCTATAAATCCTCCACGTTGTAAAGGCACTCCAAAACTAGCACTCCAGTTCTGTACTACAGAATATGTTCCTGGAAATATTAAAAATATTGTATTCTGATCTCCAGCTCCAGGATCTGTTAAATGTCCTTTTGTTATATTTACTTTTTACTTCATTTCCTGGAGTTTCATCAAATTCTATTTTTTTCCAGTCCACCATGTTTCAAGTGATAAAAATGCTGATTTTTCCATACATATTTGCTGTAACATTTGATAATTTTCCATTCCATACAGTATGTATTCCTAAAGCTCCTTGTTTTCCACCATCTGTCCGTCCTGCAGCTCCTACATCTCCAGCAAGATATAAATTCATATTTTTAATATGAAATTTTCTCTTATTGATATCTGAATTACCTCCTGAAAACTGACTTCCAAAATAAAACAAAACTGAATCTCTAGGAGTAACAACTCTAGAACTATTTGCATTTATGTATCCTATATTTGAAGGTGTTCCATCTATTCCAGACTGTGGAACTAATGCTCCAGTAGTTGGATTATATCCTGACCAAAAAGAATGATTTTCACCATCAGTAAATTTAGTAGGACTAGCTGTATATGTTGCTTGATCATCAACTGTATTTACAACATACCATTTACTTATTGCACCATTAGTAAAAGAAAAATCTAAAAATGGTTTTGCATTAACTTCAGGTATTTTTACCTTAACCACAGGTGGATTAGGAGTAGGTATTGTCAAAGTAGGCGGAATCACTGTTGGTATACTCAAGGGTGCCAATACTGGTGCACTCACATTAACATTTGGTGCAGCAACAGGACTTTTATGTACATCTTTAGGTTTAATCGAAGCATCAATATTCAAACTCGCTACTGGTTCTTGACGTTTTTCTGTACTCGAAATTCCATATCCTTTTTCATATCCATATCTTCCACTTGTTGTAGCTGATCTTGGATTGCTTGATTTACTTAACAAATCATAGTTTGAACTTAAAGGCGAAGTCGCTCTCTCGAATTTATTTTCACTTCTCTCAAATTTTCCTTCATAAGGATATTTTTTTGATTTATCGCCTCTTCCTTTATATGTTCCTCCCCAATTGTTATAAAATCCATTAACTCCGTATTGCCAGCTGCTCCAAGGCGATTTTACTACATGATCTCCTTGCTCCATTAACTGAATCAATTCTAAATTTGTATCTTTCAATAATTTATTATTCTCTCTTTTAGCCTCTGAAATCCTGCTACTAAAATCTTTAATCGACGTAGAAACCTCTTGTTTCTGACCTTCAATTTGTTTATCAATTTCCGCCGAAAATAAATTTTGTGAAATATTCACTAATCCTGTTATTAAAAATGTAATAAGTGCCGAATCAGTATATTTAAACTCTTGACACCTCTTTGCAAACGACCTTAAGTCTTTTTTACCCTTCTTAAATTATTCGTCATCATTTTCTCCTTTTTTTCTTTTTTTATTTTTATTTTTTTCTTCAATCCTTTTTTTATATCACTATATTCAATTTCGTAATATTCATCATCATTACTATCATCTTTTTTTCTTCTTCGTTGTCTTCATCTTCAGTTACACTTTTTTTCTTACAAAAAAATAAATACCCTATTGACAAAGCTCCAACACCCACTCTAATCAAAGTGCTTGGAACTGTATCAAAATCTAACCAAACTATTACGGCATTGAAAAAAATTCAATATTGATATTATAATTAGCCAAGCATTTCTAATGTTTATCGAATACCAAAAAAACATAATTGAAGCAAACAAAAAAAGTCACTCTTGCCCAACCAACACTATTCAAAAAGTTTAATATTACTCAATATCAAATCATTCAAATATGGAGAACTTTGCATTAAAAATTCTCCCCACTCCTAATCCGATTAATCCGACTAAAAAAACAAAAACTTCTACAATGAAAATTTCCCTTTTTCTTATTTCTTTTTTTATAAATTTCAAAAATATCTTATCGTATAAAAAAATCATTAACCAAAAAAAAGACTTCCGATACTAACAACGTACTTGTTATTTGAAATATTCTAAAAATTTACATATTCTTTGAAATTTATTGTATAAAATAGTAAATTTGACAAAATAAAAAAATATTGAAATTAGCATAAATAATAATCTTCTTAAAAATATTCATTTTTTACCTCTAATTAAATCTTCATTTTTAATCTTCATCAGCAACTATATCTGAAAACTTACTCAACCATTCAACATAAATTGGACTATTTTGATTTAACGCTTCAATATTAGCTTCATAATTTTTCATTATCATCAAATATTTTTGAAAAATAATAGGTGCTAATAATTTTTAATGTTGGTGTTTCAAAAAGACCATAAATATTCATATTATAAATTAATGGTTTTTGTGATTTTTAATAATTGGCTTTTGATTTTTTTGATTTCATATAAAAGACTTATCAAATTTATTTTTTTAAATCATTTTTTTCTATCATTTAAAACAACATCAATCTGATCAGCTAACAATTTTTTTATATTTCCAAGACTGATAATTTTTTTAATTTTTTTATCTTCCAACAAAAACTCGATTTTTTTCTCTTATACAATAACAAATTTCCCATATCTTTTTCCAGTTTTTATGTATTCTTGTTTCATACAATTGAAAAAAACTCATTAAATTCAACAACCATATCATTTTTGAATTTCATATAAATTTTTCTTTAGAATAAATTTTATTTACTAATCTGATTTTTTTGTTTCGTTAAAGCAATCATACAAATATACTTCAATTTCATATTTTTTTCATTGCTTCCTGGTAATTTTTAAAAATATTTCCAGACAAAACATAATCTAAATTTGGATTTTTGTTTTTTTATAAGATTCATATAGTCAATACTATATCTTTTTATTAGGAATTACCAATTTACCTTCTTCATGCGACACAGCCACTTGATAATTTAAAAACACTCTTATAATGCAAAACTTCATTTAAATACAACGGTAATGAAGACGATAATTCTTCTGACATTTCGGTTTTTTTCACCAATTATCGTAAATAATAATACCAAAAGATTAGGTTTTCTTCTTTTATTATTATTTGTCAACCAATGTGGTTTATTAAACTCTCCATACCATAAAAGGCAAACTTGTCGGATAAAAATTTAACAGCTAATTTTTTTCTCTTCTTTTCCTTGATTTTTCCTCTTGAACTTTTAGTGCATAAAATCCATCTTCATATTTTTTTGAAATTTTTTTATGATACTCTAACCAATTAAATTTAGAACAAAATCTACACAATTCCAATCCTTCTTTATATTTCCCTTTTTTTCTCATAATATTTTAAAACATTCAAAAGCCGTTTGAACGCCATGTTTTTTTCAGGATTGTAATATGGCAACACATATTGCTCAAATTCTTCATATAAATCATTCATTCCATAAATAGCTGATGCTACAGACATAACTTCAAGCGAATAATCTGATTCCCTTAAAGCCGTTGTCAAAAAGTAATTCCCTTTTTCCTTATCACCTTTTTTAAAGAAATTCACAGCTTCTGTCAATTTTGCTCGCCAATTTCCTTGAATTGATGATAATTTATCTAATTTTGATTCATACTCATAAGTGCTTCTCGCTTTAACAATATTAAAATATTTTTTGAAAGCAATTGCCGAATTAGGATTAATTTCCAATGCCTTTAAATACGCACCTTCCACTTGATTATTCTCATCTCCCAATTTTTCTAACGCTTCAGCATACCCATTAAAAAGAACCTCTGAATTTATTTTTTCAAAAAACAAACTTTTAGCATATATCTTTTTAGCTTGCTCATAATCTCCTATTTCCAAATTATATCTACCCAGAAGATTTACTCTTCTTTCAACATTTTCATCAAGAGCATATATTCTAAGACACGCCTCTTGAACCTCTTCATACATCCCTTTCGAAAAGCAATCTAATACGATTGGATACAATCCTTCAACGTTATCCCAGTTTCTCTTAATAGATGGTATTAATTTTTTTCTTTCCATTCTTTTTTCTTCATTTTGCGTTCTTTACCAAAATCATCATAGTAAGAAATTTCTTCCAAATCTTCATCTGAAACAGGTTTTAGGTCTTGTCTCTGATATCAATTCTTTAAAAATATCTTTGTTACTTTCTTCTTCTTTCTTATTATTTTTTTCTTAGAATCTGATGATTTAAAAAGATGTTCAAAGATTCCCATATGTCCTCCTAACCAATTTTAATTTTTTTCTTTTTGTTACAGTATATCACAATTTTTTTAAATATTTGGTATAAAAAGTTTTTTTAAAAAAATTTAAATTATAATAAATTTAAATACATTACAAATTAATTTATAATAAAAAAACACCTCCAAACCTTCTAAAACTAATGTTTTTTTGATTCTTTGGTATAATTTTTTTATATTTATTGCTATAATTAAGATATTTAATTTATTATTTCTTCATCATAATCCATTTTTTTCTAAATCCATATATTCTACATTCAAAAAAATTAATGTTATTAGTATCATGTAAAAAAATTAATATCAATGAATTTAAAATAGAATTTATCGATATAACTGTGCGATTCAATATTATCAAATTATTTGAAATTGCTCTTAAAATATTGAAAGGTATATTTATTAATGTTGCAAAAAAATAAAGACTATTAAACTTGGAATAATTATTCTAAGACGATTTTCTTTACACAAATGAAAATTATATTTCGCAGCATCAATAATTTTAACATCTCGAATATAATACAAATTCTCAAAAATATAAAATATTTAAAATAATAAAAATTGCTCCTCCTACGTATAAAAATAATCGCTAATGTTTTAGATATAAGAGCTACTATCTCAACAACTATACTCGCAATTACTACGAATACAAAAAAATAGTCAAAAATATATTTAATTGTTTTTCAAAAAAACAATTTTTTTGTAACTAATTTCTGCATTAATTCCCTCAATATCTACAACTATCTTATTTTTGCATTTTTTTATTAATAAAAAAATGATAATACCAAATATAAAAAAATAAAGTTTCAATTTTTATCCCATCTAAATTAATAAATCTTGCAGATAAATTTGAAATAATCGAAATTAAAACATACGCTATCACAAGCCCTTTATTCTCCTTCAAAAATTTACTAAAAAAACTAAAAACTCTTATCAAAATATTCCATCATTAAAAAAATTATTATGTAGACTATCTTTCAAATCTTCTATTCCCATTCTTTCACATCCTCTCTATCGTTTTTTTATGTGATAATTATATCATATATTTTTGTATCTTTCATCAAAAAAATTAAAATTATAAGAAATATTTCTCTTAATCTGAAAATACAGTAAAAATTAATAATAAAAATTTATTAAATTAAGCTTCAAATTTCAAAGATAATTATAATAAAAAAATGAGTATAATCATCTTAGGAGGTTATAAAAAAATATGTTAAATAAATTAAAAAAATCCCTAATAATTTTTATTATCATGTATAGCAATAAATTATTCTATAACAGCTGCTGAATTACGAGCAAGAGCAAAAATCTTCAAGCCAATATTTTATGGATTCTTCAAGAATTTTAAGTTCTTACTATGCAACATCAGCAACAGTTTCTCTGAATAGTGGATTTGCTATAGATAAAAATACTGGTGCACAATTTACTGGAACTTATGTTGAATTTAATGAAGTTGGAAATCCACAAGTAATTAGAAACTACAAAAATGGTTCACCTGATGGAAAATGGTACTTTTTTAATGAATCAAGAGGATTAACGAGAGTTACTAATTATTCAAATGGTGTTAAAGATGGTGAAGAAATCGAATTTAATGATAATGGTATTTCAAAATCAATTAAACAATATCAAAATGGTCTTTTGAATGGTGCTTCATACGATTTTGATGCTACTGGAAGACTTACTTCATCTATAACTTATGTTAATAATGCCAAAACAGGAAAAGAACTTAAATATCAAAATGGTGTAGTTTCTGAAGAAAGAAATTACCAAAACGGTTCTTTAAATGGGGAAATGAAAGCATATTATCCGAGTGGTCAAGTTAGTACAGAAGGAAATTATGCTTATAACTTAAGAAATGGTGAATGGACTTGGAAATATCCAAACGGTGCAATTAAACTTAAAGAAAATTATGTTAACGGTATAATAAATGGTACTGTTGTTGGATACTATCAAAATGGTTCAAAAGAAAGAGAAATGAACCTTTCTAATGGAAATGGTGATTTTACTCAATATTATGAAAATGGAAAAGTTAAAGTTAAAGGGTCAATTAGAAATAATAAAAGCATATGGAAACTGGACTTTCTATAGTCAAGATGGTTATGTAACATCTACGCAAAGTTTCTATTAAAAAAATTTCTATTAACAAGGAGGAAATGTTTATGAAAAAAATTAGTTTTTTTATTCTTATGATGTTTGTGAGTATTTTTTTAGTTTCGCAGAAATGAAAGATGGTACTTATTCTGCTGAAAAAAATTATGATTCTGAATGGAAATCAATTGTAAAAAAATTACTGTAAAAAGAGACAAAAATTATTGGTGCACAATTTGATAGACAAAATAAAAAAATGGACAGTCGTTATCTTTAAACAAGGATGATTTTTAGAGATTCTGCTTTAAATTCTTCAAGAGAATTAGTAAGCTCTCAAAATGCAAATAATGTCATTCCTGAATTTAGAGAAATCGTTAAATTTTTTTAATTCAAAAAGCAAATAACGGTGAAACTGGAAATCACAAAATGTAATAAAATATATTTTTCAATAAAAATTTTTTTAAATAAATACTGATAAATAAAAAAAATATGTACCTAAAACTTATATAGCTAAAAGGTACATATTTTTTTATTTTGATTTAATTCACAAAAAAATTAAATTACTTTTTTTAGTTCCCTTCAATTTTCTTAATAATCATTATTCTCGTTACTTTATACAAAAAAATAATATTATTAATATTGGTAAAATAATAGTCGTTAACAACATAATTCCGATTATTAAAGGGGTATTTTTCTGATAAACTTTTTGAAACACTCACAATTTCTTTATTAAAATCTTCTACTTTTTTTCTTTCGTGCTATTTATTTGTCCTGGAACATCAAATATACTTTTTGATTGCTCAAAAAGTAAACAATCTATCTTTTACTTCATTCAATTTATCCAAACTTTTATCCAATTTTTTTCAATCGCCGGTTTCTTATATTCTTCTTCAAAATATCTTGAAATATATGAATTTATAAGCAATGAACCTGGCAAAAACTAGATAAATAAACACCAATATAAAAAAATGAATATTTAGATATCGACTTAAAAATAGATGTTACTTTATTTTTTTAATAAATGTATATGGCAACAAAGCTTTACTAGCGATATAAATATTAATAAATTAGCAATTTTTACTTTAAATATCTCAAAAATATAACGATTCTAATTTCAAAAATCACTGTACTTGCCAAACTAATTTTTCCATAAAATATTAATAATATCATAAATTGGTTGTACAATATCTCCAACCTCAATTTCCATTCCTAAAATCATACTTACATTAACAGTACTTCCTTCAATAACGTCCGTCGTTCCCTTTATTAATGATAAAACTAAAAATAATTTCTTTGATTCATCGTAAGTTTTTATCTAAATATGGTTTCGTCAAATTTTTTTAATAAATTAAAAATTGTGTTCTCAAAAAAATTACGTTCATTACTCCAAAAAAATACAAAATATTATTCCTAAAATAATTAATACTTTTTAATATGATTCCTTTATTATTTTTTTAATCCATTTATTCACACCATTCATTTAATTAATACCTCCTTTATTTATAACAAAAAAATACAATCCTTTTCAATTAAAGATTTGATAACTATTCTAACAAAATTACAAATAAAAAAATTTTTATTCCATATTCAATAATTTTTCTTATAACATAAGCTGAAATCACAAATCCAGCTGTCCCCGGAACAAATGCATTACTTCCAGGAGTAATTTTTTTCTTGGTATGTCATTATTCTCTCTAAATTCTGTTGGCAACTCATATTTAAATACATCTGATTTATCAGGCACTAAATTTGGCTCTTTCGAAAATGCGACTGTCAATCCACTCAACCCTTTTTTCTTCAAAATTCTTCTCACCATTCTAGCCATCGGACAAACTGAAGTTTTTTCAATTTTTGCAATTTCAATCATTTCAGGTCTCATTTTATTCCCAAATCCCATCGAAGAAATTATCGGAATCTTATTTTCCAAACAATACTCAATTAAATTAATTTTACTTGAAATAACATCAATTGCATCAACAACAAAATCATACTTTTCAGCGTTTAACACTTCGCTAACATTATCAATAACCATTTCTTTAATCAACTTTACGTTACATTCAGGATTTATATCCAAAATTCTGTCTTTCATCACTTCAACTTTAGACTGCCCTATCGTACTATGCAACGAGTGCAATTGTCTATTTATATTCGACTCAGAAATCTCATCGAAATCAACCATCGTAATATTTCCCACTCCCGAACGAGCAAATGATTCAACAATATACGATCCAACTCCTCCTATCCCAAAAACTATCACATTCGAATTTTTTAAAATTTCTATCCCATTATCACCAACTAACATAGAAAATCTTGCAAAAGTTTGATTCATCACTTAATCTCATACGACAATCAATAAATCAATAATTTTATTAATTTAATGTCGTGTGCTCCTTTCTTTTAAATTTTTTTATTTTATTATTAAAATTTCTTTTTTTAACTAAAATTGAATTATAATATATCCATTAATATAATATCGTTATTTTTACCATAATTTTTTTATTATTTCACTATTTTTTTATTTTTTTCAAATTTTTTTAAATTATAAAATTTTTGAAATATTTGTAATATAATAATTTTTTTGTCTTTTATATATCATTAAAATTATTGTATTGTAAAAAAATTGATATATTATTTGGTGTAATTTTGTTAAATGCAGAAAAACTTGGAAGAAGTTAAGAAAATAATTTTTAGAAGATATATTTAGATATAATCTATGTGATCTATGATTTTTAGGATAATAATTCAAAAATTGCTAAAAAAATATTTTTATGATATTGATATTTTTTATGTTTTTAGTAAAAAAATTTTTTTATCCTCTTAAAGTCCGATAATATATATAATTATTTATTTAAGTTTATTTTTATAATTATGTGTGTCTTTTTAACAAATATTTTTTTCGTATATTTTTTTATAATTTAAGATTATCTAACTCAACTTACCACCTATCATTCACCAATTATTTTTAATAAAAAAATCTATACTCTAAAATATTGAAAAAGAGAAAATAATTATTGAAAAAAATCCTCCATATATATTATAATTTCATAGATAAATTTATATTGAATTTAGAAAAGGAGAAATGAAATATGTTTGCAAATACTATGAAAACAGGGTTACTTATGTTTGGATTAGTTGCACTTTTTACTGCTATTGGTGGACTTTTGGGAAACCAAACTGGTGCTTTAATTGGTCTTCTTATCGCTGGTGGGATGAGCTTTTACAGTTATTGGTTCAGCGATACTGCTACAATAAAAGCGTACAATGGCATAGAGGTAACGGCAGCCAGTAATCCTCGATTATACGGTATTGTTCAAAGATTAGCTCAAAGAGCAAATCTACCAATGCCAAAGGTTTATATCATTCCAGAAAGACAGCCAAATGCTTTTGCTACAGGGAGAAATCCTCAACATTCTGTAGTTGCATGTACTGCTGGTTTACTTGAAATAATGGATGATAATGAATTGGCAGGTGTTTTAGGTCACGAATTAGGTCATATCCAACATAGAGATATCCTAATTAGTACAATTGCTGCAACTTTTGCTGGAGCAATTGCTAACATTGCTAGATTCTTACCGTATGCTTCAAATAATAATTCTAGAGATAGGAAAAATAATAATATTGCTCTAGCAATTCTATTATCAACTTTAGCGCCTATTGCAGCTTCTATCATTCAAATGACAATTTCTCGTAGAAGAGAATTTATGGCAGACAGAGCAGGTGCAGAATTTTCTGGAAATCCATTATATTTGAGAAATGCTTTATACAAATTAGAAGATTATAGTAGAAATGTTACGATGAGCAGACAGCATCAAAATCCAGCTTATTCTCATATGTTTATTGTAAATCCTTTAGCAGGACTTAGTAAATTTCAAGATTTATTTAGAACGCATCCAGCTACTGAAGATAGAATAAGAGAATTAGAAAAAAATGGCTGAACAAGAAAATCTTCTATAATTTTTTTAAAAAAATAAAAAAATTAGAAATAAAAAAAGATTATCCCAATATTTTTTTGAGATAATCTTTTTTTATTTTTTTGTTTACATTTAGCATTATCAACCTATTTTTGCATCTTCATATCTTTTAGCTACTGCATTCCAATCAATTACATTGAAGAAAGCTGTTATGTATTCAGGTCTTCTGTTTTGGTAATGTAAGTAGTAAGCATGTTCCCAAACATCTATTCCTAAAATTGGTGTTCCTTCTGAACATCCGCAAGGAGTTGCTCCTGGCATTAAAGGATTATCTTGGTTAGCAGTTGATGTAACTTTTAATTCTCCTTTTTTATTAACAACAAGCCAAGCCCATCCTGATCCAAATCTAGTCGCTGCTGCTTTTGAAAATTCTGTTTTGAATTCTTCAAAACTTCCAAATTTTTCATTAATTTTTTCAGCTAATTCTCCTGTTGGTTCTCCACCACCATTTGGTCCCATTACTGTAAAGTATAAATTATGGTTGTAAAATCCTCCACCATTGTTTCTTACTGCACCTCTAATTGCTTCTGGTAAAGCATCTAAATTTGAAAGAATTTCTTCAATTGATTTTTCTAAAAATTCAGGCGCATTATTTTTTAATGTGTCATTCAAATTATTTGTGTATGCTGCATGGTGTTTTCCATAATGAATTTCCATTGTTTTTGTATCGATATTTGGTTCCAAAGCATCAAATGCATATGGTAATTTTACTTGTTCAAACATTTATATCACTCCTTAAAATTTATCTTTTATATTTAATATTTTTTTACTCTACAATTATTTTTAACATACAAATATCATAAAATCAATACTTTTTTTAAATTTTTTTATTTTTTTGTTATTATTTCAATTTTGAATTTCTTAAGGTATAAAAAAAATAATCTCCCACTTAACTTATCATAAGTCGGAGAAATTTTTTTTGTTAAATTTTTTTATAATTAACGGTAGTTATTTTTTTACTTTTTAATATTACTATTGTTTATTTCGCTTTTTCTTTATCTAAACTCAATGTTTTTAGATTATAAGCCACGTTCTTTATTACTCTTTTTACAATGTAACCAACACTTCTAACAGTTTTTTTATTATTTTTTTCGAAAAAAACCTTTATCTATTTTTTTGCTCTCAAAAAAATTAATGTACACATCTACAATGTTACTAGCTGTCACAAAAATCGATATCCCAAATTTTTTTCAGAAATCATCGATCTTGTCAATACTCTATTTTTTTGTTTCTTAAGAAATATTCTAATAATAGAAATTCTTTATTTGTTAATTCTATTTCATTTCCTGCTCTTCTAACTTCCCTATTCAATGGATTTAAAGTCAAATCGTAAACTGTCAATAATCCCATATCATCTTCTGTCAATCTTTTATTTAGAACTCTTATTATGGCTCTAACTTTTGCTGAAAGTTCTTCCAAATTGAAATCATTATAAATATAATCATCAATTCCTTTTAACAAAGCTTCTGTCTTAGAAAAATCTATCAGTTTCTTCAATCGCTATCAAGAAATAGCTACGTTTCTTATATTTTTAAAAATATTATCAATTGATTTTTCTAAAAATCTTCCATTGATTCTATATCTAATAAAAGCGATGTCTAAAGATTCTGTTTTCAAATATTCAAGTAGAGATTTTTTTCTGTATCTGCTAATAATACATTAAATCCCAACTCTTTTAATAATCTTCCTACTACTGCTCTTGCTTTTTTTCATTTTTTTGTTGTAAACTAACATCTTCATTATTCTCAAAATCCTTTCGTTATAAATTTGTTCTACTTTTTCTAATTCCGATAATATTTCTGTAATAATATTATTCAGATTCCTTGATGCTACTGAATCATTTGAGATAAAAGGTGTTCCATTATCGCAAGATTCTACTACATTTGAATCTAACGGAACAGAACCTAAAAATTTTGTTCCTGTATCCTCTGCCATTTTCTTGGCACCACCTTTTTTAAATATGTTAACTTCTTTATGGCAACCATCACAAATAAAACCACTCATATTCTCAATAATCCCTAATACTTTTAAATTAATCAACTTAGCAAATTTAACACTTCTCTTTGAATCAAGTAAAGAAACATTTTGAGGTGTCGTTACTATTATTGATTTTGCATTGGGACCTATATTTTGTGCAATTGTCAGTGTTTCGTCTCCAGTTCCTGGGGGCAAATCAACTATTAAAAAGTCTATATCATCCCACTCTATTCCTTCAAGTAATTCCATTATAGCTCCCATTTTTTGTGGACCTCTCCAAATTACAGGATCATCATCAGGTATAAAAAAACTTAATGAAGAAATAGATAAATTTTCAGTTATTTTCAAAGGTTCCGAAATCTTCGGTAACTTAACTCCTTCTTTTCCAAACATGATTGGAATATTTGGGCCATGCAAATCCGCATCTAAAATTCCCACTTTATAGCCTCTTTGTGATAATCCATAAGCTATGTTAGAAGACATAGTCGATTTTCCAACACCGCCTTTACCACTAATTATAGCTATCCTGTGTTTTATCTTAAACATTTTTTCAAGAATCTTTTGTTTTCTTTCTTGCATTTCTTCAGTCATCCTATCTACCTCCTTCATTTAAAATTTAAAAAAATTCGTTTACGAACTTTTTATACATTCTACATCTAAATTAAAAACATAATTTAAAACAAAAAAACAAGTCTTTTTTATTTTTTTACTATAAAAAAATTTTTATTGTAATTTATAATTTTATCTATTCTTTATAGAATTTTTTTCTATACAACTTATTTTTTTGATTATGTTTTTCATTGTTTTTTTATATTTTTTTAATATTGGAAAATATTTATTTTTAACTATAATTTTTAAAAAAATCAAATGTTATATAACTAATGTTATTTATAATATTTGTTTAGAAAAATTTATATAAAATTTATGTTTCAAGTAATTTTTAAAAAAATTAAAAAAATCTTTTCTAAAAAAAACTTTTTCTTATTATCTTAAAATTTACTTTATTTACAAAAAAATCTAAAAAAACTTGAAAATTATTTGACTTAATCTATTTTTTTATTTGTATAATGGAGAAAAAGATATAGAAAATTTAGGAGGATTTAATAATGAAAATTGTAGTTTTTTTGATGCAAAACCTTATGACATTGAATTTTTTTGAGAAATGGAATAAAATTTATGGTGCACAGATCACATATTTTTGAAGAAAAAAATTAAGTTTGAAAAAAATGTAATGCTTACTAAATATCAAGATGTTGTTTGTACATTCGTAAATGATGACTTAAATGAAAAAAAGTAATCAACATTTTTATCTAAAAAAATGGAGTAAGAGCTATCGCAGTTAGAGCTGCTGGTTATAACAATATTGATATGAAAGCTGCTCGTGAAAATAGAGTAACTGTATTCAGAGTACCTGCTTACTCTCCATTTGCCGTTGCTGAACACGCTTTAGCTTTATTGATGACTGTTAACAGAAAAACACATAAAGCATACAACAGAACAAGAGAAGGAAACTTCAGTTTAGCTGGATTAACTGGAATGGACTTACACGGAAAAACTGCTGGAATTATTGGAACAGGAAAAATCGCAAGAATTTTCATTAAAATCTTAAACGGATTAGGAATGAAAGTTATTGCTTATGATAAATTCCCTAACGAACAAGCTGCAAAAGAAGAAAACTTTACTTATATGACAAAAGATGAAGTTTTTGCTAATGCAGATGTAATTTCATTACACTGTCCATTGTTCCCTGAAACAAGACACACAATTAACGAAGAAAGCATCGCAAAAATGAAAGACGGTGTTATTATCATTAACTCAGCTAGAGGTGGATTAGTAGATACTGAAGCTTTAATTAATGGATTAAAAGACAAAAAAATCGGTGGAGCTGGACTTGACGTTTACGAAAATGAAAGAGATTACTTCTTTGAAGATGAATCAGCTAGCGTATTAGAAGATGATACATTAGCAAGATTATTATCTTTCAATAATGTTGTATTAACTTCTCACCAAGCATTCTTAACTAATGAAGCATTAAATAATATTGTTGAAACTACTTTCAATAATATTTTATCTTTCGCTAAAAAAGAAGTTCTTCAAAACGAAATTTGGTATGATGAAGAAAATAATAAAGTTGTGGAAGGTCCAAGAAATAAATAATTTTTTTGATTATTAAAACAGCTTAAATGCTAAAAAAAGAGGGCGTGTTTTTTTCATGTTTAGAAGTTCTATCAAATGAAAAAAATTGAAAGCGCCTTCTTTTGTAATATTATAAAAAAATAAAAAAATAAAAGGAAATGATATGGATTTATTTGAAATAAAAAGTATAGAACAAATTGATGCTGAAATTCATGAAATTAGGGGGCATCTTTGACATCGAAGCTATTAATAAAAAAATATTGAAGAGTTGGAACAAAAAGACGTTTGAGCCTGATTTCTGGAATACTGAAAATAGCCAAGAAATATTAAAAAAATATTAGTGTTAATAAAAAAATGATTGAAGAATATGAAGAATTGAACTCTTCTCTTGATGATTTAAATACAATGGTTGAATTTATTGAAATGGGAGATGATTCTTTTGAATCTGAAATTGGAGAAAAAAACTTCATGAAGTAGAAAAATAAAATTCAAGATTTTTAAAAATAAAATTGTTATTAGATGAAAAATACGATTCTAACAATGCAATCTTAACTATAAATTCTGGGGCTGGAGGAACTGAAGCTTGTGACTGGGCTGAAATGCTTTTACAGATTATATGACCGTTGGGCAAATAAACATGATTTTAAAGTAGAAATTTTAGATAGTTTGACTGGTGAAGAAGCTGGTCTTAAAAGTATTACTCTTAATATTAAGGGAAATTATGCATATGGGTACTTAAAAGGGGAAAAAGGGGTTCATAGACTTGTTAGAATTTCTCCATTTGACTCGAATGCAAGAAGGCATACTTCTTTTGCAGCAATTAATGTTATTCCTGAGATTGAAGATGATGTTGAAGTTAATATTAAGCCTGATGAATTAAAAATTGATACATATCGTGCAAGTGGAGCTGGTGGACAACATGTAAATACAACTGATTCAGCAGTTAGAATTACGCATTTACCTACAAACACAGTTGTTACTTGCCAAAATGAGCGTTCTCAATTGAAAAATCGTGAAACTGCTATGAAAATATTGAAGGCTAGACTTTTTGAATTAGAAATGGAAAAGAGAGCGAAAGAAATGGAAAATCTAAAAGGTGTAGACTCTAAAATCGAATGGGGAAGTCAAATTAGATCATATGTTTTTCAACCTTATAAAATGGTTAAAGACCATAGGACGAAAGCTGAAGAAGGTAATGTAGATAAAGTTATGGATGGAGACATTGACTTGTTTATAAATGAATATTTGAAATATTATAAAAGTTAATTTTTGTTTATAGAGAGTGTCCAGAATTTTTTGTGTAAACTAATAGATAAATCTAGTAAATTCAGTACTTCGCTATTCTATTTACACAAAAAAATTTTTTTACATTCTATTTTTTTAAAATTTACACAACAAAAAAAGGGATAATTTTCAATATGAAGACTATCCCTTTTAAAAAAATTTTTTTCTATTTAATTTTTTTAGCTTTTTAACAAATCTCTTATTTCAGCCAATAATGCTTCTTCTTTTTGAAGGTGCTTCTACAACTGGTTCTTCTTCTTTTTCTTCTGGTTTAATTCTTCTTACTTTGTTAACAGCTTTTTACTATCATGAAAAACAGAAAATGCTATAATCAAGAAATTAACAACATTTTTGAATAAACATTCCATATTTTTATAGTTGCTTTTTCCAATAACTATACTTAAACCTGAAAAAAATCAAGTCCTCCAATAATTAATCCAATAAAAGGCATAATTATATCATCCACCAATGAAGTAACTATTTTTTTCCAAATGCTCCCCAATAATTACCCCAACTGCCAAGTCTAAGACATTTCCTCTAGAAAAAAACTCTTTAAATTCTTTAAACATTTACGATACTCTCCTTCCTGATTTTTTTAAATTTTTTTAAAAGTAATTATTATTTTTTTCTAAAAAAAATATAAATTTCAATAATTTTTTTAAACATAGATTATTATATAATAATGTTTTAAAAAAATCAACATTTTTTTGTATTAAATACAAATTTATTATAAAAATCATCTTTTTATTTTTTTATTATTTTGTATATCTGTAATGTATATTTTTTTCCTTCAAAAATTCAAGATTATTGATAGCAAATGCTGTGAGTATAAACCGTAAATTTTTTTAACATTTTTTTATGTTGGGAAATTACTACAAAATAATATAATTTTTCCTATTCGCTTTTTGATAAAAAAATGTTCTTTTTTTGATTTTTGATTGTTTTGTCACAAAATCTGGATCTTCTAGGACTTTTTCTATTAATTCTAATGACATTTCAGGATGTTTAGGCAATATATGATTTTTCATACTGCTCTTTCTTCATAACTACCTTCTGATGCAATTTAGCGTCAAATTCATACACAGGTATTCGTTTCCCTGTTTTTTTGTGTATCTTAACTTTTCTATTACCAAATTTACCTTCCTCTCAGTTCTTACAATTTTTTATCTTTTTGATAAATCTTCTTGCAACATCTCTTTTTAAATTTATCATCTGCAAAAATCATAAAAACTGCTATCCAAATTAATAAATAAATTATCAAGAATATTAATAGATTCACTACAATGCCCAAACTTCCTAAAAAAATGAGACTTTTACTAATTTTTGAAATCGTGAATGAAAGTAACGAACCTCCTAAAGAAATCACTAATATTGCTATATATTTTTAATACATTAATTCTAACGTATCTTCTTTGTAGCGAAACAAAAAGTATCAAGAAATTAACCATTGCTGCAAATGAAGTTGCAAATGTTAATCCAACATGCCGATATTGTTTATACAATAAAAAAATCTAACAATATATTTGTAAAAAAATTCCTATAAATGATGAAATTACTGGTAATTTTTCTATCTTTATAAACATAGTGACTTCTAGTTAATAAATGTATTGTCGAGAAAAAAACAATAATCCTAATGCATAAAATTGCAATGTTTCTGATGTTAAAGTAACAGCTTTATTTGAAAAAAATGTCCTCTTTTATATACTAAAGTTACAATTTCTCTCGCATATCCAAATAAAATAACCGATGATGGCACTATTAAAAAAATGCTAACATTGCCAATCCTTCTTGAACTACTTTTTCTTACTTTTTTTCGTTTATTTTTTTACAACTGCTCTTGATAAAGTAGGAAAAAAATTACGACCGATAATGAAATTGCAAATACTCCAATTGGTAATAAATATAATCTACTTGCATAATTTAACGCACTAGCTGTTCCCGCTGGAAGCATTGTTGCAAAACGATTATCTACAATTTCATTAATTTGATATCCAAAAAAATTCCTATTAAAGTTGGAACCATTAATACAAACATTTCTTTTTACATACGGATCTTTTTAAATTAAATATGAATTTGTATGTTTTTCATTATTTGAAAAAAACTGTGGCAACATCATTAATAACTGGAATACCCCAGAAAGTAAATATGCTACTCCTAGACCATATATTCCCATTTTTATTTTTTTAATAGTAAAGTTCCTACAATTATAACAAGATTAAACACGATTCCCATTGAAGCTGCAACTGCGAATTTTTTTGTAATTATTTAATAGCGAAGAAACTACTCCAGAAAGTGCAATAAATAAAAAATAAAATGCAACTATCTTTAATAATCCATTCGCTGCTTCAAATCTTTCTGGATCCGCGAAACCTGTTGTAATTTTTAAAATTTGTTTTGAAAACAAAATCATAATAACTGACATCGTTGAAGTAAACGCAATTATTAAATTTAAAAGTGAAAACACAAATTCATCTGTTTTTTCCTTTCCCTTTTCCTCTAATCCACGATTATATATTGGAATAAACACTGTTCCCAATGAACCTTCTCCAAATAATGTTGTAAAGAAATTGGGAATTTTCGTAGCACTGACATACGCATCTGTCATTCCACTCGCTCCAAAAACACTTCCTATTATCATTTCCCTAACCAAACCGAGTATTCTACTCAGCATGTTAATAACCATAACTATAAAACTTGATTTAAACATTGATTTCTTACCTTTCTAAAAATCTATAAAATTGATACTTTTTTTATTGAAAAAAACTATATCCTTGCGGAATTATATCTATATTTCCATTTTTTTAAACATATCCAATACACAAAAAAACATTGTTACAATTCTAGATTTTTGTAAAATTGTTTTTTTAACAATTCATTAAAATTAATTCCATTTTCTTGAAGATTTTTTTATTTTCTAATATTAATTTTTATCTCATTGTATGCATCATTGATAGAAAATTCTTCTTCTAAATTTAATGAAAGTTTTTCTTCTTTTTTTCGTTATTTTTTTCAATAACTGCTTAAAACTTTTTAAATAAATTTTTCCATTGTTAAACTCGAAAATATCATACTCAATTACTGCTTCCGTAACACTTTGAGAACCAGTCCTCGAATATGAAATGTTGTACTCTTTTTTTCATATTTTGAAAATAATTCAGAAATTTCTTTTAAATATTTTTGTACTCTTTAATACGCCTTTCAAGACTTTCAATCTTCTCTAATTTTTTTCTCTTTATTCAAAAATAGAATATGTTTTTTTATTTCCAGCAATTCTGTAGCCATTACCAAAAAAATTCAACCTTTATTTTTCAAATTTTTCATTCTCTTGCTCATGCAAATATTCTAAATATTCATCAATTATTTTTTTGAAATATTTATTTCAGCAATATTCATCTGATTTTTTTCAATCAAATGAATCAACAAATCCAAAAGGCCCCTCAAAATTATCTATTTTTTTACTTGTATCGTAGTATTTTTTTCATCAATTCTTTTTCTCCAAAAATTTTTGAATCTGAGTTAATTTGCTCTTTTTAATTCTGCCACAGAGTTAAACTTAACTTCTTTTTCTTATATTTTTCCAGTATTTGTACCATTATCACTTTTTCCATAAATATCTTCATCAAAATCGAAAAATATGAGCTTCTACACTCAAATTATCCTTATCCACTGTCGGATTTCTTCCAATATTCATCACTCCATGATAAATCCTATTCTCATCATTTTCAATTTGAACATATATTCCATAAACACCAAAACTCGGATAAATCTTATTTTCAAATTTCAAATTTGCTGTTGGAAAACCTATCGTTCTACCTAATTTTTTCCCATGAATAACTTCTCCAATAATAATCAAATTATGACTCAATAATTCTTTTGCCTTCAGTAATTCCGTATTCTTAATATATTGCCTAATTCGAGTACTGCTTATCACTTCATTTTTCACTATCTAAAACTGGCTGTTGAATGTTTAATCCAATTCTATCTTGATAATTTGAAGAAATAATTTTTTTCCTAACGTCTTAATATTCCCTGATTTACCTTTCCCAAAAAGTAAAAATTAAAGCCACAAAAAAATTTCCTTCACATTAAATTTCCTAACTAGAATCTTTTTCAACAAATTCTTCAGGCGTAAAATCTTTTCACATTATCAAATTCCTCTAAATACAGACAATCAATCCCTATTTTTATCAATTAAAAAAAGCCTTCTCAACTGGTGTCGTTATCCGATTTTTCTCTTTTTACTAGGATATTCATTAAATGTATAAACAATTGTCTTATAACCCTTTTCTTTTTGCCTTTTTCTATCGCATTTTTTTCAAGATCATTTTATGACCTCTATGAACGCCATCAAAAATTTCCTAAAACAACGACTGTTCCATTTTCTTTTTAATTCATCTAATAATTTTTGATTCATTCTCAAAATTATGACAATTAATATTCTTATCAAATTTCGATATATCAGACATCATTTCACAATTTTTTTGTAATTATTTTTTTATACCCATTTTATTTCAACTTTCTTTAATAAATTCGCTCAAAACTTTTCCGTTTATCACTTTATAATTTTACATTATTTTTAGAATTCTTTTCAAGCGTTGTTTTTCCTATTTTTTTAATAAATCGAAATAAAATTTACTAAATTTTCTAATAATATAGTTGTTTTTCATTAAATATCTTTTCCTATTACTAAATAACAAAAAAATGACCATTTTATCTAAAAAAACTATTCTTTAAATTATAATATTTTTTTACATAATTTTTAGGCCACTTTTTGCATTTTACTATTTTTAGAAAATTTCAAATTCCAATTCTTTTATTTAATCAATTACTATTCTTTCTCTTTTCAATTACTTTTTGTGCTAAATCTCCCATCAATTCTTCATATCTTACAAGTTTCATTTCAAAATATCCACGACCTTGTGTAATTGCCTTCAATTCATTCGCATATTTGAAAGTTTCAGACATTGGAGCTTCAGCAATAATTTTTTGTTTTGTACCTTTGTGAGCTTCCATTCCTAAAACACGTCCACGTTTTTTATTAATATCCCCCATTATATCCCCAATATATTCTTCTGGAACAATAATTGTAAGTTCCATGATTGGTTCAAGCAATATTGGTTTTGCTTCAAGCATCCCTTTTTTGAAAGCTAAATTTGCTGCAATTTTGAATGCTAATTCAGAAGAATCTACATCATGATAAGAACCATCGTATAAAACAGCCTTTACATTAGTCACTGGATATCCTGCAAGAACTCCTTCTTTTAATGATTCCCTCAATCCTTTTTCAACCGCTGGAATATATGATTTTGGAACACTTCCACCTGTAATTGTTTCTTCAAATACAAAATCTTCATCTACATGTGAAAATTTAATTAGAACATCTCCATATTGTCCATGTCCTCCAGATTGTTTCTTGTATTTTCCTTGAACATCTGAAGTTCCTTTAATTGTTTCCCTGTAAGGCACTTTCAATTCCACAGTTTTTATTGTTATTCCAAATTTTGCCTTCAATTTTTCTATAACTGTTGCACAATGAAGTTCTCCTTGTACTCCAAGAACTGTTTGACTTGTTTCAAGATTTCTATGCCAAGTAAATGACGGATCTTCTTCCATCAAACGATTCAATCCAGTCGACATTTTTTCATCATCATTTTTATTCAATGGCTCTATTGCTACAAATAATTGTGGTTTTGGAAAAGTTATATCTTTTAATGGCACTTCCTTTTCACTAGTCGAAAGTGTATCAGAAGTTTTCGTACTATTGAATTTTGAAAATACAACAATATCTCCTGCAATTCCCTTTTGAACCTCATCCATTTTATTATTCACAAATGTATTAATTTTTCCCAATTTTTTTCCTTCGTTTTTTTCTATTCAAGTTAAAAACTTCCATATCTTGCTTAATTTCGCCAGAATAAATTTTTTTGCATAAGAAACTTTTCCTAAAAAAAGAATCAATTGTTGTTTTAAAAATTTGACATACAAAACTATTTTTTTCAGGCTGTACTTTTTCATTATCATCAGGTGATGGCAAGAAATCCTTCACTACATCAAAAGTTGTATGAAGTCCAATATTTTTCAAAGTTGAACCGCAAATTACTGGAATTACTGAACAATCAAGCACTCCTTGTCTAAGACCACGATGAATTTCAGCTGTTGTAAATTCAACTCCATTAAAATATTTATCCATTAATTCTTCATCAGTTTCTGCAACTGCTTCCAAAAGCATTTCACGTACAGAATTTATTTCATTATCCATATCAGTTGGCATTTCTACTGTTTTACACTCATTTTTACTCTTATCAAACTCTCTTGCAAACATGTCAACTACATTAATATGTCCTCTAAAATTTTCTCCAGTTCCCCAAGGTACATGAAATGGTGCAATCCGTTTCCCATATTTTTCCCTTAATTGTGAAAGAATTTTTTCATAATCAGCCTTTTCATTATCAATTTTATTCACAAAAATTATTCTCGGAATATTTCTGCTATCAGTCAATTCCAAAGCCGTTTCAGTCCCAACTGTCAAATCTGTAGTTCCATCAACAATAATAATCGCCCCATCAACTGCCGCAAGTCCTGATTCAACTTCTCCAAAAAAATCACTATACCCAGGAATATCCACAAAATTATACTTAGCCCCTTGATATTCCACTGAATGAAGACTCAAAGAACTCGTAATTTTAGTATCATTTTCATTCCCCACAATTCGATTAGTAAGCCCTGCTGTAAACTCCAATCCTTCTACCATATTACTCTTTCCAGATCCACTATGTCCTAGAATTCCAATGTTTCTTATGTTGCTGCTGTCATATATTCTCATAACAGTCCCTCCTATATATCTCTACTTTTTTTCTATTTTTCATAAAATTCTATTTTTTTCAATCCCTCATATTAAATTTTTAACTTGAAATTCGAAAAAAAGCAAGTTAATTGAATGCTTTTTTTAATATTTTTTTGATCAGTTAAATTTTAATAATATGATTCTGTCCCTGGTACTTTACCGCTTTCATCTTCTCTTATTTTTATCTCCTTCTGTGTATTTATATTTAATTTTATCTTTTTTTATTTCTAATCTCTTTTAATCTTTCTTCTGATTCACTCATTCCCATTGATAGTGCTTTTTTTGATACCATTTTTCTTGCTTCAGTGTAATTTTCTTCCATTTCATATGTTACGCCTACATGATATGCAGAATTAGCATCGCTAGAAGCATTTATTAAAAAGTATTTTTCTAGCATTCGGATAATCTAATTTATCTAAATATAAATTAGCCAATAAGTATATTGCCTTAAATTCTCCTTTTTTCTACACCTATTTTTTTAATATTTTTTTCAGCTTCATCAAATTTTTTTAAATTTCTATACATATTTCCTAATCCATAATAACCATCTATATCTCCTGATTCTATTACTTTTTTTATATAATTTCTCTGCTTCATCATAGTTTTTCTTAGTTTCATAATATATTGCCATATTATAAATTCCACTTCCTTCTCTCCCTATTTTTTTCCATATTTCTTCTGCTTCTTTATATTTTCTCTTCTTTTCCATAAATAATAGCCAAATTAAATTCAGAATTTTTCATGCCCCTTCTCTTGACTTTTTTTTATACCAATATTCAGATTCTGCAAGTCTATTTTTTTCATCATAAAATAATCCTAGATTGAACATTAATTCTACAACTCCTCTTTCTGCTCCATATTTAGTCCATTTCTCATAATTTGCCTCATCTTTTTTTGTTATAATAGTAATCTGCTAAATATTCTGCTGCTTCTGGTTTATATTTTCACAAGCTTTTTCAAAATACATTTTTCCTATTTCAGGATTAACATCATAATTCAACTAGCTACTGACATCATATTTTTCAAGTTCATCCTGACTCATTTTGTCATTTTATTTTTTTGATATTTCCTGCTGTATTTTTCTGTTTAGTTTCTTCATTTAATTCTTTACTCCTGAAACCACATCCAAATAATATTAGCAAGGTTATCGTCAGTAAAACAATTTTTTTCATTTTTTTCTTCTTTAAGAAATTCTATTATTTCCCTAAACTTCTTAAATACTTCCTGTATTTTCTGAATTTCATTTTTTTCGTTGAATTTGATTCTTTTTGTTGAAATAAATTTTTTTGGAAAATTAGCCGAATATTTTTTTCAGGAAATCTTTTTTTCTATATTTTTTTGTGGATAATAACATTTTTGATTTTTCGTCATATTTTTGTAATTTCAAATGTGTAATTATTTATTTTAGTTTCTCTTTCCACTACAATTCCATTTTTTTATTAAAAAAATTCTCTATGTTCAATTTTATCTCCATCTTTTTTTCTTCATAAATTATTTTTTACTATATTGCTTTTTTTATATTATCTTCGTACTCTATTTCTTCTTTTTAAAAACACCTTTTTTTCATAATTTTCTTCAAAAATTAAATTTTTTTAGTTTCAGAATAGTATTTATACTTTCCATTTACATAATCGTTTTCATATTCTCCTTCCTCCCAAATTTGTCCATTAGGAAAATATTTAAAAATATTTCCCATCTTTTTAAGTCATTTTTTTCATAAAAATATTCTTCAAAAAAATAGCGCCTTCTTCATTTTTCTTTTTTTATACTTAAATCCATTAAGATTAGTATCTTTAAAATAATATTCAATATATTTACCATTTTTTTACCATTTTTCATAAAATATTTCGAGGAAATTTCTCCAGTTTTTTTATAATATTTCCTCCATTCTCCATTTGGTAAATCATTTATAAAATTTGCTTGTAATTCTAACTTTCCATCTTCATAATATTTTTTTCTAGTAACCCTTGCTTCTTATTATTTACAAATTTTTATAGAGTATTCCGTATTTCCATTTTTCATAATAAGAATAAGCATTCTCCATAATCTTATCATTTACGTAGTAAGTTTCAGTTTTTTTATTCCCGCTTTCATAATATTCAAACCATGTTCCCTCTTTTTAATCCTTCACGACAAAAATCCTTTTTATTTGCATTTTTTTCCGTTTTTTTATGAAAAAAACTATATAATCTCCATGATATTCTCCATTTTTTTATAATAGATTTCAGCATATTTTTTTCACCTGTTTCATAAAATTGTTGATACAAATCTTTTACTTTATTATTTTTCAAAAATTTTTCTATACATTTTAAATTTCCATTATTATAATATGTTTTTCCAAATTCCAGTCTTCATCCCAAAACTAATATTTCCTTCAGAATGAATTTTTCCCATCTTCATATTCTAAAATTAACTTTCCATTGTATATTTCTCCTTCTTTATCAATTAAAATCATTTGTCCATGCATTTTTTTATATCAAAAAAATTTCTTCAATTTTTTTGATTATGCTTAACTCTTTTTTATTTTTTTCTAAATGTTCTGTTTTTCATTGTTTTTCCCTTCTTTCTTAGATAAAACTTCAAAAAGCCTTATCATACCATTTCTTTACTTTTTTTCATTAAATTCTTCATCTTCAACAGGCGGAACAATATATATCCCTATCTATAAAATCATCAAAATTATTTCCAAATAAATTCCATTCCCAAACTATTTCCTTTTTTTAGAATTTCTTCTACTTGAAAAACTCCAGACTTCCTTTGTACTTTTTTTGATATAAATATATATCCTCCATCTGTTACTTGTATTGGAAATAAATCGTCTGTCATTTCGTATTTTTATTTCATCATCTCTATTATCACTTGTTTCATGGTTGTATTCGTCCATTTCCATTAATATGTTTTTTCCTCTCTCTACTTCTTCATCTTGTAAAGTAAGATACCCTACATATTCATCAAATTTATCTTTCTCTTTTCTTATTCGACAATATCCTTCATCTGTAAACGATATTTTTTTCATATTCCTTAAATAAATTTCTATATTTTTTTATTTCGTATGTTTCAAAAAAATTCTTCTGTAAAATATTTACTATTTCTTTCTGTCCTTTTTTTATCGTATTTTTCCTTGTCAATAATTACTTCTAAATGTTCTTTCTCTTTAGGTTTATCTTCCACATAATACAATTCATCAATAAATTTATCAAAATTATCTGATAATTCTGCCCCAGTCCCAATCTAAAATACCCTCTTCATCTATATGCTGATAAAATGCCCATACAACACCTTCTGTATCAATAAATAGATATTCCTTATCACTTATATAAATTGCAAAACTATTTTTCAGATAGTTCATATTCAATTTTATCAGTTGAACTTTCACCATATTTTTTTCCCAATGCAGTTCTTCATCCATCCTTCTTAAAAAAATGTTTTTCCATTTTCAAAAATTTTATCACTAAATTCAATTTTTATAGAGACTGTATTCTTTCGCAAATTTATCATTTTTTTCTTTTTACAATAAACTGTTCCATCTTCTGATTTAAAAGTATATTTCTTCATATTTTTTTCTATTAATTCCCTATATTTTTGTTATTCTACATTTTTTTAAAAAATTCTTTCGTAAAATATTTGCTTTCTTTTATTCTTTCTTTTTGATTTTGTATAATCTATTATTTTTTTCTAAATGTTCCATTTTTCATTGTTTTTTTCCCTTCTATCATTTCAACAAAATCATGATAAAATTTATCTACCTTCTCATTAAATTCTTCTTCATTTTCATCTGGTATGCAATATAACTTATCTATAAACTCATCAAAAGTATCAGCCAACTTTTTTTCCATTCCCATCTATCCTCTTCTTCCATAAAATGTAAAAACCACACTTCCTTTGTATCTTTTTGAAATAAATAAATGTCTTTCAAAAAAACTCCATCCAGTAATGAAACAAAAATTATCCGTTAAATAATAGTCCACTTCCGTAGTTTCACTATTTTTCTTTTTTAGTGAATGGCTATATTCATCAGATTCCATTAATATGTTAAACTCTTTTTCCACTATTTCATTTGATAAATAAAAATTCAATTAAATATAAATCTTTATTTACATCTTTTTTTCTTCTCCTACTTGAATATATGTATCATAATTAAATGATATATATTCGTATTCCTCAATAAATCTCTATATTTTTGTTATTCCACATTTTTTTCAAAAAAATTCTTCTGTAAAATATTTGCTTTTTCTCTGTTCTTTTTTTCACTATCTTCATAATTTATTATTTCTCTTAAATGATGTTCTCTTGTCATTTTTATTTTTCCTTCTTTCTTAGATAAAACTTCAAAAGCCTTGTCATACCATTTCTTTACTTTTTTTCATTAAATTCTTCATCTTCAACAGGCGGAACAATATATATTCTATCTATAAAATCATCAAAAATTATTTCCAAGTAAATTCCATTCCCAAACTATTTTCTTTTTTTAGAATTTCTTCTACTTGAAAAAAACTCCAGACTTCCTTTGTACTTTTTTTGATATAAATATATATCCTCCATCTGTTACTTTTTATTGAAACAAATCATCTGTCATTTCGTATTTTATTTCATCATCTCTATTATCACTCGTTTCATGGTTGTATTCGTCCATTTCCATTAATGCGTTTTTCCCTCTCAACTTCTTCATCTTGTAAAAGTAAGACGCCATACAAATACATCAAATTTATCTCTCTCTTTTCTTATTTGACAATATCCATCATCTGTAAACCATATTTCTTCATATTCTTCAAATAAATTTCTATATTTTTTTATTTCGTATGTTTCAAAAAAAATTCTTCTGTAAAATATTTACTATTTCTTTCTGTCCTTTTTGTTGTATTTTTCCTTGTCAATAATTACTTCTAAATGTTCTTTCACTTTAGGTTTATCTTCCACATAATACAATTCATCCATAAATTTATCAAAAATTATCTGATAATTTTGCCCAGTCTCAAGCTAATTCATTTTCTTCATCTATATGTTCAAAAAAATGTCCAAACTGTTTTTATCATTATCTATAAACATATATTCATTTTTTTCCTATATAAATTGTTTCATTATTTTCGAGACAATCATATTCTATTTCTCTATCTGTATTTTTCTCCATATTTAAATATATGATTTTTCTTCATCCAGTTCTTTTTAAAAAAATTCTTTCCCTGCTTCTATTATTGCGTCACTGAATTCAAATTTGTATAGACTATATTCCTTTACAAATTTATCATCACTGTTTCTTTTTGCAGTAAACTGTTCCATCCTGTGATTTGAAATATTTTTTTCATATTTTTTTCTATTAATTCTTTATATTTTTTTAATTCCATATTTTTTTCAAAAAAACTCTTCTGTAAAAGTATTTACTTTTCTCTACTCTTTCTTTTTGATTTTTGTATAATCTATTATTTTTTTCTAAATATTCTGTTTTCATTATTTTTTTCCCTTTCTTTTTTTGTTGATTTTTTTAGATTTTTTTGTGAGATACCATTTCTTTTTTTCTTTTTTTAAAATCTCTTAACATTTTACTTCCTTACTATTTATTAAATTTGCTCTGATATTCCTCCATTTCTTTAAACAGTTCTTCCTGTTTTTTTATCTTCAAGAACCTTACCTAAATATTTATAACAATAATATTCGTGACGTTTCATAGGAGTATACGCACTTCCAAACCATTTTGTATAATCAAAATTTATTGTTAATTTCATATCTTCATTAACACTTACTACAATCGTTTGCCATAATTTTTAGTTCGTTATCTATAAACATTTCTTTCAAATCATAAACTGTATCAAATAGTAAACTTGACTTTTTTTCTAAATTCATCTTTTTGGAATATTATATTTTTTTCAGGAATATCTAAAGAATATATGTATTCATTTTTATTCACATCTTCATCAAAAATAAAAATATACACCTCCTCCACTTGAATCATCTGCCAGTTCTCCAAATAAATAAAAAAAGTATTCCATATTACAGGTATCATTTCATTCACTTGCTTAGCTATACTTTTTAAAATATTCATCCATTCTATTTGTTAATTTTTTTCATCCATTTACTTTCCACCTCTCCTGTTCATTATTTCTCCTGTAAATACTTTAAAATATTAATTTTATTACTTATATTTATCCATCATTAACGATTTATTTTCTTTTCATCTAAATATTTTTTTACCATTTTTTCACTTCTTAATTCTAGTATATAAGATTATTTATTAAAGGCTAACTTCATAAATATTTGAATAAAATTAAATTCTGTTTCTTCAATAATTACTTCTAAATTTGATACGTCCAAATAATAAATTTTATCTTCAAATTTTTCCGTTATTTTTTTCTTAAAACAATAAACTCCTCCACATTGATCATCACTTACTGGAAAAAAACCTTTCTCAAAAAAATATTTTTCATAATTAAGTACATAAAAAGCACTTTTCTCACATACAGAGAATATTTCTGCAAATGCAAATGTTCCACCACCGAATTTCATTTGAAACTCAATAAAAAGACTCAGGTAGTTTTTCCTGATAAAATTTTTCTCAATATTATTTATATCTTCTATTGTGGCTTTTAGGTTCATTGTCTCTAAATAAAAAAATAAATTTGGCTTTACTTTCATTTCATTTTCTAAAAAAATTTATAAATCCTTTTTATTTTCATGTTGTTTCCCTATTTATCATATATTAAGTTAGGGTATATTTATTCTACTCCTTGTTCTCTTGCACGATATCACCAATGTGATTCTCTGTCTGCTTTTCTCATCTCTAATTATTCCAGCCGTCCCATTAAATAAACAATCACCTATATATATGTAAATGTTTTTTTCCTTTCTGTAAATTTTCTATTTTCTTGCACCTACTGGTATTATCGGAACAAAACAGTAACAGTTCTTCATATAATTCTAAGGCTTCTCTGTACACTTTTTAACTCAAATTTTTTTCTCCAAAAAAATCTTTTTATTACCTATAAGTTCAAAAAAAGTTCAAAAAAATTATCCATTCCTTCCCATATGGCATTCTCATTTAAAGTTTTATATTTTATTATTCCTATGAATTCATTTTCTTCCCAAGTTATTACATCTGCAAAAGCTATTATAAATATTGGTATTGCTACATTTCCTCTAAAATAAGTTTTTCTCTACCAGCTCTTTGGGTACTAAGTTTCTATCTTTTTCTATAACTTCTTTCGGCATTTCTTTTTCTTTTTTTAAATCTCTTAACATTTTATTTCCTCACTACTTATTAAATTTACTCTGATATTCCTCCATTTCCTTGAATAATTTTTTTCTTCTTCCTTATCTTCAGGCATTTTTCCCCAAATACTTGTACTCAAAAATAGTTCATCAATGGTGTTGGAGTATATGGACTACTTAACCAGTCTGCATAGTCATAATCCATTTTTCAATGATCTTTTTTTCATCTACTATTATCGTTATCGCTTTGCCAAGGTTCTTGTTCGCAATCTATAAATAATTGTTTTAAATCTACAGATAATTCATATAATTTATCGTATTTTTTTCATCATATTCATCTTCATTTTATGTTATATATTTCAGGTATATCATGCGAATAATTTAATTTTTTTATCTTTTTTCTGTATTAAAGAAAAAAATATACTCCCCCACTAAAAATCATCATTTATATCTGCATGAAAATAAAATTCCTCCCAAGTATCTGGTATTGTATTGCTTACCTGTTGTGCTATCGCTCTTATTAACTCATTTTGTTTTTTTCTAAAAAAATTCTTCTTGCCATTCTTTTTTTCATAATTTGTCTCCTCCTACAAACACTTTAAAAAAATTAATTTTATCACTTATATTTATCCATTATCCACTTATTCTTAATATAATTTTTCTTTTTATTTTTTTCAGTATTTCCTTTATCAAAAAAATCTTTTTATTACTTCACAAACAAATTCTTTATCTTCCGTAAACATACTTAAAGGAACTTTATGCAAATTATTATCTATTAAATCTAGATAATTTGAATAATATGTCAATGCTATCGGTGCATTTGGGTTTATATAACAATAATATTCATAATCTTCTTTCTCATCTTCATCAAATACTTCCAAAGAAATTTTTTTCCATTTAGTATTTTTTTATGCTTAAACTTTTTAGATATATATTGATTATTTTTCTATTACATCAATCAAATCTAACCCTGTGCCTTGTGAAACATATTTAAATTTTAGTGACTTTTTTTATATTTTTGTTTCAAACATTTCTAATGTTTCTTCTAAATGTATTTTTATTGCCATTTATTTGTCTTATATGATAATCATTTTTGTTTCTGTATTCCTATTCTATATTTCATCCTTTTTTTATAATTATTTCATCTTTCATATTTAAATCTCTCCATTGTACAATTTCTCAAAATCCAGATTCTTCATCCATCCTGTCTTTGTCATTTCCCCATCCTCACTTATCCAGTTTCCTTCCTCGTCCAACAAATGCTTAATCAAATAGTATTTTGTTGCATAGGCTTTCTCCATCCATTCCATATTATCATCAAAGTATGTCAAGGTATATTCTGCTTTCCCATCTTTTGAAATTATAGTTTCTTCAAGAAGTTCTCCGTCAGGTATATCCTCTTCTGGAAGGTTGTACAGCATTTCCTCCACTTTCTTCAACTCCATCTTTTCTCTGAAGTCCCATTTCATATCATCTGTTTTTTTGCTTATAAATTCATCTAGTGTTTCAGTCATCACTATTTTCCTTGAACCATCTTCCAGCTCTATGTTTTCATAGCAGTTATCATATTCAGACAGTTTCCTTTGAGACAAGTATCTATAGTAGTCATGCCCTATCCACATTTTCCAGTATACTCCTATCGGAAGTCCATTAATCATTTTAGTATGTCCAGGATTTTTACTTGTATCTATTTTAAGTTCATTACCTATTTTTACAACCCTGTCTTCTATTAATTTCCCTCCAGCTTCCTCAAAGCCTTCTATATCCTCTTCGTTTTCTAAATATCTATACGTATCGTCTTCCAAAAATCCAATATCTGCTTGAATTTTTTTGGAATAAATTAGATATAAAATTATCAATTTCTTCTTTATTTTTCCATATATACTTCTTTATTCATTGAAATATACATTCTATTTGGATTATATGATATCGACGGATCTAATAAACTTTTTCCATTTATAAAAAAATCGTATGATATTTATTTTTTTATATTTTTTTCATCTGATATTTACTCAAAAAAATTTTTTTCATTAAACTTTTTTTATTATAATCCTTATTCGTAAATGAAGCAATTATACTCATCTTAGCTGGCTTCACATAATTTAAAAAAATTTATAAAAATCCTATAATTTCTTTATAATTATCATTTTTTACTATATAACTCTATAGTTATTTTTCTCCATCATTTTCATCTCCTTTTAAAATTCACTTTCTATCATTTTTTTATATTTTTACTATACCATTACATCTCTAGTTGATTTTTTTAGCGATTGATTCAGTAATTCCGCTTGATGATAAGAGGTTACTGTTTAATGAAGCTTCTGGAAGTTCATCTCCTGTTTTTGGGTAAAAATTCTCTTAGAAGATAATTTTTCCATTCAGTTCTCTTCCTATAATTTGTTCTAGTGACCACCTTTCTCAGAGTTTAGACTCTATCAAATTCTTTAATTCAGAAGTAATTTTTGTAATTTTCTTTTAGCAAAAACCTCTAGTTTATTTCTTTCATTTATGGTAAAATGTTTTATCTTCTAATTTTTTTCTAATAGTTCATTTTTTATTAATTATTGTAATTTCATCATTTATGTATTCTATTTCAAGGGGTGAAAATAACGTTTTTACCTCATTAATAAAATATCGATAAAAAGTATATTGATGAAAATTTAAAAATTTTTCAGAATTTGTTTTTATCTATTTATATTTTTTTATTTTTCTACTTGAGATTGAATCAATTCAAATTTTGAATATTGTTCTAAAAATTTTTTTGTTGTTCTTTCTCTTTTTCATAATAAATTTTCATGTTATAATTATATAAATTTCTTTTTCATTACAAAATTACCTTTCTTAAACTTAATATTTATCTTTTTAATTCATTATACTTTTTTTAATGCTTTTTTTGATTTCCTAATTCAGCAAATTTTTTTATACCATTCTTTTGCTTCGTTATACATATCTCTATCTTCGTACATTAAGCCTATATTTAATACTGCATCTTCATCCCCATTTTTCAGCTGCTTTTTAAAAAAACATTTTTTTATTGCTAATTCATATCTTTTTTTGAGAATCATATATAACACCTAAATCATTCATTGCTTCTATCGAACCTTTATCTGCAGATCTTTTTATACCATTTTTTTCAGCTTCTTTCAAATTTCCCTTTTTAAAATAATGACTTGCTAAATTATTAAGAGTTCTTATATTTTTCATCTTTTTTTCCAATGCTTTTTTTATACCAAAAATAACATTTCTTTTTTTCCTGATTATTTTTCACTATAATATACTCCTAAATTATTCATTGCTTCCATAGAACCCTTTTTCTGCTGCTTTTTTTATACCATTCTAACATCTTGTCTTTTTTTGTCCCTCTAAGTCATAATAATTTCCCAAATTAGTCATTACTATAGCTGAATTTTTTTCCATCTTTTTTTCTATTACTTTGGTATACCATTTTAGCATTTTTTTCAGTATTTCCTCTTTTTTTGATATAGTCCTCCTAAATTAAACATCGCCGTTTCATTTTTCTTTTTTTCTGCCGCTTTTTAATAAATATTTTTTTCATAATTTATTTCATCTTTATTATTATCATAATAATCTGCTAAATACAAAGTAGCTTCTGATGTATATTCCTCAAGATTCTCCCATATTTTTTTGCTGTTTCTTCATCTCCATTTTTTTATAAATTTTCTTGCTTTTTTTCTAATAATTTAGCTATATTTTTCTTTTTGTGGGTTCTTTTTTTATTAATTTTTATTTCATTTATTATCATCATTTTATTTTTCTTCTTTTTTTGTGTATTACAGGAAGAAATTAATAATAATGGTAATATCAATAACAATTGTAATTTTTTTCAACTTTTTAACCTCCTTACTCGTCTTCAGGATATTCCTGATTAATAGAAAAAAATATGGTTTTTTTGAAAATTCATTTATATCTTTATAATACATTTTCTCTATTGAATTTAAATATAATGAATCTGTTGTATAATTATGAACCGAAACAACAGTATTGGTAACATTAAGTGACCCCGAATGTATATAAGGAGTTATTTTTTTACATTTTCATTAAGTACTCTAATTTATCTGAATCATCAAGTACAAAATAATATAAATCATTTAATACAGATGAACAAAATATAATTCTTACCTTGTTTTTTTGATGAATTTTTCTTCTACACATATTTTTTTGGTTTTTCTTTACTTCCAGAATGACATGCCATTATAACAAAAATTTCTATTTCCAATTTTTTTGATTTATCTTTAATTTCATAAATTTCATTTTTTTAAACATTTAAATCGTTTAATTTCTTTTTATTGTTTCCATAATAAACTCCATTCCTGATTAATTATAAGGTAAAATGGCTAGTAATGCTGCATACTGTATATCTGAATCATTATAATATAACCCTTTCTCTGTTATTATTTTTTTCTTTCATTTCTTTAGCTTTTTTTGAACATCATTATTTTTTTGATAATATGCTATCATCCCAAGTATAGCTTCCGCATTTTTTTATTAGTGCCTTTTTAAAAAAATAATTCTTTAGCTTCTTTATCATTCCCTTCTTTCATTTCTAACGTTCCTAATGAAACTAATGATTGTGAATCACCTAAATCAATCCCTATTTGATACCATTTTTTTAGCTTCTATAAAATTATTATATGCTTCATAAATATTGCCTATTTTTGTATGCTGCAATTCCTATTTTTTTCCTTTTTTTCACAAGCTATTTTTATAATATTTTAATGCTTCTGTCTCTTTATTTAACTCACTATACATATTACCTAAAAAAATAATTCCTTCAAAACCATATTCTAAACTTTTTTTCATACTCTCTTTTAGCTTCTTCATATTTTTTTATTCTTATTAAACTATCCGCATTATTAATTGATTCAAATAATCTATTTTTGTCTTTTTGTCTCCTAACATCAAACCTATTTTTAAAGCATCATTTCATCGGATATTTGATTCATTTCTTTTTCCAAGCATTTTTGTTTTTTCAATTCATAAATTTTTTTCTTTATTACCTTCTTTATAATAAATGGTCATTAAATAATAAAATCCTTCAGCTTCGTTTCCATTTTCAACTTTCAATAAAAAAATCTTTTTAGCTTCTATTTCATTATTTTTCACTTATTAATAATTTTTGCTAATTCTATACTTGATTTTTTTGATTTCCTTTTTTTCACTTCCTTTTTAAATACCATTCTTTCGCTAAATTAAAGTTCCCTTTTCTATAAGCTATATTCCCTAATGTATAAGCAACTTCAAAAATTCCATTATTGTATGCTTTCTTATATCTTCTCTCACCTTCTTCTTTATCTATAAATTTATAATATATATTTGCTATACTTACGTCTGCCATATTACTATCATAATCTCTAGCTTTTTCATAATACTCTAGCGCTTTTTTTATAATTCTTTTTCTTTATTTCCTCATCTCCCAAATTTGACAATTCAATATTTTTTTGTAATCACTGCTCCTTTCATTATTCTTTACTTCTGCTTCGGGTAAAGAACATTTTTTTATAGCTATATTTAATGTTGCTATAAGCAAAAGTATTAGTAAATATTTCATATAAAGGTTCCTTATTTTCCATAAATTCATAATTTTCTCTCTCACTTTCTAATTATTTATTTTCATAAATTGTGCTTATCCAATCCTTTATATACGAATCTATAAACCTGTACACCCTTTCTTTTTAAATCTGTATCAAAATCTTTTATCCTTTCGACAAACCTGCTTACTGGAAATACACTGCCTTTATACAGAGTTCTTTCTGTTCTTGAACCTAGCCAGTTTCGTGTTTCATCAAATTTTTTATCGTCTTCTTTTTTAGTAATCTGTTCTTGTGTCAATTTTTGGTTTTTGTGTCTTCAGCTTGAATAGAAGTTTCTATACTTTTTTTGATTTTAAAGTTTCATTTTTAACAATTTTCACTTCTTTAGCACCCTCTTTATTGTTAAATGTTTCTTTTGATGAATTTTTCTAAATCATCTTTATATATTATTTCTGTCTCAATATTTGTTACTTTTTTTATCATCTTCATATTTTTATTGAATACTTTATATTTTTTTCATCATACATTGTCTGCATTCCATTAAGTTTTTCCATCTTTATAATTTAATTCTTGTTCCACTTTACCATTTTCATAATAATATACTGATGTTCCGTCAAGTTTATCATTCCTAAAAATTCACTCTTGCAATTAAATTTCCATTTTCACTGTATTCTAATATTTCTCCTTCCAATTTCCCATCTTTATAGTTAGATATTTTTTTGAAGTTTTTCCATCTTTATAATAATCCTTTTTTTAATCCATCAGCAACTCCATCTATAGTCATACCAATTAACATTAAATTTCCATTTTTTTATAATAGCCTTTAATTTCTCCATTTTCTTTATTATTTTTTTATATGGTATTATCATTTCAATCTGACCATTTTCATAATAAATTTTTCATTTCCCCATCAAGTTTTTCCATCTACATATTTACTTTCTTTTTGCTAATTGACCCGTTTCATAGTAATCTTTAGCTTCTCCATTATTTAAATTATCTTTCATTTTTTTCAACACTTTCCAAGTTTCCATTTTTTTATAATAAAAATTTTTTTATTCCTTCTTCTTTTCCATTTATAAACAGGGTTTCGTTCTTGAGTTCTCCTGTTTCATAATAAAACTTAGTTATTCCTTCTTCCTTTCCATTTCTCATATTATATATAGCATTTATATTCCCATTTTCATAATACTGTATTGTTTCTCCTTCATCTACACCATTTACATATCTATTTTTTTATCTTTAAATTTCCATTTTCATAATATTCCTTCCACTCTCCAGTTCTCATATCATCTAAAAAAATTTCCATCTATTTCAATTTGACCATTCTTAAAATATTCATAATATTTATCTTGTCTTAGTCCTGATAAAAAGTTTTTCTTTTATTTTAAGTTCTCCAGTTTTTATAATAAGTTTTCCATTCTCCAATTTTTTTAATCCTTTTTTATTTCTCCTCTGAATGGATATTACCATTATCATATTGTAACTCCAATTTACCCTCAAATTCTTTTTCCTTCATCAAATAAAACTCTTTTTCCCATAAAGTTTTTTTAATTTGAAAATTTTTCTTTATCGGAGATTTATAATTTATTTTTACTTTCATTTCATTTTTCACTTCCTTTAAATTCAATATTTTTTTCAAAAAAAGTAACTACATCTCTATGTGTCAATTCTGAGCCATTATCAAATTTCATATTATCTATTTTTATTTTTGTTTAATGTATCTTATAACTTTTTCTAATATTTCTTTTTTTCTCATAATCAGCAATATTTTTGTAGCATAATTTCAGTATCAAATTTATTTATTCTTTCTCCATTTTTTTATTATTTTTTTAAACATTTTTAACACATCGTTATATTCTGTTCTTCTGTAATATCCTTTTTTTAATTTTTTTCTATATCCAGATTTTTCTATTTTTTTCCAATAGTTTCTCCTAAAAAAATCTTCTTACTTTTTTTCATTTTCTACTAAATCATATTCTTCTACTTTATAAAAATTTAGCATATTTTTTTCTATTGATCTTCCTTTTTTTATCGAAGTATCTAATTTCATAGTATTTTTTTATCTACAAAAAAATGCTTCAAATATTTCTTCATCTGAAGATATTTCCTTTTTTTCTCAAATTCTTCTATTTTTTTCTGTAATGCTATTTAAATTTAACTTTTTTTCCTAAAAATTCCATTTTATATCATCTGTTTTATCGTTAATAAATTCCTCTAAAGTTTTTTGTCATTATTATTTTTCTGGATATTATTTCCTATTTCAATATTTTTGATAACAATCTTTAAATTCAACAAGAGTTTCCTTTGGTATCCAATTATAATAATTATTTCCTAACCACATTTTTCCAAGCTACTCCTACTGGAATTTCTTTTTACATATGTAATATATCCTGCATTTTTTTCTGACATCAATTTTTTTCTCCATTAATTTCTAAAATTTTATCTTTTTGAAATAGTTATACCTTTCTTTTTTTAATTTTTTTCAATATTTTTCTATTCTCTGATTTCTAAAATACTTGAGTTCATTTTAAAAAAATACAATCAACTTTTTGTTTCCTGAGCATAATCATCAAAAAGAATCTATTTTTTTCTGATTTTTTTCATAATTTTCATATGATAAATATAATATGTAAAGATTTTTTTCAATAGATAACTCTTCCAAACTATTACTACAAATTTCAATTGAAATTTCATTTTTTTGCATCTTTATATTCTTTTTTTACTAATTTCATAAAAAAATTCTTCTTTATTTGTTAATACTATTTCTTCATTATCAAAATACCTATTTATAGTAGCATTTTTCTATTTCTTTAAAAAGAAATTTACAATTTTCTTTATATTTTCTACATTATTTTTTTATAATATTTTAATATTACAATTATTTTTTTCATATTTTTTTAATTTCCTTTCTTAATTTAATAGATAACTTTATTTAATTCTATTGATTTTTAAATTAATATTTTTTTATCTGATAAACTTTCCATTATATCATCTAAATCTATCTGTTTAATCATATTATTATATTTCTCGGGAATATTTACTATTAATTCTCTACTTGCATTAGGAATTATTCCATTTTGAATTTTTTTAAATCTGGAAATTTTTTTGAGACATTTTCTTAATTTGTTCTGGACTAAATTTTTACTTTTGCATTTCCTAATTCTGTTGCTCGTGTCTTTATTGCAGAAGTTAATTTCTTTACAGTATTATAACTTTTTTTCTCCTACGTTTATTGTCTTATAACTAACAACAGAAGAAATTACTTCTCCTGAAACATCTTTTTTTATTTTTTTATAAAATCAATTCCTTCAAAACTTTCAGATAAAAAAAGCAATACTGATTAGTTCTCCTTTATGAAATTGATTGTACTGATTAACAAATTCTTCTAAATAAATACCTCTTGGAGAAGGTGCCAAATCCCATGCTTTATCTAAAAAAATGCTTTAGCTTCTTTTTTTGCTATATTTTTCCATCTTGAAATATATTTTTCTAACAAGTATTTTTTTAGCTGTTTCTCTATGTTTAGCATTTTTCTTTCCAAAAAGGAAATATTTCTTTTTTTATAGATAATTTTTTTAATTTTTTTAGAACATTCTCCCTCATTATGAGTTAAAAACATCATCTTCTGTTATAAAAAAATGTATGAGATCCTTCAATTTCTAAATTATATACTTCAGTTTCAAAATAATATTCTTCTGTTATATTTTCTATTAATTCTTCACCATCTAAAGTTATTAAAAATATCTCCTTTTTCATCTACTAGAAGTTGAGCTATTGTGTCATCTCTACTTTGAGAAACTACATAACCGCCTCTCAAATGATAAAGTCTTGTATTCCCAACATTTCCATATAAAAATGAATTATAATTACTTATTACAACTAAAAAGGGAAGTATGCATTAATGAATATTTTTCAGTTTCCTCCTGTTTTTTTCTTTCACTTTTTAAATTTGCATATTCCATTATCTCTTTAATCACATCTGGATTAAAACGTGGACGTAGCATAAAATATTCTATTGCAGAACTTACTGCCAATTTTGCAGCCACATCAGCTCCAGCTTCTTCATCATACCCATCAGCCGCCACCCATATCGCATAATTATCTAGCTGAATGTATCCAAAATAATCATTATTTTTTTCCCTTTAGTTCCAGCTTCGCTAAAAAAATCTCGTTTCAAACTTTGCTTCTTCTTTTTCTCATTAAGCTCTCCTACTAATATTATTTAAAAAAACAATATTAAAAATTTCTCTGTATACAATAATTAATTTAAAGTAATTCATTAAATACTCAGGTATACCCTTGAATTTCAATATTGTTCTTTATTACAAATTTATCTTATCTGTATGTATTTTTTTATTCTTCTTTTTGCTTTTTCTTTTTCCCAATCAAAATTATCACCACATAATCCAATGAAAACAAATTTACTTTCACCTATCTCTAAAGTGTTAAAACTTCTTAATTCTCTAGTATTATAAACCGCATCATTTCCTACATAAATTAATCCATTTGAATCACCTGGAGTGATAAAAAATTTCCTATTTTTGGGATTATAACTAATTGAACAATGATTTTTTCTTGATATATTCATATCTCCTTCAATTCTAATATCCATACCTTCTCCACGTCCCAAAAAGTTTCTTTCTGATACTATTCTAAAATCTTTCCCTTTTTCTGATCCTGCAATACAAACTAACCAGCCTACTACTGGATCTACTTTACTGTCTTTTGCCCAGTATGCTGTAGTTCTGTCATCATCGTCTAGTTCCTCAACTAAATTAACTTTTTTCTCCTTAATCTCAGGTTTCAATCCTTCCGATTTACAATACGGACAATTCTCCCCATATCTTGATACATCATACATGTGTCCATTTTTACATCTGTCTAAATTCATTTTTTTATCCTCCTAATATTTTTTTATATTTCTTTTTAATTTAATTTCTTGAATATTATTAAATACTCCCTTTATTCCGCCTACTATTCTTAAATTAGCCTGACTTATTCTGCCTGTTTTTTTAAATTTAATTCTATTATTCCACTACCCTCTAAAAAAATAAATTTTTCTCTTTGATAGTCTATTCCTAAAGTTTCAAATACTTCCATAGCCTTTATCTCAGGAACATTATATTCATCTAAACTTACATTTATCTCAATAAAATTACTATTTTTGATTACTTTTTAGCTTGTTTATATTCTAAAATAATTGGCATATTAAAATCTAATATAAAATTTTTCTTTTAATTTTTTTACTACTGCATTTTTCCCTTAAATAATAACCTCCAAAAAAATACATCGTATATTAAGGGCTGCGTTACAAATTCCAATAATCTACTGTCCTCTTCAATTTTTTTAGAGTAATCTCATTTTTTTCATATTTGCTAATAATTCAGATTCACTGACTACTTTTTTTCTGGAAACAACTTTTCTCTATTATCTTCCCATTTTTTTCAAAAATATGTTCTTTATTTGATACTTTTAATGCTTCTCCATATTTATCTGTATGTATTTCTATTTCCTCAGTTAAAAAAATATAGACTTAATGCTAGTTTTTTTGAAGAGGTTTAAACTCATTTACTGCTACCCTTGTATCTATAATATCGATAAATACATTATACTCCATATCAGGCAATTCTTTAACACTTTGTTCAATTATATTTTTTTAACTGCATCTTTTCTTCATCATCATACATTTTTTTATTCTTGAAGTTGATAAAATTTCATATTTTTTTATCAAAAATTTCTTATTTTTCCCTATCATATTCCCTCCATTCCCTAAAAATTTTTCTTCACTTACTAATTCATCTTCATGAAACTTTTTGCTTTAATATTAAATTTCCTAGTTCATCATAGTATTCGGCTATTCCTTCCAGTTTATCATTCAGGTATCTTTCTATACTTTCGACTGTCTTTCCACCATCATTATATGAAATTTTTTTCTCCATTTTTTTCTTACCGTTTATATAATCAACTTTTTTTGAAATTAAATTTCCTCCATAATCAAAATATGTAACTATTTTTCCCATTTAATTCCCCATCTTTCATAAATCCTGACTGCTTAATTCTACCATTTGGATAGTAATCCGTATATTCTCCATTTAATTTATTATTTTCATACCTTTCTATGCTTTCAGGAGTTCCATCTTCATAATATCTTTTCACTATTCCTTCCAGCTTACCATTTTCCCAATTAAATTCACCCTCAATGTTCTTATTTCTATAATAAAAAATTTGATAGCCATTTAATTTGTTTTTGCTCCATTGCTCTTGTGCTTCAATCTCGCCAGTTTCAAAATATGAAATCCACTTGCCTTCCCTTTTTCCATTGATTTCCAGCCCCTGATACTTTGTATTTCCATTTTCATAATATCTTCTGTATTCCCCTTCCGTTAAGCCATCCACCCTTTTATATTCTGCCTGAATATTTCCGTTCTCATAGTATATTTTCACTTTCCCATTTTCAAGCCCATTTTTATAGCATGTTTCCATAAAAAGATTTCCACTTTCAAAATTTTGGATAAACTTCCCTTCCCTTCTATCTTCGATATATTCCCCTTCTACTTCAATTATTCCATTTTCATGATACCAGCACCAATGTCCTGATTTCTTTCCTTTTTTAAACTGTCCACTAAATATTTTTGAGCCATCTCTTCTGTACTCCTCATTCAGCCCATCCAGTAGTCCACTTTTATATTCATTGACTCCTTTTGGTTCTCCTGTATCAAAGAAATGCTCCCATCTTCCTTCCCTTAATCCGTCAATAATTTTCCCTCGTGTAATTACCACATTTTCTGAAAAAATTTCTATTTCCGCTGTTACTTTTTCACCATTCCTGCTTAAAATTTCTGTTTCGTCTACTGTTTCCACATCAAAATATTCATAAAACTTTTCATGCTCATCTATTTTCAATACTTTCATTATTTTTTAACACTCCCTTTCCTTAACATTGTCCTATTTTCATTTTATAATAAATAAAACCTTCCTATTCTTCCTCCCTTATCATCTCCAATATCTGATAACCATACAAATATCTCTCCTTCATCGCCCTCTTTTCACTTTCAATCTTCTTCTCATCAATTTCTATCATATCCAAGAATGCCTCATAACTGTCCGCTATCGGCACAAACCTTCTATTCCCCTCTTCTTCTGAATTAAAATACGTTATTCTTGGTTCTTTCAGCGTCGTATTCAGTTTTCCTCTGTAGTCAAGGCAGATGTAACGTTCATACAGGCAATCAAATATTGGAATTAATTTCTTTGGATATGGCTTAAATTCATCCAGCAAAAATTGATAATCTTCTTTTACTTGATCTAACATCATATAAACCCCATTTTTAAAATTCGTTTGTTCTAATTTTTCTTTATATTCTTTTTTTATACTTTTCAGGATATATTCTTATTCCATTTTTCATCAATTGCTTTATACAAAAAATTCAAATATTTTTCTGGAAACCTTAAACCTATCTCTTCCTGAAACTCCTCTATCTCCTCTTTTGTTGAAAACTCTTCAAATAGCCATCCCACTTCCGCCTCTTCTGGTTTGTCATCTGTTAAATATAAATAATCCAATATTGCCAAACTATCATTTCCTAATTTTTTTCTGTAACACTATCTTCTATATATCTATATCTTTCATAACTTTTTACCAGTATCTTTAGCTTTATAAGTTATAAAGATTATTTCAGGATTATTAATATTATTTGTAAAATCATATGCAATAACAAACTCCTTTAATTCACTTGGTTGAGTTAAAAAAACTTAGTATTAGATATTATAGGAATGATTTTTTTCTATTTTTCAAAATAATTTCCTGTCAGTCTATGAAAAATATTTTTAAATTTTTCAGAAAAAAATATTTATATTCCAAAGTATCAAATTTTTAAATAAAATTTTTTTCATTTTTCAATATTAAAAAAATAATATTAACAGCTTTTCCAAGATTTAATAATCTTAAATATTTTCTATCTTTTTTTGGAAATTCTATTTTATATTTTTTTCTTCTATTTTTTTCCTAATTCACTACTATCAAGTTCTTCAATTTGTTTCCATATCATTTTTTTCCTAAATTATTTATTAATTTATTATCCATTTTTTTATAATAATAATTAATTTTACATAAAAATTGTAATAATAATTATTATGTTCTCCTTTCTTATTTTTTTCGTCGAGGTCTTTTTATCTTTAAGACGTTCATCAAATTCGAAAAAAATTAGTTATATTATTAGAGATTTTATCTTTGTCTCTCCATTCCCATTGCACATTATCATCAATTGTTAAATCTTTATATTTAGTCTTTTTTTCTAATTCTTTTTTTCTCTTGCTTCAGGTGTCAAATCCTCATCTAAAGTTTCAGATTTTTCTAAAACGCCTTGTCTTTTTTTAACTGTGCTTCTATTGTTAAAGAGTAACTCCTGTCTTTTTCGTCTACTATTTCCATTTATTACTCACTCCTGTCTATCTTCAATATTCTGTAATCTTTTTAAATGCAACTTTTTTTCACCCTAAATCAATAGCTTTTTTTATACCATCTTTTCGCTTCTTCATAATTTTTCTTGCATTTCATAACAATATCCTATTCCAGCAATAGCTAACTTATCATTTTTTTAGCTCTCATATAATAATATTTTTTTGCTTCTTCATAATTCTTTTCTTTAAGATATATCTTTGCAAGAATAAACGGAGCTATTGGACTTCCTTTATTTATACCTTCTTCTAATAATTTTTTTCCCTTTTTCTTTTTCTCCTAATTTTTTTCATATAATAAACTTCCTAGTTCTGTATAGCCTTCCAAATTTCCCTTTTTTTATAAGTTCATTATAAATTTCAATGGTTTTTGTTGTATTCTTTTTTTCATTTCAAAAAAAGCCTGCTTTATAAAACATTAAATTGTTGTCATCTGCTTTTTCTCCCAATTCTTTCAAAAATTTTTTTAGTTTCATCATCATTTCCTCTTTCAATATACAAAAGTATCACATCATTTTTTTGAATCTTTATCTCCATTTTTTTAGCCGCTATCAAATAATACTTTGTTGCATTCTCTATATCACCTTTTTTTGTTCATAATAATATGCAAAATTATGTGTCGCTGGACTTATTCCTCTATCCGCCGCATATTTTTGCCCATTTTTTTCATAATTTGCATAATCTTTTTTATAATAATATTCTGCAAGATAATTTGAGGCTTCTGGCTTATCCTTTACTACTCTTTCAAAATAAAAGCATTGCCATTTCAGGATTGCTCCCATAATAAATTTTTCCCATTATCATACATTTCGTTTATATTTCTTACTGTAGCATTTTTTTCCCTATTTTTTTCAATATGTTCCTTTGCCATTTGTATTTGATTTTTCTTTTTGACTACAATTAAACACCATGAAAAATTATCAATACAGTTAATAATAATTTCTTCATTCCTTATCTACTCCTTTTTATTTCCCCTTCTGATATAATCCTCCTAAGTTAAACATCGCTCTCTCATTTTATTTAGAATCTCTAACTTCATAAATTATTTGTTTTAATCCATCTCACATTTTTTTCAAAAAAATATTACTCATAGTTATTTTTCTCTTTCTAACTCTTTTTAAATTTTTTTCTGCCAATTCTTTTTATAGATTCATCTTTAAAGTTTTTTTAATTCTTCATATATTTCTTTAGCTTCTTTAAATCGTCCCTGTTCCTTATATACTGCTGCCAATCCAAATAATAATTTTTAATTTTTCTCCCATGCTTTTTCAATTCCTTTTTGAATAGTATTTTTTTCTGCTTCACTGTATTTCCCTTGTTCTGAATAAAAAAATCTCCCAATAAAAAAACTCTGCATTTTCATAATTTTTCTTTTTCCATTCTCATATATTTTTTTCTGCTTCTTCATAGCTACCTTCAATTCTATAAAAATTTGCAAACCATTCTCTTACTTTTATAATTTTTTTCTCCTTCTTTCTCAAAAAAATTTAATAATTTTTTCCCCTTTCATTTCCTTTTAATTTGTTCTCTTTTCTACCAATAACATAATCTAAAATTATAAAATCTGACCAAGACTCATCACCTTGTTCAACAACTTTCATACGATAATCTATAGATTTATCAAATTCACCTTTTTCCTGATAATACCGTGAAATATCTTTACTCGCATTTAAAAACACCTTTATCAGAGGCTTTTTTTATATATTCTATATATTTTTCTCTCATTTCCTCTCTTTCTATAAAGAATTGCTAAATGATAGTTAGCCATCGGTACAAACTCTGAAGCTCCTTCATAATACATTTTTGCAATTTCATAGTTTCTTTTTCTCGTTTTTGTATTTCACCTTTTTTTAAATAGTTCTTCTGCCTTCTCTTTTGAAGGATTTTTTTCTTAAATTCCTTAACTTCACTTTTTTTACCTTATTTATTATTTTTTTCTCTTCATTATTTAATTTTTGAATTTCCACAGCTTATTACCAAAAAAACCGAACATTAAAATTGAAATTAATATTTTTTTATACATTTGTATCTCCTCCTTAAATATTTTTTTATTTATTTATAAGTACATTTGCTTCATCATTTAATACTAATACTCCATCCTAAGTAATTTTTAGTATCTTTATTTGATTGAACACTCGTATTTTTTTGTGTTATCACTAAATTTATTGTATTCGTATTTTTGCTATTCATTAGTTTTCTCCATTTCCTTTAAAAAAATTCTTTTTGCTTTTTAAATTTCCTTTATTAGCAGCTTCTTCTAATAATTTTTTTGCCTCTTTATATCTTTTTGTTAGAATAATATAAGATTCCTAAATTATAAATTGCTGCTTCACTTCCATCTCCACCCATCTGAATAGCCTCTTTGTATAATTTTTTTCTGCTTTATTTTTCTTCAAGTTGAAGCATATATACAACCCCAAGATTTGTTAAATATCTCGCATTTTTTTATCGAAATGGCTTTTTTTATAATATTTTTTTCAGCTTCTTTATAGTTTTTTTGATTTTTTTATACAACATTCCTATTTCAATAAAGACATCTGTGTATTTTTGGATCTTCTTGTAATATCATATCAAACATCTTTTTTTGCTTTTTTTCAAAATTATTTTTCATCACTATATTTCATTCCAAATATAAACATCGCTTTGGTATCTCCATTTTTCAGCTTCTTTATCATACAATGCTTTTTGCTTCGGAATTTCTTCCTAAATCTTCATACATCTCGGCTAGTGCCTTGTAAGCATTTGGAACTCCTAGGTTCATTGCCTTTTTATAAAGTTTCTCCGCTTCCTCATACTTGCCCTCTCTCCTTCTAAAAAAAGCAAAATTATAGATACCATCTCTATCATTTTTTTCTTCCAATTCCTTATATAATCTTTCTGCTTCAACTTTTTTTATTTCTTTTTATCATATATATTTGCAAGATTGTTAATCGCCATTAATATTGACGGATGTTCAACTTTACCTTGCTCAAATTTTTTTAAGATATTTTCATAAACTTCCATTGCTTTTTTTCTTGATTATGTTTATATTGTTCATAATAAACTCCTAGATTGTATTCCGCTTCTATCAAATTATGCTGTCTTCCATAAAGATTCCATTTTTTTCAAAAATTTTTATTGTCACCTTTTTTTCCAAATAATAATTAGCTAAATACGTAGAAGTTTCTGGTTTGTATCTTATAACTTCATCCAACATTTTTTTGACTGTTCAGGATATTTTTTTAAAAATTAAGCTGGGCTGTCAAAAAAATATCCTCTATATCCTGTTTAGTAGGATTCTTTTTTTAAATATTGATATTTTTGTGCTTTTTAAAGGACGGACTTAATTTTTCCAACTGTAAAAATTATTCCAAATACGAATACAATTCCTAATAAATATATCTTCAGAACTTTTTTTACTAAATTTTTTTCATTTCCTCTTCCTTTTTTTATACTTTTTTTATCCTGCATTAATGTAATTTTTATCTATTTGTTTTTTTCTTAATTTTTCTCATTTTTTTCTCCAAACATCTTTAATCATTAATCTTCTTTTATAAATTTAGTAAATAAAATATAACTTATGATAAATTCTTGTAAAATGTCAAATATTTTTGAAAAACATTAACAAAGCGAAATATATCACAAGTTATGATTATTTTTATCATAAATGATAGAAATAAACTAGAAATTTTTATTATGACTTTGCATTAACATTTTTTTGTTTTATTTGAAGATTTTTTTAGTTGAATAATCTTTTTTTGAATTTTTTAAATTATCATTCTGTAAATATTTTTTTATGTATTCTGTAATCAGCTAAAAAGAGTATATTCAATCAAAAAAATAGTTTTTTTGATATAAAATATTTTCTCTATAAACTTTATATTGTAAAATAAAAATTTTTGTAAATAAAATAAAACTGCCTCAAAATAATATACATTATTTACAAGACAGCTTTTTATTCGCTATTAAAAAGCTCAAAAAGTGATTTAATTTTTTTATTTTTTTAATTTAATCTGTAGGTTATTACACTATAAACTTTTAATTTCGATATAAACTATTATATACGTTTATAATTCTGTTATACTGCTATTCTTTTTCTTCCGATGTTCTCTCTCTTTTTCTTTTTTTCACGTTTATCCATTCTTTCATTTTTCTCTTTCACGGACATAATAACAAAAATCACTTACACTATCTGATAAAGCACAATACAATCCAAAACAAGAATTTGTCAAAAAAATATTATTGACAACAGTAATAATATTATCTTTACTTTAATTAGATATTTCATCTCTCAACCACCTCAAATAAGTATTTACTTCTAGAACTGTAACATTTACTCTTTCAGTATGTTCTACATTCATATTTCCCATATTGTTTAAATTGTTCAGTCCCTTGTCCTGATATCTTCCATTCTCGTAGTTAGTTATCATTTTGGTTCTGTTTAACTCATTTGCTGTATTAACTTACCCCTTGAGAAAATCTTTTGTTTCTATTCATTAATTATAAATATTATTCTAAAATTATTTTTCTTTGTTCAGAAGTACTACCTTTTTTTAAATTTGTATCATAAGCATATGCTAAGCCGCTATCGTCTATCAGATATACGTTATTTTTCCAGCTTTAATCTTGATTTTTTTCTTTTTACTGGAACATCTTCTCCCAGGATAGGAGATTCATCAATATATTCAGTTATAAAAATAACCTTTACTGTCCTTTTTCTATTTTTAAAGCTGTCTGCTGTATCTGGATATCCAAAATTCTTATTTAGAAGTTTTTTTCTTCATGAAGTTTTTCCATCTGTTGTAAATTTTTTTATTTATTCCTATTCCATAAGTCATTTCTTCTTCTGAAGTTTTTTTCCTTCTTCTGATTTTTGCAGATGTATTTTTTTCCTGTTTTTTTCTTTTTACTTTCTGCACAACATCTTTTTTTACAGGTTTTTTTCTTCTTTCTTACTACAGAATATTAAGTTTACTGACAATACTGATATTACTAACAGTAAAAAAATCTTTTTTTCCAACTATTCTCATAATACTTCTCCTTATTTTTTTATTTTTTTATTTTTATTATAACATATTTTTTTCACAAAGGATACTAATTTATCTTTTTTTGAAACAAATTCCTAAAAAAATATTGTATAATATATTAATAAAAGAATTTTTTTGAAATGAAAAAAAGGTGATGATAAAAATGAATAAAATTGATTTACTTCAAAAAAATAATTGATGAAAGCAAGAAAGTTGTCTTTTTTTGGAGGTGCTGGTGTTTCTACAGAATCGGGAATTCCTGATTTTAGAAGTGCTAATGGAGTTTACAGTTTAAAATTAGACAGAAATTTTTCTCCAGAGGAACTTGTTTCTCACACAATGTACGAAAAATATCCAAAAGAATTTTACGACTTTTACAAAAAACATCTTGTTTATCCAAATGCCAAACCAAACTTTGCTCACAAATACTTAGCAAAATTGGAGAAAGAAGGAAAATTGTCGGCTGTAATAACTCAAAATATTGACTGTTTACATGAAATGGCTGGGAGCAAAAATGTTTTAAAATTACACGGAACAGTTGATAGCAATACTTGTGTTAATTGTGGTAAAAAATATAATTTGGAAGAATTTTTGGAAATTTGTGAAAAGGAAAGTGTTCCGCACTGTCTAAAATGTGGTGGAATTATAAAACCTGATGTTACTTTATATGAAGAAGTGCCTAACCAACTCACTTTTTTTCAAAAAGCAATAAATGAAATTTCAAAAAGCAGACACATTAATTATAGGTGGAACTTCACTTATCGTGTATCCAGCAGCTTCCCTCATTCAATATTTTCAAGGAAAAAATCTTGTTTTAATCAATAAATCTCAAACTGAACAAGATAATTTTGCAAATTTGGTTATACACGAAAGTATTGGAGAGTTTTTTTAAGAAATTGAGATAAAGATTTGTTATAAAAAAATTATTTTTGAGAATATTATTTTTGAAAATAAAAGAATAAATTTTTTTAGAAAACTTAAGAAATATTATTTTTTTATAAAGTTATAATATGTCAGCGAGTACGGCAAAACTTTTTTTACTACATGTGTATGCATACTCAAATCTATTTAAAATCAAATTACTAAAATTGTATAAATTTAGATTTTGAGTAAGTATCTATACCTTTTGAGTTTAATTTTAAAGTAGTTTTACTATAAAACAAATTTTATAGATTGCCGTACTCTCTTTCTCTTCACAATAAATCATTTAAAATCATTTATCTTCCAAAAATTTCTTTCATTCCTCCAGAAATTCCTTCAATAATATGTGTCGCATTAACAACATACTGCTCTTCCAACAATTTATCTCCAATAAATCCATGCAAATAAGCACCTATCAATGCAGAATGTAATAAATCATACTTTTGACCAGCAAATGAAGCTATAATTCCTGTTAAACAGTCTCCCATACCACCGTTTGCCATATGCGAGTTTCCAGTGCTATTTACAAATAGTTGCTCTCCATCAGTTACAATCGTATTTTTTTCCCCTTTAAAAAGCAATACAATTTTATATTTTTTTCGCAAAATCAACTGCTTTTTTTGAGATCTATTTTTCCAAAAATTTCATTTGACGAAAAAAACCTGTTAATCTTGAAAATTCGATTATATGTGGCGTTAAAATACTTCTATTTTGTATTTTTTTCAAACAATTCTTGATTTTTCTGATAATAAATTCAACGCATCTGCATCCAAAAACAAGACGAATTTTATTACCTTTTCTATTTTTTCTCAATACTAATTAATTTTTTTAAAATCTCAAGTGATTTTTTTGATTTTTTTCCAATTCCAGGCCCAATTGCAATAACATCACTATTTAAGATTTCATTTTCTAATTTCTCAAAACTTTCTTCTGTATTTTCAAAATTTATTGGAAAACTCATAGCTTCTGGCACAAACACATTCAACGAAAAATTATTCTTATCTGTAATCAAAGTCGTTAATCCTGTTCCACTTCTCACACAAGATTTTGTCACAATATTTCCAGCTCCATAAAATCCACTGCTTCCAGCATAAATCAACACTTTCCCAAAATCACCCTTATGAGAATTTTCATCTCTTTCAACATGAAAAGATTTAATCATTTCTCCAGTCAAATAATACTCATTCACAAGCTGAATAATATTCCCTTCATTTAAACCAATATTTTTCAACAATTACTTCACCTAAATATTTTTTCGCTACAGGATTCAAAAAAATCCCTTTTTGTAAGTCACAAAAGAAATAGTAACATCTGCATTTACCGAAATTCCCATTATATCCCCAGTATCTCCATTAATTCCCGACGGAATATCAATCGAATAAACTTTTTTCTTTTTACAATTTTCATTTATTTTCAAAATTACATCTTTGTAAACGCCTCTTATCTCAGAATTCAACCCCGTTCCAAAAATTCCTTCAATAACAACATCACATTCTACGAATAATTTTTCAAGCTCCTCCAAATTATAGAAAATCTCAATTCCAGAATTTTTACAAATTTCATAATTTACAAAACAGTCATTACTCATGTTCTCATCACTTATACAAAAAAATCTTTACTTTCTTCCCCTTTGAAAAATAATTGTCGTGCAATCGCATAACCGTCGCCACCATTATTCCCTTTTCCACAAATAATAAGAAAATTGTCCTCGTTTTCATCAATATGTTTTACAAAAGAAATTGCTGCATTTTCCATAAGCACTATACTCGGTATTTTTCAACTCATTAATCGCAAAACTGTCAATCTTTTTTTGTAGTTTCATTTCCACCTAATAACACTTTTATCGCCTTCTCTCGCTATTTTTTATTTTTATAATATTTATACCTTTTTTTAACTAATATCAAAATTTTTCATAATAAAAAACTATTTTTAAAGAATATAACTACCTACCAATATTAATTGCTTAGTTTCCCAATATTCTTACTAAAATAGCTTTTTTCCTAATTTTAATAAATTCCTACTTTCTTACTTTACGCAAGTTATATTTAAAAGTCAAATTACTAAATTTTTTTGATAACTTTTATTAAAAAAATAACCTCGTCAATATACTCAACATTTGGTAATCTATCAAACAATCCTATTTGACTAAATAATTCTTTACCTGTCGTACTTCCATAAAAATTTTTGAAGTTTTTTTGTTTTTACATCATAAACATATTTTTCCAATTATAAAAAAATTATTTTTCTTCTGGCATTAAACCATAAAATCTAATAACTTCTTTATCAGGTAAAGGCACTGTTCCCAAATTACTCGTATCTAATTTTTGAGAAAAAAAGTTTTGTATTCTTCCAATTTTTTTATAAAATCTGTTTTTTTAAATTCTTCATTTGTTGTTTGATCTGTCAATTTCAATCCAACTCCTAAAGTTAAATCGTAGCTATCATTTTCTATTAAATAATAAGCCATTTTCATATCTTCAGAATCACAAAAATGTCATTTGTTTTCTTTTTCAGATTTTACTTTATTTATCATTCTATTTAATAATAAATCGGGACCATTTATAAAATTACAATCACAAAAATCCTTGTAATGCCACTAAAAAAATAATGATGACAATACTAATTTTTTTCATACATTACTCCCTTCTTTTTTTAAAAATAACATTTGTTTTTTTAATTATAGCACATTTTTTTAATCTAATTCAATGGACTAGAAAATCATAATTTCACAATTTTTTTATTAATTTTTCTTAGATTTCGTGTGAATTAATCAAGAAAAAAATCTTCTTAAAATCCATATATATCTGTAAATCTCAAGTATTTGCGAAATAAATATAAAAAGCAAATAAAATATATAATATATTTATTGACTTATTCAATGATTTGGTATTATAATATAATCATAAAAAAAATAAAAATTGAGTTCAGGAGGACAAAAAATGGGTATGAGTTTAACGTACAAGATTTTGAAAAAAAATCTTCTAAAAGGAGAATTAAAAGCAGGTAACGAAATCGCCGTAAGAGTTAATCAAACACTTACACAAGATTCCACGGGAACGATGGCGTATTTACAGCTAAATGCGATGAATATTGACAAAGTAGCAACTGAAATTTCTGTGGCTTATGTCGATCACAATATGTTACAATCAAGTTTTGAAAATGCAGATGATCATGAATTTATTAAAACATCAGCTGAAAAGCATAATATTGTTTTTTCAAAACCTGGAAATGGGATTTGTCATAGATTGCATTTGGAAAGATTTGGTAAACCAGGAAAAATATTGATTGGTTCAGACAGTCACACACCTACTGGTGGAGGACTTGGAATGCTTGCAATTGGAGCAGGTGGACTTGATGTTGCGATTGGTATGGCAAGAGGACTTTATTATTTGAAAGTTCCAAAAGTTTATAACATCGAACTTAGAGGGAAATTACAACCTTGGGTATCAGCTAAGGATGTAATTTTATATGTTTTAAAAGAATTAACAGTAAAAGGTGGAGTTGGATTTGTAATGGAATATACTGGAGAAGGTATAAAATCACTATCTGTTGAGGATAGAGCCACTATTACAAATATGGGAGCTGAATTAGGAGCTACAACTTCAATTTTCCCAAGTGATGAAAATACTAAGACTTTCTTGGAAAAACAATCACGTGGAGAAGATTTCGTAGAATTATTGCCTGATGAAGATGCAGTTTATGATGAAAAATTAGTTGTTAATTTGGATGAATTAGTGCCACTTGCAGCTTTTCCTCATAGTCCTGATAATGTGCATGAAATTCCAAAAGACAAAAAATTGAAAGTTGATCAAATTGCAATTGGTTCATGTACAAATTCATCTTATTCAGATTTCATGAAACTTGCAGCAATTTTAGATGGGAAAAAAGTTCACCCAGATGTGAGTCTTGTTTTATCGCCAGGTTCAAGTAATATTATGAAAATGATTTCAGAAAATGGAGCATTGGCTAAATTTATAGCGGCTGGTGCGAGATTACTAGAAGCTGCGTGTGGACCTTGTATTGGAATGGGACAAGCACCAAAAACAGATGGAATCTCACTTAGAACATTTAACAGAAACTTCAAGGGAAGATGCGGAACAATGAGTGCTGGAGTTTATTTAGTTAGTACAGAAACAGCTGCTGCATCAGCAATTACAGGATATTTAACAGATCCAAGAGAATTGGGAGCAGAAATTATTATTGATGAGCCAGAAAAATTTGAAGTTTCAGATAATTATTTCATTTTCCCAAATCCTAATGAAGATGAAGCGAAAAAAGAAAGAGAAGCTGTAAAAATTGTTATGGGGCCTAATATTAAGCCATTCCCAATTGGAGAAGAATTAAAAGACAGCTTTACTAAAAAAGTTATTTTAAAAACAGGAGATAACATTACAACAGATGATATTTGTCCATCGAATGCTGCGTTATTGCCATTCCGTTCAAATATTCCTAAATTATCTGAACACTGTTTTGAAACAATTATTCCAGATTTCAAAGAAAGAGCTGAAAAAAATGATGGTGGAATTGTTGTCGGTGGAGAAAATTATGGACAAGGTTCTAGCCGTGAACATGCTGCATTATTACCACTTTATCTTGGTATAAAAGCTGTTATCGCAAAATCATTTGCAAGAATTCACAAAGCAAACTTGATTAACAGTGGAATTATACCATTAGAATTTGAAAATGTAGAAGATTACAACAATATAGATGAATATGACGAATTACAATTATCAGATATTCCAAATTCATTAATAAATGGAAGATTTATTGTTAAAAATCTTACTAAAAAAATATCGAATTTCCTGCTAAATTCAATGGTTCAGAAAGAGAACTTAAAATCTTGAAATTTGGTGGATATTTGAAATTCGCTACAAGTGATGAATTTTTTTGAGTTAAAACGTGAATAGCAGTAGTTCTAATTTGATTTTGAGTCGAAAAATTTTGAATAAATTAGCTCTTTATTTAAACTAGAATTACTGTAATTTATATAAAAAAATAATTTAGAAAGAGTGGAAGATAATATGAAAAAAATTACATTAATACCTGGAGATGGAATTGGATATGAAATCTCTGAAAGTTTAGTAAAAAAATCTTTGATGCAGCAAAAGTTCCTGTGGAATTTGAAACTGAAAATGCGGGGTCGGATGTTTATGAAAAAAACTGGAGAACTTATACCTGAAAGTCTTTATGAAAGCGTTGAAAGAAACAAAATTGCAATAAAGGGGCCTATTACTACACCAATTGGAAAAGGTTTTTAGAAGTATAAATGTGTATCTTAGAAAAAAATACGATTTATACACAAATTTTTAGACCTTCTAGAAATTTGCCTGGAATTGAAAACTCGATATGATAATATTGATTTGGCTATTTTCCGTGAAAAATACTGAAGGAATCTATATTGGTGAAGAAAAAAATATGAAAATGAAGAAAAAAACTAGTGCAATTGCTGTAAAAAGAATTACGAGAAAAGGAAGCGAAAGAATTATTAGAAGTGCTTTTTGAATATGCAAAAAAAATAATGGAATTTCAAAAGTTACAGTTGTTCATAAAGCAAATATTTTTAAAAATTCACTGATGGAATGTTTTTTTGGATATTGCAAGAGAAATTTCAAAAAGAATATGAAAAATATTGAGCTAGAAGAACTTATTATTGACAATATGTGTATGCAACTTGTTACAAATCCTGAAAGATTCAAAGTAATTGTTACAATGAATTTATATGGAGATATTTTTATCTGATTTAGTAGCTGGACTTGTTGGAGGACTTGGAGTTGCACCTGGGGCTAATATTGGAGATGATATCGCTATTTTTTTGAGGCAGTACACGGATCAGCACCTGACATTGCAGGACAAAATAAGGCAAATCCGCTTGCATTGCTACTTTCTTCAATCGAAATGTTAAAATATTTAAAACTTGATGATTTTGCTAAAAATATTGAAAGAGCCATTTTAAAAACATTAACTGACGGTTGTAAAACAGCAGATTTAGGTGGAAATGCTACAACTACTGAATTTACAGATAAAATTATTGAAAAATCTGAAATAAGGAGTTGGTGAAAATATGAAAAACTGATTTTTATTAATGAGCTGGGAGTTATGTTCACCGAGAATAATTCTATTTCAGACGATATTTATAATAAATTAAACGTAAAAAGAGGTCTTAGGAATAAAAAAATGGGACAGGAGTTCTTGTTGGATTAACAAAAAAATTGGTTCTGTTTTTAGGATACTCAATCGATAAGGATGGGAAAAAAATTCCAGCAGACGGAAAAACTTTATTATCGTGGTATTCCTATTGAAAAAAACTTGTAGCTCTATTTAAAAAGGAAAAAAACCTTTTTGCTTTGAAAAAAACAATATTTTTTTATTGCTTTTTTTGGTAAAGTTCCTTCTAATTTTGAATTAAAAAAATGTTTATCAGTACTTTGAAAGAATATCAGCATTTACCAGATGAATTTATCGAAGATTTCATATTGAGAAAACCGAGTACGGATATAATGAATCAGCTTCAACGGTCTGTCTTGTGTCTTTATACTTTAGATGAAAATCCTGATGATGTTAGTCTTTCAAACTTGATTGATCAATCTTTAAATTTGATTGCAAAATTTCCTAGTCTTCTTGTTTATTGTTATCAAGCGTGTAATTACAAGCATTTTAATAAAAGTTTGATTATTCATAATCCAGTGGAAGAATATAGCATTGCACAAAATGTTCTTCACATGCTTAGAAGCGACAATCAATTTACAGAATTGGAAGCTGAAGTTTTAGACTTGATTTTAGTTATCCATGCAGAACACGGAGGAGGAAACAACTCAACTTTTACTTCTCATGTGGTTTCTTCGACTAGAACTGATACTTATTCATCGATTTCTGCCTCGATTGGAGCCTTGAAAGGACCTATGCACGGTGGAGCAAATTCAATGGTTACAAAAATGGTGGAAGATATTAAGAAAAATACTAATCCATATGATGAAGTTAAATTAAAAGAATATTTGAAAAAAATATTTAATAAAGAAGCATTTGACAAAAAAGGTAGAATTTATGGTATGGGACATGCTGTCTACACAATTTCGGATCCTCGTGCTGTATTACTAAAGAAAAAAGCTTATGAATTAGCAAAAGAAAAAAATGCACTTGAAGAATTTGAATTATTTTCAAATATTGAAAAAAACTTACAAAAAGAAATTGGAAAAGAGACTAAAGGAAAAAAATTTCGAAATTTGTGCAAATGTTGATTTATATTCAGGATTTGTATATAAACTTTTGAATATTCCGCAAAAATATTTTTTTACACCACTTTTTTTGCTCTTGCTAGAATTGCTAGCTGGAATGCACATAGAATGGAACAAATTTTTAGTTGATAAAAAAATTAATCAGACCAGCTTATAAGGCAATTGATGAAGATGGGAATGTTTTATTATAAATTAGCTTTTTTTAAAATTTAAGAGAGTGTAAAAAAATTTTTTTATGTAAATAGAATGGCGAAGTACTGAATTTACTAGTTTTTATCTATTAGTTTACACAAAAATTCTGGACACTCTATCAAATTTCTATAAATATAAAAAAATCATATAAAATATCCAGAATATAAAGTGATATCTTATATGATTTTTAATTTATTTATTGACTACTTTTTTTCTATTTGACTAAAACTGTAATACTTTTTAGCTTTTTTTAGCTTTTTTTAGCTTTTTTTAAGTCTCAAATAATTTACAATTAATCCTGGTTAATTCCAAATATCAAAAACTTCACATTTGAAAGAAATTCTCTAAGATACGCTTTTTGGTGCAGCAATAATTGGTGTTTTTTTGCTGGTAATCCGTATATTTCAAATCCTTCTTTTTCCAATCCTGTTGCACGTGCAATTTTTTTAGCTCGATACATATGATAATCATTAGTTACTATCATAATCTTCTTTTTTTCTTAGAAATATCAAACGATTTATCTTCTTTTTATTTTTCAACAAACTATATTTGAAATTTTTGTACAGTATTTCGAGACTTATCTTCTACAATAATTCGTTTTTTTGATTTATTCCATTTTTTTATAAGTTCCTTTTCCATTGCTTTTTGCTTCGGTAATCTTCTCTCCAGGACCTTTTTCCACCAGTTACTACTACTTTCGTATCTTTATTCTCAAGTAAGTACTTCACTGCCACCATTATACGATTTTTTTCAACGAATTTGAAGGAACCTCTCCATAAAGTTTCCCACCAAGAACAATTACATAATCCATCTTTTTTTCTTTGATTCCTCTCATTATAATCATTAAGATATTCTCTAACTATCAAAAATTCTGTTAACAAAAAAAGAACAGTAAAAAAACTCCAAAGAAAATTTTTTTATTATTCTAATATTTTTTTAACTTCAATTCGTAATTCCTCCAAAATCTTGATATATTTTTAAAAAAATTCCTTCTGTTTCAGATAATAAATCTGCAACTTTTCCATCTGTCACTTCAATCAGTTTCTGCGTGTCTACTTCCATTTGAAGACCTCTTTTTCCTGCTGAAACTATTATTTTTTCAAACTTCAAAGCACTCTCATCAAAAAATGTATCATACTTTTTCTTCATACCAACTGGTGAACAACCACCACGTATATATCCTGTATTCTTCTCTAATTCCGAAAGTGGCAACAACTCAATGTTCTTTTCTCCACAAGCCTTCGCCACTTTTTTTAAATCTAAATGTGCGGCTCCAGGAACTACACACACATGAAGATTTTTCGTTTTCCCTTTCAAAACAATAGTTTTAAATATACGATCTGCTAATTCAGGCAATTTCTCGGCAACTCCTAACCCTGAACTAGTACCTTCTGACCATTCATATGTATGAATTTCATATTCAATCTTTTTGTTTATCTAGTATTCTTAATGCATTGGTTTTTTTATTTTTCTTTCATTCTCATCTCCTTAATATTTATAACGAGTGATAACGAATCTAAAAACTATTTTTGTATTATCATTAAATGATTTTTATCAAATCCTTAAAGAATTTTTTTACCTTCTGAAATAGCTTGTTGACCAATATTACTTGATTCAATCGTATCTTTCACATCATTTACATCTTGTCCAACTTTTTTCAACCATTCCATTGTCTTAGCAACAGTTTCTTGTCTTTGACTATAAAGATTTTTACCTTCACTTAATAATTTTTTACATTGTGCATCAAAATTGGCATCTCCAGTTGGTATACATTGAGTACCATTTAAGTTATCTGACGCTTCTTTAATACTTTGAAGAGCTTTTTCTCCTTTTTGTAATGCACTTTCTGTATTTTTAGATTCAATGTCTTTTGTCATTTCCTCAATCAAACTCTCACTCTTTTTATTATTTTCTGTAATCAATCTATTGATTCTTTCTCTTTCTCTTTTTACATTTTTCGCAATCTTATCAGTTGTCAAAGTTTCATTTTGTACTGGCGTATTAGATTGGTCTGTATTTGTATCAATACTCATTATACCATCTTTAGGCTGATTGCTTGTGTCTACTTCAGGTTGAGACCCTACAACAACACCCGAATTTTTTCTTGAAAATTCCTTATTCTCATTTCCATTATTAACAATAAGTCCAATACCACTAACCAATAAAAACACAATTCCAACATAAAACATTGCACTTATAAACTTATCATTTACAGTTCTTTTCGTCCTTGATCTTACCAACAATTTCATTTTTTCCCAATTGAGTATTTTCTGTATACTCTTTAAATTTTTTATTTTCTTCTAATTTCTTTTTAGCCATTGGTATTCCAGATACAATCACAATAACTAAAGCAAATACTACAAATAATATTCCCATTTTCTCTCTCCTTTTTAGAGCTAAGCCCTTTTAATAATTGTTCTCCTCAAACAAGCTAATTGTAGTCATAAAACCTTTTTTTATTTTTTTGATTAAACTTTATTTTTAAATTATACAACCATCTTTTTAACTAAAAAAAATACACAAAACCATATACAAATAGGAGATTCACTAGTATAACTAACTCTATGTTTCTCTTTCTCATTTATCATCAAAGTATCACCTTTCGACAAATGAATTTCTCTATCATCAAATTCAATAGTCGCATTTCCCTGTAACAATACAACAAACTCTTTTTCATCTTGAATCATCCAATCTGTAGTTTGTCCATTAGATAAAAATTCTTTCTATCCTAACATTATCACTCTGAGCTAATATTTCTAAAAATTTCCTCACTTTCAGGTATTTTTCTCTATTTCAAATATATTCATTTTCTTTTTCCTTATTTTTAAGATTTCTATTTATAGAAAAAAACTATTTATCAACAATGTCAATAAATTTATATTTTTTTCAGACCTTTTTTTCTCATAGGCTCTGGATTTCCTTCCAAACTTGAAACTCTATCTGAAATTTCTTCTTGCTTTTTCAACATTTCATCTAATTTATAATGCAAATCTTCAATAACAATCTCATTTTTTTAAGTTAACTTTGTAATCATTCTCTGATTTTTTTCTTCCAATCTTTTTCTTTCTATTTTTGTCCAAGAATAATCAATGAACTAAACAGCATCATTACACCAGACAACCCAATGTTTACCAACGATAGCGTATCTTTATTTTTCTTTAAAATGACTTATATTATAAACAAACCACGCTACAACAAATATTGTCAATACCAATATAAACGTTTTACTTCCTACAATATTTGCTAAAAAGTTAGACAGTTTTTCCAGAAATAGTTTTTCGCTTCTTCTTCTTTAATATCTTTTTGACACCTTCTGATCCAACAGCCTACGAATTATAATTTCTCTAGCTTTTTTCATCTCTCTCAATATTTTTCTAATATACTTTTTTTAGTGATTTCTCTTTTTTTAAATCTACATTTCTTCGAATATTTTTTTATATTAATTTCTGAATTTTTGTTTTTCTTCTTGATTTTTTTCTTTATTATCTTTATTTTTTTCAGAGCATTATTTTTTTAGAATTTACCTCTTCTTTTAAAGTCTCCATAGCTCTCCTTTCGTAAATAACTCAAATTATATTTTTCCCTTTATAACATATATTTATTTTTACCAAGTCTTAGCACAAAAAAATCAAGAAATTAAAACGAAAAAAATAGAAAAAAAAGCTGCTTCATATAATTAAATTATACAAAGCAACTTTTTTTCAGTTAGTTATTTTTTTAATTTGTTTATTGTTCAATAGAACCTTTTTCCTGTGCTTTTTTTAAGCTACAACTTTTATCTTTTTCCATTTTCTGTATAAACAGCTTCATTTCCTTTCATATGAATAGAAATATTTCCATTTGAATATTTTTCTCCACTTGCAGCTACAGCTGAATTTAAATCATAAATACTACCGTAACCATCAGCCAATCTTACTTTATCTGTTGATAAATTTTCAACTGTTACATCTTGATATCCATCACAATCAAATTTTCTTAATAAATGTGATGCTGCAGTATTTCCTGAATTGTTGTTATCAGCATTGCTTTGAGTCATAGAACAAGCTTCATCTTGACCATTTTTAGTAAACGCAGCTTCATTTCCTTTTATGTGAATAGAAACTCCATTACCTTTATATTCTTCTCCACTTGCTGATCTTGTCAATTTCAAATTATATGATTTTCCATTACTTTCAGTTAATTTAACTCTGTCTGTTGATAAATTTTCAACTGTTACACTTCTATTATCGCAAGTAAATTTTCTTGTTAATTTTGCTGATGCAACTTTTTTATTTGCAGTTTTCTTCGTAGCCGCATAACCAATAGATCCTAAAGCTAAAACTCCGATTAATGCTGTTAAAAATAATTTTTTTGTAGATTTCATAAAAAAACCACTCTCTTTCTTTTTTTCTTCATTTTATTTTTTTATATGCTTAAACTTTCAAAAAAAGTAGATAACAATTCATTTTCACTCCTTTATAAAATTAAATCTTATCCTGTACTTTCATCCTAAAAAAATCTAAACATATTTATTGAAATCTTGATCCTCTCTTGATTTCGGTATTAGTATACAACATCTTTATTTTTTTCAATTAAATAATAATTTTTCTTGATTTATTAATTTTTAAATTAATTATAAAAAAATGTTATTGTATCAAAAGTTTAATAATATCTATATCTTCAACCATTTTCTTATACTAATAAATTTACAAAAAAATATTATTTACTTAAAAAGAGAAACAAAAAAAGAGAAGTTTTTTTATCACTTCTCTTTTCAAACTATTCAATAAAAAAACAATTATCTAATGAGTTTTTAGCTTCTTCATACAACTTCACATATTCTCTAGCTGCTTTATCCCAAGAAAAATCAGCTTCCATATTTCTTCTTATTAAATCTTTCCAAACTTCAGGTCTATCATAATAGATTCCTTCTGCTACTTTTATTGTATACAACATATCATCTGCATTAAAGTTTGTGAATGAGAATCCGTTTCCTTCATTTGTGAATACATTATAAGGATGAACAGTATCTTTTAATCCACCTGTTTCTCTAACTACAGGAATTGTACCAAATCTCATAGCTATCATTTGACTCAATCCACATGGTTCATATCTTGAAGGCATTAAGAAAATATCACTTCCAGCATAAATTTCATTTGCTAAATGAGGATTATATCCTAAATAAACTTTGAACTTATCAGGATATTTATTTGTCAAATAGTTATAATAGTCTTCATAGAATCTATCTCCACTACCTAAAATTACTACTTGAACTGCATCATATTGCAATAAGTTTTCTAAAACTGCTGATACTAAATCTAGTCCTTTTTCCTTCAACTAATCTTGTTACCAAAGAAATTAAAGCGACATCTGATTTTTGGTAACCCTAATTTTTTTCTTGCAATCTGTATTTATTTTTCTTTTTTTCTTATCTAGAGAATCTTTGTTAAATGGTATTATATCTGGATTTTTTTCTGGATCAAATTCATCTACATCAATTCCATTTAAAAATTCCATATATTTTTTTCGTATTTGTTATCCATTCTAATCCTTCTGCAAAAATAAGGATATTTAATTTCTTCTGCGTAAGTAGGACTTACTGTGTTTACAACATCTGCATAACCAATTCCTATTTCCATAAAATTCAAATCATACCCACCAATATCATAACCCATTCTTTCAAATGAATATTTTTGAGAATCTTCCTTGATACATTAAATTATGGATCGAATAAACTGTTCTCATATCCCAATAAAATGGATCATTATTGTATCTTACATTTAAGAAATAAGGTACTGGTCCAGTTTGCCAGTCATTACAGTGTAATATATCTGGTTGTAAATTAATTTCTTTTAGAAATCTAAGTGCTAATTCAGAAAAACATCGCATATTGTATATCTTCATCATTATCACCGTAAACATGACCTCTTTCGTATAATGCTTTATTTTTCAATAAAATAATAATTAATTTTATCATCTGGGTATCTAACTAGATTAAAAATGTCTCCATGACTTTCTAATCTTGCTACCCATTCAAGTTTTTTTCAAGGTATTTAACTGGTATCTTATCATATTTAGGCATTATAATAGAAACTTCATGACCTAATTCTTGCATTTTTTTAGGCAAAGCACCCATAACATCGGCTAATCCACCTGTTTTAAAAAATGGAGCTACTTCTGATGCTAAATAAACTATTTTCAAATTAATCACTTCCTATTTTTTTACTGTTTCTCCAACTGGTACATATTTATTATTTTCATTCAATTTAACTTCACCAAAAATTCTAACATTTTTACCAATTAATGCTCCTTCAGGAATAACGGCACCTTTACCAATTACTGTAATTCCTGATGATAAAACATCTGGTTTTTCATAATTTGGAACTTTTGCTTCACCATGCCCAATAAATGAATTTTTACCAATATAAACTTTTTTATCAACAATTACTGTATCCAAATGTGTATTTTCATCAATATATGTTCCACTAAATACGATACTATTTCTAATAGTAGCACCTTTTCTTACAGTTACTCCAGGTCCTAATACTGAATTTTGAACAGTTCCTTCAATTTTACATCCATTACTGATTAATGAATTTTGTGAACTACCTGTTTCTCCGATTCTTGCTGGTGCCAAGTCTTCACTTCTTGTATAAATTTTCCATCCTGTGTCATACAAATCAATTCCAACTTCTTCTGATTTTTTAATCAAATCTAAGTTTGCTGCTAAGTAAGAATCATATGTTCCAACGTCCATCCAGTAACTATCATAGCAATGAACGAATACTTTTCTATCTTCTTTAATCATTGACGGAATTACGTGTTTTCCAAAATCTAAGTCTTGATTTTCTAATTTTTCTAAATATTCTAATAATGCATCTGTGTTAAAAATATAAATTCCCATTGAAGCTAGATTACTTCTAGGTTCTGCTGGTTTTTCTTGGAAATCAAGAATTTGTTTATTTTCATCTACTTCAAATATTCCAAATCTACTTGCTTCTTCTATTGGAACTGGTTGTGCTGCAACTGTTAATTCAGCTCCGTTTTCTTTATGTTCTTTCAACATCCATCTATAATCCATTTTATAAATGTGATCTCCAGATAATATTAATACATATTTAGGATTTTTAGTTTTAATAAATTCAATGTTTTGTCTGATAGCATCAGCTGTTCCTTGATACCAAGCACTTCCTCCTGGTCCTTCATGTGGTTGTAACATAGTTATACTTGAATCTCTTCTATCAAAATCCCAAGGTTTTCCTGAACCAATGTGTTCGTTTAACGACAAAGGTAAGTATTGTGTTAATAATGCAACATCATAAATTCCTGAATTTGAGCAATTACTCAATGCGAAATCTATAATTCTAAATTTACCAGCAAAAGGTACACTTGGTTTAACCCTTTTTTCTGATAAGATGTCAAGTCTTGATCCTCTTCCGCCTGCTAATATCATAGCCAAAATTTCCATATTAATACCTCCTATTATTCTCTTTACATTTTTAAGTATACCTTATTTTTTTAAAATGGCAAGAAGTAAAATGAAAAATTTTTTTATTTTTTTGCGGTTTATTTTTCCTTCAAAATAATTAATAACTTCCAATAAATTATCAAATTTTTTTGAAATATTTTTTTGTCTGATTTCTTCTGTTGGTTGTAATTTGTCTGGAATCATAAAAGGAAAAGTTTTTTTGCTGAATGTGCAGCCCTTACTCCATTAAACGAATCTTCAAAAAAACTATTGATTTTTTTCAGGCTTTTGCTTCTCCTTTTTTTGCAGCGATAAGAAACACTTCTGGATCTGGTTTCCCATGTTTCACATCTTCCGCAGTTATAAAATGATCAAAATATTTTTCTAATATCCTTACCTTCTGTTAAAATTGTAGCCAATTTTTCGATTAGAAGACGTCGCTAAAACCATTTTTTTATTATTTTTCTTTCAAAAAGTTTAATAATTCTAATGCTCCTAATTTTAAATCAACTTCTCCTTTTTTTCAGCTCTTTCACGTATTATTGAATGTATTTCTTCAACCATTTCATCGAAAGGAAATTCTTTCCCTAGATAATCTTTATAAGTTTTTTTCTTGCTACATTATTTGTTAATCCCATTGTCATTTCTGACAATTCTTGTGTTATTTCATAGCCCATTTCTCTGGCAATTCTTTTTTTCCCTCATTCACATAAATATCTTCTGTATTAAACAAAAAGTCCATCCATATCAAAAAAATAAACAATTCTGTATCTTTTAAATAATTTATCTCCCATATTTTTTTCCACAATACCTTTCTTAAATGCTATTCTATTTATTATTTTCTATAAATTTATTTTTCTTCTTCTAAAATCGCTATTGAACGATGTGCAACAGCACTTATAACTTCATTAAACTGCAATATTCCAACACTTAAAAAAATTGCAACAGCCAAATGTTCTCCATAACGTGCAATTCCTATCTTTCCACCAACACTTAATCCATTAATATTACTCTCGATTTGACTCATTGCTTCTCTTACAGCTCCAATAACTGCTCCATCGTGAATATGTCTATCTTGAATCAAATTATTTCGTTTTGCAGCTAATAATGCACTTTCAATAAACTTGAATCTCGAACTAGGTATTGCACCTCCCACATCAACAGCAGCTGTTTTTATACCTTCTTTAGCATATTCTTTCATAAGTTTTTTTTCTTCTTCTCTTGAAGAAATGGACATTCGTATCGCTACTTTGCAAATATCAACACTTTTATCATACTTTACATCCATATTTCTGCTATTATCTCCTATTCTAAATAATTTTTATTTTATATATTTTTAAACAAAACCTATTTCCCAATTACATCATTCAATAAAAAATTTATTGCCTCTATGTAACCTTCTTTTCCTTTTCCATAAATTTGTTTTACACAGGCTGGAGAAGTCACAGATATTTTTCTAAAATCTTCTCTTTCATGTATGTTGCTCAAATGAACTTCTACTGTCGGTATTGAAATTGATTTTATTGCGTCATGAATAGCATAGCTATAATGTGTGTATGCTCCAGGATTTATCACAACTCCATCCATTTGGTTATGGTACGCCATTTGTAAAAAATCAATTATCTTTCCTTCTGAATTAGATTGCAAAATTTCTATTTTCAGATCTTTGCCTTGAAAGCTGTCCTTTATATAATTACAAACACTTTTATAATCATCATCTCCGTAAATTCCTTTTTCTCTAATTCCTAAAAAAATTCAAATTAGGCCCATTTATTACTAATATCTGTTTCATTCTCTTCCCTTTCCAAAACTACTTCTAAAAAAAGTTTCTATTTTTTTCAATTCTTTTTATTATCTTTTTTTACAACATTTTTTTCAAAGTATCGTCATTTTTCCACAACAATATCTGCATATTTATTATATAAATCAATTCTTTCACAATATAATTTTTTTGAAGATTGTTTATATTTTGAAGAAGTGGTCTATTTTTTTATGATTTTTCTTTAGCAATATCTTCAATTTTTTTCTATTTAAAAAAATTACTATTCCACTTTTTTTACTAAATCAATATTTTTCTTTTTCGCTTTACCGCTCCTCCACCTGTAGAAATTATAATATTTTTCCTTTTGAGAAAGTTCACCTAAATATTTTTGTTTCCAAATTTCTAAAATGATCTTCTCCATCTTCTGCAAAAAAATATCACTTATTTTTACGATTTTTCTTGCTTTTTCAAGATGATGATCAGCATCAAAATATTCGTATTCTATCTCATCTGCCAACATTTTTACCAATCGTACTTTTCCCACTAGCGAGGCATTCCAATTAAAACTATATTTCTCATTTTATCTCCTTTCTTTAGTATTTTTTTCTCTTATCTAAATTCTCTTAAATTGATTACCATCTTCAACATATTCGTAACCATTCGCTTTCATTTTTTTCTAATAAAGCCTCTTTATCTACATTATAATAACTAGTTAAACTTGACAAACTTGAAAATTCATCCCTAAGTTTCATATTTAACATACTCAATAACATATTAATATCTTTTTGTTTCAAAATTAATCATTAAATTCCCTTTCTCAATTTATAAAATTATTTTTTTAATTTATCTTCATCTACATTTTTCAATCAATGTATTATAATTTTTTTATCTACTTTTTAGCGTATGATATCCGTCTACTTTTTTTCTCCAAGAAATCTCCAACTTCCACAAGCTCAGAATTTATATCTTCTTCAACTTCATAAATTTCATCATAAATTCCTTCTAATAATGATAAATCAAAGATTCTAAATAGTTCTGAATCCTTATTAATACGATCATAAACATCTTGAGTAACTACATAATAAATCACAGATTCATAACCCATATTAATTCCAAAAAAATTTCATATCCTTTTTTTATTTAATTCATAACTCAATATTGAATGCAAAATATCAATTAAAGATTCTTCATAAAAATCTTCTTTCTTTTTTTAATATTTTTCCCAATTGATATCCAAATCTTCTAAATCAATTCCCTCTTCTTTTACCAAATTCTTCAATCCATCGGTAAATCCTTTTGCCTCCAAATTTATATAAATATCCGTGACTATACTTCACTAAATAATGATAATAAAAAAATCACCAAATGTATTAATTTTTTTCTCCTTCTAAATCATCTTCTGTAAAATATTTTTTTCACACTTTCTTCTGGATCAAATAAATACTCTCTTCTTGCTGAAACATAATCTATCAATTTTTCTGGTCTTAACACTTCTGACGCAAAAATCATCCAACTGATCATACACTTTTTAAATTAAAATCCGTCAAAAATTTTTTTCATTACCTATCATTTTTTTAATTTCTCTGATCTATTATCCAATTTCCTAATTCTCCTTCTACTCTTATTTTTTTACTACTTTCCTAAAAGATTCTGTCATAAATTTTTAAGTTTGAAATTGTTTCAAACTTAACTAATTTCTTTATTTTTCTCTTTTTCTTGAGAACTTAATGAAGTCCCATCAATATACTCTGAAAATTTCTCATCATACTTATCATACATTTTTTTCTAATCTCTTTAAACTTGATTTTTATCGAATTTCCTTGTCTTTGTTTTTACTCCTACAGACGTTTTTTTACTTAATTCTCCATCAATTTTATTATTTAATTTTTACATATTCTGCATCCACAATTGCTTTCATTTCTTGACTTGACATTTTTTTCATAATCCTCTAAAGTTTTAGAATCTCCTCTATGATACAAATAATTATTAACAGTTTTTTTATATTTTTCATCCAATGTTTTTTTATCTTTTTAAGGCTTCTAAATAAGTATTCATATTCAAATTAAATGTTTCTAACAACATATATGTATTTGTGTAATAATACGCTTGAAAATCTCCTTGATCTTGTAATAACATCGCTAAAGAATCCTTAGAAAAATTTTTGAATATTCATCCACATAATCAGTATAATAAGCATACATTTCTCTAAATAAGGATCGTCTCTTACCTTGTGCTTTCGAAAATTCAGTTTCATAAAAGCGATCTATTTTTGTTGATACATTTTTTTGATAATATTTCAGAATACATCGCACTCAAAACATTAACATCTTTTTTTCATTTTTAGAATTTGTGTTCACTTTAAAATATTTTTTTGAAAAAAATATCTTCTTGCATTTTAGTTCCTGAATCTATCATTTGCTGATTCGTAATTGCCATCAAATTCGTTGCTCCCAATATTAAAACTCCTGTTATAATTTTTTTCATCAAAATCTCCTTTTTTTATTTTTTTCTAGTTTGTAAAAATGTCTATTTTTTTCCATTTATAATTATTTATATAATTTTTTTCAGATAATTTTTTTGTAAATTGTATCTAAAATTTCTTTACCGTATTCTTCTCCATTCCAAATTTCTTCAGATTTTTATCGCTTGAGAGATTAACATCATTAATCCATTTGCTGTCTTTGTATTTCTCAATCTATATTTTTTTCATAAGAACTGTTTCTTCAGGATTGTAAACAATATCAACAACAGCATTTGTATTAATAATATTTACATCTTCCAACGGACACGCATCCACTTGTGGAAACATCCCAACTGGCGTACAATTCACGATTAACTCAATATCTCTCAAATTTCTTATTCCAGAATATCTTATAAGTCTATCTTCTTCCCTAATTTTTAAAAAGTATCATTATCCAAAATTGTCGCTAGATAAATAATATCTGCACCTTTATCAATTAAAACATTATAAATCGCTTTTTGAAGCCCCACCAGTCCCCAAAACCAATACTTTCTTTTCTTTTACATCAATATCATTCAATTCCAATGTTCTCAAAAATCCAAAAATAATCACTATTATCTCCAATTAATTTCCCATTTTCAAATTTTTATAGTATTCACTGCTCCAATTTTTTTAGCAATTGGCGAAATTTCATCTAAATATTTCATTACTTCAACTTTATAAGGAATTGTTACGTTTATTCCTAAATATTTACCTTCTCTAATTTCATCCAATAACGCTGGTATTTCCGATATTTCCTTTTCTATCAAATCATATTTTTGCATCTCTATTTGTCAATCCAAAAAAATATTTCATGTATTTCTTTTTGAAAAAGCTATGTCCTAATTTTTTTCTCCTAAAAGTCCGTATTTTTTTCATTTTAAAAATTCTCCTTTAATTTTGTTAATTCATCTTCAGTTAATTCTCTATATTCACCCTAATTTCAAGTTTTCATCAAGTGATAAAGTACCCATTTTTACTCGCTTCAAATATTTCACTTCATTTCCCACTGACTTAAACATCCTTTTTACTTGATGAAATTTACCTTCACTAATTGTAATATAAACCTTTATTTTATTAGCTTCCTCACTATTTTCAATGATTTCCACTTTGGCATCTTTTGTTGTAAAATCCTTCAATTCCACACCATTTTCCAATTTTGCAATGTCTGTTTCTGTAAGTAATTTTTCCAATTCCACATAATATTTTTTATCAACATGCTTATTCGGCGATAATAAATTATGCGAAAGAACTCCGTCATTTGTCAACAACAGCAATCCTTCAGTGTCAATATCTAACCGCCCAACAGGAAAAACCTCAAAAGTCCGATACTCATCACCAAGCAAATCAATCACCGTCTTATGAACTTTATCCTCAGTCGCAGAAATCACGCCATTAGGCTTATTCAACATTATATAAACAAACTTTTTTTGTAAGATATTATTTCATCCTTATATTTTTACAGTATCTTCATTTTTCGTTAACGTGAATTTTTCCCATCTTTAACAATCTCATCATTCACCTTAATCAATCTTTTTTTCAATAATTCCTTTACTTCTTTTCTAGTTCCAACCCCAGAATTTGCTAAAAAAATTTATCTAATCTCATTTTTTTCTCTTTTTTTAATATTCATTGTATATATATTTTTGTATTTATAAAGCAACATTTTTTTATCATATTCAATACCTTTCACAACTTTTTTTACAATAACAATAAAATATATAATATTTATGATTTAATCTTTTTGTCGCTTCATAAAATTTTTAAAAAAATAACTGTTAAACCTCAATTATAAATTTAAATTATAAACCTTGTAATTTCCTAAAATTTGTAAATATGTAGATTTTTTTCTCATTTTTTTCCAATGCTTCCTGAACTTTCACATCCTTCATATTTCCTTCAAAATCAATATAAAAAAATAATATTCCCAAGGTTTAGTCACTCTCGGTCTTGATTTCAAATTAACCATATTTAAGCCATATTCATAAAATATTTGTAGCAAATTAACCAATGATCCAGATTCGTTTTTTTAGTGCTTGTAACTAAACTAATTTTTATCACTGCCATCAATTACAACATTTTTATTTGAAATTACAAAAAATCTCGTATAATTTTCTTGCGTATTATTGATATTTGGAGCCAACAATTCTAAATCATACATTTCTTTTGTATTCATATTTGCGATACAAGCATTTGTCACATCATTTTTTTCAGAAATGTATTTTTGCACTCAAAGCTGTATTCGTCATTTTTCTCCGTCCTCCAATCAGGATGTTTTTTTGTAGAAATTCAGAACATTGCATCAAAAGCCTGTTCATGCGAATAAACTCTCTTTATATCCTCGATTTTACTACCTTTCACACCTAACAAATTATGCTCAATTTTATGCTGAACCTCTCCAATTATATAAATATTTTTTTTATTAATCAAATCAATACTATCCCGCACTTCTCCAACAATCGAATTTTCAATCGGTAAAATCGCAAAATCTAATTCATTATTATGAACAGCCTTCACTAATTCAGTATGTGAATTAAAATTTAAAATATTACTTTTCCTTTATATCGCTATGATCTTTTGTATTATTTTTTTAATAAATTAATCAAAACTTCATACGCATACGAACCTGGAACTCCCGTATAACCAATCCGTTTATCCTTAAATTCCAACTCATTAACATACTCTCGAGTACTTCCAATCCTAAATTTCTGATATTCCTTACTAGAATCCATTATATCTTTAAAAAAATTATCTCAATATAATGTTTCAATTCTTCATTTTGAACTTTTTTTAAATTTTTTTACAACAACTTCTTTCTCACGCATTTCATCAAAAATTTTTTACCTGTTCTTTTTTTAAACAACGCTACTTCTTGCACAATATGAAGTCGTTCCTCTAACAATTTAACTAATTGATCATCTATCAAATCTATCCTATTTCTCACTTCATTCAAATCTATATCATTTTTCACACATAAGAATGCTCCCTATTTTTATTTTTTTCACAATTACAAATTTTTTTATTTTTCAAAATCGTTTATTGTATTTTTTTCCATTAATTATATCATAAATTGAGAAATAATACATTAGTATTTTTGCAGTATAATTTTTAAAAAGGCAACTGCTTTCAAACAGTTACCTTCTACATCTTTACTATTTTTTATTAATTTCAGGAACTCCCTTTTCTATCAAATCATGATTTTTTCTATAAAATTCCCATTCATCAACTTCTTTACCATCCTTAAATTTACAAATTCCATATTCACTTCCATCTTTATTCTGTTTTATAATCGACTCGCCACCTTGTTCCACACAATAAACCGAAGCAGGATTAGCCATTCCAATCATTTTTTGTTCAGGAAACTCTTCGTTTAAATCCTTATTTTTCATCATTTTTAACAGAAACATTCTGCTCTATTCCTACTGGTTTTGTCACCTTTTTACTTACATCCTTACTATGCGCTTCCAACGACATCGATAATAATCCAACCAATAAAATTCCAAATACTTTTTTCATTTTTCCTCCTTATTATTTCACTTTTGTATTATTTATAGAAACCTGTAACCTTAATTTCTATAATTTTAATTTTTTACAATTATCCAAAAACAGTTATAACCTTAAAATTAATTTATCATTGTAGACGATTACGATTTCTATATTTTACAAATATTATATAAAATTTATATATATTAATCTATATTTTTTTACCTTAATTCCATATTTTTTTATTTCATTATTTATCAATTACTCAATTTCTTCAAAAATAGTTTTTTTCTGCAATCCATAAGTAGACATTTTTCCGATTAACCAAATAAGCAAAAAAATCACAATTATCACAAAAAAATGGCAAATTATTAAATCCAAAGACTTCTCCACCAATAAAAAAATTGGTGCCAATAAAGTATTTGTCGCACTTCCAAATACACTTATATATCCTGCAGCTGCAACAAATTCAATCGGCAGACCAAAGAAAATCGCTATCACAACACCCAATGAAGCTCCAATTGAAAATAGTGGCGTCACTTCTCCACCTTGAAATCCAGCAACCAATGTCAATGTTGTCAATAACAATTTTTAATATCCAGTCATATCCAAAAATTTGTTTCCCTGAAAAAAACTGTTTTTCAATTAAATTTGTTCCAAGCCCAGTATATCTACCTTCGTGCAATAATAAAAGTATTATGCTAAGAAAAAAATTCCGATAATAAAAAAATTCGATAATATGGATTTTTTTAATTTTTTTCTGCAGCAAATTTTTTTCAAAAAAACTTTGTAAATAAACAAATAAATTTCCAGCAATTCCAAAAAAATTATTCCTAAAATTGCAAATTTTACAAATGTCATTGGAGTTATTGATAAAGTTGTATTTACAATATGAGTAAATTTTTCCAATCCTAAAAAAAGATGAAGTCCAGCTGGCAGTAAATGCTGCAACAACTGCTGGAAGCAAAGCATACAACTGCAAATTCCCCAATTCTAAAACTTCTAAACCAAAAAATAACGCTGCAATCGGTGTTTGAAACAATCCGCCAAAACCTGCCGCCATTCCTATTACCAAAAAGACTTTAGACTTATCAGGAAAATTAAAGTACTTATTAAATCTATGAGAAAGCGTCGCCCCCAGTTGCACAGCAACTCCTTCACGCCCAGCACTTCCTCCAAACAAATGCGTAATCCAAGTCGCAACCGTCACAATCGGAATAAGTCTCAAAGGAATTTTCTTTTCAGTCCCATGCCCAACTTCAAAAATTAGTCCCATTCCCTTGCCAGTCTTCCCAGCAAATTTTTCATAAATAAAAACAATTAAAAGTCCTGCCAAAGCCAAAAAAGGCACAAAATAATACAAATATTCCTTCCGAATATCTCCAATTAAAAGCAATCCTCTTCCAAAAATCGTATCAATTATTCCAACGATAAGACCAATAATAATACTTGCTATTATCAATTTTTAAATACAGAAAATATGAATGCTGATAACTTTCTTTTTATATTTTTTTAACATGATGTTTTCCTTTCTTTTTATAGATTTGATATTATAACATCTTAATATTAGCACACATGGCTTAAAAAAATACAATGATATAAAAAAAACTGTAAATGAAAAATTAATTCAAATACAGTTTTTTTCTTTTATCAAACTCAAAAAAACAAAACTTATTCATAATCACTCAAAATTTCAGTCAATTTTTTTCAGAATCATAAAGAGAAGATGTAATAAAAAGTATGATCCATAATTCTATATATTTCTATCAATTTTTTTGAATTATACAACAATAATTCTCCTTTTCGCTCTTTCACATTCAATTTTTCCTTCAAAACTTTACTCGCATTTTTCTTGTAATCCTCAATTATTTTTGCATGTTCTTCATCCGTCGTAGCCGAATCAAAAACTGCCGAAAACAACTGATTATCAGAAAAAAAGCAAAACTATTTAACTCTCTTTTTACACCCAATGGATCTTCCACATTTACAAAAATAATAAACAGCATAATTTCCATTATCATGCGAATTTGATAGCGGTTCACTTTTTATAATATTTCTCAATTCTTTTGGAGAAATCCCAAAATTGATTTTATTTGTAACTTTTGCATTAACAGTTCCTGCAAAAACAGTCACTGAAAATAACATCATCATAAATAGTAAGAATTTTTTTCATTTTATCACTCCTCATAAATAATTTTTTTAAAATTGATTCAACATAAGTATACCGCATAAAAAGTAAAAATCCAAATAAAACATGATTTTTTTCAATTGTTCTGAAATAAAAAAAGAAATCCAAGACCAATATCTCAAATTCCTTTTTTTAATATTCTAAATTTTTTTCTAATTTTAATAATTTTTCCAAAAAAACTATTTAATTTTTTTCTAAAGTATTTTGAACTCTCTTCAAAGTTCTCTCTTTTTCCAATAATCGCAATTACAATATACAAGTCAGCTCCTCTAGCTTTTCCAGTAACAACTGCTCTAAGTGGCATTAATACTGCTGCTGGTCCTTCACCTAGTTCATCTTGTAATCCGTGTAAAATTTCTTTTGCTTCTTCTTCAGAGATTTCTTCATTTAAAGCATTAATTTTTTCTACAAATAATTCGATAGATTTTTTACCTACTTCTGTTTCCAATGAATTTCTCAATCTTTCAACAGATTTTCTTGCTTTTTTGTTCATTCCTTCTTCAACAACTGGCAATTCAAACTCATCTTCAAAGTAAATTGATGAAATTTCAGGCAATTCTTTCAAAGTATGAGCTCCCTCTCTTGAAATCTCTACAATTCTTCTCAATTTTGCAAATTCTTCATCAGATAAGTTTTCGTCAGCGTAATATCCAGCTTTCACAAAATACGGAATCGCTAGTTTAGTCAATTCGTCTAAATCTTTCAATCTCATATGATGATTATTTACCCAACCTAATTTAACCAAGTCAAATACAGGTCCTCCAAGCGAGATTTTATCAAACGAAAAGTTTTCAATCATTTCTTCAATTGTAAAAATTTCTTTGTTTTCTCCAAAGCTCCATCCCATTAATGCCAAGAAATTTAAAAGTCCTTCCTTCAAATATCCTTCTTCTTGGTAATAATTCAATGAAACTGGATTTTTTCTCTTAGAAATTTTAGTTTTATCCGCATTTCTCAAAAGTGGCATGTGATACCATTTTGGCTCATCCCAACCAAACGCTTTGTACAATTGAATATGTTTAGGCGTAGACGAAATCCATTCTTCAGCTCTAATAACATGTGTAATTCCCATTAAATGGTCATCCACGATATTTGCCAAATGATAAGTAGGGAATCCATCAGATTTTTAACAATACTTGGTCATCAATTTTTACTATTCTCAAATCTAATTTCTCCTCTTAAACCATCATTTACAATAGTTTCCCCTTCATAAGGCATTTTCAATCTAATTGTATGAGGTTCTCCTGCAGCCAATTTAGCTTCAACTTCCTCTTTAGAAAGATTTCTACAATGACCGTCATATCCAGGTGCTTGTTTCATTGCAGTTTGTCTTTCTCTCAATTTTTGCAATCTTTCAGGTGTACAAAAAAACAGTAATACGCCTCCCCTTTTTTTCTACCAATTTTTTTCAGCATATTCTTTATATATTTCAAATCTTTCAGACTGTCTGTAAGGGCCTCTGTCCCCACCAACATCTGGACCTTCATCATAATTAAGTCCAAGCCATTTCATCGCATCAAAAATTTGTTGTTCCGAATCCTCAGAAAATCTAGTTCTATCCGTATCTTCAATTCTCAATAAAAAGTCTCCACCATTATGTTTTGCAAACACATAATTAAAAAGACCAATGTAGGCAGTTCCCACATGTGGATCTCCAGTTGGAGACGGTGCTATTCTAACTCTTACTCTTTTTGTTATCATTATTTGACATTTTTTCTCTTTTTCTCCTATCTATTTGTTATTCCTTTTATATTATATAATAAAATGAATTATTGTGCAACAACTATTGTGTAAATTCCAATTTTACAACAACAGTTATCTAAAAAAATTCTAACTTTCTTCTTTTTAGATTATATTTTTTTACATAATCTTCCATCATTTTCACTGCTATCGGTCTATTAAACCTTCTCGCAAATTCAATTACTGTTAATCCCCATTTATCCTTTACTAAAAGAGAAGTCCTGGTTGAGAAAATATTAACTGATATAATGGTAACATTTCCATTTCAGGAGTACCGATATTAAATAATTCTTTGAAAGAAACCGTTTTTCTCTTTCTTATATATTGTTGTTATATCTGCGCCTTTTTTTCCAATAATGTTTTACACAAAATTGTTGTTTTTTTACTATATCTTGCCATCCAAGAGAAAATAATGGAAAAAAAACATACTCATTCCATCTTCTCTTATTATTTTTAACATCTGCTCCTTTATTTATAAGAAAAATTTGCTATTTTATATCTTTCCTTAGAATTTGTATTACATAATGCTGTAAAAAGCAAACTTTCTCTAGAAGCATTTATTTCATTTTGATCGCCTTCTTTAAATATTTTTAAAAAAAATTCTTCATATGTTCCCATTAATGCTGCTGAATAAATTGTCATAGCTTTGTCCTTTCTCTATTTTTATAGGTATTTTCATTTGTTGTTTTTTTGAATTATATTTTTGTATATTATTTATATAATCTGGCTTATATTCTAATAATGGTACTGTTTTGTATTCTTTTCTACACCTTGCTTTTAAACCTCCATTTATAAGCAACTTTCGCTTTTTCTGTTCAGATTATTAAATATTTCTATAACTATATTTTTAACAGACAAATTTCTTTTTTTAGCCATAACAAAAACCTCCAAATATTATATAGTTATTTTTACCATATATTATTTAGAGATTTACACAAAAGTTTTTACACACCCATTCTAATATATACTTTTTATAGCAATGATTATTAAGTACTTTAATTTTTCTTCTTTCAAATTATATTTTTTTACATAATCTTCCATCATTTTTCACTGCTATTGGTCTATTAAACCTTCTCGCAAAATTCAATTACTGTTAATCCCCATTTATCCTTTACTAAGAGAGGAAGTCCTGATTGAGAAAATATTAGCTGATATAGTGGTAACATTTCCATTTCAGGAGTACCGATATTAAATAATTCCTTGAATGAAACCGTTTTTTTCTTTCTTATGTATCACTGTTATATCTGCTCCCTTTTCTAATAATGTCTTACACAAAATTGTTGTTTTTACTATATCTTGCCATCCAGAGAAAAATAATGGAAAAAAACATGCTCATTCCATCTTCTGTTATTATTTTTAACATCAGCTCCTTTATTTATTAAAAAAATTTGCTATTTTTATATCTTTCTTTTTGATTTTTGTATTACATAATGCTATAAAAAGTAAACTTCTTCCTGATGAACTTATTTTATTTTTGATCACCTTCTTTAAATAATTTTTAGAAATTCTTCATATGTTCCCATATCTGCTGCTGAATAAATTGTCATAGCTTTGTCCTTTCTCTATTTTTATAGGTATTTTTCATTTGTTGTTTTTTTGAGTTATATTTTTGTATATTATTTATATAATCTGGCTTATACTCTAATAATGGTACTGTTTTGTATTCTAATAGAGGTATTCTTTGGCGAATTAAATTGAGGTAATAACGGAGTTGTTGTATTTTCAAAGTACGTAAATAATTTTTTTGTGTAAATAGAATAGCGAAGTGCTGAATTTACTAGATTTTCTATTAATTTGCATAAAAATTTTGGACTATCCCTTATTTTTACTTATATTTTTTTCAAACTTATTTTTCATCCTCGTAATATCTACTTGTACTTTTTCTCTTATCATTTTTTTAACATTAAGAAGATAAAAAAATTCTTTTTATCTTTATTATGCCAACAAATTTTTACTTACTTTTTGCCTCAAGCACTGGATATTTAAACAATCTAACTTTATCTCCGATATTGAATTTTTGGCTTATTTTTTTATTTCATAAATTTCTCTCTTTAGTCGAAACTTTGCCTTTCCTCCTAATGATTGCACTACTATATATTCTTCTTTTTTTCTTCTATACATTTCAATATTGTTATTCCGAGACTTTCATTTGATTTTTTTCCAAATCTTCGAGATAGATATATTTTAATTTATTTGGTACATCTTTTAGTACTCCATAACTTCCTACATATTTTTTTCATTTATTTCACTTCTCCTTTTTTTATATGGGGTAAATTTCTCAAATATTATATAGTTATTTTTACCATATATTATTTAGAGATTTACACAAAATTCTGAATAATCTCTTATTTTTACTTATATTTTTTTCAAACTTATTTTTCATCCTCGTAATATCTACTTGCACTTTTTTTCTTTTATCATTTTTCAACATCAAGAAGATAATAAATTCTTTTTATCTTTATCATGCCAATAAATTTTTTTCTAACAGTTGCTTTTTTTATCAGGATATTTAATTAATTTAACTTTATCACCTATATCAAATTTTTGGTTTACTTGTCAGTTCATATCCTTCTCTTTTTTTATTCTCATTTTTTTCATTGGTTGTTAATAATTCTACTAGTATGTATTCTTCATTCTCATCATCTCTTACACACTTTAATATTGTAGAAGTTGGATCTCCGTATGCTTTTTTTGTACTCTCAAAATCATAATATTTTTAATCTTGATTCCATATAAGAACCCTTTAAAACACCATAAGTTCCTAAATAATTTTGTTTCATTTATTTCACTTCTCCTTTTTTTGTATGGGGTAAATTTCTCAAATATTATATAGTTATTTTACCATATATTATTTAGAGGTTTACACAAAAAATTTTTACACACATGATAAACTATTATATTTTGAGCTTACACAAAATTATGGACACTTTTTACAAATCATTTATTTTTTTATTTCTAAATAACTTTCTAATTCTTTTTGGCAACATTAAAAAAATGCTTTTTTTCCCCAACAGAACTCTTTTTATATTCTTCTAAAGTACAGCTCCAGTCTGGCCAATCATAAAAGTCCGATTCAAACTCTACCCTGTCTTTATATACGGAAGTGAAAAATATCTCTGTTCCTGTTTCAAAGCACTCTATTTCCCCACTCTCCACTCTTTTTATTTCTTCCAGTTCATAATCTACATCTGAGACATATCTCATCTCCCATACAGCTCCAGCTAAATAACGTGAGTAATTAACATCATATTTTTCATCATCTATAACATCACAGTCTGGAGCCCATAATTCTCCATTTTTAGCTATCCTATAAAAAAATTTCACTTTCATTAGTTTCCTCCTTCATACATTGGAAAGGCTCTTGTTCCCTTCTTATTTAAAAATCCTTCTATTTTTACTCCACTTGGTGAAGTCCCTTCCCAACGAATACCTCTTTTTGTTGTTTCAGTCATAAAATCAATACTGTTCCAAGCACCATTTATTTCCCATTTTGTTTTCTCTATACTCCAAACATATAATCTAAACTTTTTAATATTTAATCTTTTTTTATATTTGAGATAATACTTTTTTTCTTTTTCTGTATTTAAATAATAAGATATATTTAAAATCCAATATCCCAATTTTTTTCTTTTTAAATTTTTCTACATTGCATAATAAATATTTATCAATAGATATTAAGTTCCACAACTCAGTTAATGCTTCAAAAAAAATTATCAATTTCTGAAGGTTGATAAGATAAAATCTTTAGTATTCTTTCTTTCCATTCTTCTCTTGAAATATTATTTTTCTGTAATACTAGTATTTATTAATTTGATTTCATCATTTTCAATTTGATTATAGATATCTTTTTAATCTACCAATTTTATAACTTTCATTTAATTCTTTTTCTATTTTTTTCTTTTCTTTGAAAAAAAATTTTTCCTTTATTATATCATCCATATCAAATTCAATATAAATATCTTCTTTAGTTTGTACGTATAATGAAAAATACCTCATTTGGAAATATTCCATGTGTTTCAAACATCATCATTGTTTCATTTCTATTAAAATCTTCAAAAAAATTTTTTCCATTTGTATATCTGAACTAATTAATTGATATGCTGTTATCCCATTTATTTTTTTACTAGAGCATTTTTTTCAAATATAAAAAAATTTTTTTAGCTACTAAATATTCAAAAGAAGTTTTTGTACATTTCTTTTTTTAAACTTTCTGGTAATTGAATCTATATGTTTCTATTAATTTCAATACCAATATTTTTTTCCGTTAAACATGAGAAGTCTTTTATCATCATATATATATATGGAATACTACAATAAGCACCTAATACTTCTAATTCATTATTCCAACCATTTTGTAATTTTAATTTTATCTTCATAAATATCCTTTCAAAAAAATGTTATTTTTGTTTTTATTCTTTAATTATAGGAAGTTTCCAATATAATCAGTTACTTTTTTTCAAAAAAATTTTCTTTTTATTTTTTTAAGCTCACTTTATTTCCCACCTTTACTTAAAAGCTCTATTTATAAGAAAATTCCATTTTTTTCTGTTCAGATTATTAAATATTTCTATAACTATCACAAAAAGTTTTGGACATTTTTCAATTTCTTTTAGATTAATCCTAATAACGGTTTAAATATATTATTCATTTCCACAAATTCTTCATAAGTAATATCTGCCTTGTCATTAAAGATAATGTATATACCCTTTTCAAGTAACAGAACTTCATTCGCTTTCCCTTTGAGTTTTTCCAAAAGCTCTTCCTTAGGTATTTTTATTAGCTTATTATAACTTTCTTCATTGAAGTACATCACTGGAGATAGTGTAAATAATACATCTCCCAACATTCCTATATTACAATTTTTTTCTCCTTCAGTTTTTAAAAAAATTCAGGATTTATACTTTCTCCATAAGTTCTTGTTTCCGGAGTTCTTCCTTCCTCATAAGCACCATTATAAGCTACATATAAATCAGCAATATAAGGATCAAAAATATTTATTACTTTTTGGAAGATCCTTGTATATTATTTTTCTTATAATTTATCAACTTATATGTTATTTTTAAAATCATACTCCAGAGAATCCCATCTTCCTTTCTCTGAACTTTCATCTCTCCATACATAATCTCCTGATATCGAAACTCCTTTTTGTTTTAGAATTTTTTGTACGATAATAGGCTCTTATTTCTACACCAAAATCTGGCACTTCTGGAATCTCACTATCTTTCAATCCTAAAGGTGCTTCCAGTTTCGACAGTCCTTCCATAACTTTTTTATGCCTTTCTTCCATCGTTTCATTTACATTTACTTTTCTGTATAAACGAATTGCTCTTTCTACTTTTTTCATTTCTTTATTTCCTTTCGTAGAATTTGTAAACTCAAGATAATGGGGTGCCATCTTAATTTATATTTTTAGATTTTTGAATTTGCACAAAATTCTGGACACTCTCTTTTCTAAAAAAATTTTTCTTTAAAGTTTTCAAACATTTTTTTGAACTTCTTTATCATTATAAATATATTCATAAGCATTAACAATAATTTTAAGTTCTTTCAAAAAGTCTTTTTTTAGAAATTATTTCTATATTTTTCTTTTTTCTCTTTTTATCTTTTTTTGAATTAACCTTTCTGCTTCTTTTTTTGTTATAAAATCACTGATATATTTATCAGAACTTTTTCTATCTCCATAAAATATTCCATGTTCTCCAACTAACAAATTTCCATTAAACTCCATACCTCTACAGTAATATTCAATATTTATACTCAATTTGTCTATAGTTAACTTATAAATTTCATTATAACCGTCATCAATAAAAATAATTTTTTTAGATTTATTCCAATTTTTTGGGGATTAGATAAAAAAACTCTTTTTAATCTATTTTTTTCCTAATAAATATGATAGAAATCTCTTTAATATATTTATATCCGAATATCCTATATTTTTTTATAAAAATTTATAGCTCCGATGTTGTATTGATTTTTCTTTTTGGCATAATTAATTAAAAAAATTTCTTAATCTGTCTCTTTCAAATATACTATTTAAATCCATATTTATTTTTATATTTTTTTGATTCATCTATATGATTGACATAATTTAAAAAAATTCCTGCTCTACAAAAAGCTATCATATCAGAATATTCATTCATATGTTGCAAGTGATACATTAAAAGATAACATAACATCTCTTCATAAGTATAATATATCCTTTCTATATCTTCTATTTCATTTTCATATTCAAAAAAATATACAATGCTGTCTCATCTTCATCATTCCACCCGATATTTATACCTAATCCTTGATATTCTCCACTTCTTATTTTTTTCATTATTCAAATATATATCTGACATTATATATGGAAAATTACCTATTTCATTAATTACTGTTACTAATAAATCAAATTTATTCATTTTTTTAAATTTTCAAAAAAATTTTCTTTTTATTTTTTTAAACTCACTTTATTTCCCACCTTTATTTAAACCTCTATTTAAAAACAACTTTCACTTCTTTCCCATAAAACGCAACCCCAATCTTCAAAATATTCTTTATCCCTCTTGCTTTAAGTTTAGTATCATATTTCTTCTCATCAATCTGCTTCAACGCCTTCTGTGCTCTCTCTTCCATCCCCTTTTTCGTCTTCGATATTTTAAATTCCATAAGGTACGCCTTCTCATTACTTTTTATCGGAATCATCGCAAGATCGTATCTTCCATATCCACTTTCATCATTTGAAATAATCTCATATTTCCCCATTAAAAATCCAACAAGCCCTATCATAAACACCTGATAAATCTTCTCCATTTCCTTATCCAAGTCAAAATGACTCAGCATATTTATCATTATTTCTCCCAATATTTTCTCGAATTTCTTAATGTCTCCATTTTCAAGCGCTTTTATCAAAGTATTTGTTTTCACTTCCGTCCCAAAAAATCTGTTCAAGAACATATTCCCAAAATATTTTCGTATTTCCTTGTTTGGTATCTTTAAATTATAAATATTTGAATCAGATTCTTTTTCCTGATTTTTAGCTTTTGTCAAATATCCGCTATATAAAAAGTAATTGCCATATCTCATCGTCGTTACTTAAAAGACTTTTTTTATCGTTGTTCCATCTGAAATATATTTTTCAATGCTTTCCCCATCAGTAAACCGTTTTAAATCATCATAGACACTTTCTCCAGCATGATCAAGCATATTCTCTAAAAGCGTATTCCCCGAAACATTTGCCCAATATGCCTTGATTTCTCCATTGTCAATATAATTTACAATAGACCATGGATTATAAACTTCACTTTCTCCAAATAAATATCCATTATACCATTCTTTAACTTCTTCAATTTTGTATTTCATTCCAAAGTAATCAAGCATTTCAATTACCTCATCTTCAAGAAGTCCAAAATATTCAGAATATTTTTTTATTCAATATTGTATCTACTTTTAAATTATTTAAACCTGAAAATATTCCTTCTTTTTATGATTCTTGTTATCCCTGTTAAAACTCCATATTTCAATGAATTATTAGTCTTTAATGCTGAACTGTAAAATGTTTGAAAAAAATTTATTGCTTCATTGTAATATCCTTTATCAAAAGCATTTATTATTTGAGACATCGTATTCGTCTATTAAAATTATTACACTTTTTTTCCATAATATTCGTACAAATAATTTGATAAGTTTTTTTAAGAGAATAAATCCAGTCAGCCTCTTCTTTTTTTCCATAACTATCTTTTTCAAAATCATTTTTTTAAAAATAGGATTCAAATTATCTTTTTAAATCATAAAATTCCATGTATAAGTTTTTTTATATGTTTTTTTATCAATATAAAATTTTTCTTCCCAAGTATTTCCTTTTAAATCCTTCAGTGAAATGAAAATTACAGGATATTTCCCTTGTTCACTCATATATTCACTATCAGATACTTTCAAATTTTTCAAAAAGTTTTTTTATTTTTCTTCTTTATCTTTTTATATCAAAAATATTTCAACATCGACATATTCAATGTTTTTTTCCAAATCTACGTGGTCTTGTAAAAAGAGTTACAGGAGCCCTGTTTATTAATAATTCCTCTATTAGTAACGTTTTTATCTACATAATAGTAATCTTCGTTTATTATTCTTTCAAAATTTTTCAATTCCCACAGGAACAGCTTTTTTTCTCATAAAATCACGCCCTCTTTTTATTTTTTTATAAATCTCGATATATTTAATTATACCACAACCCGATATTTAAAAATAAAGCCATTTAAATGTTCTATGATATTTTTAAAATCCTATATGACTCTTCAAATTGTTTTTTTAAAGTATATCAGCTTTCCAATAATTCTTTAAATTAATCTTTTAAATTCATTTCCACAATCTCTATTTATAAGAATCTTCCACTTTTTTTCATATTGAGAGTATAATAATTTTTTTATTTAAATAGAATAGTGAAGTGCTGAATTTACTAGATTTTTCTATTAGTTTACACAAAAAGATTACACATCCTTATTAGATTTTTGAATTTTTCTTTCTTTTTTTATTTTTAGATACGCCCACTTATTTAGATTATATTTAGAATATCTCCAGATACTGAAACATCTTTTTAACTCTTCAAGCTCCGGATTATATCTTTTTAATTAAATCTGCAACATATTCACTAAAATTCATTCCTGTTTCCTTTAAAGTCCTGTTCTCTCTGCTGTAATGATATACTTTTTAAATCATTATCCCTTGTAGTTATAAAAAAATGTATTCAGAATTACTTTTTAAGTCAATTATAAAAGGTTTACCATCTCTTCCTTTTCCACGAAATTTATCTTTTTTTGTACATATTCCTGAAAAATCATACTGTAACAATATTCTTTCTCTTATACTCCAGTCATTATATAATGACAATTCTTCTTCTCCTAACAATCCTCCCAAACTTTTTCCCTGCTATACTTAAAAATTCCCTGAAATCTCCCTTCACTTCTATATCATACAATTCTTCTATTCCTCTTATCTCATCATCATTGTATCCTGTAAATTCCTTCTTGCTCTTTTTCAAGATATCTTTCAAGAAGGATAAAAAAAGCTCTGTATTTTTCTTTTTCTTTCTGAAGATATATATTCCCTTATTTCTTTTAATCCTGTAATTCTTTTTTTCAGATGTATCACACTGTACCAGAAGTTCTCCTACAGTAGAAAAAAATCTAGTGTAGGTTTTAATTCAGAATTGTATGTTTCTACTAAATCAACCATATATTCATTAAAATTCATTCCAGTATCCTTTATCTTTTCTTCATTCTCATCAAAACAGTATACCTTTAAATCATCATCTGCTGTCCTTATAAAAAAATAATAGTTTTTCCATTTCTATTGAAAAATATGAATGGCTTTCTTTTCAGTTCATCATAAAATACTTTTTCTTCAAAATCTTCATCGTCTATAAATCCAAAATAGTTCATCCTTAAATAGGACTCCATGTCCCAAGTTTGTCTATATAAAATAATAGGATCATCTCCAAGTAAATCTCCATCACACCTTCCGGCATATTTTAAGAACTCCCTGAAATCTCCTTTTGCTTCTATATCATACAGCTTTTCAATCTTAATTATTTCTTCTTCACTGTATCCTATTGCCTTTCTTTCGTTTTTTTTTAGATATTCTTTTAGTATATCCAAGTATCTTTTATTCATCTTGTCTTCCTTTCCCTTACGGATTTATTCCTGTTGTTCCTTCATAAATGGTTATTCTCATATCAGGATTATTTTTAAAAAAATCAAACATTGAAGAATTACAGTTAGGATACATTCCTAGTTTTTGAAATAGATGTATTTTTGAATAGCAAGTTTCAATTTTTATTATTTGATTCAAATAATTATCTTGAATATAACTTAAAAGTTTTTTTCTGCATGATTCAAATTTGATATTTTTTGCTTTTTCCAACTCCAGAAATACTTGTATAAGTATTTACTGGTTGACTGTCATTAATAATAAATTTATATTTTTGTACCATCAATAGAAACTTCTTTTTTTAGCGTTTCCCCACCTTGCTTTAAACCTCTATTTATAAGCAATTTCCACTTTTTTCTGTTCAGATTATTAAATATTTCTATAACTATATCTTAACAAACAGAAAACTAGTTTTTCGATTTGGTTGTCCAAAGTTTCAAGTACACTCCATAATTTAAATATAAGTCCTAAGAATTTCTCCATATATCTCCTCATCTTCTTTTTGTCATTTTTCCATCTATCATATGTTTTTGGAAATTCAACAGCAATATACCCTAATAGCAAAATTAGTTTTTTTAATGCTTCTAATAGTTTTTTTCTTTATAGTCTTCTTTACAATATTTTTATAATCAACTGTTTTAATATTTTTATGTGCATAAATATACATTATTCCGTAAAATACTTCTGTTTCTTCTTTTTGTCATATTTTTTTAAATCAGCAATATTGTAAAGTTCTCTAAATTTATATTTTTAATATAAAAATTTTTTTCTAATTGTTTCAAAAAAATACTTCTTTTTCTTTCTTTTTCTATAATATTTCATAATTATATTTTTTTAATTGTTCTAATTGCTTATTCATTATAATACCTTTAAACCTCTATTTAAAAACCACCTTCACTTCTTTCCCATAAAACGCAACCCCAATCTTCAAAATATTCTTTATCCCTCTTGCCTTCAATCTCGTATCATATTTCTTCTCATCAATCTGCTTCAACGCTTTCTGTGCTCTCTCTTCCATCCCCTTTTTCGTCTTCGATATTTTAAATTCCATAAGATAGGCTTTTTCGTTACTTTTTATTGGAATCATTGCAAGGTCATATCTTCCATATCCACTTTCATCATTTGAAATAATTTCATATTTCCCCATCAAAAATCCTACAAGCCCTATCATAAACACCTGATAAATCTTCTCCATTTCTTTGTCCAAGTCAAAATGACTTAACATATTTATCATTATTTCTCCCAATGTTTTTCTCAAATTTTTTTAATATCCCCCATTTTTCAAGTGCTTTTTATCAAAATGTTAGTTTTTACTTCTGTTCCAAAAAAATCTATTCAAGAACATATTCCCAAAAATATTTCCGTATTTCCTTATTTGGAATTCTCAAGTTATAAACATCTGTATATTCTGAAGTTACATCTATTTCTTTTTTTGTTTTTTTCATCTTTTTGTCAAATATCCACTATATAAAAAGTAATTGCCATATTTCATCATCATTATTTAAAAGACTTTTTATCGTTGTTCCATCTGAAATATTTTTTTCAATACTTTCTCCATCAGTAAACCGTTTTTAAATCATCATAAACACTTTCTCCAGCGTGATCAAGCATATTTTTCTAGAAGTGTATTTCCTGAAACATTCGCCCAATATGCTTTTAATTTTTTTCTCTTACATAATTTACAATAGACCAAGGATTGTACACTTTACTTTCTCCAAAAAAATATACCCATTATACCATTCTCTAACTTCTTCAATTTTTGTATTTCATATCAAAATACTCAAGCATTTCAATCACTTCATTTTCAAGAAGTCCAAAATATTCTGAATAATCCTTGCTTAAAATCGTATTTACATAAAGATTATTTAAACCTGAAAATATTCCTTCTTTTATGATTCTTGTTATCCCTGTTAAAAACACCATATTTTAACGAATTATTAGTCTTTAACGCTGAACTATAAAATGTTTGAAAAAAAATTAATTGCCTCATTGTAGTACCCTTTATCAAAAAGCATTTATTATTGGAGCATCATATTCATCTATTAAAAATTATTACACTTTTTCCATAATATTTATACAAATAATTTGATAAGTTTTTTTAAGAGAATAAATCCAGTCAACATCTTCTTTTTTTCCATAACTATCTTTTTCAAAATCATTTTTTTAAAAATAGGATTCAATTTATCTTTTAAATCATAAAAATTCCATGTATAAATTTTTTTATATGTTTTTTTATCAACATAAAATTTTTCTTCCCAAGTATTTCCTTTTTAAATCCTTCAGTGAAATGAAAATTACAGGATATTTCCCTTGTTCACTCATATATTCACTATCAGATACTTTCAAATTTTTCAAAAAGCTTTTTTTATTTTTCTTCTTTATCTTTTTACATCAAAAAAATATTTCAACATCGACATATTCAATGTTTTTTTCCAAATCGTCGAGGTCTTGTAAATAATGTAACTTTTGATTTATTCATTAACATTTCATCTATTAATAAAGTTTTATCTATATAATAATATTCATCTTGTATCAACTCTTTAAAATCTTCAATCCCTACAGGAACAGCTTTTTTTCTCATAAAATCACTCCCTCTTTTATTTTTCCTTGAATTTCAATACACTAATTATACCACAATCTGATATTTAAAAATAAAGCCATTTGAATGCTCTGTGACGCTTTCTTTTTAAATAAATTTGAGGACTGGTTAAGTCCTCTTTTCATATTCGTTTTCAATTTTTTTGCTACAATTTTATTCAATTATTTCTAAAACATCTTTTTAACTCTCGTCTTATTTTTTAGGTTGTTCTTCATCCCTATAGCCAAAACTTACCATCACAGAAACTCCATACACATTCAAGTCAAGAAGGCCCATATCTGACAAATATTTTTCCAATTGCTCTTTATTAAATCCTTCAATCGCACAACTGTCAATTCCTAAATAAGCCGCAACTGTCATCATATTTCCAAGTGCAATGTAAGTTTGTTTTGAAGCCCAGTCAAAAAGTGTTCTTTCATTTTCCAATAATTTTAAATGTTCTTTCTGAAATTTCGTAAATTTATCTTTCACCGCTTCAAATGCTTCATCAGAAACTTTCTTCAAGTTTTTTTCCAATTATCTCTAAAATATTCACTATCCCCAGTAATATCTTTTCTTGCCAAAATTATCACAATTTCAGTTGCTCCATTCAAGCTATTCAAAGCTCCCCAAGCAAATTGTCTAAAATCATTTCTCATTTCTTCATTTCTTAAAAGTAAAAATTTCCAAGGCTCCATACCAAATGAACTCGGTGACAATCTCGCACTTTTCCAAAATTGTTTTCAAATCTTCATCAGACACTCTTTTTTCTGTACTAAATTTTTTTGCAAACATATCTTTTTATTAAATACTTCTAATATTTCTTCATTTTTTTGTCATTTCAACCACTTCTTTCTATTATTTTTTTATATAATTTTATTTCAATATATTATATTCGACTTAAACTATATGGAACCACTCGTTTCTGATACTTTTTCAATTTCTTTAAATAATTTTTTTCTGTTCCTCAGTTTTTAGGAATTTCTCCCAAATATTTATAATTAAAAAAATATTTCACCAATGATTTTTTTGAATCAAAAGGACTATTTGGCCAATCTGTATAGTCAAAAATATGTTTCAATTGTTTTTTTATCTACAATTATCGTTATAGACTTCCAATTTGTTCGTTTATATTCTAAAAAAATAAGTCATCCAAAAAAACAAAAATGCATCATACAAATTTTTCAATACGTTCATTATATTCTCTTTCCGATACATTATATATTTTAGGAATATCATTATAATAACTGTATTTTTTTATTTTTCCTTTGTATTAAAATAAAAAAATAGAATACTCCAAATCTATTAATCACATCTCCATGAAAATAAATTTTCTCCCATTCAACTGGCATTACATAATCTAGCTGATGTACTGTATCTTTTTAGCATGTCATTTAGTGTTTTTTAAAAAAATCTTTTTGCCATTTTTTTAACATAAAAATACACCCCATTTTTTTATTTTTTTAAAATAATTATATTAATATTATATCAAACGATTTTTAAGAACCGCAAACATATTTACTTTAAAAAAATTATGAAATAACAGATTGAAATATTCTCTTCTTTTTTTCAAAAAAAGAATGGCCTAATAAAAGACCATTCCAACAAGTATTCTTTTCACAAAAATTTAATAATGTTAATCCTATTATAGGCGAGATATCAATTGATCCAGCTCCAACTGGTATTAATATTTTAAATAATTTCAAATATGGTTCCGTCAATTTATCAATGTAGTCAAAAAGAATTTCAGCATATTTAAAATATTTATTATTTCTAAAAATTAAACCATGAACCAATAGTTGAAATCACTATTAAAAGTGAATAGATATCTATTATTTTTTTACAAAGTATTCCTATCATTTAATTTTTCCTCACAACTATTATTTATTAAGTATATTTTTTTAGCTTTTTTGCATATATTCAACTCCAGATTGTACTGTTAAAATAACTGGAATTAACAATAATATGTTATTTACAAAAAAACTCATAGGGAATAAAATGATTAATAATAATGCTATCATTTGTGTTGCTGTTTTCCATTTTTCCTAATTTTTTTCAGCAGCAATAACTACACCTTCATTTGCTACAATTGCTCTCAAGCCTGTTATTAATAGCTCTCTAAATATTATAATCAATACAAACCATAAACTTATTTGATCATATTTTGTAAGAACAACCAATGCTGAAATAACTAATAATTTATCAGCTAAAGGATCTATTAATTTTCCCTAAATTTGTTACCATATTATGTTTTTCTTGCAATTTGCCCATCAAAATAATCTGTGATTGAAGCTCCTGCAAAAAAATAACAAAGGATAATATTCTCATAAAAAAATTGATAAACCTGTACTTTCTGTACTCAAAGCTATTCCAAGAAAAAAAATTACAAATGGAATAACCAAAAATCATTCTTAATGTTGCTAATTTATTAGGTAAATTCATATAAAATTCCTCCTTTTTATAAAAATGTTTTTCAAAATTATAGAAATTTATTTTTTTCTTCTTTATTTTTCTTTTTGAGATTAACGCTTTCATACTCAAATTAAATTTATTTTTCATCTTCTAAAAGTAATAACTTTTTACTTTTTACAATTTGACCTTCTTTTAATACATCTTCAACTTTAGCCACTCTCTTATCACTAATTTCTGAAATATGTAACAATCCTTCTTTCCCAGGTAATACTTCAACAAAAAGCTCCAAATTTAGTAATTTTTTTGTAACTTTTTCCATCATACACTGCATTTAATTCTACTGATTGTGTTTGAGCTTTTTACCAATTCAAGTGCTTTTTTCATTCCTTCAGAATCTTTACCAAAAATAGATACATTTCCATCATCTTCAATATCGATTGAAACTCCTGTTTCCTCAATTATAGCTTTAATTGTTTTTACCTCCAGGCCCAATTAATCCAGCTATTTTTCGATGGATCTATTTTTCATTAATTCAATTTTTTGGTGCATTTTTCAGAAACTTCTTTTTCTTGGTTCACTAATTACTGCTTCCATTTTTTCCATAATGAACATTCTACCTTCAAATGCTTGTTTCAAGGCAATTTCCATTATTTCTCTATTAATTCCCTCAATTTTTATATCCATTTGAATAGCCGTAATTCCATCTTTAGTCCCAGCTACTTTAAAATCCATATCTCCCAAATGATCTTCTAATCCTTGAATATCAGTCAACACTGTGAAAGTATCTCCCTCTTTTACAAGTCCCATTGCAATTCCAGCAACAGTCGATTTTATAGGTACTCCAGCAGCCATTAATGCAAGTGAACCACCACAAATACTAGCTTGTGAAGATGAACCATTCGATTCAGTAATTTCTGAAACTAATCTTACTGTATACGGAAATTTTTCTTCAGACGGCATAACATATTTTAACGCTCTTTCTGCTAGGTTTCCATGTCCTAATTCTCTTCTTCCAGGTGCTCTCATAAACCCAGCTTCTCCTACTGAATATGGTGGAAAATTATAATGCAAGAAGAATTTTTTTCTAGTTTCTGATTCCATTCCATCTACAATTTGTTCATCCGCTTTACTTCCAAGTGTAGCAACTACTAAAGCCTGTGTTTCTCCTCTTGTAAACAATGCTGATCCATGAGGAACTGGCAATGTATCAATTTCTACGTCAATCGGTCTAATTTCTTTAGTTTCTCTTCCATCTGGTCTATATTTTTTTGTACAAAAATAGCTTCTCTCACTATTTTTTTCTCTAAATCATGATAATAATTCTTAAATTCTTTTTCTAAAGTTTCAGAAATTTCTTTTTCTTCACTTTCTAATTTGTTCAAGAAATCTTCATATAATTTAATTTCTAAATTATCAATAGCTTCATATTTTTTTCCAATTTACCTGGTGTCATAATCGCTTCTTCTAATTCTTTTTCATACGAATCCAAATATTCTTTAATTTCAGCATCTACTTCAGCTTTTTTTCAAACTCATATTTTTTTCAATTTCAAATTGTGATAAAAAAATTTATCTTGTTCAGCTACAAATTTCCTTAATTTTTTTCATGCCCAAACATAATTGCTTCCAACATAACTTCTTCAGAAACTTCTCTCGCTCCAGCTTCAACCATTGTTACAGCTTCTTTCGTTCCTGCAACCGACAAATGAATATCTCCATTTTCCAATTGTTCAGCAATTGGATTTAAAATGTATTCTCCATCAATATATCCAACAGTTACACCAGCTACAGTTCCTGCAAATGGAATATCTGATAATCCCAATGCTGCTGAAACTCCTATTGTAGCTAAATTTTCAGGTTGATTGATTCCATCAGCTGACATTACAGTTATTACAATATGAACTGCATTTAAAAATCCTTCTGGAAATAGAGGTCTTATTGGTCTATCAATTAATCTTGAAATCAAAATCTCTTCAGTTGAAGGCTTTGATTCTCTTTTTATGAATCCTCCAGGAAATTTCCCTGATGCATAAAATTTTTCAATATAGTCTACTGTTAATGGGAAAAAATCTTGCCCATCTTTAACATCTTTACTTCTAGTAGCAGTTACTAACAACACCGTTCCACCAGCTTGAATCATCACTGATCCACCAGCTTGTCTAGCAACTTTCCCTGTACTTAATTTTATAGTTTGAGTTCCGACTTGAAACTCGTATGTTTTTTCATCAAACATTTAATTCCTCCTACTTTTTTTATTTTTTTCAAGAAGGGAGCAAATAATAATAAAAACTTTTTATTTATAAATGAAATATATCCTTGAAATAAAAAATTTTTTTATAATTACTTACTCTTAACCTTCTTTAATTTCGCTTTTTAATTATAGCACTTTTTATAAATTTTTTTACAACTTAAAAAAACTCTAAATATTAAATTATATTTAAAATATAGTTTAAAAAAATTTAGAGTTTTATCATTAATTATGTATATTTAATGTTCATTTTGATGTAATAAGCAATTTTTACTTAGTTAGCCTATTTCTTTATCTTCCAAGTCATCAACCACCACATTATATTCCAGTTGTAAATATTCCTCCCTGTTCTCAATAATTTCATCCAACAATCTTTCAAATGCAAATTCTTTTTTTATTTCTTTCAGTAAATACTAAAAAAATAAAGTTTGCTAAAAAAATGATGAAATCTTATCATTAATCTTAATTTTTTTCCACACCTTATCGAATCATGTGTTCTAAGAATAATCACTTCTTTACTTTTTATCATCTCTTCCTTTCTCATACAAAAAAATGAACCACAAAATTCAATCCATCTAAATTTATATTCACCAAATCATCTTTACAAAAATATTCGCTTTCACTTTCTTGAATTACAAATTCATCTTCTGTATTTTTCTTCATCTTTTTATCAATAAAAATCTCATTATTGATGTATTTTTTTCAAACTTCTTAAGTTTGTTATCCCTCATTTAAATACTCGATTCTTTTTTTAGCATTTTTTTGTTTCCCTTCTCCCTTTAACTCAATTTTTTTATTGAAGAATTATTGATCAGTCTTTTTCCTAAATCATAAGTTACTAAAAAAATTCCATTTCTGATTTTTATCTTTTTCTATCTGAAACAATAAATTCGCTTTCTCATCCCTTTTATTTGTATTCAAAATTTTTTTAAAAAAAGTAAATTGGAATAGTTGATTCATTATCAATTAAATTAATAATCTCTGAACTACTAATTATCAAAACTTTACTATAATTATCTCTCATATTCTTTTTCAATTTCCTATTTGTCTTATTTAAAAAAATTGAATATTTATATTTTCTTCAAAATTAAAATTATCCAAAAATGCCTTTAAGATATTTCTGGACATTACTTTTTTTCAATGTCTAACAAAACCAAGATGTTCCTATCTTCCCCTGCTTTCTTTTTGAATATAACTTGTTTCTTTTTATTTGATTTGAATATTTTTAAAAATTTGATAATCTAAAATTATATCTGCTACTTCTTTTTCACTGTCCCCATTGTTATCTTTCATAACGTTTAGACTTACATTTTCATCACTTTTTTTAAAAATTCTCTTTCATCTCTGATTTGTTTTTCTCAACAACATTTTTAAAAAGTTTCAGTCTAAAAAAATTTGTAATTTTAATTTTTCTCTATATAGAAATCTCTTCCAAAATATGATCGAAATTCCTATACTTTTTCCATTCTTTTTTTAATTCCCTGTCTTTTTCGAGTAATCGTCCCATTTTTTTATTAGCTTTTTTTCATCTTTCAAATTAATTAAAAAAATATGAAAAGAAATCATAAATTTCATTTCTAGATAATTTTTTAAAGTTTCCTTCTAAAAAAATCGAATAACAAATTACTAATCCTCTTTATTCTTTTTGATTCCAAGCTCCTTTTTTTATAACTCCAATAAATGCCCTCTCCAGTAATGTTTCGCTATTTGAATAAAATTTCTCATAAATTTTTTTAGTAATTGTTCTTTTTAAATATTTTTTTGACGTCTATCACTAAAATTTTTCAATTTTACTAATCACTAAATTAAGTGCATTTTCTGAATCCAAACTAATATACTCAGAGTAATCTATTTTTATCTCACTTAAAAACTACTTGCAAATCTTTTTTTATGTGCTTTCTTTCAAATTCACTTCTTATTTTTTTCAAAACGATATATAGAAAAATTTTTCTTTTTATTCAAAATAATCATCAATTTTATCATTTTTTTGTCTCGTTAAAGCATTAAATATAAATATCCTTTTTCATATTTTTTTATGATTTACTTTAAATTCACTCAAATAATAAACATAATTACCTTTATAACGTATTTTTCCCTCATTTCCTGTAATTTTTTTATCAAATCGTTTTAATTTTTCTAATCGTATACTTGAAATTAATTTTTTTATCAAAATACAACTCTATCGCTTCTTTTTCAAAAATCTTTGCACTAGTAATCAAATAAAAATAAATTAACTTCTTTGTAACTATAATTTAGCAATTTAGACTCTCCTCAATAATATTTGAGTAAATCATAACAACTTAAATTTTTTTATTACTAGATTGCTAAATTAAACTCTTCTCTTTAAAAAAATACTATTTTTTTAAAGGGTTTTTATACATTATAAAAAAATAAATTTTTAAAAAAATTACTTCTATGAGAAAATAAATATACGAATTTCTTTATGGAATTATAGTAAAATTGCTTTTAAAAGTGAACTCAAAAAAACTATGACTATTTTTATTCAATTCCTAAATTTATATAATTTTTTTAGTAATTTAATTTTTAAATAGATTCGGTATTATTAATTTTTTTATTTATAGTAAAACCGCTTTTAAAATCGAACTTAAAAAGCTATGTTTGTTTACTTGAAACCTAGAGTTATACAATTATTTTAAATAGATTCAAATATAAAAAGTATGAATTTTTTTCATTTTTCAAAAAAACTCAAACAATAGATTTAAATTTACAAAAATTTTTATTTCTATTATTTGAGTTTCCTTTTCTTGATTTAATTTTTAATTTTTTTACTTGATAAATATATATTAAAAATTTTTTTCTTACAAATAAAAAAATATAAACTACACTTTTTTTACTATTTGATATTCCCAATATCCTTTCTAAAATACATTCCATCAAATTTAATTTTTACTCAACAATTTATAAGCATTTTTCCTTAGCTTCATCCAATGTTTTTTTCCAAATGCAACAGCATTTAATACTCTTCCACCATTAGTTTTGAATTTTCCATCTTCAAATTTTGCTCCTGCGATAAATACTAATTCATCATCTGCAGCATTTTCAATTCCAGTTATAACATCACCTTTTTTGTAACTTTCTGGATATCCTCCTGCAGCTCCTACAACACAACAAGCATGAAGTGGTTTCCAAGTAACATTTAATTCCGATAATTTTTTGTCGAATGAATATTCTACCAATTCTAATAAATCATTTTCCAACAACGGTAAAACAGCTTGAGTTTCAGGGTCTCCCAATCTCATATTATATTCAAGCAAGTAAACACCTTTTGCCGTAATCATTAATCCAAAGAAAATTACACCTTCAAAATCCATTCCTTCAGCTTGCATTCCCTTTAAAGTCGGATTCATAATGTCATTTTTAAAACTTTCAAAAACTTCATCTGTCACATAAGGATTAGGACTTATAACTCCCATTCCACCTGTGTTTAATCCTGTTTCATTTTCTCCAATTTTTTTGTGATCTTTTGCTGATAACAATGGTACAATAACTTTGCTATCTGTAAATGAAAGTATTGAAGCTTCTACTCCATCCAAAAATTCTTCAATTACAACTTGATTTCCAGCATCTCCAAATTTTTCATCAATCATTATATCATCAACCGCTTTTATCGCCTCATCAAGATTTTGAGCAATAATTACACCTTTCCCAGCCGCAAGACCACTGGCTTTTACAACTACAGGAAAATCTTTCCAATTATTCAAAAATTCTTTCGCTTTTTCAGCATTATCAAAAATTTCATAAACAGCCGTTTTTATCCCATATTTTTTCATAAAATCTTTAGAATAAGCCTTGCTTCCTTCAAGAATTGCCGCTTGTTTATTAGGCCCAAAAATTTTCAACCCATTTTTATGAAATTCATCAACAATACCAGCTACTAATAATTCTTCACTTCCAACAAATGTCAAATCAATATTATTTTCCTTAGCAAATTTAACATACTCATCTATATTATTCGATAAATTCACATTTTCAGCTTTTGGCAACAACTCAGCTCCCGCATTCCCTGGTGCTATAAATATTTTCTCCACCTTTTCATTTTGAGATATTTTCCAAGCAATTGCATGTTCTCTTCCACCTGCTCCTACGATTAATACTTTCATTTCCTTGTCTCCTCCTTGAATATTTATATTTCTGATTTACTTTATATCTTTTTTTATAAATATATTTTTATCATATTTTTCTTGCAATATTAAATCTAAAAAAAATAAATTTTTTCCTATTTTTTTAAATCAATATTTACAATTTTATAAAATTTTCTTGCTCCCTAACTTTAAATATGTTATCCTAAAATCAAAAAAATACCAAAAAAAGGAAAAAAATATGAAAAAAACAAAAATTCTTTTATACGATAAACTATGACAAAATTGTAAATTTTAAAGAAAAGAATAACTCGTTTTACTGTTAGATTTGAATTTAAAGATTCTGAAAAATGAAGAATATTCAGGAGAAGACTTTGCTCATTTGCACGATACTGGAAGATTGACGGAATTATTGATTGATGGTGCAGAATTGTTGATAAAAAAGGCAAATAATGAAAATCGTAAAACTAAATGGGATATTATCGCAGTAAAAATTCATGGAGAGATTATTCTTATAAATACGGCTTTTCATCGATATATTACAGAAGCCATATTTTACGATAATGAAATTTCTCCATTTGGAGAACCCTCGTATATAAAACCTGAAATTAAGCATAATAATAGCAAACTCGATTTTTATTTGGAAACTGAAAAAGAAAAGATTTATATTGAAGTAAAAGGCTGCACTTTGGTAAACGGAAAAATTGCTCAATTTCCTGGCTCTCCTTCAATTCGTGCCTTAAAACATTTGAGAGAACTTATGGAGCTTAAAAAAGAAGGCTTTCGGACAGCAGTTTTTATTTTGATATTCAGAAAATCTGAAATTTTCGCACCGGAACATATTATCGACAGAGAATTTTCTGAAACTTTTTATGAAGCGATAGAAAATGGTGTTGAAATTTATCCGATGCTTTTAGAATATAGGGAAGATCGGAATGTTTATTTTTGTTAAGAAAAATTGGAATAATGGAAAAGAGATTTTTAGTAATTTTTCTAGAATCTCTTTTTCCCTCTAATTCTCAATCTGAAATATTTAATTTTTTTGTGTAGTTACAAAAGAAATCTAATATTGCCTTAACTTAATTTACAAAAAAATTATAAACTTTATTTATCTAACTTCTGATGTCGTGGACAATCTATCAAAAAAAACAATCATATAAAAAAATTTAGGATAAATTTTTTTACTTCTGGTTTATAATCCGTTTTCAAAATTTTCTCATACTCCGCCTTCAAACTCTTTATTTGTCTTTTTATCTCCCTAATTTCTTCTTTTTTTCTCAGATTTTTGTCCATTCTCTTTTTAAATTCACTATTTTTTTACATCTTCTATTTCTTCACTTTTTAATTTCTAATATTTCTTCAAATTCTCTTTGTAATTTCTCTTTTTTTGATTCAATTGCTTTATTGAATAAAAAAATAAGGTGCAATCCACCAAGTTGCAACTTCATAATTGCTATTTTTTTCATTTTTTTGCATAAGTCTCTTCACTTTTCTCATATTTTTCCAGCCAAATAGTACAATTCTGCAAAAATGTAATCCCAAAAAAATCTTCATTTCCAACATTTTTCCAACATTAATTCATCAATTTTTCACTTTAATATTTTTCAAATTCTCTCAAGTAAATCTTATTCACAATATAACTATACTTTATTTTAGCCAAATCTTCCTTACAAAAATCAAAAATTTCCTTTTCAATAATTTTTTTCCAAAATAATTTTTTTGCTTTTTTTCATATTTTTTTATTAACCATCAGCAAATTCGCATATTCAAACTTATAAATCGGATTATTTTTCCAGCTCACAAGCTCTTTTTATACATTTCTTCTGACTTATCATATTTCCCAGCACCATAATAATCCGCCCCAAGTCCATAATAAGCCTTTGAATTATTTAGATTAAACGCCACAGCCTTTCTCAAAGTTCTAATTGCTCTCTTACTGCCATATCTCTGATCATCATAATAAAACCTAAATTAGTATAAATCCGTGATTTTTTTCCTCATCAGTCAATTCATTTTCATATTTTTTTAATAAATTCATTCAATAATTTATAAATATCATCCCATTGATAAGTTAATTCATTATAAACTGCCGCTAATTGAGAAACAACTTCCGCATTTTTTTGGGATTTTTCTTTCAATTTATTTTTCCAAAAAAATGTTTTATACCCTTCATAAACAGAATCGTAATCACTATTATTTCTAATTTTTTTCTTGAATATATTTTTATCCATTCTTTTTACCGTTTTTTTCTTTCTAAATTTTTTTGTTTTTTTCCAATTTTTCCTCCTAATCTAACTTCTGATGCATTGGACAATCAACTAAATAGCAAGTTTTATACATTTTTTTCTAAATTTATTCTTGTATTTTTGAGGCTTATAATTACTATTCATTATCTTTTTTATATATCTCCAAAATCTTTTTTTATTTCATTCTTTTTCTTCTTCAATAAATTCATCAATCTCTTCTTCATTCCAGTATTTTTTTGTCATAAATTTCTCCAACTTCAATTTTTTTCAATATACTTATTATGTTTTTGAATCAATTCTGACAATTTGTTTTCTGCTTTCTTAAAATTTCCTAATTTTTTTAAACTGTAAAAAAATAAAATGAAAAAAACCCATATTATAATAAAAAAACGTTCTTCCCAGTCAAGTTCATCTATCTCTTTTTCAAAAAAACCAAGACACACCTATCGTATTCTTCAAATAAATAATATAAGTCTATAAGTTCTTCAAATAAAAATTTGCTCATCATAATAATATTTCTCTAACGACACTTTCTCTAACAATTTATCCAGAATTGGCTCAGCCAATTTTTTTATCATTGGTATAATGTAAGCACAGTGCCAATGCATATAAAATTCCTGCACTTTCAGGTTCCTTTTTCATAACATCTCAATAACATTTCTTTTCGCTTTTTCAAAAATAACCACAATAAAACAACGTTATCCCATAATTATAATCATCTTCTATTTCCTTCTCATCTGAAAATTTTTTTCCATTTCCTGAAAAACATTCAAGTGCCTTTTTTTATATTTTTTTATTTTTTTAAATAATATTCTCCCAATACTTCCCATACAACCGCCGATTGTTTCTCTATTTCAATTAATTTTTGTCAAATAATACTTACACTTTTTTTATCATTATAAGCATCTTTTTTTCATATAAATCAGCCAAATCTTGATAAATAATAGCCTTCTCATCATCATTTAAATCTTTTTGAATATTTTTTTCAAAAAAACTCCTCTAATACATTCACACTCTTTTTTTCCATCTTGATATACCGTAAAAATAGGCTATCGCTAATTGACACACCTTTTTCAACATCTCGTGGATTTTTTTCCAAAAGACATTTCTCCAAATAATCCTTATATTCAATAAATACATGCTTATAATTATCGTAACTATCATTTTTTTGATTTCATCCTGAATATATCTTGCCCACTCTTTTTTTGTGTTTGCTTTCATAATTTTATTCCTTTCATATTTCTTCAATCCTCATCAATTATCAAATGTTGCGGACAATCAAGTAACCAACATTCATTTTCAAAAAAACATAAATATTTCCAACTTAGGCTTAAAAATCCGTATTCAATATTTTTCTCCAGCACTAAATTAATATTTTTTTCAATTTCTGTTTTTTCATCTTCTATCATTTCCAAAAGCTCTTCTTCCGTTGTATCTTTCTGATATTCTTCGTCAGTCTTCATTTCTTCAATATTGTGAAAAATCTCTTTTTCAGCTTCTTTCAATATTTTTATCTATTTTTCTCAAATTTATTCAATTGTTTCAAAGAATAAAGATATGGTGCCATATAATTTGCTTCTAAATTAAAATTAACATTCTCTGCATATTTACAATATTTTTCATAATTACCACATAAATAATATAAATCTTTTTATTACATATTCATCAAACGTGTGAAAACCTTCATACGTCAACCAATTCAAATATTTTTTTCATAATCTGTTTTTCTCCAGCATTTCAAACTCTTTTATTTTTTTCCAAAAGTTTTTTTCTATATTTTTCAGTATCTTTATTTCCTAAATAAATTTTACAAAGAACCCTGTAAAAAAATGATATTTAATGTCGTTTGAGTCTTCCATTAACAAATTATCTAAAATTTTTTTCAGCTTTTTTTATATTCTTTATTTTTGAATCAAAAATCAATGCATATCCATAACTATATTTTCCTTCATCACTCATTTTTGCAAGCAATTTCTATATTTTTCAAGAGATTTTTTTGATACATTTTAGCATAAAAACAAATAGCTGAAAGTCTGTAATAAATGTCTGCATTATTTGAATTAATTTTTATTGCTTTTTCAAGATAATCAATAGCCTTTTTTTCTTCCATACATCCCCTATCTTCACACAAATAAGCCCAAATCAGCATACATTCTAAACTTTTTCATCTTCTGTTAAAAATATCAAAATTCCTTTTTCAAAAAAATGTTTCTAAAATTTCTATACCGTCGCATTTCCTGCTCAAATAGCAAACTCCCGCCAACTGACAAACGACTGAAACATCCTCAGGATTTTTTTACAGTTTCCTTTTAACAAGTATTTTCCTATAATTTTCAAGTGCAACATCATATTCTGTTCTGTCTTCATTTTTCCAATTTTTTTCCCATATTTTATAAATATATTTTTTTCATACCTTCATTCAATTTAACTTCAATATCCAATTTCATCTCCCAATTTTTTTATTTTTACACTTATTATAACATCTTTTTCCCCAAAAACAAAAAAAGGCTACAATAAAATTCCGTAACCTTTTTTTCTATCTTCAAATTATCTACTTCCCATTCTTCCTATCATTTATAACTTTATCCACATCTTTAACATACTCATAATCATCTTCTCCCAATTTCACATCTTTTTCCAATTGGCACATACCACAAAAAAATTTTTGAAAAATAGTCTTTCAATTTTTTTGTCCGAAAAAAATCATAACCTGCCATCGCATAAGGATAATTTCTCATTATTTTCAATTCCTCATCTGAAATATCTTTTATTTCATCTTTATCTAAATATTTTTATCGCATAGGCATCGTCTATCAAATCATCCTTAAATTTAAAAACCTTTTTTTCCGTTTTTATCAGGAAATACATAATTAACTCTCAAACCTTTTTATTTCTGTCAATTCAAATTCTTCTTTAGGCTTGAAATTATTTGTTTTTAAAAATATAAATAACCTTTTTTAATTTTGCATAAAAGAATTTTTGTATGGCTCATTTGTTTCATAATTTTCTTTGTAAGCATAATCAACATTTCCTTCTCCAGCCAATTGCCATTTTATTTCTTTTCCCATCTTTTTGTCTTTATCACAGGCATCGCAATAAGAGCATCTCCTGGCTCAACAATCACTTCAAAAATCATCCACCTTCTGATTTTTTTCCATTTTGAAATAGTCGACCAAACATAGTTGAAAATCAACAGTTCCAACACCACTACTTCCATCATAACGATAACTGTGCTCAACTACATTTTTCTCCCTTTTTTTAAAAATTAGCCTTAAAATAGTAAACATAACTCTTTTTGTAATATTCATATTCTTTTTAGTATCTTTTTCTTCATCATATTCCTTAAAAATATTTTTTTAACTTCTTCCAGTTGTTTTACATCTTTCGGTGCAAAAATCAGTCAATCTATACGCTTTTTGTACTCACATTTTGTCCATTGACAGAAGTCTTAAAAATCCTTGAAATGATCTCTTTCATCCCATGCTTCATTCCCACCCTCAGGCGTAATAAATCCAATATATCTTTCCCCAGCTTCAGGACTATCAAACACAAATCTAACAGTTACCACCATTTCATTGTCTATCGTCCCATACTCCGACTTAAATTTTTTTCCAATTTAAAACGAAGCCTTTTCACTCTTTATCGAAAACATTCGACACATTCATCGGCACAATATGCCCACCTTCTGACCCAAATTCCCAGTCATTCGCTAATAAGTTCGCACCAAAAAAATCATAACTAGAGCAAATAATAGCAGTATTCTGATTTTTTTCATGACTACCAACTCTCTTTCTTTTTATTTTTTTATATTTCATTAGAATTATACCTTATTTTTTTAATTTTTTTATCCAATATATTTATTTCTTTATTTTTTTAAGAAACTTGAAAAAAATTAGAATATTTTTTTATAACTTTAAATTTTTAAAAAGAAACGATAATTAAACATTATTTAAAAAGTTTAAAAATTTTTTTGTTTCATTAATTTTTTTAATTAATCAGTATTTTTATTTCCCAAATAATGCTAAAAAGATATCTTTTTGAATTTTTCATTTCCAATAACATAGACACCTTCTTTTTAGTATTTTTAACATATGTTATTTTTAACTATTGGTTCATTTGACATTTCAAGTTTTTTTCAGTAATTTTATACGCATTTTTCTCCTATTTTTTTCTACATCAGTTGATAATAATCTTAATTTGTATTCGGCTTTTTTTCTTTTTCATAATATTCTTTATATTTTTTTCATCTTTCCCATCATTAATTATTTTTTTCAAAATCTTTTTTTATCTTTTTCAACTATAAACAATCTTTGTAAAAAAATAAATTTTTCTTTTTCTTTGTCATATAATTCTGAGATTACATTACTATACTCATATTCTCTAGGTTCTTTTACTTTTCTAAACTCAAGTTTTTTTCAGGCATTAATATCGAAATATTTTTCAAAAAAATTTCTTTATTTTTTTCTTTTTACTCAAAAATTGTATTCTGAATATAATTTTTTTCTTCTATTTCTTTTTTTCAATTTTAGTTTTTTCATCTCTTTCAATTTGTTTTTGGGTTCTAGACTTTGGTTCAGAACATACTCCAAACTCACTACATGAAATTGCTACAACCCACGGTACTGCATATCCCACACCAGCTGCCACTCCTAATGCAACACAAGAATTTAATCCAAATATCCCTAGTAACATTAAAAAAATAAAATTTTTAAACTTTCTCATACCATTCTCCTTCATCAAAAAAATCATTCAATAAATACAAAAAGACTGAAATAATCAGCCTTCTATCAAAAATTAATTTAAAAAAATGTTGTATTTTTTTAACTCGCCATTGTTCCAACTTAATATGAACCCAAAAAAACTGTATATTCCCAATGTCACCACTATTAATAATAGCCATTTTATCCAATTTCCAAATAGTCCTATTGCAGTTCCATTAAATTGCAATCTTCTTCCTTCTATAACAGTGTGATTTATTTTCCAACCATAAATCATACACAAAGCCCAAGGAAAACAAATCCCTAATGTACACGATGTTATTAGGCTTCCTAGAATAATCCAGCCAATATAACTTAATAATCCTCCGTCAAAATAACTTCTATTTTCCACGTTTCCTCCTTTGTTAATAATATAAAAAAATACCCCTAAGGGTTGGAGATAGAGGTGAAATCTTCGTTATCTAGTTATTTTGTAAATAAAATATACAAACATTACTAGATATACTAGGAAATCATACATCTCAATACCTCCTTGTTATAATACTACGAGTTGGCAAACTCGTGATATTATTATAACAAAAAAGACTGGAAAAATCCAGCCTTAGTTTAGCCATTTTGTTTGCATTATAACAAGTACCCTTCAGGGTTTTCATTAACCTAGGTAATAGGTAAATGTATTATCATAAGTTCTTTATGGTGGGACCGGTGGGGATCGAACCCACAACCTACCGATTAAGAGTCGGTTGCTCTGACCAGTTGAGCTACGGTCCCATAAAAAACTTTTAATCAACATAATTATGTTATCATAATTTATTACTTTTGTCAAGGATTCTATAAATTTTTTTCTAAAAAGAAATTTGTAAATCTCTCACAAAGCAAATAATTTGCATTATAAAAAGTGAGCGATTTTTTTCTGATAATTATTCATTAAATTTTTATTTATTTTTTTAATTTCTATTTTCCTTCAGCTACAACTTTATCCATCCATCTGAATAATTCATCTAGATCATAATCCCCCGAATGTGGTGTCGCCCAAGGTGATGCAAAATCAACTTTTTTCCCAAGATTTTCCAATTTTATGGCAAGTATCGCAGGTATTGCAAGCGAAGTATCTTTGTCAACTGCACCGTGTCTTATTCTCCAATATTTTACTTTTGAACTTCCAATATAATTCATCGGATTCATCATTTTTATAATTTTCTTATCAGCCATCGTTCCATTTACTGTCGAATGTTCTAACATATATTCTGTAAAATGCTTATTATCCGTAGTTTCATCTCCAAATTCATTATTTTCCCCTGTCGATAAATCCACATTGTCAAAAGCTCCAGGTGTTTTCTGTCTACCCATATAAGCAATATATTTATCATAATCTAAATCTACAATTTTCCCAGCATTTTCAATTGACCACATAATTATTGATTTATATGGCAATGAAAAAAATTTCAGATTTATGTCCAGTTATTCCTTGTTTATCTTTTTACAATTAATCTTTTTATTCGTAAATACCGCTAAATCCCGTATTGTTTTTATACACAACCGTGGCACTTTCGCCATCCACCAAAATATTTTCTATATCTTTTTGAAACTTTACACTCTCTAAAAAAATGTCCATTCCAACACTTTTTAATTCCATTTTTGCTCCCGCCTATTTTTAAAATCTCTTTTAATTCTCTCACAATTTCTTGTACATAAAAATTTACATTTTCATTATTGACGGCAATATTTTTTTAATAAATTTTTCTATATTTTTGAGAAAAAAATTTTTTTCGGTAATTTTTACATTTTTTTCAAAGAAATTTCCACAAGTCTTTTTTCTCCTGGATGAGTTAATTCATTTAATGCAAAAAAATAATATCAAAATATGAAGCCAAAAAAATTCTGTTATTCTATGATTTATACTCACAACATCAGCTCTTCCAGTCGCCTTTTTTTATCTGACTCTTATACGCTGGAAGAGCACCAGACAATAAATTCATATTTCGTAAAATTATATTTTTCTTTCAACTTTTTTTAGGATAATCTATGCTATACTGTTTTTTTGATATTTTTTTCAAGCTTTTTTGTTTCTATCAAAAAGAATTTTTACAATTTATCAGATTATGCCACATACAAGTTGTATATCCGTTATGAGAATTACATTTATCGACTACATAGAAATTCCATTTATAAAAATCGTCTAGTTTTCGGTAAAACCACATCGAATTCCACTCCGTCATTCAAAACTCCATTATCTTCATATTCCCAATAATGATTGCCAATTTCAATTTTTTTGAACAGATTTCCAAATAAATTTCTTTACGCTCTTTTTTTCAGGTATCATTTCGTTGTAATAAACATAGATATCATAGTCCGACTTTTCATCAAAATTTTCTCCCGCTCTTGAACCTCCAAGTGCTATTGCTTCTACTCTTTTTGTCATTTTTAAATTTTTTTCTAAAATTTTTTTCTATCATTTTTTTAAACTCCTAGTTTCTTTATTTTTTTAAGATTAAATTATTTTTATAAATGATTTGACTAATTTAAAAAAATAACATTGGTTTTTTTAATATATTAAAAGCTATGCAGAGAAACTAAACTTTTTTTAATCTCCCTGCATAAAAAAATTAATGTTTAAAATGTCTAATTCCAGTAAATACCATTGTAATACTATGTTCGTTACAAGCATCGATAGATTCTTGGTCTCTCATTGATCCACCTGGTTGTACAATCGCTTTAATTCCTGTTTTTGCAGCTGTATCTACGCAATCTCTGAATGGGAAGAAAGCATCTGATGCTAGTACTGCTCCTGTCAAATCTTTTCCAACTTTTTCTTGAGCATGTTGCAATGCGTGTTCTGTTGACCAAATTCTGTTAGTTTGACCAGTTCCCACACCGATTGCCATTCCATCTTTAACGACTACAATTGCATTTGATTTTACATATTTTACAACTTTCATTCCTAATTCCATATCAGCTTTTTCTTTTTCAGTAGGCTGTTTTTCAGTAACAATATTCATTTCATCAATCATTTTATTATTTGTTCCTTGAACCAAAATTCCACCATCAACTTTTACATAATCGAATTTATCTTGTGGTTTTGGAGTTTTACATTCGATAACTCTCAAGTTTTTCTTAGTTTTCAAGATTTCCAACGCTTCATCTGTAAACGAAGGTGCAATTACGATTTCCAAGAAGATTTTTTTCAATTCTTCAGCAGTTTCTTTATTAACTTCTCTGTTAAGTGCCACAATTCCACCAAAAATCGATACTGGGTCACAATCATGAGCTTTTTTATACGCTGTGAAAATATCATCTGCAACAGCCACACCACAAGGAGTTGAGTGTTTTATCGCACAAGCTGCTGGACCGTCAAATTCTCCAACCACTTTCCAAGCAATATCCATATCTCTAATATTGTTAAATGACAATTCTTTTCCATTCAATTGCTTAATATCTTTCATGCTTCCATTTTCAGTAGTTGAAACGTAATAAGCTGAAGATTGATGAGGATTTTCCCCATATCTCAAGTCAAATTTTTTCTCATAAGAAACATTCAAATATTTAGGATAATCTTCTTCTAACAAGAATGCAGAAATTGCCGCATCATAAGCCGATGTCAAGTTAAATACTTTCCCAGCCAATCTTTTTTTAGTTTCATAAGAAACTTTTCCATCTTTTTCCATTTCTTCCATAACTACTGAATAATCTTCAGTTTCGCAAATAACTGTTACATCTTTAAATGATTTTGCAGCTGAACGAAGCATTGTAGGCCCACCTATATCGATAAATTCGATTTTTTCATCAAAAGTTTTGTCGGTTTGAACTTCTCTAAAGAACGGATAAAGATTAACAACAACATAATCAATTGTTTCAATTCCTTCTTTTGCAATCGTATCCATGTGCTCTTTATTATCTCTAATCGCCAAAATTCCACCATGAATATTTGGATGCAAAGTTTTTACTCTCCCATCCAGCATTTCTTTAAAATTCGTAACTTCTGAAACATCAATCACAGAAAGACCATTTTCCTTCAAATATCTGTAAGTCCCTCCTGTCGAAATAATTTCCACACCTTTTTTATCCAAAAACTGTGCAAATTCTAAAATTCCCGTCTTATCAAAAACGCTTATTAATGCTCTTTTTCATTTTAAAAATTTCCTTTCTTAAATTTTTCTGATAACTTTTTCTACTTCAAATTTATATTTTTTTCAAACATTTTTTTGATTCTTCTTTTTCTTCCCTGATTAAACAAAATTACAGACATACAAGAATATGAATTTGGATCCCCTTTTTCAATTCCTAATTTGCAAATTTTTTTCTCCTTCTTTTTAGATTAGTATTTTTTTATTATTAATCCATAAAAACCATAAGCATAAATATTACCTTTTTTTCATATTCTTGTTTTTACTAATTCCATTACTTCATTATCTAATTTTTTTGATTTATTTGAAATTACAACAAAATCATTTATTGAAAATTTATTTCCTTTTTTTCTAATGCTTTCTTAGAATATTTTTAAAAGCATTTTTTTATAGTCTGTATTTTTTTATAGTACATGTCTTCTAAAAAAATAATAAACAAAAAAATATCATCATTTTTTTATTGATCTTAACATTTTTTTCCGCTTTTTTTCCTCTTTATTTTTGTTTTAACATATAAAAAAATGCTAAACTATATTTAGCTATTTTTTTCTCTTCTTCATCTGTAATAATATTCAAATCTTTTTAAAAAGTAGTATTCTGCCTTTTCAAAAATTCCCTTGATCATAATAAAGATAACCTAAAAGCATTATAAGCATTTGGGTTCCCTTTTTTTAATGCTTCAAAAAAATATTTCTCAGCTTCTTTATATTTTTTTTGCTCAAGAAAATTATGCCCTTTCAAAAATTCTTCATTTCCATTCACAGCATATCCTACCGAAAAAGCAAATAAAAACATTGCAAATATTAGAAATTTTCTTTTCACAAAAGTCTCCTTTTCTTTTTTAATCCTATTTTTCAAGCAACTTCTTAATTCCTTCAATCAGTAAAACATGTTCCTTCTCAAGCACTCTCTTCTGCAAAACTTCCGGCGTGTCATCAGTAAGCACAGGCACTTTTATCTGCAAAATAATTTCCCCTGTGTCAACTCCTGTATCAACAAAATGAATTGTACATCCACTTTCAGTTTCTTTTGCTTCGATAACTGCTCTGTGAACATTCATTCCATACATTCCCTTTCCACCAAATTTTGGAAGCAATGATGGATGGATATTTATAATTTTTCTTGACCATTTTTTTATAAATTCTGGCGATAAAATCGACAAATATCCTGCTAATACGATGTAATCTGTTTTTTCGTCATCATTTTCAAGAACATTGCTAATTTCATCAGACAATTTTTCTTTTAATACTTTTCTATCAAGCAAAATATTTTTTATGCCATGTTTTTCTGCTCTTTCCAATCCATAGCACTCTCTATCTGCAATTACATAAGAAATTTCACAATTTAAGTTTCCTTGCTCAATGTTGTCAATAATTGATTGTAAGTTCGACCCTCCACCAGAAACCAAAACTGCTATTCTTTTTTTATTTTTTTATTAGACATTTTTTTCACTCTCTTTAAATTTATTTTTTTATCATCTTTATTTTTTTAATACAAATTAATTTTTTTCGTCACCTTTAACGATAGTTCCTAATTCATAGGCTTCTTCTCCATTTTCAGCTAAAATATCAATAACTGTTTGAGCATCATTTTTATTTACAATAACAACAAATCCAACTCCCATATTGAATGTTCCCCACATTTCTTCTTCTGGAACTCTTGAGAATGTTTCGTGTTTAAACAATGGATGAACTTTTACTTTCGCTTTTTCGATAGTTTGCACAAAGTCCATCTGGTATAGTTCTTGGAACATTTTCAATAAATCCTCCACCTGTTATGTGAGCCATTCCGTTCACTTGTACTTTTTCCATAACTTTTTGAATTGGTTTTACATAAATTTTTGTTGGTGTCAATAAATGTTCTCCAATTGTTTTTCCATTGAATTCTTCGCTAAAATCAGTAAATAATTTTCTTAACAATGAGAACCCGTTACTGTGAGCTCCACTTGAAGGAATTGCAACAATTACATCTCCTTCTTGAACTTTACTTCCATTAACCATTTTTTCTTCTTCAACTACACCAACTGCAAATCCTGCAATGTCATATTCTCCATCTGCATAAAATCCAGGCATTTCAGCAGTTTCTCCACCTACTAAAGCTGAATCTCCTTGAAGACAACCTTCTACAACACCTTTAATTATTTCAGAAGAAACATTTGAGTCCAATTTTCCACAAGCTAGGTAATCTAAGAAAAATAATGGTTGTGCTCCGTGACATAAAATATCATTTACACACATTGCAACACAGTCAATTCCAACTGTGTCATATTTATTTGTTTCAAATGCAACTTTTAATTTTGTTCCAACTCCATCAGTTCCAGACACTAAAATTGGTTTTTTGTATTCTCCTAATTTGTATAAAGCTCCAAAACTTCCCAATTCATTCATAACATTTTTGTTGTAAGTTGCTTTTACTCTTTCTTTTTATTTTTCTCAACACTTCTGTATCCTTCTTCTTTATCTACTCCTGAATCTTTATAAGAAATTGACATTCTTTATCCTCCTGTTTTTAAATTAAATCTCTATTTTTTTATTTTACAAAGTTTGCGAAATCTTCTGCATATTTTGTAGGGAAAAAAATTCTGTAATTTCATATTCTGCAATTCCATTTTATATTAAATGGATCTTCTGAAATTATTTTTTTACTTCTTCCAAGTTTTTCTGCATTTAGCAAAAATTACACCACCTGTTCTAGGATTTTTTTCTTCCTGAACAAATAAATTTTTCCCATTTCATAATATTTTTTTCCAAAAAAATTTTTATATGTTCTTCTAAATATTTTTCAACTTCACTTACTGCTTTTTACATAATTTAAACTTACTATATACATTTTTTCACCTTATTTTTCCAATTTTTTCAAAGCCTCTTTTTGAATTGGTGTCAACGAAGCGTAAAATTCTTCCTCGTAATCTCCCAATCCAGCTGGATAATCTCCGTTAAAACATTCCATGCAAAGTCCTGTATACGGTGCATCAAAATTAAGTCCTATCGAATCAATTAATCCATCAATACTCAAGAAAGCCAATGAATCTGCACCAATGTAGTCTCTCACTTCTTCAACAGTTTTAGTTGCTGAAATCAATTCTGATGAATTTGACACATCAATTCCGTAAAAAATAGGAAATTTAAATTCTGGCGATGCAATTCTTACATGAACTTCTTTTGCTCCAGCTTCCTTCAATAACTGAACAATACGGCTTGAAGTAGTTCCACGAACTATTGAATCATCAATCATGACTACAACTTTGTCTTTTACAACACCTTTTACAGCAGAAAGTTTCATTCTAACACCTTGTTCTCTAAGTTCCTGAGTTGGCTGAATAAATGTTCTTGCTACATATTGGTTTTTGATTAATCCCATTTCATAAGGTTTTCCGCTTTCTTCTGCATAACCACTCGCTGCCGATAGTGACGAATTTGGAACTCCAATTATGATATCTGCATTTTCAACAGGTGCTTCTTGTGCTAATCTTCTTCCGCATCTTTTACGAGCTGAATGTACATTTATTCCTGAAATATCCGAATCAGGTCTTGCAAAATATACATATTCCATCGCCGCAATCGCAGTCGAAGTATCGTCAGTATATTTTTCAATTCTGTACCCATCTTTATCAATGATTACAACTTCTCCAGATCTAATATTTCTAACAAATTCCGCTCCAACAATTTCCAACGCACAAGTTTCACTCGCCAAAATATACGCTCCATTTTTTGTTTTCCCCAAAATTAAAGGACGAAATTCAAAAGGGTCAACTGCACCGTACAATTCTGTCTGAGTTTGAACTAAGAAAGAAAATCCACCTTTTACTTGTCTTAACGCATCTTTCAATTGGCTCAAAAAATCTTTTTCTTTACTTCTTCTAATCAAATGAACCAACACTTCTGTATCTGATGTAGAATGAAAAATCGCACCGTGTTTTTCCAATTCTCTTTTTAATTTTTTCGCATTAATCAAATTTCCGTTGTGTGCCAAAGCGATAGTTCCGTCAAAAAATTGAAACAAGAATGGCTGAATATTACGACCACTGCTGCTTCCAGAAGTCGCATATCTAACATGTCCAATAGCGCTGTTCCCTTCCAATCTATTAAATATCCTGTCATCATTAAACACTTCTGACACAAGTCCAGGCCCACGATGACCATTTACACGAACTCCATCACTTACCACAATTCCCGCCGCTTCCTGTCCTCTGTGCTGTAAACTGTGAAGTCCATAATAAGTAAGCCTTGCGGCATTAGGATGTCCAAAAACTCCGAATACTCCGCATTCCTCATTCAAACTCTTAATCATTTTGTTAGTTTCCTCCATTTTTTATCATAAACTATTCTAGCTTATAATTTTATCAATATTTTTACCATAAAAATTACTTTTTAATTTATTTTACGACAAGGAGTTAATACCCCTTGCCGATTTAAAACTTATAAAAAAATTTTTTTATTTAGATATGAACCATAAATTGATTTTTAAAAATTTATTCTGCCAATGCTTTTTTCTAAACGTCTTAAAACTTCACGATAAGCACCCATTACATCTCCTAAATCTTGTCTAAATCTATCTTTATCCAATTTTTTTAGAGTATATCTTTTATCCCAAAGTCTCATTGAATCTGGACTAATTTCATCTGCAAGTAAAATATTTCCATCTTTATCTCTTCCAAACTCAATTTTATAATCCACTAAAATCAAGTTCATTTTATCAAATAATGCAGACAACAAATCATTAATCAAGAAAGTTTGTTTTTTAATTTCAGCCAATTCTTCTTCAGTAAGCAATTCCAATGCCAAAGCGTGATCATCATTCAATAATGGATCTCCTAAATCATCATTTTTGTAAGACAATTCAAAAAGTAGGTCTTTTTAAAGATTTTTCCTTCTTCAGCCGCATATCTTTTTACGAAACTTCCAGTTGCTCTATTTCTAATAATTACTTCCAAAGGCACAATTTCCACTTTTTTACAAAGTTGTTCTCTTTCATTCAAAGTTTTAATCCAGTGAGTTTTTACACCGTGTTTAATCAAATATCCATAAAGTAATGTAGAAATTTTATTATTCAAAATTCCTTTATCTTCCAATTGATCTTTTTTTACTCCATTAAATGCAGTCACATCATCTTTAAAATACATAATTATTTCATCCGCATTATCTGTTGCAAAAATTGATTTTTGCTTTTTCCTTCATAAATTTGTTCTCTTTTTTTCCATTTTTATTTCCTCCATTTTTTTATTTTTTTAAATCATATTAAATAAATATTATATTGTTCAATAACTTGATTTTTTTATTTCCACAAGGGGTCAATACCCCTTGCTTCAAATATTTTTTTATTCATAAATACATATAACTTCCAAATAAGTCTATTACAAATTATAATTCAACTTTTTTTTCATTATCAGCAATAAATTTAGCTTTCATTTCTTTTTCTAAATGTAACCAATTTTTTTCTCTAATTTCAGGATATTTTTATTGCAAGAATTTGCACTGCCAACATTCCTGAATTGTATGAATTATTAATTCCAACAGTTGCTACTGGAATAGATTTTTGGCATTTGAACGATCGAATAAAGTGCATCAATCCTTCAAGTGCTCCATTTAAAGGTACTCCAACTACTGGTAGTATTGTTTTTTTGAAGCAATAACTCCAGGTAAATGTGCCCACAAGTCCAGCTCCAGCAATAATCACTTCTGCACCTCTTTTTTTCAACATCAGCCAAAACTTCTTCCAATTTTTTTCAGGAACTCTGTGAGCCGACAATACATAAGCCTCAAACTCAATCCCAAATTCTCTCAAACAATTTGCTGCACCTCTCATTTTTGTCAGTATCTGACTGACTTCCAAAAAAAATATTGCTACTTTCATTTTCTAATTTCTCCTTTTTCCTTATTTAAAGAATTTAATTCCATTTCTAAAGATATTTTTGTTCTTTATTTCCATAAATATTTTTTTGTAAACATTTTTTTACCTTTTTCTTTCAGAATGTCCCATTTTACCAAAGATTCTACCATTATATGCCAACATTCCTTCAATCGCATAATACGAACCATTTGGATTAAATTGTGAATCCATTGTCAATTTCCATCCAAATCAACATATTTAGTTGCAATTTGATTATTTTTTTAAATAATTTCTTGTATTCTTCTTCTGTAATAACAATTCTTCCTTCTCCGTGAAATCGCTATTGAATGAATATCTCCTTCTTTCATATTAGCTAACCAAGGTGAATTATTTGTAATAATTTTTTTGTTTGCACAATTTTTTTGACATATGTTTGTCAATTGTATTAAATGTCAATGTTGGCGAATTTTTCATTTAATTCACGAATTTCTCCATAAGGTAACAATCCTGATTTAATCAACGCTTGGAATCCATTACAAATTCCTAAAATTAATCCATCCCTCTTCAATAGATTTTTCCACTGCTTCTTTAACTTTTTTTATTTTTTTCAATACAGCAACCATAAATTTAGCCGATCCATCTGGTTCATCTCCCGCACTAAATCCTCCAGGCAACATCAATATTTGCGAATTATTAATTTCTTTAACAAAATTATCAATTGAACTTAAAATATTGCTATGTGACAAGTTATTAAATACACCAATTTTTGCAAGTCCACCTTCTCTATTAAATGCTCTTTCCAAGTCATATTCTGAGTTTGTTCCAGGGAATACTGGAATAAATACTCTTAGTTTTCGCATAAGCATTTGAAATATTGCTAATTATATTTTCATGCTCAATTTTTTTCAAGTTTCTCATATTCAACACCTTTACAATGTGCAATTCTATGTTCTTCTGCCACTTCTTTTTTTAGTTGGGAACACTTTTTTTCAAGCGGTTTTTCCCACTCAGCAATCAATTCATCTAAATTCATCACTGTATCATTATTTATAACAATTTTTTTGCTTCTTCGGTAACTTTTTCCTAACAATGTAGCATTTTTTTATAATCAATTTTTTTCAGGGTTTCAATTATAAATGCTCCATAATTAACTTTAAACCATTCATTTTCCGCATTTTTCAGCAAAGTTTACATTCACACCTAATTTATTACCAAATGTCATTTTTGCTATACTTTCAGCAATTCCACCGTTTTTAACAGCTACTGATGCAACAATTTTCTTATCTTTAATATTTTTTTCGATGAAATCAAAGTTTTCTTTCAATTCTTTCAAGTCTGGCAAGTCATTTTTCATCTAATTTAGTCGTAATCAAGTAAATATTATTTCCCGCTTTTTTAAATTCACTCGAAACAACATCTTCAGCATTTACAACACTTACAGCAAACGAAACTAATGTTGGCGGAACTGAAATATCATTAAATGTTCCACTCATCGAATCTTTTCCACCAATTGAAGGCAATCCAAATTCTTTTTGAATATGAAATGCTCCCAATAATGCTGATAATGGTCTTCCCCATTTTTTTATATCATTTCCTAATCTTTCAAAAATATTCTTGGAATGTAAATCTTACATTTTTATAATTTCCTCCAGCTGCCACAACTTTAGCCAAAGATTCAATTACCGCATAAGCTCCTCCGTGGAATGGAATTTGTTTTGCAATGTAAGGATTATATCCGTATCCAACCATTGACGCAACATCTGTTTCAGCATTTATCACTGACACTTTTTGTACAGAAACTTCAGCTGGTGTTAATTGATATTTACCACCAAACGGCATTAATACTGTACTTGCTCCAATTGTCGAATCAAAAGTTTCAACTAATCCTCTTTGAGAAGTTACATTCAAATCTTTCAAGTTATTAACAAATTTTTCTTTAAATGTATTTCCAGCAATTTCTCTATCCAACACCAATTTATTAGAATTTTCAATTTCAATATTGATATTTGAAGATGCTCCGTTTGTATTCAAGAAATCTCTTGAAATATCAACGATTGTTTCTCCATTGTAAGTCATAACTAATCTGTTAGAATCATTAATTTCAGCAACTTTGTAAGCCTCTAAGTTTTCTTCAGTCGCATATTCAACGAATTTATCTAAATCTTCTTTTCTAATTACAACAGCCATTCTTTCTTGTGATTCAGAAATCGCCAATTCAGTTCCAGTAAGTCCAATATATTTAACTCTAATTTCATTCAAGTCAATTACCAATCCGTCCGCAAGTTCTCCAATCGCAACTGAAACTCCTCCAGCACCAAAGTCATTACATTTTTTAATCAATGTCGTAACATTTTTATTTCTAAATAATCTTTGGATTTTTCTTTCAGTAACTGCATTCCCTTTTTGAACTTCAGCACTTGATTTTTCTGATGATTCTGTAGTATGTTCTTTAGATGAACCAGTAGCTCCACCAATTCCGTCTCTTCCTGTTCTTCCACCTAAAAGTACTATGATATCTCCCGCTTCAGGTTTTTCACGAATAATATTTTCAGCTGGTGCAGCTCCTACAACAAGTCCTAATTCCATTCTTTTCGCTTTATAACCTTCATCATAAATTTCATTTACATGAGTTGTCGCAAGTCCAATTTGGTTTCCATAAGATGAAAATCCATGTGCAGCAGTTTTTGTAATAACTTTTTTTGAGGTAATTTACCTTTTTATCGTATCTTCAATTCTTTCAGTCGGATCTCCAGCTCCACTTATTCTAACCGCTTGATAAATAAAAGTTCTTCCTGATAATGGATCTCTAATTGCTCCACCTATACAAGTAGCCGCTCCTCCAAATGGCTCAATTTCTGTAGGGTGATTATGTGTTTCATTTTTTAAATTGTAAAAATCCATTTTTCTTCAGTTACTTCTGCTTTTCCGTCTTCATTTATTCTTTCCACAGGAACATCAATGTAAATCGAACAAGCATTAATTTCATCAGAAACTTCTAAATCTGGAAGTGATCCATTTTTTTCTTTGTTCTTTTTCCAAAAAAACAGTTGCCAAATCCATTAAAGTCATTGGTCTTTTTGGCTTCTCTTTCTTCATAAACATATTTTCTACTTTCAACATATTCATTTATTGCTTTATTAAATAAATCTCTATAAACTTCATTCTCAACTTTTTATATCATCAATAATTGTTTCAAAAAGTAGTATGTCTACAGTGATCAGACCAGTAAGTGTCAAGTACTCTTATTTCAGTTTCTGTCGGATCTCTTTTTTTCTTCATTTTTTTAAAAATATTCTTGAATGAATAGCAAGTCTTTTGCAGTCATTGCTAATTCTAAATCATTTCTCATTTTAATAATTTCTTCTTCGGTTTTTTTGAGTAAATCCATCATAAACAATGACTTTATCTTTATTTGCAGTTTCTACATTTTCAGATAAAATATCTAGATTTTTTTCTCTTGCTTCTACATCGTTTATATAATATTTTTTTAACTTTTTCTAATTCTTCAGAAGAAATTTTTTTCCGTATAAAATTATTAATTTCCCACTTTTTTTACATTAATATTGTTGTCCTTGTCAATTAATAAATTCACACATTGAATTGCAGAATCTGCTCTTTGGTCATATTGACCTGGCAAAAAAACTCAACAGAGAAATACACATTTTTCTTTGCCTTTTTTTCTTCTGCATCAAACACATCTTCCAATGATTTATACACATTATCCACATTTACTTCAGAAAATACAGTTTTTTTCTAGTTTTTTTCTAAATCACTTTCACTTAAATTGAATATGTCATAAATATTTAAAACCCTTATTCCTTCAAGTGAACTTAACTTAATATTTTTCTTGCAAGTCACTCATTAAATTTTTGAGTTTCTACTCTAAAAATCTTCTTTCTTTTCAACAAAGATTCTATAGTTCATTTTTCTTCCTCCTGATTTTTTTAATATTGTAAATTAATTTTTGATAAAAAAATAATCTAAAAATAACAATATTTTTAATTTTTTTAACACAATTAAAATAAAAAAATCTAAGCACAAAAAAATTAAGCACTTAGATTTATATCTATTATATTGATTATTATTTTTTTGAAAATCTTTAATTCTTTGGATTAAATTGTTAATCGTATAAGACAAAAGTAGACAAAGTACGCAATTTGCTCATCATTAAAGGTAAATGCAACAACTAATTTTTTTAACTGTCATTGATTTTTTTCATGATTTTTTTCCCTCAAATAAAAAAATTTAATTTAATGTTTTTCCTATAATGCAATAATAACTTTTTCAATTTTCATCTATTTCAATCAAATTTGAAAAATTTTTTTAAATTTTAAAATTCAATCTCAATACATAAATATTGAAAAAAAACATTTAATTTTTATTTCAAACATAAAAAAATAATATTTTTAACACTTTTTGGAATAAATTAAATTTTTTTACTTGCACTTATAGTTAGCAATTTTTAGGTTGCTTGTAGAAACTCTCTGCCTTATCCAAAAGAATATATAAGTTTAAGTCTGTCATTTAATTAATTTAAGTAAACTAAATAACATGAAGTATCTTTCTAGCTATAAAAAGTATAACAAACTTTTCATATTTTTTTCAATAGAAAATGAAAAGTTTTTTTCGTAGTTTTTCAAAAATACAACTATAAAAAAACTCAATTTTTTTATAAAAAAACTATCTCATTACGAGATAGCTTCTTGTGCTCTATTAACTCTAACACCATATCTGAAATTTTTTTACTCCAGTAAACATTTTTCCAATGTAGAAATTACAACTCCTTTTTGATGTTGAAGCGTTTAAAAAAATAACGAATTTCCTAAATAAACAGCTGTATGATTTCCACCACCATCTGGTTTGAAATAAACAATATCTCCTGGTTTTAAGTTTTTGTCTGCTTACTTGTGTCCCAACTTTTTATTTGACTTACCGTATTTCTTGGCAATTCATAATCGAAAAGCCTCTCTATACACTCTTCTTGTGAAAGCCGAACAATCTATTCCATCTGCAGAATCTCCACCAAAAAGCATACTTAGTCCCTTTCCAGTGTCTATAAGACTTTATTAATCTATTTTTGAATAGCAACTTGTTTCTTTTTGAGATGAATTTCCTCTACTCAAAATCATTTCTTGTTCATTTTTAATTTCTGATAATTTTTTTATAACTAAATCTGAATTAGGCATTGTTTTTATCAACCAATCTTGAAATATCCATAACTCTTTCATTAGCAATATCTTCTTCTACTTCTCTTCTAACATTATTAATATCTTCAATTCTTCTGTTAGGATTTTCACCCAAGTCTATTTCCATAACTTCTGATTTACCTCTTTTTAAATGTGAAGTTTTGTCATGTCTACTTTTATTATGATGATCATTATCACCATTACTAAGTGAATTTGCTGCCTCATCATTTGATGTATTTGATTTATTATTTGTTTGTACCCCCGTACAACCAATTGCGAATAGCATACAAAATGTCGTAAAAACTGTTTTCTTTGCCAATTTCTTCTCTCCCTTCTCCAATATTATGTCTCTATTATTAAATTCACAGGCCCGTCACTTTCAGAAATAATTCTCATATATTGCTGAAATTGACCCGTTTGATAATTTATTCCCTTTTCAGATAATTTTAAAAGAAACATATTATAAACTTCTTTTTGCTTTTTTTCAGCAGGTGCTGAATTAGTGTAACTAGGTCTTCTCCCTTTTTTTCGTATTTCCATATATTGTAAAATTACTCACTACCAAAAGTTCTCCATTAATATCTTCCAACGACAAATTTAACTTTCCATTTTCGTCATCAAAAAAATACGTAAATGGATTAATTTATCGATGCAATACTCAATTTCTTTTTAAACCGTCTTCATGAGTAATCCCAATATAAGCAACTATTCCTTTTTTTATTTCTGACATAAATTTATCATTAACAAACATTTTTTTGCTGAATTTACTCTTTGTAGTATTATTTTTCATATTAAATTCCTTTATTTTTTTATATAAAACGGTCTAGCTATAATTTTTTTCTTTCTTCACCAATTGTAGTCAGTAAACCATGTCCAGGATAAACTTTTTATATCCTCATCCATTTTTCAATAATTTTTCTTAAAGATTTCCAAAAGAAACATTTCACTACTAGTTGGTAAATCTGTTCGACCATATGTCCCTCTAAACATTGTATCTCCAGAAATTAAGATTTTTTTCATCACTATCAAAATAACAAATATCTCCGATACTATGTCCAGGCGTTTCTATTATTTCAAAATTAAAAAAACTTTGTCGCCTTCTTTTATCTTAATAACTTCTGCATCATCTGACAATACGAATTTTTTTGTCCTATCCATACAGAAAGTGACAATTCTGGATCATACAAAAAAAATCATACCCTCTCTCACTTACATAAATTGGAACTTTTTTTATATTCCAGCATTTGTGGTATTCCAATAATATGATCAAAATGACCATGTGTCAACAAAATCGCTTTCAAATTTAATTTCTTTTTCTTTCAAATATTCAATTAAATTTGTCATATCATTCCACCAGGATCTACAACATAAGTATCATCATTAACAGTTATCACATAACTGTTACTTTGAACTTTCAGGATTTACAAAAGTTTTTAATCTCCATTTTTTTCTCCTTTCTCTTCGATTATTTCTATAAATTGTATTTTTTTATTTACTAGATATTTCTCGATCTTTAACTTGCTTGTTAATATGAATATCCATTTGTGGATACGGTATTTCTATATTTTTCTGCATCAAATCAATTTTTTTATCTCTTCATTTTAATTTCAATTTCAAATTAAAATAATTCTCACTTTTTGTATAAACAAAAAAATATTAAAAATTAACTGATGATTCTCCTAATTCTACAACTCCTATAGTTGGTTCTGGAACTGGTAAAAATATAGTGTTCTTTCTCATTATTTCCTTCAACTGATCTCTGATCTTTTTCGAAAAAAATATTTTTCTTTAACAATATCATTTTAAAACTTCTTTTTACTTTTTTTAATATCGCTATTATACGAAACTCCAATAATCATATCAAGTCTTCTAACTTTTTCATTAGTCATATTTCTAAGCTCTGTATTCGTAATAATCCCATTTGGAATAATCACAAGCTCATTTTTGAGGGGTTTTTCATCTTAGTATAAAACATTTCTATACTCTTAACCTCTCCCACATATTTATTATACTCAATCATATCTCCAACTTTAAACGGCTTAAAAGTCAATATTATCAGTCCACCACCAAAATTTCCAATAGTTTCTTTAAACGCAATACCTAAAAACAATTCCAGCTGCACTGAAAAAAACGTTGTTATTGAAGACGTATTTATACCAAATATATCAATCAAAACATAAGTTAATACAATGTAATACAATATTGAATAAAAGTGACATTAGAAAAGAAGCAACACTTTTTATCAATTCGTGATTTATCCAGTATAACCTTTATTACCTTATCTATATGTTTTTTTAACATATTTTTGCAATTTTAAAAAAATTACAATCATTATTACGATTTTTAAACGCATTCTCTTTTTAAAAAAAACGAGATAAATTTTTCCCATTCTAAAAAAACTCTTTAAATCCCTTCAAATTTTACTCCTTTTATTTTTTTATAAATTTTTCCAACTCTTCTAAATTGTACGGTGTTTCTTGATATACATAATGATTTATCCAGTTTACAAATAAAAGATTTGCATGTGCTTTCCAATTAAAAAAATAGGCTTTTTTTAGTAGGATCATTTTCTGGATAATAGTTGAATGGTACATCTATTTTTTTATTTTTGACTTACATCTCTTTCATATTCCTTTGCTAGAGTAAATCGATCATATTCTAAATGTCCTGTTAAGAAAATTTTTCTTTTTATCTTTACTTCTAATGATACTAACTCCCGCTTCATCTGATTTAGCCAAAATTTTCCAATTCAGGCTCCTTCAAAAATATCACTTTCTTCTATCTTAGTATGTCTTGAGTGTGGCATATTAAAAATTTCATCAAACCCTCTAAACAATTCATTGTTCTCATATCTTTCTTCTAATTTAATAGGAAAAAAATTCCAAAAATTTTTCTTATTCAACTGATATTTTTTTGATTCCGTAATGATAATAAAGTCCCGCTTGTGCTCCCCAACAAATGTGTAACACAGAAAACACATGCTTTTTTTGCTCCATTCCATAATTTTTCATTATTTCTTCCCAATAAATAACGTCTTCAAAATCAAGTGTTTCAATCAGTGCTCCTGTAATAATCATTCCATCAAATCTTTCATCTTTTATATCATCAAAAAGTTTTTATAAAAAGTTTCCATATGTTCTTCTGAAACATTTTTTTGATTTATAACTATCCATTTTTTTAATAATGTTACTTCGATTTGTAATGGCGTATTGCTTATCAATCTCAACAATTGAGTTTCCGTCTCAATTTTTTTGTCGACATCAAGTTTACAATAACAAATTTCAAAGGACGAATATCTTGAGATAATGCTCTACTTTCTTTCATTACGAAAATATTCTCCTTAGCTAAAAATATCTACAGTAAGCAAGTTATTTGGTATTTTTTTATAGGCATTTCATATTCTCCTTTCTTTGTTAAAACTTATCCATAATATAATACCATAAAACTTTTTACTTTTTTTCCAATATTTTTTTATAAAAAAATTTATAAAAATATTTTGGTATATTTTTCAAATAAAGTTTAACAAAAAAAGCAAAAATAATATAAAAAAAATATTTTTTTATACTCGTAATTTTTTTATACCAAACAAATAAAAACTGCTTCATAAGATTAATTTTTCTAAACTTACAAAGCAGTTTTTTTATCTGTTATAATCCAATCATAATTATATGGTTATTCAGCTTAAAAATGCTGGTATTAAGTTTTTCTCAGCAATATATTGTTTTTACTTTTTTTCAGAGCTTCTTAATGCTTTCATTAATTTTTTTGTATTCTAGGGTCATTTTCATTACCTTTTTAATACAGTAACAACATTTGCATATGGTGAATCTTTATCTTCAACTAAAATCGCATCTTTTTTTCAATGTCAATTTAGCATCTAATGCAAAGTTATTATTTATAATAGCTGCTGCCACTTCACCTAATCTTGGTGCAATTTGTTCTGCTGATAATTCTACAAATTTAATATTTTTTTAGGGTTTGATACGATATCTTTTTGTTGTTGCTGTTAAGTTTTTTTATTATCTTTCAATTTAATAACTCCTGCTTTTATCCAATAAAAATTAATGCTCTTGCACCATTTGTTGGATCATTTTGGAATTAAAAATAGTATCTCCTGATTTTTAATTCATTAACATTTTTAATTTTTTTAGAATAAACTGCTATTGGTTCAATATGAACTGTTCCAACTGACACTAAATCTAAATGTTTTTTTCTTTAGCAAAATTTTTCCATATAAGGTATGTGTTGGAAAAAAAGTTTGCATCAATACTTTTATCTCCAACTGCTATATTTGGTTGAATGTAGTCTGTAAATTCAACGATTTCCAAATCTACTCCTTCTTTTTTTCAAATCATCTTTTACCAATTTCAAAAATTTCTGCATGTGGAACTGGTGATGCTCCAACTTTTAATTTTTTTGTAATTTTTGCTCCTGAATCTGCTTTTTGCTGAGGCGTTATTATCTGTTTTAGCTCCACAAGATACTAAAAAGAATAACGCTGCTGTTAATCTAATAATAGTTTTTTTCATATTTTTCCTCCTAAATTTAATTATTATTTTTTTATGTTTTTAATTATATCGAATATTTTTTTAATTTTTCATTATATTTTTGGTTATAAAAAAATATTTTTATATATAAATTATTTTCTCAAAAATATAATCAAATGTTATTTATAAAAAAATAACAATTTTTCAACTGTATTTTACTACATTTTATATGAAATCATTTTAAAATGTAGGTATTATTCCCATCTTTATATTTTTTTCTTGTATAAATTTTTTCACTTTTTTTCACTTTGCAACGCTTTATACAATTTTTTTGTACTCTTGGATCCTTTTTCATTACCTTTTTAATACTCTTTAGCACATTTTGCATATGGTGAATCTTTATCTTCATTTAAAATTCCATTTTTGTTTTGGATTTAATCCAGCATCTAACATAAAGCTACTATTTATAAATGCTGCATCTACTTCTTTATATCTTGGTGCAATTTGATCAGCTGACATTTCCACAAATTTTTAAATTTTTTTCTTATTTTTCAACAATATCAGTTAATTTAATACCAAAAATCCTTATTATTTTTTTAACTTTTTATAATTCCTTTTTTTATCCATAATTAATAGTGCTCTAGCTAAATTTGTAGGATCATTTGGAACAATTATTGTAGCTCCATTTTTCAATTCATCTACACTTTTAACTTTATCTGAATACATAGATAATGTTGGCAAATATAAAGGTCCTACTGCTGTCATCTCAAACCCATTTTTCTTTCCAAAATTTTCCATGTAAGGTTTGTGTTGGAATAAATTTTGCATCAACACTTTTTATCTTGCAATGCTTTATCAGGTTGAACATAGTCATTAAATTCAACAATTTCCATGTCCACTCCTTCTTTTAACAAATCATCTTTTACTAATTTTAATAATTCACCAGCTGGAATCGGTGTTGCTGCCACTTTTAATTTCTCAACTTTACCATTTTTTCCTGCTTCAGCTGATTTATTATCAGTTTTACCACAAGACAGTAAACATAATGATACTGCCAATCCTAATAACAATTTTTTTCATTTTTTTGTACCTCCTCTAAATTTTTATGCTCTTGTTCTCTTATTTGTTATTGTTTTTTTACTAATAAATCTCCAATAAATTGAACAATTTGAACTAGTATGATTATTACTATTGTCGCCTGCCACATTATTTCAGGATTTGATCTTTGATATCCATCAATTACTGCTGAATTTCCAAGACCTCCTCCTCCAATAGCTCCTGCCATTGCTGAATAACCAATCAAGCTAATAATAGTCAATGTCAACCCATGAATTAATGACGGCAATGCTTCTGGAAGCTTATCACTTTAAATATCATTTGACCTGTTGTCGCTCCCATTGATTTAGAAGCTTCTATTAATCCTGGATTAACTTCTTTTAATGCACCTTCAATTATTCTTGCTACAAATGGTGCAGCTCCTAGTGAAAGTGGTATAATAAACGCTATACTTCCATAAGATTGTCCAACAACTTTTCTAGATAACGGAATCAATAAAACCATTAAAATTACAAATGGAATCGATCTTGTAATATTTACTAAAATCACATCTAATATTTTGTGCAATGTTTTTATTTGGTTTAATCCCTTTAGCTTCCGACGTAACTAGCAATATCCCCAATCAGCAACCCAATTATCAATGAAACTACTGTTGCAATTAATACCATGTAAACCGTTTCCCACAAAGGAATCAGCATATTCTCAAAATGTAAAAACTTTATCCAATCAAATCTCATATTATAAAACCTCCAATTCTACTTTATTTTTCTTTTTAACCATGCTAAAATTTCTTCCCCTATTTCTTTATTTGTCATAATCTCAATCAATAAATTTCCAACTATAATATTGCTTACTTTATCAATAAATCCACCTAAAATATTTATTTCAACATCAAATTTCTTAATAATCTCTGTCACAAACGCTCTATTAACTTGGTCCTCTGTCAATTTCAATTTTAATGCCAATGTTTCAGTATTTTTTTACTTCTCTTAAGAAGCTCTTCATCACTTCTAAACTCATCATGTGGGATATTCGCAACAAATTCTTTTTGCTAAATCTGATTTAGGATTCAAGAATATTTCTTTTGTTTCTCCCTCTTCAATAATTTTTTCCTTCAGACATTATTGTAGCCTTATTACATACTTTTCTAATAACTTCCATTTGATGTGTAATCAAAATAATCGTTATCCCAAATTTTTTTGTTAATATCTTTCAATAATTCCAAAATCAATTTGTAGTTCTCGGATCTAGCGCACTTGTTGCCTCATCTGACAAAAAGAATTTGAGGATTATTTGCCAATGCTCTAGCTATTGCCACTCTCTGTTTTTGCCCTCCTGACAACTGTTCTGGATAACTATTTTTTTCTTATCTAAAAGTCCTACTATTTCCAATAATTCATCAACTCTTTTTAGCAATATCCTTTTTCTTCCACCCAGAGATTTCCAAAAGGAAACGCAACATTTCCAGCAACATCTCTTGAATTTAACAAATTAAAAATGCTGGAAGATCATTCCAGTTTTTCTTTCTGTACTGTCTCAATTGAACTGGCTTAAATTCCAAAAATATTTTTTTATTTTTCAAATGTTTTTTTCAGTTATATTTTTCATTCTCTTTATTTTTTTCTTATTCTTATTTTTTTAGGAACTATTTGATGTCTTACAAAAATCTCTCCAGATGTAGGCTCTTCCAATCTATTCAATAACCTAACCAAAGTCGATTTCCCAGCTCCACTAAGCCCCATAATACCGTAAATATCACCTTTATCTATCTCTAAATTAATATTATCTACAGCAACTACTTCTCTATCAGTTCCTATATTATATCTTTTATTCAAATTTTTTTATAGTAATTAATTTTTTTCACTCATTTTCCACCTACTACTCTCAAATTATTTTTTTATTATTTTTTTGAATATTTCAAAAAAATTTTTAATATCTATTATCATTTAATTTAATTTTTCTAATTTTAAACATACCAGATTTGTTCGATAACCAAACAACTAAAACACAATTTTTTTATTTCTAGTATTTTTTTAATTACCGAACAAATTCTACCTTAATAAATTGTATTTAAAAAAACTCTTTTCACCCTTTGTGAATCAGGATTTTTCAAATATTTTTTTGAATCCCCCTTTTCTAAAATTTCCCCTTTTTTTCCAATACTACCACTTTATCTGATATTTCTTTTTACAAAAATTCATTTCGTGACTGACTATTAACATTGTTATCTTATCATTCTTTAATTTTTCTTATTATATCTAGAACTTCTTTTTACTAATTCAGGATCCAACGCCGAAGTTGGCTCATCAAACAACAAAATATCTGGTCGAAGCGACAGCGCTCTAGCTATTGCCACTCTTTGTTTCTGCCCTCCTGATAATTCGCTCGGAAAATTATCAATTTTATCAATCAATCCTACAACTTCCAAAGTTTCTTCAGCAATTTTATTCGCTTCCTTTTTTTATCCAACTTTTTAACTAATTCCAAAGTCTTAACTATATTATTTCTCACTGACATATGCGGAAATAAATTAAATGTTTGAAAAAAACCATTCCTGTTTTTTTAGTAACATTTCTTTTTTTATTTTTCTTATCTTTTTAAGTTATTTCCTTCAATTAAGATATCACCACTTGTAATTGTTTCTAAATCAATTATACTTCTTAGTATCGTAGATTTTTCCACTTCCAGAAGGCCCTATCAATGAAACAACCTCTCCTTTTTTTATTTCTAGATTAATATTATCAAGAACTACATTTTTTTCCAAATTGTTTTTTTAAATTTTTTTACTTCTATTATTTTTCATTGATTTCTCCTAAAGTCTTACTTTATTTCTTTTTTTCTAAATTTTTTTAAAGATTCTATCTATACAAAAAGCTTAATATTAAATATATAATAATTGCACAAACATATGGTTTTACATTGTAATATGTATTCGCCAATTCCTTTGTTCTCTTCATAACTTCCGTAACTGCCAAAACATATACTAACGATGTATCTTTTATCAAACTGATTGCTTCATTTCCTAAAGTCGGCAACACACGTCTAATTGCTTGTGGTAAAATAATATAAAATGTTTTTTGCCAATAACTATATCCCAACACTTTTGCAGCTTCATGCTGACCTTTATCAATACTCTCAAATCCACCTCGAATAATTTCAACCAAATATGCTGTATAATTTATTACAAATGTAATTGTAGCAGCAACATATGGTTCTAGCGTAATTTTATATCCAGCAATCGGTACAAACGGCAACCCATAATAGATAATAAATAACTGCAACATCAACGGTGTTCCTCTAAAAACCCAAGTATAAATTGACACTAACACTTGAATAATTTTATTTTTCCCTGTATAAGCTAATGCTCCTAAAATCCCTAACGGTACTGAAAATAACACTGTTAAAATATATAAAACAATTATATTTGGTAATGTTTTTTTAATAATTCTATAAATATTTGATACGATGACATATTTTTAATTTCCTTCCTACTATCCTTCTATTTTTACTTTATTTCTAATAAATTTTTCAATTATTTATTATTTAAACCATTTTGAAGATATTTTTATTATATTCTCCAGAGGCTTTTGCTTCATCAATACCTTTATTTATAGCATCAATCAATACTTTATTTCCTTTTTTTAGCAGCCACTGCCATTTCTTCTTTACCATAATTTTTCATCCAAGATCACATATAATGGCTTTTTTTACTTTGATCTTCTTTAATTTTTTTAATATATCTAGCAAATGCTTCATCAATTACAATTGCATCAATTCTTTTTAGTATCTAAATCCAAGAACGCTTGATCATATTGTGCATATCCTTTAAATTCTTTAAACGCTTTATCTTCTCCAAGTTTTTTTAACTTTTTTCTTCTCCACTACTTTGAGTTTGCACTCCAACTACTTTTTCCTTTTTAAATCTGCTTTCGATTTAATATTTGAATCTACTCTTGTTATAATTACTTGGCTATTAGCAAGATAAGGTTTTTGACATTTCAGTTTGTTGAGCTCTTTCTGGTGTAATTGTCAATCCATTCCAAATTAAATCGATATTTCCACTGTTCAAGTCCATTATTTTTTTGAATCCCAGTTTATTGGTTTTGAATTCTACTTCCATATTTAATTTTTTTCGTCACATATCTAGCTAAGTCTATATCAAATCCTACAAGTTCACCTTTTTTTCATTTTTGAATCCCATCGGTGCAAATGTATCATCTAATCCAATTACAACTTTTTTTAGGGAAGTTGACCTTCTGCTGCTTTGCTATCATTTTTTCTCTTCTTTTTGAACGCTACACATCATTACGGACAGCGCCAACATCACTAACATTACTAATTTTTTTCATTGTTTCTACCTCCACTATTTTTAAGACATTTTTTTAAAGTTATAAATTTTTTTCATTTTAGAAAGTTAAAATAAAAAAAGCTCCCATTTTTTTCAATCCTGAGAGCTTCTTTCTTTATCTATATCAAATAAAAAGATTTAACCAGCTACCACAGGCACAATTTCTTACAATTTAAACGTAAAAGCTTGCACCTCATTTACACAAGTATTAATACAAACTTACAAAAGTCATATGATGATGGTGATAGCACATTAATCCGTTAAATCTTTTTCATTTCTTTTCCTCCTAAAATTTATTTTTATAATTTATCTTTATGTAGTAATTATAATTTATATTTCGAAAAAAAGTCAACACATTGAAATATATAAAATATATAGTCTTTCATTTATAACATAAATATGTCATTAGATTATTACTACAAAACACGAATTATTCCTACTTGTAAAAAACAATCTATTTCAATTTTTCGTTTGTTTCCAACATAGCTTTTGCTCCTGTTATAAAATAGTTTATCGCATATGGCAATGCTTTATCATCTATAAGAAAACTTGGATGATGCCACTCATACGGACATCCTGTTCCTATGAATGCGTATAATCCTGGCACTTTCTCCTGATATCTAGCAAAATCATCTCCACCCATCATTATTTCTGGCTCAATAACTTTAGCAAATTTTGATATTTCTTTTTTTAAAATTTCAGCCATTTTTTCGTTATTATCAACTGGCGAACCATCTGAAATCCATTTTATTTCAGCTTCCTGATTAACTGCTGCAGAATAATTTTTTATAATTTGCTCAAACAATCTTTTTGTCTCTTCTCTCACCTTTTCAGAAAAAGTACGAATAGTTCCTTCTAATTTCACTCTATCAGGAATTATATTCCAAGTTTTTCCCGCCTCAATTTTTGTGACACTTACAACTGCTGTTTCAAGTGGAGAAATGTGACGACTTACAATCGACTGTAACCCTGTTATTATTTGGCTTGCTGTAACAATTGGGTCATTTCCATTATGTGGTGCTGCTGCATGAGTCCCAACTCCTCTTATTTCCACTTCAAATTGCTCAACTCCTGCCATAAGCGGACCTTCCTTAATTCCAATAAAACCTACTGGAATGTCTGGCTTATTATGAAAACCAATTATACACGAAACACCTTCTAGCACATTTTCTTCTATCATTTTTACAGCACCCGAATTAATTTCTTCTTCAGGTTGAAAAATTAATCTGACTTTCCCTTTTAATTCATCTTCATTTTCCTTCAATAAAATTGCTGCTCCAATCAAAGAAATTGTATGAAAATCATGCCCACAAGCGTGCATTTTCCCCTTTACCTTCGAATGATAAGCCACTCCACTTTCTTCTTCAATCGGCAAAGCATCAATATCCGCTCTCAAAGCCACAACTTTATTTCCTTGCCCAATTTCCGCTACTACTCCATTTTTTTAAATTTGTTTCAATAATTTTTTTATATTATGCTCTTTCAATTTTTTTCTTTTATAAATTCTGCTGTTGCAAATTCTTCTCCCGATAATTCTGGATTCATATGCAAAAAAATGTCTATCATCAATAAGTTTTTTTAAAAATTCTTTTTCTATCTCAATCATATTTTTCACTTCCTTTTTTTATGGTTTCTAATTTATTTAAATAATCGAAATGTTGAATAGAGTATCTAAATGGTAAATAATGGTGCAGTGACGGGACTTGAACCCGTACGGCTCTAAACCACTACCCCCTCAAGATAGCGTGTCTACCATTCCACCACACTCGCTTTTTTTAGTTTCTATATAAAACTCTTAAGTTGTTTTATTTTTCAAAATAAAATTTTACATCATTATTTTTACAACATTTTTTTCATCGTTTGTGAACTATTTTTTTAAATTTGAGAAATATAATTTTTTTATATTCATTGACATTAGGTAGTTTCTTTGGTAGAATTTTTATTGGCATAAAAATATAATTATGTACAAATCATTTTTTTGGAGGTGGATGTTTTTGAACGAGGAAGTCCCGAGTAGCGTGCCAGATAATTTGTCAAGAAATTCGATGAATTATTTGGTAAAAAAATAGAGAATTTTATGAAAAAAAATTAAGCCAAAAAAATATATCGAATAAGGGGAATCTCTTCGTAATGTTATTCTTCTTATTCTTTGGTGCAAAAAAACAAAAAAAGAAAGGAGATAACAATGAAAAAAACAATACTATTCAAACACTTATAAATGAAAAAAATACTTTGAAATTAGAAAATATTTGAATGATTTAAATACGGTAGAGGTTTCAGAACTTTTAAACCAATTTGAATCTTCAGAGCTTATAATGATTTTTTTAGATTGCTTTCTAAAAAAATAGAGCAGCGGATGTTTTTTTCGTATTTGGATACAGAACATCAAGAAATGATTATTAATACCATGACTGACGTGGAAACTAAAAATATTTTTTTGATGAACTTTATTTTGATGACATTGTTGATATTATTGAAGAAATCTTAAGCAAATGTTGTAAAAAAATATTGAAAAAAATACTGATGCAAAGGACAGACATTTGATAAATCAGTTATTGAAATATCCTGATAATTCGGCAGGAAGTATTATGACGACTGAATATATGGATTTGAAAAAGGATATGAGTGTATCGCAAGCACTTTCTAAAATTAGAGAAACTATTGAGGATACTGAAAATGTCTATACTTGTTACGTAATTAGCAAAGATAGAAAACTAGAAGGAGTAATTTCTTTAAAAGAACTAATTACAAGTGACGATGATGTTATTCTTGAAGATCTTATGAATCGTAATTTTGTGAGTGTTCATACAAATGACGATCAAGAAGAAGTTGCTGAAATTATCAAAAAATATGATTTAATTGTGCTTCCAGTTACTGATGTGGAAGGTAGACTTTTAGGGATAATTACAATTGATGATGTAATGGACGTTGTGGAACAAGAAGCTACAGAAGATTTTCATAGAATGGCTGGAATTTCTCCTGTGGAAGAATCTTATTTGAAAACAAGTGCTTTTAAAATGGCACGTCAACGAATTAGTTGGCTAATTATTCTTATGATTTCTGCAACATTTACTGGGAGAATTATAAAAAATTATGAAAGTGTTCTTCAATCTGTCGTTATTTTATCTTCATTTATCCCAATGCTTATGGATACTGGAAATGCTGGTGCTCAATCATCTACAATTGTAGTCCGTGCCTTAGCTCTAGGTGAAGTAAAACCTAAAGATACATTTAAAATATTAAGAAAAGAATTTTGTATCTCGTTTATTGTGGCAGTTGTACTAGCTGCTATTAACTATTTGCGACTTATAACTATGACGAGAACGCCTTTAAATGTGGCTTTAGTCGTTTCAGTCACTCTTATTTTTTTGTAGTTATGATTTCCAAGATAATTGGTGCATTTTTTTACCTGTCGTTGCAAAAATCTTTTAAAAATGGATCCTGCTATTATGGCTGGTCCGCTAATAACAACGATTTTTAGATGCTTTTAACACTTACAATTTACTTTAAATTTTGCAACTATATTTTTTTAAGTAATTTTTATAAAAGTAAATTTATAATCAATTATCGAATAAATTTAGACAAATTACAGAAATAAAAGGAGGATGAAAAAAATGAAAAAAACTAATCGTGTCTCTTTTTAAAAGAAAAAAATTTTTTTGAAATAAAAAAATCAATTAAATGAATTAAATGTAGTAGAAATTTCTGATGTGATAAATCAGTTTGAAGTGCCTGAAATTATAATAATGATTTTTTTAGACTTTTTAAAAAAAGATAAGGCTGCAGACGTGTTTTTCATACTTGGATTCTGATCACCAAGAAATAATTATACATGCTTCTACAGATATCGAAACTCGTGAACTTTTTTTGATGAATTGTATTTTTGATGATATTGTTGATATCATTGAAGAAATGCCTTTTGATATTGTAAAAAAATATTGAAAAAAATACTGATAAAAAGATCGACATTTGATAAATCAGTTGTTAAAATATCCTGATAATTCGGCAGGAAGTATTATGACGACTGAATATGTTGATTTAAGAAAAAATATGAAAGTTTCAGAAGCAATTGAAGAAATTAGAAAAACTGGAAAAGATAAAGAAAATATATATACTTGTTATGTTACGAATGAAAGTGGAAAACTTGAAGGTGTACTTTTTGCTTCGAGAACTTATTGCGAAAAAAAGATAGTACGCTTGTTGAGTGATATTATGAGTACAAATTTCATAAGTGCTAATACAAATGATGATCAAGAAATTGTAGCCGACTTATTTAAAAAATATGATTTGATTGTTATGCCTGTTGTGGACCATGAAAATAAACTTTTGGGAATAATTACAGTTGATGATGTATTGGAAGTTGTGGATCAAGAGATTACAGAAGATTTCCATAAAATAGCTGGGATTACTTCTCCAACTGATGATTCTTACTTGAAAACAAATATTTTTACTATGGCAAAACAGAGAATTGGATGGCTTGCAGTACTTATGATTTCTGATACAATTTCTGGAAACATTATTCAAGGTTACGAAAGTGTACTTGCTCGATCAATAATTTTAACTGCCTTCATTCCAATGTTAATGTCAACTGGAGATGTTGGCTCACAATCATCAACTGTAGTAATTCGTGCTTTAGCATTAGGGTGAAATTTCGCCTAAAAATGCTTTTTAAAGTATTAAAGAAAGAATTTTCAATTGGTATTATTGTTTCAATTGTATTGGCATTATTGAATTTTTGTGAGATTAATTATGATTGAAAAAAATTAATATTCCTGTTGCATTTACTGTTTCAATAACACTTGTATTTACGATTATTATTTCAAAAAAATAGTTGGAGCTTTACTTCCACTTTTAGCAAAAAAATCGTAAAAGCGGATCCTGCTGTTATGGCAACACCTTTGATAACAACAATTTCAGATGCTGTAACATTGGTTATTTATTTTAGTTTTGCAACTACAATTTTGAAACTTTAATAAAAAAGAAAAAGGGAGAATATAATGGAAATTTTAGAAAATAATGAAACAATAGCTTCTACAAGTTTAGGAAGTGCTGTTTGCGAAACGGTTTTACCTCTAGTTCCACTTCAGCCATTAAAAGATATCGAGAGAAGCATTCAAAAGAAATATCGTTCAGAATTGTGGTCACCTTTTGTTCGAGCGTTGAAGGAATTTGAGATGGTTAAGGATGGCGATAGGATAGCTGTTGCAATTTCTGGGGGAAAGGATAGCTTAGTTTTTATCAAAAACTTTTTCAAGAGCTAAAAAGAGCTAGTAAAACAAATTTTGAAGTTGTGTTTATCTCGATGAATCCTGGATTTAACGCTATAAACCTACAAAATTTAAAAAATAATTTGAAACATTTGAATATTCCTTGCGAGATTTATGACGATAATATTTTTGAAGTAGCAGAAAAAATTGCAAAGGATTACCCTTGCTATATGTGTGCAAAAAAATGCGTCGTGGAAGCCTTTACAATAAAAGCAACTCAATTGGGATGTAATAAATTAGCACTTGGTCATCACTTTGATGATGTGGTGGAAACTACATTAATGAGCATGTTTTTATATGGGAAAATTTGAGACTATGTTACCAAAATTAAAAATCTGATAATTATGATATTGAACTAATTAGACCTTTATTTTTATGTGGAAGAAAAAAATCTATTATTAAATGGGTTAGAAATAATGGAATTTTTGCCAATGAATTGCGGATGTACTGTTGCCGCACAAAAAAAACTTCTAGTAAAAGACGTGAAACAAAGGAATTAGTCGCACAATTAGTGAAAAAAACAATCCTGATATTAAAAAAACGGATTATTCAGTCTACTCAAAATGTTAATATTGAAAAAAAGTGCTTAGTTGGAAAAAAATTCTGAAGGAAGCATTCTTTTTTTAGATAATTATTGATTGTTTTGAATTTGATATTACTAATTTATAATGGTTATTTAAGAAGAAATATAAATTTTTACATTCTCATTTGACTTATATTTTTTTATAATATTTTTTTAAATTATATTGAACCTATTTAAAGTCAAATTACTAAAATTATATAAATTCAGCTTTTTTTAGTAAATAGCCGTAGCTTTTTGATTTTTAATTTTTAAAGTAGTTTTACTATAAATATAGAATTTTTAGTAATTTTTGTGTAAATGTATGAAAAAAATAATTACATTTACACAATTTTTTTATATTTTATTTTTAGATATTTTTAATTATTAAAGTTTGAATAAAATAGTCATAGTAGCATGTCCAGAATTTTTGTACAAACTTGAGATATAACTATATGGTGCAGGATTATATTTTTTTATCAGCATCTTATAAAAATTTTTTTCTTATAAATGTTTCGGTCCAAATGAATAAGGCAATAAATCGTTCACTGACCAAATATTATATTTTCTGTCTTTATTCGCTAAAATTATGATTGTTTCATCATCAGAAAACTCTGAAATTACCTGTCTACACGCTCCACATGGACTTATTGGCTCTGGCGTACCACCTGTTACAACCAAAAATTTAATTTTCTTCATTCCTTGAGTTATTGCTGTTGGAATAACATTTCTCTCAGCACAAATTGTCAATCCGTAAGATGCATTTTCAACATTTACACCTTTGTGAACATTCCCGTTATCGTCTATCAATAATGCTGCTACTGGAAATTTTGAATATGGAACATACGCCTTTTCTAAAAGTTTATTCGCTTCATCAATATAATTTAATATTTCTTGTTCTGTTAAATTTAGTTTTGTCATGATTTTTTTCTCCTTTCATATCGGGCCTGATTTTTAAAAAAATTACGACATCTAATTTTTTTAAAATAATAAGGCTGTCTAAAAAAATATTTTTTTACTTTTTTTAAACAACCTTTTCTAAAAAAATTAATTTATTTTAAAATTACAATGAAATCGCTGTTTCTAAAGCAACTACGATCATATCGTTAAATGTAGTTTGTCTTTCTTCAGCTGTTGTTACTTCTGAAGTAATGAACGAATCACTGATTGTTAACAATGTCAAAGCTTTTACGCCTAATTTGGCAGCTGTTGTGTACAATTGTGCTGTTTCCATTTCTACACATAAAACTCCGAATTTAGCCCATTTTTTCCATGCTTCAGGGTCGTCTCCATAAAAAGTATCACTTGTAAATACATTTCCAGCTTTTACATTCAATCCTTTTTCTTTTGCAATTTCGTATGCTTTAAAGACCATATCAGCATTTGCTGTTGGTGCATAATCCGCTCCATTGAATCTTAATTTGTTAATTGCTGAATCTGTTGAAGCTGACATCGCTATAACTACATCTCTTAATTTTACATCTTCTTGATAAGAACCTGCAGTACCTATTCTAATTAAGTTTTTTACTCCAAATTCTGAGATTAATTCATGAGAGTAAATACCAATTGAAGGAATTCCCATTCCTGTACCTTGCACTGAAATTCTTTTTCCTTTGTAAGTTCCTGTAAATCCTAACATTCCTCTTACATTGTTATATTGAACTACATCTTCCAAAAAAGTTTCTGCAATATATTTTTGCTCTTAACAGGGTCTCCTGGTAATAATATAGTTTCTGCAATTTGTCCTTTTTCTGCTCCTATATGCGGTGTCGCCATTTTTCTTACCTCCTAAATTTTTTTATTTATTTATAATCTTTCATAATGAAAATAATTTAAAAATTTCATGATTAACATTTTTAAAATTTATCATTTATGATAATTATATTTTTAAATATCAAATTATTTCTTTTTTTACAAGATAATAACTCCAAGTTTTACATCAATTCTATCATACTTTTTTTCCAATTTTAAAACTATTTTTTTATTAAATTTTTTTCCAAAATATATAAACAAATTATATTTATCAAAAAAATCCTGGTACAATTTCATAAATTGTTTTTACCAAGTCCGCTTTGATTCCAGAAAATTACTGTAATTGTAGCGACAATCATTGAAATCAAAAATATTTTTTTCCAGTTCATTTCTTTTTTTATACAAAATAAATAAAATTACTGGAGAAAATACAGCTCCAAAAACCTGCCCATGCGTATGAAACTAACGACAATACTTCTGAATTTGGGTTCATTGATAACGATGTTGCGATTATAAAAATAATTATAATACAAATTCTTCCAACCCAGATAAGTTCTTTATTCGTTTTTTCTCTTTTAATAATGTATTTATAGAAATCTTCAGTCAAAGTATTCGAAGCAACTAGCAATTGTGCTGAAATTGTTGACATTATTGCTGATAAAATCGCTGCATATAAAATACCAGCTATCCAAGGATTGAATAATTTTCCTATCATGTAAATGAAGATTTTTTCTGGATCTTGAACATTTTTGAAAAGAGCAATTCCTGTAATACCAATTGCAATAGAACAAACCAATGAAATTATAACCCATACCATCGCGATTAATCTAGCTTTCCAAAGTTCATTTACACTGTTTATACTCATAAACTTTACAATTATGTGGGGCTGTCCAAAATATCCAAGTCCCCAACCTAATCCAGAAATAATTACTGGTACGCTAAGTGCTTCTGGATATTTCAACAAGTTAAGTGAAATATGCTTTTGAGTCATTGCAACATCAATAGCACTACTTCCTCCAACTACAAAATACGCTGCAACTGGAACAATTATAATTGCAAAAAACATCAATATTCCTTGAAAGAAATCCGTCCAAACTCCTGCCAAATATCCACCTAAAAATGTATAAAATATTATAGTTCCTCCACCTACTAATACTCCTAATTTGTAATCAATTCCCAATAACGATTCAAATAATTTCCCATTTGAAACCAATCCTGACGCCGAATAAATTGTAAAGAAAAAAATAAAATTACAATTGCTGAAAAGGTTTTTTTACATAACCTTTCGTATCATTTGATTTTTTTGATATAAATGTTGGAATTGTCAATGCTTCGTGTTCTTCTGTCTGCATTCTCAATCTTGGTGCTACTATTTTTCCAATTTATATAAGTTCCTATTATTAATCCTATTATAACCCAGACTTGCTTTAATCCTGATAAGTAAACGGCTCCTGGCAATCCTAGCAATAACCATCCACTCATATCACTTGCTTGAGCTGACATTGCTGTTACCCAGTAACCTACACCTCTTCCACCTAAAATATATTCCTCGTGAGTATCCGTTTTTACATAAAAATATACTCCTATCGCCATTAAAAATAGTAAATATATTCCAAATGTTATAAAAGTTTCTATTCCACCTGTTGTCATTTCTCATCTCCGTTCTTTTTTTGATTTTTAATTTATAACCTATTATATCACATTAACTATTTTTTAGCGATACTACTTTTTCATTTCTCATTTTTTTAAAAAATAATCCTCATATTATACCAAACCGCACCCCCATGAGTCGACTCCGATAACCCTTCATTCACAAACCCTATCTTCCCATAAAACGGAACAAGCCTATCTTTACAAGTCAATACAACACCCTTTCTTCCAGCACTTTTCGCATCTTCCACAACTTTTCTCAAAACTTTCTCAGCATAACCTCTCCGTCTAAATTCTGGAAGCGTATTCACTCCAAAAAAATCATCTGCCAATCGCCATTTTCATCATGTAAATTAGGATTTTTCAAACATTTCATCTGTCAAAAATTTCATCATCCGTAGCCATCCCATTTACAAACGAAACAATTTTACCATTCTCATTTTCCAAAATCCAAAAAAAATCTGGATAAACTTCCAATCTCCCACGAAAACTCTCTTCCGTTGCCGCCTCTACAGCTGGAAAACACTCTGCCTCAATTCTTGTCAATTCTTCTAAATCATTAATTGTTGCTTTTCTAATTTTTCATTTTTTTATTTTTTTCCTTTTCTAATTTTTTTATAAATTTTTCAAAATTAAGAGAATACAAATTTTTTTGTATAATAAAACAATTGATTTATTTAGATAATTTACAGTTTTTTAAAAAAATTAAATACTCTCAAAACTAATAAAAAAATAATCTATTTTTTTACTTTCTAGAACAATTAGAATAAACAATATTCCTATTTCTAAAAAAATTTCAACTTATGAAATTCCAAATAATTCCTGACATTCTTTATCATGTATTATATTTTTGAATTTACACAAAATTATGGATACTCTCTTAATCAAAGACAACCTTCCATTTATCCCTATTTCTATTCGCCTCAAAGCACATTTTTTTATTTGCTCAGCCGTAATTTTTTTGTTTCCAGTTCAGGCAATTCATCAATCCCAAAATATCTGCTATCAATCGTTTCAATGTTTTTCTCAAATTTTTCCACTCAAATATTTACACAAAACAAATACTTTCGTTATACCATACGGTATCTTTTTTTACCTTGATTTTTTTGTAACATCAAGCAAAGCTATAATCATCTCAGCACTAGCCTCAATCCCAGCTTCTTCCTTAACTTCCTTCAACACATTTTTCCTTCACAGAAAGATAAACATCCGCCCATCCACCTGGCAATGCCCATTTTCCATTACTTTCCTGAATCAAAAAGAATTTTTATCGTCTTCAAAAATCACACCTCTCACATCAATCTTAGGGCGTCTGATATCCAACTTCATTACAAAATAAATCCTTTACCTTTTTCCACCGAAATCTCAGTTTTTGTGTGCCACTATTTCTGCCGAAATCTCTCTAATTCTCTCAAACCGCTCGATATCAAATTTATCTTTTTCCATAAGCAAGTCCTGCTTGTGCTGAGACTTTGAAGTTCAATTGCCCAGTCTAGCCATTTTTGTTCTTCTTCTTTATTTTTCTTCTTCATTTTTTTATTCATAATTATCACCTACTGTTTTTAAAGTTATTAATTAATTGCTATTTTTTTCAAATTTTTTTATAAATATCTAATTTATTTACTAAAAAAACTTTCACTTTCTTCCCATAAAATGCTATCCCTATCTTTAAAATATTTTTTTATTCCTCTAGCCTTTAATCTCGTGTCATATTTTTTTCTCATCAATCTGTTTTTAGAGCTTCTTCTGCCTTTAAAGTCATGCCTTTTTTTCAGTTTTAGAAATTTTTAAATTCCATCAAATATGCTTTTTCATTACTTTTTTTATCGGAATCATCGCAAGATCATATCTTCCATATCCACTCTCATTATTTGAAATAATTTCATATTTTTCCCATCAAAAAAATCCTACAAGACCTATCATAAACACTTGATAAATTTTTCTCCATTTCACTATCCAAATCAAAATGACTAAGCATATTTACCATTATTTCACCTAATGTCTTTTTCAAATTTCTTAATATCTCCACTTTCCAATGCTTTTTATCAAAATACTTGTTTTTCAATTCTGTTCCAAAAAAATCTATTTAAAAACATATTCCCAAAATATTTTTCTAATTTCCTTATTTGGAATTTTTTTAAATTATAAATATTTGTATATTCTAAAGTTTCATCGATTTCAATTTTTTTCTTTAGCCTTCGTCAAATATCCACTATACAAAAAAACAATTGCCATATTTCGTCATCATTACTCAAAAAGGCTTTTTTTATCGTTGTCCCATCTGAAATATTTTTTTCAATACTTTCTCCATCAGTAAATCGCTTTAAATCTGTATAAACATCTTCTCCCGCTTGATCTAACATATTTTTCTAAAAGTGTATTCCCAGAAACATTTGCCCAATATGCTTTCAATTCTTTTTTTCTTTTTATGTAATTAATAATTGACCACGGATTATAAATTTCCTTATCTCCAAATCGATATCCATTGTACCAATCTTTAACTTCTTTTTGTTTTATACTTCATTTGAAAATAATCCAGCATTTCAATCACTTCATTTTCAAGAAGACCAAAATATTCTGAATAATTTTTTTACTAAGTATCGTGTTCACATAAAGGTTATTCAAGCCAGAAAAAAAATTCCTTCTTTTTATAATCCGAGTTATCCCAGTCAAAATCCCATATTTCAAAGAATCATTAGTTTTTTTAATGCTGAACTATAAAATACTTGAAAAAAATTTATTGCTTCATTGTAATAACCTTTATCAAAAGCATTAATTATTGGTGCATCATATTCGTCAATTAAAAATTATTACTCTTTCTCCATAATATTCAAAAAGATATTCCGATAAAAGTTCTATCGAAATATTCAAATCCATATCATTTTTTTCTATTTTTTTATAGAATCATATATTTCTTTATCATCCTCATTCATTTTTTTCTGTGATATACTGAAACTCACGATAAATTTTTTTGAAATCAATTTTTTTATTTCCATAAGACACATTTCCCAAGTATCCGCCCTTAAATCTTTCAACGAAACAAAAAAATAACAGGATATTTCCCTGCTCTTTCATATATTCGCTACCAAATATCTTCAATCCCTCAAAAAGTTTTTCTATTCTCATCCTTATTTCTCATATCAAAAAAATACTTAATCATCGACATATTAAGTGTTTTTCCAAATCTTCTTGGTCTTGTAAAAAGTGTCACAGCAGCTCTATTTACAAGAATATCCTCTATTAACATTGACTTATCTACATAATAATAATTATCTTTTTATTATATCTTCAAAAATTTTTCAATTCCTATTGGTATTGCTTTTTTTCTCCATAAAATCCCCCTTAAAATTTTTTTATAATAATTTCCTTATTCTCTTTTATTTACAGACAAGGGGTCAACACCCCTTGTTATTATTAACCTCAATTAATTCCTAATTTTTCTAGTCTTCCAAAAATTTCCTTCATAAAACTCCCCTCTTTTTCAGTTCCCAACAAAATTTCCTCTACAGTTGCCGCAATATCAGCAAAAGTTTTTCTAGTTCCAATATTTACATTCTTTTTGACATTTTTACCGTAAATCAATATTGGAATGTACTCTCTTGTGTGGTCAGTCCCTTTATAAGTAGGGTCATTTCCGTGATCGGCAGTGATAATCAAGATTTCATCATCTTTCAAGTTCTTTTCGATTTCAGGCAACCAATTGTCAAATTCAATCAAAGCGTTTACATAACCTTCCACATTTCTTCTATGCCCATAAACTGCATCAAAGTCAACCAAGTTAGTGAAAATCAATCCTTTTGTATCTTCCTTCAATGCCGCAATTGTTTTCTTAATTCCATCTAAATTATCCTGATTAGCTTTTCTATTGTCTGTAATTCCTTTTCCATTGAACAGGTCGCTCGTTTTTCCAATTCCAACTACATCAAGTCCAGCTTTTTCCAATCTTTCAAGCATTGTTTCTTTTTGGCGGATCAATCGAAAAGTCGTGTCTGTTTGCAGTTCTTTTTAAATTCTCCAACTTTTTTTACCAACATAAGGTCTTGCAATTACCCTTGCCACAGGCGATTTTTCATTACAAATTTCAAGTGCGATTTCACATGCTTTGTAAAGCTCTTCTAATGGTATAATTTCTTCATTCGCAGCAATTTGAAACACAGGATCCGCTGAACCGTAAACAATCCAATTTCCAGTTTTAATTTGTTCTTCTCCATATTGGTCAATCGCTACAGTCCCTGAAATTGGCTTATTCAACATAGCTTTTCTTCCTGTTTTTTCTTCAAATTCCTTTATAACTTCATCTGAAAATCCATTTTGATAATTTGGAAATGGTCTTTCCAATGGCACACCAGCAATTTCCCAATGCCCAGTCGTAGAATCTTTCCCATGCGACACCTCAATCGCTCTTCCATAGGCCCCTTCAGCACTTTCCACAGCTGGAGTCCCTTCAATCTCAGTAATATTTCCAAGTCCTAATTTACCCATATTAGGCAAACTCATTCCACCATGAGCTTTCGCCATATTCCCTAAAGTATTTGACCCACAGTCATCAAACAAATTCGCATCAGGCAATTCTCCTGCTCCAACACTGTCTAAAACTATTATTGTTATTCTTTCTATTTTTTTCATTTTTTTATCTTCCTTTCTTTTTTATTTAATTATATCTTTTATCTGTTTTAAAAGCAATTGATTTTAAGATTTTTTTATTCATCAGAGCCATAAACAATCATTAATAAATATTCTTTATACCGTATTATTCCTGCTGAAAAAAAACATTGTATGCATAAAAATTCACTTAAAATAGCTTCATATTTCTTTATCGCTACATAAAAAAATTTACAGGCTCACCAAACCAATGTGTTATTTGATTGAAAAAAACGTCTTACATTCCAGTATTGTTCCTTTTTTTATCTGCTTTATTTTCTAAATTTTTCAATTATTTCCTCAACAGTAAATTCTGTTTTGCAATTTAATAAATTCAGAAATTCTATCATAATCAATTTTTTGTTTCATTTTTGTTTTTATCAGCTTTTTCGTATTTTTCTATTTTTTTGAAAACAATATTCAATTTTTTTCCAATTTTTTTCTAATATTATCATCTTTTTTTCTCAGATGAACTACTTTCATAATATTGCAATAATTTTTTTCTTTATTATTTCATTCAAATCATTATTTTTTTATCATTATCAATAAAAAAAATGTATCAATATATATTGCTGTATATTCAGGACAAATCTTCATCCCATTATTCCAACACATTGAGACACCTTCAATAAATCCTTCAATGTAATCCTTATTCTTCATTGTAATAATTCCTTTTTCAAAATCATTATTTTTTTAATAGAAAATATAAACATGTGTAATATTCATATAAATACATACTATTTTTTTATAATTTCAATTATCATATTTTTTTATAATTTTTTTAGGCATAACATTATTCTGAAAATAATAATAATCCCTTTTATAAAAAAATAATTTTCATAATTAATCACTACTTTTTCATCTGTTTCCAAAAACTGTCTACAATATAAATTCCTTTTTTTCTTTTTCAAATATTGATATACTGTAATTACTATATCTTTTCATAATATAATCTTTTCTAAAAAAATTTTTATCATAATCATCACTAGTAATAATAATATTATTACAAATAGTTCAATCATTAATTCTAAATCCCCCAAGCAACTCCAACCGAAAAAAATTGATACTATGCTAAATATTGAACAGCACAACATATGAAATCTTTCAAAAAAATTGAATATTTCACATATAATTTTTTCTCCATTCACTTTTTTCACGAATTTCTTTTTTTGGATAACCTATTTTTCTCCAACAAATATTCTAAAATTTCATCTTTATTTTTTTATATCACAAAAAAACATAACTTTTTCTCATGATTATTTTTCTATTGAAACATCAGTTATCAAATTGCATAAATACTTATAAACACTTATTGTACTGTCAAAAATTCAAAAAGAATATCGTAAGAACCTAGTATATTTTTTTCTCACTATCAATTTTTTTATATCACTATATTCAATAGTTTTTCTCAAAAAAATAAACCTTTTTATTTTTCACTTCATAATCAGAAAAAAATCAAATTTCATCTTACTTTTTAATAATCATCACCAAAAAGAAATCTGTATACAAAATAACTTATTCCAATAACCAAAAAAATTATTCCAACCTTTTTCTTTTTTTATTAAATAAAATATCAATTCCTCCTGATAAATGACTTAAATATATTACTAGAAAAAAATATATCCCACATATTAATTTCAAACTTTGAATATTTCATTTCCATATAATTTATCTCCAAATTTTACTATTTTTTTCAATACTTTTCTCCCTTTCTTTTTTTATTTAATCATATCTTTTATCTATTTTAAAAAAACAATTGATTTTTAAGATTTTTTTATAATATTTCTCTACAATATCTGTTACATCTATGCTTACATCTAGTTCTGTATTTAAATATATTTTATCATCCTTTTTTTCAAAAATGCTTCTAAATTTTCCCCGTATTCAAATAAACTATAACAATTTCAAAATCATTTTTTTAAAATTTTTTTACTATTTCTCTATTTCTTAGTTTTGATATTTCTTTTAAAAAAAATTTTTCAATATTATCATCTAATTTATCTATATCAACAAAAATATATATCATAAAATAATTGTTTTTTTATATTCTTCAAATGTATCAAAATATCCTTTAAAATTACTCAATCCTAACCACTGCAACAAAATATCTGAACAAGAAATTTTATTTATTAAACTTATTTCTTCTTTAGACATCAACCTTAATAACTGCTGTTCAGTAAATTTTTAAAGGTAAATATTTATAATCGTACTGATAAATTTTTTTCTTGATATGGAACCATCAAAAAAATTATTCTCAAATTTTTACTATACCTGTATCACATTTTATTTTTTTATATCCCCATAATTAAATTCAAACACAAACTTATATCGTGCTTCTTCATTATAAGAAATTAATTCATACCAATATCCATAATAAACAATCTCATTATTTTTTTCATAATTTGAAGATAATCCTCGTAGCAACTATCATAATAATTTTTCATCCCAAGTAATTATACTTACATCCATTTTATCTCATCCTGTTTATATTAATTTATTCTTGAATTATCATAATTTTTTTATAATTCTTAAATATTTAAAAAAATTTAAATTTTTATTTCCTCCTATACTTTCTCCCTTTCTTCTCTCCAAATGCCACCAAAATCCCACCTTTCACAAGTTTATTCAAAAAAATATTCTCGCCATAGAATCCGAAACATTCAAAATCTTTTTGAGCCTCACTATTATCAATATAATTATTTTTTTCTCAAAATACCATTCCAGTATTTTTCAGCCTTTGCAGCTCTTTATCAGTCATTTTATCAGTCAAAATATCAGTCATTTTTTTCTATTTCTTGTTAATATTATTTTTCCACACATCAACAAAAAAATTACAACAATACTTCATTATTTCAAAATTTTACTCTATTTCAAAAATCTCAAAATCATTCCCCAACAAACTTACTCCACCTCAAAAACCGCCATATACGGCAGATGATCCGACAATTTCGTCCAATTCCTTGAATTATCATTAATATAAAAACTCTTTTTTGCTTTATAATCTGTCCTCTTTTTTGCCATCACATAATCAATTCTAGGCGTTTCAAGCTCCCTATTTTCTGAGTTTTTCTTATTTTCCAAATCTCTACCTTGAAAATAGCTGTCATTCCAATCTTTCCTAATTTTCGCATAATATTCTGTCGTTGGTAAAAGATTAAAATCTCCACACAAAAACTTCACATCGCCCTTAAATCCCTCGATTGTAGCAAATAAATCATCCAACTCCTCATTTTTATTGTCCAAACTGTTATCAAGATGTGTATTCACAACTAAAATTTTCTTTTTAAATTTTGAAGTATTCAATCTAGCTGCCAAAACTTGCCTTTTTTCTTTGCTTTTACCAGGTAGCTGATGAATGTAAATGTTTTTCACATCATACTTTGAAATAAACGCAATTCCAAACTCACCTTTATCAAAAATCCATCGTTTTCTGAAAATAATAATAATGATAACCCAATTCCTGTGCCATTTCCTGTAAAAACATCCCGAAATTTACTTCTTTTTATATTTCTATCAACTTCCTGAAGTCCGATAAAATCTGGATTATACTTTTTTTAAGCTCCGAGCAAGTTCCCTTCCATTGGTAAGCCTTGCTCCAAAAAAATATTGTATGTTATAATTCTAAATTCCATTTTTGTTTCCTATCTTTTTTTATTTTTATTTTTTTATAAATAATTAATTTCTGTTATTTAAAAACCATTTCCATTCATCTTTAGTCAAATATTCATAACTTTGATTTTTTTATCTTTTCCTTCTCCATTTGGAAGCACTTCAAATATATTATAATCTACACCTTCTAAAATTTCTCCCTCAAAATAAATATTTTTTTATCATCTTTTTATAAACCAGTTATTCAAAACTTCTACTTTATCTTTATTAATTCCTTTTTACTTCATAAATAGAATAGTATGTATCAAAACAGTTTATCATTTTATTTTTCAATATAATACACATTATATTTATCTTTTTCCATACAATGTAGCGTTTATTATTCCATTTGGCAAAAAAATTCAAATGTTTTTAGGATCTTTAATTTTTTTCCAGATAATGAAGAATCTATTTCTTCTCTTCCGCTATAAACATGATTTTTTTATCCTTTGCATAATCTTCATTTAAAACTTTAAAACTTATAATATCAGCATTTTCTATTTTTTTCATCCCGATAATAAATTTTATTATCATTTTTTTCCAATAATTTTTTTACCTAATTTTTCAAAAATTTTTTTAATTTTTACATCTTTTTATTTTTTTACCCCTATAATAAACATTCTTATCATCTTTTTAAAAGAGAAAAATCCTATCAACTCAGCAGTTTTTCGGATTTGCTCCTCCAAAATTTCATTTCCATAATAAACCTTTCCTTTGTCTATCGAATAATAATCTCCTAAAATTTGAATAACATCTCCAAATCCCACATTTGCCAAAACTAGAAATAACAATACTTTTTAAGATATTTTTTTCTTCACATATTCTCCTTTCGATTCAAATTCAATTTTTATAAATTTCTTTTCAAACAAAAAAATTACAATAAAAATATTTCACTCCCAAACATCATCTTTCATATCCGCTTTCCTCATCCCAGAAACAAACCTATTCCCTTTCACACAAAATCGCAACTTTTTCTCAGTCCAAACACCTTTATTCGGAACTCCAATTCTCGCAGAAGTAATTATTTTTCTTAGGATTTTTAGCATTTTTCAAAATCAAGATACAAATATTTCTCATCTATTTTAGAAATGTCATATTTAATTTTTAAAATTTTTTTATTCTCTAATTTTTTTCAGAAACATTTTTCAATTTTTAAACATATTTTTTTCTCAACAATCTGAATTTCCGTCTTATAAAATCTATCGTCAATTCCAAACGCCTTTGTAAATTTTTCCTGGACCATTACTCACTAAAATTCCACTTTTTCCCACGATTTTTCTTCCATTCTTTTGACATTCAAAATTGGCTCTATTGCTCTAATTAATACACTTTTGCGGATTTTTCTTTTTCACAAGTCACAATATTTAGCATTTTTATGAGAGTGTATCAGTGAATATAGACAGTTCCAGCCTTTTTCAAATAACGCTTCTACTTTTGGGTCCGTTTTTTTCCCGTAACCGTGAGCCGCTCTGTCAAATTCACCCAAATACGCCTCTGTTTCAACAATGTATCCAGCAAATATCTCATTTTCACTTTTTTTGAAATCAAAAATTTTTCCCCAAGTAACTTCTTTGCTACCGTAATCGTGTCTTTTTTTGTAAAATTTCTCTATTTCTTTAAAAAGTCATTTTTTTCTCTTCCTTTTTTTCTATATTTCCATACTATTTCCCATTAGGTATAAATTCTATTTAACGAGAGATCAAATTTCCTTAGCAAAAAAATTAATAAAAATATTTTTCCTATTTTTTTCAAATGATATTTAATATAAAATTTTTTTGTATGAAATTCTTATATTTTTCAAATTTTTAATCAACATATTTTTTTCAACTGGCTTTTTATGAATAAAACCTCGATATTCCTTTACTTTTGAGAGTTTATTACTTTCATCAGGATACTCAACATCAAAAACATAATACCAGTCTCCATATTTTGTAATATATTTCACAACAGTTCCGTTATCCATTTTTGAAATAATTTTCGAGTTTGTTGTCGGTTTTTCACGCAAATTCGCATATCCATCCTTTGAACTCACTTCATATTTTTTTAAATCAAAAGGTTCATTCGGATCTGAAAATTCTTCTTCAGAATCCTTCGATTTTTTCGTTTTTATTTCAGTAATTTTCGATTTCGCACCATCAACTCTCTTTAATTCTGTAGCATAAGCATAAACAGTCGTAAAATCACATTCTGTATACGGCAAAACTTTTTTTATCTTAACTGTCGCTGGACCTTCAAATTTCCCTTTACGAATTTTTTGCATTTTTTGATATTCTTCTGGAAAATTTTTCTTCAATGTTTCAGTAATAATTTTCTCTTCCTTAGACGCTTCTTTTTCATAATCCACATTCATATCTGGATTATTATAGTCAAAATTTCTAAACCTCAAAACTAACGGTTTCCCATTCACAATATCCTTATTTTTCAGGATAAAATAGCATTTCACCATATCCTGTCGCAAAACAAAGGAACATCTGGATCACTTTTATCCCAATCCATCTTAAAAATCCCTCTTAAATTCAAAAATTACACCGTTATCAGTCAATAAAAATTTCTTGAGCATTAGTATTTTTTTCCAAAACTAATTACAGAAATCAATAGCAAAAAAATACAAAAAAATAAATAATTTTTAATTTTCATCTTTCCCACCTTTTTTTAGAAAATTTATTATTTGTAAAAATTATAATTTTTTTGACAAGGGGTATTGACCCCTTGCTATCATAATTTTTTTTATTCAAAGAAAAAAATACTTTTTTCAAAATTTAATATCCAGAACTTTTGTTTTTCAGCCCCAGTTACAATCGCAATTCCAGAACTTGTTCCCAATCTTTCAGCACCCAATTCAATATATTTTTTTCGCAGTCTCAAAGTCTCTCACTCCACCACTTGCCTTAACTTTAGCCTTATCTCCAACTGTTTTTTTCATAAGTTCCACATCTTCAAATGTAGCCCCTCAGTTCCGAAACCTGTCGAAGTTTTTCACAAAATCAGCATTCGCATTAACAGCCAATTCACACGCCTTCACTTTTTTCCTCATCAGTCAAATAGCAAGTTTCAATAATCACTTTCAAGATATTTTTTTCCAATCGCTTCCTTAATTCTTCTAATTTCGTTTTCCACCAATTCATAATCCTTATCTTTCAATGCTCCAACATTAATAACCATATCAATTTCTGAAGCACCATCTTCAATCGCCTTTTTCGCCTCAAACACCTTCACATCAGTCACCATAGCTCCCAAAGGGAAACCCAACTACCGCTGCAACCTTTACATCACTATCCTTAATTTGACTAAAAGCATACTCAACATTTGCCCCATTTACACAAACTGAATAAAACCCGTATTCTTTTGCTTCATCGCATAATTTTTTTATATCTTCTCTCGTAGCACTCGCCTTCAAAATTGTGTGATCAATAAATTTGCTTATTTTTCATCATTACCATTCCCTTCTTTAATTTGTTATTTATTGTTTTTTTATTCTACTATAAGTATACCGACTTTTTCCCCTTTTTAGCAACTTTATTTTTAAACAAAAAAAGACTAGAAAAAAATCCAGTCTTTTTTTAATATTTAAAATTCATAATGTATTCACATACTAATAATATTTACCCTTTTTTTCTTCCTCAATAACTTCATAAACAAGCCGATGTTGCTTATTAATTCTTCTTGAATAATATCCCTTCAAATCTTTAGTTAGAATCTCGTAAGATGGTGGAGTTTGAAAAAGGATTTTTTTCTTTATAAGATTTATCAATTTATCTACATTATTTTTTTAATGCTGGAAATTGTTTTATTTTTCTCCTTATCTTTATTAGCTTTCTTTAAAATATAAATCTTATATTCTTCTACCATTCAAAAAAACCTCATAATCTTCATCAGTAGCATTCTTTTGCAGTTTTCAATCTTTTTCTTTCATATTTGGATCCGATAATAAGTATAAAGTTTCTAATAAACCGTTATATTCAGCTTCACTAATAATAATTGCATTTCCTTTTTTTGTATTCACATTAATAACATCATTATAGTCAATCGCTAATTCTAAATAAGAAAATAAATTTTTTTCTCAAATTAGTTGCATTTGTATTTGTCACAAAAATCACTCCTTTCACCTATGTACATAATACAGTACATAAATAAAAAGTCAAGATTTTTTTCATATTACAAAACCTTATCTTTCAAATACTTCCACAATACAACCATCAAAGCCACCATTATCACAAAAATTATTCCAAGTGCAAAAAATCCTGTATCCTGAAGCGGTAACTTCACATTCATTCCATAAAATCCAAAAATCATATTTGGAACTGTGATTAGTATTGTCGCCGCTGCCAAAACTTTCATTGTAATATTCATATTATTTCCAATATATGAAGAATATGTTTCCCGTGTTGTTTTACAAATTTCACAATACGAAGACGACAAATCAAGTGTAAAATTTATTTCTTGTAAAATTCTCGTCATGTATTCCTCAAATTGCTGAAATTGCTCATCTTCTTTCAAATTCTCAACAACATAATCCAAGTTTCTCATTGCAATATTGTAAACATAAAAACCCTGCTCCACTTCCGAAAGTGAAATCAGTTTCTCATTACTTTGCTGCTCCCTCAAAACCGTTTCAATCTTGTCGTGTTCTCCAATTAAAATTCGTACATATTTATACAAACTTTGAGAAATTTTTATGAAGCATATTTAGAAAAAAACGATTTTTCCTCAAGAACATCATCTCTCAATTCAGCATATTCTTCAACAAAATCATAAAAAAATCTTCAAAATAGTCATCATCTAAAATGACAACCCTATCCTCTCTCATACAAATTACAATTGGATTAATCTCGTAAGATGTAACCTCTTTATCTATCACAGGTTTCTTCACAGTCGGATAATATAATTTATAAATTTCCCAGTCTGATTTTTGAAATTCTTGGGTGAATGTTTCTTCATCAATGACATTTTTTTATCTTTTCTTCATCCATCTCCAATCTTTCAGACACGATTCTATAATCTTCATCTTTCAAATTATATACATATGAAATTGTTTTTCCCACTTTTTTTGTATCTATTCTTTTTATCATAACAACCCTCCTCGATTATTCTTAAAAATTTTTTTACTTTAATGAATAGATTATATCAAAAAAATGGGATCTATTTCAATTTTTTTCAAAATATTTTTTTCTAATTTCTAAATAATTCTCCTCCACTATAAATTTTTCTAGCCAATTTACAAATTCTAAAAAAACACCTCTATCTCTGTTATTTGTTGCAAATATCTCAAGTCAATATATTTTTCCAGATTTTTTTATGATAAAAAAACTCAATGTCCCAAAATTCTGTTTCAATAAATTCTAATTTTTGGATCATATTTAAAATATGAAAATTTATCAAGATTTTTTCCCTAAAGTATTTTTAATTTTTGCATAACATAGTTGATATTTTTCTAAAAATAACTTCTAATATCGTATTTTTCAAGATAAAAATTATGCCAAAAATAGACTCTTTTTGGAACATTATTTTTTTAGTCGTCATCCATTGCCTTTTTATCATTTAATTTTTAATTTATATTTGTTTATATAATTTATTTTTATCTTCTGACAACTCATTTTTTTAACTTTTTCTTCCAAAAATCATTAATTTTTTTATCGTCCAATTTTAATGCTTCTTACTATATTTATTTATTTCTATAATTACCTCTCAAATTAAGGAATACTCTCTAAATTTTTTTATACCAAAATCAACCTTTACAATCAAAATTTTTAAATATTTTTACAACTTATCACAAATTTCTAAACAATTATTCAATTATTTCCAATATTGCTTTTTGGCTCTAAAAACCTTCTCGTCTTGAAGAACATATGCATCAAAAATCATATTTTTTTAGAATCTTCCACATTTTTTTCGCATCATTGTAATAAATTTCAGCGATTTTTTTCACCTTTTTTTCTATTTTATCTCCAACTTTTTTTAAAATCTTCAATCCAACAGCATGGTCAACTTCATCTTCTTTTGTAGCTCTTCCAGCTCAATAATCATTGCAGCTTTTCCAACTTCTTCTGCTTTTATTTTAGAAACATATCCTTCTTTATTAGAAAATACTTCCATTTTATTCTTAGCAATCGGTAAAATCGAATAATCGTCAACTAAGTCTCCATTTCCACCACTCTCAATAATGAATTCTCTCAATTTAGATAATGCCAATCCACTATTTATCACATCATCTATTTTTTCTATTCCTTCTGACAACTCTGTAATTTCACCTTTCGCCTTTAATGCAAGTTCTGCTATCGTGTAAACAACCTCTTTCAAATCTTCAGGTGCATTCCCTTTCAACATTTCAATAGATTCAATAATTTCATTCGCATTTCCTATTGAATATCCCAATGGCTCGTCCATATTACTTAAAACGACTTTTACTTTTCTTCCAGCTCCAGTTCCAATTTCAATCATTCTTCTTGCCAATTCTTTTGCGTGATCAATATCTTTCATAAAGGCTCCGTCACCAACTTTTACATCAAGAATTATCACATCAGACTGAATCGCCAATTTTTTACTCATAATGCTACTTGCAATTAACGGAATGCTCGGTACAGTTGCAGTCACATCTCTCAAAGCATAGATTTTCTTATCAAGTGGCACAATTTTATCACTATATCCCATCAATCCAATCCCCGTTTTATTCGCAATTTTCACAACATCATCTCTCGTTTTAGAAAATTTAAAACCTTTTATTGATTCAAATTTATCAATCGTTCCACCTGTATGCCCCAAACCTTTTCCAGACAATTTCGTAGTTCCCATTCCAAGTGCTGACAAAATCGGTGCCAAGACAATCGTAACCTTATCTCCAACCCCACCTGTACTATGTTTATCTACCAAAAATTTATCAACATCGTCAAATTCAACCATATCCCCAGAATCTCTCATCGTCATCGTAAATTCCAACAATTCTCCAGCTGTCATATCATTAAAATACGTAGCCATCAAAAATGCTGACATCTGATAATCTGGAACATTCCCCACCAAATACTCATTCAATAAAAAAATTTTATTTCCTCTTTTGTCAATTCCTCTTTCTCTCTCTTTTTCTCAATTAAATCTACAATTCTCATAGTTTTCTCCTCTTCTTATTTATCTAATACTTATTCAAAGTTACGATTTCTTATCTCATTATTTTTTTCTAATTATAGTAAAACTGCTTTAGAAGCACTATATCTATTTACTCAAAACCTAAATTTATAGAATTTTAGTAATTTAATTTTTAAATAGATTCACGTATAAAAATAACGAGGTCTTTGATAAAAAAATAAAAAGCAGGACATAAATCCTGCTTTTTCCAAGATACTCGATAAAGTTTTAATAAATTATGGTTTTACTACAATTTTTTTCCATCTCTAATATCTTGTTTAATTTGTTCTAATTTCTTAATATTTTTCTTCTCCAATTTTTATCTTTAGTAAATTCAAAGTTAGTTGTTCCAACTCCATTTTCTTTAATACCAAATATTTTTAGTTTCAGCTTTAAAGTTTCCATCTACTACACTTTTTAATTGTATCAAATACTGTGTTATCTACATATTTCATCATTGAAGTTAAAATAGTTCCAGGATATAAACTATCTTGGTCAGAATCTACACCTATACCATACACATTTTTTTCTTTAACAGCTTGGAATACTCCTGCTCCACTTGCTCCAGATGCGTGATAAAGTACGTCAGCTTTTTGTTGAATTAAAGTTTCTGTTTTAGCTTTTGCAGATGCTGGATCGTTGAATGCATTACTTCCACCGATATAAACTTTTAATACTTTTATATCTGGTTTTACGTATTTTGCACCTTGTTCGTATCCATCATAGAATTTTTTGATTAAGTCTGATTCATTTGCACCTACGAATCCAATAGTTCCAGTTTTAGTCATCATTGCTGCCACTGCTCCTACTAAGAATGAACCTTCTTCTTCTTTATATTTCAACGAAACAACATTTGGCAATTTAATTTCATCATCAATTATAGCAAATTTTTGATCTGGGAAAGATTGTGCTACAGCTGTTAATGAATCTTTAATTGTATATCCAACACCAATAATTAAATCATATTCTCCTGATTCAGCATATTGCATCAAAATGTCTTTTGCTTCTGATGATGGATCTTTTGGTTCATACTCTTTAAAAGTGATTCCCAATTCTTTTTGTGCTTTTTGTAATCCTCTAAAAGCAGAATCATTAAATGATTTATCTCCTTTACCACCTGTTGAGTAAACAATTGCTATGTTTTTCTTAACGTTTTTTTAGTTTCAGAAGCTGTTTTTCCTTCCTTAACTTGTTCTCCTTCTGCTGGTTTATTTCCATAGCTACAACGAACATCATTAATGTAGCCATTAACCCTGAAAATTGTTAAAATCCTTTTCATTTTTCCTCCTAATAAAATATATTCTATTAATATAATTATACATTATTTTTTTCAATTTTTTTGCAAATAGTGATTTCAATTTTTTTACATTTTTTTAAAAAAATTATTTTTACTTCTGTTGCTTGAGGATAAATTTCCTTTATTTCATTTATAATTTTATCTATTTTTTTGATTCAATTTCTGGTATTTTTTTCGACAGAACCTTTCATTGCTACCCTTACATGTACACATTTTTTTCTTTTTGCATACGGAGCAACTGTCGGATTAGACATCTCAAAATAATCCTTCAATCTATCATCAATTTTCCCTTCAGGAACACCTCTAATTTCAAGCGTTCTCATTAAAAGCGTATTATCTGAATATTCCTTCAACAACGGTAAAACCTCATTATCAACCATATGTGTAAATTCCCTAGGCGGTCCAGGTAACACAATTATTTTTTTCCCTTCCTTTTCAAAGAAAAATCCTGGAGCCAATCCAACCTCATTTTCAAGCAATCTTGAACCTTTGATAATCGAAGCCTCTTTTTCTCCACCACTCGCAATATCATTTCCAAAACCTCTTTCAGCATATTTTTGGACAACTTTATCGTAATATTTAGAATTCACCTCAATTCCTCTCCAAAATAATCAGCAACCACTTCTTTTTGTTATGTCATCAATAGTTGGTCCCAATCCACCACTAGTCATTACCAAATCCACTCTCTCAAACGCAACTTTCAAACAATCTTTAACTCTCTGAAAATTATCGCCAACTGTAGTCTGATAATATAAATCTACTCCTATACTCGTAAGTTTCTCTGAAATATACTGAGAATTAGTATTCAAAAATATCTCCTACTAACAACTCAGTTCCTACGCACAAAAATTTCTGCTTTCATCTCTTCTCACTTTCTATTTTTTTCTTTTTTTAAAATAATACTTTCATAAGGTTTTTAAAATAATTTTATCATTTTGAAATTTTTAGGCCCTTCAATGTAATTTGACAATAAAATTGACGCATTTTCTAAATCAATCCTTTAACATCAAATTCACTAAGTTTCACCATAGAAATTAGAAATTACTATTAATTCAGCATTTTTCTCCAACTCTCTTATAAGCATAAACCTTTTTCATTTTTCAATATCAAAATCTTCATATCTTCCAGTTATCAACAATTCTTCATTTCTTCTCAATTTAATCAAATTTTTGATAATGATAGAATACAGAATTTGGATCTTCCAATGCTTTTTTTCACGTTAATTTCTTTGTAATTTTTCTGGAACTGAAATCCAAGGTGTTCCTTCCGTAAATCCTGCATTTTTAGAGTCATCCCATTGAACAGGCGTTCTTGAGTTATCTCTTGATTTCTGCATTAAAAATTTCAATAGCTTCTTCTTCAGAACATCCTCTATCCAACAAAAATTTTTATAAATGTTAGTCGATTCAACATCACGATATTTTTCAATTTTATCAAAATATGGATTTGTCATTCCAAACTCTTCACCTTGATAAACATAAGGTGTTCCTTGTAATCCATGAAGAACTGTCGCTAACATTTTTGCTGATTCATCGTGATATTCTTTATCATTTCCAAATCTTGACAATGCTCTTGGCTGATCGTGATTATTCCAGAAAGTTGCATTCCATCCATTCCCTTCATACATTCCAATTTGCCATTTAGATAATATTTTCTTCAATTGTACAAAATCAAACGGTGCTTTTACCCATTTTTCACCATTTGGATAATCAACTTTTAAATGATGGAATGAAAATGTCATAGCAAGTTCTTTTTCATCAGGATTTGAGTATTTTATACAATTTTCAATGGCAGTAGATGACATTTCTCCAACTGTCAATAAATCACTTTCTCCAAATGCCTCTTTATGTAATTCTTTCAAGAACTCATGAATTCTAGGCCCATCTGTGTAATATCTTCTTCCATCAGGCACAAATCTAGTATCAGTTCCATCATCATTCAAGAATCTTTGATCTTTTGAAATCAAGTTAATTACATCAAATCTGAATCCATCTACTCCTTTATTTAACCAATATCTAATCATTTCATACAATTTTTTCTAACATTTTCATTTTCCCAATTCAAGTCAGCTTGAGTAACATCGAATAGATGTAAATAATACTGTCCTCTCTTTTTCACTCCATTGCCAAGCATTTCCACCGAATTTTTGATTCCCAGTTTGTAGGCTCTTTTCCCATCAACTGGATCTTTCCAAATGTAAAAATCTTCGAATTCTGGATCTCTAGCTTCAGATTTTTTTAAACCACTCATTTTTCAGTCGAAGAATGATTTATAACAATATCCATCACTATTTTTCAATCCTCTTTTGTGAGCTTCATTCAACATTTCCTCAAAAATCTTCCATTGTCCCATAACTCTCATCAATATTGTAATAATCACTAATATCGTATCCGTTATCATTTTTGAGGCGATTTATACATCGGTGTTAGCCACAAAACTTCCACTCAAGTTTCTTCAAATAATCTAATTTTTGCGTAATTCCTTTTTATATCTCCTTGACCAGACCCAGTCGTATCTTTTAAAAACTCTTTGGATAAATCTGGTACACCACCGATTTATGCCACCATTTTACTCAAAATCACGATTTTTTTCCCATTTTAATCTCTCCTCGTTATCTTTTTTTCTGTGCTGATTAGTAAATTATTCAATCATTGTTACATTTGAATTGAGAAATTTTTCTATCACTTATATAATATCATATTTCTAAAAAACAACTCTATTACAGTTTTTTTCCATAATGAGTTGTTTTTTTATCAAAAATTTATCTCAAATAAATTTTTCGCCAAATCAAACAAGAATATCATAATTAATGATACTGTAACAATAATTCCCAATCCATATTTTTTTAGTGATAAAAAAAGCTACTAAAAGCCATTCCTATCAAGATTTTTTTATCACATCATACACACTTGTTCCTCCTGAAGTAAAAAAATGTCTGGAAATACCATTAATACTAATACTGAATAAGGTAATGCCTCAAAAAATTTATTTAATATTGGATTTTTTGGAATTTTTACAAATAGTGGCAGCAATCTCAATGCTACTGTCACCAATGCTGATACTACGATTATTTTAAGAACTTCTAAATTACTCATTTTCTCCCACCTCTTCATTTCTATGCCTAATCGCATAAATCAAACTTGAACTTATCATAATTATTATCATCGCCCAACCGCTACTTACCATATTTAATCCAGGCAAATACATAAACGCCAATTTCATTGCGATTACATAAATTACAACCTCAAAAAATTTTGGTAATTTTTGAAGCGACATTATCAATAAGCTAAAATATATCGAATACAGTATAAAACTCATACTCGCTCTAAATACTTCTGGTATCAAATCCCCAAACAATGAACCCAACACCGAACTTCCACCATAACATATGTACGGCAGTGTATTTAATCCAATTATATACCAAGGTGAGTTTTCTTTTTTTAAAATCGCATAAGTTATCGTTTCATCAGTCAATCCAATTCCAACCAACACTTTCTTCCAAAAATTTTTGTTCCACTTTTTTTAATTGTCTAAAAATTAATAAATTCAATAACAGATATCTCAAATTTATCATAAAAACTGAAATTACTACTTCTAATGCCGTAGAATGCTGTCCATAAACCATTTTCAACAACATTGCTTCCGAACCTCCAGCATAAATCCCAAACGACAACGCTGCAGTAACAAGCGTATGCATTCCATTACTCTTAGCAATCAGCCCAATTGTCAATCCAAATGGGATAAACGCTACACCCATACCAATTCCAGCCTTTACTCCCTTTAAATATTTCTCAAAATTACTCATTCATTACCTTCCTATATTTTATTTTAGTTCTCCCCAATTTTTTGCATTTGCACCATTAGCCTCCAATCGAACATCTTTGAAAACAATCGTATTTTCCATAATATCTTCAATTTTTTCTAAATATTTCTCAATCGCTTCATCCTTCACTTCAAATATCAGCTCATCATGCACTTGCAACAACATTTTTTTATATCACTTTCATTTTTAAATCGTTCATACAATTCAATCATAACTTTTTTTAATAATATTAGCTGCCGTTCCTTGAATTACAGTATTTACAGCCATTCTATCTGCTTGACTTCGAATATTTTTTTATTACTAGAATTTATCCCAAAAAAATATCTTCTCGTTCCATACAATGTCTCTACAAATCCATTTTTTTCTTAGCGTTTTTCTAAAATATTGTCTAAAAAAATTCTCTAACTTTTTGGATATTGCTCAAAATATGTTCTAATATACTTCGTTGCATCTTCAACCGTAATTTTTCAACTCCTGTGACAATCCAAAAGGCGTTTTTCCATACAAAACACTAAAATTAATTACTTTCGCAATACTTCTTTCCATTCTAGTTATTTCTTCATCATCCGTTTTAAAAAATATTTTTCTTGCTGTCAATTCATGCAAATCTTCACCTTTTCTATACGCCTCTATCAAATGTTCATCTTTTGATAATTCTGCTAAAACTCTCAACTCAATTTGCGAATAATCGAATGAAATCAAACTCCAACCTTCTTTTGAAATAAATCCTTTTCTAATTTTTATTCCATCGTCTGTCCTTGCTGGAATATTCTGAAGATTTGGATTTGACGATGACAATCTTCCAGTTGCGGTCCCATTTTGATGGAATGTAGTGTGAATTCTGTCATTTTCATCTGCCAATTTTGGAATCGGATCCACATAAGTCGAAAGCAATTTCGTATAACCTCGATAATCTAATAATTTTCCAGCTATCTCAATCCCTCTCAACGACAACTCTTCTAAGACCTTCACATCAGTCGAATATCCAGTTTTTCGTCTTTTTTTAATCAGTTCAATTCCCATTTTTTTCAAATAAAATTTGTGACAACTGTTTCGGCGAACCAATATTAAATTCTTCTCCTGACAATTCATAAATTTCTTCCGTAACTTCCTTTATTTTTTCTTCCAACTCAGTCTTATAATCAGAAAAATATTGTTTATCAATTTTAATTCCTTCCAATTCCATACTTGCCAAAACTGGAACCAATCTACTTTCTAAATCTTCGTAAATCTTATTCAATCCTTCTTCTATCAATTTATCCTTCAACTGTTTCTCAACTTTTTTTGATACATAGCGCTCTTTTTCCCTAAAAAAATTCTATTTTTTTCGTCTTCAGAAACAACTTCTCCTTTTTTTCTTTTTTTAAACACTGTCTCAAATTTCTCCAATGTTCTCTCAACAAGCGTGTACACAATATGTTCCAAATCCATTGGACTTTCTGTCCCCAAAACATACCAAGCCAACATTACATCAAAATAATCTTTTGTATCAATTCCACTTTTTATAAGTTCTTTCACATTATACCCAATTATTTTTTTCTTCCCTAGCTCTTTATAAATCTCATTTTTAATCGCATTTCCATTCAAATCTTCATTCAAAAACACAATATTTTCTTCACCATTACTCAAAGCCAATCCAACTTCATTTTCAAAAATTCCAATCTCATTTCCTAATTTTGAAATTTCATCCAATCCGTTTTCCCAGCTAATTTTTCTAAACTTCTCTGTCTCTTGATTTACCAACTGATTAGGGAATAACGACATTTGAGGATTTGAATTTTCATTAGAAGTAGAACTTGAATCAAATAAATTTCGTCCAGCTTTTGCTTTTTCCATCAATTCGCTCTCTATGGCTAAAGAAAACTTCTTAAATTCCATTTTTCTATACAAATTCAACAATTTTTCTAAATCTTTTTCCTCTAATTTCAATTTTTTTCCTTATCATACTCGACGTCCACATCTCTTTTTTTACAGTCGCCAATCTTCTACTTAAAAATGCAGATTCCTTCCCAGCTATCAAATTTTCCTTCTCTTTTCCTTTTCTCTCATCAATTTTTTCATAGATCGTTTCCAAATTCCCATATTCTTCGATTAATGTTTTCCCTTTTTTCGGACCAATTCCACTTACTCCAGGAATTCCATCAGAAGCATCTCCCATTAATCCAAAGTAATCTGGTATTTGCTCTGGTGCTACACCAATATGGTTAATTACATCTTCCTTCGTTCTAATATGCTTAAACAAGGAATTTTTCTTATCTCCCTTACCTAGTAACTCAATATTTATTTTCCCATTAACCAATTGAGCTAAATCCTTATCTCCTGTCAAAACAAATGTTTCAATTTCTTCATCTTTATCTTCAGAAAACAATGTCGCCAAAGTTGCAATCACATCATCTGCCTCATAACCTTCCACTTTATACTTTGGAATTTTGTATCCATCTAAAAGCTCCATAATATCTTCCTGTTGCTCCCTCAATTCCTCTGGCATACTTTCTCTGTGAGCCTTATATGATTCCAACACATCTGAACGTTTCAATTCACTTCTCTTTACATCCAAACAAGCAACAATATAATCTGGCTCAAATTCCCTCAAAATTGCCTCCAATGTATTTACAAAACCATATGTTGCACCTGTTGACATTCCTTTCGAATTTCTCATATTTTTTAGTGCATAATGATTTCGATACATAATAGCACTCGTATCTAGTATAACTGCTTTTTTCATCTATCTATTTTTCCCTTTCTTTTACCATTTCTATTTTTTTCGTCTATTTTTAAAATTATATCATAAAATTTAGTCTAATTTAACCTTTTTATTTTTCACTTTTTCAAATCTATTGAGGTTGCCTATTTCATTTTTCGTGGTATAATTAATTTGTAGAAAAAAACTAAACAAAAAAATTATATTATTTTTTTAGAAAAAAATTTATATTGAAAGTTTTTATAAAATCAAACTGATAAGACTATAAAAAGTTTAGAAAACACAACAATTTTTAACAGAAGGGTCCAAAATATGACAAAAGAAAAAAAGAAATTATTGATTTAATCAAAGAAAATCCTCTTATAACACAAGAAGAAATTGCAGACAAATTAAATTGTGCTAGAACTTCTATTGCCGTTCACATTAGTAATCTTATGAAAAAGGGGATTATTCTAGGAAAAAAATATATCATAAATGAAGATCCTTACATTTTTAACAATGGGCGAAACAACTGTGAATATTGTGGGAGAAGCGTACAAAAGTATTATTTCTAATGAAGTAAATCCTGGAGCTGTATCAATTAAATATGGTGGTATTGGAAAAAAAATATTGCTGAAAATATTTCAAAACTTGGAGTTAGCTCTAACTTTATAACAGTTTTTAGGTGGTGATTCATACGGTAAAGAAATTGAAAATTATTTAGAAAGCAAAAAAATATTAATATTTCAGATTCTATATTTTTTTAAAGAATAACAAAACAACAATGTCTGTTTCTATCTTGAACAACAATAAAGAAAAAAAAGAAATTTCTATTTCTTCATCAGACATCTGTAAAAAAATATTACACCAATGTATTTAAATTCAATCAAAAAGAAAAATTACTAATGCTAGACTTGTTGTCCTAGACGCAAATTTAGACGAAACAACATTAAGTCACATAGCATACTTACGAAAAAAACCTAATTTACTTGTATATACAGTATCTCCAAGTAATGCCTTAAAAATTAAAGAATTTGTCGGAAAATTTCATACTGTAAAAATGTAATGGTCTTGAAGCAGAAATTTTTAACTGGCATTCAATTTATAGTGATGATGATTTAAGAAGAATTGGAGAATTTCTAATAAAAAAAGGTGTTAAGCAGTATTCATTTATATTGAAGAAAAAAAGGTGTTTTTCTTTATGGATGAACATAATAATAGCGGTATCATTCCGTTACCAGATTTAAATCTTCCAATTTTTAATTGGATCAAAAGAAGCGTTTGTTGCTGGAATAGCTTACGCTGAATGTAATGACTACGATATCGAATATTCTACAAAATTTGGTATTGGAGCCTTTATGTTAAATTTATTAAATGATAAAAAAATATGACTGAATATATTAATGTTAAAAAAATATTGAGAATATTATAAAAGAAGCTAACATATAATTATAATTTAAATATAATAGTTATTTTTAAGTTTATATAAAAATTCTACACACTCTAATATAAAATATTATATTTACAAAAAAATGTAAAAAAAGAACATGCAATTCAATTAATTTTTGAAAACACATGTTCTTTTTTTATTATAAATTCTCAATCTTTTTCTAAAAAAATGAGCGTAACTAAAATCAACTATTCCAGTAACACTTCTTCTAACAATACCTTTTTATCTTAGGATTTCTATAATGATTTTTCAACTGAGAAATATAATGGCGAAATTACATTTTCATCAATCAATATTCTCTCAGCTTCATTCACTTTTTTTGTCTCTTTCTTTAGAAGAAGGCATTTTAGAAATTTCTGTTACTAGCGCATTATACTTAGCTTTTTGACCAAACATTCATATTCAAATTATCATCTTTTTTCCATCTATCTAAATAAGACAAAAGCATCATCATATTTCGGCGACCAAGTATTCAAGACAATATCATAATCTCCAGCTCTAGTTTTTCGACAATCTTTCTTTAAACGGCACAGTTGAAAGCATCTGTCTCTAATCCCAATTTAGTTCTTAACTCCTCTTGAATAAATTGAATTTCCAAAACTTCTGGATTCGAGTTTCCTGATAACAATCTTAATCTCAATCTATTAATTCCTAACTCTTTCAACGCTTCTGCATACAATTTTTTTAGCTGTTTCAATGTCATTATCTTTAAAAATAATTTTTATCTGGATAATTTTTCTCTATATTTTTTTATTATATCCTGAAATTTGATTACTTATAATTGATTTCGCAACAACCGATCCATCTTTTTTTAATTTCATCCACATATTTTTTTCTATCAATAACTATCGAAATTGCCTTTCTCAACTTAGCATTTTTGTAAATATTTATTCCCTAAATTATAATCCAAATACCAAACTCTTCCATTCAAATATGTATCCAAAACTTTATTTTTTTCTTATATTCTGCCAATCTGTAAGGCTCTACCCTCGACATATCTATTTCTCTATTTTTTTAATCAAATCGTCAACCACTTTAAAAATCTTTTTGAAATAACATATTTTATTTTTTTGGAACCCTTATATTTTTTTAGCATTCCAATAATCTTCATTTTTTCCAATAAAATCTCATCTTCTTGCAATTTCACTATTTTTATAAGGTCCATTAAATAAGAAATCTCCCAACTTAACCGCATATTTATTCTCTCTAGATTCATAAAATTTCTGATTTAAAAGGCACAGAAATCGGTAAAAGTCAAAATATATTTAAAATACGCTGTTGGATGCTCTAATTCAATTTCCAATGTCTTATCATCAATCGCCTTAACTCCCAAAGCATCTGCTCCCACTTTTCCAGCATAATATTTTTCTGCATTTTTTATTGGAAACAACATCTCAGAAAATTGAGCTGCAGTCTTAGGATTCAAAACTCTTTTAAACGTAAAAACAAAATCATTTGCTACTATTTTTTTCACCATTACTCCATTTTGCATTATCCCTCAACTTAAACGTCAATTTATTTCCACTTTCTTTAAAACTTTCAGCAACTCCACCAGTATAATTCCCCTTTTCATCCAATCTCAACAATCCTTCATAAATACTCGAATCCACTTGAACCGCTATCATTTCAGTAAATAAGTGTGGATCCAAAGTATTATAATCACTTCCAAGATTAAAAACTACCATTTCCTTATTATTCTTAACATTTTTTTAGAACATCCCACCACTAAAAAAATACAAACAACATTAATGTAAAAAAAGTATATTTTTTTCATTTTTTTCTCGGATATTTAACTATCCTGATCTCCTTTCACGCAATTTTTTTATAACCCTCTAAACAATTATTTTATTTTTGCCTTATCCTTACTAAACAATATTTCTAAAAAAAATAAGTTGAAAAAAATAATACATCTTCATTTTAAAAAAATTATATTAAATTTCCAACTTGTAAACTACTTCATTTTTTAAAAAAATTACAATAATTCTTTTTTTCAATTCCTCAACTTTATTCAATCTTTCCCAAAGGCAAATCAATATCAGTTCTTCCAATATGACCAAAAGCAGCTAAATCTTGATATTTAAAACTAGGCGTTCTCAATTCTAATGCTTTTTCAATTCCTCTTGGTGTCAAATCAAATAATTTTTGCTACAACTTCAGCAATTTTTTTCCTTCATCAACAATTCCTGTTCCAAAAAGTATCCACTTTTTATAGATGTTGGTTGAACTACTCCAATCGCATAAGACAACTGAACTTCACATTTTGTAGCTATCCCTGCTGCAACTATATTTTTTTAGCAATCCATCTAGCCGCATAAGCTGCTGATCTATCTACTTTTTGAAGGATCTTTTTCCAGAAAAAAAGCTCCTCCACCATGTCTAAAATATCCACCATAAGTATCAATTATTATTTTTTTCTTCCAGTCAATCCTGAATCTCCATGAGGACCACCAATCACAAATCTTCCAGTAGGATTAATGTGATAATGTTTAACTTTTGAATAATCTAAGTTATATTTTTCTAAAACAGGTTTTATAACCAATTCTTTTAAGTCACTTTCAATTTTTTCTCTAGTAACTTCTTCATCATGCTGAACTGATAAAACAACTGTATCAACTGATTCAATTTTTGTTCCTGTTTCATCATATTCTAAAGTCACTTGAGCTTTTGCATCAGGTCTAGCCCATGCTAAAGTTTTATTTCTAGTTAACTCGGTCAATTTCACAATTATTTCACGAGCTAATGTCACAGCTAAAGGCATCAATTCTTCAGTTTCATTAACTGCTCCACCAAACATAATCCCTTGGTCTCCAGCTCCACCAGTATCTACTCCCATCGAAATATCAGGTGATTGAGAATGAATAACATTCATAACACCACAATCAGAGTCAAATCCCATTCCTGGTTTATATCCTATCTCTTTAATTTTACTTCTAACAATATCTTGTATATCAATATATGTCGTTGTTGTTATTTCTCCTCCAACCACAACTAATCCAGTTGTTGCAAATGTTTCACAAGCCACTCTCGCATGAGTATCATCTTTCAAACAAAGCATCTAACACTGCATCTGAAATTTGATCACAAATTTTATCTGGATGTCCAGGTGAAACGAATTCTGATGTAAAATAAATATTTTTTTGCCATTTTTTTATTCCTCCTAAAATATTTTTTTATTTAAAAAGAATTTTTTTGTAAAAATTCTCTACAAAAGAAGAGAATGTAAAATTCTTATCTTCGCACTTTTATGCCAGGATTTAGCACCTTTTACAAATAATTGTAAGGTTGCTGGATACTCATAACAGAGCCTGTCCCTCATATCTCTCTTGATAAGTTTGCATATTTAATTATAATTTATTATAGTACATTTTTCATTTATTGTCAAACTATTTTTTTCAGAATTCGTTATTTCTTTTTATTCAATTTCAATTCTTCCCTCAAGTGATTTCCCTAAAGTCGCCATATCCGTATACTCAATATTTCCTCCCATAGGAATTCCACTAGCAATTTTTGAGACTCTGACATCTTTCTGCTTCAATATTTTCGTCAAATACAACGTCGTAGTTTCCCCTTCCAAGTCAGGATTTAACGCAATTATTACTTCCTTTATAACCTTCTCATCCAATCTTTTTATCAACGATTTCAAATTTAAATCTTCAATCGTAACCCCATTTAAAGGATCTATTTTTCCACCTAAAACATGATAAAGTCCATTATATGTATCAGAATTTTCAAAAGCAATAACATCTCTAACACCTTCAACAATGCAAAGAACTTCTTTATTTCTCTTCTCGTCTTCACAAATTTCACAAATATCATTTTCAGACAAATTCCCACAAATCGAACAATGCTTAATACTACTATGAGAATCTTTTATTATACCTATCATTCTATCAATATCCGCTTCACTTCTTTCTAAAACATCAAATGCTATTCTCATCGCACTTTTTTTCCCAATTCCTGGCAATTTTTGAAAAAAACATCTATCAAATCATCTAATTTTTTTCATAAATTTCTCCCCTCTATTTTTTTACTTCTAACAAACAAAAAAAGTGAATCGTAATAGTTTACTCTTCACTTTTTCATTTTTAATTTTTACTAATAAAGACTTAATAATTTTTTATAATTATTTTTCTCCAACTCTTTCAACTCTTAAAGTATTAGTTGTTCCCTCTTTAGAAATTCCAGTTACTAATACTACTAAATCACCTTTTTTAGCTTCTTCGTGATTAGCTGCAATTTCTCTTGCTTTCGCAAAGAAGTCATCAGTTTTGTCTAATCCTTTTTCTACGTAAGCTCTAACTCCTCTTACTAATGCTAATTGTCTAGCTGTTTGATCATTATCAGTTAAAGCAATAATAGGTACAGTTGGTCCGTATTTTCTAATCATTCTAGCTGCTCTTCCTGTTTTTGTCCAACATACAATTAATTTAGCATCTAATAAGTTAGATGTTCTAACTGCTCCATTTGAAATAGCTTCTGTTACTGTAATTTCTTCATTTTCATCGATTTCAACAGGTTTGAATTTTTTGAATTCATCTGTTCTTTTTGAAATTGTAGCCATCATTTGTACAGCTTCTGCTGGATATTTACCTTTTGCAGATTCTCCTGATAACATAACTGCATCAGTACCATCTAAGATAGCGTTAGCAACGTCTCCTGCTTCTGCTCTTGTAGGTCTTGGGTTTCTAATCATTGAATCTAACATTTGTGTAGCTGTAATAACTGGTTTTCCAGCTTTGTTACATTTTCTAATCATCATTTTTTGCATGAAAGGAACTTCTTCTGCAGGAACTTCTACTCCTAAGTCTCCTCTTGCTACCATGATTCCATCACTTAATTCCAAGATTTCATCGAAGTTATCAACACCTTCTTGGCTTTCAATTTTTAGGAATAATTTTTGATGTTGTGTCCACCATTTTTCATCTAAAACTTTTTCTTACTTCAGCAACGTCTGCTGCTTTTCTTATGAATGAAGCTGCAACAAAGTCTACTCCTTGTTCACAACCAAATTTCAAGTCGTTAATATCTTTTTTTCAGCTAATGCAGGTAATCCAACTGAAACATCTGGTAAGTTAACTCCTTTAGTTTGTCCTAATTCTCCTGTATTTGTAATAACACATTCAACTTCTCCTGCTTCTACGTTGATGCTTTCAACTTTTTAATCCAATTAAACCATCATCTAATAAAAACAGTACTTCCCTACTTTTAAGTCATTTACAATTCCAGGATATGAAACTGCGAATTTTTTAGCATTTCCAACGAAACTATAATCAGTAGTGATTGTTACTTTGTTTCCTGTTTCTAATAATACATCTTCTCCATTTTCTAATTTTCCTGTTCTAATTTCAGGTCCTTTAGTATCCAATAAGATTGCAATTTCTTTACCTGTTTTTTTAACAACTTCTCTAATTGTTTTTAATTCTTGCTCCATGTTCTTCATAGTCTCCGTGTGAGAAGTTTAATCTCATTACGTTCATTCCACTTTCAACTAATTTAGTTAACATTTCTTCGCTTTCTGATTTTGGTCCTATTGTACAAACAACTTTTGTCATTTTGATCTTCATTCTTGTTATTCCTCCTAAATCTGATTATATATAAATATTAAACTTTAGTGAGATTAATAATGAAATTAATCCACAAAACTTTAACTAAATTAAAAAACTTTTTTATTTTGCCATCATTTTATTATAATGATAACATTGTTGCAATTTTGTAATCTTCTTCTGAAGATTTACTATAGTTTTTCCCAAGCATAAGATAATTTATGAGTAGTTACTATTCCACTTTCCATACCTACCATTAATCCTGCTTCTCCAGCAATTAATAATTCTACTGCTTTTTACTCCTAATTTTTGTTGCTAAGATTCTATCATTAGCTGTTGGAGCTCCACCTCTTTGAACGTGTCCTAAAAATAGTAACTCTTATATCTGTATCTATTTTTTTGTGCTAATTCTTTTTCGATTTCTAAAAATATCTCCAGCACCTTCAGCTACAACTATAATGTCGTATAATTTACCTTCAGCTCTTCTTTCTTTAATAACTTTTTGCAATATCATCAGTAGAAGCTTTTTACTTCTGGTATCATAACTCCACTTGCTCCACCTGCAATCGCTGCATATAAAGCTAAATCCCCACAGTTTCTTCCCATTACTTCTATTAAATAAGTTCTTTCGTGTGATGTTGCTGTGTCTTTTTAATTTTTGATATTGCATCAAGATTATATTTAATGCTGTATCGTAACCAATTGTATAATCAGTTCCTGCAATGTCATTATCGATTGTTCCAGGTATTCCGATTGTTTTTTTATTCCATGTTCTTCATACAAATAATGTGCTCCATGGAATGAACCGTCTCCACCTATTACTACTAAGCCTTCTATTCCTCTTTTTTTCAAGTTTTTCAGCTGCCTTAGCTCTTACTTCAGGATCTTTAAAAGATGATAATCTAGCAGATAATAAGATAGTTCCACCGTGATCAGCGATTCCACTTACATCTAATGCTGACATTTTGGAATATTTGATCTTCTAACATTCCTTTATATCCTCTTTTTAATTCCAAAAACTTCCATTCCTTTACTCATCGCAGTTTTGGCAACAGCTCTTACCGCTGTATTCATCCCTTGCGAATCTCCACCACTTGTTAGGATTGCAATTTTTTTCATAACTTATTTCTCCTTCTAAAATCAATAACTATTTATCTCTCATAAAGATAATACCATTTTTTTGATTTTTTTCAATGATTATTTTTATATCTTTTTTTCTTTTTTTATTTTTTTATAAATTTCAATACTTTTTTTAATCTTCATACGAGTACATTGGTTCTACATGAATCAATATTCTTTTTGACATTTTTTTATATTTATATTTCAAGGTTTTTTTGTTATTTCATTAACGATTTCATGTGCTTCCTCTATTGTTTTATCCCTATTCATTCTAACATCAACAAAAAAATATAAACTTCTTTTTCCTGAAGTAGTCATTCTAAAATCATGTGCATTCTCAATTTCAGGAAATTTCAAAATATCTTCTCGAATTTCTTCCAACAATTCTTTATCTTGTGAATCCAATAAAATCAAAGCATTCTCACTAATCAATTGATATCCATTAATAATTATGTATATTGCAATTATCAAACCAACAATAATATCAAACAATGGACTTATTAATGAAAGCAATAATCCTACTAAAAACCGAACTAGATATCACAATATCCATTTTATAATCAACTAGAAGCGTTTCAATTAACGCACTTTTTTTCTTTACCAGTTTTTTTGTTTCATAAAAATTAATTGAAAAAAATTTTAATTATTATTGTCATAATCGTAATTATTATTGGCCATTTATTCAATAAAACTCCAGAATTTTTTTCAAATAACTTCAAAAAAATTTTTCTTGTATAACTTCAAATGCTGAAATTATAATAAATGTACCAATTATAACGCTAAATACCGATTCTATCTTACCATGTCCAAATGGATGTTCTGAATCTTCAGGATTATTTCCAACTTTAAGTCCAACAATAACTAAAAATATTTGTAATCAAATCTGATAATGAATTTAATCCATCTGATAATAAAGATACACTTTGAAAAAAATATTTCCTGAAATAATTTTTTTAAGAGAGCTAAAACTATATTAACCGCTATCGCAAATTTAGAAACAAACATCATATTTTTCGTATTCTTTTCGATTTTTCTCTCAAATTATTTAATTCATATCCATTTTCTGTTTTTTTACAAATCTTTGTTTTTTTCTAAAAAAATTATTCATTTTTTTATGATTTTTTTCACAACTAAAGAATCATAATTATTATTTATTAACCAATTTATTATGAATTTTTAAAAAGAATTGTTCCACAAGCATTATTTCTTAATTTAGGTTCGACAAATATTCTCCTTAATTCCATTGAAACTTCATTTTCTTTTTATTAAAACTGCATAACCAATTATTTTTTTCACTTTTGTATAAAAAAAATAATTCTTCATCGTCTTCATTGAAATTAAAATAATTATCTATTCCCTTTAAAAACAGCAAATTTTTTTCTTTCTTTTTTTCGTATCATTCCAATTAATAATTTTCATTTTTTTATAAAATCGCCCCCTAAAAAAATATTTCTACATAAAACTTTTTTTCCGTATAATTTAAAAAAATAGCAATTCAAGTTTCTTTACTAAAGCCCTTTTTTTAGGAATCTTTTATAAAATATTTCTTAATTGCTATTGAGTTTATATATTTATCATCAAATACTTTCAACGTGAACTATTCCCGCTTTTTAGAAACGTAAAGCTTCTTGGGAAATATCTGCTTTCGTTAGCCAAATATATTTACCACGCTCTTCAAGTAGTTCCTACTCTGATATATTTAGTGTAATACATTTTTGCTATAAATGTCAGTCTATTTAATTTTTGCCATACATCAGACTCTCGAAAGAATTTTTACCATCCGTTTCTTATAGAAAGAACTCAAAAACAGCTACCCTATAAACCTAGAAATTGACTTAGTGCTGCTTTGTTTCCCCAACCTGACACGGTTCACCAACTCTCTACAATATAGGGACTATTTTTCTCAACATTCTTTAAATAAGGCGTTGACACTAAAATCTCCCTCAAGTCTGACATCACCTCTACTAAAGCGGGTTGTAGATACAGGGCACCGCTATCTCCCCAGCTAGTATGACAAGTGTTATTATATCATTTTCATATTCTAATGTCAACTTTTTTTATTTTTTTGATTTTTTTAATTTTTTTCTAAAAGATTTTTCATCAAATATTCCATTTCTTAACATTTCAATCTCAAACTTATACGGTGGCAATTTTTTTAGCACCTTTTTTTCTTCACTTAAAAGCAACATATGGTGTTTCTAGAATTTTTTTGGCAAATGACTGAACTTTTTCAAAATGTGCAATTTTTATTTAACATATCAAAACCAATGTGACCAAATCCTATATTTTTCGTGTCTATCTTTATGTGCACCAATAGGATTTTTTTGCTGTCATTTAGGTGAATTACAGAAATTCTGTCTATTCCTACAATTTTATCAAAATCATTGATTACACCTTCAAAAATCATTTACAATATCATATCCTGCATCGTGAACGTGGCACGTATCAAAAGCAAACTGATAACTTATCTTTTTAATTTTTACACCATCAATTATTTTTAGCAATTTCTTCAAAACTTCTACCACATTCTGTACCTTTTCCAGCCATTGTTTCAAGTGCAACTGTTGTTTTTTGATCTTTTGTTAAAACTTCATTCAATCCTTCAATAATTTTATTGATTCCAACTTCTGCTCCCTCTCCAACGTGTGCTCCCGGATGTAACACTATTCTTTTTTTGCTCCAATTGCATCTGTTCTTTCGATTTCTGTTCTTAAAAAAATTGTACTGCAATTTCAAATGTTTCAGGTTTTTATCGCATTTCCTAAATTAATAATATACGGTGCATGAACAACAATATCATCAATATCAATATTATTTTTTTCATTAATTCTAATCCTGCTTCAATATTTAATTCTTCAATTGGCTTTCTTCTAGTATTTTTGTGGTGCACCAGTGTAAATCATAAATGTATTAGATCCGTAACTTATGGCTTCTTCTACTGATCCCAAAAAAACATTTTTTTACCACTCATTCCCACATGTGATCCTATTTTTAAACATTTTACCTCCTAATTTTTGTTTTTTTATTTTTCTGTTTTTTTACTATATCAAATTATCGTATATTTTTGCCATAAAAAAATTATTATTTTAATTATATTTTTCATCAATAATAAATTTGTAGTTAATCCTGCTGCTGTTCCACTTAACATAACAATGTCACCTTTTTTTATTTTCCCATTTTCAAAGGCCCAACATAAAGTGAATGGAACAGAGGCTGACACCATATTCCCATAATCTTTGAAAATATCAATGTATTTACCCTTTTTCACACCTAACTTTTTTTCATCATAAGCTCTAATGCGTGACTGGCTTGATGCGGAATAACCATATCAATATCTGTAATCTTCATTTCATTCTTTTTCAAAAAATCGTCTACCATTTTTAAAGCCTTATTTTTTGATAATTTCAACACGCTTTTACCATTCATATCAAACATAAATTCTTCTTTTGTTTTTTCTGAATAATTTTTTGGATGATAATTAGACAGTCCACCTCTTATTTCTGTGAAATGAACTCCTTCTGACCAAGTTTTTTGCATTCCGTCAATTACTCCAGAACCATTTTCACTATATTCTACTACTACTGCTGCTGCTGCATCACTAAATAGTTCGTAACTTTCCTTTTGATTAGGATTTGTAGCAATTGATGGCACATCGACTGAAACAATTAACACTCTTTTGTATCTTTTGGCATCAACTAAAAACGAAATCGTATCTAATGCTGTAATAAAACTCGTACAAGTTGTATTTATGTCTAATGCTGGAATATCAGTACCTTTCGCTATTTTTTCGTGAATTAATGCTGCCGTACATGGAATAGGCTGCACCGCAACGGCAGAGGCACTTACGATACAATCAATATCATTTATAGTAACTTTTGCATTCTCCATTGCCTTCTTGGCTGCTTTAACTCCAATTCCTAATTGTGTCTCATCTCCAGAAATTTTATATCTAATTCCTCCTTTAAATTCCACTGTTTCTTTTGGTAAAACATATCCATACCCCTTAATCTCTAACTTTCTCATAGTAATTTACAACTCCTTTTTTTATTTTTTTGAAAAAAATTCTTCGCAATTTAACATTCTTTTTCAGGTGCATATTCAATAAAATCAATTTTTCACACCTTCTATTCCAAGTTTTTTTCAAATAATTTATCAAATTCTTTTTGTTATCTCTTTTTTTGAAAATCCTTAATCTCTAAAACTGCAACTTCTAATTTATCAAAATCTACTTGGAAAACTTGATATTCCCTTATTTCTTCACTAAAAAGTATACATCTTCTAATAAAATCTGGAAAAAAAACTTTTTTTAATTTACCAAACTTATCTTTAAAAAGAAAATATCATCTGAACGGCCTTCAATTTTATCTATTCTAGTAAAAACTGAACCACATTCACATCTATTCTTATTTTTCAATCAAAAATATCATTCAATTTATATTTTTATAAATGGTTGGCTTTTTTTCTCCTAAAATCACTAATAATCGGATAAAATCTCTTTTTCATCTATATAATACTTTTTCAAATTTTTATACATTCTTCATTCAAGTGAATCGATCCACAATGACAAGTATACTCCCAACAAGCCTTCTGTCGCCTGATATATTTGATACACCATTTTTACACCGAATACTTCTTTTTATAAATTCCTCATCTTTCTTCTCTAAAATTTCTGCAACTGAAATTATTTGAATCGGATTGATTTTCAAGATTCCATCTAACTTTTTCTTGCATAAAACTAAAAAGCATTGAAGCTGGAGCCACTAAAATTGTTGGATTATAATTATTCAGCTCATCAACATAAGTTTCAAAATCTTGAAATAAATCAAAATATTTTTAATTTTTATAAAAAAAATGAATTAATACTTTTATATAAATTATTGTCTGCTCTTAGAAAAAAAATGCAATTTTATTACCAAAAAGTTTGTTTTTAGGAAGCATTTTTAGCAAGTATGAATCCAGCCCACACACTTTGCTCATCGTCTGTTGTCACAAACATTCCACGATGTCCTGATGTTCCAGAAGACAATCCTACTGAAATATTTTTTTATACTTTTTCAGAAAAAAATTACGAGTTTCTTCTCCATCAATAGCAATCTTAAACGCCTCATCTTTTTCGCACTCCAACCGTATTCAACTCATCAAAAATTTTCCATCATAAATTGCTTATTCATAAAAAAATCATTCAAATCAACTTTATGTTTCATAAAAATATGGTGATTTCTTTTTCAAAATATTTGATTTGTTTTTCTAACTTTTTTTGTCTTGATACTTTTTCTAATTTTTTTCTCGAATTCCATTTTCTCAGCCATCTAGCACTCACAAATTCCAATAATATTCTAATTATTTTTCTTCATACAAAATTTTTCTTTATCCTTTCTTCAGGATCATGACTAACAATCACATCTATTTTTTCTTTTTGAATGTTCTCCAAAATATCAATTCCTCTTTCATAATCCTTGAAATTATCTTGCACTAATTTAGGAAGCGTTCTCATTCTTTCTGTATACTTCATCAAATCTACTCCCCAGCAAACATCAGCCGCTATAAATAAATTTTTTTCTCCTTAACAAAAAGACAGCCTTGCCCTCGAGAATGTCCATTTATCGAAGCTAAATACAAACTTCCATCTCCAAATAAGTCTTTAACTTTTACTGGAAAATCTTTTTAATTTCTTGTATTCTTTTTATTATTTCTACCCTTTCTTCAAAAATATTTTTGGAAGAAATTCCTTAAAAAAATAAGATCCTTTAACCTACTATTTTTTTATAATTTTTCATAACAATCTTCTGTTATTATAATTTTTTTGCATTTTTGAAATTTTTTTCACATCTCCAATATGATCTGGATACAAATGCGATAAAATCACATATCGAATTTCATTTTTGATTAATTCCTCTTTTTAAAAAGTTGCTCAGAAATTAAATCGTCCTCCTTCAAAATAATCGGATTGGGTGCTCTATAAAGAAAAATATTTAAAAATTATTTTTTTCAAAAATATCAATTCCGTAACCTGTGTCATATAAAATATATCCAATTTCTCTATGTTTTTATCAAAAAAACTCCAGCAGGAAAATTTATTATTCCAGAAAGTTTTTTTCATTTTTCAATTTTTTTAAACATTACTCCTAATTTATTTTTACAATAGCCACATGAAAAAAATAATCAACTCTTTCTATTATGTTCGACATATTTTTTTACACCTTCTCTTACTGTCATTTTTTTGGCTTGTAACCCAATTCTTTTTTTGCTTTTTTTCAACTGATAAAGTCTGAGAATATCTCAATAAATACAGCGTATACAATGTTAATGGTGGCTCTTTTCTAATTTTAAAAAATGAATAAACTTTTTCTAGTATTGTTACAATGCCTTTTGTAAAAGGATAATTGAAATTCACATATTTACCTTTTATTCCCATTTCGGCAAAAAATAAATCTAAAATTTCCTTAAACTTCATAGGTTCATCATTTGTTATATTGTAAATTTTTTCTAACGCATTTTCATTTTCCATAGCCAATCTCAATGATAACGCCACATTCTCAACACAAGTCACATCTATCATTTGATTTCCACCTGCAAACAACGGAATACCTATTTTACCATTCAATTTCAAAAGTCTTGGAACTATACTCGTATCCCCTACTCCGAAAAGCCCTCTCGGTCGAATTATTACCCATGATTTATAAGAACTTTCTTTTATTGATTTCTCAGCCATTAGTTTACTTTTTTTATATAAAAATTAAGGTTATTTTCAGTTGGAGCTTCCTCTTCTTTCACCTGTAAACTATCACCTTTTTTTGCATAAACACTTGGCGAAGACACAAACACAAGCCTTTTCACATTTCGTTTCTCACAAAAGTCCAATATATTTTGAGTTCCCAAAACATTCGCATTATAAAAATCTTCCCATCTTCCCCAAACTGTCGAAAGTCCTCCAGCATGAATAACAAAATCAATTTGATCTGTTATTTTTTCTAAATCTTTTCTATTCTCAAGATTACCTTTCAAAAATTTCACATTCTTATAATTTTCAGACAAATATTTCCCTTTTTTTATCGTTTCTCCCAAAAGCCAAAAACTTCATAATTATTTTTCCAGAAGTTCTTGAATCATGTATTCGCCTAAAAAAACCAGTAGCCCCTGTTAGTAATACTTTCATCTTCATTTCCTTTCAAAAAAATTATTTATTTTTTTAGATATCATTTTGTAATTTTTTTAGCAAAATCTCTAATTTATTTCTTTCATTTTATAATAAAATATTTATGACTCATAATATATTTTTCTTTCTTTAATGTTTTTATAGTTACTAATATCCTAACACTCAATTATCATGAGTTCTATTTTATCTTAATTTTTTTGCATTTTATTACACAATCTATGCTATCTATTCACTTTTTTTCTTTCATCAATCTATCAATTTCACTCTTCAACACTTCACTTGGATTATATTCTCTATATTTTTCAGAAACTTTTTTCAGATTATTCCATTCTTTACGATTCAAAAGTTCCCTTAACGCATTTTCAATCGAATTAATATCCTTCAATTTAGCTGGAATACCAATATCTGCTATTTTTCCTCTTACTGCAAAATCGAATTGATCGTAATCGTGAGGAATTATAACTGATGGTTTGTTATATTTTATGGCATTGTATAATATTCCTGCTCCGCCGTGATGAATAACATAATCTACCACAGGTAACACTGCTCCATAGTCGATATATTCGTAAATATGCACATTATCTCTACTTTTTTTATAACAGGTTTTTCCTTTTTCCATTAATATTTCCTAACGAAACAATAAAACACACATCTGAAAAACTTCGAACTCAATTCTTCAACTATTCTTACAAGATTATTTTTTTCCCCATAATAAATGTGTTCCATTTGTAACCAAGATACTTTTTTTAAATTTAGAAATATCTTCCAAAGTGTAATCCTTCACATCAAACTCAGATAAACAAGGCCCTGCCCATATTACTTGCTTCGGATAATCATCTCTAAACTCTAATTCTTTCATACCTAAAGCTAATATCGACTGTGGTGAATACAAATTTTTCTTCCTTGTTTTTCATTATACAGCTTAAAATCAAGTACTTTCAACTGCTTTGAAGCCAACACACACACAATTCTCTTAAAACTTCTTATTACAAATCTTCCGAAGCTATCTCTCAATTTATATAAAAAACCTTCTCTTGGGTACCAACCACCCATATAACTTGGTGTTGTCGTCTTACTTTCAATCGCAAATGGTGTTGGTATTGAAGTTATCCAAGGGATATCCATTTTTTTTGCAATTAATCCTGCTGGAATCGCAATAAAATCAGCAATTACAACATCAGGTTTTCTCTTTTTGAACCCTTCTTCAAACTCTCTCGCAATCTCAGGAACTTGCGATATATTTCTTTTAAACTGTTTCCAATAAATAAAAGCATTCGTTTTTTCAGGCGTGTTCGCAATATCCTCGAAAAACGTAGGTTTATCTGGTAAAACTGGTACATGTTTCAGCCCCAATTTTTCTAAAAATTCTTGTCTTTTAACACCACTATACACGCAAAGGTCGTATTTTTCATCATTTATCAACGGTTTTTATTAACTCTAATATTGGAAATAGGTGTCCACTATAAGGTGGTACAACTACATCAATCTTTATTTTTTTCTTTGTTCCTCCACAAATATTCATCCTCACTTAAATCTCTATTTATTTTTTTCTTTTTTCTCTCTCATTTTGTATAAAAACACCCCAGTTGCAACACTCACATTTAATGACTCAATATTTCCATAAATTGGAATAATCGCCTTAATATCAGAATTTTCAATCAAATAATCTGAAACTCCTCCACCTTCATGCCCAAATATATAAGCATTTCTCTCTTTTTGCTCAATTTCATCATAAGAAATCGAATCTTCATGCAACGCTGTCGAAATCGTTAAATAATTCTTTTCCTTCAAAAAAATTTCACAATATTTTCTGGTGTTTCATAAATCACATTTAATTTAAAAATTCCACTCATTGTAGCTCTAACTGTTTTCGGATTATACACATCCACAGATCCTTTTGTCAAAATCAAATTTCTAAAATCAGTCGCAATCATTGTTCTAATAATCGTCCCCACATTTCCTGGATCTTGCACATCATCCAAAATCACGACATCTCCCTCAATATCATCAATCGTATTCAAATTTTTTTGAATACAAAAATATTATTCCTTGACTATTTTCTTGCGTCGAAACTTCATTAAACAGCTCATCTTTTAATATAGTCAAATTATCATGCTCACCAATATTGTAATTTTTCATTAAAAATATTCGTATCTCGACTCCTTCACAATTATTTTATTAAAATTAATTTTTCTCATTCAGAAATTTTTCCCCTTCTGCCTTGAAAATATTATTTTTCATCTCTATATTTTTTTCTTATCTAATTTTTTTAATAATTTGTAAAATTTATTATCCGAACTTGCAATAACGTCTTTCATTTCTCTCCTTTTCAATTTTTCCTAATTAATAAAAAAATACTCAGACCACTTAAAAATTGAATATTTATAAATTTCTCTCTTGTTTAAATATTATAAGTCTGTCTGAGCAATTAATTTTTTTATTTTAATGTAACTGGTAATTTTTCTCCACCTAAAAATATGATAATGAATATGGAACACTTCTTGTCCTCCATTTCCATTAATATTTGTTATAACTCTGTATCCTTCTTCTGCAATTCCAAGTTGTCTAGCTATTTTAGCAATTACCAATTGTAATCTTCCAAGTAACAACACTATCTTCTTCTGTCGCCACATCAAATTTCTAATTTCTTTTTTTGGTATTACTAACACATGAACTTTAGCTTGAGGATTAATATCATAAAATGCTAAAAAAATCCTCATCTTCATAAACTATATTCGCTGGTATTTCTTTATCTATTATTTTTTTAAATATTGTTGACACAACAATCACCTCTTTTATATTTCTTTTTTTATTCTAAATAAAATGAATTACAATTTTTCAAGTTTAATAAAATTTATTTAACATCCACAACCGCAGCCACAATCTTCAATCTTTCCAACTCTTCTTGCGTGTCTTCCACCTTCAAATTCTGTTGTAATAAATGTATCTACTATTGCTTTTCCCAATTCATCTCCAATAACTCTTGCTCCCAATGCAACAATATTTGCATTATTATGAAGTCTTGCCATTCTAGCTGTAAATTCATTATGACACAAAGCTGCTCTAATTCCTTCAACTTTATTTGCCGCTATCGAAATTCCAATTCCTGTTCCACAAATAATTATTCCTAAATTCCCTTCTTCTGCCAAAACTTTTTCAGCAACAGATTTCGCAATATCAGGATAATCCACTGAATCCAATGTATCAGTCCCAACATTAATTACTTCATGCCCTTGTTCTTCCAAATGTTTCATTATTGTATTTTTAAATTCTACTCCTGCATGATCATTTCCAATTATTATTTTCATAGTCTAAAATCGAGTTCATTTACAAATATGAATTTATCAAATTATAAAATCCCTCTCTCCTTTCCTTCGAATACATTTTTTTCTTTTTTTAACATCTTCAACTTCAAAAAAATTATTTTTGTCAATTTTTTTCCAATAATTTATCTGATATTCTCTTCAAATTTCCATCATTATCCACAAAAAAACATTCACTGTCTCAGCTTTTTGCCTTTAAAAACATTTTTTTAGAATCGTACATCTCATAAGAAAATCTAATTTTTTTATATTATTAATTTCTTCTATTTTTTTGCAAATACTTCAATTTCATCGTCATATTTTAGCCGAATCAATATAATCAATATTTAGTGTTTTTACTGGTAAAATAAATCCTAATTCTTCCATTGATTTATACGGAAAAAAACATCCCGAAAATACTCTGTTCGTGCTATTTCCATCCATTTCAAATAATTTGAATGATAAACAACTCCCATTTTATCAGTATCGTAATAGTACACTTTTTAATTTAATACTTTTCTTTTTTTCAAATTTGTTTTTTTCATAATTATTCCTTAATTACTTAAATTATTGTTCTTTAACTTCGATTTTTTTACAACTTTTTTTCTTTTTTTGCCAATGAAGAAATCAAGACTCTAAGTGATGTAATAATTCTTCCATTTTTTTCCAATAACTTTTTCCCATATCTTCCTTAGCTACATTTATTGTAATATCTACATATTTCCCTTTTTTTCATTGCTTTCAATCGTATAATTTTCAGTCGAATCAATAAATTCTCAACCCAAAAAAATTAACTGTTTCAAAAATATCTACTCATTTTCCCTCAATTCTCTCTTAAATTTTTTTCAATTTCATACAATTTACAATACTCCCAGCCATTCTCGTCTATCCTATATTTCTATCTCGATGCCTCTTTTTTTGTAATTTTTTTCCAAAACTTTATCCATATCTTCAAGCAAATATGAATTTGTAATAATTTTTATAAGACCATTTTTTTATTATCCAAAGTCCTAACATTTCCAAGTCCGTCATACGCTTCCACAATTTTATTTATAAAATCAATATGCTCTCTTTTTAGTTTGGATAATATATTCCCAACTTTTCAATTTTTTTCCCTTTCTAACTGTACTCTTTTTTTGAGTATATCAAAAATTTTTCTATTACTAAGAAATCTATTTACATTTTTTTATAAATAAATCTCAACTAATTACCGTTTTAATAATTTAATAAAATCAATAAATTCTTGCACTGAAAATTCTTCTGTTCTAGCTAATTTTTGTTTTCCCTAATTTTTTTCCAATGCTTCTCCAATTTCTTCCTTACTCAATCCCAATTTCATCAAATTATTTGCAACACTTTTCCTTTTATTCGAAAAAGCCTCCTTCAAATATTTAAAATATTCCTTTTCTGTAATCTGATTTTCATACTTTTTATCTTTCAAAATTTTAATTCCAATAAACGCTGAATCTACCTTAGGAACAGGATTAAACTTTTCTTTTGGAACAGTAAATAAATATTCAGCTTCTGCATAAAACTGAACTGCATGTGTCAGTAAACTCATATTTTTACTGTGAGGCTTTGAAGCTATTCTCTCTGCCACCTCTTTTTGAACCATCAAATATATTTCAGAAATTTTATCTCTATGCTCAATCAACTTATTAATAATTGGCGAAGTTATGTAATAAGGGATATTTGCAACAACTTTAATATCTTTTTTCCCTGATAAATACTCTTCCAACTCAATTTCCATAAAATCATTATGAATCAACGTAAAATTCTCTTTATCTCCAAATTTTTTTCATCAAAACTGGTATCAAATCATCATCAATTTCAAACGCAATCAAACTTTTCGCATTTTCAACCAATTTTTTTCTGTTAAAAAAATCCTAATCCAGGCCCAATTTCAATTACATCTGTTTCTTCGTTAACTTCTGTCACATCTAAAATTTCATCTGATAATTCCGTATCTTCTAAAAAAATTTTTGCCCATATTTTTTTCTTCGCTTCATGCTTATGATTTCCAAATTTTTCTTTTTTTACCTTTTCTTTTTTTGCCAACTTTTTCTCCTATTTTTTTATCTATTAAAATTTTTTAACTCACAAAAGTAAGAAAAAAATTATAATCCTTCTTACTTTTTACAATCAATTAATATTTTTTTACTCAAATACTTCTGGATTCGCAATCCCAATATATTCAAGATTTCTGTAATTTTCATTATAATCAAGACCATACCCAACTACAAATTCATTTGGTATTTCAAAACCAATATATTGAACATCTACTTCAACTTCTCTTCTTTCAGGTTTGTTCAACAAAGTACACAATGACACTTTCTTAGGCTCTCTGCTTCCAAATAATTTCAATACTTTTTTCAATGTAAACCCTGAATCAATAATATCCTCTACAACCAAAACATTTTTCCCTTTTATTGTCGTTCTCAAATCTTTCAAAATTTTAACTTCTCTTGTTGTTTCAGTTCCTTCATAACTAGAAACTTCGATAAAATCAATTTCCAACGGCAATCTAATCTCTCTAATCAAATCTGCCATAAACACTACTGATCCTTTTAATAATCCAATAACTACAAGCGGTTCTTTCTCATCTTTAAAATCCTTTGTTATTTGTTCTCCTAATTCTCTAACTCTTCTCGCCAATTCCTCTTTAGTTATTAATTGCGATTTTATCCCAAAATCTACTTTTTTTGACATTTTTGTACTCCATTTCCTTGATCTTTTTATGTTATTTATTTTATGTTGCTAAAATTATAACATTTTTTGTTATTTTCTTCAATAACATTAATGAACTTATTTTACTTTAAATAATTTCAATCTCAAAGCATTCAACAATACAGATACTGAACTAAATGACATTGCAAACGCTGCTATCATCGGATCCAATTTAGGACCATTGAAAAATGCGTACAAAATTCCAGCTGCAACTGGTATTCCTAAAACATTATAGAAAAATGCCCAAAATAGATTTTCTTTAATATTCGTAATTGTTGCCTTACTCAATGCAATCGCATTAGCCACATCTCTCAAGTCATTTCTAATTAAAATAATATCTGCCGATTCTATCGCAACATCAGTTCCACTTCCAATCGCAATTCCAACATTTGCTTGTGCTAATGCTGGTGAATCATTAATTCCATCTCCAACCATCGCCACAAACTCATCTTTTTCTTGTAATTTTTTCACTTCTTCAGATTTTTGATACGGCAACACTTCCGAAACAACTGTATTAATTCCAACTTGTTTTGCAATATATTCTGCTGTTTTTTGATTATCACCAGTAAGCATAATCGCTTTAACACCTAATTTATGCAATTTATCAATAGCCTCTTTACTTGTAGGTTTTATCACATCTGCAACTGCTATTAATCCAACTAACTCATTATCAATTGATATATACATTGGTGTTTTCCCTTGATTTGACAACACATCATAATCTTTATCAGAAATTGCAATATCAATTTTCTTATTATCCATCAATTTTTTATTCCCAATTTGAATTTCTTTTCCATCAATTGTCGCTCTAATTCCATAACCAGGCAACGCTCTAAATTTATCATATTTTTTCAATTCAATATTTTTATCTTTTGCACCTTTCACAATCGCTTCAGCCAACGGATGTTCCGAATGATTTTCCACACTAGCCGCCAATTGCAACAATTCATTTTCATCGTGATTTCCATAAACTTTAAAATCTGTCAAAACCGGTTTTCCAACAGTAATTGTCCCTGTTTTATCAAACACAACTGTTTTTATTTTGTAAGTAGTTTCCAATGCCTCACCACTTTTAATAAGTATTCCATTTTCAGCACCTTTTCCAGTCCCAACCATTATTGAAGTCGGTGTTGCAAGACCTAATGCACATGGACACGCAATAACTAAAACTGATATGAAAAACGACAATGCTGAAACTAATCCTGAACCTGAAATATACCAAGAAATTCCTGTAATCAAAGCAATTCCCATAACTATTGGCACAAAATATTTCGCAACAGTATCAGCCATTCTAGAAATAGGTGCTTTCGATCCTTGTGCCTCTTCCACCAATTTTATAATTTGTGACAACATTGTATTTTTCCCAATTTCAGTAGCTTTAAACCGAATACTTCCATTTTTATTAATACTTCCACCTACAACTTTATCTCCAACATTTTTCGTAACAGGCAAACTTTCTCCAGTAAGCATAGATTCGTCTACAGAAGTTGCTCCTTCTACTACAACTCCATCAACTGCAATCTTCTCACCTGGTTTTGCCACAACAATATCTCCAACTTTCAATTTTTCAATTAAAACTTCTTTTTCTACACCATTTTCAATAATTTTCGCCTTTTTTGGTTGTAATCCAATTAATTTTTTAATTGCAGACGAAGTTTGACCTTTTGTTCTAGCTTCTAATAATTTTCCTAAAGAAATTAATGTTATAATAATTCCTGCTGATTCATAATGTAAATCCATCGCATATTTATGTGCATGAGCTGGATCAATTATCGCATGAATAGTAGAAATTATACTATAAATCAATGCTGCTCCTGATCCCATTGCTATTAACGAATCCATATTAGGTGCTTTTCTAAATATATTTTTTATTCCATGTATAAAAAAATCTCTTCCCGCATATATAATCGGAATAACAAACACCAATTGTGCCAACGCAAAATTCACTGGATGTGCCTTATGATTCAAAAAACTTGGAACTGGCGCTCCTAGCATATGATGTCCCATTGAAATATACAATAATGGTATTGAAAATATAACCGCTAATATCAATTTATTTTTCATTTCTTTTATCTTATCTTGATACATCTGAACCTTTTCATCCTCAGACACCTTTTCCAATAATCCATATCCACTTTTTTCAACAATCTCTCTAATCTTATCAAAATCATATTTACTCTCATCAAAACTAACGCTCATTTTTTCTGTCGCCAAATTTACTGTCGCATCAATTCCTTCTTTTTTGTTAACAGCTTTTTCTACTGCCAATGCACAAGCTGCACAACTCATTCCTGTAACTGTATAATTTTCTTTTTTTCATAAATATCTCCTTTTTCAATTTCAATTATTTATTTATAAAATTAATTTTTTTACAAAAATTCTTTACCTCTTTTTTTAACCCCTACAGTGATCATGCTCCTCACAATTACACTGCCCTGGCAGACAATCACACTTAACCTTTTCCACCGCAAATTTCTTTTTCACCTCAATTGCCTTCTCAATCAAATTTAAATCTGAAAAACTCAATTCATTCTCCTCAATCGCTTTCACAATCAATTCCCCCGATTTTGTCCGACAAATCTTCTCAAACACTTCCATCAACGCCTTTTTAGAAAGTTCCTCTTGCGAATATTCTGTAAAATACACATATTTATTCCCTTCTTCCCTCTTTTTCAAAATTTTCTTCTCCAACAATCTATTCAAAAGCGTTTTTATCGTCGCTTTCTTCCACTCCATTTTCTCACAAAGAACTTCCGCTACAAATTTACTCGTAACTTCTCGATTTGCCCAAACTACTTTCATAATTTGCCATTCAGCATTAGTAATATGACAATCTTTTGAATTTTCCTCTCCCATGTTTTTTTCTCCTTTGATGTTTACATTTGTAATCATTTATACAAATAGTTTACAACAGTAATCGTTTTTTTGTCAAGTATTTTTTTCAAAAAATGCTATAATCATTATTTACATATTTATTCCATGCAAATAATAATCATAGCATATTACAAATTAGTTTTTTTAGGTTGATATTTTTTTCAACAATTTTTTTGCAATTTCTTGATTAATGATAGTATCATTAATTTCATAAGTATTCGTTACATTTTCTAATTTTTAAAGTTGCTTTTTTTCTTTCTTAGCCGAATTTTTTTATCAGCTTTTTGTTTTTTATATTAACTGCCATTGAACTTCCTATTGGCAATTCTCCGTTTCTCGCTAAACTTCTCTTAGAAATCGCAATTTTAATAGACACTGTTTTGCTTCTATTATCTTTTTTATTTCCTTTTGTCACAACAACTGGTGCAATGTCAATAATATTTCCTTCGTATGTTTTACCATTCACAGAACTCACTAACGTAACTTCATTTCCAATTTTAATATTTTTCAATTTAGATTCTTTTACATTAGCATCTACCCACATATTTTTCAAGTTTGCAACAGTTAATGCTGGTTGATTTTCTTGTATTTTTTGACCAACACTTAAATTTTTATACGAAGTTTTCCCAGTGATTGGTGAATACATTCTCGTTCTAGCTAGGTTTGTGTAAGCTATTTTAAATTTGCTCACAGCTTGTTGAAACGCAGGATATTCTTCCAATGAGTTTGTCAATTGTGATTTTGGTGTAATTGCATTTGCCATACTTACTTTTAACTCTGATTGTGCTGATTCGTAAGCATCTTGAGCTGATGATATTTTATCTTCATCTCCTGATTTTTTCGCATTCTCATACACACTTGCTAATCTATTTACAGCAGCCTGTCTAGTTTCAATTTCTTGATCCAAAGCATTACTTTGAGCTACTAAAGCATAATAACTTTTTACCGCTTGAGCAACTCCAGCTTCAGCATTTTGTAAATCTAATTTTGCACTTGTATCATCTAAAACTATCAACAAATCTCCTTGGTTTACTTCTTTCGAATTCCCAGCAACTAATTCTCTAACAGTTCCATTTATTTGAGGCAAAATTTCCGCTTGTTGAGCATTTACATAAGCACTATCTGCTTTTATATTATATTGTCCAACCAATTGATAATAAGCTACTCCTGCAATCGCTGCAACTAAAATAACCCCTGCTGGAATTATCTTTTTAAAATCCCAAACTCTTTCTTCTCTATTTTTATTATCATCTCCAAGTTTTATTCCTAATGTTTCTGATCTTTCTCCAACTTTATCCTTCACTGTCTCAACTACATTATTTTCTAATTTTTTTCCACTTTTTTTCTATTTCTTTTTTTGAATCTTCTGACACTTAATTTTCTCCCTTCATTTTATTAATTTTTACTCAAAATATATTTTTCTATCGCTTTAGCAACTCCATGATTTTCATTCGTATCAGTCACATAATTTGCTGCCTTTTTTTCGCAGATTCTGTACCATTTCCCATCGCAACTCCGATCCCTGCAAATTCTAGCATTTCAACATCATTGTTTCCATCTCCTATGGTCATTATCTCTTCTCTCTCAATACCCAATTTTTCAGCTAATTCTTTAAGAGCAGCAGCTTTATTTGTTCCAAACGGCAACATTTCAAATATATGAATTTGACTTAATACTGCATCATATTTATCTTTCAATAAATTTTCATTATCATTCTTAAATCTTTGAATTTCTTCTTCCTCACCTAAATACATTGATTTAAAAAATGTATGTTTTCCACTAGTAGCTTCCTCTAAAGAAATTGGTTTTATATCTACATACACCAATTTCCCATCTTCAATTGTATATTTATTCGCCTTATCACCAACCACAAAGTAGTCATTATCATTCGAAACCGTCAAATCCAAATTATATCCTTTTCTCAATTTATCCAAATAAATAACATCTTCTTTCGTTATTTCCTTGTTATCCAACAATTCCCAATTAGTCGTTTTACGAAGCGAACACCCATTATTCAAAATCACATATTCATCCAAATTATATTTCTCTAATTCAAGCTCCCCATACACTGGTAATACCCCAAATAACGGTCTCCCAGTACAAAGAACCACTTTAATTCCAGCTTCAATTGCCTTTTGAACAGCTTCCTTTTGTGGAGTATCAATATGTTTTTCTTCATTTAACAATGTCCCATCCATATCTATCGCTAATAACTTTATCATTTCTTCTCCTTTCTAAAAACTCTTTACCAAGCTATCATAATTTACTGGCAACTCTAAAATTCCCTCAATTCTATTATTTGAAATTTTAAAATTAAATGGTACACTTTGAATATCAAAGCCTTCTAAAATACTGTTATCATCATCATAGTATATAGGAAAAAGTAAATTTACTATTCGAAACATACCCTTTAACTTCTTCTAAACTACTACTTCCAAGAAATACAACTACTACATTTACTTTATCTTTATATTTTTTTCATAAAACTTTTTGCACTTCTGGTAGTTCAGCTCTACAATGTGGACACCATTCTGCTGCTAATATAAACAATGTTTTTTTACCATTTTTTTAAATATTTTTTTACTCTCAGCAGTTTTTCCCATCTAAATCTTTCAAAACAAAAGTTGGCATATCAACATTCAATTTTTTTCTCAATATGAAATTCATTTCCAAAACTTATATTAAACAACAATAACATTGATAAAAAAATAATACTATCTTTTTCATAATTTATTCTCCTCTTATCTTCAAATATTTTTTTACAAGTAGAAAGTGGACAAACCACAAATCATCGTTTTTTTGTCCACTCATAATATATTATTTCCCTAAATCTTGAACTAATGAATCAAAATCAACTGGAACTTCTAAGAATTTTTTTCAACTTTATTATTCGAAATTACTACATTATAAGGGAAACCTTGAACAGCAAATCCTCTTAAAATGCTTCCATCTTTGTCATAAAATACAGGGAATGTATATTCATTTGTTTTTAACATAATCTTTTGTTTTACCTAAATCAGTGTTTGAATTAGTAAATACAACTACTACATTTACTTTATCTTTGTATTTATCATAAAAATTTTTTTGCACTTCTGGCAACTCTACTTTACAATGTGGACACCATTCTGCCGCTACCACAAATAAAGTCTTTTTACCATTGTCCATCAATTTTTTTACTACTAACTTTTTTTCCCATCAAAAATCTTCTAAATTGAATGCCGATACTTTTTGCTCCCGGATTTTTGATCTACATAGAATTCTTTTTTTCACATCCTATCAAAAAAATAGTGCAACCATAGAAATTAAAAAAATACTATTTTTTTCATTTTTCCCTCCTAAATTTTTTTGTTCTAATATTTATTTTTTTCTTCAATAAATTTTTTTCAAAAAAACTGGTCCAATATCATAACCATTATCTTTTGCTATTCTAAAATACACTTTTTGATTTATTTTTTTATCATTTCTTGTGTAATAATATACTCCTAAATTATAAAATGCTGTAGAATTCAACTTCGCTGCTGCCTTTAAATTCAATATTCTTATATTTTTTTATCTTTTTTTCAGGATAATACAAACTCAAATCTACAGTTGAATAATCATCACCATTTTTCAGAAAGTTTTTTTCTAAAATTTGTTTAGCTTCCTTACTTTTTCTAACATTGTCCTTAACTTTAGATTTAGTTTTTTCAGCCTCAATCTCTTCCAACACATACGCCAATCTATATCCAGCTGGAATTGATCCTAACTGATACGCCTTGTTATAAATATTTTTAGCCTTTTTTAACTCATTCTTAGTTTCATAAAGTCTTCCCAAATAATTCATAACATCTACATCGCCTTTTTTTGAATAGCTTTTTTTGGTAATAATCCTCAGCTTTATCATAATCTTTCATATTTTCATATATAAATCCTTGATATCCTAAAACCACTGATTTATCAGATTTTGCAGCATCTAATACTTGCAATGCCAATTGATAGTTGTCTTTACTTCTATTCACTAATTTTGAAGCCAACTCAAAGGCAGACAAATAATATTTATCCTTTTCAAAAGACTGATTATATAATTGAACTGCTTCATCTTCTTTATCTTCACTTTCAAGAATTTTTTTCCTTTTTGCATATAAAGCTGGTGAAAATCCTTCTGAAATAAATTCTTTCAATATATCATAAGCTTTTTTCATAATCTGACATTACTTCTAAAACTAAAGTTCCAAGCTCTTTTTTTCTCATCCTTTGAAATTGAACCATCCTTTAATTTTTTTGTCTAAATTTTTCCATTTTTTTGTACTCATTAGAAAACTTTTTTTGTTATACTCATAAGAATAAGTCGCATACATATCTCCAGCATCTTTTCCTTTTTTCAAGTACTCTTGTGCCTTCTCAAACTCAAATTTATCCTCATAAATTCTTCCTAACGTAAAATACGATCTAACAAACCCTTGTTTAGCAGAACTTTCCAACAAAGGAATAATTTGGTCATCATTAGGATTTTGCTTTTGCAAGTAAGAGGCTTTGTAAAATTCCGCTATCCCCTTACTTTTTTTCAGATATCTATTCCAAAAATCTTCTCCTGTTTCTCCTAAATACGCATACGCCAGTCCAAATACATCTTCATTTCCTAAATCAGCTGTTTTTTCCAATTGTTTTACTACACTATTTTCATCTTTTTTTAATAATATTCCCATTAATGATTTTTCAAGTTCATCGTAACCTCTAGCACTCTTTGAACATGAAAACAACATAAAAAGGAATAAATAAAAAACAGAATATTTTTTTCATACTTTCTCATTCCTATCTTTATTCTATTTTGATGTATTTATCTTATTGTTGTTCCTAATTTTACTTCATTATCAATTATAACTAATTTCGTTTTTTTCTTTTTCAGTTGTTGTCAACAACATTCCTTGTGACAATTCTCCACGCAATGTAACTGGTTCTAAATTCAATACTGCCATTACTTTCTTCCCAACTAATTCTTGTTCATTTGGATACCATTTAGCAATTCCAGAAACAATTTGTCTCTTCTCTTTTCCAGTGTTAACAATAAATTTCAATAATTTATCAGCACCTTCGATTTTACTAGCCTTAATAATTTCAACAACTTTTTATTTCAACTTTTTGAAAAAAATCATCAATTGTTATAGGATTTTCGATAGTTAAATTTTCATTGTATTCTTTTTTAGGCTCTTTCTCGAATTCAACTCTAGGGAAAATTGGTTCAGCTGCATTTAATTTTCCTCCAACTGGATACGCTCCCCAAGCCTTAACATCTTCTAATTTCATTTTCTCAGCATCCACTTCAAGCCCTAATTGATTCAACATTTTTTGAGCTGTATCTGGCATAAATGGCGAAATTAAAGCTGCTATTTTATATAATCCTTCCACCAAATTATACATCACTGTCGACAATCTATCTTTAGAATCTTCATCTTTAGCTAATTTCCAAGGTTCACACTCATCAATATATTTATTCATTCTAGAAATAAATTTCCAAATTTCCTTCAATGCTTCAGAAAATTGATATTCATTCATTCTCTTTTCAATATTTACTAAAACTTCTTCCCATAATGCCTTTATCTCAGCATCAAATGTATCCGTCACTTCATTCAAGACAACTTTTGAATCAAAATATTTCTTTTGCATTCCAATTGTTCTATTTAAAAGATTCCCTAAATCATTTGCTAAATCTGAATTAATTCTTTGAACCATTGCTCGTTTTGAATAATCAGCATCTTGTCCGTATGTAGCTTCTCTCATCAAATAATATCTAAATGGATCCAATCCATATTTTTCAACTTCCTCTGCTGGATTTACTACATTTCCAAGCGATTTAGACATTTTCTCACCTTCTACAGTCCACCATCCATGTGCTGCAATAGTTTCTGGCAATTTTATTCCTGCAGACATCAACATCGCTGGCCAAATAATCGCATGGAATCTTAAAATATCTTTTCCAATCACATGATTTACTGTTCCATTAGTCCAAACATTTGCAAATTCCTCTGGATCCTTAGCAAATCCTGCTCCTGTCAAGTAATTAGTTAAAGCATCAAACCAAACATAAATTACATGCCCTTCTTCTAATTCCAACGGTATTCCCCAATCAAAAGTTGTTCTAGAAATCGACAAATCTTGCAACCCTTGTTTTATAAATGCAACAACTTCATTTTTCTTACCTTCAGGCTTAATGAATTCAGGATGTTCCTCAATGTATTTCAACAAAGCATCTTCATATTTAGATAATTTGAAAAAATATGAAACTTCTTTTACATCGATAACTTCTTTCCCCATATATTTCCCGTCAACCAACTGATTTTCAGGAACAAAAGTTTCTTCTGAAACGCAATATTTACCCCAGTACTCACCTTTGTAAATATCACCATTATCATTAACTCTTTTTACAATTTCTCTAACACTGTTAATGTGTCTTTCTTGAGTTGTTCTCATAAAATCAGTGTTTGAAATATTTAATTTTTCCCATAACGTTGTAAAATTCAACGACATTTTATCCACCCATTGTTGTGGTGTATAGCCATTTTTATCTGCAGCCTCTTGGATTTTTTGTCCGTGCTCATCTACTCCTGTCAAAAATTTAACATCATATCCAGTCAATCTTTTGTATCTTGCAACTACATCACAAACGATTGTAGAATAAGCAGTTCCAACATGTGGAGCCGCATTAGGGTAATAAATTGGTGTTGTTATATAAAATGATTTTTGGCATTTTTTTCCTCCTATTTTTTTAAAAAAATTTTTCTTCATTAAATTCTATTTTTTTATTTTTTATTATATTTTTTTCATTATAAATCTCAAAAAGCCTTGTATCCAGCTGAATGTATCTTTTCTTTCACTATTTTTTTGTAGCTTCTTCCATTGATAATTCCTTTGGAAGATAAAAAGGTTCTGCAACATAATGAACACATCTTGCAAATGGTTTTGGAATCTCTAATTTATCCCACATATTTTTAAATATCCATTTTCTACTAGAATACGAACTTACAGGCAATATCGGTGCTCCAGTCCTTTGAGCTATAAAAATTGCCCCAGCTTTTGGTTCAAATATAGGCCCTTTCGGTCCATCAATCGCAATTCCTATCGTATAATCTTTTTTAGCATACCTCATCGCTTCCTTCAAACTTTTGATATTATCTCTATTTGATGATCCTCTTATCAGCTCATTCCCCTCTCTCGCAAGAAGTTCCGACAAAATCTCACCATCTTTCGAAGCACTAACTATCGACGCCTTCTTTTTTATCACTCTAGTCGCATTACAAACAGTAAATATCTTTCTATGCCAAAACACGACTATATTTTGCTGATTCATCTCTACACCATCAGCATAATAATATTCTCGCCTTGTCATAAAACTCAACATTCTATAAATAGAATGAAGAAATATTCCAAAAAAAACTTATATTTATTCATTTTTTTCTCCAAAAATTATCTAATTTTAATAAATTCTATTACATTTGTTTCAATTTCAAAACTATAATTTTTTTCAGTAATTTACAATAAAATTTCACAGAATTTATTTATGCGTACATTTTTTTCTAAAATAACTTGTTATTTCTAATATTTTTTTCTTCTATTTTTTTCATTTGTTTGGTCATTTCTGTAATCATCATCTCTACTTGTACAAATCAATGTAGCGTATCCAAATAAAAAAAATACCATAATCTTCTTACTGACAATTTTGCTTCTTGAAAAGTTAGTTTAGGAAAACTTACCATTAAAAACTTCTTCTGTTAATAAAGTATTTAATGTTTCATCGTAAAGTTCTTTGAATCTTTCTGCACCATCAAGAAAAAAATCGCTCTAAAAAGCTCTCTTTCTTCCCTCGCAAAAGCTACAAAAACCAACTGCACTATTCAATAACTTCCGCTCAGAATAATTTCCATAAAGATATTTTTTTCAACTTTTCTTTTGATAAAATAATAATTTCTTCTTTTTAAGTCGTCTACTGTATTAAAATTAAAATATATTGGTGCCGTTGAACTCTTTAAATATTTAGCGATTTTTTTCTAACACTTAAATTATTAAAAGCCTTCTATCTTCATTAACTCATAGGCTGCCTCGACTATGATTTCCTTTGTAAATTTTACTTTCGGCATAAATTTACACTGCTCCTTTTCTATTTTTTTCTTTCATATACACAAAACTTCCAATTATCATATTTTTTTCTTCAATTACTTTTCCAATCACAATTTTTCTATAACAGGAAAATATGCATCTGCCTCATCATCAGAAAAAAATCAACGTAACTAATATATAATTTATCAATTATTTTTCTCTTCCAAAAGCCATTTTATAAATCTGTTCTCCTCCAATTATAAAAAAATTTCTTCTTTAGAATTTTTTTAAAACTGTCTATCATTTTTTTGAAAATCATCAAATACTTCCACTTTTTGTAGTTTCATTTTCCAACTTTTTCAAATCTGCCTCTAAAACTTCTCTTGATAAAATTATATTTTTTTCTATTCGGCAACAACCTTCCAATACTTTCAAAAGGTTTTTTCTTCCCATAACAACAGTCTTTCCATTTGTTATTCGTCTAAAAATTTTTTTCAAATCTTCTGGAATATGCCACAATAATTTGTTCTCTTTCCCAATTTCTCGATTTTTTTCCAATCGCTACTATTATACTAAACATTTTTTCTTCCTATCCGACATTTACTTTTTTCAAAAACTAAACCGCTACTTCAAATTTTATCAAAGGATAACTTTCATAATCTTCCAATTTTATATCATCAAATGTCAATTCATTAAATGGCTTATCTGCTATCTTAATTTTTGGTAATTTTAAAGGTTTTTCTAGTCAATTGCTCTTTCAATCCTTCAATATGATTTTCGTAAATATGAGCATCAATTATCGTATGAGAAAACTCTCCAACTTCATAACCACATTCCTTCGCCAACATCATTGTCAATAACGAATAACAAGCCAAATTAAATGGTATTCCCAAAGCAATATCTCCACTTCTTTGAGTCAAATGACAATTCAATTTATTTCCTAAAACATTAAATGCAAACGTATAATGACAAGGTGGCAGCTTACTTATCGTTGCATTTCCAGGATTCCAAGCAACTACAATCATTCTTCTACCATTTTTATGATTAGGATTTATCTTCAATTCTTTCAAAGTATCAATCACATACTGAATTTGATCAAAAACTAATTGTCCATTTTCTTCTCTCGTTGTCCAAGGATTATTCTCATCTGCAAAAACTTCTCCATCTAAAGCAACTTCTGGAACTGGATATCTTCTCCAAAATCTTCCGTAAGCTGTTTCCAGTCTACCTTCTTCATCTGCCCACGCATCCCATATTTTCGTTTTTTCTCTCAACGTTTTAATATGCTCTTCTCCTGACAAATACCAAAAAAGCTCATGCAACATCGAATTAAAATACATTTTTTTTGTTGTCAATAAAGGATATCCTTCACTCAAATCAACTTTATATGTATACGCAAAAGTTGAAATAGTATCGACTCCTGTTCGATTTTCTTTCCTTACTCCATTTTCCAAAACATGTTTCACTAAATCCAAATATTGTTTCATCTCTTGTCAACTCCTCCTTCCAAAATTTTTAACTTTATTTTTTTAAATATTTTTTTCATTTATAACGAAAAAAATCAAAAATCATTCTGTCTCAATGCTTCATACAATATTATCGAAGCCGAATTTGCTAAATTTATTGATCTTCCCATTGGAATCATTGGAATAGTTATGTTATATTCCTTGTATTTATTCAATATTTCTTCTGGTATCCCTCTCGATTCAGGTCCAAACATTATAAAATCATTTTTTTGAAATTTTTACATCTGAATATTTTTTTGATTTGTTTTTAGTCGTTGCAAAATATAAATTTGCATCTTTATTTTTCGATATTTTCTTTATAAAAATGGTCAAAAATCTTCCCAAATAAAAAAAGCTGAACTTTTTCCCAATAATCCAATCCACCTTTTTTTAATATATTTATCTTCCAATGAAAATCCCAAAGGTTTTTATCAAATGTAATTTCGTATTTGTTAAAAACACATGTTCTACCTATATTTCCTGTATTTGTTGGAATTTCTGGATTTAAAAAAATACTATATTCATTTTTTTGTTATCCCTCTTTCCTTTTTTTCTTAATTTACTATATTCCAATTTTTTTATGATGTTGTTTAATTTATATCACTTTTTAAAGCCATTTTTTTACATTTTTATTTTTATTTAATTATTTAATATTCATCAATTTTTTTATAATCTGACAATTTTTATTCTATCAGTTTTTTTAGAGTATCCAATTTCTTAGTAACGTTATCTCCTCTTTCAAATCCTCCAAAACCAATTTTTGAATTTACATGCGTAATTGCTATTGCCAAAGCATCAGCCGCATCATCAGGTTTCGGTATTTCATCTAATTTCAATATCAACTTTACCATTTCCTGAATTTGCTTTTTAGTCGCCCTTCCATAACCTGCAATACCCATTTTTACTTGAAGTGGCGTATAACTAAATAAATTCAATCTATTTTTTTGACCAACAAGAGTTATAACCCCTCTCGCCTGTCCAACTTCAATTATTGTTTTTTGATTTTTAAAAAAGAATAAATTTTCAATAGCCATATCTGTAGGCTTCCACAATTTTATAATCTTTTCCAAAGCATCATAAATTTGCTCTAATCGAACTGGCATATCCTCCGATTTATCTGTAAAAATACACCCGTAATCTAATGTTGTATATTTCCCATTTTCATAGTCAATGATTGAGTATCCAACAATAGCTGTACCGGGATCTATACCTAAAACTCTCATATTTCTCCTCAATATTTTTGATGTTATATTATATCACAAATACATCATTTTTTTCAAACGTAAATCCTCTTGTCAAAATATAAATTTGTATATAAAAACAACAAAAAAATAGCCTAAAAATTAAATTTAGACTACTTTTTCTTTTATTAAATTTCCAAATAACTTATTTTTAGCTAATAAAACTATTTGAAATCAAAATTTCATTATAAACTATTTTTTTATATTCAATATCCAATTTATCCAAAAAAATTCATATAATTTTTTTATTCATTGCTGTATAATCATATTTTTTTATTTCTTCTGGATTTTTCGATGTATCTGAATTTTTTTCAAATTCTTGTTCTAAATTTTTTTCATTTGCAATTAACTCAACTACGATTTCACTATCAAACTCCAAATGACATTGAAAACCATATACTAACGGAGTAAATCTTATAATTTGTCTTGGACATCCAACACTTTTTGCTAAAACAACACTACCTTCAACCAATCCTGGCATATCACCGTGCCAATGACCTACAATTTCTCTCTTTCTATCAAAATGACTTAATTTTTCATCTTTCAATCCTTCTTCTGTCAATTCAATCGCAAAATTTCCAATTTCTTTTTCAGGACTGTGATCAAATTTTCCACCTAAACTCTCTCCAATTAATTGTGCTCCCAAGCAAACTCCTACGACAGCTTTTTTCGCATCAATGCATTTTTTTATAAATTCCTGTTCTTTTTTTGTATCAAAATGTGGACATTCTTCCAATGTCGTTGCAGGCGATTGAGGCCCTCCCATTACAAATAAAAAGTCAATTCCTTCAGTACTTTCTGGTAATTTATCTCCTTCAAATACTTTTGAAAATGTAACTTCATACCCTTTATTTTCTGCCCATTTCAAATACGCTCCTGGTGCTTCAAAACTTTCATGTTGTAAAATGTGTACTCTCATTTTTCTGTTATGTGTGATAAATTTTTAATTAATCTATACTTTTAGATTATTCTATAAAAAAATAAATCACACTCTCCTTTCTTTTTATTTTTTTGAATATGAATTCTTATCCAAATATTTCTACAAAAAAATATTTATCTCTCTTCAAATAGACCTTATCATACCCTATTTTTAATAATTTTCACTATCCCTTTAAATTCTCGTTTTTGAGTCTTCCCATTAGTAACAAATACCTTCAAGATTGTATTTTTCCCTATAACCTTTAATATTTTTCTAATTTCCTAAACCCAACTAATACAGTCATACCATTTTTTTCAATTTCAAGTATTTATCATTAGAAATAACAATTTCTTTATATTCTAATATCTCTTCAATATCTTTAAATTTAATGATATCCTGTATTTTTTTAATTCTCGTTTTACATTACTTTCCTTATCAAAAAAATATTTTTCCAAAATCCCATAAATCTTCTCTTCAATACTTTCATCTTTTTTTCATTTCAATTTTTTTGTCGCTTAACAAAATCTCTATTTTCCTCAACAGTTTCTTGCTCCAACAATTTCTCAATCTCACTCAAAGTCACAGCATCCTTCAAATAATATTTGTCAATCTGAGTTCTCACTAATTTTTGTCATAGTTGCAAAAGTTCCTAATTTTTTTGTCCAATATCTCTGACTAGCGAACGAATATAAGTTCCACTACTTACACTCGCATAAAACGATACTTTATTTTCTGAATAATCAATTTTGATATCTTTTATATAATTTATGCGAATTTTTCTAGCTTTCCTCTCAACTTCAATACCTTTTCTCGCTAAATCATATAACTTTTCTCCATTAATTTTTATTGCTGAATACATTGGAGGCATCTGATCAATCTCTCCAACAAAGCTACTAATCACGCTTTCAACCTCATCTTGTGAAACATTCACATTTCCCTTTTCTGTGATTTTCCCTTCTGCATCATAAGTATCTGTCTCATAACCCATTTCCAATTCTACGTAATATTCCTTATCTTTTTTCATTAAATCATCAGAAAATTTTGTAGCATTGTTAAGCATCACTATCAATAACCCTTCAGCCATCGGATCCAAAGTCCCAGCATGTCCAACTTTATTAGCTTTTATCAGCCATTTTAACTTATTTATCGCTCCAAATGAACTGACACCCTTCTCTTTATTCAAGAGAACTATCCCATTTTTCTCAAATTTTTTTACTTTCATTTTCCTCCTCACCTACATTATTGGCGACACCAATTTAAACAATGAATTTCTAATTCTTTTTCCAAAAAGCTTTTTTTCAATCTGTTTCTTCTCAACTTTTTTTCACATTTTTTTCTAAATCTTTTAAAAAAATTGATTTCTTACATTTTGACTAATTTCTCGATTGTAAAAAACTGAATTTATCTCATAATTTATCTCAAGACTTCTCATATCAAAATTACAAGTTCCTATCGTAGAAAATTCGCCATCAACCACGATATTTTTACAATGTAAAAATCCTGCTTTGTATCTATAAATTTCAATTCCTGCATTAGTCAATTCCTCAAAATACGTTTCTGCAATCCAATAAGGAATTTTTTTATCAGGAACTCCTGTCATTATAATTTTTATCTTAATTCCAGCTAAAGCCATTATTGTCAATTGATTTACGAGTGCACTATCAGGCACAAAATATGGACTTTGAATTAATACCTCCCTTTTCGCACTGGATATCAATTTTTGAATATAAATATTTTAAAGATGTCCATTCTGTATCTGGCCCACTCGATGAAACCTGCATTAAATAATATTTTTTTCATCATCTTTAACAATATTTTTTTCTCAACAATTTCATCTAATTTTATCGTTTCAAAATCATTTTTTTCCACCACTATTCAACCAATCTGTAATAAAAAAATCGTCAAATACTGTATCACTAATTCTCCTTCAACTCTAAAATTTGTATCTCGCCATTCATTAAATCTCGAACCACCTGTAATGTACTCTTCTCCCAAATTCATCCCACCTGTATGAAGAATTTTACTATCAATTATCGTCATTTTTCGATGATTTCTATAATTCAATTTTGATAATGCAAATTTAATATCCAAAAAAATATCTAAATTCAATTCCTGCTTTTAACAATTCTCTCCTATATTTTTTTGAAATTGCCCTAAAAGAACCTAATCCATCAAACAACAATCGTATTTTCACGCCTTCTTTCGCTTTTTTTACCAACAAATCCTTTATTTGCTGCCCCAACTTATCCGAACGCCATACAAAGTACTCCATCAAAATACTTTCTTTCGCCTCACTAATATCCTTTATAATCGAATCAAACGCTTCCTTTCCCGAATAATAAATTTCATAGGATTTATTTCTCGTAATCGTTGTTTTTTCTGCTGTTGCCAACAATTTTACAATTTCAATTTCAGAATCACTAATATTTTCCTTATCAATACTACGATATGAAGATTTTTCTAAAAACCTTTCATCCAAGAAAAAATCAACAGGATCATATTTCAAAAAATTCCTAACTCTAAACCATCTTCCCTCTTGTTTTTCACGATTGGAAATAGCTCTATTCTTTCTCCAATTTATCCCAAATAATAAATACAAAACAATCCCAATCACAGGAAATACCGTAATTGTAAATATCCATGACACCATTGCTGATGACGGTTTATCAGATACTAAAATTGCTATTAAACAAAAAATATAAATCACTAAATGTATATGCTCAATTGACATAAGCCACATAAGCCCTGTATCTCCGTGTCCAAACATTCTTTTTCTCCTTCAAAAATATTATAAAATGTGAATTTATAATTTCTTTTTAAAAGTTATAAACTCACATTTTTTTCAATGAATATTTTTTACCTATTTTTTTACATAAGCAATTGTTTCAATTTCAACTAACGCATTTTTTTAGGTAATTTTTCCTACTTCGAAAGCCGATCTAGCTGGATATGGTTCTGAAAAAAATAACCTGCATAAATTTCATTTACTGTTCCAAAATCTGCAATATTATCTAATAAAACTGTTGTTTTTTTATTACATTTGCTGTTGTTAAACCATTATTTTTCTAAAATTGCTTTTTATGTTTTCCATTACTTGTTTTGCTTGTCCTTCAACAGTTGTTTCTTCAATTTCTTGAGTTTCTGGATTAATCGCTATTTGCCCTGAAATATACAAAAAAATCCCCTGCTAATCTATATGCTGAATAAGGTCCCACTGCATTTGGTATTTTTTTCATCGATATTTCCTCCTATTTTTTTAATAAAAGATTTTTCACTCTAAAATAAAAAAATAATTTTTTTATTTAAAAAGTTCTACAAATCCATTTTTAACATAATTTTTTTCAGTAATAATCAACATTTTTTTATTATTTCTTCTTTTGTTTATTTTTTTACAAAATAAATTTTTAAAATTAAATAATTTTTTTGCTATTGACTTCTAGAATTTATAGAGTATAATAATAATGACATAGATGAAGGGATGTGATTTTATGAAAATCATTATTAGCGGAAAACAATTGAAAGTTACGGATGCAATTAGAAACTATACTGAAGAAAAGATACAAAAAAATTTCTAAATATACAGAAGCTATAACAGAAGTCGATGTTGTTTTTATCAGTAGAAACTACAAAATCTGAAGGGATGTTCACAAAGCTGATGGATTAGTTTATGCAAGTGGAACAAAAAAATAAAAGTTGAAACAGAAAACAGCGATTTATATGCTGCAATTGACGAATTATCTGATAAATTAGAAAGACAAGTTAGAAAAATATAAAGAAAAAAACAAAAAGATTTCAACAAAAAGGGACTCGTTAATCTTTGATCTTTTTATAAATTATTTGATATTGGTTAACCAAAAAAAATAGAGCATTTTTAAGTGCTCTATTTTTTTATTTTTAAATCACATGAATCTATCTCTGAAATAGCCTTTTTCAAACTGTTCTCTAGAAATATTAAACGAATTTAATGCTTTCAATAACTGTTTTGAATTGTAATATCCGATTTTTAAGATATCTCCCAATTTTGCTCTTCTCTCTTTTGAATTACTCCCTGAAGTAAGCCCATTATCAATCAGATCACTTGCGCTAAAGAAATCTCCTCCAGTCGACTCATCCCTATGCGTAATCACATGTTTAAGTGCCTCCAAAATCGAAGCATCCGAAGCATTCTCAACTCCAATGTTATCAACTTTTGTAGCCTCTTTTTTACTAATAAAAGCATGTTTAATTTTAGGAATCCGACTTTCTATAACACTTCTTATTTTTTTTCCAGCAAAATCTGGATCTGTAAAAAGTATCATTTCATTCGTTTTTGACAATTCCTCCAATTTTTTCAAAGTCTTCTTATTCACAGCAGAAAAGCCATTCAATGCAATTATGTGTGCATCCACTACTCTCTTTAAAGCAGTTACATCGTCACGCCCTTCCACCAAAATAATCTCATTTATTTTCAATTTTTCCATTTATTTTCCTCAATCATTTATAAATTTATAATTTTTGTTATTTAAATTACTCCCACCTAAAAAAGCGGGAGTATCCTAATTAAATTTCACTATATCAAATCTTATTTTTTTCAATTTTTAGCATTTTTTTCAATATTTCCAATAACCAATCCCAAGTTTCTTTAACTGACCAAATTTCCATTCTTTCTTCAGGCGTATGTGCTCCAAAAATATTTGGTCCTACTGAAATAATGTCCAAATCTTTTATATTCACATCAAAAATTCCACATTCTAAACCTGCGTGAATTGCTCTAATTTCAGGATCTTTATTCGCAACTTTTTTAAACGCTTCTGTTGCAATATCTCTAATTTTTGAGTTTTCTCTGTATTCCCCAAGACATATAAGATGAATCGATTCTAACAGCTGCCCCATATTTTTTTCAGAAACTTCTATAACTTTTTTTCATAATTTCATCCAATGATTTATTTACAGAACTTCTTGGTAAAGTTTGAATTTTTTTATTATTAATTTACCATTTTCATTTTTAGTCTTAATAACACCCACATTTATTGAAGTTTCCACCAAATCATCAATATTTTTTTACTCATAGCTAAAACTCCATTTGGAAGTTCATTTATCAATGAAATCAATCTATTTGAATCAGCTTCTGAAACTCCTTTTTTTCATCGCCTTTTTTTCTTAATTTCAACTACTTCTATCATCGGTGTTTTTATCAATGATTTTTCATATCTTTAATTATATTTTTCAAAAAGCCAATTCAGCTAATTTTTTTACATCTTCAACAGTTTCATCTTTAAGATCTACAGCCAATGTAGCCACAGCTTCTCTAGGAATCGCATTTACTTTGTCTCCACCATCAATATTCACGATAGAAAAAAATTATATTTTTTATTAAGATGATCCAAAACCTCACCTAAAATTTTATTTGCATTTCCAAATCCACAGTGAATTTCTGCTCCTGAATGTCCTCCACTTAAACCTTTTACATCAACAGTAATCAATTTACTTTCAGGATTAATTTCTTTAGTGTCAAGCGTTAATTCTGTAACTGTTCTTCCTCCACCAGCACTACTCACATAAATTTTTCCATGCTCCTCAGTATCAAGATTAATCATTGTTTTTCCAGTAAAAATACTATAATCCAAATTATTTACACCAGTCATTCCATCTTCTTCATCAACTGTAATTATCATTTCCAAAGCAGGATGCTCAATGTCGTTTCTATCCATCAATTCAAGCATATACGCCACTGCAATCCCATCATCTCCACCAAGTGTAGTTCCATTAGCTCTCAAGAATCCATCTTTCACAACTAACTCAATTCCTTGTGTTTCAAAATCAAAATCTGTATTTTTGTTTTTTTCCCAAACCATATCCATATGACCTTGTAAAATTACAGGTGAATAATTTTCATATCCTTTTTGTTGCTTGTTTTTTTATAAATATATTCAAAACTTCATCTTGTGTCACTTCAAGATTTCTTTCTTTTGCAAAAATTATACAACCAATCACTTATTTTTTTCTTTTTTTGAAGCTCTCGGTATTTTTTTGAAATTTCACTAAAATAATGAAAAAAACTCCTTTTGGCTCTAAATTTTCTAAATTTGTTTCTTTTACTCATTTTTTTCTACCTTCTTTCTGCTTTTTCTATATTTTTTTGCTTTTTTTACTAAATTAATGAATCAAAGAGTTCCTCCAGCTCCGTCATTTCCCTTTGAGACAAATCATACCCTGACTTCAATTTTTTTTCAATAACGGATTATCTTCTCCTAGCGAACTCCTCTCCAATATTTTTAATTACTAATTTTTTTATAAAATTCCATTTTTTTACTCCTCATTTTTTTCTTTTTTTCATAAATTCCAAGTCATCAAATGTCAACTGGACAATATTCGTTTTTAGTTATTGAACTTAATTGAACTCCAATTAATCTAACTTCATTCTTTTTTTCTCTAAAGATCTAAAACTTTCAATCGCCATATCAGCAATTTGTTTTATAATCATTCGTTGCATTTTTTTAGTCTCTTTGCCTTCGTATGTGTAACAAAATTAGAATACCTTATTTTTTTAATGTAACCGTTTTTTTATAAATTCTTTTTTTCTCTTTTAATTTCTCACTCAATATTTTCGATTGCTTTCTCAATTCATCTTCCAATTCAAGAACATCATTAATTGAATGGTTAAAAGTCACTTCTCTTCCATACGACTGCCTTTTCCTAGCATTATTAATTTCAGAAAAATGCAACCCTCTAACCACATTATACAAAAACTCTCCCTTTACATTACCAAATTTATTTATCAAATCAAATTTATCAAAGCCATGTAAATCTTTTCCAGTCTCAACTTTAAACATTTTCAATGTCTCTCGAGTTTTCTTTCCAATCCCTGGAATTATACCTAATTCCTTGTCTTTTAAATATTCTACAAATTGCTCTCTATTCCAAAAAATAAAATATCCATTTGGTTTATTGATATCACTTGCAATTTTAGCACTAACCTTACTAAAACCTATCCCAACAGAACAAGTTAATCCCACATTTTTTAAAAAAATATACTCTTTAAATCGCCTAACAAACTTTTTCTATATTATTATTTTTTTATAAACTCAGTAATATCAATATATCCTTCATCCACCGAAGTAAATTCATACTTATCTGTAAATCTTTTTATTAAATTCTGTATTTCTCTTCCAACTCTAAAATACTTCTCTTTATCAATTCTAACTAAGGTCAAATTTGGACATAATCTTTTTGCTTCCACTACAGGCATTGCAGATTTTACACCATATTTTCTAGCTTCATAACTTGCTGTCGTCACTACTCCATATCCAACAGCTATCGGTATTCCTCGCAACCGAGGATTATCTCTCTGCTCCACCGATGCAAAAAAAGCATCCATATCATAATGCAAATATATTTTTTTATTCATCTCATTCAATCCATAATTTTTAATATGTACTCAATGTCGGTAAAATCATATTAAATTCACCATTTTCAATTTTATATTTATACGTAGCCATATTTGCCAATTCCAAACTGTGCGTAACAATTATTATCGCTTGATTTTCTTCTTTACTAATCTTTTTAAATAGCTCATTTATCACATTACTAGTTTCTGTATCCAAATTCCCTGTTGGTTCATCAGCTAATATCATTTCAGGATTATTAATCATCGCCCTAGCAATTGCCACTCTTTGTTTTTCTCCACCAGACAATTCATTTGGCTTATGATTTATTCTGTGACCTAAATCTACCATTTTCAACAATTCTTTTGCTCTTTTTTTAGCTTTGTCTTTTGTCATACTTTTATTAACTAGCGCTGGCATCATAACATTTTCAAGTGCTGTAAATTCATTAAGTAAATAATGAAATTGAAATACAAACCCTATTTTTTTCTATTTCTCAAAAATATTTTTTTAATTTTTTTCATCCTTCATATTCACTTTTTTTTCATCAATAAAAACATCTCCACTTGTTGGAACATCAAGCAATCCAAGTATATTCAGTAATGAGGTTTTCCCACTTCCAGATTTCCCCTGAATTGACACAAAATCTCCACTATTAAATGTTAAATTTATATTTTTTTAACACATGAATTTCTTCTGCCTTCGTTTTATATATCTTACTCACATTCTTCAATTCTAAAAATCTTTTTATTCATATTTCAATGCCTCCACAGGTTTCATTTTTTTGCAGCTCTAGACGCTGGATAAATTGTAGAAATAAAAAAACTATAAAGAAAGTTACAATATATATTGTTGAGATTTCTCCTGAAGAAATATACAATGGTAATTCATCTAAATAATAGTATCTTCCTGATGCCATATATATTTTTAAATAATTCTTTTAATAAAATTAACACTAATGGTGAAAAAAATCATCGAAAATACAATTCCTGAAACTCCGATAATTAGCCCTTCTATCGTGAATATTTTTTTCTAATATTAGAATTTGTATATCCAATCGATTTTAAAATTCCAATATCTTTAATTTTTTTCTCTAACAATCATATTTAAAATAACTGATACAGCAAATGAAGCAACTAATAACAACAAACTTAATATCGCAATTAGCACATATTTTTTTCAAATTGAACTGCATGTAATAAATTTTTCATTCAATTTTTTTCCAAGTTATTGCACCAAAATCTTTACTTGGCAAATTTGCTCTAACTTCCTCAAAAACTTTATCTACCTTTTGAGGATTCGCAGTTATAATTCCAACTTCTGTAGCAACTTCTCCTCTTTCACTCATAATTTGCATTGTTTTCAAAGGTACCACAACTAAATTTGAATCATAATCCAAAAAACCTGTTTTAAAAATCCCCCTTACAATTAATTTTACTTCTTTATTTTCAGCAGAAACTAAACTTATCTCTTGACCTACTTTCGCATTCATTTCCTTCGATAATTCTTCCCCAATTAATACCGAATTTAACTCAGAAATATTATTATTCCCATTCAAAATTCTTAATTTTAAATCCTTTTTTACATTTTCAGCCGTCATTCCCTTTGCAAGAACTCCCTTTGCAAATCCCTTGTATTTCAAGATTGACTGACTATTAATTTGAGGAATAACTGCTGTTACCTCTTTTATTCCCTTTGTACTGTCAATCACGCTATTATAGTTTTCGAAAAAAGCATCTTTTCTACTTTTTACCAAAATATGTGGACTCATAGTCAAAAGAGTATTTATCATATTTTTATTCAATCCATTAGAAATCGTAAGCGATACAACAAATACTGTAACCGCAATTCCTACTCCTAAAATAGAAAAAAATACTTTTGAAATTTTTCTCTCAACAACATGTCTCCAAGCTATAAAAAAACTCTACCATCTTTGTCTTAGACTCTCCCTTCTATCATTTTTTTATTTTTTTATCTTACATCATCAGACATTTCCGATGTGACATTATAATTTCTCATTAAATCTTCTTTTTGTGCCTCAACTTTTGCTCTATCCAACACAATTTCATCACCATTTTCTGTTTCCAATATCACAAATTCTGAATTCGCTTTTCTCAATTTTTGAACAAAATCTTTGAAATTTTTATATTTCTCACCATTTATTTTTCAAAATTATCAAATTTTTCCAATTCAGAATATCCTAAATTCACATCAAATGGTAAAAACACTCGTTAAAAATAGCTAATTGATCATAATCTTTATAAGTATCTTCTTTCTCATAAACAGGTGGTACTTCACCTTTCGATTCCTTCAACAATGTCAAATAATTGTTTGTCAATGGCTCAAAAACCAATCCCCCGTACACAAAATATGAAGGCGGTGTCTCAATTTTCACTTCAGTCACAACACTATATCTAATATTTTTACTATTCAACTTAACTGATCCAGTCATTTTTTTCTTATTTCTCACAATTTCATAACTTAACATATCTCCAAAATTCTTTTGTTGATTAATATAAGAAAAAAATCCGTTTTTTTCATTAGGTCTAAATTCAACTGTTCCATCAGATTCAATCCATTTATTATCCAATTTCAATAAAACATCATCTTTTTGAAGAACTCCCTCAAAAGGTGAATTCTTAAATACTTTTTTTATCAACACACCTTTCGAATCATTAGGCAATCCCAACATTTTTCTATGTGCCACACTTTCAAGTGCACTCCACTGAATTCCTAATCTCGGAGGACCATCATAATTTTCATCCTTTATATCATTTAAAAAGTTTTTCAAAATATTCACGGGTATAAAATATCCAATATTATCAGCATTCGCAATACCGGCAAAAGCGACTCCTACTACTTTCCCATTATTTGTAACAGGACCTCCACTATTTCCACTATTTATTGCAGCATCAGTTTGCCCAATCAAAAATCTCTCATTTGTCAATGTATAAGTATTATGCTCCATTCTAGAAACTATCCCTTGCGTTGTACTCAACTTATCTCCACCCAAAGGATATCCATAAACAACTACTTTTTCCTGAATGCTTGGCAAATTCCCTAAAGTCAACGATGTCGTCCCTTTAAAAAAATCTTTATCATCCACTTCAACTAAAGCTAAATCATACTCTTCTGACACAAATTTAACTTTAGCCTCATATTTTTTAGAATCTCCTTCTTTTCTTATCTGTAAAAATTTTGCATTTATTACTGCGTGAGCATTCGTAATAATCTTATTTCCATCAATTATAAAACCTGTCGCCGTAGAATTAAAACTCTGACCATATTGCCAAGGTGCACTATAATTGTATGATTGATGTGCCGCATAAACTTTTACTAATGCTTTAGTAACTGAACTTTCAGCAGAAAAAAACAGTCATCACACATAAAAAAATCCCATTAGAATTATTTTTTTATCTTCATTTTTTTCCTCCTGTTTTTCCTATATTTTTTTCCATTCTCAAACTCAATTTTTCACACCTGATCTTTTTTTCTACAAGTTTTTAAAAAAATAATAACGGATTATCAATATTCAAAATAAATTTTTATACTTTTTTTATCATTCGTTATTACTTCCAAAACACGCTCAAATTTTTGCCCTTTCACTTTATCAATTTTTTACAAAAAGAGCTTTCACATCAGATAATTTCACTCGTACTCTTGAATTAGAAATTTCATTTTTTTATCAACTGTTAGCTTATATCCCACTAAAACTATCGTAGAAATAATCACATAAAGTAATAAAATTACTCCCAAAAATTATCTTTATTGCAGACATTTTTTTCCAATCCCATAAACTGTTTATACAGCGAATAAATAGCTGTTCCTGTTAGTACTATAAAAAAAAATAGACGATGAAATCATATTTTTTTACTTGCTCTAAAAATATATTTATCAATTTCACCTTCTATTTTTGTAATCTTTAAAATTCTTTTTCAAAAAGCTGACATATCAAACAAATTTTTCCATAATAAATCTCCTATAAAAAAACAAAGTTCTTTTTCAATTATTCTATTAAATTATTCAATGATTTTTATAAGTTGTTTCCCCTTTCCTTTTTTTAAATTAAAAAAACTTCACGCGCTAATTTTTTTCTGTTTTATCACTATTATTAAGATTTTTTTGATTATCTTCCAAAGTCTTTTTTTATTTTTCATAAACGACTAATTGTTGCTTTACTTCATTTAATTCTTTTTTTACTTTCTCTTTTTTGATTTATATCATACATTTGAAAAAGCAAACCACGCCAAAAAGCAAAGCTACGAAAGCATTTAAACCAATAAATGTTTTTTTATTCATATTTCTCTTTTTCTCCTTTTTTTATTTAAAATTACTTTTACAAAAATTCATAAAAATAGAACTTTAAAACTTTTTAAATAATTAACTTTTTATTATACTCAATATATATTTCAGTATATTTTTACCTTGTTATTTTTACTATTTAACTTTCCCTTTTATATTTTTTTCATTTTTTTATTTTTTTCAATCTCTTTAACAAAACTATCTAAATTATCAAATTTTTTTATAAACTGATGCAAATCTAACATAAGCCACTTCATCCAAATCCAATAAATACGAAACAATTTTATCACCTAGCTGACTAGACTTAATCTCACCAGAAAAAAATTTGTCAAAATCTCTCTTTCTAATTTATCCAAAATTTCCTCAATCTTTTCCATATTTATATTTCTTTTTTTCAAAAAGCCCTAATTATCCCATTATAAACCTTTTTCTCTCGAATATAGTTGCTTTTTCTCCATTTTTTTCTTTATAACAAAAAGTGTCAAATCTACAACTTTTTTTCATGAGTCGTAAATCTTTTTTGACATTCTTCACACTCTCTACGTCTTTTTTATCGAATTTCCATCCGAATAAGATCTACTATCAATAACTTTAGTATTATCACTACCACAATATGGACATTTCATATATTTTTAAACCTCTTCACTCTTAATTATTTCCATAATTTCTTCTTGAGTTTTAGCCTTTAATAAATTTTTCTCTAAATTTATCTTCTTTTTATCACTCTAGAAATTCTTGCTAGAACTCTCAAATATTCTTTTTGTATCATCAACTGGACATAAGAACATAAAAAAATTATTTTCACTTTTTCCTTTTTCATCTTCTAGTGTACCATACTCAACACCATCTTTTTGAAATTCCTATAGTTATAATTAACTCATCAACTGTTGTTGTTTTTTTGCATGGGGAACTGCTACTTCTTTTCCCAATTCCTGTGGTACCCATTTCTTCTCTCGAAAAAAATATCATTCAAACCCTAATTCTGGATTTTTTTATTACATTTGTTTCTTTTTAAACCTTCATAAAGCTCTTTAATTACAGCATTTTTTTAGTTTTTTTCCTTTTTAAATCTAAATTAATTGTTTGTACTTTAATGTAATCAGTAATGCTATTTGTCGACATTTATATTCCCTCCACAACGAATTTTTTTATTTCTAAATTTACTTGTAAATTTATATTTATATTTTTTTCAAAAAAATATGCAATTCTCTTTAACGCTTTTTGAATATTTTTTTAATTCATTTTGAATTTTTTTCCAAATTATTAGAATTTTTCCCCATTTATTTTTTTACTAGATTATCGTATACTTTTCCTAATCTTTCACCTAAAATTTCTTTCAATTCCATTTTATCGTAGATTCCATGCTCAATCATTATTCTACGTAAAAAAATGATACACCAATATAATATTTATATTCTTCTGTCATACTTTTAATTCCATCAATATAATCTAAAAATTTCTAAAATTTTTATCAAAAAAAATATATGATTTTTCATAACTCAAATCATATATTTTTCTCAACACTATCTAAAATATACAGTGCTATTTCTAATTTTTTTCAATATTTTTTTAGTTATATTATTAAAAAAACTTTTATAGTTTCTGTCTCATCAATAATGTGATAATTATTTTTTTCAGTTATTAACACTTCAACTATATTTAAAGGATTCAAAGAAGCAACATTCCTTTTTTTGATTTTTCTAATTCCATATGCCATTCCTACTAACTTCCCATATTCCTGACTAAAAAAATCGTTATTAGTAAATTTGCTTCTCCTACTTCCTTTTTTTCAATATTAATCCTTTTTACTTTTAATTTTTTTCATAATTAATATTCTATAATCTTTCAATTAATTTTTTTCAATTTTCACAACCATATTTCAATCAAAAATATATGATTTTTATTTCTATTTAAAATTAGATAAATAGTAAACCACTCTTGAATTACCATCTGTTACAAATATTTTTTTGTAGGATATGTATATTCTCCAACTTTTTTTATAATCACTAAATCCAACAGTCACTCCACCACTTTTTTTATTGAAGTCAACCAGTTATTTGTGAAAACAAATGTATCGTTCCCTTTAGTTTGTGTTTTTTTAGAAGTTAATTTACTTAATTTATTGAATACACCTAAAATATTTGCTTCATCTTTTTTTGTATTTTTTTGTTTAACTGTTTGCTTTTAATGAAGGATAATATATAGTTTTACTATTTCCTGTAAAAGTGTATATTTCACCTTTGTTTACGCTTGGTGCAGTAATTTGTAACTTCATTGTACCATTATGATATGACATAATGTATCTTTTAGTTTTTTTCGATCCATTAATTGTTAACGATTCTGACACATTTGCTGTAAAATTTCTCTTTTCCCAAAAAAATCTTTAGAAAAAGAAAAATACCGATATTAGTAAAAAAATATTGCTACTAATTTTTTTCCCATTGAAATACTTTTTTTAATCCATTTAACATCCTTTATCACCTCTATAATTATTTGGTTAATTGTAATTTTAGCACATTTCAATTCATTTTCTCTTTAGTTTGTCTGTGATGTTTCTTTATTCTTTTTTTAAATTCTTCTTCAACGCTTTTTATTTATTTCTGTGTTTAAAGTATTTGTACTCCATTTATAAACTAATACACTTTGAATATCAAACACATTATATGCTGGTTTTAAATCTCATTTCCTTCATTTTTTTAAACGCATTTATATCTCTAATTTTAAACGCTCCAATTTTTTTATACCTCTAGGGAAAATATCGCTCACTCCTGAAGTTTCTATATTGAATACTGTTTTATCATTGACATTTTCATTATAATTCAAGATTGAAAAAGTTCCATTTCCATTTCCTCTTAAAATTTGCATATCTGTTCCATTTACAACTACACTCATTCTAGATTTTTTTACTTGTCAATAGCATAACTTCTGAATATTCATCATTTATTTTTAGAAATTTTTTTCCAATCAGATAACCATCATACATTACTGGTAAATTTAATGATAATCCTTGATTTTTTTACCTTTGTTTATGTATATTGTGTCTGAAGAACTTCCATTTTCAACTAAAGCTATATCTGCTGCAATATACTCAGATGGTTGTTTCGTTCTCATTTCCAACATTTGTCTTAATTTTTTTCATTTTCGATTTTTTTAAATTTGCTAATTCCATATTTTTGAACTTTATTTTTTTGTAATTCAAAAATCTCTTGTTTTTATTTTTTTCCACATATTCGTCTATATAACTTATATCATTCACTCTTGACTTAAATTTTTAACGTCTGCTTATAAAGCATTCCCTTCATTTTAGCGAGCCTAAAATTGACTGCCTGTGTCATTCCATCTGCAAATTTAAAAAGTCGATGCCAATCTATTTTTTTGAAAAGCAAATAAAACTGTTATTAAAATTGCAATAATTAATACATTTCTACCTAGATTTTTTTAGGAGATTTACCTATACCCATTCTTACTCAATATCCTCCATTTCTTATTTCTTAAATCACTTTTTAGTTAGTATTATACTATATTTTTTTATCACTTTGTAAATGTAGAAACGACTTTAAACTGAGTTTTTTTATTTTTATTTTTCTGAAAATATTCATTTGATATTTATGAACTTTTGTAGTAAAATAAATTGTATTGAAAATCAAATAATACATAACAAAAATATTAAGATTATAAATAATAACTTTTTTGTTAGAAAGGCAGGAATAAATGAAAATAGGAATTGATAAAATCGGATTTGCAATGCCTAAATATTTTTTAGATATCGCAGATTTGGCAAAAGCTAGAAACATTAATGCTAATAAATATGTAAAAGGGCTTTTACAATTGGAAATGAGTATAGCACCAATTACTCAAGATATAGTTACTTTAGGTGCTACAGCTGCCTCGGAATTTTTGACTGAAGAAGATAAAAAAAATATTGATATGATAATAATCGGTACAGAATCTGGGATTGACCAAAGTAAATCAGCTTCTATTTTTATCCATAGTTTGCTGGGATTATCGCCATTTACGAGGGCTATTGAAGTGAAAGAGGCTTGTTATGGGGGAACAGCAGCTATTGCAATTGCTAAAAATCATGTGGTTTCTAATCCAGAGGCGTCTGTTCTTGTGATAACTAGTGATTTGGCAAAATATGGAATTGGGGCAACAGGAGAATCAACACAAGGAGCTGGTAGCTGTGCAATGCTTATAAAAAAAGATCCAAGCATTTTAATTTTAAATGATGACAATGTTTATCAAACTCGAGATATTATGGATTTTTGGCGTCCTAATTATTCAGATTTTCCTCATGTTGATGGACATTTTTCAACAAAACAATATTTAGATTGTTTAGAAACAACTTGGAATGAGTATTCTAAAAAAATTTAATAAATCTTTAGACAATTTTTGAAGCAATTTGTTTTTCATTTACCTTTTTCCAAAAAAATTGGTTTTAAAAGGTTTGAATACAATAGTTCCAAAACAGGAAAATGAAAATTTAAAAGATAAATTAAATGAAAATTTCCATACTTCAATTATTTATAACCAAAAAGTAGGAAATATTTACACTGGATCACTTTTATTTGAACTTGCTTTTCACTTCTTGAAAACTCAAAATCTTTATCTAGTGGTGATAACATTTTTGATGTATAGTTACGGAAGTGGTGCTGTTTGTGAAATATTTAGTGTAACTTTGGTTGATGGTTTTGAGAAACGATTGCGTTCTGATAGAATGGGAGATTTTTGATGCTCGTGTTAAACTTTCTATCGAAGAATATGAAAAAAATGTTTTTTTGGGAAAATTGAGTTAGATGAAAATGGAAATTCTAGTTTTATTAGTGATGATAATAGTTTGTTCTCGTTAGAAAAAAATTGAAAAATCATATGAGAATTTATAAAAAAATAATTTTTTTAGGAGAAGAATTATGAAAAAGAAAAATTTGGCTTGGATTTCAGAAAAAAACAAGACTTGAGCGTATTGATATGTTGAAGGAAAATGAAATTATTGACAGTGATTTTTGAAAATTTATTAAAAGAAAATAAAAAAACTTATCTACTGAAATTGCTGGACAAATGATTGAAAAATAGTATCGGTACATTTTTCTTTGCCATTTGGAGTAGCACCTAATTTTTTTGATAGATAATGTTGAATATACTGTTCCTATGGTTACTGAAGAGCCTTCTGTAATTGCAGCTTGTAGTTTTGCGGCTAAACTTGTTTCAAAATCCGGAGGTTTTTCTACAAAAATTTTAGATAGAAAAATGATTGGTGAAATTGCTTTATTTGATGTTGAAAATTTTGATGAAGCAACTGAAAAAAATTCTAAATTCGAAAGAAGAAATATTAAAAGTTGCAAACGAGGCTTATCCGTCAATTGTAGCACGTGGTGGTGGTGCTTGTGATATCGAAGTTAAGAAACTCGAAGAAGAAAATACTTCTTTTTTAGTCGTTTATTTAACTATTGATGTAAAAGAAGCAATGGGTGCCAATATTATAAATACTATGTTAGAAGCAATTAAACCGTTACTTGAAGAAATTACTCAATCAAAATCTTTAATGGCGATTTTATCAAATTATGCTACAAAATCATTAGTTAAGGCAAATTGTGAATTGGATGTTAAATTGCTTGGTGGAAGTGAGGTTGCAAAAAAAATAGATTTGGCGAGTAAATTTGCTAAAACAGATATTTATCGTGCGGCTACGCATAATAAAGGGATTTTTAATGGTATTGATGCTGTCGTGATTGCTACAGGAAATGATTGGAGAGCTATTGAAGCTGCTGGAAATGTTTATGCTGTAAAAAATGGACGATATGAAGGACTTACAACTTGGACTTTTGATGAAAATACTAATAAATTAAAAGGTGAACTTATTTTGCCAATGCCTGTTGCAAGTGTTGGTGGTTCTATTGGGCTAAATCCTTCTGTTAAAGCGTCTTTTCATATTTTAAATAATCCTGATGCAAAAACTTTAGCGAGTATTATCGTTTCTGTTGGATTAGCACAGAATTTGGCTGCTCTTAAAGCATTAGTTACGACTGGTATTCAGAAGGGGCATATGAAACTACAGGCTCGTTCTCTTGCTCTTTTTGCTGGGGCTAATGCTAATGAAGTGGATCCGCTTGTAGAGGAACTTTTGAAGGTTAGGCATATGAATTTAGGTGTGGCGAAGGAATTGTTGGAAGAATTGAGAAAAAAATAAAAATTTTATATATTTTATTGAATATGAGAGTGTAACAATTTTTGTGTAATATAGAATAAAAAAGTTCTGAATTTAATGGATTTATTTATTAGTTTACACAAAATTATGGACACTCTCCAATTACTTGATATCTTTTTAATTCTTTTTCCATTTTTCTATTAAATACTATATTAATAAAAAAATTTTTAATCCAAGAGTTTTTACTTTACCTTTTTTTCAATCTCTCCAGTTTCTAAAATTTTAAGCCCATTTCCCTCAGGAAAATCTTGATTACTCAAAGCAATTATTCTCTTTGTAGCGGAATTTTTCACTATCCAGCTTCACTTTTTGGAACACCTTTTTTTCTTGTTTCACTGATACAATTTTACCACTAATGAAATTACCATTATTGTCAAGTTTTATTTTGAATATTGGTGCGATTCCACTGATTCCTGATAAAGTTATATTTCCAAACGTGGCAAAATTTCCAGCACTGTAGGAAATAAATTTATTTTTATAAAGTTCTATTGCACGTGTTACATGAGGGCCTTGTCCAAAAACGATATCAGCACCTGAATCTACAGCACTTCTAGCGAATTTAAAAACATTTCCTCTATTTTCATCATGAAAAATTTCATTATTTCGAGTAATATGTTCGTGATCCTTGCCTTCAGCACCACCATGAAAATAAACTACAACAATATTTGTCTTACTTTTCAAAGATTTAATTAACTTTGAAGCATATTCATAATCGTTTATATCTACTGTTTTTGAATTTGGTGCAAATGAGACAAATCCATATTTTATACCATCTTTCTCTAATATTGAATATTCTACTTTATCTTTAATCCCCGAATATTTAATTCCTAATCCATCAAGATTTTTCATCGTTTGTGATATTCCGGTTTCACCAAAATCGTTACTATGATTATTCGCTAAACTCAAATAGTCAAATCCAGCATTCTTTAAATACTCTCCATATTTTGATGGCATTCTAAAAACATAACAAACTGATGGATTATCGCAAGTTTTCGCATCTCCACCCTTATCAAACAATGTTCCTTCCAAATTTCCAGTTGTTATATCCGCATCTCTTAAAATTCCTTCAACATTTTGTAAAATGTTTGTATTTGGCAATAATTCCTCACTTGGATAATTACTTCCTAACATAATATCTCCAACACCAATAATCGAAATTTCTTTTTTCATTTTTTCTTTTTTTGTTTTTCTCATATTTTTATTATTTGAATTACTATTTCCAAATTGACCACAACTAAAATTCAAACTCAATATGAAAAATTAAAATCAAATATTTCTGTAATTTTTCTCAAATTTCCTCCAAAATTTTTAATATTTTTTTCTTTATTACTTAGATATTTCCTCTATTCCTTTATTCTTTCTCAAATTTTTACTTCAAATTCTTTTTCCAAAAAAATGCAATTCCAATTTTTCAAAAATTCTCTCAACACCAGTATTTTTTTCAAAACTGAAACATATTTTTTTCTCATCAATTTGATTTAATGCAACTTCACATTCTTTTTCAAGTTTCTCTTTTAATTTATCTCCACTAAACTTTTTCATCTGAATTTGCATTCACAATTTTCAATTCAAAAATAATTCCTTCTCTTTCTTCCAAAACATTTTTAGGTTTCAAAAGTAAGTCGTATCGACCTTTTCCAGCAAAGCCATTCGATGTAATTTCTCTTTCCTTTTTTTCATAATAATCCCCTCTTTTTATTAATTTCACTAACTTCTATTTGTTTTATAAATACCTTCCAAACGTCTTCTTGTAGCAGTTTTTGAATACCAAGTGTCCTCCAAAATAAGTGCATCTTTAAGTGGCGTTTTCAAAACTTGCTGTTTCATATGATTGATAAACATACATCTCGAAGAATGATGATTGTCTAGCGTAACACAAGATGCAAAGTGTATTGCCACTTCTTCTGGCTTAATTTTCCCTTCTTTTTTAAGACATTTTCCCACATTTGACAAAAGGGAATTTACACCTTTCCCATTACATCCCCCACATTCAAACATCAGAAGTCTCATATTCTGATCTTGCGAATATTTTTCAAATCCACCACTTCTCTCATAAAATGCTTGACTGCAATGATATCCGCTGCATCGTCTTTTTGCAATCTCACATTGAATTATTACAATTAATTTAATTTTTGATAAATCCATATTTATAATACCTCCTAAAGATAACTATTTTTATTAATTTAGCTTTTTTTACTTTAAATTTTTATCAAAAAAATAGAAACCTTTTTGTCAATTAGATTTTTATTACTAAAAAAAGTCCCTATCCAACTAAAGACAGAGACTTTGAATATATTTTATTTCAAATATTCTACATCATTCCTGGCATTCCCATTCCACCTGGCATTCCTGCACCTGCTGGTTTTTCTTCTTTTTTGTTTCCAACAGCTACTTCTGTAGTCAATAATACTGATGATACTGAAATTGCATTTTGAATTGCTGAACGAGTAACCTTAGCAGGATCTATAATTCCTACTTTTACCATGTCAACATATTCTTCATTTGCAGCATCAAATCCGATACCTTGTTCAGAATTTCTAACTTTTTCTAAAACTACTCCTGAATCAAGACCAGCATTTATAACAATTTGTCTCAATGGAGAAAATAACGCTTTCTTCACGATTTCTACACCTAAACCTTCTTCTCCTTCTAATTTGAAATCTTCAATAGCTTTAGAGATTTCAACTAAAATAGTTCCTCCTCCAGGTACGATTCCTTCTTCAACGGCAGCTTTTGTCGCATTCAAAGCATCTTCGATTCTTAATTTTCTTTCTTTCATTTCAGTTTCTGTAGCCGCTCCAACTTTAATAACCGCAACTCCTCCAGATAATTTAGCCAATCTTTCTTGTAATTTTTCTCTATCATAATCTGAAGTTGTTTCTTCGATTTGATGTTTAAGTTGATGAACTCTTGCTTCAATTTCCTCTTTCATTCCCAAACCGTCTACGATTACTGTATTATCTTTACTAACTCTAACTTTCTTAGCTTGTCCTAAAAAGTCAATTTCTGTCATTTCCAATTTAATTCCTTTTTCTTCAGAAATAACTTCTCCACCAGTTAAAATCGCAATATCTTGTAACATTGCTTTTCTTCTATCTCCAAATGCTGGCGCTTTAACAGCCACAACATTTAATGTTCCTCTCAATTTATTTACAACTAATGTTGCCAATGCTTCTCCTTCTACATCTTCCGCAATTATCAACATCGGTCTACCAGTTTCAACAGTTTTTTCCAAAATTGGTAATAATTCTTTCATACTAGTAATTTTTTTATCTGTAATCAATAAATAAGGATTATCCAATTCAACAACCATTCTTTCAGTGTCAGAAACCATGTAAGGTGACAAATACCCATTATCAAATTGCATTCCTTCCACAACTTCCAATGTTGTATCCAATGATTTAGCTTCTTCAACTGTAATTACACCTGATTCTCCAACTTTTTCCATCGCTTGAGCAATCAAATTACCAATTTCTTTATCTCCAGCTGAAATTGCTCCAACTTGTGCTATTTCCTCATTTGATTCAATTTTTTTCGCCCTTTTCGCCAATTCTTCAATCACTTTTTTAGTTGCTTGTTCCATACCTTTTCTAATGAAAACAGGATTTGCTCCAGAAGCTACCATTTTCAATCCTTCTTTAATCAACGCTTGTGCCAAAACAGTTGCTGTTGTAGTTCCGTCTCCAGCCACATCATTTGATTTTGTTGCAACTTCTTTTACTATTTGTGCTCCTAAATTTTCAATCGGATCATCCAATTCAATCTCTTTCGCAATCGTAACACCATCATTCGTAATAATCGGCATTCCAAATCCTCTATCCAACACAACATTTCTACCTTTAGGCCCTAATGTTATTTTCACTGCATCTGCTAATGTATCTACTCCAATTTCAAGCGATTTTCTCGCATCTTCATTAAATTTTATAACTTTTGACATTTTCCATTCTCCTTCTTTTTTAATTTATAATTTATACTAGTCAGTTATCGCTAAAACATTATCTAAATTCAAAATTAAATAAGTTTCATCTCCATCTTTCACTTCAGTCCCAGTATATTTTTCATGAATAATTTTTGTCTCCAACTTTGATATCTTCTATTTCTTTCCCAATAGCCACAACTTCTCCAGTAGTTGGCTGATCTTCACCAGTTTTTTTCCTGGCAAAACAATTCCACTTTTTCTAACTTCTTCTTCTTTAACCTTTTTTACTAATACTCTTTTCCCTAATGGTCTAATATTCATATTTCCTCCTAATTTACTCTCTTTAATAATTTTTTTACTAAAGTTTATTCAATAATAAACATAATATAAAAATATATTTAAAAATTTTATATTAGTTTAAATATTTAAAAAAAGTTAGCACTCTCTTGATAAGATTGCTAACTATATAATAATATATTTTTTTATTTTTTTCAAGTATTTTTTTCTGATTTGATGTTTCTTCATTCATTGAAATAGATTTTTGATTTTTTTCTACAATAATTTCATATTTCTTATCCGTATCAAATTCAAGATTTTTTTATTTTTTTCAGCAATTTCATCAGTCATTGCTTCATTCCCAATAACTAAAACAATGTAACTTTCATTATTATTTGCATCTACCAATTTCCCAATTTTTTTACTTCACTAATACTATTTCCAAAACTTTTTATACAATACATTTTTCTATCGTCTTTAAATCACTTTCTAAAGAAATTTTTATCTTCAGTACCGTTAGGCACTGTTATTTCTTCTGATTTATCCTTTAGCTGTTCTTCTTTCAAATATTTCGATAAATCCTGTACTGTCAAATATTTTTTTCATTTTGAAATCTGTTTTTATATTCAAACTATATTTTCCCCAAATTATACTTCCCTAATTTTTTTCTAAATTCTCAATATCTTGATTTTTTTAACATTATCTCCAACAATTTTTCAAGGTTATCACTTTATTTTTTATCAATTGAATCGTCGAAAACATAGTGATTATTCAATTCTTTAGAAATAAATTTTTTTAGTGAATTATCTCTTGCCGTATCTTGCACCAAAATAGTTGCAGTATATATACTTGGAAGTACTACAAGTAAACTTCCTACATAAAAAATTACTTGCTGTCTTAGGGACATTCTTCTTTTTCCTTCAAAAATATCCCCATAATAAATTTTTAGTCCAACTAGCGTTGCCATCATTATAAAAAATACATTTATAATGAATAAATATCCAGCTCCAAGAAAAAAATTTTAGGATTTCCATGAGCAATTCCAAATCCTACTACACATAAAGGCGGCATTAATGCTGTAGCAATAGCCACTCCAGGAACTACATTTCCACCATCTTCCTTTGCTTTTCCTATTACTCCTGCAATTCCACCAAAAATTGCAATTAATACATCCCATAAAGTAGGAGATGTTCTAGCTAAAATTTGTGGAGTTACATCATTTATTGGACTTACCAAAAAATAAAATGTTGAACTAATAACACTTATTAAAACAAAAATTCCTAGCCTAAAAAGAGAAAGATAAATTCTTCTCAAATTTCCAGTTGATAGCCCAAGTCCTAATGATTGAATTGGTGACATCAAAGGTGAAATCAACATTGCTCCAATAATTACTGCAACAGAATTCGTATTTAATCCAATTGAGGCGATAACCATTGCACAAACCAAAATAAATAATGTTTCTTTTTGTAAAATCAGAATCTTCAATAATATTTCGTTTTAAAATTCTATACTTTTCATATTTTATTTTTTTCCATTTTATATTCTCCTTTTTAAACTTAAATTTTCTAAAATTTGTTTTTTTATAATACTCAAAATTAATAATATCAAACAACTATTTTTTTCAAATAAAACTAAAATTTCACTACTTTTTATATTTTTTTAAGTTTGAACAAATAATTTACCATCTCTAATGTACATATTTTTTTAATTTTTTTACATGTTTCTTTATTCTATCTTTATTCTTTTTCTTCATATTCCTCACCGTATTTATACACTGGCGTAGTCTCAATATAGTTACTCAATAAAGATTTCAACATTTTCGCTTCTGAAGAATCTGCCACTTCCTTACCATTTTCATCTAAAATCTTATCAATCGACAAATCCACTAAATACAATTCTTCCTTGTTTGTATCATATCTGACATTTGTACTCAAATACATTTTTTTCCACTAATTCCATTTCCAACAAGTGAAGCTGAATAATCAGCGTCAATATACATTTTATCACCCTTAAAAATCAACTTTAGGATTTTTCAAAGTAACCTTCGCAAACAAGAAATTTTTTGTAATTGGAAATTTTTTGTCTATTTTTCCTTGAATTACTGATTTTGGAACACTTAAAGTTTTATTTTCAAAAAAAGTGCAAGAAACTATTCCTAATGCAACTACAAATACTAGAATCATAATTAATGCCAATTTTTTTAGAAAACTGTTTTTTTCTTTTTTTCCCATTTTTACATCTCCTTTTTTTAACATTTATCTTTGTTTATTATATCACACCAACAATTAAAAATAGTATGAGAAAAAAATATGTATCATCTTTTTTTATAACACTACAAATACTTCTTCAAAAATTTCCCAGTCCAAGATCCTTCGTTCTCTGAAATTTCTTCAGGCGTCCCTTCTGCAATAATCTGTCCACCTTTGTAACCACCTTCAGGTCCTATATCAATAATGTGATCCGCAACCTTGATTACATCCAAATTATGCTCAATTACTAAGACTGTATTCCCTTTATCAACCAATCTGTTTAACACTTCTAATAATTTTCTGATGTCTTCAAAGTGAAGTCCTGTCGTAGGTTCGTCCAAAATGTAAATGGTTTTTCCTCTTGACATTTTTGATAATTCAGTTGCAAGTTTTATACGTTGAGCTTCTCCTCCCGAAAGAGTTGTCGCAGGTTGTCCTAATTGAATGTAATTCATTCCTACATCCATCAATGTTTGCAATTTTCTCTCAAGTGCCGGAATATTTTTGAAAAATTCATATGCTTCTTCAACTGTCATTTCTAGCACATCTGCAATACTTTTTCCTTTGTACTGAACTTCCAATGTTTCTCGATTGTACCGTTTTCCTTTACAAACTTCACATTCCACATAGACATCTGGCAAGAAATTCATTTCAATTTTGTTAATTCCAGCACCGCTACACGCTTCACATCGTCCACCTTTTACATTAAATGAAAATCTTCCTTTCGTATATCCACGCACTTTCGCATCATTTGTCTGCGCAAATAAATCACGAATATCATCAAAAATTTTCGTATATGTCGCAGTATTCGATCTCGGCGTTCTCCCAATCGGCGACTGGTCAATGTCAATCACTTTTTCCAAGTTTTCAAGCCCATCTATTCCACCATTTTCAAGCGGATATAATTTCCCTTTATTCAGCCTGTTGTGAAGCTCTGGAAACAATGTCTGATTAATCAATGTCGACTTACCACTTCCCGAAACTCCCGTTACAACCGTCAAAACTTCAAGTGGAATATGTGCCGTTACATTTTTCAAATTATTTCCTTTTGCATTTTTCAAAACAATTTCTTTAGTCGCTTTTCTTCTTTTTTCAGGCACTTCAATTTTAATTTTTCCATTCAAATATTGTGCTGTCAATGATTTTTTGTTTCTCATAACTTGTTTTGGCGTTCCCTGTGCTACAACCTTTCCTCCATTAATTCCAGCACCTGGACCTATGTCAATTAAATAATCCGCTTCTCTCATCGTATCCTCATCATGCTCTACAACAATCAAACTATTCCCGATGTCACGCAAATCCTTCAAAGTCGCAAGTAATTTGTCATTATCCCTTTGATGAAGTCCAATACTCGGCTCATCAAGCACATAAATCACGCCAGTAAGCCTACTTCCAATCTGAGTCGCAAGTCTAATTCTCTGCGATTCCCCACCAGATAGCGTTTTCGTCATTCTAGCAAGACTCAAGTAATCAAGCCCGACATTTATCATAAATTTTAGCCGTTCTTTTATTTCCTTCAAAATTTCAGCTGCAATCTGCATTTGTTTTTCTGTAAGCTGAATTTTTTCATAAAAATCAAGCGCATCAACAACGCTCACTTCAGTCAAGTCAATAATACTCTTATCATTCACCGTTATTGCCAATACAACATCTTTAAGCCGTTTCCCGTGACAAGTTTTACAAGTTCTCTCTGTCATATATTTTGCTTCAATTTCCTCTTTTGCCGACTCTGAAGCCGTTTCCCTATATCGACGCTCAATACTGTGCACAAGACCCTCAAATCCTCGTTTTCCGTTATAGCTAAAACTGTCTCCGCTCCAAGAAAAGTTAAATTGCTTATCACTTCCATAAAAAATCACATCTTTTTCTTTTCGAGTCAATTTAGAAACCTTTTTATCCAAGTCAATTTTATGTGCCTTAGCCATCGCTATGAATAAATCCCAGTTCCAGCCCTTTTTAGTCGTCGCTCCTGGAAAAATTATCCCGCCTTCATTAATCGACAAATTCTCATCAACAATTAATTTATTCTCATCAACTTCCAATCTCGAACCAAGTCCATTACAAACTTCACAAGCTCCATAAGGTGCGTTAAATGAAAAAAGTCTTGGCACAACATCTGGAAACACAACATCTGGATGTTCTGGACAAGAAAAATTCTCACTAAATTTGTTATCTTCTCCATTAATATTCACAATTATTTTTCCATCAGAAAGCTCACTCGCAGTTTCAATCGCCTCTATCAACCGACTCAAAAACTCCTTATTATCCGCCTTAAACACAACCCTATCAACAACAACTTCAATATGATGCCTTTTATTCTTATCCAAAACAATTTCATCACTCAAGTCAAGAATATCGCCATTCACTCGAACTCTTTGAAACCCTCTTTTCTGCAAATTCAAAAACAAATTTTTATGAGTCCCCTTTTTATCAATCACAACTGGCGACAAAATTATCATTTTATCCTTTTCTTTCCTAGAACTCATCAAATTATCGACAATTTCCTGAATCGACTGTTTTTCCACTTTTCTATGACAAATCGGACAATGCGCTTCCCCAATATGTGCCCACAAAAGCCGCATATAGTCATAAATTTCTGTCGTAGTCCCAACAGTCGAACGAGGATTTTTTGACACACTTTTCTGTTCAATAGAAATCGCAGGAGAAAGCCCTTCAATACTATCTAATTCCGGTTTCTTCATCTGCCCAATAAACATTCTCGCATAAGCTGACAAGCTCTCAACATACCTTCTCTGCCCTTCTGAATAAATCGTATCAAACGCAAGTGAAGACTTCCCACTCCCAGAAACCCCAGTAATTACAACCAGTTCATTCTTTGGAATCTCAATATCAATATTTTGTAAATTATGCTCTCTAGCTCCAGTAATCTTTATTTTGTTGTCTTTCATTTTCTTCAATGTTCCTCCCTAATTTTTTTCTCCTCAATTAACTTAAATCCCTCTAAATCAGCTTTTTTTAAATTCTTCAATCAATTTTTTTCCATATATCCAAACTTTTTTTGTTGCCAAGGATGTCCTAAATATCCAAAGTGAAAAATTAACATCTATAAAAAAATAATAATCTCCATTTGGACAATATGTTGGAAAATACGCATTATAACCACCACCCCAGTAGCGTTCATCTTTAACTTCTATAATTTTAGGCTCATCTTTAATACGAGGATTATATCTAAAAGCAAGAATGTTGCCAATCCAATGCATACAATTCCTCATTTTCCTTAGTACATTTCAAAAAAATTTCTGTTATTTTTATCGCGAATTTCTTTTTTTAAATCCCCAATCTACAAACCCTTCAATTTCCTCTAGATTTTTCATAATGATAACTAATATCATAAACTATATACGGTTCTTTAAATTCAAACGCTATTTCTTTTTTTATCAACACTAGGATTAAAATTAAATCTATCATAAACTATATCCCAAACTTTATCATATTCTTCATCATCTAATATTACCATTTTTTTCATACTCCAGTCTATAAAAAAATTTTTTTATACAAAAAAATTCTGTTCCATAAATTATTTAACAATCTATGAAACAGATTTTTTTAAGTCACAATATTTTTACTAAAATATTTTCCTTATAATTCTTTATCTTCTAAAACTTCTACTTTTGGCTCATCCTTAACTAAAGCGACTTTCATTTTTTTACTTCCTTCAAACATTCCACCTTCCTGAATAACTAATGTTAATGAAGTAATATTCGATCGAACTTTTCCTTTCGAACCAATTTCAACTTTATCAGCAACTATATCTCCAGAAACTTCTCCTTCAATAAGAACTGATTTTGCTGTGATATTCCCTTTAACTCTTCCTTCTGTTCCTACATGAACTAAACTTCCAGCTTTAATATCACCTTCTAAAACTCCTTCAATTTGAAACATTGAATTTGTCTCAATTGTTCCTTTTATTGAAGTTTCCATTGATATTACACTCACTCCATTTAAATCATCGTCTTCTGAAGTAACAGAACTTGAAGCCATAACCTCTCCATTTCTTTCTTTCACTTTTTTTGCATTATCAAACAATCCCATTTCTCAACCTCTTTCCTAAAATTTTATTTTTCATATGGCAATCCTGATGCTTTCGGTGCTCTTGATTTTCCTACAAATCCAACCAATGCCAACAAAGTCAAAATATATGGTATCATTGTCAAAAACTCTTGTGGTATTGGCATTCTTGTAGCTTTTGCCATATCTGCAAACACTTGTCCAAACGCAAATAATAGACTCGCCAAAATTGCACCTAGAGGATTCCATTTTCCAAAAATCATCGCTGCCATCGCAATATATCCTCTTCCTGCCGACATATTATTTGAAAATGACGGAAGTAACACAGCTGTCAAGTAAGCTCCTCCAAGCCCACCTAATGCTCCTGATAAAAGCACACTAATATATCTAATTTTATAAACACTTATCCCAACTGTATCTGCTGCCAATGGATGTTCTCCAACCGAACGAATTCTTAATCCTAAAACAGTTTTATACAATAAGAAATACATTGCAATTGCAAGGCCATAAACTACAACTATCATTAACATTTGATTAGCAAGAGACGGATCACCTTTTGCATTTACTGCATTTGGTGTACTTCCAGCCGTTTTATAAATTGCCTTTATTAAATACGATGTTGTCGCTGCTGCAAACAAATTAATTGCTACCCCACTTATAATTTGATTTCCTTTTAAATTAATACTAATAAACGCATGAATCAATGAAATTAAAATTCCTACAAATATTCCAGCAATTATTCCTAAATATGGATTACTAGTGGAAATATTTACGACTGCTGTTGCAAATGCTCCACTTAACATAATTCCTTCAAGACCAATATTAACAACTCCACTTTTTTCAGAAATACACGCTCCAACAGATGTTATTAAAATTGGAGGTGCAATAATTATCGTCTGTTTCAATAAATATAATATATCCATTCTACTTTTTCCCTTTCGTTTAATTTCTATTTATTTCTATTTTTTTCTTTTTTTCTTAACTAAGAATTTAAATAAATTTTTCTGATGCTACAAAAAAATAATAATCAATGCTTGTATAATCGACACAATTTCTTTATCAATTTGATATCTTTGTTGTAACATTTGTCCTCCAACTTCAAGTGCCGCATAAAATATTGATGCAACCAATATTCCAAATGGATTATTTTTTCCTAACAATGCAACTGCTAATCCTGTAAATCCATAGTCTCCCATAATTCTATCTGTGTAAACGAATTGTGCTGAACCTCCTAATACTCTTTCAGCCCCTCCAAGTCCTGCACACGCTCCAGCAATACCCATTGCTAAAAACATCATATTTCTAGGATTAATTCCTGCATTTTCAGAAACTGTTTCGCTATTTCCTACAGCTTTGATTTCATATCCTTTTTTTAAAAATATTTAAAGAAATAGTACACTCCAACTATCGTTAAAATTGCTATTATAAAACCTAAATTCAAGTTTTGTTTTGTAATTTTAGCAAACATTAATGGCAATCTTGAGCCTATAAAAACTCTTGGAGATTGTGTATTTTGTGATGCTGGATCTTTTAATGGTCCATTTAATAAAAAGTTTTGAAATTCAAAAATTATGTAATTTAACATTATCGTACTGATTACTTCACTTACTCCAAATTTTGATCTCAAAATTCCAGCTATTCCAGCCCACAAGAAACCAGCTATTATTGCAACTATAATTACTACTACGAAGTTTCCTAAAAAATAATTTTTAAAAGTTACTGCCCAAAATGTCGCTGCTAATCCTCCAGCAATCATTTGCCCTTGAGCTCCAATATTGAATAATCCTGCTTTAAAAGCTACCATCGCAGCCAATGCTGAAAATATCAGTGGTGTCGAAGTAAATAAAGTTTTTGCTAACCCACTTAAAAATGGTGAACGTGGTGAAGCTTGATAAAATGCTGCTTTCATCATATCTCCATAAGCAAGAAATGGATTAACTCCTCTTGTCATCATTATTATCCCACCTATAATCATCGCAATAACTACTGCTAATATCGACGGAATAAATTCTTTTAGTTTTTGTTTATTAATCATTTAATTTTCCTCCTGCCATCAATATTCCTATTTTTTCTGTCGTTGCATCTTTTCTATCCAAAATTCCTACAATTTTTCCAGAATACATAACTGCTATTCTATCGCTCAATGCCATAATTTCCGAAAGTTCAGCTGACACTACCATAATTGCCTTTTTCTTAGTTTTCTCATGCAAAATAGTATTATGAATCATCTCAATAGCTCCTATATCAACTCCTCTAGTTGGTTGAGCTGCAATAATAAATTTATTTTCTCTTTCAAGTTCTCTCGCAACTACGACTTTTTGTTGGTTACCACCCGATAATCCACCAAATTTTATTTTCCCCTCTTGTGGTCTAATATCGTATTTATCTATATATTCCTTTGTTTTTTTCTCAATCAATCCATAATCCAATAAAGCTCCTTTAGAATACTGATCTTGCAATCCTAATGCCATATTTTCTTCCACAGTAAAATCATCGATTGTAGCTCTTTTATGTCTATTTTCAGGAATATGAGCCAACCCTTTCTCTTTAACAATTTTCGGTGTTTTATTTTCTAATTCCTGTCCTGCAATTTCATACGTCCCACTTTCAACTTTCATTAATCCAGCAAGTGCCTCAATCAACTCAGTTTGTCCATTACCTTCTACCCCAGCGATTCCCAACACTTCTCCTTCTCGAATCTCAAATGAAACTCCTTTAACTTTCTCAATATTACTCTCATTTTTTACAACTAAATCTTTAACTTTTACGACAGGTTCCCCTAATTTCACATCAGGTCTCTCAACTTCAAATAACACAACTCTTCCAACCATCAAGTTAGCAATTTTCTCTTTAGTTGCTTCTGAAGTTTTCAAATTCCCAACGTCTTTTCCTCTTCTAATAACAGTAATATTATCTGACAAGTCCAATACTTCCTGTAATTTATGTGATATGAATACAATTGTTTTCCCTTCTTTTATAAGGTTTCTCATGATTTCATATAATTCTTTTACTTCTTGAGGTGTCAAAACTGCACTTGGTTCATCAAATATCAATAATTCCGCACCTTTAAATAATATTTTTAAAATTTCAATTCTTTGTTGAATCCCAACTGATAAATCAGAAACTTTCGCATCTGGATCAATATTCAATCCATATCTTTCCGAAACTTCTTTTACCTTTTTTCTAGCAGTTTTCAAATCAAAGAAAACCCCACATTGTCTAGGTTCAAACCCCAACACCATATTTTCCGCTACAGTCAATGTGTCCACCAACATAAAATGCTGATAAACCATTCCTATCCCAAGGTTTGCAGCTACTGTAGGTGTCGATATTGTCGTTTTTTCACCTTTATAGAAAATTTCTCCTGATGTTGGTGAATAAAGACCGTTTAGTATTTTCATCAGTGTAGATTTCCCTGCACCATTTTCTCCAACAATTGCATGAATCTCACCCTTTTTTATCTTCAGGGTAATATCATCATTCGCAACTATTTTTCCCACCTAAAAACTCTTTCCTTATATTTTTTTCATCTCTAAAATATAGTCACTCATATTTTTCTTGCTACTTAAATATGTATTTTTCGAATTACTAATTTACAGTAGCTTCTCCTTTCTTTAAATTTATTTAATTTAAAAGATTTATTTAACTAATTCATTTCTATGCAAATATTTCTAAAAGAAATCTGATACATAATAATTTGAACTAGTTCTTAATAAATCTAAAATATTAGCTTCTAACATAACCACATCAATTTGATAATCTTTGTAATAATATTTCGGCTTTTTCTCCATTTACAAAAAAACAACCGTATTATTTTTCATTATATGTATAACCATGATACTCGCTATTTTTCCAAAACAAGCACTCTTCTTTTTCAATTTTAGTTTATTCTTCGCCAAACCTTCGATAATATCTTTCGAAACCCAGTTATATAAAGATTATTACTCACATCTGGAAAAAAATCGCTTGTTCTTCAATATTTTTTTGAAATTACGATATCCTTGTCAAATTTATAAACTGAATCATCTTTGTACGTATCCAATCCAGCGTCATCATAAGTTTCTTTTTATAAAAATATTCCAATCGTTTTTTTCTCAAAATTTTTCTACAACTTCTTTTTCTTCTAGTTTTTTTAATTCTGCAATTAAAAATTCTTTATCTAATTCTGAATAAACCAAATTCGCATCAAATCCTTTTTCTATCCAACAACTGATACAACACATAAATTTGTCTATTCAAATATTCTTGGTCAGTCCCTGCATATTGTGTCATCGTTACAGCTTTTTGACATTCCAACTAATTGTTGACGATAATATTCGTCCAATGATGAAGCTGGCATTTCAAGATTTTTTTCTTCTTCTGACAATTGATCATCCTTCAAATCCTGCATTTCATCATAAAACCTTTTTTTCCAACAATAAAGAATATTTTTTTATTGTTATTAACTGTTTTTCAAAAAAATTTATTAAAATCGTTATAAAATTTATTTTTCCCAAATAAATCTGTCGGATAATGAATTTGAAATATTTTTTTATCAAATATTTTCCAGGTATAACTTTTTTTATATTTTTTTCTTCACCTTTTATTGTTACTTTTTATATCATTAAACGAAGGTTTTTCCTCTTCTTTCCATCTTATCTCTTTTTTTATCTTGTCAAATAATGCAAAGTTTATTACACTTACACATATCATTAACAATAGAATTACTTTTTTCACATTTCCTCCCTTTTGCCTTTTTTTCAAAAGTTTTTTTCAACATTTTATCTTAAAATATAATAACATTTATCACATTTAAAGTAAAGTTAAAATCTAAAAATTTTTTTAAAGTTCTTCTTTTATTGCAATCGCAATATTTTTCTGGAACAACTTCCATTAATTCCTCTAATTCAGCTTCTCTAATTCTTTTTTTACAGTTCCAAATTTTTTTAATTAATTCTTTTTCGTTTTAGGGTCCTATACCATTTATGTCGTCTAATGCACTTTTAATATTTCTCTTACTTCGTAATTTTCTGTGATGTGTTATTCCAAATCTATGTGCTTCGTCCCTCAACCTTTGCAAAATTTTCAAGGTTTCATCCTTTTTATCAAAAATATATGGCTCACTTTCGTAGCTTTTAAATATTTCTTCCTCTCTTTTCGCAATTCCAATAATATCCGTATACTCGATTTTTCCTAAATTTTCTAAAACATCAACTGCCACACCTAGCTGACCTTTTCCACCATCAATCAAAATCAAATTTGGCAATTCTTTAATTGATAATTTTGAATATCGTCGTGTTAACGCTTCTCTCATCATCAAAAAATCATCTGGCGTATCTTTTACCGTAATTTTAAAATGTCTATACTCCTTAGGCGTAATTTCTCCATCAATTGCAACAGTCATTGCCGCAACCGCATCCTTTCCTTGAATATTCGAAATATCAAAGCACTCAATCCTATAAGGCAAACTTTTCAATCTCAATTCTTTTCTCAAATTCCGTAATCCTTCTTGAATATTTCTCTTTCTTCGATAAAATTTCTCAACTTCCTCACGTAAATTCAAGTATCCCATCTCCAAAAGTTTTTCTCTTCGACTTTGAATCTTCGGAAAATGAAATTTTATTTCCTTATGTTTCTCTAATTTTGCCCATTCCTTCAACAATTCCTGATTTTTCTCAAATCTCACATCACAAATTATATTTTTTGGAATATTTCTTTTCTCATAATACAACGTCATCAATCTCTCGAATAAATTTTCCTCATGACCTCTTTCCATCGAAATTATAAGATGATTTTTTTATTAATAACCTTACCTTCTCTAATATTCAAAACACATAAAAAAACACATTTTTCTCTTCTCTTCAAACACAAACACATCCTCATCAATTTCCTTACTATACTCAATAATTTGTGTCTCCAACATTCTTTTTCAGTGATGACAATTTTTCTCTCTCAATAATTGCCCTCTCAAATTCCATTTCTTCACTAAACTTTTTTCATTCTATTTTTCCAATACTTCTAAAACTTCTGAAGAATGTCCCTTTTTAAAAAAATTCTTAAAATTATTAACATTAATCATATATTCTTCTGAAATATCCTTATACATGCAAGGTCCTGGACATGTTTTCATATGATATTTTTAAGCAAGGTTTTGTTACCTTTTTCCATATTTCTATTACAATCTCTCACCGGAAATATTTTTCAAAAAGCGATTTCATTGCGAAAAAAATTCCCATTGGATAAGGTCCAAAAATACTCTGCATTTTTCATTCAATCTCTTCGTACTCCGCACTATTTCCACTTTTTGGAAACATCTCCTTCGTAAATTTAATATACGGATATGTTTTTTTCATCCTTCAACAAAATATTATATTTAGGTTTATACTTTTTTTATTAAATTATTTTCTAAAATTAATGCTTCAACTTCTGTTTTACAAATAAAAAAACTCAATATCCCTTATATTTTTTTACTAATTCCAAAGTTTTTTTGAATTATGTGATTTTTATATTTGAAAAAAATATGAAGAAACTCTATTTCGAAGATTTTTAGCCTTTCCAACATAAATTATTTTTATTTCGCTCATTTTTTTCATCAAATATACGCCTGGATCAATCGGTATGTCGTGATTTTTTTATGGGTGATTTTATTTCTTCCATCATTTTTTTCCTTTTTAGTTTTTCAAATTATATTTCTGTTTTTCGCTCCAACTTCTCTATGATATTTTTCCAACATTATAGGTCAATTTTTTTGATAAATCCTCATACAATTTATTTACAAAAAGTTACCGATCTATGTTGTCCTCCAGAACATCCAATTCCTATTCTCAAATGAGATTTTTCCTTCTTTTTTTCATATTTTTGGAATCAAATACATTAACATTTCCAACAACATTTTTATAAAAAAATCTTGACTTTCAGGCATTCCCATAACATAATCGCTCACCTCTTTATGATTTCCAGTCTTTTTTCTTTAAACTGTCAATATAATAAGGATTCGGCAAAAATCTCAAATCAAACATCAAGTGCAAATCCAAAGGAATTCCGTATTTAAACCCGAATGAAGTTATACTTACATTCATCTTTTTTTATTTCCTGAAAAAAATTCTTTTTTTCCAGTAACGCTTGTAATTCTTTTACCGAAAGCGTACTTGTATCAATAACCAAATCTGCTTTTCACCATAAAATTTTCCATTATTTTTTTCTTTCAGCTTCAATATTTGAAATTAAAGTGTTAAATAAATTTAATGGATGTTTACGTCTAGAAAGTTCATACCTGCTAAGCAAAACTTCCGTTCTTGCATCTAAATAAATTATTTTTGTAATCTATATTTTTTTCTGCTCTAATATTTTCCAATTTTTCATTTAATTGCTTTAATAAACTTTTCATTTCTAACATCTATCGCAATTGCAATTTTTTTCTTTTTTTCACTACTCAAAAAAATATTTCATCTAAATATTGAAATAAATTTATTGGAAAATTATCAATACAAAAAAATAATCTCTATCTTCAAAACAATTCATTGCTTCTGATTTTTCCAGCTCCACTCATTCCAGTAACTATAACAAGTTCTTTTTTTCTGTTTTTATTTTTCTTTTGCTTCCATTTCTTTTTCTCACCTTCGCTATTTAAGATTATTTTTTTGTTTTTTTATATTTTTAAATACATAAACCTTTCAATTAAATTATAACATTTTTTTAAGTTCTTTTTTTCAAAATGTTTTTTTATTTTTCAATTTTTTTATAAAAAAATACTCATAATTTTTTTATAAATCCATAAATAAAACCAATAAATTCTAACTTCTACTTTATTTTTTTATAAAATTTATATTAAATTTTCAAAAAAATTTAAAAATTTTTTTATTTGTAATATAAAAGAACTGTTCCACAAGTAAATCCAATTCTATTTATAAATCTTACAATTCAAAAATAACTTTTTTTACTTATGTCACAGCTCTTTACTTTTTTTATATTTTTTTAATGAATTATTTTTTTAATAAATTTATTAAAGTTTATAAAAAAATCTTAATATTCTGTTATCAAATAATTGAATGCTCCTAAAGCTGCTTTTGCACCTTCACCCATTGCAATTATAATTTGTTTTTGCTTGATGTTAGTAACATCTCCTGCTGCAAAAATCCCTTTTACTGATGTTGAATTATTTTCAGGATTTATTACAACTTCTCCAGCTCTATTAAGTTCTGCAATTCCTTTTAACAATTCACTGCTTGGTGCCAATCCAACTTCAACAAACATTCCATCTACTTTCAATGTTTTTTCTTCATTTTCATCTCTATTTTTATAATTAATACTTTCTACAAATTCCGAACCTTGAACGCTAGTTGTCGCTGTATTTAAAATCACATCAATGTTATCTCTTTCAGTTAATTTATCTTGCAACACTTTATCGGCTTTCAATTCAGGCATAAATTCAATTAAAGTTACATGATTAGCAATTCCAGACATATCTAAAGCTGCTTCCACTCCAGAATTTCCTCCTCCAACAACTGCTACATTTAACCCCTTATAAAAAGGCCCATCACAAGTCGAGCAATAGTGAACTCCTTTTCCAACATACTCAGCTTCTCCAGGAATATTCAATGCTCTAGGTTTAGCTCCAGTTGCTAAAATAATTGTTTTTGTTTTATAACTTTTTCCATCATCAGTTACTAAAACTTTATCTTTTCCATCTTCTTTAATTTCTTTTACAACGTGCCCTTCCTTAAATGCAACTTCATTATCCTTCAAATGAGCTTCCAAAGATTCAGCAAATTTTGCTCCAGTAGTCGATTTTGTTCCGATAATATTTTCAATTTCATTAGTATCTAAAACTTGTCCTCCAATTTTTACTCCAATCATCGCTACATTAAGCCCTTTTCTAGCTGAATAAATAGCCGCTGAAACAGCTGCTGGACCTGCTCCAATCACTGTAACATCATACAATTTATTTTCATCTATTTTTTGTAATTTTCCTTCATCTAATGCACCTAAATTTAAACTAAAATCCATTATCTTACCTCCTAAATCTGTCTATAAAAATTATCTTCCCCAAGTTTCTGGACTTTTACTCCATTCTAAAGCAATTTTTGCTTCTTCATCTGTTAAATAATCAGTATTCGCCAATAAATTGATTAAAACATCAAAATTAGAAAGTGAACTAAATTTGCAATTAAATTTATCATAATTTTCTTTCGCTGAAGCAAATCCATATGTGAAAATCGATTTAACTTCCATGTCAGAAACATCTTCTTTTTGCAACACATCTACTGCAATCAAGCTACTTTTCCCAGTCGTAATCAAATCTTCAATTACAACAACTTTTTTCCCTTGAACTTCTGCTCCTTCGATTTGTTTTCCAGCTCCATGATCTTTTGGTTTGTTTCTAACATACGCCAACGGTTTTTGCATTCTATCTGCAATAAACGCCGCCCAAGGAATACCAGCAGTCGCAACTCCCACAATTACATCCACATCTTTATCAATCGCTTCCACAAATCCTTCTACAATCGCATCTCTTTCTTCAGCAAATCCCAATACAAATCTATTATCACAATAAATCGGACTTTTAATCCCCGATGCAAATGTAAATGGTTCATTTACATTAATTTTTACTACTTTCACATCAAATAATGCTTTTTGCAACTTTTTTTCTTCCAAACTTAAATTATTACTCATAAAATTCTACTTCCTTTCCGTTTTTCTAAATTATCATTAAACTTATTATTTTGATAAACAACTTTACCATTTACTATTGTTAAAACATTTTTCCCCTTTAATTTCCAATTTTCATACGGTGTCCATCCACATTTTGACTCAATCGTATCATCCACACCAACTGTCCATTCTTTATCCAAATCAACAGCGATTACATCCGCATAATATCCCTCTTCCAATTTCCCTCTTTTTGAAATCTTCATTATTTTTGCAGGATTTTCTGACATCAATTTTTGAATCATTTCCAATTTAACTTTCCCTTCATTATACGCATTCAACATTAACGCCAATGAAGTTTCAACCCCAGGCATACCAAAAGTAATTTTTTCTAATTTTTCACTAATCAAATGCGGTGCATGGTCTGTTCCAATCGTGTCAACTTCCCCATTATTCAACGCTTCCCACAAAAATTCATTATCTTTTTTCGTTCTTAATTCAGGTTTCATTCTCAAAAGCATTTTATTTCTATCAGTACTTTCTCTAATTTCCTCATTCAAAAACAAATGATGTGGAGTAACTTCTGCATAAACTGGATGTTTTTCCGTATTTAATTCAAGATTTTTTTTGGCTTCCAATACTTTCTTCAATTCTTCTTTAGACGGAATATGACAAACATAAAGTCCATTTCCATAATTTTTATTATATTCCACAGCCTTATCAATCATCTCATTTTCCGCATGAACCAACACAAGTTTAGAATTTTTAAATACGTTTTTCAATATATCTTCATCTTCAATCAACATTTCTCCTGTTGTTACATTCATAAAGATTTTTACTGTATTTGCTTCCTTCGCTTCAAGCACTTTTTTTATCTCATCAATATTATTATTTCTGCTTCCACCAAAATGAAAACCATAATTTACAATTGATTTTTCACTCGCCAATTTTTTCTTATCTCTCAACGCTTCCAATGTCGTAGTTGTCGGAATAGTGTTTGGCATATCATAAAATGTTGTAACACCTGCTTTTGCACAAGCTCTACTTCCTGTCGCAAAATCCTCTTTTGCTGTAATTCCAGGCTCTCTCATATGAGTATGAACATCAATCACACCTGGCATAACAGTTTTACCTTTTAAATCAATAATCTCTAATTTCTCATTTTTTTCAATATTTTTAATTTCTTCTTCTGAAAAACCTTCACTAATTTTATCAATTTTATCATTCAAAATCAACAATTCAATTTTATTTCCGTGAACATCTTTCCCATCTTTTTAAATAGAGCATTCTTTCTCCTTTCGTTAACCTTTTTACTTAAAACCACTTATAAAAAAACATAAAAAAATAATAAATTAATAACTTATTTCGTATTTTTTAAAAAAATCTCTAAAAAAATATTATCACTTACCAGTATATTAATTAGAGATTTTTATTATCTTTTATCTTCCTTCTAATTTATCCAACAATCTTTCCATTCTTTCAACTTGTTGTGATTGCAATTGTAATTTTTCATCTAATGTAAGTTTTTTTGCTTTTTCTTTTCTAGGTTTTACAGTTGTTTTCGTTAAACTAGTTGTTTTTTTGGTTGTATTCTTTCAACTGGTGCTATTACTGGAGTTGCTACTTCAACTGTTCCATCATTAACTTCTTGAGACTCAGTATTTTGAGATACTGGTGCTTCTTCTTGTGTTTGAACTGGTGCTAAAACTTCTTGATCTCCATCATTTACAAAATTACTAAACGATAATTGTGAAGCCAACACACCCATCGCCAAAAATTATTACTCTTTTTTTCATAATTTACTCCTTTATTTTTTTATTTTTGACAAATAATTATTCGAAAATAATTATCATTCTGTCCACTCATTATAACATAAAAAAATATTATTTTTTTAAACTACAGTTTTTTTCCTATTTTTTTACATTATAAAAAAACAAAAGAATTTTTACAATGCTTCAGAAATTTCTTCTAATATTTTTTGAGCTGCTTCAGCTGGATTTTCAGCCTTTGTAATTGGTCTTCCAACAACCAAGAAATCTACATTATTCTTTATTGCATCATATGGTGTCATAATTCTATTTTGATCATCGTTACTTTTTCCATCAGCATTTAACGTAAATTTAGGTCTCACTCCAGGACAAACTGTTACAAAATCTTGACCCAGTTTTTCTTTAATTTTTGCAGATTCTAAAGGTGAACACACAATTCCGTGCATATTGCTATTTTTCGCAACTGTAGCCATATTTATTACCATTTCTTCTAAATTCATGCTACTTTTAAACATTTCATTGATATCTTCTTCTGATAAATTTGTAAGCACTGTTACTCCGATTAATAAACTGTCTGAACCGCTTTCTTTCACTAATTGAGCAACTTCCCTCATTGTTTTGCTTCCATTTGAGCAATGAATATTAAACATAAACACATTTTTCTTAATAGCGTTTGCACAAGCCATTTTAACCGTATTCGTAATATCATGAAATTTCAAGTCTAAAAACACTTTCTTCCCTTTTTCATGCAAATACTCAACCAATTTTTCCATCAGTACTCAAGTAACTTTCCAATCCAACTTTATACATCGAAATATTATCGCCTAATTTCTCCACCAAATTTTTTGCATCTTCAAAATTATTGTAATCCAATGCTACAAATATTTTTTCTTTCGCTTTTTCATTTATTTTACTCATACTTTTCTCCCTCTCAAAATTTAATTAATTATTTTCTATTTTCCAATCTTTTTCTGTATGCAACACCATCATCTGAATGTGCAAACCCAACAATTTCTGAAATATTTGATAAATTTCTCTCTTCACAATATTTTTGTAATCCTTCTTTTACTTCCAAAGCCACTAATGGATTTGGAAAAAACGCTGTTCCAAGCGAAATTACAGACGCTCCCGCCAAGAAAAATTCAATCGCATCTTGTGCATTACTAATTCCACCCATTCCCAAAATCGGAATTGACACTGCTTGTGATACTTGATGAATCATTCTCAATGCAATTGGTTTTACAGCTGGACCAGACATTCCACCATAAATATTCCCTAAAATCGGCTTTCCAGTATTTATATCAATCGCCATTCCAAGCAAAGTGTTTATCATCGAAATCGCATCTGCACCTTCCTCTTCCACAATCTTAGCAATTTCTACGATATTCGTAACATTTGGAGACAATTTTACTAATAATGGTTTTTTCGTAACTTTTCGCACTTCTCTAGTTACAAGCCTTGCCATTTCAGGATTTGCACCAAAAGCCATTCCACCATCTTTTACATTTGGACAAGAAATATTTAATTCCAGCATTTTTATCTCATCAAGTTTATCCAATCTTTTTGTTAATTCAACATATTGTTCCAACACACTTCCATTAATATTTGCAACAATCGGTACATTTATATATTTTTTTATTTCCTTCAAAGTATGTTTTTCAAAATAGTCAATCCCAGGATTTTCAAGCCCTACACTATTTAACATTCCTGCTGGAGTTTCTGCTATTCTTGATCCCTTATTCCCTGGACGAGGCTCCATAGTAAGCCCTTTTATCACAATCGCTCCCAATTCATTCGGATCAAAATATTCTTTGTACTCTGTCCCAAATGCAAAACATCCACTCCCTGTAAAAATCGGATTTCCCAAATCTATTCCCAAAAAATTCGTTGCAAGTCTGTTTTTTTTATCTTTCACTTAACTCACCTCTATTCTCATCAAAAATTTCAGCATAAAATACTGGTCCACTCTGACAAACTTTTTTCATTCCATCTTCAGTCGGTATTGAACATCCTACACAAGCTCCAACACCACAAGCCATTCTCTCTTCCATCGAAACCTGCGAAACAATCCCATTTTCATTTGAAATTTCAGTAATCAATTCCAACACTTTATGAGGCCCGCAAGAATAAATCATATCAATTTTTTCACCTGATGAAATCTCATTTTTCAACAATTCTATCACATTTGCCTTTTCTCCAACAGTCCCATCATCGCTACAAATCTTCATTTCTATTCTTTTATCACTCAAATCAAAATTATCTAACATTTTTAATGTCTCTCTATCTCTTCCACCTGCAATGAAAATAATTCTCTTATTCTCTTTTTTTCCCAATAATTCCTTCAAAAGTTGCTTCAACGGAGCCAATCCAATTCCACCACCAACAACGACAATTTTATCTGAATTTTGAGTCACTGCAAATCCATTTCCCAACGGACCTTGAATATTTATAACATCTCCCAAAGCATAAGTCGTCAATTCTCTAGTTCCTCTTCCCAAAACTTTATAAAGAAATTCCAATTCCCCAGTCTCATGATCCACACTATGCAAGCTAATTGGTCTTCTCAAAGTCATAATCTCATTCTTCAATTTCAACATATAAAACTGCCCAGCTTTAGGAACAATTTTACTGTCTTGAGTATTTTTCGATTTAACTCTCATCAAAAAATTATCTCCACCAACATATCTATTTTTCTAAAAATTTCCACATCTTCCAAAAAAATTTGTTTTTATGATTATTTTTCCAATTTTCATTTCCTTTCCAAATAAATATTTTTTTCTCCTAAAAATTTACTTTCTTTTTATCAAAAAAATATTAACTAACATTTTTCGATTCTCATTTTTTTCATTCAAAAGTTATCAAAAAAACTATTTTTGTTTTCAATTTAATTTCTTCTTCTGAAATTATTCTCTCACAATAATAACACTTATATTTCGTCGTTTCACTATCCTTCACTCGATTAAATTTCGTATCAATCGCCTCATGATTTGAAATGCACTTCAAATTATCACATTTCATAAGCCCTATAATTTCATCCAATTTTTCCAATTTCATTTTTTTCACAACTTTATAATTTTTCAATAATATTTATTGTCACATTTGGTGCCACTAAAGAAATTTTATCAAGCTCACTTTTATCTAACACTTTTTCCTCAATTTTAATAATTCCTTTTCTCCCAAGCGAACTGCTGTGCATATTAGCCGCCACAGTTATAACTTCGCTATATTCCTTCAAATCCAATATTTCCACTATTGCAAACACTTTTTTTGCAGGAATATGATCAATTACAATCCCATTTTTTTATCGCTGTTATCTGCAATTCTCTTACATTTTCAGTCATTTTTTTCTCCTTCAATTCCAAAGACTCATTAATTTATTAAAAAAATCAATAAATTTACATCAATAAAAATAAATTTTTCTAAAAAAATTCTTTTTACCTTTCCAAGCACAGTCATCATCATTGCTTGTCTCACAGGTATACCATTTCTAGCCTGTTTGAAGTACAACGCATGTTTTGTATCATCCAAATCAGTCGAAATTTCGTCCACTCTAGGCAAAGGATGTAAAATTATCATATCGTCCTTGCATTTTCCTAAAATATTTTTCCTTATTAATAACATAAATTCCCTTTACTTGCTCATAATCCTCAATATCAGGAAATCTTTCTTTCTGAATCCTTGTCATATAAAAAACATCAATTTTATCAAGACAATCTCTAAAATCTTCTAAAACCTCATATTTGATATTATTTTTATTCAATTCATCCAACAAATATTGTGGCATTTGCAAAATTTGTGGTGCGATAAAAATAAATTTTTTTGGATTAAAATGAGTCAGCGCTTTTACCAATGAATGAACTGTTCTCCCATATTTCAAATCTCCAACAAATGCAATCTCTAAATTTTCCAAACTGCCTTTTTCTTCTAAAATCGTATATAAATCAAGTAAAGTCTGACTTGGATGTTGATTTGAACCGTCTCCTGCATTAATTATCGCCTTTTTAGAAGTTTCATCAGCCAATCTAGCCGCACCATCTAAAGGATGTCTCACAACAATCAAATCCGAATAAGCTTCAACCATTTTTATCGTATCCCTAAATGATTCTCCCTTTTTCAACGACGACTGTTCCACTGGAGGCAATTGCAACACCTGAGCTCCCAATCTTTGAGCAGCAGATTCAAACGACATTTTTGTTCTCGTACTAGGCTCAAAAAACAATGTCGCTATAATTTTTCCATACAAAAATTTCAATTTCTCATCATCAGGCGTTTCATCGATTTTTCTCGCCAATTCCAAAATATTCAATATTTCTTCCTTGCTCATATCATTCATAGAAATAATACTTTCCATCGTTTTTTCCTCTCTTTCCAAAAAGGATAATAAATGTTAATCCTTTATTACTCCTTTTTTTCATATATAATAACCTTTTTTTATTTATAAAATAATCACAAAAAAATAGAATTTTTTTCAACGAAAAAAATAATCGTTAGGAATATCTTCATTTTTTTCTAATTCAATCATTTTTTTCCATCTCCAATCTCTATCCAAAATCTAAATCTGTAATATAATACCAAATTTTTTTCTGTTTTTTTCAAGCAAAAATCTATCAAATAATTTCATATTCTAATTTCGTTATCTCTTTTTATTCTTTCAATGACCTCTTTATTCTCTTTTTTTCCTCGCTACTATTTTTTTATAAACCAATTTTTTTAAATTCAAGTCAACCTTTTTTTAATCAAATCAACCATCAGCAATATCTGATTAAGCGAACCCTTTTTATTTTTTTAGAAACAATAATCACTTCTGAATTTTTTTCCGGTATTCACACATAAAATCCAACACACTATAATTTCCCTCTATCGGCAAAAGTAACCCACCAGTTATCCTAATAAACACAAAATCATTCTTTAGTAAAGACTTATTAACTTTCTCTCTCAATTCAGTCAATTTATCAATTTTCTCTTCAGCATTATCAGAAATATTTGTTTTAATAACAATCGTTGTGTATTTCGCCTTCTCAGAAATTTCTTTTGAATACATATCTTCCACAATTTTTTTACCAACATTTATTTCTGTACCCGCAATAAAACAAATTTTCCCACGCTTACTTTCACGATAACGAACAATATGATGTCTTCTACATCTTGCTTCATAATTTTCTGTAGCTCCTACCATCACAAGCGGATCATCATAATATGCTGGTTTCCCATCTATCAATCTCTGACTCGCATAAGCAGGTTTCCCACAAACCATACAAATCGCATGTAATTTATCCACTTGATCAGAAATACTCATTAATTCAGGCATCGGATGATAAGGTTCCGCACGAAAACTCATATCCAATCCTGCTACAATAACCCTTTTCCCATATTCAACATACTTTTTACAAAAATTCACAACCTCTTGCCCAAAAAACTGAACTTCATCAATCCCAATAACTTCTGCATCAATGTTTTTCTCCATAATCTTATCCATTTCCTCAACAGACGCTACAGGATAAGCCTCCAAACTATCTTTCCCATGTGAGAAAATCCCATCTTCACCATATCTATTATCAATTCCATGCTTAAAAACAACAATTTTCTGTTTCGCATATTTTGCTCTTCTCAATCGTCTTATCAATTCCTCACTTTTCCCAGAAAACATACTTCCTGTCACTACTTCAAGCGATCCCAATCTATTTACTTGCTCCATTTCATTTCCTTTCAAAAAAATTTCACTTTATAAAAATACATCAAAAATTTTAATAAAAAACTTACCCTAAAAAAATTACATTGACAAAAAGAAGAGAGCTACTTGGCTCTCCCTAAAAAATCTTAATTTTCTATCATTATCAAAGCAAATCTTAAATTTCTTCGATATCGTAAACTTCTGCACCTTTTTTATTAATTGTTTTCTTTTCAATTGACCACTTGTCAGAAAGTGTCGCAAGATCCTTTTTCATAGCTTCCAAAAATTCATCATTATCATAATTCAATGAAATCAAAGTAGGCCCCGCACCACTTATATACTCACCTAACGCATTATGTTTTTTAGAAAAATCAAATATTTTATCAGAATCATTTATTAATGAAAATCTATAAGGCTGATGAATTTTATCTCCCAATAAAAATCTCAAATTATCATATTTTCCTTTGATAAATGAATCTACCAATAATCCTAATTTTGCAATATTGTTAACAGCATCATGTGCCGAATATGCTTTTGGCAACACGCTTCTTGATTTTTCAGTTGACAATTTAAAATTCGGAATCATCACATAAAAACACAAATTATCTGCTGTTGGCAATATGCTATAAACTGTTTTACCTTCATCGCACGCAGTTAATACCATTCCACCAAAAATCGCTGGCATAACATTATCTGGATGTCCTTCCATCTTAATCGCAATATCCGCAATTTTATCAATATCCAATTCATTTTTCGCAAAAGTATTCGCAATCAATATTCCCGCAACAATCGCACTCGAACTACTTCCCAATCCTCTCGAAAGCGGAATACTATTCTTCGTAATATTCACTCTGCAATTAGGAATATCACTACTCAAATATTTTTTTGTATGATTAATCGCTTCATTAATAAAATTATCTTTTATCGGTATTGAAAATGGCTCTCCATTTTCAAAAAATTCTGTTTTTTCACTCTCTTCAACTTCCAATTCCAACGCATAATCTAATGCCACACCCAAGCAATCATACCCAACTCCGATATTTGCTGATGTTCCTGGCACTTTTACCTTAAATTTTAAACTCATTTCTCTCCCTTCTTGTTTTTCTTTTTCATTATCATAAAAAATATTCAAAACCAAAACAATTTATTACAATCATTAAAAAATCCAATTTCCCCAAATATCAAACTAAACGCTCAAATCCAAATAATATGCCCAATTTATTTGATCTAAAGCTCTTAATTTCTTCAATGATCCTTTTTCAACTTCACTATCTACTGTCAACAACATTATCGCATTTTTCATTTTCTTTTTCTTCCAACATTCATCGTAGCAATATTAATATTTTTCTTTCCCTAAAATTGCTCCAACAGCTCCAATAACCCCTGGAACATCATTATTGCTCAAATAAATCATATTATCAGCAATTACAATATCAACATCATGATCTTTTATTGAAACAATTCTTTCATCATTATTCAATCCAACTGTCCCAACCACTTGAATTTTCTTACCTTCATCACTAATCACGACAATTTCCAACGCCGAAGAATAATTTTTATATTTTTCATCTTTTTTATTAACTGTAATATCAATTCCTCTTTTTTCAGCCAATGATCTAGAATTAATATAGTTAACTTCCTCTTTTAATACAGGTTCCAACAACCCTTTTAACGTAGTTGCATCAACCAAAGCTGTTTCTTGCTCAGCAATTTCACCATAATAATTTATCGTAACATTTGAAATCGCATCTTTACTAATTTGGAAATAAATTTTCCCCAATCTTTCTGCCAAAGTAATATATGGTTTTACAATCGCATACTCTTCCCTTCCAATTGATGGTAAATTTACCGCTGTCTCAACAATTTCTCCTCTTAAACCATTTAAAACTTGTTTAACAACTTGTGTTCCAACATTTCTTTGTGCCTCATAAGTAGTCGCTCCAATATGTGGCGTAGTAATAGCATTTTCAAATTCATACAACACACATTCACTTCTAGGCTCAACAGTATGCACATCGTAACCAAAACTAGCTATTTTACCACTTCTAAGACCTTCTGCAACCGCTTCTTCATTAAATAATCCTCCACGTGCAGCATTTACCAATCTTACACCATCTTTTAATTTAGAAACATTATCTTTATTAATCATGTCAATAGTTTCAGAAGTTTTTGGAGTATGAATAGTTATAACATCTGACGCTTCAAGCAACTCATCCAATGTTTCAACCTTTTTACAACCATTTCTCTTGAATATTTCATCAGAAATATACGGATCATACGCAATTAAATTCATTCCAAATGCTTTCATTCTTTTTGCCATCAAACTTCCAATTCTTCCTAAACCAATAATTCCCAATGTTTTTTCAAATAATTCATTTCCAACAAAAATTTCTCTTTCCCATTTTCCTGATTTTATAAAATTATTTGCTGCCACAATATTTCTAGCACTTGCCAACATCAATCCAATCGCAATTTCACAAGCCGAAACTGTATTACTATCAGGCGTATTTGCTACAATTACACCATGTGCAGTAGCTTCAGGTATATCAATATTATCTGTTCCATTCCCCGCACGTCCAACTATTTTCAACTTTTTAGCCTTATCCAACAACTCTCTATTAACTTTAATAACACTTCTAACAATCAAAGCATCATACTCATGAATTGTATTCAAAAGTTCTTCTCTCGAAATTCCAACTTTAATATCTACTTTAACATCTTTTTGACTAGTCAATCCAGCTATTGCATGGTCGTCAATATATTCTCCAACTAAAACTCTAAACATAAAAACACTCCCTTATTTCAATAGTTATATCATTTTTTTCCATTAACAATTTCCATCTTAACAAAAAAATATTTATTTATATTCTATTGTATCATTATTTTTCAATAATATACAAGAGTTATTGATTTTTCACAAAACAAAAAAATAAAAAAATGATTTATAAACAAGAAAATATCTTTCTTTTTTTAGTTATTCAAAAAAAATCAAAAAAATCTATAATTTATATACAATTATTATATAAATATATATATTATAAATTTTATTTTTTTGCTTTTAATTTATTATTCTTCTAGAATCATTATTTTTTTATTGACTTCTATACTATTATTAAAAAAATTTATTTTTTTATTTTTTTCTCCATTTTTTTCTCTTTTTTTCGCATATATTTTTCTTAATTAAGCAATTTTTTTCTAAGTTGTTTCACAGTATAGTTTGCTATAATAAGTTTACCAAAGTTCAAAGGTAGATTGGAGGTTACATGAAAAAAATATTGATAATGGCTGGTGCTCTAGTACTTTCAACAACAGCATTTGCTGATTTAAAAAGTACAATTACAAATCAATACAAAAATAATGAATTGACAATTAATATTGCTAGCGCATTAAACAAGAGAACATCAACTACAAGCGAGGTGGCTCCAACTGATAACGCAGCTGCTTCAGTAAGAGATAGAATTATTACATTCGCTCAAACGAAATTAGGTTCTCCATATGTTTGGGGTGCTACAGGGCCTAACAGTTTCGATTGTTCAGGTTTTGTTGGTTATGTTTTCAAAAATGCAGCAAATGTTAATTTACCTAGAGTATCTAGTTCACAAGCAACATTTAGACCAAGAATTTCATCAATGAATATGAAAAAAGGTGACTTACTATTTTTTGAAACAACTGGAAAAGGTCGTATTTCTCACGTAGGGATCTATATGGGTAATGGACAATTTATTCACGCTTCTTCAGGAAGTAAGAGAGTAACTGTTTCTAGTTTAGATAGTAATTTTTACAGCAAGACATTCAGATGGGCTATAAATCCATTTAGTTAATTTATATTATTTAGAAATCAAACAGTACATACAAAAAAATTAAATATAATAAAAAAATATAAGTAGCTTTTGGATAAGGAGCAAATTCAAGAAAATATTTATTTTCTGTTCGGGGATTTGCTCCTTTTTATTTTCTCTAAAAATCTAAAAAAAGACTACTTTTGTAAATTTAACATCTCACAAAAATAGTCTCTATTCTCAATAATAAAATTCCATTATCACTATTAATAATTCCTCAAAATTATCCAATTTCTACAAATTTTTCTTTTTCTTTTTATCAAACATTACAGATTCATTAATTCCAAATGATTTAGCATATTCCCCAGCTTCCTTTATTTTATATCCCACATGTTCTGGATAATGTGCGTCACTTGACAAAATAACTGGTATATCGTACTTTTTAACCATTTCCATAAAATCAGGATTTGGAGTTATCTCTTTTATTGGATATCTATGCTCTGTCCCTGTATTTATATCGACAACCATATTATTTGCCTTCAATACTTTTTGCTGTATTTTTCCAAAATTTCTTGAACATCAGCTTTTTCAGGAATATTTTTAAATAATCTCAAATTAAACGGATGTCCTAAAATATCGTATTTCCCTGTATTTGCAATCAATTCTATTTCTTTTGCATAGTCTTTCCAAATTTCCTTCAATGGTTTATCATCAAAATGATGCTTCAATTTACTAAAATCAAATCCCCAACCATTTATAAAATGTACAGAAGTAATCAAATAATCCCATTCATAATTTGAAAGCAACTCTGCCACTTTCTCTTGATTTCTAAAGTTACAAACTTCTAATCCCATTTTAACTGGATATCCTTTAGATTTTAACATATTTATAAAATCTCTATACTCATCTAACGTATGACAAAATTTAGTTTTTTTGTTCAAGCCATTGTTTTTTTGAAACTCGCCTATTTCCGAATTATCTAAAATTAATTCATCATAATACAAATCCTTAAATTCCTTAAATCCATGCGTATGCTCAGTTATCCCAATCTCCTTTAATCCCATTTTTTTAGCCTGTTCGAAAAACAATTTTACCCACTCTTCATCATATTGTCCAAACTCAAAATGCATATGATAATCCATCAACATACCGTTTCCTCCTAATAATTATTCTATTTTTTTAATAAAAAAATAAGGCTATCCCTTTAAAAAAATCACTTTTTTATTTTAAGATAGCCTTTTTTTCTTCTATTTTTTTCTTGAATTACTTTCCATTGATTATTTTTCTTTTTTTGAAATTAACAGTCGAAGTAGCCAAATTTATTTTTAGGTGTTGTTTTTTTAAATAGTTGTATTCTATTCTAATATATTCGTCTATATCTACATCTACTTCATCTTTATCTTTGTTAACTGTAGCATATTTACTTGTGTTGTCTGTTAAATATTTATTCAACGCATCTTCATCATATCCTTTTATTAAGAACACGATTTGTCCTGTATCTCCATTTTCTTTTACTTCATAAACGCTAACTTCAAATTGCTCAATTAACATATTATTAACTTCATTCCATTGTTTTGCTAACTTTGGATCTTCAATTTTTTTTATATATTCATCTACATCTTTATTAACTGTTTGCAACATTTCTCTCGAACCAAAATTCGCAACTTCAGCCATTGCTTTTGCATATTCCGCTCCAGCATCTTTCAATGAACTAAATTTCTTAACTTCTACTTGTTGTGCAACCTTTTCCTCTGGTGTCATTTTTTTTGTAGCACCTTCCGCTATAACTGATAATTGTCCCAATACTAATATTGCTAGTAATAATTTTTTCATCTTTCCTCCTTTATTTTTTCAAAAAACTTTTTACACTTTCTTTACCCCTAACTGACAAAACTAAGTCAAATATATTTCTTATTATACCATAAAATACGACAATTATTCAAATTTATTTTTTTGACTAAATTAAAAAAACGCCATTTTTCCTGTATTTAAAGATACAAAAAGCTATGGCGTTATTTAATAAAAAAATCTATTTATAATTTTTTTATTCATTTGGATTGTCTGTAAATTCAAATCCTTGTTTTTTTCTAAATGTTTTTTTAGTTTCTAAATGTGATTGTCCGTAAATTCTATTAATCATTTCTTTATATGTTGGTAATTGAGAAGTACCGTCTTCTTCTCTCCATTTAATTGTTTCTTTTTCATGAATTTCTACACCTTCTTCAACTTTTTCACCATCATATTTATCAAAGAATGCAAAAGATTTTCAAAAGGAACTCTTGGTTTCAATGTTTTATGAGGATTTTCTCCTGGAACTCCTAATGTTGTCCCTAAAATAGGAAATACTCCTTGTGGTAATTCAAATAAATCAATTAATGCTTGAGGATCTCTTCTTAATGCTCCAATAGTAGTTGCTCCATATCCTAATGACTCTGCAGCAGCTTGAATTGATGTCAACATTATCCCTGCATCAATTGCTCCAACCAATATTCCATCAGCAGTGTGTGCAGCAACATTCGGTCTATTAATAGATTTCGAAGCATATTGTCCTCTGTGATAATCAATTAAAATAGTTATAAATACATCTGAATTTGCAATATGTCCTTGCCCACCACATATTTCAGCAATTTTTTTTAATTTCTCTTTATCTCTAGTCACTATTAATGAAATTTGTTGTCCATTTACAGAACTTGGCGCTCTTTGAGCTGTTCTCAATATCAACTCTAAATCTTCATCTTTAACTTTTTCTCCAGTAAAATTTCTTACTGATCTTCTATTTTTGTAATTGTTCTATTACTTTATTCATATTTTTGACCTCCTACCTTTTTCTACTCTATAAATAATTTTATCATACAACATTTGTATTGTCAAATGTTATTTTTTAAAAAAAGACTATTTCTAAATTATATTAGAAATAGCCTTTCAAAGAAATTTTTCTCAATATTAAAATCCATCAATTTAAGAAAAAAATTCCTTATTATTTAATTCTTTTTTTCATTTGTAGTTAACAAAAAAATTAGTCTTCTATAAAAATCAATAACTTCAGTTGGTTCGATATTCCAAATTTCTCTAGCATATTCCATGATTGTTCTATCAGAACTGAATTTACCAGCATTTGCAATATTAATTAATGCTTTTCTAGCCCAATCTCTTTTATTTTTATAAGCATTGTCAATTCTTGTTTGAGCTTCTCTATATGAATCAAAATCTCTTAATAAGAAGTAAACATCTGGTCTAGATCCGTCAACTCCGTATAATAATGAAGTTTGTAATTCTCTAAAGATACCTTTATGGTCGTCATCAAATGTTCCATCACCTAATTGATCTACAACTTTTTTCAATCCTTCTACTTTGTTGTAGTCATCAAAAGGATTATATTGTCCATTTCTTTGGAATTCTTCAACTTCAGCTGCACTTAATCCGAAAATAAATTCGTTTTCTAATCCTGCTTCTTCAACGATTTCAACATTAGCTCCATCCATTGTTCCTAAAGTTAATGCTCCATTTAACATGAATTTCATATTACCTGTTCCTGAAGCTTCTTTACTTGCTGTTGAAATTTGTTCAGAGATATCAGCTGCTGGGAATATTTTTTCAGCAAGAGATACTCTATAGTTTTCTAAGAATACAACTTTAATTTTTCCATTAATATCAGCATCGTTATTAATTCTTTCAGCAAGAGTATTGATTAATTTAATAATACTTTTTAGCTCTTCTATAACCTGACGCTGCTTTTTGCTCCAAAAAAATAAATGTTCTTGGTTCAATATCTAATAATGGATTTTTCTTTCAATCTATTATACAAGTCCATAATATGTAAAAACATTTAATAATTGTCTTTTTATATTCGTGTAATCTTTTTACTTGAATATCAAAAAAATTGAATGAGGATTTACTTCAATTCCTGTAGTTTCTTTTAATGTAGTTTGCTAATCTTTCTTTATTGTGAAGTTTAATTTCATCAACTCTATTTAAAAACATTTTTCATCATCTAAATATTTTTTTCTAATTCTTTTTAATTTGTATAAATCAGTAGTCCATCCGTCACCGATTAATTCTGTAATTAAACTAGATAATTCTGGGTTTTGCTTTCAATAACCATCTTCTTTGAGTAATTCCATTTGTTTTGTTTAAGAATTTTTTTCTGGATATAAATCATACCAGTCTTTCAATTCAGAATTTTTTTCAAGATTTCAGTATGCAATGCAGCAACTCCATTTACTTTATGAGAACCTACAATTGCTAACCAAGCCATTCTTACTTGACTATTTCCAATGATTGACATATATTGAATTTTTTTCCAAAATCTCCAGGATATTTTTTTGATGTAATTCTTCAACAAATCTTCTGTTAATTTCTTCAATAATTTGATAAATTCTTGGTAATAATGGTTGGAATAAAGCGATATCCCATTTTTTTCCAATGCTTCTGATAAAATTGTATGGTTAGTATAAGCAAATACTTTTTTTACAAATACTCCAAGCTTCATCCCATAATAATTTTTTTCAGAATCCAAGAAAATTCTCATTAATTCAGGTATTGCAACTACTGGGTGAGTATCATTTAATTGAATTGCAACTTTTTTCAGCAAATTTAGAAATCATTTCCATAAGTTCCTTTATATCTTCTAACAATATCTTGTAATGATGCTGATGTAAAGAAGAATTGTTGTTTCAATCTCAATAATTTACCATCTTTTTCTGTATCATTTGGATATAATACTCTTGAAATATCTTGAGCTTCTACAGCTTTTGCTGATGCTTGTAAATAAGTTTGATCGTTGAATAATTTTAAGTCAAATCCTTCAGGAGATCTAGCTTCCCACAATCTCAATGTATTGATAGTATCATTTCCATATCCAACAACTGGAACATCATAAGCTACTGCTAACACATTTTCTGTATTTACTCTTTTGAAATATTCTTTTCCAACTTCATCTTTATGAACTTCGATTTGTCCACCAAATTTTACTTCGTATACTCTATCCATTCTTACGATAGACCAAGGGTCACCATATCTAGTCCAATCATCAGGATATTCTACTTGGTATCCGTTTTCGATTTTTTGTTCAAACATTCCGTATTTATATCTTAATCCATATCCATGTCCTGGTAATTTACAAGTAGCCATTGAATCTAAGAAACATGCTGCTAATCTTCCTAATCCACCATTTCCTAATCCTGTATCGAATTCTTGATCTTCAACTTTGTTAATGTCAACACCTAATTCTTCCAATGTTTCTTTTACTGCTTCATTTATTTTCAAGTTGATTAAGTTATTTCCTAAATATCTACCCATTAAAAACTCAGCTGAGAAATAGTACGCTTGTTTAACTTGTTTTACTGCATAAGTTTTTTTAGTGTTATACCATTTTTCTACTATGTAATCCATAGCTGCTCTCGAAACTGCATAATACAATTCGTAATCATGAGCTTCTTCTAAAGTTTTTCCAAAATCCCTTCTTAGCTCTTTAACAATACTTGCCTTTAAATCAGCTTTGTTAATATTTTTTTCATTTTTTCCTCCTATAAAATTTTTTTATAATTGAACTTTTTGTTACACTACATCAAGTTATTAATTAATATTATTTTTTTATATGAATCTAGTTTGTCTTTATTTGAATAAAAACCCACTGTGACTATTATACACATTTTTTTGAAAAAAATTTCTAGTTTTTTTCAAATTTCGAGATTTTTTTAAAATTATTTTTATATTTTTTTAAATAATTACAAGATTTATATAAATTATTAAAAAGTATAAACCTATTTCGAAATATTATTTTTTTACTATATTTTTATATATCTTTTTTTAGTATTATACATTTTATACCTATAAACTAAAAAAACTTGTTAAATAGATTTTTTTAGTTTAATTTCCAATCTATTCAAACAAGTTTCTTTATTTTTTTGTATTGAAATTACTCATAAAAATGATTTTTAATGTAATTAAATTTATATTAAATGTGACTTTTTAAACTACTTAAATTTTTTTATATTTAAAATTATTTTTTTCTTTTTTTATTTTTTTCTTTCCAATTCTTTTTCTTTCTCTTCTTGAAAGATGTTTTTACTGGTTCTTTTTCTTCAGTTCCATCTTCACCTGTGTAATCGTATGAAATATTCGAAAACTTCTTCATGTTCTAAATTACTTGTTTCTTCTTCAGGATTTTTTTGATTTTTTTAATTTCATAATGAATGAACTTGTTTCTCTTTTTATCGCATCAATCATTTCATTATAAATATCAAATCCAACAATTTTATAATCATGAATAGGATTTCTTTGACCATATGATCTCAATCTAATTCCTTCTCTCAATTCAGTTAAATCTTTAAGATGTTGTCTCCATTTTTGTATCTAATACTTCAAGCATAATATATCTTTCAATATTTCTGAAAGTTTCTTCTCCAACATAACTTTCTTTATTATCATATTCTCTAACTAAATCGTTGTAAACTGTTTCAATAATAGTTTCATTATCTTTATTCAATAAATCATCACTAATTTCATAATCAAAAATTTCATTTAACTTATCACCTAATAAGTTAGCATCTCTTTCACCTTCATTATTTCCTTTATAAGCATTGTTAACAGTATCTTCGATAGTTTCTCTCATCATATCTAAAATTAACTCTTTCAAGTTTTCATTTTTCAATATAGCATCCCTTTGAGCGTAAATAACTTCCCTTTGCATATTGTTAACATCATCATATTCAATCAAGCTCTTTCTTGATGAAAAGTTTCTACTTTCAATTCTTTTTTGTGCATTTTCTACACCTTTTGTTATTTGTCTATGTCTAATTTCTTCATCTTCATCAATTTTCAACATTTTCATCATGTTTTTCAATTTATCTCCACCGAATAATCTCATCAAATCATCATCAAGTGACAAATAAAATTCTGAAACTCCAGGATCTCCTTGTCTTCCCGCACGTCCTCTTAACTGATTATCAATACGACGAGATTCGTGTCTTTCTGTACCCAAAATAAATAATCCACCAGCTTCAATAACTTTTTTCTTGTTTTCTTCACATTCTCTAACATATGTATTGTAAACATCATCATAACCGTCAGCACCTTTAGGAACTATTTTCGTAGCAAACGCTTCAGCATCTCCTCCTAATTTAATATCCGTTCCCCTACCAGCCATATTTGTTGCAATAGTAACTGTTTTGTATCTTCCTGCTTGTGCAATAATTTCTGCTTCTCTTTCGTGATGTTTTGCATTCAAGATTTCATGAGGAATTCTAGCTTGTTTTAACAACGCTGAAACTTCTTCTGAATGTTGAATCGAAGCTGTACCAACTAGAACTGGCTGTCCTTTTGTATATAATTCTACAATTTTTTTAGTAATTGCTTTATATTTAGCTTTTTGATTCATGTAAATTACATCTGGCAAATCAACTCTTGCTACTGGTTTATTCGTAGGAACAACAATAACTTTTAAACTATAAATTTGTTTAAATTCTTCTTCCTCAGTTTTGGCTGTACCAGTCATTCCTGAAAGTTTATTATACATTCTAAAATAATTTTTGTAATGTAATAGTCGCTAATGTTTGGTTTTTCTCCAGCAACTTCTAAATGTTCTTTTGCCTCAATCGCTTGGTGTAATCCATCAGAATATCTTCTACCTTCCATCAATCTTCCAGTAAATTCATCTACGATAATAACTTCTCCATCAGCATTAATAATATAATCTCTATCAAGTTTAAACAACTCTTTCGCTTTCAATGCTTGTGTTAAAAAGTGAGTCAATTCAACATATTCAGGCGAATACAAGTTATCTATTTTTAATATTCTTTCTACGTTTTTTTAATACCTTTATCTGTAATTGTTACTGTATGAGATTTTTCATCTACTTCATAATCTTCCCAATCTTCATCAGGAATAACAGTATTCTTTTTATCTTTAATTTCCTCTGTTTTATAACTTCTTTTTAATTTTTTGGCAACATCTGCAAAAGTGTTATACCATTCCGTAGTTTCTTCGGCAGCACCAGAAATAATCAATGGCGTTCTAGCTTCATCAATTAAAATCGAATCAATTTCATCGACTATTACATAATTGTGTCCTCTTTGCACTTTTTCACTCAAATCTCCAACCATGTTATCTCTCAAATAATCAAATCCAAATTCATTATTTGTACCATAAGTAATATCTGCACTATATGCTGCTTTTCTTTGCTCATTAGTTATATTCCCAACAACTACATCAGAAGTCAATCCTAAAAAGCTATATAACTCAGCCATTATATCTCTATCCCGTTTTGCCAAATAATCATTAACTGTTACGACATGCACACCTTTTCCAGTCAATGCATTTAAGTAAATAGGAAGTGTCGCCATCAGCGTTTTCCCTTCCCCAGTTTTCATTTCTGCAATACTTCCATTATGCAAAATCATACCACCAATCATTTGCACATCATAGTGTCTCATTCCCATTAATCTTTTAGAAGCCTCTCTCACTGTCGCAAACGCTTCAACTAAAATATCGTCTAATGTCTCTGATTTTTCCAATCTTTCTTTAAATTCCACAGTTTTATGTTGTAGTTCTTCATCAGTTAATTTTTCAAATTCTGGTTCAATTGCATTTATTTTTTCCACAACTTTTCTCATTTTCTTTATTTCACGCTCATCAGCTGTTCCAAATACTTTTGTTACTATATTTTTTAACATTTAATCTACCCTCCATAATTTTTTTGTAATTTTTTTATGTATTTCGTTCAGTAAAAATTTTTTTATTCTCTTATTCTTAAATTATTTTTCCAATCCTTTTTTTATCTTAATATCCAATAAATTCACATTTTTTTGACGAATATTAAGAATATTTGAATAAAATTCTATATTCTGTTCATTAAAAAAAATACTGAAAAGGATTAAAAATTGTTTTCTTTTTCCTGTTCTTTTTTTCTTTTTTTCTTTTTTTAATTTTTTTAGTTCTTCTGCAAGTGTTTTTATTGCTCGAACTATCTCCCATTTTATTTATTTCATTAATTAGATGCTCGATATCTTGATGACTTAAATTATTTTCATTAACAAATGAATTTAATCTTTGGTTAAAACTCGATGTTCCAAGTAAACTTGAATAAGACATCATGAAAACAAAACACATCATAATCAATATAATTGTTTTTTTCTTTTTTTCATTTATTTCTTCATTTCTCCGTATAATAAATTTTTTTAATTTTTTTATCTAAACTAGTATTATTATTGTAAAAAGTTATGCTTTTTAAGTTATTTTTGTTATTTTTTTAACAAAATACCTATTTATACAACATTTACATTTTTTTACAATTATTTGTTAATTCATAAAATTTATTATATCATTTTTTTATACATTTTGTCTATTTTTAAAAAAAAAGTATTAATATCCCCCATTTTTTTATTGATTTTTCACAAAAAAATTTTTTTCAAAAAAATAAAAAAAGTTAAAAAAAGTTGACAAAACAATACATCTATGATATATTATTTAAGTAATGGCGACATGGTCGAGTGGCTTAGGCAGCGGTCTGCAAAACCGTTTACACCAGTTCGAATCTGGTTGTCGCCTCCATATTAATTTTTTAAGTAGTTACTTTTTTTGGAGTAGCTTTTTTTATTTATAAAAAAATAATTTCACAGAATCTTATTTTTTTATTTTACACTTCTTCAAATATTAATTAGAAAACTAAAAATTTATAGTTATAAAATTTTTAAATTTATGATATAATAAGTTTGGCAATAAAAAAATATTTTTGTCAAAAAAATATAAAATAATAATAAAACTAAAATAAGGGGATATTATATGAGAAATTTGAAAATTTATTCTATTATCAACTTTTATCGTTGGAACTTTATTTTCGTGTGGATCCTTGCCAAAAGGACTGTCGACTAAAACACCGATATATAATGCCGATAATGTTGATTTTTATTATGATTTGACTTATAAAAAAGATGGTGAAACTCATTATGAGAGGCAAATTTGGGATCAAGCGTATGATATTTTTAGATAATGCTCACGATTTTTTTCTGATGGATATTTTTTTGTATTTAATGATTTTTGTTGGAAAAGGTGTTAAAGAAAAAGTTACAGCCTTTACCACTTGCTGAAGAATTTGCAGAAAAAAAATTTTTAGAAAAAAAGAAAAAAAAGATCCTAATGTGAGAATTTACTTAATTTTAGATGAAAGTAATACATTTTATGGAGCTTATGACAATAAAACTCATAAGAAATTAGAAGAAGCCGGAGTAAAAATTGGGTATGTTGATTTGGCAAAATTAAGGGATCCTATGTTGGTTTATTCAGTACCTTGGAGACTTTTTATAAGACCTTTTGGAAATCCTAAAAATGTTGGTAAAACGAAAAATCCAATTTATGAAGAAACTGATCCTGTGACAATTCGTAGCATTTTACGTGCTTTGAATGCAAAAGCGGATCACCGAAAACTGATTATGAATGAAAAAACTGCAATGTTAACTTCTGCAAATCCACATGCTGAAGGTTCTAAACATTCAAATGTTGCGTTTAAATTTTCATCACCAATAATAAAAGATATTTATAATGCCGAAAAGCCTGTTGCTAAAATTACTAAAAAAGATGGTAATTTAAAACAATCTCTACCATATCAAAAATTTGATATCGAGCCTTCTAACAATGATAAAATAAAATTACAATATTTTACTGAAGGACAGACTGGTATTGACATCACAAAAGAGTTAAAAAATACTCAACCTGGCGACAGAGTGTTTATTGCTCAATTTTTTTCTTAGCTGACAGACAAGTAATCAATGATATAAGAAAAGCTGCAAGAAGAGGTGTTAAATTCGAAATTTTATTAAATAATTCAACAGCTGGATTGCCAAATAAAGCATCTGCCGGAGAACTTATGAAATATGCACGAAAACATGGTTATGATATTACAATTAAATTTTTATAATAAAGGTGAAGAGATGTATCATGTAAAAATGATGTCTATCTTTAAAAAAAGATTATATGATAACATACGGTGGATCAACTAATTTCACACGAAGAAACATGAGAAATTTCAATTTAGAAAACGAATTAAAAATAATTTCTACTTATGACCAAAAAGTCTCACAACAAATTTCTGACTATTACGATAGACTTTGGACGAATCGTGATGGAGATTTCACGCTTCCATATGATAGTGAAAAAAATGAAAAAGTCACAAATGATTTGTTGTTTAGATTTTTGGAAATGAATGGAATGGGTGCTTTTTAATCATTTATAAAAAACACCAGAAAGGATAATATTATGAAAATAAAAAGAAGAAAAAAAACATATTGAGGAAACTTTTGGTGAAGAAATAGCAAACTTTGCAAGTCACACTGCTGGTGCTGGATTATCAATTATTGCTCTTGTTATTTTAACAATTAGAGCTAGTTGGGCAAGAAATCCTGCTGCAATTTTTTCATTTATTGTGTTTAGTGTTGGTTTTAATTATTTTATATACAATGTCTTCAATTTATCATGGTTTAAAGCCTGGTACAGCTAAAAATGTATTTGAAATTTTAGATCACTCAGCTATTTATATTTTAATTGCTGCTTCATATACTCCGTTTTTTTGTTACTAGTTGTTTCAGAACCAATGAATGTTATTATTTGCTGGCTTCAATGGATTATTTGTGTGGCAGGTATTGTTTTTTTAAAGCATTTTTTTACAGGTAGATTCAAAAATATTTTTCAACTTTGCTTTATTTAATGATGGGTTGGATGATTGTATTTGCTTGGAATGATTTAGTTTCTAATATAAATACTGTTTCATTTGTATTTTTTTAGTTATGGGAGGAATTCTTTACTCACTTGGAACAATTTTTTTATACTTGGAAAATGTTTAAATTCAATCATATGATTTGGCATATTTTTTTGTAATATTGGGAAGTGCTGCACATGTTGTTTCAGTTTACTTTTTTTAGTGTAGTATGTAATATGTAATATAAAAAAATAAATTTACATAATTTTAAATAGTTTTTGAGTATAAATTTCAGCATTGAATGAAACATTCTTTTTAAATTTTCTTAAATTTAATTTCATATCAAAATAAAAAAATAGAGAATAAATAAACCGCTAATTTCTAAATTCTCTATTTTTTTATTTAATTTTTATCGAATACTAAAAATAATTCAGGAAATTTTACTTTCAAAATTTCATTCCATTCAACTACTCTATCCTTATTTTCTTCCAATAATTTCTCGATATCATCACCTTCAACAGTAACTTTTTCCATTACATCATTTCCAGTTAACGCTTTTACAACATCTAAATCAGCATCAGAAACCACTTCTCCAAAAATTGTATGATTTCCATTTAGCCATTCAGTTGGAACAGTTGTAATGAAAAATTGACTTCCATTAGTTCTTGGTCCAGCATTTGCCATTGCCAATTTACCTGGAATTGAAAAATCTAATCCATTATCTACTTCATCTTCAAATTTATATCCAGGTCCACCCATACCAGTTCCTGTTGGATCTCCACCTTGTGCCATAAAATCTTCAATTACTCTATGAAAAGTCAATCCATCATAGTATCCATGTTTCACTAAATTTACAAAACTCGCTACTGTAATTGGTGATTTTTCTGGAAATAAATTAATATTTATTTTACCTTTATTTGTTTTTAAAATTTACTTTCATCTTTCTCCTTTATCATTAATTTTTTTCTATTTTTCCAGAATCTTTTTTTATTAGTATCTACTTTTTTTGCATCGAAAATTGCTTTTTGGGTATGCTTTTTGAATTATCCCAGTACCAACCTCCGTTATACATGAAACTATTTTTCTTTCGAATTATAAGTCAAATTTTTTACCTTCTTGGAAATGAACAAATTTGTATTTTTTTAATATAATTTTTTTCACTTTTTTTCTGTATCTTGAACTAAAAATTCCAACTTTTTGGATTATTAAAAGTTTCTCCATCAAAAAAACACAACTTTCAAAAATTAATTTCCACTTTGTAATCTTTATCATTAATCTTTTTTTAAATTCCCCATATTCTCCAGGCACTGTACAATAAGAATCTTTTTTTCTATTTTTGCAGTTCCGTCCTTTCTTTCATTAGCAGCTCCATTTACAAAAAAACTGACATTCCAACTAAAAAAATAATGCTAATAAATTTTTTTCATTTTTTTGCCTCCTAATTTTTTTATTTGAAATAAATTTATAAACTTTCATAACATTTTTACTAATTTTTACTTCATTTAAGTAAATTAGCAACTTACTATTTTGATTCTTCTTCTTGTTCTTCTAGTATATTTTCTGAAAAATTCTCCTATTTGTCTATATTTTTTTCATATCTTCTTTCAAGCAATTCTTTTTAATGACCATTTATCAATCTTCTTAAATTCTTTTTAGAACTGCTTCCTTCAAGTTTTTTTAGCCACTTCTGGAAGATTTCTATGAGCTCCTCCCAAAGGTTCTTCAATTATTTCATCAATTACTCCTAAATTTTTCAAGCTAATTGCATCCATTTTTAAATTTTTAGCAGCTTCTGGTGCTTTAGAAGCATCATTATATAAAATTGAAGCACATCCTTCTGGAGAAATTACCGAGTAAACACTATTTTCAAGCATCAAAATTGAGTCTGTTACACCAATTCCTAATGCTCCTCCACTTCCTCCTTCTCCAATTACTACTGAAACTATTGGAACTTTTAATCCAAACATTTCAGATAAATTTTTAGCTATTGCTTCTCCTTGACCTTTTTCTTCTGCTTCAATTCCTGGATAAGCTCCAGCTGTATCAATTAAAGTTAAAATTGGTAACTTAAATCTTTCAGCCATACGCATCAATCTCAATGCTTTTCTATACCCTTCTGGACTCGCCATACCAAAATTTCTGTAAATATTTTCTTCTATATCTCTTCCCTTTTGATGTCCGATTATCATAATTTTATAATCATCGACCGTAGCCAATCCTCCAACAATCGCATGATCATCTTTAGACAATCTATCTCCATGCAATTCAACAAAATCTTGTGTTAATTCATTAATATAATCTAATGTATAAGGTCTTTTTGGATCTCTGGAAATTTGAATTCTAGACCATGAATCCATTTCATTTTCTTCAAAAACTCTTATACTTTTTCCTCTAATTCTTTCTCTAACGCTGAAATTTGAACTGAAAAAAATCCATATTTTTTTCTTTAGAAAAAAATTTTTCAATTCTTCAATATTATTTTTCTAATTCTTTTTATTTCATCTTTTTAAGCTCATTCTCTTCCCTCTTTCTTTAGCAAAACTTTATTAACTATACTAATTTTTTTCAATTATACGATAAATCGTTGTTTTCAAATCTTTTCTTTCAGATATAACATCTATCATACCGTGTTCTAATAAAAATTCTGCTCTTTGAAATCCTTTAGGCAATTTTTGATTAACTGTTTGTTCAATAACTCTTGGTCCTGCAAACGCTATTAACGCATTAGGCTCTGTAACGATTACATCTCCCAACATTGCAAAAGAAGCTGTTACTCCTCCTGTAGTTGGATCAACTGGAACTGAAATAAACGGTATACCTGCTTCATTTAATCTTTTTATCGCTCCAGAAGTTTTCGCCATTTGCATAAGTGATAAAATTCCCTCTTGCATTCTCGCTCCACCAGAACTAGAAACTACAATTACTGGTATTTTCTTTTCTAATCCTCTTTCTAAAGCTCTCGTAACTTTTTCTCCTACAACAGAACCCATGCTTCCACCCATAAAGCTAAAGTCCATTGCTGCTATACTTACTTCCATTCCATTCATTTTCCCAATTCCACTAATTACTCCATCAACCATTCTACTTTTTTCTCTTGCAATTTCGATTTTTTCATCATATCCAGGAAAATTTAAAATATTTTTTGAACTTAAAGTAATATCTTCTTCTAAAAATGTTCCTTCATCAATTAACAGCTCAATTCTTTCAAATGCTGTCAATCTAAAATAATTTCCACATTTTGGACATATGTTCAAATTATTTTTTTAAATCTTCATTATATATTATTTCATTACATCTATTACATTTTTTTCCACTTATTATCATCCACAACATCAACCGTTAATTTAGATTTTTGATGTTAATGTCACATATTTTTCGCTTTTTTTGAAAATAATCCCATCTTTTTTCACCTCTCTAAAATTTGTTTTTTTATAAATAACAAGTGTTATTTATAAATCTATAAAACTCATACAAAAAAATAAATTTATTATTTTTCTGGTTACATTATACCACACTTTAAAAGCAAAAATATCATTTTTTTATTGAAAAAAATATATTTATCAAAGGAAATTTGATAACAGTATAAATGAAATCGATCGCTATTATCTTTTTATTCCATATTTAGAATCTCCTACAATTGGATATCAATATTCGCTAATTGTGCTCTTATCTGATGTTTTTCTCCCTGTTACCAAATCAATATCCAACACTGAAATATTTTTTTATCTTTAGTCTTTATTTTTATTTTTTTAATTTTTAAAAACTCCTTTTCAGATATTTTTTTAAATTTGTAATGCTTTCTTTAGAATCTTTTTGAAATTTTTTTCTTTAGAAACTGTAACTCCATTTTTCTTGAGTCGTTAAATAATTTTTTTATTGTAAATTTTTTTCATTTTTTTACATTTCCATGGACTACTGCAATATATTTCTTTTCAACCTCATTTTTTTCCTAATTTTTTTCAGAAATATATCGTAAAAATTTCAAATTTTTACAGCCGATAACTAATCCTGAAGTTTCATAATCTAATCTATTCGCAAAAATTTATATTCTCATTGTCATAAATTTGCTTAAATACTTCAGAAATTCCATATTTATGACCTGTTCCCTTATGCATCGGCACTCTTTCCTTCTTATTCACAATAAAAAAATCTTCATTCTCAAAAAAATTATCATTTCTCTATATTTTTTTCTCATCAAAAGAAAATTTATTTTTTTAGGAGAATTTGTTTTTTTAATGGAGTTTTACCATTTCCTAAATATTTTTATTGTTATTTTGTCTTTTTAAAGAAAGTCTATAATTTTCTTTAACCTTTTTATCGTTGACTCTGACATCGCCTTTTCGTAATGCTTGAAATATCTTGCTTAGAGGTTCATCTGGATAATTTTTTTTTAGATATCTATCCATTCTCATATTCTCTGTTTCGCTATCAACTTTATATTCAAAAATTTCCATTTTATCCCTCTTCTGAATGAATTCTTATACTTTGAGCAAGTCCAATCATAATGAATGATGACAGGAATGAACTTCCCCCATAACTCATGAATAATAGTGGTTTCCCTGTAACTGGAACTAGACCTATTGTCATTCCTACATTTACAATAACGTGCATGAAGAAAATTCCACAAATTCCAGAAATAATCAGCTTTCCAAACTGATTAGATATAAATCGGGTTATCCGCATGAGGTTGAAAATTAGCAAGAAATAAAGTAATAATACCATTGTTGAACCTACAAATCCCATTTCTTCTGAAATTACTGAAAAAATGAAATCTGTTTGTGCTTCTGGTAAAAATTCCAATCTACTTTGGCTTCCTTGTAAAACTCCTTTCCCTGTGATTCCTCCAGCTCCTACTGAAATTTTTGATTGAGTTACGTGCCATCCACTTCCTCTTAAATCTTTTTCTGGGTTTATAAATGTTTCTACCCTCGTTCTTTGATAGTCACTCAAAACGAATCTATACACTGGATAGACTGAAAGAAGAATGACCGTTGCTATTATCCAAATTGGCTTCATATCTGCACCATACAAGAAAATCATAAATATAAATGATGTCACTGTAATTAATGTCGTTCCCAAATCTGGTTGCAGTAAAATTAACAAAATTAAAGGTCCAACAGGCCAAATTGCTCCAACAATATCTGCCAAATTGTTAATTCCTTTTTGATATCTATTTACAATCCACCAAGCAATTATAATAACAATCGCTATTTTTACAAATTCTGACGGTTGCAATTGAAACGGTCCTATTTTTAGCCATCTTTGAGCTCCCAATGTCTTTTTCCCAGCAAATCTTACTAACAATAGTATTACAACACACACACCGTACAATTTTTTTATATGCGGTTTAAAATCCAATTGTCTATAATCAAAAAAAGCGATAATAAAATTATTAAAAAAAGTTCCTACTGCTATCCATATTAAATTTTTGAATAACAAATTTTTGGATCTCTTGTCGCACTATATACAAAAAAATCGTACTTATTGTTACAAGAAGATACGTACATAACAGAACCATTTTATCCATACGATAGAAATTTTTCTTTTAAATTTTTCGATCAATCTACCACTATTAAACATTTTTTTCCTCCTTCTATATTTCCTAAAATTGTAATATTTTTTTCTCTGTATATCGTGTTTTTTTAAAAACTCATTTATATCTTCTATTTGGGTTTCTTTCACTTCTTTTTTTCAAATTCTCAATATCTAAAATCTCATTTTTTTCTAGTATAATAATTTCCTAAAATACTCATTCTAGATCGAGGATTTTCCATTGAAAACACAATTCTACTTAAATATTTGTTTTTTTAGCCTTTTTGCAATTCAACTTCTGTAATTCCATTTTTTTCTCAATTTTTTTCAAATTCATCTAATGTAAGTTTTATTGCCTTTTCATAGTTTTTCGATATTTGTTCCTATGTATGTTGAAACAATTCCACCTTCTTGATAATACTGATTATAAGTGTATACAGAATATGCCAATCCATTTTTTTCTCTAATTTCCTGAAAAAGTCTAGAACTCATGGATCCTCCTATTATACTTGATGAAATATCATTATAAATCTTCGTTTTTACTATTATATTTTTTTCCCCCTCAAAAAGAAATACAAATATTAACTTGATTTATCTCTTTTTACTTCTTTTTCTCACCAACGACAAACGAAAAAAATCAATTTTTTTCTCTTCTATTTACTTTTTTTATCTCCCAATTTATCAAAATATTCGTCTACTTTACTTATAATTTCATCTTCATTAAAATTCCCAGAAACAACTATCACGATATTATCTTTCGTATATCTTTCTTTATAATATTTTTTTATTTCTTCTGAAGTAAATCCTTTCACACTTTTTTTCTGTCCCAATAATCGGTTTACTATACTGACCCTTTATACAATCTCCATAATTCAATTCAAATACCAAATCATCAGGAGAATCTTTATACATCTTAATCTCTTCAACTATAACATCTTTTTCTTTTTCTAATTCTTCACTGTCAATCAAAGAATTTGTTACAATATCAAATAAAAATATCAACTGATTTTTCCCAAAAATTCTGTCAGTGCATTAATGTAAAAATACTGTTTCCTCTTTAGTTGTATGTGCATTTACAGCTTTGCTCCCAAATAATCTACTTCTTCTGATATTTGAAAAATAATTTCTTTTTTTCTGTTCCTTTAAAAAAATCATATGTTCCAAAACATGTGAAATTCCTTCTTCTGAGTCACTTTCATCTTTTTGAACCTGTTTTTCACAAACACTCCAACTGAACAAGTCGAAATATTTTCTAACTTATCGAAAATAATTTCAATTCCTGACGTTGTTTTTTTACTTTTTTTATCATATTAATCCCCTTTCATAAATTTTTACTTTTTTTATAAATAATTTTTCAATATTTATAAATCTTCGATTTTATCATTCTTACGAATTTTTTTATTTTTCCAATAATATTATTTATTTTTACTAAATATACTAATATTCAGAATCTTTAAATAATTTAACTCCTATTGCAAAAAAATGCAATTAATGGTAAGAAACACGCTAAATATATAGGTATTGCTCCTGAAGTTGCGACTGATTTTAAAATCGTACTAACTCCATAATATGAGTAACCAATAATTACTGATAAACCTATATTTACTGCAGCTCCTCCTCTTACATATCTACTTCCCAACGACAATCCAATCAAACACATTACAAACGAAGAAAGTGCAAACGATATTCTATAATAAAAATCTATTCTCAAATTTAAAGAATCTGCTCCAACCCTTGTAAAATAAACAATTTTTTCTCTTAATTCTGGCATTGTTAGATTTTTAGCCTCTACTGGACTCGCTAAAACATCATCCATTGATGCAACAAAATTAAAAGTTTTCGTATCTATTGGAACTGAAACATTTGTCTTTAAATTTCTTTCTTTTAGATCTTTAAATGTCCATCTTTTTGTTTTAAAATCTATCTTTCCTGAAGATGCTGTATAAAGTTTTTCAATCTTTTTAAAATCCTTCGAAACTTTTAGTATCTCAACATATTGTAATGTTCCTTCTTTCTTACTGGCATGTCCACTATAAAGTATTGTATCTTTATCAATTTTTACAAGTACAAAATCCTTTTCTGCTCTCACTGGATCTTTATTTTCAACTTTTCTTTCTTTTAAACTTTCCTTTTTTGCATTCCATTTCCCTAAAGTATCATAATTTATCCAAAGTACTAACATGCTTATTAAAAATGAAAAAATCATTGGAAACAGTGCTATTCTAGAAAAGCTAATTCCACTTGTCTTCATTGCAGCTATTTCCAGTTGCTTTGCCATTTTACTTATACATAAAAGACTTCCTAACAGTACACCTAGAGGTGCCGTATTAGTCATAATTTCTGGAATCCCATAACCTAAATATTTAAAAGCATCATGAAGTTTAAATTTTCCATCCATAATCCAACCTGTTAAATTCAAACTTTCTGCTAGTAAAAATATCGAGAAAAACATCATCATACCCAGAAAAAAACTTTTTATATAATTCACAATTATATATTTATCTAACTTATTCATCTAATTTCTCCTATATTTTTTGATTGAAAAATACACACATAATACAAATAAAATGAAATTTGGTATCCACATAGCAATATTAGCAGGAACATTTTTTTTCAGGACCATAATTTTCGCATAGTTTACTACCGCAATATATCCAAATATTACTATCAAACTTACACCAAAACTTATACCCTTTCCACTTCTTCTGTGACCTACCGACAGCAACACTCCCAACCAGCACAAAAATGTACTCGCTAAAGGCCCTATCAATCTTTGATAAATTTCAACCAAAGCTTTTAATGCCGCTTCTCTTTCTTCTGGTTTGTTTTTATTTTCTTTATAAAACTGCTTTAATTCCTTTAAGTTCATTTCTTTACGACTTTTTTTGTACTCTTTGTTTTTATCTTCCTTAAAAAAAGTAGAAAGTGGAACATCTTGATTTTTATATGATGCTTCTACTTGACTATTTCCATTTTTATCAAATGAATACCCTTTCACATTCTGCATTTTTATAATTCCTGGATCAAATGTCGCTTTTTCTGCTAAAAACACTATTGGATAAAGGATTATTCCCTTGTTTATTCAAAATCAAAAAAATTATTTGCAGTCGCTTTTTTTATTATCAACTTTATCAATATAAAATCCAAATCCTTTTTCCTCATTTGTCAAAAATATTTTTTCTTCTGTCAATGAGCTAGGTTTTGTCGCTAAAACTTGTTTCGTTTGTGCATTTATATTAGCCAAAGCTTTTGGATTTACATAAACTTCTAACCCTAATCCTATTAATGTCAAAACCACTCCAAAAACAAATGCTGGTTTTATTATTCTAAAAAGTCCTATTCCAGAACCTTCCATTGCAATAATCTCATTTGTTTCTGAAAGTCCACCGTAAACTAACATCACACCTAAAAATGCTCCCATCGGTATTGTCTGCACCAACACACCTGGCGTAGCATAAAAGAAATAATCAATTATCGAAATAAATGGTAAATCACTAGCAAATAATCGTTCCATTACTTCCATAACTACATTTAACATTAAAATAAATGTGAATATACTAATACCAAACAATGATGGCAAAATCAGTGAACTATAAATATATCTATCTATTATTTTTCATTATTCCCTAGTCCTTTACTTATTTTTTTCTTTTTAGGATTTTTTAGTTCGTCTAAAACTTCCTTTTCTATGCTCTTTTCTAGTTTTTTTCTTCTATAAATATCTAACCTTTTTTTGAATAAAAATCTGGAAAAAAACTTCAGAATAAACTAACATATATTTTGTATTAAGTTGCACAACTATACTTTTTTTCCCTAATTTCTTTAATTTTTTTATTACTTGAAGTAAATGATTCCAATAATACAACTACGTATATAATAAAAAAACTATAAATGTAACTTTTATTATCGAAAAAAATGATTCCCAAAAAAACTGTCCCATTTTTTTGAGTTTCATATTTTGAAAAAAATTTTTCTATGAAAAAAATAAAAAAAGTAGAAAACAGAATATACTGAATCACAATTATAATAATATAAATTTTTCAATTGTTCTTTTAAATTTTTTTATTATTGATTTTTATAATTTCATATATAAGTCTTGTAATATAAATTATTAGAATATATTTAAATAAATGAATAAATTCCAATACAAATCCTCTTTTTCCTACCTATTAACACATATATAATCAATAATATTATAATTATAATATCTAATATCATTTCTCTCTCCTACTTTTACATTATTTATATATTCTCGGAACCCTTTGACTTATTCCGCACAATATTTCATACGATATCGTATTACACAAATCGGCAACTTCCACAACACTAATATTTTCTCCAAAAAATTCTACTGTATCTCCTTTTTTCGCTTCACCAACTAATTCTTTTGGCAACGCTATTATAAGCTGATCCATACAAACTCTACCTACAATATTACATCTATAACCTTTATAATACACATATCCTTTATTTGATAAATCTCTTCTCACTCCATCGGCATACCCTATCGAAACAGTCGCATAAGTTTCTCCAGCTTTACCCAAATATGTATTTCCGTAACTTATATAACTATCTTTATACAATGTTTTTATATAACTTATTTTAGCAAATAACGACATTACAGGTTTGAATTTATATGGTTTTGTTTCTTCTTCTGTTACACCACCATATGCGATTATTCCTACTCTTACAAAATCATATCCATCATTTTTTTCAATTTTATAGTACCAAAACTGTTAAGTAAGTGTTTATACTTAACAGCTGGTATTTTAGAGGTTATTTTTATCACAAATTTCTTTAAAGTTATCTTCTTGAAATTTAGTGTATTTTTTTCATCTGTGTCAGATGAAGAAAAAAATGAGAAAAATATCCCAATTGGATTTACATATTTGCAATTTTTCTAATTTAGAAATTAATTTATCAATTTCCTCTTTTTGAAAAACCGACTCTTCCCATTCCTGTATCTACTGTTATAAATACATTTGTCTTAGTTTTTTTGAATTTTTCCAAATATTCAATTTCTTCAAAAATCAGTTACCATAAAATAAATGTTTTTTTCTGAAATTTTTATCCATATACGCATATTCTATAGGGTCCTAGAATAAGAATCTCAACATTTTCATCAACTTCCTTTATTTTCAATGCTTCTTCAGCTGTTGCAACCGCAAAAAATTTTATACCTTTTTTTATCAACGATTCACATATCTTTAACATCCCATGACCATAAGCATCTGCTTTAATTACAGCTATTATCTTTTCTTTCGGTGCAACCTTTTCAATCTCATCTATATTCGCATATAAATTATTTATGTTTATTTCTGCCCAACAACGCATTTTACTTCACCTTCTAAAATTTTATTAATAAATTAAACTAATACTTTATCGCTTTCATCATATCCATTAACTGATTTTACCAGTTTTTCTCTTGTTACTATCTTTATTTTTATCCTCTTTTTTAAATCTTCTTAACAAGTAAACTATTGGACTCGCAATAAAGATTGATGAGTATGTACCAAAAGTTATACCAATAAACAATGTCATACTAAATGTCTTTAATGTACTTCCACCAAAGATTAATAGTACTATTACTGAAAATAATGTTGTTAATGAAGTATATAACGATCTTGCGAATACTTGATTTATACTGTGATCAATAACTTCTGCAAAAGATTTTTTTGGTGTTTACTTTTTTTATTTTTCTTTATCATTTTCTCTTATTCTATCAAAAAAATAACGATTGTATCATTAATCGAATATCCTAAAATTGTTAAAATAGCCGCAATAAATGGTGTATCTGCTTCATATCTCAATAATGCTATTAAACCAATTGTTATAACAATATCATGCAATAACGCCAATATTCCTGCAATCGCATAAATCCACTCAAATCTAACTGTAATATAAATTACAATTAAAAATACTTCCAATTATCAAAGCACTTACTGCATTTGAAGTCAATTCCTTACCTATTGTCGCTCCAACTGTATCATATTTTACCAAATCATATTTTTCCTGTTTTTTTCCTTCAATGTATCTAATACTTTTTGTTTTTTTCTGTATTAGTTAATTGTTCAGTTTTTACAATTACTGTATTGTCTTCAGAAAATTGGATTCTTTGTCCTCTCAATTTAGGAACTTCTGAAACTAAATTTGTTAACGTCTTATCTACCAACGCTTTATCCATTGTTTTTTTCATATTTTTATTTGAAATAAATCTCCACCTTTAAAATCTACTCCCAAATTTAATTTTTATGGCAAATATACTAATTATTGAAATTATTGTCAAAATTAGTGAGAACCCTAAAAAAAATATTTTTTTGGTTTTTTTAATTATTTTTCAAGTTCAGCATTTTTTTACTCCTTTCCAAAATAATTTTTTTCTTTTTTTCTATTTTTAAAAGTCGATAAAACGAATTTTTAAAATAACTTTTTATAACGAAAAACTGCTGTAAATATTGTTACAAAAACCCCAAGTGATAATGTAACTGCAAATCCTTTTATTGGTCCTGTTCCTAAGAAAAATAATACTCCTGCAATTAATAATGTTGTTATATTCCCATCGATTATCGCTGGTAATGCATGTTTAAATCCTTTTTCAACAGAATCTTGTAAGGAATATCCTCTCGCCAATTCTTCTTTTACTCTCTCAAAAGTAATTACATTCGCATCAACTGCCATTCCTAATGTCAATATAAATCCTGCAATCCCTGGCAAAGTTAACACCGCACCTACAACGCTTAATAAAGTCATTACAAGTAATCCGTTTATCAATAAAGCTATATCTGCAACAATTCCTGGTATTTTATAAATTGCTATCATAAATACTGATATTACAACTACAGCTATAACTCCTGCAATTTTTGTTTGATCAATTGATTCACTTCCTAAAGTAGCTCCAACTGTTCTTGACTCCAAAATTTTAATATTTACTGGTAAAGCTCCTGATTTTAATAAGTTAGATAAATTTGTTGCTTCTTCGTAAGCATCTTTACTTCCACCTAAACTAATTTGTCCTTTCCCACCAGCGATTTCAGTTTGAATTGTTGGTGCTGATTGCTCTTTACCATCTAACATAATCGCCAATTGTTTACCAATATTTTCTCTAGTTATCTTAGCAAAAGCATCTGCTCCCTTTGTATTCAACTCAAAACTTACAACTGGTCTTCCTACTTGGTCCCTATCTACAACGGCATTTTTTATTGCTGAACCTTCTAATAATGTTGGTCCATAAGTACCATTTGCTTCTTTTATTTTAAATTCCAATTTAGCTGTTGTCCCGATTAAACTTTTCGCTTTTTCAGGATCTTTTACTCCAGCTAATTCTACTATCAATTTATCGTTTCCACTTAACTGAATTACCGGTTCAGATACTCCTAAACTGTTAATTCTTCTCTCGATAATATCTCTTACCTTTTCCATCGTATCATTTTCAATTTTACCTTGTGCTTGTAAAACTATCGAAGTTCCCCCTCTCAAGTCCAATCCTAATTTTATCTTGTTATAATAAAGTACTAATACCGATAAAATTACTAATCCAAAAAAAGCCAAATATAATGTCTTTTTCTTATTTTCCATTTTCTCCCTTTCCCAAATTTTTTTAATTTGTAATATCTATTAAATTTTTTTAAATAAAATTACTTTTGTCATATCCAAATAATTTTTGTAAAATTATCGTTGCAGCAACCATATCTACAACTTTCCTTCGCTCTTTCCCATTCTTTTTTTAGAATAATTTTTTTCAAATAATGTTCCGCTTCAGTTGTCGTGTAACGCTCATCTACAAAGAAAAATTTGAATATTTGGAATATTTTTTTCAATTCTTCCACAAATTCTTCCACTTTTTTTCAACTTGACGTTTTTTTGAACCATCAAGACTTTTTCGGCATTCCTACAACAATTTTTTTCGTACCTTCGTCATCTAAAAATCTCTTTTTATTCTTGTAATCGGATCTATTTTCGTCCTGTCAATCACTTCAAGAGCAGTCGCAAGAATTCCCCAAAGGATCGCATTTTGCAACTCCCAATTCTCACATCTCCGACATCAAGTCCAATAAATTTTTCTCATCTTTTTTTCTCATTTCTAAATTTTATTATTCAAATTATAAATTAATTTTTTTGACAAGGGGATAAACCCCTTGCTAATTGGCATTTATTCAATTATATAAATTATAATTTTTTTCATTTACAAACTCAAATGCTTTATCAACAGCTTCTTTTACAGCATTTCCATCTTTTTCCACCAGCTTGTGCAAAATCAGGTCTTCCTCCGCCGTTTCCACCAGCAACTTGAGCTGCAACTTTTTACGATTTCTCCAGCTTTTTACTTTTTGAAATCAAGTCTTTTGTAACTCCGACTACGAAAATCGCTTTTTCCACCATTATTTGTTCCCAAAAATAATAATTCCAGATTGAAGTTTTTTTCTTTTTCCTCTATCTACGATTTCTTTTTAATTCATTTACATCTTTATTTGCAAATGCAGCTTTTTAATACTTTTTACTCCATTTATTTCATCTACATTTTCAAGTAATTCATTGATTTCATATTTTACTAATTTAGTTTGTAATTGCTCATATTCTTTTACGATATTTTTTTAGCTTCTGCAATATATTTTTCTACAACATCAACTACATTTTTTTCCATCAGTTTTCAACATTCCAGCAACTTTACTTAATTTTTTTCTTCAAGATTATTAACATATTTCAAACTAGCATGTCCTGTTGTCGCTGTAATTCTACGAGTTCCTGATGCGATTCCACTTTCAGATTCGATATTGAATAATCCAATTTCTCCAGTAGATTTAACATGCGCACCTCCACAAAGTTCGATTGAATATCCGTCAATTTCAACAACACGAACTACATCTCCATATTTATCAGAGAAAAGTGCCATTGCTCCTCTTTTTTTCGCATCTTCAATATTTTCAAAATCAATTTTAACTTTCAAGTTAGATAAAATAATGTCATTTACAGCTTTTTCGATTTTTTCAATCATTTCTGGCTCAATTGCTTCATAATGTGAAAAGTCAAATCTCAATTTTTCATCGTCTACAAGCGAACCAGATTGCTCAACGTGAGTTCCCTAAATTTTTCTCTTAAAACTTTATGTAAAATATGTGTTGCAGTATGGTTTCTTTGAATATCTTTTCTACGATCCGCATCAATTTTCATTTTTACTTCTGCACCAACTGCTGGAGCAATTCCTTTTACAATCTCTACTTGATGAATAAACACATCATGTTTTTTCACAACATTTACAACTTTTCCTTCAAATTCTCCAGAAGTGATAATTCCAGTATCCGCAACTTGTCCTCCTGATTCCGCATAAAATGGCGTTCTATCAAAAATTACTTCATATCCTGAAATTCCTTCACTTTTTAGCAATATGCAAAAATCTTTCCTTCATCTTCAAATTTTTTTCATATCCTGTAAATTCAGTTTTTTTCCGTGTTCTTCAAAGAATTTATCAATAAAGTCATCTTTTATCATATCTGAAACTGTAACTCTGCTATTTTTTTGATCTTTTTTACTTGTTCTTCTAATTTTTTTGGTTAAATTCTTCTTCAGAAACTTCATATCCTTGATTTTTCCAAAATTAATTCTGTCAATTCAAATGGAAGTCCAAATGTGTCGTATAATTTAAACGAAGCATCTGCAGAAAGTTTTTTAGTTCCCTCTTTATCCATTTTTTCAATTTCTTCAGTTAGCATTTCGATTCCATTTTTCAATGTTAATGCAAATCTTTCTTGCTCAATTCTTAAAACTTTTTCAATATATTCTTGTTTTTTTCAACTAATTCTGGATAAGCCTCTTTCATATTTTCCACAACATAAGGCACTAATTTATACAAGAACAAATCATCTTTCGTAATTTCTAATTTTTGTTTCGCAACGACTCCCGCACCAAATGCTCTTCTTATAATCTTTCTTAAAATATATCCACGACCTTCATTTGATGGCAAAACTCCATCTGCTATCAAAAATACTGACGCTCTAATATGATCCGCAATAACTTTTACTGTAATTTCAAATTCTTCTTTCTTAATATCTAAAACTTTTTCAATACCTTTTATTATCGGCATAAATATATCAGTTTCAAAGTTATTATCTTTTTTCTGAACAACTGAAGCAATTCTTTCAAGTCCTGCTCCCGTATCAATATTTTTTTCTGGAAGTGGCACAAGTGAACCGTCTTCAAGTCTATTCCATTCAGTAAACACAAGATTCCAGATTTCTAAGAATCTATCTCCTTCATCTCCTGGCTTACAGTTAATTTCTTCATTATTTTTCCCCATATTTTGCGTATCGTAGTAAATTTCACTACAAGGTCCACAAGAACCTACAGGCCCAGCTGCCCACCAGTTATCTTCTTCTCCAAGTCTAACAATTCTATCTTCAGGCACTCCAATTTCCTTATTCCAAATTTCATAAGCCTCATCGTCTGTTTTATAAACAGAAACATAAAGTCTTTCTGGATCCAATTTCAAAATTTTTGTTATATATTCCCAAGACCATTCAATTGCTTCCTTTTTAAAGTAATCTCCAAACGAGAAATTTCCCAGCATTTCAAAAAATGTATGGTGTCTAGGCGTTCTTCCTACATTTTCCAAATCATTAGTTCTTATACATTTTTGATAAGTCGTAATTCTTGGAAACGGAGCTTCTTTCTCTCCCAAGAAAAAAACGGCTTAAACGGCACCATCCCAGCAACCGTCAACAACAAACTTTTTATCATCTGGTATTAACGAAGCACTTTCAAAATGTTTATGCTCCTTTGATTTAAAAAAATCTACAAAACTTTTTCTTATTTCATTTCCTGTCATTATTTATCCGAGATTGTAAAAACAACCTCTCTCCTTTCTTAATTTATCTTCTTATTTATTTTTTTAATATTTTTAAAAATCATTATTTTTTTAATTAATATCGCTTCTTTATTATTTATTAATTTCAAATCTAATTTATCCTTATACAATTCAACTATTTTTTTCAGAACTTTCTGCAAATGGTTCTTCACCAAAATGAGGAACTATATAAAAATCTATCAAATTCATTCCCGTGTAATCACTTAATTCCTTTGCCAATGTTTTTATCATCTGCAAGAGAAGCATATTCGATATTAGGACCTGTTATTACAGACCCTGCTGATTCTCCAATATAAAAGCAATCCATTTTCTATTCTTTTCTTCAAATAAGAAATTAAATTTTTTTCTTTTTTTAATTCTTGTAATAAATAGAATGTATTTCCACCAGAAATAAAGATTATCTCTGCCTTCGATAATTTCTCCTTCACAGTTTTTTTCTGAAAAAAACAGAAATATCAAAAATTGTCCACTTCATATCCAATATCCTCAAAAGCTTTCTCTGTAAGATGCATATAATTCTTATATTCTTCCACATTAGCTGCTGTCGGAATAAATAATATTTTTTTGCTTTTAGTATTTTTATCCAAAAATTCTTTTACAAATCCTATACTTTCGTATAAAGATGACGTCAAAATCATATTTTTCAAAAAAATCAACCTCCTAATCTAACTTGAAGTTATCTCCAAGGTAAACTCTTCTGGCAGTTTCATCATTCGCAATTTGCTCACCAGTTCCAGAGATTAAGATTGTCCCTTCAGCCATTATATACGCTCTTTCAGTAATTCTCAATGTTTCACGCACATTATGGTCTGTAATTAAAACTCCTAACCCTCTTTCTTTTAATTGGATAATTATATTTTGAATGTCTTCTACTGCAATAGGGTCAACTCCTGCAAAAGGCTCATCTAGCAAAATAAAATCTGGATTTGTAGAAATTGTTCGAGCAATTTCCACACGTCTTCGTTCCCCTCCTGAAAGTGCATAACCTAAACTTTGCAACATGTGAAAGTTTAAATTCTTCAATCAAACTTTGCATTGTAGCAATACGTTCTTTTTTAGGAACTCCACGCATTTCCAAAACTGAAACTATATTTTCTTCCACAGTTAAATTTCTAAAAACAGATGCCTCTTGTGGCAAATATCCAAGCCCTAGCCTAGCCCTTTTGTACATTGGAAAATCAGTTATATCTTCTCCATTGTACATTACACGCCCACTATTCGGCTTAACGATTCCTGTTATCATATAGAATGTTGTCGTCTTACCAGCTCCATTTGGTCCCAAAAGTCCGACGACTTCTCCCTTTTCCATACCTAAACTAACACTTTTTACAACTTCTCTATTTTTATAGATTTTCTTTAAACTGTCAGCCTCTATACTAATTTTTCTAGACATAACATCTCCTAATTTTTAATTTTTATGATACTATTATGGATAATCGTCTAAACAGTTAAAGTTAACTAATTAAACGATTATCGTTATTTTTACCTAAAATCTTTTTGAGTATTCTACTCCATTATATCTCAATGTAGCAGTTCCTCCCTTACCACTTTCACTTCCAGCACTCCATGATATTGGAATATCAATCGCTTTTTTATGAACATTTATTCTTACTGAACTTGGCAATTTCCCACCATTTTCTGGATAATAAATGTTACTTGCAGCTCTAGCAAGCATTTCTCTAGTACTTTCTGTTGGAACTTTTACATCAAATGATTTATCCGAAGAATCTGTACCTGCTCTTGCAGTTGCAGTCATTTTTACATCCTTATCTTTACCACCGTAAAATTGTTTATTAACTTTTCCACTTGGGGATAAAATAGTTGAATTTGATGATTTCCATTTAACATTAACTGGTACTCCATTATCAGCTGTTTCTGTTCGTGGCAATACAATTTTACCTTTTTCATTAGCATTTTCTATCGTTAATTTCCCAATAACATTTTGTACAGCTTCCTTATTTTTTGGATCTGATTTACTTTGTTCAACAGTTCCGTTATTAACTTCATATTGCATTTTAATATTTCCAGAATTTTCCAATATTCTTCTATCCATATCGTATATTGCTCTATCTGAAGAAATTTGAGTTTTTTTCCTTGATACGTTTTTAACATGACCATTCAACCCAATTTTTCTTAGTTTTTCAAATATATTATTGCACTATCAGCACTTGTATTTATATTTTTAAATTGTGGTAAAGTGCTTATAATTTTAACGCTTTTCTCAGCATGACCTTCTCCCTTATTCATGTCAAACCAAACGAAGTTAGCAGTTAATTTCGTATGATTTTTCAAGTCAATCATAACTTTATCTCTAGCCAATATTGTATTTTTAGCAATGTCAATTTCATTATATTGAGAATCCATGATTACGTCTTTATAAGTCATGTGAACATTATTTTTTATTTCCCCTCTTGTGATACTCATATTTTTAGAATTTTGAGAAATAAAATATAATTTTGCAGTTTCTCCTGTAAAGTTAACTGCTTCTGCTTCCACAAGTGGCGTAGGATCTGTCATAAAAGTTCTTAGTATTTCCACGAATTTTACCTTTTACATGTCCATCAAATTTAAATTCCTTCTTCTCAAAACTTCCTTGACCTATGTCAGAAGTAACTCTATCTCCTTGCACACTCGTCAATACCATTTTATTAGCAAATATATCTTTAACGATCGTATTCATTCTACCATTATCTCCGCTAACAGTAAAGTTTTGTTTAGTAACCGAGAATTTATTATTAAATGTTGCATCACCTGTTTTAAACAAATATACTAATCCAGTCCCTTTCATATGGTAATCTTGATAATTCATCGTATAATCTTGATTCGTTGTCAAAACTTGATTTCCCATATCGTAAACTGCCGATTGGTAAGTTCCTGTCGTTTTTTGTGCAAAATGTTCAAAAGTACCATTTCCATCTCCAGTAACAATTTTCTTATTTTCATCATAAAAAACATGCTGACCAGTAACTCTCATCTCTCTACCAGTATACTGAACATTTCCTGAAGCATCAACCTGTTTTTTCTTTAAGAAATACGAACCTCTATCTGCAACAATGTGACTCTCTTTACCCATATAAATCACATGTCCAGCAGCGTCTATTCTTTCTTCCTTCATAAAATAATTAGCCGTATCAGCTGTAATTGTATTTTCTGGATCTTTATACTTAACATTTCCAACTGCATTACCTATTTTATTAATATCATCATATCTCATAGAATCTGCACTCAACGTTTTATTAGCCTTCAAATCACGATAAATAGCATGTCCTTGTGCATCAGTAATTTTATTAATATCATCGTGATGCATTCTATCAGATTGAAATTCTCTTTGATTACTAATTTCCTTATAGAATACATGTCCTTCTGCATCCAAAATTTTATGGACTTCATCATATCTCATTTTATCAGCTTTTACTTCTTTTGACTTTTGTGGATCAAGTTCTTTATAAACCACATGTCCTTCTGCATCTAAAACCTTATTCGTACTATTATAAATTGCCTTATCAGCTCTCATATCTTTCTTTTGCTTATGATCTTGATAAATAACATTTCCTGAACCTACAATAGTCTCAAATTTCGTTGTTGTCTCAATTTTATTAGCTTCCAACTGAGTCTTATCAACATTATTAAGAACTTTCGTTCTTGTATTTGAAATTATCAAATCTCCCTGTTTCTTGTAATCAACCTGCTCTGTATACAAATTCCACTTATTATCCTTTGATGTTCCAAAAACCTTTCCCTTCAAAGTAACATCAAGCGTCTCTGTATTCAATTCACCTTCTTTTGATTTTACAATCATATTTTTTTTCAACATATCAATTACAACATTTTTAAATTTTACAATTTTATCTTTATCCGTCCCACCAACTTGCTCATCAGCATAAACAATTACTTCATCTCTCAATTTATAGACAACTTTTTTCATTTTCATTTCTTTTTGTAATTGCTCAACTGGTGAACCAATTTTTTTATAAAATACAGCATATATAAAATATATCAGTATCAGCAGCAATCCTGCATACGTTATTTTTTTCCACATTATTTTTTCTCCTCTAATTTAGCCTTTAATTCAGATAAAAATTTTAATGCTTCCATAGGCGTAATATTATTTATATCCTTTTTCTTCAATTTCATCAATAATATCGCTCATCACTTCCATTTTCTCATCTGCTTCTTTTTTTCTTTTTCATCTTCGTCATCATCAAATCCTAGATTTTTCTCCAAAAAGCGACAATTGATGAACATTTACCGTTTTCTCAATAAGCTCTTTTTTCTGCTCCAATCTCTTCAAAATTTTCTTACTTTCCTTCAAAATCTCCTTCGGTAAACCCGCCAATTTAGCGACTTCAATACCATAAGATTTATCCGCTCCACCTTTTACAATATTTCTTAAAAATATCACTTTTCCATCTTTTTCATTGACTTCAATTCTATAATTAACAATATCATCAAATTTATTTTCTAAATCTGTCAATTCATGATAATGCGTCGCAAATATCGTTTTTGCTTTAATTTCATTATGAATATAAATTGAAATCGCCGTTGCAATCGAAACTCCATCAAACGTCGATGTCCCTCTCCCAACTTCATCCAAAATAATCAAACTTTTTTCAGTCGCATTATTTAAAATATTAGAAACCTCACTCATTTCAACCATAAATGTACTTTGTCCCGACAAGATATCATCTGAAGCACCTATTCTCGTCAAATATTTATCAACTATCGACAATTTAGCTTCTTTTGCTGGAACATACGAACCAACTTGTGCCATGATTGATATTAAAGCCACTTGCTTCATGTAGGTTGATTTTCCAGACATATTCGGACCTGTCAATACTACAAATCGCTCTTTCTCTTTTAATTTCGTACTATTCGCTATAAAGTCAGACCTTCCAATCAATTTTTCTACAACAGGATGTCTCCCTTCCACAATTTCCAAAATATCACTATTTTCCAACATTTCCGGTTTCACATAATCATTTTCAATAGCTATTGTCGCAAATGAGACAATTACATCTAAATACGCCAATTTTTCAGCTAAATTAGTCAAAATATTTCTTTCATCCTTAACTTGTGCACTAATTTCTTTAAATAAATAATATTCCAAATCAGAAATTTTTGCTTTAGAATTTATTATCGTATCCTCATATTTTTTCAATTCTGGAGTTATGAATCTTTCTGCATTTGCAAGAGTTTGTTTTCTCGTGTAAGTCTCTGGCACCAAATCTAAATTAGATTTTTGTAACTTCTATAAAATATCCAAAAACCTTGTTATACTTGATTTTCATATTTTTTTAATTCCCGTAGCTTCTTTTTCCCTTTGCTCAATTTCTAGCAAAAAATCTTTTCCAGAATTCATTATTTGATGAATTTCATCCAATTCCTGATTATATCCCCTTTTTATCATGCCACCTTCTCTTACTGTAAAAGGTGCATCCTCATCAATGCTCTCATCAATCAAGACATATACATCATACAATTTTTTTCACATTAATTTCTTCAAAAAAATTAGTTTCCTTCAAAAATATTCATAATTTCAATCGAAGATTTTCAACGTATTTTTTTCAATGCTTAGCAAATCTTTCCCATTTTCATTTCCAAAAAAATTATTTTTTTCCTAGCAATCTTTCTAAATCATATACATTATCTAATTTTTTTCTTTCAAATCTTCTCGAATCAAAATATTATCAATAAAATATTGAACATCTTGTTGTCTTTTTTTCTATTTCTTTCACATTTAGCAGCGGATTATTTATATATCTTTTCAAAAGCCGTGTCCCCATCGAAGTTTTACATCTGTCCAAAACCCACAAAAGCGACCCATAAACCGTTTTTTCTCTCTGATTTTTCGTCAATTCCAAATTTTTTCTCGTAATCGAATTTATTTCTGCATAATTAGAAGTATTCAAAAAAACTCAATTTTTTCAACAGTCAATTCATTTTCAAGCTGCATAGTTTGTGCATAATCCAACGCCATAGCTGCTGCTCCAATAACAGCCTTTTTGTCCTTTATTCCATAACTTTCCAAAGAAATTACACCAAAATAATCCATCAAGAACTTATTACCATCACGAGTTTTCCCGACTATACTTACACTAGCTTGATTTTTCTGAACATAATCGTCTATTTGCTCTCTCACATCTTCATAAAATAAATCTAATAGCAAAATTTCTTTAGGCTCTATTTTATTCAATTCATTAAACAATTTTGAATAATCTTTTTCCTTCTTAATTTCTGTTACCTTGAATTCTCCAGTTGTAATATCAATGTACGCAATCCCTATTTTCCCATCAGCTTCTCTTATGCTAAGCAAATAGTTATTACTTTTAGAATCCAACGAATCCACATCAATAACCGTTCCAGGTGTAACAACCTTCACAACTTCCCTTTTCACAATGCCTTTAGCCGATTTTGGATCCTCTACTTGCTCACAAATAGCTACTTTATAACCCTTTGAAACTAATTTTGTTATGTATGAACTTGCTGAGTGATACGGAACCCCCGCCAAAGGAACATTTGCATCCTTTTCCTTATTTCTAGATGTCAAAGTAAGTCCCAACTCTTTTGAAGCCTTCACTGCATCTTCAAAAAACATCTCATAGAAATCACCTAATCTAAAAAATAATATCGAATCTTCATAATCTTTTTTTATCTCATTATACTGCTTCATCAATGGTGTACTTGCCATTTTTTTACCTCTGTTTCATTATTAATATTTTACAGATTAGTATAGCATAATTTAACGGTTTTTTCAATTTTATAAAGCGTTTCACTAACAAATATTACAGAAAAAGACTACCTAAGTAGCCTCTTCCCCTAAATTTATTCATTTTTATATCGCTGTTACATTAAATGAAATTGATTCTAACACTCTTAATAACGCACTTGTTGTGTCTAACGATGTTAAACAAGCAATTCCTTGCTCACTTGCAGCTCTTCTAATTTTAAATCCATCATTTGTCGCACTTTTTTTCTTAGCCGCTGTATTTATAACCATATCTACATAACCTTTGTAAATAACATCTAACACGCTATATCCATAATGAGTTTCATCAATTTTACCAACAACTTCAACTCTACTCAAACCATGTTCTTTGAAAAATTCCGCTGTTCCTTCTGTCGCAAGAATGCTGTATCCCAACTCATAGAATCTTTTAGCCAATTTAAACGCCTCTTCTTTAGCCGCTCCACTTATTGTAAACAACACACTTCCTTGATCCTTAACTTTAATTCCAGCCGAAATTAATCCTTTATACAATGATTTTTCTAAAGTACTGTCACTTCCCATTACTTCCCCAGTCGATTTCATTTCAGGTCCTAATGTCGTATCTACATCTTTCAATTTTTGGAAACTGAACACTGGAACTTTTGTATGAATTGTATCTCCAGAAGGAATTAATCCTGTTTTATATCCTTTACTTGCCAATGTTTCTCCCAAAATTCCTTTCATAGCCAAGTTTGCCATTGGAACTTTTGTGATTTTACTTAAGAACGGAACCGTTCTCGAACTTCTTGGGTTAACTTCAAGTACAAATACTTCTCCTTTACTAATTACATATTGAATATTCAACAATCCAATAATATTCAATCCTTTAGCCAGTCTAACTGTATACTCAACTAATGTGTCAATTTGTTCTTGCGTCAAACTTTGTGGAGGATAAACTGCAATTGAATCTCCAGAGTGAACCCCAGCTCTTTCAATATGCTCCATAATACCAGGAATTACAACTGTTTCTCCATCGCAAATCGCATCTACCTCTATTTCTTTACCAACCAAATATCTATCTGTCAACACTGGATGATCAGGCGATACTTTTACCGCATTTTCCATATAATGTCTTAATTCTTCTTCTCTATACACGATTTCCATCGCACGACCACCTAAAACATAAGAAGGTCTAACCAATACTGGATATCCAATTTCAGCAGCATTTTTTACAGCTGTTTCTGTATCAAACGCAGTTTTTCCTAATGGTTGAGGAATGTTCAATTTATGAAGCAACTCTTCAAATTTATCTCTATTTTCAGCATTATCAATTTCTTCTAACGCCGTTCCAAGTATTTTAACACCATGTTTAGCTAATTTTTCTGCCAAGTTAATCGCTGTTTGTCCACCAAATTGAACTACAACTCCTTCTGGTTTTTCCAATTCAATTATCGCCATAACATCTTCTTCAGTCAATGGTTCAAAATAAAGTTTGTCAGAAATTGAGAAATCTGTCGATACAGTTTCTGGATTATTATTTATAATAATTGCCTCATATCCAAATTCTTTAATCGCTTTTACCGCATGAACTGTTGCATAGTCAAATTCCACTCCTTGCCCAATTCTAATCGGTCCTGAACCTAATACAACGATTTTTTTCTTATCAGTTCTAACTGACTCATTTTCTTGCTCATAAGAAGAGTAAAAATAAGGTGTTTCAGATTTAAATTCTGCCGCACAAGTATCAACCATTTTAAATACTGGTTTAATATTGTTTTCATGTCTTAACTTATAAATTTCTTCTTCAGTCGTATTCCATCTATGAGCAATTACTTTATCAGAGAATCCATATTTTTTAGCATAAAGCAACACATCTACATTTCCAACATTGTTTTTCAATTCTTTTTCAATATCTATAATATTTTGCATTTTATCCAAGAAGAACATATCGATTTTCGTAACTTCATGAATGTTCCCAGGCGTTACTCCTCTTCTCAAAGCCTCACCAATAAAGAACAATCTTTCATCTCCAGCCTTCTTAATTCTTCTCATAATATAATCCAATTTAAATTCTTCACCATTTGGTAATCCTAAATGATGAACACCATATTCCAATGAACGAATAGCCTTCAATAAACTTTCTTCATACGTTCTACCCATTGCCATTACTTCTCCAGTTGCTTTCATCTGAGTTCCCAAATGTCTATCTGCTTTTTCAAATTTGTCAAATGGGAATCTAGGAATTTTACTTACAACATAATCTAATGAAGGTTCAAAACACGCATAAGAATTTTTCGTTACAGGATTTATAATTTCATCCAATGTTAATCCCACTGCAATTTTAGCTGCAATTTTAGCTATTGGATATCCTGTCGCCTTTGAAGCTAGTGCCGAAGAACGAGAAACTCTTGGATTTACTTCGATAATATAATATTTAAATGAATTCGGATCCAAAGCCAATTGAACATTACATCCTCCTTCAATTTTCAATGCTCTAATTATTCTCAATGAAACATCTCTCAACAAATGATACTCTCTATCAGTCAATGTTTGCGAAGGTGCAACTACAATAGAATCTCCTGTATGAATCCCAACTGGATCAATATTTTCCATATTACACACTACAATCGCAGTATCATTACTATCACGCATTACTTCATACTCAATTTCTTTATACCCAGCAATCGATTTTTCCAATAAACATTGAGTTACTGGCGAATAGTGAAGTCCGTTAGTTACAATTTCATCTAATTCTTTTGGATTATGACAAATTCCTCCTCCAGTTCCTCCCATCGTAAACGCAGGTCTTACAATTACTGGATAACCTATTTTTGCTACAAAATCTTTTGCTTCTTGTAAATTATGGATTATTTCTGATTCAGGAACTGGTTCTCCCAATTTATTCATTAAATCTCTAAACAATTCTCTATCTTCTGCTTGTTTTATAGAATCTAGTTTTGTCCCTAATAACTCAACTCCACATTCTTTTAAAACACCTGATTCATGCAACTCAACCGCTAAATTCAATCCTACTTGACCTCCCAATGTTGGAAGCAAAGCATCTGGTCTTTCTTTTCTAATTATTTTTGAAACAAATTCCAAAGTCAACGGTTCAATGTACACTTTATCTGCTATTTCTTTATCTGTCATTATCGTTGCAGGATTTGAATTTACTAAAATTACTTTGTATCCTTCTTCTCTAAGTGATAGACACGCTTGCGTTCCAGCATAATCAAATTCTGCCGCTTGTCCTATAATTATTGGTCCTGATCCTATCACTAAAATAGTTTCTATATCTTTTCGTTTTGGCATTTTTATCTCTCCTTAATTTATTTTTCTAAATTTATTCCTTTTCTGTTTATGATTTCGCATATTTTAATTAATAAATGCTTTTTTTCGTACTATTTTTTTTCATATTTTCTATAAATTCATCAAATAAATAATTTGGATCATGTGGTCCTGGTGAAGCTTCTGGGTGATATTGCACTGAAAATACTGGATATTTCTTATGTCTTACCCCTTCACAAGTTTTATCATTTACCGCAATGTGCGTCAATTCCAATTCTGTATCCTTCAAAGAATCTATATCAACTGCATAACCATGATTTTGTGCAGTAATATCCACTTTCCCTGTCAATAAGTTCAATACTGGTTGATTCGCTCCACGATGTCCAAATGGCAATTTATATGTCTTAGCACCACACGCCAATGAAATCAATTGGTGTCCCATACAAATTCCAAAAATTGGTACTTTTCCAATAAGTTCTCTTATTATTGCAATAGTTTCTGGCACATCTATTGGATCTCCAGGTCCATTACTAAGCATTATTCCATCTGGTTTTTGTCTCAATATCTCTTTTGCTGGAGTATCATGTGGCATTACAACAACATCACAATCTCTCGAATTTAATTCTCTTAAAATTCCTGATTTCATTCCTAAATCTAATAATACAACTCTCATTCCTCTACCTGAAGAAAGAAAAGCTTTTTTTGTTGAAACCTGCTCGATTTGATTAGTCGGTAAAGAATTGTTTTTTAAATAGTCAACAACTTCTTGAGGATCTTTATCTGCGCTAACGATAATCCCCTTAATTGTTCCATGCTCTCTAATTTTTTTTGTCAAACTACGTGTATCAACACCTGAAATCCCAGGTATATTTAAGTCTTTCAAAATCTCATCTAATGTAAATTCATTTCTGAAATTAGAAGGTTTTTTACATATTTCACGAGTTATAATACCTTTTATGCTAGGATTAATAGTTTCATAATCATCTCTATTTATCCCATAATTCCCTATTAATGGATATGTAAATGTAATAATCTGTCCATTATATGAAGGATCTGAAATTGTTTCTTGATAACCAGTCATCGCAGTATTAAAAACTACTTCACCAGCCATTTCTACATCTGCTCCAAACCCGTATCCTTTGTATACACTACCATCTTCTAAAACTAGCTGTTTATCCAATGAGTACATAATAATTTACCTCCTCTATTTTTTTGTAATGCTTTTTTTATCTAAAAATTTAAAAATTTTTATCTCATTTTTTTATATTCAATTTTACCAAAAAAATATTGTTATTTCCGAAAAAAATTGCAAAAATTTTTTTACTAAAAAAATATTTCTATTCTTTAGTAATTTTTTTCTTTTTTTATCATTCTCTTAAACCTTCTAATTATACCCTTTTTTTAAAAAAAATTTTTTTCAAGTCCAAATCTCAAAAAAATACATTAATTTTTTTATTAAATATAAATTTTACAAAAAAACTGTTTCATAAAAAAATCACATCATTCGTTCCAAAAATCAATTTTTCATCAATCTGAAAATTCTTTTTTTAATAAATGATATCAAATTCATAAAACAGTTATCTTAATACCAGAATTTTTCTAATATTCAATTCATAATCTATATTAATATTTTATAATAAGAAAATCCTTTTTTATTATGCTTCTGTAACAATATTTATCAATTCTTCAATAGTTTTTTCTCCAACAGACGCTTTTTCTCCATTGATGTAAACTACTGGTACACCTTGTATATTTTTTTCAGAAACTTCTTGCGTATAAACTCCTCCATCAATCAATGAAGTTGTAATATTGCTATTTCCCATAGAAATAACATTCAATGCTTGAATTACTTCTGGACATTTTGTACATGAAAGCGAAACATAAGTTTCAATATTCAATGGTTTATTTATTGCTTGAACTCTAGCTAATTGATCACCTTCTAATTTTTTACCCATTCCAGCTAATCCTAAAATCGCCAAAATAAAGCTATTAAACTCATGTCCTCCAGGAATTCCATTAAAGTTAATCCCTGATTTTTCTCCATCTTTCAATAAAGTAAATGAAATTGGTCTTGTAATATTATACGATTTTTCTAATTCAACATCTTCTCCAAAAAGTTTTTTTAGTGTAATTTACTTTCGATGAAATTCCATCCACTTCTTGTAAAAAAAACTATCTAATTCTTTTTGATTTATCGCTTTCATCCAAAAAGCTACCATTTCAATATTCCCATTTATATTATTAAAATACCCTTTTAACTGTTCTACGATATTTGAATCTAATAATGCCATCTCAATCATCCTTTCTACAATTCTTTCTAAATTTATTATATCATATTTTCTTTTAGCTTCCTATTTATCTTTTTCGTTTTGATAAATTCACTTGTAATAGCTATATTTTTTTACATCTTACTATTTTCAAAAATTTTTGAATTAAACAAGCCTGTTCTATAAATTCAAAACAGGCCCTCTTTTTTATACATAACTTTAATTTTTTAATTTATTAATTTATTATATTTTACCTACTAAATCTAATCCTGGTTTTAATGTAGCTTCTCCTTCTTTCCATTTAGCTGGACAAACTAATCCTGGATTATCGTGTACGAATTTAGCAGCTTTTGCTCTTCTTACTAATTCTGAAGCATCTCTTCCGATTCCACCATCGTTTACTTCATATGCAACGATTTTCCCTTCAGGATTTACAATAAATGTTCCTCTGAAAGCCATTCCTGATTCTTCTTCTAATACATCAAAAATTCTTGCTACTTCTTTTTTAGGATCTCCAATCATTCCATAAGTTACTTTGCTAATTGCTTCTGAATGATCGTGCCATGCTTTATGAGTAAAGTGAGTATCAGTACTTACTGAATAAACATCAAATCCTAAATCTTTCAATTCTTGGTAGTGATCTTCTAAATCTTCTAATTCTGTAGGACAAACAAATGTGAAATCTGCTGGATAAAACATAAATACATTCCATTTTCCTAACATATCTTTATCAAAAGATACTTCTTTAAACTCTTCATTTTGGTACATTTGTACTGTAAAGTTTTCTACTCTTTTTTTCCAATTAATGACATAATTGAATACCTCCTATTTATTTTTCTATCATTCTATATATTTAAACTATTTTTCTAATTTGAAATAATTACAATTATCTCTCCATTGCATTATATAAAAATTTTTAAAACTTTTGTCAAATACTTTTTTTCTGTTTAAATTTAAAAAAATTTCTTCCCAAAAATTTTTGCTTTCTCATTTTTAATTCATCTCAAATTCAATATACACCGTTTTTTTGAAATATCTAATTTTCTTGGATTAACTACAATTCTTTTTTTCCGAAACTTTATCCAACAATTCTTTTTCAGATTTTTTTCTAATACTTTTGAATCAGTCAAAAACATTTCCATAATAGCTGTAATTATAATCTGAATATGGTCTAATTATACCTTGAGATTTATCAGTTATTGTTACAGGATTTTTTTAAGTTTAAATCTGTTTTTCCTAAAATAACTTGTGCTTTTTCAAGGCTTCTTTATAAGCATTTTCATACAATTCATCTTCTAATTTTTTTGTTTATTGTCAATATCGTATTCAATGTATCCATTTGTTCCGATTCCCAATATTTGCGCTACACTTATAATATTTCCTATATTTTTCATGTCTCTAGTTTCTACTTCGATTGTATGAGTTACCGTATTAATCTCTTTTTTTACACTTTCTCGTTTTTCCAAACTAACTTCATCATTAGTAAACCCTACTATCTTAATTTTTATCTCTTAACCCTTTTTGAACCTAATTTTTTTGTTGCAATCCATTAAATTTATCTAAAGCCTTTTGATACGCTGCTTTTAGCCGATTTATCTCTCATTTCTATTTCAAAAATATTCACACCTTGTGCATTTCTTTTCACTTCATAAATTTTTTCATTTGCTAAAACTGACAAGAAATCTTTTAATGAACTCAACGAAATATTATCTGCCTCAACTGATAAAACTGTTTTAAATTCTTTTTTTCTCCTTTATTTATAACCTCTGTATCCCAATCATACGATTTATCTGTAGAATATGATGTTGAATTTATTTTTATCATATCTAGCTCCTGATTTACTCAATAAACTCTTAAATTTCTCCAATTTTTTTGTGCATTCTCTTTACTCGCTTTATCCAAATTTTTTTATCTTCCGTTTGAATCGTCAACTGGACTTTTTGCTGAATTTGGCATAATTTCTTTTTTTAGCAATTCCTCTAACTTGAATTCTTTTTCCTGAAACAATGTCTGAAAAAAACTTAAAAAAACAAGTCATCATACACATCAATAATATTATTCTTTTTCATTTTTTTATTTTGAAGTAATCCATAACTTTTTAACTTATGAAATTCTTCTCTCCTTTCATTTATTTTTCCCATCTTGATTTAATAACTATAAAGTTCCAATTTCCATATATTTCTCTATATTTTATAACCTTTAAATAACAATCCTATTTTTCAAAATACAACTTCAACAAATACTTTTTTTATAACTTTTTAAGAACTTTAATTTAAAAAAAATCTATTTTCCAATCATTTCATACATCACTGATATATTTTTGCGTTAATTTTAAAGGTTTTGGAGTATAATCCACTTTTGCTTCCATTTTTGGACTTGAAACAACCGCTATTTCAAAATTCGTTTCTTTTGCAATACTTTTTGATGCAGACGCTGCTGCAACTGTCCAATTTTCATCCATTCTATCAATCATTTTTTGCTGAAAATCCACATCTTCACTCACAACAATTACATCTCCAACCTTTAAATTACTAGATTTTAAAATACTTGCAGCTTTCTGTTTTGCTTGATTATACGCTTCATTATACATTTCTGATTCAATTTCCGCTCTATTTGACAAATCAAATTTAATCGAACCTACAATATTCAAATTATTTTTATCAGCCAAAGCAATTATCGTATTCAAATCCTTCAAATTTTTAGTAACAACATTCAATTTATGCGTAACTTCATATTCTTCTTCCTTTTTCAAGTCACCACCGTAATTCTCCCGAATTTCATATCCTCCAAAAGAAACACTTGCTCCAGTCGAACCCATTTTTTGCAATTTATTATTCACAAAATTTATTTTCGCAAAAAGTTTATTCAATGTTCCACTCAAAGTTTTATCATTTTCCCTCAATTTCACTTCATAGACATCTCCATTTGATTTTCCTATATTCACAGCTTGATTATCGCTACTATCATCTTCGTCATCAACAAACTCATCATCAATATCCTCATCATCGTTGTAATTCTCTATCTTTTTCGTAATACTTTTAAGTTTCTCCCCTTCGTTTATCTCAATTAATTCTCCAATTTTATCATAAGCCACATTTTTAACTAATATTTTCATTTCAGCAGTATATGAAGTTGGATTTGACTTTGCTAAATTGTTACTTCCATTCCCATTCACTTTAATTTTTCTATCAGAAATCGACTCAGTCTCAATGCTATCTATTCCTATGTTTTCTGCCTTCAATGTCGATTTAAATCCTTGCAATCTCTGATTAATTTTTTCTGTCGCCTTAGTCAAACTTTTATCTCTCCCAGTAATCTCAAAATGCAAAGTCGCCATATTTGGCAAAATTTCCTTTTCAACATTACCAGTAACACTAATTTTCTTAACCGGCTCTCCCATTACAAACGAATTTAATGCCAAAAAAGCGCTAAATATCACTAATAATCTTTTCATTTTCCCTCCTTGTAATTTTTCACTACTATTTTTGAAGTATTTCATACATTACTGATACATCTTGTGTTAATTTTAAAGGTTTTGGAGTGTAATCTACTGTTCCTCTTCTTTTTCTAGCACTATCAAAATCAGCTGAATATGAATATTCTTCTTTTGTTCCTGCAACTAAACCAAGAGCATTGCCACTTTCTACAGTCCAGTCCTTATCAATCCTGTCAATCATCTTCTGTTGAAAATCCACATCCTCGCTCACAACAATCGGTTCTCCTAATCTCATTGAACTCGACTTTAAAATACTTGTAGCCTTTTGTTTTGCCTGGTCATACGCTTCTTTGTACATTTTAGATTCAATCTCACCCTTATTCGACAAATCAAATTTAATCGAACCATCAATATTCAATCCATTATCATCAGCCAATGCAATTATTGTATTCAATTTTTTCAAATCCTTCACTTTCAAAGTCAAATTATGAGTCACAGAAAACATATCAACCCATTTTTCTTCATAAGCACCAAAATTTTCATTTATTTTGTAACTTCCAAAAACTATATTATTCCCTGTATTTATCGACTGTAACTTATCTTTTGTCACATTCATTTTCTCAAATAATTTATTCAACGCACCATCAATAGTTTTATCTTTTTCCTTCAAATTTATAACAAAAAGATTCTCTTTAAAATCCTTCTTAATACCATTCAAATCTCCACTTGAATTAACGTCCATCAAATTTGCTAACCTATTAAAATCAATATCTCTCACAAAAATTGACATTTCAGCAGTATAAGAAGTTGGTGTTTTTTCTACTTTCTTATTTTGAATAAAATTCTTTCTATCCCCCTCAATCTCATCCTCCCTCTCTTTTATTTTCTCATCATAAAAAAAGAAACCGTCTTTATATCATCCGCTTGAATTTTCTGCTTTCTCAATGCATTCTTAAATCTCTCAAGTTTCTGATTCACATCATTTGTCGCCAAATTCAAATCCCTATTCTTCGATTCTATCTTAAAATTCAAAACTGCTGTATCTGGCATTATTTCTCGTTCTGAATTACCTGTGACACTTATTTTTCTAATCACATTTTCACTCGCAGAAAATGTATTTAAACTAGAAAGTATGCACAGTGCTATTAGTACTTTTTTTCATTTTTACCTCCTATTTTTTTGTTTTTTTATTATTAGTTTTTGATTTTTTACATTGTCCGTATTCAAAAGGAATTTTTTTCAAACTAGGAAATTTTTGTTATATATTTTTAAAAATTTCTTTATCTAAAAACTATCTTTCCTTTTTTTATCTTTAAAAAGAACTTCTTAATATAAAACTTTTTCTGCTTTCACATAATTTTTTTCTGATTTAAGTTTAATATATCTATCGTTTTTTTACTGCCATTTCATACTTTATTCCAGTTTCATATTTAGGAATTATCTCACCTGTGCTAATACTATATTCAAAATACCCTTCAGGATCAATTTCAATTGGATTTATAAAATTATCATCCCACTTATTTTTCCTTACTTGAACCACAAGTTTGATTCTCCAGACAACCTGTCAAAAAAATTTTTTTATATTCATGAAACAATTTAGGAAATTTATCTTTTTGGTTTCACATGTTCAATCTGACTTTTTTTCAACACTAATCTCCCTCTCACAATAAGGACAAAAAAATAGATTCCATCAATTTCTGTTCATTTTCAAGCATATATTCCTTTAACTCATGCTTTATTTTTATAATCAAAATCCTTCCAATTTTTTCAATTTACTTTTTCCTCTTAAATTCTTCAAAAAAATCAGGTTCACTAATTTTTGTTTACTTTCAGCATTTTTTTCTCCCCTTTTTTTATTTGCAAATCCATATCCACCAAAAAAATAAATCTCTATCATCTTCTCCTAAAAATATCCTTTATTCTAGTATATTTTTTTCCTTAAATTCAGAATTTTTCATAGTTATCATTTTTTTAACCATTTCTTTTTACCAAATTAAGCAAATTATTCACGCTAGGATTTCTATCTGTTTCTAACCCCATTATATCTTCAAGTATTCTTCCTGTAGTCTGTCCATATGAATTTCCAAACTCATCTCCCATTTTAACTTTTTACAATTCCATTTTCATTTTTTTCCAATAAAATTATATTCTCTTTTTCCACACTTCCTAAAATATGTGGCGAATGAGTTGCCAAAATAATCTGATTATTTCTACCAATTTTTCTATAAACATCAACAATTTTTTGCTGCCATTTCGGATGTAACGACAATTCAGGCTCATCAATCATAATTATAGAATTTTTAGGCTCCAGCATTTTTATCGCCAAAGTCCGTAAAAATAACTGCTTTTCCCCAGAAGAAAGTTCATTTATTCCAAATTTTTTCCCGCTAGAATCAGTAAAAATCGGCATACTATTCTCATCTTTCGATATTTCTGAAAGTTTCACATCCAACTCCAAAATTTCAAAAATTCCATTAATTTCCGCAAAAACTTTTTTTCTGACCTGTCCCATTGTCAAATTTTCCTCTTCATTCGCAACTTTTGAAATTCGAGTCGCAATATACGAAGGAATATCTTTAATTTCATATGAATCCACAATATTAATAAAATTATATTCTTTCTTCAAATTAGTTTGCGCTTTCTTAATTTCCTCAAAAATTAATCTCTGTTGGAACATAAATTAATTTTTGGAAATATTTTTAAGTTTTCAAAACTTTTTACTTATTATTTTTAGAATTTTTTTATTTTTCAAATTTATTATTTTTTTACAATCATCATTATAAAATTTTTATATTTCTCAAACAATCTGTAAATTCAATATCTTTTTGCATTTCTTTTTCAGTTTCTGTCAATTTTTTTCGCTATTCATAAGGCTTTCCAAAACTTCTCTTTCATTCTCTTCATAAAAATAATTCTACATTAACAACTTTGCTTCTAAACATTTCAAACCAATAACGAATACTTTCCAAAACTCTAGTTTTTTTCCACTCCCATTAATCCCAGCCAGAACTATCAAATCCAAAACTTTTTCCTTCTGACTCAAAAATTTATATCTAAATTTTTTTAAGTCCTTTGTATTTTTTTATGTGAAGAGTTTTTTTATTTTTCATTTTGGGTCACTCCTTTCTTTTTATCTATTTAGATTATTTTTTTCTAATATGTATGTTCCGTTTTTCAAAATCAATATTTCCATTCTCTAAATTTTTTTGTTCAAAAAAATTTTTGAAATATATAGTTGTAAATTATAAGCAAACTCCATTTCATATCCTCTACTTATATTTGATGAACGATAAATTATATTATAATATTCTAACGGTGTCTTTAATCCATTTGAATATTCTATATATCCCATTGTTCTAAATTTTTTTATTTTTTTGAATCATAAAATGTATATATCAAAAATGCCATTTCTTCTGGGGTTATTTTTATTCATCATGTAGTTAATAGCTCTTTTTTTCTGAATTATTTATTTTTATATTTTTATTCCCCTATTAATCCATGATATAAATCTTACAAAAAAATATGAAGAAGTTAATAAAAAAATCCTATACTTATATACATCTGATATTTTTGTTTTTTAATTCATCCAATTTCAAAAACTTCATATATTCAATTGGCATAAAAATCATCAAACAACAAATTAAAAAAATATAATTGCTATTAATTCATTTAACTTAAATTTTTTTCTATAATAAATTTTTAATATTGGCATTTTTTATCCTCCTAACAATTTAACTTTTTTTCAAATTTTTTTATTTAATTCATTTCTATTATCTCAATTTCCTTCTCATTCAACCCATACAACTCATAAACCATCCTATCAATTTCTTTATCTGTTTTTTTGTAATTTCATTGTTTAATGTTTCTGCTTTTTGATTTTTTTCTGCAATGAAATAATTCTCCCAATCAGCTTTTTTTGAGAAAGGTTTAATTTCACTTTTTACTTTTTGATAACTGTTTTATAAACTCATCAAAAATTCAATAAATACCAATTTTGTAATTTAGTAGAAATTTTTTTCTAAACCAAATTCTCTCATCAGCATTCGTTGGAATTTTTTGTGAAATTTCTTGCAATTCTTTATTTAAATCTAGCATTTCGTTAGCTTTTTTTAATAAATAGTTGTTGTTCTTTCAGAGAAATTTCCTTAAAAGGAAACTTTCTTAGATCATTTAAAAATTATTTTTAGGAAATAATTTTTCTTACAGATTTTGCTGTATTTTTTTCATAAAATAATATGATATTAACGTACTATTTAGAACAACTAAAATATATTTCAAATCTATTTTTTTACTTTCTTTTTCTATAATCCCTATATTACTCCTATTGTATAAGTAAAAATTCTTCTGTATATGTAGAAATTATATTTTTTTAGGAAAAAGCTCCTGTTATTTCTCTAATTATTATTTTTTTCCATTAAATAATTCCACACTTCTTGGAGCAGCGAGGTTATCTCCATATTTTTAGATATTTTCCACTCCAATTTATGCTATATCTTACAACATTATTTCCTTCCAAATATTTATAAGTTTCTTCATCAAATTTATATGTATAGTCATAAGGTCTATTTTTTTACATCTTCTTCAGTTTGTTTAGGTATTCCTTTTTCCTTTTTCATATGCTTGTAATCCTGCTTTTTATTTCAACTATTTCATCTAATGCTATTGAATTTTTTTAAATATTTTTTTATTAATTTCTTCAGAACATTCATCACTAAAAACTTTAAATAATTTTTTTCCTCTTCATTTATAAAACTAATTGAATTTTTTTACTATGTGAATATATAAATTCTTTTTCCTTTATTTAATAATACTTTTGTTACAAATTCTCCTTTTTTTCTTTATATCCAAAATAAATTACTGTTTCTACATTAACATTTTTCAAATGAATGTCCTGATAAATTAACAATTTCTAATAATTTAATCTTTTCTAAAATATATTCTCTGATACCTTTTTCCAGAATACATCATAAGCCAAGAATTAGGAACAATCATACTAGTGTAACCTTTATTCTTTAAAAGTTTAAATGATTTTTTTCCATAAATAATATATAAGTATTTATCTGGTAGTTTGAACTCACATAATTTTTTTAATATAATAATTTTTTTCAATTTCACTAAAATTATCTCTAGCAAATACATACGGCGGATTCCCCACAACAATATCAAATCCACCATTTTTCAAACACTTGCGGAAACTCCTTCTCCCAATCAAATGCTAATTCTCCAGCAATTTCAGCATCATCAATCAATGAATTTCCACATTTTATATTATTTTCAAGTGAAGCTAATGTTTTATTCTTATCAGCAGTTTTTTTAGCCACAATGATAATTTCGTAATTTCCACACTTTCCTTATTCAAATCCACTCCAAAAAAATATTATTTTTGTAAAATTTCTCTTGTCGTATCTGAAAATAAATCTTTTTGTTCCAGTCAAGTCAAAAAAATTTTATCGTTTAAATAATTATTATAATTTAATAAATATTCAAAAAGCCGTGATTAAAAAAATGCTCCACTTCCACAAGCAGGATCTACGATTTTTTTATATTTTTTTACAGCTTCTCTGTATTTTGTCCAAAAAAATCTATATGTTTTCTCAAATTTTTTTACTATAAATTCTTTTTATCACTTTTTTTACTAGCATATTTTTATTTCAAAATCTTTTTTTCAGAAAGTTCTGGTAATTCATTTTCTCCAAGTTCTTTTCGTTTATCATCAAGCCAATTTTTTTATAGAATTTTTCCACAATATATTTTTGTTATATATTTTGGCGTGTAAAAAAATTCCATCTTTTTTTCTTTTTGCTCTTTTTGCTGTCAAATTCTTCTCCTGATACAAATTTTTTTCAATTCTTCTATATCACTCACAGATTGTTCAAAAAAATATGTCCCAATATATTTTCATTTAGTTCAGAATCAAAATCATAATCAGAAATTTTTTTCGCATTTCTTCAAAAAAACTTCATTATCTACATAAAGTCCATCTAAAACATCATCACTTTTTAAACAATCCTCCATTAAAATGAGCAATATTTTTTTCTCGCATTCCCTAAATTTATCCAACTACAAAGGATTTTTAAAAACTTCAAAAACTTCTCCAAAAATTTTTTTCCCTTTTTTTCTAAAGTTTTTGTAAAAAAAATTTCATTCGGAAGCAATCCCTTATCTTCACAAAAACGAATAAACAAAAAAACCTATCCAATAATTTTTTTGGACTTTTTCAATTATAATATTTTTCATTTACTGTAGGATTATTTTTTTCGCATATTTTTCAAATATATGTAATCTAATAGTTTTATATTTATTATAAAACTTTTTTTCAATTTCAGCCTGATTTTTTTCTGATATTCTTCAGAAAGTTCCATTGTTTTTGCCTTTTTTTATTTTTCAGTACTAACTAAAGAATCAAATGAAAGTACGTAAATAAATTTCTTAAATTCAGGTCATCCTTTAAATCTTCAAGAAAAAAATATCTGATACTCATTCATTTCAGTTTGTCTGTAAAGTCTTATTTCCTTGTAATTTGAAACTATTACCCATTTGCAACTACTCCCATATTTCGGTGCATATCCGAATGCCTGTTCTACAGGAGTCCTAGTATCTCCAACTCTTTTCTGTCTTACATCAAGTGATACTTTTGCTCCTTTCAGTTCAATTACAGCCCTTACATCTTTCTTTCCATCCACATCAAAAAATCCTAAAACTCCATCAGCCTTCTGACCATCCATTTTAGTTTTCGTTTCCCTCTCAAGATTCCACTCTTTTTGACCATCCGACTTATTCACAGCCCTTAAAACAGTTGTAAATATATCATATAAAAATTCCCCTTGAAATTCTTCTTCCTTAGAATTATCCAGAACTCCATTTTCAAGGTTATTTATCCATTTATCCAATGCTTTCCTTCTTTCAAATAAATTATGCTTACTCAAATCTACTTCTTCTTCAACTTTTTTTAGCCAATATTTTTTTGATTAAATAAATTATTCATTAAAACTTTTCACTCCCTCTTTCAAAAAAATTATTTTAACAAAAAAACTACTCTCAATTTTCATATTCTACCACACAAAAATGAAACATCCATTAGAACTCCACTTACTTTCTCAATCCTAGCTCCAATATCCCCTTTCGTCGCATAATCGAGCAATTAACATAAATTCATCGGCATTTTCACCTTCTCCCATCAATCCCCAATATCTGTCTATTGTAAAGTGCATATAAATATGCTCCAACATAAAATGGAATTATATTAATCAAATTTTTTTCCCAATCAGAGAAAATCCTAACATTAAAAATATTCCTAAAATAACTAATCCGTTTATTTTCATATCTAATTTGTATAAAAAGTACGATATTTATTAGTGTAATTATTGATGCATTTATCAAAGAGGTGTATGTTCCTGCTATTTTAAAATTATCAGTTAGTAAGACACCGTCAGACAATGTAATTATTTTCATGCCTACTAAAAAATCTAAAAATGATATCTTCATCATAGAATAAAATAGTGAACTACTCCCGCTTTTAGAAGCGGGAGCTTCTTGGGAAGTACCTGCTTTTGTTAGCCAAATATATTTACCAAGCTCTTTGGGTAGTTCCTACCCTGTCTTTTTTTATTTTCCTAATATTTCAACATCAATTTTCCAATGTTTTTTATATTCAGTGCTGCATTATAATCCCTATCAATTTCAATCCCACAACACTCACATTTATAACTTCTTTCTAATAATTTCAGTTCCTCTTTAATATTTCCACATTTACTACAAGTTTTCGATGACGGAAACCATTTATCTATCTTCAAAAATTGTTTCCCTAAAAACATCAGTTTGTACTCAAGCATTCTCAAAAACATTCCCCATCCATTGTCTCCTACACTTTTACCAAAATTTAATGCCTTACTCATCCCTTTCATATTCAAATTTTTCAACAACCACAGCATTATACTCTTTAGATAATTTTTTTCGATAATTTATGCAGAAAATCTTTTTCGACAATTTTTGATATACTCATGTAACTTTGATATTTTCATTTTTTTGCTTATACCAATTTTTAGAAAATTTCACTTTTCTTGACAATGATTTTTGTAATTCTTTCAATTTTTTCTCCAATATCCTAAAATATCTTGGATAATCAGCCCTTTGGTTTTCAGAACTGACAAATAATTCAGACATTGAAAAATCAAGTCCAATCACCTTATCATTACTTGACATTTTTTTGAATTTCTTTTTCAAATTCCGTCAAAACAGAAACATAGTAATTTCCATTACTGTTTGTCAATGTTACTGACTTTATCTTGTAATCCTTTGGTATTTCTCTATGATATTTCAATTTTTATTCTTTTTCAATTTGGGTAAAAACCAAATATTTATTTTTCCTCAATTCGTATCGAATTATTCACACAATTTGTAGTGTAACTTTTAACATTATTCTTTTTAGATTTGAACTTTGGAAATTTCGCTCTCTTCTGAAAAAAATTCGTAAACGATCGTTTTACATTCAATTGAGCATTTGAAAGTGCTAAACTGTCCACTTCTTTCAAAAAAATTGATTTTTCACTTTTCAAACTGGCAGGTGTAACTATTTTATTTTTTTCCCAGTTTCTTCATAAATTTTTATTAGCAATATACAAAATCGTATTATAGACAAAACGAACACATCCAAAAAGTCTTATTTATCAACAATTCTTGTTCCTTATTTGGATAAATTCTGTATTTGAATGCCAAATTATATTTCATAAAATTACACCTCCTTTTTGATTTTTGAATATTATTTTTAATTATTTCTTTAGAGATTTTTATCATTTTTTTCTTCACTAATTTAATATTCTTTATAAATTATACCATATTTATTTTTTTCACATGACATAACAAAACGAAAATCTCATAAAATTTTATATTTATTTTTATCATTATTTATGTTATCATATGTTATATATACTTTAAAAAAATAGTTGAGGTGCAAAATGGCAAAAAAATTTAATCTAAATTTTATACGAATTATTATTATTTTAGTCTGCCTAGGTATATTGGCGACTTATGGTAAGGATGTGTTTATTCGACATTTTTTTAATGAAAGGCTCACAGTTATTCCAGATGTTATGAACCTTAATGAAAAAGATGCTGTTAGATACTTGAAAAAAGCAGGACTTCATGTAAAAGTTATTCATTCAAAGACTGAAAAAGTACCACTTAATACAGTTTTTATTCAAGATCCTGCTCCCCAAAAAGAAGTAAAAGTTCATAGAACTGTTAGAATTTGGGTAAATAATGGACAAACTCAGAAAGTACCTAATATTGTTGGATTGGAACTATTAGAGGCTCGTTCTATGTTGCGTGAAAAGAATATTCAAATTGAAACAATTGATTACTACCCTTCTAATCAGAAGTATAATACGATTTTAGGGGTTTATCCTAAGCCGGGAACTGTTTTAGAAATGAATCAGAAAATTTCAATTTTAGTTTCGTCACAAAAAGTTTTAGATCCATCTGTAGTGCCTAATTTAATTGGATTAGACTTGAATGATGCAAAAGTATTATTGAATCAAATTGGATTACAAGTTGGTAATATTTCTAGAACACAAGATACGACATTGCCTGTAAATACAATTATTTCTACATCGCCTGAAGCAGGAACTCGTATTCAAAAAGGTCAAAAAATTAATATTGTTATAAATGCTGGGGTACAAAGAAGACGACAAACACCTTCTGTTGAAGACATTGTTAATAAAACTAAAAAAACAGGTTAATGAAAAAGAAATTGAAAAATGTTATAAACAATACTATTGATCAAATTGATCAAGTTAAGACTAACAAAGATTCAAATAGTAACAATAATGGTAATAATAACAATAATCAATCATCTGATACAAATGATACAAACAAAAAAATCAAGAACTGTCCCAGAAATTCATCCGTCAAATAAATCAGAAAATAATGGAAATGATGACGATGGAGGAGAATAAAAATTAAAAAAATAAATATTGAAGAAAGGAGATGTTATTTAAAAATATTTTTGATAACATCTCCAAAAATATAGAAATATTTTTGTATTTTGGAGATTTGAAATCATTATTTTAATTAACAAAATAAAGTTATAAAAAGGAAAAGTTATTAGAAAAAAATTAAAGGATTTTACTATGTTTTAGAAGAACATGCAAAACATTTAGAAGAGGAAAGTTTATACGAGTGTAAACTTCGTGGCTCATTAAAAGTGAAAAAAACAATAAATTAAATTGTATTATTGGAGATATTGTAGAATTTGATGAAAACGAAAAAAAGTGATTACTGCAATTTATGATAGAAAAAAATTTTTTTACATAGGCCATTACTTTCAAATATTGATTATATTGGTATTCTATTCGCAATAAAATCTCCAAATTTTTGATTTTACTAATTTTTCAAAAAAATGCTTTTTGAGGGCAAATGAGCAAGATATTTCCGTAATTTTGATAATTTCTAAAATTGATTTAGTTTCACAAGAGGAATTATCTGATTTTTCTAAAAAAATTAAATAATATTTTTCAAAGATAATCATTTTCCAATATTTCCAATTTCAATAAAAAGAAAATATTGGATTAAAAGATTTTGAAAAATTATATTCATGGAAAAATCTATCACAATCTCTGGGCCTAGTGGTTCTGGAAAATCTTCACTAATTAATAACTTGCTTGGAGAAGAAATTTTTAGAGACAAATGAAGTTAGCAATAAAACTTCTCGTGGACGTCACACAACTACTGAAAGTAGATTTTTTTCAAAATTGATGAAAAGTACGTTTATTATTGATACACCTGGATTTTTCAACAATAGAATTTCCAAAATTAAAAAAATAAAAAAAGATTTAGAAAAAAATATTTCCTGATTTTCTGAAATTCTCGCATGATTGTAAATTTAGAGATTGCATTCATGTAAATGAACCTAATTGTGCAATCAAAGAAAATGTAGAAAATGGAAACATTTCAAAAAGTTCGTTATGACTTTTTATTTATATTCATTAAATAATATTTTTTTAACAATTAAAAATTTTTTTCAAGTTATATGCTATAATTTATTATATTCAAATTCAATAAAGAGGTGATTAATATGTCAAAAAAATAACAGTTGCTCCATCACTACTTGCAGCAGATTTTAGTAAACTTAGAGAAGAAATCCAAGAAGTTGAAAGCTATGGCGCTGAATACTTACATTTAGATGTTATGGATGGAAATTTTGTTCCAAATATTAGTTTTGGAGCTCCTGTCATTTCATCAATAAGAAAACATAGTAATTTAGTGTTTGATGTTCACTTGATGGTTGAAAATCCTGACAGATTTATAAAAGATATGGTTGATGCAGGTGCAGATGTTATAACTGTTCACGCAGAAGCAACAAAACATTTAAACAGAACTATTCAATTAATTAAATCATATGGAAAAAAAGTTGGAGTAGCTCTAAATCCTTCTACACCACTTGACGTCATAAAATATGATTTGAAAAACATTGATATGGTTTTAATAATGACTGTTAATCCTGGATTTGGTGGACAAGCCTTTATTGAAGGAATGTTACAAAAAATAAAAGATTTACGTTCTATCGACTCAAATATCGACATCCAAGTAGACGGTGGAATAAATGACAAAACAAGTAAATTAGTTAAAGAAGCTGGAGCAAATATTTTTAGTTGCAGGGCTCTTACTTATTCAACGGAGATTATAAACAAAAAAATTGAATCGTTAAGATAATTAAATAAATAGGGAGATTTTTTAAGATGTATGAAAAAAATTGAATCGTTACTAGACGATTTTTTTATAAAACGTATTATAAAAATAGAAGAAATTAATTTAAATCAAGTTATAAAATGTCTTACAACTACTGAGTTACATGTGATTGAAGCTATTGGAGAAGACAGTTTGACTATGAATGAATTATCTGAAAAATTAGGCATTACAATGGGAACTGCATCTGTAGCTGTAAATAAATTAACAGATAAAAATTTCGTAGAAAGAAGACGTTCTGAAGATGATAGAAGAAAAGTTTTTTTGTTGAACTTTCAAAAAAAGGACTTATGGCTTTTTAAATATCATGGAAATTTTCACTCAACTATTCTTGAAAAAAATTACGAGCGAAATTCCTAAAGAAAAAAATTAGAAATTTTTACAGAAGTTTTCGAAGAAATACTTACTAATTTGAATAAGGTAAAAGCTGATATTCAGCCTGAATCTATCTTAAAATTTGAAATTGGTGATACTGTTCAAGTATCGTCTATCAAAGGAAGCACTGCTGTTCGTAAATATTTAAACGAAAAAGGTGTTTTGATAAAATCACTAATAAAAAAATTGTTGACATTAACAAACATATTGCTATTTTTATTAGTTGATGGTGATGAAAAAAATCTTGAGTGTTGAAGATACTGTAAATATTATGGTTAGGAAAAAAACACTATTTAAACTTTATTACTGTGAAAATAAATTTCAGAAAATATTTCTCAAATGGATAAATTTCTTTTTTTAAGTGATTTATCCATTTTGATTATTATTAATTATTACTAAAAAGAAAAGGATTTATAAAAATTATGTTATACTTAGATGGAATCGGTCTTTCATTTCTCGTAAAAAGAAGTAAAAGACAAAAATTCTTAATTACAAACTTACAAAAATTTTTCCAATATGATCGTTCATCACTTTCATTATTTTTTTGGAAAAAAAATAATTTATTATTTCAAGTAAAAGATAATTCGACTATTTTTTTATTTGAAGGATGAAAAAGATATGAACACTGATTTTTCAGTCAAATTTTTTTACTTTCATTAAAAAAAATATTTGCAGAATTCGATTTTAACTAATATTCGTCAAGAAGGATTTGACCGTATTATTTACTTTGATTTTGAGAAATTAAATTTATTTGGAGATGTCGAAAAATATACTTTAATTTTTGAGATTATGGGAAGAGCTAGTAATATTTTTCTAACTTCGCATGAAAAAAAATATTGTCTGCCTTACATTTTTTTCCACTTTAGACGAAGGAAATCGAATTATAATGACTGGTGCAAAAATATACTCTTCCTTTTGAGGGAAAAAAAAATCTCGCCACTTTATCTTGAGGAAGAAAACTTTCCTTTTGAGCAAACCGATTTCATAAATAAAGTTGAAGGGATTGGAAAGGCTTTTGCAACTGAATGTTCTAGCAATTTTAAAAAATTTAAAGAATATTTGTCAAGTTACAAACCGACTCTTTATGAAATCAGTCATCGAAACAAAACTGCAAAAGTCATTACATACAACCATTTTTCTGAATTTTTCAGAAAAGGAAATTTCTAAAAAGGAATTTGAAACATTAAATGAAGGATTAAATGAATATTTTAAATTGACTATTACATCAAGTTTAATCGACGATAAAAAGAAACATTTGCTAAAAATACGTTGATTCTCAAATTAAAAAAACATAAGAAAATTTTTGAATAATATTTCAACTGACTTGAAAAAAATCAAAATTTTTGAGAAAATATAAAAATATTGGAGATATTTTTAGCAGCAAATATGCATTTGTTAAAACAAGGAATGGACAAAGTTAACGTTTTTGATTTTTACAATAATCAAGAAATCACAATCCAGTTAGATTCACTGCTCTCTCCAAAAGATAACCTAAACAACTATTATAACCGTTATAACAAGGGAAAAAGGACTCTTGTAGCTCTTGAAGCTCGTTATCAGGATATTTTGAATGAGATTCGTTATTTCGAGGAAGTTAAGTTGTTTGTAGAGAAAGAAACTGATTTTGTCGGAATTGATGAAGTTGAAAATGAATTGAAAATTTCTAACCCAAGAAAAAATAAAATCAAATTGAATAAAATGAAAAAAAGAGATTTACTTTCTTTTGAGCATAATGGTTTTAAAATTTTTGTTGGTCGTAACCATAAAGAAAATGAAGAAATTTCATTTAGTAAAGGACATCCTACTGACATTTGGATGCACGTAAGGGACATTCCAGGAAGCCATGTTTTAATTATTCGTGATAATAATCCTATTGATGAGGACACATTGATGTATGCTGCTAGAATTGCTGGAGAATACTCTAAAGCGAATAAAGGCGATAAAATCACTGTCGATTATTGTGAAAGAAAATTTGTGAAAAAAATTAAAAAAATGCTAAACCAGGAAATGTAATTTATAATAACTTTAGCACCCTTAGTTTTTACACTTTAATTTTGTTAACATTTTTAAACTAAAAAAACTGGATTTAATAATGGTAAACGAAGAATTACTTTCTTTTTAAAAAAATCAAAAAAATTCTCACTAATATCTATTAAATTCTCAAGAAAAAAAGCTATTATTTATTGACAAATACCTAAAACTATTGTAAAAATTATTATGGATTAAATATTTTTAAGGAGGCTTTTATAATGGCAAGTAAAAACAGTTACTATGACTAACCCAACAGGATTACACACTAGACCAGGTGGGATCTTCGTTGCAAAAAGCAAAAAGAATTCGAAAGTTCAGTAGAAGTAGAAAATGATGGAAAAAAAGTTAATGGAAAATCATTATTAAAATTATTATCAATTGGAATCAAAAAAATGGTTCTGAAGTTACAATTTATGCTGAAGGTCCAGACGCTGATCAAGCAGTTGAAGTATTGGGTGAATTAATGGCAACTATTAGAGACGAACAATAATTCGCTTCTTAAAAATTTATAAAAAGCTTTTCAAAATTTATAATTTTGAGAAGTTTTTTTTTTATTTCATAAAAAGAGACACCTAGAAAAATATATTGTCTATATAAATTCTAAACCATCTCTTTCTAATAAATTCTATTCTAAAAAAACTTTAATCTTTTAATAAATCTAATTCTAATAATTATTTACCACTTCTTTTTTCAATAACCGCTTTTATCCAACCAGTAAACAACGGATGAGGTCTATTTGGTCTACTCTTAAACTCAGGGTGATATTGACACGCAACAAAATAAGGATGGTCTTTAATTTCTATTGTTTCAACATATTTCCCATTTGGAGAAACTCCTACAATATCCATTCCTGCTTTTTCAAATTCTTCTCTGTAACTATTGTTAAACTCATATCTGTGTCTATGTCTTTCAGAAATTTCAATTTTTCCATAAACCTTAGCTGCAACGCTTCCTTCTTTTAAAATACATGGATAAGAACCTAATCTCATAGTTCCTCCCATATCCTCAATTCCTTCTTGCTCTTCCATCAAGCTAATAATTGGATATTTAGTATCTTTATCAAATTCTGTTGATGTTGCTTCTGGGTAATTTAACACATTTCTAGCAAATTCCACGCAAGCCATTTGCATTCCTAAACATATTCCAAAGAAAGGAATTTTATTTTCTCTAGCATATCTAATTGCTTCTATTTTACCATCAATTCCTCTATCTCCAAAACCTCCTGGAACTAAAATCCCATCATAATTGGCAAGTTTTTCAACATCGAAATCTCCAGCTTTCAAATAGTCAATTTCCACTTTAGTATCCAAATTAAATCCTGCATGTTCTATTGATTCAGTAATACTAATGTAAGCATCTTTTAACTCAACATATTTTCCTACAACAGCCACTTTCACCAATTTTTTAGGATTTTTAAATTTATCAACCATTTTGCTCCAAGTTGCTAATGATGGTTTTTTATTATCTAATTTAAAATGTTTACAAATTACATCAGCTAATCCTAATCTTTCCATTGTTAATGGTATTTCGTAAAGATTTTCAGCATCAGTTGATTCTATAACAGCTTCTTCATCAATATCACAGAAAATTGAGATTTTTTTCTTAATACTTTGATCTACAGGATGTTCACTTCTAACAACGATAATATCAGGTGATATTCCTAATCCTTGCAATGTTTTAACACTATGTTGAGTAGGTTTTGTTTTCAATTCTCCCGCTGCTTTCAAGTAAGGTAACAATGTCACGTGAATATACGCTATATTTTCTCTTCCAACTTCTCTTTTCCATTGTCTAATAGCTTCAATAAACGGATCACTTTCGATATCCCCTATTGTTCCACCAATTTCAGTAATTACAAAATCAGCTCCTGCTTTTTCTCCAGCCAATTTAATATTACTTTTTATCTCATCAGTTACATGAGGAACTGTTTGAACTGTACCTCCTAAAAATTCTCCTTTTCTCTCTTTCGCAATAATTCTTGACATTATTCTTCCAGATGTTAAATTACTGTATTGAGTAAGATTTTCATTTATAAATCTCTCATAATGTCCTAAATCCAAATCAGTTTCTGCTCCATCCTCTGTAACAAAAACTTCTCCATGCTGATAAGGACTCATTGTACCAGGATCTACATTCAAATAAGGATCAAATTTTTGTATTGTCACCTTATACCCTCTCTCTTTCAATAATCTACCTAACGATGACGCAACGATTCCTTTCCCTAGAGAAGACACCACTCCTCCCGTAACAAAAATATACTTTGTAGTATCAACTTTACTCATTTTTTTCCTCCTAATTATTTACTTTAAACCTTGTATACTTATATATTATTTAATTTTTTACTTTTTTTCTAGCATAATTATAGAATTTTTTTATTATTTTTTTCATTTTAAAAATTACATAATTTATCATTAAACACGATTTTATTCCCAAAATGAAATTATATTTTTTTAAATCAAAATATCATTACTATATTTCTAATATAATAATACAATAAAAAAAGACGAAAAAAATTTTTCATCTCATTTTTTTACATTTTTTTACTTATAATCTAACTGAATATAGTTAGATTCATATGTACTTGTACAGATAATTTAATAAAATTATTAAATTAATTAAGTTTTTTTATTACTTGAGAAAAGAAATATAAAATATACTTCTTTCCCCAAGACAAATTTAATTATAAGATCTTACTGTAAAGGTACTATCTAGCTTTTCCAGCTTTGTATGCTCCGTTTGAACCGAATACATTTGTGATTTTATCTTTGTAGTAATCTCTGATGTAGTTTTTAGCAGGCCCTAAATATTTTCTTGGGTCAAATTCTGTAGGTTTTTTAGCGAATACTTCTCTAACTCCTGCAGTGAATGCTAATCTTCCATCAGTATCTACGTTAATTTTAGCTACTGCTGATTTAGAAGCTTTTCTTAATTCTTCATCAGGTATACCAATTGCATCAGCTAATTCTCCACCATATTCTTTAATCATTTTTACGAATTGTTGAGGTACTGCTGAAGAACCGTGTAATACGATTGGGAATCCAGGGATTCTTTTTTCGATTTCAGCTAAGATGTCTAATCTTAATTTAGGATCTTCACCTGGTTTAAATTTGTGAGCTCCGTGAGAAGTTCCAATTGCGATTGCTAATGAATCAACACCAGTTTTAGATACGAAATCTTCAACTTCTTCAGGTTGAGTGTAAATGTGTTCAGCTGCTTCTACATCATCTTCGATTCCAGCTAAAACTCCTAATTCAGCTTCAACTGTTACATCGTGTTGGTGAGCAAAATCAGCAACTTTTTTAGCTTCTGCAACATTTTCGTCGTATGGGTGGTGAGAACCATCATACATTACTGAAGAGAATCCGTATTCGATACAGTCTTTAGCTTCTTCAAAGTTTGGACCATGATCCAAGTGTAATGCAACTGGAATGTCAGATCCTGAAGCTTCTACATAAGCTGTAGCTGCTTTTGCAATCCAAGGTAACATTTCTTTACCAATATAGCTTCTAGCTCCTGTAGAAACTTGTAAAATTACTGGAGAACCAGTTTCAACTGCTGCTTCAATAATTCCTTGTAATTGTTCCATATTGTTAAAGTTAAATGCTGGAACTGCGTACCCTTCTTTGTTTGCTTTAGCAAACATTTCTTTAGTGTTTACTAATCCTAAGTCTTTGTAATGATATTTCATTATCGTTCCTCCTATAATTATTTTGTTACTCAAAACTCTGTTTAATATATATTAACAGATTTTTTTCTCAAAAAAATCAATAGTTTTTTTATTTTTATTTGACTCTCTTTTATCAATTTTTTTCTATAGAATCTCCTCTAAGTACATTTTTTTATCAGTGAATCCTGGTATTCCAAAAAAACTCTTCCTCTATTAGAAACTTGCCAAATTACCCATCTATCGTATTCTTCTAAATTCGGTATAAATTTTTATATCTCTAATCCACAACTTATTATTTGGAAATTCTCCTTTTTATGTATGCTTCATATGTATAATATGTCACATAAAAAAATTACTCTCTTTTTATAATGCTTCTCCAACTTGTCGGTCATATCCTTTAATTCCTTTAAAACTTGTTCTTTCGGATATTTTGTTGGTATTTCTAAATCTATAATTGGAGGTAATGTTCTTTCAGAATAAGGAACTTTACTTATAAAAAAATCAGCTTGAGCACTTCCACTACTAAGCATTGAGAAAAAAAGTGATATGCTCCTACTGTAAACCCATTTAATCGAGCATTATTCCAATTATACGAAAAATCTGAATCTAAAAAAATTTTTGTCCTTCCGTCGCCTTCATAATAATGAATTTATATTTATTACTATCAACTTTTGTCCAATTTACTCTTTCTTGATGGTGAGATATATCAAGTCCTTGTACTTTGAATCCAAGCATTTTTTTGCTAGAATATCATTATGATATACATATCCACTTAGTTCTAAACAAGTAACAATTCCTCCAAAAAAATTATTGTAAATAACAAAAATTTTTTTAAAAAAATTTTTAATAAAGTTTTTTTATCATAATTATCTCCTACTTCTAAAAATGCCTCAGGAAACCTTTAAAATTAACTTTTATTTAATTACCGTCATTCCACCCATATAAGGTACTAAAACTTCAGGAATTACAATACTTCCATCATCTTGTTGGTAATTTTCCATAATTGCCAATAAAGTTCTTCCTACTGCAAGTCCTGAACCATTTAATGTGTGTACAAAGTGACTTTTTTTAGTGTCTTTATCACGATATTTAATCATAGCTCTTCTTGCTTGGAAATCTTCTGTATTTGAGCAAGATGAAATTTCTCTATATTTATTTTGGCTAGGCACCCAAACTTCCAAATCATAAGTTTTAGCAGCACTAAATCCTATATCTCCACTACAAAGTGAAATCACTCTGTATGGTAAATTTAATTTTTGTAAGATTTTTTCTGCACTGTTTACCATTGATTCAAGTTCATCATAAGAAGTTTCAGGTTTTACAATTTTTACCATTTCAACTTTATTAAATTGATGTTGACGAATTAGTCCTTTTAAATCACGTCCACCTGAACCAGCTTCTTTTCTAAAACAAGCCGTATATCCGCAATAATGTTTAGGCAATTCTTCTTCGTCTAAAATTTCTCCATTGTGTAAATTTGTAAGTGTTACTTCTGCTGTTGGGATTAAATACATTTCTTCCCCTTCGATTTTATAAGCATCTTCTGCAAATTTAGGTAATTGTCCAGTTCCAACCATCATTTCTTTTTTTACAAGCTGTGGTGTGAAAATTTCTTCAAAATCTTCTTCTTGAGTGTGAACATCAATCATAAAAGCAATTAACGCTCTTTCTAATCTAGCAGCCGCATTTTTATAAACTGTAAATCTTGAACCACCTAATTTTGCACCTCTTTCAAAATCTAAAATTCCAAGATTAACTCCCAATTCATCGTGAGATTTTGGTTCAAAATCAAATTCTCTTGGAGTTCCCCATTTTCTAATTTCAACATTGTCGTCTTCATCTTTCCCAATTGGAGTTGATTCATGTAATTTGTTAGGAATAGTATAAGTTAACACTTTTTGTTTCTCTTCAATTTCAGCTACTTTTTGGTCTAACTCTTTTATTTTTGCGCTAACTTCTTGCATTCTATTTAATAATTCTGTTGCATCTTTTCCTTCTTGTTTATATTTTCCAATTAAAGAACTTGATTCATTTCTCTTTTTTTCAATACTTCTACTTCTTGTAAAATATTTCTTCTTTCTTCATCTAGTCTAATTAAAGAATCCAAATCAAAATCACTATTTCTATTTTTTTAAATATTCTCTAACTTTGTCAACATTTTTCTCTTATATATCTTAATTCTAACATCGTTTTTCCCTTCCTTAATTTATTTTTTTATTTATTAATAATTTATTTCTTAATTAATTACACTCTCTATTCAAAGAATATATCGTCGTTGCTATTATACCATATGATAATCATTTTATTCCAAATTTTTTTACACAATAAAAAAATTTCTATCTAGATTTTTTTCTAACTTTTTTTAAATATTTTTCAAATAACAATTTTTTTCTGAAATTGATAAATTTTCTTTCTCTTCATCTAAAAATTTCAAATTGAAATTCTTTTTTTGATTTTATATCATATTTTTTTCTGAAATTTTTATCAAAATATTTATTATAAATTTGTTTATAAAGTGCATTAACATTGTTTTTTTCAAAATATTCTTTTTGCATTGCTATCATCAAAATTAATAAATTTTTGAATCAGATTTTACAAAAATAATTTATAACATTTTTTTCAAGATTTGCTCTACAAATTCATCTTTTTTTCAGAATATTTTTTTGTATTTTTTTATCAATTTCTTCGAGCATTTTTTTCTGCAAAAAAAGTTTTTTTATTAACTTATTTTTCATCTGCCGAAATTAATGAAAAAAATTATACATTATTTCAAATAATTTTTTTCACTATTTTTTTATAAAATAATTCATTTCCTAATTTTTACAGAATGTACGGAATCTTTATTTAAAATCGCTCTAAAAAAACTTTCTGATAATTTATTTTCTTCAACTTTTTGACAATCTATTTATTTTTTTATCTTTTTGCCTTAAAAAAACGTCTAAAAATTCACTTTTTTTATAGCTTCTTCGATTTTTAGTTTTTTTCAATATTTTTCATTTTTTTAAAAATAATTATAAGCTAATTCCAATACGTACGATGGCTTTTTTTAAAATTTATTTTTAAAATCCTCATCAATCGAAAAAAATATTTTTCTCTTTTTCAAATTGATTTTTGTATTCAATAATAAATTCTGAAAAAAACTCTCTATACCTTGAAATATCGAACTTTTTTTCTTTTTCTTTCTTTATTTTTTTCCAAATTTTTCCCTCCTAACTAATACTAAATAATATCAAATTTCATTTTCAAAACTAACAAATTTGGTATTTCTCTATTAACTTTCACAATATCTTTTTTCTGTCGTCAACAAATAATCGTATTTCTTGGCTTCTTTTGATAAATTTTTCAATTTCACTTTCAGTATACGAATGATGATCATCAAAGGTTACTTGTTTTTATCGAAGCAGGTCTCAATTTTTTTCTATAGTATTGTAAAAAAACATTCGGATTAGCAATTGATGAAAAAAAATCAATATTTTTTTATCTTTTTATTTCATCAAGACTATACTTTCTCTCTAAATTATCATAAAAATAATCTCCTTCAAAAGTTGCAACAAAAAAATTTTTTTACCGTATTTTTTTAATTCTTGACTTGATTTTTTTCTATATTTTTCTGGATTGACATAATTACTTTTTTTGTAATAATTATTTCATCAGCTCTTTTTTAGCTCGTTTACTGATTCTCTCAATCTTCCTTTTGGCAAATAATTATCACCACCAAACGGATTTGTCGCATCAATTAATACAATATTTTTATCCTTCAATAATTTTCTATGTTGAAAGCCATCATCCATAATCACAACTTCCACACCACATTTTTCCTTCAAATATTTTGCACCTTCATAACGATTACTGCAAACAACCACTGGAACTGGCAAACTTAACGAATGTAAAAATGCTTCATCACCTGATTCTAGAGCACTTGCAAGTATTCCACTTTCATCTCTCACTAAAAGCAAATCATTCTCTCTTTTACCTTTATACCCTCTACTCAAAATACCAACTTTCTTGCCTTCTGCCAAATATTTCTTACAAAAATACTGTACTGCAGGTGTTTTTCCTGAACCACCCACAACAATATTTCCAATACAAATGACTTCCACACCATCGACTTTTTTTGATTTCAAAATATTCCAATCATAAAGTTTATTTCGCACAAAAACAATAAATCCATATATTAAAGACAATATTTTTCATTTAATTTTTCACTCTGACTTTCTTCTACTAAACTTTTTATAAACTGTTTCCAATCTCCTAAATCTATTTTTTTATTCCCGATTTAGAAATTTCCATTAAATCTGCTAATTCTTGCAACGATAAATCTCCATTTTCCAATCGCAAATATGCAGTTTCCTTCAACACGTCTGTCAAATTCTCTAATCCTAATTTTTTTCCTCAATAAAATTAATCATTTTTTTATTTGTTTTTTTCTGAAGCTGACAATTTTTTTCGTTTCATTAGCAATTTCCCAGTTTATATTTCGATTAATTCTATTCCGAATCTCTTTATTCACAACCACTTCTTCAAACTCAAAAAAAGAAGTAACTCCTCCAATTAAAAAAATATTATATCCAAAATATCTTCAGAATTTCTCAAATAAACCAAACTTTTTATTTTTATCCGTCTGAAAAAAACCCTTTTTTTCATATTTTTTTAAATAAATAATACAGATATGTAGCCGAATCTTCCGTATCCACAAAAAAATCCAGCGCATACCCTTTTTTTCAGGTGATTTTACATAACCACAACTCAAAAAGAAACCTCTTATTATTCCTGCAAGTTGCTCTTCCGTTTTCTTCTCAAAAAGTTTTTTTAACGACAACATTTTTATTCAATAAATGCTTATACTCTTTCTCAGAATTTTTTTAGTCACCAAAGCGATAACTTCATAAATTTTTATGCGTCCCTAATTTTTTTATCAACTTGATATTTTTATTTGTATATCCATTTTTTTGTCACATCTCTCAAATTAGAGTAAACTCTTTTTGCTAACGAAACATTTTCCGTGCTAAAATGAATTCCCTTCTTTTTAAAAGACTTTTTCGCACTAAAAATCCCAAATAATTCTGCATATTTTTTTCTTCTTTATTGCTAATTTCTTTATTAAAAATTTCTCTTTTGAGAACAGCTGAATAAGACAATGCTGTTTCCTCCTAACTGTTTTTTTCTAATAATTTACAGTTCTTGAAGAACCTGATTTAGTGTAATAAGTCCATGTTCCTGTTCTTTTTCTATTTGTTAAATTTCCAGAAAATCCAAGCGATCCATCAGTGTAATAACCTTTTATAGAACCACTGCTTCCTTGTAAATTCCCTTCATAGAAAACTCTACCATTTGAGTAATAAACAGTTACTTTCCCATTTACTTCACCATCTACATAATTTATTTCTGATTTTTTTATTTCCGTTTGAGTACCATTCTGTAAATAGCCCATTTTTCTTACCATCTACATAATTTTCTCTTTTTTCTATTGAACCATTTTGGAAATAATAAGTCCATGTTCCTGTTGCTTTTCCATCTAAATAATCTCCAACAATTTCTTGCATTCCTGTATTTCCATAATATGAAATATATCTACCATTCAAATTATCGTTTTTGTATTGATATTTTTTCCAAACTCTTCCATTTTTCAGAATAAACAGTCCATTCTCCTTCTTTTTTACCGTTTACATATCTACCTGTTGTATAAAGATTTCCATTTGCATAATATTCTTCATACATTCCATCAAGAACTCCTTGATTCAATGTAACGTTTAAACGTCTTCCTCCTTGATCCATTATTCTGTAATTTCCACTTCCTGTTATTTGGTAAGTTTGCCCATCAATTCTTTTTAAAATCATTGTTATCAATCACTGTAGTTTGTGTCAAATTTATTTTTTTCCGAAACTTACTCCATAATTTGCAAATACATCTTTCCCATATGATACTGCTGACATAAAAATCATACTCGATATTAAAAAAATATTTTTTTCTTCTTATTTTTCATCATTTCTTTCCTTTCAAAATTTCATCTTATTGTTATATTATAGCAAATTTTTTTACGATTTTTTTAATTATTTTTTTCTTTTTTTGACGAAGTAAAATACTTTTTTTATCAAAAATATTTTAAAAATCAAACATTTACAAAATATATTAATTCTTATTTTTTTATATATTTAAAAACGCTTGATTTTTTTACATAATTTTTGTAGTATAAAATACTTGTGAATAAAAAAATTTAAAAACAAAGGAGATAAAATTATGTCATTAGAAACATTAAATCCATTTGAAATCGCTCAGAAACAAATAAAATCTGCTTGCGATAAATTAAACACAGATCCAGCTGTGTACGAAATTTTAAAAAATCCTATGAGAGTGTTGGAAGTATCATTCCCTGTAAAATTAGATGATGGGACAATTAAAACATTTACAGGATACAGATCTCAACATAATAATGCGGTAGGTCCATTTAAAGGTGGTTTGAGATTCCATCCAGCAGTTACAAAAGATGAAGTTAAGGCCCTATCAACTTGGATGACTTTCAAATGTTCAGTTGCAGGAATTCCATACGGTGGTGGAAAAGGTGGTATGGCAATCGATCCTAAAAAATATTCAAAAGCTGAATTAGAAAGAATTTCTAGAGGTTTTGCTGAAGCAATCTCGCCATTAATTGGAGAAAAAGTTGATATTCCAGCTCCAGATGTTAACACTAATGGACAAATTATGTCTTGGATGGTTGACAGTTATGAAAAAATTGTTGGACATTCAGCAAAAGGAGTATTTACTGGAAAACCTTTAGAATTCGGAGGTTCTTTAGCTAGAACTGAAGCTACTGGATACGGAGTTCACTTAGCTGCTAAAAAAACATTAGATAAATTAAATATTGATGTTAAAGGAGCTACTTATGCAGTTCAAGGATTTGGAAATGTTGGTTATTACACTGCTTATTACGCTTACAAAGACGGTGCAAAAATTGTAGCTTTCTCAAATACAGATGTTGCAATTTATAACGAAAATGGTATCGATATGGAAGCTGTTATTAAAGATTATGAGGAAAACGGACGTATCGTTGAAAACAAAGGTTACGGAAAAGATTTTACAAATGAGGAATTATTGGAACTTGAAGTAGATGTATTGGCACCATGTGCATTAGAAAATCAAATAACTTCAGAAAATGCTGACAGAATCAAAGCAAAAGTTATTACAGAGGGAGCAAACGGTCCAACAACACCTGAAGCTGACGAAATTTTATACAAAAAAGGAATTGTTGTAATTCCTGATATCTTAGCAAATGCTGGTGGAGTTGTAGTTTCTTACTTTGAATGGGTTCAAAACTTACAAGGTTACTACTGGTCATTTGACGAAGTTCAAGAAAAAGAAGATACAGTTTTATCAAATGCTTTTGAAGATGTTTGGTCAATTGCTGATGAATTTAAAGTAGATTTAAGAAATGCTGCATACATGTCAAGTATTAGAAGAATCGAAAAAAAGCTATGAAATTCAGAGGTTGGTATTAATTTTAAAATTAACGTTTCATAAAAAAACATTCTTTAACAAAAAGAACTTTCTATATAGTTTTTTTCTATATATGAGAGTTCTTTTTTTATACTCAAAACTATTTAAAATTAAACTGCTAAAATTACATAAATTTAGATTTTTAAGTAAACAGCTATAACTTTTGAGTTTAGTTTTTTTAATTAATTTTTTTCTATAAATCTATATTTTTCAAAAATTCATAAAAAAAACATTTTTATTTTTTTATACTCAGTTATGGTAAAATATTTTTCAAAATGTATTTTTATAAAATATTTCATTTTGTAAAAATAAAATTCTCATTTTTGAAAGGATGATATTTCATGAAAAAAATGTTTGTTGTGATTTCGACTTACTTAAAAATCTTTAGAAGAAATTAATGAAAAAAAGAGGTGATCATTTAGCATTTATTAATAATTATGTTTTTAGCTGGTAAATTTATTATGTTAGGGACGTAAAAAAATCCTGTGGATGGAGCAGTTATCATTGCTCACAATGTTACAAAAGAAGAATTAGAAGACATCTTCAAAAAAACGATCCTTATTTTTGTAAAATGGTTTGGCTAAATATGATATCACTGAATTTTTCACCTGCCTCATACGCAATTGGAATCGAAGAAGCAATCGAAAAAAATTATAATTATAAATCATAAAAATCGCACCTGCAATTTATTTTTAATCGTAGGTGCAATTTTTTTATTAAGCTAGGCTTAATACTATGACAAACAATCTAAGAACATTTTTCGTAAAGAAATTTTTTTGCAAATCAATACAAATATTTCCATTTTTTTAATTATAATTTTTTTCAAGATTTTTAGTAAATTGCTCTGAATCCTAATCCACCTCTAATATTTTCTCCTTTAGTGTCGTATCCAGCATTTATTGTTACTCCAAATCTAGTATTATCTATACCAATATTCAAGTCAAACTTAGCATTTCCTCTTCTATCGTCTTTTTCGCCTCTTATTCCAAACCAGTCAGCATTTGTATATCTTACTCTAGCCTTATTCTTACCATTTGCCACTCTTCCTAATTCATTTTCATAAGCAGCTGCCAATCCAACAGATAATTGCGTTCTAACTGCCATTGGTTGAACATACTTAAATTCTACTCCAACTTCTGGTTTAACTGAGAAGTAATCATTTCCATCTACTTCTAATCTAATTTCACCAGTGTCTTCTTTAATACTGCTAAATCTTCCATATTCCATCTTCAAAGCTCCATATGGTCTCAAATGCGTTCTTTCAGATAATCTAATATCATAGCCTAAATCTGTTTTCAACGCAACTCCATATGAATTGAAATCGCCTTTAGCATTAAATATATCATCTACAACTAAGAATCTACGTTTCATTTCATTTCTACCAATAAATGCATCTGCACCAATAGTCCATCTCAATGAACCGTTATAATCTGTATATGGTGAAACTGTCTTAAATATTCCAGCTTTCAACATAGTTTGATTTTCTCTAGATTTACCAATATCTTTAAATCTAAATCTATTATTAACTATTCCAGCATACCAACCTTTAGAATGTCCTAACTTAATTGCTTCATCTTCATGAACATAAGCCACTCCATAAGCATTACTTGTATAGTCAATGATTCCTGCTGTATCTGTATTGTATTCATTTCTCATACCAAATACTTTAATCTTATTATTTTGTTTAGAAGGATTTCTCCATTCGTTACGCATATATTTAAATTCTTTGTCTAACAAGTTTCCAGTTTCGTTGATTCTTTGTTGTAAATTTCCATATTGGTGTCCCATCATTTCGTCTGTCGCTTGATAGAATAAAACTTCTTCATTATTACCAATATTATTCAATTTACTGAATAATTCTCGTTCTCTTTCACCTCTATCGCCATACCATTCAACTCCGTATCTTGTTCCAATCCATCTAAGAAGTTGTATGTATCTGTACTATTTACAGGGGTTGTTTCTCTTCCTGCCCAATCTGTATATGGAACTTTAACCATATAAATACTTGTCATTGTTCCGTCACTTGGATTCAATGTTGGTGTTGCTAACCAGTTTAAACCTCCAGAATAAATATTCCATTTTGTAACTCCACTTGTCTTAATTACATCATTATAAGGAGCTAACATTCTAGGATCTTTAATCAAAATTGATTTACTATTTGTCATTTGAGTAGCTTCTGTACCAATAATTAAATCAGCTTCTGTAGTTAAATTTCCTAATCCTGTTATTGAATTTGTATAATCTTTTCCTGAAGTGTTAACATACAAACCAATACTTGATGCCGAAACTTCTATTGGATTTTGTGCGAATGTATTTATAACTACTGGTGTTTGTAAAATTCCATTTATTGTAACAGTTGCTGTTTGAGCTCTTGCTGGTGCATTTATTACAGCACTACCCATTGATTTCCTGTCGGAGGCGTTGTAAATTTAAATATTGTCTTAGAACGATCGTTACTTCCATTTACAGTAATAGTACCGTAGTTAGCTATTGTTCCTCCCTTTAAGTAAACTCCAACTCCATTTGCTCCATTGATATTAATAACTCCTGTATTATTAAGCGTAGAATTTCTTCCTAAGTAAACTCCTACTACATTCGAATGTGTTCCAGAACTTGTTATTGTTCCTGTGTTAACAGCTGTTGCTCCTTCATCTGCATAAATACCTGTTGTATTATCGGCATTCAATACAATATTATTATTATTTGTAGCTGTACTTCCTGCTCCACTTGCATACATTCCTATACTATTTTTTCCATTTACAATAATTGTTCCATTATTTATTACATTTCCTGTGTCAGTTGTACCGTATCCAGCACCCATACCAATTGAGAATAAATCATTTACAGTATCTGAAGCTCCTACTTTGATTGTTCCTGTATTTGTAGCTGTTCCACCTTTAACACTATAAACTGCAACACTTCCTATTCCTGATAAATCAATATCTCCATTATTCGTTACGATTCCTGCTGAATAAATTCCATAGTTTCTTGTCCACTAGAAGAAATATTTGTATTATTTGTTACAGTTCCTGCTGTATCATTTGAATAAATATAGACATCTTTATTTCCAAGTCCAACATTTGAAATATTTGAAGCTATCGTATTTCCACTTCCTACATTTACAAATCCAAACGAATTATCTCCAAAATTAAAGTTTGTTCCATTATTTGTAATAACTTGTGAATTTCCAACTGTATAAACTCCAACCGCTTCATCTGTTCCAGTCGTAATAGTTCCACCTGTCAAATTAACATTGCCATTTTGTGAATAAATACCAACTGCTGCATCTCCAACATTCAAATCTCCAGAATTATTTACTCCATAACCATAAATTCCAATCGTATTCTTTCCTGAATTGATTGTTCCTGTATTTTCAAGAGTTACAGCATTGTGATCTGTGTAAAGTCCAACATTAGGACTACTAATTGTTGCAGAATCTCCCAATGTTATTGTTCCACTATTTTTAGCTGTATATCCTGGTGTTCCAGTCGCATAAATTCCTGTATTTCTATCGCCTAATAAATTAATTGTTCCTGTATTTTCTACAACAACTCCCGCACCAAGTGTCGTATCCGGTTTATAAGAAATTGCAACTGAGTCATTTCCAGAAGTTTCTATAATTCCAGAATTTTTTATACCTTGGCTAGTAGATCCTTCTGAATACAATCCTGTTGAATTAGAACCAATTGTAATTTTACCTCTATTTTCTACTATTGAATCATCAAGTCCATAAATCGCAGTTGATTTATCACCCATTGTTATTTCACCATTCGATTTATTATACAACTCTGCATATTTTCCATAAATTCCTGTAGATTCTGTACCACTTAAATTAATTTTACCTTCATTTGATAATATAACATCACTTCTAGGATATATTCTATTATTTTCTTGAGCCATTGCAACTTGTTTATTAGCAGTTCCTGTTATTGTCTTCGTATTAGCATTTGTTATTGATGAATTTGAAATTTCAAGTTGATTATACGCATCTGTACTATTATCCAAGTTTACATCTTGATTAATTGTTAATTGGCTTCGATACAACATAAATGTCTTGTAATTAGTACTTGTAGGAGTAAAATGAACACCTGTTGCAGTCGAAACAGTGTCTCCTGTAGTATCAGATAAATTCATTCCAACACCTTGTGCGATAAATAATCTAGAATCAGCTTCCATGTCTAATGTCAAATGTCCTAAAGTCGAAGTTGTTCCATCTCCAAAATTATTTTTTGCCCAGTTTCCAATTTCAGTCGCTCCAAAAGGACTACTTCCAGTTCCTACATAATAAAATGCTGTTCCTCTCAAATTAGGATTAGCTCCACCTTCAATTTTAGCTGTCATTGTTCCATCTATATAAACTTTACCTGTACCATTATCCCCAAGATAGAATAACAATGATTTTTGACCTGTTGTAGCATCGCCTACACCTTTTAATCTAATAGTACCTTTATCTGCATCATAGTTTACTGCACCTTCATCAGCTTTTACCGTATGTTTTCCAACTTCTAAAATTGCATTTTCTCCTGCGTATAATCCGATTGATTCAGGTTCTTTTACATTAACGTCTACTTCTGTATATATTGGAGTTCCTCCACTTGTATCTCCTAAAAATTTAGATCCTTTTCCTACAATAATACCGTATGAACCTTTTTTTACAGCTCCTGATGGTTCTGTATATGTAAATACTCCAGCAGAATTAGTACCATCTTTTACTATTATTTTTCCTGTATTTTTAGAAGTTACAACTGCTGTATTAGTTCCGTTATCTCCAACAATTAATCCAGTAACTCCTAATCCTTTAGCCAAAGTATCTCCACCATAATTTAATGTTCCATTTTTTACTAATACGCCTGTCGAATTATTTCCTTCTACAGTAATATTACTTGTTGAAGCTAATGTACCCGTAGGATCATTAGTTCCATTTTTTTCCATATATACACCAACATTAGTTGAAGCAGTAGTCCCTGTTATTCCTTTTAAATTAATTGTTCCAGAATTTTGAAGATCTCCACCACTAGTTGCCATTCCAATTCCATTTACTATTGTTTTTCCTGTTGTTGTTCCTATTGTTTTACCAGCATTATTTATAACATCAGCTTTAGTTCCAACCATTCCTATTGATGAATCTCCATCTAAATTAATTGTTCCACTATTTATTGCTTTTGGTGTTCCAGGAGCATCAGTTGGTATACTTCCTTTATCTACTCTCATAGCAATATTTTGTTTTCCAGTTGTACTACTAACATTTATTGTTCCATTTGTATCATTCGTTATATCGTCTGTAGCATTTACAACAAGAACCATACCTGTGTTACCTTTACCACCAGAAACATTAATTATCCCATTATTTTTGACTTTTCCACTGTATGCCCTTATTTTATCATTAGGAGAATTTTCTATAACAGCAATTCCTGATGATAATGAATTTAATAGAGTTACTCCATCCGTATCTAATCCTGCATCTCCAGATATTTCAATAGTTCCTGTATTCTCCATTATACTACTATCCGAAACTCGTGATGACCATTTCATTCCATAGCTTTCAATTCCACCCATATATATTCCATTAGTTCCTATACCACTATTTGATACTTCAACATTAGAAGGTGACCCTGGTGCATATATTTGTATTCCTATTGATTTTTTTCACCACCAAAATCAATTTTTCCACTATTTTTTAATATATATTTACTCGTAGGATAATTATCGTTATTTTCAAAAGTTAAGATTAGTCCTATTTTATAGCCGGTATATCCATTTTTTCTTTTTACAACTATACTTCCTCCACCTAATTTAGGTGCCAAATTTAATGTTACTCCATTTGGATTTGTAGCAAAAATTGTATTTAAGTCATTATTTGAGGTTTCTGAACTATCTGTTATTATATTCGCATTTTCAACTTCTCTTGTTCCTTGTACAATACCATATCTAGAATTATTTGTATCTGACTGCATTTCAAATCCGATTACAAGTGGCCCAACTAAATCGATCTTATTATTATTAAGAATTTTTGCATTTGTTCCATTATCTAAAGTCGCCACTCTAGAACCTCCAACTAAAAACACCTGATTATTCCATGTTCGTACAGAAGCATTTGGATCTGTTATAGAACCTCTTATTGAATCAATTGTTAATGGTGCATTTAAAGTTAATGTTCCGCCTCCTGCTGCTGCTGCTGCATGTGAAATTCCTGTTTGGAATACAAGACCATAATCAAAATATACTTTTAATAATGGTGAATCAACATTTTGCCATGCATATCTGACTGCTGGTCCCCCAGACAAATCAGAAGATGTTACAGTTTGATTTGTTAAATGACTAAAAGAATAAGGAGTTCCTGCTCCTGTTCCTGTATACGGACCACCGTCATCACCTCTTGCATTACAGTTAGGTGTCATATAATTACAAAATGATCCTAATTGTATATTAAATGTAGGTGGATCAGGTAAATCTGGTAAAGTTGGAATACTAATAACCGGCTTAGGAGGTGTAAATTTAATTGCTTCAGGCACTTCTGGTGTAATTGCAGTTTTACTTGCTATCACAATTGCTGATTTGTTAATATTTCTCGGATGAATTGATGCATTTACATCAAAAGCTACTATTGGTTCTCTTACCGGTTCTGTACTAGCTATTCCGTATTTTTTTATTAATTCTCTTCTATTACTCGATGCTGACTTTGAATCAAATGAATTTGATAATGTTGAATATTTTTTACTATCCAATGATATATTTCTTTCATAAGGATCTTCACTTCTCTTAAATATTCCTTCATACGGATATTTTTCCTCTTTATCCCCACGACCTTTATATCGACCTTGCCAATCGTTATAAAATCCATTAGCTGCATATTGCCAAGAACTCCATGGAGATTTAACTACATGATCTCCTTGCTCCATTAATTTAATCAATTCTAAGTTGTAATCTTTTATTAATTTATCATTTTCTGTTCTTGCTTTTTTTAAATTCACGATGAATATCGCTTATTGATGTGTTTATTTCTTGCCTTTGATTTTTAATCGCAACCGTAGTCGGTGCTCCAGCTATTTCAGAAAATGCAAGTATTCCAGTTAACAAAAATGCGAGTAGTGCTTGTTCTGTATATCGGAAATCTTTACATCTTTTTGCAAAAGCCTTCAAATCTTTTGACAATTGTTTTTAAATTATTTGACATTTTTTTATCACCTCATATTCCTCATTCGGAATAAAAAAATCACTAATAATTTAATAGATATGCCTTTAAAAACCATAAAAATGTAAACCCTTCTTTAAATTTAATTTAAAATCAAGGTTTAAACCACTAAACAATTTTTTTATTTAATTTTTTTGATTGAATCCTTCCTATAATTATGAAAAATTTTTGTTTATAATCGAAAAGTTTTGATTCTTATATTTCTTCGATATGCTTTTTATCTCCTCTCCTTATCTCAATCCTAGTATACCATGAAAAAAATGAAAAAAACAATAATTTTTACCAAAAAAATATTTATGCCTTTTTTTCATTCCTTTTTAAAAATTTTTTTCTCTACTTTATCTCAAAAATAATACTTATATTAATAAAAAAAGGTCAATCTCCATTTTTCACAGAAACTAACCTATGCTAACTTATTAATAAAAATTAAGACAGTTTATCTAGCACTTCTTCTTTCAACTTCCTAAAAGCCCTTCCTCTATGGCTAACACTCACTCTCTCGTCCATTGTTGCCATTCCAAAAGATTTTCCAAGTTCTTTTGAATAAAATATCGGATTATATCCAAATCCATTATTTCCTTGTCTTTCGAAAAGAATCTCTCCTTCTACTTCTCCTCTAAAAGACTGATACTCTCCATTAGGATACGCAATTGTCACAACCGAAACAAAATGAGCTTTTCTATTTTCTTTCTTAACATCTTTCAAATCTTCCAATAATTTATCCATATTACTTTCATCAGTTGCATTTTCTCCTGAATATCTAGCAGAATAAACCCCAGGAGCACCATTTAAATAGTCTACACACAACCCTGAATCATCTGAAACTGTCACAATTCCAGTATATTTTGCAATCTCAAGAGCCTTCTTCGCAGAATTTTCCTCAAAAGTATCTCCATCTTCCACAACATCAGGTATATCAATATTATCCAAAATTGTCACAACCTCAATATCCATGTTTTTCTGTCAACTTTTTAAAATCCTCAATTTTTCCCCTTATTTTTTTAGTTGCAAGAAATATTTTCATGATTTTTCTCCCTTCATATTTCTAATTTCTTATTTTTTTAATAAAATATTTTTTTACAGATTTAATATTATTTATATCTCACTAACTTTATATTGTAACAGTCACAAAAGTTTTTATTTATATTTTTCAAAATTTTTCTTTTATTATATTATTTACATAGCTATGAATATTCTTTTTGTCTTCCCTCGACAACTCATCCAAATTAATCGGCATATCCACAACCATTTTCACATTCTTATTAGGTGTAACTTTCAAGCTAGATTTTTTTTGAATATCATAAGTCCCAATCAAAGTCACAGGCAATATTCTCGCATTAGAATCCAATGCCAATTTAAAACTTCCCTTTTTAAATTCTCCAACTTTTCCATCTTCACTTCTTGTCCCCTCAGGAAAAATCACGAATGAATGTCCATTTGCAATTTTTTTCTCTGCCTCTTTCATATCTTTCATTCCTTGACGCGGATTTTTTCTATCCAAAAAGATACAATCCTGACACTTCATCCAATACCCAATTAATGGCCATTTTCTCATTTCTTTTTTTGCAATAAACGAAAAATCAATTGGTAAATATGCAGATAAAACAGGAATATCCGTATTACTTTGATGATTCGAAATCAAAACAATAGCTTCTCTCGTATCTCTAATTTTCTCAACTTCCTTTTTTTACTGCTTCATTTTTTTGTAAATCACGTTAACTTTACTCGCAGCTCCCCATAAAATATGTCTCCCCCAAATTTTATTAGTTTTTGTTACAAATCTATATCTTTTTTCAGGATCTTTATGAAACCACAAGTACGGATATCTAGAAAACAGTCCGAAAATAAATGTTCCACAAAGTATAATATGATAAAATATCGTTCTCATTTTCCTACCTTCTTTCTTATTTTATTCTTCAAAACCACTTTCCTTAAATTCCTTTAGTTTTTGAAAAAAAAATTTTTTTTCTATCTCAAATCCTTGTCTTGCAAGACTTTTGAATCACTTTTTTTGTTCCTCTTTTAACCTTTTTCATTTTCCCTTCCAAACTTGTATCCTTTTTCCTTATCATTGACCAAAAGTTTTTTTCTATGCTTCAGTATCGCCTTTTCCAATTTTCTATCTTCAATATTTTTTTCCATTTCCTCTTCGATTATATTATAGGCTTTATCAATCGTCTCTCTGTTTATACCTTTTTTGAAATAAATTATATGAAATTCTATTTTTTTCCATATTTTTCTATTATTAATATAGCTTATGGTATAATCTAGATCGTTAATGTATCCAAGTTCTTCCAATTTTTTTGTACAGCTTTTTTTGAACCATTTTTTGCATTAAAAATATTTTTTTCATTTAATTTTTGTCTGAAGTTCTTTCTTTGTCCTATCCTTCAAAGAAATTATAAATATCCCTTTTTCAAGAGAAGCCTCATATGAAATGTCATCATAGAGGCTTTCAATATCATCATTCACTTTCAAATTATACTTCTGCCTTATTAACGGACTTACATCCATTATTTCCTCATTATCCAAATACAATTTATTTCTTTGAATTTTTTTAATTATCTTCATTTACTTCTTCTGATTGCGCTTCTTCTGGTGTTTCTGATACTTCTACTTTAACTTCTTCTTCAAGAACATCTGATTTTGGTCTTATCGCTTCAAGAACTTCTTTTTCCAATCTCCCATACAATTCTTTATTCTCTTGCAACATTTTTTCAACGTTTACTCTACCTTGTCCAAGTCTTTCATCTCCATAACTGAACCAAGCTCCACTTTTAGCCGCAATTCCTAAATCTATCGCCGCATCCAAAACTTCTCCAATACGAGAAATTCCAGTTCCATACATTATATTAAATCTAGCTTCTTTAAATGGCGGTGCAACTTTATTCTTCGTTACTTTAACTAAAACTTCACTTCCAATTACTTCATCAGATTGTTTTACAGAACCTACTCTTTTAACTTCCATTCTTACTGTAGAGAAGAATTTCAACGCTCTACCACCTGATGTTGTAGTTTGAACACCTGGAACAAATGAGAATCCCCCGATTTTTTCTCTAATTTGGTTTATGAAAATCATTACAGTATTTGATTTTGAAATACTTCCAGTCAATTTTCTCAACGCTTTTGACATCAATCTAGCTTGTAATCCCATTTGCTGATCTCCCATTTCTCCTTCAATTTCAGCTTTTGGAACCAAAGCCGCTACTGAATCGACAACAATTACATCCATAGCTCCACTTCTAACAAGCATATCCGCAATCTCTAAAGCCTGTTCCCCTGTATCTGGTTGTGAAATCAATAATTCATCAATATTCACTCCCAAAGCCTTCGCATAAACTGGATCCAACGCATGTTCCGCATCAATAAATCCTACAATTCCACCTTCTTTTTGTGCCTCTGCGATAATATGTAATGCCAAAGTCGTTTTCCCTGATGATTCAGCCCCATAAATCTCAATAATTCTACCTCTCGGAACTCCACCAATTCCCAAAGCTATATCCAAATTCAAACTGCCTGTCGAAATAGCTCTAATATTCATTTTTTGGTTTTCCCCAAGTTTCATTATCGAACCTTCACCATATTCTTTCTGTATCTGCTTCAACGCCAAATCTAAAACTTTATTTTTATCTGACATATCTTTATCATCTGCTTTTTTTCTAGCCATAACCTCTCTCCTTTTCTAATTTTTATTTCAATTCTCTTTATTACAAAATTTTTTTAAATCTTCAAATTCTCAAATTTCTTAAAAATTTCCCTCAATTTATTCCCTCTCTCCTTTCGTAATTTTTTTCATATCTGTAAAAATCAAATTTTCCTTTAAAATTAATACTTTTTTTAATTCTCATAAATTGTAACATCACGTACAATTTCTCTCAATTTTTCAATATCAATTTATAAAAAAATAATTTATTCCTACAAATATTTCTCCTATATTATACCAAAAAAATTTTTTTAAAAATAAAAAGATATGAATTTATTAATTACCATTTTATATAATAAAAATAAATTCACATCTTTATTTATAATATTTAAATATTAGTCCTATTTATAACTATTTCATAGCTTCTACTTGTTTCAAAATTTGGTCTGCTCCTTGTACTTTAGCTGCAACTGCTTCTTTTAATAATTTAACTGCTTCAGCTTTTTTACCCATTTGAGCATATAATTGTCCTAACATTGCTTTAGCTTGGTTATCTTTATTTTCAGTAATAGCTTTTTGTAAGTATTTTTCAGATAATTGAGGACTTCCTAATCCTGCATAGAAAATTCCTAATTCTTTATTTACTGTTGTAGGCGCTTTTGCTTTCAATTTATTATAGATTGAAGTAGCATTTGCTGTATCATTTTTTGATTCATAAATTGCTAACAATAAGATATTTGCATCATTGCTATTAGGATCTGCTGCTGCTGCTTTTTTCAAGTAGTCTTCAGCTTTTGTTAAGTTATTTGTTTGTAAGTAATGTGAACCTAACATTCCTAAAATTTGTGCATTTTTTCCATTTGTAATTGTATTCATTTCAGTTAAATATTTTTCTGCATCTACGTTATTTTTTTCAGCCAATGCTATTTGTGCAAGAAGGTATCCTGCTGGTAATTTAGCTTCTTTTGATGCACTGTTATATGAATCTTTTTAAGTATTTTTTTAGCATTTGGAAGATTATTTTTTTCCTAAAGTAATATTGACCAACATTATAATTTACATATGCTTTGTAATCTACATTTGAAGATGACATTGCTTTTATTATATCTTGCTTGACCTTTTTGATTGCATTCCATTTTCAAAATAGAAGATAATTAAACTTGAAGCTAAATCTCCATCTGCTCCTTGAGTTTTTTTCATCTGCCCAAGAAATATAATTTTCTGCTCCTTTAATATTTTTTTCTTGAAGACTAATTAAATATAATAATCTTGCAGCTTCTACAGTATCTTCTGTAACAGTTTTTCCATCATTCCAAGCTGATAATAAATATTTTTTTAGCTGTAGGTATATTATTTTTTTCCTAAGTAATATGCTCCTAATTGGAAATTAGCTTTTTGTTACATAAGTTGCATCTCCTGAGTTTACTACTTTTTCTAATACTTTTTACTGCTTGTTCAACTTTTTTTATCTTTTTGCTAAATTTTTCTGCATTTTGATAATCGCTTTTTGCATCTGCAAAAGATAACGCACTTGCTCTAATAATGCTCCCACTAGTAATAATTTTTTTCATTTTTTTCCTCCTAAACTAATATTCTCTTTTATAATAAAATATTTCTTAATCTTTGTTTACTTAAATTTTTATTTTTGCTAAATAAATTAAGTAAACTAAATCACTAAATATTTATAAAATATTGAAAATATTTCTCCTCTTATTTTTTTAATTTTTTTATTATCTTTTTAACGAATTGAGTTATTCTACCACACAAACCTTAGAAATAACTTTCTAAAACTGCACTAAAATCTTTGTTAAAATCTTAAAAAGTAGTAAAAATCAAATATTTAGACTATCTATTATTTTCTCAATTCTTCAACTAATTCTGTTTTAGATGCTGTTTTATCATCTACATTTTTAATGATTTTAGCTGGAGTCCCTGCTACAACTACATTTTCTGGTACATTTTCAGTAACAACTGCTCCTGCTGCCACAACTGAACCTTTCCCAACTCTAACCCCTTCTAAAACAACTGCATTTGCTCCGATAACAACGTTATCTTCAACTACTACAGGATCTGCTGAAGGTGGCTCAATAACTCCTGCTAACACTGCTCCAGCTCCAATATGACAGTTTTTACCAACTTTAGCTCTTCCACCAAGAACAACGTTCATATCAATCATTGTCCCTTCACCAATTTCAGCACCAATATTAATAACAGCTCCCATCATGATAACTGCTCTATCTCCGATTGAAACTTTATCTCTGATATAAACTCCTGGCTCAATTCTTGCATTAATATTTTTAATATCAAGCATAGGAACTCCTGAATTTCTTCTATCATTTTTTAAATAGTAATTTGTCAAGTTATTATCTTTTATAACTTTTTCAACATTTTGCCAATCTCCAAATACTATTTTCAATCCATCTTTTCCTATAACTTTACAAGAATGAGACTCTTTTATTTCTTCATCTGTATACAATTCAACTGGTGTAGTTTTTTTCAGCATTTGCTATAAATTGTATAATCTCTTTTGATCTTTCTAATTCTGTCATTTTCATCTCCTATTTTTAGTATTTTTCGCTATTCAACAATCTATTTATTTATCCCTAAAACATCTTTCATTTCATAACTTCCAGCTGGTTTATCTTTTAAATAAAGAATAGCTTTTACAGCTCCGTCTGAAAACATTTTTCTTGACAAAGCTTCATGTTTTATTTCTATAATTTCATCGTTTTTTGCATAAATCACAGTATGTTCACCTACAATATTTCCACCTCTTATAGAATGAACTCCAATTTCTTTAGGTTGTCTTTTACTTTCTCCTTCTCTTCCGTAAACGACTCTGTAATCTCCATCTAAATTCTTTTCTACCACTTCTAACAACGTATTTGCTGTTCCACTTGGTGCATCAATTTTTCTATTATGATGCTTTTCAACTATTTCAATATCGAAATCACTCAATAATTTTGTTGCATAAGCTACTATTTCGTTTAAAACAGTTACTCCTAGTGAGGTATTTGTCGCTTTAATCAATGGTATTTTTTTTGATGCATCTTCTATTTTTTTCAACTGTTCTGGTGTATGTCCTGTTGTTGCTATAACTACAGGTACATTTTTTGAAACAGCTGCTTCTAGAACATCATCAATTAAAGTAAAATGTGAAAAATCAATAATCGCATCATAATCTACATTTTCTCCACTTAATTTTTTGAAATCTCCATTTCCTAATGGATCAACAAATCCAACAAACTCATTATTTGAACTTATAATTGAATCTTTCACATATTGTGCCATAACTCCAGCACCATAAACAACTATTTTCATTATTACCTCTCTAAATTTATGTACTAAAACTTCTGCTATATAGTTTTTTTATTAATATTTATCTAAAATTTTAATTTCCTATTTTATTTTTTTCATAAAAAAATTATTACGAACTTCTTACACCTGTCATTAATAATCTATCTGGTTTTGTTCTAACTTTATCAGTTTCTATTTCTAAAAATACTTTCTGAAGCTCCTATTTTTCTTAATCTTCTTAATACTTCAATAGTAAATTCTTCATAATCTGATTCCGATAATTTTTTTACCGAATTTATCCATTTGTTCAGATAATTCATAGAATTCTCTATTTTTCATCACTTAATGTAGGTGTATTTATGTATTTAATTACTTGATTTGTATTTTTTTATCCTCTTTCACTGTTCCCCACAACAAATCAAAAGTTATTTGATAACTTATCAGATGGTGCAATTACTTTTTTTCTGAATGTGCAACTTCTGCAAAAATTTCCATAAAGCATCTTCATACCCTATAAATACTTCATAATCTTTACTTGTGTCAACATCAAGTATATAATGTGAACCTATTCTTTCATGTCTTACAATTTTTTTCTATATTCATGTCCATCCTTAAATAATTTTATAATAATATTATCTATAACATGATTATTTTGTGCCAATCTATTAAATGTTTCTTCTCTTATTTCCCCAATATACATACAATGTAGTTGGATTTTTTAGGCATAAGCACTGCTTCATCTACAAAAATAAGCACTTGGCAAGAATGCTTTATCGAAATAAATATCTTCTTTATTTGATACTCCAACATGTTCAGATCCTCTAACAAATTTAGATTTATTTATTTCAGTTTCAACTAATCTTTTTTTCAATTTCTTCAGCATCTATATCTCTATATTTAAAACTTAAAAGCTCTAAATTTTTCTTGTTCTTCTATTTAAAACTCTTATTAATTTTTTTGTTTGGATAGTTTCTATAATAAGAAGCTCTTGGAGATTTTTCTTTCTTTAATTTCTTTCACTTTTTTTCTTCTGCTTTTTTTCCAATTTTTGGTTCTTTTGATTTTTGCTTTCATTGATTTTTTTCCTCTTTTTTTCAAATCTTTAACAAAAAAACTTTTTTTATCTTCTTCAGTACTCACTTTTTTTGTTACATTTTTCTGTTTTTTTCTTTGACAATTTTTTTCATTTTACTCATTTAAAAGCCTCCAATTTTAATTTTTTTATATTCAAATAAAAAAATTCTAATTTTTTTATTTGTCTTTACATACTCTATACTTTTAAAAGTATAGCATAAATATTCACAAAGTCAAATTTTTTTATGCAAAACTTATTTTTTTATATGAAAAATAGTTTATATAAAATTAAATCTCTGCAAATATAACTGCAAGAAGAATTATATTTTAAGTTTTTTTCTAATTGGAATTTTTTTGTACTAAAGACTGCTCTAATTGCTTCCCAAACATTTTTTTCAAATATTTATTTAACCTATTAAGTATGGAGCTAAAATAGAAATAGCTCCATCCATTAATAAGCATCAAAATCGCATAAATAATATGGATTTCTTATTTTCTCAATAAATTACTTTGAATTTTTTTCTTAGTTCCTAAAATATCTTGTTCTTCATGTATTTTTATTTCGTTTTGAAGCTTCGATTGCAGCTTTTTTAGCCATTCTAATAGCTTCTGCTTTTTCTGCTTCAAGAACTTCTTCACCAAGGACAACTACTTTATCCTGTCTAACTTCTAAAAAACCTCCGTTTAAAAAATATGATGTTTCTTTATTATCTTTTTCACGGACTAACATTTCGCCAGAACCAATTGGAGAAATAAAATTAATGTGTTTAGCCAATATTCCTATATCTCCTGTTTCAGTTCTAATTCTCAAAAATGTTACTGGTTTCTCAAACTAATCCTTCTGGTGTAACTACTTTTGCAATAAATTCTGTTGCCATAATTATCTCCTTTACTCAGCCATTAACTCTCTTGCTTTTGCAACAGCTTCTTCAATCGTTCCAACGTATAAGAAAGCTTGTTCTGGTAAATCATCATGCAATCCATCAAGGATTTCCTTAAATCCTCTAATTGTATCTCTTAAAGGAACATATTTACCTTTCATACCAGTAAATTGTTCAGCTACAGCGAATGGTTGTGAGAAGAATCTTTGAATTTTTCTTGCTCTATTAACAACTAATTTATCTTCTTCATCTAATTCATCCATACCTAGAATTGCGATTATATCTTGTAATTCTTTGTATCTTTGTAATACTTTTTGAGTATTTCTTGCAACTTGATAATGTTCATTTCCAACAATTTCAGGCTCCAAGATTCTTGATGTTGAATCAAGCGGATCAACTGCTGGATAAATTCCAAGTGATGCAATTTGTCTTGATAATACTGTTGTCGCATCCAAATGTGCGAATGTTGTTGCTGGTGCAGGGTCAGTCAAGTCATCGGCTGGTACATATACCGCTTGAACTGATGTAATTGATCCAGTATTTGTTGATGTAATTCTTTCTTGTAAAGCACCCATTTCTGTTGCCAAATTAGGTTGATATCCAACTGCTGATGGAACCCTTCCTAATAATGCTGATACTTCCGCTCCAGCTTGTGTAAATCTAAAGATATTATCAATAAATAACAACACATTTTGTCCTTCTTTGTCTCTGAAGTATTCTGCCATTGTCAAAGCTGTTAATCCAACTCTAAGTCTTGCACCAGGTGGTTCATTCATTTGTCCATACACTAATGCTGTTTTGTTAATAACTCCACTTTCAGTCATTTCGTTATAAAGGTCTCTACCTTCTCTCGTTCTTTCTCCAACTCCAGCAAATACTGAAAGTCCTCCATGACCTTTTGCAATATTATTAATTAATTCTTGAATCAATACGGTTTTACCTACTCCAGCTCCACCAAACAATCCAATTTTTCCACCTTTTAAGTAAGGTGCTAATAAATCTACTACTTTAATTCCTGTTTCCAAGATTTCTGTATCTGTTCCTTGTTCATCGAATGACGGTGCTTCTCTATGAATCGGATTTCTAGTAACATCTGCTCCTAAAGCTTCACCTTCATCAACTGTTTCTCCTAATACGTTAAATATTCTTCCTAATGTCGGTCTTCCTACTGGTACTTGAATTGGTTTACCAGTATCTACTACATCTAGTCCTCTTTTCAAACCATCTGTCCCTGACATCGCAACTGCTCTTACAATTCCGTTTCCATTATGAGAATGAACTTCTGCTACTAATTTTGTTCCATCTTCATTAGTTAGCTCTAAGGCATTATAAATATCAGGTAACTCATTTTCAAATTTTACATCTATAACTGGTCCGATAACTTGAACTAGTTTTCCTATATTAGCCACTATTTAACCTCCTTTACAATTATGTTCTTATTTTAATGCTTGAGAACCACTTACAATTTCAGTCAATTCTTGCGTAATCATTGTTTGTCTTTCTCTATTATAATCTACTGTTAATCTTTTAACCATATCTGCTGCATTATCATTGGCTTGTTTCATAGCTGACATTCTTGCCGAATGTTCACTTGCTGAATTTTCCAATAATGATTGATAAAGTTTAATATTCAAAACTTTTGGAATAAAAGCTGTTAATACTTGATCTTCCGAAGGTTCAAATACATATTCTTTTGTTGGAAGATTTTCTTTTTTCTCAATTGGAAGCAATTTTTCAATTTGAATGTTATATTCTATTGCCGAAACGAAATTTAGAATAAATCAAATATACCTCATCATAAAAAAATCATTTAAGTAAAATTGAGTAATATCTTCACTTATTTTTTTCCCTTTTTTTCAAACATTGTTTCAGGAATTAATTGAACATACTCACTGTCTACTTGAATTTCTCTATTTTTACAGTAATCTTTTGCTTTTTTCCCAATTGTTACTACAGAAACTTCTTTTCCTTCTTTTTTAAATCTCTTTATCATTTCATCTAATTTTCTCAATGTAACAGAGTTAAAGCTTCCACAAAGACCTCTGTCAGAAGTCATTACGACTATTCCGACTTTTTTTACTTCTCTTTTTCCATCAAAAATAACAAATCTATTTCCTTTTAAACTTGCTACTAGATTATCAAAAGCTAAGTCTATTGCTTCTGCATACTTTTCTTGATTTCAGTGTAAGAACCTGAAACTTTTTAAATTTTGTAGATGACACAATATTCATTGCATTAGTGATTTGACTTGTATTTTTTATACTGTCAATTCTCTCTTTTATTTCCTTCATGTTTGCACCCATTTGCTTCACCTACTAACTAAGAATGTATTCTTTTTTATATTGTTTGATAAACTCATCTATTTCTTGTCTCAAATCATCTGTTAATTGTTTTTTATCTAATATTTTTTCTTAAAATATCACTATTATTTCTCATACTTTCAATTAACGATTTTTCAAAAGTTTCTAACTTTTTCAACTGGAATATCATCAAAGAAACCATTTGTTACACTATAAAACGAAATAACTTGTTCTTCAACTGCATAAGGTGTGTATTGTGCTTGTTTTAGCACTTCCATAATTCTGGCACCTCTATTTAATTGATCTCTAGTTGCTTTATCAAGGTCTGATCCAAATTGTGTAAATGCTAACAATTCATTATATTGAGCTAATTCCAATTTTACTTTTGAAGCAACTTGTTTCATTGCTTTTATTTGAGCGTTTCCTCCAACCCTTGATACAGAAACCCCTGCATTAATTGCTGGTCTGAATCCTGAATTAAATAAGTCTGTTTCCAAGAATATTTGTCCATCTGTAATTGAAATTACATTTGTTGGAATGTATGCCGAAATATCTCCAGCTTTTGTTTCAATAATTGGTAAGGCTGTTATTGAACCTCCACCTAATTTATCGCTTAATTTTGCTGCTCTTTCAAGTAATCTTGAATGTAAGTAGAATACATCCCCAGGGAATGCTTCCCTTCCAGGTGGTCTTTTCAATAATAGAGACATTTCTCTATAAGCAACGGCGTGTTTCGATAAATCATCATAAACTATCAAAACATTTTTCCCTTGATCCATAAAATATTCTCCCATAGCCACTCCTGAATAAGGTGCTAGGTATTGTAATGGAGCTGATTCTGATGCTGTTGCAGCAACTATTATTGTATATTCTAATGCTCCTGTTTCTTCTAATTTTTTGTATATTTGAGCAACTGTTGATCTTTTTTGTCCGATTGCTACATATACACATAATGTTCCTGTTCCTTTTTGATTAATTATAGCATCAATTGCAATTGCTGTTTTACCAGTTTGTCTATCTCCTATAATTAATTCCCTTTGACCTTTACCAATTGGGAACATTCCATCTATTGATTTAATTCCAGTTTGTAATGGTTCACTAACTGGTTTTCTTGCGATAATTCCTGATGCTTGTCTTTCAATAGGCATATATTTATCAGCTGTTATATCACCTTTTCCATCTATAGGAGATCCTAAGGCGTCAACTACTCTTCCTAACAATTCATTTCCAGCTGGGACTTCAGCTACTTTTCCAGTACCTCTAACTGTACTTCCTTCTTTTATCCCTCTGCTTTCACCAAAAATTACTGCTCCTATATTATTTTCCTCTAAATTCAATGCCATTCCTACTACACCATTTTCAAATGTTAATAATTCTCCTGACATCGCATTACTTAATCCGTAAATCCTTGCTATTCCATCTCCAACTTCCAACACCGTTCCAACGTTAGAAACATCCAGAGTCGATTTATAGCTTTCAATTTCTTCACGAATAATTTTGCTCACTTCTTCTGGTTTTATTCTCAAGAAAAAGCACCTCCTATTCTAGAATATTCTTTTCATATCTTCAATTTGATGCTTGATAGAGCCATTTATTACATCGTTTCCAACTTTTATAATTCCTCCACCAATTATGCTTTCATCAATTTCAAGATTAAGAACTATTTTTTTACCATATTTCTTCTCTAATTTTTTTATTAATTTTTTTCTTTTTGTGCTTCAGATAATTCTTTTTGTAAATATAGCTACAACTGGTAATTTACTTTCTTCTTTATACAAAAAAACTAACATAATTATCTCTTATCAATGAAATATAGTTCATTCTATCTTTACTAACTAAATAATTAATTATATTAAATGATTCTGGATTTATAAAACTAAATGCTTTTTTTAAAAAAATTTTTTTCTTTTTCTTCAACTGTTACAATTGGATTACTCAAAAAAATTTCTAAAATTTTTCATCCTCATTATATTTTTTTCAGTCAATAAATTCAAAATTTCTCTAATTTCATCTTGTTTATTGTTTTTCTTTTGCAATCTCATAAATTGCTGTAGCATATCTTTGAGCTATCATATTATTATCCACATTAATCACCTACTTGCTCAATAAAATTATCTATTATCGTATCCTGTTTATCTTTGACATTTTCTTTAATTATTTTTTTCAGCAAGTTCGGCTGCCATGTGACCAACTTCTTTTTGAAGTGCAAATTTAGCATTAAGTCTCATTTTCTCAATATCGGCTTCTGCTTTCATCATCATTCTATCTCTATTTTCCATAGCTGTAGATACAATTTGATCTTTTCTTTCGTCAGCCTGTCTTTCAGCTTTAATAAGAATATCATTTGCTCTTCTTTTTGATTCTTTTTTCAATTTAGTAATCGCTGTTTTTTGTTCTTCTAATTTTGCTTTTTCATTTTCAACGATTTCCATTTCAGATAATGCCATTTTTTTTCTATCTTCAAGCACTTTCCCAATTTTCTTAGCAAACGCCCTCCAAAAGATATAAACTAATACTAAAAAATTAATAATTTGAATAGCCATCGTAAAATCTATATTTACTAATTTTGCTCCCTCGTTCATTATTTCCACTCCTTGATTTTTTTAGTATTATCCTTTTAAGAAGATTAACAAGAATGCTATTACTAACGCATAAATTGCTGATGATTCTGTAATTGCTAACCCTGTAATCAATGTTTGCATAATGTCTTGTTTTGCTTCTGGTTGTCTAGAAATAGCTTCTACTGCGTATCCAGTTGCAATCCCTTGTCCTAATCCTGCTCCAATTCCTCCTATTGCTGCAATTCCTGCTCCTAATAATGCTGCTGCTTGTACTAAGTTTCCCATTTTTTTCCTCCTAAAATTTCTAATTTTTTTAAATTTTAAACTTTGCTTTTTAAAGAATTTTTATTCTTCTCCTTCGTTCTCTTCTCCTAATGCTTCACCTATATAAACTGATGACAATATAGTAAATACAAAAGCTTGTACTATACCTATAAATCCATCCAAATATAATTGTAATAATATCGGCCAACCAACTGAAAAAGAAAAACTTCCTTGAAGTAAATTTCTAGTCGCTGACTGTATTAAATTACGACCGACTAAACTATATAAAAGTCCACCAATTACAAGTCCAGCCAACATATTTCCAAATAATCTCATTGATGTGTTAAGTACTTTCGATATTATCTCAACTACATTTATTGGAAACATAAACCACATAGGTTCGAATAAACTTTTTAAGTATGCTACAAATCCGCCTCTTTTTATTGACAATCTCAAGAATAAAAAGATTACTACTAATGATAACCCTATAGCTGTATTTGGATCAGCTGTCGGAGTTCTAAAGAAATGACCTACATGATATACTCCATTTTCTTTTGTAATCATTAGAATAAACGGAAATAAAAACAAACTTAAATTTGAAAATAGTATAAAAGCGAACAAAGCCGAGAAAAAAGGTACAAATTTTTTCTTCTTTTCTCCAAATGTTGTCAAAAATGTATTTTTCAATAAATTTATAATATTCTTCTAAAATTACTTGTAACTTACTTGGATTTGTCACACTGATGTTTTTTTAGTTCCAAGTTTCAAAATAATGATTAACAATATCATTATTGCCCAAGTATTTAAAAACTGTTTGGCTTAATTGAAAAATTGATTTTTACCAAAAAAACAAAATGAAAATAATGTGGTGCTTCAACTACTGCACTTGGCATTACGAATTTGATCGGCAAGAAAGTCGACATCAAAGCCAAGATAATATTAACAACCAACATCATCGCAAACAAAAAAATATTATAAACTTAGTCATTTTTTTGTTTCATCTTCTATCTCCTTTCTCTCTAATTTAAAAAGCAATTGAAAAAAATTCTTTTTTTACAAATTCTTCACTTTCTATTATACTCCTATTATCATTTTTTTGCAAACATTAAAAATCATTTGATTTATAAAAAAATTGAAAATTTAAAATTTAATGCTCCTAAGCCAGTAAATACAAGATTTTTGAATGAGATAATCAGAGAAATATTTTTTTACTCACATATCCTACTAAAAAAATCCAATTCCCAATATTATCAATCTTTTTAAGAAATTCTAAATTTCCTCTCAATTTTTGGTCGTGATTTTTAAATAAAAAAATCTTTTTGAACGCCATTTATTAGTAAAAGAATATTTATTGTAGAAATTAATGAACCTACAAAAATATGCGAAATATAATTCTACTCGGTTAAAAAAATTATTCCTATTAACAGAATTACTATTGCTAAAATTATTGAAATTTTATATATTTTTTTATCTCTTTTGGTATATTTTTCTAGCATATTCACCTCTTTTTTCGTATAATTCTCATTTTCCTATTTAATATTATTAATTTCTTTTATTAACGACCAATAACCCGAAAAAAAGCTCCTATTATCAAAAAAATATAATCAAAACTATCGGCTGCTGATGTTTAAACACATATTTTTCCAATAGTAAATATACCCCTAACATCAACAAAATCGGCATTGACAACGTATAAATCATATTTGTTGCAATCGAAAAAAATATTTCATCAATACGTTATTTCTTTTTCGCTTTAATATCTCATCTTTATTGTGTCTTCCCAGCTTTTTTTCTATCTCATAAATCTTTTTGTTTTCTTTTTTTCATCTTCAGTTTCATTTTTTTCCACTTTTTTTCTTCTGTTTTTTTCACTCATTTCTATTCATCCCTCAAATTCATATTCACTAAATTTCTATTTTTTTCTTAAATATAAAAAAATATTCTACTTTCTCCAAATTCAGGATTACTAGCCGTATCCACCACTTCAAATCCATTTTTTTGTGCAGTTTCAATTATCCAAGCAAAATCATAAATAAATTTATATTGCAAATCATTATATTTTTCTGAATAAATTATCATCTTTTTGTTTGTCTTATAAATAAATCTATTTCCACAAGATGTTTTTTTCGTACTCAACTGTTCGTGACGCCAAATACTTGTATATTCCTCTTCCTCATCTAAAAAAAATATCATTTTCAAATATTTCCTCAAATATCCCTTCACCAACAGCATCAAAAAAATTAGCAATCCATCTTTTTTTAAATTTTTTTCTCACTTTTTTTGAATAAATTTTTATAAATTCTTTTTCACCTTTTTAAATAATTCACAGTATCAAAGTTACAAATTATGTAGTCTGCCTCATTTTCACTTTCATAATTAATAATATTCTCTTTTTATCAATTTGTAGTTCTGATTTTTTTAAATTTTTTTCCCTTGCAACTTTTTTTATCAGCAACTTCCAACATTTTTTTCTGATAAATCAATTCCAGTTACTAAAAAGTCATCCTTCAAAAAAATCTATAAATGAATTCTCCTGTTCCACAACCCTAAATCAATGACTTCTCCCTTTTTTTCATAAAATTTCTCAAAAAAACTTATACCATCCGTTATAATCAACGTGTTTCATAAAAAAACGTCATACACTTCAGCAAATTCCTTATGCTCCATATTCTCAACCTTTCTTCTACTTTAAATTTTTTTATTTTTTTAGTACATTATATCACAAAAATTTTATCAAAACATATCTTACAAAGCAATAAATTTATAAAATAAAAAGAAACTGAACTCAAAATTTTAATTATTTTTGAGACAGCCTCTTTTAAAAAATTATCCTAAAACTTCTTCAACTTTTTTTAGATAATTCTTCTACATATTTGTCAACTGTTTCTTGTTTTTTTCAGCTTCAACCATTACTCTAATCAATGATTCTGTACCAGAAGCTCTCACTAAAAATTCTACCTTTTCCATTAATTTCTTTCTCTTTTTCTTTTATGAAATCAATTAATTCTTTGTTAGTTTCCCAAGTAGCTTTTTTTCTCTTTAGAAACCATTATATTTCTAGAGTCTTGTGGCCATAATTTAATATCTTTTACTAATTCATTTAAAGTTTTTTCCACTTTCTAAAAGTGCTGCAACTAATTGAATTGAAGATAAAACTCCATCTCCAGTTGTGTTATAATCCAACATTAAAATGTGTCCAGATTGTTCTCCACCAATATTCAATCCATACTCTTTCATTTTTTCAAGAACATATCTATCTCCAACATTAGCTCTTATCAATCCAATTCCTTGTTCATCTAAATATTTTTCAAATCCCATGTTACTTAAAACAGTTGTCACAACTTTATTGTCATTTAACAATCCACGTTTTTTGAAATATCCAGCAATTATAGCGATTACTAAATCTCCATTAATAACATTTCCTTCATGGTCAACAGCTATCAATCTATCAGCATCTCCATCAAACGCCAATCCTAAATCAGCCTTGTAAACTTTTACAACTTCTTGCAATAATTCTGGATGAGTTGAACCACAATTTACATTAATATTTTTCCCATTTGGAATATTATTTATAACAATAATCTCAGCACCTAATTTTTGATAAATTTTTGAAGCAACTCTGTAAGCCGCACCATTTGCTGCATCAATAACGATTTTTAAACCTTTGAAGTTTGTTTTTACTGTCGAAGCCAAGAAGTCTAAATAAATTCTCATATCATCTTCAACATATTTGAATCTACCTAAATCATCTCCACTTACTTGATGTTCCAATAATTTTTTTCTCTATTTTTCCATCAATGATTCTAATTCTTCTTCAACTTTATCTGGTAATTTGTACCCATTTGAGCTAAAAATTTTAATTCCATTATCTTTTACTGGATTGTGAGAAGCTGAAATCATAATTCCTGCATCTGCTTTTAATTTTCTTGTCAAATAGCACACACCAGGTGTTGGCAATACTCCTACAAAATCAATATGTACTCCCATCGAATTCAATCCTGCAGACAAAGCTGATCTTATCATATATCCTGATATTCTAGTATCTGTCCCCAAGATAATTCTTGGTTTCCCTGCTTTTTTTCTATGTTTTTTTAAATAATATCCAAGAGCTAGCCCCAAATTTGTAACTAAATCGATAGTTAAATCTTTATTGGCTTCTCCTCTCATTCCGTCTGTTCCGAAATATTTTTCTAGACATTTTTTTCCTCCTAAAAATTTTTATACCATTTTTTTAATAAATATCACAAATATTTATTTTTCTAAATTTTTCTATTACTTTTTATAAAATGTTGTTTTTTTGCGGTTTTTGTGGTTTTTCTTCTTTCATTTCTTCCACTTTTTTTCCCTTCTAAAGGCAATACAATAATAATTTCTGTCCCTTTTCCAACTTTAGATTCTACCTCTATTTTACCATCATGAATTTCAACAATCCGTTTAACAATTGCAAGACCCAATCCAGTTCCACCAGTAGCCTTAGTTCTAGAAAGATCAACTCGATAAAATCTATCAAATACTCTTTTTGCATCTTCTTCAGAAATTCCAACACCTTCATCTCTCACCGAAATTCTTCCAATTCCATCTCTCAATTCAGATTTTATATACACATTTGTACCTTTTTCAGAATATTTCACTGCATTTTCAATCAAGGCCCTTATCGCCTGTTGTAATAATGTTTCATCTCCTTGAATGCTAAAATCTTCACCTTTTTCTAGATGAAATTGATGCGTTGTCATAGAAATAACAGTATCTGAATAAATTTGAGTAACCATCTCATTTATATCAATTTTAACGAAATTTGTATTAATTTTCGTAATTTCACCTTTTGCCAAAAAAATAATAATTTTTTTGAACAAGATTTCTCATATTATCTGTCTCATTTATAATCGAATCAATTGATTCCTCAAAAAAATTTCTTCATTCGTCAATCGTCGCTTTTTAATTATTTCAGCATAACCTTTTATTATTGCTAACGGCGTTCTCAACTCATGAGACGCATCTGACACAAATTTTGTCTGATTCTCAAATGAAAATTCAAGCCTATCTAACATTTCATTTATAATCAACGTCAAGTTTTGCAACTCATCTTCTCTTTTAGGAACTTCAATTCTCTCTTTCAAATCTTCACTATTAATTTTTTTCGCAATTTTTTTACAATATTTTTTTATTGGTTTAGTTATTGCCTTACTCAATATTTTTTTGAAATAATTATTGTTATAAATACTCCAATCATTGAGAAAATAAGCACTAAATATTCCAATCTTTTATAAATTTTTATCTTCTTGCGTAATATTTTTTTAAAAGTATACACATTAAACGTAAATCCTCTAATCTGTTTACTTACTTTAAATGTAAAATATTTATTTTTCTTACCAAAATCAAGAACTTTCCCTTTTTCGTTTTCACTTTCAATATTTGCCTTTTGCAAAACTTCCAATATTCTTTCATTTGACAACGTTGCCTCATCAGTATCCGTTGAATTAACAGTATTTATTGGCACTTTATCAGAAACATCATTTGAAATCTCAAAAACATACAGATAATTATCCTCACCTGGATTAAAAGGCTTTGTATGATAAATTTTTTGTCCACCTTCTCCAATCGTTGGATTAAAATCTATTGACAAACTTTTCGTCTGTTTTGCAATTAATTCAACTCTTTCAAAATAACTTTCTATCTCTTCTATTTTCTTTGCGGCTGATTCCTTACGCAACTTTTCACTTTGCACCTTTAGACTATAAACTAATGTCACATTAGAAAGTAAAATCAATATGAAAAATAGAAGAGCGTAATTCATAGAAATACGGTCTTCTAATTTTATTTTTCCCATAGTAAATCTCCTATTTAAAGATAAATCCTATTCCTCTTACTGTTTGAATAAATTTTTCTTTGATAAGGTTTGTCTACTTTGTCTCTTAAATATTTAATGTATAAGTCTAAAAATGTTATCATTTCCGATATAATCAAATCCCCATACTTCTTCTAATATTTTATCTCTTGATAAAACAATACCTTTATTTAATACTAAGAAATCCAATAATTCAAATTCTCTTTTTGATAATGAAATTAAAGTATCTCCTCTTGTTACTTCATATGTAGAATAATTAATTCTTAAATCTTCATATTCAAAGATTCCTTTGTGGTCTACTGTTTTTCTTAGTTCTTCTCAATAAAAGCTTTTTATTCTAGCTAACAATTCTTCATTTGAGAATGGTTTAGTCATGTAATCGTCTGCTCCATAATCAAATCCTACAATTTTATCACTAATTTCATCTTTTTGCTGTTAACATGATAATAGGTACTTGTGAAGTTTCTCTTATTCTTTTACAAACTTCCATTCCGCTCATTTTTGGTAACATAACGTCTAATAAAATTAAATCGTATGAACCGTATTTTGCCATATTTAATCCTTCTTTTCCGTCATAAGCAAAAAAATACATCAAATCCTTCAAATTTTAATTCAATCTCTAATAATCTAGAAATTTTAGGATCATCTTCGATTACTAATATTTTTTTCTCATTTTTTTACCACCTTTTTCTTTATAATTTTTATTAATTTTTTTCAGTTCCTAAAATATTATTTCTTTAAATAATAAATTAAATTCCAGTATATTATACTCTAAAAATTATTAAATTTACAAGCAATTAGTAATATAACACCTGTTATAGAATTTTAATTTAACCTAAATCTGATGTATCCATATCGCTATCAGAAACTCCTAAAGGTAATTTCATTCTTATCAAATCCATTGGTCCCATTTCAACATCAGTTTCGATAATTGCTATTGTATTTGGATTTACTTCATCTTGAAATTCATCATTTTTAGTATTCAAGAAATTCGCTACTTTGAATGGAATAGGATCTCCTTCAGGTCTAATCAATTCAAACGTATCTGTCGCAAACGCTTTATTTCTAATTTGAATTTTTATATTTATTTGTATCCACTTTATCCAACACATTTGCAATCAATCTATATGTTTGGCTATATGACAATCCTGTTTCATAGTTTTGATCCTTTTCAGAAGTTGGTCCTAAATAGAATCCATTAGAATATTGTCTATGACTTATTGTTTTCAACTCTTCAAGCCAATTTGGATTGTATTTATAATTTCCTGAATAATATGAATCTAGTGCTCTTTTATATTGTTTTTACTACTGTTGAATTATAATAAATGCTCTTCATTCTTCCTTCAATTTTTAGTGAATTTACTCCAGCTTCTATAATTTGATCAATAAATTCTATCGAACACAAGTCTTTTGCATTGAAAATAAATGTTTCTCCGTGTTCTTCCACTATATCGTGTGCACCTTTATCTTCATGTCCTTCAGCAATTACTTTATAATTCCATCTACAATCTTGTGCACAAATTCCTCTATTTGAATCACGATTTGTAAAATAGTTACTCAACAAGCATCTTCCTGAATAAGCCATACACATCGCACCATGAATAAATACTTCAATTTCTACATCAGGTACTTTTTCTCTAATTGTTTTTATTTCTTTTAAAGACATTTCTCTAGCTAAAATAACTCTTTTGGCTCCCATATCTTTCCATGTTTTAACACTCATCCAGTTAGTATTATTGGCTTGTGTACTAACGTGAATTGGTAAATTGGGTGCATGTTCTCTTACTAATTGGAACACTCCTAAATCAGCTACTATAGCTGCATCTGCTCCATATTCAGCTAACATTTTTATAAATCTTGGTAAATAATCAATTTCTGTATTATGAGCAAAAATATTTAATGTTACATATATTTTTTTCCCTAAACTATGAACATAATCTATTGCTTCTTTTAATTCTTTATTTTTAAAGTTAGAAGACATTCCTCTTAAATTAAATGAGCTTCCTCCTACGAAACAAGCATCTGCTCCAAAATGGATTGCTGTCTTCAATTTTTCCATATTACCTGCTGGTGCAAGTAATTCTACTCTTTTTTGCATTAATCCTCCTATTTGTATATCTTCTCTGTTATAGTATAATCATAATTTATAATCACTACTGATTTAATATTATAACAAATTTTTCTTTTTTTGTCATTTTTATTATTCTTTGTTTTCCATATTAACAAACTGTTGATACTGTGGTCTAAATCCTAATTTTATTGTTCCCGTCGGACCACTTCTATGTTTTCCTATAATTAATTCTACTACTTCAAAATCATCGCCTTCTTTAGCTTTGTTCACAGCAGCAGAAACATCAGTTCTATATTCATTTGGAATATCTAAATCATTTTTACTTTCATCTTTATTATAATAGTTATCTCTATACAAAAACATAACCATATCCGCATCTTGCTCAATCGCTCCAGATTCCCTTAAATCCGACAATATCGGACGCTTATCATTTCTTTGCTCAACACTTCTTGATAATTGAGATAACGTAACTACTGGTATATTAAGCTCCTTAGCAATAATTTTTAACGATCTTGAAATTTCAGAGATTTCTTGCTCTCTACTTTTTCTAGAACCTATCATTGGACTTATTAATTGAAGATAGTCAATCAGCATAAAATCTAGTCTTCCTTCAGCTTTTAGCCTTCTAGCAGTTGCCTTTATTTCCAAAATATTTACGCTTGAAGAATCTGAAATATAAATATTCATTTCATTAAGACGTCCCATACCGTCACCCATTCTTGAATATTCTTCACTTGTCAAATTTCCTTCTTTTATTGCTTTTAACTTTACTTTAGACTCTATCGCAAGTAATCTGTCAAATAATTGCTCATTTCCCATTTCTAAACTGTAAATCAATACGTGCTTTTCATTTCTAGCTACATTTAGTGCTAAATTCAATGCAAAAGCTGTTTTTCCCATCGCTGGTCTTGCAGCTAAAATCAATAAATCCGAACCATGAAATCCACTCGTCAATTCATCATAATGGTTGTATCCTGAACTCATCCCAATAATTCCATCTTTATTTTTAGATTTCAAATCAAATTCTTTAAATTTTTGAACACCTAATTGTGATAATTTAACTATTTCTTTTTTTTCTTTTTTTTCTGCCACTTCAAAAATCATGCTTTCAGCTTTATCTAGCAAAGCATCAACATCTTCATATCCTTCATAAGCCAATCTCTGAATTTCTTCACTTTTTCTTATCAAACTTCTTTGAACTGATTTTTCTTTTATGGCTTTAGCGTAACTTACTGCATTTGCCGCAGTTGGAACTACTTCTGTCAAATCATAAATAATTTCTTCACTACCGATATCTTCCATCAATTTCTTTTTCTCTAAACTATTTATCAAAAGAAGCGTATCAATGATACCCCCTTTTTCATAAATATTTATCATCTCTTGAAAAATCAATCGATAATTAACCTTATAAAAATCTTCTGGACTTATTATTTGAACAACTTCTCCAATCGCATCAGGATTTATCAATATCGATCCCAACAACGCTTCCTCAGCTTTTATATTTCTTGGAAATACCTTCCCTAAAAGCCTCTTCTTCAAATTGATCCCTATTTTTTCCCTTGTGATTTGTACTTTCTCTAGGACTACTCAAAACTTGTAGTCCCGTATTTTCTTCCTCTTTTTCCTCAAAATTTGAATCCTCAATTATCTCAGACATTTACTATTCTTTCCCTTCAACTTTAACTTTTAAAATTGCTTTTACTTCAGTATGTAATTTAATTTCAACTTCATGAGTTCCTAATTCTTTAACTTTAGAATCTGTTGACACTTTCTTTTTATCAATTTCAATTCCTAATTGTTCTTTAACCGCTTGAGCTATTTCTTTTTCCACCAATTGATCCAAATACTTTTATTATTCGCACCTGCTTTTAACTTTCAAAAACAATTTCTTTTTTTGCAAGTAATTCTTTTTAATTCATTTGCATTTTGTACATCTCTATCATGATTTTTTTGAATTTTTAGCCTTTTGTGCCTCCAATTTTTTTATATTTTTCTGGAGTTGCCAACACTGCTTTTATTTTTTTATTTAACAAAAAAATTATTTGCATACCCATCTTTTACTTCTACTATTTCATCTTTTTTTCCTACACCTTTTATAGTTTCTTTTTAAAATTACTTTTTACTTTCATATTATTTCTCCTCGCTGTTTTTTTAATTTTTTTCATTCTGTTTTTTTACTTTATCTTTCCTCTATAACCTCTCCATCAAAAAAATTTTAATACTTTTTGAACAAAATTCATCATTCTTATCAAAAAAATTCTTCTGCACTAAATGCTTGTATTTCTACATCTGTTCCACAAACTTCATTTACTACTTCTTCTATTCTTTTTCTTGTTTTTTTAGGTTCCATTACAATTTGTTTTTTGGAATTTATTTTTTTGATTGGAAATTTTATCATGACAACATTTTTTTCCATATGATCAGGAATTGTTCCATTCAATAATGCATTAAAGCATCATATTTTTTTAGATCCACTTCCCAGCGCTTTCCTTATGTCATTCCAACTATTTTTTTAAATAATGAAATATCGTATTCGACAAAATTTTTGTTTTTTTCAATTTTTTTCTGTATCATTCGTTTTTATTTGCATCATTAATTTCACTACTATTATTCTGACTAACAAAAATTGTTACTTTCTTTTCCGTTATTCAACGAATTTTTTTAGAAATATCTCGCATCACTTTTTCGATAAATTTCTTGTTTAATATTTGATAAATCTTCTTTGTTTACGCTACTTTTTGTTATCGATTTCCACTTGATTTATCGTTTCTTTTTTTGTAACTTTCTCTTTTTTTGTACAATTCATTTATAAGAACATAGCCTAACAACCGCTTATCTTCCTCATATTTAAACTCATTCAACGTAAAGAAAATCGCACTAATCACTTCTAAAACAAAATTAACATCCAACTTTGATTCTTTCTTAAATTGTTCCTTCAAATAATAAGAAAAATCTTTCAAAAAAGTTTCCATCACAATTCCATCTTCCCAAATTCTGTCGATGAAATCTATTAATTTTTCCTTGTCAGCTTTTTGAATTAATTCCAAAAATTCACTTAAAACAATTTCTGGCACTACTCCCAACGCACTTTGCGTCTTTTCAAGCGTAATTTCTTCACCACTAAAATTAGAAATAACCTGCTCAAAAATCGAAAAACTGTCTCTTGCACTTCCCTCTGATTTTTTATATATTAATTCCAAACTTTCATCTGTTATGCTAATATTTTCTTTTTCAGCCACATTTTTCAAAAGTTTCATAATATCATTCTTATCAATCGGCAAAAAATCATATCTTTGGCAACGAGAAACAACCGTATCAGGAATTTTATCAATCTCTGTTGTAGCTAATATAAATATTACATGTGATGGCGGTTCTTCCAAAGTCTTCAAAAGTGCATTAAAAGCCTCTTTTGTAAGCATATGAACCTCATCAATTATGTATATTTTTTTTCTACCTTTAACAGGCTGATAATTTATTTTTTCCTTCAATTCTCTTATCTCATCAATACCTCTGTTAGAAGCTGCATCAATTTCAATCATATCCATTGATATTCCTTGAGATATTTCACGACAATTCTCACATTCGCCACATGGATTGTCTGTAATTCCATTTTTTAAACAGTTCACACCTTTAGCTATCAGTCTCGCAATCGTCGTTTTTCCAACTCCACGAGGCCCTGTAAATAAATACGCATGTGAAAGTTTATTCTCTCTTAATGAATTTTTTATTGCTCTTGTAACAACTTCTTGTCCTGCAATTTGATCAAAATTTTGAGGTCTATATTTTCTATACAATGTAATATTCAATATTATCACCTTTTTTTATTATCACCTTTTTTTCGGGGTACTTCATTATATCATTTTTTTAATCAAATATTTCAAAATTTCCTTTTTTTATAATTAATAAATTCTTCCGACATTGAAATTTCTTCATTATCTCTACCTTTTCTATCAATTTTCACTTCTATTTCCTTTATAATTTTTCCTGGACTTCCCGCCAAAATATAAATTCTATCAGAAATCAGTATCGCCTCATCAATATCATGCGTTATAAACAAAGTTGACATTTTAATTTCCTTCATAATATTCAAATACCATGTTTGCATTTTGTGTTTCGTGATGGCGTCTAATGCACTGAAAGGTTCATCTAATAACGCTACATCGCTCGAAAACATATATGTTCTCAATAATGCAGCTCTTTGACGCATACCTCCCGAAAGCTGCGACGGATACTTATTCTCCGTTCCTTCCAATCCAAATTGCTGAAAATATTTCTGAGCCTTCTCTCGAGCAATCTGCTTTTTCATCCCTTTTATTATCAATGGTAACGAAACATTATCAATTATCGTCTTAAATGGCAATAATAAATCCTTCTGAAGCATATAACTTACTTTCCCAGACTTCCCAGTAATCTCTTCTCCATTCAATTCCACTTCCCCTTCACTCGGCTCCAAAAGCCCAGCAATCACATTAAAAAGCGTTGTCTTCCCAACTCCACTCGTCCCTAAAATACAAACCAATTCATTCTCACACAACTTCAAAGAAATATCCTCTATCACTTTCTTATCTTCAAATCCAACCGAAATATTCTTTACTTCTAATTTTATCTTTTTCACAATTTCCCTCTTTTTTCTATTTTTTTATTCTAAACGTTTATCAATAAACACAATAAATTATTTCACATATTCATTACTATACCCAAATCCTTTTGGTATCGCCTTCTCAATCAACTTATTCTCATACAACCAAGAATAATATTTATCAACCTTGTCAATATCAAGCAATCCCCACTGTTTCGCCTCAGCCTGATATTCTTTCGCCAACCATTTTTGACTCGCAATAGCCAATTTCGTATCAATTTCAGGATTATACTTAATCAATATTTTAGCAGCCTTTTCAGGATTTTTTATTGCATACTCATACCCTTTTCTTATTGCTTTTAAAACTTTCTTTGCCTCTCTAGGATTTTTTCTCAAATAATCATTATTCGCAATAATCAAAGGACTTGGATAATCTAAATTCTTATCATAATCAATAAATTTCAAAAAATTTGTCTGAATTCCTTCAGTCTGTAATTTTATCCCATCCCAAGCATAATAAATCCAAACCGTATCAATATTAGTTTTCAAAGCCTTCATAATGTCAGGAACTTCCGTTGGAATCAACTTTATCTTATTATAATTTCCACCATCATCTGTCACTACTTTTTTAATAATCGCCTGTTCTATCGGTGACTCCCAAGTCGCATAACTGTGATTTTCCATCTTTTTCGGACTGTCAATTCCTTTTTCCTTCAAAGAGATAATTCCTGATGTATTATGCTGAATTATCGCAGCAACCGCTGTAACAGGAATTTTTTCATCTGTCGTAAACGCTTTAGCCAAAGAATCTGCAAAACTAATCCCAAATTGCACCTTCCCTACTCCAACCAATTCTGTCGCACTCCCTTCAGGCGGCTGAACAATCTCCACGTTTTCCAATCCTTCTTTCTTAAAATACCCCAATTCCTGTGCCACATACAACCCTGTATGATTCGTATTCGGCGTCCAATCAAGCACAATACTAATTTTCTCCGACTTCTTCCCATACCAATTTTTATTATTCCCACATAAAACTGCTAAAATCAACACTAAACTTAAAATTGCAATTTTTAAATTTTTTTTCATCATTCCTTCAAAATTTTTCGACCGTTTTTCCTTAACTTTCTTTTCCCAAGGCATCATTTTCTCTTGTAATTTTTTCACCAAGTACATCAAAATCAAGCTAATAAACGATACTAAAAAGATTACCGCAAACATTTTGTCATAAGAAAAAGATTTTCTAACACGAGTCATGTACACTCCAAGTCCTTTAAGACCTCCAAGCCATTCAGCCACAACAGCTCCAATTATCGAATAACTCACCGAAATACGTAATCCCGCAAAAAAATATCCAATCGAACTCGGCAATTTCACATGAATAAAACTTTGAAAAGGCGTCGCTCCCATTGTTTTCATCAAATTCAATGTATCTTTATCAACTGACTTAAATCCATCAAGCAATCCGATTGTTATTGGAAAAAAACTATAAATCATAATCAAAATTATCTTTGGAACCATTTCATACCCAAACCACAACACCAACAACGGTGCAATCGCCACAGTAGGCACAGTCTGAGTTATCACCAACACAGGATATATCGCCTTATACGCAAATTCATACCTTTCCATCACAATTGCTACTAAAAATCCAAGCAATATTCCAAAAAACAATCCCAAAAACGCCTCAACAAGCGTAACTCCCGCATTATCCATCAATAATGGAAAATCATCCACAAACGCCTTCAGCACTTCAATTGGCGATGGCAACATAAACTTTGGAATCACCCCAACCAACGACATCACTTGCCAAAACACCAAAAAACCTACAACAAACACATACGCAGCTCCTTTTTCCTTCAAAACCCCAATTAAAGAACCATGTACTTTTTTATTTTTTCCGCTCAAATTAAATCACTCTCCTTTTTAAGATATACTTAAAAAAAATATAAATTTTCTATTTTTCATAAATCAAAAAAATCTTCCTTTATTACAAAGGAAGATTTCTATATTTCATATCTTTAATATTTCAATATAAATATATCTTAAAATCAAGTTCTGACCATTCCCAAAACTTCATCAAAATCTATAAAATACTCCCTTCGTCGGCATTATCCGTATCAGGTAAAATGGGTTAAGTTCGTAAACTACTCTCAGCCTTTCAGCTCCCCAGTATTCTGAATTATGTTTAAATTTATTATACCTTTATTTAAGGATCAAGTCAATCAAAATTTTAATTTATTTTACCGATCCAAATAAATCATTCAAACTCTCACTCATTGTCGGATGAGTAAAAATCATATCTCGAATAATTTGATAAGGTAAATTTCCTTTCATTGCTAAAGCGATGATATTTATCATTTCGTGTGAAGTGTTACATAATAATGTTGCTCCTAAAATTTTGTCAGTTTTAGCATCTACAACTACTTTTAAAAATCCTTCTGATTTTCCTTCAATTTTTCCTTTTGGTATTGCCATTGCTTCAATTTTCCCGACTTTTACATCAAATCCTTTTTCAAGCGCTTCTTTTTCACTCAATCCAACTCTCGACAAAGGTGTACTCAAAAAAGTTGTATATGGAACAACATTTCTATCATTTAAACTTCTATTTCCATTTCCGTAAACATTGTCACGAATTATTCTAAAATCATCTAACGAAATATATGTAAATTGTAATCCACCTTTCACATCACCCAATGCCCAAATATTTGGTGCTGTTGTTTCTAATTTTTCATTTACAATAATATTTCCTCTTTCATCCACTTGAACTCCTGCTTTTTCTAGCTCCAATCCTTGCGTATTAGCCTTTCTTCCAATCGCAACCAAAATCTTGTCTCCATTAAATTGTATAATTTCTCCATTTCCATTAGAAATAGCTATAGATGAATCATTTTCATCATCAAAAAAATTTCTTCAACTTTTTGAATTCAAATAAAATGTAACACCTTTTGCTTCTAATATTTTTTTAACTCTGTCAGCAGCTTCCTTTTCTTCTCTCTTCAAAATACCATCTGACGCATCAATTATCACCACTTCTGAACCAAATCCAGCATATGTCGAAGCAAATTCTAACCCAATATATCCAGCTCCAATTATTACAAGTTTTCTAGGCAATTCCTTCAATTCCATCAAAGATTTGCTTGTAAGAATATTTTTACTTTCTTTCAATCCTTTAATATTCGGAATTATTGTTTCTGAACCTGTATTTATGAAGATTTTTTTCTCCTTCAATTTGGATATTCTCTCCATTTTTTTCAATATTCACAATTTTATTCGAAACAAAACTTCCTTTTCCATTGTAAATATCAATATTTTCCTTACTTGCAAGCATTTCATAATTTTTCCCTCTCAAAGCTGTTATCAATGCCTCTTTCTTATCCACACTTTTCTCATAATAATCTTTTCTTTCAGTAAATGTCGACAAATCCTTATTTTCCAATCTCTCAACACTATTCACAAGCGATTTGCTCGGAATACACCCAACATTAATACAAGTTCCTCCGTACATTTTATCAGATTCTTCAATTAACGCCACATTTTGACCTTTCCCAGCTAAAAATCCAGCTAAAGTTTTTCCTGCTTTTCCAAATCCTATAATGATTGCATCATATTTTTTCATATTGCCCTCCTCATTTGTTACTTTCTAATTTAATAAATTTATTTTTCTAATTTATTCTATCATATTTTTTTATAATTTTGTACATACAAATTTTTTTACAAAAAAATAATCGCTGTTTTTTTATAACAACGATTGTTTTTCACTAATAATTTTCAGGAAATAAAATTCTTTCCACACCTTCGATTATTATATGTAAAATCATCATGTGAACCTCTTGAATTCTATCCGAAGTTTCTCCAGGAATGATAAATTCATAATCACATTCACCTTTTAATTTCCCACCATCTTTTCCTAACAAAGCCACTGTTTTCAAGCCTTTTTCCTTCGCAACTTTCACTGCTTCAATAATATTTTGCGAATTCCCTGAAGTTGAAATCCCAAAAAAGAAATCTCCTTCTTGTCCAAAAGCTTCAACACCTTTAGAAAATATAAAATTAAATCCATAATCATTTCCAACACAAGTAATGTGCGAAGAATCACTGATACTTAATGACGGTAACGCTTTTCTATCTTTTCTAAATCTTCCAGTAAATTCTTCAGCAAAGTGCATCGCATCACAGTTACTTCCACCATTTCCTGCTATTAGTGATTTTTTTCCATTTCTGTAAGCCTCTGCCAATTCTTCTGATATTTTTGTTGTTCTTTCGATATTTTCATCATTTTCTACAAAATTTTTCACAGTCTCAAAAGCTGTTAAGTACGAATTTCTAATGTTCTCCTTCAACATTTTTATTCCTCCTTTGTTTCCTTTTTCGATTTTTCAAACAATTCCCTATTTATCTTGTAATCTTTAACAAATTTTTATAAATTTGTCAATTCCATCTTTATCCTCATTTTTCTCTAATCAAAAACTATTTGGAATCTGTCTTCTGATTTATCAAAACTATGAACCAATTTTTAAAGTCCCTTTCATAATTTCTTCATAAACACTATAATATGGCAAAACAGCAAATCCCAAACCATTTTTTTATCAAGTTTTTTTCATCGTTTCAATACTTCCATTTATAGTTATTCTATTATCAAAATTAAATCCAACTTTTTTTCAAACAAATCTAAATATTTATTCGTCAAAACGGTATCCCTTTTTCAATAATTGCATATCTTTCAATTCATTGTAATCATGAATTTCCTTCCCAGCCACAACAACAAAAGGATATTCCTCCGTTTCAATCACTTTAATTTCCTTATCCTCAATGAAATACTCTTCCATCAATGCAATATCAACAGTTCCCTCTTTCAAATGTTTTACAAGCGATTCTCTATTTTTTATATACAAATCAAATTCAATTTCTGGATTATTTCTTTTTAAATTCAACCATTATTCGTGGTAAAACAGGCTCTCAATATTATGAGTCGCTCCAATCGAGATTTTTTTCCTTTCTTATATTGTAAAAATTTTATTCATTTCTTTTTTTCCATTCTTGAAATCTTTTTCAAAAAAATATCTTTAGACATCTTAAACAATTCTTTACCAGCAAATGTCAATTTAAAATTTTTTTAGAATTTCTCTCTATTAATTGTAAACCTAAAGTCGATTCCAATTTTTTTATTTGAATAGAAACCGCTGATTGACTTATATATAGCTTTTTTTGGCAGCTTTTTGTAAAACTTTTTTTCTTTACACGCTTCAAAAAAAATATCTTTAAATGATGTATATCCATTTATTTATTCTCCAATCATATATTTTTATTAATAGTATTATAAACTATTTTTAAAAGTATTTGTCTAGTAAAATGGCGTTTTTGTAAAGTACTTTTTTTACTTTGATGGAAAAAAATTTTTTTCAAATTTTTATAAAATTTATTTATATATGTAGTCTCTTTTTGAATTTTTTTCTTTGGAATATACTAAAAAAACATAATTTTTTTATACAGTTAATGCAACTAATATAACAAATTATTAATTTTTTTATAAATATTCACTATTTTTTTCAAGATATTCTACCAATTTTTTTCATATTGTTTTTTTGCCTCTTCATATCCAATATTATAAACTTCCTGTAATTTATCACGATTTTTCTCAATTCTTCCTAATGTCAATGGAATTGAAGGCTGAATCACAAAAATTTCTCCCTTTTTTTCCAAATCATAAACATGATCCAAAGTTGCATTATATCTGCTATATCTCGTTTTCATTAGTTCCACAAATTTAGGATATTTTTTATATCTTATCGCAGAAATCGTTCCTAATTTACTCTGTTTCTTACGATAATTTTTTTATCTCTCGTCAACACCACAATATTTTTCTTATTCCCCTTTTTCATTGAATAATCCAAAGGAATAGGATCAGCAACTCCTCCATCCAAATAATTTTTACCATTCAATTTAACGAATCTTGATAAAAATGGAAGTGAAGCTGACGCTCTCAAAATATCAATTTCTTTTATAGCATCTTTAACTACAGGATATTCAGCTTTCCCAGTTTCACAGTTTGTAATAACCGCCTGAAATTCTGTTTTACTATTTTTTTAAATGTTTTATTATCAAATGGATTATACTTTTCAGGAATATCATGGTATGCATATTGTTCCTCAAAAAAATCTCCTGTCTTTATCAAATTATAAAAACTTGCATATTCTCTCTTATTTATATGATCAGCAATCGCATTAAATCCTCTTTTATACTGTTTCGAAACATAACTCGCACCTAATGCTGCTCCAGCCGATACTCCAATTAAATTATCCACTTCAATATTTTTTCCAAAAAGAAATCCAAAACACCCGCAGTGAAGATCCCTCTCATTCCTCCACCTTCAAGAACCAATGCTATTTTTTCATTTTTTCCCATTTCTTTTTCCTCCTTACTCTATTTTTTTAACCTATAATAAAATTAAATATATCTTTCTTTATTTGAATTTAAGAAATTTTTTTAATTAATAACATATCTTAATATCTAATTATATCACTTTTTTTCAAAAAGATTCAAAAAAATAAAAAAATATTTTTATTAATTTTTCCCTATCAATAAAACCCTTATTTTTATCATATCCTTATCACTTTTAATATAATTTTTTTGAAAAAAATAAAAATTTTTTTAAAAAGTGTTGACTTTTTTTCATAATATGATACAACATATTTATTAGCAACTAAAGAGATAGAGCGCTAATAAAAAAAGTAAGATAAATTTGTTAATAAAAATAGTGTCATGAATCACCTCAAATTAACCTATAATTAACTAATAAAAACAAAAGCAGATTAAAAATTATAATCTATAAGATATAGGGTATCATTTTTAGTGAATAAAAATAATATAAAGGAGTTGAAAATCTATGAAAATAGTATTTAAAAATTTTTGGCTTTAATTTTTATTAAGTATGGCAATAGTAAGCTGTGAATTGCTGGATCCAAGAGAATGGCAAAGACTTAAAAGAGAAGATGATATGATGGGTAGAGAGTATGACAGGTACACTGGAAAAAAACCTCAAATTCAAGACCACATTGCCTTGTAGATGAAAATGGAAATATGAAAGAATGTCGGAAAAACCCCTTATGAAAACAAAAAGATTTACAGGTTGTAGCGGCTCAAAATATGATATAAGAGGAAGAATCTGTACATATAAAGATTATTAAACAATTAATCCAAATAACAGTTAGGAGAGATTTTTTTATGAACAAAAATATTTAAAAATATTAATTATAGGCTTACTTGGATTGACTTTAATCAGATGTTCAACACCAGATGTAGTTGGATATGAAGAAGAATGTAATGGTGCTAAAAAAAGAACAGTTGTGAATACTATTACTATTCTCATTAAGAAATAGACACAAATTATTAACTTAACTGCACCCTAAAAATTACATATAGTATGAAGGTGCAGTTTTTTTGTTAAGAAAATTTAGTTCTCCATTGACTTTTTACTATTAATTATTTTTATAACATATAAAACTTTTATAACTTTTTCCCTATCAATAAACCCTTATTTTTATCATATCCTTATCACTTTTTAATATAATTTTTTTGAAAAAAAATAAATTTTTTTAAAAAAAGTGTTGACTTTTTTTCATAATATGATACAACATATTTATTAGCAACTAAAAGAGATAGAGCGCTAATAAAAAAAGTAAGATAAATTTGTTAATAAAATAGTGTCATGAATCACCTCAAATTAACTTATAATTAAAACTAATAAAACAAAAGCAGATTAAAAATTATAATCTATAAGATATAAGGTATAATTTTTTTAGTGAATAAAAATAACATAAAGGAGTTGAAAAATCTATGAAAATAGTATTTAAAATTTTTGGCTTTAATTTTACTGGGATTAGCAATTACAAGTTGTGAATTATTAAGTCCAAAATTTTGGGCAGAAATTAAAAGAGAAGATGATATGACAGGTAGAGAGTATGACAGGTACACTGGAAAAACCACAAATTCAAGACCACATTGCCTTATAGATGAAAATGGACGTACGAAAGAGTGCCGTAAAACCCCTTATGAAAACAAAAGATTTACAGGTTGTAGCGGCTCAAAATATGATATAAGAGGAAGAATCTGTACATATAAAGATTATTAAACAATTAATCCAAATAACAGTTAGGAGAGATTTTTATGAACAAAATATTTAAAATATTAATTATAGGCTTACTTGGATTGACTTTAATCAGATGTTCAACACCAGATGTAGTTGGATATGAAGAAGAATGTAATGGCGCTAAAAAGAACAGTTGTGAATACTATTACTATTCTCATTAAGAAATAGACACAAATTATTAACTTAACTGCACCCTAAAATTACATATAGTATGAAGGTGCAGTTTTTTTGATTAAGAAAAATATGGTTCTCCATTGACTTTTTTTACTATTAATTATTTTTATAACATATAAAACTTTTTATAACTTTTTCCCTATCAATAAACTCTTATTTTTATCGCACCCTTATCACTTTTTAATATAATTTTTTTGAAAAAAATAAAAATTTTTTTAAAAAAAGTGTTGACATTTTTTTCATAATATGATATAACATATTTGTTAGCAACCAAAGAGATAGAGTGCTAATAAAAAGTAAGGTAAATTTATTAATAAAAAGGTGATATATATGGAACAAAACTTTACGCAAAAAAGTATGAGTGCCATCTCGGAAGCTCATAACTTTGCGATTAGATATAAACATTCCGAGATAAAAACGGAGCATTTACTTCTTGCTTTGATTAATCAAATGGATGGACTTATTCCTAACATTCTACAAAAGATGGGAATTAATCCTGCCGAATTGACTAAAAAGCTTGAGGCAAAATTGAATAGTATGCCGAAAATTGAAGGTGGAGTTGGTGAAGTAAGACCGAACGCTGAAGTTAATAGAATAATTGTCGGTGCTGAAGATTATGCCAAAAAGATGGGTGACAGCTACATTAGTACAGAGCACTTGTTTCTTGCGGCATTTGATAACAACTCTTTCTTGAAGGAAAATGGCGTTAATAAAAAACAATTTGAAAATGTTTTAAATGAGGTTAGAGGAGGTAGAAAAATTATGACAGACAACCCTGAAAGTACTTACGAAGCATTAGATAAGTTTGGTAAGGATTTGGTTGAGTTGGCGAGAAAAGGTAAATTGGACCCAATAATTGGTCGTGATCAGGAAATTCGTCGTGCAATCCAAATTTTATCAAGAAGAAATAAATAATCCGATTTTAATTGGGGAACCTGGTGTTGGTAAAACTGCTATCGCCGAAGGAATTGCTCAGAGAATCTTGAAAGGAGATGTACCTGAAAACTTGAAGGATAAAACAATCTTTTCATTGGATTTAGGAGCGTTGGTAGCTGGTGCTAAATATCGTGGAGAATTTGAAGAAAGATTAAAAGCGGTTCTTGAAGAAATTGAAAATAGTGAAGGCAGAATAATTTTATTCATTGATGAAGTTCATAACATCGTTGGAGCTGGAAAAACTGAAGGTTCAATGGATGCTGGAAACCTTTTAAAACCAATGCTTGCTCGTGGTGAAGTAAAAGTAATTGGTGCAACAACAATTGATGAATATAGAAAATATATTGAAAAAGATGCGGCTCTTGAAAGAAGATTCCAACCAGTAATGGTTAATGAGCCAACAATTGAAGATACAATTTCAATTCTTCGTGGATTGAAGGAAAAATTTGAAATCTTCCATGGAATTAGAATAACTGACAATGCGATAGTTACTGCTGCAACAATGAGTGACAGATATATTAATGACAGATTTTTGCCAGATAAAGCGATTGACTTAATTGACGAAGCTGCTGCGAAGGTAAAAACTGAAATTAATTCGATGCCAGTTGAATTGGATGAAATTACAAGAAGATTGATGCAATTGGAAATTGAAAAAGTTGCGTTGAGTAAAGAAACTGACAAGGCTTCTAAAGAAAGATTGACTACTCTTGAAAAAGAAATTGCTGATTTGAAGGATGAAGAAAAAGAATTAAAATCACAATGGGAAAGAGAAAAACAAGAAGCTGGAAAAGTTGCTAAAATTAATGAAGAAATTGAAAAAATTAAATTGCAAATTGAAGAAGCTCAAAGAAAAAATGACTATAATAAATTGGCTGAACTTCAATATGGTAAATTGCCAGAATTAGAAAAACAAAAAGAAGCTGAAGAAGAAAAAGCAAAAGATAATTCTTCTGTTGCAAATAAATTATTAAAACAAGAAATTGACAGTGAAGAAATTGCTGAAGTTGTTGGAAAATGGACAGGAATTCCAGTTGCGAAATTGTTGCAAGGGGAAAGAGAAAAAATCTTACACTTGGCTGAACATATGATGAAAAGAGTAATTGGACAAGATGATGCAATTAAAACTATTAGCGATACAATCATTCGTTCTCGTGCTGGATTAAAAGATCCAAACAGACCAATCGGTTCGTTCATATTCTTAGGACCTACTGGTGTTGGTAAAACTTATTTGACTAAGACATTAGCATTTAACTTGTTTGATGATGAAGACAATATTGTAAGAATTGATATGTCGGAATATATGGATAAATTCAGCGTCACTAGATTAATAGGAGCGCCTCCAGGATATGTTGGATACGAAGAAGGTGGACAATTAACAGAAGCTGTTAGAAGAAAACCTTATTCTGTAATCCTATTTGATGAAATTGAAAAAGCACATCCTGATGTATTCAATGTATTGTTACAATTATTAGACGACGGTAGACTTACTGATGGTAAAGGTAAAATCGTCGACTTCAAAAACACAATTGTAATTATGACATCAAATATCGGTAGTGAAATCATCTTGAATGACCCAATGGTAAGCGAACCTACAAAAGAAGCCGTTTTAGATGAAATGAAACATAGATTTAAACCAGAATTCTTAAACAGAATTGATGATATTATCGTGTTTAAAGCATTAGGAAAAGAAAGCGTTAAAAACATTGTTAATCTTATCCTTGAAGGTATTAACGAAAGATTGAAAGAACAATACATCAAAGTTGAATTTACCGACAAAGCGTTGGATTACATCGTAGACGAAGCATACGACCCAGCTTACGGTGCAAGACCATTGAAACGATTTGTGCAAAAGGATATTGAAACTAATTTATCTAAAATGATTTTAGGTGGAGAAGTTCCTGAAAATAGTGTTGTTAAAGTTGATAGCGATGGTAAGGATTTGATTTATAAAGTAGAAAAAAATAAAAAAGAAAATAATTTTTAGATTAGTATTTTTGAAATTAATTCTTAAAAATTGATTTTTCTAAAAAAATAGAAAAAGAAGTATCAGAAATGGTACTTCTTTTTTTGTATTTATACTTGAATCTATTTAAAAATCAAACTACTAAAAATTATATAAATTTAGATTTTTGAGTAAGGAGACATAACTTTTGATTTTAGTTCTAAAGTCGTTTTTACTCTAATATAAATGAAAAAAATAACATTTTACCGAATTTTTATCAAAAAAATTTAAAAATACCACAGTTGAATTTTTGTAAAATAATAATATAAAATACATATAAAAGATTATTTGAGTATATTTTTCAAGAAGTATATTTTTCAAGAAGGAGAATTAATTATGAAAAAAAGATTTAAAATGGGCAGTTTTAGGAACAGGAATAATTGCTAATGAAATGGCACAAGCTCTTGAAAAAAATGGGTAAAAAGCTTTTATGCCGTTGCTAACAGAACTCATGAAAAGGCTGTGGATTTTGCGAAAAAATATGGGGTTGAAAAAGTTTATGATAAAATAGAAGATATGTTTTATGATGATAAAACTGATATTATCTACATTACTACGCCTCATAATACGCACATAAAATTTATGATTGAAGCATTGAAAAATGGGAAACATGTGTTATGTGAAAAATCAATTACATTAAATAGCGAAGAATTGGAAGAAGCTGTAAAATTGTCAAAAGAAAAAAATCTTATCTTAGGTGAAGCAATGACAATTTTCAATATGCCACTTTATGCTGAACTTTTGGAAATTGTAAATTCTGGAAAACTTGGCGATGTGAAAATGATACAGGTTAATTTTGGAAGTTACAAGGAATATGATATGACAAATAGATTTTTCAATAGAAATCTTGCAGGGGGAGCGTTGCTTGATATAGGTGTTTATGCAATTTCAATTACAAGACTATTTATGGCTTCAAAACCTAATAACATACTTTCTCAAGTAAAATATGCACCAACAGGGGTAGATGAACAAGTAGGTATAATTATGATGAATAAAGAACAGCAAATGTCAACAATCGCTCTTACACTTCATTCAAAACAACCAAAAAGAGTCGTAATTGCTTGTGAAAAAGCATATATTGAAATCACAGAATATCCAAGAGCTGACAAAGCTAAAATTGTTTATACCGAAACAGGTGAAGTTCAAGAAGTATTATCAGGAGTAACAGCGAATGCACTTCAATATGAACTTCAAAATATGGAAGAAGCTGTAAGAACTGGAATTAATAAAATGAAACTTGATTATACTGTGGATGTTATGGATATTATGACAAAATTGCGTAAAGATTGGGGAATGACTTATCCTGAAGAGGAAGTGTAAACTTTTTTGTGTAAATGACCTAGAGAGCGAGAGTATATTAAATTTTGTGTAAACTCAAAATATAATATATGGTACAGGATGGTAGTTTTATCATCCTGTTTTTAAATTCGAGAGTGAGAGTGTCCAGAATTTTGTTTAAACTAATATATGAGAATCCAGTAATTTCAGTACTTTGCTATTCTATTTATACAGAAGTATTTATAATTTTTGCGTAAACTATAGTAAAACTGCTTTTAAAATTAGACTCAAAAAAACTATAACTATTTTATTCAACTCTTAAATTTATATAATTTTTAAATAGTTTAATTTTTAGCTACACAAAAAAATTTTTTTACACTCTCTTTATACAAAAAAATTTTTGCATTTTCTCAAATTTTTTTGTACTTTCTTATTTTACTCAAAAAAAGAAACTAATCTAAAAAAATTTCTTTTTTTAAACTAGTTTCTTTCAATTTTAAACTAAACAAAACTTATTTTTTTGATATTTAATACAACAGTTTCTCCAGCTACAGCTGTTCCTTCTTCTACTCCATTTAAGTCAGAATATTCTTCGAAGTTAGAAATAATTACTGGTGTAATTATTGATTTAGCGTTAGCTTTTAAGAAATCATAATCGTATTTAATTAATGGATCTCCAGCTTTAACTACTGTTCCTTCTTCTGCTAATCTTTCAAAACCTTTTCCTTCTAATTGTACTGTGTCCATTCCAAAGTGAACAAAAATTTCAATTCCTTCAGGTGTTACAATACTAAAAGCGTGATTTGTTTCGAAAACTTTTTCTAATCTTCCAGAAGCAGGTGCTAACATAGTTCCTGATGCGTTTGGTTCGATAGCAACACCATCTCCAATCATTTTTTGAGCAAATACATCATCAGGTACTTCAGATAATGGTAATAATTTACCAGAAATTGGTGCTAAAATTTTCCCATTAAATTCTTGAGCTTTTCCTTCTTCTTTTTTATTTCCGCCTTTTAAAAAATCAAATAATCCCATTTTACATTCCTCCATTATATTAATCATTGTTTTTAGTTTAATGTCTAATAAATATTAACACATATAACATAATTAGTCAATTTTTTTATTTAAAAATTTTTTTATTTTTCTTTAATTTTTTTATTTTTAAAGATTTACATTTAATAAATTTCAAATATTTTTTCTACTTTATTTGTTACCAATACTTTTTTTCTAATAAACATCTTTCTCTATCCCTTCATCATCCCAATATTCCTCACTTTCCCAGTATTCTCTTTCTTCCCTATCTTCAAATTCTGACTCATCAGATTCAGCTCTTTCTTGTTCATTTTCTTCTTCATCTAGTTTTTCTAACTCTTTTTTTGACAAAAACATCAGGGATAATGATTTCCTGTCGTATTATTGATAGATTTCTTTTCCGCTCTATCTTCCATATTACGACGCAAAGGAAGATATTTATTCATTTCCAGCCACCTAGCTTCTTCCTTCATAGCTTCAAACTTTTTATCATCTTGAATACTTCTTGCAGATTCTGGATTTGTATATTTAGTTGTCATACTTTCAACAAGATTTCCATTGTAATCTATTGTACAATAAAGATTTCCATTCATTATATATGCATCGTAACTTTTTATTTATTGTTCGGTGAGTTTTTTTACTTTTTTTACTTCAGCATTTTTCAAAGACATAAAATTTTTTTCCCGTTAGAAAGAGTGTACTTTTTTTATTCTATCTGCTTTTTATATAAATAAATTTATCTGAATATATAGCATTTTTTTGCAAAGGAATATTTTTGAGTCTAAAATAAAAATACATTTTTCGCTCTAATTTCACCAGGATTATTAAAATTGTTAATTTTTTTCTGCTATTTTAGTAAAACTTTTTAAAATATTGTTCAAAAAAATAAAAAAACTCATCTTCAATTTTTTTATTACTTTTTTTCAGATTCTTCTTCTCTTTTTCAACTGTTCCTTTTTCCATTTCTATTTTTTTCTCTTTCTAGTTTCTTGAATCAAATAATTTCTTTTATAATTTTTTTATAAACAAAATTTAAAAAAATATTAAAAATAATGACTCCTATCATCAAAAAAAGAAAAAGTTACTTTTTGATTTAATCTGAAAATTTCCTTTTTAAAAATTTTTTTCATTTTAGATCATTCCTCACATTATTGTACTATTTCAAATTTTTCTTTTTAAAATCATCATAACTTTTTAACCCAGTTAAACTTAATATTTTTTTGAAACAGCTTCAAAATGAAGTTTTTCCACATTTTATCTTACTTTTTTTCAACAGAAGTCAAATCCTTTTTCTTCCTTATCTGCCTTCGTTTCAACGATAAAATATATTCAATATTATTTTTCACTGTTTTTCTGACGAATTTTTTTATAGATGATTGCCCAGTCAGGAGAATAGTTTCCATATGGAGTATCTATTACAAAGCCACCTTTTTTTAAGTTTTTGTAAATAACAATACATTTTCATCATTCTCCAGTTTTTTTCTGCAAATTCCTTTTTCTCCATCGCTATCAAGTTTATAATAATCATTTAAACTTCTACTACCTTTTTTTAGCTTGAAATAATCTTCTTTTTATTTTTCAAAAATCTTCTTCATTTATTTTATTATCCACTTCAAAGATTTTTCTCTGTATCTGTCACATATCCATCTATCACTTCGTATTCAAAAAAACTTTTTCAGCTTTCATTTCATTTAAGTTTTTCAAGCAATATTTCAGTTACATTTTTCCAGCACATCTTGAATATTCAATGCTTCTCTTTTTTTCCTTTTCAAGTCCACTTATTATTTTTTTAATATCGCTAATCTTGGAAGCATTGTGTGATACATTATGTTATTTGCTATTTCAAAATCACTTTTTTTGGAGCCACTTCAATTTTTAGATATCTCTATTTCTTTATCACCTTTATATTCTTTAAGATTAAAATTTCTTGTCTCATCATAGTCTCCTTTAGATTCTACTACCTCCACAACTTGCTTCAAATCAAAATTACTTATATAACTATCTATTTTTTTCTATACTACTTTTTTTATATTTTTTTCATTATCAATTTTACACTTATAAATCGACTTTTTTTACTAAGATTTGTTCCTAATTCCTCAAAAAGATTTTTGGAATTCCTTTTCAGAAATAAAAGCTTCTTTGCTTATTAATAATCGGCTCATTATCTCCATTTGCTATTTCAATACGGTTTGTACCTTTTTTTCCACCATATATTTCACAAAATTTTTCAGCAATTTGTATTGAATGTTCCTGTAAAGTTTCATTTGAAAATTGTATTTCTTTTTATTTCCTCTTCCCCATTTTTCAAAAGCACATTGTTAGAATCCATCACTTTTTTTTCAATCAATTCTTTCTTAAATTCGTCTACTAGTTCCGAAGTAATCTTAATTTTAGGAATACCTGCTTTTTCAAGAGTTACAAGTAAAAGATCCGATGTAACTTCATTTTTATTCATATTCTTATTAAAAATCTTCTTGAAGCATTCTTGAAAAAAATTTTTCATAACTATCATTTGCAATAACAGTAAGTTCATTTACATTCCTATCAAGACATCTATTTCCAGTCACATCTACAGGAAGTCTAAGGCCCCTACCAATTTCTTGTTTTTTAGCAATCTCACTGCTCCCATTTTTCAACGTACACAAAGTAAACACATTTGGATTATCCCAACCTTCTCTAAGAGCAGAATGTGAAAAAATAAAAGCTAGTGGTTCATTAAAAGAAATCAATTCATCTTTTTTCTCTAGAATAAGTTCTATTCCTCTATCAATATCCTCTTGTGATTTTGCCTTCGGTTCATCTTCATTTTTTTATATTCTACCTCAACTTCATTTTTTTCTTCTTATCTAATGCAAAAATATCCTTCTCGAACCAAATTAGCATCCTTATAACTAGGAAAATAATTTTTATACTCCTCTATTTTCTCCTCATTTTTTTCTATAAAATTTGAATACTCCTCATCAAATATTTTCAGATAATCCCCTCTCCCATCAGAAGCTTCACTATCCCTAACTTTCTTAACCTCATCAATAAAAAATAATGTTAAAGTCTTTATTTTCTTGCCTTCTTCCAAAATCTCAAATTGCTTTTGAAAATGATTTTCTATAGCAAGACGGATTTGAATACGAATAATATCTTTATTCTCTAACTTTTTGTTGCTCTCTCCTAATGCTAATTCAAAATCTCCATAATTAGTAGCAATTTTCAATGACTTCTCTTTATGAGGCTGTTCCGCAATAAACATATCCTTGTACTGTGGCAATCCTCCTGATAATTCATACAAAGAAACACCATTTTCTACATTAAAACTCTTAAATCTAATACTTTCTCCTTGAACTTGAGAAAACATCTCTATTCGTGCCTTACAATCTTTCGTAAAATAAGTATACCTAATATACGGAAAATCTTTAGAAATAACACTATTTATGGTTTTTACACGAATCTTTTTTTACCAAATTCTTTTTTTATACGCCTCATAAGAATCCAGTTTATACACCTGATTATACAAATTTTTATGTGTAGCCGAATAACGAAGTGTAAATAACGGCTCCAACTCTTCTATCGCCTTTAATGATTGTGATTTTTTCTTTTTGGTCCCTTCTATTTTCTGTGGTTCATCAATTAATACAATCGGTCTTACAAATTTTTATGTCTCTCCATAAATTTTTTTAGCATACTCATCATCCTTACGAATTTTATTAGTATCTTTATTAAACGCCTGAATATTCATAACACAAATACTCAAATTATTCTCTTCCACAAAATTATTTACTTTTCCTAAATTATTACTGTCATAAATAAAACTATATTTAGATAAATCCACGTTATACAACCTTTTAAAATGTTCTCTTAACTGTTCAATAGATTTTTCCACCCCTTTACGAATCGCCACAGATGGAACTACAATCATAAATTTCTTAAATCCATACTCCTTGTGCAATTCCAATATCGTACGCAAATAAACATAAGTTTTCCCAGTCCCTGTTTCCATCTCAATTGTAAAATCTTTTTCATGTTTCTTATAAACCTCTTCATTAGTAAAAAGTCCATTTTTCAACTGAACTTTCTTCAAATTCTGAAAAAGTTTATTCCCTCCCACAATATCAATATTTCTCACAGGATCTTTTTCTGTAAAACTTCTTCTTATTCTCTCAGCATAAATACTATCCAACGATTTTGGCAATCCTCTAAATAACTCTACAACAGAATCTACCGCCTTTTTTTCTGATATTCCAAATTATCGTCAAATTGGAATATTATTTTTATTTGACATTTTTTTCCTCCTTTTTTTATTAATAAATTTGTAATAAAAAAAGCCTCGATTATCATTTTTTTGATAAAAGAGACTTTTTAAAATTTATTTTTTTAATTTTTCACTATAATACTTTTTTTACTAATTTCATCGCAGCTTCATCATCTATATACATCTCAATATATGATAATTGTTTTTGCTCCCAATGTTTTTTTATAATGTTCTATCAAGTTAGTTTTTGCTAAAAAAATGAAACATAGCCATCATAACCTTTTTTTCAAAACTTATCCTTGCTATCTCAGCAAATAAATGTCCACCAACTCCTAGATATTCTTTACTTTTTTTAAAATATTTTTTTAGGGTTATGACGATTATTAAACGGAGCAATTTCAACTAACACAACTTCTAATAATTGTCTTTCCTTATTCTCATAATATTCGACTATTCCTTGTAATCTTTTTATCATTTTCAGCAAATAATCCTAAAATTTTTATTTTTCTTTTTTTACTTTCCTCGATCCAATTGAATTCCCAATTTTTCAAGATTATAATCCTGTATACTAATTTCCTTTACTTTTGTTTTTTTACAATTTTATTATCTTTTTGTTCTAATCAGACACTGAGTTAATAAATCTATATCTATTTTTTTACTAATTTTTTTATTCCTCAATTTATCCCACCCATTTTTATTTTTATTCTAAACATTTCCAATTCTTTCTCTGTCAAACCATTTTTCAATATGATTTTTTTATATATTCATTGGCTTTTTCGAATATCATAATAAGCCTCTGTTTCTCTAGGTAATACATAAAAACCAATATCGTCAAAATCTTTTATACTTTCAAAATTCATTTTTTTCAAAAAAATTTTTTTCAGCTTTAGCTCTATTACTGAACATTTTTTTACCACTCTCCCCTTTTTTTAACTTTATTTTTCATTTTTTTATAATATCATATATATTTTTAGAGTGTCAATTAAATTTCTAACATATAATCTGAAGATTAAAAGCAATAAAAAGGATTTTTCTTTATTCTTCTATTAAATCATGTTCTATTAATTTTTGATTTTTCCTGATTCAATATCTGTAATAATTTTTTTCTAAATATTTCATGTTACTTTCAGAATAAAATATTTCTTCTGCTTCTTTTTCTGTATTTTTTTATCAATATTAGAATTAATCATTTTTTTGTGTCATGGTAATCACCTTCCTTAGTTGTAAGTGTATTTTTGTAAAAACAAAAAAACTGATATATCATATAAATTATTAAATCTAAAATAATGAACAATAACTCATTTTCTTTTTCTGTATTTTTCTTTTGTTTTCTTTCTAAAGTATTCCATAATAAAAATTATGCCTAAACCCAAACCACCTGTAAGAAATTCAGAAGTCATTAAAATTAATCCCATCATCAAATCTGTAATCATTCTTAAACTCCTTTTTTTATAATAGTTTTTATATCTCTTTTTTTATTTAGTTGTCATTGTCCTTTTTTTATTGTCTTAAATTTTTTTAATTATATAACTGGCGTTTCATTACTATGTTCTCTATCAGATTTTTATAATTTTTTTAAGTATAAATTTTTTTAATAAATTAACACTTGTTAATATTGCTTCTCCTTGATTTAGAATAGAAATCATTTCTACATCTTTTTTTGTCTAAATAATTCTCTACAATTTTTTTATTTCTTCATTATGATTTAATCTGTGAATTAACAAACTACCAATTTGTCCTAATAAAACTTGAGGAACATCTTTGGGATTCTGAGTTGTTAAAAAAATAAAAAAATATTCCATTTTTTTCTTCCCTCTCTTGCTATATGTGTTAATCCTGACACATAATTATCTCCATACGATTTAGTATATCTATGGATTTCATCAATAAATAGTACAAAAAGGATTATTTTTTTATTATTTTTCCAGTACATAATTAGAAATTAAATCTATAATCATACTTCCTATTCCATCATCTCTACCTAGTTTAGAACTATTAATATACAAACTCTCATCATTAATAATAAAGTTATCAATTCTTTTTTTAATAAATCATTTTTCCTCTTTTTCTTGTATCAAAAAAAGTCTAATATACTTGTATTTTTCTAATTTATTCTCTATTTTTTTATTATCCAATGATTGGCTCTAATATAAAAATCATCCTGTTCGTATTTTTTTGATTTACACTTTACTGAACCTGCTGTAATTTGATTACTTAACAATTCTAAACGAAAAATTTTTTTACTATCTTTATCTAATCTTTTTTTAAACTTTTTCTCAACTTCTTTAGGGTTCTTTACCTGTCAGTTCAAAAAAACCTCTTCTGCTTTACATTGATATTGATATCTTAGATATTTTTATTGCATCATTTAATATTGCAGGTTGAGAAGAATCATTAGCTTCAAATAATGTAATCCATTGTTGTACTGATACTGATCCTGTTGATAGAAATGTATTTTTCTCCTAATTTTTAATTTTTGAATTTTATCACTCTCTTTAAATGAATTTTTCGTATTCTCCTGTTGGATCAATCATCAACACTTTTTTTATTTTTTTATTAATTAATTTATCTAAAATCGAAAGTGCTGAAGTTGATTTACCACTATTAGTTGTTCCAATAGCCATAAAATGTCTATTGAAAATTATATTCATATCTAATATTAATCTTCTATCTGTATTTTTCAATTGTAGCAAACTGTATATTAGAATTACTATCATTTATTTTAATTTCTATTCTTTTTAAAATAATTACTTATTAATTTTTTTCATTTGCAATGTAAACTTTCTCCATTATTCCAGGATTATAAAAAAACTACTTGGTTCAAATGTATTTTTTTCCATATTTCATTATTCCTATAATTTTTTTATAAATATTTCAGGATAAATTCCTTCTAATTCTCCACTGTTTAAAGATTCATGAACACTATTTGAATTAGAAATTTTTTTGATTGATATACTTCACCAAATAATATTCCTTCTATAGAATCAACAACAACATAATAATTTATTGTATTTGGTTTTAAAAATTCATTTTTTTATTTTTTTCTTGATGATAACCACGAAAGGTTTTTCTACCTGTACAACAGCATTTCCTCTATAAACTTGCGATATCATTCCTAAATAAAAAAACTACTTTTATCTACATCTTCATAAAAAAATTATCTATTATCAATATTTTTCATCTCCCAAATAATCAGTTAAATCTCCATTTAATGTTGCTTTTTTAAAAAGATATTCTATACCCTTGTGTCATCAATTTTTTTCTAATTCTTTCCAATTAATATGATCTTGTGAAATATTAAAATCTGTTATTAAAATTGATAATGATGAATTATTAAGTATCGCTTGTGTTATCATTTTAGCTATATGATTATCACAAAAAAACTAAAAACCAGTTGTTATTAAAAGGGTATTATTTTTGTTTTAATAATTCTTGAAATTTTGAAAATAATTCAAAAATAGGGCTTTTGATAGCTTTGATAATATTTTTTTAGAACTTGGAAAAAAACCATTACTGGATTGTCAATTTCATTTTGAAGTCCTCTATATATATCCTCATCTTCTATTTCCCAAGTTAATGAACCATGTATCTTTAACAAATTAATAATATTTTTTTGTATTCTACTTCTTTTGTTCTTATATTAGGAATATTTTTTTAACTAAATTCCATTCAAATATATCTATATCAAATTTAGGTTTATAAGTAAAAGAAAATCCATCTATTACTGTAAAATTTAATTCATTCGCAGCTTCTTCAAAAAGGATATCATAATTTGTTGTAACCACAGATAGTTTATTAGGAGACTTTTATTTTTATCTGATAAAATCTTTATTAATTTCCCATGTTTCATTATTTCAGAATTATATTCATATCTCACACCTTCTTTTTATAATATCTAATATTTTTATTTTTTTGATCTTAAAAATTTATCTTTTTTTCCATTTTCAACATATTTTTTTCATATTGCATCAAATTAGATAAAAAAATCTTCCAAATTAAAATCATTTAACAATTCTTTATTATTTTCATATAACTCATTTTTCAAACTTACTCATTGTTGCTAATTGTTCCAATGAATAGTATTTATTTCCATTTTCACTTAATTTTTTTGTTCAACTACCTCAGCAATCATTCTAATTGTTTTTACCATAACTTCTGTTTATCATACCTTTTTTTCAGTTACAACAGAAGCTCCAGCTCCAGCTAATACAATAATATTGTCAAAAGATTTATTAATAAAACTACTAACAAAAGTTTTAATTAATCTTTTTAAAATCATTTTCATCAAAAAAAATTTTTCATTCATACTATTTGACATTTCTAAAAAAACTTTTGTAATGTTTCTCCATTTCTTTTTATACTCAAATTTATCTTTTTGAATCTTCGAGTTTATTTTTTTACTTAATTCTATATCTCTTGATTTATAATAAATTTCCATATTCCTCCTTAAAATAAATATTTCTTCCTTTTTTTACTTTATTGATTTATTCTTTTTCTAATTTTTTTCTATTTCAATTCTTTTTTTCAGGGAATTTATATCTTATAATTCCGCCTATTAATAATAAAAGAACTCCAATTACTACTGGTTTTCTTAAAATATTAAATACTCCATTAAATACTTCTTTCAATAATTCTTTAATTTTACATTTGCCATTTTCTGCCTTTTTTTCTTGTTTATTAAATTTATCAGGATTAATTAAATAGAATAATCCACTCATAGTTATTAATATCGTTCCACACATCATTAACCATGTTGCAATATGATTGCTTTCTAAATTTAGAACACTCGAAACTCCCATCCCTATTACCGAAAAAAATTGATAAGAAAATCCCCATCATTTCTAATATTTTTTTATTATAATCATCATACTTTTTCTAAAAATATTATTTATCTGTTCTTTTTGTTTCTCAAATTGTTTGATTTCTTCTAATGCAAAAATTTATTTCATTATCTCGTAAAAATATTTTTTTATATCTTTTTTTAATATTATTTCTATATTATTTTTCCCAATTTTTTTGTAAATTCAAATAACGATTCTACTTTATCTTTTTTTCTTCTTCATTCTTATATTTTTAAATCTTTCAAAGTATACTGTAATTTTTTTCACGCTCTTTTTTTAAATCTTCAAATATTTTTTTAAATCTCCATTTATAAAACTTTCGTATACTTTATCTAATTCTTCTTTTTGATTCAAATTTTGTTTTTATTTTTTTGAATTGTATTCATATTCATATCGTACAGTATCTTCAAAAATTTTTTTAATTTTTTTCTAATTCTTCCAATTCTTTTTATTTTTTTCTTCAAAATTTGTATTTTTCCATCAGTATTAAAATTCTCCTCCCTAAATAAACTCAACCCTATAACTAACCTTACTATCCCCCGAATTTCTCTCAATCAAACTTCTCAACTTCCTAAAAGTCTCATCCTTCAATGAAATATTATCCTTAAATGCAGAATCTCTAAATACAAATTTTATTGGTAATGGATCTAATGAAGCTAATTTTTTTCTACCATTTCCTCTGTTATTTCTGTTTCAAGGCAAATTAAATATGTACTTGCATAAAAAAATATGTTCTATTTCCAATATTTGTCAATACTTCCAGTCTTTCTGACAAAGGAATATCATTCTGTCTTAACATTATTTCATAAACAATATCAATATCATTGCTTCCAAGCACAAAATCTAATGAATCAGGATCATCAAAAGAATACTGACTTTCTTCATTGAAATTATCCAAGTCGTACCATTTTATATTTGTATCATCCACTTTAAATACTTTAAATCCAATATCTGGAACTTTTTTAGGCTCTTCTCCCAGTTTCAAATTTGAGTTATATTCTTCTACTTCCTGTTTTATCTTTTTCTCCAGCACGTCTGATTCTTTCTTTCCCAATTTCTGCAATATTTTTATACCCAGCCTTAAATGCTTCTGATTTTTTTCATCAGTTGTTTCAGGTAACTGAACCATTATATATTTTCTGTTTCCCTTATCTTCACTGTTTAATTGCATAACGGCATGAGCTGTTGTTGCTGAACCTGAGAAGAAGTCTAAAATCAAATCTTTGTCTTCTACTGAATGAATTAATATATTTTTTATAAAATCCATTCCTTTAGGATATGAAAAAAATATTCAACTAGTTCTAAATCAATCAATTCTTTAGTTGCTTTTTTTGATTCATATATTTATTATCTGTAAAAATTAAACTATCTAAAGTCTTTTTTTATTGTCTTCAATTTATTTTTTTGTATCTTTTTATATATAAATCCCCTTTCATTTTTCTTTATATTCTTTTTTTAAAAAAATATTGTTCCATTTTTCAATATGCTTTTTGAAAAAGTATTTTTTTGAAAATACCCAGTATCTACCTGTTGGCGGATAATCTCCTTTTCCAGTATAAGGATTAACTATTTCAAAATAATTATTTTCCATTGTTCCACTTTTTGCACTAGGATTATCTGATATCCAATCACCATTTGGATCATTATCTGGATTACTGTATCTTTCTAAATCTTTTTCACCACCTAATAAATTTACTAGTTTTTTATTTTTAGAATAGCAAATCAAAAATTCATGTTGATAGTTTATACCCACTTTTGCATCATTAGTTGTTGATTTAGTTTTTCGTATCAAGTCTGCCACAAAATTCTCCTCCCCAAAAATCTCATCACACAATCTCTTCAGGTTAGCCTGCTCATTATCATCAATACTTATAAATATCACACCGTCATCAGTCAGTAAATCTCTAGCCAGTTTCAATCTTGGATACATCATATTCAGCCAGTTTGCATGGTATCTGTTAGTTGACTTTTGATTTTTCTGCAGTTTTTCATTATTTTCTGATATTATTCCCTCTGCCTTGTCGCTTTCTTCCTTATCCATTTTAAAAGTATCATTATAGACAAAATCATTTCCTGTATTATATGGCGGGTCAATATATATCATTTTTATTGAATTGTAATAATTCTGTCTTAACAGTTTCAATACTTCCAGATTATCTCCTTCGATATATATATTTTTCTGTTGTGTCAGCATTTTTTTACTATCTTTTTCCACAAATTTCAATGTTTTATTTCCAATTCCCTGCTGTACCATTTTCTTTGTATTTTGTTTCCCAGCCCAATTCAGTTCGTATCTTTCGTTTCCTACTTCTTCAAAATCCCCCAGTTCTTCCTTCAATGCCTTTATATCCAGCTGTCCATCCTTTACAGCAGATGGAAATAATTGCTCCAGTGCTTTTTAAATTGTCATTTATCACATTATTTATATCTTTTTTTATTTTTATTATTTTTCCATTTTTTTCCTCCAAAAATTCTAATATTTATCCAATTCTAAAATTAATTCTCTAATTTTTCTTGTTAATTTCTATTTTTTTCACTGTTTTTTTATAGCTAATTTTATTTTTTTCCTTGTAAATCAAAAGATTTTTTTAAACTTTTCAAAAATATCATTCATCTTATTTCTGTCATACCATATTAAACTTTCTAAAATATTTCCTGATTTCTGATAATATTTTTTTGATTTTTTTAAAATATAATTTTTTTATAAACATTTCAGAATAAAAAAATTAACCTTATTGGTCCGATTTAAAAATTTTGGAGTAGTCTAATGCTCCTTCCACTTCCCTTTTTGCTGAACTCGACATTGACAAATCAAATGTTTCAGTCATTACAGTATCTGTAACTACTATTTCATTTCTATCATTTTGATTTAATCTTTTTTAAAAGCTAGTGAATACAACTCTTTTGAATTATCGTAAAATCTTAATATACATGGCGATTTAATTGATTCCTGATATAAATTGGCAAGAAATCCAGCTTTTTTTATATCAGTTATTTCAAAATCAAAAATACTGAATTACCTTAAAATTATATTTTTTTCATCTTCTACACTTGGAATATCCTCATCATTTATCACGTACTTTAATATTACAGATTTTACATATTCCTTTATTTTTCTTTTTTTCATCAGGTTTAAATTCCTTCAGAATAAGATTTTTTTCAATTTTATTTCCTGATTTACTTCATATTTTTTTCGGGCATATTTATCATTTAACCCACCACCAGAAAAGATACCAACTCAAAATCATCTGTTGTGTTATCTTTAAAATTGTTATTAAATCCTGAAAAATCAAACACTGTCTGAACAGCCTTTTCTTCCTCTTCACCTTTTATACTATTTACCGCAGTATTAAGCAGTTCTGAATAAAATCCCATTTCTGTAGCATTTTTCGTATCTTTAAAAAATTCCTTTAAAACTTTTTCCTGAACTTCATTTTTCTCATAGCATAGCTGTCTGAAAATTTTTATAACTTCCCTTGCCTGACTGTTTTTAAATAAAATTTCTTTATTGTTATCCACGAAAATCAGGTAATAGGGATAAAGGGAACTGTCATTTTTAGGTTTAGCATCATTTTTACTATGTTTAAAGCAGAACAACACTCCCTTCTGTTCACCTTCAGCTACAGAATAAATTCCTTTAGGTATTTTGTTTATTTCCTTATGATTATTTACATAATTTGAAAGTTCGTACAGATATTCGTTCATATTAAGGTCTGTCAACGAAATATTCTCATTTGTATCTTCTATATCAATTACTTCTTCCTTCAATTTTTTTCTAATTGTCTCTTTCTAAAAATTAAAATCATTCATTTCAGGATTAAGCATATCTTCATCCCCAGTAGAAGCTATATTTAATGTTGTCATTTTCCCTTTAACTCTTCTCTCCAAATCCAAATACTCATTCAAATCTGCATTTGGGAAAAAGTTAATCATTTGTATATTATCATTTTTACTTCCAATTCTATCTATTCTTCCAAATCTCTGAATAAGCGACACAGGATTCCATTGAATATCAAAGTTTATTACCGTATCACAGTCCTGTAAATTCTGTCCTTCTGAAATACAGTCTGTTGCAACTATAATATCTATTTGTTCATCTTGAGGAATTTCAATCTTCAATTTAGATTTTGGCGAAAATGCACTCAAAATACTGTGGAAATCCTCTTTTACCTTTTTATTTGAAGTTTTTACTCCTTTACCTGTAACACTTGCAATGCTAATATTTTTCTCCTCGAATTTTTTTAACAACTTAGAATAGATGTAGTTTGCTGTATCGGCAAATGCTGTAAAAATCAATATTTTCCTATTTCCTGGATTATACGGTGTGTTATCAACTTTATTTCCTACAATTTTTTCTAATTCATGAATCTTATTATCCCTATCTTCTTTCAATAAAATCAATGTTTCATCATATATTCTTTTTACAATATCTCTATCGTTATACAACTCCTCAAGATAGGCATTTATTCTCAAATCTTCTACCTTTATTTCATATTTACTTCTTTCAATATAGATTTCATCTTCATTTTTCCACATCAAGATTTTTCTTCAATCTGCTGTCCCTTATTTAAATTTTTCTATTGTCTGATCAATATTTTTCAATCAATCTTTTTCAAAGTTTCAGAAAATGAGAAAAACTGAACTTTCCAATCTTTTTAAAACAAGTTCGTTCTATGCAAATATACAAGACCTTTCGACTGTATATCAAAAATCCATTTTTTTCCACCACGATTTCCTGATAACTTATACTTATTGATATAATAATTTAATTTTTTTCACTTTTTTTATAAATTTAGTTGGTGTGTAAACTGATAAATTTAATTCTTCTAAAATAGAATTTGTATTTTTTAAAAATTCAATAACTGATTTTTGACTATCAATTTCTGGATAATATGTAATCGGCTTATTCTTTTGAGGAAATTTACCTATATTTTTTTGTTCCATAATAATTTGTAATATGTTTTCTGCTTCTTGATATTGTCATCATTTCCAGCAGTTTATAAAAATCTGACGGCAAGTTATCCAGTAATTCATCTTTTTTCTGACTTCCTTCTTTTTCCCAGTCATTTATAACTTGTGTCGCTTTTTTCAGTAAATATCCCACGCTCGAAATACCTTGTTCACTAAATGCATCATCATGATCTGATGTTATAATTGAAATTTGATTTTTCAAATCTACAAGGCTGTTATTTACTGGTGTTGCTGACAATAAAAGGACTTTTGTATTTTTTCCACTTTTTATTACATCATGAAGCAATTTAAAATATCTATTCATTATTAATTCATCATTCTCATCATATTTCGCAATCCGATTTCTAAAATTATGTGATTCATCTATCACAACCAAATCAAATTTTGACCAGTCAAATCTGCTTAGTTCATAACCTGATTTTTGATTCTCCCTTGGTTCTTGATAAATCTGTATGAAACATAATTTTGTAATTAAACATTTCATTCAAAAAAACTATCTTTATAATTTCCTGTAAAAGAACGCCAGTTATCGTATAATTTTGCTGGTGTAAGAACTAATACATTATCATTTCTTATTTCAAAATATTTAATCACAGCAAGTGCTTCAAATGTTTTTTTCCCAATCCTACTGAATCAGCAATTATACATCCTCCATATTTCTGAAGTTTTTTTGTATAGCAGAAACGACACAATCCTTCTGAAAATCAAAAAGCGAATTCCAAATTTCAGTCTTTTTTTAAATTTCTCGCTATCATTTTCAAATCTTTCAATTCCACTATCCAGTCTATCTCCAAACAATTCATTTAACGTGAAATAATACAAAAAAATTCAGGATTATAATTTTTTTATAAACAAATTCAAGGCTTTCTAATAATTCCTGTTTATAATCTTGTGTTACATCATTGTTATTCCAAATTTCATCATATATTTTTCGACATGCCAAGTATCTGGGATTTTTTTCTGATTCTCCTTTTTATTGTTGATATCAAAATCATAGCGATTTACTCTTTTTTTCATATATTTCAAGTGATGATGTCCCCTGAATCATAAAATCATCATCAATTATAAGAATATTCCCATTTACTTTCTGATATGGCTTTACTTTTTCTGACATTTACATTATTTTTTTATAAAATCATACATAGCCTTTGCCTTAGCAAAATACTTCAACTTATTTTTTTCCTTTATATCGTAAGAATTGTACAAAAATATCATTAGGTGTTATCTCAAATTCTCTTGATATTTCATTATTTTTTTAGGAATAAACTTTTGTATCTCTTATAATAAAATTTATTTCCTTCACATTTTTTTAAATTTTTTTCCAATGCCGTAAAAAAACTGATATGGTCAATTTATCATTAATGATATTCACCACAGCATTCTCTTTTTTTCTGCCAAAACTTCATTTATTTTTCTCAATAAACTTTTTCGCTGAATTTCCCATTCTTTCACTATCCCTCTATATACAAGTTTTTTTACAACCTCGATTAGTTTCCCCATATTAATTAAGCTAGTAACTTAATTTTTTTCTTATTTAAATATTATATCATACATTCTTAAATTTTTCACTACTTTTTTTCATATTTCGCTAATAAAATTAATAGTTTTTTTCCATAATTTTTTTAATTTTTTTCAATATTAAATTTTTTTCAAATAATCTAAATATATATTGAATATTGTTATCTTTATTACTACTAAAAACCTTTCCCATTACTTAAACTTTTCAAAACAAAATATCTTGAGTTGATATATTAGAATCTTAAATCCAATTAATCTTTTTAGCTCCAATAAAATTATCAAATATATCAGAAATAGTTTAAAAAAATATGAATTTAATTTCCTTATAAACAAAAAAACTATACAAAAAAATCCATTCTGTATAGTCTTTTTACCAAATATTTCTAAATTATTTTTATTAGATAAAATTAATTTCATCCTACAAATCATCTACTATCTTTTACTTACCACTCTTCAAGCTCTCTCTCAACTTGTTCAAATTCCCCTTAGCCAATTCATGTCCTTTCTCCACTGCTTGCAAGTAATATTTCTCTGCTTCTTCCAGTTTTCCATTATTTTGGTACAATAATCCTAAATTATTCATTGCGTCAGTATCGCCTATTTCAGCGGCTTTTAAGAACCATTTTTCAGTTTCGTCCATTTTTCCTTGCTTTGCATAAGTGATAGCAAGTGGCGTCATTAGAGCTGTTTCTCCAGATTCTATTGCTTGAAGAAAATATTTTTCTGCTTCTTCTAGTTTTCCGATCCTGTCATACAAGAAAGCTAGATTAGATATGGCTTGTGGCTGTTTTTTCTCCATTGCTTGTAAATAGTATTTTTCTGCTTCTTCATTTCGATTTTTATTTTCGTACAAAACTCCTAAATTATTGTAAGCCTCAAAATCTTCGTGTTCAACTGCTTTTTTATAATAAATTTCAGCATTTATCGTATCGCCTAAAGTTTGGTATAAAAATCCTAAATTTCTAAATGCCGTTTGATTTCCGTGTTTTATCGCATTCAAATAGCATTTTTCTGCTTCCTTTAATTTCCCATTATTTTGATACAAAATCCCTAAATTGTACTCTGCTTCAAGATAATTTTCTGAAATTGCTTTTATTAAATATTTTTCAGCCTTTTGTAATTTTCCAGAATTAGCGTATAAAATTCCTAAATTGTTTGCAGCTTTTGCACTACCATGCTCTACTGCTTGTAAATAGTATTTTTCTGCTTCTTCAAAATTCCCTTTTTTATCGTAATAAATTCCTAAATCATTCATCACATCAGGATTTCCTTTTTCTATTTGTTTTAGCTGTTCAGCTACTAAATCTCTAGTTTTTGATGCCATTTCGCACCTCCTTTTTTTATTTTCTATTAATTTATCTTTTTTCCTTTATAACGCAAATAATTTTTCAAACGCTTTTTTAGAAACTTCAATAAATTGTAATAACTCATTTTGAGTGAATGTTGCTTCTTCTCCAGTCCCTTGAATTTCCACGAATTCTCCCTTGTCAGTCATAACAATATTCATGTCTACATCTGCATGAGAATCTTCTTCATATTCCAAATCCAATAAAACTTCACCTTTCACTTTTCCAACGCTAATCGCCGCAACTTTAGATTTTATCGGTATTTCTTTTAATTTCCCTTCATCAATCAATTTTTCAATTGCAAGTTCTACTGCCAAGTAAGCTCCTGTAATTGAGGCAGTTCTAGTTCCACCATCAGCTTGAATAACGTCACAATCAACCATTATTGTTCTTTCACCTAATTTTTCCAAATCAATCGCAGCTCTCAAGGCCCTTCCTATCAAACGTTGAATTTCCATTGTTCTTCCTGCTACTTTACCTTTCATTGATTCCCTTTGAACACGCATATTTGTTGCTCTTGGAAGCATGCTATATTCTGCAGCAATCCATCCAGAACCAGTCCCTCTCAACCATCTAGGAATTTTTTCTTCAACTGTCGCATTACAAATTACTTTTGTTTTCCCAAACTCGATTAAAACTGAACCTTCAGGGTGAATGATATAATTTTTAGTAACTTTTACTTCTCGCATTTCATCATTTTTTCTGTTATTACTTCTCACTATCGATCTCCTTTAAATCTTTTATTTATTTTTATAAAGAGGAAATTTTTCAGTTAATTTCAAAACTTCTTCTTTAACTTCAGCAACTGCTTCATCATTGTCTATATTTTTTAAAACTTTCAAGATAAATTCTGCTACTTTTTTAGTTTCTTCTTCTTTAAATCCACGAGCTGTAATTGCTGGTGTTCCAAGTCTTACTCCACTTGTAATGAATGGTTTTTCTGGATCATTCGGTATCGCATTTTTATTACAAGTAATTCCTGCTTCTTCTAATTTTTTTTCAGCAACTTTTCCAGTAACCTTCAATGGTCTCAAATCCACTAACATCAAGTGATTATCTGTTCCACCACTTACAATTCTAAGTCCACCTTTTGTAAGTTCTTTGGCTAAAACTTTTGCATTTTTTGCAACTTGCTCTTGATATTCTTTAAATTCTGGCGACAATGCTTCTTTGAAAGCAACTGCTTTTGCTGCGATAATATGAGCTAATGGTCCACCTTGAATACCTGGGAATACTGTTTTATCCACTTTTTTAGCTATTTCTTCGTTGTTTGTTAGAATAACTCCTCCACGTGGTCCTCTTAAAGTTTTGTGTGTTGTAGAAGTTACAACATCAGCGTATTCCATAGGATTTGGATGAATTCCCGCTGCAACAAGTCCAGCAATATGAGCCATATCAACCATTAAATACGCTCCAACTTCATCAGCAATTTCTCTAAATCTTTTAAAATCAATAATTCTAGAATATGCACTCGCTCCAGCAACAATCATTTTTGGTTTTTCAGCCAACGCAATTTCACGAACTTTGTCATAATCAATCAATTCTGTTTCTGGATCCAATCCATACTCTAATCCAACATAGTTTTTTCCAGAAAAATTAATTTTATATCCGTGAGTTAAATGTCCACCAGAACTAAGTCCCATTCCTAAAATTTTATCTCCTGCATCTAATAATCCAACATAAACTCCCATATTAGCTTGTGATCCTGAATGAGGCTGAACATTCGCAAATTTTGCCCCAAAAATCTTTTTCAATCTTTCAATCGCTAAAGTTTCTACAGTATCAACATTCACACAACCTCCATAATATCTCTTTCCTGGATACCCTTCAGCATATTTATTTGTAAACACTGACCCAGCAGCTTCCATTACCGCCTTTGAAACAAAATTTTCTGAAGCGATTAATTCGATTCCTTCCTCTTGTCTTTTCTCTTCCGCTTGAATAGCGTTATAAACCTCTAAATCGTAATCTTTTATATAGCTCATATTTTTCCTCCTGTTAATTAACATTTTTTTATCTAATTATATCACATTATTCTAAAAACTTCATACGATATTTTTCCATTTATTAGATTTAATTTTTCGAGCTGTAAAATGTTGGTAAATTAATTTCGATTATTTGTTTTTTTCATTTTTCTTTTTTTGATAAAAGAATCGTACGAGCAAATAATTTCTCCATTTTCATTTTTCCAAATACCATTTTACCTTTTTTTGGCTTTTTATTTCAATTTCAGTTTTTTTATAGTACATGAATTTGAATCTATCATTCCAATATGAAAAAAAATGCTATTTTCTCAATATCTGAAATTTCATAGTCTGGATACGGTTTTCCTTCCTCACCTAAATAATACGAATCATGCACCAACGCACTTTGAATCACAGTTTTCCAAATTCTTTTCCTTAAAAAAACTTGATCTGATATTCGATTCACATCCATATCTTCCTTCAAATAATCTTTCATCAAGCCAAATATATTTTTAATAACACCATTATATCCGCCCCACATACCAGCTAAAATCAATTCATTATGCATTCTCGAATCTCGCATCACATGAAAATATTTTCCAGAATTAAGCCATTCCTTAACCGCAGCCTTTTCCTTGTAAGAAAGCAACGAATCAGCGTCTCTTATTATAAATTTATCTACACTCTCATCATCTATTACCAAAAACCTCCAAAATGTACCTGGTATCTCACTTTGCTCTTGATTTACAAAAATTATCTCTGCATTTTCTTGTTTCAATCTTGAAACAACTTCTTCTGGAACAGTTTTATCTATATAAAATCTACATTTCCATTCTGGATAAATTGACTTTGCTAACTTCACATTCAAAATCGCAACTTCACAATATTTTGGAGAATTTCCATACAATGAATACGAAATTACACTTTTTCTATTATTACCTTCATTATCATAATCCTTTCCAAAAAGAATTTTTTTAAATTATTTTTCAGCAGGATTTTCACATGGAATTTTAAATACTTTTTGAGTCTCATTCGCTTCTTTCTTCTTTAATTTTTATTAACAATTTAGAATAATAACTAGATTCCTCTATTTTTATTCATTTCCTCGCATATTTCCATTTTTTTGAATTGTAAACTTCTATTTTTATCTCCATCATAATTACTTATAGCTTTATCAATAATTTCGTACGCTTCATCATATTTTTTTCAGCCTTCTTTTTCACATCCGCCAATTCCTTCAAAAGCCAATCCGTGATTTGGAACTAGCTCCAAAACTTCCGAGATAATCTTTTCCATCAATTCATAATCTTTATCTATCGACGCCTCATTTTTTTCCTATCCGATAATTCTTTCAATTTCTCATTTATCTCTTCAATATTTCTCATTCTCTCAAAACCTCACTAAATTTTTAACTCTTCTAAAAAGTCTTTTAAAAAATCATATAAAAAGGAGCTATCACTTGGAAAGCCCCTTTCCTTATAATTATAAACTCTACTATTTTGCAACTTGAATCTTTCTAAAATTGTAATAAAATGCTCTTACTAAATCATATTCAAATGGCGAATTTAAGTCTCCATATTTAAGGCTAATTAACGATCTCGCATTTAATCCTGTCATAACAGGTCTAGTGAATCCATAGATATTTCATCGAAAACTCCTTTATCAAAGAATAAAGCGTCTTCTGCTGCACCTCTTGCTGCTGATTCCATAGCTGTATCTACTAACGTTCCTACACCATCTCTAACAGTACTAGGCCCTAAAAGTGGCAACACAAGGTATGATCCAGTATTTACACCATAATGCCCTAATGTATCTCCCATTGTCTCCCAATCTTTTTGCATTCCCATGTGAGAAGCAACATCCATAACTCCTAGCACTCCTACCGTAGAATTAACAGCCAATCTTCCCAACGCATTCATTGCTTTTCCAGGTTTTAGTTGTAACAATGAATTTACAAAAGTTGGAATTTCTTTAAAATTATTATAGAAATTTGCTATTCCTTTTCTCACAGGTTTAGGAACAATTGCTCCATAAACTCTCGAAACTGGATACGCTATTTTCTCATCAAACTGCGTATTAAATGCATACATTCTTCTATTAAACGGTTCCATTGCATCATTCATCCCCGTCAAATCAAATATTTTACTCGACACAACATAATCTTCATCCAATTCTGTCAAATTATTAGTCAAAACTCCATATGAATCCTCATCAAATACAACATATTTATTTACATCGCTTTGACCTTTTTTCTTTTTAGATCTAATTACTGAACGAGGAACCTTATCTATACTTTTTCCCGGCTTTTCAACCACAGAACCATCAATAAATTCCACAAAAATATTATCATTCTTCTCATCTTCTATATTTTCCAATTGTGACACATAATTCAAATTATCAATATCTACCAATTTTGATTGTTTTGCTTGAATAACAGTTGTTGCCGCAAACAATGTACAAAAAACCAATAATTTATTATTTTTTTCTTCATCGTATTAATTTTTCCTCCAATTTATCTACCATAAGTTTTTGCAACATCTTTATGCCACAAAAAGTCCTGTATGACCACCAAAAGGTATCATTACTTTATTTTTTTAAATGTTTGATTTATATATTCTAAGTCTTTATCTGATAATAAAATATCATTTGTAGATGAAATAAATACTATATTCTTATTATTTCTATCAATAAAGTCTTGACTACTTCTTAAATCAAAAATCTACTATAAATTGATCCAATGTTAAATCAGGATATTTATTTGCCTTTTAAATATGGATACAAAAATTTCTTTTTGCATATTCATCAAATGAAACTGACATTCCTTCAGTAAATTCTTTTCGTAAGAGAATCAAATCTCTTATATGATTTCTTATCTGACAATCTTCCCACTGCCTTTTTGTCCACTAAATACTTCCCCAGCAAAAAGTCATATTTGCTGAATAAAATCTAAATAACAATCCTGTTAGTACTTCTAAATCTTTATCTCCCAATTTTAATTTATTCAAAGGACTAGTACTAATATCCATATCAGAAAAAAATTAAGGTCTTTAGATGTTATTGATTCATCATTAATTATATTACTAAAATGCGTATCCAAGAATTTTTTTCCAATCCCTTTTGCATCAAAAAAATTCCATTTTTTTACTAAATATCCGTCTAATTTTTTTGGGTAGCTGTTAAAAATACTAATTGGCGTATTCAATAATAACGATTTTTTTATTCCTATTTGATGTTTTTTTGCTCATCTTCTTTTTGGATTAATAATGATTGGAATCCTCCTAAACTATAACCTCCAACGTAAATATTTCCATTTATTTTCATTCCATCTTTTTTCTCATCAGCAATCGCTTTTCTAATAATATCATACATTTGCTCAGATTCAGATTTTATATATCCTGCATAATTATTTTTACTTTGACTAACAATAAACGGCATTGTAGTAACTGAACTAAATGCTATAACATTGTATCCTCTGTCGTAAAACACATTTGCCATATACATAGAAAGTCCACTGTTATACACCGAACCTGTCCCTGAAATTACTATCATCAATGGGGCCTCTTCTTTTTGTTTCCAAACTCCATATTTAAAATCAGACCATTGTCTAAGAATTTCTGGAATTTTTTTCGTTGTCTTTATTGTTCTTATCTTAGGTCCTTTTGCATGACTAAAAGTGTACCATTGATCTTTCGGTGTCCCTAAAACCGTAGCTCTTATCGCATTTTCTTTATGCGGATAATCAACTGCAATCTGTGAAACATCCACTTCATCTGCAAACCCAATCACAGACATTCCTAAAATTATAACCATTAAAAGAAATTTCTTTATCATAACCTGTTCTCCTTTTTTTAATTTAAAAAAATCTTTTTGTATTTGATTATAACATAATTTTAAGAATTTTTCATTATTTTTTTGACTGAAAAGTCATTTTTATTATAATTTTTAAATATCTACTGAAACTAATTTAGTCTCTCCTATCTCTTTATTCATAGTAACTCCATAAAGTCTATGAGATCCTTTCATCGTTTCTTTATTGTGTGTAATCAAGATAAATTGCGATTTATCGATAAATTTATGTAGCACTTCAACTATTTTTTGTGTATTTTTTTCATCTAACGCCGCCTCAATTTCATCAAAGAATGTAAATGGACTTGGTTTAAACATAAATATTGCCATTATGAAAGAAACTGCTAACATTGATTTTTCTCCTCCAGAAAGTAACATTAGCGTTTGTTCTGGCTTATTTTTGTATCTCACGCTTAATTCCAATCCAGTTTTTAATAAATCTTCGGGATTCGTCAATTTTATGCCACCTTCAGCACCATTTAGAATAGTATCACACATGTACTTGAAATTCTCGCTAATTTTTTCATACGCAAAAGAAAATTTATTTACAATTTCAACTTCAATCTCTCCAATTAGCTTGAAAAGAGCTTCTCTACTCTCAATCAAATCTTTTTTCTGATTTACAATGCTTGTGTAACGCTCATTTTCTCTCTCAAATTCCTCAATAGAAGCTAAATTCACACTTCCTATTTCTTCTCTACTTTTCTGATTCATCGACAATTTTCGTTTTACAGCATTTAATTCATTCTCGTTTTTCAATTCAAAAATATTCTTCATTTTCTTTGATTTTTATCCTTTTCAATCGTTTCAAATTCATCTAACTGAGATTGTAATTCATTTTCATTTTTTTAGAATTTTTTTCCAACAGTTTTTTTCATAATCATTTTTTTCACTCAAAATTCTCATTTCAATTTCTTTTTATTTCTTGAATCAAGTCTCTTTCTCGTTTTTTTCAATCTCTTTTTATAGTTCTCTCGATTTTTTTCAATTTCTTCAAGATTTTTCTTGATTATCTAAAAACTTTTTTTATCAATTTCTTCTTTTTTTAGAAGCAATTTTTTTATCTCAAAATCTTCTTTCAAAAAAATCTCTCTTTTCTCAAACTCCAATAATTCCTGATATTCACGAACCAATTTATTGTAATCAGCTTCAATTTCTCTATATCTCGTTTTTATTGTTTTTCTGTTTTTTTACCTTCAAAATTTCATATTCCGTTACAATTGCATTCAATTCATTAGTATATTCATCCAAATTACTAATTTTTATTCAATTCCTTTTTCCAAATATTCCAATTTAGAATTATTTTTCTACTCTGTACTTCTCAATTTCCTTAACAATTTTCTCATTTTCTGTAATTTTTTTCTTGCTTTTTCAATGATAAAATTCTCATTTTCTGTAATTTCATAATTTAAAGTTCTTAAAAATTCTCTTTTTGACCAAATTTTTAAATTAAAATTGTTATACTCTGCATTAAATTCTTCGTAATCCTTTAAAAATACACTAAATTCATCTTGTATTTCTTTTTTTTCAGAGTCTAATTTTGCTGCTTTTTCTGTAATTTCCTTCAATTTTTTTTCAAATCCTGTTATTTCACTAGAAATCGACTGTAAATCCTTTTCTAATAGCTTTAATTCTTTTTTTCGTTCCAATAATTCGTCTTTCCCTTTAAAAGAATGTCCTCCTGTCATTCTACCACGAGCTGTAATTATATCCCCTTCAAGTGTAACAATCCTGTCACTAAAACCATTTTTCGATAATTGAGCTCCTACATCCAAATTTTTTACAACAACCGCATTTCCATACGCAAATTGCACTATTTTCTCAAGACTTTTATCATATTTAACAATATTTCGTGCAAAATCAATCACACCTTTAACTTTTGGCAATTGCGACAACATTTTCCCAGTCTTAATATTTCCAATTGGTAAAAACGATGCTCTTCCAAGTTTTTTATCTTTCAAAATTTGAATACACTTTTTCCCAATATCAGTATTTTTTACAATAATATCTTGAAATAATCCACCTGATAAAGTTTGAATCGCTTCCTCATATCCAACAGGAATATCAATCAAATTAACAAACGCACCAATCACGCCATCAGTTTTTTCATTAAGAATATATTTTATTCCTCTATTAAACGTCTCATTTTTTCTCAATGATATTAATATTTGCTCGTCTTTTTGAATCTAAATTCTCATACTTATATCTCAAATCATTTTTTTCTGACTATTAATTCTCGAATAATCACTTCTCAACTCATCAATTTCATCATCCAATTGTTTTTATTTGAGCTTCTTTTTTTCTAATTTAAAACCTTCCTTTTTCAGCCTTTTTTTATTCTCAAAATCATCTTTTTTTCATTTTGTATTTTTTTCAATTTCTAATTGAATTTCTTTTTCTCAACCAAATATTTTTTTACCCTCATTTTTTCGCAGAAATAACCCTTTTTTTCTAAATCTTCATTTTCCCTCTAAGTTTAATTTTTATCTACTTCAAAAATCAGAATTTTTTTCTGAGTTCTCTTTTTAATTTCATCTTCAATATTACTTTTTTCTCTTTTTAATTCAAGAACCTTTTTTTCTCAACCTCGTCCTTTTGAGCTTTCTTCTCATTTAATGCCTTATTTATTTGATCTAATTCTTCTTTCGATCTTTTTAAGAATTTCCTCTTTTTCCTTCATATCAACATCCAAATTCCCTTTTCTTTTTATCTTTTTTCATTCGCCTCAATTTCCAAATTAGAATGTTTTTTTACCAATTCAGAATACTCATTTTTTTCAAATTATCTATCAAAGAAGTGTTTTTCCTTATTCTCTTTCTTTTTAGCCGATAATTTTTTCAAAAAGTTCTTCCCTGTGATTATTTTTCGCTTTCCCACTCTGAATTTTTTTCTTTAAAAATTCTTCTTGAACATTTTTCAATTTACTTTTCAATTGTTCACTTTTCGCCGTATAATCAGCCTTTTAAAAGATTTTTTTCATTGATTCCATACTCTAAAATCATATTTTTTTCAGTATCAATTTTTTTGTGTATAACTCTTGAATAATCTAGCTTTTTTTCACTTTCTTTCTTCAAGTAATTAACTCTTACTTCTAAATCTTTTTCAACATAATCAATTTTTCTCAATCTCATTTTTTTACTTCTTTTTAATTTTTTTCTCAGAAATTTCCTTTTTCATTTTTTTAGCTCTTTTTACTCCAGCTGCTTCCTCTATAATTTCCTTCAATTCCATTGGTGAAGAGCTAATTATTCTCTCTACTCTTCCTTGCCCAATTATCGAATATGCCTGTTTTCCAATTCCTGTATCAATAAACAAATTATTAATATCTTTCAATCGAACCTTCTTATTATTCAATAAATACTCATTTTCTCCAGATTTAAAAAAATTCTTCTCGTAATTTTTTTATTTCAGAAAAAAATCAATATCTAAGTATCTATCTTCATTTTCGATAATCAGACTCACTTCTGCCATCGATTTTGGTTTCCTACTTTTACTACCAGAAAAAATAATATCCGAACTTTCTTTCGCACGGATATTTTTATAGCTCTGCTCTCCTAAAACCCATAAGATCGCATCCAAAATATTACTTTTTCCACTTCCATTTGGACCAACAATCGATGTTATTCCATTGTCGAATTCTACAACAGTTTTATTTGCAAATGATTTAAAACCATTGATTTCTAGTGCTTTTAAATACATTTTTTATCTCCCTTTTCCAAAAATAACAATATTTACTGTCTTTAACAACACTTTTACATCAAACAAAAGATCGTGATTTTTTATATAGTATAAATCGTATTGTAATTTTCTGTAAGCATCCTCAACACTTGCACCATACGGATACATTACTTGTGCCCAACCAGTAAGTCCAGGTTTTACAGTATGTCGCAAATTATAATACTTTATTTCCTTCTCTAATTGCTGAATAAAAAATTCTCTCTCAGGTCTAGGCCCTACAAAGCTCATTTCTCCCTTTAAAACATTCCACAATTGAGGTAATTCATCAATTCTAGTTGCTCTCATGATTTTCCCCCACTTTGTAACTCTGTTATCATTTTTCACTGCCCATTTTGGACCATCTTTTTCTGCATCAGTCGTCATCGAACGAAACTTTATAATTTTAAACGGTTTATTTCCCTCACCAATTCTTTCTTGTATAAAAAAAATAGGACCTTTTGACTCTAATTTAATTATTATCGCCGCTAAAATCATAATCGGAAAAACGCAAATACTGATTATTACTGCAAAAATTAAATCTAATATTCTCTTTGCCTTCAAATTAAAACTATTATGATAAATTTCAAAACCTGTATTTTTTTCAAAAAAACCATTCTGGACTTAAATCTGAAATTGGTAATTTTTCTCTCATACATTTCATAAAATTCCAAATAATTATAATACTGCATTCCTTCTAGCTTGTACTCCAACAATTTATCCACTAATTTTGCATCAGATAACAAATTTTCAGAAAAATCAACTACGATATCCATTCTTTTTGATTTCCACAAATTTGTAATCGTTTTTTCTATCGTAGAACTTTCCTCATTTTTTAAAAAACCAATCAATTTGTATTGCTCGTCAACTTTAATACTTTCTAACAAATCATTCGTATATCCATTTTCACCAACGAACATAATTCTCTGTCTACCAACTAATCCTGTAATGACAATATATCTAAATGCTATTTGAAACATCGCCATAATCCCAAAAATTATGGTTCCCTCATAATAATTAAATATTTTCAAAAAAATATTGTTGCCAAAGATATTATTACATTTATTCCAGTAACAATTATCATATCTCTCAATCGGTATTTGCTCGTATAGACATTAAATACATTCGCTACGTAATACAAAATCATCGCACCCACAATTACCAATGCATTTTTAAAACCAAGACCTCTATTCACAATTAGTAATCCAACAAAATAAACCATGACTACTAAAATTCCAAATAAATAAGAATAATTTTTTTCTTACACTACTTACTGCCATTTTTCCCTTCCTTTTCTAAATAATAATTCTACTTCGTTTTTAATAAAGCAATTATCGCATAAATCACAAAATAATAAGCCGACTTCAGCACTGACAAACCTTCTTCTTTTCTATAAATATCCCATCTAACCTTCGCTGCAGCAAACTTATTACTTGATCTAGAATTATCCAACACTCGATAAAATGCAAGATTTTCTTGCAATCCATAAACTTTTTTCACTTCTTTAATAATTTCCAGCCAAAGCACATAATCTTCATTTTTTTCACGCTCTTTAAAATATCTTTTCCCAACTTTAGAAACATCATACATTACCGTCAAACATCCCATATAATTGTTTTTCAATAAATCTGTGTATGTTATTTCACTTTTTACTTTTATTTCATTAATAGATTTCTCGTTTTCAGTAACTCTCGTATAATCTGTACAACTAATTGCTGCATCTTTTTCTTTCATAAACTTAATTTGCTTTTCTAACTTATCCTCATGCCAATAATCATCTGCATCAAGAAATGCAATAAATTCACCATCTGCAATATCAATCAGTTTATTTCTACCTTTAACTACACCTGCATTTTTACTAGCATTTATAAGTCTTATCCTCGCATCCATTTTCGAGTGCTTTTTAACGACCTCACAACTATTATCCTTCGACATATCATTCATTATTAGCAATTCCCAATTTTCATACGTTTGAGCCAATACTGAATCAATCGTCTTTCCAATAAATTTTTCAGCATTATACATCGGTGTTATAATCGAAACTTTATCTTTTATTATTTTCTTTCTCATTTCTTTCTCCAAGTTTTTTCAAAATTAAATCATACACTCTATCACAGTTCGCTTTATCCGAATATTTCAAAAATTTTGGTCGTAATTTTTCGATTTTTTCATATAAATTCTTTTTCATATTTAAAATTATTATTCGTTAAATCTATAATTCCTTGAACACATTCATCCACATTATAAACAGCTTTCCCAAATAATTCCTTATCCAAATCAACATACGATCCGACTTTCTTCTGATACTCATCTTTATCAAACTGAAAAAAAATAAAATTGGTTTATTCAAATAAAAAGAAATCATACGCAACACTCGAATAATCTGTAATTAAAATCTTCGCCTTTTTGTAATTCCTTCGTAATTTCACTTTCTTTTTGGCAATAATTGAACATTTTTTCCCTAATTTTTATTTTACTAAAACTTTTTTTAAATAATCTTGCATCAACTGATGAATATAAATATTAAATTTTATATTATTTTTCTTCTAAAAAAATTTATTCAATTTTTTTCATTCGTCACAAGCTCCATAATATTTTTTTAAAATACTCTGTATCCTCAATTTTAGTATCTTCCAACTTAATCCAATTTCTCCAAGTCGGCATAAAGAAAATTTCTTTTTCACTAACTTCCACTCGGTACAACTTGTCATATCTTGGATATCCTGTCACAAAAGCCGTATTTTCAGGAACTTCCCACCAAGTTGTAGTTTTTACTTTTCTCTCAAATTCTGAATCACAAATATTGACATCGTAAGATTTTACCAACTCTTCTGCTATCTTTTCTGTTTTAGCATTCATCGCTTTTCTCTCTTTAAATCCAACTGTCCCATGATTCAAGAATACTTTCAACGTTTTGTAATGAAATCTATTCACAAATGGTACAACAAACAAATACGGAGCAATATCAGCTGAAATTGAGTGGGAAAATAATACAACTTCCGCATGCATAAAATACAAATACGCATTAACACTCCCTTTTATTAACTTTCCACCTAAAATTTTCTTCCTAATTTTTGCACCTTCATTCAAAACCCAAAATTCTTCTATTTCAGGTTTTGCACGTAAATACTCATAAATCGCTCTTCCATTATCAACATACAATTCTCCCGCATTTCCACCAACTAACCAAATTTTTCGTCCCTTAAACTTTTTTTTAGTAAAAGGAAACAAGAAATACGCTATTAACATATTGATTAAACATTTAATTTTATCCATCTTTAACCCTTTCTTTATCACTATTTTTTAATCTGATATTTATTAAACCCCTGTATTCTTCCTTTCAAAACAACTCTATGATAACTTCTATTTTTTTGTAACAATCATTCCCACAAAACTTCTCAATAATTTTTTTCCAATATTCAAAAAAATGTAGAAATAATTTTTTTCTTAATTTCACTTCTTTTTTTCACTAACGCTCCATAACCTAAAAGCATATTTATAGGCTCTTTCTAAATCAGCGTAATTCCCTTTTTTTGCTGGATGAAAAATAATATCATTCGCATAATATCTACCTTTATAACCTTTATGCAACAGTGTTAAAACATAATCCGTTTCTTCTCCACTTCCAAAAACCGAACCCACTCCTAAATTTTCATCAAATAAGACAATTTCATCTTGTCTATAATTCACAAAAAAAGTTATTGATTTAACTGTTTTTGAAACATTGTTTGGCTTTATATCCATATCAGTAGTTTCCATTATTCCTGTCCCATAATCTTTCCCACGTTCAAGTGTTCGACATGAATAAATTCTATACGCCTTTTTCTTCTCAAAAAACGACACTACTTTTTCAATCGTATCTGGCTGATATTCGCAATCATCATCAGGAAAACCAATGATTTCCCCTTCTCTAGCTATAAGTCCTTTATTCCTATTTAAACTCAATCCTTTTTGAGAACTTCTTATATATTTTATTTCTATCTTATCTTCATATTTCATTACAATATCTAACACTCGTCTATCTGGATTCTGATCTACCACTATTAATTCAAAATCCTGATAAGTTTGTTGTACTAAACTTTGTAAAAATAAGTCAAGCTCTTTTGTAACATTAATTGTAGGCATAATCAATGAAACTTTCATCAATTTCCCTCCTTTTTCTCTATTTTTATATCTACAATCGCCATATATGGCAAGTGATCAGATAATTTTTGTCCAATCTTGAGAACTATCTTTTTATGAAATAACTTTCTTTCACTTTCCATTTATTTGATTTACTTCCAAAAAAATATAGTCTATTCTCGGATCTTTTTAATGTTCTAAGATTTTCTTTTTTATCCTCCATATAAGTATCTCTCCAATTTCTAGTAAGTCCTGAATAATAAGTTGTTGTTGGTAAAATATTCAAATCTCCACTTAAAAAAATTTAATATCATCTTTATCAAAAAAATTCGTAAATACATCAAGTGAATCCATTTCTTCAGCCTTCAACTTAGTTTGAAAAATCCAAATGTGTATTCATAATCAAAACTTTTTTTCCCAAATGCCTTTTTTTATCAAGTTCAGCAATTATCACTTGTCTTCTTTCAATACCATCAGACGGCAATTCATACGAATAAATCTTTTTCTACCGGATATCTTGAAATAAAGGAAATTCCATATTCTCCACCGTCATAATTTCTTGATTTTTTTGAAAATAATAATATTGATATCCTAATTCTGCTGCTATATCCATTGTTACATCTCTAAATTTACTTCTCTTAGTGTATTTATCTACTTCTTGAAGCGATACAAAATCTGGCTTATACGGTTTTATACTCTCTCCCAATTTTTCTTCCATTAGTTAATCTCGCACCATAAATATTATAAGTCATTAATCTTAATTCTTTTCGCCCAGCTAACGGTTGCTCCTGCAATCATTAACGACAACAATATTTTTTTAAATTTACTCATTTTTTTCTAATTTATCTCCTAACCTTTTTTTGTCCTATCATTGTAGATGAACTTTTCATTCAATTATATCACTTTTTTTATATCTACCAAATTTTTTTCTTACCTTTTTTTCTTTTTAAATAATATCTAGCAATTATTCTAGCCTTTTTTTCACTAATTTTTTTACTCCTGATAAATGTTTTTGTTTCCAAAAATAATCTAGCCTTTAAACTGCTCCAACTATCATTCCACCAATGTATTCCATAAGTTTCAGGCTTTATGCAATCATCTGTATATTTTTTTCATGAAAACCGTAAGGATAAAAAAATATTCTTTCGGAAAAAAATCACTATTTCTCCATTTTTTTCAATAGATTTTTCTCGTTTTTTTCACTCAAATTATATCTTTTCTCAAAAGTGTAAGTAAAAAAATTTTTTTGGTATTGTCCAAATTGGTTTTTCCCAAATATCTTTTTCATAAAAATTCATATATATCTTTCAATACTTCATTGTGCTTCGTTGTCCCAAAAATTCCGACACTTATGTGCTTTTCATCTTCATAACCTATAAAAAAATTCATTTTTTTGATTTTTTTCGTTTTTTTGTTCTTGAAAAAGAAATTTTTTTCTTCTAAAATAGGTGTTAAATCTTTTTATTATTTCCATATCAGTATCAACATAAATTCCTGAATTTTCATACATAAAATGAACTCTCATATAATCTGAAACATACGCCCACAATCGCCTTTCATAACATTCACGAAAAAAACTGTTTTTTTCGCAAGATGTTTTTCCATATCAAAAATTTTTTTCTCATTAATCTCAATTATCTCAAAATCTGGTAAATTCTTTTTCCAAGATTCCAAACATTTGTAGAAAATATCTGGCTTTTTGCATTTCCTATCCAAACATAATATATTTTTCTTTTCTATCATTTTTTTCTCCTATTTTTTTAAACTAGTGCTTTCTTGTGCTCAATTCTCCTGTACATAAAATCAATGCTAAAAACTACTACATAAACTGCAACTAACATTGCCATATTTTTTTGAATAATCCTTCTCCAAAAAATGAACCTCTTGGAATATAAAATAAATTTGGAATAAAATAGTAACTTGTTAGCAATAAAAATCTATTTTTTACAACGTATTTTTCATATTTAATAATTAAAATTCCCAAAATTATCGAAATCAAAATTATCCAAAAATATCCTAAATCATACATTTCTGCTATATAATTTGAACCAATTCCTTCTCCCTTCAAATACGCAGCTGGATTTAGCTCATAAGTTAATTTATCCGCAAGCGAATTCGTTTGCAACAATGTTTCAGGCGATTGCGGTTGAAATCCAAATAATCCTTGCAAAATATACGGATATGGACCAATTCCAACTATTTTATCCTTTAAATCAATCGTGTATCCTAAAACCAAATAACTTACACCTTGCGAGAATAAAAAATCATACACAGTTTTTATCAAATCGAAACTGAATATTTTTTTACTTCGAATCGAAACCAAGACTTGTGAAAATATCATCGTAAATCCAACTAATTTTACCATTGTCTTAGCTTTTATTTTTATTCCATAAACTTTCGCATAATACCACATTATAAATAGTAATTGTGTCAAAAAAATATCGCTCTAGCCCCTTTAAACGAATCTAATAATTTTACCATCAAATACAATCCAGAAACTGTTAAAAATTTTTTCTTTGTCGGAATAGAAATTAAAAATATCAAAAATCCTATCGTCATTACAGTTCCAGACCCTTTTGTGAAAAAAACGGATACTCTACACCCTTCAAAATTCCTGTATAATATGCTTCATATCCAGCTTGTAAAATAACTTTCAATTGTATAAACATTTTTGTAAGCTAAAAGCTGGTAAAGAAATAATGAATAATGTCAATCCTACATTTGAATATAAATTATTACTCGCTAATGTAATTCCACCTTTTAATTCTATTTCATCTTCATTCAAAATTCCTATAAAAAAATCCCAAATGAGTACATAACAAAACAATCAAAAAAATACTATTATTATTTCCTGCCTAACTTCATAAAAAAATAATAATTTGCAAACTTCGTCGCTTAACCAAATTCCTTATAATTTACAACATCTAAAAAAACTCTTGTAAAATTAAATAAAAAAAATGATGTGTACAAGAAAATCATATACGAATTTAACCAATCAAGATAGATTTTTCGCTGTAACAAACGTGTAAACATAAACTCCCATCAGTAAATATTCTAAAAATTTCGTTTCTACAATTTCATTTGTATATACTGCACTAGTCTTTAAAAAAACACAAACGCAATTACAAACAGATGAAAAAAACTAGAAAAAAATATTTTTATCTTTTTTTATCATCTTTCCTCCTTTTTTTATAATAAAGTTATTTTTCTCGTAACCTTTGAAACCATATAAATTCCAATCGGTAATGCTAAAAAAACAAAAAAACATTTTTTTGCTTCATTCTCTTTCCAGATTTTTACTAAAATTATATCCTGCAACTTTACAAAATTTATAATAAACTGCATTATTCAAAAATTTTTTTCTTTAAAACTCATTTTATGCCTATTTCTCTCATTATGATACAATGCCTGTCCTCTCAGATTTCTCAACAATAAATCATTATATTTAGAAGTCAAACCATCATTTTGATATTCTTTTATCTCGATTTTTTTCATTCACATAAAACATTTTGTATCTCTCAGAAATTCTATTATAAACAACCGCTTCTGTCGTAAATTTTTTTCTCCTTCAAATACTGGAAACGGATATTTTTTTATAACTTCCGTCTTAAACATCAATCCTTTATCACCCTTCACACCAAACTTATTATAAACATCAAATTGAGATGCAATCATTTTATTTTCAGGAAATTTCGTTCCAATAATTTTTCCATCAGGATATATCGATAAATAGCCCATTCCAGCAATTTTATCAAAACTTATTTTCTCTGATTTTTTCAACTCTTCCCAATATTCTAAAATCTTTTCAAGTCCATTTTCCACATACTCATCATCAGAATCCAAACACACAAATAATTCTCCTTGTGCCTTTTCCACTCCAAAATTATATGCTCTTTGTTTCCCCCCATTTTCCTTATAAAAAAATACTTAATATCCAAAATCTTTTCTCGCTGAAACTCTTCCACAATTTTCCCAGTATTGTCTGTCGAACCATCATCGACAATCACCCACTCAAAATCCTTAAAAGTCTGTTTTTTCAATGATTCATACAATTTTTTCAATAAATTTTCACGATTATATGTTGGAGTAAATATTGTAAATTTCATTTTTCTCCCTTCTAATTTTTTTCATTATCTTTTTTTCAGTATATTATATCATTTTATTGACTTTTTTTGTTATCAAAAATTAATGCTTCTATTCCACAATTTTTTTCGCCTAATCGATTTATCAAAATTTGTCAAAATATCATCTTGAATTGTATTTGCCCATTTTGCCATTTTTAATAACGTTATTTCTTCATCACCTTGAACGCCAATAATTACAGCTTTATCTCCCACAGAAACCCCCTCAATATCTGTCACATCAACCAAAATCATATCCATGCAAACCTCTCCCAAAATATACGCCTTTTCCCCTTTTATCAAAATATATGAATTACTTGATTCTATTTGTTTTTTCAACCCATGTGCATACCCAATCGGAACAACCGCTACAACCGTATCTCGCTCTAATAATCCATTATTTCCATAAGAAACCTGCTCCCCCTTACGAACCTTACGAAGACTAATTATTTTTGAATGAAGATTTATCACTTGCTCTAATCCAACCCTTTCTGAAAGTGGTTCCATCCCATAAATCGCCATTCCCACTCTTCCAAAATCATAATTATACTTTTTCCCATACTTAAATAACAACGGACTCGCCTGTAAATGAGTATATCTGTAATCAATTCCCATCTTTTGAAAAATTTTCAAAAATTCCTCATACTTTTTCACTTGTTCCTCTGTTTTCTCAAGATTTTCACTGTCAGAAATATGTGAAAAAATTGATACAATCTCTAACTTACCTCTGTTTTCAACAGTTTTAACACCTTCTCCCTTTTTATCATATTCCAAAAATCTCTTATTTTCATTTCTAACTTGAAATCTTTTTAAAATACCACTCAATTCTTCTATTTCATCTCCATCAAATCCCAATCTATTCATTCCAGTATTTAACTTTATATGAATTTTTTTATATTATTTTTCCCCTCTTCCAAAAATTTCACTAAAAATTTTTCTCATATTCTCGAAACTGAAAAAAAGACTGTAAATCGTCAATTCAATCCCATTTTTCTACAGCTATTCTAATATCTTCAACTTCCGTATAATTCAGCATCATGACATTTACTTCTTTCGAAAAATCTTTCCCTCGAAATTTTTTTATCTCCAAAAGCCTCCTCGATATAAGCAACGGCATAATAATTACACCCATTTTCAATCAAAATCGGTAAAAATATTCTCAATTCCCAAACCGTAAGCATCATCCTTCAAAACATAAATGATATTTTTCATTTATCCTTTTTAATTTTTCTCAAGATTTTTTTCTCTATTTTTATTTCTACTAATTTCTAAATCAATTAACATTCTATTTTTCCTTTTTTTACTTTATATTTTTTTATTATCTTACTAAAAAAATTTTCCATTCTCTAAATTATATAATAAAAAAATTTGATATCTTTTTTTATTCAAAACACATAATACATTTTTAATTATACTAAAAAAAGACTAGATTTTTTTCTATAATTTTTCTAGTCTTTTCAAAAAAATAAATATTTTTTTCTATTATTTCAATTCGTCTAATAATCCCCATTCTCCATTTACTTTTTTTAAGAATACCTGACATATTTTTTTCAATCACTATTTCTGATGTTGTATTTTTTTCAATGCAATCTCCACTTGATTTACAAGTTCATCATAAACAATGTTGAGAACTCTAATTTTTTTCATTCTCATTACCTGGTTTTTCCATAAAATCCAGTTCATCTTCACTATTATAACCTAACTTTTTTTAATATTATTTCTGTAATATCCTCATCTGAAATTTTTATCTAAAGCTTTTTAGTCCTTTATCTAAATCTTTCATTTTCATATCATATACTACATCAGCAGTATTTTCATCAATAAATTTAATTTTTCTTTACAGAAAATGAAATAGATACATTTGATATAAAAAGCATCAATAAATTTCTTTTTGATATTTTTTTCCTCTAACTCTTTTTTTCTAGAACTACTTATTTTTAATATCTTTATCTAACAAGTTCATATTGCCTTTTTCCTATTTCTTTACTCATTTCTGCTATTGCGTAGTTATAAATTATTTTTTTGAAATAGGTTGTAAATCCCTTTGTAGTGCTTTTTTTCTATTTTAGAAGATTCACTTTCCATCACTTCTTGCGATATTTGAACACCTTTATTCTTCTGAAGAGTAATCGTCCCCGCAAATCCATTTCCCATAACTGCTAACATCATTACAAACAATAATTTTTTTCATAAACTTCTATCTCCTTTGTAAATTTTTATTTTTTTATAAGTATTATAACACAAAATTCTATTTAATTCCACATTTTTTTATTTTTCTATCATCAGAAAAAAATATTCTAAAATTTCTTTTACAACCTCATCTGATTTTAAAATGCTTGTATGAGTTTTCCCGTCAATCACTTTAAAACGACAGTTTTTCAATCGAGCAGTTTCAATTGGAACCATACCATCATCTTTTCCTTTTATCATAAGTGAATACAAAGGATTATTTGTTTTATTTCCAATAATGACATAACAATCGTAATCTGGTTCGCCTAGCTGATTCACAAAACTATTTTCATTAACTTTTATTTGTCTCACAGCTTTTCCTAAAATTGGGCTCAATGCTTCAGAAAGAACATTATCAGCTATTGAACTTCCATGAGAAGGTGGAGAAATAAATACCACTTTTCCCAATTCATCGATTTTGCTCTCTTTCAATTTATGTCGCAAAACAACTGATCCTAGTGAATGAACTACAAAATTCATTTTTAATTTTGATTTTCCTTCATTCAATCTTTTCTCATTCACTTGCTCTAATTTCTTCAATTCTCCATCAATTTCTGGATTAATATATTTTTCTACCATTCCTTGAATATCTTCCTTCGTTGTCGGATACTGAATACTAATTCCTGCATATCCTTTTTCTTCCAGCTTCCCCTTAATGTACGATAAATCATCCAATTTTCCATAAATACCATGAATAAACACAACGATATCTTTATCAGTCGTATTAATATTTCCAAACTCTTCCACTTTAAATTCATGAGTCAATATTCCCGCTCTAAGTGTAAATCCCACTAACAATGGTAAACCAATTACCGCTAATACATTTTTCATTACTACTCCTTTCATATCCGATTTCCCCTCTCATTTCCTATCCAAACTTCCAACAATGTACTCAAATCCATTTTAAAATTAAATGATTACAAATTATTTAAAATTGAGATTTTTTTTAAAAAAAATAGTCATAGTTTTTTATGTTCAATTTTAAATCAATTTTTATTAAATATAATAATAATGTAATAATTTAGAAAAAGACTAGTTTCCTAGCCTTCTTCTTCTATATTTTAATCCTTCATCAATTCTGCATTTTCCATTATAAACGGTCTTGCAGTCGGTTGTCCCCATTCAGTATCATATTTATTTGTCAAATATTTTTTAAGTTGAGCTCTATTCTCAAATTTTATAGCTTGATACGGTTCTTGGAACGCCAATTTTTCTAAGAATAATAATTTCCCATCTTTTAATTTCAACAGAATTCCTGTGTGACCGATGAAAAGTGTATTTTCTTCCTCAGGTGAAATTTGCGAATGGAAAAACATCGAAATCATTGAGATTTTATCATTATTCGAAAATTTTACTCCAAGTCGATTCCATTCATCTTTTACTTTTTTCAAATGCACATTCACGTCTTTAGTATTTTCCGTAGCTATTGCTGAAAATATTGTTTTAAAAGTCTTTTTCTCTGTGTCATTAAATAACGGAAAAGGCACATTATTCAATGCTTCTTCGTCTAAAAATAAACTTTTTGTCTCATCTTTAAGTGAAAAAGTACTCGTTTTCAAAAACTGTCTCATAATAGTAAACGATGTTATTCTACAGTTAAATCCTGGAAATTTAGGATTTTTCTCATCCCACAATTTTTTTGAAGAATTTCTTCGTTATAATCTGGATTTATATTTTTGAGAAATTTTTGAATCCTTGTTTGATTAATTCTTGATTTTTTTACAGAATCATTAAAAAAAATTCACACTTTTTCAAAAAAATAAATCTATGCTTTTCTTGGTTTACTCCTGCATCTTTTTAAAAGCTTCAGTAGCTTCATTTTGCGTCTCTTTATCAACCAAATTTGAATAAACTAATTCCTTTAATTCCGTATTTTGATTCGATTTATTTTCAGGTTTTTTTACATCTTCCTGTTTCACACCAGTTTTTCCCAGAATTTGAAATATTTTTTTCATCTTTACTAGAATTTGAACAACTCATAGCTGCAATTAAAAAGTCCAATAATTAATAATTTCTTCATATTTTTTTCTCCTTTTTACTCCTGTTATTTTTTTCCTTTTTACGAAAGTCTATTTTTAAAAATCCTCATACTTAAATGTTCGTATTACTTTCAATCCATCTTTTTCAGTATAAACTGCAATTGACGGCAAGTTTATTCCATTAAAAGTATTTGTTTTTACCATGCTGTAGTGTGCCATATCTGTAAAAATCAATTTATCTCCAACTTTTACAGGCTCATCAAATGAATAATCTCCAACAATATCTCCTGCCAAGCATGTAGGCCCACCTAATCTATAAGTATATTTTTTCTCATTAGGCAATCCTGAACCGAATATAAATGGTCTGTAAGGCATTTCAATAACATCTGGCATATGACACGAAGCCGACGTATCAAGCAACAAAATATCCATCTCATTTTTTGTAATATCTAAAACTTCCGATACCAAGAATCCTGTATTCAACGCCACAGCTTCTCCTGGCTCCAAGTAAACTTGCACATTGTAAGTTTCTTTTATATGATTTATACATTTTATAAGTTTTTCTATATCGTAATCTTTACGTGTAACATGATGTCCACCACCAAAATTTACCCATTTCATTCCATGTAAATATTTCCCAAATTTTTCCTCAAAAACTTTCAAAACATTTTCCAATGCATCAGAATTTTGCTCACACAAAGCATGAAAATGCAATCCTTCCAATCCTTCTAACTCATCTTCCTTAAAATTCTCAATCGTTACTCCAAATCTCGAATATCTCCCTGCAGGATTATAAATTTCTGTCTCAACTTCTGAAAATTCAGGATTTACACGTAATCCACAACTTATATGTTTTCCAGTCGCTTTTATTTTCTCTTGAACTCTCCCCTTAAATTTATTCCATTGTGCAAACGAATTAAACACAATATGATTCGTAATATCCAAAATTTCATCAAATTCGTCATCACGATAAGACGGATTAAAAATGTGAGTTTCCAATTTTTTCTTAGTAAATTTTTTCTCCATTTCCTCATATCCTAATTTTGCCTCAAAAAGCGAACTCGCTGTAGTTCCATCCAAATAATGTCCAATCAACGGATAAAAGTAAAACATCGAAAATCCTTTTTGTGCCAACAAAATCTTACATCCTGTTCTATCCTTAACATCTTTTAAAATTTTCAAATTTCTTTTCAACAATCTCTCATCCACCAAAAACGACGGTGTCGGCAGATTTGTAATATCTATATCAATATATTTATTTTTTTGCCATAATTATTCCTCCCTTAATTTACTTAGATTTCCCATGAAATAATTTCTCGTATTCCTTCTTGAATTTTTCATCCTCTAAAATTTTTTTCTCAAACAAATCTTTTCTATTTTTTATAGTTTTTTCAATCGCCTTTTTATACCTAAACTCATCAATTTTCGCATGATTTCCACTTCTCAAAACTTCTGGAACCTCATATCCATCAATTTCAACAGGTCTTGTATATTGCGGAAATCCCAAAAGACCATTATAAAATGAATCTGTTTCAAATGACTCTTTTTTTATAACGCCTTCCTTTATTCTACTAATCGAATCCAATAGAACTAAACTCGGCAAATCACCACTACTCAAAACATAATCTCCAATCGAAATTTCCTCATCAACAAATTTTTCAATCACTCTCTCATCAAGACCTTCATATCTACCAGAAATTATCACTAACTCTTCTTTTTTCGCCAATTCCATAACTTTTTGATGATTTAAAGTCTTTCCTTGAGGAGTCACAAAAATAACATGTGGTTTTTCAAATTTTGAATTTTCAGATTTAAAATCTTCATTTTCATTTCCAATTTCATGATTATTTTCTCTATCTAAATCCTCTTCATTCAAATTTTCTCTTCCATAAAAATCAAAATTCTCTTGAAAATAATTCCAATACGCCTCTGGCTTCAAAACCATTCCAGCCCCTCCACCAAAAGGCATATCATCCATCTGATTGTGCTTATTTCTAGCATAATCCCTAATATTCACAATATCATATTCCATTTTTCCAAGCTCAATAGCCCGTTGCAAAATCGTTTGTGACAAATACATCTCAAAAACTTCTGGAAATAAAGTCAACACACTAATTTTCATCTGTTTCCTCTCTCATTCCCTCAATCAATTCCACATCCATTTTATTATTATCAAAATCAATTTTTTTCACAAAAACATCTATTTGCGGAACCAATATTTCTTTATGGTTTTTAATATCTTGAATTACCAATATATCATGAGCTGCAGTCTCCATAATATCTATAACTTCTCCAATTTTTTCACCTTTTTCAAAAACTTCTACTCCAAGCAAATCCTTTAAATAAAAATCGTCTTCTGTTTTTTCTGGAAGCAAGTCCCGTCTTATCTTTATTTGAAGTCCATTCAACTCTTTTGCCAAATCAATATTATTTATTCCCTCAAAATTTATAATCGCCTTTTTCTCATTAATTCTTTTAACACTTTTCACCAAAAGAACCTTTCTTCGATTATCCTTTTCAAGCAAAACTCTTTCACCAACAATAACATCTATACCTTCAAACATCGAATTTATCTTCACGCTCCCCGTCAAATGATGCGTTCCAACAATTGTCCCAATATTAACTAAATTTTCCATCCTTTTCCTTTCTTATTTCGTTAACATATTCTCATTTATCTTTTGCACTACTTTCTAGATTTCTTAAAATTTCTACTTTCTTCTGCAATTATCTTCAATTCTTCCAATGAAGTATCATCAAAATTTGCTGCAACTGCTGAAATCACACCTTCTACCAATGGTGCATCTGCAATTTGTGCATTTATTTTCCCCTTCAAAGTTTCAATTGCTTGATTTGCATTAAAAACAGAACTTCCCATATCGACAAACACAAGAACTCCTTCTCCTTGATCTGCCTCTATAATTGCATCTTTCACATTGTCGATATTTGTCCCGTAAACCTCATTTTTTACGTCTCCACCATTTTTTATTTCAAAATCTTCCTGTTGCAAAACTTTTGCAAAATTAATAATTTCTTCTGCCAATTTATTACTATGGCTTACTACTACAATTCCCACCATTTTGATCGTTCTCCTTTTATTTCTATACTTTTACTAATTTTCTCCCAATAATCTATCTAAAATAATTGATACTGCACTTCTCACGCATAAATGATTATATTTTGTTTTACCTCTAATCGGCTCCAAAATTTTGTATGACATATCCATAATTTCGCTTGTCAATCCCCAACCTGTTCCAAACAATATTAAATACGGTGCCTCATCTTCAACCATTTCTTTTCCTAAATCTTGATACGACGTAGTGTTAGGAAAGATTCTTGCTGAAGTTGTTATTATTTTTGGCTCTTTTCCTTCTATTTTTTTTATTGTCTCAATTGCAGTTTCTACAGAATTTTCTAAATCCGTATTTTCAAAAGCCTCTTTTCTATTTTTATTAAATTCTATCCCGTCACCTTCTGTCCAATAATTAATAATTCTATTCGTTAATTCTTGTTGTGCATCAACAGGCGTGATAATAAAATATTTTTTTATATCATATGTTCTACAAGTTCTCGAAATATCATGAATATCAAAGTTCGTTACCGACGTTGCTACCACTTCCTCATTTCTATTATACACTGGATAATGAACTAATCCAACATAAATATTATCTCTCATCTTTTTCTTTTTCCTTTCTCTTTCTTATTTTTTTCTATGATTAGAATATATCTTTATCCCGTATTCTTTCATTCTCTTATTATTTTTCAGTATAAGACAAAAATCATTATAAATAATAGCACTGTCTGTATCCAAAAAAATTACAAAAATCAGTAGAATTATGAGCAATTACTCCTAAAAATTAAAGATATCTTCAATATATTATTCTCATTATTTTTCATTATTTCATAAATGTATCTCAAAAAAACAACTAACAATGCCAATGTTCCAACAACTCCATAACTCAAAAGTGATTCAACCAATGCGTTATGAGAGTGTGGATAAATAAAAATTTGTAAATTTATAATAATAAAAAAATTTCCGTGTCCATAAAGAATATTTGTCTTTTCAAATATTCCAATTGCTATTTTTATTATATCCACTCTCAACCAAAAAAATATTCTATAATACTTTTTTTCTCGCAAAAAAATGGGAAAAAAATCCATAAATTACTCCGATAATATAGCTAACCAAAACTACTATTGTCGCAATAAAATATTTTCTTTCAAAAAAAGTAATAAAAATAACACGAATACTCCAACTGTTATCCCAATTAGAGCCGATCTCGAACCAGATAAAATCAATGTTGCTATATTCAAAAAGAATATCATAAAATTCCATTTTGATTTTTTCTCAAATGCAAAATATAAATTCGCAACTGCAATCATCATCATCACACTTCCTAAATAATTTGGATTGTGAAAAGCGAAATATCCAGCTCTTTTTCTTGTAATCAAATATTCAATAACCCCTGTTACAAACGGCAAAACCGAAACTTTGCAAAGTAATTCCAAATTATTCTTTTTCGTGCTACTTTCCATAATCAAGGTGTAATACCTTCCGACCATAACACACAGTAAAATCGGTATCGCTATCAATCCATACCAGTTGTCATATATCATAGCCATCACAATTGAAAACCCTAAAACTATTTCGACTACAATCAGAGATCTGTCTTTCAATATTTTTTTATATTCGCCAGAAAAAAATAAATCTATCAAAATCAAAACTGTAAAAAGTACCACAAACCAATAATGGACAAAAATCGATACTCCCAACAGCGTATACAATATTCGTAAATAATTATCATTCGTCATATTTGCTATTTTCAAGTTTATTCCCCTCTCTTTTTAATGAGAGCTAAATTAATACCCTCTTACTCAGTTTTCATTTCAAAATTTTAATAACTATTTATCAAAATTTAAAGCACTCCATTTTCAAATGCATAAGGATTGTACTTACCTTTTCTAGTTTCCAAACTTCCGATTATTTCTCGTACTTCCTCTGGACTCTCAAAAGTGAAATCCAATCTCAATTCATCAAAGTTACATTCCAAAATCTCATCCAGCTTAGGAATCAAATTCATCGGCTTATCCAAATACAACTCAATATTATTCAAATCATTTTTCAAAACTTTATATTTGTCGTAAAATTCTCCCTCAAGCTCCTTATATTCCTCATCAAATATTTTATGCTCAATATACATTCCCTTCAAATATCCGTAAATTACCAACCCTTTTTTCACTTTATCTGATTTTATATTTCTCAATTGTCGATGATTCAACTCAGGCGAAATAAAAACAGTTTCTATATTTGGAAATCTCGAAAACATTTCTATCGTATGATTATTGAAAATATTCAAATTCCAGTCAAGCGACTGTCCCTTCAAGCCATTTTTCTCTCCCATAATCGCCTGATACAAGTTTGAAGCCAAATTCGTATCCACTTTTATCTTTCCTAAATTTTTCTCTTTCGCAACATCATACTGTTTATGATAAATCTTTTCAATTCCAGCCTCACGACAAGCTCTCTCTTGCTCTTCATTTGACACTAATGCCGAAAATATCGGCGTTACATTCTCTGATTTATTCTCAAAATGATATTCTTTCTTTTCAGGTGCCTTTCTTCTATACGATTGCAACAATTTTTCCTGCAATTGAGCCACACATTCCCGCTTTAAAGCCTTCAACTCACTAAATGGAATAAATGTTGTTCCATCATAGTCAATCGAAATATTCCCCAATTCAAACGACGTATCACCCAATTCTCCTAATTTTTCTGCAATCTGTTCTTTCGTTATCATTTTCTTGGCATCTTGCTCCAAAATGTCCCCTTTTACAGCAGCCACAATCTTCTGACCCTTTATATTCTCAATCTCAAATTTCAATTCCAACTCTTTCCCTTTTTTAGCAACCAATTTCCCATCTATCGTTGAAAATCTCTTTGAAACTTTTATATTATGAATAATTCTATCATTTATCTCTTTAGAATAATTTTTTTATAAATATATTTTTGTCCCTTTCGGCAATTTTTCCAATCGAAATCGTATCATTTTTTTCTGAGCCTTTTTGAACTTTTTCTCCATTGAAAATTATTTTTGTTTACATATTCTCCCGAAATCGCCTCAAAGTTCTCATCTACAAACTGAACTCCATCTCCTAAAAATCAAATCGTCATCAATTCTAAAATTATTCGTCTCACCAATTCTCACTCCTAAAAAAAGTACCCAAAATTAGATGAATACTTAAAGTTCATAAGTTTGTTATCCAAATAAAAATATCCTTTTGAATATCCTCGATTAAATAATTTATAACTTTCTGTAGGTCTTGGTGTTCCCTTCAAAATATTATCATAATAACTCACTGTTTCAAATACATACTCGCTAGATTTTTTACGCCCTTCTACTTTTATTCCTTCAATACCAATTTCTTTTAGCATATTAATTTCCTTCGCCTGTAACAACTGGTCATTCGGACTCAAAAAATATGCCTCTTTCCCTTTCTCATCAGTAAATTTTTTTCTGCAAGAATACGCACAAAGTCCTCTATTTCCACTTCTTCCTCCAATAAAACTACTGATGTAGCAATTTCCTGAATACGAAATACAAAGCGACCCAGACACAAAAATCTCTAACTCAACATTCGTCTTCTCTCGAATACTTTTTATCTCCTCAAACGACAATTCTCTCGCCAAAACAACACGATCCAACCCCAATTCTTCCAGTTTTTTCGCTTCAACATGATTAGCAACCGTCATTTGTGTACTTCCATGGACTCTCAACCCTGGAAAATTCTCTTTTATAAATTTTATAAATCCTAAATCTTGAACAATTACTGCATCAATTCCATGTTCATAGACTCTTTTTACATTATTGTACATACTATTTATTTCTGTATCTTTTAATATCGTATTTAATGTCATCGAAGTCATAATTCCTCGCGAGTGAGCGTAATCAATCGCATCCAGCACTTCATTTATCGCAAGATTTTGATTATTTCTTCTAGCTCCAAATCCTCTTAATCCAAAAAATACTTCGTTTGCTCCTGCTTTTATTGCTGCTTCTAGTTTTTCATAGTTTCCAGCTGGTGCAACTATATTCATAAATCCTCACTTTCCTATGAGAGCTCAGTTGCCACTCTCAAACTCGGCTTTTGCTACAAAATTTCTACATTCTCATTTTACAAATTATCTTCTCACTTCTTTATATTATAACAAACATTTTACTTTTTTACCAAATTCTTTTTTTCATATTTTTTTATTAAAATAAAATTAAGAATATCTTCATTATTGTCCATACAATGATTTCACATAATCAGTTTTTCTCATTATTCTCATCATAAATGTATATTGCTTCCTCTATTTTAAAGCCTTTTTTTGCATCTTTTACTGCTTCCAACAGACAAATTTTAGCATCATTTCCGTATTTTGTGTAACAATTTTTCATTCGTTTTGGTTCTAAATTATATTTTTTCAGAAGTAAAATTACTTCAACTAGCCTATCGCTTCGAAATACTAATGAAAAACTTCCCATATTTTTCAACAAATAACTTGTAGCTTCTATAATGTCCTCCAAAGTTAAGTCAATATTGTGTCTTGCTCGACTTAATTGGTCTAAATCATTTATCTGACTCAAATCTCCTGTAAATTCAAAATATGGAGGATTTGTGACAATCGCATCAAATTCATCTCTTTTGAATAATTTTTTTAAAAATTTTTTTATATCATCAGACAATACTTCTACTTGATTTTTTTACGCCGTTATTCTCGATATTTTTTTAGCGATTTCTGACATAATTTCTTGTATTTCAATTCCGACTATTTTTTTGCTTTTTGATTTTTTTGCTAATAATAATGAAATTATTCCACATCCAGTCCCAATATCTAATATTTTTTTCGTTTTTTTCGATTAATTTTAACAAAAATCTGCTAGTAAAACCGAATCTAAAGTAAAATTTTTGAAAATCATTTCTTTGTATAATTTCCATATCTTTTTAATGTTGTTCTCGTTTCTTCTCCTGTTTTTTTCATTTTTTCCACCTTTAATTTTTTTGATTGTTCCTTTTTTCTCATTACAAAAATTAAGAATATTTTATCAAAAAAACTTGTAATGACAAAAAGAAAAAAATAAAAAAACTACATCTCAAAAAAATTTAAATAAATCTAATTTCTCAAGATGTAGTTATTAAAAGTACTTTAAATACCTTCAAAATTTCTATTGTTGTTTATTATTGACCTTGGAAAGGTGAGAATTGGAATTCAATTCTTCTGTTTTCAAATCTTCCTTCTTCAGTTTCATTTGTAGCAACTGGTTCTCTTTCTCCCATTGATTCAACTCCAATAATTCTAGCTGGATCCAATCCGAATTCAACTAATTTATTTCTTACGCTAATTGCCCTTCTCATACCAAGTTTCATATTGTATTCGTCAGAACCTTTAGAATCTGTATGTCCAATAATTCTAATTGCATAATTTTTTTGTTCAGCATATGCTTTAACATTTCTTAACAATTCGAAGTATCTTTCTTTTACTATATCTTTATCGAAGTCAAGTTCAATTTACCTGCATCAAGTACGATTACTTCTTCTTGTGGTTTTTCAACTACTGCTCCTTCTTCTTCAATTTCCAAAGCATTAATTCTAATTGTATTTTCTCTCATTTGAGTAGTTGTCAATTTTCTAGCCATTACTGGTGCAGAAACTAACAACATTGCTAATAATCCGATTACTGTTGATTTTCTAACCATTGTTCTGCCTCCTTCTCTAATGATTTATATTCTGGAGCATTTCTAGTTGGTTTGTTTTCTTTTAAATACTCTTCAATGTGATCTAATCTTTCAGTGTTATAGTTTACTAATCTTGCATTTGTACAAGATAAAGCTCCTAAACCTAACGCTAATAATGCTAATTTTTTTCATTACATTTCTCCCTTTCTAAAATTATTTTTATTATATATTTTTTTAAAAAAATTATATACCTAATCTAATTATAACTAATTTTTTTATTATTGCAAATTTTTATTTCATTTTATCTTGAATTTGATCTAATCTTTGTTCCATTTTTTTCCAAGATTTCATTGTTTTTTTGTTAAATGTATCTATGTTATTGTTGATTTGTGTTACTCTTTTTTTGATTCTTTGGTTTCTACATCCATTTTTTTCACTTTCAGTCATATTTTTTTCTTTAGCTTTCATTGCTTTTTATTTCTGCTTTTTTTAGAATTTACTCTTTTTTTACTCTAGGTGCTGTACCAGTTGTTGTAGTTCCAGTCACTTCCACTGGAGTTACTTCTACTGCTTGTTCAGCTTGTCTTTGTTTTGCTACTTTTAATAATCTTTGTACTGCTGCATCAGTATTTGATTTTCCTGCTGAAAATGATAATTGACTTACTACTAATACTGATAATGCTGCCATTCCGATAATTTTTTTCATATTTTCTTCCTTTCTCATTTGACTTCTTATTCTTCAGTATTTTTTTATTATTTTTTTATTTGATTTTTTTACTACTTTTTTTGGTTTTTTTGTGATGCTCTTCTTGAGTCAACTTTTTTTGAAGATTGTTTTCCTAAAAACATCATTATATCCAACAACTTCCGCTTCTTCTCTCTTAACACTTCTTACTACTCTTTCATAAAAATCAACTTTGTCAGCTGCTTTTTCTGAATTGTATTGTAATCTTTCCATTGGAGTTTTTGGTTTTGGTGCTTCTTCTTTTTGACCTAAGTATTCGTCTACTGTCCCATCTGACATTTCTTTTCTAGCTTCATCCATTGCTTTTTGAGCATCTTTAACTACTTTTTTTCTCTTTTTACTTTTTACTGGTTCAGTTTTTTTATTCAAATTTTTGTAATAATCATTTCTAGCTTCTTTTAATAAATCTTGTGCACTAGCTCCAAACATTTGAGCAGATACTGCTAACACTAATCCGATAAATAAAGTTTTTCATATCATCCTATTCCTTTACTATATTTTTTTATTGCATTACTGATAAAAGAGTTTCTAATTCAGCAATTCTAGTTTGTTTTTTTGTACAATTGTTTTTTTCTAAATTTTTTTGTAATATTCATCATAGTTTTTTTAATATTTTTTTGTACTCATCTCTATGCCATCTAACTTCTGAATCTTTTTCTCAATTTTTTTCTTGTAATTTTTTTCTTTTTCCGATTAATTTATTTTTGTAAATCTTCAACTTCTTTTTCCAGTCTGTCTTTCTCATTTTGGAATTCTGCTTTCTTTTTGAGCTTCTTTTTTGCAATAAATCGTTAAATTTATTTTTCAATTGCATTTAAACTCGATTCCAAACTGTTTGTGTTTGGCGCTGAATATCCAATTACTGATACCATAATAACGCCCGCTATTAGCAATGCTTTTCTTTTCATTACTAGACCTCCCATTGTTATAACTGTCTTTTTTTCTCCTTAACTTTTTAGTTACATTGTATCAAAAAAATAAAAAAATACAATTAAAATTTTTAATTTTTTTAGCATTATTTTTTTGAATTTTTTTAAATTTATGAAAAAAATTGCCCAAAAATTTAACAATAAATATTAATAGTATTCTCATTTTTTTAATTTTTTTACACTAAAAATATTAATTTTAATTATTAAATCTGATCCAATAATTCAAATAATTCATTTGTTGATTGAATAGTTTCTATTTTTTTCTACTAAATCTTCTTCATACGATAATTTAGAAATTTCTGCTAACAAGTCTAAATGTTCTTTTTTTTCACCTTTAGGTGCTGCTATCATAAAGATTAGTTTTGATGGTTCTTCATCCATGCTATCAAAATCAACTCCATTTTTTTGAAATTCCAAATGCTAATGCAATTTTTGAAACACATGGAGATTTTTGCGTGTGGTACCGCGATATCATCTTGCATTCCTGTAGAGCATAATTGTTCTCTTTCTAATAATGCTTCAAGAAATTCTTCAGTACTTTCTTCTGGGATAACTCCAGTTTTTACAAATAATTCTGTCATTTCATTAAATATTTCTTTTTTGTTGTCCCTTGCAAATCTAAATTTACTCTTTCCACTGTTAAATAATCTTGTATTCTCATTTTACTTCCTTTTCTTTCTACGAAAAAAATTGTCATAATTTCTTAAAAATATCCTCTATTATTTCTTTTTCTGAAATTTCAGATAAATTATAAATCAAGTAATCTTTTTCCTTTCTAAACCAAGTCATTTGCCTTTTTAGCATATCTTCGGCTTTCTCTTTTAATATCTTCTATCGCTTCCTCCAAAGACACTTTTTCCATCGAAATAATTAAACAATTCTTTGTAACCTATCGCCGATATTTTTATATAAACTATCCTCATAGTTATTATATACTTTTTTTGCCTCTTCGACAAGTCCTTTTTTTGTATCATTATGTCAACTCTTTTTATTTATTCTTTCGTACAATTCTTCTCTATTCCTAGTCAAAAAAACACCTTTTAAAAAAATTATAATTATTTTTTTAATATTTTTTTACTCGTAATTCACTAAATTTTTCCACCAGTTATTTTTGCAAACTTCTATTGCCCTAACTAATCTCAATTTATTATTCAAATCAATTTCATTGTAAGCCTGTAAATCTAGTTCTTTCAAAATTTCTTGCAATTCTTCTAGCGATTTTTCTTCTAAATCTTTTCTTATCTTCTCATCTTTTGTTGGCAAATCAGAAAATCCATCTGTTATTGCTCTTATATAAAGTCCCGTTCCACCAACTAAAATTACATTTTCATCATTTTCTTCTTTTTCATGCAAAATTTTATTCACTTCTACTTCAAAATCGCCAACAGAATAATCTTCATCAGGTTCCACAACATCAATCATATAATGTTTGATTCCTTGCATTTCATCTTCTGTTACTTTTGCTGTTCCAATGTCTAAAAATTTATAGACTTGCGAGGCATCAGCCGAAATAATGTCAGCATTCAGCCTTTTTGCAAGTTTTATTGATAAATCAGTTTTCCCAACGCCTGTAGCTCCACTAATTACTATTCCTTTTAATTTTTTATTCATAATTCTTTCTTTCTATAATACATATTCAAATTCATATCCAGCAATTACAATAATGTCGCCTTCTTCAACTCCAGCATTTTCAAGCTCTGTTTCCATTCCTAAACTTCTCATTTTTTGTAAGAAATTAATAATTCCTTCTTCACCCATAAATACATATTTTTTTAAGTACATCGTCAACAATTCTTCCATCAACTTCAAAAACATGCTCTTCAAGTTTTTCTAATTTCCCAGTCTTCTTTTTTATTAATTTCTCTCAATAATTCATCTACTGAATATTCTTCTTCCAATTTTTCCCTAGGAATTTCTTGAATCATTTCCCAAGCCTTATTTAATACAGGTTTCAATCCTTCATTTGCAATAACCGAAACTGGATACACGTATTCAACTCCATTTTTCCTTCACAAATTTTTTTCAAATTCATCTAATTTTTTTCTTCTTCATAAAAGCATATCAATTTTATTTGCTACAACAATTTGTTGCTTTTTTTAGATAATTTTTTTCACTATAATTTTTTTAATTCTTGATTTATTTTAATAAAAATCTTCCTTTGGATCTCTTCCATCAATTCCCGAAACATCAACGATATGAATTATCAATTTACATCTTTCAATATGTTTCAAAAATCTATCTCCAAGTCCTACTCCTTCGTGTGCCCCTTCTATTAATCCAGGAACATCAGCTATCACAAAACTTTGCTCATCATCTATTCTCACAACACCTAATTTTGGTTTCAACGTTGTAAAATGATAACTTGCAACTTTCGATTTTGCAGCTGAAACTTTATTAATAAAACTTGATTTTCCAACGCTCGGATAACCAACCAATGCAACATCAGCCAACAATTTCAACTCTAATTTTATTTTTAATTCTAATCCTTCTCTTCCACTTTCTGCTAATTTTGGTGCTTTTTTTACTGAAGATTTAAAATGGATATTTCCACGTCCTCCATCTCCACCTTTCAAAAATACAACCCTTTCATTAGGATTACTCAAATCCAATAACAATCTATTTGATTCAAAATCTCTAATCATCGTACCTACAGGAACTTTTATCACTAAATCTTCTCCTGATTTCCCAGTACAACGAGCTGCACTCCCTTTCGTACCATCACCAGCCTTAAATTTCTTGCTACTTTTAAAATCTACCAACGTATTAATATTTGGATCTGCAATGAAAACGATGTCTCCACCTTTTCCTCCGTCTCCACCATCAGGCCCTCCAAATTGTACGAATTTTTCTCTTCTAAATGTAGCAGCTCCATCTCCACCTTTTCCAGATATCACCGTAATTACACTTTCATCTATAAACATTTATTTATCACCTTTTTCTATTTTATTATACTCCACGAATTATAACATAATTTCTATGATTTTGTAAGATTTATTTTAAAAGGGAGCCTAAAACTCCCTCTACTATACAATGTTTTTTTGCTAGTAATTTCAAGCCAATTTGATTCTAACATCATGCTCGACTTTTAAATAAATCCAATGCTGAAATCTGTGTTTTAACGAGTTCTTGATATCTTTCTGGACTAAACTGCTCTTTTCTTTGATAGAGTATTTTTCCTGATTTATCTACTCGAGCAGAATAAGCTCCTTCCCAGTCTTTTTCAAATATTGGAAATGAACTCCAGTTTGTTTTTTTGACAATTCTTTCTCGTTTCATTAACGTTAGCAAGTTTGGTTCATTGTTTTTTAAAATTTTTCTGCTTTCAGGTTTTGAAGGTACTACTTCTAAATTTTTGTCGTCAATAGATGTATTGTTTTCTGGATTTTTAGGTTCAGCTACTTCTTTTACAGTAGAATTCGAAAAAATCCGAAAACCTGATAACAAAAACGTGAATAAAACTGTGTCTGAAAATTTAAATTTGAAAAAATTTCTAAAAAACTTTTTAACACTTTCCGTTAACTCTCTTAATTTACTCGTCACAGCAGCTCACCTCTTTCATTTTTTATCATTTTATTTTCTTCTAACCCTTGGTTTAGTTGATGTTTGAGCTTTTTTCTCTTTTCTATAAATCCAAGGTTCTACATAACCTCTTTTCGAAAATAATCCTAGCTTATTTTTCTTCGCATTAGCTTGTAATTGCTCCATCTCAGTATCTTTTTTGTCATATTCGTAATACCACCACGCATTTCCAGTTCGAACCATCTCTTGATTGACATTTTTCCCATTTACATAAACAATTGCTACTGAACGACCATATCTATCTCGATTTTTTACTTCAATTTCAACCAAATTATTTCCAATAATTTTTGCTAAAGCTGCTCGGCTTTCTGGACCGTAATCTTGTGTTTTTTCTGGAGCATCAATTCCGTACATTCTTATTTTCACAACCTCATCAACAAGTTTTCCATTCTCAACTTTTTGTACATTAATTGTATCTCCATCACTCACTTTTAAAACTTGATATTTCCCATTTGACGCTATTGAATTGTTTTTTCCAATATTCTTTCCAATTTCTGTTTTTGTCCCAGCATTTGCCTTGTTAGAATTTTTATTAAAATTCATCATAAATGCCATTAAAATAACAATTAACACAAATACTGTTCCCAACATCACTAATTGATTCTTACCTTCATCCACTTTCTGTGACACTCTCTCACCCCCTTTTTTAGCACAATTTCCAATTATCTAATCTTTATTTCAAAGCATTATCAAAATCAGCAATTAAATCATCAATATTTTCAAATCCAACTGCAATTCTAATTAATGAATTTGTAAATCCACGTGCTTCTTTTTCTTCGTCAGGCATTTCCGCATGAGTAATTGTACTTGGGTGAGTTACCAATGTTTCTGCTCCTCCAAGACTTGCCGCAAAAATCGCTACATTCAAACTTTCAAAGAATTTTTTTACTTTTGTATCATCTTTTAATTTGAAAGAAAATACTGATCCTCCACCACTTGCTTGGCTTTCATGAATTGCTTTTCCTTTATTTGAGTCCAATGTTGGATAGTAAACTTTATCAACTGCTTCGTGATTTTGGAAAAATTCTATCAATTTTTCTGTATTTTTTTGAGCTGCTTCCACTCTTAATTTTAAAGTTTTCAAACTTCTAATTAATAACCAGCTATCAAAAGGCGAAATCAAAGCTCCTGCCGCTACTTGTGAAAATTTAATTTTTTCGGCTATTTCTTCGTTATTAGTAACTGCCACTCCCGCTAATAAATCATGGTGTCCAGACAAGAATTTTGTAGCACTGTGAATTACAATATCAATTCCCAAATCTAAAGGTCTTTGTAAATATGGTGTCATAAAAGTATTGTCTGCAATCGTAATCAAATTATGTTCTTTCGCTATTTTTACAACTCCTCTGATATCTGTTACATCCAATAACGGATTTGAAGGTGTTTCAATCAAAATTGCTTTCGTATTAGGTTTTATTGCTTTTCTAATATTTTCCAAATCTGTCGTATCTACAAATGTCGATTCCACACCAAATTTTGAATAAACATCGTGTAAAATTCTATAAGTTCCACCGTAAATATCAATTCCTAAAATTATGTGATCTCCTGCTTCAAACATTGTAAATACTGATGTTGTAGTCGCCATTCCTGAAGAAAATGCAAAACCGTATTTCCCATTTTCTAAATTCGCTAATAATGCTTCCACGTCATTTCTAGTAGGTGCCGACACTCTTGAATATTCAAACTCTTGAGCCACTCCAAATTCTTTAACTGGAAATGTCGAAGCAAAATCTACACTTGTTCCCCACAATCTTTCTTTTTTTCCTTCTTTTATTCCGTGTATTGTTCTTGTCTCAAATTTCATATTAAAATCACTCTCTTTCTTTGTAAAATTTTTTGTAAAATTTCTATTTTTTTACAATTTTATCAAACGCTATTCTTTTCGCCCCTACATCAGGCTCCCTATCCAACGTTATTTCTCCACATACCTCAAACCCTTGTTTTATCAACACTCTTTGCATCGGAATATTTTCCGTATGAGTATCCGCCCTCAAATTTTCAATTCCATTTTCACGACAAAAATTCTCAGAATAACTCAAAATTTTCGTAGCAATTCCTTGATTTTTCACGCTATTATCAACGGCAACCCTGTGAATTGCCACATAAGGTTCTGTTGTCTTCCAGCTTCCATCTATATTATCATAAGCCGTCTCAGGTTCTGGTGATAAAACAATTGTCGCAACAATTTTTTTATTGTTATTTTTATCAAAATCTGTATTTTCAGTTATTGATTTTTCTATTTCTAAAACATAACTTATCCCTTTATTTACATCATTTTCTATCTTTTCTCTATTCGGATATCCATTTTGCCATTGGTCAATCCCCATCTCTTTTAACGAACTTTTAGCCATTTCTATAAGCTCCAAAATTCTATCAACATCTTCCATTTGAGATTTTCTAAAATTCATAAACCGCCTCCTTTCTTCAAATCTATCTATATTTTCCAGTCAATTTCCTTTTCACCTAATTCTCTTAAAATTTCATTCGCTCTAATAAAATGGTTACATCCAAAAAATCCCCGATTTGCAGAAAGCGGACTCGGATGAACCCCTTCCAAAACATAATGTTTTTGCGTATTAATCAATTTTTTCTTACTCTTCGCATTATTTCCCCACAAAATGAAAATTAATGGTTCTTCCCTGTCATTCAAATATTTTATCACGTTATCTGTAAATATTTCCCAACCAATTTTTGAGTGAGAATTTGCATTCCCAGCAACTACAGTTAACGCCGTATTTAAAAGCAATATTCCTTGTCTTGCCCATTTTTCTAAATATCCACTATTACTCATTTCATAACCATATTCATTATGAATTTCCTTATAAATATTTTTTAGTGACGGTGGTAACGGTACTCCTTTTTTCACGGAAAAAGCCAATCCATGTGCCTGATTTTCACCATGATAAGGATCTTGCCCAAGCAAAACAATCTTACAATCTTTGTAACTTGTCAACTTAAAAGCTGTAAAAATCTCATCTGCCTTAGGATAAATCGTTTTCGTCTTATACTCTGATATCAAAAATTTTCTCATTTTTTTGTAATAATCTTTTTCAAATTCCTTGTGTTCCTCAAAAATTCCATCCCAATCATTTCCAATATTTACCATTTCAACCTCTTTTCGCTAATCCCTAAAATTTATCACAATTTTTTCTTTATCTAAATTTATATGTGAAATTTCAACATTTGCATTCTCAAGAATCTTTTTGGAAGCCTTAGTTGTTTCCAAATCTTTGTGCTTATCTGAAAAATAGACAACTTTTTTTATACCTGACTGAACAATTGCCTTTGCACACTCATTGCACGGAAAATGCGTCACATAAATCGTACTATTTTTTAGAGATTTTATACTATTTAAAATCGCATTTAATTCAGCATGAACAACATACGGATACTTCGTTTCCAAAAAGTCTCCTTCTCTTCCCCAAGGCATCGTATCATCAGAACTTCCCATCGGAAAACCGTTATATCCTATTCCAATTATTTTTTTATCTTCATCAATTATACAAGCTCCCACCTGTGTCGACGGATCCTTACTCCGCATCCCAGACAAAAACGCTATTCCCATAAAATATTCATCCCACGACAAATAATCTTCTCTTTTCGACATTTTCTACCTCCTTCTAAGCACGACAATTTTTCAATCTGTTACTTCACAACAGCCTTTCTCACGCTATCTGCAAACTGAATTTCCACTTTATCCTCTCGACTAAGCTCAATTCCTCTTTTAACAATCTTGCCATCCTTTCGAGTAATTGTGTACCCTTGCTTCAAAAATATCCTCCACCGAAAATTTTTGAAAGTCTAGCCTTTTTTTAATTTTTAAATTCTCCCTCGATTTTTTTCAATCCTACTTTTTTTATTTCTTTTCGTTAATTTTTTTGCTCTTTTTCCATCATATCAATTTTTTTATCATTCAAAAATATTCAAATAATTTTTTTGATATAATAATTTTTTTCTCGTTGCTCTAATTCTTTTTTTCATTAAAACAATTTTTATTTAATAACGATTTTTGATAATCTATTTTTTTCACTACTAAATTTTCTACTAATTTTTTTCTTTTTTTCTGGAATTAAAATTTCTGCAGCTTGAGTAGGTGTCGCAGCTCTTCTATCAGCAACCAAATCCGACAACAAATTATCAATTTCATGCCCTACAGCAGAAACAATCGGAATTTTTCGACTTGTAAATCGCTTCTATTACAGGCTCCTCATTAAACGCCCATAAATCCTCAATGCTTCCACCTCCACGCCCTACAATCAACACATCCAAATCCAATTCCCCATTATCACAAATTCTATTAAAAAACTCTATCCCTCTAGAAACCTCTATTGCTGAACCTTCTCCTTGAACCTTCGACGGATAAAGATAAATATTAACATTTGGAAATCTTTTGTGAGTTGTATTTATAATATCACGTATTGCAGCTCCAGTCTCAGCCGTTACAACTCCAATATTCATAGGCATTTGTGGCAATTTCTTTTTATTTGATTCATCAAAATACCCTTTTTCATTGTACTCTCTTTTTAACATTTCCATTTTCTCATACAATGATCCAATCGTATTCGTTTTCTCAAGAAAATCAGCAATAATTTGAAATGAACCATTTGTTTCATAAAGTGACGCATTCCCTCGAATTTTTACTTGATCCCCTTCTTTCAAATCCGTAGGCACTCCACGAAATTTATACTTAAAAATCGCACACTTTACACTCGCCTTAGCATCCTTCAACGTAAAATACAAATGCCCCGACGAATAATAAGTAATGTTAGAAAGTTCACCCTTAATAAACACATTTTTGAAAGTTTGCGTACTTTCCAAATACTGCTTCACTTCTCTGTTCAACTCACTTACAGAAAGTATTGTTTGTTCCATTTTATCTCCTTTTCACGATTTTTCTTCAATGATTTTTCCTTAAAGTTTTTCACTCCATTCAGCTTCCTTAAACCCAACTAGCACAAAATCATCTCCAACAACAATCGGTCTTTTTATAAGCATTCCATTCGATGAAAGCAACTTTAATTGCTCTTCTTCTGACATATCCGCCAATTTATCTTTTAAGCCCATATTCTTGTAAACCAAGCCACTTGTATTAAAAAATTTCTTCAACGGCAACCCACTCTTTTTATAAATCGCAGTCAATTCTTCCAAAGAAGGAATTTCCTCAACAATATGTTTTTTCTCACATTCCACGCCATTATCATCTAACCATTTCAAAGCTCTTTTACACGTTGTACATCTCGGATAATAATATACTTTTATCATAATTCTCTACCTCTCACAATTTCAATTATTTATATTCTTTTCTCATTTTAAAATTTCAATTTTTTTCATAATTTTTTTACCACCATTTAATAAATTAAATAGCACTAAAAAAATTTGTAAATTTTATTTTTATCAATTTGAATATCAATTATGTTTTTTATTATACCACATGTAAAAAAATTTTTTTGAAATAAATATCGTAAAAATTATTTTTTTCTAGAAAATTATTTTTTTCAAATTAATTTCATATTGTAAAAACTGCTTTAAAACCAAATTCAAAAACTATGGCTATTTATTCAACTCATAAATTTATATGATTTTTTTAGCAATTTAATTTTTAAATTATAAAAAAACAGCCTCCAAATGAACCGCATCCCTGTCTTGTCTATCCAAGAGTTTGGCGCAGCTCAATTAGAGACTGTCCTTTTGTTTTATATATTATGACGAATAATTTAAAACCATATTTATTTTAGAATTAGTAAATCGCTCTAAATCCAATTCCACCTCTGATGTTTTCACCTTTAGTGTCATATCCTGCATTTACTGTTACTCCAAATCTTGTGTTGTCAAATCCGATATTTAAGTCAAATTTACCATTTCCTTTTCTATCTTCTTTGTCTCCTCTCAATTCGTAATAATCTGCTGTTGTTCCTTTTAATCTAGCTTTGTTTCTAACATCGTTTACTTCTCCTAATTCGTTTGTATACGCTGCTGTCAAACTAGCTTTAAAGTGACTCTTAACTCCTACAGGTTGGCTATAATTGAATGCTACTCCTAATTCTGGTTGTACTGAGAAGTAATCGTTTCCTTTTACTTCCAATGCCATAGGCCCATCTTCTTTAATATTAGAATATCTTCCATATTCCAAGTTCAATGCTCCATATGGTCTTATACTTGTTCTTTCACTAGTTCTAAAGTCTTTTCCAATTTCATTTTTCAAAGCAACTCCATATGTTGTGTAATCTGATTTCGCTTCAAATGTATCATCTACGATCCAGTATCTACGTGTCATATTATTAACACCTGCAAATGCTTCTCCTGCAATTGTCCAAGTCAATGAACCATTGTGATCATTGTAAGGCGATACTGTCTTGAATAATCCAGCTTTAACCATAGTTTGAGTTTCTTTCGATTTACCTAAATCTTTGAATTCAAATCTATTTGTTACAGCTCCTGCATACCATCCTGATTTACGTCCAAGTTTAACAGTTTCATTTTCATGAACATAAGCCACTCCGTAAGCATTATCTGTATAATCAACTACGCCAGCTGTATCAGTATTGTATTCTCCTCTATGACCAAACATTTTAATTTTGTTATTATCTTTAGTAGGATTTCTCCATTCATCTTGTAAGTAATTAAATTCTTGACTCAAAATATCTCCAGTTTCTTTAGTTCTTTGTTGGATATTTGAATATTGGTGACCTTTCATTTCGTCAATTGCTTGAGCTAAAATGTGTCCTTCTCCACCGTTTAAGCTATTAATCTTATCAAAGATAGCTTTTTCTCTAGTTCCAACTCCTTCTTGTCCATATTTTTGTTCAAGACTTGCCAAGAAGTTATATGTTTGTGTATCTCCTTTTTTCGCAAATAATGTATAAGGAATTTTAACTAAGTAAACTTTATCAAGAAGTCCTGTTGCAGCATTTTTTGTAGGTTGCGCCATCCAAGTTAATGAAGCAGATGTTACATTTAATGTAGTTCCTGCTGTTACAACTCCACTTAACGCATCGTTGTAAGGTTTCAAGATGTTGTCCCCAACTTCAATTGCTCTAGCAGTAGTATATCTAGATGCTTCTGTTCCAAAGAATAAGTTAACATCTGTCAATCCTGCTAAATTGCTTAATCCTTGGATTGGATTAGTGTAATTAACTCCTGAAGTATCTACATACATTCCCATACTTGTAGCTTCTGAAGCTGATGGGAAGTTCAATAAGTTACTTGTAGCAAGATTTATTGAAGTAATTCCTGAAGGTGATGTTACAATAGCTGTAGTTGGTGCTGGTGCTGCAACATCTGTATCAACTTTAAATATTGGGATAACATTACCTTGTGCATCAGTAACAGTAGGCGGTGTCATTCTAGGCGGAACTTTAATTGTGATTCCTCCCATTTCTTTCATATCATCAGCTGTTACTACTTTCATTCTTGGTGTTGAAGTTCCTGTTCTACTTACTCCTGTTATTGGATTTACTCCTGTTGCAGTATCATCAACATTTGCTACAGATTGAGTATCAGTCCAAACACCTGCACTCTTAGCATCTGAAGCTCCAATATTTATTATACCGTAGTTTTTAACGTAACTTCCATTAGCTACATAAATACCTTTTACTGATGTAAGACCACTAGCTGTTGTTTGAATAGTTCCCCAGTTTTCTCCAGTTGCTCCTCTATCAATATACATTCCAATTGTATTGCTTCCAGAAAGATTAATAGTATCATAGTTAATTGCTTTAGAACCCGATCCTACTGCATACATACCCATTGTATTTGGTTGACTTACTTCAATAGTTCCTCTATTTATTATAGTTCCTTGGTTAGAAGTTTGACCATATGTTGGTGAACCTGGAGTGTCATCATAATATCCAGTCGCCATACCTACACCATATTCTTTAGCCGCTGTATTAGAAGCTCCAACTTTAATATTTGCATAGTTAGTTGCAGTTCCACCAGTTGAGTAAATTCCTACGTTTCCGTTACCAGTTGAGAAGTCAATATTTCCATGATTTTCTATTGTTCCGTTTCCGTATAATCCGTAGTTTCTGTCTCCAGTTGATGTTAATGGTGTATAGTTAAATACATGACCTGTATTATCATTTTGATAAATATAAACTGCATCAGTTCCTAATGTTACTGGGTTTGTTGTGTTAGATGTTACAGTATTTCCTGCTCCAACATTTACAATTCCAAACGAATTATCTCCAATAGTCATATTAGAACCTGCATTTGCATTAATATTTTGTACAGAACCAACTGCATAAACACCTACTGCTTGATTTTTACCAACTGTAATTGTAGATCCTGAATTTAAGTTAACTGTTGTTCCACTTCCTTGAGTGTAAATTGCAACTCCATTATCTCCAGCTTTTATGTCTTTATTATTTTCAACATTATATCCGTAAATACCAATTGCATTATCTCCAACAGTAACCTTGTCATTATTAGTTATTTTATTCTTAGCTTTCGAATAAATACCAACATTTGCATCTGTTTGTGATGCCGCATTTCCTAATGTAATAGTTTTATTATTAACTACATCTGCTCCGTCTGATACAATACCAAATTCAAGTGCTGTCGATGAACCAGTAATATCTCCATTATTTGTAAGAGTACTTCCTGTTCCAGCTGTCGTATAAACTCCAACCATTCCACCTGTTGTATTTGTAGCGTTTGTAAGTTTTACATTTGCATTGTTAGTATGTGTTGCTGCTCCAATTTGATCGTAAACGATACCCATTCCTGTTCCTGTTGTACTTCCGTTGTATTTGTATTCAAGGGTTCCATTTACATTTGTACTTCCTGAAGCAAATATTCCAATACCTTTTTCAGGTGTTTCAATTACATAGTCTACACCTATTAAATTAATATCAGAGTTTTGAGCATAAATACCTTTTCCATTTACTCCTGTTATAATGTCAGAACCTGTTCCTGTTGCAGTTACTGTAATTGTACCACCTTGATTAGATCCTGCTCCATGATCAACACCTGATACACTAACTCCATTTTGAGTTTGTCCAGTTTCAACAGAACTTGCCATAACTGCAATTCCCACACCATCTGTTCCTACTGTTAATTGAGCATCATTTTTTACCACTACATTTGTTCTTGCTGCACGAGTATTATTATCAGCATAAATTCCTATTGGATTTGCACCTGCTACTGTTAGTGTTCCATGGTTGTCAATTTCTATTGTATTTGAACTTAAAGGTGACTGTACATCAGTTCCATAATGTTGTTTTACATTTTTATCTGTTCCTCTTGCTGCAATTCCTGCTCCCGAACCTGTTACATTTATAGTTCCATAATTTTCAAGTTTACTTCCATTAGTTCCATAAATTCCTGCACCATTATCAATTGTTACTGAAGCTGCTGAACCAGCTGCAGTTCCATTTTTAATTGTTCCATAACTTACATTCATTCCTGCGATACCATTTGCAGCTGTACCACCTGTTACGTTTATAGTTCCTTCATTTTCGAAACCTGAACGTGCATTTGTTGTTTCATTTTTTAAAGAACCCATTGTTAATCCTTGTGCTTTTCCTGTTCCAACTAAGCTTCCTGCTCCTATATTTCCAGTTACAGTTGTTCCATTACTAATCTTTACCATTTCATCAGCCATACTTAAATTATTGTATTCATCAGATACATTATCTAATGTTACTGTTGGAGCATTAACATTTAAAATTCCATCGTTTCCACCAATCTTACTTGTCAAAATTATTCTATAACTTGAACCAGGAGTATTATTAATTGCCGCAAATTTATTAATTCCTGGTAAAGCTTGAAAGAAATTTGATGTACTTGTAGTACTGTCTGTACTACTATTCCAATCTAAAGTTTTACCTTTAAATGATCCCAGTGTTACGTCTTTATTTCCATAAATATTGACTGTAACTTTACCCATTCCTTGATATTTTGCAGTTGTACTACCTATTGCTGCATCATAATCTGTATCTTCTCCTGTTATTAACACACCATTATACATATCAATGGTTGTATCATCATTAAATTTTATTTTACTAATAACATTATTTGAATCTTTTCCTTCTGCATAAAATGGAGTAGCATTTTTGTGAGAACCAGTTTCATATTCTTTTACAGTTATTTTTCCTTTCTTAAAATTAACAACTCCTCCACCTAATGCTGCTAAACCAGTTTCTTTTCCAGCTAATATTTTATTATCGTCTCCGTTTAAATTAACAACACTAGATTCTCCTTTAGCCAAACCACCTATTCCATATATTTCAGCACTTTTAGTTAAAGTAGCAGTTCCTTTATTTGTTGCAAAAAGTCCAATATTTGTATATCTATCATCTTTTCTATTTGCTGCAGGATTTAATATTTCATCTTTTGCTGTTATATCACCAGTTATTTCTACAGTTCCTCCATCAGCATATCCAATCGTAGATCCATAACCATATGCTATAGTATCTTTAGTAACAGTAACTTTTCCTCCATCTTTAGCCATAAAAGCTACTCCTTCGTCACTAACCATTTTCAACTTCTGATTTACTTTTACTTCTGTTGGTTGACCTTCTATCCCAGTTCCAGTCAATCCAGTTCCTGCTGCTGTCCATTTACCTTCAGCATACACCATTATGTTTCCTTTACCTGTATCTGCCTGATCAGTATTTCCTCCATTTATACTATCTGAAAATTCTGTTTGACCTGCCGTACCTTGTATATCAATAACTGTTCCATTTTTAGCCAAAAACATAAATCCATTTTTAGAATATCTTCCAAAAGTTATTTTAAATTTTGAAAAATTTAAATCATGAATAGGATCTGATGAAAAGAAAGGTTTGCTACTTAAACTTGAAACATTTACTCCCTGTCTTTGCCCAGAAATAGCATAAACTCCAACATTTCCATCTACTGTATTAGGTGTGTATCCTGTTTTATTTATTATTCCATTAGTATCCTGAGCCGATAAGCTCGAATTAGAATTCAATTGCTTTCCAATGTCAAAATATAATTCAAAATCTCCTTGATGTATTCCTACATTATGAGCAAGATCACTTTTTTTATTAAAAAAATATACCTACATTTTCATCTCCATATAATCTCATTGGTTTACTTGGATCAAGTTTGACATAAGGTTTATATTTATCTAAAGTTCCTTCTCCAGAATTTCCACCATTTGTATAATTTGGAAATTGTGAAGCTATATATTTTGATTTATCTGGAACCCAAGTTAAAAAGAGAAAAACCTATGTTAGATGTCCGTTGAAGGCTATATCTCCTGTATTTTTCTATTCTTAATCCACCTGCATAATTTTTTTACTGCGTATACGGTATTCTTTTTTTAGTATCAATTGTAATATTAGCATTTCCTCCAAAAAGAGTTGAAAATTGTCCTCCCGAATATCCAGCAGCTATCTTGTCCTGGTTCAGCACCTTTTTATATTAAAAAAATTGTATTCAATCTCTTAAAAACATTTATAGTTACATTATTCATTGTTGTTTGTCCACCTCTAAATGCTTCTGCATTTATAAAGGCAGCTCTACCATATAAATTGGCTATTACATTTTCAATCTTAACATCTGATACTAAGTGAAATACTTCCGTTCCTGTTGCAGTGGCTCCCGAAGTACCATCTCCACCAGCTACATAAAATGTTCCTCCTCTGATGTGATTCCCAGGTAAGCCTGTCCATCTACCATTATATGAATTAATTATACTTTGGTGTCTTCTATCATAAGTCATATTTGCAGGTAAGCCTGTTGCATTCCATATGGTTGTATTTTGCGTAGCTCCTGTATATCCTGCTTCATTTGCTATTGTTCCATCAGTTTTTACTCCAGACCAGAATATTCCCCCTGAAATATCAATATTATCTCCCATTGAATGAGTGGGAACACTTGATGCATTTGTATTAGGTGTAGCTACATTCGAACTCATCCATCCCCATGAAAAATCTGAAAATGGATCTGCATCTGGGTTTACTGGATTAATATTTTTATTTGGTACATTTACACTTACATCTTTTATCTCATCAGGTGCCTTAACACTAATATTCAAATTAGGTGCCACTGGCGCCCCAATCTTAGGTAAATTAATATTCAAAGCAGTTTTATGAATATCCTTAGGCTTAACCGCAGCATCTACTGGTACAGCCGAAATTGGTTCAATAACTTTATTATTTAAAGCTGTCGTTCCATATTTTCCACCATCGAATGTTCCGAATTTACTGCTGACGTCTCTTTTGTATTTAATATTTTCTGTTTTATCTCCACGACCTTTGTATTTTCCTTGCCAGTCATTGTAGAAGAAATTCATTCCATATTGCCAGTTACTCCAAGGCGATTTTACTGCTTGGTCTCCTTGTTCCATTAACTGAATCAATTCTAAATTGTAATTTTTTACTAATTTGTCGTTTTCTGATTTGACTTTTTTAAATTCTTGTCGCATATCGCCTATTGAAGTCGATATTTCTTGTCTTTTAGTTTGAATTGCTTTATCTGTCGGTGTTACATCAGAAAAACCTAGTATTCCGCATAACAAAAATACGAACAACATTTGTTCTGTGTATTTAAAATCTTTACATCTCTTTGCAAAAGCTTTTTAAATCTTTCGACAATTTTTCTTAGGGTCATTAGTCATTACATATCACCCCATTTAAAAAAATTTGTAACTTCCTAAAACTACTCTTAAATTGTTATTATTAACTTTTCTATTAGAACAATAAATTAAAACAAAAAAAGTTAAAGAAAAAAAGACAGTATTTATTTTTTTAGTTTATTTTTCCCGTAGAAAAAAATATAATAATTGAACTTAAAAAGCTAGTTTCATTGTAATACATTGTGTAAAAAAACATTTAGTAATACAATAAAATTATATAGTTTAAGTTAGCCATACCTTAGTATAACATAAAAAAACAATTAAATAATAAAAAAATTTTTTTAATTTTTATTATTTTACTCTTTTTTACTCTTATAATTTCTCTGAAAGTATCTAAATATAATTGACAATTGATTTGTATTTTTTTGATAAAATTAAAAAAAGATATAAAAAGGGAGGAGCATCATGAAAACTAGGAAAAAAACGGCTACCAATCGGTGTTTCTGATTTCAAGGAAATCATTACAAAAAAATTACTACTATTTTTGATAAAAACAAAATTTATTGAAAATATTTTTAGACGACGGCTCAAAAGTAAAATTATTTACTCGTCCAAGAAGATTTGGAAAAAAACGTTAAATATATCAATGTTACGATACTTTTTTTGATGTTAAAAACAAAGAGGAAAAATAGAAAAATTATTCGATGGATTAAATATTTCTAAAAAGTGAATATTTTTACAGAACAAGGAAATTATCCAGTAATTTCGATTTCGTTTAGAAATTATGATGAAGAAAATTGGGAAAATGGGTTTAAAAAGTATTAGAAGTGTTATAAAGCGACTGTATGGTGACTACAAATTCTTGACAGAAAAAAATGGATGATATTGAAATTGAAGAATTTAATTCCGTTCGAAGATGTCTCGATTCAGTCGAATGGGAAGCAACTCTCCTTAATTTATCAAAATATTTATACGAATATTATGGAAAGAAAGTTATAATTTTAATTGATGAATACGACCAACCAATAATAGATTCTTACATAAAAGGCTATTACGACAAAGCAATTAGCTTTTTTTAAAACATTTTATGGTTTGGTTTTGAAAGATAATGAATATCTTGAAATGGGGATTATGACTGGTATTTTTAAGAGTTGCGAAAGAAAAATATTTTTTTCAGGATTAAACAATATAAAAAGTTCATAGTATTCTTAATAAACGTTTCACAGAATACTTTGGAATTTTAGAAACTGAAGTGGAAGATGCTCTAAAAAGATTTTTGGATTAGAATACGATTTATTAGATGTTCAAAAATGGTACAACGGATATTTATTTGGCGATACAAAAGTGTATAATCCGTGGTCTATTATTAACTTTTTGGACGAAAAAAAGACTCGGAGCTTATTGGGTAAATACAAGCGGAAATGGCTTAATTCATCTATATTTACAAAAATTGAAAGACGAAAATTTTTTTGAGGATTTTTCAAAATTATTAAATCAAAAAAACTATTTCAAAGAGAATTAACGACAATATGACTTTTTGGAAATTTAGAAGCTAATTTTGAGAAAAATATTTGGAATCTGTTTTTTTCATAGTGGATATCTAACTTTAGCCGAAGAATATGATATGATGAAAAATGTAAATGTAAAAAAATTCCAAATAATGAAATCTTAGAAATGTTTTTTCCGAAATGTTTATTGAAGTTTATTTCAAGAATTCAGAAAACTTCTTAGATATGACAGATGCCTTAAAAAAATGGGGATATCAAAAAAATTTAAGTTTGAACTAAATAAAATTTTTACTAGAAAATACTGGAATTTTTCGACATCAGTGGAACTTACAAAGAACAGTTTTATCATGGACTTATACTTGGAATAATTTTTGATTTTTAAGAAATGAATATGAAATTACATCGAATGGCTTTTGCTGGAAAAGGTAGATATGATCTACTTTTTGAAACCTAAAAAAATATTTTTAGATGGAAAAGAAGGAATTATTTTTTTGAATTAAAAAAATTTTTAAATAGCTCAGAAAATTTAAGTAATGATAAGATTCATGAAAAAAACTCACGAACGAGTGTGAAATTGCATTAAGACAAATTGAAGAAAAAGAATATGTTTCAGTTTTTAAAAAAATGCTGGGGTTGAGAAAAATTTTTAAAAAAATTGGAATTGCATTTTTTTGGGAAAGAATTTGAGATAAAGTATGAAAGAGAATAATTAAATTAAAAATAATTAGAAAAGGGTGGATTATTATGAAAACTAGAAAAAAACGGCTACCAATCGGTGTATCTGATTTCAAGGAAATTATTACAAAAGAATTACTACTACTTCGATAAAACAAAATTTATTGAAAAATATTTTTTAGACGACGGCTCAAAAAGTAAAATTATTTACTCGTCCAAGAAGATTTGGAAAAAAACGTTGAATATATCGATGTTAAAATACTTTTTTTGATGTTAAAAAAACAAGGATGAAAATAGAAAAATTATTTGAAGACTTGAATATTTCTAAAAGTGAATACTTCGAGGAACAGGGGAATTACCCAGTAATTTCGATTTCGTTCAGGAATTACGATGAAGAAAAATTGGGAGAATGGGTTTAAAACATTAAAAAAAAGAAATCAAACGACTGTATAATCAATTTCAATTATTAAGAGAAAATTTAAATGATGTTGACTCAAAAGATTTTTGACGCGATTTGCTTAAAGGAAGATGATGCTGAATGGCAAGAATCTCTTTTGAATTTATCAAAATATTTATACGAATATTATGGAAAGAAAGTTATAATTTTTAATTGATGAATATGACCAGCCAATAATAGATTCTTACATAAAAGGTTATTATGACAAAAGCAATTAGTTTCTTTTAAAAGTTTTTTTATGGTTTGGTATTGAAAGATAATGAATACCTTGAAATGGGGATTATGACTGGTATTTTAAGAGTTGCGAAAGAGAATATTTTTTTCAGGGTTGAATAATTTGGAAGTTCACACGATTTTTGGATAGTGAATTTACAGAATATTTTTGGAATTATAGAAAATGAAGTGGAAGAATCATTGAAAGAGTTTGATTTAGAATATGAATTACGTGACGTTCAGAGATGGTATAATGGGTATTTGTTTGGTGATACAAAAAGTGTACAATCCATGGTCAATTATTAATTTTTTTAAAGAAAGGAAAATTGAAGCCTTACTGGGTAAACACAAGTGGAAATGGATTGATAAAATTATATTTGCAAAAAAATTGAAAAAAATGAAATTTTTGAGGATTTTTTTCAAAAATTATTAAATCAAAAAAACTATTTCAAAGAGAATTAACGACAATATGACTTTTTGGAAATTTAGAAGCTAATTTTTGAAAAAAATATTTGGAATCTATTTTTTTCATAGTGGATATCTAACTTTAGCCGAAGAATATAATATGATGAAAAAAATGTAAATGTAAAAAAATTCCAAATAAAGAAATTCTAGAAATGTTTTTCTGAAATGTTTATTGAAATATACTTTAAAAAAATTCTGATAATTTTTTTAGATATGACAGATGCTTTTAAAAAAATGGAGATATCGAAAAATTTAAATTGGAATTGAATAAAATTTTACTTGAAAATACAGGTATTTTTCGATGTCAGTGGAATTTACAAAGAACAATTTTACCACGGTCTTATACTTGGAATAATTTTTGATTTTTAAGAAACGAATATGAAATTACGTCAAATGGTTTTTGCTGGGAAAGGTAGATATGATCTACTTTTTGAAACCTAAAAAAATATTTTTAAATGGAAAAAGAAGGAATTATCTTTGAATTAAAAAAATTTTAAATGGCTCAGAAAAATTTAATTAACGATAAAATCCATGAAAAACTTGAAAATGAATGTGAAATTGCATTAAAACAAATTGAAGAAAAAGAATATGTTTCAGTTTTTAAAAAAATGCTGGGGTTGAGAAAAATTTTTAAAAAAATTGGGATTACATTTTTTTGGGGAAAAGAATTTGAGGTGAAATTTGATAGAGAATGATTAATGAATAAAAAAATACGTCTTTTTATGTAAAAACATACATATTAGACGTATTTTTTTAATTTATTATTTTTTTCAACATTCTAGATAAAAATTCTTTCGTTCTATTATGTTTTGGATTTTCAAAAATAATTTCTGGCTTATCATCTTCCAAAATTATTCCTTGATCCATGAAAACTACTCTGCTTGAAACATCGTGAGCAAAATCCATTTCATGCGTAACAACAATCATTGTAAGTCCACTTTGAGCTAAATCTTTCATTACTTTTAAAACTTCTCCAACCATTTCAGGATCTAATGCCGATGTTGGTTCATCAAATAACAGTACTTCTGGCTCCATTGACAATGCTCTTGCAATTGCAACCCTTTGCTTTTGACCACCTGAAATTTGGCTTGGTTTTGCATTGATAAATCTTGACATTCCAACTTTTCCTAAAAATTCTTTTGCAACTTTTTCAGCTTCTTCTCTAGTTCTTTTCAAAACTTTCATTTGTCCAATAACACAGTTATCTAAAACACTCAAATTATTGAATAAATTAAATTGCTGAAAAACCATTCCAACTTTTTCTCTCAATTCAACTAAAGGAACATCTCCACTCAACACATCTTTCCCATGAATCAAGATTTGTCCACTAGTAGGCGTTTCTAGTAAATTTATACATCTTAAAAGCGTAGATTTTCCACTTCCAGAAGAACCAATGATACTCACAACTTCTCCTTCGTGCACATTAAAGTTCACATCTTTTAAAACTGTTCTATTCCCAAAATCTTTTCTTATATTTTTAATTTCTATTACTTTTTGTTTATTTGACATTATTTTTCTCCTTCTTCAACTTCTTCTAAAAATTCAAATGTTTGAGGTCCATCTATTTTTTTCTCAAGTTGTTTTAGAAGTAGTGACAATGTAAATGTTAAGAAGAAGTAAATCACACTTGTTATAATAAACACTTCGTAATATCTCGAATATGTTCCCGCAACAGATTTTTGAAATAAAGAATAATTCTGTAACACTGATTACATTCAACACAGATGTATCTTTAATATTTACAATAAATTCATTTCCAATCATTGGTAAAATATTTCTAAACATTTGTGGGAAAAATTATACTTTTCATTGTTTGGAAATTTGACATTCCAATTGCTTTTTGCAGCTTCAAATTGACCTTTATCAATCGAATCAATTCCACCTCTTATAATTTCACTCATATAAGCTCCAGTATTTATCGAAACAATAAACAACGCAGCTACAATTGGTGATAAATTTAATCCAAATACTTGCGACAATCCATAATAAATTACCATTGATTGTACCATCATTGGCGTTCCTCTAAACACCGCAATATATATCGCAAAAAATTTATTTAAAATATAAAATCCAGCTTTTTTAAATTTAGAAGTTCTATGATCAGTTTCAGCTTCCACTTGTCTTGACAACGCTACTACCATTCCAATCAAGAATCCAACTACAGTTCCTGTCAATGAAATAAATAATGTAACGATTGTCCCTTTAACAAATTGATGCCAGTTTTTTTGTATAAAGAATGCTACCCATCCAAAAAATGATCTTGAAGTATTTCCAGGTTGTGTTTTTATTGCCTTTTCCATTATTTTTTGTCTAACTTTTGGTGTCAAATCCTGATCAAGTATTTTGTTTATTTTTTCTTCTAATTCTGTATTCCCTAACTTCATCCCAATCGCAACATTTACTTCCGAAGTTTCATACTTAAATCCTGTATTTTTATCAAATGATATATATGTTAAATTTGGATTTGAATATTGAGCTGCCATCGCTCCTGGTCTTTCTGACACATATCCATCAATTTTATTAGAATTTAGAGCAACTATCATCGCTGGAAAACTTTCCATTGCAGTCTGTTTACTAACACCTTTCATTTGATCAATTACATCATAATGCAATGTATTTAACTGTCCTGTAATTCTAGCTCCTGAAAAATCATTAATTGATTTCGCTTTTGCATATTTTCCATTTTTCTTAACAACTACTACTAAATCTGATTCATAATACGGTTTAGTAAATAATAGACTTTGTTTTCTTTCAGGTGTCGCCGACATACCAGCTATTACCAAATCAACTTTCCCAGATGTCAATGCTGGACCTAACAAAGCATCCCATTCTGTTTTTACTATTACTAATTTTTTCCCTAATTTTTTAGCTATAACCTTAGCTATTTCAACATCGTAACCACCACAGTATCCACCATTAGTCGGAACTGCACCATTTTTATTTGTGTCCTGGAACCAGTTGAATGGAGCGTATCCACACTCCATCCCTACTTTAATTTCATTACTTGCACTATATCCTGTTACGAATGTCAACATAAAAATTAAGAATACTACTAATCTACTTTTTATCTTGTTCATTCTCATTTTTATTCTTATAATGCTCCTTCTTTAATTAATGTTTCAGCAATTTGGATTGTATTTGTTGCCGCACCTTTTCTAATGTTATCAGCAACTACCCATAAATTCAATCCATTATCAACAGTGTCATCTCTTCTAATTCTACCAACATAAACTTCATCAGTATCTTGTGCTGTTATTGGCATTGGATAAACTTTGTTTTTACCATCATTTTGAACGATTACACCTTCTTTTTCTTCAAATGCTTTAACTACATCTTCTAATTCAAAAGGTCTTTCTAATTCAACATTCACAGAAACTCCATGTCCAAATTTAACTGGAATTCTAACACAAGTTGCTGTAACTTTTAAATCAGGTAAATTCAATATTTTTTTAGTTTCGTTTATCATTTTTTCTTCTTCTTTTGTATACCCATTTTCCAAGAATACATCAATGTGTGGCAATGCATTAAAAGCTATTTGATGAGGGAAATTTGTTGATGGTTTCCCTTGTAAATTATTTTCTAAATCATCCAATCCTTTTTTCCCAGCTCCTGCAACTGCTTGATAAGTTGAGTAGACTACTCTTTTTAATCCATATTTATCTTGCAATACTTTTAAAATTGGCATTACTTGAATTGTTGAACAATTTGGGTTTGCAATAATTCCTCCATGATTTTTCAATGCTTCTGGATTTGCTTCAGGTACAACTAAAGGAATATCTTTATCCATTCTCCAAGCACTACTGTTATCTACTACTACAGCACCTTTATCTCTAAATTTAGGTGCAAATTCTTTAGAAATTCCACCTCCTGCTGAAAATAAAGCTACATCAATATCATCTTTAATGTTTTCATCTTTCAATTCAATTACTGTATAATCTTTCCCTTCCCAGTTTATAACTTTCCCAGCTGATCTAGCCGACGCATAAAGATATAAATTTTTCTACTGGAAAATTTCTTTCTTTTAATACTTTTTAAAAAAATGTTTGTCCTACTAATCCTGTCGCTCCAACTACTGCTACATTATATTTTTTTACTCATTAATTTTTTTCCTCCTAGTAATTTTTTTATTTATTCACTTATTTTTTTATACCAAAAATTCCTTTTTCTTTAAATAATCTCACAAGTTTATCATGTGTTTTTTTGTCCTGAATTTACTAATGGTAATCTTACATCGTCATTACTTAATTTTTCCTAAAATTTTTCATCGCTGTTTTTACTGTAACAGGATTCCCTTCTATGAACATATTTCTACTTAAATCATACAAGTTTTTGTGTAATTCAAATGCTTTTTCATATTTTTCTATTCAAGAATGAACTTATTAAATCGCTCATTTCTTGAGGCATAATATTAGCAATTACTGAAACTACTCCTTTTGCTCCAATTGATAACATTGGCAAAATCAAATGATCCTCACCAGATAAGATTTCGATTTTATCTCCACACAAATCTTGAATTTTTATCATTTGTTCTAAACTTCCTGTTGCTTCTTTTACCGCTACAATTTCTGGAATTTCAGCCAATCTCGCAATAGTTTCTGCCTCAATATTTGTTCCTGTTCTTCCTGGAACGTTATAAAGCATTATCGGAAATTTCGAGTCTTCTGCAATTTTTTTGTAATGCTCGTAAAGTCCTCTTTGGCTTGGTTTGTTGTAATAAGGACACGTACTAAGTGCTGCATCTGCTCCCAATTCTTTCGCATATTTAGTAAGTTCTACCGCTCTATTCGTATTATTAGAACCTGCTCCTGCAATAACCTGTATTCTCCCTTTTACTTCTTCAACAACAATTTTAATAACTTTTTCATGTTCTGCAAATGTCAATGTAGGAGCTTCTCCAGTCGTACCACAAGGCACTATTCCAGCCGTCCCATTTTCAATATGCCAATTCACTAATTCTCTTAATTTGTCTTCATCTAATTCACCAGTTGCTGTAAATGGTGTAATTAGTGCCACATAAGATCCTTCAAATTTCATTTTATCATCCCTTCATTTATTTATTAATTCATTAATTAATTTATCTTTTAAAAAGGTATTGTCCTTCAGCTACTTTTTCACTTGGTCCAGTCATAAACGCATCATTCCCTTCTCCAGCATACTCAATTACCAAAATTCCTCCTGGAACTTTTACATTTACCTTTTCATCTGTAAATCCAAATTCTCTAGCTAATACAGCCGAAGCAGTCGCTCCAGTTCCACAAGCCAATGTTCTTCCAGCTCCACGTTCCCAAGTTATAACTTCAATATATTTTCTATCAACCACTTTTACAAAATTAACATTTACTCTCTTTGGAAATAATTCTGTAAAATTCTCAATTTTTTTGAACCAATTTTATCAATATCAAAATCTTCAAAATCATTAACAAAAATTACCGAATGGTCAGTTCCCATAAAAATATACGAAATTTCAATTTCTTTACCATCAATAGTTATTTTTTCCTTCAAAAATCTATCTTTATCAGTGTTTATCAATTCTTTTATTTCAAATATCGGTTTTCCCATATTCACTTTTGCAACAAAATCATTGATATCTTCTCCCTGTTTTGTTTCAATTACCATATCTCCAGGCAATGTTTTTACAGTAAATGTATCTTCCTCTTGAATACCATTATTTTTCAAGTAATGTGCAAAACATCTTATTCCATTTCCACACATAGGCGCTTGACTTCCATCAGCATTAAAGAAAAACATAAATGGCATAGTCGCCACATATTTCAAGATAATCATTCCATCTGCACCAATTCCGTAATGTCTGTTGCACACTTCCTTAGCCAATTCTGAATAATCTGGTATTCCTTTTTCTATTAAATCCTTTTCACTAAAAATAACAAAATCATTTCCTGCACCTTGATATTTTTCAAATTTTAACATTTTTCTTCCTCCCTCAACAATTTCTTAACTCTTATTATATCTCATTCCTTGTTATCTGTAAACTCCCCTTTTTCATAAAATCTTAAATATCAAATTCTCTAGCAAATAATTCTGCAACTTTTTTACCCATAACTTCATCCACAACCAATGAAATACTGATTTCTGAAGTCGAAATTTGGTGAAAACTTATATCATTTTCAGATAAGATTTTAAACATTTTTGCAGCTACACCAACGTTACTAATTAATCCAATTCCTACAATTGAAACTTTTGTAACATATTGGTTTATTATAAATGATGTTTTCGGAAATTCAGCTTCTATTTCTTTTCCAATTTTTTCAAGTGCTGCTATATCAGTTTTTGGACAAGTAAAGGCAAAACTTCCGTGATGGCTAGTTACATCATTTTGACTTATCATATCAATATTTATTCCATTTGCTTCAGCTTTTTCAAAAATCTCATATACATTTTGTGCATTTGTAGGAATTTCTTCCACGTTTACCATTAATACATTTTCATTTATCGACACTCCAGTTATTACTCTTTCTTCCATTTCTTTAATCTCCTTTATTTTTGAATTGAAGTTATAATCGTTCCATTTTTTTCACCAAGTGATTTTCCAACATAGATTTCTACTCCATATTTCCCACCAAGTTCAACAGCTCTAGGCTCCATTACTCCAGCCCCTAAATAAGCCAATTCCATCATTTCATCATAAGAAATATATGGCAATTTTTTCGCATCGCTATACACTCTCGGATCAATTGAATAAATTCCATCAACATCCGTATAAATCTCACATTTTCCTCCCAAAGCTGCCGCAAGTGCAACTGCAGAAGTATCAGAACCTCCACGCCCCAAAGTAGTTACATCTCCATCTTTATTAACTCCTTGGAATCCAGCTACAACAACGATTTTTCCTTCATTCAAGTGGCCTTTTATAACATCACCATTTATATCATCTATTTTATTTTTCATATAATGCCCACTCGTTTTTATCCCCGCTTGAGCCCCTGTCAATGAAATCGCTTCATATCCCAATGTTTTCAACGCAATACTTAAAAGCGAAATTGTTTGTTGCTCTCCAGTCGACATTAATCTATCCATTTCCCTAGAATCTGGATTTTTAGTAATTTCATGAGCCAATTTAATCAACGCATCAGTTGTTTTCCCCATAGCCGAAACTACTACAACTACATCATTTCCTGAATCCTTTACGCTACCTAAATATTTCGCAATATTCATAATTTTTTCAGTTGTGGCAACCGAAGTTCCACCATATTTATGTACAATAATCACAATAAATGCACCTCTATCCTTTCAATCTGTCTTTTCTTTTTATCATTGCAAATTTTCATTACAAAAAGAAACAAAATTATAATTCAAAAATTTCATCATTTCTCAATAAATCTTCATAAGATTCTCTTCTAACAGCAACTTTTGCTTTACCGTCTTTTACAAATACAACTCCTGGCGTAACCATTCTGTTGTAGTGGCTTGACATTGTATAACAATAAGCTCCTGTCGTACCAACTGCAACTATATCCCCAACTTTAGTCGATTTTGGCAATTTACCATTTTGAATAATAATATCTCCTGATTCACACAATTTTCCAGCTAATGTAACATCTCTTGTGTCAGTATCTTCCATTTTATTTACAACACCAGCCTCATATTCAGCTTGATAAAGTGCAGTTCTTATATTATCTGACATTCCTCCATCAATAAACACATAAGTTTTTCCACCAACAGTTTCTTTAATTCCACCAACTTCATACAAAGTAGTTCCCGCATTTCCGACAATACTTCTTCCTGGCTCAATACAAAGTTCTTTAAATCCAATTTGATATTTAATTTCCATTGCTTCAGTGTAAGTTATAATTTCACTAAGCACTTCTTCAATTGGTTTAGGATCATCTCCATTTTTGTAATAAACTCCAAATCCTCCACCCATATTTACTGTGTGAACTACAATTCCTAATTCTTTTTTCAATCTATCCAAATATTTGAAAATTTCATCTAACGCAAATATAAAGAATGCAGATTGGAATATTTGCGAACCAATATGTGTATGGAACCCTTTAAATTCAATATATGGACTATCATTCAATCTTTTTACAATATCAATCAAATTTTCTTGGAAAAGTGAAATCCCAAATTTCGATGTAAGTCCTGAAGTTTTTATATAGTGATGCGTATGTGCCTCAATTCCTGGATCAATTCTCACTAAAACCGCTTGTTTCTTACCTTTTTCCTTACAAACTTTTTCAATCTTAGCAATTTCATCTTCATTATCTACAACAATCGTATCAATCCCATATTCAACAGCCATTTCAATCTCATTCACCAATTTATTATTCCCATGCAAATGCACTCTTTTCATTGGAAATCCTGCCTTATGTGCCGTATACAATTCTCCACCAGACACAACATCTAAATCCAATCCTTTAGATTCAACCAATTTAATCATCCCAGTTGTCAAAAACGCTTTCCCTGCATAAGCTATTCTCGTTTTAAATCTTGTAGACTGAAAAGCCTCTTTCATTTTATCAATAGTCGTTTCAATCAATTCCTGATCCATTACATAAAGTGGCGTTTTAAACTCTTTTGCCAACTCAATCGTATCAACTCCTCCTATTGATAAATTCCCTTTTTCATTAATTTTTGCCGTTCCAAATAATTTCATATTTTCACAAATTTTCCTTTCCTAAAAATTTCTTCTGTAAATTTTTTCTACAAATAAAAAATGCTGACAACGAACATCAGCATATAAAATTATATAATCTAAAATCAAAATCACATTTATATATCTGACAGCTCACCATTACACATTATAATGACAGTCCTATAGATATTCTCCATAGACCCAGTAGCAAAGTTCGTCACTCTTTGTACTTCGGCGATTTCCCCTTTCAAGTTATTTCATCGAATTGACCTTCTCCATAAATCTACTCTTAAAAACCGCACCTCTATCTTATAACATTATACTAAATTTTTCTTTATTTGTAAACACTTCAAAAGAATTTTTTTCTCAATAAACAAAAAATAGCCCTCATAAATTTAGGCTATCTTTTGTTTTATGTAATATGACAAATAATTTAAGACCATAATTGTAGAATCACAACATTTTGAAACTTAATTCAAAATGTCATGATTATTTTTTAATTAGTAAATCGCTCTAAATCCGATTCCACCTCTGATGTTGCTTCCTTTAGTGTCGTATCCTGCGTTTACAGTTACTCCGAATCTAGTGTTATCTACACCTAAGTTAAAGTCGAATTTACCGTTTCCTCTTCTATCTTCTTTTTCTCCTCTGATTCCGAACCAGTCAGCATCTGTAAATCTTACTCTTGCCTTATTCTTACCATCTGCTACTCTTCCTAATTCATTTTCATATGCAGCTGATAATCCAACAGATAATTGTGTTCTTACAGCCATTGGTTGAACATATTTAAATTCCATTCCAACTTCTGGTTTAACTGAGAAGTAGTCGTTTCCATCAACTTCTAATCTAACTTCTCCGTCATCTTCTTTTATGCTGCTAAATCTTCCATATTCCATTTTCAACGCACCATATGGTCTCAAATGAGTTCTTTCAGACATTCTGATATCATATCCTAAATCTGTCTTGAATGCGGCACCATAAGAAGTATAATTTCCTTTAGCATTGAAGATATCATCAACAACTAGGAATCTACGTTTCATTTCATTTCTACCTGCAAAAACATCTCCTGCAATTGTCCATCTCAATGAACCATTGTGATCCATGTAAGGTGACATTGTTTTAAATATTCCTGCTTTTACCATAGTTTGATTTTCTCTAGATTTTCCAATATCTTTGAATTTAAAGTTATTATTTACTGCTCCAGCATACCATCCAGAAGAATTTCCTAACTTAACTGTTTCATTTTCATGAACATAAGCTACTCCATAAGCATTACTTGTATAATCAATGATTCCAGCTGTATCTGTATTGTATTCATTTCTCATACCAAATACTTTAATTTTGTTGTTTTGTTTAGAAGGATTTCTCCATTGATCGTGCAAGTATCTAAATTCTTTATCAAGTAGGCTTCCAGTTTCGTTGATTCTTTGTTGAACATTTCCGTATTGGTGTCCCATCATTTCATCTGTTGCTTGGTAGAATAATGTTTCTTCATTGTTTCCAATTGAATTCAATTTATTAAATAATTGTTTTTCTCTTGTACTCAATGCTTCTACACCATATCTTTGTTCCAATCCATCTAAGAAATTGTAAGTATCTGTACTGTTTACAGGTGTTGCTTGATTTCCTGCCCAGTTTGTATATGGTATTTTAGCCATATAAATATTTCCAATTGCTCCTGTTGTTGGGTCTAATGTTACAGTAGCCATCCAGTTTAAAGCTCCTGAATAAATATTCCATTTACTTACTTGTGGATTATTTAACATTGATTTATTATATGGTCCTAAAATGTTAGGATCATTTATTTGAATATATTTACTGTTTGTGCTTTCTGCTGCTTCAGCACCAATTAACAAGTCTACTTCTCCTGTTAATGCTCCTACATTATTTATTGGATTTGTATAATCTTTTCCAGATGTATTTACATACATACCAATTGAACTTGTAGATATTGGTTTATAATTTTGTTGTGTTGTTGTTACTAATACTGGTGTTTGAACTATTCCATCTTTACTTATTGTTGCTGATGTTGCTCCTGCTGGTGCATTAATTGTCACTCCAGCTACAGTTTTAGTTGTAGGTGTAGCACCTTGAGCTGTATAATCAAATACTTGTACTCCTCCAAGTGCATTAATTGTTCCATAGTTTACAATTGTTCCACCTTTCAAGTAAACACCGTTACCATTTGTTGCTGTAATATCAATTAAGTTATTATTGTATAATCTAGCACCTTGTCCTAAATAAACTCCAACTACATTAGATAATCCCGAAGCATTTGTTTTAATTACTCCATTATTTACTGCAACACCGTTGTCTTCTATATACATACCAATTGTGCTATCTGCATTTAAGAAAATATTGCTATTATTAGTTGCAGTAGCTCCGTGTGCTGCATACATACCAATACCGTAAGAACCATTTACATTAATATTTCCATTATTTTCAATATTACCACTTGAAGCTGGATGAGTTGCATCACCAATATATCCTGCAGCCATACCTATTGAGTAATCTTGACCTGGAATTGATGCTCCAACATTTATTGTTCCATTATTTCTAGCAATTCCTGTAGTTCCTGTTGTACCATATAAACTATATATTCCAATATTTCCGGCACCATTATTGAAATCAATTGTTCCATTATTAACTACATTTCCTGCTGAATAAATACCATAGTTTTTGTTATTTATTGATGTTATTGTAGAATTATTTATTACTGAACCTGTTGCATCATTTGAATAAACATACACTGAATCTTCATCTAATGAAACTGGACTATTTAATAAAACATTATTTCCTGTTCCTGCATCAACTATACCGTAAGAATTTTTACCAATATTTAATGTTGTACCATTATTTGTTACTGTTTGACCAGCTCCAGCTACATAAGCTCCAACTGCATCATTATCTCCTAAAATTATTGTTCCACCATTTAAGTCAATATTTCCTGCTTGTGAGTATAATCCAATACCATCAGTAGCAACTTTTAAAGTTCCACCATTCATTTGAGAATTATAACCATAAATACCTACTGATTTTTTACCAATTTCCATATCTCCAGTATTTGTTAATAATACGTTTGAATTATCAGTATATACTCCAACATTAGGATTATTTGCAACTGCTGAATCTCCTAATTTAATTGTTCCAGCATTATTTGCTGTATACGAACCTGTTCCTGTAGCAAACATTCCTGTATTACGATCTCCTAATAATTCTATAGTTCCTTGGTTTTCAAATTTAACCGTTCCTGCTGCTGCTATTCCATTTGGTTTATAAGTCATTGCTATTGAATCATTTGCATTTGTAGCAATTTTTCCATTATTTACTAATGCAGTAGTTGTAGCTCCATTTGAGAACATTCCTGTTGAATTATTACCCATATTTATAACACCAGTTCCTGTATTATAAATTTCTGTTTCTCCTTCACCATACATTCCTGTTAAAGAATCTCCAATGTTAATAGTTCCATTATTTTTCAAGATACCGAAATTAGAATACATTCCTGTTGAACCTGCTCCTGATAAATTAATTGTGTTATTATTTGTTAAAGTAACTAAACTCTTAGTTGTTGTAAGGTTTGCTTGAGCCATTGCTGCTTGGTTAGGTTGTGTTCCTGTTATAACATCATTATTTACGATTGATAAATTAGCTGCTTCCATTGTATTATAAATATCTGTTGGAGCATCTAAGTTTACAGGTTGATCAACTGTTAATTCACTTGTATATAACATTGCTGGAACATAACTTCCTGTTATATTAAGTCCTGCACCTGATACAGCTGTTGACAAGCTAGATAAATCCAATGCTACCCCTGACAATAGGTAAAGTCTTGAATCTCCTCCACCTTGTCCCATATTTAATGTTAAGTTACCAATATTACCAAATGTAGAAGACATCCAAGCAGGAACATTTATTGGACTGTATGCTGCCCCTCCAGCTAATGCTGTAGCACTTGTTCCTTCATAGTAAAATGCAGTACCTCTATTATTTACATTCGAACCACCTGCAATATTAGCTGTTGTAGCAGTATTGAAGTTTATTTTACCACCATTACTTGCTAAAAATGCTAATGAAGATTGTCCTGTATCAATTGTTGTATTGCTAAGGTCTACAATTCCTGAACCACCATTTGAATAAATATTAAACGCTCCACCTGTTGTTTTTACATTAGAACCTGTTCCACTTATTGTTATATGTCCATTTTCAGTATAAACACCTACAGAAGCTGGCCCATCTACTTCAATAGTTGCTGTACCTGATTGAGTTATACCTCCACCAATTGCAATTAATCCTTGAGACCCTTCTGTAGCACTTTTTTGAGTACCTTTAACAGTTAATGTACCAGTACTTGTGATATTATCTCCACCATCTGATACAATTCCCATTGCAGCTTTTACTACATTACCACTTGTTCCTTCAACAGCAATGTTACCTTTACTTGTAATAGTTCCACCTGTACCTTTACTCAAATTGCTATTGAACTATCAGAATCTTTTATATTTATATCAGCATTTGTTGTAATATTATCTGTAGTTGCAGCTGCTGTTTTATAGATACCTATATTTTCAGTACTTGTTCCTGCTATTCCAGTTACTGTAATCTCATGGTTCCCAGATGTTCCTGTACTATCTAAATTCACATTACCATTCTCTATAAATACCATTGTGTTATTTTTTTTACCGGTTGAAGTTAATTTATAATCAACAACTTTAAACACATCGTTTCCAGCATATCCAAAATACATTCCTGTACTATTATTTCCACCTAAATCTATATCAAATTTTGAAGCTCTACTTGTAGCAGGTAAAGAATGTATTATGTTATTTGCTGAACTTTGTGAAAATCCTTCTCCACCATCTAAATCAGCAAATGTTTTAAATGCAACTCCTACAGAAGCATCCCCATTCATTTTTAATCCATTATTTAATAAAATTTCAGATTGTTTATATAAATAGTTTCCACCATTACCATTAACTAAAACCCCTATGGAATTATTTCCTGTTGCAATTAATGGTTTTGTACTCTCAAAACTAAATCCACTATTAGCATTACCTGATGGTATGTCGATATAAGCTATCATATCACCATTTCCACCAATATTAATTGTTCCGTTATTATAAAAATATTGTTGTCTTGTTGTATCTCCACCCTCATTTAATCCTAACCACACTACATTTCCAGCTCCATTAGTAGTAATTGTTCCATCGTTTATAAACCCTATATTAGCTTTTTGAGTAGTAGAAGAATGCCATTGCGAAGTATAAACAGTTAAATTATTACCATTTACATTAATGTTTGTACCATTATTTAAATTCCAAGTTGATTCTCCATAGTCATTATGTCCATCTGTATGAAATAACCAATTTCTACTATGATTTGTTGAATTACCAGTATAACTTATATTAACATTATTTATATTTATTTCTTGTCCACCAACTAATTTCATAGCTGCATATTGTCCTAATCCAGTCCAATTTAAATTTTGTAAACCATGAGATGTTATAGTATGAGGCCCTGATTCTCCATCAAAAGTTGTTCCATTTGTCGCTAATGAAAATGAACTTCCATTTACATTGACATTCATCGTACCACCAGATATATTTTGTTGGGCTAATGGAGCAACAGAACCAGATTGATTTATCCACTCTGCGTCACCATTTCCTGTAGCTGGTGCTGGAATATTAGTTATTGTTGGTATAATTACTGTTGGATTGGGTATTTCAGGTTTTTTTACTTCAAATGAAACTGTCGCTGGAGCTGTAGGCACCGACGCACTCTTCGGTACTAAATTTATTGCTCCTTTTGCAACCTGTTTTGGTCTTACTGCTGCACTTACTTCAAAACCTACGATTGGTTCTGTAACTGATTTTGTTGAAGTTAATCCATATGAAGTTCCTAATCTTCCTGAATTAGAAGCAGAATAAATACTACTTGATTTTGGAACGCTTGAATATTTTTGACTTTCAGGAGATACTGCTCTTACAGTTAAATCATCATCTCTTTTCAAAATACCTTCATAAGGATATTTTTCAGCCTTATCTCCTCTACCTTTATAAGAACCTTTCCAATCATTTAAGATTGTATTAGCTCCATATTGCCAAGAACTCCAAGGCGATTTAACTACATGATCTCCTTGTTCCATTAATTGGATCAATTCTAAGTTGTAGTTTTTCATTAATTTGTCGTTTTCTGATTTTACTTTTTTGAATTGTTGTCGCATATCTCCAATCGACGTTGTTATTTCTTGTCTTTGATTTTGGATAGCTTTATCTGTTGGCGCTGTTGTTACGTCAGCAAAACCAACTATTCCGCATAACAAGAATACAAACAATGCTTGTTCTGTATATTTAAAATCTTTACATCTTTTTAGCAAATGCTTTTTAAATCTTTTGCTAATTTTTCTTAAGCTGTTTGTCATAATCTTTCACCTCGTTTATCAAAAATTTTTATTTTTTTATTAAGCTTTTTTTAATTTTTTTCTTATTACTTTTTTTACTAAAAAAATGATAAATCAAACAAAAAAAGTTAAGAAGAAAAGTTACATTTTTTTATCGTTTAACCTATCATTTCATAGAAATCCATAATAATTGCATTTTAATGATTAATTCATTTTTAGTATTTTTACGCTAATTTCATTATTATTCCAATGAATTAATAAAATTTACTTTAGCTTTTATCTTAGTTTATCATAAATAAATGCAAAAAAATCAATTAATTTTTTTGAAGTTTTTTTATACCAAATTTTATAATAAAAAAATATTTCAGAAAAGAAAAAGTTTCAAATTTATAAAAAAATATGTTAAAAATTATCAAATAGGGTTTTTTTATTTATTGTAAAAAAATGAAGTTTACGCTTTTTAAAAATAAAATAAAGAATAGATAATCAAAAATATTATCAGAAAGGAAAAATTATGTTATTCAAAAAACAATCAACGGAAGAACGCCGTAACATGATTTTAAATGGAAATATCCTAAGTACACTTTTATTTTTATCAATTCCTACGCTTATGGTTGGGATTATTCAGGCACTTATTCCTTTGTCAGATGGACTTTTTCTGAATAATTTGGGAGGAGTGCTTGTTGCTAGTTCGGTTTCATTTAGTCAGCCGATTTTAAATATTATGATTGCGTTGTCGCAAGGACTTGGTGTTGCTGCGATGGCTATGATTGGGAATCTTTACGGTCGTGGAATTATTCGTGCAGTAAAAGAAACGACGCTTCAAATTTTTGTCTTTAGTTTTTTGGTTGGTTTAGGATTGATTCCTGTCTGTATTTTTCTAGCATTTTTTATAGCAAAATTTACGACACCTGAGATAAAACAGTATGTATTTATTAAATAGTGCAAGAACACTCGTGACTCTAGCACTCGTAGGGTGTTAGTCATGAGACATGTACTCGTAGAGTATGAATTGCACGAAGATTTTAGTAAGCATATAGGGAAACTTGTATGTAGACACGGAGCAAAACCGTGCAACAAAGAAACTGAATTGCTGGGAACTCTTAAAGCTAGTATAACCACAACATAATACCTTCGTTCAAATATGGTATAAGTGTGAAGGTAGCGAAAGCAGAAAAAATATACTAGATGGTGCAAGGTTAAATCCTAAACATTATGATAATAGACAATCAGCAGCTAATCCTGAAAAGGAAAGTTCAACGACTATCCCTCGTGAGGGGAGTACAATACAAGCGATTGGTATTGGAAGTGGTTTCGCCTAAGTCCTTGAAATAGGATATGGATAAGATATAGTCTGTGCTTGTTAGAGATAACAAGAAGTTCAAGGCTAATCTCCTTAATTTATTAAGGAGTATATATGCCATAAGAACTGCATAAGTAGTAGCGTACTTATGTGAACGACGCTTCCCACTGTTGTGGGGTTTTAAAAACTTTAAAAATATTTAAAAATAAATAAAAAATATTACTTTTTTGACAGATAAAATGTAGAATACATGGTATAATATCTCTGATGAAAAGGAGGTGATTATATATGTATTTAACATTAAGACAACAGGTAAAAACATCTTAGTAAAAAAATGAGTTTAGGAATTTAAAATATTTATCTCATATAGCCAAGAACTTAACTAATGAGGCTATATATAATGTTAGACAATACTATTTTTGAAAAATAAAAAAAGTATTTAAGTTATAATGAAAAACTATAAAATGCTTAAAAAAATAGTGAGAACTATAAAAAAATTAAATTCTAATATGGCTCAACAAATTCTAAAAAGAAGTAGACGGAAGTTTCAAATCATTTTTTTGGACTTTTAAAACTTGCTAAAAATGGTCAATATAATTTTTAAAGATATAAAATTACCTAAATATCTTGCTAAAGATGGATTTACAACTCTTATTATAGGTTTTGTAAGATTAAAAGATGATATTCTGATAGTTCCTTATTCAAATTCGTTTAAGAAAACTCATCAGGAAGTTAAAATTAAGCTACCACCAGTATTGAAAGGCAAGAAGATAAAAGAGATTAGAATAATACCAAAACAACATTCTAGGTACTTTGAAATTCAGTATACTTATGAGGTAAAAGAAGTTCAAAGGGAATTAAATAAAGAAAATGTACTAGGAATTGATTTAGGTATAGATAATCTTTGTACTTGTGTAACTAATAATGGAGCTTCATTCATAATAGATGGTAGAAAATTAAAATCTATTAATCAATACTATAATAAGATAAATGCAAAAATTACAAAGTATAAAAAGATAAGCAAAAGATTGAGCGCACAACATTAAGACAAAAGAGAATAACTAGAAAGAGAAATAATCGTATAAATGATTATCTTTCAAAAAGCAGCAAGAACAATTGTAAATTATTGTCTTAATAATGATATAGGAAAAACTAGTTCTAGGATATAATGAAGATTTTCAAAGAAATTCAAATATAGGAAGTATGAATAATCAAAACTTTGTAAACATACCATATGGAAAAATTAAGAGATAAATTAATATATCTATGTAAACTATATGGAATAGAATTTAAGATACAAGAAGAAAGTTATACATCAAAAGCAAGTTTCTTTGATGAAGATGAAATTCCAATATATGATAAAGAAAATCAAAAAGAATATATATTCAGTGGAAAAAGGATAAAAAGAGGACTATATCAAACAGGTGCAGGTAAACTCATAAATGCAGATTGTAATGGAGCATTAAACATATTAAGGAAAAGTAAAGTTGTGGATTTAAGTATCCTATACAATAGAGGTGAGCTGAACACACCTAAAAGAATAAGGGTAGTGTAAGGCTATCAAACTTCTTAGAAAATTTTTGAATATTTTTAAAGATTTTAGAACCCTGCGAATTTAGTCGTGGGAGGTTCAGATATATTTCTCTTTACTCGTTAGTCATTCCATTCAATTTTCTTGCTTCAATTTATAATGCGGCAAAAAATTCTGTTGGACGACCAGAAGTGCCATTTATTAGGGTTTTCATTCTATTAATTTTAAAAATAATTTTCAATACAATTTTCTTGTATTTTTTGAGAATGGGAATTGTTGGAGCTGTTTTAGCAACACTTTGTTCATACATTGTCGTTACAATTTGGATGTATCACGATTTATTCATAAAAAAAGACGAAATGCGATTGGAATTAAAAAAATACAGATTTATTGCACCAATTGTAAAAAAATTATTACGAATCGGATTTCCATCAATGATTAGCTACATGTTAATTTATCTAGGATTTTTTTCCTAATTAATAAAGAAGTTGAACATTATGGAGCCGTTGCATTAAATGCTCAAGGAATTGCCTCAAACATTAATTCCATTTGTTTCATTTTACCAGCTTCAATTGGAACAACCGTAACAAGCATGATTAGTATGAATTTAGGTATCGGAAACATCGAAAAATCAAAAAAAATATTTTATTGCGGAATCACTACAAGCATCATCATTGCTTTACTTATTATTGCGTCAACATTACCTTTTTCAAATGTTTTCACACTTTCATTCACAAGAGAAAAAGCCGTTTTAGACATTGCAAATAGAGCATTGAATATTTACACATATTCCGTTATCGGATTTGGAATTTTCTGTGTCTGTCAAGGAGTTTTCATCGCTCTAGCCCGTACAAAAGTTCCGATGTTTATGTCAATTTTAAGAATTTGGTTTTTTAGATATTTATTTATCCTATTTACAAAATCAACTTTAGGACTTTATTCAGTTTTCTGGGGAAATTTATTTTCAAACCTTTTAGCTGGAACAGTATTTTTCATATTAGTTCTAAACATTGACTGGAATAAAAAAATTATTCTTAACAAATCTAATAAAAAAATGTACTTTTGAAATTTTTCATAGTTAATTTCTCGAGTACATTTTATTTTTACATTTTATTTTTATAATTTTACTTCAATTAATTTTTCAAAAAAATCTGTAATTCTCTACAAAAAAAGCAGGAGTTAAAACTCCCACTATTTTATTTACAATTTAATTTTTTTCAGCTATTTCAGAATTTCTTAAAACTCTATTTAAGTAATTTTTCAAATTCTATAATTTCTTCATCTTTAAAATCTTTAAAAAAATATCTGCTACTAAACCTTCTACTATATTCTGAATCTTACTACAACCAAGCCTTATTTTATTTCAACTCCATTGTTTTAAAGATTGTCGTTCACATAAGTTCGTTACTTCTCATGCAGTTCTCCCAATATTTTCATTCCTTAATTTGTTAAAGAAACAAGAATATCTTGAACTTCTTAATATTTCTATTAAGCACAGACTATATCTTATCCTACGGCTTTACCCGTTTAGGTCTACCCACTTCCACCAACTTTGGTGTACTTCCCTCAAGAGGAATAGTCGTTGAACTTTACTTTTCAGTCTTAGCTGCTGATCTTCCATTACTCTAGCACTTAGGGTTTAACCTTATGCCATCTAGTTTGTTTTTTCTGCTTTCGCCACATTCACACCTATATCTCAAAATATTTTTAAGACATTATGTTGTAGTCAAACTAGCTTTAGGATTTTCCAGCAATTCGAGTAGTATTGGATGGCTCTCATATCCACCTCTACGCACATATTTCTATATACGCTGACTAATTTTTTTTAATCAAATTTCTTTTTCAATCTCTTAGACTTTCTCGTCAAACTTACAATCGTCTTTCTTCTATCATTCTCATCTACTTCCTTCATAATCAAACCAGCATCTTCCATCCGATTCAGCATTGTTGTCAACGTATTTAATGCCAATCCTGATTTTTGAGAAATTTCTTTATTACTAATACTTCCTTCTTCCCAAAGAACTTCTAAAATCCTACTTTGCTCAGCATTGTAGTCCTTCACATTTTCTTTAATCAAAGCCTTATTCAAAAGTCTTCCATGTACTTGTTTTATTTTATTTATATATAAATTACAACGATGTCTCATATACTAATACTTTTTCGATTTATAATTAAAACAAATTAAAAAGACAAATGTGTTTTCTTGATTTGAGTAGAGAATAAAATGTATACTTACTATTAAATCTTAACTTGTTTTTTTATGTGATTTTCTAAATCGAATCTTTCTCCTTCCATATTAATCTTCATTGATCAAAAATTTTGTTTTTTCATTGTTTTTTTAACTTAAAAATGACACTATTAACTAATGTTTACTCAATAAAAAAACAAAGTAAAAGTGCATAAATTAAATAAGAAACGAACCTCATTTAGAATTGTTGGCTCATTTCTTATTTTTTTCTTTAAATCATTTCTTAATTCTTTTAATTATTCAACTGTTACTGATTTTTGCCAAGTTTCTTGGTTTATCAACATCATTACCTTTTAATTTTTGATAAGTAATATGCTAATAATTGGTGAATAATAATTGATAAAAATCCTGTATACTCATCTTCAACAGCAGGTATATAAAACACTTCATCGGCTACTTCTTCCACTATTGTATTACCTTCTTTAGCTATTGCAATTACATAAGCTCCTCTTGCAGCTACTTCTTTTATATTTGAAACTGATTTATCAAATAAGTCTGATTGAGTAACATTAATTACTACTGGTACTCCCTCATCAATTAATGCAATTGTTCCGTGTTTCAATTCTCCTGACGCAAAGGCTTCTGAGTGAATATAAGAAATTTCTTTAGATTTTAAAGCCCCTTCTACTGCTATCATATAATCTAAACCTCTTCCTAAATAGAAGATACTATGTTGATCCAATATTTTGGCTGCAGCTTTTTCAACATTTTCTGAATGTTCCAATACTTTTTCAACATGTTCTTTTAAATTATACAATGAATTAATATCATGCTCATATTCTTCTCTTGTTATTTTATTAAATTTGTAAGCCATATCAATTGCTAATAAGTATAAAATCATCATTTGAGTACTGTATGCTTTAGTTGAAGCAACGGCTATTTCAGGTCCAGCCCATGTATAAATTACATGATCAGCTTCCCTTGCTATTGACGATCCAACAACATTTGTTATAGCTACGATTTTCGCACCATGTCTCTTACCTTCTTTCATAGCTTCCAACGTATCCAATGTTTCACCTGATTGACTTAAAACGATAATCAATGTTTTGTCATCAATTACTGGATTTCTATATCTAAATTCAGATGCTACTTCTACATCTACTTTTATTCTAGTTTTTTTCTCAATAATATATTTTCCAACTAATCCAGCATGATAAGCAGTTCCACAAGCTACAATATAAATGCTTCTAACACCTTCTAAGTATTCTTTTGTCAATCCTGCATCATCAAAATTAATATTTTTATTTTCGTCTACTCTACTATTTAAAGTTTCCATTAAAACTTTTGGTTGTTCGTAAATTTCTTTTTCCATGAAATATTCGTAACCACCTTTTGAAGCTGCTTCCATATCCCATTCAACATGTGTAACATCTCTAGAAACTTCATTTCCTTCTGTATCCATTATTTTTTTACTGAATCTTTTTTTAATTTCAACAATTTCATTATTTTTCAATTAAATAAACATCTCTCGTATATTTTAATATAGCTGGAATATCAGAAGCGATAAAATTTTTCACCTTTTCCTAAACCTACGATTAATGGACTTTCTTTTCTAGCCGCTATAATTCTATCTGGCTCTGAAATAGACATCATTCCTAAAGCGTAAGCTCCTTTAATAATTTTTCAATAATTTTTTTACTGCTTCTAACAAGTCTCCTTCGTATAAGCTATCCAACAAATGAGCTACAACTTCTGTATCTGTTTCTGAAATAAATTCATACCCTTTAGCTTGTAAATCTTTTTTCAATTCCAAATAATTTTCAATAATTCCATTATGCACAACTACTAAAGTTTTATCTTTATTAAAATGTGGATGTGAATTTACATCAGATGGTTTTCCGTGAGTTGCCCATCTTGTATGCCCTATTCCACTATGACCTTTTAAAGGATGCTCTTTTAAAGCATCTGCCAAATTTTGTAATCTTCCTACTTTTTTTACAATTTCAAAATGATCTTTCCCTGTATTTACAGCTATTCCCGCTGAATCATATCCTCTATACTCTAATTTTTCCAATCCATCAATTACAAAATCTTGCGCATTTTGTGAACCGATATATCCTACTATTCCGCACATATTCTCTCCTTTTCAAATATTAATTTTTATCTGAAAAACAATCACTATAATACTTTTTGTGCTATAATTTCTTAATAGTTTTTGTGTATTATTAAGGTTGTGATAACCTAAAGAGCATCCGCCGAATTTTTCGATAACTCTTTTTTTCCTCGTCATCTTATATTTAATATAATTTTTTTATATTTAAAATTAAGATCTGGCGCTTTTTAATTTTTATTTTTTTCAGACTTTTTCATTTCATATTATACAATAAAAAAATTAAATATGGTCAAATTTTATGAAAAAAACAATCTTTATCATAAAAAAACATGACCATATTTCAAATAATTTACTTTTTTTATTTTTTTGTTTATTTTTTTCTTCAGCATATTTTTTTGTTAATTCTTCTACTTTTGTAATCTTCTGCAATTTTTGTTGATTAAATTATTTCTTTCATTGATTGCTTTTATTGTTAATTAATCCATTTCCAATTTGTTGGTAAGCATCGTTAGGTGTAATATTTCCTAATTTACCTTTTTTCATTTTCATAAATTTCAATGATTTCTTCTTGAGTTACTGTTACAGTTTTTTTCTAATTTGTAAATCTAAATAGAAATTGATGTAAACATTGTTTTCGATAGTTTCGATATCTTCTTTATTTTTTTCCAAGAAGTCTCCTTTATTCATTTCTTCTGAAATAACTTTACTAATGATAATAGTTTTGATTACTTCTGAATTTCCTTTTTGAGAAAAATGATTTCTTTTTTTAGTGATTTCTACTGAATTAGCCATTTCATCTACTAATCTTGAAATTTCATCTCCTTCTAAAACTGCAACTTGTTGATTTAATAAATCTCTTTGGATTCTTTCTCTTGCTTGAGAAAAAAAGGAATGTTTTTGTGCATCAAAACTAGCTTTGTTTTTCTGTATAAATTTTTTTGTAATATCATTTTTCATTGATTGAAATTCTATCTTCGATAGATTTAGCAATGAAATATTTACATTTTTTTCATTTGTGAAGAAATAATCAAATTCTTCTTTTTTTCTTCATCAGTAAATTTATATTTTTTTGCTTCTTCTAAGATTGCTTTATTAACTAATAAATTTCTAATTTCGTCTTCGTTTTAATCCTTCTCTTTCTTTTTTTGTTAAAGTTAATTCTTTAACTGCTTTTTTCATTCTTTTTTAGACATTATATTATTCTCCTTATTTTTCTTTATTTAATTAATTATCTCGTCTATTTTTACAATATTTTTTTGAAAAAAATTTCAATAGATTTTTTTATTAAATTTTTGTTTTTATTTTTTTCTTTTTACTTAATTTATTATTAGCTTCTAAGCCAACATTTATATATCTTTTTAGGCTATATTAATTTTTTTACAATTCTAACAATATTTTTCTTCAATTCGTTCATTTTATCTCTTAATTTAATCGCTTCCTCAAAATTAAGTTCTTCTGCCAATTTTTTTGAATCTTTTTATTAAGTGATTTAATTTCTTTTTCAATTTCAAATTGACTTCTATATTCTTTTTTAGCCTTATTAATTTTATCTTCTTGCTCAATTTCGTAATCTACAAGCGATTCTTCTATTTGTCTTTCAACAGTTTTTGGATTTATATTATGCTCTTTGTTGTATTTTTCTTGGACTTCACGCCGTCTGTTAACCTCGTCAATTGCTTCTTGCATAGAACCTGTCATTCTATCAGCATACAAAATAACTTGTCCATGTGCATTTCTTGCAGCTCTCCCCATCGTTTGAATCAATGACCTTCTAGAACGCAAATATCCTTCTTTATCAGCTTCTAAAATTGCCACAAGCGAAACTTCAGGAATATCAAGGCCCTCTCTCAAAAGGTTTATTCCAACCAATACATTGAATACTCCTTTTCTCAAATCCCTTATAATTTCCGTTCTTTCAAGCGTATCAATATCCGAGTGCATATATTTTACCTTTATCCCAAATTCCAAATAATAATCTGTTAACTCTTCAGCCATTTTCTTCGTTAATGTCGTTACAAGAACTCGTTCTCTTCGATTTGTTCTCTCTTTTATTTCATCCATCAAATCGTCAATCTGATTTTTAGTTTCCCTAATTTCAATATCTGGCTCCACAATTCCAGTCGGTCTAACCAATTGCTCAACGATTTCTCCATTAGAATGTTCCAATTCATAATCACTTGGAGTTGCGGAAACATAAACTACTTGTGGTATCTTACCAAAAAACTCTTCAAATTTCAATGGTCTGTTATCATACGCACTTGGTAGCCTAAATCCGTTGTCAATCAATGATTGCTTTCTTGCTCTATCCCCTTTATACATTCCATTTATTTGTGGCACAGAAATATGCGATTCATCAAGAAATACAACCAAATCATCAGGAAAATAATCAATCAACGTATCTGGTGCCTCTCTTTCAGATTTCCCAGTCAAATATCTAGAATAATTCTCAATTCCCTTACAATAACCAATTTCATTAATCATTTCCAAATCGTATTCTGTTCGCTGCTTTATTCTTTGCGCTTCCAACAATTGTCCATTTTTTTGAAAAAAATGAACCCTTTCTTCCATTTCTTTTTTTATTTGAGAAAATATTTTTTCAGTATCTTCAGTTGATAAATAGTGTGTCGCCGGCATTATTGTCACTCTTTTTATCGTCTTAATTTTTTGTCCTGTAAGCGTATTTATCTCAGAAATACTTTCTAAATCATCTCCAAAAAACTCAAATCTATATCCTGTATCCAAATACGATGGATGCAAATCAATAATATCACCTTTCACTCTAAATTTCCCACGCTCAAAAGCTATATCATTCCGTTCATATCTCAACAAAATCAATTTTTTTATCAGTTCATTCCTATCAATACCATTTGTTTCAACATCAATCGGTATTGATTTTTCCTTATACGCTTCTGGCGATCCCAATCCATAAATAGCCGAAACTGATGCTACAATAATTACATCTCTTCTATTTAAAAGTGCCGCCGTTGCCGCATGTCGCAGTTTGTCAATTTCATCATTAATCGAAGAATCTTTTTCGATATATGTGTCAGTTTGCATAATGTAGGCTTCTGGCTGGTAATAATCATAATATGAAACGAAATATTCTACTGCGTTTTCTGGAAAAAATTGTTTATATTCATTATATAACTGTGCAGCCAAAGTTTTGTTTGGAGCCATTATTAATGCTGGTCTGTTTACTCTTTCGATAACATTTGCAATAGTAAAAGTTTTTCCAGAACCTGTAACTCCCAACAAAATTTGATCTGAAATTCCATTTTCTAGATTTTCGACAATTTTTTCGATTGCTTCAGGTTGATCTCCAGTCGGTTTAAATTTTGAATGAATCTTAAAATCCATATTCATCATCTCTTTTCCTCTAAGATACTATTTCACCTTTTGAATGTAATCATAAGTATCTTGCATTTCTTTTTTTACAGCTGCATTATCAGAATCTTTCGATTTTTTAGCTAAATCTAATCCTTTAATTACCCATTTTTCAGCAGTTTCATAATCTCCCAATTCAATATATGTAGTAGCCAAATTACTATATCCCCATAAATATCCTTTTTGTGCAGAAGCCTGGTACCATTTTTAATGCTTCTTTTTTTGATTTCCTTCATTATCAGCCATTAATCCTAAATGATTTTTCAGAAATCCATCTTTTTCAGTTTTTAGTGCTTTAAAATACCATTCTCTTGCATTTTTATAATCTTCCAAATTTTCATATGCCACTGCTATCCAAATATAATTTTTCAGGATCATCTGCTACTTTTTCATACTCTTTATAATATTTTTATTGCTTTTTTTCGTAATCTTTTAATTCAAGATAATTATCTGCTAAATTTGAAATTGCTGTCAAGTTCCCATTTTCAATAGCTTTTTAAATACCATTTTTTTCTGCTTCCTTGTAATTATTTTTCGTTAGCATACAAAAACTCCTAATTTATTCAAATAATCAGCATTATTAGGAAACTCTTTTACATATCTTGAAACTAAAAGATATCGTTTTTTTATTGTCATTCTTATCATACGCTTCATCTATTTGTTTTTTTCTAAACTTATTTTTTTCTTCTCTTGTCATAGCTGAAAAAAACCTTGTATTCCTAATCCTAAATTTGCCACCAATAATAATAAAATCAAATATTTTTTTCATATTTTTCCCCTTTCTGTTTTTTTATTCTTGAGAATCTTTTACATCTTTTATCATTTCTTTTATTTCTTTCATTTGTTCAGTATCTTTATCTTTTCTCGCTGTTTCATAGGCTTTTTCCAACCATTTTAACGATTCTTTCTCATCATTTAGTTCATAATAAAGTGATCCCAAATTTGCTTGAGCTCCTGAATTTCCTTTATCTGAAGATTTTAAAAACCATTTTTGAGCTTCCTTTTGATTTCCTTCTTCCCAGTAAATCATCCCTAGAACATTTTCTGACGCCCCTATTTTATCATAAGCATATGACTGCAACAAATATTTTTTCGCTTCTTCATAATTTTCTGCCCGAAAATTAACAATTCCTAAAAAAATGCCCTTTTCCTCATCTGTAGATTTGTAAAATTCTTTATCATCAACTTGTTTTATCCATTTTAACGTTTCATCATAATCATTCTCTGATAAATAAATCATTCCGATTAATAATCTCACATCATATTTTTTTCACCATTTTTCAGCAAAAAAAAGATATTTTTTTCTGTAATTCTACAGCTTCGTTAAATTCTTTTTTTCCGCTTCACTTTTTCTTCCCATTTCCTCATATGCAAAACCAAGTATCACTTTATAAATAATTTTTTTGAAGGGTCTTCAGCTATTTTTCTTTTTTTAATGTTGATATAGCTTTTTGAGGGTTCCCCTTATCAAACTCCTTTGTTACTTGCTCCAAAAATTTTTATCAGTTTCTTTTTGAATCTAAAGACATTTTTTTGTACTCCGAAAGTTAAGTTAGATAAAATCAATAAAAAAATATTAATATTTTTTTCATTCAAACACCATCCTCTTATATAATCTATTTTTTTAGTTCTGAATACTTTTGGACTTCTTTTATAAACTGTTTCTTCCACTTTCAATTTCAAATTAACGACACATGCGATTACGAAAAAATAATCCGACAAACGATTTATGTATATCAAACCAGTCTCATTTACGGCCTCACCTTCGTCAATTAATGCCACCATTTTTCTCTCTAATCTCCTTGTTGCTGTTCTGACCATATGAAGAAAACTTGAAACTTTACTTCCTCCAGGAATTATGAAATGTTCCATTTTAGGTAAAATTGAAATATATTCATCTATTCTTTGCTCAAGATACTTAACGTCTTCTTCTTTCTGCTTGTAAGGTCTCAATTCTCTTGGAGTCGCTAAATCACTTCCACAATCAAAAAGTTGTTGCTGAATTTCCTCACACTCTTTTCTAATATCGTCCAAAATCTCATTTTCTCGCATTTCTGCAACAACCACTGCAAGCAAAGAACAAACCTCATCTGCACTCCCACAAGCCTCTATTCTTTTATGAGTTTTTTTTACTTTATCGCCACCATACAATTTTGTGAATCCTTTATCTCCATACTTTGTATATATTTTCCTGAACCTCCCACGACTAAAGTCGCAGGGTTCTAAAATCTTTAAAAACATTTAAAAATTTTCTAAGAAGTTTGATAGCTTTACACTACCCTTATTCTTTTAGGTGTGTTCAGTTCACCTCTATTGTATAGGATACTTAAATCCACAACTTTACTTTTTCTTAATATATTTAATGCTCCATTACAATCCGCATTTATGAGTTTACCTGTGCTTGTTTGATATAGTCCTCTTTTTATTCTTTTTCCACTGAATATATATTCTTGTAGATTTTCTTTATCATATATTGGAATTTCATCTCCATCAAAAGAAACTTGCTTTTTGATGTATAACTCTCTTCTTGCAGTTTAAATTCTATTCCATATAGTCTACATAGATATATTAATTTATCTCTTAATTTTTCCATACGGTATATTTACAAAATTTTTGATTATTTATACTTCCTATATTTGAATTTCTTTGAAAATCTTCATTATATCCTAAAACTAATTTTCCTATATCATTATTAAGACAATAATTTACAATTATCCTTGCTGATTTTGAAAGATAATCTTCTATACGATTGTTTCTCTTTCTAGCTATTCTCTTTTGTCTTAATGTTGTGCGGGAGGTCTTTTGCTTATCTTTTATACTTTGTAATTTTGCATTTATCTTATTATAGTATTGATTAATAGATTTTAATTTTCTACCATCTATTATGAATGAAACTCCAGCATTTGTAACACAAGTACAAAGATTGTCTATACCTAAATCAATTCCTAGTGCATTGTTTTTTTATTTAATTCCCTTTGAACTTCTTCTACTTTATAAATGTATTGAATTTCAAAGTACCTAGAATGTTGTTTTGGTATTATTCTAATCTCTTTTATTTTCTTGCCTTTTAATACTGGTGGTAGCTTAATTTTAACTTCCTGATGAGTTTTCTTAAACGAATTTGAATAAGGAACTATCAGCATATCATCTTTTTAATCTTACAAAACCTATAATAAGAGTTGTAAAAACCATCTTTAGCAAAATATTTAGGTAATTTTATTTTTTTATTATCATATTGACCGTTTTTTAGCAAGTTTTAAAAGTCCAAAAAAATGATTTAAAACTTCCGTCTACTTCTTTTTAGAATTTGTTGAGCCATATTAGAATTTAACTTCTTATAGTTCTCACTGTTTTTTTAAGTATTTTTATAGTTTTCATTATAACTTAAATACTTTTTCTTATTAAAATAATACTGTCTAATATTGTATATAGCTTCATTAGTTAAGTTCTTGGCTACATGAGATAAATATTTTAAATTCCTAAACTCCTTTTTACTAAGATGTTTTACTTGTTGTTTTAAAGTTAAATACATAGATATCACCTCCTTTTCATCAGAGATATTATACCATGTATTCTACATTTATCTGTCAAAAAAGTAATATTTTTTATTTATTTTTAAATATTTTTAAAGTTTTTAAAACCCCACAACAGTGGGAAGCGTCGTTCACATAAGTGCGCTACTACTTATGCAGTTCTCTTATGAACTTCTTGTTATCTCTAACAAGCACAGACTATATCTTATCCATAGTGTATTTCAACACCTTAGGCGAAACCACTTCCAATACCAATCGCTTGTATTGTACTCCCCTCACGAGGGATAGTCGTTGAACTTTCCTTTTCAGGATTAGCTGCTGATTGTCTATTATCATAATGTTTAGGATTTAACCTTGCACCATCTAGTATATTTTTTCTGCTTTCGCTACCTTCACACTTATACCATATTTGAACGAAGGTATTATGTTGTGGTTATACTAGCTTTAAGAGTTCCCAGCAATTCAGTTTCTTTGTTGCACGGTTTTGCTCCGTGTCTACATACAAGTTTCCCTATATGCTTACTAAAATTTTCGTACAATTTATCTCACGACTAAAGTCGCGAGTGTTCTTGCACTATTTAATAAATTCTCCCTCTGTAATTTTTCAAAATAAATTTTTATAAAATAACTGAACTAACCATTCTTGCTTTTATAAGTTGAAAAATTTCACTACATATTTTTTTCACTATATTTTTTTAAAAGAAGAAAAATTGCTCCAAAATAGATTTTAACCATCTTGAAACAATTTTTCCAATCTACAAATATTATTAAATTTCATTGAATAAAAAAATTTAATTACATCATTCCTAAATAAGCGGCACCTAAAATTCCTGCATCATTTCCTAAACTAGCTGCAACAATTTTTAGATTTTCTGTTGTTGAAGGGAATGCGTATCTTTTCAATCTTTCTTTAACTTTGTTGAATAAAATATCTCCAGCTAAAGAAACTCCACCACCAACTACTACTATTTCAGGGTCTAAAACATTAAGTAAATTTCCGATTCCCAAAGCAATATAATCTGCTTCATAATCTACTAAATCCAATGCAAATGCATCTCCTTCTTTGGCAACATCAAAAATATCTTTTGCTTCCAAATCTCTACCTATTACTTGTTCATACAATCCATTAGTTTTGTTAACTGCCAATCTACTTTGAGCTTCTCTTATCAATCCTGTCGCTGATGCATATGCTTCCCAACATCCTTTTTGTCCACATCCACAAAGTTTTCCATCTCTTTCAACTTTAATGTGACCAACTTCTCCACCAGCTCCATTTTCACCACTTACTAATTTACCATCGACGATAATTCCACCACCGATTCCAGTTCCAATTGCTAATCCTAAAACATTTTTATATCCTTGTGCAGAACCTTTCCACATTTCTCCCAATGTAATAACATTTACGTCATTATCTGCTTTTACTGGTTTACCAAGATTTTTTTCAAATTCCAATGCCAAATCAACACCATTTTTCCAAGGAAAATTCGCCCAAAATTTAACAACTCTCGAATTTAATACAGGCCCTGGTACTCCAACCCCAACAGATTGCACATCATCAAAGTTCAAATCAAAACTTTTTACTTGTTGTAATAAAATTTTTGATAATCTTTGAATTGTTTTTTCAAATCCTTCCATCGAATCAGTTTTTACAATAGTTGTAAAAATAATATTTCCATCTTCATCAACTAATCCTATTTTTGTATTTGTTCCCCCTAAATCGATACCTGCGTAGTATTTCATGATTACACCATCCTTATTTTTAATTAATTTATCCTTACAATTATTTTTACTTTATAAAATCAAATTTTTTTCAATATTTTTATTTATATTTTTTTATTTATAATTATTTTTTTATCAAAATTTTCACTCTATATTTAATTTTTTTACAAACCACTTTTTAGTTAATAAACATTATACAATAAAATGATTTACAATAATTTTTTTATTCTATTATTAATAATTTTGGAATAACCTCATACTCTCTACCAAGTCTATTTTTCCAATATTTCCTTATATTCCTCAATTTGTAACTGGTACTTCTTATTTTTCTTCAGGATTATCCCCTGTTTTTATAATCAAAAAAATATAAACTTTCTTATTCTTTTTCGTCAATATTTATCCTATCAATAACTCTTTTTTTACCATCTTTATTCAAAATCTCAAATTCCGTATAAACCTTATATTTCGAATCATAAATTTCAGCATTTTTCCAAAAATAAATTTATCCAATCTCTCTACCAAATTTTCAACAATATTTTTTTCCAAGCATATTTCCATATCGACTGTACAACGCTGATTTTGCCATAATTTTATCATTTTCCAAATCATTTAAAATATGCTCAAAATAATAGTGCATTGCAAGACCTTTTTTACGCTTAAACTCATTTTCCAACGTATTTGAAGATTTTTCCATTCTTAATTTATCATCATTAAAATATGTTTTTAAATAAACTATCGCTAATTTTTACATCTGAAGTATCTGTTGTTTCTTCTGGAATTTCCGATTCTACAATTTGACCCGTTTCATATTCATATTCATTTTCATTTTTGTAAACATCAATTATTCTCTTTGCCAAAGGATCTGTATACCCTTTTTCCTTCGTAACCTCGGCGTCAAAAAGTAATATCAAATTTTTCTTAGCACGAGTCAACGCAACATAATCATTATTAATTTCTTCCATTTCTTCTTTTTGAATATTTTTTTATCTATTAATTTTTCTTAAGTCATTTCCAATCATTTTTTTATCATAACCAGAAAATAATAGCATAAATTTTTTTCACATCATTAAATTTTTTTCATCAAAAATCTAAATAGCTTTTTAAATTTCTCTTGTCAGTATTTCCTTTATTCGATTTACGCTTATAATAAAATACTGTATCAAATTCCAATCCCTTCGAAGCATGAATTGTCATCAAATTTATCGCATTAACATCCCTACTGCTAACCTGTCTCAAATTTTTCCTTTTTCTTCCTCAATAAACGTAATAAATTCGTACAAATTATTGTATTTTTTTCAAAAATATTAAAAAAATATAAAAAAATATTCTTCAAGTCACTGTTTGTCGAATAATATTTTGTTATCTCAAAATTTTCTACAAGTTTTTCTCGAAAAAAATTTTTCATTTTTCATATTTATTATTCAAATCTTTCGACAACCTTTTTCAATTCCCTAACTTTCTCAAGAATTTCCTCAAAAAAATCAAATTATTTCTCTCTAAAACATTAATTTTTTTATATTTCAAAAGTTCTTCTTTTACATTTTCATCCTTTTGCATATCAACAAACTCTTTAAAACTAATTGCTTTTTGAATCTTTATTAACATTTTTTTGCTTTTTTTATTAGCCTCTTTAGAACTCTCTATTTTTTGATATCCGTTAATAAATCTCATAATCTCATTTTTATTCTCAAGCAAATATTTCACATGGCTATTCAATCCACCAATTAAATCACTTCGCATAAATTCCAACAAATATTTGAAATTACCAAATGCAAAAAATTTAATTAACTGATACATTGGAACAATCGGTTTGTACTCTAAAATTGTCGTTTTACTTTCAAGCGTATAAGGAATTTTCGCTTCATTCAGTAATTCCGCAATCTCCTTCAAATGTGGATTTGTACGGCATATAATCGCACTTTTTCCTAAATTTTTCACTTGACCATTTTCTATCATTTCAACAATTTTCGTATAAATTTTCGGTGTTTTTTCTTCTGTATTTCGAATAAAATATCCAAAATATCCTTTCTGATACTCTTCGTCATCTCTATAACCTGAATCAACATAATTCCATTTTGTATCATAACCATTAAAGATTTTATTAACATTTTCAATAATAGCCTTATAACTTCTATACGATTTATCCAAATTCTGAACATTTCCTTCAATCATCGTTTCTAATTTTTTTCAAATAATTCCTTTTTCACCACCACGCCAGTTATAAATACTCTGTTTCTCATCACCAACGCAAATAATATTTTTCTGAAGTATTCATCAGCAATTTCAAAATTTTTCCACTGTAAAACGCTCGTATCTTGGAACTCGTCAATCATAATCGTGTCTATTTTTCCACCAATCAATTCAAGAAATTCTTCTGTAACTCTATCATTTTTCCACAAATTTTTAAATCTTTATTGAAAAATAAATTCGTATGTATACACTAAAATATCGTTGTGAGTAAGTCTCTTTGAAGAAATTTTTTTATTTTTTTAGCAATATCAAATATTTTTTTGAGCTATTTTTTTAATTTTTTTATCTAATGGTAAAACTTTTTTTCGATGAAAACATACTCTGATAACTTTTTCTTTTAGCTCTTGAGACTTTGTTTCCAATTCTTCCCTGACATCTTTATTTTTTTCCCCTTTAGTTTGAGTTCCATTCCAAAGTTTCTTTTCAAAAAAACAAATCAATTTCAGGAACGATTAACTCCAATTTTTCTTTCATTTTTTTGATTTTTCATTTTTACTTTCATCCTTCGACAGATCGCTATACTTTTCCATAAATATTATAAAAAGGCTTTCGTCAAAACATCTGTAACATTTTTTTATTTTTATCAGCAACTTCCTCAATCTTTTTCAAATATTCCATCCAATTCATCTATAAATTTGTAAGACACCTTCTTAACTTCCGACATTTTTAAAACCTTTAGTCAATACAAACTTCGGACGCATATCCAATATTTCCTTAATAATTTCCATATACCTTTTTAATATTCTTCTTCTCTTTTTTTCTCATCAAAAAAATAAATTTAAAATCTTCAAAAATTATCCTTATTTTTCAATAATTTTTAATCAAAAATTTTTTTGAATAAAATTCATCAGTTTCCTCATCTAAAGTTTCATAATTATAAATATTAAAATATGGTGCAATCGCATTTTTTTAAAGATTTTATTTGTAAATCCGTCAATTGTAGAAATCCTAATATCCTCTTTATTTCTTATCATCTCAAAATAAATATTTTTGCAATTCCTTTTTTTATTCAAATCATCAAATTTATAAATTTCTTTTAAATTTTTCTCTAATTCTGCTCCATTTCCTTCATCAAAAGCAATTTGATGTAAAAAAATCATAAATTCTCTCTTTAATTTCAGCAGTCGCCTTTTTTTCGTAAATGTCATTACAACTATATTTTTTTATAATTAACACCTCTTATTAAATTAGCTATGAATTCTAGCGACAATCTATACGTTTTTCCCCGTTCCTGCACTAGCCTTTAAAATTATATTATTCTTCTTCATCGCCTAATTCATCCTCCCCTCTACAAATATTTTTTTATACTCTTTGTAAAAAAATAATTTTTTTGGATCTTTAAAAATTTTTTTCTTAGATCTTTACCATTTAAATTTCTTCCTAAATCATAAAATTGAGAATTTCGATAGTTACTAACCACTTCTTCAACAGCCTTTTTAGTCAATATTTTGTCCTCACTTCTATTATCCGGCACCAATTTACCTTCCCAAGTGTCAACAACAATTTTTTCAACCTTTTCCTTGCCATCATTCTCCAACATTATCGAATAATAATCCAACTGTTCCATCGCTTTATAAACCTTGTCATTTTTTTATAACTATTGTAACTATCTTTCAATTTTTCCAGACTTATAATCAAATAAATAATCCTTGTCACTCGTTCTTATATGTAAATCAGTAACACCATTAATAAACACATTTTCAAACAATTCTTTTTCCGAAGACAATTTTATTCTCTCCTCAAAATGAATTTCGATATCCTTTTCTTCTTTCAATTTTTCATTCAATTCCTTAAGATATTTCTCTGCCGAATTCAAAATTTCTTCAAACGAAACTTTTTTTATAAAATTCCAAATATTCCTTAGGAACCTTATAGTCAAATGAATTTAGCACTTTTTTTCAAAATTTCTGATAATTGATTTCGATCAATTTTTAAAAGTTTTATTCTCCAAAAGCAACCTTATTTTTCCATTACCACATTTTTCATAAAAAGCATGAATTATAGTTCCAAAAAAATCTTAACGTTTATTTCATCTTCGATTTCTTCGACTTCCTGCTCACCAATAGCTTTTTTTCCAAATAATATCCATATTCAAAATCTCTCATTTTTCTTAAACGAATAATATCCCAAACTTAATTTTTTCATTTTTTTATTTTTCTCAAGATTTTTTTCTCCAATTTCGATGGAATAAACTTTCCAATTTCCTTTTTCTCCCATTTTTCTTTTTCTATCCTTCAAGAAATATTTTTTTACAAAATAAAGCTCTTCCGCTTCACTTATTTCACCTTTCGTAACTTCAATTCCATACTTCAACTTTAATTCTTCAATAACACTCGCCGAATCAATATTTTTTTCTCCAAATCCTTGACATACGCCAAATACACATTTTTTTCGCCGCAAGAATATTTTTGATAAATTTTTAAACAATTCAATCAATTTTTTTATCATCACTTGTTGGAAGCCCCATTTTTTTGCACGCTGAACTTTTTGAAAACAAAAAAAGTTATGAATTTTTTTACTTTTTGAAATGAATCTTGCAAATTTAAAATAATAATATTTTTCCTTCGTATTTTTCAGAAATATTTTTCAAATGAATTTATCGAAAAAGCTATCTTCAGACTCATCTTCAGCACTATCTTCCAAAGTCAATCCAATCGACTTTTTTTATCTAAATATTTCAAAAACAATTTTAACAAATTAGCCGAAATATTCTCATTAAAAAAACTTATCCCACAGATTATCAAAACTAAAATCTTCAAGCACAACCATTTCCGACAAAGCCTCAAAATATTTGTCTTTTTACATTCTTGTCCTGTTTCACTTTCTTCTCATTATCCAAATAAATTTTTTTCCAAATAATCGCTATATTCCTTCAATGTCGTATACCCATAAATCTCTTCCAATTCTTCAACAAATTTAATAATTTTTATCAACAGCCATCATTCTTTGCTTGTAAATTTCCTTAAATTTTTTTCCTTTTGGTTCTCTTTTTTTCTAATTTTTTTCTAAAAACTTCTTGATTTATTCGCTCCAATTCCTCTTTTTGAAATGTACTTATAATCCTTTGAAACCAAATCTTGAAAAATATAATAACTTTCCTTCAAGTCAAAAATCTCCAATAAATCATTCGATTTATAAGCATCATAAAAATCTTTCACTCGAAATAAAAGTAATTTCCCCTTATCTTTTCTATCAATTTCCTTCACATTATCTAACAAATTGTAAATCAAATTCAAAATTCGATAGATTTTTCGTATCTTTCATCGTTATTTCTAAATTTGAAGAAATCTTTTTCTGTCTCAAAAGCTGATAATCACTTTTTGCCTCTTCAGCATTTTCCTGTGCCTCAAAAATCCGATAATTTTCTTTCAAATCATCTTTTTCCTTGCTCACTTTTCTATTCTCTTTCTCAACTTCCTCCAATTTTCTAACTAGCCCCAACAATTCTCCAAATTTACTACTAAATTCATGAACTTCCACATTTATATTCTTTTTTTATCAAAAATTTCCTTCACTGGCAATGAAAAAAATTTTTCAGATATCTTCAATTCTTTTTTCATTAAAATCATTTTCTGACAATTGCAAAATATTTTTCCACAATTAGCCCTTTTTTTCCTCAAATTTTTTTCCACAATTTCCTTTTCAAACGGAGAAAATCTCACTTTATTCACAAAATAAATTTTTTTGTATCTTTTCAAAAAAATTATCTGAAATATTTTTCCACATTTCTAAGCATGTACGGCAAAATCAGTCCTTTTAACTGACAAGTTTCTTTTCACCTTTTTCATCCACCATTTTTCAGCGTTTCAAACAAATCTTCCTGCCATTTTTTTCCAACTCAACCTTTTTCCAAATCAATCTTATATTCTTGTAATTCTGCAAACAAGTTGTAATAATTATAGGCAATGTCGATAATATCGTAATAACTCGACACCTCCAACTTTTTTTCAACTTCTCGTTCAACGAATTGTAAAAATAATACAACCTGCTTTTTCCTCTTTCACAACAATTTTTGTCTATAACAAAAAGATTTTTCATAAAAAAATCATAATTATTCATTAATCTAAAATTATTAAACAACTGATTTTTCACTATCTTTTCAGCAATTCTCTCCTCAACTCATAATAAGTCATTGGATTTTTCAAATACATAAAGCACTTCTTTATTTTTTTAAATTCTTGAAACAAATATTCTTTCAAATTCGTTCCTAATCCTAAATATTTTATATCCATCTCTTTACTCCTTTCACAATTTCTCAATAAAAAGAAAAAGCCGAAATAAATTCGACTTTTCCTGATTATCTTACCACTTGGAATAACACTGCAACAATCAAGAATGCCGCTGCTGTCCATTCAGTAAATTTTTCAATTCCCTCTTTTTCTTCATCTAAGATATTAGCCGCACTTTTTGCTAAACCTTGGCTTCTATCTGGTTGAAGTAAAATAACTCCTATCATAACGATAGCTAATATTACTAAAATTACGATTAATAAATTTTCTAACATCGTTTCCTCCATTTATTTTTTTGAAGCAAACTCAGCTAATTATAAAGCATCTCCAGCTTTTGCGATTACTGTAAATTTAGCTGGAACTAAACTTGCTCCTCCAACTAATCCACCATCGATATCTTTTTGAGCTAATAATTCAGCTGCATTTGCATCGTTCATAGATCCACCATATTGGATAGTTACGTTTTCAGCAACTTCTTTTCCGTATAAATCAGTTAATAAGTTTCTGATGAAAGCGTGAACTTCTTGAGCTTGTGCAGGAGTTGCAGTTTTACCTGTTCCAATTGCCCAAACTGGTTCGTAAGCTAATACAACGTTAGCCATTTCTTCAGCTGTTACATTTTGTAATCCACCAATAATTTGGTCTTTTATAACTGCTTCCATAGTTCCAGCTTCTCTTTCTTCCAATTTTTCTCCAATACATAAAATTGGTTTCAAATCGTGTGCTAAAGCTGATTTAACTTTTTCATTAATGATTTCGTTAGTTTCTCCGTAATATTCTCTTCTTTCAGAGTGTCCTAAAATTACGTATTCTACACCTAAATCTTTTAACATTAATGGTGAAACTTCTCCAGTATATGCTCCACTTTCTTTAGCATTCATGTTTTCAGCTGCTATTTTAATGTTTGATCCTTTAGTTTCTCTAGTTGCAGTTTCTAATGCTGTAAAAGGTGCTCCAATTATAATTTCAGCATTTTTAACGTCTGCTACTAAAGGTTTAAATTCTTCAAAAAAAGCTTTTGCTTCTGATGCAGTTTTATTCATTTTCCAGTTTCCTGCTACGATTATTTTTCTCATTAATCTGTCCTCCAAATATTTTTATTTTTTAATTCCTTTATCATTTTACCACAAAATATTACTTTTTATCAACGGTTTTGTAAGCTATTCTCCAATTTCATTTTTTTTTGTTAATTCTGAAAACGCTGTCGCAATACTTGCTAGATTTTGCATATTGCTAGGAATAATAATTTTGGTAGCTTTCCCATCAGCAACTTTTTCAAACGCTTCTAATCCTCTTAAAGATAAAACTTTTTCATTTGGTGACGCTTCATTTAACAATTTCAAGGCTTCTGCTTTTGCCCTTTGAACTGATAAAATAGCTTCTGCTTCCCCTTCTGCTTCTTTTATTTGTTGTTCTTTTTTAGCTTCTGCTCTCAAGATTGCAGCTTGTTTTTCTCCTTCAGCCACTAAAATTGCAGCTTCCCTTTTTGCTTGTGCTTCCAAAATATTTGCTCTTTTTTCACGTTCAGCTTTCATTTCTTTTTCCATCGCAACACGAATATCTGCAGGTGGCAAAATTGATTTCAACTCAACCCGATTAACTTTAATTCCCCAAGGATCAGTCGCATCATCAAGCTCTTTTCTCATTTTCGTGTTAATTACATCTCTTGACGTCAATGTTTGATCGACTGTCATATCTCCGATAATATTTCTCAAAGTTGTAGCAGTCAAATTTTCAATCGCAGAAAGCGGTCTTTCCACTCCATAAGTATACAATTTTGGATCAGTTATTTGAAAATAAACAACTGTATCAATTTGCATTGTCGCATTATCCTTTGTAATAACTGGTTGTGGCGGGAAATCAACAACTTGCTCTTTCAACGATACAATTCTTGCAACATTATCAAAAAACGGATTTATAAAATTCAATCCAGAATTTAAAGATTGATAATATCTCCCCAATTTTTTTCAACAATATAAACTTTTTGATTCTGGTACAATTCTAATAGCTTTTTAACACCAAAATTCCGAAAAAAACTAATAAAATCAATATTACTATTGGTATAGCCATTAATATCTCCTCCTATTTTTTTATTTTTTCTAAAATAATTTTATTTCCTTCAAAATCCTCAATTTTTACAATTTCACCTTCTCTAAAAATCTCAGAACTCACACCCTTCCAAATTACACCTTTAAACTTAACTTCATATTCCTTTTTTTCGGACTTTCCAAATCCACAACTTTTTCTATTTTTCAACTCTTGCCCAACCATTTTTTTGAACTAAAAATTCGTCTTTTTATCTTCCAAATATTTTTTTCAAAACTGGTCTCGTGAAAATTACAAAAACTATGGATAAAACTGTAAAAATCACAAATTCTATATTAGGATTTTTTATAAAAAAGGATATCGCCGTCAGTATCAATGCAGCTAATGCTGAGCCAAATAGTAACAAGTCCAGGTATAACAATTTCTAAAAATTGAAAAAAATTGCTGTTGCCATCGTCCAAAAACAACGCTCCGATATAAAAAGTCTATAAAAATCAAAAATAAACTTTTTATTATGTTGATTATCACTAATTCAACTTTCTGTTTCATAAAGTTCTTGCCGAATAAAATTGACAAGTTTTTTTCTAACTCTCCACAGACTTAAATTTCCGCATATCGAACGGTATTTTTATACATTGTTATTATAATTTGCTTAAATTAATACTTGCATTATAGTCTCTATCTATTTCAAGACCACAGCAATGACATTTTATATATTCTATCTTTTAATGTTAAATCTTTTTTTATGTTTCCACAGTTGGAACATTTTTTTACTGCTCGGAAAAAAATGTATCTGCTAACATAAATTTAATATTTCTTAATTTACATTTATATTCAATTTGTCTTCTAAATTCATAAAATCCACTTTCAGATATTGGTTTTTGATAATCTTTTTATTTTTAAGTATATTAGAAACCCTCAAATACTCAACAACTATTTTTACTTGGCTTGGTTTTTACCAAATATGAAGTTGCTTGATGTATATGATTATTTCTGATATTTTTTTGTCTTCTAAACAATCGCCTAAGCTGTTTTTAAAAATTTTAATTCTATTAAAACTATTTTTTTAAACACTTTGTAAGTTTTTCTTTGGTATCTTTTTTTATTTTTCTTGTAAAGTTTTTTTCATTGTCAAAGTCTTATTTATATTTGGTATGATTTCATTTTTGTGATGTTACTGCAAAATGCTTTTATTCCTAAATCAATTCCAAGTGTAAAATCATTTAATTTCTCTTTTTATACACTCTGTTTCAATAGAAAATGTTAGATACCAATATTTATTGTCATATACAATATACGGATTATAATATTGTTTGGCTTCAGGTAATGGTTCGCTAGTTCTTATTTCTCCTAATTTTTCAGCTTTAAATCCTAAATTTGTTTTTTTCAAGCTCTCATAATTCACATAGAAACGGTCATTCTTGAATTTCTTTTTAAATTTAGGTTTTCCTCTTAACTTTTTTGAAATAATCGGAGTATGCTTTCCCACAGTTTTTTATTGCCTGTTTAGGGATATTAGCACTAACTTCTTTTAACCAGCTGTAATTTTCTTGCTTTTTTAACTGCGTAACATATTTTCGCACATCACTCTCTTTAATAAACTTTTGGGAACTATTATTTAAACTAATCATTAGATTATAAGAAAATCTTGCAACACCTGCACATTTTCTAAATAATATTTCTAGTTCAGGAGTTGTTTTTATTCTGATTTTTTTACCTATCAGCATTTTCTTTTACGCTCTTTATCAAATTAATTGTTTTTCTTGCTTCTTGCTCCATACAGTTTGTTTGCAAAAAAACAGTTATAATTTGTATTAAATCTTCTGTTAGTTCCTGTTCCTTAGAAATAGTAGAATTATCTACTATTTCTATTTTTAGTATCATTAAGTTTGCAAATATATTCAATTAAATCATAGCCAAATCTTATAAGTCTGTCTTTATATAAGACAATTATTCTGTCAACTTCTCCACATTCAACTAAATTTATCATTTTTTAAAAGACCTTCTTTTTTTATAATTTATTCCACTTCCAATATCAGTTATTATTTCAAAAGAATATCCTTTGCTATAAGCATATTGCTTTTAGATTATCAATTTGTCTATTTAAATCATCTTTTTGATTCTTAGTAGACACTCTTGCATATAATATATTTTTTTCTTTATTTTATTAACATTTTTTTGATATTTCTAAATTTATTTAGTAAATCTTCGGAATAGTATCTGTATCCATTTTTCTGTAACATAAGTAGGTTTTTAATTTTCCCTTCCTTATCCCAGTTTCTTAGAGTTTGAATACTTACTCCTAAAGATTTTGCAAATTTTCCTATACTTAACATCTTTTATCACTCCTTGATATTAGCATAGCATAACAATATACAAAAATCAACATTTTCTTGTTTATTTTATATTTTATTATAGACTTTTTATGCATTCACCTTGATGCGCAACTATCAAAGCAGTCTTTCCATTGCTGGTAGACTTCTAATATTTTCATATTAGCGTAGACTATTTGTTCAACCTTAAAAAATTAAGGCTGTGAATATTTTTCTTCTGTCATTGATATAAAGCCGTGTCAATATATCTGCTTACAGTTTTACTTTCCTAGTTTTTTTCTAGTTATCTTTTTTTAAAAGGGTGGCTCAACCACCTAGTCGTTGAACCTTCATCATAACTTAACTAGCCTTAGATGATTGGTAACTAAACACCCATTGTAATAGTTAAATACTATGTTATTGATTTTTTTATATTTAACGTAACCTTAGGACTATATAAATAATCAGATGTCACATCTCAATAACTAATTAAATATATAGCTTTTATTTCACCATAGTTCATATTTAGATATTTTTTCCGCTTTCGCAACATTCACACTTACCGTTTCCAGTTATGTTGTAGTTATCTAATTCTTTAGGGTTTCCTAGTTTTTAAATTCAAGCTATCTCAGCATTGCTACTGAAATAGGGGTTTTTCTATACAATTATTAATATATTTTTTTATTTTTTTATATACTTTTTAATAACAGTTATCTATCCCATAATTTCTTCCTCCCAATTTTATTTTTTTCACTAAAATCCGATTCCGATTCCTCCGTGGATTCCTCCAGTTCCTACTCCAATTCCAGCGCTTAAACATGATGTCAAAGCCAATAACATCAAGATTGCAATAATAATTTTTTTCATAATCTATCTTCCTTTCATTTTTTTATTTTTTTGTTGCTACCCTTCATATTTTATAATTTTTATTAACTTTCTTGCAAGTATTATTTTTCAAAAAGCCATCTCATAAGTTTAAAAATTTATTTTTCACTTACAAGATGACCTCCTAATCAATATTTATCGTTATCTCTTAAACATCTACAATTATCTTTAATAAATTATCCTTGATACAATTTAATAGATTCTTTAAATTTAGCAATTTTTGTTTTTCTAATTCTTCTTTTTATGCCATTTTTCTTTGTCGATAACCTCTTTTTGGTGCTTTAGACAAGAATTTTTTTCATTTGATAATTTTTCCTAAAACTCTGTCTAATTCTTTTTTTGTGTTTTTTTGAATGTCTTTTTCAAGTTTTGCGATTTCTTTTTCTTTGTCAATTAAATCAGCAAGTGGAACGTAAATTTCTGTTGTTTCAACTAATTTGAATCCAACTAATGCAGGAATTTCTGTATTAAATTCATATTTTTTTCAACATTTGCTAATTTATCTAATATTTTTCGCATTATGTTCTAAAAATTTCTTTTTTTCTCCATCATTTACGATTTTTGAAGATTACTTCAATTTTTCTTCGCTGGTGAAACATTTGCTTCCCCTCTAATATTTCTAATTGCATTAACGATTTCTTTCAAGTAATCAAATTCTTTTTCAGCCGCCAAATCAACATATTTTTTGTTTTCTGTTGGGAATTCTGATAACATAATTGTTTCTTCGTCTAATCCTAATTTTTGCCAAATTTCTTCAGTTATGAACGGCATAAATGGATGAAGCATTCTCAATCCTTTATCAAGAACTGTTTTCAATACATATTGTGCCACAGTTTTATCTGAACCTTCTTGTCCATAAACTCTAGTTTTTGCGATTTCCACATACCAGTCACAGAAATTTCCTCTGAAAAATTCATAAGCAACTTTTGCTGCTGAATCCAATTCATATTTATCCATATATTCGTTAATTTGTCTTGAAGCTGTTTGCAATTTAGATAAAATCCATCTATCTTCTAGCTTAAATTCCTTCTCGTCAATAACTGCATTTTTATCAAAGTCTTCTAAATTAGATAAAACGAATCTTGAAGCATTCCAAACTTTGTTTGCAAACGTAGATCCCATTTCTAATAATTTTTCAGAAAAATGAATATCTTGTCCTTGCGAAGTATTATATAAGAAACTGAATCTTATCGCATCTGCTCCATATTTTGCAATCAAATCTAATGGATCAGGTGAATTTCCTAATGATTTCGACATTTTTCTACCTAACTCATCTCTAATGATTCCGTGCAAGTATACATAACTAAATGGAATTTCATCATTAATATACAAACTCATCATAACCATTCTCGCTACCCAGAAGAATAAAATATCTGCTCCTGTTACTAACGCATTTGTTGGGAAGAATTTTTCCAAATCTGGAGTTTTGTCAGGCCAACCTAATGTTGAAAATGGCCACAATGCTGATGAAAACCAAGTATCTAGCACATCTGTTTCTTCTCTTAATGAAACTTCTTTTCCAAATTTTTCTTTCGCTTGAGCTTTTGCCTCTTCCATATTTCTAGCAACAAATACTGTTCCATCTTCAGCATAATACGCAGGAATTCTGTGTCCCCACCAAATTTGTCTAGAAATAGTCCAGTCTCTTATATTTTTCAAGCCAGTTGTAATAAACTTTTTTTCCCATCTTTTTTGGAGTAATTTGAATTTGTCCATTTTTTTACAACTTCCAATGCTCTTTTTGCAAGTGGTTCCATTTTTACAAACCATTGAGTTGAAACTCTTGGCTCAATAATAGAATCACATCTGTAGCAATGTCCCACAGCATGATTGTGTTCTTTTGTCCCAACTAATAATCCTTCAGCTTCTAAATCTGCCAAAATCGCTTTTCTAGCCGCAAATCTTTCTAATCCTTCATATTTTCCACCATTTGAATTTACGTGCGCATCTTCAGTAAAAATGTTTATAAATTCAAGTCCAGTTCTTTTTGCTACTTCAAAATCGTTAGGATCGTGTGAAGGTGTCATTTTTACTACCCCTGTACCGAATTCCATATCTACATATTCATCTGCAACAACTGGAATTTCTCTATTCATCAACGGTAAAATAACTTTTTTACCAATTAAATGTTTGTATCTGTCATCATTTGGATTTACTGCAACCCCTGTATCTCCTAACATTGTTTCAGGTCTTGTTGTCGCAATAATAACATAATCATCAGTATCTTTTATTCTATATTTGATTTCCCAAATTTTCCCTTTTTTGTCAATGTGATTAACTTCATCATCAGCCAAAGCTGTTTTATCATGAGGACACCAGTTTACAATGTACTCTCCTCTATAAATTAAACCATCATTATACAATTTTATGAAAACTTCTTTTACAGCTCTTGAAAGCCCTTCATCCATCGTAAATCTTTCTCTATCCCAGTCAAGCGAAACTCCCAATTTTCTCAACTGTTTAGTGATTAATCCACCATGTTTTTCTTTCCATTCCCAAGTTCTTCTCAAAAATTCATCGTAACCAATTTCTTCTTTTGAAGTTCCTTCTTCTTTTAACATTCTCTCAACTTTATTTTGAGTCGCAATTCCAGCATGATCCATCCCAGGAATCCAAAGTGTTTCAAATCCACTCATTCTTTTATATCTAATAATTGCATCTTGAATCGCATTATTCAACATATGCCCCATATGCAAAATTCCAGTTACATTTGGTGGCGGAATAGCAATTGAATATCCTGGTTTTTCGCTATTATGCTGTGCGTTAAAATATCCTTTTTCTTCCCAAATTTTGTACCATTTGTCTTCTATTTCTGTTGGTGAATATGTTTTACTTAATTCATTTGACATTTTATTTATATCCTCCTGTTTTTTTCTTTTTTTGAAACTTATATTTCATTTTAACATAATATTGTGGATTTTTTTCTATCAAAAATTTAATTACTTCTATTCGACTTTAGTGAAAAAAATTTTTTTACGACAATAAATCCATCAATTCCTTATCACTCATTTCAAACAATACTTTGTCATTGTCTTTACTTTCTAACAGATTTTCACTAAGCTGCTTTTTACTTTCCTGAATTTTAATAATTTTTTCTTCAATCGTTCCTTCTGTCACTAATTTAATGACTTGAACACTCTTCTTCTGTCCAATTCTGTAGGCCCTGTCACTCGCTTGATTTTCAACTGCCACATTCCACCAAGGATCGTAGTGAATTACAACATCCGCTCCAACTAAATTCAATCCAGTTCCTCCAGCCTTCAATGAAATAAGCACAACTTGTCTTTGCCCAGCATTGAATTTTTTAGAAATCTCCATTCTTTCTTTAGATTTTACATTTCCGTCAATATAGAAATACTCAATTCCCAAATCAACTAATTCCTTCTCAATTTCCTTTAATGTCCCAACAAATTGCGAGAAAATCAACAATCTGTGACCATTTTCTGTAATATCAGGCAATAAATCTCTCAATACTTGAAGTTTCGCAACTTCACCTTTATAATCTTCCTTAAACAATGTTGGTGAATTACAAATTTGTCTCAATTTAGTCAAGATTGCCAATATTTTCATTCTATTATTTTCATTTTCATTGAATTTTTTCATTTCTTTTTTCGCTTGTTTTACATACGATAAGTAAAGCTGTTTTTGTTCACTGCTCAATGTTACAATCATATTCGATTCCATTTTTTCAGGCAACTCTGTCAACACTTCTTTTTTAGTTCTTCTCAAAAGAAATGGTGCAATAATTTCTCTTAAATTAGTAACTTTCGCAGAATTAGGATTTACCAACGCTTCCTTGTAAGTTCTCTTAAATTTCGTAAGATTATCCAAATATCCTGGCAACACAAAATCAAATATCGACCACAATTCCAAAATATTATTTTCAACAGGTGTCCCCGTCAACGCAAAATTAACTTTACTATTTAATTTCATAACCGCTTTTTTTATTTGCGAAGTAGCCGTTTTTATATTTTGTGCCTCATCTAAAACTACTATTTCAAATTTTTTGTTTTTATACTCATCAATATCATTTCTCAACGCCTGATAAGTCGTAATCAACAATCCTTTTTTCTTTTTCTCAATCAATTCTTTTCTATGAGCAGCCGTTCCTTCAACCAAAATCGGTTTTATCCCAGAAAATTTAATAATTTCCTCTTTCCAGTTATAAAGCAACGAACTTGGAACAATTATCAATGCAAAAAAATCTTTTTTCGCACGATAAATTTCATTCAATAACGAAATTGTCTGCAATGTTTTTCCTAATCCCATATCATCCGCTAAAACTCCACCAAATCCAACATCATACATATTTTTCAACCAGTTGAATCCTAATTTTTGATACGGAAATAATTTCACGTTAATATTAGTTGGTTCCTGTTCCTCACGATTCTTAATTTTATGAAACAATTCTTTAAATTCATCCAATTTCCCCAATTCATCTTGAACCGTTCTAGAAACCTGTGCCAATTGCAACGCCTTAATCTTAGAAATTTTATTTTCTCCCAATTTTATATTCGAAATCGAATCCACAATTCCTAACAATTCTTCAACACTTTTATTTGCTATCTTTACAAGTTCTCCACTTGAAAGAGTCACATATTTTCTCTCATTTTTAATAGCTTCGATAACATTCTCAATCTCAATCGGATCTATTCCTTCCACCTCAAAATTAATGTTTAACATATCACTTTGAGCCTTTTTCACTTCAATGTTTACATGAATATCCTTAGCCTTTTTTATATTCGTATCCAAATGAATTTTCACTTTATCACGATATTTTTTATCAATAATTTCTGAAAGTTTTCCAAGTGCCTCATAATCCATTATAGAAGTATCCTCGTTAATTTCCTCTTCATAATCCTCAGTTTCCTTAAACGCCAATTCCTTAATAAGCGTTCTCAATTCTTCAAATACTTCAACATTTTTTTCTTGGAATAAAAATATTTTCCATTTTTTTCTATCGATTGAACGATATTCGATAAACTAATTCTCAATAATTGTCTATTTTTCCATTTCTTGAACATAAACATCTACAGTCCCAGATTTATCAACATATTCAGCAATATTAATGTTTTCATTTTCCAAAATTTCTTTTAATTTTTGATTTGTTTCATCTGGAAGTTGATTCAATCCTATCAAATTCATTCCCGACAATTTTCTCAATAATTTTTCTTCATTTTCAGCCATTCTAAAAATTTTCGTCGTATCATTTGCAAATGTGAAAAAAATCCACCAAAAGAAGTCATTCTTCTAATTTTTTTCTCAATTCAATTTTCCCATTTTCCAACAAAAATATCGGCTCATAATTATTCAAAATTTGTCTACGTTCTCCCAAAAAAAGAATATTTCTCCCATCTTTCATAGCCAACAATAGCTTATTCAACAGCATTTCATACACTTTTAAGCCTTTTTTATCTTTAATTCCACTATCAACAACACTGCTAATCTCTTTATGATATTCATAAATTGCCTCAATAATTTTTTTGTCACTTTCATTAAAAATAACAATTTACAGGACTATACTTAATTTTTTTGTACTAATACTGTACTCGCTTTCCTCAATTACCGCATTCACAAATTTCAAAAATATCCTTTTATATAATATGTTTTTCGAAAAAAACCTGTTTTTTTAATCTCAATACATATCCAGGATTATAGTCATCATCATACCCATAACCATATTTATAATCACTATAACTCCCTTCATCAATCTCAACTTCAAGTCTTAATTCTTGCATTTCTTCTTTTTCAGTTTTTTTCAAGCTCTTTTTTTGATTCATTCTAATTCCATCAATTCTATCAATCAAATCGTCTAAATTATATTCTTTTTTTCCTCATCTTCAAGCTCAAAATCCTTTTCAGAAATTTCTTTTTGAACAGATTTTCCTTCTTTTTCAATTTCTTTCTCTTCAGCTTTTTTTAAAGTTAAATTTTCTTTCTTATCCTTAACCTCTTTACTTGCTTTTTTCTCTACTTTTTTAGGCTCTTCAATGATTTTATCATTTTTGTTATCCTCTTCAAATTCATCTTCAAACAACATTTCAGCCTCATTTGTCCCAATAATCTCAGACACTTTCTTCGATTTATCAGACATAAATCCCAATGCAATTATATGCTTACATAAATTCTTCTTACTTTTTTGAAAAAACATACAATCACAATCAGCTTCCAAAAATTCCACTTTTTTTTGAGCAAATGTCAAAGAAGTCTTATAAACATGATTTTCCTTATACTCACCTTCGACTGTCATCACATTTCCATCAGCAAAAAGTGCTGTTAAATTCCCCAATCTCTTATCATAGTATTCTTTCCCAATCGTATAAATGCTTGGCGTGATTTTCTTTTTGATCTCTCCTAATATACTTTTTTGTAACATTTTCCTCCCTCTCAGTTTCACATCATTTCTTTAAACTCTTTACCATTATAAGAGCATCCTCATTTAATCCATAATAATTTTTTTCTAATCGAAATTTCCTCAAAATCATTTTTTTATACAATTTTATTGCATTCAAATTTTTTTGATTCACTTCTAAAAAAATATTTTTCATTTCTTCCTTGTCTCGATCTTTGTATTTTTTTCATCAGATAATAGCATTTCTAAAGATTTTTCAAGAAGCTCATTTCCAAATCCTTTTTCCTTGATATTGAACATCAATTGCTATTTCAAATAAATCTAGACTATATATTGTATCATAAAATACAATATATCCAAAAAGAAATATTTTCATTTTTTTCCCATTTTTTTCAGTTATTTTTTTAATTTCATAATTTTTTTCCATCTGATTTGTCTCTAATATTAAATAAGCAGTATAAATCATACTGCTTACTTAAAAAGATTTCTTTAAAATAATTTTTCGTTAACTTTATTGTGAAAAATTATTATTGTGAATTGTTGTCATTTCTTGTAATATTCTCATTAAATCAATATTTTTCAATTTCTTTTTGCTTTTTTTCTATTTCTAATTTTAACATTTTATCTTTATCCATTACAATAATCCTATTCTATTCAATGGCCACCATCTAACTAATAATTCACCTTTAATTCTAGATCTTGAAACATTACCAAAAATATCTCGAATCAAAACTATTTCCTGTATTATCTCCCATAGCCATATAATAATCTTTTATCTAATGTAATTGTTTCACCATTTTAAAAGTTTTGTAAATAACGCATCATCATATTTGAAATCCATAATTGGCATTACCATTTCATTTCTACCTTCAACTTTCAATGTAAAAAGTATAGTATGTATTTGTTTTTGGATCATCTTCTTTATAAGGACCATCATTTACACCAATTATATTTTTTTATACCCTTTTTTTGCGTTCCTATCAACTGTAAAAAAACTCTTTTCCTGTTAAATTTTTAAATTCAGTTCCATTAGCAAAAATCATCCCATCTAGTATAAACTACAAATGTATTATCAGCTGCATATCCAGACATTTTGTTAATAGCAATAACTTTATCCAATTTAACTTTATCACCTTTTTTAGGAATATAAATCTTATTATTATTCAATACTCCTTCTTGATTATAAGGTCTATTCAAAATTTCTTCAACTTTATCATTAATCAAAATTCTTTTATTAACAATTTGTAAAGTGTCTCCAGGTCCTCCAACTAATCTTTTCGTATACATCACAGTATTAGCCATTGGTTCTTTAAATGCAATAATTTGACCAATTTTCGGTGCTGTAAATCTATATTTTATCATATTTGCAAACACTCTATCTTTTATCAAAATTGTTGGCTCCATAGACCCTGATGGAATAACATAGTTCCCAATATAAAACACTTGAATTAATCCTACCAAAATCACAGCTAACAATGAATTACTAATTCTCGTAACCGCTTTTCCAAAAGAACTTCTTCTAACTTTCGTAATCTCAATTTTATCTTCCATCGAAATTGAATTATCTAATAAATACTCATCTTCACTTTTCGCATCGGCAATTTCCTTTAAAATTGTTTTCTCATCAATTTTCTCTTCAGCTGGTTTTCTAAACAAATAAACCAATATTAACGATAAAACCACATTTATTGCCAAATAAACATAATATTTTGTATCTAGAATATTAAACATCAATCTTCCAAGAAGCATCATAACTAAGTTCCCTAAAAAAATCCACTCATGCTCTTTTTTCATTACATAAAACACTAAATTTAAAATAAATATTCCGTAAACTCCCCATATTTTTATCGCTATCGTTTGATCATAAGTTTTATCAACTAAAACAAAAAATAAGGCAGTAACAACTAATGCAACTAATGTCAGAATATTTCCCAACGTTATATTTTTTTCCCATCACTTTGCAATGGAAACTTTTTTTCAAAACGTCATCTTCTTTTTTTCTAATAAACCCTATTACTTTTTTTCTCTCACAAAGAAATACAAAAGAAATACCGAAGTTATCAGATAAAAAAATAACCCATAATAATATTTTTCATCTTATTTAATCCCTCTCTAATTTTTTTATAAATCTAATCATTATTTCGAAACTCATTTTTTTATTTTTAAAAACATATCTTTTCTATCCTATATTAAAAATATCTAGTTTTAATAACGCATAATCTTAGAATTTAAAAACACATTTTTGTGCTTACAAATAACTAAACCCATAAAACATAAAAAAGCTAGCAAACGCTAGCTTTGAGCTACTTTCTAATTTCTTTAATTCTAGCAGCTTTTCCTGATAAGTTTCTTAAGTAATACAATCTTGATCTTCTTACTTTACCAATTCTCTTAACTTCGATTTTTTCGATTAATGGAGAATTTAAAGGTATTATTCTTTCAACACCAATTCCTGAAGATACTTTTCTTACTGTGAAGTTTTTTGCAACACTTCCACCAGATACTCTAATTACTACACCTTCAAAAACCTGTATTCTTTCTTTGTTCCCCTCTTTTACTTTATAGTGAACAGCTATTGTGTCCCCAGCTTTAAAATGAGGTACATCAGATTTCAAATAATCTTTTTCTACTAATTCGATTAATTTCTCTTTCAAGAAATTCACTCCCTTCTTCTCTAGACATTCATTTTACCTATACCAACACTAGTTGGCAGCAACAATAAAAAGCGGAATATCCTTTTTTTACTTTGTATATTTTTATCATATCTATTTTATTTTTTTACAAGAATTTTTTTCAAAAAAATATTTTTCTTTTTTTATCACTTTTATTCTTCTTTATCCTTCAAATTTTTTTGAAAAAAATCTTTTTATTTTATCCTTAAATGATTTACCTTCTTTATAATTTTTTTACTTCCTAAAGTATCATCAAATTCTTTTTAAAAATATTTTTTTGTTTTTTTCAGTCAAATTAGTAGGAACTTCTACTTTTTACTTGTATTATTTCTGAACCTCTTCTATCGCTAGAAGGTTGTTTTATTCCTTTATCTCTCAATCTAAATATTGTTCCTGATTGTGTTCCTTCAGGTATTTTTATCTTAGTCTTTCCTTCAAGAGTTGGTACTTCCACTTCTCCACCTAAAATAGCCGTCGTCATTTTAACTGGCACTTCACAGTGAATATCGAATCCATCTCTTCTGAAAATATCATGTTTCTTAACTGTTATAAATATATATAAATCTCCGAAAATACCGTTGTTTCCACCTGCATTTCCTCCATCTCTGACAACTAATCTTTGTCCTGTTTCAACTCCTGAAGGAATTCTTACTTTTCTAGTAACAGTTTCTTTTTCAAGACCTGTTCCATGACAAGTACTACAAGCTTTTTCTGGTATTTTTCCTGTTCCGTGACATTCATCACATTCTTGTGTTACAACTTGCACTCCAAAAATGCTTCTTTGTTGAGTTCTAATATGTCCAGAACCATTACATTTTGGACAAGTTTTCATGTTATGACCTGGCTCAGCTCCTGAACCGTGACAAGTGTGACATTTTCCTTCTCTCTTATATTTAATTTCTTTTTCTACACCTTTTGCAATTTCTTCAAGCGTTAACTCAAGGTTGTATCTCAAGTCTTCTCCTTCTTTTACTCTCGGACCTTGGCTACGACCTCTTCCACCGCCACCAAAGAAACTTCCGAAACTTCCAAAAATATCTCCTAAATCTTCAAAATCAAAGCCTTGTGCATTTCCACTAAATCCGCCAAAGCCTCCCCCGAAGCCACCAGCTCCACCAGCACCATTTTCAAATGCCGCATGTCCATATTGATCATAAGCTGCCTTTTTCTGTGCATCTGACAAAATTTCATAAGCCTCATTTATTTCTTTAAATTTTTCTTCCGCATCCTTCTTTTCAGCATCTGACGAATTAGCAAATTTATCTGGGTGATATTTCATCGCCGCTTTTCTATATGCTTTCTTTATATCTGATTCACTTGCATTTTTTGCTACTCCAAGCACTTCATAATAATCTCTTTTTGCCATTTTTCAATTACACCTCCTTTTTTTCAGAGATGTACTCCTTTCTTTCGCATTATTTTGCTTTTTATTTCAATGTTTCAAAAAGAGTTTCTCTTTTTTTGTTTTTTTAATCTATGTTTCTAAAATATCTAATTATTTTTCAATATCAATTTCAGAAAAAAATTATATCTATAACATTCTGTAAAAATATCTTTCGGTAATTTTTTTCAACAATTTTATAATCTCTAGCCTCTATATCTAAAGATCTAAGATGTTCACATAAGATGATTCCTGTAGTAACTGTCCGAGTATCCAACTTTATATGAAGTGGAAAATTATCTATTGAATTTGTAATTGGACAGACAAAAACAAGTTTCGAAACTCTATTAAAAGTATTATTACTCACGACAACAGCTGGACGATATCCTGCTTGTTCGTGTCCCTTTTGTGGATTAAAATTTATTTTTATTATATCTCCTTGTTTTACCATATTTCCTTACCTTGTGGCTCTCCCCAATCAATTTCTTGCTTTTCATAATTCCCATCATAATTAGCAAACAATTCTTTTATTGTTTTTCCTTTTTTTCTTTTTTCAACTTTTTTTGGATTTTTAAATTTCCCTTTTCAACAATCATCTCCAATTCATCATCTTTTTGCCATTTTAACAATTCTAAAACATTTTTGGGAATTCTTATTCCTTGACCATTTCCCCATTTTGAAATTTTGATAAGTAACATCTTGAAAAACCTCCTACATTCAGTATATACATAGTATATACTGTTTTTACGTGAAAAAAACAATAATATTTTTACATTTTTTTATATCTTTTTAATTGCATTTTTATTATACTATCTATCTTACAAAAAAAGAAAAATTATTTTTAAAACTTTACATTTTTTTCAAATATCTAAAAATAATACTAAAACAAAGGAGAACCCGAAAGTTCTCTTCTGTTATTTATTTTTTTCTATCATTTTTTTATCTTTTAAATATTGTTTAAGATTTTTTTGAGTATTATTTCATCTCTATCATCACTTACTATAAATATTTTTATAAAATTACTTATTTTTTTAAATTAATCAACAATTTCTGCATCTTGAACATCATCTTCAGAAGAACCATTATCCGCATTTCCTTCAGTTCCACCTTGTGCTTGTTGTTGAGCCGCTGCTGCTTCTTGGTACATTCTAGTTGCAAATCCTTGAGATACTTTCGACAATTCTTCAATTCCTTTTCTGATTGCTTCGATGTCGTCTCCATCTTTTACTTTCTTCAATTCTTCAATTGCTTTTTCGATGTCTTCTTTTTCAGTTCCTTGCAATTTAGATTCATTTTCTTTTATAGTTTTTTCAGTTGCAATTACTAATTGGTCAGCTTGGTTTCTAGCTTCTACTAATTCTTTAAATTTAGCATCTTCAGCTTCATTTGCTTCAGCATCTTTTTCATTTTTTCGATGTCTTCTTTAGATAAATTAGATGAACCAGAAATTGTTACTGTATTTTCTTTTCCTGTTCCTAAATCTTTAGCAGATACATGCACGATACCATTTGCATCGATATCAAATGTTACTTCGATTTGAGGTACTCCTCTTGGTGCAGGTGGGATATCGTTCAAGTTAAATTCTCCTAATTTATGGTTGTCAGCCGCTCTAGCTCTTTCCCCTTGCAATACAACGATTGATACTGCTGGTTGATTATCTGCTGCTGTTGAGAATACTTGTGATTTTTTAACTGGCACAGTAGTATTTCTATCAATAATCTTAGTAAATACACCACCCATTGTTTCAATTCCTAATGATAATGGAGTTACATCTAATAATAATACGTCCTTAACGTCTCCCATTAATACTCCACCTTGAATAGCTGCTCCTGCTGCTACAACTTCATCAGGGTTAATTGATTTATTAGGTTCTTTTCCAAAGAATGATTTAACCCATTCTTGAACTGCTGGGATTCTTGTTGATCCACCAACTAATAAGATTTCATCAATTCCACTTGGATCTAAGTTTGCATCTTCTAACGCTTGTTTAACAGGCCCTTTAGTTGCTTCAACCAAGTCTTTTGTTAATTCGTCAAATGCTGCTCTAGTTAATTTCTTTTCCAAATGTTTTGGTCCACTTGCATCCATTGTGATGAATGGTAATGAAATTTGTGTTTCTAATGTAGTTGACAATTTTTTCTTAGCATCTTCTGCTGCATCTTTCAATCTTTGAATTGCCATTTTATCATTTCTTAAATCAATTCCAGTTTCTTTTTTAAATTCATCAGCTAACCAGTCAATAATTTTTTGGTCAAAGTTATCTCCACCTAAGTGGTTGTTTCCTGAAGTTGAAATAACTTCTACTACTCCATCTCCAATTTCCAATACTGATACGTCAAATGTACCTCCACCTAAGTCAAATACTAACACTTTTTCTTCTTTTTTCTTATCTAATCCATAAGATAATGCGGCTGCTGTTGGTTCATTAATAATTCTTTTTACTGTAAGTCCTGCAATTTCTCCTGCATCTTTAGTTGCTTGTCTTTGAGCATCAGTAAAGTAAGCTGGTACAGTGATTACTGCTTCTGTTACAGGTTCACCTAAATAGCTTTCTGCATCTTTTTTCAATTTTTTCAAAATCATTGCTGAAATTTCTTGTGGTGTATAATCTTTTCCATGAATATTTACTTTATAGTCTGATCCCATTTGTGTTTTAATTGAAATTACTGTTGAATCAGGATTTGTAATTGCTTGTCTTTTAGCAATTTCCCCAACTATAATTTCTCCATTATCTTTAATATTTACTACTGAAGGTGTAGTTCTTCCTCCATCACTATTTGGTATTATCGCAAAGTTTCCACCTTCCATAACTGCCACGCAGCTGTTTGTTGTCCCTAAATCTATTCCTATTATTTTTACTCATATATATCATTCTCCTTAATTTTTCAATTTATTTAATTTTTTTATAAAAAGTATTATTTTTAAATCCATTTTTTTGAATTTTCAAATTATAACTTTTTACAAAATTACTTTTTATTAACTGTTACCATCGCTGGTCTAATAACTTTCCCTTTCAATTTATATCCTTTTTGGAACACTTTCACAATAACATCATTGTCTAAATCTTCCACATTTTCAGTCATCATTGCTTGATGTTCATAAGGATTAAACTTCACACCTTCCGCTGCTTCCAATTCTTCAACACCTTCTTCAGTCAAAAGATTTCTCAGATTTCTCAAAATCATATTAACTCCTTCAACCAATGCGTCAAAGTTTTTTTAGTTTCAGCAGAAGCTTGTTCAGCTCTTTCTAAATTATCAATATTATCTAATAATTTTGTAATAATACCTTCCGAAGCATATTTTTTCATTTCAGCAACTTCATTTTCTTTTCTTTTTGTGAAGTTTTGAAATTCAGCTAATTTTCTTGTATAAGAACTTTTCCATTCTTCCAAGTCCTTTTCAAGTTTTGCGATTACTTCTTCAGGTGTTTCTTCTTTAACTTCCTCTTTTGCAGTAGAATCAGCATTTTCTTTTGTTTCATTTGCTTCATTTTCTGCATTTAATTGATCTTTTACTTCTTCATTTTCATTTTTTTTCTCTGACATCGTCTACCTCACTTCTCCTTTATTATTTTTTTCTAAAAGTTGTTTCACTTCCTCTGAAACATATTCTACTAAACCAACTGTTCTAGAATATTCCATCCGTTTCGGACCTATTACCCCCATAACACCTTTAGCATTTCCCAATGTGTAAACAGAAAATACAAACGAGAAATCTTCCAAGCCAGGTATATTCAAATCTTCTCCAAAGATAACATTTACTTCACCATCTTTATATTGCTCTCTTTGAATAAATTGTGAAAACACTGCTCTTAAATCTTTTGGATTATTAAACAATTTCACTCGATCAATTATTTTCATCACATCTGAGACATTGCCTTCTAATAAATTCGAACCCCCTTCAAAAAATAATTTTCCTTCATCTACACCTTTATCTTCCTGAAAACCTTCTGGTACGAATAACTCCGTATTTGTGAAGAATTCTCCTAAATCAGATAGTGTAAATACTTCTTTTTCTCTGATTTTTTCGTTCAAAAACCTATTAATATTTTCAACCCCTTCTTCATTCAAAGGCGTTTCCAGATACACACTCAAGTTTTTTGTTAAATATGAATCCATAACTATTACAGCAAGAATAGTCGTATCATTAATATGAACTAACTTTACTTTCTTAATTCCTTCTTGCTTTATAGCTGGCTCCAACACAACTCCTGCATACTGACTAATTTTCGACAGTAGCCTCGATGTCTCTTCAAATATCATATCTATTTGGTTCATTCGTTTATTATACGCTTGTAAAACTTTTGCTTTTTCCTCTTGAGAAATATCTCGTATTTTAATAAGTTCCTCCACATATAATCTGTAACCTTCACTTGTAGGAATTCTTCCAGAAGATGTATGTGTTTTGCTAATCAAACCTTTATCTTCCAAATCAGCCATTGTATTTCTAATTGTAGCTGAAGAAACTCCGATATTGTACTTTTTCTCTAAAGTTCTTGACCCTACACTTTCACCAAATTCGAGATAATGTTTGATTATAGCTTTTAAAATCAACTGTTCTCTTTCATTCATCTCTGTATCCCTTCCTTTTTTGTTAGCACTCACTAACTCATAGTGCTAATCACAGATATACTATACTACATTTTGAAAAAAATTTGTCAACACTTTTTTTAAAAATTTTTTTAAATTTTTTTACAAAAATTTTTTTAATCACCCTTTAAACCCTTTTAAAAAAATCAACATTCTAAACAACTTTTTAAATTTTATTTTTTTAAATTAATAATTTTTTTATAATTTTTTTGATTTATTTTTACTTTTATACTTCCATAATTCAATTTAAATTTTTCATCAAATAAAAAGGATAAGCAAAACTTACCCTTTTTTTAAAAACTATTCAATTTTTAATTATTTATTATTTATTATTTATTATTTAACAATTAAAGTTTCTCCAGTCATTTCAGCAGGTTTTTCAATACCTAATAAATCTAACATTGTTGGTGTTAAATCAGCTAATTTACCATCTGTTCTTAATTTAACGTCTTTCAAGTCATTTGAAATTAAGATGAATGGAACTGGGTTTACAGTATGAGCTGTATGAGGTGCTCCAGTTTCAGGATTTACTAATAAATCAGCATTTCCATGGTCTGCTGTAATTAATACTGCTCCATCTAATTCCAATACTTTGTTAACAATTTGTCCTGTACAGTTATCTACTGCTTGACAAGCTGCCATTACTGCTTCTACATTTCCTGTATGTCCAACCATGTCAGGATTTGCGAAGTTTAATATAACTGTGTCAACTTTACCAGTGTTTAATTCTTCGATTAATCTTTCTTTTACTTTATAAGCACTCATTTCAGGTTGTAAATCATAAGTTGCAACTTTTGGTGAGTCAGATAACAATCTGATTTCTCCTGGATAAGGTTCTTCTTTACCACCATTGAAGAAGAATGTAACGTGTGCATATTTTTCAGTTTCAGCTGTTCTTACTTGAGTTAATCCTGCTTTTGAAACTACTTCTCCAAATCCATTTACGATTTCTTCAGGTGGATATGCTACTGGTGAAGCAAATGTAATATCATATTGAGCCATTGTAACGAAATTAACTTTAGGATAAACTTTTCTTGTGAATCCTGTAAATTCAGGGTCAACAAATGTTCTAGTTAATTGTCTAGCTCTATCAGGTCTAAAGTTTGCGAAAATTACACCGTCTCCATCTTTAATTAATCCATTGTCTTTTGAACCAATTTTTGCTGGTTTTACAAATTCATCTGTAATTCCTTCTGCATAAGAATTTTTGATAGCTTCTTCAGCTGTAGCAGCTACATTTCCTTCTCCTAAAGTCAATGCATTGTAAGCTAATTCTACTCTATCCCAGTTATTATCTCTATCCATTGCATAGTATCTTCCAACTATTGTTGCAATTTTACCAGCACCTAAATCATCTAATGCTTTTTGTAATTGTGCTAAGTATTCAACTCCACTTTCAGGCGCAGTGTCTCTTCCATCCATAATTGCATGAACGTAAATTTCAGTTAATCCTTTTTTCTTAGCCATGTCAACTAATCCGATTAAATGGTCAATGTGGCAGTGAACTCCACCATCTGAAGTCAATCCAGTGATATGTAATGCTTTTCCATTAGCTTTTGTTGTTTCCATAACATCTGACAATACTTTGTTTTCTAAAATTGTTCCTTCTTTAATTGCTTTAGAAATTTTTGGTAACATTTGATAAACTACTCTTCCAGCACCAATATTTGTGTGCCCAACTTCTGAGTTTCCAAATTGCCCTTCAGGTAATCCTACAAACTCTCCGTCTGCTCTTAATTCAGTGAATGGGTATTCTTTAACGTATCTGTTAAAATTTATTGGATTAGCCAATTTTACTCCATCAACTTCGTCATTGTGGTGGTTCATTCCCCAACCGTCTAAAATTATTAAAACTACTGGTCTTTTTTTCATTCTAGTTCTTCCTTCCATTTATATTATTAATTACCTGTACATTATACAAATTTTTTTAATAATTTATCAAGAAATTTTTATACTTTTTTTGAAAAAAATATTTCAAAAATGTTTGCTTATTGACTAAAAAAATAAAATCAATGTATAATTAAAATTGGAAATGTTTACTTTCTTTTTTTGAAAATAAACGGCTATCTTGTCTAAGAAAGGAAATTTAATTATGAGAGTTATTATTTTTAAAAAAATAGCGACGAAACAGCAAAATGGAGTGCTTATCGAATTGCAAAAGAAATGTTAAAATTCAAGCCAACTCCTGAAAAAAACCTTTTTGTTTTAGGTCTACCTACTGGCTCTACACCTTTAAAAACATACAAAGAATTAATCAATTTATATAATGAAGGAATTATTTCGTTTGAAAATGTTATTACATTTAATATGGATGAATACGTAGGTTTATCACCTGATAACGAGCAAAGTTATCATTACTTTATGCACGAACATTTTTTCAAATTCATCAATATTAAACCAGAAAATATTAATATTCCAAATGGAATGGCAACTGATTTGGAAGCCGAATGTCAAAGATACGAAGATAAAATTAAATCAGTTGGAGGAATAACTCTGTTTTTAAGCGGAGTTGGAGAAGACGGACACATTGCCTTTAACGAGCCAGGATCTTCGCTAAGTTCACGGACTCGTAGTAAAGAACTTACACATGACACAATTTTAGCAAATTCTAGATTTTTTGACCACGATGTTGAAAAAGTTCCAAAATTAGCTTTAACTGTTGGAGTTGGAACCCTTTTAGATTCAAAAGAAATTTTGACTATTATTAACGGATACAAAAAATCACAAGCCGCTTATTATGGAATTGAAGGAAGTGTCACTCAAATGTGGACTATTTCTGCATTACAACTACATCGAAAAGCTCTTTTAATCGTTGACGAAGACGCTGTTTCTGATTTAAAAGTGAAAACTTATAGATATTTTTAAAGATATTGAATCAAAAAAAATATTGATTTAGAAAAAAATGAAAAAAGAATTATTGACTTTTTAAATAAAAATTAATAACATGAGAGGAAAAAAATAAAATGATTATAAAAAAATGCAAAAATTTTTTTGATGGGGAAAAAAATTTATAGACAAAAAAATACTGTTCTCATCGAAGATAAAACTATAAAAAAAATTTTAAATGAAAAATGAATTATCACAAAAAGAAATTTTTCGACAATGAAATCATTGACATTCAAGGAATGGTTTTTGTCACCGGGATTTATTGACTTGCAGTTGAATGGATGTGGCGGTGTGTTATTCAATGACGATACATCTGAAAACGCATTAAAAATTATGAATGAAACTAACAAAAAATTTGGTTGTACATCATTTTTACCAACTTTAATCACTTCTCCTGACAATAAAATTCTTAACGCTCTAGAAGTTTTAAAAAATATCGATAATCCAGAAGAAATCGGTGTTTTGGGACTTCACATTGAAGGACCTTACATAAGTGTTGAAAAAAAAGGAATTCATAGACCTGAATACATTAGAATTTTGTCAGATGAAATTATACAAAAAATTGCAGATTCTGGAAAAGAAATCACTCGATTAATTACGATTGCACCTGAAAAAGCGAAAATTGAACATTTGAAAACTTTGAGAAAAGCTGGAATCAAAATAAATATGGGACATTCAAATGCTACTTACGACCAATGTCTTGAAAAAAAAGAATACTACGATGGAGGAACACACTTATATAATGCAATGAGTCCACTAGAATCAAGAAATCCCGGACTTGTTGGTTTCCTATTTAACGATAACGAATTAAGTGCTGGAATAATTGTGGATGGTTTTCACTCAGAATTTCCTGCTGTCGAAATTGCAAAAAAAATAATAAAAAATCGATTGTATCTAATTACTGATGCCGTAAGTCCTGCTGGAACAACTGACATGAAAGAATTTATGTTTGAAGGAAATCGTGTTTTATATAAAAATGGTAAATGCATCTCTCCTGAAGGAACGCTCGGCGGATCAGCTCTTGTAATGATTGACGGAGTTAAAAATTTAGTTCAAAAAGTGAACCAATCTTTAGAAGAAGCATTAAGAATGGCAACTTCCTATCCAGCAAAATTTATTTCTGTAGAAGACAGATACGGATACATAAAAGAAGGATTTATCGCCGATTTAACATATTTTGATGATAATTTTTAAAATTAAAGGAACTATTTCAAAAGGAAATCTACAAACTTACTAAAATTATCAAAAAAATTGTATTTTTTTACCTTTCATTTAAACAAAAAAATATGATATAATTACTTTGAGAAACAAAAATAATTTTGTTTCCTTTTTGAATGAAAGGAGAAAAAAATGAAGATAAATAACTTCTATAGTTTATTAAAAAAATATCGGTATTTTTCCGAACATTTAATGAGAAACAAATTGAGAATATTTTTTTAGTAAAATTCATTATCAAATAAAAGATTATCCTAAAAATGAATTAGTTTTTTTCGAGGTGACACTATTAATCATATAATTATTATTTTTGGAGGGACTTTGCAAAGGAGAAATGCAAAAAGCTGAATGGCGATTCAATTGTAATTGATTACATTCCTTCACAGCAAATTGTCGCTCCTGCTTTTATTTTTTTGGTGATGTCAGCACTTTTCCCCGTTGATTTAATCACCGTCGAAAAAAACAAAATTACTTTTTTTAGATAAAAAAATGATTTTTTTAGAACTTTTACAGACTGATAAAACCCTTTTTAATAAATTTTATCAATGAAATTTCCAACAAAGGACAATTACTATCAAAAAGAATTTGGTTTAATTTTACAAACAAAACTATCACAGAAAAAAATTCTTAGCTATGTCAAACAAAATCAAAAAAATGGAATTATCACTTTTTATCCAAATATTTCTGAACTTGCAAAAAAATTTGAGATTACACGACCTTCTTTATCTCGTGAAATTTCTTCACTTTGTAATAAAGGAATTTTTGACAAAAATTAGCAATAATCAGTATCGTGTTGATTTATCTGTGATATGAATAAAAAGTTTATATAAATTTATAAAATATAAATTTACAATATTGTTTGCATAAAATCAGTTATACTAAGTTAAATATTACTTAACCAAATTTACCAAATTTTAGGAGGATTTATGAAAAAAGATTACGAAAAAAAATACACTACCGAAGAACTAAAAGAAAAATTAACACCTGAACAATTTGAAGTGACACAAAATGAAGGAACTGAAGCTCCTTTCAAAAATGAATATTGGAATAACACAGAAAAAGGACTTTACGTAGACGTTGTTTCTGGTGAACCGCTTTTCACTTCAATGCAAAAATTTGAATCAAGTTGTGGATGGCCAAGTTTTGATGCTACAATTAATCAAGAAAACATGGTTTATAAAGAAGATAACAAACTTTCTAGAACTCGTACCGAAGTTAGAACAAAAAGAAGCGATATTCATTTAGGTCATATTTTCAACGACGGACCAACTGAAACAGGAATGAGATTTTGTATGAATTCTGCTGCCTTGAGATTTATTCCGTTTGAAGATTTGGAAAAAGAAGGATACTCAGACTATATTTATTTATTTGAAAATGAAAAAAATAATTTTTTTGATTTTTTTAAAAACAACCATATTTTTTTAAATTTAAGAGTAAAATTTTTTTAAAGTTCATTTTAAAATTTTTTTACTCTTTTTTTATAAATTTTTCACAAAAAAAATCCAATCTACCGTTCTAACTTAATTTTTGGTTGCCTGTAAATGTTACAGGTGGTAGTTATTTTCACAAAACAGCACAGAATCCGTGCAAAGCTAATGCCGCCGTGATTGACCTGAATCTCTTTTGTAAAGTGATAACCCCATTAAAAAAAGAGTAAAGCCCAAAAAAATTATATTGTTAGTATCGAATAGACCAGAAATTTCCTTTTATATATGTTTATTTCTTTATCTAACCTTCTGTATTATATCCTTTATAGCCAAAATTGTCAAACATTTATTTTTCTAATTTTTTTATAAATTTTCATCTGTAATAACAGTTCTTAAAACAACTCTTTAAAAAAACAAGCCTTTTTTTGATATAATTAATTTATTGAAAAACAAAAATTTTATGTACTTATGAATTTTCAAAAAAATTTTTAGTAGAAATAAATAAAATCTAATAAAACTTGATTTTTTTATATAAACAGAAAATGAGTTGTTGTTCATTATTTATGGAAATGACTTTTTTTTAAATAAAAAAATCGAAAACATAATTAACTTATCAAAATTAAAAAGAAAGGAATCTGAACTATGAAAAAAATTTTTTTAGCGGAAACAAGCAGCCTTCTGATACTTTTTAGATTAACTATTCTATTGAGTATCGTCGGAGGTCTTCTTGATGCTTATACCTTTTTAGTACGTGGAAAAGTCCTTGCCAATGCTCAAACAGGGAATATTGTTTATCTAGCTATTTATTTAGGAGAAGGAAATATTAAAAAAGCTATTTTCTATCTATTCCCTATCCTAGCTTTTGGTGCTGGAATCTTTATTTCAGAAGTTATAAGAGGAAAATTGGCACCTAAAAATATTGACAACGAAAATTATTTCCATTGGCGTCAAATCGGAGTATTTATTGAAATTATCATTTTACTTATTGTCGGATTTATCTCCAAAGGAAAATGGGATATTTATGTAAATGTTATCGTTTCATTTATTGCTGCAATTCAGTACCAAACATTTAAAAAATCAAATGGAGTTGTTATGGCAACAACAATGTGTACTGGAAATTTTAGATCTTCAATGGAACATTTGTATATTTATACAAACACTAAAAAAACAAAAAAAGAACCTACATCTCTTTCTAAAAATATATCGGTATGATTTTTTTCATTTTATTTTAGGAGGTCTTTTTATGTGTTTTTTTCTAGTTAATTTCTTGAACACAATTAATCAATCAGAAAAAAAGCCGTTTTAGCAGCAATTCCAATTTTACTTTTTAGTTTCTTATTTGATGACAAAAAAAGAAAAATTTAAAAATTATATAAAAAAAGAACGTCAATAATTCGTATAATTTATACAGATTATTAACGTTCTTATATACCGAGAAAATATTTTTCTACTCTTTATTCCCATAAAATTATGGACTTCCGAGTGTGTAAAAATTTTTTTGTGTAAACAGAATAGCAAAGTATTGAATTTACTGAATTCATCTATTAATTTACACAAAATTATAGACATTCTCACACTTCAAAAAAATAAAAAAATTAAACTCAACATTTTTCTTTTTAATACATCTTTTTTTATTATATCAAACAATCTTATTTAATTTCCAAAATATCCGTCAACTTTTCTACAATATACGTAGCTCCAGCCTTTCTTAAATCCTCCTCTGAACCAAATCCATAAAGTACTCCAATACTATTTATCCCATTTTTTTATTAGCTCCAATAATATCAAACTTCGTATCACCAACCATAAAAAAATTTCGTATTCGTCAGTATTTTTCTATTTCATTATCTAAAATATATCGAATTATATCAACTTTTTCAGAAAAAGTTCCATCAGCGCTAGATCCTACAACTTTCTCAAAATATTTATCCAATCCAATATTTTTTATTATTTCTTTTGCATGTTTATCGTCCTTCGAAGTCGCTACAAACAATTTACATTTACACGATTCACTTAATGTTTTAATCGTCTCTTCCACTCCTTCGTAAACCTCTATTTCAAACATTCCCTTTTCCGAGTAATATTCCCTAAATACCTCAACCGCCTTTTGAATATCTTTCCCTTCAAAATACAATCCAAATGAGTCATGCAAAGGAGGACCAATAAACGACTTTAAAATCTCTTTCGATGGCGTCAAAACACCCATTTTCTCAAACGCATAATCAAAAGAATTCAAAATCCCTCTACTCGAATTTATAATCGTCCCATCTAAATCTACCAAAAATATTTTCTCTTTCATATCCTCATCTCCCTCTTTTTTACATTTTCTATTTTCCAAAAATTGTATAAAAAAATTATAATCTTTATCTTTAAGTTTTCCCAAAAGAATATCCGGCTTCAAATTACAAACAAAATTTCCTTTTATTACTATCGCTGTAAAAAAAACCGTCGGATAATCTTTTTTATCTTTTTCCACGTAATCACCTATTGAAACTACTGTTATTTCATCCCCATCCTGATTTTTTTAGTATTACCTCAGCCTTTTTGCAAATCATCTATTTCACCAATTTTACCATCTAATAATAATTTCTCAAACCTAGTTTCTTCTAAAATCCAATTTTTTTAATAACTCAGTATCTTTAACTTTTTTTGATCTTTAAAATAAAAAAACTTTTTGTATTATAAATCTTCTTACGAATTAAACCAATTCTAACTATATTTAGAAATAAGTTATTTGAAAAAAATTAAAAATAGAATATTATTACAACTATCAATAAAATACTTTTTCTTCAACAGAGATTTTCTTTTTCTCTACATTACTTGCCAAATAAATTTTTTTCTTCTTTTTTTCATCTCGCTCCATAGCTTTTTATCTTTAATTTTTATAGAATAATATGGAAAATATGCTAACATCACTAAATAAAATATCGTATGACTTACAACATTATTTCCATAATATTTTTTTCAATAAGAAAATTTATTCCCAATATCAAAATTCCTATGATTCTCATTCTTGTTTCATAATCTTTTTTTCTTTAGCTAGTTCTTTTCCATTCCTTCTCTGTATAAGAAAAAAATTTTATTTTTTTCTTCATTTTTTTCCTCTTTCATTAGATAAATTTTTAAAATACAATTCTATAATCGCTAAAAACTACAAAAAAATTTCTGTATTTACCAATAATTATTTTATTTTTATAAAAAAAAAGAAAGTATAAAACTCTCATTTACAATAACTTATTTTTAAAAGTGGTGCCTAGAAGAAGATTCGAACTTCCGACCCTGCGGGTATGAACCGCATGCTCTAGCCAACTGAGCTATCTAGGCATATTTGGTGGCGGGAGCTGGATTTGAACCAACGACCTTCGGGTTATGAGCCCGACGAGCTACCATGCTGCTCTATCCCGCGACATTTATAATTTTGTATGGTGCCTCGGGCCGGACTTGAACCGGCACGGAATTGCTTCCACAGGATTTTAAGTCCTGTGCGTCTACCGATTTCGCCACCAAGGCATACATTAACTTTATTAACTATATAAATAATTATACACTATTATTTTATTTTTGTCAACAACTTTTTTTATTTTTTTTGAGGATGAATTATAAGAGTAGTAGAGGGGCTACGGAGGGGCTACGCTACCTAAAATATAACAAAAATTAGGTAAAATTAATTCTGTAATTGATAAAAATAAAAAATATCCAAAAATGATACAAAAAAAATATAGATTCAAACTATTATAAATAAAGGATTGAGGTATATTTAGATTTGCAGGCAACCGACAGGCAACCGCCTTTTAAAAAAAGCATGAGTAAGTGTTATTTAAGTAAACGTATGAGGAAAAAGAAAAAAAATTATATCAAGAGACAAGATAAGGAAAATAGCAAGAAAGCTAGAAAAGATAATAGATTGAGTTGGTAATAATATAAAAAAAGACCTAGAGCCGTATACCCTAGGTCTTAAAAAGGAGTTTATGAAGAAAAAAAGTTTTCACTTTTTTTCTATTGGTCAAGATTATTATACGGTATATTTATTAGAAATAAATTATTATTTTAGTATTTTTTTATCTTTGTTAGTGAAAAAAAGTTAACGAAATTATAAAGATAAGATTAAAAAAATAGAAAAAAATTATAGAAGATTTATTCGTTAAAGAAAAAAATTTTCAAAAAATTTTTTTAAAAAAAATGGTTCTCAAAAAAAGAAAAAAATGTTAAAATTATATGTTGAAGTTTTTTTATAAGGTGAATTTGATAAATTTGATAGTTAATAAAGACTCTTTTATTGGTAATTTTTTTGAAAAAAATGTTGAAGATATAATGAGAATTTACGAAAGATCTGTTTTTATTTTTCTTATCGAATTTTCAAATGAATCTAGTAAGTAAAATTTCAATGTAAATGTAAATTATAAAGTGAGAATAAAAAGAAAAGAGGGAAAATGAAAAAAAATAGAAAAAAAATATTTATAACAGCAATGTTTCTGGCAATGTCTGCGTTTTCATTCGCGGAAGGAGAGGATTATTCAGATTATAAAGCGTTATTAATTGGAGATGAGAATGGGAATATTATAAAAGAAGATAACGCAAATTCAGTTAGACCTTTGGCTTCAATAACAAAAGTTATGACATCGATTTTAACGTTTGATAAATTGAAAAATGGGCAAATTTCATATGATGATCAGGTTACAGTTTCAAATAAGGCTTCTAAAATACCTTATGGGATTCAATTAAAAGCAGGTAAACAATACTCTGTAAGAGATTTATTAAAAGCAACAATCGTAAAATCTTCAAATTCAGCAGCATATGCGTTGGCAGAGTATGTTGGTGGGGATGTGAATAGTTTTGTTGGACAAATGAACTCGAAAGCAAGACAATTTGGATTAAATTCGTTGAGATATTGTTCGCCTAATGGGTTGCCGCCTAGTTATACAGGATCTTGTATGGATCAAGGAAATGCGAAAGATTTGTATAAATTAGCAACTATAACAGTAAAAGATTATAGTGAATTTTTGGATTTTTCTAAAAATTCAGTGGCGTATATTGGTAATGGAGATACAAAACTTACATCTACGAACACACTTTTAGGGAAAGTTACAGGATTAGATGGATTGAAAACAGGATATCATGATGCAGCAGGATCAAATATTATTTTGACAGCTGACAGAGGTGGAGATAGAGTAATAGCTGTTATTTTGGGATCGAATAAATCTAAAGATAGAAATGCGATTGGAATGAGAGAAATTAATAACTATTACGCAAACGGATATGGAAGAAAAAATAATAACAATACCAATAAAAATGCAAATAACAATACAAACTATCCAGAAAAGAAAAGTGGAATCCAAGACTTTTTGGGTTCTTTATTCGGAAATAATCACAAAGATGGACCTAGAAAAATTAGAGTTGTAAGTAAAAGAGATGTTGTTGCCGTCGTTAAAATAGGAAATGAAAAATATAATTTATATCCGACACAAGATATTGAAATAACAGCTACAGAAAAACCTAATTTGACTTATAGTGTTACTTTACAAGATGGAGTAAATAGAGATAGTAGAGGAAAAGTTGTAGGGAAATACACTGCTACAGATGGGAAAATCGAAGTTAGTGGAGATTTAATAATGAGATAAAATATTTTTAAAGAAAGGCAAAAGGATATGTCTATAGGAGTTTTTGATTCAGGAGTAGGTGGCTTAACAGTTTTAAAAGAAATTAGAAAAGTATTACCAAATGAGAAAATTTATTATTTAGGTGATACGGCTAGAGTTCCTTATGGTGAAAAGACAAAAGATTTAATAATAAGATATTCAAAACAGATAGTGGAGTTTTTGCTTGAAAAAAAAGTGAGTGCAATAGTGGTGGCTTGTAATACAGCTACTTCTCTTGCATTAGATGAACTTAACGATACTTTTAAAACGCCAATTATAGGAGTGATTGATGCAGGAGTAAAAACAGCTTTATACACTACAAAAAATAAAAAAATTGGAGTTATCGGTACTAAAGCGACAATAAATTCTAAAAAATATGAAGAAGAAATAAAGAAAAAAGATAATGAGATAGAAGTTTTTTCAAAAGCGTGTCCGTTATTTGTTCCAGCTGTGGAAGAAGGAATTTTAGAAGGGAAATTAATGAACCAAATTGTGAAAACTTATTTAGATGAGTTTGATGGAAAAATAGATTCATTGATTTTAGGATGTACACATTATCCGTTGTTAAAAGATGTAATTTCTAAAATTTATCCTGAAATAAATATTGTCGATCCAGCGAAAGAAACTGCTTTAGATTTGGAAAAAAATTCTAGAAGAAAATAATTTATTGGAAAATGACGCGGAAAAAAATGGAACGAAGTGGAATATTATGTTACTGATGGAGAAGATAAATTTAAAGAAGTTGGAACAATGTTTTTTTAGGAAAAAAATATAAAAAAAGGTAAATTTGATTAAATTGTAGAAAGGCAAAAAAATGTTTGAGTATATATTTGGAGAATTGAAAAGTAAAAAAAGTAGATTATATTGCATTGGATATCAATGGATTAGCTTATAAAATATACATTTCTTTTAAAAAAACTTTTGAAAAAAACTAGAAGAAATTGGACAAAAGAAAAAGTTTACATTCATACAAATGTAAAAGAAGATGATATTTCATTTTATGGATTTAAGACTGAAAATGAGAGAGAATTATTTAAAAGCACTAATAAGTATAAGCGGTGTAGGACCCTAAATTAGCAATTGCGATATTATCGACATTTAACACAAGAGAAGTAATTGATATTGTGACTGGCGATGAAGCCAAAATATTTACAAGAGTTCCTGGATTAGGAGTGAAAAAGGCACAAAAAAATAATTTTAGATTTAAAAGATAAAGTTAAAAAAATTAAATATAATTGAAATTGACAACGAAAAATAGCAGTATTGCAAATGGTAAATTAATAATTTCAACAACAGAATCTGTTAATAATACAAAATTAATTTTTAATGAAGGAAGACTTGAAATTAGCGTTGGAATCATTAGGTTATTTGAATGCAGATGTTTCAAAATGGATTTCTGATGAGGAATTATCTAAAATTAATGATTTAGGAGAATCAATAAAAAAATTATTTTTACAAAAAAATACAAGATAAGAAAAAAATAATAATTTATTTAAATATTTTTAAGGGCTATCTCAAAATAATTAAAATTTTTAAGACAGCCCCATATTTTTTTATTCATTATATTCAAAATCTATTATATCTTTTTCTTATATCTCTCATCAAAAATTTTATCGCATTATCTGATTCAGATTGAAGTAGAAGAAATAATCTTGCCAATATTTTTTTCCAACAAAAAAACTTTTTTTAACTTGATCTATCTCATTTAATGTATGATTTTTTTAGAAATTTTATTAACTCATTAGATTCATTGATAATATTATTTATAAAAAGTGTTCTCAAATTTCTTGAACCTTTTATCAGAAAGAAATCTTTCATAAATTGTGGAATTTTTTTATTTATTCGTATTCCATCTTTCTTTTTCAGAAGCTGTAGCTCTAGAAAAATTGATCATAAATTTCTGCATAAAGCATATCATTTGGGCCTTCAAAAATTGTAAACGGTCTAAAATCAATAGCTACATTACTCATCGGATGTCCAGTTTCAAAACCTTTTGCTCCTAAAAGTTTTTGAGCGATTTGAGCTGCTTTATAAGTATATTCTGTAGCAAGTGTTTTTAGAATATTTGCTTCCATCAATTTATCGGCAACAGATTTTTTTCTGGTGAAATATTATTGCAAGTATAATTGTACATAATTTTTTTGATATTTCATATGTATTTTTTTATTTCATTCAATTCATTTTTGAACAAAATCTATTTCTTTTTCTAGCAAATTTTTATTATATTCTTCACAATAAACTCCATAATTCCATGTGTCATTCCTACTAGCTGTAAACGACTTCTTATGAAAATATTTTGAAATTCTCTTAGACAATTTGCTTTGCTTTCTGAAAGTTTAATAACATTTTTTGCAGGAATATTGGCATCAATGTGATTTACTGCATATCTTACAGCTTTTAAACCTTCTGAATTTAAAACATCATAAGTTATATGCTCTCTAGGAACTAATATCAAGCTAATTATTTTAGAAATTTTTTCATCCTTTTTTTCTTTAGCAGCGACTAGTAAAAAATCACTTTGTGAGTTTCCTTGCCAATATTTATCAGCCTTAACATGAATCGTATTCTCATCTATATACTCATAATATGACTGCATTTCCTTTGCTATTGCAGATCCAGATGTGTTAGGCTCTGTAATTCCAAGACCTCCACCTTCTCCATTGAATATCATTTCTAGGCCCTTTTCAATTTGCTCTTGATTTCCATATTCAACAAGTGGCTGTAATACCAAGGCTCCTTCGATTCCTGTTCTCAGTGTAATTGGAACACCATAATTTCCAGCTATTCTAAGTACTTCCTGAATTTCAAACTGATTATTTTTTCTTCCTCCAAATTTTTCTGGAAGAAATGGCAATAAAAGTCCACACTTTTTAATATTTTTCCACTTCTCCTCTGATAAATATTTCATCAAATTTATTTTTTTCTATATTTCCATTCGAAAAAAACTTCATTAAATGCTTTTTTTATATTTGACAAAAAAATTCTTCTGTATTCATTTTTTAAAAAAATTTTCATTTATAAATTTATTCATATTTTTTTCCTCCTATTAGTTCTTTATAAACAAAATACTTTGATTGTAAAATATTTTGTTTATATAACATGTGTTATTATAGCATAATAGAGAAAAAAATAACAATTTATATAATATCATATCTTGTCAAAAAAATTTATAATTTTTTTAAAACACTTCTTGAAACATAGAAATTATTAAATAAATTTATTTTAAAAATCAAATTGAGATTTTTTTACTTTATCTATTCCTACTATTTCCCAATTTTTTTCTAATTCTTCTTCTAATTTATCCAACAAACTATCTAATTGTTTTGAAACTGCTTCAATAGTAGATTTTTCAGCTAAATCCACTCCCGCCTTCTTCAATTGATTCATCGGAAAATCACTACCACCTGAACTCAATAATTCAATATATTTTTTAAGTGCTTCTTTTCTCACATTTTCATCTTCATTTTTTATAACTTTGTCATACAAAATTGCCGAAGATGCAAAGCAAGTTGCATATTGATACACATAAAATGGAGAATTAAAGAAATGTGGCACCCTCGCCCAAAAAATATTCAATAATTCATCTTTTTCAATTCCATCGCCATAATAAGCATCAAACAAATCTTCTGTTATCTTGCTCAAAACGTCAGCTGTTATAGGTTGTCCTGTTTCTGCTAATTTATGTGCCTGATATTCATAATCAGCCAATAGTGCTTGGAAATAGAATGTTCCTGTAATATTTCCAATTTCTTGCTCTAATAAAGCGATTTTCTCTGCAGGATCACTCGTTTTTTCCAACATATAATCTAGCAATAATCTCTCATTAAATGTCGATGCAACTTCTGCTACAAAAATTGTATAATCTGACATTGAAAATGGTTGATTTTCTTGGGAATAAAGCGTATGCAAAGTATGACCCAACTCATGTGCCAACGTAAACACACTATCAAGCGTCTTATTATAATTCAAAAGCATATACGGATGAACCCCATAAACTCCCGCCGAATAAGCCCCCGGTCTTTTCCCTTTTGTCTCAAATACATCTAACCAACCTTCAGATATCGCCTTTTCCATTTTAGAAACATAATCTGCTCCTAAAGGTTTAACTGAATTCAAAACAATATTTTTCGCATCATTATACTCATATTCCTTATCAAATTCAATCAAGTTTATTGAACCATCATAATTATGATATTCTTTCAATCCTAAAACTTTCTTTCTCAAATTTATATATCTTTTCAATGGTGCAGTATTTTCTTTCGCAGTATTAATCAAATTCAAATAAATACTCTCAGGAATATTATCCTCTTCCAAAGCACTCAATAGAAATGAATCATATTTATAAGCCTTTGTTTTCGCAATATTTTTTTGCAAAATTGAATTATACACAGCCGCAATTGTGTTTTTTCTTCTATCGTAAACACCGTAATGACTTTCAAACATTAATTTTCTATCTTCTTGATTTCTATTCACATGAACTTGTTTTCCATAATTGGCAGCTGTAGCCTCAATTTTCTCTCCAGACGACAATTCTACTTTTGGCCATTGAACATCACTAACCGTAATTTCTGAATAAATTGTTCTTGGAGTTGAAAAATATGAGCTAAAATACGAAAGCAATTTACTTTTTTCCTCATCCAAAACATGACTTTGCAGTCTAAATAAATTTTCCAATCCAAATCTATAATCTGAAAACTCCTCTTTTTGAATCCATTTTTCAATATTTCCTCTATTTTCAATTAATTCAGAATTAACCCACGAAAGCCCTGTCGATATTTCTGCAAACAAAAATTGTATCTTTTGTAAATTTTCTGTTGCCTCTTTATCCAACGAATTCAAATCTCGTGCCAATTGCGGATATCTATACAATTTATACGAAATTTTATCCAATTCCTCTTGCTTTTTCAAAAAAATTTCAATAAATTTTCTTCCTTCCCAAAACTTCCTTTATATCCAACCAACTCTTTCTCAATTTCCTTCATTTTCTCAAAATCTTCATTCCATTTTTTTCATAATTTTCATAAATATCATTCAAATTCCATTTATACTCTTTTTGCAATATCTTCTCTTTTCATCAATTTTTTTACAAAACTTTTTCACAAATCTTTTGATTCTGTTATTCAGTTTTTTCTCCTTTCCCATTTTTTTGCTATTTCATTTTTTTATTCTTTTTTTATCATTTTTACTATTTTTCACTATCAATATTTATTTGTTTTTATTAATCTCTATCCGAAAAATTTCACAACTAAAAAAATATATAATCGCTAACGGAATAATCCATCCCGCCACAGACATAAACGCATAAAACGCCACCTTCAATAACGCAATTATCGCAACAACTGCTACTGCAAATCCTATCGCCTTTAAAATCAATTCTAAATTACTTTTTGGTGTTACATCTTTCATATTTCCCACTCCTTTTCTTGATTCTTAATTTTTATTTTTCAATTTTTATTTTCTATTAAAATATTCCAAATTTATCAAATCAAAATCATATTTTTCTCATCTTAAATATCCTATATTTTCACTCTTACCCTTCGTGAGCTACTTCTACTAAATATATTTTTTCACCAACAATCTTTCCTTCCCCTTCTTCGTCTCTCCTTTGTCTGAAAATAACTTATACTTCCCAAATCCTCTAATCGTAATTAAACTCCCAATCTCAATCATTTTAGATTTATCCTTTTCCTCCGCATAATCAACCAAAACTTTTCCTCTTTCAATCGGCTCCACAACTTTATTCCTAGACAAATTCGTTATCGCTGAAACGATACTATCAAGCCGCTTCGATGGCACTGTAATCAATTTATCATCATAATTATAATTCGGTAACTCTTCAAGTTTTTCAACTTCCACAATTTCAATTTCACACGGAGCTCTCCCAATCTGCTTCAACTCTACCAAAATTATATCCACAATCTTGCTAGAAACAGGAATATAACCAATCCCATTTTCAAGAATCAAATCTCCCATCAATTCCCGCTTTATATTAAGTCCCATCAAGCTTCCAAGAAAATCTTTATGCTGATATTCCTTAAATTTCGAATTTATTGATATTTTTATCAATTTACACGGAAAATCCAAAATCTCAGAATTTTCAACATCTTCAGTCATAAAACTATCTGGTACAAACGCAATTTGTCTCCTATCGCTATCATCAAAAATTCCATTAGTAATTACATTCAGCCCATTCATCTTATTCTGAAATTTCTTCCAAAAATTTGGCGTATAAAATTCCTCAGTAAAACTTATTATTTCATACTCACTAGCCATTTCATATGCATTAAAAATCTTACTCGCCAAATACTCTGATTCTTTCGGAAATTGCTTTAAAAACATTTCTTTTTTCATTTTCCCCTCCTTTTTCACATTTTTTATTTAATTAATTCCATCAAATTACAACTCTCTCTAAATTTCATTCACAACCTTCAAATTATCAAAATCTACATTTTTATCTTTTTCTTCATTTCTTCTAACGCGCTCAAATTCTTCATATTTCTTAATCAATTTCCCCAACTTCCCAATAACATAAGCTACCACACCAATATCATCTCCAAATCCTAAAACTGGTATAACATCAGGCACAGCATCAATTGTCGTAATCACATATACAATTGCTCCAACAATTTTTAACTTATCAGCCGTAGAAATCTCAAATTCTCCCTTCAAATTCGCTCTCATCATTCTAACCAACAAAGCAAATTTATTCCCAATTTCTCCTAAATTCCCTTTTAAATTATTTGCCTTTTTCAATTGTTCCAACGTAATTTTTGTTTTTTTATAACCTTCATAAAATTTTTTTGCCTTTCTTATCATCTCAAAACTCCTCCCAAAAATATCATTTTTCAACATTTCCATAATCTTGAAATCAATCGTATTTTATCACATAAAAATCATTTTTTTCTATATGAAAATCTTGTTAAAATGTAGTCAACAATAAAAAAAATATACCTGTTTGTAAAGATTCTAATCACTCTACTAAACAAGCATATTTCCATATTTTATATTTCAAAACAATTCTACAAAAAAAATTTTTATTTAACAAATCATTAATAACTTTTCTACTACTTTTTGATTTTTCGATTTGAGGTGGATTTCCTTCTGGTCTTCTAGGTCCTCTTTTTCCAATTCTATCTAAAAATTTCTACTAATTCTTCTCTTTCATTAGCTGTTAATTTTTCCTGTCTTCAATTTTTGTTTTTAATTCTTCTACTCTTTTTTCTCTTTTTTTCAAATTCTGCTTTCATTTTTTTGTTTCATCTGGTTTTATTGGATTTCCATTCGCATCTTTTGGTGGTTCTTTATCAAATTTTCTTTCAGGTTTTTTCCCATCTTTTGGTGGTTTACAGTCCTTATGTGGTCTACCTTTTCTACTTAAAATCTCAATTATTTCTTCTGATTCACTTGATGTCAAATTTCCTGTCTTCAATTTTGTTTTCAACTCTTCTATTCTTTTTGCTCTTTGCTCAAATTCTGCCTTCATTTTTGTTTCATCTGGTTTTAGTGGATTTCCATTCGCATCTTTCGGTGGTTCTGGACATTGCTCATTTTGTACCGGAATCTTATTTTTACTCTCCTTCAACGTTGTCGTTCCTGCAAATACTGATAATGACGCTAATAAAGCCATTCCCATAATTCCTTTTTTACTAATATTTTTCATAATTTTTCCTCCATATTCTTTTGATACTATAAATTAATTTCATAGTACATCTTTTTTTATTTTTTTAGTGTTCCTCTCGAACAAATATATAGTATCATTTAATTTTTGACAAAATTATGTTTTTAATTATGAAATTTTTTTGTGTTTTTTTATATTTTTTTGATAATATGATCATAAAATATATTTTTAATTACGATAATTTTTTTGAAACTATTGAAATAATTTACCCAAAAAGTATTTTTTTATCTAAAAAAATTAATAAAAAAAACTAGAAAAATCCAATCTTAATTTTTACCATTTATTTAAATTTCGTGATGTAAGTTTTTCTTTTTATATTTATTGTCAATCTAGAAAATAGTTTATATCACATTTTTTTCCAAAATAAAAACCCTCGGAAACATTGATTTCCAAGGGTATATAAAATAATACAATTATCTTTTTGAAAATTGAGGACTTCTTCTGGCTTTCTTTTTCCCATATTTTTTTCTTTCAACCATTCTTGAATCCCTAGTTAAGAATCCTGCTTCTTTTAAAGCTCCTCTTAATTCAGCATCAGCTTCTAATAATGCTCTTGAAACACCGTGTCTAATAGCTCCTGCTTGACCTGTATTTCCTCCACCGTTTACATTAACTCTTACTCCGTATTTATTTAAAGTTTCTGTTAATTCTAAAGGTTGTTCAACTATTTTAGCTAATAATTCTCTTCCACCAAAATAATCTCTCATTTCTTTTCCATTTATTACTACTCCAGTTTCACCTGGGATTAATCTTACTCTTGCTACTGAAGTTTTTCTTCTTCCAGTTCCTAAATATTGAATTCTTTCTGCCACGAAATCTTACCTCCTATAACTCTATTCTTTCTGGTTTTTGAGCTGCATGTGTATGCTCATTTCCAACATAAATTTTTAATCTACCGATCATTTGGCTACCTAATTTATTTTTAGGTAACATTCTTTCAACAGCTTTTCTGATTACTTCAGTAGGTTGTTTTGCTAACATTTCTTCTAATGATCTAGTTTTTAATCCTCCTGGATATCCACTATGTCTGTAGTATTTTTTAGCTAATAATTTATTACCAGTAACTGCTATTTTTTCAGCATTTGTTACTACAACAAAATCTCCACCGTCAACATGTGGTGTGTAACTAACTTTATGTTTACCCATTAATTTAACAGCGATTTCAGCCGCTAATTTTCCTAATATTTTTCCTTCTGCATCTATTTCATACCAGTTTCTTACAACTTCTTCTTTTTTTTGCATTACAGTGTATCTATTCACTATTTTATCCTCCTAAATTTATTTCTTTTATCTTTTCGGATAACGGTCCTTTGTGGGAAAGGCTCTCATATTCGTTAATTATATATTATTTTTCTCGTAGTTGTCAAGTAAAATTACTTGATACATTATATTTTTTTAACCAAAATGTATCATGTAATTGATTACTTCACTAAAAAAACATAGTAAAAAAACAATAACTTAAAGTTAAGAAATATCATTTTTTTACTATGTAAAAATTTAAAAATCTTATTCCACAATTGCTTCCACAACTTCATCTAAAGTAAATTTTGAAAAAAATACTCACCAATATTCACTTCTTTTAAACGTTCTCTTATCGCTTCTGGCGTATATTTCACTCCCACTAAAAGATTTTTCCAATTCTGTTAAATCCTCATTCATTCCAAAGAAATCTCCATAAAATTTAATACTTTTTTTATCTTCGAATTTTTCAACATCTGCAAATATTTGAATTCGTCCATTTTTAAATCTTTTTCCTCTAGTTATATTAAATTCTGGTGACTCTCCATAATTCCATTCCCAGCTTCTTTAATTTCAGCTCTTTTAGCAATATAATCCAACTCTTCCTTACTGAAAACATATTCTTTCATATCGGGATACTGTTTTTTCATATATTCCATAATTTTATCGCCAAATTCTTCAACTGTAATCGGAGTTTTCAAATGAGGCAATATATTCGTAACTCTACTTCTAACAGATTTTACACCTTTTGACTCAATTTTGTCTTTAGAAACTTTCAAAGCATCTCCCAAAGCACTAAAATCAACGTTAAATAAAAGACAACCGTGATGCATAACTCTATCTTTTATGTAAGCTTGTGCATTTCCACAAAATTTTTGTCCGTCAATCTCTAAATCATTTCTTCCAGTAAACTCAGCTTTTACGCCTAATTCTGCCAATGTTTCAATTATTGGTTTTGAAAATTCTTTAAAATTGAATCCTTCTTGATTTTTATCTCTGTTAGAAATAATCGTATAATTCAAATTATTCAAATCGTGATAAACTGCTCCTCCACCAGAAATTCTACGAATTACATGAATCCCTTTTTCTCTCGTATATTCCGTATTAATTTCCTCAATCGTATTCTGATACTTCCCAACAATTATCGAAGGCTCATTTATCCACAATAAAAATATTTCGTCTTCATCTCTTAAATTTTTGAAGCAATATTCTTCCAAAGCAATATTAAATGCGGTATCATGAGTTTTACTAATGTAATAAATCATAGTAACTATTCCTCTTTCATTCTATTTTTTCTTTTTAGGTAAATGAACAGCTTCTCCTAAAACATCTGCACATGCTTCAAACAATGCTTCTGAATAAGTAGGATGTCCGTGTATCGTTTTGATTACTTCATCAACTGTAATTTCCATTTTCATTAATGTTGCAGCTTCGTTAATGATTTCAGCAGCTGAAGGCCCTACAATATGAACTCCTAAAATTTCTCCATATTTTTTATCAGCAATAACTTTTACAAATCCAGCAGATTCTCCTGATGCCAACGCTCTTCCATTTCCTACAAACGCAAATTTTCCTACACTGATATCGTATTTTTCTTTGGCTTGTTCTTCTGTCAATCCAACCATTGCTACTTCTGGCACAGTATAAATTGCTGATGGTATAGTATAAATTGAAGCTGAAGAATTTGTTTCTAATCTTGTTGCTCTGTGGTTTCCTTGAATTGCATTTTCTGCTGCAATTTCTCCCATTCTAAATGCCGCATGAGCCAACATTCTAGTTCCATTAATATCTCCAGGCGCATAAATACCTTTAACACTAGTTTCCATATATTTATCCACTTTAACTTTACCATTTTCCAATTCCAAGTCAATTTCCCCAATTCCTTCTAAATCAGGCACTCTTCCAATTGACAACAATGCTTTTTCAGCCACAATGTCATCTTTTCCATCAACTTTAATTGTCAATGTATCTCCGTTATCAACAATTTCTTTAATTGCAGTTGAAGTCAAGATTTTCATTCCTTTTTTCTCTAATTCTTTTCTCAATGTTTCAGAAGATTCTCTATCCACACCAGGAATAATTCTATCCATCATTTCCACAACAGTTACTTCTGAACCAAATGAATTAAACACTTGCCCCAACTCAATTCCAACTACTCCTCCACCAATTACAGCTAATGATTTAGGAATTTGTTGAATATCTAAAATATCATCACTTGTCAATACTTTTGGACTGTCAATTCCTGGAATATTGATTCTTCCTACTTTTGAACCACCTGCTAAAATGATTTTATCAGTTCTCAATACTGTTTCACCTTTATCATTTGTAACAACAACATCTTTATCAACATTTATTTTTCCAATACCGTTATAAATCTTAACATCATTACTCTTCAATAATCCTTGAACTCCGTTTGTCAATGTTTTTACGATATCATTTTTCAATTTAACAACTTTTGGCATATCGATTGTGAATTTATCGTTTTCCAAGATAATTCCTCTTTTCCTGCCATTTCAATTCCTTCGATAATTTCAGCATTTTTCAAGAATGTTTTCGTAGGAATACATCCTTTATTCAAACAAGTTCCTCCAAAATGAACTTTTTCCACAATCGCTACTTTTCCACCTAATTGTGCCGCTTTAATTGCTGCTACATATCCTGCAGGTCCTCCACCGATTACAACTACATCAAATTCATCGTCACCTTTTGGTGCTTTTGGTTCATTTGAAGCTGAAGCTGCTGGTTGAGCTGCTGCCACTGGTTCTGCTACTTTTGGTTCTGGTGCCGCTTGAGGTGCTGCTCCTGTTGGTGCTTCTTCTCCTTCAGCTCCAATATACCCAATAACTTCCGTAACTGGCACAGTTTCTCCATCTTGTTTTAACACTTTAATTAAGTATCCTGAAGCCTCTGCCTCCAATTCCATACTTGTTTTATCAGTCATTATTTCAAGTAAGATTTCTCCCTCTTCTACTTTTTCCCCTTCTTTTTTGTTCCATTTCACGATTTGCCCTTCTGTCATGTCTATTCCAGCTTTAGGCATAATTACTTCTACTGCCATTTATTTCACTTCCTTTATTTTATTTAATGGTATTTATAGTATTTCAAATTTTCTAAATTAACATTGCCAATGGATTTTCCAATAATTTCTTCAAATCTTGCATAAATTTAGCTCCAGCAAGTCCATCCACAACTCTATGGTCAATTGTTAAACACATTGTCATTATTGGTCTAATTACAATCTCTCCATCTACAACTACTGGTTTTTCAACTGTCGCAGCAACTCCTAAAATTGCTGAATTTGGTTGATTTATAATAGGATTAAAACTTTGTGTTCCAAACATTCCCAAATTACTAATTGTAAACGTACTTCCACTTTGTTCAGAAGGACTCAATTTCATTGCCAACGCCTTTTTAATAATATCTTTAGACGCAACTACCAATTCACTCAATGACATTTTATCCGCACCTTTAATTACAGGCACCAAAAGTCCATCGTCCATTCCAACAGCAATTGATAAATTTACATAATTATGTAATGTAAGTTGTGTTCCATCTGCAGACAATTCAGAATTTACATATTTGTGTTTCATCAATGTTTTAACTACAGCAAATGAAATTAAATCTGTTACAGTTATCTTTTTACCTGTATTTTCCATAATTGTATCCATAACTTTTTTTCTCAATGAAATTAATTCTGTCATATCAACTTCATAATTTAATGTAAATGTAGGTGCTGTAAAGTAACTGTCTGACATTCTTTTCGCTATTACTTTTCTCATCGGTGACATTGGAATAACTTCAATATCAGCTTCTTCCACTTGTTCTTTTTCAGCCAATATTGCTTTTTCATGTCTTGCCAATTCTTCAGTTTCTTTCGGTTTAGCAATGATATTCAAAATATCTTCTTTCATTATCTTCCCGTTATGTCCACTACCTTCTACTGTACTCAAATCAATATTGTATTCTTGTGCTATTTTACTAGCCAACGGAGTAATTCTCACTTTTTTCTCAAAATTAAATTCTTCCACATCTTCTTTATGAATTCTACCTTTAGCTCCACTGCCTCTAACATTTAACAAATCTATTCCCATCATTTTAGCTAAATCTCTCGCAGCAGGTGTAGCTCTCAATTTGCTATTTTCCATCTTATTTTTCACCTTCTACTATTGTTTATTTTTTACTTTTCTAATTGTATCAACAATTTTTTCAACACTCGGAACCATCGCTGTTTCTAAAGTATGATTATATGGCATAGGCACGTCTTCTCCAGCCAATCTCACAATTGGATGATCCAAATAATCAAATGCATCACTTTCTGAAATAATTGCTGAAATTTCCCCAATAAATCCACTTGTTTTATGAGCATCATTCACTAAAATAACTCTTCCTGTTTTCTTAACTGAATCCAAAATTATCTCTTTATCTAATGGTATCAATGTTCTAGGATCCACTACTTCCACGCTAATTCCTTCTTCAGCCACTATTTCTGCTGCCTTCAATACTCTTTCAAGCATTCTTCCGTAACTTACTATTGTAATATCCGTACCTTCTCTTTTTATTTCTCCCTTTCCTAAAGGAATAACAAATTCAGGATCTGTTGGAACTTCACCTTTCATATTATATTGCGCCTTATATTCCAAGAAAATTACTGGATTATTATCTCTAATCGCTGCTTTCAATAACCCTTTCACATCTGCAGGTGTTCCAGGTGCAACTACTTTCACTCCAGGAATATGCGTAAACCAAGCCTCCAATGATTGCGAATGTTGTGCTGCTGAACCCACTCCACTTCCTGCCGCACATCTAAATGTCACTGGTACTCTTCCTTTTCCACCAAACATATATCTAGTTTTAGCCGCCTGATTTACAATATTATCCATCATATACACGATAAAATCCATAAATGTTACGTCTACAATTGGTCTTAACCCTGTCATTGCCGCTCCAATAGCTGCTCCTGAGATTGCTGATTCTGAAATAGGCATATCCTTAATTCTCTCTTCTCCAAATTCTTCCAACATTCCTACCGAAGTACCAAAATCTCCTCCGAATATTCCAACATCTTCTCCCATAAGAAATACATTTTCATCTCTTCTCATTTCTTCTGACATTGCTGTAATTATTGCCTCTTTTACAGACATTAATTTTTGTCTCCATATTTATTTTTTTCCTCCCAGTTTTTTTATCTCTTCTTTTTAAAATTTCTAACACTATTTTTCCTAATTTAACCCTCTTAGAATTTTTTTCAAAATTTATATTTTTTTAAATCAATATCTTTTTACTAAATTTCCAAAAAAATTCTTTTTAGTAATAAACACTTTAATTAATCTGCAAAAAAATATCCTCAAATGCTGATTCAAGAGTTGGTTCTGGACTGTTTTTTTCGCAAAATCAACTGCTTCTTCAATTTTTTGTTTCGAATTTTCTTCCAATTTAGTTAATTCTTCCTCAGTAGCAATCCCTTCTTCAATCAATCTATTTCTAAATTTAATGTTTGGATCTTTTGCCTTCCAAGAATCCACTTCTTCTTTTGTTCTATATTTTCCAGGATCTGAACTCGAGTGCCCAAACCATCTATATGTCACACTTTCAATTAAAACAGGACCTTTTCCTGCTCTTACATCATCCACTGCTTTTCTAAATGTTTCATAAACTGCCAAAACATCGTTTCCATCTTCAATAAAATATCCAGGAATTCCATAAGCTGCTGCTCTTTGATAAATATGCTCTACATTTGTAACTTTTCTAATATCTGTACTTATTCCATATCCATTATTAATTGAATAAAAAATAATTGGTACATTCCAAACTGATGCCAAGTTCATTGTTTCATGAAAACTTCCTTCATTTGTAGCTCCATCTCCAAAACAACACATTACGATTTTTCCAGTGTTTTTAACTTTTTGAGTATAAGCTGCTCCTACTGCCATTCCGTGTCCTCCACCAACAATTCCGTTAGCTCCTAAATTTCCACTTTCTAAATCGGCAATATGCATTGAACCACCTTTACCTTTACAAGTTCCTGTAGCTTTCCCCATAATTTCAGCCATCATTCCATTCAAGTCAATCCCTTTTGCAATAACTTGCCCATGCCCTCTATGGTTAGATGTTATAAAATCATCAGGATTTAACGCCGCAATCGCTCCAACATTTGCCGCTTCTTCTCCAACTGACAAATGTGTCATTCCTGGAACCATCCCTCTTTTTACAAGTTGATTCACCTTCAAATCAAAGTTTCTAATATCTAACATTGATTCATACATACTTAATAATTTATCTTTAGATATATTTTCCATTTTTTCCTCCATTTATGGTTTTATTCTTTTATATACAAATTTTACGTTTACTACTATGTTACCATATGAATTTAAGAAAAAAACAATAGTATTTCTCAAGTTATTTATTTAATTTGCAAAAATATAACTCTTATTAGTTTATAAAGGTTACAATTTTTTTCAGTAATTTCAATATTAAATAACATTTTCTAATAAATAATATATATTATTTATGATTCATCAACTGATTTATTTATATTGACTTTATAAAACTTAATTTAAAAACAAGTTTTTTTATAAAAAAATCAAAAAAATTATACATTTAAAATATTTATAGAATAACATCTTCAAAAATCATTTATTTGACTTTTTAAAATAACGGGTGTTATAATTATTAATAAAAATAATCATAAAAAAATGGAGGTTTGCTATGAAACAAAAATACATTAATTAGCAACATTGTAAAAATTGAAACAAAAAGAAAAAGAACTTTTTAAAAAAATATTCTTTTTAGTATTAAGTGGCGTTATATTCTTGTCAGTAATGTCTCAAGTTGTAATCCCACTTCCATTTACTCCAGTACCAATCTCACTTGGAACATTTGGAGTAACATTAATGGCGTTATTATACGGTAGAAAATTAGGAACAGCAACTATACTTTCTTATGTTATAGCTGGTAGCTTAGGAGCTCCAATTTTTGCTGGATTTAAGCAGGTTCAATATTCTCGCCAACTGGTGGATATATCTTAGGATACATCGTATCTACAATCGTTTTAGGATATTTATCTGATAAAGGTGTTACAAAATCTTACTTGAAAACAATTCTTTCATTAATGCTTTCAAGTGCTATCATTTTAACATTAGGTGCTTTCGTATTATCATTATTTATGCCTGGAAAAAATGTATTTATGATAGGTGTGTTACCTTTCCTTCCTGGAGATGCAATAAAATCAACAGCTGTAACACTTTTACTTCCATCACTATGGAAATTTATAAAATAAAAGTTTAAATTTTTTTAGAATTTTTAATGTTCTTAAACTTTAGAAAAACCATTCTTAAATTAAGTTTACTGATTGGTTTTTCTTTTTTTATTATTAAAATCTTTGATTATTCAAAAATTAGTCAACCTTTTTCTTATTTAAATTTTACTCCTGAAAAGTTATTAATTAATTTGAAAACGATTTATAAATAATGTTAAGTAAAAAAATATTAAATGAAAAAAAATTTCATAAAGAAAATCTTTGTAAAGAAAAAAAATACTTGACACCACTTCGAAAATTGTGTATAATAACCACATATTAAATTAACAATATCATTTTAGTAAATTTTTTTAGAATAAATTTGTTATTCATAAATTTCACTACAATAAAATATAATTTAAGATATTAAACGGAGGTAAATTTAAATGTTAAAATTAAGATTAACTAGATTAGGTAGAAAAAAGTTCCTTTTTATAGAATAGCTGCTATGGAAGCATTATCAAAAAGAGACGGTAAAGCAGTTGCTTACTTAGGAACATACAATCCTTTAGCTGAAGAAGGAAATCAAGTAGTTTTAAAAGAAGAAGAAATTTTAAAATTCTTATCAAATGGTGCTCAACCAACAGAAACTGTTAAAAGCATTTTAACAAAAGCTGGAGTATGGGCTAAATTCCAAGAAACTAAAAAGAAATAGCCAATATTTAAGAGAGCGTATACAGAAACGCTCTTTTTTTATAAATTCAATTATCTAGAAAGGTATTCTCAAATGGACATTAACACTATCTTAAATGAACTTTTTAATTTTCGTACAAAAAAACGAAGGGAAAATATCGATGATTTAAAAGAAATTTACGCTTTGTTAGGATCTCCTTGTCAAAATTCTAAAATCATACATGTTGCAGGTACAAACGGGAAAGGTTCAACTGTAACTTTTTATTGAAAATATTTTATTTGCAAATGGATTTCGTGTAGGGAAAAATTTACTTCTCCACACATTCAAAAAAATTCAACGAACGTATTATTTTTTTAATAAAAAAATGATTTCAGACGACGAAATAATCAAATATTATCAAATTGCTTTTAGAAAAAAATAAAAAAATATAGTTCAAAAAAAGAAAATCCCCACCCACTTAATTTTTTTGAAATAACTTTTTTTCATTTGCCTATTATTTTTTTCAATGAAAAAAATCCTGATTTTTATTGTAATAGAAACAGGGATTAGGTGGTCGAATGGATGCTACAAACTTGATTAATTCTGACATAGCTGCAATTACAAATATTAGTTTGGAACATACAAATATTCTAGGAAATTCTTTGAAAGAAATTGCTTTTTGAAAAGGCAGGAATTATTAAAAAAATAATGAACTTTGTCTATTTTCACAAAAATTTACCTGAATTAATAAATGCGATTAACGAAAGAACTGAAAACAGCATTAATTTGATCGAAAAAAATATCATAATATGAAAGTTATTTTTAGATAAAAAAATTACAAGACAATAGTTACACTGAATAATTCTACATTTGAAATTCCTCTTTTTGGAAAAATTTCAAGCTAATAATTTTTTTAATTGCATACGAAATCGCAAAAATTTATAATATTGAAGACAAAATTATTCAAAAAGGACTTGATGATATGAAATGGATAGCACGATTTGAGTTTTTTTCTCAAAAAAATCCGCCAGTAATACTAGACGCTGCTCATAATGAAGATTCAATAAAAACTCTTTTTGGAAAATTTGAATGAACTTTATAAAAAAATGAAGTTATTTTTCATAACATCGGTTCTCGAAACAAAAAGATTTTTAAAAAAATTTTTTTGAAAAAAATTAGAAACAACAACAAATAAAAATTTTTTTATAACTTCATTGAGTGGAATCACTTATGGACTTAATTCAGAGGAAATAAAAATCTCGAATGATAAAAGAAAATATTCCAATACATAACATCACTTTTTGAAAATGATATAAAAAAATCGCATACAACAAGACTTTAGAATTAGTCAATCAAAAAAATACTTCGTATAAAAGCAATTGTAATTTGCGGATCTTTTTTTACGAAATTGCAAAAATTTAAAAAAATTTGATTGGATAAAATTATCTATTACTAGAAAAAGAGGCTGATCCTCTTTTTAAATTATTAAATATTATTAGTAAATAGTTTAAAAAAATATGAATTTAATTTTTCTTATAAATAAAAGAAAATATGAAATCCTCAATTACGAGAATTTCATATTTTTTTATTTTACGCTATTTTTATGCTACTTGTTTTTATTTATATTAGTCTTTTTAGCTATCATTCCTTACAACTTCTACTTAGGCGTCCAACTCCGAATCTCCGATGTATAATCTTCCAAACAATTTTTGGACATTCTTTTTTTCATAGAGTTAGGAACTTTCTTATTCCAACTAAATTTAAGTTTTGGATAATCTTCATCTTGATAATTTAATTTTTTCTTTATACTCATCAAATACTTCCAAATATTTTTTTCAAATGCTTCCTCAAAAATCTTCCAATGAATTTTTTTATTCTAAAAAGCATCTATAGCTACAAAGAAAAAAATCTTCATTTTTCATATAGATCACTTGCAAATCCATCTTCTTCAGGTGTTTTTTTACATATTTAATAAGATTGTCTGGATTCTTTAAAATTTCTTCATATACATCTTTTCCTTTTGAAATGAGCCATAATCTAAAAGAAATCAAAGAATTCTTCACTGTCTTCACCATTAATCAAATACGATGCACACCACAATTTTTCATTATAGCTTTCAAGCATCAATTCGTCTATAATAATTCCAAAACTAAAAATTGTTTCATCTGTTTCTTTGGATAATTTTTCTGTTAAATAATTTAACATTTCTGATCCATTTTTCGTATTATTTTGAGCCTCCGAAACATAATTCCAAAAGCTCTCTCTTGTCATATTCAACATAGCTATTACTCCTCTTTTCTATAAAGCTTTTCCATTTCTATCAGTTCTCAATGTTTGAGTTCTAAAAGCAATAAACAATGCCTTCCATTTTTTTCACTTTTCTATCGAAAAAAAATATTGCTCCGTCTGAAAATGGACTGTCTTTTAATTTATGTTTCCCTCTACTCCCTTGATTTAAATGAATATCATGTATTCCTTTATTATTTGAATATAGCTTACCAAATACAAATATTTCAAACCTTTCGTTTAGCATCATTTTACAAATATTTTCTTCAATTAATTCTGTTAAGAAAATCTCTTTTTCACTAAAACCTTTCATTAACTTCAACTTCTCATGAGGAAATAATTTCATCTTAGAATAATCTAAACACAAGCCTTTTCTAGCTTCTGTCACACCTTCTTTCTGCAATAGCATTTCTTTCAAAATCTTCCTATTGTAAGTATATTCCTCCTCATAACAGACACGTAAATCCGAAGATTTAACTACGCCATTTTGCTCTAAAATACTTCCTATATTAATTGCCAAATCATATTGTTTACCTTCAGCATCTGCGATGATATGATAATGAGAATTTTTCTGATTTTTATAAATTTTTGTTCACATAAGCTCGTTACTTCTTATGCAGTTCTCTATTAAATTTTTTTCCACTATAATTAGAGAAAAATTCAACTTCAAACTTCTTGCTATTTCTAACAAGCACAGACTATATCTTATCCTACGGCATTATCCGTTTAGGTCTACCCACTTCCACCAACTTTGGTGTACTTCCAAAAGGAATAGTCGTTGAACTTTACTTTTCAGTCTTAGCTGCTGGTTATCCATTATTTTAGCACTTAGGATTTAACCTTATGCCATCTAGTTTATTTTTTCTGCTTTCGCCACTTTCACACTTACATCTATATTCTTAATTTATTAAACAGAATAGATATTATGTTGTAGTCAAACTAGCTTTAGGATTTTCCAGCAATTCAAGTAGTTTTTTATAGTTTTATAACTATTTTTCACACACATTTCTGTATGCGTTGACTAATTTTTTTATGATTTTATTTTTTTATTTCTAATTTTTATTCTTAAAAAAATGTGAAAATCATTATTTTTTTAATCAAAAATCATACCATTTATCTATCACTTTTTCCTCTAAAAAAACACATATTTTTTTCCATATCTTTAAATCCTTATTCATCCCTCTCCCCATTATAATTATAGCACATTTTTTTCACATTATTATATATTTTTTTATTTATTTTTTTCTAACAAAATAAAATTTTTAATTACAAAAACAAGGTATCTCTCAAAAAAATGATTTATCTAAATTTAACATTTCTTAAAAAAATACCCTCTTAATTAATTCCGTTAAAATAAAAAAATAATTTTATTTCCACTTTAATTTTAAATTTCTTCCATTAAACAACTTATTTTTTTCTTAATTTTTGTATCCCATTTCATCTAAAAATTGTTTATTTTTTTCTCCATTTTTTTCTTAACTTTTTACCCACAATTTCAAATTCACTTTCAAATCAATCAAAGCTTCAATTTCTCGTCTCGCTTCAATTCCAATTTTTCTTCAACAAAGCACCATCTTTTTCCAATAATAATCCCTTTTTGACTATCTCTTTCAACATAAATATTCACATCATATTTTCTAATATTCGACTTCGTCTCAACATTTATAATCTCGACAGCAACACTGTGAGGAATCTCATCTTTCGTATGATGCAATATTTTTTCCCTAATTGTCTCAACAACAATTTTATTAACAGGCAAATCTGTATAATAATCTTCTGGATAAAACCATATATCATTCGACAAATAAGGCTCTGCAGCTTCAAAAATTTTGTGAATACCTATCGCATATTCTGCAGTCAAAGTTATGATATTTTCGTAATCGCCCAATTTTTCTTTGATTTCCAACTTTTTCTCTTCAATCTCTTCATCTGATAATTTATCAATTTTATTAATAATCACAATTACAGGCGTATTCGCTTCTTTAATATGCTCACTCACAAAAATATCTCCAGTTGAAATTTCCACACTTCCGTCAAGCATAAACATTATCAAATCCACATCATTTAACGTTTCCAACGCAACTTCTGTCATATGCTCACCTAACAAATGCTTCGGCTTATGAATTCCAGGCGTATCAACAAAAATATACTGATTATCTTGAATATTTACAATCCCTCTAATTTGGTCCCTTGTAGTCCCAGCTTTATCTGAAACTATCGCAACTTTCTCTTTTACCAATTTATTCATCAATGTTGATTTTCCCACATTTGGACGACCAACAATCGCTATAAATCCTGATTTCATCTTTCCTCCTTCCATTTTATTTTTCTTTTTTTATTCTATCAATTTCAAAGAGCCATTTCATAATTCAAAAATGATCTCTATCATATTTTTCCTTACAGAAATAGCTTTCACCTTAATTTATAATTTCTAAAACAATTTAAACAACAATTTGAACCAAAATACTAATTTTTTTCTTAACAAATTCCGATTTTTAATTTCATCGCTCCAAATCCATCAATTTTACATTCGATATTGTGAATTCCGTCATCTATCAATCTAATATTTTTTTACTTTAGTACCTCTCTTCAAATCACTTGACGCACCTTTTTACTTTTTAAATCTTTAATTATTGTAACACTATCTCCATTTTGCAAAACATTTCCATTCGAATCTTTTTACAACATTTTTCCTCATTTTCACTATTACTTTCTTCTAATGTCCATTCATGAAAAACATTCTGGGCAAATTAACATATTCCCGTCCTCATACGTATATTCTGATCCACATTTTTGGGCATTTTGGTAAACTCATTTATTACTTCCTTTCAATTTTTTTATATTTATTTTTCAATATTTATTACAATTATAACATTTTTTTATTTATTTTTTTCTATTTAAAAAAATGTTTTTTTCATTGCAAAAAAATCGTATCTAGTATATAATATTATTATGTTATCTAAAAAGAAAGGAAAAATTTTATTTATGATTAAAATTGAAATGGACATGATTCAAACTATTGGTTTTGGCAGTCATTTTGTTACTTATTGGTATGAAATTAAGAAAACATGTTAAATTTTTTTGAAAAAAATATTGTATCCCAGCTCCTGTTATTGGTGGATTTTTTTATTTTTCAATAGTTTCACTTATCTTTAAGGAAACAAATGTACTTACTATTACATTTGATACAACTTTACAAACATTTTTTATGGTAATGTTTTTTACAAGTGTTGGATTTAATGCGAGTTTAAAAACATTGAAAAAAGGAGGAAAACAGGTTGGTATCTTCTTACTTGTTGCTGGAGGACTATGTTTTTCTCAAAATATTGTAGCTATTGTAGTTTCAAAAATTATTGGTTTCCCACCTTTATTGGGGTTGATGACAGGATCTACTCCTATGACTGGAGGACACGGAACTTCAGCGTCAATTGCACCTATTATTGAAGCGATTGGACCTCAATATGCTGGAGCTAAAACTATAGCAATTTCAGCTGCAACTTTTGGGCTTATTGTTGGTTCTATGATGGGAGGCCCTATTGCAGATAGACTTATTAGTAAACATAAATTATTACCAGAAGACTTGAAGAAAAACGAAAAACATTTGGAAGATTCAGATATTGATGAAGAAGTTCTAAAAAAACAACGACCATTTTTAGACGGTGAAAGATTTTCAATGGCATTCTTCTACATTTTAGTTTCAATGGGAATTGGTTCGTATTTGTCAATTATAATAACAGCACTTTTACCAGCTTTAAAATTCCCAATATATATTGGGCCTATGATAGTTGCTGCTATTCTTAGAAATATATCTGATCAATCGAAAAAACTAAATGCACCAATAAAAGAAATCAGTGTTTTAGAAGATGTTACTCTAAGTTTATTTTTAGCAATGGCACTTATGTCATTAAAATTATGGGAATTAATTAATTTAGCAGGACCATTATTAATTTTATTAATTGCACAAATTATTTTAATTTATTTCTATCTTAATTTCATTACCTTTAAAAGCAATGGGATCAAACTACGATGCCGCTGTCATGGTTTCAGGACATTGTGGATTTGGTTTGGGAGCCACTCCAAATGGAATTTCAAATATGAAAGCCGTTACAGAAAAATATATTTTCTCTAAAATGGCATTCTTCGTTGTTCCAGTAGTAGGAGCTTTATTTATCGACTTTGTTAATACTTGTATTATAACTTCGTTTATTATGTTTTTTTAAATAATAGTTTTTTTGATTTAAGCGCCTTTTTAAGATATTGTTCTTGAAAGGTGTTTTTTTGGCTCTATAATATATATGGGGATGAAAAAAAGAAATAAAAAAATAGCATAAATAACAAATTCATAGTATTATGTTTTTTTGCCAAAAAGACATAAGAAAGGAATTTGTATTTATGCAAAAATAATTTTACCACATTCAGACCTGAAATAAAAGATGTAAAAAAATAAAAAAAGTGGAACTTATCTGTGACACCTACCATGTATATGGAATAAGAGTATGATACAAACCATATCCTGATAAATATTTTAAAGGACAGGAAATCATCAACCATAAGAGAATTCCTTCTCTGTCATAAAGACAGTATAAAAAAGGTTGGAATGGATATGTTCATGCAGTTATTGTAAATGCACTTGTCTTTAAATAAGTTTCTTCTACAGGAGATGATATCCCTGCCATTCTATGAAAATCTTCTGTGTCTTCCTGCTCAATTACATCAATAATATCATCTATTGTTATTATTCCAAGAAGCCTATTTTCAATATCCACCACCGGCAAAATAATCAGATCATATTTTTTTCTTATTTCATATGAAATAAATATTCATTCTCACTGATTTCCCTATTTTTTTAAATTTTTTTCAAGAACAGAATAAAGCTGATCCAGACGCCATTGTTCCTCATAATCCATCTTTGGATTCTCAAAATAATATTTTTCAATAACCGGTAAAAATACCTCTGCAATTTCTTTACTGTTCATCCATAAATTCATTTGTTCATTAAATTCAGGATTGGAAGAAAAAGAATACGAATAGTAAGTATAGCTTTCAGTATAGGAGTACATCATTTCTTCAAAATGCCACAATACATTTATATTTTCACTTGCTTTTTTCCACATTTCAATATCAAATAGATGCTCTGTTTTCAGTCCTCCCAGATTAAACATAGTCATATAAACTGAAAAATTTTCTATTCTTGCTGTTTTAGGCTCAGTTTTAAGTACTTCAAGCATAAACTCCTTCGAAAATCTATACATGAAATCAAGTTCTTCATCATTCCAAATTTTCTTCTCAAAGTGGCATTTATCAAGAATAAGTGAAGTGTCTAGCCTTATTTCTGCATGTTTTACTATAAACTCAAGTATTTTGGGAAGAAAATGTTTTATCTCAAGTCCTGTTTCATCTAGATTTACAGCATCTAGATACTCCCACATTAACTCCCTTGATAATTCTCTGACCGGTGTCTTTATGAGTTTTTCTACATTTTCTTCACTTACACAGCAAGGTGTACATACTGTCAGTTTTCCATTTAAATCATGAATAAAAATTTTATATGCTTCTTCCAGCATTTTTTTCATATTTTCACTTATCAATTTATCATCAAGTTCGCCATTTATTGCCATCATAATTTCTTCAGATGGTCTAGTTTTTTTATCTTAAATTTTTTTCATCAGAATTTTTTTCTCCTGCTAGAAATATATTTATTATAACATATTTTTAGGCATTTCTATTATTATTTTTAAAAAAATTTCCAATAGAAAAAAACTATATTTATGAGTGACATTTTAATACATAAAGGCTCTATAATATATATGGGGGTGGAAAAAGAAATAAAAAATAGCATAAATAACAAATTCATAGTATTATGTTTTTGCCAAGAAGACATAAGAAAGGAATTTGTATTTATGCAAAATAATTTTACCACATTCAGACCTGAAATAAAAGATGTAAAAATAAAAAAAATGAAACTTATCTGTGACACCTACCATGTATATGGAATAAGAGTATGATACAAACCACTAATAGATATTTTAAAGGACAGGAAATCATCAACCATAAGGAAATTTCTTCTCTGTCATAAAGACAGTATAAAAAAGGTTGGAATGTACATGTTCATGCAGTTCAGGAATACAGTATACTCCTGTCTTCCACATGCTGATATTGTAGCAGATAAATATCATGTCATAAGACGGCAAACTGGATGATAAGGGATGTGAGTATAAGATTATTCAATTCAGACATAAAATACAAGGAATATAAGAAATATTGGAAACTGATAGCAAAGAATCCAAATAGTACGTTCAGTCCTTTGGCTAAAGAAACTGAAGAACCTTTCAGAGATATTTTCAAGGGCTTATGATCTTAGGACAAAATTTTTCAGTATATTTGAAATAAAGGATGTCACTATATTCAGTTATGAACTGAATGACCTGATAGGAGAACTGAAGGAATCTGGAATAAAGGAATGTATTAAGTTAGGGGAAACATCATCAAACTGGGAAGAAGAAATAAATAATATACAAAAAAATATAATATAAATAATGGATTTGTTGAAGGGAAAAAAATAACAAAAATAAAAAGTAATAAAAAGGCTATCTTATGGGATAAAAAAATTCGACAACCTTAAAAAAACCTTATTCAGCTTAGAATCTTTTTAAGGTTACCGAACTTTTTCCACCCCCACACTTGACAAAGAGCCAATTATTATACTAAAAAATGTGAATTTACTTCTCATAAATAATCTTCACAATCATAAATTCACATTTCAATTTTTTTATTCTCTTATCCGTGTTAGCACTTTATTTTTTTAGTTCATTCCTACAATATTTTTCATTAGGAACACTGCTGTAAGGACCATTTTTTAAACTATTTGTTACATTTTTTGGATTTGTTAACAATGATTTATAGCTAAAAAAGATACTTCCTTTTACTTGTGCATAATTTCTGTTGAAATTAATTTGGTTTACTAATTCTTTTGCATTTTGCCATTCATTTACTTTGTACGCTGCTTGTCCAATATATAATTTGGTACCAGAATCTGCTGCATATTTACTCCACCATTTTACTAATGTGTTATATTCTGCTGCTTTAAATCCTTGATTCCAATAAATTTGTGGTGCTACATAATCTAACCACCCTTTATCCATCCATAACAATATATCTGCATACAAGTCATCATAATTTTGAACACCTGCTGTTGTACTAGACCCTTTTACTGGATCTGTTGAAGCATTTCTCCAAACACCAAATGGACTTATTCCAAATTCTACATTAGGATTAACTTTTTTTATAGATTTATGTAATTTTTCTATCAAATTATTTACATTATTTCTTCTCCAGTCACCTATACTAGCGAATTTAGAACCATATTTTTGATATTGTGCACTGTCTGGATATTCTTGACCTTTAACTTTGTATGGATAAAAATAGTCATCCATATGCACTCCGTCAATATCATAATTTTTAACAACTTCAACAATACTATCCACAACATAATTATTAACTTCTGGTATACCAGGATTCAAATAAACATGTCCTCCATAAATAACTGTCCAATCTGGTCTCTTTTTCCCAATATTGTCACTTGAAAGTTTTTCTCTTCCACCTGTTGCTGTCAATCTATACGGATTAAACCAAGCATGAAATTGAATTCCTCTTTTATGTGCTTCTTCCACCATAAATTTCAAAGGATCATATCCAGGATCTTTTCCTTGAGTTCCTGTTAAATACTCAGACCAAGGTGAATATTTTGAAGGATAAAAAGCATCTCCCGCAGGTTTTACTTGAACGAAAACTGCATTCATATTCCATTTTTTTACATTATCCAAAATAGTAATAAAATCCCTTTTTTGTTGTTCTACACTAAGCCCTTTTTTTGAAGGCCAGTCAATGTTACTAACACTTGCTACCCAAACACCTCTTAACTCTTGTTGATTAGCAACATCTGAATTTCTGTTGCTTGTAGCATTACCTCCACCGATATTTCTAGCTCCTGTAATTATACTTTGAGCATTTAATGTCGTAGCAGCTGATATAACCAATAGAGATACTGCCAATTTTTTTAACAATGATTTCACTAAAATCTCCTTTCTAAAAAAACATTTTTCTATCTTCATTTTAATACATTTTTTTGCAATTTTTTTCAAATTTATTTTTCAAATTTTTTTAAATCTTTTTCCTTTTTACAAAAAAACAAGAAGAAATTAGTTACTCTTATTTATAGAAATTTTTTTCATTAAATAATATCAAAAATCAATCAAAAATTGGCAAATGATCTGATAACATTGTTTTTTATAACCTTCACATCATTTATTTTTTTATATTCTCTGAATGGAGCACAAAATCCAATTCCTTTTTAGGCGACCAACTAGGAAAAGTCGGCTTTTTCTCTAAATTCGCACTTTTCAGTTTCCCAGCTTTCATAAACAATTCTATCTCTTCAGTCCCCCACAAAGTATTAAAATCTCCAGCAACAATCATTGGTTTTTCACATTTTTTTCAATTAAACTAAACAATTGCACAAATTGTTTCATTCGAGTTTTTCCACCCAACGCCAAATGAACTAAGAAAATTACAATTCCATTAGTTTCAATTTCAATTATTAATTTTTTCATTCCATTATCTAAATAATGAAATTTATGATTTACTATTTCTTTATTTGATAATAATGCATTTCCTTGTTTTCGCACCATTGGAAATTTCATATATCTCGAATTTTCTTCGTATTTATACTGATAAATAAAATTTTTGTCTGTCATTTCACTCAAAATCTCGGCTTGATTTTTTGATTTCATACGAAATGATCCTAAATCGACTTCCACCAAACCAACTATATCTGGCTTTTTGTCTTTTTAATAAATTTTTCCTATTCGATCTATTTGTTTTTCAGAACGACCCAAATAACCTCTAATATGTTTAAATCTCTTTATTAAATACTTCCCCGTTCCATATCTTATGTTATACAAAAGAAATTTCATTTTAACTACTTCCTAACTAATCCTACTCCATCTCCAAACGGTAATAAGATAAAATTATATTCTTTATTCAATTTTTTTGAATAAATTCTCTCAATCTTCTAACAATCGTTTTTAAATCTTTTTCGGAACATTTTCATCACTTTCAGCAACTAATCCTCTAAACATCAAATTATCTATAAAAATTACTCCATTTTCATTCAATAATCCATAACTCATTTCAAAAAACTTCAAATATTGACCTTTTGAAGCATCAAGAAAAATAAAATCATATTTTTTAGACTGATCTAATTTAGGAATCTCCTCCAACGCATCACCTAAAATCATTTCATTTTTATCTAGTAATCCCAACTTCTCAAAATTCTCTTTCGCTATTTTGTGTCTCTTTTCATCTATCTCAATAGTCGTTAATTTTCCGCCATTTTTATTCGCAATTCTAGCCAAAAATAATCCCGAATAACCAGTTGCAGTCCCTATTTCCAAAATATTTTTTGCATTAATATTATTCGCATTATAAATCATGAAATTCAAGACATCTCTCGTTATAATCGGAACCTTATCCTCCAAACTCTCACGCTCTATTTTTTCAACAATCTCATCACCAATCTCAAATAATTCCTGTGCATACTTCGATGATTCTAAAAAAATTTTTCTATCATTTTTTTCTCTTTTTCTATTTTTTTCTACCATTTTTTTACAAAATCTCTAATTTTTTTATTTTTTTAATTACAATTTTTTTAAATCATTTCTCCCATTTTTAAACATCGGAAGCATAACTGCAAAAAAATCACAAAACCAATTATCAATCCAATAACTATTATCGACAATGGCTCAAATAATTTTTAAAAAAATAATTTCACTTTTTTTCAGTCACTTTCTCATAATAAATCGTATTCAAATTTGAAAAAAAGCAGTTTCCACATTTCCAGTTTTTTTCACCAATACTCAAAAAAATTAATATATTCTCTATCAAAAAAATAAAGATTTTTAAAAAGCCTGTTGAATCGAAAATCCCTTTTTCCACCTTTTTTTATTATTTTTTTACCTCTGCATTCAACATCAAACTTTTTTTGAATTTGAAGTCAATTTTAAAGATTGCAAAAAGGAACATTAGCACTACTCAACATATACATATTTCTCGTAAAATTCAAAATACAAATATCTTTATACAATTTATCCACAATTTTAATCTTCAAGAGCAATTTTTTTCAATATTATAATTATTCCTTTTTATAAATAAAATTTGCCCCAAAGACAATCACTCCTGCTACAATTAATAAAAAGTAGCCCATGTTTATTTACAATTTCACTCAGATTCACAACTAACTGTGTTAATTTAGGCAACTGCTGCCCTATATCCGAATAAATTAAAACAAATTTTTGGAACTACTAATTTTTAATAAAATTATTACAATAATAAAAGCTGTCCCCATTACTGTCAACGGATACACACTCAAATTCCTTATTTCTTTTTTTATCTTTTGATTAAATTCATATTTTTTTCAGATAAATTTTTTTGAATATTATTTCCAAATTCCCTGTTTCTTCTCCAATTTTAATCATCTCTAAAAATTCTCTATTGTCAGTAATTTTTCTTAAACGCTACTTGCAAAGAAACTCCTTTTTTTCAATTTGAAATTTTGTTTTCAAAATCTTATTTTTAAAAATTTTTCTTTATAATTTCCTGAAATTATTTCCAATGCATTAACCAAACTTATTTTTACCTTTTAAAAGATAATACATCCCCTTTGTAAAAGAAAAAAATAATCTTTTTTTCTTTTTATTTTTTTCCTCATTTTTTAAAAACTCTCATAATCCCCCAGATATAATTGTTTTTATTTTTTTATTATTTTTTTGTACTAACGCTATTTTTCCCTAAAGCAATAGATCCAACAAATCCTGCTTCATCTCCAAGTCCAGGATAAACGATATAATTATCAATATCTTTTAATATCGCATCTTTTTGAACATAACCATTTAAAAACTCTTGAACATATTTTCTTATGAATGGGAACATTTGTTTTTGTTTCATTACTCCACCACCCATAATTATTTTTTGTGGCGATAAAATCAAAATATAATTAACCAATGCTTGAGCCAAATAATATGCTTCCATTTCCCAAACTTCTGTTCTATCTGCTAATTCAATTCCTTTTTATTCCATCTAGCTTCAATCGCTGGTCCAGCTGCCATTCCTTCTAAACAGTCTTTATGAAACGGACATCTTCCTTCAAATTTATCATCTTTGTGTCTTTTAATAAAAATATGTCCCATTTCAGGATGAGTTAATCCTTGAACCATTCTTCCATTTACTACTGCTCCAGCACCAATTCCAGTTCCAACTGTAATATACATTACATTTTTTAAACCTTCTCCAGCTCCCCACCAAGCTTCTGCCAATGCTGCACCATTTACATCTGTATCAAATTCCATAGGCACATCAAAATGTTTTTTCAATTCACCTATCATATTGAAATCACTCCAATAAGGTTTTGGTGTTTTTGTAATATAACCATAAGTTTCTGAACCTTTTACTGGATCAATTGGTCCAAAGCTTCCAACACCCATTACATCAAATTCTTTATCACTAAAATATTCAATAACTTTTCTCATTGTTTCATCTGGAGTTGTTGTCGGAATACTTATTCTCTCAATAACTTCTCCATTTTCGTTTCCTAATCCACAAATAAATTTAGTTCCTCCAGCTTCAATTGCCGCAATTACTGCCATAAATTTCACTTCCTTCTTTATATTTTAATTCCTCAATCCCCCTTAATTGTTGAACTTAAAAATATTTATAATTTATTTTAATTCATTATGATAAAATTCCAAAATTTCTTCTTTAGTTGCTGTTGCTGTACCAATTTTAGCTACAACTATTCCTGATGCCATATTTGCAATTACTCCAGCTTCATACAAACTTGCACCTGCCGAAAGTGAAAGCAACAACGTCGAAATAAACGTATCTCCAGCCCCTGTCACATCAAAAACTTCCCTTGCCACAGTAGGAACCCTCTCATAATTCCCATCATACAACGAAAATCCTTCCTCACTTCTTGTTAAAACTACACAATCTAATTGCAAATCTTTTTTTAACTGTTTCATCGCATTAGCAACTTCTTCTTCATTATTAAACTTATTCAATCCAAAATAGTCCAATATTTCCTTTCTATTAGGCGTCATCGTCGTAACTCCAACATAATTTTTAAAATTATGTGGCTTAGGATCTACAACTATTTTTTTATTATGTTCTTTAGCTATTTTTATTATACTTTCAGAAACATATTTTGTTAAAACCCCTTTATTATAATCTGACAATAAAATTGCATCAATTTCATCAATATCTCTTTCAACTTTTTTAATCAATGCTTCTTGAATTTCTTTAGAAATATTCGTATCTTTTTCCCAATCCAATCTTAATAATTGTTGTCCTTGAGATAAAACACGACTTTTTATAATTGTTGGTCTAGAATCATCCACAACAATTCCATCTGATTCTATTCCTTTCACCTCTAATTCACTAGTAAATTTCTTCCCGTTATCATCTTCGCCTATAACACCATAAACTCGCACTTGTCCCTCCAAACTTTTCAAGTTATTAGCAACGTTTGAAGCTCCCCCTAATACAAATCTCTCTTCCTCAATATTTACAACTGGCACTGGAGCTTCTGGTGATATTCGATTCACTTTTCCAATCAAATATTCATCCAACATCATATCTCCAATAACCGCTATTTTAATTTTATTAAACTTTTTTAGTATTTCTTCAAGCCTTTGAATTGATATCATATTTTTTTCCTCTCTCAAAATCATTTTTCTTTATTATTATACTATACAATTTCAATTATTTCATTAATTTTTTTATTTTTCTTTACTAAAATTTTTAAAGTAAAAAAACTTAGTCTAAAAATAATATCACATCAATTATCATTTTATTTCTTGAATAATCGCTTCAATTTCAATATAAATATCTCTCATCTCCTTATTTTTTTCTTTGATATTTAAATAATGGACCTATTATTGGAATACTCGACAGTATCGGTATTTTTCTAACTGTCTCCTTTCCCACATTTTGTTTCAACCCTCCAATAAATGTAGATCCCCCATTATTTAAAGTAATCGTCGTTCGAGTTTGATTTTTCTGTTTCGCTCCCGAAGACTCATTATAACTTGAAGTTAATTTAAAATTACTAATTTCTGTATCCATTTTTCAAAATAATTTTTCTTCTCCCCATTCACATTTTTTATCTCAGGCAAAATTTTAAAAACTATTCCTGCTTCGGAAAATATCGGCTCAACATAATCTTCATTATTTTTCGTAATTTTTTTCTCTCCAATAATTACTTCCTCAGTTACCCGCAATTCTCCTTCTTCCTTCTCCATTATCATCAACGTCGGCATCGCTTCAATTTTTATATCTCCGTTTTCTTTCAACAAATTAAAATCAATCCCTAAAAAAATTTCCTCCCATCGAAAAAAATCGAACTAATCGAAACTTCTCCATTTAAAAATTTCCCAATCAAATTTTTTCTATTTGGATTAGCATTTTCAGGATTTATCGACCAATCAATTCCAAGTCTCTCAAATAAATTAGAACTTGTATCAATTATTGTTCCTTTAATAATAACTTGTTCTTTTTGCCCTATCCAAAGACTTAATAATCCTTTCCAGTTCTAAAAAAATTTCTTCTCGTCCCCATTCAAAAATAATTTTATTATCAATCCCAATCATTTTAAAATCTTCAAACCCATCCAAAAGCTTCTGAAATTTCCTTCGCATCTCCATAATCCAAATAAATTTCCTTTATTTTTGTTACTACAGGTGTTACCACCTTTTTCAATAACAGTTTTTTTGCACAGAATTATTTTTCAGATTTTTGATATTTCTACATTTTTTTGATTTGTACTAGATAATTTTTTTGATTTTTTTATTATTCTGATTACTTTGATTATTCTGATTATTTTTGAGTATTTTTTTATTCTCTTTATTTTTTTCAAATTTTTGCAATTCTGTTTGCAATTTTTTTAACTTTTCCTTTTTCAATATCTTCTCGATAGATAAAAAAATTTTTTTCCCATCCTATCTTTATCTTTTTTTATCCACATAATTATTAACACTACTCGAAAAAAACAATATTACAAACAAAAAAACACAAAATTATTACCAAATTTTTTTATATTTTCTTTTTTTCATTCCCTCTCCCTTTTTTTACTTCTTTCAACTCGTTTCTCTAAAAATTTATAATTTTTTTACCCATTCTCTATTTCGCTGTATTCTCAATATATCCCAATGAAATCTTATACGCTTCCTGTGTCAATTCAATATAACTCCGTGTCGTATCAATATTTTTTTACTCTTATTCACAAGATACAAAAATTTCCCAAAAATCATTCAAACTCCCACTCAACGTAAAATGAATATATTTCAGGCTATATCCTTTCCTATCCCATAATTTCTCTGATTTTGAAATTTCTTTCAGTTTCAAACCACTTTCATTCGAAAAAAATATACACCATTTTTCTTAAATTGTGATTCATTTTTTTATCGAAAAGAATTCCAAATCTATCTATTAACATTTTTTTATTTTTCTCATAATCATTTTCCATTTTCTCTTTATTTTTTTGCCTTTTTCAACAAGAATCTCATCTATTTTTATCCTCTAAATTTTTTTCTTATTTTTCAACTATCAATTTTCCATCTTTTTAAAGTTTCCTTATACTTCGAATATTTATCATTTAGCCCAAAAAGCGCCCAATAAAAACCAAAACTAAAAAAACACCAAATTTTTTAAATTCCCCATAATTTCTCTCAATTCCTCACTCAATTCCATATCTTCTAATTATCATTTTTCTTATCCATCATCGTATATTCAAACACAATTTCCTCACCATTATCCTTCAAATATCCCAATTCTGTACCCGAATATTTCCCCTCTAAATTATTCTCAAATTTCTCAAAAATTTTTCAAATTTATTAACCGTTCCCTGAACAATCCATTTATTATCGCTATAATTAATTTTCGTATAATCCACGCCATTCCTACTATTTTCAATCAAAAATTTTATAAAACTGTAATACTCTTTTCTTGTAATATTAGAATCTACCTCTTCCAATAGTGACAATTCTTTTGAATAATCAGGCAATTTCTCATTTTTCTTATTCAAATATTCCTTCTCCAACTTTTTCGTCTCATTCTTCAATCGCTCATTCTTAGCTTTTTCCCTTTCCAACGGTATCAAATTTTGCAAAAAAATATAACTCGCTCCTATCAGTAAAATTACAGCTACATCTTTAACTTCAAATTTCTTTAAATTTTTATCATCAAAAAACTTCTCTTTTTTCAGAAAATTAGGCTCCTCATACAATTCTGTCCCTAAAAATATCTCTTTTAAATTATCCTCACTCAAACCAACTGTTTTCATGTCACTAAAATCATACTCTTCTAAATTCTCTAAATCATCAATTTTTTTAAATCGATCTCTTCAAACTCACTAATTTTCGAGTCTTCAATCACAAACCTTAAACTTTTTCTCTCTCCAATCGTTAAAATCTCAGTATCTTCATTTTTTTATTATAATTATAAATCGAAGTTATATCCACCTTTATATCCAGTAATTTCTTTTTTTCCTGCTTAAATACATTTTTTTAAATTCCTCGATTTTTCTTCTTCTCAATACCAAAAAGTTACATACTTGTCCTCAATGTGATTCAGAAAAAAATTTTTTTCTTCAAATATTTCATTTCTTTCATTTTTCCAAAGAATTTTTTTCCTTTAAAATTTCCCATCTAAAATTTTTCCTTAAAACTAATTTTCGCCAATTTCTGAGTTCCATTTTTTTCAATATTTCCTTCAACATTTTTCTTCAATTTCATCATCAAAATTTTTCTATATTTTTGAATACTTTTTATCTCCATAATCCGTTTCCATTCCTTCTATTTTAAAATAAGAAAAAAATGCAAAAATCAAAGAAATTTCCACTTCTTCACTCAAACTATATTCATCTAAACTCTCCAAAACCGAACTCAAATCTTGATTTTTCATAAAAAAATAAATTTTTCTCTTCTATAAATAAATATATCTTTTCCTCACTTCTAATATATATTTTAATTTGTTTCCCTCACATTCTCTCCCCATTTATAACTTTTTACATCAAAACTACTACAAAAAAATCTCCAAAACCTAACTATCCCCACTCAACTAATTTCTAAAAAAATAAAATATTTTTCTATAAAAATTTACTCTCTATTCTTGTTATCTCAATTTCTTTCAAACTCTTTCGCCTAAAAAGAAATTTTTCTCCTCATACTCAATTTCATCTCCCAAAAATTTTTCTCGAATAAATAATTTTTTTAAATTTCTGTAAACCTCGTTTTTCCTTCAATGGAATCACGTATTTATTCCCATCTTCATCCATCACTTCTTTGATCCTATATCCTCCAACACTTTCAAAACCAGAACTCAAATAAATCAACTTCTTTATCTCTATTTTTACCTAAATTATCAATTCCTATATTTGAATCAAAATACTTTTTCTCTAGTTTCCAAATTTACATTTTCATTATTAAAATAAATCCCTTTTTTTCATAATTCTATCTAAATTTTTCCTCTTCCTTTTTGAATCAAAAAAAACTTTTTAGAAACTTTTCTCTCACTCTTCACCAACGAATTTATCTTAACCTTTTTCCCTCACAAAATACATAAAATTAAAAAGAAAATACCGTTATTATTGACAACACAATCAACACATAAATTAAACTTACTCCCCTATTTTTTTCTCAGACCCTTTCATTTTCCTACCTTCTCAAATAACTATAATTTTTCTATCAAAACCAAAATCTCTAAATTCTCTAAATGTCAAAAATTCCAAAATTTCTATTCCATAAAACTTTAATAAAAAAATTTCAAAAAAATCAAACACTCAAAATTATAATCTCACTTTTCCCCAAATATCTACTCTTTATAGCCAAAAATACCACCAATCTTCTCAAAATTTATATCTTCATACTCACCAATCAAAGATCTATTACCAAAATTAGGAAATCCACTCACCTCAGAAATATACAATTTTTTATTAACAATCTCCAGCTTATAAAACATTCCATTCTTCCTATAAATCATTTGATTGCCTCTCACAAATAAATTCGTCTTCTCACCACTATAATCAAATTTCTCCAAATCTCTATCTTCGAGCTCTACCTTCACTTTCTCCAATGCAAAATAAATATTTTCATCCATTTTCTGACTATTCTTTTTCACATTCTCAATTATAGCAACCCTCTTTAAAAACACCGCAATAACCGACACTAAAACTGAAAATATCAACATACTAATCAAAACTTCCACCAACAAATATCCCTTTTGTTTTATCATATTTTCTATATCTTTATTTTTTCCCATTCCCTTGCAACTCACTCTACTTTTCCCCTTTTTATCCCCATCTTCTTTAGCCCTCTATCTCACAACTTCTTTATCTATTTCTCATACTTAGTATAAATTTTTTCACCTTACTCAAACCAACGTTCTTTTTTCTCAATTTTACCAATCTCTAAATAAAACAATCTCTCACTCATTCATCTACATTACGAAATCTTAGGAAAATAATACCTCTTTATCCCATCAACCTCAATCTCAAAAATATATTCCTTCTCATTATTTTTCATTAACATAATAATATTCCGTTGAAGATACCTTCACTTTTTTATTCGTTTCAAATAAATCATTTCCTAAAATTCTATATTTATCATCAATCATAAATCTACTATAAAATTCCTGCATCCCTTTAATATCATACTGTCCTTGAAAATTAAATATCCTCAAATAATCAACACTTCTCAATAATTCCAACATATTTTTCACTTTGCAAATTACTCTTTTTTCATCATCTGATTTCACATTCACTCTAAATGTCTTCAAAAAAATATTCGCTATTGGAAACAAAACACTTACAATAAAAAACATCGAAAGCAAACTCTCTATAAGCATTTCTCCACTATTCTTTCCCAAACTTCCTCCCCCTCAATAATAACCAGTCTATTCAAATCAATAATAATCAACCTATTCAAATATTTTTTTAAATAATTAATATATTCTTTATTATCTTTTTTTACAATTTTTAAAACAATTTTTTTCTAGAATTTTTCAAATAATTTTTTTAAAAACTAACTATCTTTTATTTACAAAAATATTTTTTTCACTATTTGATTTTTTTCTACTATCTCTTAAAACTATCATCTATTCCCCATTTTTTTACTTATCCATCACATAAAAAAACTTTTTCAAATAACAAATAATTCAAAAATAATATACGGAGCAAATGGCACATACTCTCCTCTTTTTCCCTCTCATCCTCCAATAAACCAACACCAAAACCACAATAGCTGCCGACAAAAAATATAAATTCTGATAAAAAAATAACACTTGTCTAAAATCTCTATACTTCAACAACCCACCTATGACAATCATTAATTTTTACATCTCCAAATCCAATCAATTCCTTTTTTTAAAATAGTCCTCAACTATATATAAAATCAATAACGGCATCGAAAACGCACACCATCCCAAATACACCTTTTCAAAATTATTTCTCTCAATACCAAGCAAAATCCCAATAACTAATAAGATTGCTAAATCTCTATCCTTAATAATTTTCTCTCTAAAATCTATAAAACATATCCTTACTAAAACAACATATTTTATCAATCCTAAACAAAACCCTAACATCTATTTTCTTATCTCTTCTCCAGGAAAAGCCTTACTGCTACTATTAATCTTCGCATAAACCTCCCCTTTATCATAAATAACAACTCCTTCAATATTTCCTATCTTAAAATTACCATTATTTTGTAGTCCAATTCCTAATCTATTCAAATTATCATATTCTTTCAAAACATCTTGCAAATTTTTAGGTAAATCACCACCATTATCAACACTCCAAGAAGTCGAACTATTATTCAAATCTGCAATCGCACCAACAACCTTACTTCTATTAGCCTTATTCAAATATTTCCCAACTTGCGGTATAGCAATCGCCGAAATTATAGTAATAATCGCAACTACTAAAATAACTTCAATCAAAGTAAATCCCTTGTTCTTTCTTTTTAATTCCTTTTTTTCAAATAACCCATTCCCTTTCACCTCTTTTTTTAATTTATTTTTTTAATATTTATACTATATTTTTTTAGAAATGTCAAATATTTTTTTATTTTTTTCTATATTTTTGAAAATAAAAAAAATAAATTTTTTTCCCAGTAATAATCACACTTTTAAATATTTCCTATAATTTAAAGAAATTTTTTTATACGAATGAAAAAAATGAGAAAAAGTAAGAAAAAAATATATTAAGTGAGTTTAATAAAAAAAATAAATTTTTTTCTCTGTAAATAAAAAAAGAAGATATTATATCTTCTTTCCATTGTCTTTATCTTAACTTTTTTTATTTATTTACTATCATAGTTTTTTTAATAAAATTACTAATTTAAATTCTGAATTTTAAATGGTACGGCCTAGGGGGATCGAACCCCTGTTGCCAGGATGAAAACCTGGAGTCCTAACCACTAGACGAAGGCCGCAGAACTCTTTCTTGGTGGATCCAGCTGGACTTGAACCAGCGACCGCTCGGTTATGAGCCGAGTGCTCTAACCAGCTGAGCTATGGATCCTTAATGGCGTACCTGAAGAGATTCGAACTCCTGGCCCACGGCTTAGAAGGCCGTTGCTCTATCCAACTGAGCTACAGGTACACATCATTATTTTTTTCTTTATTAAAATGGTGAGCCATACTGGGATCGAACCAGTGACACCTTGATTAAAAGTCAAGTGCTCTACCGACTGAGCTAATGGCTCTCAATTTGGAGCGGGAGACGAGGGTCGAACTCGCGACATTCAGCTTGGAAGGCTGACGCTCTACCAACTGAGCTACTCCCGCATATCTTTTTCTTTTGTGGTGCCTCGGGCCGGACTTGAACCGGCACGGAATTGCTTCCACAGGATTTTAAGTCCTGTGCGTCTACCGATTTCGCCACCAAGGCATATCAATACTTCTTAAATGGTGCCCAGACGCGGAATCGAACCACGGACACAGGGATTTTCAGTCCCTTGCTCTACCGACTGAGCTATCTGGGCAAAATGGCGGGTGAACTGGGATTCGAACCCAGACATCTTGCGATTTCGCCGGTTTTCAAGACCGGTCCCTTAGCCGTTCGGACATCCACCCATACTAAAAGTAAATAATTATTATTAATTTAAATTCTAAATTTTAATGGTACGGCCTAGGGGGATCGAACCCCTGTTGCCAGGATGAAAACCTGGAGTCCTAACCACTAGACGAAGGCCGCAAAACTCTTTCTTGGTGGATCCAGCTGGACTTGAACCAGCGACCGCTCGGTTATGAGCCGAGTGCTCTAACCAGCTGAGCTATGGATCCTTAATGGCGTACCTGAAGAGATTCGAACTCCTGGCCCACGGCTTAGAAGGCCGTTGCTCTATCCAACTGAGCTACAGGTACACATCATTATTTTTTTCTTTATTAAAATGGTGAGCCATACTGGGATCGAACCAGTGACACCTTGATTAAAAGTCAAGTGCTCTACCGACTGAGCTAATGGCTCTCAATTTGGAGCGGGAGACGAGGGTCGAACTCGCGACATTCAGCTTGGAAGGCTGACGCTCTACCAACTGAGCTACTCCCGCATATCTTTTTCTTTTGTGGTGCCTCGGGCCGGACTTGAACCGGCACGGAATTGCTTCCACAGGATTTTAAGTCCTGTGCGTCTACCGATTTCGCCACCAAGGCATAATTGTTACCTCTCTTATGTTTTTCACAACTACTCAATTAGTATATCATAGCCTTTTATTTTTGTCAACTCTTTTTTTATTTTTTTTATTTATTTTTTTCAATCCCCTTTAATTCATTAGTTTTTTAGAATCAAAGGGGATCAAATTATGTGCTTTTTTTATTCGCTTTCAACATATTTTTGTTATTATTTCTTTTTGCTTTTTTTCAGCTATTTCTTCATATGAACCTTCTGGTTTTGATTGTATCTAGGACTGCTACTTTTTATTTTTTTAGGTTTAGGGAATTTCATATATCTTGAATATGCTTCAAATCCTCCTTTTTATTCCTAAACATTGTACATCTATCCCTAATTCTTTAGAAATAATTGCGAATACTTTTTTTAAATTCGGCAACTTTTTCCATCTTTTTGTTCTTGCACCTTCTGGGAAAAATTAACACATTTTTTTCCACTTTTTTTAAATATCCTACAATTTCCTCTACACTTTTTTTCTGATATTTTTTTATTTATATCAATCAAAATTACATTTCCATTACTTACTAATAATTTTTAGAGAAATTTTTTTGAAATACCAGTCTATTGCTAAAAAAATATTGTGTTATAAAGTATTGATTTTTGGTAGTAAACTTCCTAAAATTAATGGATCAATGAAACTTTGATGGTTTTGAAACATAAATTTTTTTGGTTTAGGATCTAATTTTTTTCTCTTCCGTTTCTTTTGGATTCTAAAAATATTTTTTTATTATTACATCCAAAAAAATACTTTTTAAAAAAATTTTTGTAATCCAACGATTTTTTTGTCATCTTTTTATTGGTTTGGCTTCTTCGATTATTTGTTTCCAATTTATTTCGTTATTTTTCAATTTTCACTGCTTTTTTTCATTAATATATTCTGATAAAAAGTTTTTAAATTAGGCATTTCAGCGAATTTTTTTCTTCATCTAATTGCAATCCAAAAATTATTTTTCGATATAGGCAAAAAAATTCAACTGTATCTAGTGAATCCATACCAATTTCTAATTCTAGATTTTTCTTCTGGTTGAGGTTCAATTCCTTTTGCTTTTTTTCACATATTCTTTTTAAAATTTTGTATACTTCATTGTCTGGTTCTGCTACTTTTACTTTTTTTACAACATTTTTGTTCGTATAAATTTGGAAGCATGAATCTTCGTAATTTACCGACTCTTGTTTTTTTGGTAATTCTTCTTCAAAAAAACTTTATAATCTAATACTTTTTTTCATAATTGTGAGCAGATAAATTATAATCTTCAACTATATTTTTTTATATAAGTTTTTTTACGTTATTGATATTTCTTTTTCTACATTCTAATAAATCAGGAATTATTATGGCTGCTAATTTATTTTTGATGATTGAAAAATTCCTGCTTCTTTTATTAATTTATCACTTTTTAGCTATTAATCTGTTTTCAAGAGTTTCAGGATCAATATTTTTTTCCATTCGAAAGGACAATCATGCTATTTCTTCTTCCAATTATAGTGATGTAGCCTTCTTCGTCTATTTTTGCTAAATCTCCTGTTTTGAACCAACCGTCTTCTGTCATTACTTCTGCTGTTTTTTCTGGCTTGTTGTAATATCCTTTCATAACGATAGGACCTTTTACCCAAAGTTCTTCATTCTCAATTTTTACATCAACATTATATAATTTTTTTCCAATTGTTCCGATTTTTCTTTCTTTTTTTGAATTTACAGCAATAACTGGCGAAGTTTCTGTTAATCCGTATCCTTCCAATGAATATATTCCTAAAGTTTCATAAAATCTAGCAATTTCTGGATCTAATTTGGCTCCACCTGCAACGATGAAATCTAAATGTCCTCCAAATTTTTTATGAACTTTTGAAAATACTTTTCTTTTTAGAGGAATAGATTTACTTTTACTCATTATTTTGAAAAATTACTCTCGTTATAAATTTTTGCATCTATTTGTTGTTTTATTCCATCATAAAATAGTTTGAATACTCTTGGAACTCCTATTAATGCAGTTACTCTATTTTTTTCTAATGCTTCAAAAATCTCTTTACTTGCAATTTTTTTACAAAAACTATTGAAGTTTGGTATCTTAACATTAAAAGAACTGTTGCTGTTAGTGGTAAAACGTGATGAAACGGCAATAATGCTAAAATCTGATCTCTATGATCAAAAATTCCTTTTTCATAAATTCCTTCCATTTCAGTCATTAAATTATTGTAAGTTAACATAACTCCTTTTTGGTGATCCTGTTGTTCCTGACGTATAAAAGCATTGCTGCTGTTTGATTTCCTTCTGGATTTCTTAACTCAAATTCAGAATTTGCAATTTTTTCATTTTTTTCATTATCAATTTTTAAAATTATCTACATTCAAAAACTTTTTATATTATCTTTAAAATTATAATTTGAAATTGCTTCTAAAAATATTTTTTTCTGTTTCGTTTGAACACATAATTATATCTGGATTTGAATCTTCCAATACATACAAAAATTTCTTTTTGGAGAACTTTGTGCATCAATTGCAATAGCAGCTGAATTTTTTTATCCCAAATTGTAAAAGAAACTATAAATCCACTCTGGTCTATTTTTCCATTATAATTAATCCAAATTTATTTTTCTTCTAAATTTATAAAATTATCTGAGTAATATTTAATGTTGTTTACTAAATCGATATAATTAATGTGATTATTTTTCAAAAATCAACTAATGCTAATCTCTCGGTTTTTTTCTAAAAAAACATAATTTTTCCTCCTAATATTTTTTTCAAATTTTTATTTTTGAAATCTTTCTTCTCTTTTCTAATTTTTTTTAATGCTTTTTTTGCCATAATTTTTTTGTAAAATTCGGCTATTTGCTTTTCAATGTAGTATAACATAATTTTTAATAATTTTTTTATATCTATTTATTATTTTTCAATTTTTTTCTGTTATACAAAAAGAGAACTTATAAAATTAAATTTTATAAATTCTCTCCTTTTTAATATTTTTATAATAAATGAAAAAAACTTTTTTTAGATAACTTTTTCAAAAATTTCATAAATTATTTTTCGATTCTATAATAAATTTATTCCATTTTTCTTCGCAAGTTTTTTACAATATCGTCTGACCAAATTGAAGCTTGAACTTCTCCAATATGAGCTTTTTGTAATAAGAACATACAAATTCTTGATTGTCCGATTCCTCCACCAATTGTTAATGGTAATTCTTCATTTAACAACAATTTATGGAAGTCTAAATTTTTCTCTTTCTTCTAATCCCTAATTCTTTTTAATTGTTTTCTTAATGAATCTTTGTCTACTCTGATTCCCATTGAAGATAATTCCAATGATCTGTCTAACACTGGATTCCACATGATTAAATCTCCATTTAATTCCCAATCATCATAATCTGGTGCTCTTCCGTCATGTCTTTGTCCTGAAGCTAAAACTTTTCCTATTTGCATAATGAAAATAGCTCCTTTTTCTTTTGCGTAAACATTTTCTCTTTCTTCTGGAGTTAATTCAGGATATAAATCTTCTAATTCTTGAGATGTTACAAATGTTACTTCTTCTGGTAAGAATTTTTCTGCTTTTTCATATTTTTCAGCTAACATATTTTGAGTTTTTTTGAATACGCTGAAAATTTTTCTTACAGTTTCTTTTAATGTTTCAACATTTCTAGTTTCTTTTGTTAAAACTTTTTCCCAATCCCATTGGTCAACGTAAATTGAATGTGTATTGTCTAAATCTTCGTCTCTTCTTATCGCATTCATATCAGCATAAATACCTTTTCCAGCTTCTACTCCATATCTTTTCAATGCCAATCTTTTCCATTTTGCTAATGAATGAACGATCTCAATTGTTTCTCCTGGAATTTCTTTCATTTCAAAGGCAACTGGTCTTTCCACACCATTTAAGTTATCATTTAATCCTGTAGCTTTTTTTACGAATAACGGTGCTGAAATTCTTGTTAAACTTAATGTATTTGCTAATTCTCTTTCAAAAAAATCTTTTGTCAATTTAATTGCAATTTCTGTTTCCATAATATCCCATTTCGGATCATAATTTTTTGGTACAATTGTTTTTTTGCCATTTTTCTTCTCCTCGTTTTTACAAATTTTTCATATTTTTCAATAACCGTATAATAACACACATAAAAAAATCTGTCAAATTTTTGAATTTTTATTTTTCAGCTAGATATTTTGCTTGCTTTTTAGTATAATATTTATAGAATTTAATATTAACGAAGGAGAATTTATGAAAAAAGTATTGTTTGTTTGTCTAGGAAATATTTGTCGATCACCAATGGCTGAGGCTGTTTTTAGAAAAATGGTTGAAGATGAGAATTTATCAGATAAAATTTTTATTGATTCAGCTGCGACAAGTTCTTGGGAACATGGAAATCCTGTTCATCATGGAACAAGAAAACGTTTGGCAAAAGAAGGAATTGGTGTGGACGGAATGTTTTCACGTATTTTAAATGATAACGATTTGACTTTTGATTATATTATTGGAATGGATGAAAGCAATATTTCTAATATTAAGAAGTTTTTAAATAATCGATTTAATGGCGAAGTGAAAATGCTTCTTGAATATGCTGGAGAAAAACGTGAAATTGCAGACCCTTATTATACTGGAGATTTTGAGGCTACATATAATGATGTTTACAAAGGTTGTAAAGCATTGTTAGAAACTATAAAAAAAGAGATTTAATAAAAAAATTTTTTTGAATATTTGTGATATAATATATATTATTAATTTTTATAAAAAAATTAGGAGGAGAAAAAAATGGCATCAACTAAAACTCATATTGGAAAATTTAATTTTGAAAACTGTTTTATGAATGCGGCTGGAGTTTACTGCTTTGATAGAGAGGAATTAGAGAAAATTTTAAATTCTGAAGCTGGAACTTTTGTTACGAAAACTGCTACACTAAGTCCTAGAGATGGAAATCCTACACCTCGTTACCAAGATGTACCTTTAGGAAGCATTAATTCAATGGGATTACCAAATTTAGGATTTGATTATTATTTGGAATATTTGTTGGAATTGCAAAAAACTCATCCAGATCGTACATTCTTCTTTTCACTAGTTGGAATGTCGCCTGAAGATACTCATACTTTATTGAAAAGAGTGCAAGAAAGCGAATTTAACGGACTTGTTGAATTAAATTTATCTTGTCCAAATGTCCCTGGAAAACCACAAATTGCCTACGATTTGGAAACTACAGAAAAATTATTGACAGAAATTTTTTCTTATTTCAAAAAACCTTTAGGTATAAAATTGCCACCTTACTTTGATATGGTTCATTTTGATCAAGCAGCAGCTGTATTTAACAAATTTCCATTAACTTTTATTAATTGCGTTAATAGTATTGGAAATGGACTTATTTTAGATGATGAAACTGTTCTTATTAAGCCTAAAAATGGATTTGGAGGAATTGGAGGAGAATATGTTAAACCTACTGCTCTTGCAAATGTTCACGCATTTTATAAAAGATTGAATCCTTCTATTCAAATAATTGGAACTGGTGGAGTTCTTACTGGAAGAGATGCCTTTGAACACATTTTATGTGGTGCTAGTATGGTTCAAATCGGAACTACTTTGCATAAGGAAGGTCCTGAAGCATTTAAGAGAATTACTGAAGAATTAAAAGCCATTATGGATGAAAAAGGGTATAAAACTATTGAAGACTTTAGAGGAAAACTTAAATATTTGTAAGAATTTGAATTTTTTTGTAAATTTTATAAAAAAATTGGAGCTACATTTAGAAATTTTTTTAAATTATGAAATGTTTTTCTAAAAATATAGCTCCTTTTTATTTAATCTCTGTTTTTTTAATAACTTTTTATTTTTTTAGTAACTTTTTTTGTTACACTTTGAAAAAAATTAACCTTATTGTTTATAAGTGTTACATCTATTCAACCAACCTTGCAACCATTTTTTCTCGTTTCTAGCAGGATCTGAATTTTTAACTCGTCTTTCTAACACAAATTTTGCCGAATTACTGAATTCTACTAAAGCTGATTTTCCAGTTTCAGTACCTTTCATATTTTCCAAGACTTGTAATAATCCCCATCCTTCACCTTTGTAATTTTCAGTTGCTGTTGTTCCTTCTCCTTTAAAATTCACATAATCAATTAACGGATAAAGTCCATTTGGTGAATTGGCAACTCTATAAAATTGTTTTTTCACATTTTCTTTATCTTTCGCAACGGCTAACATTTTATTAAGCGAAGCTTCCAATCTCTCGAAAATAAACTCAATTTGAACATCTTTTGTATTATAAAGAAAATTAATCAATTCTTGAATATCTGCATTTTTCTGTGCTTTTAAAGCATCAAATTCTTTTTTATTTTTCCAAGGTGCATACTGATTATTTTCCAAAATTTTTTTGGCAATTTTATATTTTTTTGATTTATAAAATTGTACTAATGGTGGAAAAACTTTCTTCAAATGCTCCCTTTTCGCCTTTTTTATACCAAATAAAGTGCCCAATTCCTAGTGATGGAAAAATTTTTCTCCAGAATTCCATGAAACTAAATTATTTTTTTCACTCCACCAGCTTCATTTTTTTAAAAAAATTTTTCTCAGCAACAACACTTAATTCCTCTTTTTGAAATAGATAAATTTGCTTTATTTTTCTTGATTTATTGTTGGCTGTACTGGTATTTCTGTATTTTTTTGTGATTTCTCTTTTTTTAGTATTTTTTTATTTTTCTTTTTGTAGTTCCATTATTTGTTGTCTCTTGCGAAACTGTTTTTTTGGTTTTTCTTTTTAAAAATTCCTGCTTCCAACGAATTACTCGAACAAGCAAACACTATAATACTCGCCAATCCTAAAGTTAAAATTTTATTTCCTTTTTCTTTTCATATTTTTCAAGATTTTTATAAAATTAATTTACAAAATCTAACTCCTTTCTTTTTTTCTGCTACTAAAAAAATGTGTTAAATTATTATCAACACACTAGAATGTTGCTGATTCAACGAACATACTTTTTGATAAAATATCTACTTGTATTTGTTTTTTTGCTCTCCACAGCCGTGAATTCCCGACTAGCCATCGGTACATATAATATATTCTGTTTCGCTAAATCGTAGTATTCTCCTTCTTTTTTTATTTAGAATATATTATTTATGTCAATATTGTATATTGTGTAGAATTTCTCAAATTAAGACTTGCGTTGTAGTCTCTATTTATTTCAATTCCACAACAGCTACATTTATAAATTCTATCTTTTAATTTAAAAATCTTGTTTTTTTGTTTCCACAGTTACTACATAACTTAGAACTCGGATAAAAATGTGCTTACAATTCTTAATTCAATATTTTTTTCTTTGCATTTTATTCAAAAAGTTTTTGTTCTAAATTCATAAAATTTTTTTGTTGTGAAATTACTTTTTGATAAATGTCTATTTTTTTCATCATATTAGAAACTTTCAACTCTTCTATTGTTATATATTTTTAACTTGGTTTTTTTGTTAACATATTAACAACTTTATTAACATAATCATTTCTAATACAATTTAATTTAAAAAAACAATTTAGCTATCACTAATTTTTTTGCTTTTTGAAAATTTTTTTACATTCATAAAGATTTTTTCCCCATTTTTTTACAAGACAAATATTTTTCTTGATTTTTTTCTTTGCCCTCTTTTTTTAGTTTTTTTCAATTTTTTTCTAACTTTAAAAAGTTTTTATTAATATTCTTAAAAAAATTTGTCCATCAGAACAAGTTGCAAAAATCTTTTTATTCCTAAATCAATTCCTATTCCTTCTTTTGGATTCCAATTTTTTTGAAATTGAATTTTTCAATTTCTTTTTCATTTCTAAAATAAGCGACAAAAAAAGTAACGATTTCCTTCTTTTTGAAATTGTAGCACTTTTTATATTTGTATTTTTTTAGGAATATATCCATATTCTTTTAATCTTACAAATTTCAAAGTAGGAATTTTTTTATTTTTGTGCCTATAAAATTCAAAAATCAGTTTTATTATTTTTTTAAAAAAAATAGCATTTTTTTGATTATTATGACTTTTTCTTTTTTTAAATTTTTGGAAAAATTTGATATTTTCTTAAAAAAATCTTTTTAAATGCTTTTTTTCACTATTCATTATAGCTTGTTTATTAGATTTTTGATGAAACATCTTTTATCCAAGATTTATCAGGATTTTTCTTTTTATAAAAAAACATTGTTTATATATTTGGAAAATTCAAATCCTGTAACAAATCTTTTTTTCTTTTTTTCGTAAATTTCTTTGTTATATGCTATGTAAAAAAATTATAAAAAAATCTTCCTGTCCCAATAGTTCTGTTAATTTTTTTCAATCTGTTCAGCTGTAGGTTTAATTTCAATTTTTTTATTCCTTTATAATTCTTCATCATTTTTTTATCTTTTTTTATATTTTTTTAAGTCCATCTATTCTACAAGAAAAAGATTTGAATAATTGAAATTAAGTCTTCTACAAGTTCTTGTTTTGGTGATAAGGTTTGATTATTTACCACAATAATTTCACTTCCTTTTGATTTAAGGAAATTATCAAACCAGCTATATCCAAATCTAACAAATCTATCTTTATAAGAAATTAATATTTTTTTGTTTTTTTCAGAATATAAAATTGAATTAAATCCTTTTCTATTGTAATTTAAACCACTTCCAATATCTGTTATAATGTTTGAAACAATATAGCCTTTAGCATTAGCATATGTTTTTTTAGAAATTCCACTTGATTTTTTTAGATCATCTTTTTGATTTTTGGTTAGAAACACGAGCATATATAATTACATCGTTTACTTGATTTTTCAACATTTTTCTTGTTGAATACCCATAATATTATAATAATCTTCTTCTGTATAATATCTTCTATTCGTTGGGGTTCTACGTGCTTTTTAATATCCCTTCTCTATCCCATCTTTTGCAATGTATTTACAGTTCTTCCCTATCATTTTACCAAATTCATTTGGCTTATATATTTTATTCATATCAATATGATAACATACTTTTTAAATATTTATCAATATTTTTTTAAAAACTGTTTTTTTATCTCCTTTTTTTATGAAAAAAATCTATTCATTACCTGATTCGTCACTTATCTCACAATAATTATTGTAAATATTATTTTTTTATCTCTAGCCAACGGCTCTCCTGTATCTTGATCAGTAACTATATCAAAAGTTTGACTATCTGCTCGTTTCAAGACTTTATTTGTACAATACACATTGTTTTTTTATCTTTTTGCATAATACTCGTTTAATGCTACGAAAGTATTTCTGTTTGCCTTGTTAACTTTCAATAATTCTTCTGTATTTGAAAAAAAATCATAATAATAAATATTGTTTTTTTATCTTTTCCATAGTATTCATTATACATTGCAAATGATGGTGCATCCACATTATTGAAAACTTTTATCTTGTGTTTTGTATCATTGTTTCCTTCATATTGTAAAGAAAATAAATATACACTGTCATCATCTTTTATAAAATTCCCTTGTGGCGTACTTTTTACAATTTTAAATCCTTCTGGATGTACAGATTCAATTTTCTCACCATAATAATACACATTGTTTGCATCTTTCGAATATCCTTCAGTCAAAACAGCAAATGTTCCTGTATCTGCCAATGGAATTTTCATAAATTTATCTTTTCTTGACAAATCATAATAGTATACGTTGTTTTTATCTTTAAAGTACCAATCATCTAGTACTTCAAATGAATCAGGATCTATCGTAGGAATTGCTTCCAATTTTTGCCAAGTCGTATCAATTGGATCATTTATTGTAAATAAATATACACTATTTTTTTATCTCGTAAGAAATACATTGAATAATTTTTCTAATAAAAATATCAAAATTTTTTTCGAACTAATTCCTTTCAACTTACTATTTTTTTAAAAGTAAACATCTTTTTTTATCTTTTTGAAAAAAATAATTATCAAATATTTTTAAATGATTTCGCATCTGCACCTTTCATTTTTAGAAATTTTTTTGTCGATACATCGTAATAATAAACATCTCCCTTGTCCCTCGTATACATATAATAATCAGGATCAATAATACTGAAATTTTTAGGATCTGCACCTTTTACTTCTTCAATCGTTCTATCTGGATTCAAAACATTTACAACATAAACTCTTTTTTTATCCTTCACATACGGACTTCTAAAATCTGGGTCGTTGTTTCCTTTTTATTGTTTCAAATGTTGCTGCGTCCACTTTATTTAATTTTTAAACCAATATAATAAATTTTATTATTACTTTTTTTAATATATACGAATTTTTTTACCTCAAAATTTTTGAGGATTATATCTATCTATTACATTCAAATTATAAAAGATATTGTTGTTATCTCTCGCATAAATTGTATCCGGTATCAACTCAAATGTTTGCGGATTCGCTTTACTTACTACTTTATTTTTTTGATAAACATTATTTTTATCTTTTGAGTACTCATAATCAAGTACTTCAAATGTTTTAGAATCTGCGCTTGGAATTTTCACTCCATTATAGTAGACACCATTTTTTTATCTTTACTGTAAAAAGGATAATCATTAATTGCCTCAAATGTTAACAAATCCGCACCTTTTTATAGCTTTATTACCATAATAAATATTTTTTTACCATCTGTAGCATAAGAATCACTCAATGCATTAAATGCCTTTGGATTTGCATCTTGTATAGGTTCCGACAAATAATAAACATTATTTATATCTTTTTGAGTATCCTTTATTTAAAAATTTTTAAATGTTGTCGGATTAGAATTTTTCCAATACTATTCCTTCATAATAAACTTTTTTTATTATCTTTTTGAATATCCATTTTTCAATACTTCAAACGATGCTAGATTTACTCCTTGTAATTCTCTTATTTCCAAATCAGTGAAAGCATATATTTTTTCATTGCTTTGAACATATACAACTCCATCATCCTCGTCATTATAGATTTTTAAGGTCTGCCGCATTCAAATCAGGAAAAAAACTTCATCTTTATAATACACATTATTTTTTTATCCTTCGACAATTGATTCGCTAAAACTTCAAATGTTGGCAAATCAACTCTTTTTCATTTTCCAAGTTCATAAAAAAATATTTTTATTATCATCTGTTACATAATTATTTCCTAAAACTTTGAAATTATTTACATCTAAATTTTTTTACTACAAGATTATTATTATAATAAACTTTTTCCATCCCTCGCTTTATATTCAGAAAAACCTATATTTCCGAATAAAACCATCATTCCTATTAATTTAAATATTTTTTTGCATCCTACTGTACTCCTCTAGTTCCACACTCCAAACCTTTTTAAAAATTTTTTTATTCATTTCATTTTAAGGCTTTTATTTCAACTATATTCTATTATATCACATTATTTATTTTTTTATCGACATTGAAGGAATAAAATAATTGAAGATTGTATTTTTCACTCTAAGATTTTTTTATTACTAATAAAATGAAAAAAACTGCACTTGTGTTTCTTAGAATGTGCAGCTTTTTCACTTTAATTAATTTATCTTTTTCTTTATAAACCATTTTTCTTGCTGGTTCTCTTTTTTTACATAAACTACTTTGTTTTTTTAGAATTTTTTTCTTTTTTTATTTGATTTACTCTTCTTGTAATTCTTCTAGAATTTTTCTCTCTTCACATAAACTTTTTCTTGCTGGTTCTCTTTTTACATAAACTACTTTTAGAAAATCCCAAAATTGAAAAATCCTAAAATTCCTAACAACACTACCAATTTTTTTCATAAACTTTTCCTCCTAGTATTACTATTTAATATTACACAAACTCCTAGTATAATATTTTCTATTGAATTATACCACATTTTTTTGAGCGAAACAATAGTAATAAAATCGATTGTTATTATTCGATCATTCTAGGCCCTGCATTTACTATATCTTCTGAGATATTTGGATATTTACTTGCAAAATTGTCATTGAACATTTTTACTAATTTTTCAGCGTATGTGTCGTATGATTCCTTGTTATTCCAAGTATTTGAAGGATTTAACATTTCTGCTGGAACATCTGGACAGCCTTGCGGAACATCTACATTGAAAAATTTATTGTGAACAAATTCTTGATTTTCGATTTCTCCATTTAAAGCCGCATTTATCATAGCACGAGTATATTTCAATTTTATTCTTTCTCCAATTCCGTATGGTCCACCTGTCCATCCAGTATTTACCAAATAAACTCTTGTGTGATATTTTTCAATTTTTTCTCCTAGCATTTTTGCGTAAACTAAAGGTCGTTTTGGCATAAATGGTTCACCGAAACAAGTTGAGAATGTTGGCTGTGGTTCAGTGACTCCTCTTTCAGTTCCAGCTAATTTTGAAGTAAACCCTGTTATAAAATGATACATTGCTGCTTCTTTAGATAATCTTGAAATTGGCGGCAATACTCCAAACGCATCTGCTGTTAAGAAAATTATTACATTTGGAATGTGTCCAATTCCTGTTACTTGAGCATTTTCAATATAATCTATCGGATATCCAACTCTCGTATTTTCAGTCAAAGTTCCATCAAAAAAGTCTAATTTTCTAGTTCCAGAATCCATTACAACATTTTCAACCAAACTTCCAAATCTTATTGCATTATAAATTTCAGGTTCATTATTTTTATCTAAATTTATACATTTTGCATAACATCCACCTTCAAAATTGAAAACTCCGTGATCTGACCAACCGTGTTCATCGTCTCCAATCAAAAGTCTTCTAGGATCAGCTGACAATGTTGTTTTCCCAGTTCCTGACAATCCAAAAAATACTGCTGTTTCTCCAGTTTCGGCATCCATATTTGCAGAACAGTGCATTGGTAATACATCTCTTTCTGGCATCAAATAATTCATTATGCAGAACACACTCTTTTTGATTTCTCCTGAATATTGAGTTCCACAAATTACTACTTTTTTCGCTTCGTAGTCAATAATAATTGCTGCTTCAGAATTTACTCCATCAGTTTCAGGATTGCACTTGAACCCAGGTGCTGCAATTATTGTATAATCTTCTTTCGCATAATTTACCAATTCTTCTTTTGTCGGTCTTATTAACAATTGTTGGATGAATAAATTTTGACTTGCTAATTCATTTACAATTCTAAATTTTAATCTGCAAGTTGGATCAGCCCCAGCAAAACCATCAAAAACAAAAATTTCTCTATTTTGTAAATAAGCAATAACTTTTGAATAAATAAAATCGAATTTTTCTTTGCTAATTGGCTTATTCACTTTTCCCCACGCAATCGAATCGTGAATAGCTTCTGTATCAACAATAAATTTATCCTCAGGTGAACGCCCCGTATATTTTCCTGTTGTCACTACCAATGCCCCTGTTGATGACAATGTTCCTTCTCCTCTTTCAATTGCTTTTTCAACCAAAATCGCAGGTGATAAATTACGATAAACTCTCGTCGGATTAATTATCCCCAATTTTTTTAAACCATAAGTTCTTTTTTTTACACTTTTCATATTTTTTACCTCCATATGTTTCTTTTCTCAATCGCATCTTAATTGCAAAAAGAAACAAAAAAACAACGATAACGCTTATATTTTTAACTATTCTTTCATATAATTATTCTTAAAATAATTTTTCTTCTTACTTCCAACCTCCTTACTCTTATATTACCATGATATTTCAAAAAAACAAGTTCTCTACATTATTTTTTATGAACCATAAATCCTGTTGCTTGTTGTGTAGCCATTATTGTTACATCTGAAATTTGAACGTGCTTTGGCTGATTTGCAACGTATAACGCAATATCTGCAATATCTTCTGGTTTTAATGCTTCAATTCCCAAATAAACTCCTTTCGCTCTCTTTCTATCCCCATGAAATCTGACTTCACTAAAATCTGTCTCAACAATTCCTGGTTGTAATGTACTAACCTTAATATTTTTATCAATTGTGTCAATTCTAATTCCATCGCTTAAAAATCTTACTGCTGCTTTTGTCGCACAATAAACCGCTGCACCTGCATAAGCGTAAATTCCAGCAGTTGAACCCATATTAATTATGTGCCCCGTATTATTTTCCACCATATTTGGTATAATTTCACGACTCACATACAAAAGACCTTTCACATTAGTATCTATCATTATTTCCATATCCGTAATACTGTAATCTTGAAATTTATCAAGTCCCAAAGCCAATCCCGCATTATTTACCAAAATATCAATTCTCGAAACTTTTTCCAATATTTTTTTCACAGTTTTTTCAACCTTTTCATATTTCGTTACATCCAACTCAAAAATATGCACATTTACTCCATATTTTCTCTCAATATCAGCTTTAATTTCCTGTAATTTCTCAATTCTTCTTGCACATAAAATCAAATCATCACCATTTTTTCCAAATGCATATGCAATCGCCTTTCCAATTCCACTTGACGCTCCAGTTATAAATACATTTCTTGACATTTTTGTTTCCTCCTTTTAAATTTTTTTCTTTCTTATTTTTGTAACAATCTTTTATAATTTTTAAATATTATTTTTTTAAACCCTCTATAAATTTTTAATTTTTTTCATTTCATTAAAAAAATTTCTCTATTACAAGTATAACACAAAAAAACTATTTTTATGGTAAAATGTTTATTATCAAAAATTTGAAAGGAGAATTTTTTACATGGAAAGCTGGTTATTTTTAGCCTTAATTTTATTCGTTGGATTTATCACAAAAAATCAATCAATTGTAATTGCTACAATATTCGTTATGATTCTAAAATTTTTACCTCATACTGACAAATTAATGGCACAATTTCGTACGAAAGGGATAAATTGGGGAGTTTTAGTTATTACAATCGCTATTTTAATTCCTATTGCTACAAGTGAAATTGGCTTCAAGCACTTGATAAATGCCTTCCATTCACCAATCGGATGGGTTGCAATCGTTAGTGGAATCACAGTTTCTTTGCTTTCGGCAAGAGGTGTCAACTTACTTCACGGACAACCAGAAATTACAGTTGCTTTGGTTATCGGAACTATAATGGGCGTTGTTTTCTTTAAAGGAGTTGCTGCAGGGCCTGTTATTGCTAGTGGTATTACTTATTGTATTTTACAGATAATAAAAATGTTCCATTCATAATGAGTGGAACACTTCTTTTTTTTTTCTAATATTTGAAATTATTTGTTAAATTGCTCTTCTAGATTCCAATAGGAACTTTATTGTAAAAATCAGTTCCTTCTAAAGGTCGATTTCCATCGTATAAAAATTTTACATTTTTCATTCTTTTTGTTTCATCTTCGCTCAATCTTCTTAAAATTGGCTGCATTTCATCGTGTCCATCAATTTTTATTAAAACGTTATCAGCTTCAACGACAGAATAAGTTTGTTTCATTTTTGGATTATACAATTTTGTACCTTTTTTTTCTAATTTTATTGGCTTAAACATTACAACATCTGAATTCCCCCAAGTTACATCTGTTGAATCAAAAGTATTGTATGTCTCACCTTTTTTTCCTTCATTGCATCAATTTTTCTTTTGCCAAGATTCCATATCCAGTTCTCCCCACTGAATATAATAATCATTTTTTTCCTTGTATATTTTAACTAAACTATTTCCACTTACATAACTTCCTATAATTTTCTCATTCATTTTTTTATCTTTTCCGTCATCTTTTTTTTGATTTTCAGCAGCCTTTTTTGCAGCTTCCTCAATTACTTTATCAGCACCTTTTGCCACCTTTTTCCCATTATCTTTTTTTGATTTTCCACAAGAAATAACCAAAATTAAAATTATTCCCAAAGCTATAATTTTTTTGTAATTTTTTTTCATTTTTCTACCTTTCCACAATTAATTTTTAATCTTCCATTTTCGCCAATCCCAATTTTGTCTCTGAAATCAATACCGCAAACAATATTAATCCTGCACCAAAAATCACTTTTAAAGTCAACACTTCATGCAACAACAAAAATGCAAATAACGGTGCAAACAATGATTCTGTTGACATTAAAATCGAAGCTCTTGTCGATGTTGTCGCCTTTTGACAAAAAGTTTGTAGCAATGTTGGAATTGCTGTCGAAAATAATACTAGATATATTACCGATACTAATGTCATCCCGCTTAACGGAGTAAACGCTCTTACACCAGTCGTTACAAATTGAGTTATTAAAAACAATATTCCAGCAACTAACATTTGAATAAATATTAATTTCATCGGCTCTATTTTTCTAGAAAAATACCCAGTCGTAGCAATTTGTCCCGCAAAAAAGAATGCACTTATTATTGTCAAAATATCCCCTCTATTTATATCCGTCAAATTCATATTTGCATCAAAGCTAATAACTCCAACTCCTGCCAGACAAACAATTGAAGCAACAAACGAAAATATATCAGGTTTCTTTTTATGCAATATCCAAAAAATATACGGAACAATTACGACATTTATTGCTGTAAAAAATGCATTTTTACTAGCTGTTGTCATTGTCAATCCATAAGTCTGTGTCAAATATCCCATAAATTGAAAAAATCCTATCACAATCCCAGCCTTTATATCCCTTTTCACAATCTTACTAACTTTCTTTCTAAAAATCAAATACAAAGCCACAAATCCCAGCAAAAATCTTATCGAAGACAAATAAAACGGATCTATCCCTTCATTTAATCCAATTTTCACAAATACAAATCCCAATCCCCACAATATTCCAACTAAAAGTAAACCAAAGTCTGCTAAATATCTTTTCATAAAGATTTTTCCTTTCTATCCTCAAATTTTTGTAGCAAAAGCAGAATTTAAGAGTGGTGTTCGAACTCTCAAAAACTTTTAAAATTATTAATTAAAGAATTTATGATAAATATCCAATTTCAAAAACTCATTCCCGATATCTCCATTATTATTCTTCAAATATTCTATCACAAAATCTCTCACAATCTTTATTTCACGTACATTTTTCACAATATCTGTAAACAGCATATCCGAAATCCCACTCTGCCTAGTTCCTAAAATCTCTCCTGAATTTCTTAATTTCAAATCCTCTTCAGCTATTTTAAATCCATCCGTTGTACTTTCCATTGCCTCCAAACGCTTTATCGAAATCTTATTCGTAGTTTCCGATTCCAAAAAACAATATGATTGATGACTTCCACGACCAACTCTTCCTCGCAACTGATGAAGCGACGAAAGACCAAATCTTTGTGCATCACGAATTACCATAATTGAAGCATTTGGAACATTCACCCCAACTTCAATTACTGTTGTCGAAACTAAAATATCAATTTCTCCCTTTTTGAAAAGCCTCATTACCTCTTCTTTTTCCTGATACTTCTGCCTCCCATGAATCAACCCAATTTTCCAATTTGAAAAAATCGCACTATATTCCTCAAAAGTTTCCTGTGCCGATTTTATATTTCCCAACGTTTCACTTTCCTCAATCAAAGGCGAAACAACATACGCCTGTCGCCCTTTCCTCAATTTTTTCTCAATAAATTCGTACATTTTACGTTTTTCTTCCTCTGATTTTATCCATTTAGTAACAATCGGACTTCTCCCCTTCGGCAGTTCATCAATAATCGAAACATCCAAATCCCCATAAATCGTCAACGCTAAAGAACGTGGAATTGGTGTGGCACTCATTACAATCAAATTTTCCAAATTTCCCTTTTCTCTCAATAATTTTCTCTGAGTCACTCCAAAACGATGTTGCTCATCAATCACAATCAATCCCAAATTCTTAAAAATCACATTATCTTCTATCAGCGAATGAGTTCCAATCACAATATCAACCACGCTACTCTCAATTTCAACCAACAGCTTTTCCTTTTTCTTCCCTTTCAAGCTCCCAGTCAACAACTCAACCCGAACATCCAAATTATTAAACTGATCCACAATTCCCAAATAATGCTGCGTTGCTAAAATTTCTGTTGGTGCCATAATCACACCTTGATATCCATTTTCAACAATATACAAAAGAATAATGAACGAAACTATTGTTTTCCCTGATCCAACATCTCCTTGAATTAGTCTATTCACAATTTTTCCATTTTTCAATTCTTTATAAATCTCAGTAATTACCCGCTTCTGAGCCCTTGTCAATTCATAATTCAAACTATCAATAAATTCTCGAACCAGCCCTTTTTTATCTTCCAACTTATAAACATTGCTATTCGCCTGATCAATCTTAAATCTATTCTGCAAAATTCCAGCTTCCAAAAGCAAAATTTCCTCCAGCATAAATCGCCTTTTCGCCCTTTCCATAACCTCTTCATTCTTCGGAAAATGAATATCCATAATAGCCCTAGTCCTGCTCGGCAAATTCTCTTGCTCCATCAATTCTTTCGGAATATTTTCCTCCAACAAATATGCATACTCAAACAATGCCTTTTCCACAATTTTCCTAATAGTCGGCTGTTTCAATGAAGCTGTCGACGGATAAATCGGCAACATCGCCTCAGATATTTGCTCATCCCTTTTAAATTCAGGATTTATCATCTGAAATCTCATCGTCTTTCTAACCTTCCCATAAACCGAAACTTCATCCCCCATATGAACATAATTTTTCACAAATTTATTATTAAACCAAACAAGTTCAATCATTCCAGTTTCATCTGCTAAAATTGCTTTAAACATAGGTCTTCTAGCAGCAAACTGACTAGAAATATTTACAATCGTTCCAGTTAAAATAACAAACTCCTCTGCCAAAATTTTATCTATTTTTTTACTATTTCCTCTATTTTCATATGCTCTTGGAAAAAAATACAACAAATCATACAAAGTATGAACTCCTAATTTATTAAATTTTCCAAGTTGTACTTTTCCCAACCCCTGTATTTTCACATTTTTCAGATCACTATACAACAAATTATAATTTACCATTTTCCAAAAAACTCCCGTTCTTATTCTACTCATATAGTGTAACATATTCCAACCATTTTTCAAAAGAAAAAGTTGCAAAATCAACTATTTGCAACTTCTAATTTTTTCAATTTTATTTCATTTTCATTCCACGCTCTTTCAACTCATGTGAATATTTTTTCGCCGTCTCATGATCAGTCATAATCACTAATTGATCCCCACTTTTAACAACTGTTTCTCCATTTGGTATAAACTCTTTTCCACCCGAACGAATCCCAACTATCAAAACCTTTTTCGGCAATTTCAAATCCTTCACTTTTTTATTATCAAATTCTGAATCAATCCCAACATGAATCAAAATTGTAACAATTCTCGATTCCAACGGCACTTTTTCATTCGCATCCTTTTTCCCTGAAATCAATCTTTCAAGTAAAATCTCATAAATTGGCTCCATTGAAAGCAATTCTGTCAAAATATATGTCCCTGTTGAAACAATTATCAACATAAACAAATACGAAAAATTCCCAGTCATTTCCATTATTAAAACCACTCCCGTAATCGGAGCTTTTACTGATGCTGTCAAATATCCAGCCATTCCCAATAGCATAAAATGAACTACAAACTCTTGCGGAATCCCAAAATATGTTACTAAAATCGTACCATATATTTTCCCAACTAACGCACCAATTACAAGCATCGGCAAAAAAATTCCTCCAGGAAATCCCGTACCATAACAAATCATCGTATACAAAAATTTTGCAACTAATACAATTGCCAATATTTTTATCGGCAATTTCGCATCAAACATTTTTTCAATTAACTCGTGTCCACCACCTGTTATATCCTTGAAAAAAATTGAAATCAAAAATGCCAACACCATAAACAACGAAATTTTCACATATTTATTAAGTTTTATCCCTTTATACTTATCCTGAAAATATATCAAATACGTATTAAAACATTTTCCACCAAGTGCTAAAATTAAGCAAAATATAGCTGTTATTACAAAAACCTTCATTTGAGAAGTTTCTGTCGGCAAATGAAAATTATACTCAAATGTAACTCCAGATCCAATTATTTTCCGTAACATCATTCCCGAACCACCACTAGCTACAAGTACACAAATTAACATCAACGGTGAAAAAAATTTATGCAATTCCTCCAAAGCAAATATCGCTCCAGCCAATGGTGCATTAAAAGCCGCTGCCAATCCAGCACTGGCCCCAGCCGTCACCAAATATTTATTCTCAACTTCCTTTCTTTTCAAAAGCCTGTCAATCCCTTCACCAATCAAAGCTCCCAAATGAATCGAAGGCCCTTCTCTTCCCATCGACATCCCAGCTCCAATTGCTAAAACTCCACCCCAAAACTTACAAAACAACTCTGGAAACCACCTAAATTTCAACTTTCTTTGTAAAAACGCACTAACCTGTGGAATCCCACTCCCCCCAATTAAAGGATTCTTACTCAACATAAACTGCACAATAACCCCAATCAAAATAAAAAATAACAACCCAATCAAAAATTTCCCAAAAGTCATATTCTCATTAAAATTATTTCTAAAAATCGAAATCTTATCAAGCAATATCCGATACGTCGCAACAACAACCCCCGTCACAATCCCCGTCACAAGCGAACACAAAATCAAAATAATTCTCTCCCGTTTCGTCTTTAACAATCGTATCTCTTTCACTTCCTCTAAAATCGTTTCAGCCAAGATATCTCTCCTCCTTCAATAAATGAATATTAATCTATATTTTCATTATATCGTATGTGAAGCTAGATTTCAATTTTTTATTTGATTTTACAAAAAAATAATAACTTTTAATAAAGTTGTTAGTTTTTTTGTTTTTTAACTTGTTTTAATGGATACTCTACTTTAACTTTTTAAAGAATTAATGCTTTCACTTAGAAGACTTAAAGTTTCAATCCTTGTTTTAATGGATACTCTACTTTAACAGCGTCATGAGCCATACGAGCAGTAAACAATGTAGCGTTTCAATCCTTGTTTTAATGGATACTCTACTTTAACACATTCAGAACTTTAGGTGCCGGAAACAGCACTACTGTTTCAATCCTTGTTTTAATGGATACTCTACTTTAACAAAAGAAATATCATTGATTTGTGCGTAAATAATGGTTGGAGTTTCAATCCTTGTTTTTAATGGATACTCTACTTTAACAAGCGATTGGGCTTATAGTCGTACAACTGGTAAATACCGTTTCAATCCTTGTTTTTAATGGATACTCTACTTTAACGTCTTTCATTGCTTTCTCCTTCTCGACAGCACTCTGGTTTCAATCCTTGTTTTTAATGGATACTCTACTTTTAACTAAATGGAAAAAAATCATTCTGATGAAAATTATCATAATGGGTTTCAATCCTTGTTTTAATGGATACTCTACTTTAACCTCCTAGAATCGAGGAGAAGATTAGAAGGTTTGTAAAAAGTTTCAATCCTTGTTTTAATGGATACTCTACTTTAACTTTGTCACCTCCTTTCTGTATAGGTCCGTTTGACATTATGGTTTCAATCCTTGTTTTTAATGGATACTCTACTTTAACCCTAATTTAACATGTGGTAAGCTCATAAAAGGAACTAGTTTCAATCCTTGTTTTAATGGATACTCTACTTTAACAATGAATGTTGTTAAGAGTGTTGGTCAAAAAAAGTGGCTAATAGGTTTCAATCCTTGTTTTTAATGGATACTCTACTTTAACAGTTATTTAACAGATTATACCAGACTAAATATGATGAAAAGTTTCAATCCTTGTTTTAATGGATACTCTACTTTAACATATCTTATTTTTTTGTAAACAAATGTATATCTTAATGTTTCAATCCTTGTTTTTAATGGATACTCTACTTTAACTAAAGAAGGTGTAGTTGTTACAGAGTCGTGTCTTAAAGTTTCAATCCTTGTTTTAATGGATACTCTACTTTAACCAAGTACCTGATTCTAGATATGGTATTGTAAACGCTTAGTTTCAATCCTTGTTTTAATGGATACTCTACTTTAACAAAAATGAAAAAGGATTATGTACAAGTATTGTTAGGGTTTCAATCCTTGTTTTAATGGATACTCTACTTTAACAATACAACTATGACATTGGAAAATAAATTTACTCTAGTTTCAATCCTTGTTTTAATGGATACTCTACTTTAACCATTCTTTAGCTAATCCTTTACCAGCTATACCTTCTGTTTCAATCCTTGTTTTTAATGGATACTCTACTTTAACTTCTTTAATCTTTCTTTTTTTCATATGTACGAATAAAGGTTTCAATCCTTGTTTTTAATGGATACTCTACTTTAACACTGAAAAAGAAGCATTTGATAAAAGCATACAAAGAGTTTCAATCCTTGTTTTTAATGGATACTCTACTTTAACTAATTCTTCTAATTCTACTATATCTGTATTAGAAGGAGAACCGTTTCAATCCTTGTTTTAATGGATACTCTACTTTAACGTTCATCCCGGAAGCTAAATACTTCTGTGCATAGGCTGCCAGTTTCAATCCTTGTTTTTAATGGATACTCTACTTTAACATAGAAGCATATCTGTCCCAATCACCCCAAACAAAAAAACAGTTTCAATCCTTGTTTTTAATGGATACTCTACTTTAACAACATGAATTTCAAGCTATACAAGTATGTAAAAGCTGTGTTTCAATCCTTGTTTTTAATGGATACTCTACTTTAACGATGATGAAGTTGCAGCTATGGCTGCTTACGGTAGTGTTTCAATCCTTGTTTTTAATGGATACTCTACTTTAACCTATAATAGATTTTTTTCCAATCTTCTAATCCGTTTATAGCGTTTCAATCCTTGTTTTTAATGGATACTCTACTTTAACCTTTTTTTACGTATCAACCTGTATGGCGGTTGATATAAGTAGAGTTTCAATCCTTGTTTTTAATGGATACTCTACTTTAACCCGTATTTCAAAGAAAATCCTTTATTCATAAGTATTACAGAGATTTTTTTCAGACATTAAAATCATATTTTTTTGTTTAATTTTTTTGTCATTTTTTTGCTGTTTTTTTAGCATTTTTCCGTAACTCCTAACCCTCATTTTTTTATTGACTTTAAGTGGATTTTTCTTTCTCTTTTTTTATTTTTTTCATAGTGGTAGGAATTTTTTTACCATAAACTTATGGTCCCACATTTTTTTATTTTTTTCAAAATTTTTTTGAAAAAAATTTTTATTATAAATTAAAAAGAAAAAAACGAAATGAAGATCAGTAAAAAAATCATTAGCTTAAGTATAATAAATTTTTTTGATTTTTTTATAGTCTACATAATCATTTTTTCTTTATCAAGATTGTAAAACTTAAAAAAATATCAACTATTTTTTTAAAAAAATACATTGTTCTCATAGAATTCAATATCGCTATTAAAGCTACTCCAACATCACCGAATACAGCTTCCCACATTGTAGCAAATCCTAATGCTCCCATAATTAAAATAATTCCCTTTACTGCTAATGCAAATATGATATTTTGCCAAACTATTGTTTTCGTTTTTTTTGCAATTTCTATTGCTGTTACAATTTTTGAAGGTTCGTCATTCATTATTACAACGTCAGCTGCTTCTATTGCCGCATCAGAGCCAACTCCTCCCATTGCAACTCCAACATCTGCTCTAGCTAAAACTGGTGCATCATTTATTCCATCTCCTACAAACAACACTTTTCCAGAATTTTTCCCATTTTCAATCATTACTTCTTCCAATTTTTCCACTTTTTGTGTTGGTAATAATTCAGAAAAAACTTTTGTTATTCCTAATTTTTTAGCAACATTTTCACCAATTTTCTTATTATCTCCAGTCAACATTATGATATTTTTAATTCCTTGCTTTTTCATTCCAAAAATAGCACTTTCAGAATCTTCCTTTATTTCATCAGCAATCACAATATTTCCTGCATATTTTCCATCTATTGCCACATAAACTACTGTTCCTAATTTTTCTTTATTTTCAATGGCAATTTTTTCCAAATCCATCAATTTCGTATTCCCAGCCAAAATATCTTTTCCATCAACTCTCACTTTTAATCCATAACCAGACAATTCCTCAAATTTTTCAATTTTTGATTTGTCAATCGAATTACCCATTTCTTCGTATTCTTTCACGATCGACTGTGCAATCGGATGATTTGAAAAACTTTCTGCATAAGCCGTATATTTCAAAAGTTCATTTTCTCCTGTAGTTCCTGTATTTTGATTATTTTTCATATTAATTTCAGTAACCTTGAAAATACCTTTTGTCAATGTTCCTGTTTTATCCATTACAACCGTATCAATTTTTGTCAATGCTTCCAAATAATTAGCACCTTTTACTAAAATTCCATGTTTTGAAGCTCCTCCAATTCCACCAAAAAATCCTAACGGAACAGAAATAACCAACGCACATGGACATGAAACTACTAAGAAGGTCAACGCTCTGTAAACCCAATTAGAGAATGGTTGTTGCAATAAAACAGGCGGAATTATTGCTAAATCAATGCTACGATTACAACTGCTGGCGTGTAATATCTTGCAAATTTCGTTATAAAATTCTCTGTTTTTGATTTTTTTCCGCTTGCATTTTGAACTAAATCTAAAATCTTTGAAACTGTTGATTCAGAGAAATTTTTTGTAACTTTTACAGTTATTAATCCAGTTTTATTAATAAATCCACTCAATACACTTTCACCAACCATCACTTCTTTTGGTAACGATTCACCAGTCAATGCCGATGTATCAAAAGTTGAATTTCCTTCTACAATTTCTCCATCTAACGGTACTTTTTCCCCTGGCTTAACCACTATCAAATCACCAACACCCACAGTTTCAGGCGAAACTTTCTTTATTTCATCTCCAATTTTCACATTCGCATAATCAGGTCTAATATCCATCAAAGCAGTAATTGATTTTCTAGAATTTCCCACAGCCACATCTTGAAATAATTCTCCAACCATATAAAACAACATTACTGCAACGGCTTCAGGATATTCTTTTATTACAAAAGCACCAACTGTCGCAACCGTCATCAAAAAGTTTTCATCAAAAACTTCTCCTCTTTTTATATTCCGTATCGCAGTCAACACAACTTCGCCACCAATAATTAAGTAACTAACCAAATACAAAACAATTTTCATAAAATTCGGCAATGGCGCCAATATTGCACCTGCAAAAATAATTCCACCAATCACAAATTTTGTAACATTTTTCTTGATATTATCCTCTTCTGAGTGGCTGTGACTATGACCACGAGAATGTACATGTTCTCCTGCATTTTCACTCATTCCACAAGCTCCTGAACAACAACAATGCTCTTCATGTTTATGAGAATGTTGCATTCCACGAATCTTTCTTTCAGAAACAATAACACCTTCTTCAACTTTATCCACAACCTCTTGAATTTTTTCTATCAAAGAATTTCTATTTTCTTCTTCTGTCGTAATAAATAACTTTTCTCCCAAAAAATCTATAGTTGCTTCTATTATTTCTGGCATTTCGCCAATTTTTCGTTCCACTTTTGCAGCACAATTCGGACAATCTAATCCAACTATTGATAAAATCGTCTCTTTAGCCATAATTTCATCACTCCAACTCTAATTTTACTTTTATTTTCTCTCAATAAATCACAAAATTTTTACTATCTTTTCTCTCCAATATGCGTCAATCCTTGCTCAATTATATGAATCACATGCTCATCATCCAACGAATAATAAACAACCTTCCCTTCTTTTCTATATTTCACAAGCCTCCCCTGTTTCAAAACCCTCAACTGATGCGAAATTGCTGACTGAGTCATCCCCAAGGTAATCGCTATATCACATACACACATTTCCGACTGATACAACGCACTCAATATTTTTATCCGAGTTGTATCCCCCAAAATTTTAAAAAAATCTCCCAAATCATACAAAATCTCTTCTTGTGGCAATTTTTCCTTTACCATTTCAACAGTATCTTGATGAATCGCTTCTATTTCACATATCGGTATTTTTTTCATTCTCTCTCCTTCCAAAAATCTAATTTCATAAAACTACCTCACAGCCTAAAAACATATTCTAATAAGATAAATTATTTTTTTCATTTTATAAAATTAATAACAATATCTTTTTTTATTATTTTTATTTTTTTAATTCTTAATTTCAAATACATGAATGATTGTTCATATATTTGATTATATATTATTTTTCCACCTATTGTCAATCATATTTTTCAACAAAATTTTTCTTAAAATTATTTTTTTATTTCTACAAATATTTTTAATGCAATTTTTCTCACTGAATAAACTCAATAAAATCACAAAAATTTTTATTTGATATTTCACGTTATTTATGATAAAATCGAGATTGTAAAAAGAAAGGAGATTATGAATTATGTTAAATTTAATTATTAAACATTTATCTGCGTCAATCATGTTTTTGACTACTCTATTTTCAACTTCAGTTGTCACAACACCAGCACACGCAGATACCGTATCAGCATCAAAACACGTTTGTATTGATCCTGGACACCAATTGAGAGGAAATAGCCAATTAGAGCCTGTTGCGCCTGGTTCTTCTACTAGAAAACCAAAAGTTTCGTCTGGAGCTCAAGGAGTTGCAACTAGAAAAAATGAATATCAATTGACTTTAGAAGTTGGATTAAAATTGAGAGATGCTTTACAAGCAAAAGGTTACAAGATAACAATGATTAGAGATAAAAATGAAGTGAATATCAGTAACAAGGAAAGAGCCGAAAAAGCCAATGATTCAGGTTGTGATTCTTATGTTAGAATCCATGCTGATGGTATAAATAATTCTTCTATAAGTGGTGTTTCTGTATTAACTGCATCGGCTAAAAATAGATATCTTTCACCTGCGGTTCAAAAAGCAAGTGAAAAATTATCAAAAGACATTTTAGCAGAATATTTAAAAACTACTGGTGCCCAAAATAGAGGAATTTCTTATAGAGACGACTTAACTGGTACAAACTGGTCAAAAATACCAACAACTTTAATTGAATTAGGATTTATGTCAAATCCAGCTGAAGACAGAAAAATGTCAACAAAAGAATACCAAGATAAAATGGTTTCTGGAATTGTTAACGGTTTAGAAAAATATTATAGAGAAAAAAATAATTTTTAAAAGAATTTAGGGTGGTAATTTTACCATCCTTTTTTTATTTTACACATTTTTCTCAACATCTGATTTTTCAAACAAAAAGAAGTCTTTTGCAAGACATAACTTACAAAATAACTTCTCTTAATACTATCTTTCTTCTTACCTTTTTTCTTATTTGCTCCTTTAAAGTGAAACCTCTATGTACTAACTTCCCCTTTTTCTATACATAATGACCTTTTTCTTCATAAACTATCTAAATCTCTTTAGACTTGACCTTTTTACTTATTATAACTATTACAAACAACCTTTTTTCTTCTACAGCAATTATACACTTAAAAACTTTTTAACGATATCGACTTAATTTTAGTGAACTTTTTTCTTCATGATTCGGATTCGACCAAAAACCCTATCCTTTTTAACTTTGTAACTTCATTTTTTGCACACAAGCTCCTACCCTCGTATACATGACCTTTACTCCTTTTTTGACCTTTAACTTTTTTCCTCACAAACTTTTAGATTTTCATAAAATCTTACCTTTTATAACCAAACTCCTTTTTTTGCATATAAGCTCCTACCCTCATATGCACGACCTTTTCTTCATAAAACTCTTTATTTCCTAATCTCTATCTACGTCCCAATCTGTGATTCTTCCAGTATACGCATCGATTTCAAACTCATAAGTGTAACCTCTATAATGAATTTCTCCTTCATAAGAATCTTCATCAAAATCAAAATCTTTAATATTTCTCAATGTTGCACCTGGAACTTTTGCTAATGCTATTTGTTTAGCTCTTGCTGGGGTTATTTTTGATCTTTTATAAGAACTTTTTTTATGGCTGAAATTTGATTTTTTATAATCTTTACTTCCAGCAAAACTCAAAGAACCTAATACCAAACAACCTAACAATGCTACTTTTAAGAATTTATTTTTTATAATCCTCCTTTGCATTTTTGTATTTGTAATTGCTGTTCCTTTGTTACATTATAATAGTATCATATAAAGATTAAAGAAAAAAATGAGAACTTTTAATTTTTTTCTCATTTTTTTAAATAAAAAAATAGACACTCTCTAATTCTGAGATTGCCTATTTTTTTCTAGATTTTTCACGACTAATTTCATGATTCTCTTTTTATTTTTTTGATTAATAAATTTATTTAAAAAAATTATAATTCGATGTCTTCTTTTTCTTAATGTTGGGAACAAGATTACGTCTCTGATTGATGCTGAATTAGTTTTGTAACATAACTAATCTATCAATTCCAATTCCTAATCCTCCTGCAGGTGGCATTCCGTATTCTAAGGCTCTGATGTAATCTAAATCCATTCCTTGTGCTTCATCGTCTCCTGCTTCTTTCAATTTAACTTGTTCTTCGAATCTTTCTTTTTGATCTCTTGGATCGTTTAATTCTGAATATGCGTTTGCAAATTCTCTTCCTGAAATGAATAATTCAAATCTGTCAACCCATTCAGTTTCACCTTTTTTTGATTTTTTTGAAAGTGGAGAAATTTCTTTTTGGATATTCTGTTATGAATGTTGGATTAATCAATGTTTCTTCCACTTTTTCTTCAAAGAATAAATTTAAAATTCCAAATTTTGTATAAGTTTTATCTTTTTCTAAAGGAATTCCAAATTCTTTCGCTTTTTCAATAGCTTCTTCATCACTTGAAATTGAATCAAAATCAAATCCAGTTGCTTCTTTTACAGCTTCTTTCATTGTTACTCTTCTCCAAGGTTTAGCTAAATTAATAGTTTTATCTTCATATTCAATTTCATATTTTCCATGCAACTCGAAAGTCAAGCTAGAAATTAAGTCTTCTGTCAAGTCCATCATATCATTAAAATCGGCGTACGCTTGGTACAATTCCATCATTGTAAATTCAGGATTATGTTTTACAGAAATTCCTTCATTTCTAAAACTTCTATTAATTTCAAATACTTTTTCAAATCCACCAACTAATAATCTTTTTAAGTATAATTCAGGTGCGATTCTTAAGAATAATTCCATATCTAATGCATTGTGGTGCGTAACAAATGGTCTTGCAGTTGCTCCACCTGCGATTGGGTGCATCATTGGAGTTTCAACTTCCGTAAATCCTTTTTTTTCTAAATAGCTTCTAAAAAATCTAATAATTTGGAATCTTTTTTTCATAGTTTCCATAACTTCTCTATTCATTACCAAGTCAACGTATCTTTGTCTGTATCTAGTTTCGATATTTGTTAATCCATGGAATTTTTCTGGTAGTGGTCTTACATTTTTTGATAAAACTTCAAAAGATTTTGCTCTTAAAGTTAATTCTCCAGTTTTTGTTCTAAATAATGTTCCTTCAATACCAATGAAATCTCCCATTCCTAATTTTTTATAAATTTCATATTCGTCTTCTCCAACTTCATCTTTTTTTACATAATATTGAATTTGTCCAGTTGGATCTTGAATTTTCCCAAATCCATTTTTACCCATTCTTCTGAATGCAACAATTCTTCCTGCTGTTTTGAATACTTTTTCGCAAGTTTCATCATACTTATTAATTTCTGAAATATCGTCTACCTTATCATAATGTCTTCCATAAGGCTCGATTCCCATTTCTTTCAATTCTTCTACTTTTTTTCAATTTTTTTCTTTTATTATACCATTATCATTTTGGCGTTTGATTATTTTGATTACTCATCACTTTTTCCTTTCTTATAATTATTTCATTAAACAAACAAATTTATTTCCAATTTTATTGTATTAATTAATTCATTTCTATCCATTATATCATATTCTAACATAATTTTTTTCCATTTTCTTTAAATATTTTTGTTATTATCTCATATTTTCCTTTAAATTCTTTTTGTTATATATGAAAATGACGTTTTTTTATCCAATTTAAAAAAACTTGTTTTTGAGTTTATTTTTTTCCAACTCGATAAATTTCTACAAAAATCAGAATGTTCTATAATTCTACATTTTCCAAATTCATCGTTGTAATGATACTCATTTTTTTCCCGTCTAAATGATTTGTTTGTGCTATGTCAAATATTTTTATCATATTTTTTTGCTTAAATTTATCAATACTTGATATTTTTTTATTTTTCATTAAAAATTTTTTTCTCCTTTTTTTACTCTAAAAAAACTCATTCAAAAAGTCATCTAAATCTTCTTCATCTTCGTCACTAGAAAAAAATCAGCAATATCGTCATCATCCAAATCATTAAATGGTTCTGTACTTAAATCTTCAAGATTTGTTTCATCTTTTACCTTATCATATTCTCCGAAATCCTCGTTCCAATACATATAATCCTTATCAGCACCATAATAATCTTCATCCCATATTTCTAATATGTGATCTTCTTCGTCTTCATCCAATGTTACTAATTCTTCTTCACTCACATCATAATAAAAAACTCTTTTTATACCTGACTCATTTTCGCAAATCAAATACTCCTTATCCCCAACTGTGATATTTGCTAAACATGTAAAATATTCCACTTCATCATCAATTACTTTTTCAAATTCTTCACCTACTGAATACATGCTTCTCCCTCCATTATTTATGATATTTTTATATTATTATTAATCGAAATCCATCTATAAATTTGTTCTGCTAAAATTAATCTCATTAACTGATGTGGAAATGTAAATAATGAAAAAAATTTAATCTAAAAATCAACTATTCTTCGCAATTCATCTCCGACTCCATTAGAACCACCTATTATAAAAATTAATTTCACTTTTTTTGAATTGTTATTTTTTTCTAATAATTCTGCCATTTCTTCAGAACTTTTTTTGTTTTTCCTTTAAGTCCAACAAAATATTATATGATTGACTTTTTTTATTAATGACATTTATTATTCTTTCTGTCTCTTTTTGAGATTGCACTCTCAATCCCTTTATTATCGTCTTCTTCGCTTAATTCGACAACATTAAAATTTGCATAACGTGAAAGTCTTTTTGAAAATTCTTCAATTCCATCTCGTATGTATTTATCTTTCACTTTTCCAATACATACTATATTAATCTTTACCATATTTTTTCCTTATTGTCAATTATTTTTCTTGAGAGTTTTTTTAACCGCTCCCAAATTCGGCTTTTTATCCTTTTTATTTTTTCCGTCCAAACATTTTATCTAAATCATTTCTCGTTAGTTTTACAATAATTGGTCGGCCGTGCGGACAAGTGTATTTTCCAACTTCATGAAGTCTTCTGACCATATTTTGCATCTCATATAAATCTAATTTTTGTCCTGCTTTTACCGCTCCTTTGCACGACATCGAAATAATTATATTTTCACGCAAATCCTTTATTTCCGCTTCATTTTTTTATATCTTCTAAAAAGTTTTAAAAAAATACATTTTTGAATTGAATCTCTAAAATCAAAAAGCTGGAATAGCTCGAAAAAAATAATCTCTTGTTCTGAAAATTCATCAATTTCAAATCCAAAAATCATTAAAAAAATTTCAATATTTTTCAAAAATTATTTCCTTTTTCACTTTCAGTAACTTCCATTTTTTTGTGGCAATAAAAAGCCGTTGTGATTCAATCTTTTTGTTATAAAACTTATCTTTCAACTCTTCATAAAGTATTCGTTCATGAATAATGTGTTGGTCATAAATTTCAAGCTCATTATCCCTCTTTACCAAAAATATACGTATCAAAAAAATCTGTCCTAACACATCATATTCTATCTGCTCTCCTACATGCTTTTTCAAATGTGCCAATTTTTATACCCTGTTTTATCAGAAACACTTTTTTTATCCTCATTAAACAATACAATATCTGTTTTTTTCCTCAATATTTCTATTATCCAAATTTTCAAAAAAATTTTTATTTTTCTGAATCATTTTTCAATAACCGATTTTTTTGTAAAAATTTCTATTATTCTCAGAATTTTTCCACTTTATTTTTTTGTTATTCAATTGATTCATAATGTTTTTCAAGAATATCATTATTATTAGCATTTTCAGTTACTTTACGATTTCCTTCTTTTTCATTTTTTTATCGAATTTTTCTAAATTATTTGTAGAAAAAAATTACTCTGATCCATTTTATGAGAATTATTTTCATTTCTATTTTTCGTCATACGAATTTTTTTCTCTAGAATTTTTCTTCTACCAAATTCTCATTATTATCAACTTTACCATCATATGTCTCAAAACTAATAAATTTTTTTACCCATCTTGTCTTCAAATAAATCATCCGTTACAACATTTTTCCGTATTTTTTTGTTAGATTTCTCCGACAAATCAATATTCGGTTGCCAATTTTTCCCTGTCATTATAATAAAAAAATTCATCAATTTCATCTTTTTATTTGCCGATAAACAATTTTATCATTAGAAAATTTCACAATTTTTTTGATGGATGCACGTTAACATCGATTTCATTTGGATTTATATCAAAAAAATATTATTGCAAAAGGATATTTTTCCCTTCATTAATTTTTGTATAATAACCATCTAAAATTGCTCTTTCAATAGTTGCAGATTTCACATATCTTTTATTCACATAAGTAAAAATATAATCTTTACTACTTCGCAAAATTTCCACATTTCCCAAATATCCGTACTTAAATTTTGTTAAATTTCGTAAAACTGATTTCCCAAATAATTCAAGAATTGCATTTTCTATTCCTTTTCCGCTTGTTTTTATGCTTGGCTTTCCATCTAATTCAAGTGAAATAGCAACATCACTATTCACAAGTGCTTCCCTTAAAACAATATCTCGAATTTTAGCATATTCTGTCGATTGTTTTCTCAAAAATTTTTTTCTGGCTGGAGTATTATAAAACAAATCTCTTATTTCAATTTCTGTCCCAACATTTTTTGAAATCTCTTCAAATCCTCTAACCACACCACCATAACTACGAATTTTGTACCCAATTGGACTACTTGCTGTTTTCGTTGTTATTGTTAATTTTGAAACTGCTGCTATTGAGGCAAGTGCTTCTCCTCTAAATCCGTATGTTTTCAAGTTAAAAACATCGTCTTTTGTTACGATTTTTGAAGTTGCGTGTCTTTCTATCGAAAGCAATGTGTCGTCTTTATCCATTCCAACGCCATTATCACTCACTTTTACATCAAGTCCACCCTTAAAAACTTCTATTTTTATCATAGTTGCATTCGCATCCAATGAATTTTCAATCATTTCCTTTATCATAGAAGCTGGATTTTCAACTACTTCTCCCGCTGCAATTATATTTGAAACACTCTCATCTAAAATTTTTATTTTTCCCATTTCGTCTCTCTCTAATTTCCCTTTTTATTTTTTTCTTAATATCATTTTACATTATTCTAGTGCGTATTTCAATAGCTATAAAAAAATTCTATGATTTTTTTCACAAAAAAATAGTATAATATAAAAAGTTTTTTTAAAAATTGAGGTGAAAAAAATGAAATTAGAAAAATTATACTTTTGATGAGAAAGCAACAAAAAAATTTTAGAAAAAAATTAAATTCGAATGGAAATAAAAGGGTATTTTTGTTGGAGGATGTTTACGAGACATTCTTTTTAGGTAAAACTCCAAAAAGATATCGACATTGCAACAAATATGGAATATAATGATATAAAAAAATATTTTTCTGATTATCCGACAAAGGAAGTTGGAAAAAGCTTTTTGGAATTTTGATAATTCATTATGAAGATGAAAAATTTTGAGATTGCAAAATTTAGAACAGATATTGGGAGCGATGGGAGAAGACCTAATTCTGTTGAGTTTGTGAATGATATTGAAGATGATTTATTGCGAAGAGATTTTACGTTTAATGCGATGGCATTTAATGAGAAGGATGGACTTATTGACATTTTTAACGGACAAGAAGATATTAAAAATAAGATTATCCGATTTGTTGGAAAGCCGAAAAAAACGGTTGCAAGAAGATGGACTTCGATTGATGAGAGCTTTTAGATTTATGAGTCAGTTGGGATTTGATTTTGAGAAAAATACAGAAATTGCGATAAAAGAAAATATTCATGTGTTAGAAAAAATTTCTCAAGAACGAATTACAAATGAGTTAAATAAATTAATTGTTGGAAAATATGCTGTTAAAAGTTTTGAAAAAATGAAAGAATTAAAGGTTCTTGATTATGTTTTACCTGAGTTAAAAGTGATTTATGATTTTGATCAGAATAATCCGTATCACAAATTTACACTTTGGGAACATAGCATGAATGTACTTGATGGTGTGAGTCCTGAATTAACAACACGTTGGAGTGCACTTCTTCACGACATTGGAAAACCTGAAGCAAAAACTGTTGATGAAAAAACTGGATATTTTCATTTTTACAAGCATGAAATTATTGGAGCTTCCATTGCAAAACGAATTATGTCTAGACTTGGTCAATCAAACAACATAAGAGACAATGTCTACACAATTGTAAAAAATCATATGAAATTACATAATAGCCAAAGTGAAAAAACAATAAAAACATTGATTAGCAACTATGGTGAATTAAATACTAAAAGATTAATTGATTTAGCAATTTCTGATGATGGTGGAAAAGGTCATGAAAATGATAGAAATGATAACTTGTGGAAAACTTTTTATCATATTGTGGAAAACATGAAAGTTCCTACGATTAATTCTTTAAATATCAACGAGTTTACGACTTAATGGAGCTTGGAATTTATAATAAAGAAATTCAGAAAGTGAAAAAAATATTTATTAAATGAACTTTTTAGAAGGGAATATCGAAAATTCTAAAGAAGAATTGATTGAAAAAGTTAAGGAATATATTCTTAAAAATTAATTTTTTTAGAAAAAAATATCGAGGATTTCTTCACCATTCTAGAAAGTGTAAAAAAATTTAAAAGTGTAAAAAAATTTTTTTGCGTAAATAAAATAGCAAAAGTACTGAATTTACTAGCTTCATCTATTCATTTACACAAAAATTCTGTACACACTTTTTACTATCTTTGAAATAAAAAAATTTGAGAGTGTAAATTTTTTTGTATAATCATAGTAATAGTCCTTTGAATTGACATATTTATCCACATAACTGTACAAACTTTTAAACACTCCCTATTTTTATTTCATACAATTTTTTATTTTATACAATTCAAATTATTTTCTTTTAACTTTCTTCTGAAAATTCATCCACTCAAACACATTTTCAAATGTTTTCCCTTTCAACTGAGCCTTTTCACTTCCACCTTTTCCAGCATTACTCGGTTCAAACCCAAAAGTTGTCTCATCTTTAGAATTTTTTATTTTATCTCGATTCTGTACACCCTCTACTTGATTATTCAAAAAATATATCCATGAGAAATGTCCTGGAAATCTAGAGTTTGGTTCATCTGTTCCAGTCACATTTTCATAATATGAATACCAAGCATTGTCAGCTCCAGCCTTCAACAAATCTCTATATGTTGGAAGCGAGAATTTCTGCGGTGTAACAATCCTATCATCTGACGCTGCAATAAACCAAACTGGTGTTTTTTTCATTTTTTGAATTTTTTCTTTTGTTACCCATAATTTTTTAGTTTCCTCAAATTTTGAAACTGCACTATTTTCTCCACCTGCAGAAACTTCAATATCTCTTGCTTTGTAAGTTCCATCTGCATTTCTAGCATATTCATGGTAAGCATATGCCTCACAAATTGGTACAGCTGCTGCAAAATAGTCTGGATAAGTGATTATCATATTTACTGTCATATATCCACCATTTGAATCTCCAGCAAGATAAATTCTTTCTGTATCAACAGATGGATTATGCTTCACATATTCTTTAATTGTATCCATCAAAATTTGCGTATATCGTGAAACTCCACTTCCGTTACCATTTGTCCCATCACCTTCATCCATCCAATAAGTAGGCGATTGAACAGCCAATACAAAAGCTCCTTTTGTATCAGTTCCTTTCGTAGTAAAATATTTTTGAATTTCTTCTTTCGCAAGTGCCGAAGTTTCTGTACCTAAAATATCAATATCAGGATCTGTTCCACCTTCACCTTGTCCATGAAGCCAAATAATTAATGGTTTTTTCTCTCCTTTTTTCAAATTTTCTGGCTCATAAGCCGCCATTTCCAATTTCAAATTTTCCACTTTTTTCGTAATCGGATTTTTGTAATTTCCACTAAACGAACTTCTGTAATTAAATAATTCCGTATCAGTCGAAACTCGATTATTAATCACATCCTCCTTTTTATTAACTGCATAATCTTTCCCATCAACAGTAACTTTCCCATCAATTTCTACAACATATTCTTTCGTCCATTCATTAAAAAATTTCTTCATGTTATAAGAAAATGGAGAACCTTCATATTTCAAAGTCTTCTGATTAAAGACATTTTCCAATTCAAGCGTAACAATTCCAGTATCAAAGGCTTTTTCTCCTTTATCATCCGAAACATACACATTAATTACCTTTCTCTCAACTCCATTAGTCTTAACTTTCCAGTCATTCTTATCAAGCCCCGTAATTCGATAATCATCCATTTTCATAATAATTTTACTCACAGTAGGCCCACTCTCAAAACCTTTTACAAAAATACTGATTTTTTTTATTCCGTTATAATTTTCTAATTTCACTGTCTTTTCACTTGCCTTCCTATTATCAACTTTCTTTATATTTACTTTTCTCTTACTTTCACGTGTTGAACTATTTCCAGTCATCCCTATCGCTAATACAGAAAACAATGCAATCATTAATTTTTTTCTCATAATTAAATTCTCCTTCTTTTTAATAAATTATTGTATAATAAAATTTAAAAAAAGCAGGAGTATAAAACTCCTACTTAAATTTATTATTTCTATTATTTTTCTAATTTTACAAATGTATATGTTAACGCAAAACTTACTCCAGCACCTACGATTATAGAAACTAAGTACAATGGTAATTGAGCGTTTAAGAATAATAAGATTCCAGGTATTACTGTTACTGCCATTCCTGATGCTTTCAATCCGAAAACTGATGCCAAGAATCCTCCTGCAGCTCCTCCTGCTAATCCCATTAAGAACGGTTTACCTTTACCTTTTATCAAGTTTACCCCATAAATTGCTGGTTCTGTAATTCCTAAGGCTGCTGACAATGCTGATGGTAATGCCAATGCTTTTAATTTTTTATCTTTTGTTTTAACTCCAACTGCTAAAACCGCTCCAAATTGCCCTGCAACAGCTGCTGATAACAATGGATTAAATTGGTTGAATCCATCTTTTGCAAGTAATTGAATTTCCAAGAAGTTAAATATATGGTGAACTCCTGTAACTACGATTAATTGTTGTAATCCTCCAATTATAATTCCTGCTATTCCAAAAGGTAATTTTAAAATCCATTCTGTTCCAATCAAAATATAATTTTCTAATGAGTGGAAAATTGGTCCTATTACAAATAATCCCAATGTACTCATGATTAAGAATACTAAAAATGGTGTTAATAATAAATCTAACGCATCTGGTATAACTTTTCTCAATCTTTGTTCTAATTTTGCTCCAATCATTCCCACAAATAACGCTGGTAAAACTGTCCCTTGATATCCAACTACTGGAATGAAATTAAAGAACATTATTGGATGTGCATCTCCTGATGCCACTTGATAAGCATTTGGCAATGAGCTACTAATTAACATTGACCCTAACACGATCCCCAATACAGGTGATCCACCAAACACTTTAAATGCTGACCAAGCAACCAATGCTGGCAAAATAATAAATGCAGTATCTGTTAATACTTGTGTATACATTAAGAAGTTAGGATTTATGCTCTTTGGCGTTGTCCCTAATAATTTCAATAAATTTTCATTTGTCAATAATCCACGAAGTCCCATAAATAGACCTGTCGCAACCAACACTGGTATAATTGGCACAAAGATATCTCCAAATGTTCTCGAAATTCTTTGAATAATATTTCCTTGTTTTGCAGCCTCTTTTTTCATATCAGACACTGAAGACTCACTAACTCCTCCAAGCCCTTGAACTGCCTCATAAACTTTATTTACAGTTCCTGTTCCAAAGATAATTTGATATTGACCTGAATTGAACATAGTCCCTTTTACTTTTTCAATTTCATCAACTCTCTCTTTGTCAATTTTACTCTCATCATTCACCATTATTCTAAGTCTTGTCGCACAATGTGCAAATGATGCAATATTTTCTTTTCCACCGACAGCTTCTACTACTTCTTTAGCTATCTCTTCGTAACTTTTCGCCACTTTTCCACTTCCTTCCATAATTATTAATAATAAAAAAAATCATTTATCTATAAATATACATTATATTTTTCCTTTTTAGTCAATATTTTTTCAAAAAATTTATTAAAAATTTTACAATCTATATTTTTTAGCTTCCAAAAGTCTATCCAAAATCACAATAGCAGTCGCACATTCCAATACAACAATTGCTCTTGGCACAATCACTGGATCATGTCGACCTTTTACTTCCAAAATATCTGATTTTTTTGTTTCTAAATTCACTGTTTTTTGTGCCTTTGAAATCGAAGGTGTGGGTTTTATCGCCACTTTAAAGCTAATCGGCATCCCAGTCGAAATTCCTCCAACAATTCCTCCATTATTATTCGTATACGATTTTATATTTCCATTTTCATCAAAATACATCTCGTCATTCGCTTCATATCCAGTCATTTTAGCAATTCCAAATCCTGCTCCAAATTCAATACCTTTCGTAGCTGGAACCGAAAAAATCATTCTTGAAATTTCACTCTCAATCGATTCAAAAAACGGATCTCCAATTCCAGGTTTCAATCCTGTAATCATTACTTCCACAATTCCACCCAAAGAATTTTCTTCTTCTCTAGCTTTCATTATTGCATCTTCCATCTTTTGAGCCACTCCATCTTCCAAAGTCGGCAAAATCATTCCACGCAATTTATCAATATTCTCTTCAGTTATATCACTTTCTGTAAAATCTCTTTCTTCAATATCATAAAGTGATTTTATATGAGCTCCTATCAAAATCCCTTGACTTTTCAAAATCTGTTTCGCAATCGCACCAGCAAATACAATTGAAGTCGTTATTCTCCCTGAAAAATGCCCACTTCCACGAATATCATTAAATCCGTCATATCGATTAAATCCACTCCAGTCAGCATGTCCCGGTCTTGGTTTTCTTCTAAGTTCACTATAATCCTTTGATCTCTGATCCCTATTTCTAACAATCATTGCAAGCGGCGTTCCAGTCGTTCTCCCATCAAAAAATCCACTCAAAATTTCAAACTCATCCTTTTCCACTCTAGGCGTTGTCAATTTTGATCTCCCAGGTGCTCTTCTTTTCATTTCCTGCGAGATAAATTCTAAATCCAGTTCAGTTCCCGCTGGAATTCCGTCAATATTCACTCCCAATGCCGTTCCATGCGATTCTCCAAACAATGAAATTCTATAATTTTTTCCAAAATTTGCTCCCATTTTCTAGCTCCTTCTCTTTTATAAATTTAAAATTCTATTTTTCTGCTTTTACCAATTCATCATAATTTTTAACTTTCTTTTTATCCTCTTTTGAAAGTAAATTATACAATTTACGAACCATTTCTAAATATGATTTTTTCGTATATTTTTCACCAGTTCTCTTATTCGATATTTGTATAAACAAACTTTATATAAAAAAACAAAACTATTCTTAATTAGTTTATAACTTTTTACTTTTCAACAATTTCAATCTCTCCACCCATTTTCACAAAATCATCCCAGAAATGTGGATAAGATTTTCTCACGCTTTCAGCCTCTTCCAAAACAATCTCTTTCTCACATCGAGATGACGCAACTGCCAAAGACATCGCAATTCTATGATCATTCCAAGCACTCACCGTAACTCCACCAGTAAATCCTTCTACACCTTGAATAATCAAGCTATCCCCTTCCTCAGCCACATTCGCACCAAGTTTATTAAGCTCTGTTTTTATTGAAGTAATTCTATCCGACTCCTTAATTCTAAGTCTTTCTCCATTAATAATCCGAGTCTCTCCTTCACTCAATGCAGCAAGCACAGTTAAAATCGGTGCAATATCAGGACATTGAGAAATATCAATCACAGTTCCTTTTGTTTTAGATGGCTTCACAATAACATAATCATCAAAAATTTCAAGATTTGCCCCCATTCTAGTAACAATCTCAATAATTTCCCTATCTCCTTGCAACGAATTTTTATTCACATGCAAACATTTCACTTCATTATCACAATTTGCCGAAATTATTCCCGCAACAATCCAAAACGCCACTTGCGAATAATCCCCTTCAACAGTATAATCAAAAGGCTTATAACTCTGATTACCTTTTATTTCAAATGATTTATAATCATTATTTTTTATCTCAATTCCAGCCAACTGCAAAATTTCCAGCGTCAAATCAATATACCCCTTCGACTCCAAATTTTTATTAATAATCAGCTTAGAATCCCCATCAAGAAGTGGTAAAGCATACAAAAGCCCAGTAATAAACTGCGAACTAATATTTCCGTCAATCTCATAATTCCCAGCCTTCAATTTTCCATTAACCGTAAGTGGCAATTTCCCACCAGTCGTCTTATATTTTAACCCTTGCTCCTCAAAAATCTTATAATACGAATCCAGCGGTCTATCCACAAGTTTCCCTTTCCCATCAAAAATCAATTCATTCTCGCTCGTAATCCCAACAGGAATCAAAAACCTAATCGTAGACCCCGACTCATTACATTGCACATACTTATCCTTTGGAACAACTCTCCCATCATTTCCAACAATCTCAAGAGCACTCTCAAATCTTTTAATTTTCGCTCCCCAATTTTCCATAATATCTGTCGTTGTAGTAATATCCACAGAAAACTTTAAATTATCAATCGTCGACTTCTTCTCACTTTCGGCCAATGCCGCTGCAATCACCGCTCTATGCGAATAACTTTTTGACGGTGGTATTTCTATTTTTCCATTTAATGTACTTGGTTTTATTTTTATTTTCATAAATTTTTCTCCTTTTACATTGTTTTTTTCCTCTTCATTTTAAGTCTAAAAGAACCCTTTAAACCAAAACCTTTATTCAAAATCTTATCCTTATCAAAATTCTCTTTCAACACTCAAAACTAAAAAAATTTATCCTACAATATCTGCTTCACTTGTAAATTCTCCACTAACATTCCCCATTAAATCAATTCCATGCCCTGCAAAAAAATACTTCATCATCATAATAGTACACCGTAAAATCTCCATCAGAAGTTATTTGTATCCCTTCAAGATAAATCCCATTTTTAAAAAAACTTCTTTTTGAAACTTTTTGTTCTTTTTAACTCTTCCTTTTTCTTTTTCCCTAAATTTAGAATTTAAATTTTTTTCAAAGTACAGCTATCATTTCATCTAAATCTTCTTCATTTATAGATGAAAACCAATCTTCTGCCACTTCCATCAAATCTTCCACAATTCTATCCCTTATTCTCTCATCCCATTCTTTTTTTGATTAAGATACATAATTTTTAAATTGTTCAATTGCTCCTTTAACTTCTTCTACTTTTTTTATCTTCACTCCAATTATGCCCAATTCTACCATCAAAACTCACACTTATTTTTTTCTCCCAAAGCCACTCAACTTCAGTTTCAAAAATTTTTTTATTTCTCCAAAAATTTCATCTTTTTATAACATTATTCATATTAGTTCTCCATTTTATTCTTTTTTTAATTCAAGATTTTTAATAAATTTATCAGACACTGCCTAACCTTTTCAATTTTCCCACATAATCTCACATTTCTATTTCCACAATTTCAAATGCTTACTCAAAAATCTCTTCCGCCCCAATCTTCATAATCTCAACTTCCCCAATCTCTTTCAAAATCACAAAATTAATCCCATCACTTGTACTTTTCTTATCCCTTTTCATAATCTTCGCAATCTCATCTTTCGGATACTCAATTTCAGTTGGCAAATTCAATGCTTTAAGCAATTTCGCAATTTTCACAGCTTCCCCTTCTTTAGTAAATCCTTTTTTCTCTCCAATTTTTGTAATATCCACCATCCCAGCAGAAATCGCCTCTCCGTGCGAATATTTTTCATAATTTGTAAACTGCTCAATCGCATGACCAATCGTATGCCCAAAATTCAATATCATTCTCAAGTTGCTTTCCTTCTCATCTTTTTCCACAACTTCCTTCTTTATCTCACAAGAACGATAAACAAGCTCATTAACATACTTCATCAAATGTTCACGCAATTTTTTTATATAATTTTCATCATCTTGCGAAACCCCAACTTTTTCCACAATTTCCACAAGTCTATCAAAAAAATTCTTGTCATAAATACATCCATATTTCACAATTTCCCCAAATCCATCGTAAAAATATCTATCTGTTAATGTATTTAAAAAATAATTATCAATTAAAACAAGTTTTGGCTGATGAAATGCCCCAACAAGATTTTTCCCTTCTGGCAAATCAACTCCAACTTTTCCACCAACACTACTGTCAACTTGTGAAACAATTGTCGTAGGAATTTGAATAAAACTAATCCCACGCATATAACTAGCCGCTGCAAATCCAGCAATATCTCCAACAACTCCGCCACCAAACGCAACAACCATATCCTTTCTTGTAAGCCCTTCATTCACCATAGCCGAATAAATCGAAGGCATTATCCCAATATGCTTATGTTTTTCCCCAGCTTGTAGCACAAATATGCTATAATTAAATCCTTTAAACATTTCTTTATATTTTTCTTCATAAATCTCATGAACATTAGAGTCTGTAATTACAAAACAATTTTTTTCCCACTATAAACTTCTCCAATATATTTTTGGAAATTCCTCAAAAAAATTTTTCCCCAATCATAATATCATAAGAATTTTTTTCCCAATCCAACATGTAATTTTTTTCCATAATTTATCCATCCTTTTTAATCATAATTTTTTTCATTTAATACTAAATTTACATTTCAAATCAATATTATAGTAAAACTGCTTTTAAAACTAAACTCAAAAAAACTATGACTATTTTACTCAATTCTTAAATTTACATAATTTTTTTAATAGTTTAATTTTTAAATAGTTTTTTTAGCATATTTTTCTAAAAAAATAATTGTATATTAAAAATATAGCAAAAACCACTAAATCCAACGATTTAAAAATGATTTTTACTATATAATTTTTTTATTTCAAGTTATATCTTTTTTTCAAGTTCTCTTTTTTTATAAACCGACTGAAACTCTTCTTTCAACATATCCATTATAATAACATCATAAGTTTTTTTCCCATAATTTCAACTGCTTTCCGTAACCTTCCTACTTCCTTAAAAACCAATTTTTTTATACAAATTATAGGCTGGTTCATTATATTCAAATACATTTAGCGATATATTTCTCAAATTTAAAAATGAGAAACCATAATCAAGTATTAATTTCAGAGCTTCTGTTCCATAACCTTTTCGCTGATGTTTAGGATTTCCTATTAAAATTCCCAATACACCATTTCTATTTACCATATCTAATGAATTAAATCCAATATTTCCCAAAAAGTTCATCATTTTCAAGTAGTCTAGCAGCAAACATTTTTTCTTTTTTTATTGACGTTAAAAATTCCTTTTCACTTTCAAAATCTGTAATATTTGTATAAGAAACAGAGCCTAGACCAACTGAAACTTTTATATCATTAACCATCTCAGTATACTCTTCAATATCATCAAGAGAAATTGGTGAAAAATAAATATTATCTCCAACTAGTGTTTTTAAATACTTTTTCTTTTCAGAATTATCTTCCATTTCATTCCTCCCAAGTTAATTTCTCTTAATCTATTTTCTCCCTACGTTTCGTAGAAATTATAAATTTCTCTTTTAATGTCCCCAAATCATTATTATTCAAAGGCATCTTTAATTACATCCAATTCCTTTTTCAAACTGCTGTATCATTTTCAAAAGATTTTTTTTATTTCCCATAAACAGCTCTGCCCACAAATCTTCATTTATTTTCGCAATTCTCGTCAAATCTCGATAAGAATCTCCAATAAAACGATTTGTATCATACTTCTCACTATCACTATTCACAAGCGAAACCGCAATCGCATGAGTAAGCTGACTCGTAAACGCAATAATCTCATCATGTTCCTGTGCCGTAAGAAAACTAACCTTCTTAAATCCCATTAATTTTACAATTTCTGAAAGCAATTCCAAATTTTCCTTTTTATTTTTTTCATCCTTAATAATTATATAATTTGCATTTTGAAAAACACGGTTATCCGCAAAATCAATTCCTCTTTTTTCACGCCCTGCCATCGGATGTCCAAAAATAAAGTCAATATTTTTTCCATTCTTTTTATTACTTTCCTTAATAATCGGATCAATATCGCCAATAATTTTCTCTTTAATACCCACAACATCAGTAATTATGGCATTTTTCCTTAAAATTATCAATATTATTCACAAAAAAACGATTTCATCAAGTTAGGATAAAGAGTAATTACAACAAAATCTGATTTTTTTCCAAAAGGGTCCTTAGTTTCAAGAAACCCTTTATTTATCATATTTTTTTCTCCTCTGCCTTTTTTTCAAAGTTTCCTCATCAATATCAATTCCATAAACAGTTTTGATACCGATTTCCTTAAAACTTTGCGCAAAAAGCTGCCCCAATTACTCCAAGTCCTACTATCGTTACTGTTAAATCTTCTATTTTTTTCAAAATTGTAAACACCTCTTTTTACAAATTTTTTTAGCCATTTGAAAAAAAGTAAAAAAACTTTCAATAAAACAGCATTTTTTTATATTTTTTTAGCTTTTATTATTTTTTTCTTCATTATCTGTCAAAGGGTCTTGATCCTCTGTGATTATAATGCTGTTGTTCACTATTTATTGCTTTCACTTTTACAACCAGCTAACAATTTTTTTCTTATAAATAATTACTATAGCCAAATACTGTACACAAAATATGAAAATTTTTATTAAATTGTTCACCAGTCCAATTCTTTTTGAATTTGACAAAGAGTCAAGACTCCTTGGTTCATAATATTTGCTTTATTAGTGCAGAACATAACTATTAATTATTCCACCAGCTTTTTATTCTGCTTTTTCCAATTTTTTTCATTTCTTCCGTTCTTCCTTGTGACTTATAAATTTCTATTAGCATATTTCGCTCGTATGTTTTTATCATCCGTTGGATGTTTAAATGCCATAGAATTTTTTTATATGCCTTTTTCAGCTTCAACAAAATTATTTTTGCAAAAAAATACATATCTCCTATTCTAACCCAATAATCTCAGGGCATCAAATTTTTTTGAGTTTTATTAGATATTTTTTTCTATTGCCAATTTATAATACTTTATTGCATTTTTCATAATTTTTGGGTTTTTATAATCGTACATTTGAGCTAATGAAGCATAATCAGGCTGATAGTTCTCTAATTCAATTAACTGTAAATAAGTTTTTTTCTGCTAAATCATATTTTTTTCAAACTTACGTAAAAACTTGCCAATGTTCTTAAAAATCCGAATATCACCTGTTTCTTTATAATTATTCTGATATTCTTGCAATTTCTGTTCACCAAAAACTGTTATCCTTACTCTTTCTTTCTAAAGTTTCTTGAGCTGGTTTTATATCCTTTATCAGCAGCTTCTTTCAATAATTTATTTCCCTTTTTCATCCTGTTTTTATCCAAATATAAAAATTCTCCTAGATCATTCAATGCTTTTTATATCACCAGATTTTTATTAAGTCATTATACCGTTCAATAATTTTTTTCTTCCAATTCTTTAGTTTTTTTCTATATTTACTTTTTAAAACCGAACGTTCTATTGAATCTCTCCAATATCTGTAAAATAAAATAATTTTTTTCTTTTTATTTCTCTACTATTTTCTAAACTGTTATTTTTCTTTTTCATATTTCAATAATAACTTCTCAGATTCTTCAAATTTTTCTATTTCGAAAATAATAATCACTTAATTTTTAACAGTGAATCCTTATCGCCTTTTTCAATTTGCTTTAAATATTGTTTTTCTTCTTTAGTGTAAGTTTCTTTAGCAAAAAGAATTAATTGAAGAAATTATAATTAATAATAATAGCCATTTTTCTTTTCATTTTTTACAACCTTCTAAAAATTTATTTAAAACTTTTCCCCAACACATTCGCAATTTTTTCCACATTTTCCATCAAATGTTTAAATACATCTTCTTTCAATGATTGTGGTCCATCTGACAACGCTTTATCTGGTTCTGGGTGAACTTCTACCATAAGTCCATCTGCTCCTGCTGCCACTCCTGCCATTCCAAGTGGTTCTACCATCCAATATTTTCCTGTAGAGTGAGCTGAATCAACTATTATTGGTAAATGCGTCAATTTTTTTATCATCGGAACTGCATTTAAGTCAAGCACATTTCTATAAGCTGTTTCATAAGTTCTTATCCCTCTTTCACAAAGAACTACATTTTCATTTCCTCCTGCCAAAATATATTCAGCCGACATTAGCCATTCTTCAATTGTAGCACTCAATCCTCTTTTTAAAAGTACTGGAATATTTGTTTTTCCAACTGCTTTTAACAAGTCAAAGTTTTGCATATTTCTTGCTCCAAGCTGAATCATATCAACATGCGGACCAAATTCATGCAATTGTGCAATCGACATTACTTCACAGATTATTGGAAGTCCTGTTTCCTCTTTTGCTTTTTTCATCAATTCAATTCCTTCCATTCCTAGTCCTTGGAACGCATATGGCGATGTTCTTGGCTTAACTACTCCACCTCTCAACATTGTTGCTCCATATTTTTTCACTATTCTTGCCGCTGTCATAATTTGTTCTTCATTTTCAACCGAACAAGGTCCTGCCATCATCACAAGATTATTTCCTCCAATTTCTACATTTCCAACTTTTACAATTGTATCTTCTGGATGAAATTTTCTACTTGCTCTTTTGTACGGCTCTTGAACCCTTTGAACATCCAACACATAGTCAAGCGATTGAATATGTTTAATATCAATTGTACTTATATCTCCAACCAATCCTAAAATAGAATATTCTTCCCCTACTATCAATTTAACCTTTACATTATTTTCTGCTTCCAATCTCGCAATCATTTCTTTCAACGTATCATGACTAATACTTCCATCAACTTTAATAATCATATTTTTTTCTTTTTAGTACAATATCAAAAAATCAATACTGTACACTCCTTTCTATAAAATAATTTTTAAAATTTTTCTATTTTTTTCATTTTTTTATCTTACAACATTTCCTATTTTTCTTTCTTAAAAGTTTTTCCCAACACATTCGCAATTTTTTCAACATCTTGCATCAAATCTTCAAATACATTAAATTTCAATGATTGTGGTCCATCTGACAACGCTTTATCTGGTTCTGGGTGAACTTCTACCATAAGTCCATCTGCACCTGCAGCTACTCCTGCCATTCCCAATGGTTTTACCATCCAATATTTTCCTGTCGCATGTGCTGAATCCACTACTATCGGTAAATGTGTCAATTTTTTTATCATCGGAACCGCATTCAAATCCAATACATTTCTATAAGCAGTTTCATAAGTTCTTATCCCTCTTTCACAAAGAACCACATTTTCATTTCCTCCTGCCAAAATATATTCAGCTGACATTAGCCATTCCTCAATTGTCGCACTCAATCCTCTTTTCAACAACACCGGAATATTAGTCTTTCCAACTGCTTTCAACAAATCAAAATTCTGCATATTTCTAGCACCCAATTGAATCATATCCAAATGTGGACCAAATTTATCCAACTGTTCAATCGACATAACCTCACAAATTATTGGCAACCCTGTTTCTTCTTTCGCCTTTTTCATCAATTCAATTCCTTCCATTCCCAATCCTTGGAACGCATAAGGTGATGTTCTTGGCTTAACTACTCCACCTCTCAACATTGTTGCTCCTGCAGCTTTCACCGCTTTTGCCGTATCAATAATTTGTTTCTCATTCTCTACAGAACAAGGTCCAGCCATCATAACCAAATTATTTCCACCAATTTCTACATCTCCTATTTTTACAATTGTATCCTCTGGATGAAATTTTCTACTCGCTCGTTTATATGGCTCCTGAACCCTTTGAACATCCGCTACACCATCTATCGATAATATTCTATCCGTATCAATTACACTAGTATCTCCAACAACACCTATAATTGTATACTCCTCACCATACGAAAAATGCAATTTCAATTTATAATCATTTTTGCAATCTTTCAATTATTCTTTCTAAATTTTTCACTTGATATTTTTCGCATCTACTTTTTACTATCATAATATTCTCCTCCTAAAATTTCAAATAAGCCAATCTAAAAGACAAAAATCATTAAACCAATAAATCTTATAAAATCTTCTATTTTTTTCTATTTTTAAATATATTACATTTTATTATAAAATTTATCTAGAATTTACCAAACATAAATTTTTTTCATCCTTTTTTTCATTTTTAAATAGCTTAATTTTTCATTAAATAAAAAAACTCTTTTTAAACATAAAAGAGAATACGGATAATTATTAACGATATACTTTTTAGTTACAATAAATCTCTCAATTTAAATAACAATTTTTCTACTCACTAAACTAACTATACTTTGAATTATCTAAATACACAAACCTACACAACATCATTTCAATATCAAAACTTATACTTAAAAAAATCTCATTATTAAACAAACTCCTCAATAATATTTTTAATTCAAAATTTCAAAAAAATACTTTCAAATTTTAGCTACAACCAACAAGATTCACTAATCAAAAATTCAATTTTTTTCCATAACCATCTAAATAACTACAACTTTTTTTAATTTATACAAATTTATATCAAATTATAGAGAGTAAACTTCAATTAAATCAAACTACAATTATTATATCTAAAATATTTATTACTATTTATTGAAAAAAATAAATCATTATTTCAAATATTATTTTTGACATATTTTTTTATCCTAAATTTAAAAAAATTCCATTCTCAACTTAAATTAAAATACTTATAATAACTACAGAATACTTATAAGTTTCATATTTCATGATCATATTCAAAATAACATATCATTTCTAATTTTTTTCTACTATCCTACTATCCTACTTTTTATTTAATTACTATTATTTATTTCATTAATTTATAACTATCAGTAATATATCAAATATCACTTTATTTGTCAAATATATATAATTACTTATATTATATATCAAACTAATGATTATCTATCTGAATATTTTATTTATACTTAAACCTATTTAAAATTAAATTATTAAAAATTTAAAGAAAGTTATTTTAATTTCTTTACAAATAAAAAAATGGCGTCCCCGGTTGGACTCGAACCAACGACCCTCTGATTAACAGTCAGATGCTCTAACCAGCTGAGCTACGGAGACACTCTTTTTTTAATAAGAATATATATTAAAAAAAGTTTGGCAATTTCCTATTTTTCCCTAGACAACTCTAAGTATCTTCGGCGTAAACAGACTTAACTACTGGGTTCGAAATGTAACCAGGTGTATCCCTGTCGCTATTGTCACCAAACTTAAGATTTAATAAAGACAATGAGAAATAAATAGTACGGTAAAAAGAATAATAAAAGCTTTCGTAATATTAGTACTGGTCAGCTAAATATATCTCTATACTTACACCTCCAGCCTATCACCACCTGTTCTCGATGGATACTAAAAGAACACTCATCTCAAAGTGGGCTTCTCACTTAGATGCTTTCAGCGATTATCCCTTCCAAACGTGACTACTCAGCCATGCCACTGGCGTGACAACTGATACATCAGAGGTTTGTCCATCCCGGTCCTCTCGTACTAAGGACAGATCTTTCAATATTCTAGCGCCTGCAGTGGATAGGGACCGAACTGTCTCACGACGTTCTGAACCCAGCTCGCGTGCCTCTTTAATGGGCGAACAGCCCAACCCTTGGGACCTTCTCCAGCCCCAGGATGAGACGAGCCGACATCGAGGTGCCAAACACTTCCGTCGATATGGACTCTTGGGAAGTATCAGCCTGTTATCCCCGGGGTAGCTTTTATCCGTTGAGCGATGGCCCTTCCATTTGGAACCACCGGATCACTAACTCCTACTTTCGTACCTGCTCGACCCGTCAGTCTCGCAGTCAAGCTCCCTTATGCGTTTGCACTCTTAGGTTGATTTCCATCCAACCTGAGGGAACCTTTGAACGCCTCCGTTACTCTTTTGGAGGCGACCGCCCCAGTCAAACTGCCCACCTAGCACTGTCTCCGTTACCAGATTAGAATTTCAACAACATATGGTTGGTATTCCAACAGCGACTCTGTAACAACTGACGCCATTACTTCATAGTCTCCCAACTATCCTATACACACATTGCCAAAACCCAATGCCAAGCTACAGTAAAGCTCCACGGGGTCTTTCCGTCCTACTGCAGGTAGTCGGTATCTTCACCGACATTACAACTTCACCAGGCCTCCAGCCAAGACAGCTCTCAAATCATTTCACCATTCGTGCAGGTCGGAACTTACCCGACAAGGAATTTCGCTACCTTAGGACCGTTATAGTTACGGCCGCCGTTCACCGGGGCTTCAATTCGGATCTCTCAATCCTCCTCTTAACCTTCCGGCACTGGGCAGGTGTCAGCCCATATACGTCGCCTTTCAGCTTAGCATAGACCTGTGTTTTTGGTAAACAGTTGCTTGAGACTCTTCACTGCGACCTATTTCCCCTTGAAGTGTTTCTCTTCTCAAGTAATATAGGCACCCCTTCTCCCGAAGTTACGGGGCTATTTTGCAGAGTTCCTTAGCTAGAGTTAGCCTGTCGGCCTTAAGTTTCTCACTCTGTCCACCTGTGTCGGTTTACAGTACGGGCACTTAATTTCCTCCTTAGAAGTTTTTCTTGGCAGTGTAGGATTTGTGACTTACACCAAGAGGTGCTTACCCATCAGTTCTCACGTTTAAGCATACGGATTTGCCTATATGCTCACGCTATTTCCTTAGAAAGGCTAAACCGTCAGCCTTCTCACATACCTTCCTGCGTCACTCCATCAGTAAAAACGTTAATTAAGTGGTATAGGAATATTAACCTATTTTCCATTCGCCTACGCTACTTAGCCTCGGCTTAGGTCCCGACTTCCCCAGGGCGGACAAACCTTCCCCTGGAAACCTTGGACTTCCGGCCGGCGGGATTCTCACCCGCCTTCTCGCTACTCATTCCTGCATTCTCACTTCTGATACCTCCAGCAGGCCTTACAGCCTGCCTTCATCGGCTTACAGAACGCTCTCCTACCAAGATGCTAAAGCATCTTCCACAGCTTCGGTTTATGTCTTAGCCCCGTTACATCTTCGGCGCAGATACTCTCGACCAGTGAGCTATTACGCACTCTTTTAAGGTATGGCTGCTTCTAAGCCAACCTCCTGGTTGTCTGTGAATATCCACCTCCTTTCCCACTTAGACATAATTAGGGACCTTAGCTGGTGGTCTGGGCTGTTCCCCTTTTGTCCACGGACCTTATCATCCATAGACTCACTCCTAATCATTAATATATGGTATTCGTAGTTTGCTTGATTTCGGTAAGCAATACGCCCCCTAGATCATACAGTGCTCTACCCCCACATATCTTAAAATTAAGGCTGCACCTAAATGCATTTCGGAGAGAACGAGCTATCTCCTAGTTCGATTGGCTTTTCACCCCTAGACCTATCTCATCTCCCAACTTTTCAACGGCGGTGAGTTCGGTCCTCCACTAAGTCTTACCTTAGCTTCAACCTGGACAGGCCTAGATCACTAGGTTTCGCGTCTATGACATACGACTTGTCGCCCTATTAAGACTCGGTTTCCCTTCGGCTCCATTCTTTTTAACCTTGCCATATATCATAACTCGCAGGATGATTAACCAAAATCCACGCAGTCACTCTTGCGAGCTCCTACCGTTTGTAAGCACACGGTTTCAAATTCTATTTCACTCCCTTACTCAGGGTTCTTTTCACCTTTCCCTCACGGTACTCTTCTCTATCGGTCAACAAAAGTATTTAGCCTTACGTGATATGGTCCACGCTGATTCACACCAAATTCCTCGTGCTTGATGCTACTCGGGTGCTTTAAGTTTCACTAATAGTTTTACGTTCTACAGGACTATCACCTTCTTTGGTCCAGCTTCCCAGCTGTGTTCCACTTACTCTACTAGTAAAATGACTTTATGGCTATTAGTCTATTAAAGTCCCTCTACCCCATATACACAACGTCGCCAACTTACATGTATATGGTTTAGGCTGCTCTCCGTTCGCTCGCCGCTACTTAGAGAATCGTTTTTACTTTCTTTTCCTCCCGTTACTTAGATGTTTCAGTTCACAGACTTACCTCTTTCGTATATGTGATCTACACATATAGGTTTTCCCATTCGGACATCTTGGTATCAAAGGTTATGTGCACCTCCACCAAGCTTTTCGCAGCTTATCACGTCCTTCATCGGCTTTTGTTGCCTAGGCATCCTCCGTGTGCCCTTAATAGCTTTTTATTCTAACTCTAACAGTTTTCCTGTTTTCATTGTAATCTTTTTACCTACTATTCATTTCCCATTGTCCTTATGCTAGAAGAAACATAATCCAAACAGATTTAGTATTTATATACTCCTTAGAAAGGAGGTGATCCATCCGCACCTTCCGGTACGGATACCTTGTTACGACTTCACCCCAATCACTATCCACACCTTAGGTACCTTCCTCCTTACGGTTGAACCAGTAACTTCAGGTGCAAACAACTCTCGTGGTGTGACGGGCGGTGTGTACAAGACCCGAGAACGTATTCACCGCAACATTGCTGATTTGCGATTACTAGCGATTCCAACTTCATGAAGTCGAGTTGCAGACTTCAATCCGAACTTAGATTGGCTTTTTAGTTTTGCTCCACGTCACCGTTTCGCTCCTCTTTGTACCAACCATTGTAGCACGTGTGTAGCCCAGATCATAAGGGGCATGATGACTTGACGTCATCCCCACCTTCCTCCTGCTCTTCGCAGGCAGTCTAGTTAGAGTCCCCAACTTAATGATGGTAACTAACTATAGGGGTTGCGCTCGTTGCGGGACTTAACCCAACATCTCACGACACGAGCTGTCGACAGCCATGCACCACCTGTCTCTACGTTCCCGAAGGCACGGCCTGTTCTCACAGGCCTACGTAGGATGTCAAGATCTGGTAAGGTTCCTCGCGTTGCGTCGAATTAAACCACATGCTCCACCGCTTGTGCGGGTCCCCGTCAATTCCTTTGAGTTTCAACCTTGCGGTCGTACTCCCCAGGCGGATTACTTATCGCATTAGCTTCGGCACAGACACTCTTCATGCCCACACCCAGTAATCATCGTTTACAGCTAGGACTACCAGGGTATCTAATCCTGTTTGCTCCCCTAGCTTTCGCACTTCAGCGTCAGTTGCTGTCCAGTGGACTATCTTCATCATCGGCATTCCTACACATATCTACGAATTTCACCTCTACTCGTGTAGTTCCGTCCACCTCTCCAGCACTCTAGATATACAGTTTCAAAGGCAAGCTTTGAGTTGAGCCCTAAGTTTTCACCCCTGACTTGTATATCCGCCTAGATGCCCTTTATGCCCAATAATTCCGGATAACGCTCGCGACATACGTATTACCGCGGCTGCTGGCACGTATTTAGCCGTCGCTTCTTCTGCAGGTACCGTCACTTCCTTCTTCCCTGCTGAAAGCACTTTACAATCCGAAAACCGTCTTCGTGCACACAGAATTGCTGGATCAGAGTCTCCTCCATTGTCCAATATTCCCCACTGCTGCCTCCCGTAAGAGTAAGGGCCGTATCTCAGTCCCCTTGTGGCCGTTCATCCTCTCAGACCGGCTACCTATCTTCGTCTTGGTGAGCCGTTACCTCACCAACTAACTAATAGGACGCAAAGCTCTCTCTTAGCATCTCTTTTCATTAAAGTTTCATGCGAAGCTTTAATAGTATCTAGTCTTATCAGTCGTTTCCATCTGTTATCCCAGACTAAGAGGCAAGTTCTTTACGCGTTACTCACCCGTCCGCCATGGTTATCGCGGTGCAAGCACCGTTTCCCCATTGACTTGCATGTGTTAAGCATTCTGTCAGCGTTCATCCTGAGCCAGGATCAAACTCTTCATTCAATATTTATTTTCACCTTTTAAAGTCTTATTGACAGGAACTTTTTATTATTAAAAGTCCTTATTTATCACATCTTTCATGGTATATGCTTCTTCTATTTATTTGTTTATTGTACATGATACATTTTCGTATCGACAAGAGGTATTATATCAAAAACAAAAAAAATTGTCAACTACTTTTTTTATTTTTTTTTTGAAAATTTTACTGCTTCTTATAAAGTGAACTACTCCCGCTTTTAGAAGCGGGAGCTTCTTGGGAAGTATCTGCTTTTGCTAGCCAAATATATTTACCAAGCTCTTCGGACAGTCCCTGCCCTGTTTTTTTATTTTCCTAATATTCCAACATCAATTTTCCAATGTTTTTTATATTCAATGCCGCATTGTAATCTCTATCAATTTCAATCCCACAGCACTCACATTTATAACTTCTTTCTGATAATTTCAGTTCCTCTTTAACATTTCCACATTTACTACAAGTTTTCGACGATGGAAACCACTTATCTATCTTCAAAAATTGCTTTCCTAAAAACATCAGTTTATACCCAACCATCCTCAAAAACATTTCCCACCCATTATCTCCTACACTTTTCCCAAAATTTAATGCCCGGCTCATCCCTTTCATATTCAAATCCTCAACAACCACAGCATTATATTCTTCAGACAATTTTTTCGATAATTTATGTAGAAAATCTCTTCGACAATTTTTGATATATTCATGCAATTTTTGATATTTTTCACTTTTTTTGCTTATACCAATTTTTTTAGAAAATTTCACTTTTTCTTGACAATGATTTTTTTGTAATTTTTTTCAATTTTTTTCTCCAACATCCTAAAATATTTTTGGATAATCAGCCCTTTGGTTTTTCAGAACTGAAAAAAATAATTCAGACATTGAAAAAAATCAAGTCCAATTACTTTATCATTACTAGCTACTTTTTGAATTTCTTTTTTTCAAATTCCGTCAAAACAGAAACATAGTAATTTTTCATTACTGTTTGTTAGTGTTATCGACTTTATCTTGTAATCTTCTGGTATTTCTCTATGATATTTCAATTTTATTCTTTTTCAATTTTGGCAAAATCAAATATTTATTTTCTTCAATTCGTATCGAATTGTTCACACAATTGTTGTGTAACTTTTTAATATTATTCTTTTTAGATTTGAACTTTGGAAACTTCGCTCTCTTTTGAAAAAAAATTCGTAAACGATTGTTTTTACATTCAATTGAGCATTTGAAAGTGCTAGACTGTCAACTTCTTTTTAAAAATTGGTTTTCACTTTTTCAAACTGGCAGGTGTAATTATTTTTATTTTTTTCCAGTTTCTTCATAAAATTTATTTGCAACATACAAAATCGTATTGTAAACAAAACGAACACATCCAAAAGTCTTATTTATCAATAATTCCTGCTCCTTATTTGGATAAATTCTGTATCTGAATGCTAAATTATATTTCATAAATTACACCTCCTTTTTGATTTTTAAATATTATTTTTTTAATTATTTCTCTTCGATATTTTTATACAAAAAAATTGTATCACAGGTGTATCCTTTTTTTCAACTTTTTAAGGCTCTTTGTCAAGTGTGGGGGTGGAAAAAGTTTGGTAACCTTAAGAGATTCTAAGCTGAATAAGCTTTTTTTAAGGTTGTCGATTTTTTATCCCATAAGATAGCCTTTTTTTATTACTTTTTATCTTGTTATTTTTTCCCTTCAACAAATCCATTATTTATATTATATTTTTGTATATTATTTATTTCTTCTTCCCAGTTTGATAATGTTTCCCCTAACTTAATACATTCCTTTATTCCTGATTCCTTCAGTTCTCCTATCAGGTTCTTCAGTTCACGACTGAATATAGTAACATCCTTTATTTCAAATATACTGAAAAATTTGTCCTAAGATCATAAGCCCTTGAAAATATCTCTGAAAGGTTCTTCAGTTTCTTTAGCCTCTTCTTCTGTGAAGGACTGAATGCACTGTTTGGATTCTTTGCTATCAGCTTCCAGTATTTCTTGTATTCCCTGTACTTTGCATCTGAATTGAATAATCTTATCCTCACATCCCTTATCATCCAGTTTGCTTGCCTTATGACATGATATTTGTCTGCTACAATATCAGCATGTGGAAGACAGGAGTATACTGTATTCCTGAACTGCATGAACATGTCCATTCCAACCTTTTTTATACTGTTTTTATGACAGAGAAGGAATTCCCTTATGGTTGATGATTTCCTGTCCTTTAAAATATCTATCAGGATATGGTTTGTATCATATATTGCCAGCTGGTACTTTTCTTTATCTGCATTCCCCTTAAATTCATCAAGGTATACAGTTTCATAGTCCAGTTTTTTTATTTTGACATCTTTTATTTCAGGTCTGAATGTGATAAAATTATTTTGCATAAATACAAATTCCTTTCTTATGTCTTTTTGGCAAAAACATAATACTATGAATTTGTTATTTATGCTATTTTTTTATTTCTTTTTCTACCCCCATATATATTATAGAGCCTTTTATTTTAATCAAAATTATATACTTATTCTTCTATTGAATAATCCATTGCTGCCATACGTTTATAATAATTCCAGTTATCTTTGGCATTTTTTAAGTTTGTTTCTAATAATTCTTTAGCTTTTTCAGGAAATTCTGCGGCTAAAGTTGCGTATCTTCGTTCTCCTAATAGGAATTCTTCGTATTTTTCCCATGCTGGTCTTTTGAAGTCTAATTGCAATGGATTTTTACCTTTTTCGGCTAATCTTGGATCAAATCTAAATATTGGCCAATATCCTACTTCTGTTGCTAATTTTTCTTCTGTTTGGAATTTACCCATACCTGCTTTTATACCGTGTTCAATACAAGGTGAATAAGCTATTATTATTGATGGTCCTGGATATGCTTCTGCTTCTTTTATTGCTTTTAGTGTTTGATTTTGGTTTGCTCCCATTGACACTTTGGCAACATAGATATTTCCGTAAGTCATTAATATTGCGGCTAAATCTTTTTTCTTGGCTGGTTTTCCTGAGGCTGCAAATTTTGCAACTGCTCCAGTTCTTGAAGATTTTGATGATTGCCCTCCTGTATTCGAGTAAACTTCTGTATCAAGTACAAGTATGTTTACGTCATCTCCAGAGGCTAGAACATGATCAAGTCCACCAAATCCTATGTCATAGGCCCATCCGTCTCCACCAAACATCCAGATAGATTTTTTAATTAAGTATTGTTTTAATTCTAATATTTCAGAAATATTATTTTTTACTTTTTCATTTGTATTTTCAGAATTTGCTTTTTCTAACACTGCCACTAATTCATCACGTATTTCTGTAGTCTTATCTCCATCATCAAAATTTTCTGCAAATTTATCAAATAATTCAGCAAGTTCTGAAGAAACATCTTCTTTTATTTCTTCCATTCTTTTTAAAATTCTGTGACGAATTGTATTTACAGCTTGGAACATTCCATATCCATATTCGGCATTGTCTTCGAATAATGAAGATGCCCATGCAGGTCCGCAACCACTTTCAGCTGTTGTGTATGGTGATGATGGTGTTGAGGCTCCATAAATTGATGAACATCCTGTTGCATTTGCTATGATCATTCTTTCTCCGAATAATTGTGTTACTAACTTAATGTATGGTGTTTCTCCACAACCTGCGCACGCTCCAGAAAATTCAAATAATGGTTTTGCAAATTGTGAACCTTTTACTGTTCCTTTATTCATCAATTTATCTTTGTATGAAACATTATCGAATAAGTAATCTGTATATTCTATTTCGTGATTATCAATTTGTGATTCTATTGATTTCATAACAATTGCTTTTCCTTTTGGAGCTGGACAAACATCAACACATGCACTACATCCTGTACAATCTAAAGGTGATACTTGAATTTTATATTGTAATCCTTCGAATGCTTTTCCACCTAATGCTTTTACTGTTGGCATTCCTTCTGGTGCTTTTGCCATCTCTTCTTCATCTAATAAAAACGGACGTATTACAGCGTGTGGACAAACGTAGGCACATTGATTACATTGTATACACATATCTGGTTGCCATTCTGGTACTTCTGACGCTACTCCTCTTTTTTCGTAATTTGCAGTTCCTGGTTGGAAAGTTCCGTCTACCATTCCTGTTTCTATGATTGATGAAACTGGTAATTCGTTACCTTTCATATGGTTAATTGGGTCTACTATTTTCTTGATAAATTCAGGTTTTGCTGCTTCGATAATTTGTTCGTTTACTTCAAGATCTGCCCATTCTGGCAATACTTCCACTTGTTCTAAGCCGTCAATTCCTCTGTCAATAGCATTCCAGTTTTTTTGAACTACGTCTTTTCCCTTTCTTCCATAACTTTTTTCTGCATATTCTTTCATATACTCTTTTGCTTCTTCATGTGGAATTACTTCTGAAAGATAGAAAAATGCTGATTGCATAATTGTATTTGTTCTATTTCCTAATCCAATTTCTTTAGCTAATTTTGTAGCATTTATAATGAAAAATTTAATTTTTTTTCTAGCTAACTCTCGTTTAATTTCATTTGGAATACTTGGAATTAATCTTTCTTTATCCCAAATTGTGTTTAATAGGAATGTCCCACCTTCTTTTAACCCAGAAATCATATCATATTTTCCAAGGTATGCAGGTGCTGAACAGGCTACAAAACCTGGTCTTGTAACTAAGTAAGTTGAGTGAATTGGATCTTTACTGAATCTCAAATGTGATCTTGTCACTCCTCCTGCTTTTTTAGAATCATACGCAAAATAACCTTGTGCATACAAGTCTGTTTTATCTCCAATAATTTTTATTGAATTTTTATTAGCTCCAACAGTTCCATCTGAACCAAGTCCATAAAATAGGCACTCTTTCACATCTTCATTTCCTGTGAAAACTTCTTCTTCAAGTGCAAGTGATGTAAATGTAACGTCATCAACAATTCCTATTGTAAAATTATTTTTAGGCTCTTTTTGTGCAATATTTTTGAACACTGCTACAATTTGTTCAGGTGTTGTATCTTTTGATGACAATCCGTATCTTCCACCTACAATTTCAGGTGCATTTTCTTTTCCGTAATAAAGTGCTTTTACGTCCATGTATAATGGCTCTCCTAATGCTCCTGGCTCTTTTTGTTCTGTCAAGTACGGCAATTTTTTTACGCTTTTTTTGGCATTGCATCGAAGAAATATTTGCTTGAAAAAAAGGTCTGTATAAGTGAACGTTTAACACTCCTACATTTTCTCCTTTTTTATTTAAATAATCTACTACTTCTTTGATTGTTTCGTTTACAGAACCCATTGCAATAATAACTCTTTCGGCGTTTTCGGCTCCGTAATAAACAAATGGTGCGTAATATCTTCCTGTTTTTTCACTAATTTTTTTCATGTAATCGTTTACTATATCTGGTACAGCTTCATAAAATTTATTTTGAGCTTCTCTTGCTTGGAAATAAATGTCATCATTTTGTGCTGTTCCTCTAGTTACTGGTTTTTTTCTGGATTTAAAAGCTCTTTCTCTAAATTCTCTAACAGCTTTTTTTATCAAGTAGACTTTCAAGAAAATCGTAATCCATAACTTCCACTTTATTTATTTCATGTGATGTTCTGAAACCATCAAAAAAGTGCATAACAGGGACTCTTGATTTAATTGCTGCTAAATGTGCGATTCCTGCTAAGTCCATTACTTCTTGAACCGAGCTTGTTGCAAGCATTGTCCAACCTGTCATTCTTGCTGAATAAATATCTTGATGATCTCCAAATATTGATAATGCCTGTGTTGAAATAGCTCTTGCTGCTACGTGCATTACTCCTGGTAGCAATTCTCCTGCTATTTTTGTACATATTAGGTATTTTCAATAGTAATCCTTGAGATGCAGTAAATGTCGTAGTTAAAGCTCCAGCTTGTAACGAACCGTGTACAATTCCTGCTGCTCCAGCTTCTGACTGCATTTCTACAACTTTCACTTGTGTTCCAAATAAGTTTTCCTTCCCGTATGATGCCCATTGGTCTACATGCTCTGACATAGTTGATGACGGAGTGATTGGATAAATTCCAGCAACTTCCGTAAATGCATAAGCTATGTGAGCTGCAGCTTGGTTACCATCCATTGTTTTCATATTTTTTGTCATTTTTCCCTCCAAAATTAAGAAATTTTATAACGATTTTACTTCAATAGTAACGCCATTTTAAAATCAAACTCAAAAAAACTATGGCTATTTATTCAAATCTCTATTTTTTTATTTGTTTGATTTTTTTAGAAATTTGAATTTGTTATAAAATTACAATTACATATACAATTATATATTTTTCTAGTTCAAATTTGCAATTATTTTTTTATTAAATCCCTTTTTTTATCAGATTTATGTTCAACAATATTTTTTTAATAATCAAAATTATTATTGAAATAAGTACTAAAAGTGAAGATACTGCAAAAGCTGCTGTTATTGACTCTGATGAGCCTGACAAATAAAGTGCATCTATTTCTAGTGGCAATGTGAAAGTTCCTCCTCTTGCTTTTGAAAGTGCATTTACTGCACCAAATTCTCCTAATGCTCTTGCTGTACAAAGAATTATTCCATAAAGTAATCCCCATTTTATATGTGGTAGCGTTATTTTTCTAAAAATTGTAAATCCATTTGCTCCCATTAGTGCCGCTGCTTCTTCCTCATCTTTTCCTTGTGCATTCAAGATTGGAACTATTTCCCTTGAAATAAATGGAAATGTTACAAAAACAGTTGCTAAAATTACTCCTGGAATTGCGAACACTATTTTTATATCTAATACAAAAAATTTATTCAATGCCGTAATATAAGGTGCTGCCCAACCCATTCTTCCAAAGGTCATAATGAAAGCAAGACCTGCAATTACTGGTGAAATTGAGAAAGGGATGTCTATTAGCGTGGCTAAAATATGTTTCCCACGAAAAGAAAATTTTGTGAGAAGCCATGCTGCTGTTATTCCGAAAAAAGTATTTATAATTAGTGCTGAAATTGTTGCAATTATTGTCACTTTCAAGGCTGAAAGAACGTATTTGTCAGTTAGGCTTTTTATGTAAAATGCCCAGCCTTTTTGAAGTGAATTTATGATAATTGCTATTAGTGGCAATACTAGCATAATTACAACAAATAGTACACTTATTGTTATTAATACATATTTTATCGTGTTATTTTTTTTATCCATTGCTTTCCCCTTCCCTAAATATTGTTTGTTCGCTTAAATTGGTTCATTTGAACTAAGTTTATTAAAAATAAAAGTATGAATGAAAAATATTAACATTACTAAAAGCTATAACAGTTGCTGAAGGATAGTCAACGTAATTTAATTTTTGCATAATTACGTAGGAAATAACTTGTGTGTGCTCTTTTTAGGCTGTTTCCTGAAATATAAATTACGCTTCCATATTCTCCAATTCCTCTCGAAAATGCAAGTCCAAATCCTGTCAAAAAGTGCAGGTTTTTATCTCTGGAAAAAAATTACTTTCCAAAAAGTCGTTTTTCTATCTGCACCTAATATGTACGCTGCTTCTTCGTACTGATTATCTAATTTTTCCAGTATCGGCTGAACTGCCCTTACCACAAAAGGAATTCCAACGAAAATTAATGCAATTATTATTCCAATGTGAGTGTATGAAATTTTTATTCCAAATTTTGCAAAATATTTTTCCAACAATTCCAGTATCAGAATACATTTTTGAAAGTGTAATTCCTGCAACTGCGGTAGGCAAGGCAAAAGGCAATTCCAACATTCCATCTAATAATCTTTTTCCAAAAAAATCGTATTTTACAAGTACCCACGCCAAAATTACTCCGAAAATACAATTTATAATGGCGGCAATGAATGAACAACCGACACTTGTAAAAAGTGCACTTAAAACTGCCTTTTCTGTTATAAGCTGCCAAAATTCAGAAGGTGACAATCGAAAGGAATAGACTAATATTGAGGCTAGTGGTATCAATATTAAAATTGACAACATTGCCAGTGATATTCCAAATGTCAGTCCAAAACCTGGAATTACAGTTTTTTTCTTTTTCTTTTTTTAAAGCTAATATTTTTCATTTTTCACTCCTTCCATTTTAAAAACCTTTTTTTATTTTTAATTTTTCATAAATTTTTATCAAATAACGCACCTTCATTGAAAAAAATTTCTCGTATGCTTTTTTTCCATCCACAAAATTATCTATTTTTCGTCAATTTCATCTTTAAATCAAATTTATTTCCATATTTTTTTAAAACTTTTTTTGGTCATAAGGTCTATAACCACTTTCAGCGATTATTTCTTGTGCCTTTTTCAGAATATAGATATTTCAAGTATTCTGTGCTTATTTGATACGTTCCATCATTTTTTTGCAATCTTATCGACTACTGCGACTGTCGGCTGAGCTAAAAATACTCACACTTGGATAAACAATTTGATATTTGTCAGGATATTCCTTAACCGTTGCAATCGCCTCATTTTCCCATGCAATTAACACATCTCCCTGATTATTTTCCACAAAAGTTGTAGTCGCTGCCCTTGCTCCTGAATCCATTACAGCCACATTATCATAAATACTCTTTACAAAATTTTTTATTTTATTTTCATCTTTTCCATATTTTTCAAGTCCATATGACCATGCTGCCAAAAAATTCCAGCAAGCTCCACCACTACTTTTTGGATCAGGTGTTATTACTTTTACTCCTTTTTTTGCTAAATCATTCCAATCCTTTATATTTTGTGGATTTCCTTTTCTTACAAGGAAAACGATTGTCGAGGTATACGGAGAAGAACTGCCTGGAAATTTATTTACCCAGCCTTTTTCTAGCAAATCTACTTTCTCAAGAAGTGCTACATCATTTTCCAAAGCTAATGTTACAACATCTGCATCAAGGCCTTCAATTACTGAACGTGCTTGTGATCCTGAACCTCCGTGTGACTGGATAATATTCACATCCTTTCCATATTTTTCCTTGTAATATGCCTTAAACAGTCCATTATATCTCTCGTACAATTCACGGGTAGGATCATAGGAAACATTCACAATTTCCATTTTTTGCTTATTCTTCCCAATTTTACTGTTTTGTCGTATAATTCCCACAAAATAAAGTAAAATTATAATTGCAACAAATATCACTGGTACTTTCAGTTTTTTTAGCATATTTCCCTTCTCCTTTCCCTTTTTATTTAATAATTTTTTTAAATCACGTAAAAACTATCTCCACTTACTATTCTTCTATAAGTTTCAAATTTCGCCCATTTTTTTGTGAATTTCCACTTTATTTTTATTTTGATTATGGTCTGCAAGATAATTTTTCATATCTTCTCTCGTTTTTATCTGCAATCCAAATCCTGCTTCATCTAACACTGGAAGCCCTGTAAAGTGGTAATCTTCCAATTTCACAATATCAAAAGATTTTTACGATCTCTAACTAAAACTGCCGCTTCACTTTCAAGTGAAATAATGTCAAAATATTGTGGATACTCAAAACTATCTCCTTTTTGAGGTACAATATCGCCTACATGATATGTTTTTTCTCCTGTTTCTTCTTTAGACATTCTCGCATTTTCAAAATCAAAGTACAATTCTTCAAAAAAATATATCCACCAATTTTTTTATATCATCTTTTTTTCAAAATATGGTTTTTCCCCAGTCGTATCAATATTTTTCCACTACTCCCGCAGCAGCCGTTTGATGAGAAAGTCTATCAATTAATATCAATTCTCCCAAAGTCTTATTTTTTTCTTAAACAAATCAACAATAACCTTATCTGAAAATTCAATTTTACAAAGAGCAATTTCATTTTTTGTAATACTTTGTGTTTTGATTTTTTCTCCAATATTAACGTCAATTTTATAAATAATTTCCTTCAATATTGCAGGTAGTTTCTTTGTTCCAAGTTTTGCCAAATATTCTTTTCCAACAATTAACTTATCATCATCCATCCACAATAATGCAGCTTCAACTGATTTTGAAACTGGAAGATTTTTGTTTTTGGTAATAACAGAACCACGGCTTACGTCTACTTCTTTATCTAACTGAATCGTAACAGCTTGTCCTGAAAATGCCTCTTCCACATTTCTATCTCCATTTAAAATCGTTTTCACAGTTGCAGTCTCATTACTTGGCAACACAACAATTTCTTCTCCAACTTTTACAAAACCACTTTCAATTTGCCCTTGGAATCCTCTAAATTCATGATTTGGACGACAAACTCTTTGAATTGGTACATAAAAATCAGAATTTTTAGTATCTTCTGTTACATCAACTGTTTCCAAATATTCTATAATGCTTTCTTCCTTATACCAAGGCATATTTTCTGATTTTTTAGTAACATTATCTCCTTCAGTTGCACTTACAGGAATTATTTTTATATTTTCCAATTCCAATTCTTTTGCCAATTCCTTTACTTCGTTGACAATTTTATTAAATTTTTCTTCGCTATAATTTGCTAAATCCATTTTATTTACTGCAAAAACGAAATGACGTATTCCGACCATCGAACAAATTCTTGCATGTCTTCTAGTTTGAACAAGTACACCTTTTGTAACATCTAAAAGCAAAATTGCAACTTCGGCAAATGAAGCTCCAACCGCCATATTTCTTGTATATTCTTCATGCCCTGGTGTATCAGCCACGATAAAGCTACGTTTATTTGTAGTAAAATAACGATAAGCCACATCAATTGTGATTCCTTGCTCTCTTTCAGCCATCAATCCATCTAAAAGTAATGAATAATCAATCGCTCCTCCACGTGATCCAACTTTACTATCTAAAATTAATGCTTCTTCCTGATCCGCATAAAGCAGCTTTGAATTGTAAAGGATATTTCCAATCAATGTTGATTTTCCATCATCCACACTTCCACAAGTAATAAATTTTAATAATCTCACCATTAAAAAAATACCCCTCTTTTTCTTTTTTTCCATCTTTTGCTGCTCCACTATCTCTATCGATAACTCTACTTGTACGCTCAGATTCAACCGAACTTAATGTTTCATCAATTATTTCCTCCAAAGTTACAGCATCTGATTCCACAGCACCAGACAATGGATAATCTCCTAGCGTTCTAAAACGAACCATTTTAATTTCAGGCTCTTCGCCTTCTTCCAATCGCATTCTTTCATCATCAACCATGATTAAATTTCCATCTCTTTCCACAACAGGACGTTCTGCTGCCGAGTAAAGCGACACAATTGGTATATTCTCCCTTTGAATGTATTCCCAAATATCTTTTTCAGTCCAGTTAGAAATTGGGAAAACTCTGATACTTTCACCTTTACTAATCTCTGTATTGTAAAGTTTCCACATTTCTGGACGTTGATTTTTAGGATCCCATGCTTGTGCTGCATTTCTAAATGAGAAAATTCTTTCCTTAGCACGACTTTTTTCTTCATCTCTACGACCTCCACCAAATGCCGCAGTAAATCCATATTTATTAAGTGCCTGTTTCAACGCTTGTGTTTTCATAATATCTGTAAACGAAGATCCATGATCAAACGGATTAATATTTTTTTCAACTCCTTCAGGATTGATGTATTCAATCATTTCAATTCCAAGTTCTTTCGCTCTTTTATCACGAAAATTAATCATTTCCTTAAATTTCCAACCAGTATTTACGTGCAGAAATGGAAAAGGCGGTTTTTCAGGATAAAATGCCTTCATAGCCAAATGTAACATAACTGAGCTATCCTTCCCTATCGAATATAGCATAACAGGATTTTCACATTCAGCTGCAACTTCCCGAATAATATATATCGCCTCTGCTTCCAATTCATCTAAATGAGATAATTCATTCATATTATAAATCACCCTTTCTTTTTTTCCATTTGTTTTTATTAATTTTTTTAACTTCTCAAATTTTTCTAATATTTATTAGCATCTTTTTCTATTTATATCAATTTCTTCTACAGTTCCATCTCTTTTTTTCAATAATCCATTTTAGAATATCGCCTTCCTCTTTAGTTGTCATCGTACTTCCATTTCCACCAATATCTGCTCCGAGGAAAAAAATGAAATCGCTTGAACTGGACATTCTTTCACGCAGGAAACACATCCCCAGCAATCTTTTTGGATATTGCATAACTGCCTTTTTGACCTTCATATCTTCAACTTTTTTTGCATCTCGATTAAAGTACCTGGACACACTTGCGTACATTTCGTACACCCAATACATTTATACGGATCAATTACTATGCTCATACTTGTCCTCCTTCACAATTTCCCTCGTAAATACTTCCAGCTCTCCGTCAACCAATCTCGAATTTACATATTTAAAGTAATTTTCATCGGTTTCAGGATAATCCAAATTTTCATTAAATGAATGCCATCTAGTTTCTTTTCTAAAGAAAAGATGTCCAATTAACGATTTACAAACCATCAATCGCTCCTTCAATTCATAAGCAAACATCAAATCATGCATATTATCTGCCGAAAGTTCATCAGAAAGCTCTATCAACTGATCAATTTTTCTGTTTTTGCCAATTTCAATTGTTTCTCGTTAAATTGATAATTTGTCGATATTCCACCTGCATACTCATCCATAATTTTCTGCATCCCCTTTTCCATATCTTCAGTTGAAAATCTTCTAGCCTTCGTATTTCTAATTTTTTCATATTGTCCAATAATTTGATTTTTTTGATTATCCAAAAAGTTTTCCACATTTTCATCAAGTTTTTCCACAATTTTTTTCATCATTCAATTTTTGAAATTATGTCAAGTGCAGCAATTTCTCCTTCTGCCAATGCTCCTGTAACATATTTTTTTGTGGACAGCCTCCAGCTACATCAGCTGCTGCATAAAGTCCGTTAATCGTTGTTTCTCTATTCGTATTTACCCAAAAGCCACTTGCAGTATGCCCTCCGACAATGTAAGGCTCCGTACCTTCGATTTCCACATCTTGCTCATTTGGATTTTTTCCACTTTCAATCCACTTCAATGTCTGACTTGGTGCCATATTCAAATATGCTTTTAACAAACTATCGCTTTCATCTTCACTAATTCCACTCGTTTTTCAAATAACAAGGCCCATTTCCAAGTTGATTTTCTCGCACAGTTCCATAAACACGCTCACTTGTTGTAAGTCCATATTTATCCTCATACACAAATCCTTTCGAATTTATCTGTTTTGCTCCAACCCCCTGAGCAATCGTCCCAACTGGTGCAATTGTATCCTTACATCTCAAAGCAATAAATCTCATTTCAAAAGTTGTCATCTCAGCTCCTGCCAAAATTCCCATCGCATATCCTGCTCCAGTGTTAAATGGCGGATACCACATTTTATGTCGTGAAAATCCAGGATTATTAGGTTTATATAGTCCAGCAGCTCCTCCTGTTGAGATTATAACTTTTTTCGCTCTAATCACAAACGCTTCCTCTTTTTTTATAGAAAATCCAACAGCTCCGTAAACTTTCCCATCTTTCACGAGCAAGTCCGTAATATTAAGCGTGTTCAAAACTCTCACATTTTTTGTCTTTTTCACTGCATCAGCAAGTATCGGCTTAAAATTTTCTCCATTTATTTTTATATTTCTGTTCCCACGTGCAACATATTCTCCATTTTCATCCTTCAAAATTACAAGTCCTAATTTTTCCACTTCAGCCGTAATTTCGTTAAATCTATTCGCTGCAGTAATTAGCAAGTCATTACGTACAATTCCATTCGCATCTTTTGTCGCATAATCCACATAATCTTGTGGCACACGCCCTTTTACATTGTAGGCATTTATCGCATTAATTCCAGCTGCAAGACATCCACTTCTTTTAATATTCGCCTTTTCAGCCACAATTACTGACAAATCAGAATTTTTCCCAATTGTAATCGCTGCATAACAACCAGCAGTCCCTCCACCGATAATCAAAACATCAGTTTCAAGCTCCTTAATTTTTCAATTTTTTTCTCTTTTTTTGCTCTCTTTTTCATTGCCATTATTCTTAATTTCCTTATTTTCTGCCATAAAACACCTCACAATCTACAAACCCTAAATAATAACATCATTTTGATTTCTAATATTTGCATTTTCCACAAGTTCCACTTTTTCATCTTCACCAAAAGCATATGCCCTGTAAATATAAATATTCACTTTCTCATTCACAGAAACTGATTCTTCCTCAATTTTACGATTCCCCTTTATCAAAACCCCGTTTATTCTAACACCAATTTCAACCTCTTTTCCACGAAATAACGTATATTCCACGGTTCCAGTTTCAACCGAAGCCGAATATTTAAAATTCTCATTTAACTTTATAACACTTACATTTTCTGGACGAATAATTGCCTTTTGTCCGTTTTCTAAATTTTCAAAACCTTTAAATTTATTAATATTTTTCCAACTCTGTCGGATTTCCCATAAATTTTTGCTACAAACGCAGTTTTTTTGGATTGGTATAAATTTCTTTCGGTGTCCCAATTTGCTCGATTCTTCCTCGATTTGTAACAATAATTTCATCTGCCACTTCAATTGCTTCTTCCTGATCATGAGTCACAAAAATGCTTGTAATTCCCACTTTATCAATCGTTTCACGCAACCAGTTCCTAAGATCCTGCCTAACTTTCGCATCAATCGCCGCAAAAGGTTCATCAAGCAACAATATTTCAGGATTTGGAGCTAACGCCCTCGCAAAAGCCACTCTTTGTCGCTGTCCTCCCGAAAGCTGATTTGGATACCGTTTCCCAAGTCCTTTAATATTCACAAGTTCCATCAATTTCTCCACTCGCTCTTTAATAACCGACTTTTTCTCCTTCGCAATTTTCAACCCAAAAGCAATATTATCAAAAACCGTCATATAACGAAATAATGCATAATTTTGAAAAACGAAACCGATTCCTCTTTTACTAGGTGAAATATCATTCACGACTTTCCCGTCTATCACAATTTCCCCAGAATCAGGTGTTTCCAATCCAGCAATCATTCGTAAAATAGTAGATTTCCCACTTCCTGAAGGTCCTAATAATGCCACTAGTTTCCCTTTTTTTATTCCTAAATTAATGTCATTTGACGCTTTATAGTCGTTATACATTTTATTTATATTTTTTAATTCAACATACATAGATTCTCTCCTATTGATTCTCTCTTGCTTTTTTTATTTTACCAAGCCCTTTTTGCATCAGCTTTACGAAAATCATTAAAATCAATCGCTTCAAGCTCAAATTCCTTATATTTCTCAACCAACTCAATAAATCTATCTTCATTCACAAGTTGCTCAAATTCAATATTTTCTGCTTTTTATAATATTCGCAATATCTTCAAGAAAATATGGTATTTTTAGTAGCTTTTTATTTCTCAATAATTTCATTTAATTTTACTACCTTATCATCAAATTTCCCTCTCGCAAAAAAATCGCAAAAATATTCTCCATCTTTTTTTACGTCTTCCACTAAATCCAAGTCTCGCAATTTGTGGAGTTGCACAGAAATTTGGACAACCAGAAATTCTTATTTGTGGTAAATAATTTGCAAGTTCTCTTTTTTTCTGGCTTTTTCAAAATATTGAAGAACATAATCCAATATAGGTGGCGTATCCAAAATCCCTACATTACAAGTCGTACTTCCAATACACGAATACGAGTTAAAAAAACTCACTTCCTCCATAATAATCACTCATCAATTCTTTCAACTTGAATAAATCTTCTCTCTCAAGTCCTCTCACAAGCAATCTCTGATTACTTGTAATTTTTTTATATCCACTTCATATCCTAAATTTCTTATAAATTCAGCCAATTTAAGCCCATCTTCTTTATAAATATTCCCTCGATTCGGTCTCAAATAATATCCAAATTTACCATTTTTTTCCCAGCAATAATATTTGAATCTTCAAACTTTTTCAAGCTCTTTAACTTCTCCTGCAAATAAATCTTTCTCTTGAGCCGCTTCATCAAGCAATTCTCTTGTATATTTTTTTAAGCTATCTCCTTTTTTTCAGCATAAAAAAATTTTTCCACATATTCATTACACAATTTTTAAAAATTCTTCTTCACCTAATTTCAATAACACGTATCTCAATCTAGCTCTAGCTCTTATTTTACGGTTCCCATGATCATTAAAAAAACATTTCTCATAGCGTGAACATAATACAAAAATTCATCTTCCTCAATAAATTCTCTTAAAATTATCGCATTTGACGATATTGGTCCTAATCCTCCACCGACATATACTCTAAATCCTTTTTTTCCATCTTTAATTACTGCTTGAAATCCAATATCATTTATTTTTACATACAATGAATTTTCTTCTTTGTTAGAAAAAGCGATTTTGTATTTTCTTGGTAAATGCATAAAAGTTCTACCATTCAAAATATAGTCTGTCGTTATTCGGCTATGAGGTCCCACATCAAAAACTTCTTCCTCAAAACCAGTTGTTTCTGGCGTAATTACCGCTCTTGTAGAATCTCCACAAGTTGCTTTCGTAAAAAATCCCATTTTTGAAATTGCTTCCAAAACATTAGGTAAATTTTCCCTTTCAATTCCATGTAACTGAAAATCTTGTCTTGTAGTTATATGAAGTCTCCCATCTCCATATTTTTCCACAACTCCCAACAAATATTCTAATTCATCTGGCGTAATTTTACTCTCATAATAACGAGGACGCATCATATATGTCCCTTTTGCTCTCCCTTCAGTATAAAGTGCAAATGACGTTCTTACTGCATTCCACTCTTTTTCTTTCTCAGGGTCAGTCAAAGCCGCTTTCGTCAGCTCAATAATTTCTTGCAGTTCTTTAATTTCTGCCTCTTTCACAAAATCTCTTTCTCTCATTTTTCTCTCCTCCAAAAAAAATTTTCAAACAAAAAATCCGAACTTTTACATTCGGATTTATTATCAAATATTGTGATTTTTGTATGTCTCCGAATAGCCTTTTTATTTTTAATCAAAAACCGTCTACTCGAAGATTGAATAAAAATTTCTAACTTCTTGTAGACTTCATCATCACATACAACAACACATGCTATTTATTAACTTGTTTTCTAGCCTTTTCACTTTATTTCTCATTTTCTCTCCATCCTTTTTTTATCTATTTTTTTACTCTAACAAACTTCTTTCATATACAAATATTAACATTTTTTTCAAAAAAATATGTAAAATTCATTATTTTTTTATAACTTAATATATAACATATATTTTTTTATCTAAAAATTCATTCATATAATAAATTATTATATGAAGAAAAAAATAATATTTTACACTCTATATGAATAATTAATATCCTCTCATTGAAACTATCACTATTTTTTTCGACAATTAATAAAAGTAAATTTAAAGTAAAAATCAAGACAAAAAAATTTAATTTGATTATTTAAGAAATTTAGGATATAATACATTGTAACTAAAAAAATTTATTTGAGGTGATTAATACAATGAAAAAAATTATTATTATTATTAATGTCGTTAATGGTATTCAATCTTTCATTCTCGGCAAAAAAAAACAGCAACAGATACTACTTTCACATTTCCAAAAACTTTGTACCAAGTTCTGCTGACGGTGTTCGTGTTATAGAAAAAAACAACTACAACAGGAAATTATCCATATTTTTATAGCATCAAATCCTGACATCACAAGTAACATGAATAAATCTGTGGAAAACTTTTTTTGAAAGAGTACAAAAAAATACTAAAAACAAAATCATACAAAATAAGCTACGAATTAACAGCAAACAATGCTTATTTTTGCGAGTGCTTTGTTTAAAATTTTTAGAAAAAAAGATTCAAAAAGATGGTACTTCAAAAATTATTTATGATGGTATTTCATTTAATTTGAAAAAAATGGTAAACCTTTACAATTAAGCGATTTGTTCGTACCCTAATTATGAAAGTGAATTAAACAGAGTTATAAATCAAAGATTTACTGAATTTGGACTTACACCAGTTACTGCAAAAGGTAAATTTGAAGGTGTTTCTAAAAAAACATAATTTCTACATGGAAGACGAAGCTTTCGTTTTAATTTATAATCAAGGTGAAGCAACTGATTTCGCTGATGGACATTTATTTATTCCATTTGTTCTTAGAGATTTAGTAGGAATCATTAAATAATAACATTCTATAAATTTAAAAAGAGATTTTTCTCGAGAAATTTGAGATTATCTCTTTTTTTCTTCATTAATAAAAAAACGAGACAGACTCTACCTCTATCTCGTATCTTGCTTTTATTTATTTTACCGATTGTTGAACAATCGCTTCATTTTTATACGTATCAATCGAAACCTTTGCACCAATTGGTATCGTAATAAATGGTCTCACGTGTCCTGATTTCAATCCTTTTTATAATTGGAACATTCAATTTACCAAAATTATCATAGAATACTTCATCAATACTCATATCAGTCGGATCTGATTTTTTTAGGATTCCTAAAATCTCCAATTATTATTCCTTTTTAAGTTTTTGAATTTTTCCAGCTAATCTTAATTGTTGTAACATTCTGTCTACACGGTAACTATCTTCATTTACTTCTTCTAAAAAAATAAAACTTTTTCCGTCAGTATCAATTTCATGATCAGTTCCAAGTGTCGCAACTACCAATGAAAGATTCCCACCTGTAATTCTACCTGAACCTCGTCCTTGCTTCATAATTGAATAAGATTTATCGAAATCCAACAAATTGTACGAACCTGTACTTGTAAACGATTTATTAAATGAATTTTTCTGTTGTTTCTGGAATATCTTTTATATTGTCAGACATAGGCCCATGAAATGTCACAAGTCCAGTTTTTTTCATTTATCGCTAACAATAACGTCGTTATATCACTAAATCCTGATATAATTTTTTTGGATTTTTTTCTTAATCACATCATAATCTAATTTATCAATAATTCTTATAACTCCATATCCACCTCTTATCGCAAAAAAATCGCATCAATATTTGGATTTGCAAACATATCATTTATATCTTTTTGCCCGAACATAATCAGTTCCACCAAATCCATACCAAGTAGAATCAAACGATCTTCCATAAACCACTTTAAATCCTCTCGATAACAAATAATCCACTTCCGCTTGAGCCGAATCTCCTTTATAATTCGCTGGAGCAATAAGTCCTATCGTATCTCCAGGCTTCAACGCTTTTTGGAATTATTATTTCTTGAGCAGCAGACAAATTCATTACAAAAAAAGTACATTTGCTAACAATAAAAAAATAATATTTTTTTAACATTCTCTTCTCCTTTTTTTATAAATTATTTCGCCAAAAAAATTCTTTCACAAAATTAACAACTTCCTCAACCTTAACTTCAACACTTTCTCCAGTTGCTCTATCTTTAACTTCCACAATTCCATTAACCGCACCTTTTTCCAGCTACAATTTTTAAGCGGGAATCCGATTAAGTCAACATCTTTAAACTTAAATCCTGCTCTCTCATTTCTGTCATCTAAAAACAACATCTATATTTTCATTTTTTTCAACGCCTCATAAATTCTTTTCAGCAACATTTACTTGAGTTTCATCTTTTTACATTAGCAATAATCACATCTGCAATATATGGTGCAATTGATTTTGGCCAAATAATTCCGAAATCATCGTGTTTTTGCTCAATTACAGCCGACATCAATCTCGAAACACCAATTCCATAACATCCCATTTGGATTACTTGCTGTCTACCATTTTCATCTAAAACTTTTTGCATCTAACGCTTTTGAATATTTATCTCCCAATTTAAAAATATGTCCAACTTCCATTCCACGAGCAATTTTTAACACACCTTTTCCATCAGGCGAAATGTCTCCCGCTCTAGCCGTTCTAATATCAGCAACTACATCATAATGTAAATCTTCCAAATTAACATTAATAAAATGATAATCCTTTTTATTTGCTCCCAATGCAAAATTTCTCACATATTTTACAGTTTCATCAATAACAACTGTAAGTCCTTCTTTTTTTCTCATAAGATCCTGCAAATCCAGGAACAATCCCAAATTTTTTTCACATTCTTCTTCAGTCATCATTTCCAATTCCATCGAAGCATTCACTGCATTTTTCAATTTAATCTCATTTACATCCAAATCTCCACGAATAAGTGCCAACACATAATTTACTTTATCTTCCAACACTTCCTTCAACATAACTGCTTTAACAGTTTTTTCCTCTGGAATATTCAAAAATTCTGACAATTCCTTAATTGTCTTAGTATTAGGTGTTTCAACTAATTCCTTTGGCAATTTTTTTCCTCTGAACTTTCCTTCAATTCAATAATACTCGTTGCTTTTTTTCAACATTTGCAGCATAATCTGATGAATCACTGTATAAAAATATCGTCTTCTCCATTTTTCAGCAAGTACCATAAATTCATTTTGAAAGCTATCTCCTCCAATCGAACCAGAATCCGCATCAACCGCTCTAAATTTTTAATTCCATTCTTTCCAAAAATTTTTAGAATATGCATTTTTCATATTCAAAAATTCTTCATCCAACGATTCTTTTGTCAAATGGAAACTGTAGGCATCTTTCATTAAGAATTCTCTTCCTCTCATAAGACCAAATCTTGGACGCATTTCATCTCTAAATTTTTGTCTGAATTTGATACAAGTTAAACGGCAATTCTTTATACGAAGTAATTGTATTTCTAACAATATCCGTAACAACTTCTTCATGCGTAGGTCCCAACGCAAATTCTCTCTCATTTCTATCCTTCATTCTCATAAGTTCTGAACCATAAGCAAACCATCTTCCAGACTCTTCCCACAATGAAGCCGGTTGCAACACTGGCATTAAAATTTCCTGTGACCCAGCTCTATCCATTTCCTCTCTAACAATATTCTCAATTTTTTTCAAAACTTTATATCCCAATGGCAAATAACTATAAACTCCTCTTGTCAATTGTCTAATCATAGAAGCTCTCAACATCAATTTATGACTTATTACTTCTGCCTCTTTTGGTGCTTCCTTATATGTTTTTTTAAAAAAATGCTTTCGATAATCTCATTATTTTTTTCTATCCTTTCAATATTTTTTTATTATTTAACATATATCTATTATACTAAAAAAAGACCGGTTATAGTCCAGTCTTTTTTTAATTTTTTTACTATTGTAAATTATCGTACATTTTTTTGCAAGTTCAATTGCTCTATCCTTTGTCAAGCTAGCTGCTGTACCTGAATGCAGTACACCTGCCAAAGTTCCTCCATCGGCTTCTTTTTGCAGCTTCATTTGCTTTTTCTTCCTTAATTTTTTTACCCAAGCTCTCTGATCTTTTTTTCAATTTTTCTTTTTCTATCAGCTGGTAATTTTTTTCCATAAGAGTTTATACACTTTGTTCAATTCTTTGTCCCAAGCTTCATAAAGTTCATTATTTGCATTTACCATTTCAGAAGTGACACCTGAATCCAATTTACTTTTGCATTTCTTTTTTTCCAATTTTTTTCCATTCTACTGTTCAATTCTTTTTGTGTAAGTTCCACTTGATTTTTTTACCTAAATTATCTTTTTTTGACTTTTTAGCTCTTACCTTTTTTTCTTTTTTTCAGAAGAAACTTTTTTTGACTTTGAGATTTTTTTCCTCAGCGTTATTCTGATTTTGCGAAGTCTGAACCTCGGCAATAGTCCCTGAATCCACCTTTGAAACTCTTTTCTACTTTATTTTCCTTAGAACACCCAATAATTACAATTGATAAAATTAGAAAAAAATTACTAATTTTTTTCATGTCAATCAACTCCTTTTTTTATTTTTAACAAATGAAATTCTCTATTTCACCGATACCTTTTTTTAAGTTTTTTTATTCCTAACTAAATTATTTCTTAATTTATTGTCTATAACTTTCTAAATTAATTTTTTTACCAAGTTCATCTGCTACTAATATTGCTGCAAAAACATCATCAGCAGTAACTTTAAATGGCATATTATGAATTGTTTCTCCTTCAGCTGTACTTGCTTTTGCTACTTCATACAATCTTTCTTTTGAAACACTTCCCATTCCTAATTCAGCTAATGTTGTTGGAAGTCCTACACTCTTACAAAAGTCTACAACTTTTTTTATTTCACACAAACATCTATTTTCTAGAACTAATTGTGCTATTGTTCCAAATGCTACTTTTTCTCCATGATACATACGGTGTCCTTCTTCTAAAATAGTAAGACCATTGTGAATAGCATGAGCTGCAGCAAGTCCTCCACTTTCAAATCCAATTCCACTTAAATAAGTATTTGCTTCAATTATATTTTTCTAAAAGCTTTTTGTAACCACTTTATTTTTCTACTGAAACTTTAGCTTTTAATCCATCTTCAAATAATGTGTCTTTACATAATTCTGCAATGGCAATAGCTGCTTTTGTAATACCAGCTCCAGCAATTGAAGTAGCATTTGCATCGACACAGGCTTTAGCTTCGTAATAAGTAGCAAGTGCATCCCCAATTCCAGCTACAAGAAGTCTAGCAGGTGCATTTACAATTACATTTGTATCCATTATTACCATATCAGGATTTGCTTTTAAGAATAAATATTCTTCAAATTCTCCATTTGGAGTGTAAACTACTGACAAAGCACTACAAGGTGCATCAGTTGACGCAATTGTCGGAACAATAAATACAGGAATATTTTCATAATAAGATACTGCTTTTTGCTGTATCAAGAGTTTTTTTCCTCCACCTATTCCAAATATTGCATCACAATTTTTTTCTTTTTAGAATATCAATATTTCGATTAATTTCATTTTTTTAGAACATTCTCCTCCAAAAAAACTTCAATATGATAATTGATACCTTCCTTTTCAAAAACTTTCTACAATTTTATCCTTAAAATTATCAAAAATAAATTTATCTACAAGAAGATACGCTCCTTTACTACCACGTAATTTATAATAAGTTGCTAAATTTGCAATTTCATCTTTTCCTTGAACATATTTTTGATGGTGAATTAATAATTTTTTTCTCATAAAAAAATCATCTCCTATAAAAATTAAATCTTTATTTATTATTACAATTATAACTTATTTTTTTCAATAAAGTCAATTAAAACCAATAACAGTTTCTTGCAAATTTTTCTATTGATTTTTCATATCTTTTTTATCGCATCTACAAACACTTTTTTTCTTCACTCGATAAAGGTATTGAATCTTGATTTGAAATATGTCCATGATACCAAGGTTTTGATTTGAAATATCCTTTCAAATCTCCTGTAAAAAAATATAACCTTTTTTTCTGCATACAATGTGTTTCTTAATAATCGAAGTTTTTTTCTTTAGAATAATTTTTCTAATACTGATTCATTTCCATTTACTACTTCGTCCATTACTTCATGTAATTCATCTAATTCTTCTCCACTATCATTATTTGATGTCTGTGTTTGTGATACAGAACCATCATTATTAATATTTGGTAATCCTTCTTTTTCTCTTATTGCATTAATAAAGGCTTTTTTTCGTAATCTGTTAATTGAATTGTATCTTGATCAACTACAGTTCCGTGATACCAAGGTTTTTGAATCAAAATAATTTTTTTCAAATCTCCCGTAAAAAAATATAACCTTTTTTCTGCATACAACGTATTTCTCAATAATCTCAACTGATCTTTTTGAATATTTATTCAATGCATCTGTATTACCATTTGTAACAACTTCTTCCATTAATTTATGTAATTCATCTAATTCAGGTGCTGATTGATCATTACTTGGCTGATCTGTTGTAGTATTCGTAGTATTTATATTATTGTCATTAGTTGTTGAAATCGATGCTATTCCATCATTTGGATTACTTTTTTTGGTAATGCTTTTTGAAGCGTTAATTGCTGAAAATATTAAAACAACAATAAATAAAAAAACATTGAAACTATTCCTGCAATATATATCATAAATATTATTTTTCCAGTATTTTTTTGTAATTAATAAAAAAATTTCTTAATCTCATTCATACTTTTTGCTAAATTTATAATCTGATAAATTCCCACCTGATGCAAATAAATTTTTTTCCTGCAAATATTATTGGAACCCCTATTATTGCTCCTATTATTGTAAGTGAAGTAAGCACTCCTTCTATCATCAAAAATAATTCCTATTATTTTTATGTATAACCGATATCCAATTAATCGAATTTAAAAAAATGTCATCTCTAAAAAAACTATTTCTGTTATCTGAAAAAAATTATTATCCATATTTATCTCCCTTTATTTTTCAACTATTTTTGTATCTTTTATATCTGTAAATTTTTCTAATTTTTATATTAATATTCATATCCTGTATGTCCACCTGAGAAAGTACCAAGAAGTGCTGCTATTGTTCCTGCAAATGCTACAAATCCAATTATCATTAATATAATTGAAATCAACATTGATACTAACAAAAATTACCCAGTATTTTTTTATACTCATCAAAAAAACATTTTTAAATTCGACTCTTCTCCAGTAATTTTTATAATTAAATAAAATCTTACTTGTATCCATCAATTTCATACTAGCTATAATCATAGGAATTCCCGTTACTAATCCAACTATACTTAATGACGCTAATACTCCTTGAATTATCCCCAATATTCCAAATATTTTATGAATATTTATAATCCAATTTATAGAATTTATAAATTCCTTTTCATTTACTTCTTGATAGCCATTCATATTCCCATATTCGTTGTTCTGGCTATATTGATTATCATGATTTAAACCGTAATCTTCTTTGTTAGAATTGCCTGTATATCCGATCCTATTTTTCTATATCTTCTACCCGTTCTGCCTCTTTCATTAGTGCCTCTTTGTCCCTTTTTATTCGCTATTTCCATCTCAAAAATTTTTTTATCATTATCTTCCATGAAATAAACCTCCGATTATTAAAAAAAATACTTTTTATCTCTATTATTTTACCATATTTTTTTGGTTATTACAAGCAACTAAATTAAAATTTTTCTTCAAACCCTTATTATAAAAAAATAAATTTTTCTTTTTTTCAGCTTATATTTTTTTCACTCCAACAAAAAAAGAGACTGAAAAAAATTCAATCTCTCAATATTTTTTTAATACTTCTTTTTTTCTTAATCTTTTTCCTTCTCTTTCTTAATTTCATCCTCAATTTCAACACCAATATTTCTCACAAAAATTACTCCAACAACCAACAAAATATAATACACAAAAACCATCCACAAATCTATTTTTTTCCAGCCACATTCAACTGTAACATAGAATTTTTGCTTCCCATAAAAAAATAAATCCTTCAAAAGCATTGTAAATCGCTTGTGCTACTGGCACAAAAAAATAAAATTTAAAAAAATTTTTAATTTTTAAAATGTTTAATAAAGTTATTGAAAATAATGCTTCGATTAAAAACAGTTCCAATCGGAACTCCAATAATATTCAACAAAAAAATGAAAATAATGGCAATTTTTTTCAAAAATAATACAAAAAAATAATGGCATACTCACAATTTGAATACAAAGGCTTAAAATCGTTAATTTCAAGCTATCCTTCAAAATTCCATTTTCCATTTTTTTCTAAAAAAATTTAATATTTAAAATTCTTTCTATATGCGGATACACAAAAAAATAATCGCAACCACAGCTGCGTATGACAATTGCATCGAAATATCAGTTATCGCATACGGATTTAACACCAAAATTACAATTAGAGAAACCATAAGCGATTTTTTTACTATCTTCTTGCTGAAACAAAATTCTAGCTAAAATCATCATTGCTCCCATAATATACGCCCTCAAAATTCCTGGAGACATTCCAACCAAAGTACAATAAAGAGTCAGAGCAATCAACGAAAAAAAATATACTTCCACTTATACGCCAAATTCACAGTATCCAAAAATTTTTCACAATTCCAATTACGACCAAACTAATATGCGTCCCTGAAATTACAATCAAATGTGCCAATCCAGTATATTTAAATTTATCCTTCATATCCTTGAAACTTCCGATTTTTTTCCCCTAAAACTGCTGCTCTTGAAAACGCATAAAGATTCTCTTCCGTCATAAACAAATCATCAAAAAAATATTTAAAATATACCTTCTAAAATTATTCAATTTCGATTCCTTGTATCCCTTAATTTTTCCCTTCAATCGTTGTAAATCCCTTTTTTTCGTAACAACTTTTTTTCACATCAAATCGCATTAAATAATACCCATAACTCAGATTCTTAGTATTTTTTTATACTCGCTTGATTACCCAAATATTTATTATTCACTTTTTGAACTGCCCCAGAAGAACCATCAATTTTTCACATACAAAAATCTTCTCGCCTTTCAGCTCCCCATCGAAAGTAACATACTTCAAATAGCAATTAAACAAAATCACTCCCAACGCCAACAACATTCCAAAACTCGTAATTTTTCTTAAAATCTTCCAACGATAACTTTTTTTATTCCAAAATTTTTCTAAATTCCTCAACTCCACTTTTTCCCAATTACTTTCTCCAGCATTTACAACTCCTTTTTCCCACAAAACTGATTTCGAATAATCATCCTTTACACTAATCGGCTCCTTCGCCTTGTAAATACTAATAATCGGAAATTTCGCAGCATTTATCGTATTCGTAGAAATCCTATAAAATATTTTTGTCACTTTTTTTATTCAACAAATAAATCGAAAATCCTCTCTCAAAAATTCCCTTCATTAGTCGTACTTCTAACAAAATCGTCATTTTTCTTCGTGTTATTTGTCATATATGAAATTTGATCAGAAATAACCATTTTGTCTATGATATCTTTTGTATTCTCTCTAAAAACTGTTTTTTTAGAAATCTGAAAATCTAAAAATATATTCTTTTTTTATTATGCTGCGAATACTGTTGAATCTTCCTAACAAACTGACTTATATTTCTTTTTCTGAATTGCAAACTCCTGTTTTTTTCCTTCTGTTTCTGCAAACTAATCGAAACAATCGAAAATAAAATCACAACAATCGACGTGTATAACAAAAACCTCAACGAGCGTAAACCCATCATTCCCTCTCTTTTTCACTCAAAATCAACCCCTCAATTTCATAATTTAAAATAGATTTCCCTTTTTGAATCTATAAATTTATGCTTTTTTTAACAAAAAAACTCAAATAATTTTTTTATTATCTGAGTTTATTATAACTTATTTTTTTGATTTTTTTCTAGATATTTTTTTAATTTTATTTTTAATTAATCTACCACATTAAGTGCAACCCCAAAACTTATATACCGATAAAAATCATTATTCACCTTATAATCTTCCACCAATCTCCACTCATTTCCAACTTTTTTTCAGCAAAAACTTTTTACATCTCCTTCCAAATACTTAATATTATTTCTTCCAGACAATTCTAAGAAAAAAATTCTGTCATTTTTTTCGAGTATTGATTCTTGATATTCTCTTTCTGTCATTTGTTTTATTTTTCACAGAATTTTTGGTTTATATATTTTTTTATATAATTTTTCCATTTCATCCATATAAGCCGCAAAATTTGGTGCTTTCATGTGCACAGTCAATATCGCTTGATTCCCTTTAATTTCTGTATTTAAGATTTTTGTAAGAAATTTTTTTCATTTGCTTTTAATTAAATAATTTATAGTATTTTTCATTTGTTTTTATTTGTCACAAGGTTATCTATTTTTTTCAAACCCTCACGATCAGACTTACTAACGCTATTTCCCACTATTTCATCTGTCTTTTTTTCGTAGAATTTTTCACGATTTTTTTCCGTATATTGCTGTCTAATATTTTTCAGGATTTTTTTGAAATTACCAATATATTTCTCAAATGCCTTATTTACAGCACTTTCTTCATTTTTTTCACACTTATAATTTTTTTGTAGAAAAAAATTATTTTTTTCGATCGTGTCTGCGTCCCTACTACTCCAGTTTTTCGAAAAAAACTCACCACCCCAAAAAAAGCAATACTAACAAAATCATTCTCTTTTTCATACAAAAACACTCCTCTTTTTATTGATTTTTCTTTCTTTTAAACCAACGTTTTTTCCACATCTTCCAAAGATTCATAACCTTTCATCTTAGCAATATTTTCCAAATTTTTCTTAGCCAAATTAATTCCCTGATTCAATGATTCCTGAATGTATTCAAAATACAATTTCAAGGTTTTTACAGAATACGATGATAACTCTCCTTTCAAGTAAGTTTCAATCGAAACATAATTTGGAGTGTCGTCCTTTGAATGTAAAGGTCTAGCGCGAGAAGCCAATTTTGGATACTTGTTAATCATTTCTTCTTCCCATTTCAAATAAATTTCCACAATTTTATTCACCAAATCTTTTTTCTCTTGAGAAATCGGCGTTATGAAGTCCTTTATTTGAGCGTATTCATCTGGTGCACTAAATTCCATCATTCGAGCATATTTTTCTCCAACGATGTTAATTTCCTTGTGTTTTGCCAAAATCAAATCTTCCAAATAGCTTCTCAAAATATTAATTGGCATTGTTTCCCACTGACTTTTTCTCATAACAACAAATTCATCAGGATTATTCTGACATTCAGCTCTTCCTTCTGTATGATGAACCATTTGAAAAAACATCCACTCTCTCTCTAATATTTGCTCTATTAATCTCTCTTTTAACCTATTTTCTTGCTCTTCAGTCATTTTTTCTTCGCTCATAATTATCACAACTACTTTTTTAAATCATAAATTGAAATTCTATTGTTTCAATAATTTATCAACAAAAAAATAGTTCCCTTTCTTCAAATTTTTCTAATTTTAATCCAACATTGGCGGCCAATTTCTTAATTTTTTTCATCTTGAATCGACTGTTGCACCAAAAGGCCCGTAATCTTGCAGAAAATCACTTTGCATATATGGATTTACAAGATTTTTGATTTTTTTCAATTCCTCGATAATATCGCCACAAATTTTTTTCAATTATTTGCACTTTCAATCTTGCATTATCAAATGGAGCCTTCACCAACTCATTCAACATTGCATGTGTTTTTAAATCCCAATATTTTTCAACCTTTTTCAATCCTCTATGCTGCCACTTGTAAAACGGCAAATATTCTTTATTTAACAAATAAATCATATGAATTGCCTCAGAAATAAATTCTGTTTCAGCCAATCGTGCCGCTACAAATTCCTCACGTTGCATACATCTCAAAAAAATTATATTGTCCAGACTGTGCAATTTTTCATACATCTCGTTGCAATTTTTGTTACGCCAAATATCTTCAGGAAAATACTTTTTTTCAATTTATCACGAATTTCTGTAAATTTCCCCAAATTATCAAAAAAAACTTCTCCATTCGTAGCTGTTGCCAATGAATTTTCTGGAATTAAACGCCAATCATACAAATTCTCTGGTGCATCTTCCATTCCCAAAAATTTGTAATACCAATCATTCATATTAAGAACTCCTCTTCTATCATCGCCATACTCACTCACAACCAACGCTGGAAATCCCATAAATTCTTTTGGAAGCCCCCTCAATTTTTTCTCTAACTGAACTCCATATTTTTCAAAGTCCTCAGGCATCAACCAAATACAGCAAGATGGTCCAAAATCATGATCCCTAGAAATTTCATCATCAAATCCAAAACATTCCGAACCTTCTCCAGCCAGTCCAATCGCCATTCTTTCCAACAATTCAGGAAACTCCTCTTTTAAAAATGGAAGATAAATTTCCTCAACATATTTTCTTGAAAGTTCCAATCCTTTCATTTTTTCCACTTTTTCTCCTATCTTATATTTTCCAAATCTCTAATTACTTCGTTTGCTCCAAAACTTCTTTAACCATCTTAATATTTTCCATCAAATTTTGATAATTTGCACTATTCTCTCCAAAAGTATTTCTACAAATTTCCGCACTTTTCTCAAAAAATTCCAACGCCTTCTCAAAATTTCCATCATTAAAATACTGAATTGCCAAATTATTCAACGACGCTGAATACAAATTATGTTCTTTCCCAACAATTTTTTCAATCAATTTCAACGATTTTTCTAAAACTTCATGCGATTTTTCATTTTCACCAACTTTTGCATACGGAAATACCATATTACTTAATGTTGTCGCATATTGTAATCCATTTTTCTGGATAATTTTCCAATATTTTCAAACTTTTTTCATGCAATTCCAACGCTTCCTTATACTTTCCAACACCTTGATAAAAACAACCCTAAATTATTACAAACACTCGCATACAAATAGTCATTTTTCCAAATTATTCTTCTCGTAAATTCCCATTGTTTCCAAATATAATTTCTCAATTTCATCATTTTTTTCCCCATAAAACGGTAAGTTTCAGCCAAATTCAAATTACAAGTTGCATACGGAATTGTATCTTTCCCATATTTTTTTCACAATAATTTTTTTCGCCTTCAAAAGTGATTTTTACAGCTTCGTCAAACTCACTCACATATTTCAAAGTTCCTCCAACTTCATTCAATATTTTTTTATATTCTCATCACTTTCTTCACCAAAAAAACTTCCTCAGTTAATTTTGCCAATTCCTTTAAAATCGCAACTTCTTCAATAACTTTCCCCTGTTGCATATAGCTATTTCTCAATTGAGTTAATTCATTTATTCTTACTTTTTTTCAAATATATCTGACATATTTTTTTCCTTTCTTTTTCCACTTTTTTTATTTTCTATATTTTTCCATAACAAGCGACCAATTTCCACTCATAAAATCTATAAATTTCTTAACAATATTTCCAATGCTCTTTAAAATGAAATATTCTCCACTTTTTAGCAATTGAAAAAAATTAAAGATATCCACCAATATTATACCACATTTTTTTCTATATTTCTCCCACAAAAATACGCCATTTCCCAAAATATGGGATTTGACGTATTTTTAACAAATAATTTTAAATTTTTCTTATTTTTTTAGTTTTTTTACTTTTTAGATGCTGGTTTTGTTTCTTTTTTTACTTCTTCTTCAGTTTCAGGAACATAATCAGCTCCATAGTAAGCTCTAACTAGAATTTCTTTCAATTCAGAAATTAGTGGGTATCTAGGATTTGCTGCTGTACATTGGTCATCAAATGCATTCAATGCCATTTCATCTACAGCTTCCAAGAAATCTTTTTCAGGTACTCCCCAATCTCTAATTGTTTGTGGTATTCCAATTTCTTTTTTAATTGCCATAATTCCTTCGATTAATTTATCTACTTTTTTTCTTCTTTTTGTTTTAGTATCTTTTCCAAATCCTAAATGATCAGACATTTCTGCATATCTTTGCATTGCATTTGGATATCTATATTGTGGGAAAACTCCCATTTTTGTTGGTGCATCAGTTGCATTATACTTAATAACTTCTTCTAAAATCAACGCATTTGCAACTCCATGCGGAATATGGAATTGTCCTCCCAATTTATGTGCTAATGAGTGATTTATTCCTAAAAATGCATTTGCGAATGCCATTCCTGCAAGACAAGATGCATTTGCCATTTTTTCTTTTGCTTTAATTGCATATGATCCTTCTCTTACTGATTCTGGTAAATATTTAAATACTAATCTTGCTGCTTCCAATGAATATGGTTTTGTATATTCAGTTGCCATTACAGAAACATAAGATTCCAAAGCATGTGTAAATACGTCAATTCCTGAAGCTACAGTCAAACCTTTTGGCATTGTCAACATTAATTCTGGATCATTTATTGCTACATTTGGTGTCAATTCATAATCTGCTAATGAATATTTTACTCCTGTTTCGTCATCAGTTATAATTGAGAATGGTGTTACTTCTGAACCAGTTCCAGCTGATGTTGCAACTGCTATAAATTTAGCTTTTTTTGTCCCATTTTTAGGGAATGGTAAAAATTCTTTTTTTCTAATATCCATAAATCTCATTGCTAAATCTTTAAATCTAGTATCTGGGTGTTCGTACAATACCCACATAATTTTAGCAGCATCCATTGCTGAACCTCCACCAAGTGCAATAATTACATCTGGATTGTACTCTAACATTGCTTTTGCTCCTTCTTGAGTTGAACTCAATAACGGATCTTCTTTTACATCAGAGAAAATTCTAAAATCAATTCCAATTTCTTCTAATACTTTTGTAATGTGATTTGCATACCCTAATTCAGATAACGCTCTATCTGTTACAATAAACGCTTTTTTATGTTCGCCTTTCAATTCTTCTAGAGCAGTTGGTAATGAACCATATTTAAAGTACACTTTTTCAGGTATTCTAAACCACAACATATTTTCCCTTCTTTCTGCGATTGTTTTTACGTTAATCAAATGCTTAACTCCAATATTTTCAGAAACAGAGTTTCCTCCCCAAGAACCACATCCTAAAGTCAATGATGGCTCTAATTTGAAGTTAAATACATCTCCAATTGCTCCTAATGAAGCTGGCATATTTATCAAAGTTCTTCCTGTTTTCATTTTTCTTCCGAATTCGTCAATTTTTTCTTTTTCAGCCAAGTTTACATAAAGTGCCGAAGTATGTCCTAATCCACCTAATTCAACCAAAGCCTCAGCTTTTGCTAATGAATCTTGATAATCTTCTCCTTTATACATTGCCAATACTGGTGACAATTTTTCATGTGCAAATGGTTCTTCAATATCCACTGAATCAACTTCTCCAATTAACACTTTCGAAGATTTAGGAATATCCAATCCTGCCATTTTAGCAATCACATAAGCACTCTTACCAACTACATCTGCATTCAAGTTACCGTTAATAAACAAGATTTCTCTTACTTTATCTTTTTCCTCTTCATTTAAGATGTATGCACCTCTATCTAAAAAAATTCTTTTTCTAACTACATCATAAATTTCTTTATCAATGATTACTGCTTGTTCTGTCGCACAAATTACACCATTATCAAATGTTTTAGACATTAAAACATAGTTTACTGTCATTTTGATATCAGCTGTTTTATCAATTACAACTGGTGTATTTCCTGCTCCAACTCCTATTGCTGGTTTTCCTGATGAATAAGCTGCTTTAACCATTCCAGGTCCTCCAGTCGCAAGAATCAAGTCAGCATTTTGCATTAATTCTCTTGATAATTCAACACTTGGTTGATCTATCCAACCAATAATATCTTTTGGTGCTCCATATTTAACTGCTTCTTCCAAAGCAATTTTAGCTGTATAAATTGTACTTTTTTTTGCTCTTGGGTGTGGTGACAAAATAATCCCATTTCTAGTTTTCAAAGTTAATAATATTTTGAAAGCTGCTGTTGATGTTGGGTTAGTTGTAGGAATTACCCCTGCAATAATTCCTATTGGAGTGGCTACTTTTTTTACTCCATAAGATCTGTCTTCTTCCAAAACACCACAAGTTTTTTCATCTTTATATTTATTATAAATATATTCTGAAGCAAAGTGATTTTTTTATAACCTTATCTTCAATTATACCCATTCCAGTTTCTTCGACTGCCATTTTTTTGATAATGTTATTCTTTCATCATTAATTCTTTGAGCTACTTTTTCTAAAAAAATTTTTATCTACTGTTTCTTGATCAAAAGTTGAAAAATTCCTCCTGTGCTTTTTCTAACACGACTAATTAATCCTTTCAATCCTTCTAAATCTTTTTACTTCTGCCATTTTGTCCTCCCAATATTTTTTTAAATCTAATTGATTTTTTTATAAATAACAAAAATTTATTTCCGTAAAACCATCAAACTAATTCAAATAAATCTAATACTTTATATCTTTACTATTATATTCAGTATATTTCAATTTTTTTAAAATAGTAAAAAAATGACTTTTAATATTTTGTAATTTTTAGTATATCACTATTTCAAAAAAATCAAACATCTTTTTTTCATAAAGAATTTATTGTGATTTTTCTTTTTACTTTATTAATAATACTCCTTTTCTTTTTAAAATGTCAAGTGATTTTTTTCTTTTTTTATTAATATTGATTTTTTTGTAATTTTTTTAAAGCTATAATAAAAAAAGCCTAGAAAAACTATAGAAGTGAGGAAAAATAATTATGAATAATTTAAAAAAACAAATATTAGAAATAATCTTATAAAACAACGAAATTCTCTATCTATCAATATCGTTCGTGAATATTCTGACTCAATAATAAAAAAATTTAGCTCCTTTCATCGAAAAAGGCCCAAAAATATCATGATTTTTCATGAACATGCAAAACGAAGTAAAAATTAGTGATTTAATTGAAATGTATCCTACTAAAACTTTTTTTATTCCAAAAAAATTTTTTTCCAAAAAGACAGATGAAAATCAACAAATATCAAAAAAAGACGAGTTAATTCTCCATAAATTTGGCTATTACGAATCTTCTTCAGAAAACTTTTACGATGAAAAAAATCCTCGATTTAATCATTGTTCCAGGACTTGGCTTTGATTTAGAAAAAAACAGAATTGGTTTTGGAGGTGGATTTTTATGATACATTTTTTGACTCGATTGAGAAAAAGATGGCATTGATATTCCATTTGTAGCGATTTGCTATGATTTTTCAGATAATTGAAAAAAAGTTCCAGTTGAAGGACATGATGTAAAAGTAGATTTTTATTGTAACTGAAAAAGGGAATTTACTAGAAATTTAAAAAAATCACAATCTTTTTTTGACTGTGATTTTTTTATCTAAACTTAATTATAACTAAAAAAATCTGTTATAAGTAAAAACTAGAAAACTTTATTAATAATAATCAATAAAAAAATCTGCTTTCTTAATAATTTTTTTGATTACTGCTTCCTCTAAATTTTAATTTTTGGATCATGTAATGCTTGTATAAATTTCCCATCCACCAAAACATCAATATACTCTAAGCAACGCTTTTTCTCCTCATCATTTTTAACCTGTTCAAGCGTATATCCTGTATAAAGCCAAATATTTTTTTTAGTCTTTTCCTTCAAAAACTTCAAAACTTCCAACATTTCAGTTGGATTAAACAACGGATCTCCTCCACTTATCGTAATCCCATCCAACAACGTATTCGCATTTATCTCCTCTGCAATCTCTTCTAGTTTTTTGAAAGTCAACAATGTTCCGTGTTTCGGATTCCAGGAATACTCATTATGGCAGCCAGGACAAGCGTGCGAACATCCCGAAAAATATAGCGAATATCTCAATCCCACACCATCCACTATCGTCTCTCTATACACATTCAACAATCTTAAAGTGAATTCTTGTCCCATTTTTCCTCCTTCTACTGCCATTTTTCACAATATTTTTCAATAATATTTTTCTATTATTTTTTTACAATTTTCTAATCACCTACTTTATTACAGATTTATTTCAATCCATGTTTAATTCTATCTTTTTTTCTTCAGCTTTTTTTAGCACTATTCCAGCTATCTAAATCACCTGTCAAATAACCAGTTATTCTTCTAACCCTTGAAATATGGTCACTGTGACAAATCGGACATCTATCATAAACAATTCCTTCATATCCACAATCCTTACATCTATCAACTGGATGATTTATAGAACCATACCCGATTTGGCTATCTTTCATCACTTTTTACAATTTTTCAAAAATTACTCCAATATTTTTTTCGAGCTTCTCCATCTAATTCTACATAAGTAATGTGTCCTCCTCTAGTTAATTCATGGAACGGTGCCTCTTTTTCTAATTTTTATCAAAAAAATACTAATACTTTTTCTTAACATCAATATGGAATGAATTAACGTAATAATCTCTATCTGTTACATTTTTCAATTTCCCCATATTTTTTTCTCTATCCATTCTCAAAAAAATCTTCCAGCCAAACTTTCTGCAGGTGTCGCAATAACCGAATAATTCAAATGTTCCTTATCCCTCAATTCCACAGCAATTTTTCGACATTTCTTTTTATCGCATCATACAATGTTTGGTAAGCCACTTGATTTTTGACTATGTTCTTCATCAAAAAGCGCATACATCGCATTCGCACCACCGACAAATCCAATTGATAAAGTTCCAGTGTTGATCACATTCTGAATCTCATCATTCATTGATAACTCTCCCAAACCTTTCCACAAATTATTAGACGCCATAAATGGAAACTGTTTTTACCAACGCAGTTTTCTGAAAATCAAATCTCTCCTTCAATTGTTCTCCAACAAAATACGTCATTTCCTTTACTTTTTTTCAATAAATCTTTCTGACAACATCTTGTTTTTTTCAATTCTAATTTTTTTCTTGCTCACTAGAAAAATTTACCTTGTTTTTTTCCAACTCTGCAATTTCTTTTTTTCCACATTTTTTTCTAACTTCAATCGCTATTCTCGGAAAAATTAATACTTGTAAACGAAATATTTCCACGCCCAAGACTCGTTTTTTTCTCCATTTACATTTTTCAAAAACCCTTGTTCTACACCCCATTGTTGCGATTTCATATTTGTATCTTTCAGGATCTTCGGCTTTCCATTTTTCATGCTTATTAAACTCTGTATCTAAAAATACAAAATTTGGAAATAATCTTCGGCTAGTCGTTCTACAGGCCAACAACAACAAATCAAAATTTGGTGTCTTAAATTTATATTTTTTTCAGAAAAAAATTAGGACTGTCAATTTCCTCAAAAAAATTTCTTCACTATTTTTCCAACGCAAATTGATAATCTTCCTCATCAAAGTTCACGCCTTCCTTTACTTTAAAAATTTGAATTGGAAAAATAGGTGTTTCTTTTTTCCCTAATCCAGCTTCTGTCGCCTTCAACAATTCACGAACAACCATTCTACCTTCTTCAGAAGTATCTGTTCCATAATTAATTGACGAAAATACAACTTGATTTCCACCACGTGAATGCATCGTATTCAAATTATGCAAAAATCCCTCCATCGCTTGATAAGTTTCAAGTCTAGTGTCATCATAAGCAATTTCCAGCAATCTTTTTTTATATGCTTTTTCATTTATTTTTTTAAATGTTCTGATAATTTTTTTAATTGTTTCATCATCCACTTTAATCGTAGTTACAACACTATTTATAAAGGCTTTTACCTCTTGATTAATTTCATCCACATAATCCAAAGATAAAAAACTTAATAATCTATATCTAAAATGTCTTCTAAACGATTTTAACACACCTTTTGCCAAAAAAAAATCAAACGCTGGAATTGCTTGACCACCGTGTTGTTCATTTTGGTTTGTTTGAAAAAAATTATTGTTGCCAAAGTCGCATAAGTAGAAATACTTTTTTTGCTTCTCGAATAAATCCGTGTTTTGTTTGAAAACCATTCTCAAACATCGGTTTCAAGTCATATTGAAGACAAGTCGTGGTTTTACTTGGATAATAGTCCATGTCGTGAATATGAATTTCCCCATTTTTATGTGCTTCACTAAACTTAGGAGAAATCAAATTCTGCAAAGTATACATTTTTTTGAAATTTCACTCGCAAGTCTCATCATTTGCCCAGCTGGTGTTGAAGCCGACATATTTGCATTTTTCATTATTAATATCATTTTTTCTACATTTACAATCCCCGATATTATTTTTATTTATATCTTCCGTCAAAAAAATTCTTTCATTTTTTTAATTCCTCCCATTTTTTTAACTAAAAAGTCTATTTCAGTCCATATTTTTAAATCTCATTTTTTTACTTTATTCTATTTTCCAAAATTGAACTTTTTATTATCTAAATCATATAAAATATTAATCATTTATTTTTATTCAATTACTATTTTTCACTAGTTTTTCAAAAAAAGCTAATATCTATATTTTTTTATATTTATATTTTTTTAAAAAGTATACTATATCTAGTTTTTTTATATAAAATATAACACAATATTTAGTATTCTACAAATATATTTTTATATATTTGTAGATTTTTTTACAAAAAAAAATTTACAACCATTATTTTTTTATTTACTTTCCTCCCTTTCTTATTCTTATTATTAAATTTTTTTAATGTTTCGTTTTTATATTTTTTTAATTTTTTTCATAAAAAAATCTTATTTTTTTCTATCCCCTAATTTTATTGCTTTTAAATGATTTCTCGTGTTAAAATTAATATAGAAATATAAATTTATTTAGAAAGAAGGTAATTTTTTTATGAAAAAAATTTTTTTGGAAAAAAAACTGTTGTACTGCTAATATTTGCGATTTTTCTTTGCAATTAGTTGTGGAGGAAAAACACCCTGCTGTAAAGAATTTTTGAGAAAGAAATGTCGATTTTACAAAGTGGTGATATCGAAAAAAATGCCTAATGTGAAATCAAATGAAGAGTTTAAAAAAACTTAATGAAGATACTTTTGAAACTTTAAAAAAATGGTTACAAAAAAATTACATATAAAGTAAATAAAGTTGAAACTGACAAAAAAATACTGCTAAAATTAATGTTACTATGAAATCTCCAGATTTATCTAATTTAGTTCAAGATGCTTTTACAAAAAAATAATGTCTACATCACCTAATGAAATGGTAGGTAAATCACAAGAGGAATTAAATAAAATAGGAGAAAAAAATTATGGTTGATTTGATAAAAGAAAAAAATTATCTAGTTCAAATGTTAAATATAGAGAAAAAGACATTTGATGTTATTTACAAAAAAAGACGGTTCTGAATGGACAATAGATCCTACTGCAAATTCTGAATTTTTTTGATATGACTACTTTTTGGAATGTTATCTGGAAAATAAAGTTTTTTTCCTTTACTTTAAAACAACATTAATGATACAATATTTAATAAGAAAAAAATAATCAAATCGTTATAAATTATATAAAAAAATTAACAAAAAAATAAATACTAAAAAAAGAGGTGAATTTGTGAAAGAGAAAATTTTTAATTGTTGACTTCGGGTCGCAATATACTCAATTAATTGCAAGAAGAATTAGAGAAATGGAAGTTTACTGTGAAATCGTTCCATTAATTGATGTAGAAAAAAATCAAAAAAATGGAACTGAATCTGTAAAAGGAATTATTCTTTCAGGGAGGACCTGCTTCAGTTTATGAGGAAGACGCTCCAACAGTTGATAAAGCTATTTTTTTGATTTAGGATTACCTATTTTTAGGAATCTGTTATGGAATGCAATTAATTACTCACTTAAATGGTGGAAAAAGTTGAAAAAAAGCTGATTCGAGAGAATTTGGAAAAAGCTATTTTTAGAAGTTATAAACGGAGAAAATCCTTTATTTAAAGAAATTAAAAAAACTTCTAGCATCTGGATGAGTCACAATGATCATATCACTGAATTGCCTGAAGGATTTGAAATAATTGCACAAACTGACTCTTCAATCGCTGCAATTACAAATAACAATGGAATTTATGCATTGCAATTCCACCCAGAAGTAGTTCATTCTGAATGTGGAACTGAAATTATTGCTAACTTTGTTTTTCAATATTTGTAAATGTGAAAGAAACTGGAAAATTACAAGTTTCATTGAAGAAAAAAACAAAAAGCAATTAAAGAAATTGTTGGAGACGAACATGTTTTTACTTGCATTATCAGGTGGTGTAGATTCTTCAGTTGCAGCTGTTTTTGATTAACAATGCGATTGGAAGACAATTGACTTGTATGTTTGTAGATACTGGACTTCTTAGAAAAGATGAAGGTAAAAAAAGTTTTTAGAATATTATAAAGAACATTTTAATTTAAATATTGTTTTTTTGTTGATGCGAAAGATAGATTTTTTTAAATAAATTAAAAGGTGTAGATGAGCCAGAAGCTAAAAAGAAAAAAATCATTGGACATGAATTTATCGAAGTTTTCAATGAAGAAATTAGAAAATTAAAAGGTCAAGAAGGTGCAAAATTCTTAGCACAAGGTACAATTTACCCTGATGTTATCGAATCTCAATCAATAAAAGGTCCTTCTCATACAATAAAATCTCACCACAATGTTGGTGGACTTCCAGAAGATTTAAAATTTGAATTGTTGGAACCATTAAAAGAATTGTTTAAAGATGAAGTTAGAAAAGTGGGACATGAATTGGGATTGCCTGACACAATTATTAATAGACATCCATTCCCAGGACCAGGACTTGGAATTAGAGTAATTGGAGAAGTTACACCTGAAAAAGTAAGAATTTTACAAGAAGCTGACGACATTTTCATTAATGCTTTGATGGAAGAAGGATTATATGGAAAAGTGGATCAAGCATTCGTTACTTTATTACCTGTTAAAACTGTAGGAGTTATGGGTGACCAAAGAACTTACGAATATGTAGCAGCTATCCGTTCTGTAAACACAATTGATTTCATGACTGCAACTTGGTCTAAATTACCTTACGAATTTTTAGGAGATGTTGCAAATAAAATCATCAATAATGTAAATGGAATAAACAGAATCGTTTATGATATTTCTTCTAAACCTGCAGCTACAATCGAGTGGGAATAATAAAAAAATCAGCTTTTATACTAATTTTTATCAAATTTAAGTAAAATCTTAAAATAAAAAAACTAAAAAAATATTGAATTTTTTTAAGAGGTGGAAAACCCACCTCTTATTATTTTTCTTTAAATTATTACAATTAATAAACCAAATAAAACTAGAAAATTACAACCTTTTTTTGCTATAATTCTTAATTATAAGGAGGATGATTGAACGATGATGAAAAATAGAACAACTAAACGTTAAACAATTTCTTGAAACTGGTAGAGAAGAACCTTTTCTTGTTCCAGATTATCAGCGTCCTTACTCATGGGGAGAGGAAGAAATAGTAACATTATTTAACGATTTATTATTATTTACCGAGGGAGACGTTTCCAAAAAAAATAAAAAAATTCCAATGACACTTATTTCTTAGGAACTGTTATCTCATTTTAAAAAAATGAAAATGGCGAACAGGAAATCATAGATGGTCAACAACGTATTACATCATTATTTTTTTGTTATTAAGAGCCATTTATACAAAAGTTAAAAACTTTTTTCCAAAAAGACAAACCTTTATGATGAACTTTTAAGTGAAATCGAACCTATTTTTATGGAAAAAAATGTAATCAAAAGTGAAGGTGCAGTAAAAAAATGTTTTTAATCTCATCTTCCGTTATCAATGATGAAGGAAATAATATTTTTAAAAGGTATTTTTAGAAAATGGGGTCACTAAGGAAGAGGCAAATGACAGATATTCATTAAATTACACATTATTTCAAAGATTATTTGATGGATTAGTTTATGAAAATCCAGGACTTATGTTTGAATTTGTCCGTTATGTATTAAATCGAACATTAATCTGTCCAATAATAACTGAATCACAAGAAGGTGCCCTTAACATCTTCTCGACATTAAACACAAGAGGAATGCCTTTGTCTGAATCAGATATCTTTAAAGCCAAAAATCTATAATTTTTTTAGACGATTCACAAAAACCGATTTATTGAGCGTTGGAAAGAATTAACAGAAAAAAAGCAGAATATGTAAATGAAGATATTCAACAGATTTTTTTACTACTACATGTTTTTATTTACGAGCATTAGATGGTGATTCTGCTACAACGACCATTGGAATCAGAAAATATTTTTTTCACAAAATAATTTTTGCAAAAATTATTTAATAAGAGTCTTTTAAAAGATTTGAATTCAATTTTTAGATTTGTGGGCTGTTGTTGTAAAAAAAACAGAGTTTAGAAAATGCAAAATGGTCTAAAAAAATAACCAAATTATCAAGATGCTAGATGTTTTATCATCTTATCCAAATGAATTTTTGGAAATATCCTGTTATAATTTATTATTTGGTTCATAAAGAAAATCCTGAATTTGAAAAAGAGATTTTTTTGAAATTCTTGAAAAAAATTGACAATCGAATTAGTTGCAAACTATTTGGTTAAACCAACTGTTCTTGCAGTTAAAGCTGGTATTTTTAAAGTTAAATGTTGAAATTACAAAAAAACTTTCACCACCAGTTACATTCCAAAAATCTACCACTTGATAGCTTAAAAACAAAAATTAAGACTTCCAAGTAAAAAAATTTATTCAAAATGACTTTAAAAAAATGATGGTTTACAATTTCCAAGAAGAATTATTGCCTGACAAATGGGAAATTGAACAAATTTACCCATCAAAAATCTGTGGAAGGCTTTTAATAATGAAGCATTAGAAACTGTAAGCAAAGATTACTTAGATTCAATTGGAAATAAAATCCCATTTGAAAAAAAGATCGACTATTAAGGCAAGTAAAGATTACTTCCAGAAAAAAACGTATCCTTTACTTACGTTCTCAAATTCCTTATGTAAAAAGAATTTGCCACAAAACATGTTACTCACTGGAATGTCGATGATATAAAAAAACGAAATGAATTTATCACTGAGGAAATAATGCGATTATTTATTTCTTGGAGTGGAGATTATGAATTTTTAAATTTTATCATTACTAAAAACAGTCTGTCTCATAAAGTAGAAAAATATTTATTATTATTATTAAAAAAATTTTTAAGTACCTTCAAATTTTTTTAATATTTAATTTACATTAATGAAATGAATAATTTTTCTAATTATGAGACATTCTGTGTCACATATCATTTTAAATTCACTATATTCTATTTATAATTTTTTTCACAAAAAAATCAAACCCCTCTACAAATTAAAAAAATATAAACTTTTTTTCTAAAAATATTATTCATAGTAAAACTGCTTTTAAAACTAAATTCAAAAAAACTATGACTATTTTTACTCAACTCTTAAATTCACATAATTTTTTTAATAGTTTAATTTTTAAATAATTTTTGAGTATAATATTCTTCTTATTAATTCTAAAACTCAAAAAAATTTTTTTAAATAAAACTTGACAATGCAAAGATTGGATTGTATAATCTTTACAACGATAAGATTATAAATAAGGAATTTATTGAATATGAAAAAAATTTAAAAAAAGTTACCATCATGGAAATTTAAAAGAAGAATTAATTGAAAAAAAGGAATCGAAATAATAAATGAAATGGGCGAAGAAAAAAACTATCTTTAAGATATGTTGCTAAAATGTGTGGAGTAAGCAATGCCGCTCCTTATACATATTTTTAAGAAAAAAAGAAGATTTACTTGAAGCTATAAGTAACTATATTTGGAAAAATGTTAGCTAAGGAATTGAATGAAACAAGAGAAAAGTATAGAAATAAAGAAGAATTGCTAGTTAAACTAGGAAAAAAATATGTCACTTTTTTTATGAAAATTCTCGATATTATCATTTTATAATTTCAAGAAATAATATGAAAAATTGATCTACTATCTGAATTTTCAAAAATCAGAAAATGATAACCAGAACGCTTTTTAACATATTGAAAACTGAAGCAACCAAAGTATTTGAAAAAAATACAGTATACCGCCTGAAAGTATACAAGATAAAAATCATAGCAATGTGGGCATTAGTTCAAGGATTAGTAACAATAGTAACTATGAATAATTTAAGCTATTCTGAATACTGGGAGAAAAAAATAGAAGAAATAATAAAATCAAGCTGCATGATACCTTCCCTTTAAGAATTTAAGCTAGGAATAAAAAAATTAACTCACGATATAAAAAAATAAATTGACTACGATAAGGTGACAAATATGAAACTAATTATACACGATTTAAGTAATGAAAAAAATTAGAAAATTTAAAATCAGAACTTGAAAAAAAGAAGATAAATCTATAAATATCATAAAGAAAAGCATAGATCAAGGCTCAATAATAATTGACAAAGATGTATGTATCATCAGCAATAATAAAAAAATAAAAAAAGCTGTATGGGATAGCTTTTGACTGTTGGATTAAAAACACCAGGAAAATGTAAAATTCGTGATGGATATGAAAATTTGTCAAAATTATATTTAAAAAGCAGAAAAAGTAATTATTATAAGCCAATGTTTTTTTATGGCTCTTACAGTCCCTTTGTAAAAAAAATATTAGATAGAACAATCCCTGTATCTACTTCCATTTTTTTAAATTTAAAAAAATAAGGAAATGCACCACACTACGAGAAGTAAAACAAAATTCGATTTAAATGTATACTTTTTATGGAAAAAAAATTTAACTCGAAGCGAAAAAAAATAACTGCCAAAAAAACAGTAAAAAGCCAACAGTATAAATTTAAATGTTAAAAAAATTTTTAAAGTTTTATTTCTTGAAAATTATGATTAATCCACTAAAAAAATTAAATTAAAATATATCATAATAAGAAATTAGCTATATATTTGAAGTAAAAATTTCTAAAAAGGAGAATTATAAAATATGAAAAATTACTATAATAAATGGAAGTCCCAAAACAGTAAAAAAAGTAATTCTGAAATATTAGGAAATTATCTTTTTCCATTGCTCAAAAGAAAATAATATAAAAAAATATTATTCCATCTATTTCCAATTAAATGACAAAACAAAAAAATGAAATTTATAATAGCGATGTTTTTAATATTTATTTTTTTCCTTTATATGTTGACGGAATTCCGTCTAATTTACTAAAAGCTACTTGTAAATTTTGAAAAGGAAAATGTTGTAAGACCTGAAACCAAAATTTATTGTATCGTTAATAATGGATTTTATGAAGGAAAACAAAAATTTTTTTAGCGCTTTTACATATGAAAAAAATTGGTGTAAAAAAAGTTAATGCAAAATGGGGACAAGGAATTGGTATAGGCTCAGGAGAATTATTACCATATTTAAAAAAATTTAAACTTGGACAAGGACCACTCAAAAATTTAGAAAAAAATACTAAACAGATTTTCTAGAAATATTTTTAACTTTAAACAGTGATAAAAAAATATTTATATAACTCCAAATTGGCCAAAAAGTCTATATTTTTATACAAGGTTCCATTTCATGGATTTTAAAGGCAAGAAAAAAATAACTTAAAAAAATACGAGAATTGTTTAAAAAAATGAGAATTGACGTAAAGAGTGTTAAAAATTTTTTTAAGCTAAAAATAAATTCATAATTTCTCTAATTTTTTTACTCTACTTTAAACCAAAAAAAATGTTATAATTAATTATAGACTAGTAACATTCGTAATATTTTGAATTGGACAAAATTTTTTTCTAAAAAAATACAATGTCTTAATAATTCATATTTTTTTAAATTTGAGAAAAGGAGCAGTACGTTTAATCGTACAACAAAATATGAGAATTTTTAGTTGTTGAAGATGAAAAAAATTTGAATGATATTATTGTAAAAAAATTAAAATTGGAAAAATATGGTGTCGACTTTTGTTTTGATGGTGAAGAGGCTGTCGATTATATTCTTGCAACAGAATATGACGCTATAATTTTAGACATAATGCTTCCAAAATTAGACGGTTTTGAAGTGTTAAAAAAAATTCGTTCAAAAAATGTAAAAACACCTGTTTTATTATTAACAGCTCGAGATAGCGTAGAAGATCGAGTAAAAGGTCTAGATTCAGGCGCTGATGATTATTTGATAAAACCTTTTTCATTTGAAGAATTACTCGCTAGAGTTCGAGTTCTTTTGAGACGAAATAATTCTATCTCAGAAAACGCTGATAACACCTACACTTTAGCGAATTTAACCGTAATAATAGATTCTCACACCGTTCTCCGTGACAACCAAAAAATCAAACTTTCTATGCGTGAATTTTCTATTTTAGAATATATGATTAGAAATAAGGAAAGAGTTTTAAGCCGAGAAAGTATCGAGCAACACATTTGGGATTACGGTTACGAAGGTGGTACAAACGTTGTCGACGTTTACATTCGATATTTACGAAAAAAAATTGATAATGGTTACTCGCCAAAATTAATTCACACCATTCGTGGTCTTGGTTATGTTTTGAAGGTGGAAGATGACTAAAAATCCTATTTTTGAAAAAGTAAATACAAACTTAAACAATAAATTTTCAATAAGATCAAGAATTGCGTTGTGGTACCCTAATTTCAATGGGTTTTTATTGTTATAATTTATTCTGGTTTATTTTTTTCTATATAACAAATAATATTGTCCGAAAAATCAACATACACCTATTTAAAAGAACGAGTAAACAAAAAGTTTTTTTCTAGCATTCGATACATTCAAGAAGATAAAGAACTTGAAATTGACGACAATTTACAAACCTTAAACGGAAGTATTCAATTATCAATTTTTAATAATCAAAAAGAATTTATTTATGGAAACTCCCCGCTAAATTTTTAAATTCGATGATACTCTTTCAGACAATGGAAAAGTACGGATTTTTAAAAGCACAAAAAAATCAACGTTGGTATCTTTATGAAGAAAAAAACACTTTTTATAAAGGATACGGTGATTTATGGGTTCGTGGAGTCGTAGAATCTTCTGTTTTTAGAATATACTATTGAAGCAATTTTTTTCATAACTTTAGTCGGATTACCAATTTTACTAATTTTTTTATTACTATTGGAGGATACATTTTTTTCAAAACAATTATTCAAACCAATTAGTAAAATCACAGAAATTGCCCAAGAAATAAATGACGGTGACGACTTAACAAAACGAATTAATCTAGGAAATGGAAAAGATGAAATTTATAATCTTGCAAATACATTCGATAATATGTTTGATAAATTGCAAAAAAATCTTTTTGAAAATGAAGTACAGTTCACTTCAGATGTCTCACATGAATTACGAACTCCAATTTCAGTAATTATGACACAATCTGAATATGGAAAAGATATCGAGATGACACCTGAAGAAGCCAAACATACATTCAACATAATTTTTCAAAGAATCAAAAAAATGTCACAACTTGTTTCACAACTTTTGACTCTTGTCAGAATTGACAAAGGTCACTTAAAAATTAAATTTAGAAAATATTGACATCGGAGAATTGCTAGAAATTTCACTCGAAACCCAACAAATTAATGCTAATAAAAAAATATAAACTTTATTACCAATATCGAAGAAAATATTTTTTTACTTTCATAGATGAAATAATGATTTTACGTGCTTTTTAACAACATTATCTCAAATGCAATTTTTTTATGGTAAAGAAAAACGGTTTCTTAAAAATTTCTTTAAAAAAAGAAAATAATAAAATTTTTTTATCACTTTTTGAAGATAATGGTATTGGAATTTCAAAAGAAAAATTTAGATAAAATATGGATTAGATTTTTTTCCAAGCTGATTCCTCACGAACTACTGACAACAGCGGTTTAGGATTACCAATGGTAAAAGGTATCATCGAAGCTCACAACGGAAATATCTCTGTAACGAGCGAATTAGGAAAAAGGTACAACTTTTTTTCCATCATTTTACCATTTTTTTAGAAAAAAATCTAAATTCTCTCATTTTTTTGTTTAATAATTCTATGATATCATAAAACTATTAAGTAATGGTATCAGTTAAAATTTAACAAATATTAGCAAAAATTTTTTTACTAGTAATTTATTGATACACTTAAATAATTAGTAAATTAAAAAAACTTCTGTTATTTATCTCGTAATCTCGTAAATTCAAGAATTTCTAAACAATAACTATTAATTTACCTAAAACTACTATTGATAAAAAAACAGAAGTTAATAAATAATGTAACTTTGATAACTTTTTATTTAATTTGGAGGAGTAATGAAAAAAATTTTTTTAATATCACTTTTTTTGGGATTAACTTTAGTTACCTGTATTGGATTTAGTTCAAATAATTTAAAAAAATCCAAGAATTATACTTTTGGCTAGTTACACAAAAAAATTGGAAAAGCAAGTACCAATTTAACTTCTGAAGCCGCAAAAAAATAGCTTTTAAATCATGCAAAAGTTTTTAGAAAATAATGCAACTTTCACAAAAATAAAATTAAATACATCAAATGGTAAATCTGTTTATAATATCCAATTTTTTTCGTAAATGGAAAAAGAATACAATTATACCATTGATGCAAATACAGGTAAAGTTTATTAATATGTTTAATATTTTTAAGTTTTTTTATACTTTTTAAAAAAACTAATGATAAAATAAATTTTAGGAAAATAAAACTACTGTCTCATAAGTCATAAAATAATATTATTAATAAATATTACATCTTTTTTTAAATATATTCAAACCATTTAAAATCAAACTACTAAAATTGTATAAATTCTAATTTTTAAGTAAGTAGCCATAAATTTTTGAGTTTATTTTTTTAAAGTAAGTTTACTATATTTAAAAAAATACTATTTCTATTAGTTTGAAGAAATATTAAAATATAATAATTAAATTGATCTTATGAGACAGTCTTTTTAAAAAAATTTCTTTTTTTATAAATTTTTTTATCAAAAAAATATAATTCAACTTGAAAAAAATTTATAATAAAAAAATATCCTAAATTTTTTTATTTCATCAAATTTATTAAAAAAACAAAAAAAGAAAGGAAGAAAGTACATGAAAAAAATATGTAGCAGAATTTATTGGTACCGCAGTTTTAGTTTTTATTCGGTTGTGGAACTGCAGCAGTTTTAGGTACAAAAGGTAGCGAAGCAAACGTCGCCTACTTTAACAACAGCCTTTTGCATTCGGATTATCAATCGTAGCAATGGCTTATTCAATCGGAAATATTTCAGGATGTCACATTAATCCCGCAGTTTCAATAGGATTTTTGTTATCAGGAAAAATGAACATCAAAGATTTTGTCGGATATGTTATCGCTCAATTTTTAGGAGGAATCTGTGGAGCATTCATTTTAATGTCGTTAATCGGAAAAGAACACGGACTAGGTGCAAACGGATTATTTGATGCAAGTATCGGAAAATCATTATTAATCGAAATCATTTTAACATTTGTATTTGTATTCGTAATCCTAGGTGTTACTTCAAAAATTTCAAATAGTGCAATTGCAGGATTAGTAATTGGATTATCATTAACTCTAATCCACATTTTCGGAATTCACTTTACAGGAACATCTGTAAATCCAGCAAGAAGTTTCGGACCAGCATTATTCATGGGAGGAGAATCTTTAATATCAGTATGGGTATTTATCATAGCCCCTCTAATAGGTGGTGCCTTAGCTGCATTATGTTACAAATGGTTATTTACAGAAATTGAAAAAAATAAAAAAAATTATTTCTTTTAAATACAATATAAAAAAATAGAGTAACTTTTTAAATTTAATGTTACTCTATTTTTTTATCTTTTTCAACTGTCACTTCTAAAATTTATATTTATTTAGTTTCTTTCTTTTTATCAAATCTTTTTATTTCTATTTTTCTTATATATTGTTATTTTTTTATATACTAAAACTGCTTTTAAAAACCAAATTCAAAAAAACAATAGTTATTTACTCAAAATCTAAATTTATATAATTTTTAGTAGTTTTATTCTAAATAGGTTCTAGTATTTATCTTTATTCATTTTTTATTTATAACTATCAGCACTATTTCAATTATCATTTGATTATTTTTTTACAAAAAAATGGCGTCCCCGGTTGGACTCGAACCAACGACCCTCTGATTAACAGTCAGATGCTCTAACCAGCTGAGCTACGGAGACACTCTTTTTTAATAAGAATATATATTAAAAAGTTTGGCAATTTCCTATTTTCCCTAGACAACTCTAAGTATCTTCGGCGTAAACAGACTTAACTACTGGGTTCGAAATGTAACCAGGTGTATCCCTGTCGCTATTGTCACCAAACTTAAGATTTAATAAAGACAATGAGAAATAAATAGTACGGTAAAAAGAATAATAAAAGCTTTCGTAATATTAGTACTGGTCAGCTAAATATATCTCTATACTTACACCTCCAGCCTATCACCACCTGTTCTCGATGGATACTAAAAAGAACACTCATCTCAAAGTGGGCTTCTCACTTAGATAGCTTTTCAGCGATTATCCCTTCCAAACGTGACTACTCAGCCATGCCACTGGCGTGACAACTGATACATCAGAGGTTTGTCCATCCCGGTCCTCTCGTACTAAGGACAGATCTTTTCAATATTCTAGCGCCTCGCAGTGGATAGGGACCGAACTGTCTCACGACGTTCTGAACCCAGCTCGCGCGCCTCTTTAATGGGCGAACAGCCCAACCCTTGGGACCTTCTCCAGCCCCAGGATGAGACGAGCCGACATCGAGGTGCCAAACACTTCCGTCGATATGGACTCTTGGGAAGTATCAGCCTGTTATCCCCGGGGTAGCTTTTATCCGTTGAGCGATGGCCCTTCCATTTGGAACCACCGGATCACTAACTCCTACTTTCGTACCTGCTCGACCCGTCAGTCTCGCAGTCAAGCTCCCTTATGCGTTTGCACTCTTAGGTTGATTTCCATCCAACCTGAGGGAACCTTTGAACGCCTCCGTTACTCTTTTGGAGGCGACCGCCCCAGTCAAACTGCCCACCTAGCACTGTCTCCGTTACCAGATTAGAATTTCAACAACATATGGTTGGTATTCCAACAGCGACTCTGTAACAACTGACGCCATTACTTCATAGTCTCCCAACTATCCTATACACACATTGCCAAAACCCAATGCCAAGCTACAGTAAAGCTCCACGGGGTCTTTCCGTCCTACTGCAGGTAGTCGGTATCTTCACCGACATTACAACTTCACCAGGCCTCCAGCCAAGACAGCTCTCAAATCATTTCACCATTCGTGCAGGTCGGAACTTACCCGACAAGGAATTTCGCTACCTTAGGACCGTTATAGTTACGGCCGCCGTTCACCGGGGCTTCAATTCGGATCTCTCAATCCTCCTCTTAACCTTCCGGCACTGGGCAGGTGTCAGCCCATATACGTCGCCTTTCAGCTTAGCATAGACCTGTGTTTTTGGTAAACAGTTGCTTGAGACTCTTCACTGCGACCTATTTCCCCTTGAAGTGTTTCTCTTCTCAAGTAATATAGGCACCCCTTCTCCCGAAGTTACGGGGCTATTTTGCAGAGTTCCTTAGCTAGAGTTAGCCTGTCGGCCTTAAGTTTCTCACTCTGTCCACCTGTGTCGGTTTACAGTACGGGCACTTAATTTCCTCCTTAGAAGTTTTTCTTGGCAGTGTAGGATTTGTGACTTACACCAAGAGGTGCTTACCCATCAGTTCTCACGTTTAAGCATACGGATTTGCCTATATGCTCACGCTATTTCCTTAGAAAGGCTAAACCGTCAGCCTTCTCACATACCTTCCTGCGTCACTCCATCAGTAAAAAAACGTTAATTAAGTGGTATAGGAATATTAACCTATTTTTCCATTCGCCTACGCTCCTTAGCCTCGGCTTAGGTCCCGACTTCCCCAGGGCGGACAAACCTTCCCCTGAAACCTTGGACTTCCGGCTTACGGGATTCTCACCCGCCTTCTCGCTACTCATTCCTGCATTCTCACTTCTGATACCTCCAGCAGGGCCTTTGCAGCCCGCCTTCATCGGCTTACAGAACGCTCTCCTACCAAGATGCGAAAGCTATCTTCCACAGCTTCGGTTTATGTCTTAGCCCCTGTTACATCTTCGGCGCAGATACTCTCGACCAGTGAGCTATTACGCACTCTTTTTAAGGTATGGCTGCTTCTAAGCCAACCTCCTGGTTGTCTGTGAATATCCACCTCCTTTCCCACTTAGACATAATTAGGGACCTTAGCTGGTGGTCTGGGCTGTTCCCCTTTTGTCCACGGACCTTATCATCCATAGACTCACTCCTAATCATTAATATATGGTATTCGTAGTTTGCTTGATTTCGGTAAGCAATACGCCCCCTAGATCATACAGTGCTCTACCCCCACATATCTTAAAATTAAGGCTGCACCTAAATGCATTTCGGAGAGAACGAGCTATCTCCTAGTTCGATTGGCTTTTCACCCCTAGACCTATCTCATCTCCCAACTTTTCAACGGCGGTGAGTTCGGTCCTCCACTAAGTCTTACCTTAGCTTCAACCTGGACAGGCCTAGATCACTAGGTTTCGCGTCTATGACATACGACTTGTCGCCCTATTAAGACTCGGTTTCCCTTCGGCTCCATTCTTTTTAACCTTGCCATATATCATAACTCGCAGGATGATTAACCAAAATCCACGCAGTCACTCTTGCGAGCTCCTACCGTTTGTAAGCACACGGTTTCAAATTCTATTTCACTCCCTTACTCAGGGTTCTTTTCACCTTTCCCTCACGGTACTCTTCTCTATCGGTCAACAAAAGTATTTAGCCTTACGTGATATGGTCCACGCTGATTCACACCAAATTCCTCGTGCTTGATGCTACTCGGGTGCTTTAAGTTTCACTAATAGTTTTACGTTCTACAGGACTATCACCTTCTTTGGTCCAGCTTCCCAGCTGTGTTCCACTTACTCTACTAGTAAAATGACTTTATGGCTATTAGTCTATTAAAGTCCCTCTACCCCATATACACAACGTCGCCAACTTACATGTATATGGTTTAGGCTGCTCTCCGTTCGCTCGCCGCTACTTAGAGAATCGTTTTTACTTTCTTTTCCTCCCGTTACTTAGATGTTTCAGTTCACGGACTTACCTCTTTCGTATATGTGATTTACACATATAGGTTTTCCCATTCGGACATCTTGGCATCAAAGGTTATGTGCACCTCCACCAAGCTTTTTCGCAGCTTATCACGTCCTTCATCGGCTTTTTTTGTTGCCTAGGCATCCTCCGTGTGCCCTTAATAGCTTTTTTATTCTAACTCTAACAGTTTTTCCTGTTTTCATTGTAATCTTTTTACCTACTATTCATTTCCCATTGTCCTTATGCTAGAAGAAACATAATCCAAAACAGATTTAGTATTTATATACTCCTTAGAAAGGAGTGATCCATCCGCACCTTCCGGTACGGATACCTTGTTACGACTTCACCCCAATCACTATCCACACCTTAGGTACCTTCCTCCTTACGGTTGAACCAGTAACTTCAGGTGCAAACAACTCTCGTGGTGTGACGGGCGGTGTGTACAAGACCCGAGAACGTATTCACCGCAACATTGCTGATTTGCGATTACTAGCGATTCCAACTTCATGAAGTCGAGTTGCAGACTTCAATCCGAACTTAGATTGGCTTTTTTTAGTTTTTGCTCCACGTCACCGTTTTTGCTCCTCTTTGTACCAACCATTGTAGCACGTGTGTAGCCCAGATCATAAGGGGCATGATGACTTGACGTCATCCCCACCTTCCTCCTGCTCTTCGCAGAGCAGTCTAGTTAGAGTCCCCAACTTAATGATGGTAACTAACTATAGGGGTTGCGCTCGTTGCGGGACTTAACCCAACATCTCACGACACGAGCTGTCGACAGCCATGCACCACCTGTCTCTACGTTCCCGAAGGCACGGCCTGTTCTCACAGGCCTACGTAGGGATGTCAAGATCTGGTAAGGTTCCTCGCGTTGCGTCGAATTAAACCACATGCTCCACCGCTTGTGCGGGTCCCCGTCAATTCCTTTGAGTTTCAACCTTGCGGTCGTACTCCCCAGGCGGATTACTTATCGCATTAGCTTCGGCACAGACACTCTTCATGCCCACACCCAGTAATCATCGTTTACAGCTAGGACTACCAGGGTATCTAATCCTGTTTGCTCCCTCTAGCTTTCGCACTTCAGCGTCAGTTGCTGTCCAGTGGACTATCTTCATCATCGGCATTCCTACACATATCTACGAATTTCACCTCTACTCGTGTAGTTCCGTCCACCTCTCCAGCACTCTAGATATACAGTTTCAAAGGCAAGCTTTGAGTTGAGCCCTAAGTTTTCACCCCTGACTTGTATATCCGCCTAGATGCCCTTTATGCCCAATAATTCCGGATAACGCTCGCGACATACGTATTACCGCGGCTGCTGGCACGTATTTAGCCGTCGCTTCTTCTGCAGGTACCGTCACTTCCTTCTTCCCTGCTGAAAGCACTTTACAATCCGAAAACCGTCTTCGTGCACACAGAATTGCTGGATCAGAGTCTCCTCCATTGTCCAATATTCCCCACTGCTGCCTCCCGTAAGAGTAAGGGCCGTATCTCAGTCCCCTTGTGGCCGTTCATCCTCTCAGACCGGCTACCTATCTTCGTCTTGGTGAGCCGTTACCTCACCAACTAACTAATAGGACGCAAAGCTCTCTCTTAGCATCTCTTTTCATTGAAGCTTCATGCGAAGCTTTAATAATATCTAGTCTTATCAGTCGTTTCCATCTGTTATCCCAGACTAAGAGGCAAGTTCTTTACGCGTTACTCACCCGTCCGCCATGGTTATCGCGGTGCAAGCACCGTTTCCCCATTGACTTGCATGTGTTAAGCATTCTGTCAGCGTTCATCCTGAGCCAGGATCAAACTCTTCATTCAATATTTATTTTCACCTTTTAAAGTCTTATTAACAGGAACTTTTTTTATTATTAAAAGCCCTTATTTATCACATCTTTCATGGTATATGCTTCTTCTATTTATTTGTTTATTGTACAAGATACATTTTCGTATCGACAAGAGGTATTATATCAAAAACAAAAATTGTCAACTACTTTTTTTATTTTTTTCAATAATTTTTTTATTTTTTTAAGATTTTTTTATTCTCCAGCCATTCTTTTTTTGATTTTTTTCTGTACAAGCAACAACTGCTTCAATCAAATTTCCACGAAAATTCCCATTTTCCAAAGCTCTTACTGCTTCAATTGTTGTTCCACCAGGAGAACACACTTCATCTTTTAACTGTCCAGGATGTTTTCCTGTTTCAAGAAGCATTTTTGGCTGAACCTAGTACAGCTTGTGATATGATTTTGTAAGCTTTATCACGAGGCATTCCTTCTAAAACACCTCCATCGGCAAGTGCTTCCATAAACATATATACATAAGCTGGTAACGAACCACTAATTCCAGTATACGCATGCATCAATTTTTCTTCGATTTCAACACTTTTTCCAAAACTATTCAATAATTCAAAAATTGTTTTTTTCTCATTTTCTAAAATATTTTTATTGAAGCAAACTGCTGTCATTCCTTCTAAAACTTGTGCTGGAGTGTTTGGCATTGTTCTAACAATTTTTTTATCTGTTCCTAAAGCATTTTCCAATACAGAAATACTTATTCCTGCTGCAATTGTCAAAATAATTGTATTCTCTTTTACATTCCCTTTCAATTTTTCTAAAACATTTGGAATTATATGAGGTTTCACTGCCAAAATAACAATATCGCTATTTTCAGCTAATTCTTTCTCGCTACTTAAAGCATTAACTCCATATTTTTTTCAACTAGTATTCTCACTTTTTTTCTTTATCTAAATCAAAAAAATATTTATATTTTCACTTTCTACAAATTTCGAAATAGAAACACCTTTAATTATAGAACTTCCCATATTTCCTGTACCTATAAATCCTATTTTTCATTTTTTTCCTCCTTCTTAATTTTTTTACAATAGTACATTTTTTTCTAAAATTCTCAATAAATATACCCGAACCTATTTAAAATCAAACTACTAAAATTGTATAAATTTAGATTTTTAAGTAAGTATTCATAACTTTTTAAGTTTAATTTTAAAAGTAGTTTTTACTATAATAATAGAAATTTTAGATTTAAAAATTATTCTCTAATTTGTCCATTTCCACGAATTACATACTTCGTCGTAGTCAATTCCCTAATTCCCATAGGCCCACGAGCATGTAATTTTTGTGTAGAAATTCCAATTTCTCCACCAAAGCCAAATTCCCCTCCGTCAGAAAATCTTGTTGAAGCATTTAAATAAACATTGGCTGAATCTACTTCGTTTAGGAATTTTTTTCAGCATTTTCAATAGATTTTGTCAAGATTGAGTCGGAATGGTGCGTTCCGTGATTATTTATGTATTCTATTGCTTCATCTACGTTTTTAACTAATTTTAATGACATTATCAAATCTAAATATTCTGATCCGAAATCTTCTTCAGCTGCCAATTTTACATCCGATCTATTTCCTACTATTTCCAATGCTTCCTTACTATATCTTAACTCTACTCCATCCTTCAAAAGCATTTCTGTCAATTCAGGCAAAATTTCTTTTGCAATATTTTCATGAATTAACGTTGTTTCAATGGCATTACAAACGCTTGGACGTTGAACTTTAGCATTTTCAATAATTGGCAGTGCTTGTTTTATATCAGCTGTTTCATCTACAAAAATATGACAAATTCCCGCACCAGTTTCTATCATTGGAATTGTTGCATTTTCAATTATAAATCTTTTTAGCCCTTTTCCACCTCTCGGAATAATTACATCAATATACTTGTCTGCACGAATTAAATCCTTTACCAATTCCCTATCTGGCTTTTCCACAAGCTGAACTGTATTTTTTGGCAATCCATGAGCATCTGCAACTCTATTTAATAAATTATTTAAATAAATATTTGAATTTAAGGCATCTTCTGAACCACGTAAAATTATCGCATTTGAAGATTTTATTGCAAGTCCTGCTGCATCAACTGTAACATTTGGACGTGATTCGTAAATCATTCCGATTACTCCAAGGGGAACTCTCTTTTTAGTAATGCTCATTCCATTTTTATGATTCCATCCTGTAACGACTTCTCCAATTGGATCTGGGAACGCAGCCATTTCTCGTAAACTCTGGGCCATCCCTTCAATTCTGCTATCAGTCAATGTCATTCTATCTAGCAAAGCAAAAGAAAGTCCATTTTTTCCCCCTTTTTCCAAATCTATTTTATTCACTGCTTTTATTTCCTTTTTTTATTTATAAGTTCATCTGCAATTCAAAAGCAAAAACATCATTTTTTTAGTTTTTTTGTTCCGATTTTCAAAAGTTCCCTCGATGCAATTTTTGCCTTTTTCTCCAAGTTCTTCTATATAACTCATATTTTTCCCTCATTTCTCATTTTTTTAATTTATATATATTTTTTTATTTTTTTACTACAACATTATCAATATGAATCACTGCATCATCATATTTATAACCTAAAAATTTCTTCAATATTTTTCACTTTTTAACACCCTTTATAAGATTAATTTCCTCTGCCGAATAATTTGAAATTCCTGTTGCGATAACTTTTTCCTCTAGATTTTCTATTTCAATAACAGCTCCTTTATCAAAATTTCCTTCAACTGATTTTATTCCGACAGATAATAGGCTCTTACCATTTTTCAAGGCTGTTTTTGCACCATTATCAATTGCTACTACACCTTCTTTGTTAGGACCATAAGCAAGCCAATATTTTTTCAAGCTGATTTTTTTATTTTTCTTCACAAAAAGTGTTCCAATATTTTCTTTTTCAACAATTCTAGTTATATTTCTAGGGTCGTCTCCACTTGCAATAACTAAACTTGTTCCTATTTTTGTTACCATCTCTGCAGCAACAATTTTTGTAATCATTCCACCAGTTCCAAATTTTGAACCTTCTGCTCCTGCCATATTTTTTATGTCTTCGTTAATATCTCCAACCATATTAATTAGATTAGCATCCTCATATTTTCTAGGATTTTTGTTATAAAGCCCATCAATATCCGACAAAATAATCAACAAATCAGCATCAATCAATCCTGAAACAAGCGCTGACATCGTATCATTATCACCAACCTTTATTTTTAAAGCATTTGATACAATCGCATCATTTTCATTTATAATTGGAATAATCTTTCTTTTCAAAAAAATGCGTTACAAACGTTTCTCATATTCAAATATCTTTTTTTCTATTTGAAAATTCCTCTTTTGTCAATAAAAAGTTGCCCAATTATTTTGTTATGTTCTTTAAAAAGCGTCTGATAAATCTGCATAAGCGAAACCTGACCAACAGCTGATAACATCTGTTTTTCTGCCAATGTTTTAGGTTTTTCATTTATATTAAGAAGTCCCATCCCAGCACCAACCGCTCCAGAAGTTACAAGTATCACGTCATATCCCTTATTTTGCAAATTACTCAGTTCCATTACAATTTTTTTTATTTTATCAATATTCAAACGCCCATCTTCAGTCGTAAGGGTCGATGTTCCCACTTTTACAACAACTCTTTGAACATTCTCTAATATTTCTTCTCTTTTATTATTACTTTTCATCTCTTTTATTCCCCTTTTCTATATTTTATTTTTTCAATCTATTGCAAAGATTTGTATTTACACAAGTATACCCACCTGCAACAGCTCCAGCCCCCAATGCTACTGCTTCAAACTCAACATCAATGCAATTACTGCTCCTATAATTTTAACTCTTTTCATCTTCCCTAACCTCTCAATTTAATTTTTTCTATTATAATTTCTTAGTTTTTACGTATCCAAACAGAAATTTTTTCAGCCTCAACTTTAAAATTACCATTTCCTTCTTCATCAATTATAACATCCTCAAATCCGCTTCCTGTAACTTCCTGCCAAACCTGACCAGCCCGTTCCTTTCCAACTTCAACCTGAATTTCTCCTTCTTCATCTAAATTTGAAAGCACAGCCACACATCCAGTCCATTCATCTCTTCCTGTTCTTTGAATTGCAATTATATTTGGATCTTCAAAGTGATTTATTTGATCACCATAGGCATGCAGGCTTCTGACTTCCAGAAGTTTGTCAATTATCCATTGATGCGGGCTGTTTTCTCCGCCTACACCATAATAATCTCCATAAAACAGGCAAGGATAACCATCTTTGGATAATAAAATTATAGCATAGGAATGTGGAATAAACCAGTTTTCCACCTGTGACTCTAAAGCGCTTCCCTTTTGCGAATCATGATTATCCACAAATGTTACAGCTGCCATTGGATTTGTTGCAACTATTGTATGTTCAAAAATTTTTCGCAAGTCATAATCTTGTTTCTTTTTAGAAGCGTCATACATATTAAAGTGAAGTCCAACATCAAATAAATCAGTTTTATAGCCAACATTATCCAAATATTCCTTCAATTTTTCCAAGTCATTTCTCCAGTATTCTCCCACAGAATAAAATTTTTCTCCATAAGCTGCCCTTACTTGTGTTAAAAATTCTGCTATAAACTCATCTTTTATATGTTTCACCGCATCCATCCTGAATCCGTCAATTTTTAGTTCATTTACAACCCATTTTCCCCATCGGATTACTTCCTCACGCACTTCAGGATTAGAAAAATCAATATCAGCATTCATCAAATAGTCATAATTTCCAAGTTCAGAATCAACTCCCTCATCCCAGTCCTTATTTTCTCCAACAATTTTATAAATTGCAGTTCTTCCTGTCTTATTGTCAAAATCCACACCGTCAAAAAGATTATAGTTCCACTTAAATGCGGAATATTTACCATTTCTCCCAGGAAAAGTAAATTTTGTCCATCCTTCTATTTCAAAAGGCTCTGATATTTCCACAGTTCTATCTTCCGGATCAACTTCAATCGCTAAAAAATTCTCCGTTTCATCAGCTCCTCCCTTATGATTCAAAACTGCATCCAAATACACATTTATATTATATTTATGAAGCTCCTCAATCGCCTCAATCAATTCCTGTTTTGTCCCGTATTTCGTTCTAACAGTCCCCTTTTGATCAAATTCTCCCAAATCCCACAAATCATAAGCTCCATAACCAACATCAAATTGCGAAGTCCCTTTATATGCAGGTGGAATCCAAACTCCAGTAACACCAATTTCACTCAAATGTTTTGCATCTTCCTTCAATCTTTTCCAATGTTTTCCATCATTTGGTAAATTCCACTCAAAATACTGTATCATTACTCCATTTTCCATAAAAATCCTCCTTCAATACCCCTAATCTAATTTTATTCCATTTTTTTCAATAAATTCAATTACCTCTTTTAAATCTTCCTCTGTATCAACACCAATCACGCTCGATTTTGTCTCAAGAACCTTTATTTTGTGACCATTTTCCATAAATCTCAACTGCTCAAGTGACTCAAGTTTTTCAAGCACCCCTTCTCTCAAATTCTTCAATTCATTCAAAAATTTCGTTGTGTATCCGTAAATCCCAATATGTCTAAAATGTTTAAAATCATTATTTTTATTACGTTCATAAGGAATCGGCAAACGACTAAAATATATTGCATTCTCATTAAAATCTGTTATCACTTTCACAATATTCGGATTTAAAATTTCTCTTTCCTCACGAATTTCCTGCTTCAACGTAATAATCTCCGATTTTTCATTTCGATAATTATTCGCCAAAATATTAATTGATTCAATATCAATCAAAGGTTCATCACCTTGAATATTGATTACAAAATCATAATTTTTAAACTCATCTTTATTTATAACTTCAATTATTCTTGAAGTCCCATTTTCATGCTCACACGATGTCATAACCACATTTCCACCAAAATTTTTCACAGCCTCAAAAATTCTCTCGTCATCAGTTGCCACAACTAACTCATCAATATCTGCATTTTTAGCTCTTTTGTAAACCCACTCAATCATAGAATGTCCACAAATATTTTTTTAATGGCTTCCCCTCAAATCTTGTTGAAGCATATCTTGCTGGTATTACTCCTAGTATTTTTCATCTCCATCTCCTTTTTTTATTTTTAAAGTTCTTTTTAATTACTGATATTTTCGTATTTTTAAAATTAAATTTTTATTACTCTCAATTATGCTTTTTTCAATATTCATTATACCTTATGCAAAAATTTATTTCAAACTTTTTATGAATTATCACAAATCAAAATATTAGAGCGAAAGTGTAACATTTAGAATATCATAATATTTAAAATTAAAAAAACGCCAGTTGCCCTAATGTCAAAAGACATTCACAATCTGACGTATTTTTTTATCAAAAATTTTTTTAAAAATATTTTTAGAATACTAAATTAATCCAAAAGTCACTGTTCTCAATACTTTTTTTCAAACAAAGTAAGCGCTTTAGAATCTTCTTCTGCTAAAATATCAACATTTTTCAACAACTCTTCCTTTAGATAAAACTTCTAATTTACCGATAACATCACCTTTTTTTAATTCCATCTTTTTCCAGCAACTGTTTCTAAATCTTTTACTCTAAATTTGTAATCAGTCGTATTACTTAATTGATACACGTTTTCAGATAAAATCCCTTTAATTTGTTTTTTTCTTAACATTTTTTACTTTGAATTTACTCATTTCTTGACCTTCTTTGTAAATCATTTTTTTGTCTTTTTTTCTTGATGTCAATAAATTCTGTTTCTTGATCTTTTGTTCTATCCAAATCACTCTTACTTCCAAGAGAAACAGAGATTATATCTAAATTCCCCATTTTACTAGCTACCATCATATTATATCCAGCTTGAGCATGGAATCCTGTTTTCAATCCATAAATTCCATATTTATCCAACAAATGATTTCTATTATTATAAACCACTTGTTCCCCTCTAGGATTCATTAAAACTAACTCTTCTTCACTTGCCCATTCGCTAATTCTTTTATCTTTAACCGCCGCTTTCGCCAATAAATAAACATCATATGCTGTAGACATATCCATTCCTTTTTTTGTAATAGAAGTTGGCAGTCCAGCTGGTGTATGAAATTCGGTATTTTTCATTCCTAATTCTTGTGCCTTTTTATTCATCAATTTCACAAAATTATCCAAATTCCCTTTCCCAATATGACTAGCTGCCAAGTATGCCGCATTATTTGCCGAATAAATAATTTCTGCTCTCAACAAATCTTTTAATGCATAACAATCTCCAGGTTGAGCATTTAGCCAGCTTCCACCAGTATTAACCGTATCAGATGTAAAACAAACTTTATCACTTAATTTTGCATTCCCTTTATCTACTTGATCCAAAACAACCAAAATATTCATAACTTTTGTCAAAGATGCAATCGGATGTTTTTTAGTTTCTTCCTCTTTTTTCAACACCTCTCCATCAGTTGTCGCTACAAACTGAATCAAATTACCAGTATATTGAGATTCTCCTTCATTTTCTTTTTCCACTGCCTTAACAACAGGTTTTTTACTATCTATTTGTGCTCTTTTTTTATTTAATTCCTTAGCTTTTTTGTCATTTAAAATCTTATTTGCTGTTTCGTTTACTGGTTTTGAAGAAACTCTTGATACAATTATCTCATTATTCTCTACTTCATTGTTCTCTATTTTTTCATTTTTCACAGCAGATTTACGAGATTTAGAAGAATGATTCTCTGACTCTTTTGTTGATTTTTTCTGCTTTTCATGAATTTTGCTACTTCCAGATTCTTTTTTCTTAGAATGAATTTCTTCCTTTTTTTCACTTCAAATTTTGGTGAACTTTTTTTCCTCTCTAACTGTCACTTTTTCAGATGTTGCTGATGTTGAAGCTCCTCCTTCCTCAGAAGTTCCCTCTGCATTTAATAAAACTGCAAATAAACTTGTTGTTATAATTACTTTTTTTAACTTACCGACCATTTTCTTCCTTTCTTCAATTTTATATATAAATTTATTTCTTTATTTTCTGTAATCGCTCATAATGTTTACAAAAATCCCTAATTTCACACTCTTCGCACTTTGGTCTTCTCGCAATACATTTGTCACGCCCCTGTAATATTAAATAATGCGAATACTCAAACCAATTTTTTTTTGGAATAAATTTCATCAATTCCTTTTCTATTATTTCTGGATTATCACTTTTCACAAATCCAATTAAATTCGATAATCTCTTAACATGAGTGTCAACCACAATTCCCTCTCGTATATTCCACAATTCTCCCAAAACAACATTAGCCGTTTTTCGTCCAACTCCAGGCAATTCCACTAATTGCTCCATTTTATTCGGAATTTTATCATTATATTTTTCCAAAAGCATTTCGGCATTCAATTTAATATTTTTAGCCTTATTCTTATAAAATCCAGTTGATTTTATATACTTTTCAATCGTTTCTAAATCCATTTCTCGAATATCTTTTGGCTCTTTCATAACCTTAAAAAACTCTTTTGTCACAATATTTACTCTCACATCTGTACATTGTGCCGATAAAATCACCGCTACCATCAACTGATATGGCGTTTCAAAATCCAACGCACATTTAGGTTTACCAAACTTATTTTCTAATATTGGAAATATTTTTTTAAATCGCTCTTTTTTTGTCATTTTTACTCCTGCTTTTTTTACGTACTCCCTTTTCTAAGTTTTTTTAAAAAAACTCCCTCTAAAACGTCCTTTTATTTTTAACATATTTTTTTCTCATAAAATAAATAATAAAATTTATAAAATCCCATTATTTTTTTACTTCATTAAAAGTTTATTAATTAACTCGATCACAAAAAAATGCAATGGATAAAACAAATAGAAAAAAATACTTCATACTCTTCCCTTTTTTTCCCATTGTACAAAAAAATAAATATTAACGAAAATATCGAATAAAACTGTGTTTTACTCAAATCAAATATTTCTGGAAAAATACACAATTAATAAATTTAAAAATAAAAAAACTGACAAAAATCAATATTTTTTTCGATTATAAAAAAAATATTAAAAAAATCATTATCAACAATATTCCGTATATTGAATAGTCAAACTCAAATTTTTTTCGTTATATAAAATAACAAAGCGATTATTAATATTTTTCGGAAAAAAATATTAACTTTTTTTGCGTTCATAATTGTAATAATTAATAAACCTGTAAATAATGTAAAAAAATATGTTCATTGGATATTTAGTACTTGAAAAATAAAGGTAGTTGTATTACCAAAGCAAATATCCCTAACCTTATTAAATATAATTTTAAATTTTTTTGTGTCTGTAACCTTCGTTTAATGCAAAAAGCAAATATTGGAAACGCAATCCTCCCAATAATATTTAGAATTTTTCGGACCACTAATAATAAAATAGTAGTGATCCAAAAAAACATTGACAAAATGCCAATTATTTTTTTAAAACAAATAAACTCATTTTCTATTTATCCTATTTTTAAAATCAAAGTTATATTGATTTCAGAATCTTCCAAAAGCATTTCCACTAATAAAATTTTTTTCCCATCAAAATGCAAAATATCTCCTGGAACCAAAAATATGTTTTTCTTCTCCATTTAAAAAAACATTTCCATTTTTTTCCTTTTAATACAGAAAAAAATAATTTCTTCATTTTCATGATTATGAGAAGGTATTTGCTCTCCTGAATTTATCACTTTTTTTACTACTTTAAAATTATTCCCTTTAAACAATAATCCTGCTTTATTCTCCACTGTTCCTAACATTTATATCAACTCCTATTAATTTTTGTTCTGATACCAATTATATAATAATTTTAGTAAAATTTCTATATTTTTTTATTAATTTTTTTGCATTTTTTTATTTTTTTATAAAATCAATTTTCACTAGTGTTTTAGCCGTTTACAAGCACTTTTTTTCATTTTTTTGCAAAGGAAAAAAATACACTAAAATCCATACAAAAAAATATCTTTTTTATCAATTGACTTATAAGTCATTCGAGGTATACTACTAGTACATCAAGGATAACAATAAATCTTTGATAAAAAAATAAAAGGAAAGTTTATAAAGGAAAGGTGATTAACATGAAAAAAATGTTATTAGGATTATTTTTAGTTGCAGGATTAGCTTCTTTCGCTAGTGCTCACAAAATTGAAGTAAAAGGTGGATATGATTTAGGTGGAAAATATAAAATAAAAGATGCTAAAAACAACACTTATATCAAAAATATTGATGAAGATATTGATGCTAAAAGAAATGCTTTTGAAGCAGGAGCTGAATATAGATACGAAGTAACTCCTGGATTAGAAGTTGGAGCTGGAGTAGCTTATCAACAACATAATGATTTAAAAGATTCAAAAGGTGAACTTTACAACTCAGTACCTATTTACGGAACTGCAAAATATACATTTGACACTCCAACAGTTGTTAAACCTTACATTAAAGGAGATTTAGGATATTCTGCTAATACAGACAAAGCTAAAGATGGTTTATACTACGGAGCAGGTGCTGGAGTTAATGTTAATAATGTAAATGTTGACGTTATGTATAAAGAAAACCAAGGAAAATATAAAGCTGGAAACGATAATATTAAAGCTAACTATAAAAGAGTTACTCTTGGTGTAGGTTATAACTTCAATTTAGGACAATAATTTAAAAAAATCTTAAATGATTGATTCTTAATTATATCTTCAACACAAAGGAGCTGTTTCATTTTGAGACAGCTCCAATTTTTTAATTTTTACAAAAATTTTTTACACATCTCTGCAAAATTATAGTTTCTCTCACATCTGAATTCATTTTTATCCAGTAAACTTTCACAATATACTAAAATCTATTATCGTGTCCTTGTTATTTTTTTATACTCAAAAAAACTAATAAAAAAATATCTTATAAATATTTCTATTAATAATAAATATTTTAATTATCAATGTATTTATGTTATAATTAAATATTCAATTAAGATGTTTTATAAATCGTTAATTAAATTTTATATTTTTGAAAGGAGAAAAACAATGAAAAAATTACTATTCGTAATGTCATTATTGTTATTGTTTGTTGTTAGCTGTGGTGGTAAAAAAGCGGCAGATAGCAACGTAATTAAAATTGGAGTTATCGCACCACTTACTGGTGATGTTGCTCAATATGGTGTGGCTGTAAAAAATGGAGTTCAATTAAAAGTTGACGAATTAAATGCAGCTGGTGGAATCAATGGTAAAAAAATTGAACTTGTTGTCGCAGATAGTAAAGGTGAATCACAAGAAGCTGTTAACATTTCAAAAAAATGGTTTCACAAGATAAAGTAAACTTAGTTATCGGAGAAGTTATTTCTTCTGCTTCAATTGCAGTTTCAGAATTAGCTCAAAAAGCTAAAGTTCCTATGATTACTGCATCTGGAACAGCTTTAGATATCACAAAAGGTAAAGATTATGTATTCAGAACTACATTTACTGATCCTTTCCAAGGAACTGCTGTTGCAAAATATGCTAAAACAAAAGGTATCAAAAAAATTGCTGTTTTAACTAATACTTCAAGTGATTATTCATTAGGATTAGCTGAAGCATTCAAAAAACAAGCAACTCAAGATGGAATAACTATTGTTGAAGAAAAATATACTAAAGATGATAAAGACTTTAAATCAATCTTAACTAAAATTAAAGGACAAAATCCTGAAGCTCTTTATATCCCAGATTATTACAATACAAATGGATTAATTGCTACTCAAGCAAATGAATTAGGATTTAAAATTCCTTACTTAGGTGGAGACGGTTGGGATGGAATCCAAACTAACTTTGGAAAAGTTGCTGAAGGTACTATCTTCTCGAGTCAATTTGCTCCAGATGATACTGATCCAACTGTAGTAAAATTCATAAAAGATTACAAAGCTAAATTTAACTCTAATCCTTTAGTATTTGCTGCATTAGGATATGATACAGTTATTGTTGTTGAAAATGCAATTAAAAATTCTAAAGACTTGTCAGGAGAATCTATCAGAACTGCTATGGCAGCTACTAAAGGTTTACCTCTAGTTACTGGAACTTTCCAATTTGATGCTGATAGAAACCCTAATAAAAAAAGTTACTTTCATAGAAGTTAAAGGTGGAAAACTTACATTAAAAGAAAAAAATTATAATTTTAAATTCTATTAAATGATACAATTCAATTTAATTAGAAAATCTTAAAATAATTAGAATATGAGTAATTTTTTTATGAAAAGAAGATAGGTTATTTTACTATCTTCTTTCAGTTTTTTTATTCATATAAAAAAAATAAAATTTGAGGAGTAAAAATGTTAAAAAACTTTATAGAACAGACTATCAATGGTCTTCAAGCTGGTAGTATTTATGCGTTAATTGCATTGGGTTATACTATGGTTTATGGGATTGTTGGACTTATAAATTTTGCACATGGTGATATATTGATGATTGGATCTTACATCGTTTTAGTTTGTCTTTCATTTGGAATACCGTTTATTCCAGCACTTGTAATATCTATTGTTTTTTGTGCTATATTAGGTGTACTTATTGACTTTTTTGCATACAGACCTTTGAGAAATGCACCAAAAATTTCTGCATTGATTACTGCGATTGGAATGAGTTTCTTGTTAGAAAGTGTTGCTTTAATTGTATTTGGAGCTAATCCAAGAGTAATTAATACAAATGCTATTCCTTCATTCTTGTCGGCTGATAGCAACATTAAATTAGGAGCTATTAACATTAGTATACTTACTATTTTTGTTATTGCGATTACTTTAATCTGTATGTATGTTTTAAATTTATTTATCAAAAAAACAAAATTAGGAAAAGCTACAAGAGCCGTTTCTCAAGATACTGGAGCTGCTAAATTAATGGGAATTAACGTTAACTTGACTATCGCAATTACTTTTGCTATTGGTTCTGGATTAGGAGCTTTAGGTGGAGTTTTATATGCGATAATGTATCCAAGAATAGAACCTTACATGGGTATGTTACCTGGATTAAAAGCGTTTATTGCAGCCGTATTTGGTGGAATAGGAAGTATTCCTGGAGCAATGGTTGGAGGTTACGTTTTAGGAATTGTTGAATCTTATACAAAAGGTTATATTTCTTCTACTTGGGCAAATCCTATTGTTTTTGGAGTATTAGTTTTAATACTTATATTTAGACCAAACGGATTATTTGGTAAAAATCAAAAAGAAAAAGTTTAATAGGAGGAAAAATGCAAAAAAATACACAAAAAACTACAAGTGTATGGGGAGATTTGAACTATTTCAATAAATTTAATAAACAAAATTATAGTTTGACTACCATATTTATTATAGTTTTTATTCATTATTTTTAAATTTTTAGTTTTGATAGTAAAGATATGTTTAGTTATACTGCTGGTGTTTATATTAATATTTTAATTTATATATTGTTTGCAGTGAGCTTGAATATCGCAGTTGGATTAATGGGACAACTTAGTTTAGGTCATGCTGGATTTATTGCTATTGGAGGATATACTGCTGCTCTTATTTCTAAATCAATGGTTGCTGCTAATTTACCCACTTTCGTTCAATTACTTATTTCTTCAATAATTGGTGGAATCGTTGCAGCGGTTTTCGGATTTTTATTAGGAGCGAGTACATTAAGATTAAGAGGAGACTATTTGGCAATTATTACATTGGCTTTTGGAGAAATCATAAAATATGTTATTCAAAATTTAGATTTCTTAGGTGGAGCTGCTGGATTAAAAGATATTCCGACAATAACTAATTTCCAAATTTCATTCATTTTCGTTGTTGTTTCGGTTATCATTATGACAATGATTATGACTTCAAGAAAAGGTAGAGAAATTATTTCGATAAGAGAAGATGAAATTGCTGCTGAAAATATTGGTATTAATATTAAAAAAGCAAAATTATATGGATTCACTTTATCAGCTTTCTTCGCTGGAATTGGTGGTTCATTATTCGCACACAATATTGGAATTTTAACACCTGATAAATTTGGATTTATGTTCTCTATTGAAATATTGGTTATGGTTGTATTTGGTGGATTAGGAAGTATCACTGGAGCAGTTATTTCTGCAACTGCCTTAACCGTATTAAATGAATATTTAAGAGAAGTTTCTCAATTTAGATATTTAGTTTATGCGATTATCTTAATTGTGTTAATGATTTTTAGACCATCAGGACTTTTTGGAACAAAAAGAATTAACAATACCAAGATTTGTAAGAAAAAAATTAAGAATATAAAAAAAATAAAACTTTGAATAAAAACAAAAATAAAAAATAGGAGTATTAATTATGTCATTATTAAAAACGACGAATTTGGGAATATCATTTGGTGGACTTAGAGCCGTTGATGATGTAAACATTGAAATTAAAGAAGGCGAATTGATTGGATTGATTGGACCTAATGGAGCTGGTAAAACAACAATCTTTAACCTTTTAACAGGTGTTTACAAGCCTACTGACGGAGATATTTCAATAAACGGAACAAGCACTAATAAAAAAACTACTCCACAAATAGTTGCACTTGGAGTAGCTAGAACTTTCCAAAATATTAGATTATTTAAAAATTTATCAGTTTTAGATAATGTAAAATTAGCTTTAAACAATAGTATGAGTTATTCTACATTGTCTGCTGTTTTAAGACTTCCTAAATACTGGAGAGAAGAAAGAATAGCGACTGATACTGCATTAGACTTATTAGATATCTTTGATATGGCGGAAATGGCAAATATTACAGCTGGAAACTTATCATATGGTCAGCAAAGAAAATTGGAAATTGCGAGAGCACTTGCAACTTCTCCAAAATTATTATTGCTTGATGAACCAGCTGCGGGAATGAATCCTAACGAAACAAAAGAATTAATGAATACTATCCGTTTCATTAGAGACAAATTTAAAATTTCAATTTTATTAATCGAGCACGATATGGATTTAGTAATGGGTATTTGTGAAAGATTATATGTTTTAAATTTTGGAAGAATTATTGCTTCGGGATTGCCTGAAGAAATTCAAAATAATAAAGAAGTTATTACTGCTTATTTGGGTGAGTAAAAATAGGAGGATTTTTGTGGATATTTTAAATGTAAGTGATTTGAATGTTTATTATGGTGGAATTCACGCTATAAAAAATATATCATTCAATATAAAAAAAGGAGAAATTGTTTCTCTTATTGGAGCTAATGGTGCTGGTAAAACTTCTACATTGCACGCAATTTCTGGGTTAGTTCCTATTAAAGCTGGAGAAATTTCTCTAAATGGTGAAAATATAACTAATATTGAAGCTCACAAACTTATAAAAAAAGGAATGGCACACGTTCCTGAAGGAAGAAGAATTTTTACTCAACTTACTGTTGTGGAAAATTTAGAAATGGGAGCTTACACTAGAAACGATAGAGATGAAATAAAAGCTGATATGGAAAAAATGTTTAAACTTTTCCCTAGATTGGCTGAAAGAAAAAAACAACTTGCTGGAACGATGAGTGGAGGAGAACAACAAATGCTAGCAATGGCAAGAGCCTTGATGTCTAAGCCAAAATTGTTACTTCTTGATGAACCATCAATGGGACTAGCACCTTTACTTGTTCAAGAAATTTTTAAAATTGTTGAACGTATTAATAAAGAAGAGGGCGTTACAATTCTACTTGTTGAACAAAACGCCAATATGGCACTTTCTATCGCTGATAGAGGATATGTTTTAGAAACTGGTAAAATTATTTTAGAAGGAACTGGTAGAGGATTATTGGTTAATCCTGAAATTAAAAAGGCATATTTGGGAGGATAAATTATCCTCCTTTTTTTATTAAACTATCTATTTTTCACAGAAAAACTTATCATCGCAGTTGCTCTTCCAGCATTTTTCCCTTCTCGTCTATGCGAATGAAATTTGTCACTTCTATTCCCTAATTCATCAATTTCTCCAAAAGTATCTTCGTAAGAAACAATTAAATTTTCTGGTTTTATACCAAGTGATAAAGCTATTATCTCATTAAATTTTGTATTATCAAAATGATATTTTCCAGTATTTTCATTCCATTTAAACGATTTCTGTATCAATTCACTTTCTTTTCCCAAATTTATTCACAAAATTTTCATAAAAATCTAGACCAACTTCATAATATTTTTGTTGCATTCCAATTCCTAATCCCATTAAAACATCCTTTGGATCAGTCCCAAAAACTTCTTTCATTTTTTCAAGACCACTTTTCATCATACCTTTAAATGTTCCAGGCCAACCTGAATGCCATACTCCAATAACTTCATTTTTTTTATCATACACAAAAATTGGAAGGCAGTCTGCATAAAAAGTAAAAATCGCAATATCTTTCCTTTTTGTCAAAAATCCGTCAATATCACATTCCTTCTCATAATAATATTTATCAATATTTTTCATCAATAACAAAAAAACATTTGCTGAATGTGTTTGAAATGCCATAACTTCTTGCTTTCCTTCAAGATTTAATTCTTCCAATAATTTTTTTCTATTCTCTTTTTGAATACCTTGAACTTGATTTTTCAAGAGGACAATAATCCGACATATTTCCAGCATTTTTCTTCGTATAAACTGCTTTTATCCCAAGTTTTTCAAACTCTTCAATAAAATAATAATTTTTCCTTTTCTACAAACATCATTTCTCCCTTTTTATTTTTTTCGATTTCCAAAATAATCTGTCAATTCAACAAATAATTCATTCCCATCAAAATATTTTTCAATAATTTCATTAGCCTTTTTCAAATATTCCGACAGCATTTCTTTACTTTCCACAAGACCATACAAACTTGGATAAGTCATTTTGTGATTTTCCTCATCATTTGATTCTTTCCCAGTTTCAAAAAAATCCCCTTCAATATCCAAAATATCATCTTTTATTTGAAACGCAATCCCAATCAATTCCGAATATTCAATTAATTTTTTCTTCTTCTCACCTTCAATTTCCAATGCAATTAAAGGCAATTCTATCGCCGCTGTGAGCAATTTCCCTGTTTTATGCTGATGAATATAGCTCAATGTCTTTCTCGCTTCAGCTACGCCTTTTTCACTCTTTTCAATGATTTGATTTTCTGATTTAATGTCCACAAATTGTCCACCAACCATTCCGTAAAATCCTGCATATTCAGATAATTTCAAGATAATTTCCACTTTACTTCTATCATTAATTTTATCAGAATTTGAAATCACATTAAACGCTTCCGTCAAAAGTACATCTCCAACTAAAATCGCTGGTGCCTCACCATATTTTACATGCGTTGTCAATTTCCCACGTCGATACATATCGTCATCCATTGCAGGTAAATCGTCGTGTACAAGCGAATAACAATGAATAAACTCCAATGCCACCGCCACATCTTCCACTGCTTCATATTCCTTCCCAAACAAATCACAAATCATATACATCAAAATCGGACGAATCCGCTTTCCACCATTCATTACCGCATATTCCATACCTTCTGCCAATTCATCAGGATATTTATACTTTTGTAATTTTTTTTGTAAATTTCCCTCTACAATCTCTTTCTTCTCACTCAAATATTTTTTTCAACATAAGCACTCACACCATTTTCTAAAAATAATTTTTTTAAAAATACAATTTTTTTATCAAAAAAACTTTTTTTAATCTAAATTTTTCAGTTTCAAGTTTTTCCATTTTTTTCTAAAACTTTTAAAACTTTCCCTTCCCCAATTTCCAACAATTTTTTTCTGATTCTTTAATCAATTTTATCGCCTTCTCATACTCATTTATCGAATCTTCCAACGATAATTCTCCATTTTCCAATTTTTTTCTAAAATCTCATCAATTTGTTCAATATTTTTCTTCATAAGTTTGTTTTTTTGCTGCCATTTCTATTACTTCCCTTCTTTTTATTTAAATAAATAGTTGCATTTTTTTATTTATTTTTCACAAAAATTATTCATAACAATAAAAAAAGTTACTATTTTTTTATTATAATTTCTTTCATCATATTTCACGAAATTTCCTATTTTTTTCAGGCATTTTTTTCATAGATACTATGTTCTGAAATAATTATTCCACCTTCAGCTAAAATATTATTTTCAGATACTTTTCCAATAGTTGATATTGATATATTTTCCTTGTACGGTGGATCCAAAAAAATAATATCAAATTTCTCATTTTTTCTTCCTAAAATTTCAATTGCTCTTGAAACATCATTTTTATAGGCCCTACTCACATTTGTCAATCCCAAAGTATCAATATTGTCAATAATTATCCGTAACGCCTCTTTATCCTGCTCAATCATGACAGCTCTCTTCGCACCACGACTCAACGCTTCAATCGCAATATTCCCAGTCCCTGAATATAAATCTAAAAATTTAGCATCCACAACCTTATCTCCTATAATACTAAAAATTGCTTCCTTAATTCTCTCCAATGTAGGACGAGTCTCTCTCCCTTCTCTTGACTTTATTTTCCTATTTTTCAATGTTCCTGCAGTTACTCTCATTCTAATTTCCTTTCTTTTTTTGATTCTCTTTCCCAATCTCTTTATCTATTTTCAAAAAAACTATTTAAATCTAATCACCAAATTATCTTCCAAATTAACATCCCCAACTAACAATTCATAATGTTTTGCTCTATCATTTTTTTCTTAGTAACATTTTTTTAAAATTATAACCTTTAAATTCGATATTTTTCAATTGGATAATTCGATTTATTGTAAATATTTACATACAAAATTTCTGCTTTATTTTTTTATTAAAAAAATTGTTTACTAGATTGAAACTGTAAATAAATTTTTTTAGTTCTAGAAAAAAATCTGTATTTACTAAATCATAATAAACATTCAATTTACCTTCCTTTTTGCGATTCCAACACTTTCGATACTGCAAACCATTCCCTTTGAACATTGTCAGTTTTCTGATTTTTCGTAAATATTTTTCATCAAAATTTATTACAGCTCTTAAATTTTTGTGATTTGTCATAATCTGAATAAAATTTTTAAATTTTTTTAGATATTTCCCTCGATTATTTTTTTATTTGCGTTACTATAATCTTTTTGTAGGATTTTTCAAGATTTTTGGTCCAACCAAAACATAAATGTCGACTTCACATTATAATTTCCAATATTTTTTTAAATGTATACAAATTCTCAACTTTTTATAGTTTTTATCCTTCTCAATCGTAATATTTATATCCTCTCTCTTTATAACTAACGGCTCTTCCCTAACAATTTTAACATTTCCAACAGCTAAAAAAATTGACTTTTTTTCTGCAAAAAAATAAAAGAACTTATAATCAAAAAAATATCATTATCACAAATAATTTCAAAAAAATTTTTTTCATATTAAATATAGAAAATACTTTTATTTTCTAAAAACTCCTCTCTATAAATTATTCTAATATTTGCTAAAATTCCCACTCATTTTAATTAACAAGTGGGAATTTTCTGTTATTTTTATTTTATTTAAACAATTTCAAACATAATGTGAAAAAAATTAATATATTAGCATCGAATCTCCAAAACTATAAAATCTATATTTTTTTCTTCTATAGCCTTTTTTTGTATGCTGCATCTATAAATTCTTTTCCTCCAAATGCCGAAACTAACATTATCAATGTTGATTTTGGTAAATGAAAATTTGTAATTATTGCATCCACTACTTTAAATTTATAATCTCCATAAATAAAAATACCTGTATAACCTTCTGAAGCAATTAAATTGCCATTCTCATCAACAGAAGATTCTAAAGTTCTAACAGATGTCGTTCCAACAGCTATTACTCTGTGATTATTTTTCTTGGCATTATTTATTATTTCAACAGTCTCTTTTGGAACGCTGTATTTTTCTACATGCATCTTATGATCTAAAATATTTTCAACTTGAACCGGTCTAAAAGTTCCCAATCCAACATCTAAAAACACCTCTGCAATAATTATTCCTTTTTCTTTAATTTTTTCTAACAATTCTTCAGTAAAATGCAACCCTGCTGTCGGAGCAGCAACTGACTCACCTTCCTTAGCATAAACCGTCTGATATCTATTTTTATCTTCCAATTTTTCTGAAATATACGGTGGCAATGGCATTTCACCTAACCTATCAAGTATTTCCTCAAAACTTCCTTCAAAATTAAATTTCAGTACTCTGTTTCCATCTTCCTTTACTTCCAACAATTCCGCTTCCAATTCCTCAGAAAATATTATCTTTTGTCCAATTTTTAATTTTCTAGCTGGTTTTAATAATACTTCCCAAGTATTCAAGTCTATTCTCTTCAATAAAAAACATTCCAGTACTACTCCATTTTCTTTCTTTCCAAAAAGTCTTGCTGGTATTACTTTCGTTCTATTTAATACTAATACATCACCTTCTTTTAGATAATCAATAATATTATAGAACTTTTTATGTTCCATAGTTTTTTCTTCTTTATTCAAAACTAACAATTTTGAATGATCTCGTGGATTCACTGCATGCTGAGCAATCAATTCCTTTGGTAAATCAAAATCAAATTCTAAAATATTCATTTTATTTTTCCTTTTTATATAAAATTACTAGAAATTGCTACTGTAAGTAGATCCAGCGCTTCCGATTTCAGTAGAACCAGCACTTCCAATTTCAAATGTTTTATACGTATCTACTCTATTATACCAACCTTGTAGCCATCTTCTTTCATTTCTCGGTGCATTGTTTACTCTTCTTGTTAACACAGCTTTTGCTGAATTACTAAATTCTACTAACGCACTTTGACCAACCGCAGTTCCCCTCATATTTTCCAACACTTGTCTTAATCCCCAAGCAACATTATTATATGAAGAAACTCCTGATAATCCTTCACCTTTAAAGTTTACATAATCAATTAAAGCATACAATCCATTTGGTGTTTCAACCATTCTGTTAAATTGATTTTTTAAGTTTTCTTTATTTGAAGAAGCATTTAACATTTTATCAAGTGACGATTTTAATCTTTCGTAAATAAACATTACTTGAATATCTCTTGTGCTATCAAAGAAAGAAATTAATTCTTGAATATCTTTATCTCCTCTAGCTTTTTTAGCCATTAATTCTGATTTACTTTGCCATGGCGAAAATCTATTTTCTTCTAAAATTTTAGGTAATTTTATACCTTGTTTTCTGTAGTAAGCTACCATTTCTGGCAAACTATCTCCAAATCCACTTCTACCTCCACTTGCTTTAAACCAAGTAAAATGTCCAATTCCTAATGAAGGAAAGTTTTCTCCATCATTCCAAGCAACTAATTCGTTTATTGAACCTCCTGTTTCATTTTTAAATATTTTATCTGCAACAGACAATAACTGTTCTCTAGTTAAATTTAAGTCTGGTGCACCTTGTATTCTTTTGTTTGCTGTATATTCTGGCATTCTGTTTACATTTCCAGAATCTCTATAACTTGTATTTGTATTTGCAGATTTTTTTATTTATATTTAAATCTGTATTTTCCGTCTTTATATTGATTTCTTATTAATTTTTTTCTAATTCCGTATTTTTTTAGTAGTGTCAGCTGTTGTTGCAGCAAAACTTGAATATCCTAAAAGCTAAACCGAACATTAAAATCGCAGTTTTTCTTTTAAAATTTTTCTCACTCCTACTCATTCTCTCATCTCCCTATTTTTTTCTTTAATTTATAATTTTTTTATAATCATTGAATCAATATCCTTTTAATTTGATTCAAATTTTTTTCCGAATATATTATACTCTAAAACTGCTAAAAATTACAAGTTTTTAGATAATATTCTTTTTAAATATCAGACATTTCATATAACCTCAACTAAAAAAACACAATCTAAAATTGAAATCTAAAGTCAAAACTATAAAGCTCTGATATTTTTTTATTAATAAAATAAATTTTTATTAATTACTTAATTTTTTTGTCCTACGACTACTCTGTCATTTCCTGCTAAATCTTTTTGCTATTTCTACATTCTTGAAACCGTATGTTTCCATCATTTTTAGCAACAATTTCTCCTTGCTTATACCCTATTTCAAATAACAAATATCCATTGTCATCCAAATATTCCATTGCTTTTTTTGAAATTGAATTATAGAAATACAATCCTTCGCTTCCAGCAAATAAAGCCTCACTCGGCTCATGCAACAAAAGCATCTTCAGACATTACATCTGTTTCATCAGACGAAATATATGGTGGATTCGATACAATCATATTAAATTTTTTTATACTCAATATTCTCAAATAAATCTGATTTTTATAAATTTAATATTCCCAGCCTTTAATATTTTTCTTATTTTTTTAGAAGATATTTCCAACGCCTTTTCAGAAATATCAACTCCCATTACTTTAGAAGTCGGTACTTCCAATGCAATTGTAATTCCAATCACACCACTTCCAACTCCAATATCCAAAACTTTTGGCTCTTCAATCGATTCCTTATTAAGTATATTCAATGCCTTTTTCCACAAGAACTTCTGTATCTAGCCTAGGTATTAAAAACACCTTTATCAACATAAAAAAACTTCTACCATAAAATTCTTGCTCATTTAATAAATACTGAATAGGAAATTTCTCTTTTCCAATTTTATGAATATACTCTCTTATTTTTATTTTTTTCTCTTCATCTATTTCATCTCTATATTTAGTAAAAAGCATCATTCTTTCAATTCCCAAAACATTTGAAAAAAATAATTTCTGCCTTCAATCTTGCTTCAGGAATCTTATTCTTTTCTAAAAAAAGTGACACTTTTTATCCAACAACACTTTCAAATTTTTCTTCTCTTTCAGTTGTTATTATATCAGATTTATATTCATCTTTTTTTAATATCCCATTTAATTTTTTTCTTTTTATTTTTTTGCTATTTCTTTTTTTGTGATAATTCTCTCAAAAATTTGCATAAAAGCATAATTCTTTGCATTGATAAAACTTCTGCAAGAATACTCTCCACTTTTTAATCTTGCTTCTTTAATTTTCCGCTTTTCTAAATAATCAACCGATTTATTTAATATTTCTAGCAAATTATTCATTATCACCAACAGCTTTTAACATTTCTGCTTGATCATAAGCGATTAACGCATCAATCATTTCATCTAAATCTCCATCTAGCACTGCTTCTAATCTGTGTAATGTCAATTTAATTCTGTGATCTGTAACCCTTCCTTGAGGGAAATTATACGTTCTTATTTTTTCAGATCTATCTCCACTTCCTACTTGCGATCTTCTTTCACTTTCAACTTCTTTTCTTTGTTTTTCGTATTCCATTTCATATAATTTTGAAGCCAATACCTTCATTGCTGCTTCTTTATTTTTTATTTGCGATCTTCCATCTTGAGAAGTAACTACCAATCCTGTAGGTAAATGCGTAATTCTAACTGCTGAATCTGTAGTATTTACGTGCTGTCCACCTGCACCACTTGATCTATAAGTATCAATCTTCAAGTCACTTGGATTAATTTCAACTTCACTAACATCATCAATTTCTGGCAATACTGCAACTGTAATTGTCGAAGTATGTACTCTTCCAGAAGATTCTGTAGCAGGAACTCTTTGCACTCTATGAACTCCACTTTCAAATTTCAATCTAGAATAAGCTCCATGCCCTTTAATCAAGAATGTTACCTCTTTTAATCCACCTACTCCAATTTCATTTTTTTCAATGATTTCAGTTTTCCATCTATTTCTTTCTGCATATCGAATAAACATTCTGAAAATATCTGCTGCAAATAAAGCTGCTTCATCTCCACCTGCTCCAGCTCTAATTTCCATAATAACGTTTTTATCATCATTAGGATCTTTAGGTAATAAAAGTATTTTTAATTCTTCTTCCAATGTTGGAATTTCTTCTTCTATCGAATGAATTTCTTCAAGCATCATTTCTTTCATTTCATGATCTTTTTCTGATTTCAAATCTTCTTTAAGACTTTCCATTTCTTCTTTTTGCGATTTGTAATATGTATATTTTTTTACTATTTCGTCTATGCTGTTTTAAAAGCCTTGTTGTATTCCATAAGCTTTTTTTAGGGATCTGATATTACTTCAGGATCCATCAGCATTTTCGTTAATTCTTCGTGCTTTAATACAACGTCATCTAATTTTTTTGAAACATATTTAATTTCAACTCCCATTTTTTTATTAATATATTATTTATTTCCGTAACTCAATATTTGTATATTTTATCATATTTTTGCCTTTTTTTCAAACAAAAAAACATTGATAAAATAAGAAAAAAATCGTCCTAAAATTTAGAACGATTTCTTTGAAATATTTTTTTCTTGACCTCGGTTATATCTATTATATAATTTTTGCTCTCAAAGAAAGATTGTCATATGAAGACATATGCGATTTTTTTGGACAATGTAACTGTAGTCAGCTTCATATCCGTATAAACTTATTGATTTTTTTGCATTAACTTTATTGCATCATCAAGTATTCCTAAAGCTGCTGCAAACGGAAGTATTCTTTTAAAATAATTTGCCATCTCATCAACATCATTAAATTTCTTAATTTGACTATCTTCAGCAGTTTTCAAATACAATTTCATACCTTTGATATACTCTTTTTTTCTTGATAATATCATTCGTATATTTCCCAATCAATTTTTGAATAAATTAGAAAAAAATAATCAATAAAACCATTAAAATTATAGAAGAGCAAACTACACTTTTTTTGTCATAATAACTACTCCAACAACCGCCAATACCGCAAACACTATTTTTAGAACCAATTTTCACTGATGATATCAAAATTTCAACAATAACAATTCCAAACGTCAACACGATAAATGCAAAAAATATATTCTCATCAAATCCCACATCTTGCAAAAATCCATTTCCAATAACTGCCATCAGCACAATCAAAGTAACGCTCAAAATAAATGGCATCAAAAATCCAAGATTCTTTTGATAAACTACTTTTTTCATGAATTTCACTAAAATAATTCAAGATTTTATTTGATATAATATACAATTTCTCACTTTCTTGAAATGTGTCATTCTTCTCGATAAAAAAAGTTTCCAACAACATTTTTTCTTCCTTAAACAATTCTTCTCGATTTTTCCCTCTTGAAATCAGATATTCAATATTTTTTCCATCACCTTCTTTATCGACTGCCTTTATAAATCCTTTAGAAATCAACGACAGTACTCCTATGTTTATAATTTCTTTAGGATCTCTCGTCCCATTAATATAAGCAACAAACATAGAAGACATATCTTTTGGTGGATTAAATTCTGGTACAATTGCTCTTTTTACTGGATCTTTTCCAAAAAATGCCCAAGAAAAAAACGCATAAATTATCAAAAGAATTACCAATGCAGGTCCTATTACTAAAACTGGATTAGTTACCAGCAACATTTTCAATGTATCAAAATCAGTAGGTGCAATTTTATCTGTTTTCAAATTTAACCAAAATGTTATTCCATTACTTATATCAAATTGATTTGTCGAATTTATAGTGATTTTCCCAAAATTCTTTACTACTTCATAATCATTAGATGAATCGCCAAACTCTCCCGAATAAACATCAAATTTTGCGATCTCATCTTCCTTAATAACTTCCCCATCATACATTTTTATTGTAACATTTGCCTTTTCTATAGGTATTTGCCAAAATTTTCCAATCACATTAAAATATATTTGATAAGCATCTCTTCTCCTAAGCACCATGTTATAAATTTTATACTCAATTTCATACTTATTCGAACCAGTAATTTCCTCAAAACCTTCTCCTATCGCATATCTCACCCCATCAAAAAAATTCTGAGATCTATATTTTTTTCTTTCATACCATTTCTTATTACTGACAACATTTTCACATAAGGTTTATATAAATTATCAATTTTTTTCTTTTTGAAGCCAACGAAATATCATGATAGATTCCATGCCTCATTCCATCAAATTCATAATCTATTTTTTTCTTTTTACTGTCAATGTAGCATCTTTTATTTATCGTCACTGTTACATCATAATTTTTTTATACTTTCAGCATTTAAAAAAATTGAAAATACAAAAAATTGTGAGCAATATATTAAAAAAATTTTTATTTTTTTAAAAATTTTCACAATTTTTTTCCTCCTTCATATGCACAAATCTAACTCTTGAATTATAAAAATTATTCTCCAGTTTTGTCGTATTCCTCTTTTCTCTTATAAATAAAATCTGTCAATTCTTCCCTTCCAGTATTTTTTTCAATGATGAATAGAAAAAAATACATCTTCGTTATCGAACTGTAATTTTTTTCTTAATTTCCTTCAATTGTCTAAACTTCTCATTATTTGATAATTTATCTGATTTAGTAAATATAATATAATATTCTACCTCATAATGTTCCAACCATTTCAACATTTCCATATCTTCTCCAGAAGGAATTCTTCTCAAATCCAACAATAAAAATACTATTTTCTTTCTTTTTGAAGTTAAATAAGTTTCTATTGTTTTCCCCCAATCTTTTTTCACTGTATCAGGCACCTTCGCAAATCCATACCCTGGTAAATCAATAAAATAAATTTCATTATCTATCAAAAAATAATTTATTAATTGTGTTCTTCCTGGCGTTTTACTCGTTCTCGCCAAACTTCTTCTTCCTGTCAACGAATTTATCAATGACGATTTTCCTACATTTGATCGCCCTATAAATGAAAATTCTATACTGTTAAATTCTGGATAATCTGCTTCTTTTTACTGCAGATTTCACAAAATCAGCTTTTTTTATTCTCAATTTTTTTCTCCTTTTTTTCATAATTTTTTTATTCTAAATTTTTTTCAAATACTATTAAAATCCTAAATTAAAATCCATTGAAAAATCTTCTTTTGCCTTTTCCAATGATTCTTCATTCGGAATGAAATAATAAATTCCATTCATCATTTTTCCGTCTCCTGTAATTTCCTTCTGAGTTATCCCGTCTTTTTTCAACAATATCGCAGGTAACACAGCCAACGCTTTTACAGGATTAGCAGATATTTCCATTCTTTTATTTACATATTTATAAACTCTTGGAATATATTTCCAACCACTTGGTTTTACTAATTTTTTTATAATTTCTTGCATTACTTGTCTTTGTCTTCCATCTCTTTCAAATGCACCGTCTGATTTTCTATGTCTTGTATACGCTAACGCTCTTTCTCCACTAATTCTATATTTCTTACCTTCATCAAAATGTTGCTCATCTTGTGTAAATGTATGGTTTGCAACGATATCAACTCCACCTATCAAAGTTGTCAAATTTATTACATCATCAAATCTAAATACAACACTATAATTTATCTTTGTTTCCAATAAATTTTCAACAGCTTCAATGGTACATTTTCGTCCTCCATCTTTCCCATCTCTCACACTCCCAAATGCAAACGAGTGCGTTATTTTATCCCTTTTCCAATTATCCTCACAAGGAATTTCTGCATAAGTATCTCTTGGTATAGAAATCATATCAACTTTAGCTAGTAACGGAACAACCTTTACAAGAATCAATCCATCTGCTCTAGTCCCTTTCATTTCTTCCCAAGGTCTCGCATCACTTCCAATTATCAACAAATTATATGGTAAACACAACCATCCAATTAGCAATATTCCAATTACTAATATTACTAATTTAAAAAAATTTTTCATTTTTTTCCACCTTTCACGAAATCTTCGTCTAAACTTCCAATTCTTTTTAAAAATTTTTTTCAATTTCCAATTCCACTTCTTCAATTTTTTTGTATTATCTATGACATAATCACTTTTTTTCTTTTTATCTTCTAGATTTATTTGAGAATTTATAATTTTTTCAACTTCTTCAAATGTTCTGCCATCACGCTCCATCACCCTTTTTATCTGTGTTTCCCTATCAACATAAACCAGCAAAATAACATCAAATTCCTTCTCCCACTTCACCTCAAACAAAAGCTGTATTTCCACAAATACAATTTTATTTATTTTTTCCAATAATCGCACTTGCCTTCGCATTTCAGCTAAAATTACAGGATGCATAATCGAATTTATTTCTCTCAATTTTTCTTTATTCCCAAAAACAACTGCTCCCAATTTCCGTCGAGAAATCTTTCCATTCTCATCCAAAATATCTTCATCGAAAGCCTTCACCAATTTTTCAATAACCTCTGGATACTCAATAACCTCATGCGATATTTTATCCAAATCAATCAAAGGATAACCTTTCTTCTGCAAAATCCTACTTACTGTACTTTTTCCACTCCCAATTCCGCCAGTTAAACCAACTACCACTTTTCCCTCCTCAAAAAATTTCACTTCCCTCATATTTTATATCTTTTTTACCTTAATTGCAACAATTATTGAATATTTTTTTCATATTTTTTTAAACATTTACCATATTTATTGTCACATAACCTAAAAATTATTTGCTAATTTCTTTTTTTGTGCGATAATAAAATCATATATAATTTTTTTGCTTTAATTAGAGCAATGAAAAAAATAATTTAGGAGGATGTAAAGTGAATAATAGAATCGTAGTTACAGTTATTGGTAGTGATAAAACAGGGATTGTAGCAAATGTATCAAGTAAATTAAGTGAATTAAAAATGAATATCATTGATATTACACAAAAAAAGTTTTTTTGAGGATGATATTTTTTTGCTATGATTATGCTTGTTGAAGCTGGAGAACACAAGGATATTAAAGCTCTTCAAGATGAATTTAAAGTATTTGAAGAAAAAAATTGGTGTAAGAGTATTTTTACAACATGAAGAAATTTTTAAAACTATGCACAGAATATAATATAATATAATATAATATTTGATAAAAAGTAAGGAGAATATAATGAATTTATTACCTGATGAGATACTTGAAACGATAAGCATGATTGATATGCAAAATCTAGATGTAAGAACTGTTACATTAGGAATTAGCTTATTGGATTGTATCGAACATAGTGCTGAAAAAACAGCCGAAAATATTTATAACAAAATTGTAAAAAATGGTAAACACTTGGTAAAATATGCAGAAGAAGTTTCTAGCAAATATAACGTGCCAATCGTGAATAAAAGAGTGTCAGTAACACCTATCGCTATTGTAGGAAACGCAACTGATACAGATGACTACACAATTTTTGCAAAAGCATTAGACAGAGCTGCAAAAGAAATCGGGATTGACTTCATTGGTGGATTTACTGCTCTTGTTGACAAAGGTATGACAAAAGGAGATATTAACTTAATAAATAGTATTCCTAAAGCTTTGAGCGAAACAGACAGAGTTTGTTCATCAGTTAACGTTGGTTCAACAAAATCTGGAATCAATTTAGACGCAGTTAAAATAATGGGAAAAACTGTAAAAGAATTAGCCGAATTATCAGCTGACCAAGATGGACTTGCTGCAGCAAAATTTGTAGTATTTACAAATGCTGTTCCTGACAATCCATTTATGGCTGGAGCATTCCACGGTGTTGAAAATCCTGATTTAGTATTGAATGTAGGAGTTAGTGGACCTGGAGTTGTAAGACACGTCTTATCTCAAATTGATAAAAATGCAAAAATTGATGAAATTACAGAAGCAATTAAAAAAGTTAGTTTCAAAATCACAAGAATGGGAGAATTAGTTGGTAAAGAAGTTGCTGCCAAATTAGGTGTTGACTTTGGAATTATGGATTTATCTCTAGCACCTACTCCTGCAATTGGAGACAGTGTTGGAAACGTTCTTGAAGAATTTGGATTAGAATCTGTAGGAGCTTACGGGACTACACTTGCATTAGCTATCTTAAATGATGCTGTTAAAAAAGGTGGAGCAATGGCTGCTTCTCGTGTTGGTGGATTAACAGGAGCATTTATCCCTGTCAGCGAAGATCAAGGAATGATTGATGCAACAAGTAAAGGTTATTTAACATTAGAAAAATTAGAAGCTATGACTTGTGTATGTTCAGTTGGATTAGATATGATTGCTATCCCAGGAGACACCCCAGAAGCTGTAATTTCTGGAATTATCGCAGATGAAATGGCAATTGGAATGGTTAACAGTAAAACAACAGCCGTTCGTATAATTCCTGTTCCTGGTAAAAAAGCTGGAGATAGAGTAGTATTCGGTGGACTTTTAGGAGAAGCTGATATCATAAATATCAATAATCTTGACTGTTCAGTATTAATTAATAGAGGTGGAAGAGTTGCCCCTCCAATTCAAGCATTGAAAAATTAATTTATTATTTCAAATTAAACTTAATATAAAAAATTCGATAGCCTAAATTCTAAATATAATAGTTTTTAGATTATCGAATTTTATTTTACATTAATACTCTATTTTGTTGAAATTAAACTGTCAACAATTCTTTTTCTTTAGCCGCCAATGCAGTATCAATAGCTGCAATATATTTATCTGTAGATTTTTTTGAACTTTTTCTTCACTTGCTTTTTAATTCATCTTCAGTAATTTCGCTATCTTTTTCTAATTTTCTCAATTTGTTATTTACATCTTTTCTAACATTTCTAACAGCTACTTTTCCTTCTTCAGCTTCTTTTTTTACAACTTTTACATATTCTTTTCTTCTATCCTCAGTCAATTCAGGTACTACCAATCTAATGATTTTACCATCATTTGAAGGATTAAATCCTAAGTTTGCTTGTAAAATTGTTTTTTCAATTACAGGAATTAAAGATTTATCCCAAGGATCAATTACTAACAATCTAGCTTCTGGTGCTGAAACTGTCCCAACTTGATTTAATGGAGTTGGAGTTCCATAAGCTTCTACTGAAACACCATCTAACATAGATACATTAGCTCTTCCTGCTCTTACATGTGAAAATTTTTCTTTTGTATTTTTCAACAGATTTTTTTCCATTTTGCTTTCTGCTTCTGCTAAAATAGTATTTAACATATTTATACCACCTTCTATTTTTTATTTTATTTTTTCTGAATCAAACTCACAAAGTTATTTTTTTATCTTTTTTCAAGCGAGTATTTTTTTAAATAACCTATCCTTTTTCAATTAATCAGTTACAACTGTCCCAATGTTTTCACCTTGAGCCATTTTCAAGATATTTCCTTCTTCCAAAGCATTAAATACAACTATCGGCATTTCATTTTCTCTACATAATGAAAGTGCTGCAGTATCCATAACTTTTAAATTTTTAGAAATAGCTTCTGCATAGCTAACAGTTTCATATCTTACTGCATCTTCAAATTTCATAGGATCTTTATCATAAATTCCATCAACTTTTGTTCCTTTCGCCAACACATCAGCATGTATTTCTACAGCTCTTAACGCTCCAGATGAATCAGTTGTGAAATACGGATTACTTGTACCACCTGCAAAAATAACAACTCTTCCTTTTTCAAGATGTCTTATCGCTTTTCTTCTAATAAAAGGTTCTGCAACTTGTGGCATTTGAAGTGCACTCATCACTCTTGTTGGCACACCTAAATTTTCGATAGAATTTTGCAATGCAAGTCCATTCATAATAGTTGCAAGCATTCCCATTGTATCTCCAGTCACTCTATCAAAACCTTTTTCCATTCCGCTTATTCCACGGAAAATATTTCCACCACCAATTACGATAGCTACTTCTACTCCTTGGTCATGAACTTCTTTTATTTGTCTTGCAAAACTTTCAAGTACATCATTTGAAAATCCAAATTCTTTATCTCCAGCAAGTGCTTCCCCACTTAATTTCAATAATATTCTTTTATATTTAAGCATATTTCATTTCTCCCATTCATGAGTATATTATACAAAAATAGGGGGAAAATCCCCCTAATTTCTAGTTTCCAGAAATTTGTGCAGCTACTTCTGCAGCAAAATCTACTTCTTCTTTTTCGATTCCTTCTCCAACTTTAAATCTGTCAAATGAATTTATTGTGCTAGGGGCAATAAACTCTCCGATAGTAACACTGTCATCTCTAACATATTTTTGTTGTACTAAACAGTTTTCTTCGTAGAATTTTCTCATTTTTCCTTCTAATATTTTTTCAATAATATTAGCTGGTTTTCCTTCAGCAGTTAATTGGTGTCTTGCAATTTCTTTTTCTCTTTCTAAATCTTCAACTGTAACTTCTGATTTATCTAAGTATTTAGGATCCATTGCTGCGATATGCATTGCAACTCCTTTTGCTTTTTCAACATTTTCAGGAGTAGCTTCTCCTTCAACATTTAACAATACTCCAATTTTTCCACCTAAGTGAATATAAGTTTCGATGAATCCGTCAGTAGAAACTACTTTTAATCTTCTGATATTCATGTTTTCACCAATTTTAGCAATTAATTCTGTTAAATGAGTTTCAACTGTTTTTCCTTCAAATTCAATTGCTTTTAATTCATCTTCACTTGTTAAATCATGGTTTAAAGTTAAGTCTACCAATTTTTCTCCAAATGATTTAAATTCATCATTTTTAGCAACGAAATCTGTTTCAGAGTTGAATTCCAAGATAGCACCTTTTTTTCTATCTTCAGAAACTGCTGCGAATACTAATCCTTCAGCTGCTACTCTTCCTGATTTTTTAGCTGCTTTAGCAATTCCTTTTTCTCTTAACCAGTCAATTGCTTTTTCGATGTCTCCACCGTTTTCTTGTAAAGCTTTTTTACAGTCAAGCATTCCTGCTCCTGTTCTTTCTCTTAATTCTTTAATAAGTGCTGTTGTAATTGCCACTTTGTTTCCCTCCTATAATTATTAAAATTTTCTGTACTTACAAGAATCGGGGAATGGTTTTATTCCCCTATCCTTTTATTTTATTTATTCTGTAATTCAATTATGCTTCTGTATTTTCATCTTCAGTTTCAGTTACTACTTCTTCAACAACTTCTTCTGTAACTACTTCTTTAGGTGCAACTTCTTCAGAAACTCCTTCTACTCCACCGTTTCCTTCAACAGCTGCATTTGCAATAACTTGTGCAAATAATTTTACTGATCTAATTGCATCGTCATTTGCAGGAATTCTGTAAGTTACTAATTCAGGATCTACGTTTGTATCGATTAATGCGATTACAGGTATTCCTAATCTTTTAGCTTCTTCTAATGCTAAGAATTCTTTTTTAATATCTACTACGAATAAAGCTGCTGGTAATTCGTTCATTTCTTTAATTCCACCGATATTTTTAGACAATTTAGCCATTTCTTTTCTTAACAATCCAGCTTCTTTTTTAGTGTAAGCTGTATCTAAAGTTCCATCAGCGTCCATTTCTTCTAAGTCTTTTAATCTTTGTACTCTTTTTTTAATAGTTTCTAAGTTAGTTAATAATCCACCTAACCATCTGTGGTTTACATAGAATCCTCCAGCTCTTTCTGCTTCTTCTTTAACTGCTTCTTGAGCTTGTTTTTTAGTTCCTACGAATAATACTTTTCCACCTTCAGCTGAAATTTCTCTTACGAATTCGTATGCTTTTTCAGTTGCTCCTAAAGTTTGGTGCAAATCTAAAATATGAATTCCATTTCTTTCTGTAAAAATATAAGGTTTCATTTTTGGATTCCATCTTTTTGCTTGGTGTCCAAAATGTGCTCCTACTTCTAATAATTGTTTCATTGTAATTACTGCCATTACTAATTTCCTCCTAAATTTTTTTTGGTTTATCTCCCACTTATCTCCAAAAACAGATTACCTCTAATAATTATATTCGATAACACCCTATTTTTTTGAATAAATGCAAAGTGTGATTTATAATCGTTATATATTCTATCATTTTTTTCATTAATTGTCAAACTTTTTGAAATTCATTTTTTTATTGATATTTTAAATATTTATTATATGACTATCTGTGAACTATTCCTACATGTAAAAGTCGGAGACTTCTTGCTATCTTTTTATCAAAAAAACATCATTTGGATCCTAAAATAAAATATCAAAAAAAGGCTGGATTTAACTCCAACCTTTGAATGTAATATAACTAATAAACTAATTTCACAAATAAATTTCTCTCCAAAAAAATTCATTTTAATTTTTTTAATGCTTCAACTTCTTTTTTTCAAGCATTCTGAACATGTTCCTTTTTAAGTAAAAAAATGCGTTTCTTCAATTTCAACATTTCCCAATTTTTTTCAAATCTAATTTTTGAAAGATCAATATCAAAATCAATTATATTTCCACAAGTTTTACATTTAAAATGTCCATGGGTAGCTGTAACTACATCATATCTCACTTCGTTTTTCTTCGATAATTATTTCTTGAACGATATCGCTTTTTAACAAATATATTCAAAGTGTTATACACTGTTGTCTTTGATAAAGTTGGTATTTCGCCAGAAAGATTTCTAAAAAAATATCATCAACGGTGGGATGAGTATGATGGTCTAATAAATATTGAAATATTTTTAATTCTTTGAATAGAGGGTTTAATTCCATTCTCTTTCAAATATTCTCCTACATTTTTCTATATACATTGGCCCTCCTTACTACACAAAATTTTTAATTTCTATTTATCATATTTTTAACTTTGTATCTATTACAATTCTATAATCTTTTTGCAGTTTGTCAAATTTTTATTTTTTTATTATCAAAGTATTAATAATATATAATAGCATTTTTTTAACTAAAATAAAAAAAGCCGAGAATTTATCTCGACTTTTTATTAATGATAATCTCAAAGTTATCGTAATAAATTAATGTTTAAATAATTTAATTATTTAACAGTTAATCCTACTTTAACTCCTGCTCTTAATTCATTAGTTTCTGTTGTAGATTTGTTATCTTTATATTTTTTTCAGTATATTTGTTAACTGGGCTATATCTTACACTTGGGTTAACAGTAACTGTTCCAACTGCAGTATCGAAATCTGTTTTGTATCCAAATCCTGTCCATACAGTGAATTCATTTGTATATCCATCAATTGCAGTATATTTAGTCCATTCATTTTCAGGGTTAACAAATGCATATAATCCATGCCATGAAGGAGTATCATAAGTTAATCCTACTGTGTAGTCTAATTTAACGTTTGATTTATTGTTTTCTCCATTAGCATCTCTTAAATAGTGTTCCAATGTTGTATAGTAACCAAATGAACCGAATCCACCTTCTAATAATTTACCATCAGTTCCTAAAATTAAGTTAGCTCCCCAACCATTTTTAGCTTTGTCATCTCCACTTCTATAATATCTACCATCTTGGTTACCAGTTCCATTTTGTGTAAAGTAAACTGCTTCTAAAGTAGTTTTAATGTTTTGTCCAAATACATTTAATCCAAAAGTTGGTCCAAAGTAAAATTCATTAGATTGACCTTTATAGTTATTATGTCCATTACCTGAAGCTTTTGTCCAGTGTCTAACTCCTAATTTAGTGTTAGTATTTAATGCTCCCCATTGAATGTTTTTAGACAAGCTTGCATCTATTAAATCAGTACTTTTTTTAGCTGAAGTTCTTTCTCCTCCAGTATAGAATCTGTCTTCATCATGTTTGTAGTATAGATTTGCATCTAATCCCCATTCATCGTTTAATCCTAAAGTTGTTCCAGCTTCAGTTCTTACTCTGTATCTTTCTTTGTTAGCTTTTTTGAACCCTTCATTTCCTAAATAATTTGCATCAGTTCCAGATTGATCTGTATAGCTTTGTCTGAAATCTTGATTTAAATAAACATTTTTTACAACGTCTTGATCAGCAGAAGCAATTCCAGAAACTGATAAAGCTAATGCTAAAATTCCTAATAATTTTTTCATAATCTTCCTCCTAAATAATATCTTAAATTATATTTTCAAACAACTGCGTATATTATAGCACAATTATTGTCTTTTGTAAAGTTTATTACCTTTAATCTTTTTAAAAGGCAATAAACTTCTTATTTTTTAACTAATTTTAAATGTCTTTTACTTCTAGAGTAAGTACTATTTAGTAATAGTTGCAACTACTCCTGAAGCTACTGTTCTTCCACCTTCTCTAATCGCAAATCTTAATCCTTCTTCCATTGCAATTGGGTGAATTAATTCTACTGTCATTTCAATGTTATCTCCAGGCATTACCATTTCTACTCCTTCTGGTAAGTTTACTTCTCCTGTAATATCAGTTGTTCTGAAATAGAATTGTGGTTTGTATCCTGTAAAGAATGGAGTATGTCTTCCTCCTTCATCTTTTGTCAATACATATACTTCTGATTTAAATCCTGTATGTGGAGTAATTGTTCCTGGTTTAGCAAGTACTTGTCCTCTTTCCACTTCTTCTTTCTTAGTTCCTCTTAATAATGCTCCTATATTATCTCCAGCTTGTCCTGAATCTAATAATTTTCTGAACATTTCTACTCCTGTTACTGTTGTTTTTGAAGTTGGTTTAATTCCTACGATTTCTACTTCTTCTCCAACTTTTACTACTCCTCTTTCTACTCTTCCTGTTACAACTGTTCCTCTTCCTGTAATTGTGAATACATCTTCAATTGGCATAAGGAATGGTTGGTCAATTGGTCTTTCTGGTGTTGGAATATATTCATCCACTGCATCCATCAATTCTACAATTGCATCTATCCATTTTTGTTCTCCATTTAATGCTCCTAATGAAGATCCTTTGATTACTGGTACGTCATCTCCTGGGAATCCGTATTCGTTTAATAATTCTCTTACTTCCATTTCTACTAATTCTAATAATTCTTCGTCGTCTACCATATCTACTTTATTCAAGTATACTACGATGTAAGGTACACCTACTTGTCTTGCCAACAAGATATGTTCTCTTGTTTGAGGCATTGGACCATCTGCTGCTGATACTACTAAGATAGCTCCATCCATTTGAGCTGCTCCTGTAATCATATTTTTTACATAGTCAGCATGTCCTGGACAGTCTACGTGAGCGTAGTGTCTTTTTTCTGTTTCATACTCAATGTGAGCTGTGTTAATTGTAATTCCTCTTTCTCTTTCTTCAGGAGCTTGGTCAATGTTTTCAAAATCAACTTTTTCAGCCAACCCTTTTTCAGCTAATACTTTTGAAATTGCTGCTGTTGTTGTTGTTTTACCGTGGTCAACGTGACCAATTGTTCCTATGTTTACGTGTGGTTTACTTCTCTCGAATTTAGCTTTTGCCATTTCTTATTTCCTCCATTTTTATTTTTTAATATACTTATTTTTGAATGAATTATAACATATCACTTAAAAAAAATCAACCTTTTCAAATTGAATTTTTCAAACGCTAAAAAAAAAGCTCTCCAAAAAGATAGCTGATTCATTCATTAAAATTTTATTTTATGTTCTTTATTTTATGTAATTATGGTGCCGCTTGTCGGACTCGAACCAACCACCTACTGATTACAAGTCAGTTGCTCTACCAGATGAGCTAAAGCGGCAACATCATTATGATATCATATCCCCTTCTCTTTGTCAATCATTTTCTTATTATTTCCAAAATAATTTATCTAATATTGTTTTTCTAGAAGGCATTCCTTTTACTTTTTTCCCTTTTTTTATCCAGTATTTTTCTTTTGCCAAATCGAATAAAGGTTTATCTGCTAAACTGTCTGACTGAACCTCCCACGACTAAAGTCGCAGGGTTCTAAAATCTTTAAAAACATTTAAAAATTTTCTAAGAAGTTTGATAGCTTTACACTACCCTTATTCTTTTAGGTGTGTTCAGTTCACCTCTATTGTATAGGATACTTAAATCCACAACTTTACTTTTTCTTAATATGTTTAATGCTCCATTACAATCTGCATTTATGAGTTTACCTGCACTTGTTTGATATAGTCCTCTTTTTTTATCCTTTTTTTCCACTGAATATATATTCTTTTTGATTTTCTTTATCATATATCAGGGATTTCATCTCCATCAAAAGAAACTTGCTTTTTGATGTATAACTCTCTTCTTGCAGTTCAAATTCTATTCCATATAGTCTACATAGATATATTAATTTATCTCTTAATTTTTCCATACGGTATATTTACAAAAATTTTTGATTATTTATACTTCCTATATTTGAATTTCTTTGAAAATCTTCATTATATCCTAAAACTAATTTTTCCTATATCATTATTAAGACAATAATTTACAATTATCCTTGCTGATTTTTGAAAGATAATCTTCTATACGATTATTTCTCTTTCTAGCTATTCTCTTTTTGCCTTAATGTTATATGCTCTATCTTTTGCTTATCTTTAATGCTTTGCAATTTTGCATTTGTCTTGTTATAGTATTGATTTATTGATTTTTAATTTTTCTACCATCTATTATGAATGATGCTCCGTTATTAGTTACACAAGTACAAAGATTATCTATACCTAAATCAATTCCTAGTGCATTTTTCTTTATTTAATTTCCTTTGAACTTCTTCTACCTCGTAAGTATATTGAATTTCAAAGTACCTAGAATATTGTTTTGGTATTATTCTAATCTCTTTTATCTTCTTGCCTTTTTAATACTGGTGGTAGCTTAATTTTTAACTTGCTGATGAGTTTTCTTAAACGAATTTGAATAAGGAACTATCAGAATATCATCTTTTTAATCTAACAAAACCTATAACAAGAGTTGTAAAAACCATCTTTAGCAAAATAATTAGGTAATTTTATTTTTTTATTATCATATTGACCATTTTTTTAGCAAGTTTCAAAAGTCCAAAAAAATGATTTGAAACTTCCGTCTACTTCTTTTTAGAATTTGTTGAGCCATATTAGAATTTAACTTCTTATAGTTCTCACTGTTTTTTTAAGTATTTTTATAGTTTGCATTATAACTTAAATACTTTTTCTTATTAAAAATAATACTGTCTAATATTATATATAGCTTCATTAGTTAAGTTCTTGGCTACATGAGATAAATATTTTAAATTTCTAAACTCCTTTTTACTAAGATGTTTTACTTGTTGTTTTAAAGTTAAATACATAGATATCACCTCCTTTTCATCAGAGATATTATACCATGTATTCTACATTTTATCTGTCAAAAAAGTAATATTTTTATTTATTTTTAAATATTTTTAAAGTTTTTAAAACCCCACAACAGTGAGAAGCGTCGTTCACATAAATACGCTACCATTTATGCAGTTCTCTTGGCATATATACTCCTTAATAAATTAAGGAGATTAGCCTTGAACTTCTTGTTATCTCTAACAAGCACAGACTATATCTTATCCATATCCTATTTCAAGGACTTAGGCGAAACCACTTCCAATACCTATCGCTTGTATTGTACTCCCCTCACGAGGGATAGTCGTTGAACTTTCCTTTTCAGGATTAGCTGCTGATTGTCTATTATCATAATGTTTAGGATTTAACCTTGCACCATCTAGTATATTTTTTCTGCTTTCGCCACCATCACACTTATACCATATTCTCACTTAGGTATTATGTTGCGGTTATACTAGCTTTAAGAGTTCCCAGCAATTCAGTTTCTTCGTTGCACGGTTTTGCTCCGTGTCTACATACAAGTTTCCCTATATGCTTACTAAAATTTTCGTGCAATTTATCTCACGACTAAAGTCGCGAGTGTTCTTGCACTATTTAATAAAATTTTATTATTTCGTATTCAATATTATTTTTTTTCGCCCATTTATTCAATTTTTCGACTTTCTCTTGACCTTTATTGTTTTCCCCTTTAATTTTTGAGATAAATTTTTTTTGACCGTCACCTTCAAATTCTGTTCCAAAAACTAAATCATAGCCTAAAGATAACAAAAAATCATCTATTATGAATTTTGGTGTTGCAGAACTGACTATTACCATATCGGACTCTTGCTTATTTTTAGCCAATTCAGCTTTTGTCCAATCGTAATTCATTTTCCCGTATTCTTCCCAAAATCCTTTTATTAAATTTTTTCTTTCTTCTTCGCTATGTTTTTTTCCAAAAAAAACAAAAAAATCTTTCCTTCAATTTTTTTAAATCTATTATTTTTTTACTAAATAAAAAAATTACTTCTTTTTATATACGAAAGAGAAAATAGGAACGCTTCCAAAGGATATTTTTTTCATATAGTATTGAAAAAAAATTTGTCCCACTTTCTCCACCGTATATTGTTTTTATCAAAATCGTACACTATTATCTTTTTTTCATGTGCTTCCACTTTCTGCATTTTTACTAATTTTTTTAACTAAATTCAAATGCATCCTTTTTCAAAAAAATTAGATTTTTTTCTATTTTTTTCATTTACATCCATTGAAAAAAATCAATGTATTTTTGCTGTTTCTAATTCTTTTTATTTCTTTTTTTACTTTTTTTCCCCTAACTCGTTTTTTTTCAGAATATTTTTCACTTCTTCGTTAAGATAAAGTATTTCATTTATGACAATTCGTCCGTCGTAGCCGTTATTACACCTATTACAGCTATGTTCGTCTAAATGATTGCTGTAATTATCACATTTTTTCCCAATTAATCTTTGAGCTACTACGCCTATCATCGAGTCTAAAATCAAATATTTTGGAATTCCCATATCTACAAGCCTCGTTATCGTTGCAATTGCATTATTTGTGTGAATCGTCGATATTACCAAATGTCCTGTAAGTGCTGCTCTTACGGCAATTTCTGCTGTAATTTCATCTCTAATTTCAGACACAACAATTATATCTGGATCATTTCTTAGACAACTTTTTAAAACTTCTGAAAAAGTTACCCCAATCTCATTATTCACCTGCACTTGCACAATTCCTTTTATTTTATTTTCAACAGGATCTTCCACCGTTATTATTTTTCGCTTTCCATCGTTCAAATTTTCAATCATCGATAACAAAGTAGTTGATTTTCCTGAACCAGTTGGTCCACTAACTAAAATCATACCATATTTTCTCTCTAACATTTTTCCCAAAATTTCTTCACTTTCATTTGAAAACCCCAATGTTTTTAACTCCGTATTTTCCAAAAAACTTTTCAATATTCTTAAAACTATGCTCTCTCCATTTATTGTAGGCATATATGCTACTCGAACATCATACCTTTTTTCATCCAATAAAAAAGAAAAACTACCGTCTTGTGGCTTTCTTTTCTCTGCTACATTCATTTCAGACAAAATTTTTATACGCGATATTATCTCTACAACATTTCTTTTCCAAAATCTTTTTTTATCAATTACATCAAATAATTCTTCAACTTCCTGCAAAATTCCATCAATTCTATATTTTATTTCCATTCCATCCAAATCATCAAATTTGATATGAATATCACTTGCTTTTTTCAAAATTCCTTTTTTTAATAATTTCATTCACATACGAAATTACACTACTCGACAATAACTTATTATTCAATTTTTCCCTCACCCTTTTATTTTTAATTTTTTTATTTTTTTCAATTTTTTTGTAATTTAAAATTACTGTTTATTTCCCTTTTTTTCCTCAATTTTTTTAACTAAATTATTTCTTTTTAACATTCCCACTGTTAACATTTTTCTAAAGTTTCTTCAGTTTGTTTTTTTCAACATTTTTGTACATACTTTTTTTCAAAAAAATTATACCATTTTAAATTTTTTTGATTGCATTTCTATCCCTTTTTATAGTTTCTTTCAACTGTAATTTCAAGAAATCAACTTCTTCATACGAAAAGCAAAACATCTTTTTGTTTTTTTCTTTTTTTGTTTGCTTTTAGTCACTTTTTGTTTCTTTTTTTCTAAATAATTAAAAAAAGTTAAACAAATTTGGTAATTGTTTTTCGTATGCTATCATTTGTTTTTTTCATTTCTTCAATTAATTTTTGCTACATAACTTCTCGTAGTTTTTATTAAATGTTACAGTCACTCTTCTTTTTACCTTTTTCCAATTTTTTTGAACTAACTGAGACATTTTTGCTTGTGCTTTTTGCATTAATTATTTCCATATCGTTAACCGAATTTGGATTCACCATTTTTGCCATTAACCTTATCACCTTTCCTTTTTAAAAAAAATTATTTTTTTATATTTCTTTTTTTGTATTTCTTTTTAACGAAATATTTCCTTTTTCTCAACAATTCAATTTTACCATCATCAAATTTTTATAATTGTTGAAGGCATTCCCGTCAATTTCATTCCTTTTTCTTCAATCACAAAATCAACATTTTTCTAAAACTTCTACGTTAATTTTTTTAAATCAGTAGTCGCTGGTTCCCCTGATAAATTTGCACTCGTTGTTAAAATTATTCCACCTGCATTTTTTTATTAATTCTAAAAGCAATTTTATTTTTTTAGGAATTCTAATTCCTATTGTGTCCAAATTTTTATCAAAAATTTTTTTGTAAAATCTTTATTTGCATTAAAAAAATAATTGTTAGTTCTCCAGGCCAAAAATTTATCAATAATTTTTTTGAATTTTTCTTCAAATTTTTGAGGTGTCTCGTCAATCATTTCTTGAATTTTTTTCTACATCACTCACCAACGCTATAATTTTTTTGAAAAAAATCACGATGCTTAATTTTATAAATTTTTTTCTACTGATTTTTTTAGGGAGGCCCCTATTCCATACACTGTATCGGTTGGAAATATGACAACTCCCCCTTTTTTTAATATTTCTATTGCTTTATTTTTCAATTTTTTTCCAATTTGATTATCCTCTTTTGTTAATTTTTTACTATTAATCTTCTACTGGAATTTCAAATAAATCACTTATTGCTTCACTTGTCGTTATTCTCTTAATTGTTTCAGCAAACATTTTACTCGTTGTTAAAACTCTCAATTTATCAAATTGTTGATCTTCTGACAATTCAATTGTATCTGTTATTACAACTTCTGTAAATGCTGAATTTTTTAATCTTTCAATTGCTGGACCTGAAAATACTGCGTGAGTCGCACATCCATAAACTTCTGTCGCACCTTTGTCTATCAATGCTTGAGCTGCGTTACAAATTGTTCCAGCTGTGTCGATCATATCATCTATCAAAATTGCTTTCTTACCTTTTACATCTCCAATTATGTTCATAACTTCTGACACATTTGCTTTGCCCTTCTTTTATCAATTATTGCAAGTGGTGTATGTAACCAATTTGCCAATCCTCTGGCTCTTTTTACTCCTCCAACATCAGGTGATACTACAACTGTATCTTCTGGACTGAATCCGTATTTTATGAAGTGTTTTGCTAAAATTGGCAATGCTTCCATATGATCTACTGGAATATCGAAGAATCCTTGAATTTGTCTTGCGTGTAAATCCATTGTAATTACTCTTGTCGCTCCTGCTACTGTCAATAAATTTGCAACTAATTTTGATGTAATTGGCTCTCTGGGACTTGCTTTTCTATCTTGTCTTGCATATCCATAATAAGGAATTACTGCTGTTATTTCTCTTGCTGAAGCTCTTCTCAACGCATCAATAAATATCAATAATTCCATTAAACTTTCATTTACTGGTTTTGAAGTTGATTGAATAATAAATACTTTACAACCTCTAACACTTTCATTCGATTTTACAAAAGTTTCTCCATCTGCAAATTTTACTATCTGATTTGAAGATAAATCTATTTCAAGGTACTCTGCTATTTTTTTTGCTAATTCTTTACTCGATGACCCCGCAAAAATTCTTATTTTTTCTTTATCTTCTTTACTCAAAGCTATCATTTTATTTGTTCCACCCTTCTTTGTTTATCTGTTTAGCTCTACCAAATGCTAAAGTTTCATCTGGTATATTTTCGGTAATTACTGATCCAGCTGCAGTAAATGATTTTTCACCTATTTCCACCGGTGCAACTATTATTGAATTACTTCCAATAAATGAATCTTTTCCTATTTTTGTTTTATGTTTATTTTTTCCATCATAGTTACAAGTTATTGTCCCTGCTCCTATATTTGTTCTCTCTCCAACTTGTGCATCTCCAATATATGTCAAATGTCCTGCTTTTACGCCTTCTTCCAAAGTAGCATTTTTAATTTCTACAAAGTTTCCTACGTGAGCATTTAATTTTAAGTTAGCTTTTGGTCTTAAATGTGCAAATGGTCCTACTGTAACACCGTCTTCTAAAGTCGATTGTTCCACAACAGAAGCCTCAATTCTCACATTATCTCCAATTACCGAATTTTCAATTCTCGTATTTCCTAAAATTTCACAATTTTTTCCAATTTTTGTATTTCCTTGAATTGTTACATTTGGATAAATTACTGTGTCTTCTCCAATCTCAACATTTTCTTCGATATAAGTAGTTGCTGGATCTAACAAAATTACTCCATTATCCATTAATTCTACATTTTTTCTTTCTCTTAAAATTCGATTAGCTTGAGCTAATTGGACTTTTGAATTTACTCCTAAAACTTCATCTTCATCTTCAATTTGAAAACTCTCAACTTTTTGTCCTTCGCCAGATAAAATTTTGATTACATCTGTCAAGTAATATTCACCTTTTGAGTTGTTATTATTAATTTTTTTCAACTGCTTCTAACAATTTCTCATTTTTTTAAAAAAATATACACACCTGTATTAATTTCATCAATTTTTTTCTTTGTTCATCAGTCGCTTCTTTTTTTCTTCAACAATATCAACTATATTTCCATTTTTCTTTAATAATTCGTCCATATCCAAAAGGATTTTTTTACTTTACATGAAAGAACTATGCAATCTAAATTTTTTTCTTCAAAGATTTTTTTCATTTTTATTAAAAAGTTTCAGATTTTTAATAAAGGTGTATCTCCACAAGTAATTAAAACATCTTCTTTTTAAATTTCCTAATTTTTTTCTTTTTGCAATTAAAACTGCATGTCCAGTCCCTAATTGTTCCTTTTGCTCAACATACATTACATCGCCCATTGCTTCAAGAACAACTTCTTTTTTTGTGCCCCAAAATGAAAAGATTTTTTTCAATTCCAGAATCTTCCAAAAACTTTTACTACTCTTTTTCAACATAGGCATTCCATTTACTTCATGTAAAACCTTAGGTTTTTTCAGATTTCATTCTTGTACCTTTTTCCTGCAGCCAAGATTAATGATATCATTTTTTTCCTCCTCTAAACAATAATCTAAAATTTGCTTTTTAACCAAATGATAAATTTTTTTGAAAACAATAAATTTTTAATGAACATAATATTATCATTTAATTTATATATATTAGATTATAACAATTTTTTTCTTTTTTTATTCAATCATTATACGCAAAAATTTATTTTTTTCGTCATCATCGTCATACTGACAATGATTTAAGTGAATTTTTAACGCTTCCAATGAAATATGTATTTCTTTTAATGTAAAAAATAGCGACGCAATCATCAGTATCAAACTAATCACGAATGTTATCATCCCAAATAAATCCAATTTAAAAAAACAAGAAAAAAACATCGAAAGTACACACATTAAAAAGGCTACTAACTCCATAATATTGCATCTTTTTATATATTGCAATCTTTTTTCTTAAATTCTCAATTTGACTTATCTCATATTCATTAGGATTACAAACATTCATTTGCCGAACCAACCCAGCAATTGTCAAAAATCTATTCGTGTATGCTAATAGTAGTAACGATACTGATGGAAATAATACTGCTGGTGTCGTGATTTCTAAATTCATCTTACCCTCCTAACTTTTTCCTTTTTTTACAATTTTTTTAATATAGAATTTTTTTGAATTGCTATAAAAAAATATTCTTAGAGTGTAAAAAAATTTTTTTGTGTAAATAAAATAGCAAAATACCGAATTTACTAGATTTTTATATTAGTTTACACAAAATTCTGTACACTAACATTGTCATTATTAATTTCTAATATTTATTTTTTTCGCTTTTTCTTTCTAGAAAATAAATTTTTTTAATCGAAAATAACGGTTTTATTTCTAACAATTTTTTCATTCCCGATAAAAATCTCGCATTGTTTTCAACGTTTTCCCTGCATTTTTCACTACAAAAATTAAATGTTCCTGCACTTTTTGTATCAACAAAAAATCCTCTTATATATTTATCATTAAAAAAATATTTGAGCTCTAACAAGTTTTTATTTCTTCCCACGGAATTTGAATATAATCTTCTGGATTCCTCGAATTCTGAACCTCCCACGACTAAAATCGCAGGGTTCTAAAATCTTTAAAAACATTTAAAAAAATTTTTCTAAGAAGTTTGATAGCTTTTACACTACCCTTATTCTTTTAGGTGTGTTCAGTTCACCTCTATTGTATAGGATACTTAAATCCACAACTTTACTTTTTCTTAATATGTTTAATGCTCCATTACAATCTGCATTTATGAGTTTACCTGCACTTGTTTGATATAGTCCTCTTTTTTTATCCTTTTTTTCCACTGAATATATATTCTTTTTGATTTTTCTTTATCATATATCGGGATTTCATCTCCATCAAAAGAAACTTGCTTTTTGATGTATAACTCTCTTCTTGCAGTTCAAATTCTATTCCATATAGTCTACATAGATATATTAATTTATCTCTTAATTTTTCCATACGGTATATTTACAAAATTTTTGATTATTTATACTTCCTATATTTGAATTTCTTTGAAAATCTTCATTATATCCTAAAACTAATTTTTCCTATATCATTATTAAGACAATAATTTACAATTATCCTTGCTGATTTTTGAAAGATAATCTTCTATACGATTATTTCTCTTTCTAGCTATTCTCTTTTGCCTTAATGTTATATGCTCTATCTTTTGCTTATCTTTAATGCTTTGCAATTTTGCATTTGTCTTGTTATAGTATTGATTTATTGATTTTAATTTTTCTACCATCTATTATGAATGATGCTCCGTTATTAGTTACACAAGTACAAAGATTATCTATACCTAAATCAATTCCTAGTGCATTTTCTTTATTTAATTTCCTTTGAACTTCTTCTACCTCGTAAGTATATTGAATTTCAAAGTACCTAGAATGTTGTTTTGGTATTATTCTAATCTCTTTTATCTTCTTGCCTTTTTAATACTGGTGGTAGCTTAATTTTTAACTTGCTGATGAGTTTTTCTTAAACGAATTTGAATAAGGAACTATCAGCATATTATCTTTTAATCTTACAAAACCTATAACAAGAGTAGTAAAAGCCATCTTTAGCAAGATATTTAGGTAATTTTATATCTTTAAAATTGTATTGACCATTTTTAGCAAGTTTTAAAAAGTCCAAAAAAATGATTTGAAACTTCCGTCTACTTCTTTTTAGAATTTGTTGAGCCATATTAGAATTTAACTTCTTATAGTTCTCAATATTTTTTTAAGCATTTTATAGTTTTTCATTATAACTTAAATACTTTTTTTATTTTTCAAAAATAGTATTGTCTAACATTGTATATAGCTTGATTCTTTAAATTTTTTTAGCTATATGGCACAAATATTTTTAAATTTCTAAATTCTTTTTTTGCTAAGGTGTTTTTACTTGTTGTTTTAAAGTTAAATACATAGATATCACCTCCTTTTCATCAGAGGTATTATACCATGTATTCTACATTTTATCTGTCAAAAAAGTAATATTTTTATTTATTTTTAAATATTTTTAAAGTTTTTAAAACCCCACAACAGCGGGAAGTGTCGTTCACATAAGTTCGCTACTACTTATGCAGTTCTCTTGGCATATATACTCCTTAATAAATTAAGGAGATTAGCCTTGAACTTCTTGTTATCTCTAACAAGCACAGACTATATCTTATCCATAGTGTATCTCAACACCTTAGGCGAAACCACTTCCAATACCAATCGCTTGTATTGTACTCCCCTCACGAGGGATAGTCGTTGAACTTTCCTTTTCAGGCTTAGCTGCTGATTGTCTATTGTATGCCTTTCTATATGGCTCAGTGTTTAGGATTTAACCTTGCACCATCTAGTATATTTTTTCTGCTTTCGCTACCTTCACACTTATACCATATTTGAACGAAGGTATTATGTTGTGGTTATACTAGCTTTAAGAGTTCCCAGCAATTCAGTTTCTTTGTTGCACGGTTTTGCTCCGTGTCTACATACAAGTTTCCCTATATGCTTACTAAAATTTTCGTGCAATTCATCTCACGACTAAAGTCGCGAGTGTTCTTGCACTATTTAATAAAATTCAAATGCTTTATCGCCTACTAAAATATCACCATTTTTATTTCCTACCATTCCACTCAACAAATTTCCTTTTGTGTTAAATAAAACTTTTGTATTTTTTGAAATTGCCAATTGTTTCTCCTTTCCTTTTTATTTTTATTGTAAAATTTAAAATATTTATAAATTAAACGTTATAACTAATTTATCCTAAATGAAAAATATCGAATATAATTTTTATTCAACACCATTTATTCTATTATACAAAAAGAACTATTTTTTTAACAACAATAATTACGAATATTTTTTTCTAAATTATCTCATTAAAATAGTTCTTTTTCTCATAAAAATCTCCAAATTTAATTTATTAATATTGATTTTTTTAAATTTATTAAATATTAGAAAATTCCAACTACGTGTCCTACAATTCCAACTATAAATAATCCGAATATTATTAAAATTGGACTTACTTTTTTCTTAAGTAGCCACATACATAAGAATGTCAATAATAATGCTGCAAATCCTGGAATCAATTGATCTAAGTTATTTTGTAATGTAGTAACTTTTTCTGCTGAAAGTGAAACTCCACTTGCTTGATCTCCTAAAATTTGTTGCAATTGTGCACCTGTAACTGTACCTTTTGGAAATTCAATAAATGCTCCTTTAGATAAAGGTACTTTTGATACTATCATTGGGAAATTAATTGATGTCCATCTTTGAACCAAAATTCCCATAACGAACATACCTAAAATTGAAGCTCCTTTAGTAATTGTTTGTAACAATCCACCTGATAAATCTTTTGTAATTTCTGAACCTTTTTGATATCCAAATTCTTGTGTATACCATAAGAACGAAATACGAATTACATTCCATAAAATAAAGAAGAATAATGGTGCAATTACTGAACCACCTGTAGCAAGTGATGCTGCTATTGCTCCTAAAATTGGACGTACTGTAAACCAGAATACTGGATCTCCAATACCTGCTAATGGTCCCATCATTCCTACTTTAACCCCTTGAATTGCTGCATCATCAATTGCTGCTCCATTAGCTCTTTCTTCTTCTAACGCCAAAGTAACTCCTAAAATAGGTGCTGCAATGTATGGGTGAGTGTTAAAAAATTCCATATGTCTTTTTAAAGCTGCTGACGCATCTTCTTTTTTTGGATACAATTTTTTCAATGCTGGGATTAATGAATAAGCCCAACCTCCATTTTGCATACGTTCATAATTCCAAGAACCTTGTAAAAATTGAGAACGAAGCATTACACTACGACGATCAGCTTTTGATAATTTTATTTTATTTTCTGCCATTTTTACTTTCCTCCTAAATTATTAATAATCATTCAATATATCTCCAAGTGGATCTCCTGAACCTGATGAAGTTCCTCCACCATTGTTGCTTCCTCCACCATTTTTTGTAACATTTAAGTAAATAATTGCTGCACAAACTCCGATAATTCCTGTTGCAATTAATGTTAATTCTTTTAATGGAGCCAATGCAAATCCTAAGAAGAAGAATGGCCATACTTCTTTAGTAGCCATTAAGTTGATAACCATTGCATAACCTACTGCTACTACGAATCCACCACCGATTGTCATTCCTTTTGTAAACCATTCTGGTAATAAACCTAATGTATGTTGAATTACTTCTGAAGGGATGAATAACAACAAGATTGCTGGGATAGCAATACGTAATCCTTGACATGCTAATGCAACCATATGCCAAAATTCAACACCACGGAAGCTACCTTGTTCTGCTGCACGGTCTGCTTGGTGAACAATAACTACTGATAATGTACGAACTACCATTGTTAATACTAAACCAACTGTCGCTAGAGTAATTGCTGCTGCAATTGCTACGTTACGACCATCTGCAGTAAAGTTTCCTGCTTTTACAAAAATAATAGCTGAAGCTACTGAAGCTAAAGCTGCATCTGGAGCTACTGCCGCACCAACATTTGCCCATCCTAATGCGATAAGTTGCAATGCTCCTCCTAAAATAATACATTCTGGCATATGCCCTGTTGCTAATCCAATTAATGAACACGCAATAATTGGTTGATGGAATTGGAATTGGTCAAGGATACCTTCCATTCCTGCCAGAAATGCAACTATTAATACTAGAATAATTGAAACTATATTAAAATCCATAATATCCTCCTAAATAAAATTAAAGTTTTAATCCTTCATTTGCTTTTTCTGAAATTAATTTGAATAAATCTGCTCTCTTATCAGCAGCAACTTTTCTTACGTCGAATTTTACACCTAAATCTCTTAGTTTTTTGTAAGTGTCAACATCTTTTTGATCCATTGAAAGTACGTTATTAACCATAACTTTTCCAACAGTATGTGCCATCGAACCTACATTTAACTCTTTAATATCCACACCTTTTTCAATTACATAAAGTGCATCTTGAGGATTTTCAAATAACAACAATGCTTTTGTATTTCCAAATCTTGGATCTTTTGAAACTTCCACCAATTTATCAAGTGGGATAACATGTGCACGTACACCTGGAGGCGCCGCTTGTTCGATTAATTTTTTACGTAATTCATCTTTTGAAACAGAATCTGACACAACGATTATTCTGTTTGGATTAGTTGCTTTTGTCCAACTTGTAGCAACTTGTCCGTGTAACAAACGAGTATCGATACGAGCCAATACAAATTTAATTTTACCATCACCTATAACAGTTCCTTCTGGAATTGCACCTTTTGGTGTGTCATCTTGTGCTGCTGCAGTTGCTTTTGCTTCTTTTGGTTCCAATTCTTCAGGTCTAACTTTAACTTGGTCTTTCCCTTCTGGAACAATAGCTTTTGCTACTTCATGAGCTGTGTCATAATCTTCTCTTTCTGACAATGCTGCAAGTAACATTGGTAAATTAAGTCCTGCAACAATTGCTCTCTTTTCAGGTGCTTCTTCAAAGAAACGATTAGACTGATTAAATGGACTTCCTCCCCATAAATCAACTAAAAATAGAACTTCTTCTGTCCCTAATTTTTCAATGGCGTCTTGAATTTTTTTATATAAGTCATCTGGTCCTTCACTCGGCATAAACACAACTGATTCCAATAACTCTGCTTCTCCCAGAATCATTGAAGCCGATTGTTTAATACCAGCAGCAAATTCACCGTGACTTGCCACGATAATTCCTACCATATTTTTACTACCTCCTCCTGTAATACTTTCGTAAATTTATTATAAAAAAATATACCTTTACTCTCTACTTTTTAAGTTTACCTTACAAATCTACAATTGTCAAATTTGTTTTTTTATTTTTCATAAATCTTCAAACTTTTTCAAAATTTCTTTTTTTCATAATTTTTTTATAAATTTTCTAACAATTCATCATTTGAACTAAATCTTTTTATCAATTCTTTTTAATTTTTCTTATTCCATCACTATCAGATTCTTTATCCAATTCTCTTCTTAATTTCCATATTTTCTCCAATTTATCTTTAGGAATCAATAATTCTTCTCTTCTTGTACCACTTTTCAAAACATTAATTGCTGGGAAAACTCTCAATTGTTGAAGTGCTCTACTTAAAATAATTTCCATATTTCCAGTACCTTTAAATTCTTCGAAAATTACTTCATCCATTTTACTTCCTGTTTCAATAAGTGCTGTAGCAATTATCGTCAAACTTCCACCATTTTTAATATTTCTTGCTGCCCCTAAAAATCTTTTTGGATAATACAAGGCATTTGGATCAATACCTCCTGAAATTAATTTTCCGCTTGAAGGAATTGTAATATTGTACGATCTAGCCAATCTTGTCAAGCTATCCATTAATATTAAAATATCTTTCCCTTTTTCAACTTCTCTTTTAGCCATTTCCAATACTTTTTCAGTAACTTGTGTATGAACTCTTGGATCCTCATCAAATGTCGCTGAATAAACCTCTGCATCTTTAACATTTTCCTTAATATCCGTAACCTCCTCAGGTCTTTCATCAATTAGCAAAATCCAAACGTCAATTTCAGGATTATACTTAATAATATCATTTGCCAATGTCGATAAAAGCACTGTTTTACCAGCTTTAGGCGGTGCCACAATCAATCCTCTTTGTCCTTTACCAATTGGTGCCACAAGATCAATTATTCTTGAAGCAATGTGCCCTTTTCCTAAATTAATTTTTTCATCTGGATAAGATGGAATCAAATCATCAAAATATGGTCTTTGCGATGATTTTTCTGGCAAATCTCCATTTATTAATAACACCTTCAAAATCCCATAATTTTTTTCCGTTCCAATCGGTACTCTCAACTCTCCAAATACCGTATCACCATTTCTCAAGTTAAATCTTTTTATTTGAGAAATCGAAACATACACATCAGGTCCAACACTTGTCTGTCTCAAAAATCCATAACTTCCTTCATTAATTATATCCAATTTCCCAAAACCATATGTTTTTCCCGTTTTTCTTCACCTTTTTTTCATCAAAAATCTCATTTACTAAATCATGTTTCGTCATTATTGAAAAAAATTAGGAATTTTATATTCTTTTTGCCATTTTTTTCAGCGGAGTTATCTTCGTTTCTAAAAATATTTTTTTATCAATATTTCTTCATCAGAATTTTTTTATCCTCCTCAAAAAAATTTCTCTTTTTTTCTCTTCTATATTTTTCTCTTTCTCTGTATCTTCTAAATCTACCATTTCTTTTCGTAACTTTAACTTCTTCTTTCTCTTTTTCAAAATTTTTCAACTTTTTTTCAATTTCTGTATTTTTCTAGTTCTTCTTTTTTTCTTTCTTCCTCTTTTCACAGGCTCTTTTTTTCAACTTCTTCAGTCTCAACTTCTACTTTTTTTCTTCTACCTCTCTTAGCAGGTTCTTTCTTTTCTTCTAATTCTACTTCTTCTTTTTTTCTCCTACCTCTTTTTTGCTTTGGCTCTTTTTCTTCTGCCATTCGATTCAACCTCTTTTCCTCTTCAAATTTTTTTAATTTTTTTGAGATAAATTTTTTTAATACTTTTACTCTTCCAATATACATAACAATTTTTTTAATATTTTTAAAACATAAATTCTTGATTTTTTTAATTTGATAAGATTACATAAATCTGTTTTTGAATAGACTTTTATGTGAACTACTCCCGCTTTTAGAGGCAGGAGACTTCTTGCTATCTTTTGTTAAAAAAAAGAGACACAGAGGCTATCCGAAAATAACCTTGCCTCTTTTCTTACAATTATTTATTTGGTCCTATAGAAGGTATATCCAATATTCTTACTTCTTCTGGTGAACCTTGTGGTTGCACTGTTACTCCTGGTGTATCAGTTGTTGTAGGAGCATATCCTCTATCAGGAATATATCCACCATTTTGATACAATTTATCTTCAGGAATTCTGTAATTTCTTATTTTACTTACTGTCAAAACTCCATCTTTTGAAACTGTTCCACTAACTTTAAAAGTTACTAAATCCATATCAGAAACACCATATTTTTCAGCCATAAATTGATAAATTCCATCAATTAATCCTGTTTGATCATTTAATGTATATGTTACTTTTTTGTTAGGTAATACCAATTTATCTTTTACATAATAAAACGTATTAGTTGATTTTAAGTATTGACCTTCAAATTCTTTTGCTGCTGTTTTTTGTTTTTGTTTTTCTTCTTTAGCTTTTTCTTTCGCCTGTGCTTTTGCTTTTACTCTTGCTGCTCTGTCTTCTCTTTTAGTTTCTTTAGTCTTTAATTCCAAACTAAATGTACATACAGAACATACAAGCAACATCATCAACGCTAATAATTTCTTCATTATTCCTCCAAACTTATCTATGAAATCCCAAATCTGCTGGATTTACATCTCCTGAAATTTTTTTTATTTTACCATTCTCTCTTTCAAATTCTTCTCTTAACTTCGAGACTTTTTTTATTAACTCAATAGTATCCATTTCTAAATTATTTACATTAAACCTACCTTTTGACCAATAATCAATCACAAGCGCACTATCACCACAAATAATATCTTGCCCATATTTTGCAGCAATTTTCAAAGCGATAAACAATCCAGTAAGTTCACCAAAATTATTAGTTCTTGTAGGTGCAACATTATAATTTCCATGTTCATTTATCTTTTTTGGAGACATAATTTGATAGAGTAAAGAATTTCCATCAAAATCAGTCACTCTAACTTCAACACCTTCTCCTCTACCAGTTCCCGCATCAAAATAAATCGCATCCCTATCAAGTTTTTCTAATAATTTTTCATTTACTTCTTGCTTTTTTTCATATTCTGCACCATTAATTAACCATTGAGTAGCCTCATCTAAGTCTTTAAAAGATTTATATCTTGCTTTTTTACCTTTTGTTGCTGCTTGACACTCTTCCCAAGTATCTACAATATCAGTTTTCCCAGTTTCTAAAAGATAATATGCATAAACTTTTTTATTTTTTTTCATAAATTATAAGTTTAATCCACCGTCTATTCTTAAAACTTGTCCAGTAATAAATTTAGAATTGTCACTTGCTAAGAATAATGCTGCATTTGCTACATCTTCAGCATCTCCCATTTTTCTTAAAGGTGTGTTATCTAGAACTTTTTCTACAACTTTTTCTGGCAACACATGTGTCATATCTGTTTTAATAAATCCTGGTGCCAACGCATTCGATCTTAAATTTTTTCTTCCAAATTCTTTAGCCCAAGTTTTAGACATTGCAATAACTCCACCTTTTGTTGCTGCATAGTTAGTTTGTCCTAAGTTTCCGTCAACTCCAACTACTGAAGCCATGTTAATTACGCTTGATGCTTTACTTTTTAACAATAATGAAACGAATCCTTGCATTACATTGAAAACACCTTTTAAGTTAATGTCTACAACTAAATCCCAATCTGCTTCTTTCATTCTTTGTAATAAAGAATCTCTTGTAATTCCTGCGTTATTTACTAAAATATCTAATCTTCCATATTTTTCTTTTAATTCTTTTGCAACTTCTTTAATATTTTCTCTATCAGTTACATTTAATTTGATGTGAGTTATATTTTCGTGTGTATAATCAGCATCCATCAAATCTCCTGAAATTACAGTTGCTCCATTTTCTGCAAATTTTAAAGCTATTTCTTTTCCAATTCCCCTTGCTCCACCTGTTATTAAAGCTATTTTTCCCATTTAACACTGTTTTTTTCCACCTTCCTACTTTTTTTAATTTTTTTCTTTCTAAATATTTGTATAACTTAAGATTTTTAAAATTTCAAATTGTTTCTTGAAAAAAATTTTTTTATTTCATCACTTCTAATTTTACTCTTGTTACTCCTGCACTTATACTAGCAATTTTTGAAAATGCTGCTTTACTTAAATCTATTACCCTTCCTTTGGTATAAGGTCCTCTATCATTTACTCTTACAATTACTGATTTCCCATTATTTACATTTGTTACTCTAATTTTTGTTCCAAATGGCAATTTTCTATGTGCCGCAGTTAAAGCGTTATTATTAAATCTTTCACCACTTGCCGTTGCTGAACCATGTAAATTACTGCTGTAATAAGAAGCCATTCCTGACTGATAATGTGTGAATTTATCAAGATCCTTTTCTGGTATTGTAATTTTTTTATTACTTTGTTCTGAAACATTGATATCTAAATCATTATCAACGTTGTTCTTTATCATTTCTTCTTTTATAAAAATTGTTCCTGTTTCTTTTGCTGTTGTAATCAATGAAGTTGATAGAGATAATCCCAAAAGTAATGCTATTATTTTTTTCATAAAATCTCCTCCATATCTTTATTATTCACACATTATAGCATATTTTACTAGCTTAGGCGCTTAGAACATTCTTAGTTCTTGATTTCTGGTTCTTTTACGTGTTGAATTTTTTCACTACTTGTAGTAATTACTTCAAAGCTATATCCAGCCTTTTTATATCCGTCAATAATAGTTTGTAATGCTTGAACAGTTGTTCCTTTAACATTTGTATCGTGCATTAAAACGTCAATTTCTGGGTGATTAGTACAAATTCCATATTTAATTAATTTTTGTACAGGTACTCCATTTCCACTAGCATCTGTTGAATCACAGTTCCAATCGTGATAAATATATCCTTCTCTTGCCATTCTAGTAATAATTTGTTGTTTCAAGGCTTTTGAGGCAATTGCATTACTGGAACCTCCAGGGAATCTTGTAATTTTAACATCTTTTCCAGTTTTAGCTTTTACAGCATCACGTAATCTATACAAATCTTCAAAGAAATTATGTTCATTTGCATAAATATATTTGTATTCATGTGTATAACTGTGCAATCCTATTGCATGACCTGCATCTACGATTTTTTTATATTGATCTTGATCACGTCCTATTACAAAGAATGTTGCTTTTATATTGTTTCTTTTCAAAATTGCTAAAATTTTGTCAGTATTGTTAGAAGGTCCATCGTCAAATGTTAAATGAACTATTTTTATTTTCCCTTCTTTTTTCATTTTTTCATATTTTTCTTTCACTACTTCTTCTTTTTTAGATATTTCTGCAAGTTGTTTCTGTTTAGTTGCTTTTTCTTCATTTAATTTTTTGATATTACCTTTTAAACTACTACTTTGTGCAATTTTTCGATGTAGATCCATAAATATTCAATCCTGAATAAAGCAAATCCTGCACAAGCTATTAAAAAAATCCAATAATTGATAATCCTTTTTTTCATTACTTTCTCCTTTATTTACTATATTTTTTTCTACGATTTCTTGAGTTTTTTTGTTCCTTCTTCGGTCATTTTAATTCTATCGTCTATTTCTTTAACTTCTTTTGCTACTTTTTTCTTTTTCTACTTTCAATGTAGGAATTTCAGATTCTGCAGTTGCTTTTTTTATTAACTAAAACAAAATGTGTAAACGCTGTCAACACTATTGAAATTAGAAGTAAAATACCTACTTTCTTTAAATTTTTTTGCTTTCATTTTCTTTTTTTCTCTTTCACGGGTATAAACATATCCGTAATTGTCTTTTTCCCATCTTTCTCCTCTTTTCCTTTTTTTATTTTTTTGTACTTATACTAATTTTTAATGAACCGCTCCTTTTGTCTATTTCTTAACTTTTTTTATTATTCAAAAACTAAATAATAAAAAGACCTCTTAAAGAAGAGGTCTTTATAAAAGGGGGGTTAATTGAGGTTTCAGATCTTTTTGATCTGAATGTATTATACTACATTTTCATTATTTTTATTATTAACAAAAAAATTAATTCTCAATTAAAATAAGCCTCTTCGGTTCCATTACTCATTTAGTATATAATATATTTTTGAAAAAAATAAAGACCTATTTTTTTATATTTTTTTGAAAAAAATTTCTTTCAATTTTACCATCTTTTTCAATAAAAAAATTATGCTAAATATCGGTTCTCGTTTAAATATATTAACCAAATAATTTAGAATAAATTTTTTTACATTGTCAAATGCTTGTAAAATTATAACTTTTAGACTATAATATACACGACATATTGAAATTCATGCAATAAATTTAAAAATATAATTTTTTTAGAAAGGAGAAAATTGTTTTTTTAAAAAAAATAATTGGAAAAAAATAGAAATTTTTACATTTTTTTGAAGACAATTTATAATAAATAAATGGAATTATTAACTAATCAATTAAAAAAATATTTTCAGAAAAATATAAATAATATTTTTTTAAACAAGATTTTTTTCTGAAAAAAATAAATATTGAAAAATTCTACAAAAAAAGGAATTTGGTGACTTTCAAACAAATTTTTGCAATGATGAATTCAAAAGCAATCGGTAAAAAAATCCTAGAGAAATTGCAACTACCTTAGTTGAAAATTTTAAGGAAAAATGATTTAATTGAAAAAAATTAGAGATTGCAGGACCTGGATTTATTAATATTCATTTGAAAAAAATAATTTTTTTGAATAATGAGATGAAAAAGATTGATAATGAAAAAAATATGATTTTTTCGTTTTTTTGAATGTTGATGAAACAGTTATTATCGACTATTCTTCACCAAATATTGCAAAAAGAATGCATATTGGACATTTAAGAAGTACGATAATTGGTGATGCAATTAAAAGAATTTTAGATTTTATTGGGTTTAAGACGATTTCTGATAACCATATTGGAGATTGGGGAACTCAATTTGGGAAATTAATTGTGGCGTATAATAAATGGTTAGATAAAGAGGCTTATGAAGCTGATCCAATTGGTGAATTAGAAAGAATTTATGTTTTGTTTTCTGATGAAGCGAAAAAAGATCCGACTTTGGAAGAGGTCGCAAGAAATGAATTGAGAAAATTACAAATGGGTGATGAGCAAAATAATAAACTTTGGAAAGAATTTATCGAAATTTCTTTAAAAGAGTATAATAAAGTTTATGATAGATTAGGTGTTAAGTTTGATCACTATTTTGGAGAATCATTTTACAACGATATGATGCCAGATGTGTTGGAAGAATTGAAGGAAAAAAATATTGCGAAGGAAGATCAAGGAGCTTTGGTTGTTTTCTTTGAAGAAGATAAATTGCCACCTGCTCTTGTACAAAAGAAAGATGGAAGTTTTCTTTATGCAACTTCTGATTTAGCGACAATTAAGTTTAGAAAAAATGAATTAAATGTGGATAAAGCTGTGTACGTAACTGATGAGCGTCAACAAAATCACTTTAAGCAAGTTTTTGAAATTAGTGAAATGCTTGGAGCACCTTACAATTATGAAAAATCACATGTTTATTTTGGAATTATGAGATTTGGAGACGGAATGATTTTCTCTTCTCGTAGCGGAAATATCATTAGACTTGTAGATTTGCTAGACGAAGCTAAAAAACAAGTAAAATCTGTTATTGATGAAAAAAATCCTAATATTCCTGAAGATGAAAAAGAAAAAATTGCTGAAATTGTTGGTACTGGAGCTATCAAATATTTTGACTTGAGTCAAAACCGTACTTCTGATATTTTGTTTACTTGGGATAAAGTATTGAGTTTTGAAGGAAATACAGGGCCTTATTTACAATATACTTACGCAAGAATCCAATCAATTTTTGAGAAAATTGAAAGAAGAAAATATTTCTGTTAAAAAAATAATGATATTATTTTTAGATGATATGTTTGATATTGAAAGAGAATTGGCAGTAGCTTTATTAAGATTCCCACAAACTGTTGTAAAATCTTATGAAACTTACAGACCAAATATTATTGCAGATTATTTATTCGATACTGCAAAATTATTTAACAATTTCTATAATTCTAAATCTATTTTTGAAGGAAACTGATAAAAAGGTTATGGATGCTCGTATTTTTGTTAGCTCAGAAAACAGCATCTATCTTGAAACAAGGATTGAATCTATTAGGAATTGAAACTGTTGATAGAATGTAATAAAGGATTTTTATGAGAGCTAAATTGTAGCTCTCATATTTTTTTATCCTTATCAAAATTTACTTTTCTAAATATTCCTCATCAAATTTTTACCATTTTTTTCAACATTCACAATTGCTAGTATCATATCATTTTTTTAGAATTTTTTTCATCTGGAGAAAGCAATATTCTTAATTCTTCTCCCTCTCTTCGTATTCCAATAACATTCATTTCATATTTTTTTCTTAAGTCTAACTCTTTAAGATTTTTCCCTATAATTTTTTTCGATGCTTTGAACTCAAAAATTCTATATTTTTCAGAAAATTTTAAATGCTCAGTCAAATTTGGTCTTAAAATTTTAAGAGCTAATTCCTTTCCTACACTTTCATCAGGAAATACAACTTGCATTGCTCCTATTTTTTTTAAAACTTTTCCCTCAATTTTTGTAATAGCCTTACAAATAATCTTCTTTATTCCCAGTTCCTTCAACATAACTGTAACTAATGCACTCGTTTGCAAACTTCCTTCAATACAAATAAAAGCCACCTCAAAATCATCGCTATTAACTACTTTCTTTAATGCATTTTCTTCCGTCACATCAAAAGAAACTGCCTCTCCAACAATTTCATCATCTATTATCTGCTGTATAAGTTCCTCATTTTTATCAATCACAAGCACAGTTTGATTAAATTTATAAAGTGTTTTTGCGATAGTTCTTCCAAATTTTCCAGCTCCTATAACTAAATATCCTGCCATTTTTCCTCCTAAAATTTATCCAATTAAAATATTTTCTTGTGGACGACTAATATTTTCTTCCTTCATTTTCGATTTTGATAATGCTAAAGCAATTGTAAGTGGTCCAATTCTTCCAACAAACATCGTAACAATAAGTACTAATTTAGAAATACTTGTTAAATTCGGCGTTAAATCTCTCGAAAGTCCAACTGTTCCAAAAGCTGAATATACTTCAAATGCTAAATCTAAAAGATTTCTGTTTCTTTCTAACAAAGTTAATAAAAAAATACACAAATTGACGTATAAATAAGCGATATGAACAATATTGCAATAGCTTTGTTGTAAATTCTCCAACTTACACTTCTTTTATTATATTCGATTATATTTCTATTTTTTAATGTCGCCCAAGTTCCTAAAACAATCAGTCCAAACGTTGTTGTTTTTATTCCTCCACCAGTTGAACCAGGAGATGTCCGATAAACATAAAAAAATAATAAATAAATGTGATGTAGAAATTTTTTTAATCCCGAAATTGAAACCGTATTAAATCCTGCTGTTCTGGTAGTTACACTTTGAAAAAAAATGCTGCTCCTAATTTTTTTGAAGAAGTGGCAAATTTCCTATTGTTTTTGGATTAGAATACTCTAAAAATAAATATTGCTATCGTTCCGATTAAAACTAGGAATATCGATATTTTTAATACTTAATTTTGTTGTCGTTGTCAATCTTTTTTTCTTTTTTTCTAAATACATTATAACAATTTAATATTGTTGAAAAATCCAATTCCTCCTAAAAAAATATCAAAACTGGAATTGTAATATTTATTATAAAACTATTTTTTTGAATCCATACAAATTATCGGAAAATAATGCAAATCCCGCATTACAAAATGCCGAAATAGAATGAAAAAAACGAGTAGTAAACTGCTTTCAAAAAAACTAAACTTTTTTTATAAATTCAAAAAAATAAAATAATTGCTCCAATAAATTCAATTAGAATTACTGCAAAGATAACTTTCGTGACATATTCCTCAATTTTAAAAAGTCGTGTCAATATTTATATCTTCCTGAACCACTTTTTTTGTGTAATATCCAATTTTCTTAGAAATCAAAAATAATAATAACCGAAGTAAATGTTATCACTCCGAGCCCTCCAAGCTGTATCAAAATTAAAATAATTAATTGTCCAAAAGGATTATAAATACTGGCTATATCTATGCTCGAGGTCCCGTTACACAAACAGCTGATGTTGCTATAAAAAAATCCATCAATCAGTTTTTACACTTTTTCCCATAATTCACTGAAATCGGAAAAGATAATAAAAAAATCCACCTAAAATTATAACTCCCACGAATGATAACAATATTATCATATATGGTGAAAAATTTATTTTTTTAAAAACATTTTATTTTTCCTTCTTTCACTTTTTTTCTTATATCTTTTTTTCTTAGAAGAAAGCTCCTATAACTAAAAATTTTTTTGAGATTCACATACTCACAATAAATTTATCCTGTCCACTTCACATCGCAACTCTTATTATTTCGTATCTTTTTTAGAAATAATCACTGTCGAAACCGCATATTCCTTACTGTGAGAAATACTTACTTGAAAAACAAAATTCTTTGTAAAATCCTTCAAATTATTATACAAAATAATATTTGGTTTTCCCAATTCATCATTCAAAATCTCAATATCCCTCAAAGAAAAAAATTTCTCACTCCTGTCCCTAAAAGCCTTAGAAACGGCTTCTTTTGCCGCAAAACGTCCAGCATAACTCGCATATGGATTCCTCTTTTTTTCAATATGCTCAATCTCATTTTTTGTGTAAACTTTCTCTTTAAAAGTTTTCGTCCTATTAATCGACGTTTCTATTCTTGATATCTCTATAATATCTGTCCCAATTCCATAAATTTCCATCATTTCACCTCCAAATTTCAAAAAAATTTGACTAAAATGCCTCAACCTACATTTTTTTCCTAATTCATAATATTTTTTTAATTTTTTTGTAATATTTTTCAATCGCATTCAACAATCCATCTTCTGTATATTTCTCAGCTTCGATATTTACTTTAATTCCATATTTTTCAATAGTTTTTGTAGTAACAGGCCCTATCGACACAATCACTTTCCCATCTAAAATATTTTTTTAATTTTTTTCAGTTTTATTCAAATCATCAATTCCTAAATTTTTTTACAAAAGACTCAAAAAGTTGAAGAACTTAAAAAAACATTAAAATTTCACTTTTTCTAACTTCTCTCTCAACTTTTTCTTCTTCAATTTTAACCTGCTCCGTACTATAAACAACAACTTTCTCATATTTTCTACCATACAATTTATCGTATTTTTCAGTATCCACAGGTGAAATATTTGAAACTACAAATAACACCCTCTCATTAGGATTCGTAAATTTCACACTTTCTGCTGCCAAACGTTCCACAGTATACTCTTTTGGATAAAAATCAGGAATTATCTTGTAATTTTCCATTTCTTCAGCAGTTTTCGTTCCAACAACTCCAATTTTTACATTAGCCAACTGACGCATATCCTTGATTTTATTCATAAATCCAATTACAGAATTTGCACTATTAAACAAAATCGCTCCATACTGCGACAAATCAGGCATCTCAAACTCGTTGTATTCAATATTAATTAACGGCAACGAAACAGCCTGTCCACCAAGCTCATTTATTTTATCCGCAACCTTTTTCTGTTTTTCTTTATTCCGTGTCACCAAAATATTTTTTCCACTCAAAACTTTCTTCTCAAACCACTGCATTTTTTCTCTTAAATTTACAACTTCCCCAATAATAATTATTACTGGCGATTTTACATTATTTTCCTTCACAATTTCCACAATTGTTTCTAAAGTTCCAGTATAAGTTTTTTGCTTTGAAGTAGTTCCATCTTTAATTATCGCAACTGGCGTATCCACTTTTTTTCCGTTTTCCATAAGGTTTTCCACAATTTTTTCAAGATTTCCTAATCCCATTAAAAATATTAACGTTCCATCTAATTTCGCAATTGTCGAAAAATCATGCTCACTTCCGTCAATTTTTGTGTGACCTGTAAATACGTGAAATGATGTATTTACTCCTCGGTGAGTCACTGGTATTCCTGCATAAGCTGGAACCGCTATCGAAGAAGTAATCCCAGGAATTACCTCAAACTCAATATTTTCAGCCAACAATGCCTCTATTTCCTCGCCACCACGACCAAACACAAAAGGATCTCCTCCCTTTAATCGTAGTACAATCTCATTTTCAAACGCTTTTTCCACAATTGTCTGATTAATTTTCAATTGCAACTCGCCACCCTCGGTATTCTCTTTCCCCATATAAATCAATTCCGCTCCAGGTTTTGAATACTGCAAAATATTTGGATTCACAAGTCTATCATAAATCACACAATCTGCCTTCTCTAAAATATTTTTCAATTTCAAGGTAATCAACTGTTCATCTCCACAACCAGCACCAGCAATATACACCTTTCCTTTAACTTTATTTTTCTCCATTTTTACCACTCTCTTTATTTTCTCAGCCAATTTCTGTGCCAATTTTTCAGCATCATATTTTTTATCCGTAATTTCCTCTAAAATCCGAGTATCTTCCTCATAAAACATTCCTTTCAAAGTCAAATTTTCTCCATCTATCTTCGAAGAACACCCAATTGGCGTATGGCAACCTCCATCAAAAATTCTAGAAAATTCTCTTTCCGCTTGACACATTAATTTAACCTCGTCATCGTTAATTTCCTCTAACAAAGTCCGAATTTTATCATCATTCTCACGACATTGAATACACAAAATCCCTTGTCCCGGTGCTGGTATAAATTCATTTTCCCTAAAATATTGAGTTATTCTATCTTCCAAGCCAACTCTTTTCAATCCAGCCGCTGCCAAAACAATCGCATCATATTCTCCATCATCCAATTTTTTCAATCGAGTATGAATATTTCCTCTAATCGACTTTATTTGAACATCCCTTCTCAAATTCAAAATTTCCTTCTCTCTTCTTGTACTTCCTGTTCCAACAATCGAATTTTCAGGCAACTCCTCTAATTTTTTCCCATTTCTAGAAACCAATACATCTCGATTATCTTCTCTTATCGGAAACGAAGCATTTAAAAGTCCATTTGGCGTAATCTGTGGCATATCCTTCAACGAATGTACAGCCAAATCAATCTTGTTCTCCAGCATTTCCCTCTCAATTTCTTTCACAAATAAATCTTTTTGTGAAGTCCCTTGAATCTTCTGAAAATCACGTAAATCTTTATCCCCCTTTGTCACAATAATCTTCAATTCCACATCTAAATTTTCAGCTCCACCAAAAATTTTCGACAATCTCGTATCTCCACTTTTTTTCAATTCTAAATATTTATCTTCAATTAATTGCTTTACTTTCTCCGCTTGAGCTAGTGCTAAAATACTTCCTCTAGTTCCAACTACTATTTTATTACTCATAATCCCTCCTAATGCTTACTTTTTAAGATACTTCTCTCTCTTCAACAATTTTTCAATAGTTTCCTTATATTGCTTGTCAATAATGTAATAAAACTCATCCACAACCTCATCTCTCTTCTTGACATTCTTATTATACTCTTCCCAAATGTCATCTAAATGATACAACATAGTATTACTAGCCTCACCAATACTTGTCTCAATATCTCTTGGAACCGCCAAATCCAAGAAAAATCTCTTCTTTCCATCACTCAAAATTTTTCCCATCTTATCCTTTTCCAAAATCAAATGTGGCGCCGCAGTAGCACTTATCACAATATCACTTTTTTCAACAACATCATATTTTTCCTTAAATTCAGCTGTTTCCACATTATTAAAAACTTTTTTCAATTCTATAGACTTCCTATTACTTCTATTCGTCATAATCAAGTCGCAATTGTCATATTTATGAAGTATTGCCAAAATCGACTGACTTAAATCTCCAACTCCAATAACGAATATTCTTTTTCCATCTAATTCTCCAAATTTATTTTTTATAAATTTTACTGAAATTGAATCCAACGAAAGATTTTTTTCCGTAATTTTACTTTCCGCTCTAAATTTTTTCCCAACTTCAATTGCACTATTAAAAATAATATTTAAAAAACTCGAAGTCTTTTTATTTTCCAAATGCGCCAAATACGATTTTTTTATCTGAGCCAACACTTGATCTTCACCTTTTATCACCGAATCCAAGCCACATATTACCTCAAATAAATATTTAATCGCTTCTTTCCCTCGACGTTCCAGCGTACTCTTCGCATTAAATCTACTTCGTAATTCCTCAATATCTAATTTTTCCGTTATCTCTAAATACATTTCCACTCTCAAACAAGTCTCAGTCGCAATATATCCCTTAATCAATTCCTTTTGCAAATATTCTTCCAATATTTCTTTATACTTGCTTCTCACAAAATTTTCTCTCTCTTCCAAAGGCATACTTTTTATAACTAAAACTCAAAATATAGAAATTTGTTGTAATATCACTGGTCATCTTTTTCTCCATTTCCTTATATTAATTTTTGATACTCTTAACCAAAAATTTTACTATTTTTCATTTCAGAGTATTTTACAATAAACTTTTTTTAAAATTAATAATATAATTATACTACATTTTTTCATTATTTATGAACTGGGAAAAAAATTTATTAAAATAAAAAAATTTGACATTTGATTAAAATTGGTATATAGTATTTAATTATAATTAAATACTAAGTTAGGAGATGAATTTATGGAAGATTTGATTACAGAAGAAACACATTCAACTTGGAAAACAAAATTAAGAGCGATGGGGCCTGGTATCCTTATGGCATCAGCAGCTGTAGGAGGTTCACACATTGTATCATCGGCACAAGCGGGAGCAATTTACGGATGGCAACTACTTCTTGTCGTTATTTTAGTAAACTTGTTTAAGTATCCATTCTTTAGATTTGGTGTTCAATATACACTGAATACGGAAAAAAGCTTGGTTGAAGGATATAGCAACAGAGGAAAAGCTTATCTTTGGATATTTTTCATACTAAATGTATTTTCAGCAATGGTAAATACAGCAGCTGTAGGTATTCTTACAGGAGCAATTATGATGAATATCATTCCAAAAAGTTGGGGACTTTCAGTTGGACAAATAACAATAATATTAATAATTTTAATTTGGGCAATGATAATTCTTGGAGGATATAGTGTTCTTGATGGAATTTCAAAATTTGTTATGATTACTTTGACACTAGCAACAACAATTGCAGTAATTATCGCTGCTATTAAAGGTGGTCGTCATATTCCAGCAAATTTTGTAGCACCTTCACCATGGAATCTTGCAGCACTTCCATTTATTATATCATTAATGGGTTGGATGCCTGCACCAATAGAAATTTCAGCAATAAATTCAATGTGGCTGGAAGAAAAGAAACGTACATCAGAAGTTTCATATGAAGATGGATTATTTGATTTTAATGTTGGGTATATTGGAACAGCTATTCTTGCAGTTATCTTTTTAGCACTTGGAGCATTAATCCAATATGGTTCACCGGAAAAAGTAAAACCAGCAAGTGCCGCTTATATCGCACAACTTATAAAAATGTATATGTCTGAAATCGGTTCATGGTCAAGATTGCTTATCGCATTCATTGCGTTTATGTGTCTTTTCGGAACAACAATTACAGTTATTGACGGATATTCTCGTGCAAATGAAGAAGCATTACGTATTCTTTTAAGAAAAGAAAAATCTTCGCAAAAAGCTCTTAATATCTGGTTTACGGTAACTTCAATAATAGGTATTTTAATCGTACTTTTATTCGAAGGAAACGTTGCTAAAATGATGCGTTTTGCAATGATTGCCTCATTTATCTCAACACCAGTTTTCGCATGGTTGAACTTACAACTTGTTAAAACAGGAAAACATAAAGTTTCAGGAGCATTATACTGGCTTTCTGTTGTAGGATTAATTTACCTTTCAGGATTTGCAATTTTCTTCTTAATTGCTTATTTTTGGAAAAACTTGTATAAAAATTTAAAAAAAATAAAATAATTAAAAAAATGTACCTAGAACTAATTAACATAAAATTTAAAAAGTTTTTAAGGTACATTTTTTTATTTCTAATTTCTAATTAAATTTTTTTCAATTCATTCATAAATTTAGAATAAGGACAATATCCATCTTTATCTACTTTACAATTTTTCATTTCTAGAACTGCATGTTTCGGAGGATTTGCTTTTGTCAATTTTTCTGTATTTCTTATTTGATCCATTGACTGATAAACATATTCCACTTTCACTTTTTTCTCTCCAGTTTTTTTATCTTTCCAAACTTCAAAAAATACTTTTCCACCAATTGGTGTACTTTCTACTTGATCTTTTAATTTATAATCCTTAAAATTCAATGCTTTCAACATCGCAACAATATTTGAATCATGCCCAACTAATACTGTAACTTTATGATTTGAAGAATCAATATCATTGTAAATATATTTTATTAATGGTGCCGCTACATTTTTAGCTACTTTATCTGTCGCAAATAACAAATCTTCATATCCATTTTTAATATCTGCTATTTGTTGCCATTTTTCCATCGAATTAACGTTGTTACCTGCTATCTCATTCAAAGGATATCCTTCATAATATTCCAACAACAATGCATCTGAAATTTGAGTTCCCAATTTTATTGGTCCATCTACTCCTGGCTCTTTCCCCTTTTCAATCTTCAATGTCCCTTGTTCATTATATAAAACACATTTACCATCTTTCACACATTCTTCTGACTTAGTATAAGAAATTACATCGCTTATTGTTTGGTACGCACCCTTTAATTTTTCATTTTCTTTATCTAATTTCATTCCTTTCAATGCTTCTTCTTTAAATTTAGCATCGTCAGTCGTAATCACTGGATTAAACACTGGATCCATCTTGCCAATTTCCATTTTATGTTCCGCTTTTATATCACACCCTGGAAAAATTCCAGTAGTAAGTGCCTGACCAGTTGCAATCGTTCTTTGTAAACTATTTGTATAAATATGAACATTTTCAGGATTCAAGCATTCTCCTGTTTTCATCACATTATTTTCAGTCAACCAGTCATTTATATATTGTCCAAAATAAGTTTCTAAAATAGCTCCCTTTTTTGTCAAATGACTAGCTGGAACATCCCATTTTGCCCATTCATATGGGGTAACTTTAGACAATTTACTTCCAGATGCCGTTAATGGCGAACGTAATCCATGTCTACTAAAAATCAGAACTTTTTCCAATTCCATATTTTCACTCGAAAACGCTAATAAACCACATACAACAAATATAAAAAATGCCATAATCCATCTACTTTTACCTTTTAGCATAACTCTCTCTCCTTACTGAATACTTCAAAATCATATTCCTTCTATATAATATTTATTTTTCAGTAAAAGTATAACTTTTATTTGATGAATGTCAAGTTATAGAATATATTAATTTTTAATAAAAGAAGTGCCAAAACCAAAAATTTTAGCACTTCTTCATTTCATTATTTCTTAAATATTTTTCTTAAATAAAATTATCTAAAAAGTTCATTTAAAATATTAATAATCGAATACAATTGATTTAACTCTTGTCATACTTTCGATACTATATTTAATTCCTTGTACTCCTGCTCCTGAACCTTTAATTCCTAAGAATGGGAAGTTGTCTGGTCCTCTTTGAGTTTTGTTGTTTATATGAACAGTTCCTACTTCCAATCTTGTAGCTATGTCAAATGCTTTTTTGAAATCATTTGTAAATACAGAAGATTGTAATCCATATTCTGATTCGTTACAAATTTTAACTGCTTCATCTAAATCTTTAACTCTAATTATAGGCAACACTGGTCCAAATGGTTCTTCCCAAGCAATTTGCATATCTAAACTTACATTATCAAACACAACTGGCCATAATAAGTTTCCTTCTCTTTTAATTGGTGTTAATGCTTTGGCACCTTTTTCAACTGCATCATTAATTAATCCTTCAACAAAATCAGCTGATTTTGTATCTATTAATGGAGTAATATCTGCATTATCAAATGGATCTCCTACTGTTAGTTTACTTACTTTTTCTTGAATCAAGTTAGCCAATTTATCAGCTACTTCTTCCACAACTACAACTCTTTTAATTGCAGTACATCTTTGTCCAGAATAACTGAAAGCTCCACCAATAATATCTTTTGCAGCTTTTTCCAAATCAGCATCTGCAGCTACAATCGCAGCATCTTTTCCACCTAATTCCAATAAAATAGGTCTCATTCCTGCTAATTCTCCAATTTTTCTACCAACTGGTGTACTTCCTGTAAAGTTTATAAAATCAACAGCTTTATGTGCGATTAAATAATCTCCAATTTCAGAACCTTTTCCTGTTACAGAGTTTAATACTCCTGCTGGAATTCCTGCTTCTTGGAATGCTTTAATTAACAACAATCCACTTATAGACCCTTGTGTAGGTGGTTTAAACAATACAACGTTTCCACCGATTAAAGCTGGTGCTATTTTTGAAGCTGATAAGTTTACTGGATAGTTAAATGGTGCAATTGCTAAAACTAATCCCATTGGTTCTCTTCTTACCATAGCTAATTTTCTGTTGCTTCCTGCTTCAAAACTTCCACCTTCTACGATTTCTCCAAAAGTTCTCAATCCTTCGTCAGCCGCATATCTAATCAAATCAGCAGTTCTAACAACTTCTCCAATTGCCGCTTTATGACCTTTAGCAACTTCTTTTGCCAAGATTTCTCCAATTTTATCTTTATCTCTTTCTAAAATATCAGCTGCTTTATACAAATATTTTGCTCTTTCTACAGCTGAAAGATTTCTCCATCCTTCTAACGCTTTTTTAGCAGTTTCCATCGCAATATCAACTTCTTCTTGAGACATTGCAGGTACTGTTCCTAATTCTTCATTGTTAATTGGTGAATAAATAGTAATTTCTTTTGCTGAATGTACCCATTCACCGTTTACTAAGTTTTGATATTTCATTAAAAAAATATTCCTCCTTCTTTATTTTTTTCTATATATAAATGATATTTTTATATCCTAAATTATTTATCCTTTGAATTCAACCATTCTAAAAATTTCATCATAAATTTTTATGTTTATTAATCTCATTCAAAGATTCGTGTCTCCCATCTTTATTTTTCCAACACTCCTATTTTTTTATTTTTATTCTTTCTCAAATTTTTTTCAATAATTTATTTATATACCCATAATTTAATGCTCTATCCTCTGTCCCATAAACTACCAAAAATTTTTAGAATCTTTATTTATCTGTTTATACTTTCGGTTAATTATTCTCATCATTTGAAAAATTCCAGAAAAGAATTTTGGAGAAACTGCATATCCACAAAACTCATCTTGCTCATATTTTTTAGCTTCCATTTCATCTCGCGTCAACCAATCCACTTTACTTTTATTTGGTGCAAAACTTTTATTATACCCAATAAATATTTTATTAAAAGTCGACTTTTTCCTAAAAAACAACAATTTTTCAAAAAATGAAACAACACTTGCACTCCATACAGGTATTTTCGGCTTAACTGGCCATCCTGAAAGAATAAAATATTTAAAATCTTTCTCAATTCCAATTTTTGTAGCCATCAACGAACCCATACTATGCCCAAAAATTACAGTATTTTCTGAACTAACTCCATATTGCAACAAATGTTCCAAAAACATATCCACATCACTATAAACATTTTTTATTCCTTTTTTCCCAAAATCACCGATTTCACTATCTTTCAAATCTCCATGACCTCGAATCTCCATAACATAAACATTATACCCATTCGCCGCCAAAAACTCTCCAAATTCCTCGTATCTCGTAACTGGCTCTGTCATTCCATGAAATATAATCACATTATTTTTCGCATCAGCTCTTTTCGATTCAAAAAGTAAATACGGTATTTGTAAACCATCGAAACTCTCAAAATACTTTTTTTCCATTTCATTCCCTTCCCTAAATTACTTATTTCTTAAATACATTATATCACATTTCTCTACTTTTTTTCTTGTATTTTTTTTACAATTTTCAAAGCTAAGTTTCTAGGAATAAATCTTCCAAAGAAAACCGCAATTTTATTCAATTTTCCAGGAATAATAATGCTTTTCCCATGAGAAAAATCTCTATAAGCTATTTCTGCAACTTTTTTTGCACTCATTGTCTTCATTTTATTAAATATACCGCTTACCTCTTCCATTTTTTCAAATTCAGTCATCGTCGGACCAGGACACAATGTCGCTATTCTCACATTTGAACCTCTCATTTCTTCACGAATCCCTTCAGTAAAAGTCAAAACAAACGATTTACTAGCATAATACGTCGCCATCAATGGTCCACCAGGCTGAAATGATGCAACTGATGCCACATTCAAAATCGCTCCCTCATTTCTCTCCTTCATCTTTCGTAAAAAAATCCACGTAAGCTCAACAAGTGTTTTCACATTTACATCTATCAATTTCAAATTCTTCTCAAATTCCTCATTCGATAAATCCGAAAATTTCCCAAAAATACCTACTCCAGCATTATTAACGAGAACATCAACTTGAATACCCTTTTCATCCAAAAAATCAACCAATCTTTGAATACTTTCACTTCTAGCCAAATCCAAAACCAGCCCATTAATCAAAATTCCAGAATTTATATCCTCAAGAATTTCTTTTTTTAATTCATCCAATCGATTCTCTCTTCTTCCAACTAACACCAAATTAAAACCGTTTCTCGCATATACTTTTGCTAATTCTCGACCTATTCCACTACTTGCCCCCGTTATTAGCACTGTTTTCATAAATCTCACCTCAATCTAACTTTATTATTATAGCAAAAATTTCTCCAAAATTGTAATATTTCCAAATTTTTTTCATAATCTAAATCAATATATTTTTATTAATCTTTATCTATAAAAAAAATAAACTTTTTCTTATTAATAATTATCTAAATAAAATATATTTTTGATAATAAAAACCAATATTAATCATAACATTATTTTTTTAATACTCAAATGTTTTTTTCATTAATCATAAAAAAAATATAATTTCAATTTCAACAATTTACAAATTTACTTTTTCCAAATAAATTCCCATTAAATATCTTCGAGAATTATCCCTGTACTCATTTTCAAGCTCCTCAACAACTTCAAATCCCAATTTTCTATATAATCTTTGAGCCCTTTCATTATCTACTTCCACCGTCAATTCAATATTTTTAATTTCCAATTTTTCCAAATTCTCCAACACAAATTTTAACAATTTCGTAGCATATTTTTTCCCTTGAAACTCTGGAACAGTAAAAACTCCATAAATATAGGCTTTATCACGATTAAAACTACTCAAAACTTCCACCACAGAAACAACTTTTTCATTCTGATTTTCATCTTGAATCAATGTCGCATATATCTTCCCATACTTTGCAAATGGCTTAACATTCCAATTCCCAATAGACGCATCTCCAAACACTTTATTTTCATGTTCAACTATATCAAATAAGATTTTCTCATCCTTTTTAGCATGTAATTCCCGCATAATAACTTTTTCTTCCATTTCACTCACTCCCAATAATTCTCCTATAAAACCTTTCCTAATAACAAACTTCCGCTAAATACAATCCCTCTGATGGTGCTAAAATCTTTTGTCCATCAACATCAGGATTCTTCAATTTTTCTTCAATATAATTTCTATCCTTTTTCCCAAAATAAACCGCCAAACTCGATCCAATCATTATTCTAACCATCGTTTTCAAAAAAGAACTTCCACAAATCTCAATAATTATCCTATCTCCTTCTTCCTTGAAACATTTTACACAAAATATTTCTCTCACAGGATTTTTTTTCACTTTGTCTTTTTTCATAAAACTACTAAAATCATGTTTCCCCACAAAAATTTCCATAATTTCCTGTAATTTATCCGTTTTCACATCATCTTTAATCTTCGTCACACAATGCGTTTCAAATGGAGTTATCACTCTCTCAGACTTCATCACATAAACATATTTTCTACTCTTCGCATCATATCTTGAATTAAAATTCTCATCCACCTCTTCAATCTCCAAAACTTTTACTTCCCCATACAAAGCCTTATTTATCTGTCTTTTAACCGCCTCCAACGGAATATTCTCATCAATAAAAAAATTAGAAACCTGTCCAAGTGCATGAACTCCCTTATCTGTCCGCCCCGACGAAATCATATTCACTTCTTGTGAAAAAACCGTTTTCAAAATCTTCTCTATTTCCCCTTGTACCGTTTTTTCATTTACCTGTCTTTGAAATCCAAAAAACTTGCTTCCATCATACTGATAAATCATTTTCACATTTCTCTTTTTCAATTTTTCACCTCAATTCCGCTCCATTCTTTGAATAATCATAATTATATATTTTTTTCTAACTTTTTATTCTTTACTTTTTATTATTTTTAATTTTTTTACAACTCTAAAAAAATAAAATAAATCTATCATTCCTCTGCATCATTTCTAAAAAAACAAAATAAAAAAATTTCATTTTTATTAATAAACTTTAAAAAAATTTTTTTATTGATTTATTAACAAATAATGTGATATACTAATGGTGGATAAATAATTTAACTTTTTCTTCATAACTTCCTAAAAAAAGACTTTTGATTTTCAAAGTCTTTTTTTCATTTATGTTTATTTATGTTCACAAAATTATTTTTTATTATATTCTAAACTATATTCAATCTAACTCGTAATCTTTTTTCTCATATAATAAAAAAATATTAAGTTAAAAAAAATAGAGCCTCTATGCCCTTTTCTTAACAAAATATTCAAATGGTGCGAAAGGTGGGACTCGAACCCACATGTACAAAGACGCTAGATCCTAAGTCTAGTGCGTATACCAATTTCGCCACTCTCGCATTCACCTAATTACTAAAATGGTGAGCCATACTGGGATCGAACCAGTGACACCTTGATTAAAAGTCAAGTGCTCTACCGACTGAGCTAATGGCTCATATTATGGGGTGATCGACGGGACTTGAACCCGCGACAACCAGTGCCACAAACTGGCGCTCTACCAACTGAACTACGATCACCATAAATATGCAATTTATTTAATTTTAAATACCTAAAATAAAAATGGAGCGGGAGACGAGGGTCGAACTCGCGACATTCAGCTTGGAAGGCTGACGCTCTACCAACTGAGCTACTCCCGCATTTTTATAGATGGTCGGTGTAGCAGGATTTGAACCTGCGACCCCCTGCTCCCAAGGCAGGTGCGCTACCGAGCTGCGCTATACACCGTATTATATTTTTTATCCTCACCGGACAAGAAATATAATACCATACTTTCAAAAAAATTGTCAACTACTTTTTTTCATTTTTTTAGTTTTTTTCTAAAAAAACAACTTCAAAGACTTATTTTTATCAATGTTTTAATTATTTGATTTTTTTGAAATTATTTTTTTGAAAATTATTTTTGTTCCAAAAAAATTCTATCCCCTGCATCTCCTAAACCTGGATAAATATACGCCTTTTTCCGTCAATCCTTTATCAATAGAAGTAATATATAAATCAACATCAGGATGTTTTTTTAGCTACATTTTCTATTCCTTCTGGTGCTCCAATTATACATAACATTGTTATATTTTTTACTCCAATTTTTTTTAAATAATCAATTGTATAAATCATCGAACCTCCTGTTGCAAGCATTGGATCTAAAACAAATACTTGACTTTCAGTTATATTTGAAGGCATTTTTGCATAATAATAAGTTGGCTTTAAGGTTTCCTCATTTCTGTAAACTCCTAAATGTCCTATTTTTGCATTTGGAAGTAATTGCATAATTCCATCAACCATTCCAAGTCCTGCTCTCAATATTGGAACTAATGTAATTGGATCTTCTAAAATTTTGGCTTTCGTTGCTTGAATTGGAGTTTCTATTTCAATTTCTTTTAATTTTAATCCCTTTGTAGCTTCATATACCATCAATCCTGCTACTTCATTCAAAATCTCTCTAAAATGTTTCGTATCTGTATTTTTATCCCTTAAATTAGTTAATTTATGTTCAATTAAAGGATGTTTTTAATTCGTAAACTGCCATTTTTCATCACTCCTATATTTTTATTTTTTTATGTACCAAACTCTATTATAATTAAAAGCACAAACATTTTTTTGTTAATCAATAAATTTATAAATTTCCATTACTTCTAGTATACCTTATTTTTTTGATAAAATTTTATATTTTTTTATTTTCTATTTCTAAATATAATTATTTAGTTATCTATAAACAAAAAAACAGAGCAAACTATTTAAATAGAAACTCTGTTAATATTAATTTTACTAAAAATTACAATTATGCGATTTTAGTTTTTATTTTGAATAATTTATCGAATTATAAATTATATTTTTTTCTTAAATTTATCAACTCTTCCTGTTTCATCAACAAATTTAGATTTTTCCAGTATAGAATGGGTGTGAAGTTGAACTTGTTGCAACTTTAATTACAGGATATTCTTTTTCCTTCAAAAAGTAGTAGTTTCTTTTTGAACCTTTTGTTGATTTACCTAAGAATTTTTTTCTCCGTTACTTGTATCTTCGAATACAACAAAATCGTATTTTTGGATGTAAATCTTTTTTTCATTATTGGCTCCTTTCCTTGCTATAATTATTAAATTATATTATTTAATTTCTAACATTTATACTAATCATATCATATTTTTAGTATGTTTTTTTCAAGAAGATTTTTTTAAAATAGCCTTTAAAATGAAGAAGTGAAATTTTTTTAAAGCACAAGGCACCCGTGAACTTAATCATGAATGAGTTGTGCTTTTTTCTTAAAAGGCCCAATTTCCTTTTCTAAATACAGGAATTTTCGTTCCATCTTCCAAAATTCCGTCAATATCCATTTCAGCATCACCAATCATAAAATCAACATGTGAAATTGATTGATTAATATGAGCTTTTATTAATTCTTCTTCTGTCATTTTTGTTCCATTTTTTACATTAGTCGGGTATGCAGCACCTAATGCTAAGTGGTTTGAGGCATTTTCGTCAAATAATGTTTGATAATAAAGAAGTCCTGAATTTGAAATAGGCGAATCATTTGGCACAAGAGCAACTTCTCCTATTCTTTTCGAACCTTCATCAGTGTCAAGCAACTGTTTCAAAATGTCATAACCTTCTTCTGCTTCAAAATCTACAACTTTTCCATCTTTAAAAGTCAATTTGAATTTGTCAATAATGTTTCCTTGATACGAAAGTGGTTTTTTATTAGAAACATAACCATCTACACGATCTCGGTCTCCAGCCGTAAACACTTCCTCTGTCGGCATATTAGGCAAGAAATCAGCTCCTTTCGCATTAACACTTCCAGCTGCCACCCAAATATGATTTTTAGGAAGCCCAACTGTCAAATCAGTTCCTTTAGAAGTATAGTGAAGTGCCACGAAATTTTTGCTATTCAAAAATTTAGCTTTTTCATTCAAATTTTTTCTATGTTCTTCCCAAGCCTTAACTGGATCATCTTTATCAACTCTTACAGTTTTCAATATTGCATCAAGCAATTTTTCCTGTACAACATCGGTATCTGTTTCGTCTGGGAACACAAGTTTTGCCCAATCTGCTGAAGGATAACTTGCAATCGTCCATGAATTTACATCTGTCATAATACATGTTCTGTAATGTTTGTAGGCTTCTCCCGCATTTTTTGCCAATGCTCCTAATTTTTCTGGATCAATTCCTGCAAATAAATTTGGAGAACTGCTTAAAATGTGGATAAACACTACATTATTATCAAGATAATCATTTCTCTCGTCAATTGCCCATTGAGGAATGTGAGAATAATCTTCTTTCGACTGGTATTCAGCATGAAGTCTTGACAATTTATCATCTGTCAATTTAACATGAACATCACTCGCCCCCTCTTTATAAGCTAATTCTGTAACTTTATAAACCAATGGCAACGCATCAGTCGTACAGTTTACCCAAACTTTCTGACCTTTTTGCACATTTGCTCCAATTTTTACAATTACTTCTGCATATTTATTTAATTTTTCTTCAAAGTTGTTCATTTTCTAATTCCTTTCGATATTTTTTAAATAAATTAATCTTTAAATCCATTTGGATTTTTCTTTTGCCAATTCCAAGAATCACGGCACATATCTTCAATTGTATATTTTGCTTCCCAATTTAATAATTTTTTAGCTTTTGAGGCATCTGCATAACAAACTGCAATATCTCCAGCTCTTCTGCCATCAATTACATAAGGAATTTCTTTTCCAACAGCTTTTTCAAAATTACTTAAAATTTCAAGAACGCTGTAACCTTTTTCGCTTCCTAAATTTATCGCATCGAAACCAAGATTTTCATTATTAAATAAATAATTTAATGCTGCTGAATGTCCTGCCGCCAAATCATTTACATGGATGAAATCTCTTATGCAAGTTCCATCTGGAGTATCATAATCATTTCCAAAAATATGTAATTTTTCTAATTTTCCAACTGCAACTTGAGTTATATAAGGTGAAAGATTGTTTGGAATTCCGTTTGGATCTTCTCCAATTCTTCCGCTTTCATGAGCACCTAATGGATTGAAATATCTAAGAGCAATGATATTCCAAGTATTGTCAGATTTTGCCAAATCCATTAAAATATGTTCGATTATTACTTTTGTACGTCCATAAGGATTTGTAACTTCTCCCATTGGATCAGTTTCCACAAAAGGTACTTTTTCAGAAACACCGTAAACAGTAGCTGATGAACTAAATACGATATTTTTTACATTAAATTCCTTCATTACTTCAAGTAAAGTAATCATTCCAAATAAATTGTTATCATAATACATTAGTGGTTTTTCAACTGATTCTCCAACTGCTTTTGATCCAGCAAAATTAATTACTGCATCAATTTTTATTTTTCTTGAAATATTTTTTTCTTAACCCTTCTTTATTTCTAACGTCTAATTCATAATATTTTATTTTTTTCCCCTGACAATTCTTCCAAAATACCAATTACTTTTTTTGTAGAATTACTAAAGTTATCCACAATTATTGGTGTAAACCCTTTTTTTAATAAATCCAAAACTGTGTGTGAACCTATATACCCTGCTCCACCAGGTACTAAAATTGTTTTACTCATTCGTATTACTCTCCTTCTTTCTAACTTTCTTTACTATTTTTTCAATTTCATCATCTTCCATAAACCCAGTAAGTCTTTCAATGATTTTCCCATTTTTCAAAATCATCATAGCTGGTAAACTTTTAATTTTAAGTTCTGAAGCTAATTCACTTTCTTCATCAACATTTATTCTGGCTATTCTATAATCTACACGTTCAGATAAATTATTCAATACTTTTTCTAGCATTTTACAAGGTCCACACCAATTTGCTGAAAAGTCGACTAAAATTAATCCTTTCCCTAAATTTTGCTCCTTTTCAAAATCTTTCCGTGTAAAATTAACCACTTTACTCATTTTTTCCACCTCTATATTTTAATTTACAATTTATTATAGCAAGTTTAAAATTTTTCTTCAATCATTTTTATTTAAAAACTTCTCCAGCTTCCTTGTACCATAACACCAAATCAAGCTCGTCCATTTTTATTCCAGAATATTCCGAGTACTTTTTCATCGCCTCTTCAATTTCATAATATTTTTTTTCTGTCAATGTTTTTGGAATTTCCTCAATAACATTCAACCTTTGCAAATTTCGTAAAATATGCCTATCCAAAATCGCAATTTCCTCACCAAATCCTAAATTTCTCAAAACGTGATTCGCCTCTTTAAGTCCCATTCCTTTAACATTTTTCAAAATCCACTTTCTCTTTTCAAAAGTATTACCTTTGCTTTCCAAGATTTTTTTCGGCTGCAATTTTCCATCTTCTGTCATCAAATCCCTAAATTCCACCAAATATCGTGACTTATTATTCTTAAACCTCACAATATTCAAATATTCTACAATTTCTTCTGCTGAACCTTCATAAAGCAAATTATTTTCCACCAAAGTCGTTATCGCCTGCCAAGCATTTTTTGCCTTTGATTGCGGTGTTAAAATACAAAATGCCATTTCTGCAAAAATCTCTTTCTCTGTACCTTTCCACGCCTTTTTATATCCTGAAATCGCCTTTGAAATATCCTTTTTTATTTTTCCATAAATCCCTAAAATTTCCTCATTCAATTCTTTATTTATTTTACTCTCAAATTCTTGATTTTTCCAAGTTTTTGATTTTTTTAAATTTTTTTATCTCCCATCAAAAAAATTCTCCAATCCCATGATCTTTAAATATATTATAGCACTTTTTAAAGTTCATATCCTATTTTTTTCTATAATTTAACGCCTCCAATAAATGTTCCATTTCAATATTTTCTGAATTTTCCAGATCAGCAATTGTTCGTGAAACCTTTAAAATCTTATCATGCATTCTCGCCGATAACTTCATCTTTTCAATCGCATTTTCAAAAATTTGTTGAGTATCCTTATCAATTTTACAATATTTTGCTATTTGCCTTTTACTCATATTCGCATTTAACAATTCTGTTTTAAATCGTTTTTTCTGAATTTTCCGAGCCTTTTCCACTCTTTTCTTTATTTCCTCAGAACTTTCCGACTCTTCCTTTGAAAAAATCTCTTCTTTTTTTAATCTCCTCATCTCCACATACAAATCCATTCTATCTAAAAATGGTCCTGAAAATTTCTTCTCGTACCTTTTTATTTCTCGCAAACTATCAATACAAAGTGGATCATCACTAAAGTATCCGCTTGGAGTAGGATTTGAAGCTGCAACAGTTATATTTTTTACAGGATAAACAACGGATACTGCCGCTCGAGAAATTGTTACTTTCCCATCTTCCAAAGGTTGTCGCAATGATTCCAAAGTTTTACTCGCAAATTCTGCCAATTCGTCCATGAAAAAAACTCCATTCAATGCCAAAGTAATCTCGCCAACCCTCGATAAGCCCCCAACCAAAGAAACTTGCGTAGAAGAATGATGTGGATTCCTAAACGGTCTTTTAGAAATAATCGGATTTCCCTCACTCAATAGTCCCGAAACACTGTAAATTTTTGTCGTTTCAATAATTTCCTCATTCGACATATCTGGCAAAATTGTTACTAATCTTTTAGCTAACATTGACTTCCCAGAGCCAGGATCCCCAATCAAAAATATATTATGTCCCCCAGCCGCAGCAATTTCCATCGCTCTTTTAGCTAAAAACTGTCCTTTCACATCAGAAAAATCTAATTTCTCCTCAAAGTTCTCATTTCTCTCAATCTCTTCATTTTTTTGAACCGCACTAATCCCACATTTCATTTTTTCCACATAATCTTCAATTTCAATCTCTTCATTCAAGATTTTCAACGTCTCAACCACTGATTTTACTGGAATTACATCAATTCCTTCAATTAACCTCGCCTCATTATAATTCTCAAATGGAACAATCACTCCTTTAAAATTATTTTCTTTTGCCAAAATTGTCGCATTAATTACACCTTTAACTGATTTTACCTCCCCATTTAAAGAAATCTCCCCAATTATCAAATATTTCTTCAAATTATCGATATTACCAATTATCCCCAAATTTGCAACTATTCCCACACAAATACTTAAATCAAAATGACTACCTTTTTTCTTAATATTCGCTGGTGATAAATTTACTAACACTCTTTTTATCGGAAAATCAACTCCAATATTTTTAAAACAGCTTCTAATCCGCTCCTTACTCTCTGAAATTGCCAAATCTCCCATTCCTACAATATTAAACACTGGCAACCCATTAGATAAATCAACCTCAACTTCAACAATATACGATTCAACGCCTAAATAACTATAACTAAAAACACTTATAGCCATAACCCCTCCTATTTTTTTAATGTTTTTTTAATAGTACCATTTTTTTAAGAATTTTTTTCAATTATTTTTATTTTTCTAAAAAAATTAAAAAAAGGCATCCTTTTTTAAAAATGCCTTTTTTTGGAGAAAAAAATCAATTTGTGAAAATTGATTATTTTTAGTTATATATATAATATATCTAAAATCATATTTATAAATCGTCTTTTAAATAGACTCGTTTTAATTATAACTCTTTTTGAATTTCTTCTACCCAAGCGTCAATTCTTTCATCAGTTAAATCAGGTTGATTAATTTCATCTACAACTAATCCTAAGAATTTACCATCTACAACGGCTCTTGATTCAGAAAATTCATATCCTTCTGTACTTGTTTGTCCGATTATTGTAGCTCCTGTTTTTTTGATTTCATCATTTATAATTCCTAATGCATCAATAAAAGTATCAGCAAATGTTCCTTGGTCTCCTGTTCCAAAGTATCCTACTTTTTTCCCTTTTAAGTCAAGGTTTGATAATTCGTCTAAAACTGTTTGCCAGTCATCTTGCAAATCTCCAAATCCCCAAGTTGATGCTCCTAAAAGTAACACATCGTAATCATTTAATTTATCTTCGTTTCCATCGATATTAAATATATCTGCTCCATCAATTTTATCTGCTATTCTATGAGCTATATCTTCTGTTACCCCTGTTGTTGTTCCATAAAAAATTCCTACTTTTGACATATTATCAATCCTCCAGTTATTTATTTAAGAAGTTTTACAATCTTTAATTAATTATGACTAAATATACCATATTTTTACTTTGATTGTCAAATTTTTTTCATTCATTTTTTTATTATATTTTTCTCTTTTTTTGATCTATAAATTCTATATCCACCGTCAATTGTTACTGTTTCACAATTTCCAAAAATTTCTTCTAATTTTTTTTGCGTACTTTTAGCACCATGTTTTGTTTGTATCACACAGTAAAATTCTCCATTTTCATTCAAATGCTCATAAGCCTGTGCATATATTTTAAAAATTGTTTCTTTCCCAGCTCTAATCGGTGGATTTGAAAGCACCACATCAAAATTTTCTTTAATTTCATCAAACGCAAATGACTTCACAACTTCAAAATTTTTCGCATGATATTTTTCCAAATTTTCTGTCGTCAACTCTAAAGCTCTCTCGTTAACATCTGATGACACAAGTGTTATTCCTTTGTAAAATGCCTTCATCACAACAGAAACCACTCCATATCCACAGCCAATATCCAACACTTTAAATTCAGATTTTCCTTCAAATTTTGAATTTTTATTCAATTTTATAAATGTTTTTAACATCAAATCTGTTCCAAAATCCACTTTTGCTTTAGAAAAAACACCATTGTCTGTCGTCAACTCAAATTTTTTCCCCTTCAATCGTATATTTTTATCAATCTTTTTTTGTGATTTTTATCTCAGGATTTTTCTGAAAAATAATGATTCATTTTTTTCATCTCCTTCCTTCTTTAAAAAAATTTATTTTTTTATAAAAAAATTTTTTTATTCTTATTTTTCTTAATGAAACTTTATCACAAAACAATACTCTTTTCAACTTTTTTTCTAAAAAACAAGTATAAAATTAAAAAAAATATCTATCTGTATATACAAATATTTGTTGAAATATTATTTTTTTGTTATATAATGAACATAAGAAAAAAAATTTGGGAGGTCCTAAAATGAAAAAAACTTATTAAAATTGAAGGAATGAAATGTGATAATTGTGCTGCTAAAGTTGAAAAATGCTTTATACGGTTTAATAGAAACTGAAGGGTAGATGTTGACTTAAATGACAAAAAGTGCTAAAGTTTATTTAAGTAACGATGTTGATAACAAAGTTTTTAACTAATTTAATTAATGCTTCTGGTCACTTTAATGTAACTGATATTAAAAGAAATTGACGAGGCTTAATTGATTTTACGTGAATAAATTTTTGATATTGATTTTTACTACACATTTATGTTATACTCAATTTGTAAGAAATTACAAGAACAAAAAAATAGTTAACATAATAATCACGCCTAGTAAGAGAGAAATTGACAGAGAGAAAGTTTAATTTCTCTCTTTTTTATTTTTACAAACTTTTTATTACACCATTTCCTTATCATAATTTTCAACTAACTCATCAACATCATTAAAAATATTTTTATAAGGTACAAAAGGTCTCTTTAACACAAGAACCATCACACCACATTCCTTACATGCTTCCACTTTTTCTGCTTCACCGCCTGTTGCTCCACTTTCCTTCGTAATTAAATAATCAATTTTGTAGCTTTTCAGTGTAGCAATATTCATTATTTTGTCAACTGGTCCTTGAATTGCGATTATTTTCGATGGTAAATATCCTAATTCTTCTGCCTTTTGAATCGAAGCAGTCGTTGGTAAAATTCTAACATAAAGATTATTTTTCTCTGACATTTCTTTTATTTCGCCTAAATTGTTAGAACCCATTGTACTTAAGATATTTTTCCCTTCAAATTGTCGCACATAATCATTAATTTCTTCAAGCGTATCGAATTTTACAACATTTTCTGTACCGTAATCCAACATTTTTCGCTCAAATCTAATATATCTTACACCCAATTCTTCCGTTACTTTTATAACAGAATTACTCACATTTATAGCATATGGATGACTCGCATCAATAATCAACGAAATATTTTTATCCTTTATCAGCTCTTTCATCTGTTCTTCATTCAATTTTTCCGAAATCGCCTGAATATTTTTCGTTTCATCTGAAGTATATTTTTTCAACAATTCTCCACCATAGGCAGTTGCCGTACTTACAATTATGTTATCCTCTTTCCTCTCTTCGACTAATTTTTGCAAAATATCTCTCGAATCTTTTGTTCCTCCAACAATCCAAATCATCTTCACTCCTTGTATATTCTCTTTCTATTATGTATTTTCTAATTTTCTAAATTTTTCCCGTTTCTCAATTATCCTTCAATTATTTCTCAATTTCAAAATATTTCCCATCTTCATACCCAAAGATTTTTATACTCTCCATTTCCAATTAATTTTCTTTCATCTAAATCATGTGCCTCAACATTTTTGAATGTAATTAAAAAAATAATTCCAATACTGTTCCATGAGTTACAACTAAAATATTTCCTTCTTTATTTTTCTGAAACAATTTGATTTAATCCCTTCAAAAATCTATCCAATCCGTCTTTTAATTCTTCTCCACCAATAGTTTTAGCATCATATTTTTTTACATCATAAAAATAATTATGATATTGTTCTGGATATTTTTTTTCAATTTCAGCAAAAGTTTGTCCTTGCCACTCACCAAAATAAATTTCATTCAATTCATATAACTTATTCAATTCTAATTTATCTTCTCTTTCAATTTGGTTCTTATTATGCTCCAAAATGATTTCCGCTGTACCAATTGTTCTCCCAACTTGACTTGTGTAAACCTTACTGAAAACCACATCTTTCAATTCTTCAGCTGTTTCTCTAACTTTCTCTATTCCCGCCTCTGTTAAAGGAGAATTCAATTGTCCTTGGAATTTTTCTAAAACATTCCACTCTGTTTGTCCATGTCTTACAATGTATAACTTCAACTTATTACCTTCTTTCTTTAATTTTAGATATTTAATTCTGGATATTTTCTTACGTTTTTTGTAATTTGGCAAGAAGCCTCAATAATTGGAAACATCGTTACTGCTCCTGTTCCTTCACCTAATTTCATTTTCATGAATAATGATGGCTCTAAATTTAGCTCTCTCATTATATATTTCATTCCAGGTTCTTCGCTTAAATGTGAAGCAATCATATAATCTCTGGAATTTTTACAAATTTTGAAGGCAATTAAGGCTGCTACTGCTGAAATGAAACCGTCTATTACGACAGGAACTTGATTTTTTGCACATCCTAAAAATATTCCAGCTATTCCAGCTATATCTAATCCTCCAACTTTTGCTAAAACATCAATCGCATCTTTTTCATTGATATCATTATTTTGAATCGCTTTTCTAATCACATTTTTTTTATGCTCCAAAGTTTTATCATCAATTCCACTTCCGTATCCAACGATATCATCTAACGAAAAATCAGTAAACACCTTTAAAATCGCACTACTTGTTGTCGTATTCCCAATTCCCATTTCTCCAGTTGCAAACAAATTATAGCCTTCTTTGACAAATTTATCTACCATTTCTATTCCAACTTCAATTGCCTTTACTGCTGTTTCATAAGTCATTGCTGAACCATTCACAATATTTTCAGTTCCATTTTCCATCAATTTTTTGTCAATAATTCCAAATAAATCAATCTCATTTTTTGTATCTGTTGTTTCATCGATTCCCAAATCTACAACTTTTACATCACTGTCAAATACTTTTGATAACGCATTTATTGAAGACTTTTTGTTCAACATCGCTTCAACTACATATTGAGTTATTACTCTTTTCGATTTACTTACACCTTCTCGCTCAACACCGTTATCCGCCGCCATCACTAGCACTAATTTTTTCATAGGAAAATAATTTTCTCGCATTCCTTCCAATCTTATTGCCAATTCTTCCATTTTTCCTAGTCCATCAGGCGTTTTCAGTATCGAATTTAATTCCTTTGACTTTTTTTTCATTCTTTCTTCACTCGCTGGAACTATTTTTATCAATTGTTTCTTTCAAAAATTTTCATAAAAAAATTCGACCCTTCTATTTTTTTATTTTTTTAATTTTTTTGAAAAAAACTTTTTCTAATGCAGAAAAAAATATTTGTTATAATCTTCATCTGAATGAATGTAAGAAATAAAAATGTGCTTCGTATTTTTGAAGGCGGAACAATTATTCCATTTTTCTAACATTACATCAAAATAAATGCTGTAAAAAAATCATCACTAGTTTTTTTATAGCATCTTCTAAATTTTCCACTTTTTCTTTCGAGAAAAAAATTGTAAATAAACTATTTGCATAATTTATAGACGCTGGAACATCATATTTTTCAATCAATTTCTCAACTTTTTCCACGATTTCCTTCGTTCTTTTTTCCAATGTTTCATAAATTTTTGGATTTTCTTTCAAAATAGAAATTGTTTTTATTCCTGCTGCTACAGAAACTGGATTTCCAGAAAGCGTTCCTGCGTGATAAACATTCCCAACTGGTGAAATCAAATTCATAATTTCTTCTTTCCCGCCGAAACCTCCAACAGGATATCCTCCACCAATTATTTTCCCTAAAATCGTCAAATCTGGCGTAATTCCATAAAGTTTTTGAGCTCCACCAAGTGTAACTCTAAACCCTGTTATTACCTCATCAAAAATCAAAACCACATTTTCTTTAGCTGTCAATTCTCGCAATTGTTGCAAAAATTCTTTTTCAGTCTCTATTAATCCCATATTTGCTGGAATTGGCTCAACAATTACACACGCCACATCTTTTTCATTTTCCAAAATTTCTTTTATTTTCTCAATATCTCCAAAAGGTGCTGTTATCGTATCTTGCGTCACGCTTTTCGTAATTCCATTGCTATCTTGATGCTCAAAAGTCAATAATCCAGATCCTGCTTTTACCAACAGTGAATCCGAATGACCATGATAACATCCTTCAAATTTTATAATTTTATTTTTTCCAGTATAAGCTCTAGCTACTCTAACAGCTGCCATTGCCGCTTCTGTCCCAGATGTTGTCAATCTCAACTTTTTTATAGATGGAAAACATTCTTTCACAAGTTCTGCCAAAACAACTTCCTTTTTAGTCGGTAACCCAAACGAAGTCCCCTTTTCAATCTCTTCTTTAACAACTTCCAAAACTTCAGGATAATTATGTCCCAAAATCATTGGTCCCCAAGAACCAATCATATCCAAATATTCATTACCATCTTCATCATATAATTTGCTTCCATTCGCACTTTTTATAAATATTGGATAATCTTTTTTCACTGATTGAAAGGCTCTTACAGGACTGTTTACTCCTCCTGGAATCGATTTTTTTGCTTCTTCAAATAAAATTTTAGAATTATTTGTATTCATTACTTTTTCTCCTTCCTATTTTTAATAATTTTTATTTTTTTGTTAAAATCTGCTATTTCCCTTTACTTTCTTTAATCAAATCATCTGCCGCATCACATTCTACTGCATATTGTTCCATTCTAGATTGATAAAAATTTGCCCATCTTTTTTTACTTTCATTCAAATGAAGCTCATTGTGATCATAACTTTTTATATCTTTTATCAAAATTTCACTATATTTCGGCAAATATCCTAATAAAGCCACACAATGACCCTTGTAAGTATTTGGATCTTCTTGTTCACCTTTTCCTGTATTTTGCGAAAGTTCTTTTATTTTTTCATCTGTATATTTCGCCTTAACCTGAGCAATCAATCCCTCTAATTTTGCAGCATCTACAGGCTGATTATCTGTTATTTTTTCATTAAGATTCGCATATTCTTCCAAAGCATCTTTCGTATCTAGCTCAATCTGTTTATAAACTGTTTTCTCCTTTTCACTACACCCCATTATAGCCAAAGCTAAAACACCTATTATCATTATTTTTTTTATCATTTCTTCACTTCCATTCATTTCAGTTTTCAAATTTAAACAAAAATTATTTAATTTCTAGTATACATCACTTTTTTCTAGTTTTTCAATTATATTTATCGTATTAATTAATTATCAATCTTTCCTAAAATGAATTTACTTTTTTTATTTTTTTGTGAGTAAATTTACTCATTCCAATCATTAACAAAATTACGCTTCCAACTGCCATTTGAACAAATAAATTGTTGAAATTTTTTGTGCTATCTACAATATATCCAAAAAACACTGGTATAATTCCACCGATTATATATCCAAAGGCTTGGACAACACTGGTTACTACACTCGCTTCGTTTGCAGTTTTTACATATTTTAGCGGTAAAATCATCGCAATTGGGAAAGATCCGCCCAATCCAATCGACATTAACATTATGAAAACAATTGTTGACAAAATATTTACAGGTATTACAAGTGGAATGATACACCCAATCACTAAACAAAGTGAACTTGTAATCGTCCATTTTCTAATACTTCCAATTTTATGCATAACCAAAGGTATCACAAACCCAAAAAGCATTTGAGCTGCAACAAATACAGTCAATAGCATAATTACCTGACTTTTATCAACATTTTTATTCTCTAAAAATGGAACTAGCCAAGTCGATATTCCATAAAAAATACCCGATTGAACAGAAAAGAAAATTATCATTTTCCAAATATTAAAGTCATTTAAAACAATTTTTTCCTGATTTTCCTCTTCGATAATCGAATGTTCTTCTTTTGGAGAAAATATTTGCCAAATCACAGCAGCAATTATCGTCAAAATCCCCCAAATTCCCAATCCAAATTTCCAATTAATCGAAATTGTTATAGCTTTTGTAAAACTCGAAACGATTAAAGAACCAACTCCCATCGCAAATGAATAAACTCCAACTAAAATGCTCGAATACTCTGAAAATTCCTCTTTTATAAATCCTGACAACAATGGTCCAATTATCGCAATTGCAAATCCTATACAAAATGTTGTAATTAGCAAAAATACATATCCTGTCACAAATAATCTTCCAATCGTACTAATTCCCAACAATATTAATAACCATAAAATACTTTTTTTGTCTACCGAATTTTGCTTGTACTTTGCTTACTAAAAAAGCAAATATTCCCATACAAACTACAGGAATTCCAACCAAAAGACTCACTTGAAAATTTGATAATCTCAAAGATTCCTGAATAATCGTCTGAATTGGCGGAACACTTGATATTCCAAGCCTTAAATTAAATGCTACTAAAAAAATTAATATCACATAATTAAAATTAAATTTTTTTCATTTTTCTCCTCTCAATTTTTATTATTTTTATTCCGTTATTCAACAAAAAAACTCATATTATCATAAAAAAAGGTTGCAAAAAAATAGAAAAAAACAATTTTTTTACAACCTCGTTTTTACAAAATTATTTATTCAAATCGTAACACACTTTTTATTTTTATTAAACAGTTTCAAGTGCTTTTTTTGATCTCTTACTAATTTTGCTAAAATTCCATTTAAGAATTCTTTCGTATCATTATAAGAATATTTTTTTGCAATTTCTATTGCTTCATTAATTGCTATTTCATATCCTACTTTTTTTAATAATAATTTCATAAAAAGAAAAATTTTAATAATACTTTTTCTAGCGTTCCAAGTCTTTCATAAGTCCATCCATCCAAAGTATCTTTTATTTTTTTGAATCAAAAATATCCTCATTTTCAATGATTCCATTTATATATTCTTCAAAAAAACTCAATTTGGTCTTCTTTTTTTGATTTTTTTCTTCTTCAATGACTTCTTTTTATTCTTTTTTTGTATGTCATTATCTATTAATTCTCTTTCAAAAAGAAGTTTAAATATTTCTTCTCTAATTTGTCTTCTCGTCATTAAAATCCCTTTCTAACCAACATGAACTTTCAACTACTCCTAGCACCATACTACTAAAATAATGGATTAAGCTTCATCTGTCTTTTGTTCAACATCAGTAACAGCTGTTTCTTGCGGAGCAGTTTCAACTATTTTTTTCTCAACAATTGTTTCAGACAAAACTTTTTTCAATTTCACTTTACTTTTCTTAACTGTAATTCCTGTTGCATTCATTACATGCTCAGTTAATTTATCTTGAATTGCTGACAATTTGTCATTTAAATTATCCACATTATATGTATCCACAACCGCTTCAATAACAACTGCTTTCCCTTTAGGAAACGATTTCACTTTAGAATTTTTTATTATTTCTTGACTAGACAAAAAAATTCTTTTTGTAACTTCATTAATTGTTTTTAATAGTTACTTCTATTTCTCCGCTTTTATTTTTAACTTTTCTATTTTGCGAATATTTTGTTAATTTATTAATATAAGATAACAAAAATATTATCAAATAAATTAACGCAACTAATCCTACTAAAACTTTAACATTCGTATTATTCATATCAATGGCATTATCCATCGTTGCCAAATAATCCGTTTTAAACAATAAATCCGATACACTTGAAAAAACTAATCCAATGAAACCTACTACTACAGACAATCTAGCTAAAAAGCCTAATAATGCTATCATTGCTCCTCCTCTTTATTATTCTGCTGTTTCAGTTATTGCTGGTGTTTCTTCAACTGGTTTTTCTTCTTTTACAACTTTTTGAATAAATACGTTTACTTCTTGAACTTTCAATCCTGTAATTTCAGTAATTGCTTTTACTACTTTATTTTGAATTTCTCCTGCTAATGCTGGTAATTGGTGTCCTAATTTAGCTACAATATACAAATCGATTGTACATTCAGTTTCTCCAACTTCTACTTCAATTCCTTTTCCACCTGAAGATACATTTTGGAAAAATTTAACTATTTCGTTTTTAGCGTTTCCTCCTACTAAACTAGCTACTCCATCGATTTCTGAGATTACTGATTCCGCAATTGTTGCTACTACTTCTTGTGATATACTTACATTTCCTAATTCATTCATTTTTCTATTCCTCCTAATATTTAATATCTTCTTTTTTTGTTGACACAAAAAGAAGCAAAAAAAAACTTTTCACTAAATTTTTTTATAAATATAAATAACAATTTATAAATAATAAATTAAAAAAACTATTCAATAAATCCTATTTCAAAACTTCTTTAAAATAAGTTTCTATGAAATTCGTATAGAATTTACCTTCTTTGAATGCTTCGTTTTCAAGAACTTTCAAGTGGAATGGGATTGTTGTATCCACTCCTTCTATCTTAAATTCTTTCAATGCTCTTTTCATTCTTGCAATGGCTTCTTCTCTATTTTTACCTTTTACAATTAATTTTGCAATCATTGAATCGTAATAAGGTGGTATTTCGTAATTTTGATATGAATGAGAGTCCACTCTAACTCCAATTCCACCTGATGGAATATATTTTTCTAAAATTCCAGAAGATGGTAAGAATCCATTTTCTGAATCTTCAGCATTTATTCTACATTCGATTACATGCCCTCTTATTTCAATATCCTTTTGAGTAAAACTTAATTTTTCTCCTGCTGCAACTCTAATTTGTTCTTTAACTAAGTCAACTCCTGTGATTTCTTCACTTATTGTATGTTCTACTTGAATACGAGTGTTCATTTCCATAAAGTAGAAGTTCATGCTTTTATCAACTAAAAATTCCAATGTTCCAACACTGTCGTATCCAATTCCTTTTGCTAATTTTGCAGCAAATTTACCCATTTTTTCACGAGTTTTTGCGTCAATTCCTGGCGATGGAGTTTCTTCAACTAATTTTTGGTTTCTTCTTTGGATTGAACAATCTCTTTCTCCAAGATGTACAACATTTCCAAATTTATCTCCAATTACTTGAATTTCAACGTGTCTTGGCTCTTCAACATATTTTTCAATATATACGTCAGGATTCCCGAAATTTGCTTTTGCTTCATTTTGTGCAACAACATAATTTTCAGCTAATTCTTTTTCGTCATGAGCAATTCTCATTCCTTTTCCACCACCACCGGCAGTGGCTTTTATCATTACTGGATAAGTTATCCATTTTGCAACTTTTTTTGCTTCTTCAACATTTGGCACAATTCCATCAGAACCTTTTGTTATTGGTACTTTGTGCTTAATTGCTGTTTCTCTAGCTGTTGCTTTATCTCCCATCATATTGATTAATTCTGGTTTTGGTCCTATAAACACGATATTATTTTGCGTACAAATTTTTGCAAAAGATGCATTTTCTGACAAAAATCCGTATCCTGGGTGAATCGCTTCAGCTCCTGTAATTTGTGCTGCCGAAATAATATTTGGTATTTTTAAATACGATTCTGAACTACTTGCTGGTCCAATACAAATTGCTTCATCAGCCAAAGCCACATGTAACGAATCTGCATCTGCTTCTGAATAAACTGCAACTGTCGAAATTCCCAATTCTCTAGCTGCTCTTATTATTCTAACCGCAATTTCTCCTCTATTTGCTATTAATATTTTTTTAAACATCAGCCCTCCTAATTTTTACTTCAAAAAATAAAATTATATTTCAATTACAAACAATGGTTTTGCAAAATCAACTGCTGCTTGGTCAGAAACTAAAATTTCTTTAATTACACCTTTAACTGTAGATTTTACATCTGTATCTATTCCAATTGTACTTATTTTTCGCTAAAAACAGTTCCTTTTTTTCAACAGTTGTCCCTTTTTCAATTCTTCCTAATTTTATTCTACCCACATTTTGTGATTTTTATTATTTCTTCTTTAGGTTTTAACTTCTTCAACTTTTTTTCTCAACTTTACTCTGTTCTACCTGTTTTTACTGGCACTTGTTTATTTTCTTCTAAATTTGTTAATGTCAGTTTTACTTTTCCCGTATCTTACTTTCAATTCAGTCAACTCTTCTTTTTTTCAAAACCTTCATTAACTCTTGAATATCTTTAAGTTCCATTTTCCTCCTCCTATGAGTTACAAAAAAATCCGTTTTTCTCAATTTTTATCACATCGAGAAAAATTTTTTTCAATCTTAAGTAATTCTTATTTTTGTCTATTCCTATCAATTTTATTAATTTTTTTAACTCAATTTCTTCCAAATTAATATTTTTTTCTATACTTAATTCTTTCTTTTTTTCCATTTTCTATTTTTCACAAAATATAGTTCATGCCCTATTTTTTTCCTCTAAATTTTTCATTATTTTTTTATCCATTTTTTTAAATTGTCACTTTTTTTCTTGCGATTGATTTTTCTTCAATTAAAATATACAATTTAAAATTCCTATTTTCACCCAAATGATTAATATCAACAATATTTCTCAAAACCAAATTTTTTTAGTTCCATAACTTTCAGCGACAACTCCTTGAACTATCACAATTTTATCTTCCACAATATCAATTTTAAAATTTTCAGTCTCACGTGGATAACTCACTACATTTATTATACCACTAAAATCCTCTAAAACAAACCTTAACATTTCTTCATTATTTTTTATTCGAAATCTTTCTATTTCTTGAATACTTCCAATTAATTGCATTTTCTTTCCTACAATCGTATTTGCCAATTCAGAATTTTCGTTGTGCTTAATTATCGAAATTATATCTTTTTTCTTATCGAGTGGATGCCCTGTCAAATATACTCCCAAGCATTCTTTTTCTAGCCGATATTTTTTTTGATCGCTATTCTTTTTTCCCGTCGTTTCCAAAAAAACAAATTCCTTCTCTTCATCTTGTATCTTGTTTCCAAACAACATTCCCTCAATGTCATCTTTTCTACGATATTCCTTCTCGCTCCATTCTATCGCCTTTCCAAGAGACTCCAGTTTTTGCTCTCTACTACCTTTCAAATCATCCAATGCACCTGAATTAATTAATATTTCAATTTGTTTTTTGTTAATAATTGATTTTTTTGTCATTTTTAAAGCGTCTTTTAATGTAACGATTTCCATTTCTTTTCTCGCTTCAATTAATTTTCGTAATTTGTATATAAAAACTTGATATTCTGTAAAATTTTTGCCTTCCTTTTCTCTAAGTCTTACAATTTCTTCTACAGTTCCATCTCCAAGCCCTTTTATCGCCAACAATCCATATCTAATCGCATTATTTTCCACAGAAAAATCAGGCTTTGAATAATTTATTGATGGTTGCAAAACTTTTATTCCTTTTTCCCTTGCTTCATAGAAAAATTCTGAAAATCTGTCTAAATTATACGATTCTGTCGTCATTATCGCTGCAAAAAATTCTAATTCATAATTTGCTTTAAAATATGCTGTCCAATAAACAATTAATGCATAAGCTGCTGAATGTGATTTATTAAAACCGTATCCACCAAATTTTTCCACCAAATCATAAATTTCATTTGCCTTTTTCTCAGAAACACCTTTTTCCATCGATTTTTTCACAAATTTTTCTCGATTTTTCTGCATAATTTCAGGAATTTTTTTCCCAATCGCACGTCGCAACTCATCTGCCTCACCTAGTGTATAATCAGCCATTTCACTCACAATTTTCATAATTTGCTCTTGATACAAAATAACTCCGTATGTTTCTTCCAATATTCCCTTCAAAGATTCGTGCGGATATTTTATCTCGCTAGTATGATTTTTCGCTGCAATAAAATCATCAACCATTCCACTTCGCAAAGGTCCTGGACGATACAAAGCCAATAATGCAATAATATCTTCAAATTTTTCAATTTTCATTTTACGCATCAAATTCCGTATTCCAGCCGATTCGCACTGAAAAACTCCCATTGTATCTGCTTTTGTCATTAATTCATACGCTTTTTGATTATCCAACGGAATTTCAGATAACTTTAATTTTAATTTTCGTGTTTTTTCAATATTTTCAACTGTTTTTCGCAAAATTGTCAAGTTTTTCAAGCCTAGAAAATCCATTTTTAAAATTCCTAAATCTTCCAGTTCTTTCATTTGATATTGAGTTGAAACAATCGAAGTTTTACCATCAGAATATGTTGGAATTTCCTCATTTAAAACGTCTTTAGAGATAACAACTCCAGCCGCATGAACAGAAGCATGTCTTGCTCTACCTTCCAATTTTATCGAATAATCAATCAACATTTTCACTTCTTCGTCTTTTGCATAAGACTCCCTCAATTCTCGTACAGATTTCAAAGCCTCCTGCAACTCTGCATTAAAAGGTATTAATTTGGCAATTTTATCAACTTTTTTCGCTTGAATTCTTAAAACTCTACCAACATCACGTATCGCCGCTCTAGCTTTTAACGTCCCAAACGTAATAATATGCGCAACATAATCCTCTCCATATTTTTTCAAGACATATTCAATAACTTGCTCTCTTTGCTCTTGATCAAAATCCACGTCAATATCAGGCATCGAAATTCTCTCAGGATTTAAAAATCTCTCAAAAATCAAATTATACTGCAGAGGATCAATTTCTGTGATATCAAGTGCATATGCAACCAAACTTCCTGCCGCCGAACCTCTTCCAGGCCCAACATAAATCCCATTTTCTTTAGAATATTTAATAAAATCCCAAACGATTATAAAATATCCGTTATACCCCATTTTATCGATAATTTCCAACTCGTATTCTATTCTCTCAACAACATTTTCAAAGCCATTTTCTTTCAATTTCTCTTTTATATCATCTTCTCGAATCGCCTCAAGCCCTTCTATTTCCTGCTTCAAATACTTTTTTGTCAATCCTTTAAAAACAATTTTACGAATGTACTCTCGTTCACTAACTCCACTTGGTAAATTATATTTTGGAAATTTAAACTCATTAAATTCAAAATCAACATTACATTCTTCAGCAATTTCATTCGTAAATTGAACTCCTTTTTGCAAAAAAATCTTCAGGAAAATCTTTAAAAATCTCTTTCCAGCTCTTCGTAAGATTTTAAATACAAATCAGAATATTCATTCTCATTGGTATTTTTTTATTGTTTTTCGTCAGATATTTTTTTACCTTCTTTTATAGAATTCACTATTTTTTTCTTAAAATCGCATCTTCTGAATTTGGATAATAAATATCATTTGAAATCACATATTTTTAAGTTAAATTTCTCAACAATTTCAAGCAATTTAAAATTACATTTCAAAAATTTTTTTCACACCAGAAAAAAATCAACGATAAAATTTTCTCCAAAATCTTCTGAAAATTTCTTTATCAACGTTTCTGCTTCAGAATAGTTTTTTTGAATTATTTGAGCAATTATTTCACTATTTATTCCACCTGACAAAATATACAAATCTTCCGAATGTTCTAGCAAATCTCCATATTTTATCTTATTTCTTCCACGCTGAAAACGACTATACGATTTTGATGACAATTTTGATAAGTTTCTATATCCATTTTTATTTTTGGCAAGCAAAACAAGCGAATAATCATCTATCAAGGTAAATCCCTCAATAAACACTTCCAATCCAATAATCGGCTTTATCCCAGACTTTTTGCACTTTTTATAAAACTCTATCGCTCCAAACATAGAAATATCTGTTATTGCAAGCGTATCAATTTCCAGTGACTTCGCCTTTTCAATGTATTCCTCAATTTTCCCGACACCTTCAAGAAGCGAATATTCTGTATGCAATTTCAAATGTGCTATATTATTTCCCATTGTGCCACCTATTTTTCTCTAATTCTCTATATTATAATTCTTTTATAACCTCGTAAATTCCGTCTTCATCATTTGTCAACGTAATTCTATCCTCAGGAAATTCCTTTTTCAGTTCATCTGTCGCATTTCCCATCAAATATCCATATTTTACGCTTTTTAACATCTCAAGATCATTCCACTGATCTCCAAACGCCATCGCCTCATCAGCTGAAATCCCATACTGTTTCAACAATTCTCTAACAGCGCCACCTTTATTCACACCCTCATTCAAAATTTCCAAATAAGTCGGTTGTGAAAATACAAAGTACACTCCTTCAAATGATTTTTCCAACTCTTCCTTCAATTCCAACAACTTCTCATTTGGAGCTAGCAACAATCCTTTCGTCGAATTTTTTCCAATAAAATCATCAAAATTTACCACTTCAAAAGGCATTCCTGTTTTCGCAGCATACATTTCTCCTTCGCCGCCATTTCTTTCAAAATACAATTTATCCTCATTGTACAAATTCAAGTGAATATCCTTTTCCCTCGCCAACTTTATTATCTTTTCAACGATTTCTGGCTTAATTGCATTCTCATAAACAACTTCATCTGTCAACGGATTTACAATTCTTCCACCATTGTAAGTAATTACAGGATTTTTTATCCCAATCGATTCCAAATAACGCTTAGTACCAGAATAACTTCTTCCTGTTGCAACAAAAATTTTTATTCCTTTTTCTTCTAATTCGTTTAGTTTATTTTTCAGTTTGTCAGAAACTTTGTGTTCGCTCGTAAGAACCGTTCCATCCATATCCATGAATATTGCTTTGATACTCATAACTTCTCCTTATTAATCTTGATTTATTTTTATCATCACAAAAATAACCAAAAAAATACTTTATTTTTCAAATTTTTATTTACGTTCAATTTCAACAATTTCCTTCAAATTTTCCACAAAATAATCAATTTCATCTTTCGTCGTATCTTTGCAAATACTTACTCTAAATGACGAATTTAACTCGTCTTCTGGCAATCCCATTGCTTTTAATACGTGAGACGGCTCTTGAGCTCCTGACATACAAGCTGAACCACCACTAATGAAAATCCCTCTCATATCCAGTCCAATTAGCAATGTTTGAATATCACAGCCTTTTGCAGTTACATTTGTAATTGTTTCTACTCTTTTAGCATTTTCACCATTTATTTTAATATCTGAAATTTCATCTTTCAGTCGTTTTTCCAAATATTCATGAACTTCCTTTTCATGCTTTTGAATTTCATCAATATTTTTATAAATTTCTTCCAACGCTATTCCTGTTCCTAAAATTCCTTGAACATTTTCAGTACCTGCTCTTCGGTTTCTCTCTTGTGCACCTCCCCAAATTTCCTTCTCAATTTGAATTTTTTTATCTAAAAATGCAAATCCTGATCCTTTTGGACCATGAAATTTGTGCGAAGCCGCTGTTAATGCACCAATTTTTAATTCTTTTGGATTTATAATTTCTTTTCCAATCGCCTGAACCGCATCTGTATGGAAAAATATCCCCTTTTCTTCCAAAATCTCTCCAATTTCCTTTATCGGCTGTTTTACACCTATTTCGTTATTCACGCACATCACAGACACCAAAGCAGTATTTTCTCTCAATGAATTTTTCAAGTGCTCAACATTAACCATCCCATTTTTATCCACATCAAGATATGTGACTTCGTATCCTTCATTTTCCAATTGCTGAAATGTTTTCAAAACTGATGAATGCTCAATTTTTGTCGTAATAATGTGATTTCCTTTATCTTTATTTGCATTCAAAATCCCTCTTATCAAAAGATTATTCCCTTCGGCACCACCAGAAGTAAAAATTATCTCTTGCGTATCAACATCCAAAATTTCTGCAACAATTTTTCTCGCTCTTTCAATAATAGCTCTAGATTTTTGCCCAATTCTGTGAGTTGAAGATGGATTTCCAAAATCATTTTCATAAGATTTCATCATCGCTTCAATAACTTCTGGCAACATTTTTGTAGTCGCTGCATGATCTAAATATACTGTCTTCATTCTACTGTTATTTTCTCCTTTCTAAGAGGATTCAGTTGCCATTTTCAAAATCAGCTTTTATTTAAAAATTTTCTACAAAATCCTCTATTGATAAAACTTTTTCATTCATTCCCAATTCTTGTGCCAAATCACTAATATATGGCTGTTTTACCATACTTTTTTCAAGCGTTTCCAATTCCCAGAAAATATCTCTTTTGTCGCCATCTGCTATAATTTTACCATTTGTCATAACTATCACACGCTCAAAATTATTCACAACAAATTCCATATCATGCGTAATTGTAACAATCGTTTTCCCTCGCTTTTGCAACTCATCAATCAAATCATGCAAAATTTTCATTCCTTTAAAATCTTGCCCTGCAGTCGGTTCATCCATCACAATCACGTCAACATCCATCGCAATCACAGCCGCAATCGTAACAAATTTTCTCATCGAATATGGCAAATTATACGGATTTTCCTTTGAAAATTTTTCCAATTTTGTCAATTGCATTGCATCTTCCACTAATTTTTTTATTTTTTCCTCAGAAAACTTCAATTTTTTCGCACCAAAAGCAATTTCATCATAAACATTGTTATGAAAAATTTGATCCATCGGATTTTGAAAAACATACCCAACCTTTTTACTCATTTTTGCTACGGAATATTTTTGTGTGTTCCACTCATCGACAATTACATCACCACTAGTCGGTTTCAAAAGTCCATTTAACATTTTTACCAATGTTGTTTTCCCAGCTCCATTTTGTCCAATAATTGCTACTTTTTCTCCTTTTTCAATTTTAAAAGAAATATCATTAAGTACATTTTCAGTTCCGCTCGGATATTTAAAACTCAAATTTTTTTACAGTAATAAAACTCATAATTGTCTCTCCTTTAAAAATTTTTCTTAAACAATTATCTTTAATAATTATTCTTGTGATTGCTGGAATGTATATCAAAAAAATCTATATTTATTAACAAATATTCTATCACAGCGTTAATAGCTGTTTTTGCAGCTAAATCTTTTGGAAATTTATAAATTCCTGTTTTTATTTTTTTATTACTTTATTTTTTTCAATAATTCCACTGTCTTTTTCCTTGGTTATCGGAATTTCTTCAAACTTTGCTTTTCCCGCCTTTTCAAGTTTATAAGCAAGCATCGAATACTGTGTCATTCCAATTCCCTTTTCCAATAAACTTTTATTATTTAAAACTTCACTAGCTTTTCCACTCAAAATTATTTTTCCTTCATCCAAAACTACAATTTTTTCGGCATATTCTGCAATCAATTCCAATTTATGCTCCACTAAAATTATCGTTTTTCCTTTTTTAGCCATAATATTTATTATTTTGAAAATATCCTGCGTTCCTTTTGGATCAAGCTGTGAAGTTGGTTCATCAATTACTAATATTTCAGGGTCCATCACGATTATTGAAGCTAATGCAACACGCTGTTTTTGACCTCCAGACATCTCTTGCGGATTTTTATCCTTCAAATGCTCTATTTCAAGTAATTTCAATGTTTCATTTACCCTTTTTATTATTTTTTCCTTTTCAACTGCAAGATTTTCCAAACCATAAGCGATTTCTTCAAAAACCGTATCTTTTACTCCGCTAATTTGTGTAAATGGATTTTGAAACACAAAACCAATTTTTGTCACAAGTTCTTTTGGACTAAAATCTTTCAAATTTTTCCCATCAACTATAATTTCTCCAGTCACTTCTCCCTTGTAAAAATCTGGCACAAATCTTCTAAGAGCATTACAAAGTGTCGTTTTTCCACTTCCATTTTTCCCAATAATTGCCCAAAACTCGCCTTTTTCGATCTTCAAATTCAAATTTTCCAAAACATTCTTATCTTCCAACGGATATTTATAACTAAAATTTTTTATTTCAACACCCATAAAATCCTCCAAGCAATACATAAAATTAAAAAAATCACAAGTATTATTTTTACAATTTTGTCATTTTTTGTCTCTTTTAATTCATTCAATATTGTTCTTTTTTCTCCTATTGAAAAACCTCTTGCTTCTAGTGTAATCGCTCTTTCCTCTGTATTTACAATCGAACCTAGCACAAGCGGAATAAATACAGGTAAAAGCGCTTTAAATCTAACGAAAACATTTCCTTCAGTTTCCACACCTCTTGAACGTTGTGAATCTAAGATTACACTTGCCTGTTTTCCCATTTCTGGTATCATTTGTAAAGTCAAAAGTAAAATGAACGCTATTTTAGGATTAATTCCTTTTTTTTCCAGTGCAGTTATAAAATCTTTTGCTGGCGTTATTAAAATAAGTAATGTAATTGGTGTTATAATAGCCCATAATTTTGATGTTACAGCAATTGCTTTCAATAAACCTTTTTTGTAAATTACAAAAATCCATATTTTTGCAAATACTTCATCTGATACAAACAATAAACTTTGAGCTAAAAATATTACTAAAGTCAATAAAAATAAACTTAAAAAAAGGCTCTTTTAACATAAATTCCCAATTTTCCATATAAAAAGGCAAATATTCCACAAATTACAAAAAGTAAATATCCATAAATAGTGTAAGGAATGATAAATCCTGATATTATTAGTGTCAAAACTAAATAAAAACTTTGTCAGCGGATATAAATTTTTTTAAAAAAATTATTCATATTTTTCTCCATTTTTTTCCCATTAAATTTTTTTAAAGAGATAAATTCTCTATTTCAAAATACAATTTTTTTATTTTTATATAATTTTTCTCCATATTTGAATTTTTATCAAATATCTATCTGACATGCTTTTTTTGCAATTAAAACAGCAATAATTATTGTCAATGACTTATCCATAATTTCTGACACAAAAAGTTGCCGCTATTACAGAAAAAAAACTTCCCCAAATCCTAATTTTTATTAAAGTTGATGCAACAAATCCAGTTCCATCTGGTGTGATTCCTTTATAAACCAAAAGCGTAATTACTGTATTTGCAATAACAGTTGTTATAGTTAGTGCCAATATTAACAATATAATTTTTTTACAACAATATTTTTTTATTTTTCAATCTTGTAAGATTTCCAATAACAACAGCAATAAGTATTCCAACTGGTAAAAAAATGCTAAATTTACTGGATTAAATCCACCTGTTGCAATACTCGTAATTACTGCAGTTACCGATCCTACCCATGGTCCTGCAATAAGACTTATAAATACTGTCCCAATAGCATCTAAAAATAATGGTAATTTTAGAGAACTTGCAATAAAAGAACCTGTAAAATTAATAGCTACCGCCACAGGTATTAACAATGTTGACATCAACGAAAAAAATCTTCTTTTTAAACTTTTCATAACTATTCCTCCTAAATTTGGTTAAACCTAATTTTTTTATAAGTTTTAACCTTAATAATTTTTATTTAAATTCATTATATCACATTATTTACTTTTTTTCTAAAAAAATAAATGAAAAAAATTTCAAAAAAACTACTCTCAATTTTTCATTAAAAGTAGTTTTTTGTAAAAATATTTTTATTTTTTTCAAATTTTAAGTTTTTCAATAAAATCTCGATATACTGTTTAACTAAAGATATCTTTTTCTGGACTCAATTTCATTAAATCTTTAATTGTTTCCTCAATATCTTTAACAGGAATCCCGTCTAATATTTCATAAAATAATTCCTCTTTTTAATTCAGCCATATCTTTATCAGTATAGCCTATTATTTTTAAATAATTTAAGATGATCAACCTCCAATATTTTTTTGAGATTTTTTTCAACAGAAGTGGATTAGTCATAGAGTGTTTACCCGCTTCTAAATTAGACAAATAAGCTGGACTTATATTTAATCGTTCTGCCATTTCTCTTAATCCGATTTTTTTGTAACCTTTTTATTTTTTTATGTAATATCCAAGCGCTTCAACTAGATTTGGATTTGTTTTAATATCTTGACTATCTTGCATTTTACCCCTTACTATATAAACTTAAATTATCCTAATTATATAAGACATTCTATTATAGCATATTTCTCGAGAAATTTAAAACTTTATAAAAATAAATTTCTTAATCATTTTTTCTTTTGTCCATAATAAGCATTTGCTCCGTGTTTTCTCAAGAAATGTTTGTCTAATAATTCTTGTTGCATAGAATCAACGTCTTTATTTACTTGTTCAGTAAATAGTGCCATTTTTGATAATTCTTCAAGCACTACTGAGTTATGAACTGCTTCATGAGCGTCTTTCCCCCAAGTAAATGGTCCATGACTTTGTACCAAAACTGCTGGAACCATATCAGGATCGATGTTTCTTTCTTTAAATGTTTCGATTACAACTGTTCCTGTTTCTTTTTCATATTCTCCTGCAATTTCTTCTGGTGTCATTTTTCTTGTACAAGGAATTGGTCCGTAGAAATAGTCTCCGTGAGTAGTTCCGTAAGCTGGAATATCTCTACCTGCTTGAGCCCAAATTACTGCGTTTGTAGAATGTGTGTGAACAACTCCACCGATATTTGGAAATGCTTTATAAAATTCCAAGTGAGTTGGAGTGTCTGATGATGGATTTAAGTCTCCTTCTACTACATTTCCATCTAAATCTACTACAACCATATCTTCTGCTTTCATTGTTTCATAATCAACACCACTTGGTTTAATTACTACTAGCCCTTTTTCCCTGTCAATAGCACTAACATTTCCCCAAGTAAATAACACTAATCCATGTTTTGGCAACTCTAAATTTGCTTTAAACACTTCTTCTTTAATTTTTCCAACATCTTAAATAAATCCTCCCTCTTTCATTTTTTCAAGCATCCATTCTTTCGCCTTTTTCACTTCTGCAATCGGATCATCTGATTTTTCCGTCCACATTTCAATTAAAAATGGACCTTTATAATTTAATTCTTTCAATTTCGCAAACACTTTTGGAAAATCAACACATCCTTCACCAAATGGAACTTCCTTGAATTTTCCAGGAAAAGTATCTGTCACAGCTAACGTATCTTTCAAATGAATACCTGTAATAACTGCTTCTTTCATTCCTAATTCCAATTCGTGTAAATTGTCGTTTTCTGGCCATGCTGTTAAGTTTCCAACATCTGGATATACTTTCAACCAAGGTGAATTAATTGTTTTATCAAATTCCATATATTTTGTAATTGAATTAATAAATGGGTGATCCATTATTTCAATCGACAAAGTTACATTATAAGAAGCTGCCCATTCAGTAGCCTTTTTCAAATTTTCCACAAAATATTTTTTTGTTTCAGCACTTCCTGTTTGTCCGTCTGGCTCGTAATAAACATCGTATCCTGCCATTTGAATTGTTCTTATTCCCATTTTATCTGCAAAAATTATTGCTTTTTCCATTAATTCCATCGCCTTTTTACGAGTTTCTGGATTAATACTTCCCATTGGGAATCTTCTGTGTCCACTAAAACACATTGATGGTATTCTAACGCCTGTATCGATTAACGCTTTATGTATTCTGTTAATTTCATCGTCAGACCAATCTAATCTTGCTAATCTTTCATCAGTTTCATCAATAGAAATTTCAACGAAATCGTATCCGCACTCTTTTACTAATTTTATTCTTTCAACCCAGTCAATATCTTTTGGGAGTGCTTTTTCATAAATTCCTAAATTCAATTTATCTAAATTTTTCATAACATCCCTCATTCTCTTTTTTATCATTATCCCCAAATTCTTGCAATTTCATCTTTAAATGCTTGAGCTGCTGCTGCTGGATTTTCTGCTTCTGTAATTCCTCTTCCTGCGATGAAAGTGAATACATCTACACCTTTGAATAATTTCAATGTGTCAGTATTTAATCCCCCTGTTACAGAAACTCTGAATCCCATTTCGATTAATTTTTTAACTTTGTTTAAATCTTTTTCTCCCCAAGTTTCTCCTGCCAATAATGCATCTCTACTTTGGTGATAAATTGCTTGACTAATTCCTGCATCTAACCATTGTTGTGCTTGTTCATAAGTCCAATCTCCGTATAATTCAACTTGGATTTCCCCTTTGTCTCCTCTTACTTCTTTTATTGCTCTTAAAGCTGCTTTCATTGTAGGAATTGTTGCACAACAAATACAAGTCATCCAGTCAGCTCCTCTTTCAGCGTTATTTTTAGCAACTGTTCCACCTGCATCGGCACATTTTGTATCAGCAACTATTGTTTTTTCTGGAAATAAATTTCTCAATACTTCTACTAATTCACTTCCTACTTGTAATAAACAAACTGTTCCAGCTTCAATAACATCTACTACATCTCCTACTGAAACTGCTGCTTTTATTGCTCCTTTTAAATCTGAATGGTCTAATGCTACTTGTAATAATGGTCTTGCCATGATAATTTCCTCCTAAAACATTTGTTTTTCTATAAACTTACTATTCATCTATTATTTTTTTATTTTTTTATCCGTTATAAATTTAATTAAAAAAATTTAAGCATTTACAGCATCATCAATAATTTTATAAATATCTTCTGGTTTTTCTGCTGCTCTTATTTTATCAAATACATCTTCATCGTCAAATAACATAACAATTTGTGGAATTGCTTCTCCATTATGAACGTCTGCGTTTTCTGCTGCTAATCCTATTAAAATGTCCACTTCTTGTCCGTCATCGAAAACTACTGGTTCTTCTAAAGTTATAAAGCTAAATGCATTTCTATTTACACCTTTTTCAGGTCTTTCGTGTGGCATAGCAAGTCCTGGTGCTAATACATAGAACGGTCCTAATTCTTTTGTTCTTTCGATAATTGCGTCTACATATTCTCTTTTAACCGCTCCACTTTTAACCAATGGTTTCATACAAATTTCAATAGCTTCTTGCCATGTTTTTGCACTTTGTCTTAATGATACTGAATCATTTTCAAGTAATGCTTGTTTCAAAGTCATAATCGTTTCCTCCATCAATCTTTTTAATAATTAGAGAGCTGCCTCAAATTTATTTAAGACAGCTTCTTCAAATCTTATTTTACAATTCCTTTTTCTCTTAATTTAGCTTCTAATTCTTTGCTATCAAGTAAATTTTGAAGTCCAATTATTTTTGTGTTTGGTCCTGCTTTTAATTCAGGTACAATATGAGTTGACGCTAATACCAAATCATAATTAGAAAGTCCTGATTTTGCTTCTCCTAAACTACATGAATTTACATCTGCTTGTATTCCTAATTTTTGTAACAATTGACTAACTTTTAATTTCATAATCATACTTGTTCCCATTCCGCTTCCACACACTGCTAATACTTTCATTTAACTCACTTCTCTTTCTTAAAGTTTTTATTTCTTTACGAAATACACCTTATTTTATTCTCTTATCTTATAATTTTTTATTATTTTTAACTTTTTCTTACATTATTTGAATTTTTAATATTCTTCGTCTTCCAATTCAACTAATCCTTCAAAAATATGTATCTACATCTTTTGCTCTTCTAAATTGTAATTGTGGGATGATTAACATTGTAATAATTACGATTGCATAACCTATATATCCTAAATATTTCATGAATCCACCTTGTACTAACCAAATTGTACTTTGGTCAATATTTCCGTGCCATCCACCTAAACCTTTCATTTGGAAGATTGAAACAGCTACAGCACCTAACACTACTTGCAAGAATCCTGACAATGCTGATAAAATCAATGCTGCTCTAGCTCCACCACGTTTTTCAGCATAAACTGCAATTGTCGCATTATCGAAGAATACTGGAACGAATCCTGTTATAATGAATACTGGTGATTTGAATACCAATAATCCAAAAATTGCTATAAATTGAGCGATTAATCCTGCTAAGAACCCAAATAATACTGCACTTGGAGATCCAAATCCATAAGAAGCCGCACAGTCAACTGCTGGGAATGAACCAGGCAAGATTTTGTTTGAGATTCCTTGGAATGATGTAGTCAATTCAGATACGAACATTCTAACCCCTGTTTTCAATATTGTTAAGTAAACTGCAAATGATAATGTTGTTGAAATTACGTAAGTTCCAAACCATTCTTTTTTACCATCAAATGCACTAACCATAGGGTTAGGAGAAACTCCGTTAGGATTTTTAATAGGACAAATTTGTTTTCCAGCTTCAACTACACATTTTCCTAATTTTGCTGTGAAGAAATCAGGTCCTAACAATAACATAATCGCACCGAAGAATACAATCATAATCAATCCTGTTGAAATAATGTCGTCATGCAATATTGATAACCATTTTGGTAATTTTATATCGTCTAATTTTTTCTTAGGATTTCCAATTTTTGGAGCTACTTTATCTACAAACCAAATTGCAAACATTTGTTGGTGACCTATTGCAAATCCTGCATTTCCTGTCAATCTTTGAGTAGGTTCAACTGTTAAGTTTGTTGCTACTGACCAGTAAACTCCTGCAAAAATTCCTGCTAATAAAACTGCTAATCCAGGATTAGCTTTATTTGTTAATACATAGCTTATTACTGCAATCCATAAAGCTGTTGATGCTTGTTGTTGCATAATGTGTCCTGTTATAAATAATGTTCTCAATTTTGTATATTTTCTTAATAAAACTAAAATAATGTTTACGATAAATCCAATTAATAATACCATCATTGTATTATCAACTAAATTGTGTTTTTTCAATCCTTCTGTCACCGCTTGTAATCCAAAATATGGATCAATTACCGCTGCATCTAAATTAAATTTTGTTTTTAATGCTGCCAAGATAGGTCTAAATGTAACAACTAACCCTGCTGCACCAACATTTAATATCATGTATCCAACTGTCCCTTTTATAAATCCACCGACAGCTTCATATATTTTTTTCCCTAAAAATAAATATCCAACAAATACCAATAACCCAACAAAGAACTGTGGTTTTGTCAAAATATTATTGGCAAAAAATGTTCCTATAGTATAAAGTATGTTCATGTCTTTCTCCCTCTCGCTTTATATCTGTTTTATATAAAACCTTCTAATTATAAAACATCCCTATGATTAGAGTTTCGCTAAATTTATCAGTTAATAGACTAACCATAAGGATTTATTTTACTTAACTCTTTTTAATTATAATATTGATTTGAATTGAACATTTGGTTCATGTTCGAAACAATCATCAAATCCTCTTGGGTGATGATATTCAATTAAGTTTTTATCTTGCGGATAAACATATTTTCCACCAACTTCCCAAATAAATGGATGGAATTTATATTGTAATCTGTCTTTTCTCATTCTCCACAATGCTAAGATTTCATCTGTACTTGCCATGAAGTTTGTCCAAATATCGTGGTGAACTGGAATAATAACATTTGTTCTTAAGCATTCAGCCATTCTTAGTAAATCGACAGAAGTCATTTTATCAGCTATTCCTACTGGATTTTCTCCGTAGTTGTTTAATGCAACATCGATATCAAATTGTTTTCCATGTTTTGCAAAGTTAATTGAATAATGAGAATCTGCTCCGTGATAAATTGTTCCACCTGGAGTTTCGAATACATAGTTTACTGCTTTTCTTCCCATTTCTTCATCTGAAGGACATAATCCGTGTAATTCTCCGCCTTGTTCTTCAGCACCTTCTACAGGCAATGTTACTAAACAAGTTCTATCAAATGAATCTAATGCATGAATTTTAACGTCTTTCAATTCGATTGTATCTCCTGGTTTAACAGTGATAATTCTATCTTCAGGTACTCCCCATTCTTTCCAAAGTCTAGCACAATGCCAAGGTCCTACAAATTTAACATGATTTAATTTAGGATTATTAACTACTGCTGCTGCTACATTTGGATCAATGTGGTCACTGTGATAATGTGATACCAACACATAATCTAACTCATTGATTGCAAATGGATCCAATACCATAGGTTGTGCTCTCAAGTTTGGTTGTAATTTTCTAACTCCAGCCATATTAGCCATTTGGTGTCCTCTTACCATGTCTTTAACTTTTTTAGTATTTTTTCCTCTTCCACACCACAAGTCCATACAAATGTTCGCTCCACCAGGAGTTTTAAGCCAAATACCAACGCATCCTAACCACCACATCGCAAAGTTTCCTTCAGGTACAACTTCATTTTCAATTTCTTCATTTAACCAAGTCCCCCATTCTGGGAATGTTGATAAAATCCAGCTTTCTCTAGTAATTTCACTTACTTTACTCATAATCGATTCCTCCTAAAAATTGCTTTAATTATTATATATTTTTTGTTTACTATTTGCTAACAATAATTTATACCCCACTTTTTTTAAAAAGTCAATACTTTTTTTGTGAAAAAAATTTTATTTTTATTTTTTTATTACGGTTTTTATGGGTATCATAGAATATTGAAAAAAATTTAACTTTTTTTATATTTTTTTAGTGTTAACAATTAAAAAAACAAATTTATATTATTACAATAATTATTTGATTTCCAAAAAAATAAAAAAACACCTCTTTTTAAAATTATCAAATATATCAATAAATAATTTAAAAAAAGATGAATTTAATTTCTCTATAAATAAAAAAAGAACAGCAACTCACTGTTACCGTTCTTTTTTTCTATTTTTTTAATAATTTCAGAATTAGTAAATCGCTCTAAATCCAATTCCACCTCTAACATTTTCACCTTTAGTGTCGTATCCAGCATTTACTGTTACTCCAAATCTTGTGTTATCAATTCCGATGTTAAGGTCAAATTTACCGTTTCCTTTTCTGTTTTCTTTTTCATTTCTCAAGTTGTACCAATCAGCTGTTGTGTATCTTACTCTTGCTTGATTTAATCTGTTTAATTTTCCAAGTTCGTTTTCATATGCTGCTGAAAGTCCTACTGATAATTGAGTTCTTACTGCCAATGGTTGAACATATTTGAATTCTGCTCCAACTTCTGGTTTTACTGAGAAATAATCATTTCCTTTTACTTCTAAATTCATTTCTCCTCTGTCTTCATTTACATTTGTAAATCTTCCATATTCCATTTTCAAGGCTCCATAAGGTCTCAAATGTGTTCTTTCGCTTAATCTGATATCGTAACCTAAGTCAGTTTTGAATGCTGCTCCATAAGTGTAATAATCACCTTTTGATTCAAATGTATCGTCTACTACCCAGAATTTACGACGCATATTGTTGATTCCTCCAAATACGTCTCCTGCAACTGTCCATCTTAATGAACCGTTATGATCGTTGTATGGCGACATTGTTTTGAAGATTCCTGCTTTTATCATAGTATCTTGTTCTGTTGATTTTCCTAAATCTTTAAATTTGAATCTATTTGTAACAGCTCCTGCATACCAACCTGAACTATTTCCTAATTTAACAGTTTCATCTTCATGTACGTAAGCTACTCCATAAGCATTGCTATCGTAATCAATTACTCCTGCTGTATCAGTATTATACTCGTCTTTTTGACCGAATACTTTTATCTTGTTGTTTTGTTTAGAAGGATTTCTCCATTCGTCATGTAAATATTTGAACTCTTTATCCAAAGCATTTCCTGTTTCATATATTCTTTGTTGAGTGTTTGAATATTCGTAACCTTTCATTTCGTTTACAGCTTGAGCGAAAATATGTGATTCTCCTTTTCCTAAACTATTCAACTTATTGAAAATTTGTTTTTCTCTTGAGTGAATTCCTTCAACTCCGTATCTTTGTTCCAATCCATCCAAGAAATGTTCTGTGTCAACATCATTTTTACTTGCAAAGTCTGTATACGGAATTTTAACCATGTATACTGTTTTTATTGGTGCTGCTACATTTCCTGATTCTACTGGTTGTGCTAACCAAGTTAAACTTGCCGAATTTACATTCAAGTCAACTCCTGTCGATACTACACTTGACAATGCGTCATTATATGGTTTTAAAATATTATCTCCAATTTGGATTGCTTTTGCATTTAAGTATTTAGTAACTTCTGTACCCATGATTAAATCTACATCTGTCAATCCTGATAAATTACTTAATCCTTGGATTGGTTGTGTGTAATTTATTCCTGAAGTATCTACATACATTCCAATGCTTGAAATTTCTGCATTTGAATCAGTGTGATCGTGATCCATTTGTTCTGCTGCTAGATTTAATTTTGTTACTCCTGATAAATCTGTAATCAATACTTCTGGTGCTTGTGGCGAAGCGATATTTGTATCAACTTTTATAGGTGCTACATCCACACCATCTATTGAAATTGAAACTGCACTTGGCAATGATGCAGGTGGAACTTTTACTGATGCTTTTCCAACTGTTTTTCTATCTGTAGCAGTTCCTTCTAGGTACGGTCTTGTTGAGTAATTACCAGTTCCTGAAGAAGGTGTTCCGTGTTCTTCATAAGGTACATATTTTGAACTTGTTTCATCTCCTCTAAACGCATACACTCCAATATTTTTAGCACCTTGAATATTAATTGTTCCATAGTTTTTAATTACTCCACCATTTGTTACAACTACCCCTTTGATTCCTTTTCCATTCGCAGTCGGTGTCGTTTGAATAGTTCCATAGTTTTCTCCAATCGCGTGTCTATCAATATACATTCCAGTTGTATTATTACCACTCAAATTAATTGTTCCTCTGTTAATTGCTTTTGAACCAGTTCCAACAGCATACATTCCCACACTGTTATCATCTGAAACATTGATAGTTCCAACATTTTCAATTGTTCCAATATTTGATTCAGCTTTTGTAGCTTCGTCATAATATCCAGTTGCCATACCAATTCCGTATTCTTTGTTTGTTACATTACTTGGACCAACTGTAATTGTACCATGGTTTCTACCCATTCCTTGTGTTGAGTAAACTCCAATATTTCCAACTCCTGAAGTTAAGTTAATATCTCCATAATTTTCTGAATCTTGTGAAGAATAAATACCGTATCCGTTATTCTTATCCATTACAATATTTGAATGATTGATAATTTTTCCACCTAAACTTTGTGGTGCTGCTGAATAGACATAAACTGATTTTTCTCCAACATGAACATCATTTGGTGTTGGATTTATTGTCAAGTCTGTCTTAGCATTTGTAGCTGTTATTAAATATCCAAACGAATCTGTATCTCCTACTTTCATATCAACAGCTGATGTTACTGTTGCTGGTTGTGGATTTTTACTATCATCTGCAATGTAAACTCCTACCGAATTATTATTTGCAACTGTAACTTTTCCTGAATTAAGATTTACAGTAGGCCCTGTTGAATAAATTCCAACTCCATCGTCTGCAACGTTAATTTCTCCACCATTCATGTTTACTTTTTTACCATAAATACCATAAGAAGATTGCCCAACATTGATTTTTCCTGTATTTGTAATAGTTGAATCTTGATCGTCAATGTACATTCCAATTGATTCATTTCCAGCAGAAGTTGCTACAACATTGATTTCTCCATTATTTGTTAAATCAGAATCTTTTGTTCCATACATACCAACTGATTTTGTTCCATTTACATAAATTTTACCAGTCGTATCATTTGTAACTGTACCGTTATCTGCTCCCATTCCTACTGCACTATTGTTTCCATTCATTGTAATAGTACCTCTATTTACAGCAACAAGATCAGATTTAGCTCTATTGTATGCAGCAGTTACACTTGAGTCCTTACTATTATTTTTTACAAACATTCCAACTGCACTGTCATTATCCATTGTGATTGTACCTGTCGCTGAATTTTCAATATTAATTTTACCAAAATCAGCTTTATTTGTAGCACTTGCATAATAAGGTTCAGTAGTTGGATCTACAGCTAAACCTGTAGCATGATCTATTCTATATGAAAGTCCCAAAATTCCTATTGATTTATTACCACCAACATTCACTGCTCCATCATTTACAATATTCGTATTATTTGTTCCATATATTCCAATTGCTTTGTCATTAGGTCCGTTTACTGTACCTTTTTCAACATTTATTGTTCCACCATTATAGTTATTAATTTGACCATAATCTACATAAAGTCCAATTCCACCTTGTCCACTATCTGTTCTATCAACAACAATATCACCTTTATTTCCAATTTTTGTTGTCGAATTATTAGTAGAATTTGCACTTCCAGTTACTGCAAGACCTACAGGAAGGCTAGTTCCAGTCGCTTGTGACTGTGCTGTATTCAATTCTGCTTTCACTGAAGCACCTGTTTCAACATTTACTCTTGAATTTTGGTACAAGAATCTTTTCGAGAATACTTCACTGTCTGAATCTGTTGTACTATCTGCTTTATCAACAGCTGATTTAATATTAATTTCAGCATTGTCTACCACTGCATATTTATGTTTTCCAGTTGCTCCTGATCCTGCTACTGGTGTAATTGTTCCTACTCCTGCACCTAATAATTGCGTTTTCAAAGGCGTTCCTGAACTATCAACATCAACTGTTACTATACCTGTAGCAGAATTTCGTAAATCAGCAATTATTACATCGTCTGATTTTACATCTATGTTAGTTCCTGTAAGAACTACAGAAGGTGTTGCTAATCCTTGGTCTTTTACATATCCAACAGCTTTTCCTCCTAGTACTAATTTACCATTTGTTAATTTAATTTCTCCCGCAACAGGTGGCGTTGCAATAGATGTACTTGAGTCAGTACCTGCATATAAAGCATATCCTTCTCCACTGTATTCAACTTGTGAGTGATCTAAATCTACTTTCCCTCCATTTAACGCAGCTATTGCTGTAGAAGCATTTGTTACATTTATTGAATTATATTTTGCACTAATATTCCCATTATTATTTGCAAACAATCCAAATCCCATATGTTTAGTACCATTCATTCCACCTGTTATTGAAATATTAGCCGGTGTTAATGAAGATGTCGAAGCTCTATCTATTGTTATAGTCGCTCCATTATTCGCATATGCAGCCCCAACATTATCATTTGGACGACCAGTAGTAGCTTCATATCTTGATCCAGAGATGTTTACTCCTGGAGTTGTTGAAGATGAATTAGTTGCTGAACTATTAACTTTTACAGTCGAATGATCATCTGCTACAATTGCTATTGAGTTTGTAGCACCTGTTGATCTAACTTCATTTACTTCAACTGAATTTGAAGTACCAGCACTATTTTTTCCAACTGCTACAATTGCTCTGTTTCCTCTATCCGTATGACCCGTAGTATCTCCAGTTATTGTTACAACATCTCCAAATACTTTACCATTAGTAGCTGAATTTCCACCAACTAAAACTCCGATATTATCCGTACTATTTGTACCTGATAAATTGATACTTCCTTTACCAAGTTTATATATAGCATCATTTCCAGTAAGAACTCCGATATTTTGGTCTGTATTTCCAAAAATATTAATTTGGTGTCCGAATTTATTTATTCCTGTTGTTGTATTAACAGTATCTTTACTGAAGTCTATATTATAATTTGAGAATATACCAAAACTTTTTTCAATTTTAGGGTTAGTGCTACTTCCATTTAAATCAAATGTATCTGGTGTTCCTTCTGTTGAATGTTCATCAATAGTACCTGGATTATTACTTATTGAAATAGTATTTTTTGAAGTATATTGTTGATTTCCAGTATCATTTGAATCTCCTATATTAACTGCGAAGTTTCCGTAAACTACTGAATCTCCATTAGCATTACTAGCTCTTTTGATAGATGTTTTACCTTTATCACTTGCATTATACCGTGGTTCTGTAAGGCCAGCTACACCATTAGTATAATCGTTATCTGATGTATCATTTGTTACTTTTTTCAATATATAACCCAATACTATTATCTCCATACAAAGTCATTGGAGAAAAATTCCCTGCACTTGTTTGTGTATCAGAAAAATCTAGATTTAATTGTTTAACATAATTAGGTGTTTTAATATAAACTCCAACAGAATTTTCACCATATTCTTTTATCTGTCCATCTCTATTAATTATACTGATATCTCTTCTTGCTGTAGTATTTCCTGTTCTTTCATATGGATCAGGATTTATAAAAAAATACTGCAGATTTTTTTATTATACATTTTTATTTCTCCAGAATTATACAAAAGCTGTGGAATTCCATTAACTCCGCCACTATACGGATTTTTTGAATATATTTCTGCAGATACTAAAAATACTGATGAATCAGAACCTAATTTATTTCCATTTTCATTCATTGGATGTACTATTATATCGCCCGTATTTAAAACTGCAGCCATCATTTTCCCATTTCCATCAACGAAACCATTAGTATGATCATAACTGTTTGAAAAAGTTACGTTTGAACCTTCAATAACAGTAGTTCCTCTATTTATAAAAGTTTGTGAACGTTCCATCCCTTTTGCAGAAGCAATATTTTTAAAATCCGACCATGCACTTGTAACTTTTGCTTGTTTATCACTTGGTAATTTATTTATAATATTTGATACTCTTGTATCTTCACTATTTGTACCTGTTATTGGTTGAGCACCATGTGTATCCAAATGAACTAATTCTTTTACTACTCCTGCATAATCCTTATTAGTAGTGTTATATCCTGCAAGAGAAGCTCCCTTTCTTGTATACATTATATCTGCATTATTAATCATTGTAGAACTTTTTCTATTGTATGAAGCCATTTTTAAAAATCCTGTTTTACCGAAGGCAGTTGTAAGTGTTCTTGAAATAGGAGCAGTTAACATTGACGATGCTCCTCCACCTGCTGCAAGAGAACTAACTCCTGTATAATTCGTATTAGATACCGCATCAGAAACATTATATGGATTATAATCTTTATATCCATAAGTCCAGTTTTCAGCATGTCGCCATTTATTCCCTAAATATCCAACAGAATTAGTATTACCAAGAGATGTAAGTTCTGTTGCAAAATTTCCACCTATTAATGAAACACCTTCAATTAACCCATCACCAGGAACTGTTTTTTCAAAATAATTATCATCTCCATTTCCGAAAGATTCCCCAACCAAACCAAAAGTCGGTGGTGTAAAAGTTACTGATGTACTAACAACTGGTGCTGATGGTGGTGTAACTGTTCTTGGTGTAAACGAAGGTAAGTCACTAATATCAACTGCCATTGAAACATTTGCTGTTTTTATTCTTGGAATCAATGGTTGAAGTGATGCTGATACTGGAATTACTGCGTTTGGTTCCTGTTTTAATCCAAGTTCTGTTGTATTTCCGTAGCCGTATGCTTTGTTTGGATTTGTGTTGTATTTGTATTTTGCTAATGTTTTGTCTCTTTCGTATTTTACATCAGGAGTTTTGTCTCCACGACCTTTGTATTTTCCTTGCCAATCGTTGTAAATTCCATTTATTCCATATTGCCAAGAGCTCCAAGGTGATTTTACTACATGGTCTCCTTGCTCCATTAATTGTATTAACTCTAAGTTATAATCTTTCATTAATTTATCATTCTCAGATTTCACCCTTTTAAATTGCTGATGCATATCTGATATCGACGTATTAATTACTTTTTTCTGCGTTTCGATTTCATCTTGAGCCGCATGAGCATTCAATGTAACACCTAGCTCTACTGTCCCAGTCAATAAAAAAGTAATAAGTGCAGAATCTGTATATTTAAAATCTTTTTACTTTTTTTGCAAAAGATTTCAATTCTTTCTTTAAAAACCCTTAAATTATTTGTCATTTTCATTCTCTCCTTTTTAATTTTTCTTTTTAACCTAAAACAATACACATCAAATTTTTTTCCTTCATAAAACCCTTATGTTTACTACATTTAAACCAATTTATGACTTCAAATTTGAAATGATTTTTATTTCGTCTTGTTCATTATTATAACACAAAAAGATTTTTTTCAAAAAGAAATTTAGCTTTAATGAAATTTTTTTATTTTTTTGATAAGGAACATAAATAAATGTTCTGTCAAAAAAGATGCAACAATTATTTCTTAATATCCATATTCTAAAGATAACTTCTAGATACAAAAAAATTAATTTTTAGATATAATTTAATTATTTTACTACATTTTGTATATAATAGTGCTTTACAATTAGTATAAAATATAGTATATTGTATTTAGAAATTATAGAATAATATAAAAAGGAGAGATTTTTATGGCACAAATTAATTTACGAATTGATGATGTTATCAAAAAAAAGGCTGAACAAGCCTGTTCTGATATGGGACTTTCTCTGTCTGCAGCAATAACAATCTATTTAAAAAAATTAGGTTCTGAGAGACGAATACCTTTTGAAGTGACAGCAGACCCATTTTATAGTAATCAAAATATGGAACGTCTAAATCAATCTATTGAAAATGTCAAAAAGGGAAAAACAACACTGAAAGAACATGAACTAATTGAGGTGAAATAGTGAAAAAAGTGTGGTCTGATGAAGCATGGGAAGAATATCTTTATTGGCAAACTCAAGATAAAAAAATTATCAAAAGAATCAATAATCTAATTAAAGATATTGATAGAAATGGGTATAACTGTATTGGTAAACCTGAACAATTATCTGGAAATCTTGCAGGTTATTGGAGTGTCCGAATAGATAAAGCTAATCGTATTGTTTTTAAAATTGTAAATGATACTTTGGAAATATGGCAATGTGGTTCCCATTATAGAGACAAATAATACAAAAAAAGAACAGTGAAATCTACTGCTCTTTTTTTATTTCTATTTTTTTAACAATTTCAGAATTAGTAAATCGCTCTAAATCCAATTCCACCTCTAATGTTTTCACCTTTAGTGTCGTATCCAGCATTTACTGTTACTCCAAATCTTGTGTTATCAATTCCGATGTTAAGGTCAAATTTACCATTTCCTTTTCTATTTTCTTTTTCATTTCTCAAGTTGTACCAATCAGCTGTTGTGTATCTTACTCTTGCTTGATTTAATCTGTTTAATTTTCCAAGTTCGTTTTCATATGCTGCTGAAAGTCCTACTGATAATTGAGTTCTTACTGCCAATGGTTGAACATATTTGAATTCTGCTCCAATTTCTGGTTTTACTGAGAAGTAATCGTTTCCTTTTACTTCCAAGTTCATTTCTCCTCTGTCTTCATTTACATCTGTAAATCTTCCATATTCCATTTTCAAGGCTCCATAAGGTCTCAAATGTGTTCTTTCAGATAATCTGATATCGTAACCTAAGTCAGTTTTGAATGCTGCTCCATAAGTGTAATAATCACCTTTTGATTCAAATGTATCATCTACTACCCAGAATTTACGACGCATATTGTTGATTCCTCCAAACACGTCTCCTGCAACTGTCCATCTTAATGAACCGTTATGATCGTTGTATGGCGACATTGTTTTGAAGATTCCTGCTTTTATCATAGTATCTTGTTCTGTTGATTTTCCTAAATCTTTAAATTTGAATCTATTTGTAACAGCTCCTGCATACCAACCTGAACTATTTCCTAATTTAACAGTTTCATCTTCATGTACATAAGCTACCCCATAAGCATTGCTATCATAATCAATTACTCCTGCTGTATCAGTATTATACTCGTCTTTTTGACCGAATACTTTTATCTTGTTGTTTTGTTTAGAAGGATTTCTCCATTCATCGTGTAAATATTTAAACTCTTTATCCAAAGCATTTCCTGTTTCATATATTCTTTGTTGAGTGTTTGAATATTCGTAACCTTTCATTTCGTTTACAGCTTGAGCGAAAATATGCGATTCACCATTTCCTAAACTATTAAGTTTATTAAATATTTGTTTTTCTCTTGAATTAATACCTTCAACACCGTATCTTTGTTCCGATCCATCTAAGAAATTGTAAGTATCCCTGTCATTATCACTTGCAAAATCTGTATAAGGGATTTTTACCAAATATACTGTCTTAATTGGTGCTGTGACACTTCCTGATTCTACTGGTTGTGCTATCCAAGTCAAACTTCCTGAATTTACATTTAGTGTAGTTCCTGTTGTAAGAACACTTCCTAACGCATCATTGTAAGGTTTCAAAATATTATCTCCTATTTGGATTGCTTTTCCATTCAAGTATTTTGCTGCTTCTGTTCCAAAAATTAAATCAACATCATCTAAACCAACCAAATTGCTTAATCCTTGAATAGGTTTCGTATAATTTATTCCAGAAGTATCTACATACATTCCAATGCTTGATACTTCACCATTTGAATGATTGTGTTCATGATCCATTTGCATTGTTGCTAAATTCAATGTTGTAATTCCTGTTGGATCAGTTACAATTACTTCAGGAGCTTTTGGATCAGGTATGTTTGTATCAACTTTTGAAGGTTCAATTTGTACTCCAGAAATATTAATCGAAACTGCACTTGGTAACGATGCAGGTGGAACTTTAACAGTTACATGCCCTGTTGTTTTTTGGTCTGTTGCTGTACCTTCTTGGTAAGGTGTTGTTGATGTATTATGTCCACTTAATTGTTGATAAGGTTTATACGTAGGATCTGTTTCTTCTCCTCTATAAGCATAAACTCCTATATTTTTAGGTCCTTGTATATTAATTGTACCGTAATTCCTAATTACTCCTCCATTTGTTACAACTACACCTTTAATTCCTTTTCCGTTTGCTGTCGGCGTAGTTTGAATAGTTCCGTAATTTTCTCCAATCGCATGTCTATCAATATACATTCCAGTTGTATTATCTCCGCTCAAATTAATTGTACCTTTATTAATTGCTTTTGATCCAGCTCCAACAGCGTACATCCCAACTGAATTATCTGTCGATACATCAATTACTCCTCCAGCTTCATTTACAATAGTTCCTTGATTTGAAGTTGCTTTTGTTGTTTCATTGTAATATCCAGTTGCCATTCCGATTCCATATTGTTTTGTAGAAGTATTAGAAGGCCCGACTTTAATATGTCCTGTATTAGTTCCTACACCTTGTGTAGAATAAAGACCTATATTTCCAACTCCAGATGTTAAATCAATATTTCCTTGGTTCGAGAAGTCTTGCGATGAATAAATACCGTAAGCGTTATTTTGATCCATTACAAGATTTGATTTATTAATAATATTTCCTCCAAGACCTTGGTTTGCATTAGAATAAATATATACTGATTTTTCTCCAACATGTACATCATTTGGAGCTTCTGTAGTTAAGTTTGTCGCATTTTTAGAAGCTGTTATTAAATATCCAAATGAATCAGTATTTCCAACGCTCATATCAACTTTTGAATTTACAGTTGTTGAAACAGGATTAGTCGCATCATCTGCAATGTAAACTCCTACTGCATTATTATTTGCAACTGTAATTTTTCCTGAATTAAGATTTACATTACTTCCTGTTGCATAAACTCCTACTCCATCATCTGCAACATTAATTTCTCCACTGTTCATAGTTACATTTTTACCATAAATACCATAAGAAGACTGTCCAACATTGATTTTACCAGCTGTAACTATTGGAGTATTTGCATCATCAGTAAACATACCGATTGATTCATTTCCAGCAGAAGTTGCTGCAATATTGATTTCTCCTGTTATTGAATTTGTTAAAACACTTGTATTAGTTCCATACATTCCTGCTGACTTAGTACCATTAATATTAATTTTTCCATCATTTGTCAATGTAGCTTTACTTCCTGCCATACCGATAGCATTATTGCTTCCATTTATTGTAATTGTTCCTGTTGAAGTATTAGTTGCTCTTACATCATTATTTCCTCTTACACTACTTGTTCCAGCAGTATTATTTAAAGCATAAATCCCAATTGATGAATCATCAGACATTGTTATATCCTTATTATTATTAATAGTAACTTTACCAAATTCACTTGGAGTTCCACTTGTTGCAAAACTTTCTTTTGAAGGATCTACAATATTTCCACTTGTATCAAGTCTATAGGCAAGCCCTAAAATACCAAAAGATTTTTTACCTCCAACTTTTACGGTACCATCATTAGTAATTTCAGAACCATTAGTACCAAATAATCCAACTGCATTATTATTTCCACCAGTTAATTCAACTTCAACACTACCATTTGATTGATTGTGAATTTTACCATAATTTATATATAATCCAGCAGCACCAGCACCTGTTCCAACTCTATTTGCTTCTATTTTACCATCATTATTAATTTGTGTATCATTATTGCTTGTAGATTTTCCACTAGCACTTATTGCAATACCAATCGGAGAATTTAAACTCAAATCTGAAAGTTGTGTAGAATTTAAGTTAGCCTTAACTCCTCCAGTATTAGCAACATTTATTTTTGAATTTTGATACAATAATCTTTTTGTAAATACTTCGCTGTCAGAATCAGTAACAGTACTTGCTTCATCAAGACTCTTGTTGATATTTAATACTCCTCCATCCACTGAAGCATATTTATATTTGGTTGCTCCTGTTGTAGATGTTGTAGTTACTCCAGCTCCTAATACTTGTTCCATCAATGAATTTCCTGTTCCAGCAGTTGGAGAAATATCATCAATATTTAATGTAACAAAACCAGCAGTACTATCTCTTAAATCAGCTACTATAACGTTATCATCTTGAATATCAATTGTAGCACCAGTAAGTGTTACAGAAGGATTACTTCTATCATTTACATATCCAACTGAACTTCCTGCAAGTTCTAGAGTAGAATGTTGTGATCCAAGATCACTCATATCTATTTTACCACCATTTGCGGTATAAAGAGCATAAGCATCACCTTTATAATGGACTGTACTTCCTTTTAAATCTACAGTTGCATTGTTATCAGCCGCTATTGCTGTTGAACCATTCTCAACTTTAATTTTATTATTATTTGCTATTATTTTTGCACTATTATCAGCATATAACCCAAAACCTGTATATTTTCCAGTACCTGTATATCCAGTTGGAGAGGTTGAATCAACTTTTTGAATTTCAGCACCAGTAACATCGACATTCAACCCAGTTGTTACATTTCTATAGTTATTAGTTAGATCTCTACTAATATCAACTTCTGTTCCACTATCAGTTGCATAAACTGCACCTGTTGTTTGTCCTGTTGTATCTGGATTTGATGAATTATAAGCTAATGGATTTGATGAAATTCCACTTTTTACATCCAAACCTCCTAAATCTTTATGAGTTTTAACTTTAGAGCCATCTTTTGCATAAATAAATACATTGTCTTTTGTAGCAGTTGTAGTTTTTATACTTCTAACTGTAACATCTTGAGCAATACTTCGATTGTTATGTCCATATGCATAAATAGCAGTATTTCTTTCTCCACCATTTAATAACATGTCACTTTCAGAATGAATTACACCATAAGTATTATTCAAAAATATTCCTGTATTTCTTTTCCCATCATCAATTCTAATACGACCATATCCTAAATTAATTATTGAATCATTTGGTGTATATACTCCAACATTATTTTGTCCGTTATTTGGAGTACCATTCAAATAAATATAGTGAGCTTGTAAATCCATTGAAGAATTTGTATAAATCCCTGCAGAACCTGCCTTATTACCACTAGCATCAACACCATTTCCTCTTAATTCTGTTGAGAAAACTCCGTTTAAGAAAGTGGTAGTACCTGGAATATATATTCCTGCACTTTTATTTCTATTCAACACAATTGCTTGATTTTTAGTATGTGTTTCGACATCATCACCATTTTGTAAATTAGTCATATCAATTTTATTAATCATTTTACCTGTATGAGCTGTTTGATAACTTACAGTAGGACTCGTTATAAAATTAGGTGCTGTATCTTGTGATCCTTGTGATAAAGCATCAGAAAAATTCACATGTACTGTTGAACCATTATCTGACGCTTGGTAAATACCCACTGATGATTCTCCATTCATTTCCATAGTTCCTCTGTTTATTACTGTCATACGTCTATTAGTTTTACCACCGTCGATATTATCTCCTGTAGCTTCTGAATTTCTGAAATAAAACATAGCTGTTTCTGGAGAAGCAGTTGCTACTTTTCCTGTACTTCCATTATAGAAAAATTGTTGAGATTTTGGATCATAAACATGTGGAGAAACAACAAAAACTGCATGTTTGGCATCCGTAGAATTTAAATTTATATTTCCTCTATTCATAATAACTCCATTAACTGTAATTCCATTAGTTAAATGAGAATAACTATTGGAAAATGAAGCATTAGGCCCATACATATTAACTGTTCCTTTATTTCCAAACACATTAAAAATTTGACTTAATGCAATTCCATTTTCATTAGCATTAGTTTTTTCTATATCTTTAAAATCAGCTAAAAATCCTGGAAACTCAGTGTTTATAACAGTACTAAATCTATTTTCTACATCTCCACCTGGTAATCCACCATGTATATCTTGATGGACAAGTTCTTCAGAATTTGTAGAACCATCATTATCACTTGTATACTCTACATCAGCACCATTCATTATAAATGATCGTGTCTTATCTCCAGATGAACCTGAGGTTTGAAAAAATGCATTTTTTCTATATTCTTTCCAATAATTAGAAGTTGTAATACCAGTTGCAGTTGCACCAGGAGCCAAATTACTCAAAGGGCTACCATATGAAGAATTAACACTAGCTGCAGATGTATTTTTTATTGTCAAATTGTTTACTTTATAAGTCCAAGTTGAATATATATCATAAGGGCTTGATTTTGTTAGTTGTCTATTCGCCTCAATCTTTCCACTTACAACTGTTACCCCTTCAAAAACTCCATTCAAACTTCCTTTCCCCTTATCTGTAGCTGGATTTGTCTGACCAGTAGCTGGATGTGGCATTACACCAGTCATTCCTGCACCAGGATCATCATTATTCATCGCTGTTACTATACCCCAACTTCCTTTTGAACGTGCATTCAATAATAAATTTATACTGATATTAGCAGTCGGTCCTTGTACATTAGGTGCCTCTGGAGCTTCAATCGTTCTAGGTTGAAAATTAGGTAAACTACTCAAATCTACATCTAATGATAAGTTTGCATTTTTAATTTTCGGTGTCAATGGAGTCAAACTTGCCGATACTGGAATTACCGCATTTGGTTCCTGTTTCAATCCAAGTTCTGTTGTATTTCCATAACCGTATGATTCGGCTGGATTTCTGTTGTATTTGTATTTTGATAATGTCTTATCTCTTTCGTATTTTACGTCGGCAGTTTTGTCCCCACGACCTTTGTAGTGTCCTTGCCAATCATTGTAAATACCGTTAATTCCGTATTGCCAAGAGCTCCAAGGTGATTTTACAACATGATCTCCTTGTTCCATTAATTGGATTAACTCTAAGTTGTAATTTTTCATTAATTTGTCATTTTCTGATTTTGTTCGTTTAAATTGTTGATGTATGTCCGTTATTGATGTGTTGATTGCTTTTCTTTGTGTTTCAATCTCATCTTGAGCCGAATAAGCATTGAACGCAATACTTAATCCGATTATCCCAGTCAATAGAAAAGCAATAAGTGCAGAATCTGTATATTTAAAATCTTTTACTCTCTTTGCAAAAGATTTCAACTCTTTCTTCAATCCCCTTAAATTGTTTGTCATTTTTAACTATCTCCTTTTTAATTTCATTTCAATTTTTAATCTTTTTTTAATTAAGATAATATTGCCACATAAAACCTTCTTTCATTGATTTTTTTACTTAATTTTTATGATTAAAAAAAATTAAAATAAATATGTCTTTTAATATTAATTATTATAACACAAAAAGATTTTTTTCAAAAAGTTTTTTTGAAATTTAATAATTATTTTTTTATTTTTTTATAAATCAAAAAAAGTCTAATAAACGTATATAAAATGCAAAAAGAGCAGTAAAATTCATTACTACTCTTTTTCTCTAAAAATTTTTCTATTTTTATTTCAATCATTTAAAAATATTTTTAAAATTATCTAAAAATTAGTAAATCGCTCTAAATCCGATTCCACCTCTAACATTTTTCACCATTAGGCATAGCATTAATCAACATATGAATATGATCAACATCATGTTCTCATTCTTTAAAAGCAATGTTATACTTCGAACATATTCTTTCAAAAAAATCTCTTTCAATCTATTAGAAATTTCATCATTAATGACTTCTCTTCGATATTTTTATACAAAAAAATCATATGATAATTTATATCAAATACTGAATGATAATTACTATTATATGACATTATTATTACCTACTTTTATATTATTTCACTGAATAAATTATATCATAAATATATCCTTTTTTTCAATTAAAAAAAGCAATTTATCTCCCGCTTGTAGAAGCCAGATACTTCTTGCTATCTTTTTGTTAAATTTTTTTATTTCAATTTTTTTAATTATTTATTATTTTTTTACTTTTGACTAGCCAAATTATTCAAAAAAAACTTTTTATTCTAATTTAAAATTTAGATTTGATATTATTTAATTATTTTTATGATATTAATAAAAGAATGTGAATTTAATTTCCTCATAAATCAAAAAAACTATTTTTACAAGTAATAATTATTACTTATAAAATAGCCTGTTTGATATTTAAGTTATTATTTTTTTAAGCCTTCATATTTTTAAGTGGTAATTGGTGCCCGAGGCCGGAGTCGAACCGGCACGATATAAAAATCGACGGATTTTTGAGTCCGTTGCGTCTACCAATTTCACCACTCGGGCAACCTTACTGGAGTATTATAGCATATACTCGTCAAGGAATTTTTATTCTTTTTTTCTAGTTCTAAATATCTACTATTTCCTATAAGTCGCTCCAAATCTATATTTGAATGGATATTTTTATTTTTCAATTTCAGGTAATATTTTTTTATTTCCTTTTTTTGTAAAACCAATTTTTTTCAGTTCTTCCTCGTCAGCTTTTTGTAATATTGTACTTCTTAAAAGCTAGATTTTTTTGTAGTTTTTTTCAACATTTTTCAATTTTTTTCTGAATCTACATACAAATATTTTTTTAGCTAATTTCAATCCACTTTCGCCAAATTTTTGGAATTCCTTCAATTCATCCATTTCAAAAAAATTATTCCCATTTCATCTCTGAATTCAATGATTTTTCTGGGCCTTCGATTTACCAAAAATTGAGTTTTAGCAATTCCTCGTAAGTCACACTATTCACATCATATTTCGTATTCGTTCCTGATAAATCATTTTCCTTTTTGGCTTTATCCTTTTTATAGGAAACTTCCTCACTAATCTCGATTTTAGGCACATTCCTATCCTCAACAAACAATCTCAAAAATTTCCTAAAATTAATAACATCACAAAAAAATAATCAAATATTTGATTTTTCATAAATTTTTCCCCCTCAATTAACCTTTTTTTATTTTTTTCTATTTTTTTAAATAATTTTTTTATTTCCCCTTTTTTTCTTTTTCAGTCGCTCATCCAACTCATTCATCCAAACAAGCGGATCTTTCGGATTCACAATCCTTTTTATATTATCCTTCTTTAACGTCTCATCTTGCCAAATCAACTTTGTAATTGCACCCGCACCAATCCCAATAATCGTCTTATTTTCCTCAATCATCTCAATATTGTAAATCGACTCACAATTATCAAGTGCGTACCCTAGATTTTCTCCCCACTGAAAACTATTTTTTTGACGATACATGTAATATGGCTTCAATCCTTTATTCATAGTAACTTCATCAATTTTTTTAAAAATCATTTCATAATCCAAAATATCTTTATGCTTATAATTTTCCTTATTTAGTTTACTCGCATTTTTTATCGCTAAATTATGAATTGTCAAATTTTCCATATCATATTTCGCAACCTCGTCCATCGTGTGCAAAATATCTTCCGTCGTCTCACGTGGCAATCCCAAAATCAAATCCATATTTATTTCTAACCCAAGATTTTTTGCAAGTTTGTAAACAAGATCAAACTGTTCTCTATCGTGATAACGATTTACGAGTTTTAATGTCGTCTCATTAAACGATTGCGGATTTATACTAATTTTGTTAATCTCATAATTCTTAATAATCGTCAATTTTTCCTCATCCAGCGTATCAATCCGTCCAGCCTCAAATGTAAATTCCTTCAAATAACTCAAATCATAGTTTTCTTTAATTGTTTCCAACATTTTCTTAATCTCTTCAGCTGTCAAAATTGAAGGTGTCCCACCGCCAATGTAAATTGTATTTATTTTCAGATTCAATTCACGTGTCAACTCACCAATTTCACGAATTTCTCGATAAATCGACTCGATATATTCAGAATATCTTTCAGCATACTTCCCTCGCAGCAAATATGCAGGAAACGAACAATACGAGCATTTTGTAGGACAAAAGGCAACTCCAATATAAATTCCGATTGTTTCCTTATCTAAATATGGCTCTTGTCTTTTCACAATTCCAATCAACAAGTCTCGTTTCGTCTCGCTAACCAAATAAATATTTTCCAATATTTCAGAAATTTTTTCATATGAAAGTCCCATTTTCAGAAATCTTCCTACAATTTTAGTCGGTCTCACTCCAATTAGCGTTCCCCATTTGTAAGACTTTTCCTTCCCAAACAATTTCATCAACACGGTTTTCATCATAACTTCCGCCTGATCAAAATAATCATCGCAAAATTTTTTTCATATGAAAAAAATCAATCTCTTTCAATATTTTTCGACTTATCTAGCATTTTTTTATCTCAAAATCTTTTTAAAACCTCAATTTTTTTATTTTTTTGAATTTTTCTTCGCTTTCTTTTTCACTGTCCTCTAAAAAAATTTTTTTCATTTGTAAAAACTGCTTTTACTTCAATTTTTTTCAAAATTTTTCTACTACTTCAAAAAAACATTTTTTTCCAGAATTTCCATCTAAATTTCATATTTTTTTCCAGTAACAAAACTCTTACAAATTCTTCAAATTTATTTTTTTATTGATTTCTATATTCGAAATTATCATTTTCTATTTTATCACTCCCATGAAAAATAACAATAAAACAATAATTCCTAAAACAATTCTGTAGTAACCAAACACTTTAAAATCGTGCTTTTTGATGTAATCCATAAACACTTTTATAACGGCATAAGCAAAAATAAATGATAATACAAAACCTAGTGCAATCAAGAACCATTCATAGCCACTTAATGCTGTCCCAAGTTTTACCAATTTTAAAAGAGTAGCTCCAAGCATTGTTGGAATTGCAAGGAAAAATGAAAATTCTGTTGCAAGTACTCTATTCAATCCAAGTAAAACTCCTCCAATAATAGTAGCTGCTGATCTTGAAGTTCCAGGAATCATTGCAAGACATTGAAATAGTCCCACTCCGATTGCAGTTTTTATAGGCATTTGAGTGATTGAAGTAATTTTACCTTCCTTTTTTTTGCCAGATTCTAGCCAAATAAGTATGACTCCATAAACAATCAGCATTATCGCTACAACTACCGAATTAAACAATAATTTGTCAATAACATCATCAAATAATAATCCTAAAACAACCGCAGGAATTACCGCAATTACTATTTTTATCCACATTTGAATAATATCCATTCGCTGACTTTTACTAAGTCCTTTTGCAAATGGAAAAATTCTTTTCCAATAATATACAACTACTGATAAAATTGCTCCCAACTGTATGATTATCTTAAAGGCATTTGCAAATTCCTCATTTTTTGATAATTGTAAAAATTGATCTACAAGTATCATGTGACCTGTGCTACTAACAGGTATAAACTCTGTAAGTCCTTCTACTAGACTTAGTATAAAAACTTTTTATGATTTCTAACATAGTTTTTTCCTTTCCTAAAAATTCTTTTTCTTTTTTTGAATTTATTTAAATATATTTATAAAATTTTTTTCTAACAAAATCTATTGTCTACTCATCTGCCAAATCTTCAGTTTTATCGCTTTTATTTCCACGAGTATAACCGAAAACATAATCTAAATTGATATTTCTCATAGAATTGAAGACACTTTGTTTTACGCCTGGATGTTTTTCTTCTAGAGCTGCTAATAGATCTTTTACTTCTCTTCTTTTGCTTGATGTTTTTCCAGCTTCTATTGTACATCCACAGTTCATTGCTCTAATTCCATTTGTTTTTGTGTAATCAATTATATCGGCTTCCTTTACGTAAATTAATGGTCTTATTAACTCTAATTTCCCCGAAGTTGACGACACTTTTGGAGTCATTGTTTTAACCGTTCCTGCATAAAGCATATTTATTAGCGTTGTTTCAATCACATCATCAAAATGATGCCCTAATGTCAATTTATTAAACCCAAATTCTTCAACTTTTTTGTATAAAATTCCTCTTCTCATTTTTGCACATAAAAAACATGGATAGTCTTTTGCTTTTTCATTTGCAATCTCCCAAATATTCGTATCAATTATTTCACAATCAATGTTCAAATTCTTTAAATTTTGCTTAAATTGATTCAAATCGCTATCCCTAAATCCCGGATTTAAACTAACCGCCTTAAATTCAAAATTCCTTCTTCTATCCTTCTTCAATTCATGAAACAGTTTCACTAAAAGTAAACTATCTTTTCCACCAGACACTCCAATTGCTATTTTATCGCCATCTTGTACAAGATCAAAATCGTTTATTGCTTTTAAAAACTTAGATAAAATTGACTTTTTGTACTTTGTTCTCAGGCTATCTTCGATTTCATTGACCTCTTTCATAGGCCCGTCAGGTATTATTGCATCATAACAAATTTACCATTTTTTTCCTCCTTTTTGATTTTTAAATTTATTTTTTTAATTTTTCCATAATTTTTTTAATTTCCTAACAAATAAAAAAACGAGCTTTCACCAGCTCGATTTTTAAAAATTTTTACTTTTGAAATTGTAAATAACCCCCAGAATTAATGAGCCTTTTCATTCTCAGTATTATTCTTACATTTTTCTTCAAGATATTCGATTTTTTCTAATAATCCTTCATCTCTTGAATCAATTTCATACGCAGCTTTATACTCTTTCAATGCCGCTTTATGTCTTCCCATATGCTCATATTTTCTCGCAAAATCAATATGCGCTATATACATGTCAAAATCAAGGAATATCGCCAACTCATAACAATTTACTGCTGTCGATATTTTCCCTTTCCTCGCGTAAACATTTCCCAAAAGAAACATTACAAACGGTTCCGAAATATTATCCAAAACTTCCTCAAAGCACTTTTCCGCATTATCCAAATCTTCAGTTTCATAATACAAATATCCTAAAAATGCTCTAATTGTATAATTTTCTGGTTTTAACTTAACTAATTTTTCGTATATTTCTATTGCTTTGTCATTTTCTTTTAACGCATGATAAATCGAAGCTAACGTTTGCAAAACTTCTATATCATCTGGATTTTTCAGCAATTTTTTTCAAATTTTTCTTTAAGAAGTTGCTCATTATTTTTCGTTATATCTAATCTCTCTAAATATCATTGTCTCTAGCATTGTATATTTTTTTGCTACTTCTAACTAATTATTTTTTTATTCTAATTTTTTTCAATTTTTAAATTTTAAATCTAAAATTAGTCGATCAATATTTTTAAGTAGCCTCTCCTTTCATTAGTTTTTACTTTTTTTAGTATTTCCCATTTTTTTACAGACAATTTGGCTGTATTCTATTTACTAAAAATTCTTTATATTCAAAATCCCTCAAAAAAATCAATTTTTTTATTACTTTTTTTGAAGTGATATCATCACATTTTTTTACACTTTATTTTTTATCATAAATGGGGGTTTTTAGTAAACCAGAAAATAAAAAAATTTTTTTAGATTGAAATTTAGAGAAAAAAAGAGCAGAAAAAAACTTTCTACTCTTATAAAAAAATATTCTATTTTTTTCTAATTTTTTCTTGCCAATCAGCTGGATAAATCACATATAAAAATCTTGCAAATTTTGGTGCGCTAAATTGGATTTTCGAACCTTTTGGAATTAAAATTGCTTCACCTTTATTTCCAACAACTTTTCTTCCATCTACGATTATTTCTAAAGTTCCTTCTATTACATAATCAATTTCATCATAATTCAACGTCCAATCGAATGCTGATTCTTCCATTTCCATTACTCCGCAACTCAATCTCTTGCTTTCATCAATTGTAAAAACATCAGTTAAGTACACTTTGTCATTTGGATTTCCTGTATCGAATTTTTTTGGTTTAACAGTTGGTATTTTTACAACTCCAACTCCGCTTGGATCCATATATTTTTCAAAACTATCTCCAGCTTTTCTGCTTAATTCTTCTGCCACTACTTTTCTCAATAATTTTTCTAAAGTTTCTCTATCTAAATCTTGTAATCCCATTTTGTCATCTCTCCTCTTATCTCAAAATTGAGAATATATCTACTTTTGATAATAATCGGTTATCATTCCTAATTTTCAGGAACTAATAATCCTGTTTGTTCATTTCTTCTTTGAATTAAAGCTCTTTTATCTTTTGCAACGTCATCTAATTTCCCTTTTCGTTTCATAAGAAGTAAAACTTTTGTTCCTTTGTATTCTGTAAGCATATTTTCGTCTCCACCACTATCTCCTGCTACTAAAATAGGGTCTTTTCCGCCATGTTTTGGTTTTAAAAATTTATTTATTGTTTCCACTTTTCCTTTTGTTTGAGTTTGTGGATAACCTTTTTTATATTGAGACAAATATTTATCTTTATTCATTTCCAATCTCATTCCATACACATTTTCTGGTTTTAGATTGTATCCGTATGATTTATCACTTGCAAAAACTTTTACAATGTCTTCAAGAGACGCAGAAACTATGTAAACTTCAATTCCATTTTTTTGAAATTCGTGGAATAAATTTGCAATTTCAGGTTGTGTTCTCAATCCACTCTTGTATTCATAAACTATTTTCCCAGCTTCACCTAATAATTTATCGCTAGATTCAATTGTGTATTTACCTAATTTATCTCCAATTCCATAATCATTAGCTTCTTTTGCCAATTTTTGAACTTCTTCTTTTGTCATTCCATTGAATAAGTATAATACCCATGGATAGGCGATATCATGTGAAAAAGTTCCTCCTATCGCTTCATATAAAAAAATGCTAATTTCCCTCTAAAATCTTTAAATTCTTCAGTTTTCTTAATTTCATCCAAACTCATCTTTTTTTATTTTTTTATATAATTTTTCATATAAAAAAATGCGTATCTTTTATCTAAATCGTTACCAATTTTTTTGTAATATTAATTTTTTTCTCCTTTAGCATTTTTCATAACCTTTTTGCAAAATTATCTAAAGGAATATCTTTTTCTAATCGCTTTAGCAAACTCTTTTTGGAGTCATATCAAATTTCAAATTATCAATTTGATATCTAAATAAATTTTTCTTGTGTATCTTGATAAATTGATGTGTAATCCCAATCGAATACTACATAATTTCCTTGATTTTTATTATCATCAATTAATTTTGATAAAATTTCTTTGTTTTCAGGAACCCATCTTCCTTCATCCAGATTAGCCGCTAATCCGTTCAAAGAGATCGCTATCAAAAACACCATCGCCATTTTCTTAAACATAAGAATCCCTCCGAATTTCTGAACATTTTAATTTATACTAATTATTTATGCATTTTTTTCTTTTTTACAAAACAACATTTTTGCTACAAATATTGCTGTTATTCCTGCCACTAATTTTCCAACGATCATTGGGAACATCATGTCTTTGTAAGCTCCATTAGCGTAACCTGCTACAAATCCTAAATGGTCTCCGAATACAAAAGCACCACTTACTGCAAATGCAATATTCATTACTTTTCCGTTTGAATCCATATCTTTTAATATACCAAACATTGGAATATTATTTGCTAATGTGGCAACAAGTCCTGCTGCTCCAGATTCATTCATACCAAGTCCTTTTCCTATCGCTGTCAACGGTTTTTTGAATGCTTGTGTTATGAAATGAACTAATGGGAATGCTCCTGCTAATACAATTGCGATTGCACCTATAGTTTCAATTCCACCCATTTTAAGTTCTTTTGCTGCTTGATCATAAACTGTGTATATTGAATCCATTCCTGGTATTATTGTTATAGGTGTTAAAGCTTGAACGATTGCTACAACTAATCCTAAAGTTATGATTATAACAACTGCTTGTCCAAATATTGAAAATCCTTTTGTCATTTTTTCTGGTATTTTCCATAATCCTATACAAATTAATATTGAAAATATAATTATTGGAATTAAGTTTTTAAGTACCATTATTACAGGCATTCCTGCTATAATTCCTCCAACAAAACACCCTATTGGTATAGTTGTCATTCCTGCCAAAATTCCTTTTGCTAAAAATGGACGATCTTCTTTTTCGATTATTCCTAATGCAACTGGAATTGTGAATACTATTGTTGGTCCCATCATTGATCCTAAAATAAATGAAGCAAATTTAGCAGCTTGTACATCTGTTGTCAATTTAAATGCAAGTGGAGTTCCACCCATATCAGTTGCTAACAAAGTTGTCGCAAACATTGAAGGATCCGCACCTAACATTTTATATATAGGTGTTACGACTGGTTTTAATACTTCTCCCAAAACTGGTGCTAATGCTATTATCCCAACCATTGCTAAGGCTAAAGATCCCATTGCCATTATTCCTTCTTCAAATTTTTCTCCGTAACCAAATTTGTTTCCTAGACATTTGTCTATTCCACCAATTATCATGAATATTACCATTATATACATTATTATTTTATCTATACCCATTTTGAATCCCTCCGTTTTTTTATGAGAACTCAATCGCCGCTCTCAAACTCTGCTTTTTAAAATTCTTAATTTTCGTAATCTCACAGTTTTATAGAAAAAAATATAGAATTGCCTCATTTAAAGGGAAATTTTGTAAATTTAGCGGAATTTGCATAAATTTTAAGGCAATTCTATTATTATAATTCTTTTTTTAGAATTATCAATTAATCTAATGGTTTTTCTGCAACCGATTTAACTGCGTCCGCGAATGCTTCACATGCAGCTTGGCATGCGGCTTGGCTTCCAGTTAATAGACCTCCACCAAAGTTTGTTTCTGAAGGTGGTCCGTAGAATGTTACTAATTGAACATCTGCTGATTTAAGTGCTATGTCTAAAGCATACATTGCTTCTAATGGCGGTGCAATTAAATATGCGATTGCTTCTCCTTCTTTTATTCCGCAAGCTTCTGACAAATAGCTTCCTGTTCTTGAAATACAATGAGCGTAATATGCGATTGAATCATCATCGTTTGCACTTATAAATGCAGCTTCATTTTCAATAAAATCTACTGCTGCGTCAAGTCCACTTTTTACTTCAGCTGGAGTTGGTCCTGATAAAATTCCAATTACTTCTCCTGCTAATTTGGTATTTGCATTTGCAGCACCACCATAAAATGATTTCGCATAAGCAACTTCTACAACGGCTTTTTTAGTCGCATCATCCAATGCTGTATATGTTACATCATCGCAATCAGCTGTTAAAATCGCAATACTTCTATGACCTTCTGACAATCCTAATTCTTTTGCCATTCCACGGTCTACATTTGGTATTAATCTCGTAGCTAGTACACTAGCTTTCAATCTATCGCCTTTCATATTTTTCCTCCTGATTTTTTTATAATCAAATTTTTTTACAACTTTTTTTATTTCTCAAAAATTATTTAAAAAAATTTGTTTTTTTATATTTTTCAAAAATTTTTTTATAATTTCAAATCTTGTCCAGACGCTTTAGCATCTAATATTTTCTTAATTAATGTAGCAATGTGAGCTCCTGCTTCTGCTGAAGGTGTCCCATCTCTATGAATATTTGATACAACTGTTCTCTTTGATTCTGGAATTCCAACATATGCCTTGTAAGTAATATAAGCACTCATACTTTCAGCTGTTGTCAATCCAGGTCTTTCCCCGATCAAAATACATACAACTTCGGCATTTACTAATTCTGCTACGTGGTCTCCTGCTCCAACTCTTCCATATTTTACAAAGAATGTAGTTCCTGTATCAATTCCGTATCCTTTTAATCCATTTTCCAATGCTGGTAAAATGTTTTTAGCATTAGCTTCGATTGCTGTAGAACTCAATCCATCTGAAACAATAATTTGTACTTTCGGATTTTTTTTGCATTTTTCATTTATTATTTTTATACCTTCATCACTAATTTTTCTTCCTAAATCAGGTCTTGTTATGTATTGGTCACGACTTTCACATTGTGTAGTCACTTCAAACAACCCTATTTCATCTAAAAATTCTTTTGGAACATCGTTAAATACAGCATCTTGAGCAGCAGCATGGTCAGCTCTAAATCTTAGTAATACATCTGTTTTAAATCTAGTTCCAGCTCTTCCAATTCCTAATCTTGCTGACGTTCTTTGTTTTAATTTCATATATTCGTCTCTATCTTCTGGATTGTCAACTAACAATTGGTCTTTTATATTGATTTTTCCTATATCTTTCAATTCTCCATCTTCAATATCGCTACCAACTTTTTCAGAAACTTTAGCGGCTACTTCTGCTACTTTACTTTCTGACATATTTCCTGTTTCTTTAACCACTTTTTCTATTAATTCCATTAACTCTTTATCTGATAACATTGTTTTTCCTCCCTATTTTAAGAAAATTGAAGCATCTCCGGCTCTTTCTGTAAGTTTACCATCTTTCATTATTCCCATTTTTTCTAACCATTCTTCAAATGGTTTTATAGGTCTTGCATTAGTTAAGTTTCTTAATGCTGCATCATCATGATAAGATGTTGTTTGATAGTTTAACATTATATCGTCTCCTGCTGGAATTGCCATGAAATAGTTAACTCCTGCAATTGATAATAACATTTCTAAGTTTTCAATATCGTTTTGATCCGCTTTCATGTGGTTTGTATAACAAGCGTCAACTCCCATTGAGATTCCTGTCAATTTACCCATAAAGTGATCTTCTAAACCAGCTCTTATAACTTGTTTACTGTCATATAAATATTCTGGTCCAATGAATCCAACTACTGTATTTACAATAAATGGATCAAATCTTTTTGCGAATCCATAACATCTAGCTTCCAATGTTACTTGGTCTGCTCCGTGATGTGCTTCTGATGATAATTCTGAACCTTGTCCTGTTTCAAAATACATTACATTTGGTCCTGTTGCTGTTCCATGTTTCAAAGCTAATTGTCTAGCTTCTTCAATCATTTTTCCATCAATTCCAAACGCTTCATTTCCTTTTTGTGACCCTGCAATACTTTGGAAAATCAAGTCTGTTGGTGCTCCTCTTCTTACAGCTTCCATTTGTGTTGTTACGTGTGCCAATACACAGATTTGTGTTGGTATATCCCATTTTGTTTTAATTTCATGAAATCTTTGTAAAACTCTCATAACGCTATCAACACTATCATCTACTGGGTTCAATCCTAACAATGCATCTCCAACTCCGTAGCTTAATCCTTCATAAACTGATAACATAATTCCATCTGGATCATCTGTTGTATGGTTTGGTTGTAATCTAGCTGCTAAAATTCCTTCTCCACCAATTTCTGTGTTACAGAATTTTTTAACTCTAATTTTTTTCGCTGCCACAACTAAATCCATATTACTCATTAATTTAGCAACAGCTGCAACCATTTCACTTGTCAAACCTTTACTAACTCTTTTAATTTTATCCCCTGTAGTTTTCAAATCTAATAACCATTCTCTAAATTCACTAACTGTCCAGTTTTTTATTTCATCATAAATTTTTTCATTTACATCGTCTTGAATGATTCTTGTAACTTCATCTTCTTCATATGGTATAACTGGATTATTTCTTAAATCTGATAATTTTAATTCTGCTAAAACAGCTTTTGCTGCTACTCTTTCTTCAGCAGTTGCTGCTGCCACTCCCGCTAGTTCATCTCCTGATTTATATTCATTCGCTTTTGCTAGAACTTCTTTTTACACTTTTTAAATTCGTAACTATGTCCAAATAATCTTGTTTTTAATATCATTACTGCCACCTCTCAAAAAATATTAATTTTTCAATCTTAATAACTAAAGACTAATGTTTTTACTACAACGGGTAAAACATTTCCACTTCCTAAAGGCTCTCCAATATCGATATAATCTCCGTCACGCACCTTTACGCTATCGATACAAATTATATCTCTACCAGCTAATTCCAATTTCATACACTGTCCTAAAACTTTTGCCATATCATTTTCAACAATAATTATTATTGGATATTTAGAATTTATCTCACTTTTTGCAATGTTAGAAAAAACTTTTGCCAACTCCATTATTTCCAAATAGTCCATATTATGCTTTCCTCTTAACCCAATCGCAACATTTTTATCCTCTTTTTTCAAATTGAACCACTCTAATTTTCTCTTAATAATCTCTTCTAACTCGATTCCTTTTACACTTTCATCTTCTTCGGTTAATTTTAATACAGGGATATTTTTAATTGGGAAAATTCCTTCTGAATAAGTTATCGTACTTCCACTTATTTCAGTCGTATGATTTCCAGCTCCAACAACAGTCGCACCAATTGTTTCACTCAATTGTTTCAAATTAATTTGTTTTTCTTCAATTATTTTCAAGATTTCTTCTCCTAAAATGACCCCGATGTCATTGTATTTGAATTTATCTTCTTCTTTTTCTTCCGTATATAAAATCAGCTACTCCACCTGTAAATGAATAGTATTTTTATATCTTTTAATATTTTTTTCTAAAAATCTTTATCTGTCACAATTTTTTTCTGTACAACTCTGTCTTTGGAAAAAAATCCCAACACTTTCAAATATCAATTGTCCCATTCTTTTTTTGCAATTTTTTTCTAAATTTGGCTTCATCTGCATAATCACCTAATTTGATGCTCACATCCACATCTTTCGCAATCTCAAACATTTTCTCAAAAATATATTTAATTTTACGATTTTCATCAAATTTTATAAGTCTTCCACCAATATCAAGGCAAGTTGTATCTTCAACTTCACCTCTATTAAAAATTACATTATTTGTCGTACCACCACCTACATCAAAATTTACAATACTTGTGTTTTTTTCTTCAGAAAATGTATATGCTCCAGAACCTTTTCCTGCAATAATACTTTCTAAATCAGGTCCAGCCGTAGCTACAACAAAATCTCCAGCCATTCCGCTTAATGTTTCCAAAACTTCTTTCGCATTTTCTTTTCTAGCTGTATCTCCTGTTATAATAACAGCTCCTGTTGACACATCTTCATATTTAATATTTGCTTTTTTATATTCATTTTCAATTATTTTTTTTACATTTTTCGTATCTATCACTGTTTCCGATATTAATGGAGTTTCGTAGATTTCACTTCTATAAATTACTTCTTTTCCAATTATTTTTATTTGAGGAACAGTAAAAGATGAACCTCTATTTTTCTATATAAATTTTTAGAAAATATAAGTTGTAATGTAGATGTTCCAATATCTATTCCTACGCTCAATATTTCTTCAGTCATTTTCGTACCTTTTTCTTTCTAGTTTTGATTCAATTTTACATCAAAACTTATATTTGTTCCATTATTATCCGATTTTTATATTTAGGTCCCCATCAAGTTTATCTTTTTACGAGACTTTTTCACAATTTGTAATCCTAAACTATTTTTTTCTTTATCTTTCTATTTTTCCATTCCTATTCCGTTATCGACAACAGAAATTTTTTTGCTTTTTTTCTCCTTCATTTTTTTATTCCTACTGTAATTGTACCACATTTTTTTATTTTTTTGAAGGCATGTTTTACAGAATTTTTCTATTAATTCGTTAATAATTAATGCAATTGTTGTTGCTTTATCAGAATTTATCTGAAAATCGTCGCCTTCGATACTTATTTTTAAATTAAAATTTTCATTTGTATTCTCTCTAACCGAATTCCTCAAAAATTTTTTTATAACTTCTTGAATTTTTTTAAATTATCAAATCCATTTTGAGCCAACATTTCATGAGTTATTGAAATACTCAAAAATTCTATTTATGCTGTCATTTAAAAATCTTTTTCACCGATTCATCTTCCGCTTTTTCGTGCTCTGCATTCTAAGTAAACTCGCTATCGTCTGCAAATTATTTTTTTATTCGATGATGAATTTCCTTTATCGCAACAGATTTTTAACATTAGCTCTTTTTTTCTTTTTATTTTTTTATATCTGTTATATCTTTCAAAAAAACAAAACTAAAATTTTTACTTCATGTTTAATGAAAAAAAATACTCTAATCTTAAGACTTTATCCGCAATAAAAAAATTTCTGTATTCCATCCTTCTTTCTTATTTACAAGATCAGAAAAATTTTTATACTATCTGGCACTATATTATCAAAATGTTCTCCTAAAATAGACGTTTTGTAGTTAATTTCTTTAAAAAGTTCTTTTATTTTCACATTTTGATAAATACAAATTCCCTTGTCGTTAAAAATAATTATTCCATCTTTCACATAATTTATGATTTTTCTTTCTTGTGACATTTTCAATGAATTTAACAGTATTTCCTTCGTCGTATCCGTTAAAAATTTTATTTCATTAGTCTGATTTCCATTCATCTTCTCTTCCACAATTAGTGATGCAATTATCTTTTTATTTTCATCATCTATAATTGGAACGACATTTTGAGTGACATATTTACTTTCTTGCGTTAAAGCCTTGTAATCTCTCGAAGGATGACCAGTTTCCAGCGTCCTTATCACTGCAGGTTCATTTTTTCTGTAAGCATATTCTCCAACCACGCTTTTCGTGTAATTAGAAGTATGCTCAGGATTTGCTTCTGCTACAACAATCGCTCTATCACTATCCACCAAACAGTCAATAAATATGTCTGTTTCCAACAACTCACTCAAAACTGGCAACCCTTCTGAGATTTTTTCTAACTTTCTGATACTACTTTCTGGTAAATTTGTAAATTTTTCGCATATTTCTCTAATCATTATTTTCTCCAGTTAATATAATGATATCTGCTATTTTCCCCATATCAGTTCTTTTGTTCATACTCAAATTTCTAATATATTCGTATGCTTCATTTTCTGATAGGTTCTGATTTCTCATTAAAATACTTTTTGCTATATCAATTTTTCCTTCTATCTTCCAATTTTTTTGTGCTGTTTTTTTAAATATTTCTTTTCTAATTTTTTTCAAATTCTTCCTGTTTACTAAATATGATTTCAAGATTCGGAATAAATGATTTTTTTCATCAATTGGTTTTTATTATATAACCTATTATTCCTATTTTCTTTTGCCTCTTCGATAAACTCTTTGTTTGAATAAGCAGTCAATAAAACAACACCTCTTGATAATTTCTTTTTCATTTATTACTTTTTGCAGCTTTTTAAACCATCTAAAAAGTGGCATTTTTACATCCATTATTACAAAATCTGGTTTATATTGTTCACATTTTTTTCTATCGCTTCGTAACCGTCTTTTTGCTTCTCCAACCACATTGTAATTTGCTTCTTTAAGTATTTCGGAAATATCCATTCTTGTTATTGGTTCATCATCTACAACTAATATTCTCTCCATCTTCATCTTTCCTTTAAATTGAAAAACTCAATCTATAAAGTTTTTCATTTTTAATTTTTTTCTTATCGTTTATTACTTCCAAATTTATAAATTAATTTTTAATAAACTTCTTCAAGAAGTTCTTTAATTTCTGCATAACTAAATTTTTCTAGGATTGTATTCAGTACACATATCATTTTCAATATCGCTTATAATTTTATCAATTTGTTTGAAATATTCATCTTTTGGTATTCCTAAATCTCTCAATCTTTTTGGAATTCCCATTTTTGCGTTTCTCATTTCAATCCCTTTTATTAAGATTTCTACTCCTTCTTGTTCAGTTTTTGGTATAAAATCTAATGCTCTAGCTATTTCACAGTATGCTTTTCTCGCAGCAGGATTTTTAGCATTAAACGCTATAATTTTTGGCATTAAAACTGCATTTAATCTTCCGTGAGGTTTGTGGAATAACGCTCCTACTGAATGTGCCACACTGTGATTAATTCCTAATGATGAAGTGCTAAAAGCTACTCCAGCCATACAAGACGCTATTTGCATATTTGTTCGTTCTTTTTCTAATGATGGATTTTCATAATTTTTCACTAAATCAGAAAATACCGTTCTTATTGCTCCAATCGCCAATGTTCTTGAAAACAAATTTGGATTAGCTGAAACATATGCTTCAATTGCATGAGTTAAAACATCCATTCCTGTATCTCCAATAACTGCTGGTGGCAATGTTTCTGTGAACACTGGATTCAAAATCGCTATATCTGGCAACATTTCCACATCACTCAAAGGTATTTTTTTATTACCTGATGTAACTACTGAATAAGTTGTTACTTCTGATCCTGTTCCGCTCGTAGTTGGTACTGCAATAAAAGTTAACTTTTCAGTTTCATTCATTGCTCTTTTTATTTTTTTCACAAAATAAAGTATCCCTTTACAAGCATCAATTGGAGAACCTCCTCCCAAAGCTATTACACAATCTGGATCAAAAGAAACAAAATCCAACATTCCTTTTATTATTTCTTCATCTTTCGGATCTGGATTTACATCTGAATAAACTGCAATTTCGACATTTCTTTCCTTCAAAATATCTGTAATATTATTGATAACTCCTAATTTTACCATTGTCTTATCAGTTACGATAAAAACTTTTTTCATTTCTAAAGTTTTCAATATATCCAAGAGTCTGATCCGTAATATTTTTTTGGTTTTATATGAAATAAACTCATCTAAACACCACTCCTCTTTTTTTATTCCCATTTTTTTGATTCTTAAAATTATTTAATACTCTCTTTAACTTTTTTTAAGTATTACTTTTTACTCTTTCTACATCCGTGATATTAAATTTTTTTCAAAAAGAATTTCGATAATTTTTTTCTCTAATTCTTCATTACTTTTTTTATCTCGTTTCTATTTCCCTCACAACCATTTTTGCAAGTTCCTTCATTTTTTTGTTTTCATGAGCAACACAACATTTTTCTTTTTCGTAAATTGTTTCTAAATTTGCTGCTCTAATCTTATCTTTTGCACCTGGAGTAATAATCATATCACTTGTTACAATAAACTTACTGTCACACACATAGTCCAAGTAATTTTTTATTGTTATTAATTTTTTTTTCATTTTTTACTCCTCTTCTATTTTTTAGTCAATTGACTTGTCAGTTAAAACCTTGATTTATCTAACTTTTATTTAATTTCAAGCTCATCAATAATTCCAACAATTGTTGCATCTACTGGTGTTTCCGCATCAAATACCCTTCTCGCAGAACTGCCTGTAACGATAATCACTCTATCGCCAATCCCAGCTCCAATATAATCTGCCGCAACAATTGTTTTCTTTTCTCCCTCAATTGCCACTACCATAAGTTTTAGACCACTTAATTTTTCATCTTTTCTTGTCGCCCAAATATTATCAATAATTGTTCCTATTAGCATTTTCTCCCTCTTTCATTCTATTCGTACTCTAATTGTATATTATTTGATTTAATGTACTCATCTGCAAGTGATGTTATTTTACTACCTTTTTTCACAATAATTTTCTGATTTTCAGCCGATAACTTTTGTAATTTATCTTTCGTAATTACACCACTGATAGAAAATTCTTCTCGTTTTGTAAACATTTTTGAGATTTCCACTCTTTTAAGCACTTTCACTCCAAATTCCTTCAAATTCTGAAGATAACCGTCATACACTTTTATCAAAGCTTCTGGCTTCTGATATCTCTTATACTCCAATCCCTCTTCCACTAAAAATACTTCCTTCGAATTTAAAAGAAATTCTGTCACAATATTTTTTCTACCTTGCGACAAGTCCACCAATTCATCAATACTTAAATCAGATACAACTAATTTTTCTGAATCTGCCTTTTCTAAACTTTCAAAAAATGTTTTAAAATCAATGTTATCATTTATTTTCGCATAAGTTTTTAATTCATCCTTCAAAAGATTATCTTTTCCTAAAAAACTAACTTTTATCGGCTTTTCTTCTTGATTTTTTCTAGAGCTTATATCTATTCCTTTTCTTGAAAGTTCCTCCAACACCTTTTTTAAAATAATTTCGAGCATTTCTTCATTGAGCATACACATCACCGCCTACTCTTTGATAATAGTTCCTGTTACTCCAGAAACATACCCAGCCGCATTAGCTTCATCATAATCAATGTGCATAGCCAATCTAAAGCTATCTTTAACTCTCACTAGCACATCATCAAAAATTACAGGTCTTTCACTGTTTATTTTCACTTTTACAATTTCTTTATCTTTTACATTAAGTCGTCTTGCATCTTCTGGTGTCATATGAATATGTCTTTTTGCAACGATAACTCCCTCATCTAACTGTAAATATTTATCTCCAACACCTATCAAAATTCCAGGAGTTCCCTTAATATCTCCACTTTCACGAATAACACCTTTCACTCCAATATCTCTACAATCCGTCAACGATAATTCTACTTGAGTAAAATCTCTACAAGGACCTAAAATAACAACGTTTGAAAACTCACCTCTAGGCCCTATCACTCTAACTCTCTCTTTAGCTGCATATTGATTCGGTTGAGACAAATCCTTAACTTTCGTCAATTCATACCCTTTTCCAAACAAAAACTCAAGATGTTTCTTGGATAAATGAACATGTCTTCCCGATGCCTCAACCATAAATGAATTATCTTTTTTTTCTGAAACAGATTGCTCGCTAGAATTTTCCATTATTTCTTTCAATTTTTCTCTAATAATTTTCTCTAATTCCGCTCTTTCCATATTTTGCTCCTGTTCCTATTTATAATCTCCATTGTTCGCCTTTAACATCATTAAATAGAAAATACTACTCAATCTATTCAAAGCCTTTAATATATCCAATCTTTCCGTTTTCCCTTCGTGATAAAAAGCATCCACAGCTGCAATTTCACATTCCCGAGACAACGCTCTCAAACAGTTTATATCAATAACCTTTTCGTCATATTCTACATTTATTTCAAACAAATGCCCTGTTTTATAATATTTATGTGTATTGTGCGTAATTTCTTTTAATGTGTCAATATCATATCCTAGAACATCTCTCTCTTTAAATTCTGAATCAACCATTTCACTAATAAATAAATCTCTTATAAATCTATATGCTTGTGCAAAATCGGCTTCCAACTTTTTATTTTTTTCATATTTTTTCCAAAATTTAATAGTTTCAGCCTGTAAAGTGTCAAATTTACCACGCAAAATTATTCTTTTATGATTTTTAACAACTAGATTATCGCCAAATATCTGAGTCATAAATTCAGGTTTTTTTATCATAAATCGCACCTGTTACATAATCTCGATATTGTCTTTTCGGTTTTGCTTCTTCCATTGCTAATTTTTTATCATCTTTTTTCTGAATTTCCAATTTTTCTTCTTTTTCTTCTTTTTTTCTCTATTTCGATCATAAGAAATTCTTTTTTTATTTAAAAATTCTCTTGCTGACGGTGTGAGAATATCTTTTTCTTCAATAACCAATTGGTCTAAAACGCCATCTTTTTCAAGTTTTCTTAACTTTTCTTCAGTTATTACTGGCATATTTATCACACCCTATCTATTTTTGATAGATTTTATCTAACACTTGTTTTATAATATCTTCAATTTCCTTTGCATTTGTTACATCTACATCATTACTTGCCAAATTTGTCGCTTCTTTTACAGCGTTCCCCACAACATCTGACAATTCACTTACACACGGTTTCTTAACTAAATCTTCCAATTCTTTTTGTCCATATGCAACTGTTCTAATATTTATTAAATTTTTTGGTCCAATGTTATCAGAAGTTGAACTTCCTCCAACTGTTCCGCATCCTAATGTTAACGCTGGCAATAAGTTAGTTGTAGCTCCTACTCCACCTAATGTCGCTGGTGTATTTACCAACAATCTTGAAACTGGTTTTTTCAAGGCAAATTCTCTAATTACATTAACATTATTTGAGTGCATAGACATTGTATGTCCAATTCCTTCATTTTTCAATATTTCAATACATCTTTCACAAGCTTTTTCCCAATTTTCCTCGCAGTAGAATCCTAATACTGGACACAATTTTTCTCTTGAATACGGATTAAAATGTGATACTTCTGTTTCTTCTGAAACTAAAATTTTTGTGTTTGTTGGAACTGTTATTCCAGCCATTGAAGCTATGTAAAGTGCTGTTCTTCCAACGATTTTTGGATTCATTGTATTGTTAGCTCTCATCAAGATTGCTCCAACTTTATCTCTTTCTTCTCTATTCAAGAAATAAGCTCCTTGTGCCTTCAATTCTTCAACAACCTTGTCTTAACTTCTCTTTCCACAACGATTGATTGTTCAGAAGCACAAATTACTCCGTTATCAAAAGTTTTACTTTGAACTATTCTTTTTACTGCTTTTTTGATGTCAGCTGTTTTTTCAATAAATGCAGGTCCATTTCCTGGTCCAACTCCAATTGCTGGTGTTCCAGAACTGTATGCCGCTCTAACCATTGCTTCTCCACCTGTTGCTAAAATCAATGATGTTAATTTATGTTTCATCAATTCATTTGTAGCTTGTAATGTAGGTGTTTTAATAACTCCTATCAATCCTTTTGGTGCACCTTTTCTTTCAGCCGCTTCAATCAAATATTCAACTGTTTTAATAATACTGTTTTTCGCATTTGGGTGAGGACTTACTACAACACCGTTTCCTGCTTTCAATGAAATCAACACTTTATAAATCGCAGTTGAAGTTGGATTTGTAGAAGGTATCAAAGCCGCAATAACTCCCATTGGAACTCCAATTTCAATTATTCCTTCATCTTTGTATTCGTTTAAAATTCCAACTGTTTTTTCATTTTTGAAAGATTCATAAACATCTATTGCTGCTAATTTATTTTTAATTACTTTGTCTTCCCAATTTCCAAATCCTGTTTCTTCGCAAGCCATTTTTGCCAATTCTGTAACATGTTTTCTTGCTTCTTCACTTACTTCTTTTACTATTTCATCAACTTGTTCTTGAGAAAATCCAGCATATATTTCTTGAGCTTGACTTGCTGCTACTAGCAAATCTCTCGCTTCTTGTATCGATTGTAAATCTTTATCCATTTTTTATTTCCTCTCTAAAACAATTTAAATTCATTCCTACCGTTAATTTATTTTGTTAATTTTTTCTATCTAACTTTTATTCAGCTGTTGGAACTTTTGGCAAAATTCCTTCGATTTCATCATGTGGTCTTGGAATTACATGTACAGAAATTAATTCTCCTACTCTTTCTGCCGCTGCTGCTCCTGCATCTGTTGCTGATTTTACAGCTCCAACGTCTCCTCTAACCATTACAGTTACTAATCCTCCACCAATGTGTTCTTTTCCAACTAAAGTTACATTTGCTGCTTTTACCATTGCGTCTGCTGCTTCAATCGCTCCTACTAATCCTTTAGTTTCTATCATTCCTAATGCATTTAAAGTTGCCATAATCCTTACCTCCGTAATTTTTTTCCTTATAAATTTAACTAAACTGTTCTATTAATACATTTATCAATTTTTTTCTTCGTCATTCCCTTAATTTGAGAAGGACTATAATCTAATTTTAGTTTTTTTCTACTTTTTTTCTTTAAGTTCAGATACTTTCATTTTTTTGGTATTTTTTAAATCTTCTATTTTTATTTTTTTAGAATCCAAATTTTTTTCTTCATGTTCTGAATATTCAATTTTTCTCAATCTTATTCTCACTCAAAAGTTTTTTTGGTCAATATTTTTCAATTAACTTTTTGTTCTGTTTCATTTTCTTCTATTAATTTAGATTCTTCTTGTATTTCCTCTGTATTTGAGTTTTTCTTCAGTATTTTTCAATTTCCAAATTTTTTTCAAAATCATCATTTGAACTTAAATCTTTTTTTCAACATTTTCAATTTCTGAAATTTCTTCCAATTCATTTTTTTAAAATTGAATTATCTTCAACATTTTCTTCATTCAAACTTAAATTTTCTTCAGTTTTTTTCTTCTACTTCTGATTTTTCCCTCAATTTCAGATGGATTTTTTTATCATTTGGGTTATTTCCTTTTTGGAGATTCGATATTCACAAGAATTTTTTTCGTTTCATTATCAACTCTCGCTATTACATTACTCGTTAGGAACGCTCCCATTCTTTTTGCTACTTCAACTCCAGCATCTACTGCGGCAATTACAGCTGCTACATCTCCTGAAAATTCGATTGTAACTATTCCACCTTTTACAAAATAACGATTTTTCAATGTTACATTTGCTGCTTTTAAACCTTCATCAGCTGCTGTTATAGCTGCTACATAACCGTATGTTTCTATATAACCATATGAGTCCATTTTTTCTTATCACCTTCTCACTCGAGTAAAATCATAACTAATTCCTTAAAAATATAGAGCTTTTTTTAATCTTTTTGTCAGTCTGATTTCAAATATTCTGTAAGTTCATCCACTCCTGTGTTTTCATATGAACTTACTACAAATATTTTTGTTGCTCCTGCTTGCTCTAACATTCTTTTTGTTCTCTCGACATCTCCACTAAGATCTACTTTTGTGACTATTCCAATAACTGGCTTGTTAAATGCTGAAGAGAAACCTGGTGGAAATTGATTTCTCTCATCATCATTTGCTTGAACCATTCCAATAACATCACAATCATACGAACTCACAATTAAAGCACTGTATCGATTTCTATTCTCCAAATATTCTCCTGGTGTATCAAAAGCGTTGTTTTCATAAGTTATTGTTTGTGTTTTTCTGTATTCTATCTTTAATCCATTCATTCTTTGAAGCAAAGTCGTTTTACCACAACCTGATCTTCCAACTAACAGTATTTTCTTCATTTTAAGACCTCGTTATTTCTGTTACACTAAATCTCAAAACATTTTTGAAATAGTCCACAATATCACTTATTGCTGCTTCAACGCTTGATACATCGCCATTTAAAATTACAGAACCACTAAATCTGTCAACAAATCCTATTTCAATCGCTGCACTCTTAGTAGCTAAATCACCTGCAATTATAGCTGCTTCTCCAGGAGTTATTGTCAATATCCCAATAGCGTCCACTTTTTCATTCGTAAGACCTACTTTTCTTGCCAATTCATCTTGTGGATTTGCAATTACATGAGCTAGCGTCACTTGTCGTCCAGGAACATACTCTTGTATCATCCTTTGTTTTGCTTCTTCCATATTAACAAATCCCTTTTCTTAAATTTTTTATTCAGCTGTTGGAACTTTTGGTAAAATTCCTTCGATTTCATCATGTGGTCTTGGAATTACGTGTACAGAAATTAATTCTCCTACTCTTTCTGCTGCTGCTGCTCCTGCATCTGTTGCTGATTTTACAGCTCCAACGTCTCCTCTAACCATTACAGTTACTAATCCTCCACCAATGTGTTCTTTTCCAACTAAAGTTACATTTGCTGCTTTTACCATCGCATCTGCTGCTTCTACTGCTGCTACTAATCCTCTAGTTTCAATCATTCCTAATGCATTTAAAGTTGCCATAGTCTTTTCCTCCTAAAATTTATTTTATTTATATTTTTAAATTTAAAAAACTTATTTATATAATACAACTGTTACAATTTCATAGATTATAATAAATCTCTCTACTTTTTTTGTTATGATTATATTTTTTTGTCACAGTTATATTTTTACCCTCGATATTTAATTATATCAAGTGCTTAATTAAAAAAATATTTATTAATTTGTTTTTTTACACCATTTTAACTAATGTTTTTAACTTCTACAATTCTACAACGAATTTTTATTCCCCTAAAATTTTTTATTAATAAATTTTCATAACAACAGTTCTCATCTTATCGAAAAACTTCCACTCAAAACACATCTTCTACGTCTCGCAAAATCCTTCGCACTCACAATTCCTTCTCCAGTTCTTCCAGCAATCGTAAATCCAACGTATCCTTCTCCTTCAAATCCTAATCCAACATATGACGGAGCGTTTTTCACAAAAATCGTCGTTTTTATTTTTTTGGCTGCTTCACTTAATCTTGAAACATTTTGAGAATGGATAATCGCCGTATTATTTCGCTTTCCTTCCACTTGAATCGCATTTTTCAACGCTGTATCAAAATCCTTTTGTCGCACAATAGGAACTACTGGCATCAACAATTCCTCTTGCACAAACGGATGCAAAATATCAGTTTCCACAATTATCAATTTTGGATTTCCCTCAAATTGTATTCCCGCATTTTTCAAAATCACAGCTGGACTTTTTCCAACATAATTCTCATTTGGCTTTCCATCCTTCAAAATACAGTTTTGTAATTTTTCAATGTCGCTCATATTCTCAATCTGAATTGCGCCTTCCTTTTGCATACAAAATGTCAAATAATCAGTCACATCATCAATTACTAACACCGATTTTTCTGACACGCATAACAAATTGTTATCAAATGAAGCTCCACTAACAATATCCTTTGCTGCTTTTACAATATTTGCTGATTCATCAACTATAACTGGCGGATTCCCAGATTCTGCTCCAATGACCTTTTTCCCACTTCTCAAAGCCTTATTTACAATCTCTGTTCCACCTGTCACAACCAACAAATCCACATCTACATGATTAAACAACTCCTCAATATCATTTTTTCCAGAAGTCTTCGAAATTGTCACCAAATTTTTAGGATAATCCTTCAAATCCTCAATAATCTCATTAATCACTCGTACCAAGTATTTTGACACTTTCAAAGCATTCGGATGTGGTGAAAAAACAATCGAATTTCCAGCAGCCAAAGCACTGATCGTATTATTTATTATAGTTTCAGTAGGATTTGTAACTGGAGTCACGCTTCCAACCACTCCAAATGCTGACAATTCAATAAGTGTTAATCCATTATCACCAGTAAAAGCCTGTGTTGACAAATCTTCAACCCCCGGAGTTTTCTCAATCGCCAACAAATTTGTTTTAATTTTATCCTTCACTTTCCCCATTCCAGTCTCATTAACCGTCATTTCTGAAATCTCTTCCACAAAATTTGTCAACTCTCTTCTCAAATGATTAATCAATTTTTCTCTTTGATTCAAACTATATTTTTCATAATGTTTTTGAGCACTTGAAGCCTTTTCGATAGCAATTTCCATATTACTGCAAACTCCTAATCCTAATTCTTCTGTTTTGGCTGTTTTTTGTTCTGTTTCTAGTTTTTCTAGAACCTTTTTTACTATATTTTCAATATTTTTTCTATCCATAACCAAACCTTTCTTCATTTTTGAGAGTTCATTTGTCACTCTCAAACTCGGCTTTGTGCTTCAAAAATTTTCTTTTTAAAATTTCTAATGCCGTTTTTTATTGTATTATCTATAATTTTACCGTAAGAGCGATTTTTTTTAGTAACTATTAAGTCTCTCAACAATACTCTCTACAGTCTTTCTTGCTATTTCATCGTCATCTACTGAACTTCCTCCACTAACTCCCAACGCTCCTATTAATCTGCCTTCATACACTATTGGATAACCTCCACCAAAAGTGACAAGTTTTTCTTTAAAAATCCTATCCAATCCTGGAAATTCAACTAAATCTACTTTAGAGGTCGGACTATTTAAAAGTAATGCCGTGTATGCCTTTTTCATTGAAACATCTATACTTGCAATAATCGCTCCATCCGTTCTCTTAAAAAGTACTAAATTTCCACCTTTATCGACAACTGATACACTTAAATTTAACGATTTTTCTTTTGCATACTTTAATGCTTCTTTCACAAATTTTTCTGCTAATTCAAGATTCATATCTTCATAATTCTTTTTACTAGCCGTTTTTTCTTCATTTTCTAGATATTTTTTCAATTCTTTTTTGATTAAGTCATATATTTTTTCTTTTTCAAAGTTATCCATTTTTCATTCCTCTTTAATTACTATACTTACAATGAATTAAGTAATGTTTTCTTTAGGGGAATTCCCTTCACAATTCTAGCGATATTACTTCCGTAAACTCTCAATTCTTCTTTCTCCGTATCTTCAACATTATTTATAACAAACAACGGTTCATTTGCCTTCAATCTCGAAAAATGAAAAATTGCTCTACTCTCACAAATAGCAATTCCTATGGACAATTTAGATTTGGTAGCTTCCTCATACGCCTTTCCACAACATTTTTTTCATCTAAATCATACACAGTTTCCAGCACATACGGTATTTGCTCCTCTTCAATCCCATACGATATTTCTTTTGCTATCCCTACATTTTTTTGAACCGTTACTATTTTTATATTTGGAAATTCTCTAGCCAATTTAATCACCACTATTTCTCACTAAATCGAGAACCAATCCAGTAGCCACAGCATTTCTAGGCCCTTCCGTGCTTCTAATATTTCCTCTTCCAGCTACAATCGAATATTGCGACAATTTATCCGTAACAAATTCTGGCACTTCGAAATCTAAAGCGGATCCTCCAACCAAAATCACAAACTGAATATCTCGAATATTCCCTGTCAAACTCACTGAATTTAACGCTCTAATTGTATTTTCCACAAAAATTCTTTTTTTCGCACTTCTTCTTGTTGCTCTGATTTTTTCCAAAGATTTCTCAATTGGAATAGCGTACATTCCTTCTGGTTTCAAGACAACAACCCTCGAAAAAATCTCAGGTGGCAATGGTTCTTCAAAAAATTGAACAGTCCCATCTTCATGCCGTATATGAAACAGACTTTCCACTTTCGCCAATGGATATTTTTTTATTTCCTCTGCCAAACTCGTGTCCTCAAGTCCCAATTCTTCATTTATCAACATCGTAACCATATTTCCAGCTCCAGCCAAATGCACCGAACGAATATTCCCACTTTTATCCATAATCGAAGCATCCGTAGACCCCGCTCCCATATCTACAATCGCCAAAGGAAGCGTAGTCCCAGGTGTAGTCAATGACCCTAAAATTGCCATATCAGCCTCAACTCCACCAATCTCAACTTTTATCCCCAATTCTCGTTCCAATTCCTCAGCAATAATTGTCATCTGCAATCTATCCGACTTAACCATCGATGCAATTCCAACTGCATTTTCCATCGAAAACTCATTCGCCAAGCCACCTTTCACTTTCACTGGACTAAAAGTATCAACCGCCAACAAATCTTGAATACAAATATCTGAAATTTTCTTTTTCGTAAGATTTGCCATTGTTTGTCGAACCTTTTCAAGCATTCCACCTACATTTGTCCCAGCTTCACCTCTAATATCCTCAATCTTCTTAATTTTAGAAATCGTCTGCATAATTTTCTCAGCACCATCTTCAATATTCACAAAAATTTCTTTTCCATCTCCGTTAATAATTATTTTTCCAGCTGGAATCGTTCTTTCCTTCACATCTCCTTCTGGCGTCTTAATTACTACTGCTGATCGATTTCCCATTAAAGCTCGTGAAATTGGAACTACCTTTTTTGTTTCCTCAGGTGTTAAATTAAATATACTCGCAATTCCATAAGGATTTGACAATTCCTCGATAACCTTCCCTTGCTCAGCGACTTCTACGCCACATTCCACACCCAAAGGAATTTTTTCAATCATTTCAACTTCATCAATTATTGGAATCCTAAAATTCAATCGATTTTGCACCAAAACTGCATCATCCTTCTGTAAAATCGCACCTTTTATCTTAACACCTTTTCTATTTGCCTCATTAAACGCATTTGCAACATCTTCAAAATCATATTCCTTTGAAACAATAACAATTACGTCGCCGTTATCCTCAAAATTTGGACTTAAAATATCCTTAAAATCCACAGTTTTTCCAGAACACAATCCAATTCCACTCGGCGTTTTTGGATTATGCCCAATCATTGTAGACTCGGTTATTATTGTTTCTGTTATTGTTTCCATTGCTACATCGCCAATTACAGGTGCCGCTTCATTTATCCTAATTAAATCAATATCTTTTGCTGTTAAATTTGCCTTTTTCAACAGTTGACTTATAACACCGTGTATACCGTATTTATTTTGCGAAGTCCCTTTTATTCCAGTTGTATTCACAATGGCACTCGCCAAAAATATCGCCTTTTTATCGTCACCTATACTAGCCAATGCCCCTTCTGTTGTTGAATTTCCAATATCTATTCCTACAACATATCTCATAACTGCTCCTCTTATTAATAAATACTAATCTACTCTCAATTTCTTTCTCTTTTCATAAACTTCAGCTGCCTCTCGAATAAAAGCCGCATTTACTTTTGCATCATATTTACTCTCAATTTCACTAGCAATATCCAACAATTCAGATTTTGTCGATCTAAACGGTCTCAACGCATCATATATTTCCAAAATTCTCGCATCTGGTATTTTTGTTAATTCTGCTGCTCTTCTAAAATTTCTTGCTAAAGTTGGTCTTCCCGCTGATTCAGCTACCTGTGCCTGTAATTCCAATACTTCTGGAGTTATTTTCACATCATCTATCGTAACCGTTCCGTCCATAACACTCTCAAGCGTAATGTCGTCTAAAGTCTTATTAGTCGGCGTTCTCAATAAATCCTTCCTATTTTTACCCAAAGGATATTGAGAGGCGTCTACTTTTGTCCCATTTTTAGAAGATTTCTTTTGATTTTCTATACTTTCCAATACTTCTTTAACTATTTGTTCTAATGTTTGTTGGTTCATAATTCTGACCTCCATCTAATATTTCGCTTCTAATTCTCGTGGTTTTGCCCGATGAATTACATGCTCTGTTTCTTTTATATGCAAAATTGCTGCCAACGCCTGAAATCTCGGTCTTACCATTTGATCATTTCTCACTGGAACCGGATTAGGTACTTCACCTTTCGCATATTTTGCTGCATTCTTACCAATCGCTCTATAAGTTTCCAAATCAAGCAACGGACATTGAGGAAACAATTCCAAATTACTCAAAGGCGGTAAATCAGCCTGATGAATAACGGTAGTCCCTTTCGATTGAATCCCAATTCCAATTTTCGAACCACTCAATTTAGCCGCATCATTCGCCAAAATCGAAACATCTGATGTTCTCAAAATCCGAACAAATCTAGCTTTTAACCCTTCTTCTTCAATTCCTGCCACCAATTCCCTAATAATTTTGTAATGTGGCACTTTCGTTATCGATTCCTTTTGATAAATCCCAAAAGCTGGTGCAACTCCGATTACAACTTCATCTGAAGATGAACCTTTTTTCGCTTCACCAATATCTGTCAAAACCAATCGATTCAATTCTGCTTCGTGAACTGCTGGATCTTCCACATTTTTACTTTCTATCTTACATTCTTCCGAAGAACATTTTCCATTCTTCTTATCTTCTATTTCCTGTAACACCTTATTTATCAATACTTTCAATTCTTGATCACTAATGTTCATGGTCTTACCCTCCTAAACCAATAAATTATATTTTACTTGGATCTATAGCTGCTGGAATTTTTTTAATTTCATCCCATCTTTCATCGCTCATTTGATATCCTGTTCCTGGTCCTGCATAGTCGTTTACATCGTTTACCGCACTAATTACATTGAAATCCTTATCAACTACTGCCGAAGTATGCAAATAATCCCCAGCTACCCTTTGTTTCAACATATTCAATATTTTTTGTGCTTCTTCCTTGTAACCTGATCTGTAAAGTGCCTTAACTACATCAATACCTGTAATTCCACGTTTCATCATATCTTCAGCACCCTTCAAATCTTCAACTACATTTCTCGGTGGCATATCTTTACTTCCATTAGCATAAGTCGCCGCAGTAACTTCTTCATCAGTAATTTCAGGCAATCCTAATTCCTTAAATACCGCTTGCAAAACCCTAGCCGCTTTATTTCTAGCCGCCACAACATTTTCTTCTAAAACAGGTCTCAATCCCGCATCAATCTTCAAATCTCTTTGAATTACATTCCAGTCATCAAAATCTTCCGCATCCCAGTTTGATCCAGCAAACATATTATCGTAGTTTGGAGTTGCACTATATCCTGAACAGATAAAATCAGTTCCTGGTGCCATTTGCATTAATGATCTAACTGATCTTCTCAAATCTGAATGAGTAAAAGTTTGGTCATTACTAGAAGCACATTCCAAATCTAGCATTGCTGCCAATAGGTTTTCTGCTAAAACGGCTCTAATTCCACCTGGTACAGCTGACGGAATACCAATACAACTTACTGAACCATTTTGTATCCCTTGAACTCCAGCTCCCTTCGTAATGTACAAACATCTAGCTTCCAAATACAACATTGATTTACCTTCAGCATAACCCATTTGCACTTCTGAACCAGTTCCTGATGTAAAACGCATTTTTAAACCTCTCGACGCATATGCCGATGCTAAAAATCCTTTTGACCAAGGTGTGTCATCTCCATCAGTGAATACATCTTCTGTCCCATACACTGAAATTGTTTCTGCATAACAAGTTAATCCTCTCATTCCCAACGCCAATTCAGTCGCTTCTTCCAACGAACATTGAGTCAAAACTCCACCACGACCAACTTGCGAACCAATTAACAAACTCAACGCATTAAATGGTGCATATCTTGCAATTCCTACCGTAGTTTCTTGTTCAGGAAATCCTCTCAATGCTGCTTCTGCTCCATCTGCCGCAATTTGTGCTGGATTATCCTTTATATTCGTAACGTGACATTGATTCATCGGTGTCTTTCTAGCACGCATTTTTTGCATCGCCATCATCATTTCAACAACATTCATATACCCCAAAACTTGAACCGCTTTTGCAGGTGTCATAGCAGTCGTCAATTGAACCAATTTCTTTCTCGAAACATTAGGATCACAAAGCATATTTGCTATTTTCTTAGAATCCATCGACATTACTTCATTCGCCTTTTCAATATTAATACCATAATTCGCTATAAAAGTATCAATCGAATCAAATTCTTCTCTCTTTTTACCATCTAACTCAACAATTTTTCCATCTTCAATTTTTATACTTGGTTTCGGGTCTTGCGAACTGTTCATCGCAATAAATCCTACTTCTTCCCACTCTAATACAAATCCATCTTTATTTATCGGTCTATTTCTCAAAGCCTCAAATCTTTTTGATTTCATACAATTTCCTCCTACGCATATTTAAGGGTTTCCAAAATCACCATTTTTTTACTTTTTTGCCCTTAAATTATCATTTCATCACAAAATATATGGTTTCGTAGTACTTTCTGGTCTATCTCCCATCGCTGCCAAAAGTTCAATTCCAACTTCTCTAGCTGAAATAATCGCTTGTTTAACAGCTCCTGAATCTCCACTTATTCCCAAAATTACTTCATTACTGTAACTTGTTCCGTGACCAGGTGAAGAATACGCTCTCACTTCAACGGCTGCTGCTTTCACTGCTGTATCTGCTAAAATTACACCAATTGCTGCTGGACTGGCTACTGTTATACCAAAAGCTTTACCTTTTTCTGCTCCCAATCCTTTAACCAAAGCCTGACTAGCTCTAGCCGAATATTGAAATTCCAAATGTCCCGCATCATTTCCATAAACATCACCAAATGTTCTTTCCAAATCAGCTAAACAAATTTCCACAGCTTTTCTCACATCAGACACATCATCAGCACCGAAAATTATTAACGAACCATGTCCTCCTCCACCTTTAGTGTCTCTCGGTAGTTCAATTGATAAAATCTCTGAATTAGTCGATTTCACAGCCTCATCTGCCGCAAAAATATGTGGTCCAGCTCCTGTTCTAGCACCAACAATCCCAATCGAATTGTATCTAGTACCAATATTCATTTTCTCTTTCAATTGCGAATCAATATTGGCAATAACTAACCCAATTGTATCCCCTAATCTGTTAGTTCCTACAAACTCCGTTACCATTACAATCATCTCCTCATCCAATGATTTCAACTAATTTAATCTAAAAACTATCTACCTAAACCCAAGATTTGCTCAATTTCATTAGCCGATTTTAAATGAGTTCAAGTACAAAATAAAAAAAGACACTTAAAAAAAATAACATTTATACAATTTGTATAATCTGTTTTCTATCTTTAAGCCTCTTTGCTCGCCTTTTATTCTTTTTGAAATTTTTTTAAATTAAATATGCTTACCCCATTGTAAATATATCTATAGTTTCTATATAAATATTACCTCGATTTTTTTGATTTGTCAAGTTTTTTTGAAATCGAATAAAATTCAGTAAATTTATAAATATTGTAAAAAGCTTTTATCCAAAATAAAAAAACTATCCCCAAATTTTTTTGAGATAGTTTCAACTTTTTTTACTTTTAATATCCTTACAAACTCTCTACTGGTACTTTAAACACTAACTTTCTCACTTTCCCAGTCTCTTCCCTTTTCAATCCTGATTTATGAACATCTTCTGGAAAAAGGATTAATACATCTCCACTTTTCATTACCACATTAAACATCATTTCTCCAGAATGAATTATCAAATCTTTATCCTCGTCAATTTTATCTACTTTCATATTATGAATATTATTAACTGCAATTCCTTCTCCACCAGACAAAAGTAATTTGAACATCCACATTTTTTTCAAATGCGTCTCAGAAATATTTCCTTCTCCATCTCCAGTTTCATACGAAAGAATATTCATTTTTTATTCCACTCCCAATATCGTAACTCCCACATTCATCAGTCAATAATTTCTCAAAATTCTCTTTCGTATAATTTATACATTTCTGCAAATTTTTCTGGTAAAATTTTTATTTTTGTAAATCATCCTTTAAATTCGTAAATATCATTGTTTTTCATCTCCTATATTATTTAAATTATGTTTTCAAAAAAACTAGCACAACTTTGATTATAAGTATAACTCATTTTTTTCTCATTTTTCAAAGAATATTTTTTTAATTTTTTTCAAAGTATTTTAAAATTTAAAAATGTGATATACTATAGTACAAGATATAATAAACATGAAAAAAAACAAAAAAATAGGGAGGAATTCTTATGAAGAAAAAAATTATATTGTTCAACAAAAGATAAAAAGATTTTTAGGAGTTTGTGGAGGAATAGCAGAGTATTTTTGATATGGATCCTACTATAGTTAGAATTATTGTAGCTATTGCTATTATCCTATTTGCTGGACTTCCAGGATTAATCATATATTTTGTTTTAGGTTTCATTATCCCAAAAGATACTGAAAAATCCTTATGATGATTCTTTTAAAAAAACAATGACAGCAACAATTACGATGATATAAAAAGAAGTTGAAAAAAATCGACAGAGAATAAAAAAAAGTCAGAGTATATAAATTTTTTTGTGTAAACCTCTAAATAATATATGGTAAAAATAACTATATAATATTTGGAGGTTTTTATTATAGCTAAAAAAAGAAATTTGTTTAAAATCTGGAACAGATAAGCAATTTGAAAAAAATAGATGTGATTTTACAAATAAAGATATTGAATGATTGGAGTAAAATAAAGACTATTTACCATCTTAAAAATTTTTTTATATCTTGACAAACAAAATAATACTTGATACAATTGTAATATAAATATTACAATTGGAGGGATAAAAAGTGCCTACATTATCATTAAGAATGGAAAAAAAGAAGATTTAGAATTTTTTTAAAAGAATATTCAAATATAAATAATCTTAATATGTCATCTTTTTGTCCGTAATTTAATTTTTAGACAAAATATATGATGAAATAACTGAAGAAGATGAAAAAAAGAATATTAAGAAGATTGGAAAAATTCAAAATCTGAAAAAAAACTGCTTCTGCTGAAGAAGTTTTTTTAAAAAGGCTAGGATTATAATGGAAAAAAATTTTTATGAAGTAAAATTTACTGAATCTGCAGAAAAAGATCTAAAAAAAATTAATTAAATCAAATAAAAGCAATTGCTAAACTTCTTAAAAAAATGGATTTCAGAAAATTTAATAGGTACACAAAATCCAAAGCAAAGAGGAAAAGCACTTACAGGAAATTTAAAAAGGATTATGGAGATATCGAGTAGGCTCTTATAGAATCGTAGCTGAAATAAAAAAATGATATTTTATTAATATTAATTATAGAAATTTCAGATAGAAAAGAAACTTATAAAGATAAAAAGAGAAAAACATACAAAAATGGAAAAAAATAAAATAAATGAGAGTGTCCAGAATTTTTATGTAAATTAATAAACAACCTAATAAATTCAATACTTCGCTATTCTATTTACACAAAAATTTTTACACTCTCTTTTAAAGTCAATTCAAATTGGCTTTTATTTTTTATATTTCCACTTTTACAAAACTTTCCTCGCTCCTATTCATTTCAAGAAATTTCTTCCATCCCTTTAAAACTTTCTCAAACTCCTTAAATCTACAAGACCATTTTGGATATTCCTCACATTCTCCAAAAATCGTATGCGTCATTTCCACTCTTGAAAGTGTAATTTCATACTGAAATGCCTGTCCATCCCACTCTAATTTTTTTCGCTTCCCAGCCTTCAATTCCTTCAAATTTTCCAAAAAATCCTCGATTAATTCATAATACTGAAAATCTTCCATTATCCCAGTAATCAAATATTTTGTATAATCTTGTTTTTTTGCTGTTTCTTCTTCTGATTCATCAGAACTTTTCCCATCTTCTGAAAATAAAATCTCTAGATATTCTGTCAATCCAAAATCCTCGTCGTTATAGTAACCAAATTTTATAATCATTATCTATCACCTTCAAATACTGGATAAGCTGTAATTCTAGGCGATTTATACCCACGAATCAAAACTCCACTTTTACTAATTCCTTGCCACATATTCGAATCTCTTCCTTTTAGATCTTTTCTGTTTTCCCAAGCAGAATTTATCTCATCAATAACTCTCGCTTCATCCCAATCTTCTGGAAACATCGTATTTATGCCACCATTACTAGTTTTTGCTTGCCAATTTCCATCTGGAGTTTTCACTTCAATACTCGCTTTATAGACACCACTTTTTGAAGGTTTTCCATATTTTTTCACAATTCTCACATCGCCTTTTAGTAACGTATGCCCTCCAGTCACTTTCCCAGACTTATAATTTATATCTCCACCTAACACATGATCATAATCAATATTATACTTCCTATCGCCTGTTGTTCCTTGATTTTTCTTGAACTTATCAAATTTATCTTGTGAATTTTGAGCCTTCTTTGATGTTTTTCCATCTTTATCCTTCGAATTTTGAGCCTCTTCCAAAGCCTTCTCTTTCTCAACTTTTTTACTGCTAGTCCCACTTGCCACCGCAATCAATTCATTTTTCACAGCACCTTTATCCGTGTAAAATTTAGCCGCAAATAATACAATAATTACAGCTAACATCATTTTTAAAACTTTTGATACATTCATATTTCTCATTTTTCTTTTTTTCCAATCATTTTAATTTTTTTCAATATTTAAATATCTTAAAAATCACGACAAATGTAAAATTCGCCGTGAACTACAATTTTTATTTTTTTCAAAATTCTTACTCCAATTTATCATCATCATTATTCTAAAAAAATTTAAAACTATGATTTTTCTCTTCAATAATCAATAAAAAAATCTTAACCATTTGCACAAATATCAAAAAAATTGAATAAAATACTTCGAATATTTACATTATTCCGTATGCTATTCTTCAAATTAATCAACTTTTTTTAACTCTTCGCTGTCTAAAATATTTCTAGAATTAACTACTATTTTTTTGACAACAAATCCAAAAAGAATTTCCTTCTCATCTTTAAATTCTTCAATTATTTCATTTATCAAAAAAAATAGACCTCTTCCGTATCAAAAAAACGAATTTTTTTACATAAAAAAATCTATACTTTTTATTGTATCCTACAACTAAATTCAATGGATTTTTCAATTTTGTTCCATTCGTTTTTCCCCATTTTTTTAGAGCTCAAAAAAATTTTTTTCATTTCAACAAAATAATAGAGAACATCATCTATCGTTTCCACTCTATTCTCATATTCTTCCAGCGAAATCCCTTTTTTTCCTTAAATTCCTTTATATCCTTTTTCATCTCCACCAAAAAAATAGTAAATCTCTTTACTAACTCCCAAATCTTCATTTGATGGACTTTTTAAATGAAATTTTATCGTTCGAGATTTTATCGTCGGAATAATATTCAAACTTCTCGATAACAAAATAAAGTAAACATCTTTAGGTGGTTCTTCTAAAATCTTTTAATAATGCGTTTGAAGATTCTTTTTCTCAAATTTTTCTATTCCACATAAAATAAATATCTTTTTTTCTCGAATTAAAAGTCGACTCCACTGAAGAAAAAAATAATTTCCCGCACTTCATCGATTTTAATATTTTTCATTATGTTGATTGATCACTTCAATATCAGGATGTTGCAATCTATCTATTAAAGTTTTTTCCCTTTTAATTTCAAGCGGATCAACCATATCCTTCGTCATAACAATTTTCGAAAATTCCAAAGCATAAGAGAGCAAGTCAACTCTTTTATCTCCATAAAAAAGGTAACTTGCACTTTCTTTTCCTAATTCTATTTCATTTTCAAATCTATTTAATATTTCATTATTTCCCATAATTTCAATTATTAATTTTCTCTCATTTGTAATGTTCTCAATAATTTTTTATTATCAAAAGCGGCTCCTCCACCTAACACTACAGAATCTAATGGATTTGGTGATAAGTGCACTTTTATGCTAATTTCTTTTTCCATCATATCGATAAATTCTCTAATTAATGAACCTCCACCAGTCATAACAATTCCATTATCTAAAATATCTGCTGCTAATTCAGGCGGACATTTTTCCAACACTTCTTTTGTCGCAGAAACGATTTTGAATAAAGAATCTTCAATTGCTTCATAAATTTCATTAGAATTAACTTCAACTGTTTGTGGTATTCCTGATTCTAAATCTCTACCTTTAATTTCCATAACTTCTGGATTTTGTACTTTTAATGCAGTTGCCAATTCTTTTTTAATTTTTTCAGCTGTTCTGTCTCCAATTAACAAATTATATTTTCTTTTAACATATTTTACGATATCTTCATCAAATTTATTTCCAGCAATTCTAATTGATTTACTAGCAATAATTTCATCTAATGACAATATTGCGATATCAGTAGAACCTCCACCTATATCGATTACCATGCTTCCTTCTGGTTGTGAAATATCTACTCCAGAACCAATAATTGCAGCTCTTCCTTCTTCAATAATGTATGTTTTTTTCGCACCTTTTACCGCATCAAACAATGCTTTTCTTTCAACACTTGTTACTTCAATTGGTACACAAATCATTACTTCTGGTTTGAACAATGAATTTCCATAAATTTTGTGAATGAAGTGGCTTATCATTTCTGTTGTAGAATCGATATCAGCGATTACTCCATCTTGCAATGGTTTTATAGCTTCAATACTTGCAGGTGTTTTACCTAACATTTCTCTTGCTTCTTTACCAACTGCAATTATTTTTCTAGTTTTTCTGTCTCTCGCTACTACAGACGGCTCATTTAAAACGATTTTTTTTCTTTGTTTGTCATAAATTAGTATGTTTGCTGTTCCTAAGTCTATAGATATACTTTTATTTACCCTGAATATTCTAAAAGCATCAAATACTCCCATTTTTTTCCTCCTAATTTTTTTATTATTTTTTTATTTTTTTCTTTTTTTATTAAAAAAATTTACTTATTTACAATTATATCATAATTTTTTTCATAAAAAAACTACTATAAATTTTATTTTTTTAATTTTTTTAATTTTTACTCTATTTCAAAACTTGTTGATCCATCTTTATTGTCCTTTATCGCAACTCCAAGTTTCTTCAATTCATCACGAATCTCATCTGACAATTTGAAATTTCTTTCTTTTCTCGCATCACTTCTTAATTTCAACAACAATTCTATCAAATTATTTGTCAATTCGCTACTATTATCTGATTTTTTCTCAATCACCAAATCAATCCCAAACACATTTTGCAATTTAATTTTCAATGAATCATAAGATTTTTTCAATGCTTCCACATCTTCAAACGTAACTTCACCATTTTCAAATACTTCATTCACAAATTTATTCGTCTCACGAATCTGATTAAAAATTGTCGACAATGCTTGTGGCGTATTCATATCTTCATCCATTGCACTTACAAATTTTTCATCAAAATCATTTACACTTTGAATAAATTTTTCAGTTTCCGAAGAAATTTCTCCTTTTTTCCCACTTCCAGAAAATTTCCCAATAGTTTCTTCAAATTTATTAATCGAATTAACCATATTTTGCAAAGTTTTTTTCGTATCTTCCATATTCTCAAATGAAAAATTAATTGGCTTTCTGTAATGCGTACTCAAAATAAATAATCTTACAACATTCCCAGAAAATTTCTCCGAAACTTCTCTCAACAAGAAAAAGTTTCCCAAAGATTTCGACATTTTATCTCCATCAACTTGCACAAATCCATTATGAAGCCAGTATCTTGCAAATTCTCCATGATACGCACATCTACTTTGAGCAATCTCATTTTCATGATGTGGAAAAATTAAATCCTGTCCACCACCATGAATATCAAACGTGTCTCCTAAATATTTTTTAGACATCGCACTACACTCAATGTGCCACCCAGGTCTTCCCTGACCCCAAGGCGAATCCCAATAAATCTCTCCATCCTTCTTCTTTTTCCACAACGCAAAATCCAACGGATCATCCTTATCTTCCGTAATCGAAACCCTAATTCCTGTTTCCAACTCATCAATTTTCTGATTGGACAACTTTCCATAGTCCTCGTATTTTTTCACTTTAAAAAATACATTTCCATCTTTCTCATACGCAAAACCATTCTCAATCAATTTTTTAATAATATCAATGATTTCATCCATATTTTCCGTTACTTTCGGTCTTTTCACATCTTGCGAAATATTCAACGCCTCTGTATCCTCAAAAAATCCATTAATATATTTAAGCGTCAATTCTTCAGGCGTAATCCCTTCTTCATTTGCCCGATTTATAATTTTATCATCCACATCCGTAAAATTCTGCACAAAATCAACTTCTAGTCCCTTATACTTAAAATACCTCGCCAGCGTATCAAATACTACAATTGGACGTGCATTCCCTAAATGTATGTAATTATAAACCGTAGGCCCACAAACATACATTTTTACTTTATTCTCTTCTATCGTTTTAAATTCTTCTAATTTATTTGTCATCGTATTGTAAAGTTTCATTTTTTTATTCTCCCTGTTTCTGAAAACTTTTATTTATATTTTTATCGCTTATTATTTTTATCATAAAATCTATTTCTAAAAATACTAAAATTTTTTTATTTCAAAATTTTTAAAATTTCAATATTCTCTATTAAAAAAATTCCTTCAATGTCGGAAATTCATCAAAATATTCTATAATTTCTATTTTTCTCTTCTTCTTTCAAATTTTTTTAGAAATATTTATTATCTGATTTATATAAACTTTTCTATAATCACATAATTTTTTTCATTTAAATTCAAAATTTCAATTGTTTTTTTATAGCTTTTTTTATATTCTAATCCGTTATCGATCTTAGGTATTATTTCTCCTGTTCTTAATCTGTAAAAAAAATATTCTTGCGGATTTTTCCATAACTGGATTAATAAATAATCTATCCCACTTATTACCTTTTTGCTGCCCACAAGTTTTTATCCACACATCCAACTATAAAATTTTTCATAATCAGAAAATAATTCTGGAAATTTATCTTTCGGTTTCAAATGTTCTATCTGACTATTTTCCAATAAAAATTTTTTTAATTCACAATATGGACAATATTTCTCTTTTCCAATTTTTCTGTTCATTTTTCCAACATATATTCTTTCAATTCATTTTTTTAGCCTAAAATCAAAATCTCCCCAATTTTTTTAGGTTTTTTTCTCTTTTTAAACTTTGAAAAAAACTCTGGTTCCTCTTTTTTTATTTATTTTTCAACATTTTTTTAGAACCTCTTTTTTTCCTAATTTGAATATCCATATCCATCAAAAAGTAAATCCTCATCTTTACTTCCTAACATTTCCCTCAACTCATTATATTTATTTTTTTAAATTCTTCACTTTCATATTCATTCTTATCTATCAATTCCCCAGTTTCTTCCAATAATTTAAATATTTTTTTGGATTACGAGTGCTTTTTCAATCCCATAATGTCCTTCAACACTCTATCTGTCGGCTGTCCATAAGAATCATATAAATCTTCATCAGTTTTAATCATAATTTTGCCATCATCACTTCTATCTAATAAGATAATATTTTCTTTTTTTACACTCCCCAAAATATGTGGAGAATGTGTTGCAATAATTATCTGGTTATTTTTCCCAATTTTTTTATAAACATCGACAATTTGTTGTTGCCACTTAGGATGTAATGAAAGCTCAGGTTCATCAATCAAAATAATTGAATTTTCAGGATTCAACATTTTTATTGCCAACGTTCGTAAAAACAACTGTTTTTCCCCAGAAGAAAGTTCATTTATGTCAAACTTTTCTCCCGCTGAATTTTTAAAAATTGGTATATTTCTACCATCTTGTGAAATATCTTCAACTTTCACATTTATCTCCAAAATTTCGAATATTTCATTTATCTCATCAAAAACTTTTTTCTGCACATCTCCAACTTTTTCGTTTTTGTTTTGAAATATCGCAGTAATTATTTTCGTAGCAATGAAAGAAGGAATGTCTTTTTATCAAATTTGTATCTACAATATTAATAAATCTATATTTTTTTGAACTAAAGTTGTCGATGCTGTATCCATTTTTTTGGAAATTTATTTCAGTCGGAACATAAATTATTTTTAGGAAGTACTTCTAATTTTTTTCTTTCAACATTTTTTTCCTTTTTTTCAAAAAAAATCATCCTTTTTTTATAGTTATCTCCTAGCACAAACGATTCTTCTTTATTCCAGTTATATCTGTTCAATATTTTTAAAAAAACATTTCTAAATCCAAAAATCTCATTAAAACATTTTTTTCTCATTTTTCTTGAAAATAAATATCCAATCGATTTTTTTGTCTTCTTTATAATTAGAATTTATATAATTTTTCAAAACAGTTGAGTATACACTCTAATATACGAGTTTTACCGCTTCCATTCGATCCAGTCAAGACAACTAAATCTAAAATCTCATTATTTTTTTCTTAAAAATTCATTTCCAAATTTTTTTCAAATTTTTTTATAATTAGAAATATAAATTTTTCTCAATTTTTCATATATTTTTAATCATCCTTTTAATCCTAAATTCTAAAAAAATTATTTCAAAGTAGCCACTGTACACCCAATTCCACCTTCATTTTTGATTAGCATCTTTAAATTCTGTTACATATTTTGAAGTTCTTAAATATTCGTGTATTTTCTTTCTCAAAACCATTGTTCCTTTTCCGTGAATGATATAAACCTCATGATATCCGGTTAACATCGCTCTATCCAAATATGTTTCCAAATCAGCAATCGCTTCATCAGCTGTCATTCCACGCAAATCAATTTCTCCTCGTACTTGCGAAGTTCGTTTCAATGAAGCAAAATTCTTAAATTTATTAACTTTTTTCTTCTTAATTTTCACTAAATCTTCAATTGGAACAACTAATTTCAAGATTCCCGCTTGAACTTGAACATTTCCAGCATCAGCCATCACACGAAGCACTTTTCCATTTTGATTCAATGATTTTACTAGCACTTCTTCTCCTTCATGAATATCAATGTCTTTAGAAAACACTTTTTTCTCTTTAACATTTTTCTTCTTATCCTCAATGAACGAATTTCTAAGCATATTCAGACTTCTTTGCGTACTTTTCGCTTCTTCCTTCTTCAACTCGTCCTTACTAATTTTATCAACCAAGTTTTTAGCCTTTGCCTGAACATTTTTCAAATACTCATCCGCTTCTTCATAAGCCTTTTTAATCACATTATTTTTCTCATTTTCCAACTGCGTCAATTTTTGATTATAATCTGATTTTTGCTCTTCCAATTCTCTTTTAGAGTTTTCCAATTCAGCCTTCAAGATTTCCAACTCATCGTTTTTCTCTTTAATCGACTTAATCATTTCCTCTACTTTTTGATTTTCCTCACTTATATAAGTTTTCGCATTTTCAATAATTTCATCACTAATCCCATATTTTCTAGCAATAATCAGCGCATTACTTTCTCCAGGAATCCCCTCCAATAATCTATACGTAGGCGACAATGTTTCCACATCAAATTCCATCGAAGCACTTTTTATCCCAGTCGAATTAAACGCATGAGCCTTCACTTCACTATAGTGTGTCGTAATTATCGAAGTTACATGTTTCTTATTCAAATAATCAATAATCGACATTGCAAAAGCTGCTCCTTCCATCGGATCAGTCCCACTTCCAAGCTCATCCATCAACACAAGCGATTTACTGTTTGCATGCTCCATAATATCCTTAATTTTGCTAACATGCCCCGAAAATGAAGACAAGTTTTGCTCCAAACTCTGCTCATCTCCAATATCAGCCAATACATTTTGAAAATGTCCAATTTCTGTCTTTTCTCCAGCAGGAATCGGTATTCCCGAAAGTGCCATTATCGTCAATAACCCCGCAACTTTTAGCGTAACCGTTTTCCCTCCAGTATTCGGACCTGTAATAAGCATTATACTTTCAGGATTTCCAAGCTCAAAATTAATTGGCACAACCACATTTTCATCAATCAACGGATGTCTAGCTTCAACCAATTTCAAATACTCTTTATTAATAATTTTAGGAATTATTGCCTTTTTAGAAATCCCATAATTCGTTTTTGCATCAATAAAATCTAATTTTTCCAAAATTTCCTTTATTTCTAAAATTTCCTCTTTTCTACCACGAATTAATTCTGTCAATCTAAGTAAAATTTTCCTAATTTCTTCTCTTTCTCTCGCCTCATATTCTCTCAGCTTATTATTCAACGAAACAACATTCAACGGCTCAATGTAAACAGTACTCCCTGTAGCTGATCTATCATGCTCAATCCCTTTAATCAAACCTTTAAAATCAGTCTTCACTGCAATTACAAATCTATCATTTCTTTGAGTAATTATTCTCTCTGAAACCGCCTTTTGTGTATCTTTTCCATTCATCAAATCATCAAATTTTTCTTTAATATTCGCATTTATATTTTGCTTTTGTCTACGAACATCTCTCAATCCAAGCGACGCATCATCCTTCAATGTCCCATCTTCTCTAACCGCATCATCAATAAATTGCTCAATATCCTTAACTTCCTCAATATTTGCAAACAATTGCCAAATATTCTTATATTTATCCCGCACATTTTTAGCTCGACTTTTTGAAATCCTAAAAATCGTTAAATTTCTCTTCAAATTTGCTAAATCTTCAGAACTCAAGTATGATCCAATCACTTCAACATTTCTCATAAATCTTTGAATATCCGATAATCCAGCCAATTCAAATCCGTCATCATACTTGTAAAAATCTATCATTTCTTCCATTAACATCAACTCTTTATCCAAAGTCGATTTTTTTCTTTAATGATATCTATATCTAAAAATTTTTTTCTTTCGTATTTTCCAATCTTGATAAATCGATAAGCTCATTAACTATCTTGTAAAATTCTAAAACATCATATCTTTTTCCATTTTTTACTTCCTTTTCTAAAAAAATTATCAATTTATTTATTTTTTTATTTTTCTCAAAATTCTATTTTATTTAAGATTATATCATACTTTTTTTCATATTTTTTTATAAAAATTTTTTTGAAATCCGATAAAAGTATGTCTTTATTTCACTTATTTTATAAAAAAATTATTATTTTTAAATAAAAATATTTTTAATAATCAAATATTTTTTTACTTTACAAATAAAAAAATAACAAGTATAATTGTAACAACAAAAAATAGGAGGATTTTTATGAAAAAAATAGGAACTTTATTATTATTAGGAGCATTACTTGCTGTAAGCTGTGGTAAAAATAGTGAAACAAAAGATAATGGAAAAGCAGATTCAGCTGTTTCACAACAATCACAAGAAAATGGAAAAGTAGATCTAAGTAAAGAAACTGCTGAGTATAAAAAATTCGTGGAAGATCAAATAGATACGCTTTTAAAAGATACTGAAAATTTTGCACAACTTTTGAAGGAAGGAAAATTGGAAGAAGCTAAAAAAGTATATCCGTTAATTCGTATGGCTTATGAAAGATCAGAACCTATTGCTGAAAGTTTTGGAGAATCAGATGTTAACATAGATTTCCGTTTAGTTGATTTTAAAGAAGAAAAGAAAACTGAAGAAGGATGGAGAGGTTTTCATAGAATTGAAAGAATATTGTGGGAACAAAATACAACAAAAGGGACAGAAAAATATGCTGATCAGTTAGTAAAAGATATTAAGGAATTAAAAGCAAAAATTGCTACTGTAGAAGTTACTCCAGATTTAATGGTTACAGGTGCTATTGATTTACTTAACGAAGTCTCAACTTCAAAAATAACAGGAGAAGAAGAAGTTTACTCTCACACTGATTTATATGATTTTAGAGCAAACATTGAAGGAGCACAAAAAATATTTGAATTATTTAGACCTAAACTTGAAAAAAAAGATGCTAAACTTGTAGCAACTTTAGATTCAGAATTTAAAGCTGTAAACGATTTATTAAATAAATACATGACTGATGACAAACATTACAAATTATACACAGAACTTACAAAAGAAGATACAAAAGCTCTTGCTGAAGCTGTAACCAAACTAGGTGAACCTTTATCACAAATGGGTATCGTTATGGATGTAAGTGGAAAATAATTAGACAAAGAGGTAAAAACAATGAGTAACGAAAATGATAAAAAATGGTTTGAGAAAAAGATATCTCGTCGAGATTTTCTAAAAAAAGCTGGTATAGCTGGAGCAGGAGTTGCTATCGGAGCTAGTGGTGCTAGTGGAATTTTAGCAAAAATGATAAATAGTACATCTGGACAACTTGTCGGAAATGAAGAAATTTCATTTTACGGGGAACACCAATCTGGAATTTCAACTCCAGTTCAAAAAAACGTTTATTTTGCAGTACTTGATTTACGTTCTCTTGAATTAGAAGAAATCAAACAAATGTTTAAGGATTGGACTGATTACACAGAAAAACTTATGAGTGGAGAACTTGTTGCACCTGAACTTAAAAATCATCTGCTTCCACCTATAGACACGGGAGAAACTGTCGGATTAAACCCTTATAGATTAACAGTAACTTTTGGAATAAGTCCTGCATTTCTTGATAAATTAAAATTAGACAATAAAAAATTACCTGAATTCAAGGATTTACCACATTTTCCAAGAGATCAAATAAAAGATAAATATAAAGGTGGGGATATTTGTATTCAAGCGTGTGCAGATGATGCTCAAGTAGCTTTTCATGCTGTAAGAAATCTTGTGCGTAAAGGACGTTCATTAATTGATTTAAAATGGACACAATCTGGATTTCTTCCAATTGGAAATGGAAAAGAAACTCCAAGAAATTTATTTGGATTTAAAGATGGTACAGAAAATCCAAAAAATGAAAATGATTTTAAAAATGTAGTTTGGTATGATAAAAATAATTGGTTGAAAAATGGTACATACCTTATCGTTAGGCGTATTCAGATGCACTTAGAAACTTGGGATCGTACAAACTTGCAAGAGCAGGAAAATACTTTTGGAAGATATAAAGAAAGTGGAGCTCCATTTGGAGAAAAAGACGAATTTGCTACAATTGATATAGAGAAAAAAGGTTCAGATGGAAAACCTGTAATTCCTATTGATTCTCACGTATATCTTGCAAAAAAAGCTGGCACAAAAATATGTCGTCGTGCTTTCTCATATTCAAATGGAATCGATGAAATAAGTGGTCAATTTGATGCCGGACTTTTATTCTTATGTTTCCAAAAAGATCCTGAACAATTTATTAAAATCCAAAATAGTCTTGGAAATGAAGATAAATTAAACGAATACATTACTCACGTTGGAACAGGAATTTTTGCGTGCTTTGGAGGCGTAAAGAAAGGAGAGTACATTGGTCAAAAATTATTTGAATAAAATATCATTAATAATTATTCTATGCCTTATTCTTTCATTTACAACAGTTATTGCGAAAGAAAGTTATAGTGAAATTTATATAAAAATAACCGATGCTACAACTGCATTAAAAAATAATAATCAAAATGAAGCTAAAAAACTTTTTTCTGAAGTAAAAAATGAATTTGAAAAAGTAAAAAATTCTAACTCGCCACAAGGAAAGAAAGTAAAAGAACTTTTAGAGCAAAATAAGGTTACGCTTTCAGAAAACGATCTAAAAGAAGTAACTTCTGCTCTTCTTGCATTTGAAAAGGAGCAAAATCCAGTCAATGAAGAAGAGGAAAAGAAAAACTTTAAATCTAAAATGTATCCAGCACTTGAAGTACTTGAAAAATCTATCAAAACAAAAGATGTAGAACTTATGAAAAAAGAATACTTAAAATATAATAGTGTATGGACTAGAAATGAAGGTTTTATTAGAAATAAAGATATTGCTTACTATGGAAAAGTGGAAACTGCAATGTCATTTCTTAGAAGTGCTATGGAAGTAGAACCTTTCGACTATGAAAATACAATAAATTCTTTTAATGAGTTAAAATCAAGTATTCAAGATTATTTAGATGGAAAAAAAATAGAAAATAATGTTTCTGAAACTGTTACACTTAAAGATGCCGTAAATATGTTAAAAGATGCTCTTGAATCTTTTAAAAACGGTGATAAAGCTAAAGGACAATCTAAAGTTAAACAATTTATACAAGTTTGGCCAACAGTTGAAGGAGATGTAAGTACTCGTAATTCAGCACTTTATACAAAAGTAGAAACACAAACACCAATTATTATGGTAAAAGGAACTGAAACACAGTATCAAAATCAACTTCAAAATCTTATAACTGAACTGTCACAAATTGACACAAAAGCTCAATATACCTTTTTAGATGCAATGTTTATTCTTCTGCGTGAAGGTGTGGAAGCATTACTTATAGTTTTAGCACTTGTAAGTAGCCTAAAAGCTGCAAATCAGAAAAAAGGTCTTAGATGGGTCTACGCTGGAGCAACTGCTGGTATCCTAGCAAGCATTATTATAGCATTTGTACTTCAAGCATTATTCCCAACTGTGTCTTCTGGAACAAACCGTGAAATCTTAGAAGGTTTCGTAGGAATTTTTGCTGTATTAATGATGATAGGAATTGGTTTCTGGCTACACAGTAAATCTTCTTTAAAATCATGGAAAAATTATATTGACAAAAAAATGAATGTCGTTTTAAGTACAGGAAGTTTCGTATCAATGTTTATTTTGAGTTTTTTAGCAGTCTTTAGAGAAGGAGCTGAAACAATTCTATTTTATGTAGGAATTTTACCATTAATTTCATTACAAAACTTAATAATTGGTATTGCTAGCGCTATTATTGTACTGATTATCATTGCATTTGTCCTTATATATGCTTCATCTAAAATAAAAATACATCAAGTATTTTTTGTACTTACATGGACAATTTATTTCCTTGCATTCAAGATGCTTGGTACAAGTATTCACATGTTACAAGTTGTAGGAATTTTACCATTACATGTAATACATTTTGTTCCAACTGTAGAAATACTCGGAATATACGCAAATATTGAAGTATTTGTCAGTCAATTAATACTAATTATTGTAATAGTTATCGCTACATTGAAAAAAATATCAAAAAAATAAAATATAAATAAAACAAAAAAAGGAGGAAAACAATGCAAAATATTAATGATCAAACTCTAGTAGAACATCTAACTGAATTTAGAAAAAGATTTATATTTACAATAATATTTTTTATTCTAACTTTTATAATAAGTCTTACCTTCTGTTCAGATATCTACAAAATGTTAACTTCCTCCTTTAACCAAAAATTAGTCGTTTTAGGACCTGATGATATTTTAGGAATTTATCTAACTATTGCAGGAATTTGTGCCTTTAGTGTGACTTTACCCTTTGCAAGCTATCAAATATGGGCATTTGTCCGTCCAGCACTTGAAGACAAAGAAGCAAAAATAATACTTTCCTATGTACCAGCAACTTTTGTACTATTTATCACAGGACTTGCATTTGGATTTTTCTTCATAACACCTACACTTTTAAATGTTCTACTTTCTCTTGGAGAAAATCTATTTAACGTACAATTAACTGCAAATAACTACCTTACATTTGTGTTACATACTTCACTCCCTTTAGGAGTAATATTTGAACTTCCCGTTATTGCGGCTTTCTTAACATCACTACACATTATAACGCCAAAATTTCTTATAAAAAACAGACGATACGGATATTTTCTACTACTTGTTTTAGCAGTTGTCCTAACTCCAGCTGATTTTATAAGTGATTTGACAATGACGGCACCGTTGATTCTATTATATGAAGTGAGTGTTCTTATTAGTAAATATATTTATAATAAAAGGAGATAAAAATGGGAATTTTTAGAGATATCGGCGCACCTGGTGTTATTGTTCTAATTCTCGGTGCATTATTAATTTTTGGACCTAAGAGACTTCCCGAATTAGGAGAAGCCATTGGTAAAATGATACGTGAATTTAAAAAATCTGTATCTGATATAGAAAACAAAATTGATAAAAAAAGATGAAAAATGACAAAAAAATGAAGAAAATAAAAAAATAGCTAAAAATTTAGTTTTTTTAAAGGACTATCTTAATGAGTTGATAAATTACTGTATTATAAAAAAATATAATATTTATACCCGTAAAATTTTTTTGACTTATTAGACAGTCCCATTTTTTTATAAATATTTTTTTCTCAAATAATAAAATCCAATTATTATTTATAATATTGCATTTAACAATTATAATTTAGGTCTTGATAAAAAAATCTCCTCTAATCATTAATAACATATATACCCAATTATAAATTTATAATTTTTTTAAAAAAATATTGCTAGAAAAAAATCTCTCGTTTTATTCTATAATAAATTATAGAATTTCAATGTATACTCGACCTCTTTTAAAAATCAAACAAATAAATTTTCAAAAAAAATACTGGGGTTTGAGCCTAATAGTCGTAATTTTCAGTTTGATTAATTAGTGGTATGACTATATATTTGTAATTTCTTTTTTTATCAAAATTACAAATTATACTTTGAAAAAAATAAATTTATACAAAGGTGGTTAATATTTATGAGTTACCAAAATTTACCTGTAACACCTTTACTCTCGGTTAATCGAGATGAAAGGCAAGAAACTTTATTAGAACACAACAGATTACTGGGTGGTCTTTTAGGTGAAACTATTTTTTCATATGCAGGACTGCATATTTATCAAGTTACAGAAGCGTTAAAAAATGCTTCAGTCGAATTTTACAAAAATCAAACTCAAGAAAGCCGTAAAAATCTTTCTAAATTGTGTTCTGATCTTTCTGATTCTGAAATTTTACGTGTAATCAGAAGTTTTTCACATTTTTCGTTATTAGCAAATATTGCCGAAGATGTTTATCAAACTCAAGAACAACGTGCAATAAAATTTTCCAATAAATTACAATTAGGAACTTTAGAAAAATCTCTAAATAATTTAAAAGCAAAAGGAATTAATAGAGAAAAAATGACTAAAGCAATGGAAAATGTTTCCATTGTACCAGTGCTAACAGCACATCCAACACAAGTACAAAGAAAAAGTATTCTTGATTTGAATAAAAAAATTACTGATTTGTTAGACCAACATGATAATGTTAGAAATTTTTCAAATTGATGAAGTTGAATGGATTGAAGATTTAAACAGAAAAAAATCCAAATACTTTGGCAAACTTCTATGTTAAGAACTTCAAAATTAAGAGTTACTGACGAAATAAATAATGCTTTAAGCTATTATGATATCACTTTTTTCAATGAAATTCCTAAATTAACAAACAAATTTCACGAATTATCAAAAAAATTAGGAACTAATCCTGAAATCTGAAACATTAACACCATTAACAATGGGAATGTGGATTGGTGGAGATAGAGATGGAAACCCTTACGTTACTGTAGAAACATTGGAAAAATCAGCTCAAGCTCAAGCATTAAAATTATTCCAACATTACTTAGCTGAAATCCAACTTCTTTATCGTGATTTATCAATGTCTATCACAATGACAAATGTTTCTGAAGAAGTAAAAGAATTAGCTGAAGCTTCAGGAGAAGTATCTCCTCACCGTACAAACGAACCTTACCGTCGTGCCTTAACAACAATCAAAGACAGACTTTTAGCAACAGCTTACAATTTGTGTGAAAATACAGAATTTTTACCACCAAAAAGAGAAAATGCTTCAAATAATTCATATAAATATTCAGAAGAATTTACAAAAGATTTACAAATCATAGCGGATTCTTTGACAAAAAACAATAGTAGCCTTTTAGTTAAAGGAAAATTACTTAACTTAATAACTGCTACAAAAATATTTGGATTCCATTTAGCAACTATTGATTTGAGACAAGATTCAAGCATACATGAAATTTGTGTTGCTGAATTACTAAAAAGTGCTAATATTATTGATAATTATTTAGAATTATCTGAAGGAGAACGTTGCGAAGTATTAATTAGAGAATTAGAACAAGATCCTCGTCCATTAAGCGACGAAAATATTCCAAAAAGCGAATTATTAGCATCTGAACTTGCTATTTACAAAAAAGCTAAATCATTGAAAGATAGATTTGGTAATAAGATTATTGAAAAGAATTTAATTTCTCACGCAATGAATGTTTCTGACATGCTTGAAATCGCAATTTTGTTGAAAGAAGCAAACTTAGCTAGAGGAACTGCTGGAAATGAATTTTGTGATTTGCAAATTGTTCCATTATTTGAAACAGTTGAAGATTTAGAAGCTGCTCCTGAAGTTTTGAAAAAATGGTTCTCATTACCATTAATTAGAAAATGGATGGCAAAAAGTGGTAGAAAACAAGAAGTTATGCTTGGTTACTCAGACAGTAACAAAGATGGTGGGTATCTAAGTTCAAGCTGGTCATTATACAAAGCCCAAAAAGAATTAACAGCTGTTGGAAAAGAATTTGATGTTCAAATTTCCTTCTTCCATGGTAGAGGAGGAACTGTTGGTCGTGGTGGAGGACCTAGTTATGAAGCAATTTTAGCGCAACCAGAAGGAAGTGCTGACGGAACTATCCGTTTAACAGAACAAGGAGAAGTAATCGGTGCCAAATACGGAAATCCTGATTTAGGATTCAAAAACTTAGAAGCTCTAGTTTCAGCTGCTTTAGAATCAAGTGCTTTAACTACTGCCGACGCAAGTTGGGAACCTTACGAAAAAATTGTTGCTGAAATATCTGATTTAAGTTACGATTCTTACCGTGATTTAGTTTATAACACAGATGGCTTCTCAGAATTCTTCTTTGAAGTTACACCAATAAACTTCATTGCAGGATTAAACATTGGTTCTAGACCTTCTTCACGTAAGAAAACACAAACATTAGAAAGTTTAAGAGCAATCCCTTGGGTATTCTCATGGTCACAAGCTCGTATCATGTTACCAGGTTGGTACGGTGTTGGAACTGCATTCACAAAATGGATAAACAACGACGAAAACAGACTTGAAACATTGAAAAAAATGTACAACGAATGGCCATTCTTTAAATCAACAATTTCAAATGTTGATATGGTGCTTTCAAAATCAGATTTAGGAATTTTCTCTGAATATGTAAAATTAGCTTCAAACCAAGAAGTAGCACAACATATTTTCAAAGAAATCGTAAAAGAATGGGAATTAACAATCGACGTCTTGAAAAAGATCACAGGAAACGACGTTCTTTTAGCTGACAACCCTGAATTGGCAAGCAGCCTTTCAAACCGTTTAGCTTACTTCGATTCAATGAATTACTTACAAATTGAATTAATCAAAAGAGCAAGAAACGGAGATACATCAGAAGATCTACAAAAAGCAATCCACATCTCAATAAACGGACTGGCAACAGGTCTTCGTAATAGTGGATAATTACTCAATTACAATAAAACTTATTTTAAAACCAAACTCAAAAACTTTGGTTATTTACTTAAAAAGTAAATTTATACAATTTTAACAGTTTAATCTTAAATAGATTGAGTAAAAACATTGAAGTAAATACATTAATAGTTAAACAAAACTATTTATTCAACATTCAAAATAACACAGGTGAACTACTCCCACTTTTAGAAGCGGGAGTTTCTTGGGAAGTATCTGCTTTTGCTAGCCAAATATATTTATCAAGCTCTTCGGATAGTTCCTACCCTGTTTTTTTATTTTCCTAATATTCCAACATCAATTTTCCAACATCTCTTATATTTAGTGCCACATTGTAATCTCTATCAATTTTAATTCCACAGCACTCACATTTATAACTTCCTTCTGATCATTTCAGTTCCTCTTTAACGTTTCCACATCTACTGTATATAGTTGTCAGACATTTGTTACAAAAACTTTAAAAATAAATAGAAAAGTTATCTTACTAATGTCTTAGCCTAATTGTTTGTCCTGTATTCTTTCAGCATTTCATTTGGACTTTTAAAATTTAATACTTTTCTTGATATATTATTGTATCTGCTGCAATATCTTTTTACTGACCTTCTTAATTCTTCCAGACTTCTAAATCTTTTCCCTAAATAATAATTGCTATCTAGCCTGTGGCTCCTTTCCACTTTTCCATTCTGCCACGGCGAATACGGTCTTGTTCTCATGTATTCTATCCCTAGTTCTTCCAGCTTTAACTCAAATAGTGTCTTTTTGCCATTTTCCGCATTCGTAAACTCCTTGCCGTTATCACTTTGTATTTTTTCTATTTTAAAGCCCAGCTCCGCTTCAAGCGTTTCTAGAAATTTTGTCGTCTGGTATGTACTTTTTTCATCCACTATTCTTAATACCCTCTTTCTTGCATACTCATCTATTGCTGTTATCTGATAGTAATTCTGGTCATTAGTTCCAAAACATATGCATTCTCTTGGAACATATTTTATGTCTATCTGAACCTTTTCACCAGGATATGTAGCCTGCTTCACTTTTTTTGTGCTTTTGTAAAGCCTTTTAAGCTTTTTGGGCTTATTATCCCTAATTTTTCTTATTATTTTGCACATAGTTCCATAAGAACGGCTGTATCCCAGTTTTCTAGCTTCGGTATATACCTGTGCTAGTCCTTCATATGAAAATCTCCTGTATTTTTTCATAATTAAATCTATTTCTTCCTGAGTATGTTGATTTGGATGACTTTTAGGTCTTCTACTTTTTGGCATCAGTGACTGCACTGTTCCGTCATATCTGTCACGCTATCTCTTAATCTGCTGTCTTGATATTTTATATTTTAATGCCGCCTTTGAATTATTGTTATGTTTTATTGCATACTCAACTGCCCGTTAACGAACACGGTACTCTTCTGATATACTATTCATAGAAAGGTTTCTCCTTATGTATTTTTGGTTGACTTACATTATATCAGAAACCTTTCTTTTTTTCTTCTTTTTTTGTCACATATGTATTGTACCACGACAAAGATTTTTTTAAATTTTTTTCATATTTTTCTTGTAATAATTCAAAAAAATATGTTAAAATATAAACCGATATTTGAAGTGAAGTTAGCTACATTTAATTATTAAAAAAAATAATATTCATAAAAATAATCAAAACTAAAATTATAGTTAATTATTTGTAATTTAATGTAGTAAATTCATATACACTAATTATATAGTTAAAAAAACACATAGCAAAAAGCTATAAATAAATTAAAAAGGAAAGGAGACTACTTAATTTTTTTAGTTTAAGTAGAACGTAGAATATTATGCAAAGATGTGAAATTTTTGGAACTAAAGTGAGTCACGGAAATAATGTAAGTCACTCTAAAAGAGCTACTAAAAGAATCTGGAGACCTAATCTTCAAGCTATGAAATTAAATATCAATGGTGAAGAAGTTAAAGTAAGAGTTTCTACAAAAGCAATGAAAACTTTAAAAGGTAAAAATGACGATCAAATTAAAAAAATATTATTAGCTAACAAAGAAAATTTAAGCCCAAGAGTAGCTAAAGCATTGTTTTCAGTTAAGTAAGTTTTTTTGTAAAACTTACTTTTTTTATTTCTTTATTACAGCTCTTTGTCAAGAGCGGGGTGGAAAAAGTTCGGTAACGAATAAGCTTTTTAAGGTTGTCGAATTTTTTTATCCCATAAGATAGCCTTTTTATTACTTTTATTTTGTTATTTTTCCCTTCAACAAATCCATTATTTATATTATATTTTTGTATATTATTTATTTCTTCTTCCCAGTTTGATAATGTTTCCCCTAACTTAATACATTCCTTTATTCCTGATTCCTTCAGTTCACGACTGAATATAGTAACATCCTTTATTTCATTGTCCTAAGATCATAAGCCCTTGAAAATATCTCTGAAAGGTTCTTCAGTTTCTTTAGCCTCTTCTTCTGTGAAGGACTGAATGCACTGTTTGGATTCTTTGCTATCAGCTTCCAGTATTTCTTGTATTCCCTGTACTTTGCATCTGAATCCTCACATCCCTTATCATCCAGTTTGCCTGCCTTATGACATGATATTTGTCTGCTACAATATCAGCATGTGGAAGACAGGAGTATACTGTATTCCTGAACTGCATGAACATGTCCATTCCAACCTTTTTTATACTGTCTTTATGACAGAGAAGGAATTCCCTTATGGTTGATGATTTCCTGTCCTTTAAAATATCTATCAGGATATGGTTTGTATCATATATTGCCAGCTGGTACTTTTCTTTATCTGCATTCCCCTTAAATTCATCAAGGTATACAGTTTCATAGTCCAGCTTCTTATGAGGAACTTCAATGTCATGAAATATCCTCATGACAGTTGATATGCTTGTATTTTCTTCCCTTCCTATCTGAGTGAATGACTTCATCTCAGAAAGTTTTTTTCTTATCTCATTCTTGACTTCGTTTAAGATGCTGCAGTTCCTGTCCACAATACCTATTGAGGAAGTTGTCCTTTTATTGCATATAGGACAGACATACCTCTGTTTTTCTATATGAAGTATAACTTTCCTGTTTCCATAACTGATGCTTCTTATTGAAAGAGTCCTGTAGTCATGTATATTCATCTTTCTGTCACAGCAGTTCTGACTTATATCAGTTCTTATTCCATATACATGGTAGGTGTCACAGATAAGTTCCACTCTTTTTATTTTTACATCTTTTATTTCAGGTCTGAATGTGATAAAATTATTTTGCATAAATACAAATTCCTTTCTTATGTCTTTTTGTCAAAAACATAATACTATGAATTTCTTATTTATGCTATTTTTTTATTTCTTTTTCCACCCCCATATATATTATAGAGCCTTTATTACTAAAACTCTCTCTCAATATTAAAAAAATTTTAACTCTTCCTATTTCAAAACATTCATTATATATATTCAATTATTCTTTTTTTCTCATAAATAGTAATTTTTACTATACAAATTTTTCACTCTTATGATACAATAGTATTAAATAAATATTTGAATAATAAATTATCAAAATAAAAATATAACAAAGGAGTGATTTTATGTCAAATTTATGGAAAACACTAGAAACATTAAAAAAATCATCAATGGATTGAATTATCACATGAATTATCAAATGAAAGCCCTTATTGGCAAGGGATGCCTAAAGGTGTTTTAGAACTTAATAAAACTGTTATAGATTTCTCAGAAATGAATTTAAGAATACAAACTTTCAAATTTCCAGGACAATTTGGTACCCACATTGATTATCCAGGACACTTTATACAAAATGCTCGTTTAGCAAAAGATTTTAATATTTCTGATACTATCTTACCTCTTGTCGTTATTGATCTTAGTGAAAAAGTAAAAGAAAATAATGATTACGAAATTAGTATCGAAGATATTTTAGAATTTGAAGAAAAATATGGAAAAATCCCAGAAAATTCTTTTGTTGCATTTAGAAGTGATTGGAGTAAAAGATGGCCTAATTTAAAAGCATTAGAAAATGCTGATGAAAATGGAAATGCACATACACCTGGATGGCCAATTCCTACCCTAGAATTTTTATTCGATAACCGAAATATTGCTGGAGTTGGACACGAAACATTTGATACAGATGCTGCCGTTACATGCGCTAAAAACGGAGACTTAGCAGGAGAAAGATACATTCTAGGAAGAGATAAATTCCAAGTTGAAGTATTAAATAATTTAGATAAATTACCACCAATAGGAGCAATTATATTCATAGCTGCACCTAGAATCAGCGATGCAAACGGATTACCAGTAAGAGTTTGGGCAATTGTCTAATTGACTTCTCAAAAAATCTGATAAATACAATTTATTAATAACCCAAATAAATAAGGATTGATTCTTGCTACATAAAAAAACAAAAGTCAATCCTTATTTTTATAGTGAAACTACTTTAAAACCAAACCTAAAAGCTATGACCATTATAGTCAAAACTTAAATTTATAGAATTAAAAAATGGCGTCCCCGGTTGGACTCGAACCAACGACCCTCTGATTAACAGTCAGATGCTCTAACCAGCTGAGCTACGGAGACACTCTTTTTTAATAAGAATATATATTAAAAAGTTTGGCAATTTCCTATTTTCCCTAGATAACTCTAAGTATCTTCGGCGTAAACAGACTTAACTACTGGGTTCGAAATGTAACCAGGTGTATCCCTGTCGCTATTGTCACCAAACTTAAAACTTAATAAAGACAATGAGAAATAAATAGTACGGTAAAAAGAATATTAAAAGCTTTCGTATTATTAGTACTGGTCAGCTAAATATATCTCTATACTTACACCTCCAGCCTATCACCACCTGTTCTCGATGGATACTAAAAGAACACTCATCTCAAAGTGGGCTTCTCACTTAGATGCTTTCAGCGATTATCCCTTCCAAACGTGACTACTCAGCCATGCCACTGGCGTGACAACTGATACATCAGAGGTTTGTCCATCCCGGTCCTCTCGTACTAAGGACAGATCTTTTCAATATTCTAGCGCCTGCAGTGGATAGGGACCGAACTGTCTCACGACGTTCTGAACCCAGCTCGCGTGCCTCTTTAATGGGCGAACAGCCCAACCCTTGGGACCTTCTCCAGCCCCAGGATGAGACGAGCCGACATCGAGGTGCCAAACACTTCCGTCGATATGGACTCTTGGGAAGTATCAGCCTGTTATCCCCGGGGTAGCTTTTATCCGTTGAGCGATGGCCCTTCCATTTGGAACCACCGGATCACTAACTCCTACTTTCGTACCTGCTCGACCCGTCAGTCTCGCAGTCAAGCTCCCTTATGCGTTTGCACTCTTAGGTTGATTTCCATCCAACCTGAGGGAACCTTTGAACGCCTCCGTTACTCTTTTGGAGGCGACCGCCCCAGTCAAACTGCCCACCTAGCACTGTCTCCGTTACCAGATTAGAATTTCAACAACATATGGTTGGTATTCCAACAGCGACTCTGTAACAACTGACGCCATTACTTCATAGTCTCCCAACTATCCTATACACACATTGCCCAAAACCCAATGCCAAGCTACAGTAAAGCTCCACGGGGTCTTTCCGTCCTACTGCAGGTAGTCGGTATCTTCACCGACATTACAACTTCACCAGGCCTCCAGCCAAGACAGCTCTCAAATCATTTCACCATTCGTGCAGGTCGGAACTTACCCGACAAGGAATTTCGCTACCTTAGGACCGTTATAGTTACGGCCGCCGTTCACCGGGGCTTCAATTCGGATCTCTCAATCCTCCTCTTAACCTTCCGGCACTGGGCAGGTGTCAGCCCATATACGTCGCCTTTCAGCTTAGCATAGACCTGTGTTTTTGGTAAACAGTTGCTTGAGACTCTTCACTGCGACCTATTTCCCCTTGAAGTGTTTCTCTTCTCAAGTAATATAGGCACCCCTTCTCCCGAAGTTACGGGGCTATTTTGCAGAGTTCCTTAGCTAGAGTTAGCCTGTCGGCCTTAAGTTTCTCACTCTGTCCACCTGTGTCGGTTTACAGTACGGGCACTTAATTTCCTCCTTAGAAGTTTTTCTTGGCAGTGTAGGATTTGTGACTTACACCAAGAGGTGCTTACCCATCAGTTCTCACGTTTAAGCATACGGATTTGCCTATATGCTCACGCTATTTCCTTAGAAAGGCTAAACCGTCAGCCTTCTCACATACCTTCCTGCGTCACTCCATCAGTAAAAAAACGTTAATTAAGTGGTATAGGAATATTAACCTATTTTTCCATTCGCCTACGCTACTTAGCCTCGGCTTAGGTCCCGACTTCCCCAGGGCGGACAAACCTTCCCCTGGAAACCTTGGACTTCCGGGCTAGCGGGATTCTCACCCGCCTTCTCGCTACTCATTCCTGCATTCTCACTTCTGATACCTCCAGCGGGCCTTACAGCCCTGCCTTCATCAGCTTACAGAACGCTCTCCTACCAAGATGCTAAAAGCATCTTCCACAGCTTCGGTTTATGTCTTAGCCCCTGTTACATCTTCGGCGCAGATACTCTCGACCAGTGAGCTATTACGCACTCTTTTTAAGGTATGGCTGCTTCTAAGCCAACCTCCTGGTTGTCTGTGAATATCCACCTCCTTTCCCACTTAGACATAATTAGGGACCTTAGCTGGTGGTCTGGGCTGTTCCCCTTTTGTCCACGGACCTTATCATCCATAGACTCACTCCTAATCATTAATATATGGTATTCGTAGTTTGCTTGATTTCGGTAAGCAATACGCCCCCTAGATCATACAGTGCTCTACCCCCACATATCTTAAAAATTAAGGCTGCACCTAAATGCATTTCGGAGAGAACGAGCTATCTCCTAGTTCGATTGGCTTTTTCACCCCTAGACCTATCTCATCTCCCAACTTTTCAACGGCGGTGAGTTCGGTCCTCCACTAAGTCTTACCTTAGCTTCAACCTGGACAGGCCTAGATCACTAGGTTTCGCGTCTATGACATACGACTTGTCGCCCTATTAAGACTCGGTTTCCCTTCGGCTCCATTCTTTTTAACCTTGCCATATATCATAACTCGCAGGATGATTAACCAAAATCCACGCAGTCACTCTTGCGAGCTCCTACCGTTTGTAAGCACACGGTTTCAAATTCTATTTCACTCCCTTACTCAGGGTTCTTTTCACCTTTCCCTCACGGTACTCTTCTCTATCGGTCAACAAAAGTATTTAGCCTTACGTGATATGGTCCACGCAGATTCACACCAAATTCCTCGTGCTTGATGCTACTCGGGTGCTTTAAGTTTCACTAATAGTTTTACGTTCTACAGGACTATCACCTTCTTTGGTCCAGCTTCCCAGCTGTGTTCCACTTACTCTACTAGTAAAATGACTTTATGGCTATTAGTCTATTAAAGTCCCTCTACCCCATATACACAACGTCGCCAACTTACATGTATATGGTTTTAGGGCTGTTCTCCGTTCTGCTCGCCGCTACTTAGAGAATCGTTTTTACTTTCTTTTCCTCCCGTTACTTAGATGTTTCAGTTCACAGACTTACCTCTTTCGTATATGTGATCTACACATATAGGTTTTCCCATTCGGACATCTTGGTATCAAAGGTTATGTGCACCTCCACCAAGCTTTTCGCAGCTTATCACGTCCTTCATCGGCTTTTGTTGCCTAGGCATCCTCCGTGTGCCCTTAATAGCTTTTTATTCTAACTCTAACAGTTTTCCTGTTTTCATTGTAATCTTTTTACCTACTATTCATTTCCCATTGTCCTTAATTAATATTGGTGGAGATAAGCGGGTTCGAACCGCTGACCTCTGCCTTGCAAGGGCAGCGCTCTCCCAACTGAGCTATATCCCCATACAATAAATTCTTTGGTGGGCATGGCTGGACTCGAACCAGCGACCCCTGCGTTATCAGCACAGTGCTCTAACCACCTGAGCTACACGCCCTTAAGAATAAACACGAAGAAACATAATCCAAACAGATTTAGTATTTATATACTCCTTAGAAAGGAGGTGATCCATCCGCACCTTCCGGTACGGATACCTTGTTACGACTTCACCCCAATCACTATCCACACCTTAGGTACCTTCCTCCTTACGGTTGAACCAGTAACTTCAGGTGCAAACAACTCTCGTGGTGTGACGGGCGGTGTGTACAAGACCCGAGAACGTATTCACCGCAACATTGCTGATTTGCGATTACTAGCGATTCCAACTTCATGAAGTCGAGTTGCAGACTTCAATCCGAACTTAGATTGGCTTTTTAGTTTTGCTCCACGTCACCGTTTTGCTCCTCTTTGTACCAACCATTGTAGCACGTGTGTAGCCCAGATCATAAGGGGCATGATGACTTGACGTCATCCCCACCTTCCTCCTGCTCTTCGCAGGCAGTCTAGTTAGAGTCCCCAACTTAATGATGGTAACTAACTATAGGGGTTGCGCTCGTTGCGGGACTTAACCCAACATCTCACGACACGAGCTGTCGACAGCCATGCACCACCTGTCTCTACGTTCCCAAAGGCACGGCCTGTTCTCACAGGCCTACGTAGGATGTCAAGATCTGGTAAGGTTCCTCGCGTTGCGTCGAATTAAACCACATGCTCCACCGCTTGTGCGGGTCCCCGTCAATTCCTTTGAGTTTCAACCTTGCGGTCGTACTCCCCAGGCGGATTACTTATCGCATTAGCTTCGGCACAGACACTCTTCATGCCCACACCCAGTAATCATCGTTTACAGCTAGGACTACCAGGGTATCTAATCCTGTTTGCTCCCCTAGCTTTCGCACTTCAGCGTCAGTTGCTGTCCAGTGGACTATCTTCATCATCGGCATTCCTACACATATCTACGAATTTCACCTCTACTCGTGTAGTTCCGTCCACCTCTCCAGCACTCTAGATATACAGTTTCAAAAGGCGAGCTTTTGAGTTGAGCCCTAAGTTTTCACCCCTGACTTGTATATCCGCCTAGATGCCCTTTATGCCCAATAATTCCGGATAACGCTTTCACGACATACGTATTACCGCGGCTGCTTGGCACGTATTTAGCCGTCGCTTCTTCTGCAGGTACCGTCACTTTCTTCTTCCCTGCTGAAAGCACTTTACAATCCGAAAACCGTCTTCGTGCACACAGAATTGCTGGATCAGAGTCTCCTCCATTGTCCAATATTCCCCACTGCTGCCTCCCGTAAGAGTAAGGGCCGTATCTCAGTCCCCTTGTGGCCGTTCATCCTCTCAGACCGGCTACCTATCTTCGTCTTGGTGAGCCGTTACCTCACCAACTAACTAATAGGACGCAAAGCTCTCTTAGCTATCTCTTTTCATTAAAAGCTTCATGCGAAACTTTAATAATATCTAGTCTTATCAGTCGTTTCCATCTGTTATCCCAGACTAAGAGGCAAGTTCTTTACGCGTTACTCACCCGTCCGCCATGAGTTATCACGGTGCAAAGCACCGTTTCCCCATTGACTTGCATGTGTTAAGCATTCTGTCAGCGTTCATCCTGAGCCAGGATCAAACTCTTCATTCAATATTTATTTTCACCTTTTAAAGTCTTATTGACAGGAACTTTTGTTTAAAAGTCCTTATTTATCACATCTTTCATGGTATATGCTTCTTCTATTTATTTGTTTATTGTACTTAAATATGTTTCCATATCACAAGAATTAGTATATCAAATATTTTTTTCTTTTTGTCAACTACTTTTTTTTATTTTTTTAAAAAAATTGTACCTCTAAACTTTATAATACTTTTTAATTAGTCTTTTTGGTACAATTTTTTTGATTTTATAATTTTGAAATAAAATAATTTATTTACTTATTTCTTTTTTCATATTCTTTTTAAAACTTCTGCTGTTAATTCTGTTCTTAATTCTGGTGTAACAGGATGAACGATATCTTTATATTCTCCGTTTGGCATTCTTCTAGATGGCATTGCTACAAATAACCCATTTTGTCCTTCGATTATTTTTTTAAACCGTGTATAACAAAACTTTCATCAAATGTAATATCTACGTAAGCCTTCAATTTCCCGTCTTCTTCTACATTTTTTTATTGACTCTTAATCTAATATCTGTTATTTTTCATACAAATTTCTCCTTAATAATTAAAAATTTTAATACTTTTTTTATAAAAATTAATCACTATATTTTAACTTTTTATTTAAAGATTATTACTTTAAAATAAAAAAATTATTGATATCTTTCCTCCACTTAAATTATACCCTATTTATTAAAAACAAGGAGGATTTGTATTTTTTTATATAATTTCAATATATTCTTCGATCAATTCTTTTTCTTAGAGTTTCTGGTGGTAATTCTTTTTATTTTTAACTTTTTATGTTTTTTTGTTGAAATACTTTTATTTCTAAGACATCTCCTTTTTTTACACTGTATGATGACTTTTTTTGCATCTCCATCAACTATAATATTTCCATTATCTGCTAATTCTTTTTGCTACTGTTCTTCTTTTTTTATAACTCTTGTAATTTTTTTAAAAAAATTTATCTAGTCTCATTTTTTTATATCCTTCTTAATTAATTTTTTTATTTTTATTATCTGTATTATTTTTGAGGCTGTTGATTTTTTTATATTTTTCCATTATTGTATTGTTTAAATTTGTTTTTTTGTTCATTTTTTTATCATTTTGAACCTCATTTTTGTGGTTGTGAAACTGATTGAGTTTCTTCAATTGTAATCATTGTATTCAATGATAGCAAATCTTTTTGTAATTTATCAAGTTTATTTTTTTATTTTCATTTAATGAATCTATTAATTTTTTTGTATAGCTTGTGTTTGTTCTTCATATTTTTTTGTTATTTCTTGATATTCAGTTTCTTTTTAAAGTAGTCATTTTTTTGTACTAATAGACTTTCTTCTTCTGGATTTAACACTGTTTTTATTTGTAGTTTTTATTTCATCCTTATTTAATGACACTTCTGACGCGATTTTTTTATTTTTTTCCTTCTAAAAATATTATTTTTTTATCGTATTCAATATTGGAAATTATTGCATCTTTTCCATTGTAAATTGTTTTTGCTTTTAAGTCATTTTCGTCATATTGAATTTCGTAGTTACTTCCTGATTTTTGTAATAATTGATTTTAAATTATTTTTCTGAATTTACTTCAATTTTTTTTCTTTTGATTCAGTATCTAAATTTTTCTGCTTTTTATAATACCATTATTAATATTTAATTTTTTTGATTTTTTTAATGGTAATCTTTCAATTTCATTAATTAATTTTGCTGTTTTTCAACGAATCGTTAGTAACTATTTTTTTAAATTTTTTTACCTTTATCTAAAAAAATGTATGAATCAAGATTTTTTTACATCATTTAACGAAATTTCTTTTTTTCTAATTTAGATAAGTCTACAGAAATATTTTCTAACATCATATTTCTATCCAACTCAATTTTTTTCAATTTTATTTTTCTAAATTTTCTTTTTCTGAATTAATTAATTTTGCCAAAATTTCTGATTTTGCATTTAATTCTTTTTATTTTTAGCAGCTTTTTCTTTTTAAATCTGTCGATTTTTGCATAAATTTCTTTAATGTTATTTGTTGCTAACAGATCTTCTCTTATTTTTTTGATTTATGAAAGTATTTACGTTATTATTTAAAGTTTCTGTTTCTTTTGTTGTTTCTTCTACAAATTGGTCTGTTGTTTTAGAATTTTTTTATTTGAGGAACTATTTCCATTTTTTTCAGAAAAAAACTATCAATTGCTTTTGTCTTCTTGTGCGTAAATTGCTTCTAAATCAACATTTTCTAAATTCATTTCTTCTAATTCTACTTTTTGGTATAATCCCAAATAATCCGCCTTTCGAAAGTGTAACTATTGCTTTTTCCTTTTCCTAATTTTTTTGTTATTTAATATAAAATTATCATATGTAATTTCTCCATTTTTTTCATTGAAAATTTCAGATTTTTCAAAACGAGAATTTTTTGTAGTTGTCATATGAGTCAAAAATTTTATCTGAAAAAAATTACCCTCCTACTAACAATACTACTAAAAATTAGTACAAAAAGAAAGTAAAATTTTTTTAAAAAAATTTCATAAAAAAACCTCTTTTCTTAATTTTTATTTTTAGTGAAAAATAGGACCATTCCAAAATTATTTTATTATTTTTGAAATAGTCCTGACACTTCATTTAATATCTTTTTTTGCTATTTTTATTTAATGTTTTTTTATAGCATCGTCAATTTTTTTGACAAACCATATTTATCTGTTACAGTTTGTAAATATTTTTGTGTTTCAATTTGTCTTTTTTGTGTTCTAATTTGATTTTTAATTGAATCTTTTACTTTTTCAAAAGGTATTAAACCTTTAGGATTTTTTTCAAGAACTTTTATTACGTACAATTCATTTCCTACTGTAACTACGCTATTTACTACTTGTCCTGGTTGCACATTTGCGATAGCTTGACTTATTGGACCGTAACCTTGTGATAATTGAGAAGCTGTAATTTCAGGAGTTTCTCCATTACCTGTTTTTGCTGCATTTGCACTATATTTTTGAACTACAGCTGAGAAATTAGCTGGGTTTGCAGTTGCTTCTTTTAAAGCAGCTTCAGCTTTTGCTTTATCTGCAGAAGGAACTACTACTAATTGTAATTTTACAGTATCTTCTTTTTTCTCAAAATTTGCTTTGTTTGCTTCGTATGCTTGTTTTGCATCTTCATCAGTTACACTTGCTTTATTTGCTTCAGCAGTTAAAGTTAAAGTCGCTAACAATCCTTCTTTTGCGCTTTCGATGCTATCTACATATTTTTTCTCTTTATCAATTTTCTTATCTTTACCATCTAAAGCTACAGCTCTATTTAAAGCTATATTTTTTACGATATTTTGTTTCAATTGAGTTAATTGTTCAGGAGTTACTTCGTTTGCTTTCAATCCTTGTGCATCTAAACTTTTTTCTAATTCAGTTTGAACTTCTGATTCATATACTTTTTTATTTTTTTATCTCCTGATTCATATAAAACTTTTTCCACTTTGTCCTGAATTTCCACATGATACAGCTAATACACATAATGCTGTCATTAATCCAATTTTTCAATTTATTCTTCATTTTTTTCCTCCATTTATTTATTTTTTTCAAGTTTTGTTATATTTAAATTATCCATTCTGTTTATTATACTCTACTCTCATTAGTTTTTTTATTTGAAAGATTGCTTTTTTTAACATTTTTATTTTTACTAATTTTTTTGAAATATAATCTTTCAATTTTTATTTTTTTCAATCTTTTTACAATATATTCTTCAGTTTTTTTCTCATTCGATATATCTTTCCAATCTAGATTTTTCCGAAAGTTTATTGATTTTTTTCTTCTGGAATATTTTTTTAAGAAATAAAGTTCGTAATAATCTGAGTTTTTCATCTATTCTCTGAATGTGATTTTGTTCTGCAAATAATTTTTAATTCGATACTTAATATAAATTTTTTTCATTGAATTTGGCATTTTTTCCAAATCTATCTTCTATTTCGTTTTTTTCATCTCATTTAATTCTTCAAATTTTTTTCAAGCATTGCGAATCGCTTATAAATATTAAGTCTTTCTTCTTTTTGAATGTAAGTTTCTGGAATGTAACCTTTTTCTCTAAGTAAAATTTCGACATTTTCAATTTTTTCTCTAAATTCACCTTTTTGGCGTTTAATTTCTTCATTCAACATTTTTATATACAAATCATATCCAAAAGTTTCTATTGTTCCATGCTGTTTATCACCTAAAATTTCTCCAGCTCCACGGATTTTCATATCTTCCATTGAAATTTGAAAACCACCTGATTTAATTCCTTCTATTTTTTCCATACTTTCTTCTTTTTTCTTACCTTTTGCTGTTGTTCCTCGTGTTTTTACTAGATAACAATAGCCTTGCCGATCACTACGACCTACCCGACCTCTAAGCTGATACACTTGAGAAAGTCCTAAATGTGTGAAGTTTTCAATCAAAATCGTATTTGCATTTGAAACATCAATACCATTTTCAATAATTGTTGATGCCATCAAAATATCATATTCTCCTTGCTCAAATCTTTTTAGCTTATCTTTTATTTCTTTTGGCGGAAGTTGTCCGTGAATAAATTCAATTTTCACAAATTCTGGCAAAATATCCTGTAATTCCTTCAATTTGTTTTTCATATTTTTTACATCGTTATAAATGTAGAAAACTTGACCATCTCGTGAAAGTTCCTTTAAAATTGCGATTTTTACAACTTCTTCTTCCCAATCGAAAACTTCTGTTATAATTGGTAATCGATTTGTTGGAGGCGTATCAATAATAGAAATTTCACGGATTCCTAACAATGCTAAATTTAATGTTCGTGGAATCGGTGTTGCTGTTAAGGTCAATACATCTAATTTTTGTCTTTTTGCTTTTAATTTTTCCTTTGCTTTTACACCAAATTTTTGTTCTTCATCAATTATTAAAAGTCCTAAATTTTTAAATTGAACATCGTCACTAAGTAATCGGTGCGTTCCAATTATTAAATCTGTCGTCCCATTTTTGATATTTTTCAAGATATCTTTTGCCTTGCTTTGGGTTAATCTTGATAAATTTTCAATCGTAATCGGATAATTTTCATATCGTTGTTTAAATCGTTTGTAATGCTGTTCTGCCAAAACTGTTGTCGGCGCAATCATTACAACTTGTTTTGAATTGTCAATCGCTTTGAATGCGGCTCTCATTGCAACTTCTGTTTTTCCATAGCCAACATCTCCACATACAATTCGGTCCATAATATACGGACTTTCCATGTCTCTTTTAACATCATTAATTGATTTTTTCTGATCTTCTGTTTCCTCAAATGGAAAAGCTGCTTCAAATTCTTCTTGCCAAACAGTGTCTTTTTGATACACAAATCCATTTTGACTTTGTCTTTGAGCTTGAATTTTTATCAATTCATGAGCAAATTTTTCGATATCTTCTTCTAATTTTTTACGTTTTCTCTTAAATCCTCTCGTTCCAAGTTTAAATAATTTCGGCTCAACACCGTAGGAAACATATTTTTCAAGCCTATCCAATTTTTCAACAGGGATGTACAAAATATCTTCATCGGCATATCGAATTTTCAAATAATCCATTTCTTCAATAGTTTCAATTCCCTTGTAAATCCCAACTCCATACTGAACATGAATTACATAGTCGCCTTCTACAATTTGATTGACTTTCTTGTACTTTATCCCTTTGTTTGCCTTCACTTTTTTTTCATAAATGTAACCATCTAATTCTCTATCTGTTAAAATGAAAAACATCTTCTATTACAAATCCCTCAATTAACGGATAATTGTGAATTTTTTTAACAACTTTTTTTCTTGTAAATTTCATTATATTCTGAAACTTTTTTTATCATAATTTTTTTGTATATAATTCAACTTTTTTTATTTCAGATAATTTTTTTCTAATTTATCTTTTTGTTTTTAAAAGTTTCCAACTGCTCTTCAGTAAAATTAACCGTTTCCATCGAAAAAAACTTTTTATTTTTTTAAATTTTTATATCTCTGCCTGTAAATATTTTTCCTTTTTCTCGATTTATTAAAATGTACTCTTCCATTTTTGTAATCTAGTAACTCTTCATTTTCTATGATAATCACCACATCTTCAGACTGCAACTCTTCAATCAATTCAACCAATTCATAATTTTTTTCCTGAAAGAGCATTTCCAAAAATTTTTAATTTCATCCATTTTTTTGAAATAGATTTTTGGCTATCAATATCAAATTCTCTAATACTGTCTAATTCATCTCCAAAAAAACTCAAGTCTTATTGGATTTTTCAAGATCAGGCGGAAAAAAATATCCAAAATATCTCCTCTTTTTACTATATTGTCCCTTTTTTATCAATCAAATACGAATTTTTCGTAACCATTTTCTATTAAAAAAATTTATTGTATCACTAATCTCATATTCTTTTTCCAATTTTGAAATCCAAAAATTTTTACTTCTTCAAAAAAATACATCCAATGTAATTTGCAAATTAACAAATAACACGAATTCTGACTGATTTTTTTAAAATATCCAACAATTTTATGTTAATTCCTGTCATATCTTCTTTTTTTGAAGAAATATTTTTCAAAAAAATCTCAATTTTTTTATTAGAATATTTTTTTACTATTTTTTTCTTCAAAATAATTTCCCAACATATAGTGGTAATTTTCTAAATTTCTGTTAGAAGTGGAAATATAAATTATTTTTTTATTTTTTTAGAAGTCAACAAAATCCACGGAATTGCTCCACGATAAATTTTATTATTCTGTTTCAACTCAAATTTTTTTCTGTTTTTTTAAAAAAATTTAATTCACCCATTTTTTTCCCCTTTCTATCTTTTTTTGTTCTTAATTTATAGTTTATTATATCATTTTTCTCTTTCAAAAAAATAAAAAAATTTTCTAAAAAAATTCTAAATTTCAATAAAAAATAAAAAAACGTCATACAACTCACAGCTTTCCAACTATTAGTGCATGACGCAATTAATTTTAAACTATATAAAATATATTTTTTTAGTTATTTTTAAAGTTGATATTTTTCCAAATACCGAAAAAAATAAATAAATTATAAATAAGTAAAGTATCAATCCAAATTGGTGTAAGAAAATAAATGCGAATACTAGCACGATTACTGCTATTGCCATTCCTAAACCTTGTGTAATTTCAGCAAATCCTAATTTATCATCACCGTAAACATTTGGTTTTAATACAGAATTTATTGGTCTTATAAATATATTTAGTATTAAAATTGCATATAATGGTGCTTCTTGTTGTATTCCGTGTTTCCAGAATAAAATCATTGAAGCTCCGATCATTATTCCGTAGAATAATTTCCCAAATAAGTATTTCGGACTTGAATATAAATCTGTTAAAATGAAAACTCCTAAAAATACAATTTCTCCTAATTCTAATGGAATTTCAATACCCATAAATGCTGCAACAAAATATCCTACAAAAATAGATATAAACAATCCTGTCGGAACTTCCCAACTTAATCTTCCTCTAAGCATTAAATATATTGCTCCAACTACTATTGCGATTACTGAATACCCACCTATCATTCCTGTATTTGCCAATAAGATTGATCCAACTCCCTCAAAACCAGGTGCTACTATATCTGGATTTGACCAAGCAGCTGATCCCGCAGCCAATACAGATGGAAAGAATAATAAAACCGCTAATTTACCAATTACTATAGGATTAACAATTTTCTTTTCTACCGAACCAAAACATAATTGTCCAAATAATACACCAATAATTGAAGCTAATCCTGCGATATAAATTGGTGTAAATGGTGCTAATGAAAGTCCCACTAAAACTCCCACAACCGCTGTTGAAAAATCAGTTTCAATATCTTTTTTCAATATAAATTTCCCAAAAATATATTCTGTTAATACTGCCAACACTGTTGATGTTAAAATAATTAAAATCGGAAAAATCCCATAAACTACAAATGCAACTACTATCAATGGAATAGTCGCTATCAAAGTATCTATCATAGTTGTTGTAATTTTTTCTTTCAGAGCCCTTTTTTCATTTAATCTCATTTCAATTTATCCTCTCTTTCTATTCTGATGTACCTTCACTAGATTTTGTTCCAGAAGAACCTGAACTTGATTCAGAAGAACTTCCACTATTACCGTTACTTTCTGGTGAACTACTAGTTGATGTCTTCGATTTTTCTGGTGAACTATGTTTAGAAGATTTTTTTGTACTTCCTGATTTTGGTTTATCTAAAGAAAATTTCTCAACATTTCCCATACTTCTTTTTTTCGTTGTATGTTTTTTCTCTTCTTTTGGTTTTTCCTTTGCCACTGGATTTTGTGGTGCTACAACAGGTGCTGTTGCTGGTTGTGGTTGCGTTGGCTGTTGAGCTACTGGTTGTTGTGGCTGTGTAGGTTGAGCTTGTGGTTGAGGAGGCTGTTGCTGTTGTTGCTTAGCCTTTGCTGCTTGCTGTTGTGCCGCTAATTGAGCTGCTTTTTTCGCATCTTCTTCTTTTTGTTTTTGTCGTTGTTTTTCTTCTTCTTTTGCTTTTTTATCAGCCAATTCTTTAGCCTTTTTCGCCGCCTTCTTCTCTGCTCTAATCTTTGCAATCATTGGATTACCTATATCTTTTGCCTTAAAACTTCCAACCGCCAGTAATAATAATGAGACCAAAAAGATACACACATTTTTTAAATGTTTCATAATTTACCGTTTCCTTTCTACAATTTTTTTAATTTTATACAGTTTTTTTCAATTAGAAAATAAAAATCTTAATTTTTTACTTAACTCTTAACTCCAGCTTTGCTATACAATGCTCTATAAATTCCATTTTCCTTATCCATCAAAGTTTCGTGATTTCCAACTTCTCTAATTTCCCCTTGCTGTATAACTACTATTTTATCACTATTTACTATTGTTGACAACCTATGAGCGATAACAAATGTTGTTTTCCCTTCCATTAATTTTTCCAAAGCATCTTGAACTAACTTTTCTGACTCATTATCAAGTGCCGAAGTTGCTTCATCTAAAATTAAAATTTGTGGATTTTCCAAAATTGCTCTCGCTATTGCAATCCTTTGCTTTTGACCACCAGAAAGTTTGATTCCTCTTTCTCCAATTTCTGTATCGTATCCGTCATCCAATTTTTGAATAAATTCGTGTGCATTCGCTAATTTTGCCGCTTGAATAACTTCTTCATCAGTCGCATTCTGTCTTCCATATTTAATATTACTAAAAATCGTTCCACTAAATAAAAATGTTTCCTGTGGCACAATTCCAATACTTTTTCTCAAACTTTTTATTTCAAAATCCTTCAAATCAGTACCATCAATCGTAATACTACCACCTGTAACATCAAAAAATCTTGGAATCAAATTCACTATCGTAGACTTTCCTCCACCAGAATTTCCAACTAACGCAACCGTTTCCCCTTTTTTTATTCTAAGGTTAATTCCCTTTAATATTTTTTTCTTTATTATCTTGATAAGAAAAATTCCACATCATTAAATGCTATTTCATCATTAAATTCTCTAAATTTTTATACAATTTTTCTTTATTGATAATCTGAGGATTTATTTCTAAAAATCTCATATACTCTATCAATTGAAGCTATATTTGAATTTATTGTATTATAAATTGTTGTACTTCTTCTTACTGGCGTATATACAGAAGCTATAGCTCCCACAACCGTTAAGAAATCACCTGTTGTAAAATTATGTCCTCTAATAATTCGATATCCTCCAAACAATAATAATATCGCAACCATTATGTAATTCAATGCTTCTGAAACTGCCATTGATTTTGCATTATAACTAACACTTTTCAATACAACTTTTTTTAAATTTAAACTTTTTCTTTTAAAATCTCTTATTTCAACATCTTCTGTAGCAAATGCCTTTATTACTCTAATCCCAGAAATTGTTTCCTGCAATTTAGAATTCAAAATTCCTGTTGCTTCTTGTCTTTCTTTCCCAGAACTTTTTAATTTTCTCGAATATTTTTTTACTGTTACCATTAACACTGGTGCTACAATTAACACTCCTAAAGTTAATTTCCAATCTATATACAACGCAACTCCCAAATACAATATCGCAGTAAAAACATATTTAATCAACTCAAACAAATCCAAAATCAATGAATTTACATTTGCTGGATCATTTAAAACCTTCGTCATCATTTCTCCAACTTTTGTTTTTAGAAAAATATTCTATATCTAACGACTGTAACTTCAAATACAAATCATCTATTATATTTTTTTATAAATTGACGACGAAACTTTTCCCGAAAGAAGCGTATTCCAATACATTATAAATGCACCAACTACAGATAAAAGTATCATTCCACCTGCTGCATAAAGTATATCTTTCTCATTTTTCCCAATAATCCCTTGATCTATAAGTCGCTTCAACAAAGCAATTGGAGCTACCGAAGAAGCCGATGAGACCATTGCTAAAATCATATTTAAAATTATTAAAATATAATATTTTTTTATATTTTTTTAATTTTTTTATCGAAATTAAATTTTTACTTCTCATTTTATTTAAACTTTTTTTCTCCTTTTTTTATATTTTTTTAATTTTTAACCAATAAACTTCATAAATTTATTTTTCCTATAACTTCCCTAATTTTTTTCTCTAATTTTTTTATTTATTTGTGAACCATAAAAATCTACTTTTTTTCACATTTTTAACAGTTAACGAAGCCGTTGAAGCCACTGTTGCCAATACATCAAACTGAACTCCTACAAAATCAAATAATTCAAAAAGGAACTATTTTATCAAATACTAATATATCAGGAAAATATTTGCTGTAATCTTTTCTATCTCTTGGATGTGTTTTTTTATCATTATTTCTTCTCTTTTATAATTTTTTTAAAAATTTCTTCATAAATCGAAATTTCTTCCTCTAAAGTCAAAATTCCATCTTGAGAAAAAGGTTGTGTCAAAAAAATTACTCTTTTTAGTTTTTATTTTTTTCTATATCTTCTGTATTCAACGTGAAAAAAATCTAAAATTTCTTTTTTTATCTACATCATCTTTTTTTCTTCATAAATTTTTTAAAATCTAAAATCTCTGTTTTTCTTTACCAACTCTTGTGGAATTTCTTTTTATCCCACTAAATATCACTTTTTTTACCTTTGGAGACAGACCTAATTTTAAATTTTTTTCTTCGACTTAAACTTATTTCTTCTCGATTTTTCTGTAAAGTTTTTTTGATCATAATAACTCGCTATTCCGTCTTCTATCATAGTAAACTCATCTATCTTATCCCAAATAACTCTCGTCGTTAATATATGATCATTCCCAATATATCGTATTTTTTTATTTTTTTAGTTCTCTTTTCAATTTCTGATAACAAAATTTTTTTCTTAATTTTTTTCTAAAAAGAATTTTTTTATCCCTTTTTAGTATTCTTAATTTTATTGACAAAAATTTTATTGTACTCTTCTTTATCAATATAAACCGTATCTAGTTTTAAAATTACTTTTTCTCAAAAATAATTCAATAATGTTTTTATCAGAAAAAAATATAAGTTTTTATTTTTTTGTGTAATTCTTTTTGTTAAAAGCATATATAATAACAAAGTATATCCGCTATCAACTAAGATTATATCGTGTTCTTCCATTTCTGACCTTTCATTTTTTTATTTAAAAATTTTTCCGATAAATTGCAGTCGTTCCATTATTTAATTCTTTTTTTGAAATCTTCTATACTGTAATCATCAGCACTCAATCTATAAACCCAATTTTTATTTATTTTTAGAGAATTTGCACCTTTTCTTGTCGTTATAAAAATATCAACACCCAACTTTCTCAAATCCTCTCGGTTTCCTTTATATCTGTGTCCCCACGGATAAGCCAAACAATCTGGCGTTTTATTCAATTTTTCTTGAATTATTCTTTTATTTTCCAATATTTCAAATTTTACAGTTTTCTTAAATTCCTCTTCACTAACCTTATAAAAAAATTCATCTTGTTTTTCCTTAAATAATTTCGTCAAAAACTTCTTTCTCTCTTTCAAAGATTTTTTCTGAAATTCTTCACTTTTTTCTATCTTTCTATACTTCTCAACAAAATCTTTTTTAGGTTTATGTCCAGGAATTGAAATCTGGCTCACTGACTTACAAATCGGCAATCCATCCATTTTTTTCCCGCTAACGTTTTCCTCATAAAAATCATCAAAAAACATACTGTAACTTTCTCTTCTAAAATATGGCGAAGTTTCCTCATCATAAAACCCAGTTACTTTCAAATGTTTAAGCGTCATAGCATGAGAATGTGTATGCATCTGAAAATCAACTAATCCACTATCATACATCTCTCTAACCTGATCCCAATTCAAATAAAAATCATTCTTCCCAATATACTTCGTATTCAAAAAAATTGTCGCCTTAATGCCATATTTTTTTAAAATTGGAAATGCCTCAACATAATTATTCTTATATCCATCATCAAACGTAACCAAAACTGAATTTTCAGGTAATTTATATCCTAATCCTTTCAATTCTTCCATTTTAAAAGTTTTCTTATCTTTAATCACTTTCATTTGCTCTTCAAATTCTTCCGTTGAAATAATTCCTGGAATTCCTACCTTGTAAACACTGTGATACATCAAACAAGTAAAAAATTTTTTTCTACTTTTATTATAAACAATATATCCCAGTACCAATAATACTAGCAATATCAATATTTGCCGCAACAAAAAAATTAACATTCCTCTCTCCTTCCTTTTTTTATTTTTTTCAATTTTTTTAAATTCACCCAATTATTTTTAAAAATCCTAAATTTTTCCCTCTAAATTTCAGCCATTTCGCTCTTATTTTTTTATCAATCTATCAATTTTAAAATTCAAAACCGTATTTTTTCGTTTATTACTAAAATGCACATGCCTTTTGTTCCCAATATGTCTAACAAACGGCTCCTTAAAAAATATTGTTTTAAACCCTTTTTCCTTGTAAAAATCTGATAAAACTTCCTCGTATCTCTGATTTTCCAATTTCTCATGCAAACCAAATAAATCCATATCTTTTTTTCGTCTCAAACCTGGATTATATGTAAAAATCTCACCTTTCACTTTATAAAATCTCTCACCAGATTTCGAAACATAATCTTCACTCTCATCAAAAAAGAAACCTTCTGCGTAATCTTCCTTTGCTCTTCCACCAACAATCAAGATTTTCTCATCTTCCTTCAGCAACTCAATCGATTTCTCAATAAATCCCTCTCGAAAAAATTCCCAATCATCTTCACAATGAAATACATACTCAGTATCAACTTCCTTATAAGCCTTATCGATCGATTTTAACTGACCCAAACGAGTTTCATTTACAATCAGCTGAAAATTCTGATTCTCATATTTAGAAACCAATTTTTTTAATTTATTCTCTTCTGTACTATCTTCTGTAATTATAATTTTCTTGATCGGATAAGTGTTATACTTAAAAAAACTATCCAAAGTTTCTTCTAGCAAATCAAACCGACCACAACTTGTTATGACCAAACTAACTTCATCATTCATATTGACTTAACCCTTTCTCTGCTCTCATTTTACCAGCTTTTATAACATTCGCTAAAAATTCATCATTCTCTTTTAACTTGCTTCTATCATTTTCTTTATGATAAATATGATAAACCAAAGCCTTAAATTTCAATCTTTTCTTACTAATCCCATTATTGTAAAGTCTAACCGCAATTTCACTATCTTCTCGACCCCAACCTTGTATTTTTTCTTCAAATCCATTCACCTTTTGTAAATCTTCCTTAAAAAATGCCATATTACAACCACGAATTCCACTCAATTTCTTATCCCTTTTTATAAACATTTTCGACAAAATTCTACATCTTATCATATTCGCTTTATTCTTAAATCCTTTTTTTCAAATAATCTAAAAATAAAATTCGGCATTTGATTTTTCAAAAGATTTTTCGAATTTTTTTCATCCACAATCACACGAGAACCTTGCACGAAATACCCTTTTTCCATATTCTCAATATGATCTTGAATAAAATGTTTTTCAAGTATCAAATCCCCATCAATTATTATTAAATATTTTCCACTCGCACAATTTATCGCCTTATTTCTTGACATCGAAAGCCTAAATCCATCATCTTCTTGCCAAGAATGAATAATATTCAACCACGGATAACTTTGCTGAAAATCCTTCACCAAATCAATCGTTTCTTGTTTAGACCCATCATCCGCAATTATTATCTCTCGTGGCTTTACCGTCTGCTCTAAAACACTGTTCAAACAAGCCTTTAACGCCTCAGGCCAATTATAAGTAGTTATTACAAGTGAAGTATCTTTCCCCAAAGTATCGTAATACGCCTCTCTCAATTTCGTATATTTTGTCATCGTATAAATTGAACTATACTTAGCCAACAAATATCCCTCATATCCATCCAAAAAACCAAGTTGCAAAATATACATTTTTACAAATCGAAACAACATTTTTGAATAAATTTTCAAAAAACTTGCACTTTTCTTATGCTTAATATATTCAGTCGCACTCTGTGAAGTATATCTATTCAACTTCTCTAAAAATTCCTCAATACTGTCATAAGTATAATGAATTATTTTCTCATTAATTTTTTCAATTTTGCTCTCAGTTTGATATTGCTCATGAACCTCACGATTACTTATTTTAACCTTTCCATTCTTCCAAAGCCTAATTACATAATCATCCCATCCACCAAACTTAATCTCCTTCCCAAACGCAATATTTCTAAGTTTTATTTTATAAACATCACTTGAAGATTTTTCATCATTTATAATACTTTTTATTTTTTCTTTCAATTCAGGAGATACAACTTCATCTGCATCTAACAACAACACCCATTTCCCCTGACATTTTTCCAAAACAGAATTTTTCTGAGGACCATACCCTTTCCATTTCTCAACAAAAACCTTAGCTCCTTTAAACTTAGCTATTTCTACTGTCCTATCTCGACTCTCACTATCCACAATTATAATTTCATCCGCTATATCCCTTATAGCATCAATAGTTTTCCCTATTCTATTTTTCTTCATTAAACGTTATTAAACCAACTGATAGTTTCATTTTTAAATCCTTTCAGTTTTTTTATTTATTTTTTTACAACTTTTTTTCTATTAATTCTTTTTAATTTTTGCTTTTATTTTTTTCTCCATTGTAAAATCTTCTACTCTTTCCTCTATTTTTTTAATTTATATTCATTATATTTTTTTCTTATTATTCAATAATTCAAAAGTTTTTCTCAACCATTGTTTTTTTCTGTCATTCAAAGGAGATAAAGCTCCATATTCATCATTTTCTCCAAGTAATTCTTTTTACTCCTGTCGGACAAGAATACGCTGATACAACTGTATCCAAAGCCATACTCTCTATTAAAACTGTCGGAATCCCTTCGTGTTTCGCAGTATGTAAAAAAATAATTTTGCATTCTTAAAAAAATGGATACGGATTTAGTTGTTGTCCCAATAAAATCACATCATCCTCTAAATTATATTTCTTTTATTTTTTTCTTGCACTTCAGAATAACTTTTTCCATTTCCAACATAATATAACTTTTCTTTTATCCCTCTTTTTTTTAATTCTCTGTAAACCTCTATTAATTCTTCAGGTTGTTTTTGCGGAACCATTCTCGAAACTTGCAATATATAATCTTCTTTTAAATATTTTTTTCTAATTCTTTATTTTTTTCTCTTCGGCTTTTTTTCTTTATTTTTTTCTATATCTATCGCATTATAAATCATTTCAACTTTATTCGTTTCAATTCCTAATTCATTTACAAACTCGTCTCTCATTTCTTCGCAAATTGCTATTATTTTTATCATATTTCTTATATTTTTTTGCCCTTCCCTAATGTCCTTTTTCAATATTATTATCTTCATGCGAAATTGCTCCAAAATGTGCCCATCCTATTACAGGAATATCAAATTTCATTTTATAATTAAATAAATTATACGAAAAAAATCTATAATTACATCATAATTTTTTTATTTTTTTCAAAAAAATTTTTTTCAATTTTATTGGATAAAAAAATCTTTTTATTCCTCTTTTTATCTCTTTTTTTATTCTATTTTTTTCCCACTATATGCTTCAAATAAAAAAAATGAATTTTTTTACATTTTTAGGAATTTCATCCAAAAAAATAAATTCTGTTCTTTGTAATCATCCTTCAAAAACCAAATCTATATCATCATATAATTCTGATAAATTCTTTAAAGTTTCCAACAAAACTTTTTCAATTCCGCCCATCATTAAACACTTATTTAAAATTAATATTTTTCATTTATATCCCTCTCTTTATATATATTATCCAACACATCTTTTTCAACAATTTCTACTGTTTTTTTCAATTTTATTTTTCTAATATAATTTCTTTATCTTTAACCATATAATTTATCATACAAACCAACATCGTAAAAAGCAATTATCATCGATTGATTATTCAAATTTATTTCTGTAATTCCTTGAATTAAATAACAAAAAAATACGAAGCTTTTTAATGCAATTTCAAACGCAACATATTTTTGAAAATTTAGAATCGTTTATTTTTTTGTCTTGTAAAACGACATCTTCATCAATCTACTTGGAATTATTATAAATAAGAAAATTATTAATGAAAGAAAACCAATACCAAAATAAGCAAAATATTGCAAATACATATTATGGGTATCAAGTCCATTTCTCATTCTCTCAAAAATTTGGATAAAACTGAATTACATATTCATAAACACCTTTTTTTGTTTATAATATTCTCTTGTAAGATTCCATCTTTGTTTCGACTGCATTCCTAATATCGGACTCTTTTTGTATCATTTTTTTATTGCACCATCCCAAAAAAAATCACTCTTAAATGACTCGAAGGATCCTTTTTTTATATTGCACTATATACTGCAATCTATCAGAAATTGATTTCGGTAGTATAAAAATATCCTCCAAAACATGCCACTAAAAATGATATAACATATTTTTTTATTCTTTTTCCATAAGACATACATAATTGTAGGAATTAAACAAATATAAACCATTTTAGAACGATTTACTAATAAAATAAAAAAATATCTAATACTGCTAAACTAGATAAAAAAATATTTTTTTATTTTTTTAAATTTTTTTATTTCTATCTTCTATTTTTATAAAAAAACATATAAAAGATATTAAAAAAATAATAGTACTATACTCATAATATTCGCAAAAATCTTGCGTTGGCAATTCAAAATAAATTCTATCATACACAAATCCTTGAGGATTTTTTTCCAAAGATTATAATCTTTTATAAATATTCCGAGGGTTATCAATAATGAAATTGTAGCACTAGTTAATATAGCTTTCAAAAAAATTGAAAAATTTTTCTCTTCTGTATTTAAAAATGCTAATGGGAAAAAAATAATAAAAATTTTTGCATAATCATCCATATCAAGACGTGTTCCTATCCCACCATTTATCGTAGCTATAATATATGGTGTTGCCACAAATACCAACATCCCATATAAAAATCTTTTTTTATCTAAGTTTTTTTAATAAAAATTTAAACGACTTTCTTTCGAAAATATCTCAATTAAAAAAACAATGAACACAATATTCCAAAAACACTCTGTAATTTTATCGATAAAAATAATGATAACGCTAGTAAAATACAACTATAATAGCCTGCTGTTTTTGTTTTTAAATTTTTCCTCATGTATTCTGTTTCTTCCCTGCTCAAACTATAAATTTTCCATTTCATAATTACTCTCCTGTTTTTTATTTTTCTAATCTCTCCACAATCTCTCCATACACCCTCTCAACACTAATCCCAGGTATCCCCTTATAATAATCCTTTCTATACGCATACTGGTGTTCAGGTATTTTCACAATATTATTCTCATAAAATTCATTATCCTCAATAACATTACTTTTCTCTTTCCAAGGAAAAAATCCTAACGAACGTTTCCCTGGTCCAAAAATTCCAATCACAAATGGTTTCTCAAATCCACTAGCAATATGAATCGGAGAACTATCATTACCCACAACAACATCTGCATACGACAAAAGCGCCGAAAATTCCAACAAATTTATTTCTCCTCTTAAATCAATCACATTTCTCTTAGAAAATTTTAAAGGTAATCCCTTTTCAACCTTACTACCTGTAATAACTATCACATTTTTAGAATCCACAGACAATCTCTGTATCACTTCTCTATATTTCTCAATCGGCCACATCTTCTCAGGTCTTTGACTCCCAGGTGCAACAACAATTATTTTCTGTGTCGCTTCTTCATAGCCACTTTTTTCTAAAATATTCCTAATTTTCATTTTATTCTCATCAGTCGGATAAATTCTAATTGGAATTCTCTCTCCCTCATAATCAACTAAATCCAACAATCTCTCAACCTCATGCTTTTTCATATCATAATGCACCTTTTTATCCAACATCCACGCTCCACTAGCCACATCAAACCCAACAATTTTAGGTATCCTAGCTAACTTCGCAAGTGCAATAGACCTTATAAACCTATGAGGTATTACCGCATAATCATATTTTTTCTCTTTCAAAATCTTCAAAATCCTAAAAAAACCTCTTATTCCCTTATCTTTACCCTTTTTATCATATAATATAATCTCATTCAAATTCGGATTATTGTCAATAATGCTTTTGTTCGCTGGCAAAGTCAAATAATCTATAACTGAATCTGGATACATATCTTTCAACCTCTGAATCAACGGAGTTGACAACACAATATCTCCAATAAACGCTGTATGTATAATTAATATCTTCATATCTCACCTTTTTCTCGTTTTCTTTTGTGAATTATACCATAAATTACAATATTTTTTTAAACTTTTATTTTTAACAACAGAATAAATTTTTAAAAGACAGCCATCAAATACATCATAAAAATATTTTTGGATTATCTTTTTTTAAATCATTCTAATTTGGGATACTTTCTTCAGAGCTTCCCTTATCAGATATTCTCCTTCCCTTGAATACAAAATATTTATTCCTACTCAAATGAAAGTTTGAAGGCAAAATATTAAAAAGTCTTTACAATAAAAAAAATCTGATATTCTAATAGGAACCACTTTTTCAATAGGATTGATCAAATATTATAACTACTCCCTCTTTTTTTGTTAATTAAAAATTTAATTAAATTTATTTGCCTCTATATTTTTTTACTCTGCCCCATCCTCAACTGCTTCGCTGACAAATACGACATGTTTCTAATATACCATTCATATAAAAAAATTTCTCTTTAATGTGGTTTGGTAGAGCTTACATTATATAAGGAACCTTTCTTTTTTTATACTCTTGTTACATATCTATTATCTAATAACATCTTCAAAAATTACAAAAATTTTTAAAAAGTTGTTGACAAAATAATATAAATAGTGTATAATATTTCTTGTCTTGAAGAAGATTTAAGAAAATTTGTTGGGCTGTCGCCAAGCGGTAAGGCACTGGACTTTGACTCCAGCATGCAATGGTTCGAATCCATTCAGCCCAGCCATTTTTTAATATATGATTATTAACTATGCTAAATTAACCATATTAAGGTTTAAATATAGCATTTTTTTATTTAATTACAGAACATAAAAAAACTATATGAATATCTTGTAAATGAAAAAAATGATTTCACTAAAACAATAAATCTATTTAACCCATAAAATTTAACCTTCTAAATAAAAACCATTCTTTCATAAATTTTTCTCACCTGTCTTCAAAAATACTAAACCATGAAAAAAAATAATACAAAGGCGATTGTTTCGTTAAACAAAAAAATAATTATTTTATAAATTTTACTTATTATAATTTATATGTTCCATTTAATAAGGAATGATATAAAATACCATAAATATTGAGTTCTACTATATTTAAAAGCAATATATTCTTAAAAAGATTGTGAAAATAGGTCTTCTTTTTCAATAAACTTTTTTCATATTTTTTTATGATATTTATATCTTTAATATCAATAAATATAGCTTTTTGAATTTATCCCATGATTATAATATTATAATATCATAATTTTTAAAATTGTCGAAATATCCTTTTTTTATGATATAATAAAACTCATAAATTAAAATGTATTTTTGATTATGATAATAATATTTTTTTATTCTCAATAAAATAGATAAAAAAATTTTTAAATTATACTTTATTATCTCAAAAATAATAAAAAAATTTTTTTATTGGATCTATTATCGTAAGATATAAAATTTTACATTGAATAAAAAAATTAAACAAATGCAAACTTAGCATAGAATGGAAGGACATATGAAATTAATTGTTGGATTAGGAAATCCTGGAGAACAGTATAAATTAACAAGACATAATATCGGTTTTTATTTTTTTATTGATGAATATTTAAAAAGAAAATAACATCAATGATATTAGAAAAAAATTTAAATCTGAATTTATTCAAACCAATTTTTCAAAATGAAAAAAATATTTTATCAAAAAAACCTTTGACATACATGAATTTAAGCGGTGAAGCAATAGCTGAAGCAGTAAAATTCTTTTAAAATCGATCCAAAAAAACTGAACTTTTTGTAATTTATGATGATATGGACATGAAATTTGGTAAATTAAAAAAATAAAAAGAAGGTAGTGCTGGAGGACATAATGGTATTAAATCCATTATTAGTCACATTGGAAAAGATTTTTATTCGAATTAAATATGGAATTGGAAAGCCAGAATTGAAAGAAGAAACAATAAAAACATGTTCTTGGAAAAATTTACTCCTGAAGAAAAAAAGAAATTTTTAAAAGAAAGCAGAAAAAAAGATCTTCGACTTAATAGAAGATATCAAAACAAATACTTCAGTAGAAAAAAACTAATGAATAAATATAATTCAAAAAAATAATAAAATAAGAGTGTAAAAAAATTTTTTTGTGTAAATAGAATGTTGAAGTATTGAATTTACTAGATTTATCTATTAGTTTACACAAAAATTCTGGACACTCTCATTTTTTGTGTAAATAAAATAGCAAAATACTAAATTCACTGGATTCATCTATTAGTTCACAAAAAAATTATATACACTCTCTATTTATTTAAAAAAATTTAATCTCTCCTAATTAATAACATTATTTTTATGATTTATGAGACAATAATTTTATTTTTCCAAAAAAATTTATTTTTATCATTAGTTTTTTTATAATACCTATTTCTTTCTCATCTTAAAAATATCTATTATTACCACAATACTTTACACTTTTTATACCAACTATCCAAAGATTAAAAAAATTTTTAATATAAAATTTCAAAACTTTATGCTCTATCTAAATATTGCTTACTAAATATCACTTATTTTTAACTACAAAATTTATCATATAACTTATATTTTTCTCACGTAATAGCATAAAAGATCAAATTTAACTCACAAAATAAAAAAATGGCGTCCCCGGTTGGACTCGAACCAACGACCCTCTGATTAACAGTCAGATGCTCTAACCAGCTGAGCTACGGAGACACTCTTTTTTAATAAGAATATATATTAAAAAGTTTGGCAATTTCCTATTTTCCCTAGACAGCTCTAAGTATCTTCGGCGTAAACAGACTTAACTACTGGGTTCGAAATGTAACCAGGTGTATCCCTGTCGCTATTGTCACCAAACTTAAAATTTAATAAAGACAATGAGAAATAAATAGTACGGTAAAAAGAATAATAAAAGCTTTCGTAATATTAGTACTGGTCAGCTAAATATATCTCTATACTTACACCTCCAGCCTATCACCACCTGTTCTCGATGGATACTAAAAGAACACTCATCTCAAAGTGGGCTTCTCACTTGAGATGCTTTCAGCGATTATCCCTTCCAAACGTGACTACTCAGCCATGCCACTGGCGTGACAACTGATACATCAGAGGTTTGTCCATCCCGGTCCTCTCGTACTAAGGACAGATCTTTTCAATATTCTAGCGCCTGCAGTGGATAGGGACCGAACTGTCTCACGACGTTCTGAACCCAGCTCGCGTGCCTCTTTAATGGGCGAACAGCCCAACCCTTGGGACCTTCTCCAGCCCCAGGATGAGACGAGCCGACATCGAGGTGCCAAACACTTCCGTCGATATGGACTCTTGGGAAGTATCAGCCTGTTATCCCCGGGGTAGCTTTTATCCGTTGAGCGATGGCCCTTCCATACGGAACCACCGGATCACTAACTCCTACTTTCGTACCTGCTCGACCCGTCAGTCTCGCAGTCAAGCTCCCTTATGCGTTTGCACTCTTAGGTTGATTTCCATCCAACCTGAGGGAACCTTTGAACGCCTCCGTTACTCTTTTGGAGGCGACCGCCCCAGTCAAACTGCCCACCTAGCACTGTCTCCGATACCGGATTAGAATTTCAACAACATATGGTTGGTATTCCAACAGCGACTCTGTAACAACTGACGCCATTACTTCATAGTCTCCCAACTATCCTATCACACATTGCCAAAACCCAATGCCAAGCTACAGTAAAAGCTCCACGGGGTCTTTCCGTCCTACTGCAGGTAGTCGGTATCTTCACCGACATTACAACTTCACCAGGCCTCCAGCCAAGACAGCTCTCAAATCATTTCACCATTCGTGCAGGTCGGAACTTACCCGACAAGGAATTTCGCTACCTTAGGACCGTTATAGTTACGGCCGCCGTTCACCGGGGCTTCAATTCGGATCTCTCAATCCTCCTCTTAACCTTCCGGCACTGGGCAGGTGTCAGCCCATATACGTCGCCTTTCAGCTTAGCATAGACCTGTGTTTTTGGTAAACAGTTGCTTGAGACTCTTCACTGCGACCTATTTCCCCTTGAAGTGTTTCTCTTCTCAAGTAATATAGGCACCCCTTCTCCCGAAGTTACGGGGCTATTTTGCAGAGTTCCTTAGCTAGAGTTAGCCTGTCGGCCTTAAGTTTCTCACTCTGTCCACCTGTGTCGGTTTACAGTACGGGCACTTAATTTCCTCCTTAGAAGTTTTTCTTGGCAGTGTAGGATTTGTGACTTACACCAAGAGGTGCTTACCCATCAGTTCTCACATTTAAGCATACGGATTTGCCTATATGCCCACGCTATTTCCTTAGAAAGGCTAAACCGTCAGCCTTCTCACATACCTTCCTGCGTCACTCCATCAGTAAAAACGTTAATTAAGTGGTATAGGAATATTAACCTATTTTCCATTCGCCTACGCTACTTAGCCTCGGCTTAGGTCCCGACTTCCCCAGGGCGGACAAACCTTCCCCTGGAAACCTTGGACTTCCGGCTGGCGGGATTCTCACCCGCCTTCTCGCTACTCATTCCTGCATTCTCACTTCTGATACCTCCAGCAGGGCCTTACAGTCTGCCTTCATCAGCTTACAGAACGCTCTCCTACCAAGATGCTAAAAGCTATCTTCCACAGCTTCGGTTTATGTCTTAGCCCCGTTACATCTTCGGCGCAGATACTCTCGACCAGTGAGCTATTACGCACTCTTTTTAAGGTATGGCTGCTTCTAAGCCAACCTCCTGGTTGTCTGTGAATATCCACCTCCTTTCCCACTTAGACATAATTAGGGACCTTAGCTGGTGGTCTGGGCTGTTCCCCTTTTTGTCCACGGACCTTATCATCCATAGACTCACTCCCTAATCATTAATATATGGTATTCGTAGTTTGCTTGATTTCGGTAAGCAATACGCCCCCTAGATCATACAGTGCTCTACCCCCACATATCTTAAAAATTAAGGCTGCACCTAAATGCATTTCGGAGAGAACGAGCTATCTCCTAGTTCGATTGGCTTTTCACCCCTAGACCTATCTCATCTCCCAACTTTTCAACGGCGGTGAGTTCGGTCCTCCACTAAGTCTTACCTTAGCTTCAACCTGGACAGGCCTAGATCACTAGGTTTCGCGTCTATGACATACGACTTGTCGCCCTATTAAGACTCGGTTTCCCTTCGGCTCCATTCTTTTTAACCTTGCCATATATCATAACTCGCAGGATGATTAACCAAAATCCACGCAGTCACTCTTGCGAGCTCCTACCGTTTGTAAGCACACGGTTTCAAATTCTATTTCACTCCCTTACTCAGGGTTCTTTTTCACCTTTTCCCTCACGGTACTCTTCTCTATCGGTCAACAAAAGTATTTAGCCTTACGTGATATGGTCCACGCTGATTCACACCAAATTCCTCGTGCTTGATGCTACTCGGGTGCTTTAAGTTTCACTAATAGTTTTACGTTCTACAGGACTATCACCTTCTTTGGTCCAGCTTCCCAGCTGTGTTCTACTTACTCTACTAGTAAAATGACTTTATGGCTATTAGTCTATTAAAGTCCCTCTACCCCATATACACAACGTCGCCAACTTACATGTATATGGTTTAGGCTGCTCTCCGTTCGCTCGCCGCTACTTAGAGAATCGTTTTTACTTTCTTTTCCTCCCGTTACTTAGATGTTTCAGTTCACGGACTTACCTCTTTCGTATATGTGATTTACACATATAGGTTTTCCCATTCGGACATCTTGGCATCAAAGGTTATGTGCACCTCCGCCAAGCTTTTCGCAGCTTATCACGTCCTTCATCGGCTTTTGTTGCCTAGGCATCCTCCGTGTGCCCTTAATAGCTTTTTATTCTAACTCTAACAGTTTTCCTGTTTTTCATTGTAATCTTTTTACCTACTATTCATTTCCCATTGTCCTTATGCTAGAAGAAACATAATCCAAACAGATTTAGTATTTACATACTCCTTAGAAAGGAGGTGATCCATCCGCACCTTCCGGTACGGATACCTTGTTACGACTTCACCCCAATCACTATCCACACCTTAGGTACCTTCCTCCTTACGGTTGAACCAGTAACTTCAGGTGCAAACAACTCTCGTGGTGTGACGGGCGGTGTGTACAAGACCCGAGAACGTATTCACCGCAACATTGCTGATTTGCGATTACTAGCGATTCCAACTTCATGAAGTCGAGTTGCAGACTTCAATCCGAACTTAGATTGGCTTTTTAGTTTTGCTCCACGTCACCGTTTCGCTCCTCTTTGTACCAACCATTGTAGCACGTGTGTAGCCCAGATCATAAGGGGCATGATGACTTGACGTCATCCCCACCTTCCTCCTGCTCTTCGCAGGCAGTCTAGTTAGAGTCCCCAACTTAATGATGGTAACTAACTATAGGGGTTGCGCTCGTTGCGGGACTTAACCCAACATCTCACGACACGAGCTGTCGACAGCCATGCACCACCTGTCTCTACGTTCCCGAAGGCACGGCCTGTTCTCACAGGCCTACGTAGGATGTCAAGATCTGGTAAGGTTCCTCGCGTTGCGTCGAATTAAACCACATGCTCCACCGCTTGTGCGGGTCCCCGTCAATTCCTTTGAGTTTCAACCTTGCGGTCGTACTCCCCAGGCGGATTACTTATCGCATTAGCTTCGGCACAGACACTCTTCATGCCCACACCCAGTAATCATCGTTTACAGCTAGGACTACCAGGGTATCTAATCCTGTTTGCTCCCCTAGCTTTCGCACTTCAGCGTCAGTTGCTGTCCAGTGGACTATCTTCATCATCGGCATTCCTACACATATCTACGAATTTCACCTCTACTCGTGTAGTTCCGTCCACCTCTCCAGCACTCTAGATATACAGTTTCAAAAGCGAGCTTTGAGTTGAGCCCTAAGTTTTTCACCCCTGACTTGTATATCCGCCTGAGATGCCCTTTATGCCCAATAATTCCGGATAACGCTCGCGACATACGTATTACCGCGGCTGCTGGCACGTATTTAGCCGTCGCTTCTTCTGCAGGTACCGTCACTTACTTCTTCCCTGCTGAAAGCACTTTACAATCCGAAAACCGTCTTCGTGCACACAGAATTGCTGGATCAGAGTCTCCTCCATTGTCCAATATTCCCCACTGCTGCCTCCCGTAAGAGTAAGGGCCGTATCTCAGTCCCCTTGTGGCCGTTCATCCTCTCAGACCGGCTACCTATCTTCGTCTTGGTGAGCCGTTACCTCACCAACTAACTAATAGGACGCAAAGCTCTCTCTTAGCATCTCTTTTCATTAAAGCTTCATGCGAAGCTTTAATAATATCTAGTCTTATCAGTCGTTTCCATCTGTTATCCCAGACTAAGAGGCAAGTTCTTTACGCGTTACTCACCCGTCCGCCATGGTTATCACGGTGCAAGCACCGTTTCCCCATTGACTTGCATGTGTTAAGCATTCTGTCAGCGTTCATCCTGAGCCAGGATCAAACTCTTCATTCAATATTTATTTTCACCTTTTTAAAGTCTTATTGACAGGAACTTTTTTATTATTAAAAGTCCTTATTTATCACATCTTTTATGGTATATGCTTCTTCTATTTATTTGTTTATTGTACAAGATACATTTTCGTATCGACAAGAGGTATTATATCAAAAAAACAAAAAAAGATTGTCAACTACTTTTTTTATTTTTTAGTTTTTTTGAATTTTTATATTTTTTTGATAAAGATAATAATGATATAATGACGATTTTTTTACTATATTTAAAGAGAATTTATTATATAATTTCTTTAATATGATGTATTTTTAGATAATATTTTTTTATAGAAATGAAAAAAATAAGGAGATGAGAAAATAAGAATTTTTTTATTAATAATCAATTCTTACTATTCTCATTTAATACTCTAACTTATAAACTAATAAAATTGCATAAACTTAGGTTTTTAAGTTTAGTTTTTAAAAGTATTTTTTTACTATATAAAATTATTTTTTTCAAAGAATTTTTTAAATTTGGAGGAAAATAATTTGGTCCTTTTATTACTTTTTCCGTCTTCTCTGTAGATTGGTTGTCCATTTTCATCTAATTTGCTTAAGTTACTTCTGTGAATTTCTTCAAAAACATCATCTATAACGTTTTGCATTCCGTGTTCAATGATTGTACCACAAAGGATGTAAAAGCATATCTCCTAATGCGTCGGCAACTTCTACTATATCTCCATTTTTGAGCTGCTTCTAGATATTCTTCATTTTTCTTCTTTCATTAAATTGAATCTTAATTTTTTTCTAATCCATCTTTTAATTTTTCCGATTGGTTTTTCTGAATTTCCTAATTTATAGATTCTGTGAAATTCTTCTACACATTCAATTTTTCTTTTCATTCTTTTTTTCCTTTCGACTTTTTATTTTTTTAATTATGTTTTTGTAATCTTTTTTTGCTACTATGAATTTTTATAAAATAATAAACTCAGACAGGTTAAGTAAAAATAACCTATTTGAGTTTATCTTTAATTTTTAAATATTTATCTTCTTCTTCCTAGAAGTCTTAAAATGTAAATAAACAAGTTAACGAAATCTAAGTATAGTTGTAATGCACCGTGTATTTCAATTTTATCAAGTATTGAAGCATCTTCTTGCATTGCATAAGCTATTACGTTGCTTTTTATTCTGTTTACATCAACAGCTATGAAGATTATGAATACTATAACTCCTATTATTGAAGTTATAAGCATTAATCCGTCACTTCTTAGGAATATATTTATTAAGCTCATTATGATTAATGAGATTATTCCTACTGTTAGTAAACTTGTGTATTTTGTTAAGTCTTCTTTTGTGCAGTAACCGTAAATTGCTAATACTGTGAATAAAACTACTGTACTTGCAAATGCGATAACTACCAAATCTAATCCGTAAGCTAATCCTAATGTTGACAATGTAACTCCATTTAACACTGAATAAATTAAAAACATTGCTCTTAATGCTCCAGCACTTGATTTATAAGTTAGTGCTGTAAATGCTATTACTGTTACAAGTTCTAGTATTATTGCTCCTATCATTATTGGTCCGAATATTTCATTTGAAATAATTCCATTGGATACTGCGTTTAAAAAGAAAAAACCAGTAACTCCTGTAATGATTAGTCCTAAAACCATCCAAAGTATACTTCCTCTTACTTTTGATGTTACTAAACTTTGTAAATCTTCATAACTCATATACGTTCTGTAATTGTTTTCTTCTAAATTAACATTTCCCATTTCTATCACCTCTTGACAATATGGTCATTTTTTATTTTAAATGGCCTTAAGTATATTTTAGAATACTTCTTTTATAACTTTCTCTATTTTTTTCCTTTTTTTATTTATAGAAAAAAATTCTTTTTTTACAAACTATTTTTGCAAATGGAACTTTTGATTCTTCGATTAAAATATTAACAATTTCATCAACAGATACATTTTGACTGTCTTGAGAACCGAATCTTCTTACGTTTACTTCGTTGTTAGCTACTTCATTTTTACCAATAATTAATTGCACTGGTATTTTTTGGTCTCCGTTTGCTTCTCTGATTTTGTATCCAATTTTTTCTACTCTTGTGTCAATTTCTACTCTAATTCCTGCTTCTTGTAATTTTTTGAATACTTCTTTTGCAAATGGAACTTGTTCATCAGAAATTGTTAAAATTCTTGCTTGAACTGGGGCTAGCCAAATTGGGAAAGCTCCTGCGTAATGTTCAATTAAAATTCCAAGGAATCTTTCTAAACTTCCGTACATTGCACGGTGAATCATTACTGGTTCATGTTTTTCTCCATCTGCACCAATGTAGCTCATTTCAAATCTTTGTGGCAAGTTGAAATCTAATTGGATTGTTCCACATTGCCAAATTCTTCCGATTGAGTCTTTCATTTTGAAATCGATTTTTGGACCGTAGAATGCTCCATCTCCAGGATTTAATTTGTAATCAATTCCTTTGTGTTCCAAAGCTGATTTTAAATTAGTTTCTGCCATTTCCCAAATTTCGTCTGAACCAATTGCTTTATCTGGTTTTGTCGATAATTCAATGTGATATTCAAATCCGAATAAAGTATAGAATTTATCATACAAATCAATAATTTCAATAATTTGTTCTTCAATTTGTTCTTTAGTACAGAAAACGTGCGCATCATCTTGTGTAAATGCTCTAACTCTCATAAGTCCATGCAAAGCTCCACTAAATTCATGCCTATGAACTAATCCCATTTCTCCATATTTTAATGGTAAATCTTTGTATGAATGTAAGTTGTTTTTGTAGGCAATTATTGAACCTGGACAATTCATTGGCTTAATAGCGTATACTTTTTCATCAATTATTGATGTATACATATTTTCTCTATAATTAAACCAGTGTCCTGAAATTTCCCATAATTCTCTATCTAGCATAATTGGTGTTTTAATTTCTTGGTAACCTCTTTTTTTATGTTCAACTCTCCACATTTCTTGAAGTTTATTAAATAATTCAACACCTTTTGGCATAAAGAATGGGAAACCTGGTCCATGTTCATCTAAGAAAAATAAGTTAAGTTGTTTTCCTAGTTTTCTATGATCTCTTCTTTCTGCTTCTTCCATCATTGTTAAGTAATCATCTAATTCTTTTTTACTCGCAAAAGCTACTCCGTAAATTCTTTGTAACATTTTGTTATCAGAATTTCCTCTCCAGTATGCTCCTGCTGTTGACATTAATTTGAATGCTTTTAAATATCCTGTTGAAGGAATGTGAGTTCCTCTACATAAATCTACAAATTCTCCTTGTTTATAAATGCTAACAGTATCTTCTCCTAAATCATCAATTATTTCAACTTTATAAGTTTCTCCTTTTTCTGCGAAGAATTTTTTAGCTTCTTCAGCACTCATTTCACTTCTTTCAAAAGGATAATTTTCTTTTACAATTTTTTTCATTTCATCTTCGATTTTTACTAAATCTTCTTCAGTAAATGGTTTTTCTGGGTCAAAATCATAAAAGAATCCATTTTCGATTACTGGACCTATTGTAACTTTTGTATTTGGGAATAATCTTTGAACAGCTTGTGCCATAATGTGTGCAGCACTGTGTCTTATGATTTCTATTCCTTTTTCACTTGTTGCTGTTATTAATTGTATATTTCCTGATTTTTCTATCAAATATGAAGGATCTACTTGCGTTCCGTCAATTATAGCTCCTACAGTTGCTTTTCCTAAGCTAGAACCTATGGTTTTAGCAAATTCCACTACTGTCATTGGTTTTTCTAGTTGTCTTTTGCTACCGTCAGGTAATATCATTTCTATCATTCTTTTCTCCTTCTTTCTAAAAATTTAGTTTGATTTACAATTTATTTTTTTGTGTTTTCAGTATATCACATGTGGGAAAAATTCTTCAAACCTTTTTATTTTTTCCGTTCTCAATTTCTTACTTTTTCTTCAAAATTTTAATAAAAAATACTTATTAAGCACATTTTAGCAAAATAAGTATTTTTCGTATTTAACTTTATTTTATAATCCAGCTCCGAATTGGATTCCACCACCGCTGTAATTTAATTGAACATTTTTTTCTGGGAATGTTACTATTCCAAATTTTAATGTTACTACTGGGTAGTATCCTAATTTTTTATTGTCAGGTTTATCCCATTTCATTCCAGCACCGATTTCCCATTCAACATTTTCGAATCTATGACTTATTGTAGCCATTCCTAATATTAATTTGTTTGCTCTTATTGCTGCTGACGAACTTTCGAAAATTTCTGGATCAGAAGCTTTTGGAGCTCCATCTTGTACATATTGTACTTTTGCTCCTACCCACCAAGGTTTATCAGGATCTTGTCCAAACATATATTTTCCTTCAAGTTCATGTTTTCTGAAATTAAATGTACTTTTACGACCTGGCACATCTCTATAAATTCTATCTGGTCTTTCCATTATAAATTTATATCCCATAAAGAATTTTTCTAAGTATCCAGCTTCAATTTTGAATGTCAAGTCATTCAATCGGTCAATTCCTTTATAATTTGTTTTATGTAAAGAATCTGAACCGTCAATTTCCATATCTAATCCCACTTGGAAATATTTTTTTACCTTTTTCTTAAATCTTGTAATTTAGAATTAAAGTCATTCAAGTTAAATTTATTTTTGTCTATATTTTTTTCTTCTTCAACATAACTTTTTATACGCTTGTTCTTCTTCATTACTCAAAAAAATAACTGATCTTTAGTATCAATATTTATTTTTATCAATTTGATTATTAGAATTAGCAATCGAAAATTCTTTTTGTATTTGAATCTTGTACCAATTTTTATATCCTGATTTTCCATTCGCAACCTTTTCAGTTTCTTCAGTTTTTATCTTTTTGCATATTTTTGGTTTAGCATTATTTTCATATCTATATAACAAACTAATTGTTGTATAATCACTTCCAGAAGAATAAACGTCATCCGTTGCATTAGTCGGTGTTGCATTTATATCTCTATATTTTTTCTTTCCAAAACCGTAACTAGCTCTAAAATAATGATCTGATTCAAACTTTTTTTATTTTTTTCATTTTTTTGTTGTATCATAAACGAAACCGAATCTATGTAAATTTGTTTTTAATTTTTAAATCTGGAGTTCCAAAAGTTGCACTATTCCCGTAAATATCATTTATTCGATTCATTACATTTGAATATTCTACTCCCCATTCATTAAAATTAACTCCGAATGTTCTGTCTCGATAGGCTTCTTTATATTTCTTTCTGTCCCATCCTATAGTTTCGTTATATGGGAAATATCGTTTATTTCTATCAGAATATCTATAAAAAAATGCATTGTCATTATCTGTTACATATCCATATTGAACTTCTCTGTTAAATGTTTGTTCTGATCTAAAATTTTTCAAATTCATATTCATCATTTCTCTCAAAAATCTAAACTCACGAAACGTTTATTATCAATATCAGCCTTCAAATAATTTCTTACATAACGATTTTTTTAACCAATTATCGACTGCATGTTTATCATCTCTCATTGTTAAAATATAATTGAAATTTACATTCCCAATACTATATCTAAAATTATTTTTTAATCCTAAAACATCAGTCGGTGTTTCGATGATATCATATCCATTGAACATCGTTCTTTTCGCATCAACTTTTTGGAATGTAAAATCTGCATCATTTACAACTTTTACATCATATTTATTATTTGTTTTTGCGGTATTGTCAAAAATTGTAGTGTACAATTTTGCATTCAATGTTCCAATATTTACTGCTGGTTTTTGTTTCATCGTATTTCCACTTGCATCTGTTGCTAATTTATAGCCAGTTGTCGAATTTACATCTTCTATTTTTCTACCACCACTAAATTCTGGAATGTAAGTATTCTCATAATCTCTCGCTTCAATACTAAAATCATATGAAATATACGAATCTTTCAATGGAATATCAATTCTATCATTTCCTACATTGAACTTTTGTGATCTATATTTTTCAGAAATAATTTTTTTCGCTCTTCTAATTCTTTCAGCATCTTCGTAAACTTTGTATGTTTTACTGTTTGCATCTGCCGTTAAATCCAAAAATAAGTTGTTATAATTAGGATTATCTCTTGTGTAATCGTATTCATACTCTTTTCGTTTTACATCAACTTGTTTTGTCTGAGCTCCAAAATATAATGTATTTGTCAAATTTTGGTATGCTGTTCTTGGCTCGTATCCAAAAAATTCACTTTTTTTGAAAGGATAATAATTTCCAAAAGTCATAGATTGCTCTTTTCGCTTATCATAAGCCACTTTTGGAACCCATCTAATTGTACCAGTTTCTAATGAATACCAATCTGCATCGTCACGCTCTCTCATTCCACGTACTTCTCCATATTCATCTTTATCTGAATTTAAATACTCAAAACGAATTTTAGGCCCTCTCAAATCTATAAAATAATTTCTTTTTTTCTATACGAGTTTAAATCTCCTACATATCCTGGATTAATATCCATAAATTCTTCATTGTCCACTCCAACAGAAACATCATTATTTCCATTGATATATTTTATACTTTTATACAAATCAACATCTGTTTTTCTAGGATCAAGTTCGTCTCTATCAACGATATCATCATTAATTTTTGTCAACTCTCTCAATGCTTCCCTATCAGATGTCCAATTATAATTTAAATTAAATTCTCCATTTCTTCCAAGCTCTTGATCAATCTTAAAGTCATAAAGCCCAATTTTATTATACTTATTAACATAAGCTGTATAATCGTCATTCAATTTAACACCGTCTACAGCTCTCATCAAATTTGTAGTCATATTTTTATAATTCAAATTCCAAATTCCGTAACCTAAATCATAAAATTTTCTGTCTTCTGCCTCTTTTTTTGGTGTACTAACAAATTTATGATTTAATGAAAAATCCCATTCTCTTTTACGGTTACCAATCGGAACAACTAATCTATTTATAAATATATTTCCGCTATTCCCATTTGAAAAATTATAATCATTAGAAAATTTTAATGCTAATTTTTTCTTTGCACTAAGCTCAAAATCTACAAATCCCTGTGCTAATGGACCTTTATCATAATCAAATCCCCATATTCCGTATAATCCTCTATCGCTATCTGATCCAATATACGGAAATAATGTCGCTCTCTGACTTTGTGGCTTTAATGAAACCACATAGTACGGCAATTTCAGCCAAGTTTTCCCAGCTGCAACTATACCAATATCTTTGGCGACAACTTTTCTATTAGGGTATATATCCAATTCTCTCGAATTCACCTTATAATTTGGCTTTTCATACGGACTTGACGTAAACCAACCATTTTTTACGGTTATTTTTCTTGGTGATTGTTTTCCTGAAGATTTTTTAGGATCTGGCTCTTCACTCAGTATTTCTTCACCACCATATCTTAATTTTAAATTTACATCATAACTTTCAGCACCAAACATTTTGGCCTTTCTATTATCCATATCATAAACTACTTGATCTGCCTTTATAATTTGCGAACCTTGATTGAATTCGACATTTCCATGAGCAAAAATTATATTTTTTTTAGCCAATTTTTTCAAATTATCGGCTTGAATAGTAACATCATTGTATTTCAATGATACGTTACCTTTTGTTTCTATTGATTCCTTCTCTAAATCGATTACTGATTTTTGTGTTTCTAATTCTACAACTCCATTTTCTGCCTTTAATCTTGCAAAAAGTAAAAATATAGAATAGCAAAAATCAATACTTGTTTATGTTTTTATTTTTTTCTCATATTTTTCAACCTTTTTTTAAGTTTTTTTGTCTTTTTGAATTATATCATTTTTTTCATATAAAAAAACAATTCATTGTCACACAATCAATCAATTTAGCAATTTATTTATTTTTTTCCATTCTCTAAAATATTTGTAAATTCGATAAATTTCTCTTTTGTTTCTTCCAAATATTTTTGATCCCCAACTAAAGTTTCTATTTTATCGAAAATACTGTGCCATGCTTTGTAAACTGCTGGCATAATTTTTTGACCTTCATCAGTTATTTTTGTATAAGAGTGTTTTCCAACTTTTATTCTTTCAACATATCCTTTTGCAACCAATTTATCAACAAATCTCGTAACTGTCGAAGGAGCTATTGTCAATGCTTCTGAAATTTCATTCACAGACAATCCTTTTGGTTCCTCTTGTAACAACACTAATAAAAATGCATGTGTCGAACACATATTCATTTCTTCAAACGATTCTTCGGCTATTTTATTTAGAAGTCTAAACATTTTCGAGATAGTAAAATATAAACAGCCATTTATTTTTTCTTCTCCTTTACTACATCCCATTTTTTCTCTCCTTAAATTTTGTTTGTATGTACATATACTATATCATATTTTTACTTTTGTCAATCACTCTTCTTCTATTTTCACACCTATTTTTAAAACTGGAAAATAAAATTCCAAAACTTTTTTTATAATTACATAAACAGGAATTGCAATAAAGGCTCCTCCCATTCCAAATAAAGCTCCTCCAATTAAAACTACTAAAAGCGTCGTAATTGGATGAATATTAACACTTTTACTAGTTAACCATGGTTTTATTATATTCGCTTCTACAGTTTGAATAATCGTAATAAACACGACTATCCATAATGCCAATTGCCACGATTTTGTTATTGCAAAAAGAACTACTGGCACCAATCCGATAAAAGGCCCTAAAAACGGAATAACATTTCCAAAACCAATAATCATCGAGAACAATAAACTATAATCTAATTTCACAAAATAAAATATAATATAAGATAAAACTCCCACAATCAAACTGTCTATAATCGTTACCTTTATATAATCTCCTATTGATTTATCAATTTCTTTTATCAAATTTTTTTCTTTGCTCAAATCCAAAGCTATCCAATCTATTTTTAACGCCTCTCTCTATCGAATCATAGCTAAAAATCAACATTATCGTAAAAATCGGCGTCATAAATAATAGCGTAAAAGTACTGCTTATTAATGAAAAACTTGAACTCAAAACTTTTAATACATTGCTAATAATCGCATCTTTTTGAATTTAATATTGTCGTTTTTTTAAATCAATATTATTATCTTCTAAAAAAAATTTAAACGTATTTTTTTGAAATTGATCTTGATTTTTTTATAAAAAAAATTCAATTAATCCTGATAATTGCTTAGTTACAAGCGGAATTATTGTCAAAACAATATACAAAAAAATCGCACAAAAATATTGTTAAAACAACTAAAATTGCTAAATTTCTATTTAATCTTATTTTTCCCATCCACTTTTTTTATCAATTTTTTTGCTTCTCTTCATCATCTGAAACACTTATCATATCTATAATCGGCATCAATGCATACACAATTATAAATGACAAAATGAAAGGAAAAAAATCGTACTTATCACTAAATTAATCGGTTTCACAAAATATTCGTAAACTTTAAAAAAATAACAATATTGTCAATAAAGTCAACACACTCACAATCAAAATATTACGAATTTTTTTGTAAATTTTTTTCTTCATTATAAAATTTCATTAATTCATTTCCTTCCTTTTAACGTCTAGTAAGCACTGTTTTTTCTGTTAAATACAATGTCGATTGGACATCCTTCAAATCCAAAATATTCTCTCAATTTGTTTTCAATGTATCTTTGGTACGAAAAATGAATTAAATCTGGATTGTTTGAGAAAAATACAAATTTTGGCGGTGCTTGGCTTACTTGAGTCGCATAATTGATTTTAACGGCTCTACCTTTTCTCGTAGGAACAGGATTTTGTGCAATTATTTCTGCTAAAATTTGATTCAATAATCCAGTTGTTATTTTCTTATGATATTCTTCGTTAATAAATCTCGCTTGTTCTAAAATATTTACTGTTCTTTTCCCAGTCAACGCTGATATTGTCACAATCGGCGCATAATCCAAAAATGGCAAATCTGCTTTTACCAACTCAGTAAATTCCTTCACACTATTATTATTTTTTTCAATTAAATCCCATTTATTAACTGCAATAATAATTGGTTTTCTTTCTTCGTAAATCAATCCCGCAACTCTTTTATCTTGATCAGTCAGCAACTCTGTCGCATCTAACATCAATACACAAACATCTGCTCTTTTTATTGATTTTACCGCTCTCAAAACACTGTAATATTCTATTGAATCCTCAACTTTTGATTTTCTTCTAATCCCAGCTGTATCAATCAATGTGAATTTATCCCCATCGTATTTCAAGCTCGAATCAATCGCATCTCTAGTCGTTCCAGCCATATCACTTACAATTGAACGTTCCTCATTCAATAATTTATTTACTAGCGAAGATTTCCCAGCATTTGGTCTTCCCAAAATTGCTATTTTCAAACTATCTTCTTCCTCAACCTCTTTTTCATCATCAAATTTTTCAACTACTGCATCTAACAAATCACCTAAATTTGTTTTATGTTCTCCAGAAATTCCAATAACTTCCTCAAATCCTAACGCATAAAATTCCAAAATATTTTCTTGGTCTCTCATATAATTATCAATTTTGTTAACGGCTACAACTACTTTTTTATCCTGTTTTCTCAAAACATTTGCTACATCTTCATCTAACCCAGTAATTCCAGCTTTTCCATCTACTAAGAAAATTATTACATCAGCTTCATCAATGGCTACTTGGGCCTGTTGCTTAATTTTACTCATCATAAAATCATTCGTTCTTGGTTCAAGTCCACCTGTATCTACTAATAAAAATTCTTTCCCAGACCATTCTGTTTCTCTATAAAGTCTATCTCTTGTTACTCCTGGTTCATTTTTAACAATTGACAACCTATCTCCTATCAATTTGTTAAATAACGTTGATTTCCCCACATTCGGTCTCCCGACGATTGCGACTACTTGTTTCATTTTTTTCCTCCTAAAATTATTTATATCTTTTTTTGATTTTTTTGTTACTATGTATTTTACTATTTTTTTTAATTTTTCACAACAAAAATTTTTTTCTTGAAAACTCAATTATTGCTATAACTTTTTTTAGTTTTTTTAATTTCTAAATATAATTTTTTTATACCGTAATCATACGTTTAATCTAAAGATACTTAAAAATTTTTATCACTATCAATTTTTGGCATCTCATTTAATTTCTCTTCAATTTCCGCATTTGCACTAATTTTTCATAGTAACTCTATCTGCATAATTTTTTTCTAAAATTTCAATATTGTACACATTTTGATTTGCATTTAAAAATGCTTCAATTTCCGAAGTATATTCGTAATCATAATCAATTATAAATGTTGACTTTTCTACATATTCTATAATTTCTGCTTCATTTACTGCTAATTTTGCTGTTTTCGCATAATTTCTTATTAAACCTCCAGCACCCAGCTTTATACCACCAAAATATCTTGTTGCGACTAAAGCAACATTATATACATTTAAAATATTTAATATTTCTGCCATTGGCTTCCCTGCTGTATTTGTCGGCTCTCCGTCATCATTATACTTAAAATATTCTTGTCCATTTTCAATTACTCGATAAAGTGGCACATTATGTGTGGCATTTGGGTGCATTTCTTTTATTCCGTTTATAAATTTTTCTGCTTCCCTTACACTTGAAACTGGTTTTATGTACCCTATAAATTTCGATTTTTTTTCCTCAAATTCAATTATTGTCTCTTTTGCTACTGTATTCAATTTTTTCCCTCCTCACTTTTTTAAAACTTTAACTACTAAAATTGTGAATACTTAATATTTAATAAAAATAAATCTCAGATAACCTATTTTTCAAGTAAATTAAGTATATCTGAGTTTTTTTATTTTACGATAATTTTTTTCAATAAATAATATAATCTGTAATTACCCTATTTATCTATCTTATCTCATATTTAATATTATTTCAAAAAAATTTTTATTGAATAGTCACATATTCTTCTAATTGCTGATATTTCTTCGTTTTAACAAATTCTTTTCTGCATTTTTTTCATAATCTGCATCTGTTAATTTTTTTAGCATCTTCGCCATTAGAATATGAACTTTTCATAAATAACGCTAATTCAACCAGTTGAAAAAGCCTCTTTATCCTCATCATAGTTATCTTTTAACACTTTTTCAGAAACTTTCGCATTCTCAATATCATTTATGTAATCTTCAAACATTTTCTTCTTATTTCCTGTCTCTAAATATTTTTTTCAGATTTTTCCATAAATTTTTTTCAAAACATCAGCATATTCTTGACTATTTAATTGTTTCTCAACCTTTTTTTACCAGCTACTCCTTTTTTTGTAACAACTTTAGTTCTTCCATTTTTTTCGCACTTCATTTTTACTTAAAGACTTTGCACTTCCTACAAAACTAATACTTGCGATGACCAATCCCAATGTAATTACTTTTTTCAACACTTTAACTTCTCCTTTAATTCCCATTATTCACCGAACTATTAAAATTCTCTGTAAATTAATAATTATGATATCATAAAACAAAAATAATTTTTCTAGCATTTATTTTTAAAAATTCTTCTAAAAAAACTTGTTATCTTCTTTCATTTTAGCTCTAACTTTTTTTAGCAATTGGACTCACATCCAATATTTTATAATTTTTCTTTCATAAGCGTTTTATCTTCTAGCTTATCATTTATCCCTAAAATACTGAAAAAAATAACACCATTTCTCTCTGAAAAATTATAGTCAAGCATTTCGTTTGAAACTTTTTTTCCCCTAAAATATTATTTATGTAATCACTAACAGCTTTTTGCATATTCCTTTTTTATCTGAATCTAGCATTGACTTACTCAAATAATAAGTCAGTTTCATTCCTCTATATTCTTCATCTGACACTCTATACATATCACGAATTTTTTTATCAGATAAAGCGTTTAACACATTTTCTAAAAATCTTTTTGTTTTTCTTTTTCATCTTTTTTTCTTGAGAAAGCATCTAAAATTTTTTTAGCATAAAGCTATCTCCGTATCTAGCTTTTACCTTTTCATAATATTCTTTTTTTCTTTTTTTACATCATTCATAGCATCATAATATCTATATGTTAAAAGCAATTGATCATATTCATACGGATTATACTTCACAAACTCATCCAAATATTTTTTTGCTTTATTCAAATCTTTTTTAGAACCTACTAAATATAAATTTATTAATTTTCCTAAAACTACATAATTCTTATTGTTTTTTTACTTAATAAATCTTCTAAATCTTTTTTTCTGAGCCTCAAGAGCTTTTTTTCATCATTTTATAAATTGAGGCGAATCCCTCAAATCATAATCTATTTTTTTATTGTACTATTTATAATATCTCGGCTTGCACCTATTTTTGTTAAATCACTTCGTATTATTTCCTTTTTTGTATACGCATTTCCTACGACACTTCCAAAAATAAAAAACATCGCAACTGCTAATTTCTTCTTCATTCTATATCCCAAAACTCCCTTGTCTCCTTTACTTTCTATACCTTCATTGTCTGATTCCATAATTCATCCATTTCCAAACTGAAAACTTTATTTAAAAATTCTGAATCTTTATCTGTTTCTTCCTTAATTCTTTTAGAAATCCGTGTTTGCTCCAATTTGTCAGCATTTTCCTCACGCAATCCTATATTCTGAATTTCCTCATTCATTATTGTAACATTAAAAAACAAAATTACTTCTGCTCGTAAATTGTAATCTTCTACTTCTCTACTTACATTCGTAGAAGCCACTTCTTTTAAGTATTCCTCGACTCCTTTTTCAATTTCACCGTTATTATAATGATCTCTCAATCGGTTCAAGTAATACGTCAATTTCATAAAATAAAAAGCCTCGTCAGAAAGACCAACCTCTTTTCTAAAGCTCTCTTTTTCCATCAAACTCAATACTTTTTTTGTCAAAATTTCACGTTCATTCGCATCTTCAGTTTGATACAATTTTATCAATTCCCAAATAGGTTTGTTTTTATACTTTTTCTCTAGCTCAGTCATATATTTATTAAATTCTTCTAAATTACCAATTCCTCGATAATACACCATTTTTGAAAAAATCTTCTCATATTCGTAAGGCGTATATTTTACAAATAAATCTAAATATTTTTTTCATAATTTGAACCAATTTTTTTGACTCAAAAATCGTTATCAATGCTTGTGAAACTATATAATTTCTTTTATCTTTATCTAAAAGAGCTTCCAATTTTTTTCACTCTCTCATTAATAACATTCTCATCATTCTCAAATGTTATCGTATCTCTTATTTCAAAATCTAATTTTATAGTTTCATCTATTATTTTTTTGACTCACTCCGATTTTTCGATAAAGTTTCTTGAATTTTTCTCCTTTTGAGAAAAATGCATTCAATTCAAGATTGGCTAATAAAAAAATACCGTCATTACCAATAGCGTCGTCCTTTTTTTATCTTAATCACTTCCTTTTTTTATTTTTTTATCTAATCACAATTATATCAATTCCAACTCTATATTTACATTCATTAATTTTTAAACAAAATGTTAAAAATTTTTTTGAAAATACGTTTGCAAAAAAATTCCCGAATAAACAAAACAGAACACAATTACTATTCCATAATTTTTCTATTTTTATTATAGAAATTTTTTTATTTTTTTCTCCTGATATTGAATACAATATTCTCCCACCATCTAGTGGCGTCACAGGTATTAAATTAAAAATTGCTAATGATAAATTTATTACTAAAGTATATGTTGCTATCGTTATTATCATATTATTTGGTGTCAAAAATTCAACACTTATTTTTAAAACGATTAAAGCTATTATTGCTAAAATAAAATTCATAACAACTCCAGCAATCGCCACACAAAACAATCCCAATCTATGCGGTTTCAATGCTGAAAAATCAACTGGAACAGGTTTTAACCATCCAATCAAAAATTTCGAACCACTTAGCAATATTAAGATTGGTAACATCATTCCTGCAAAATCTAAATGTTTAATCGGATTCAGTGTTATTCTACCAGCTTCCTTCGCTGTACTATCTCCAAATTTATAAGCCACATAACCATGAGCCACCTCGTGAAATGTAACCGACAAAATGAAAATAATTATTGCACTCACAATATCACACGAAATCCCCATACTAAATACACACATATACAAAAGTGACATGATCACTAATAAAAGAAAACACAATTTCAATTTCGTGTACTCAGGATTCAATATTTTAAATTTTTCATAATAATTTCTTATCTTTTTCATACGTTTCCTTCCAAATGTTTTCCGCATGGTTTATTATATCATACTTTTTTTATTTTTTTCTTGTTTTTTTAAAGTTTTTCCTTTTTTTCTCTTACGATTATCTTTAAAACATTTGTAGCAGCACTTTGTATTTTTTTCAGTTTTTGTACTTCATAAAAATCAACAAATTTTTTTATTTTTTTAAAGGCTTCAACAAATTTTTTTATAGTAAAAAAAATGAAGCTAATCCATAAAATATAATCCATTATAAATATTTTTTTGCTTTTTAATAATTTTTAAAAAAATTATTTATAATTCAAATATTTTTATGAAATAACTTCACTTATATAATTTATTTTTTTAATTATTTCTTAATTAGATTCTCCAACTCCATAAATTTTTCAACAATTCTTCCATTTCTTCTTTTTTTCTTCCATTTCAGCAACTTTTCTTACTGATAAAACAATTGATTTTTTTCTCTCATTTTTCTTCAATAATAATCGCTTCAACTTCATCTCCCACAGAGAATTTTTTTCAGAAATATCTTTCAAGAATTCTTTTGTTAATTCTTTTTTTAGGAATAATTCCATTAAATCTGTCAGTCAATTTAACTAAAACAAAATTTTCTTGGATTTCAACTATTTTTTTACAGTTAATTTATTTCCTTTTTTTATAGAGCTGTAACTTCTTTCCAAGGAGAAGTTGTTAACTGTTTGATACTTCCAGCTAATTTTTTTCTCAGCTTTATCAAATGAAATCACTTTGAATTCTACTGTATCACCTTTTTTTATAAACTTTTTTCTTCTTTTTCTATCCCAAGAAAAACTCGTTTTTTTGTGAATAAATACTTCTATTCCTTCTTCTAATTCCACAAAAAAATTCCATATTCTTGAACATTTCTTATTTTTTTCCTGAAAGAGTAGAATTAAAATCATAGTTATCTTCTATTTTTTTCCCATTTATCGTCCAATAATGCTTTTTGAACTCAATGAAACTCTATTTTTTTCATCGTTAAAGTCAATTATTTTTAAATTTAATAATATCTCCAACATTGTATTTTTGATGTTAAATTTGTTACTTTTCTGTAAGAAATATCCGAAATGTGTAACAATCCTTCAATATCTTTTTCAAGCGAAACTAATATTCCAAAATCAAACACTTCTGTAATCGGTCTTTCCAAAACTTCACCAATTTGATATTTTTCTTTCACTTTATCCCAAGGATTTTCTTCCAATTGTTTTACACTTAATTTAACATTTTTTCTATCTTCTTCAATTTGAATAATTTTAGCTTCAATTTTATCATTTACATTATAGTTTTTCAACGCTTTTGCACCATTATGCCAAGCCAATTCAGAAACATGTACAAATCCATTATTTCCATCAACAGACACAATCAATCCAAAATCAAGAATTTCTTTAACTTCTGCAGTTACTACATCGCCTACTTTATGAGAACTCAAGAAAATTTCCCATGGATCTTGCGATAATTGTTTAATACTTAATTTCAATTTATGTTTTTCACTATCTTTTTCAATAATTTTCGCACTAACTTCTTCACCAATTCCAAATCTTTCAACTAAATCATTAACTTGATCCCATGAAACTTCTGAAATATGCACAAATCCAGTTGTTACTCCTAAATCCAAGATTACTCCAAAATCAAGAACTTCTTTAACTTTTCCAGTTACTACATCGCCTTCATTTATCGAATCAAAATATTCTTGTTCTTCTACTTTTACTAAATCTGTTCTTGAAACAGTAATACTCTTTTTTTCGTTTTTTTCTTTTTATTATAAATTTGAATTCTTTTTCCTGTATAATCTACATTTTTTTATCAAAAACTTGACAATGAAAATGGTAAAAAGCATTGTTTTTCCCAACTTTTACATTGTAGCCACCTTTAATTTTTTTATCCACTTTTCCTGTCACAATTTCATTCACTTCATACGACACAAATTCTCTCTCTTTATCAAGCACAAATTTAGAAACTATTATATTCTCCTCATCTTCTTTTAAAACCTTAACTTCTACAGTATCTCCAACATTAAAGTCTTTTATTTCACTACTTATAATTCTTCCTTCTTTTTTTGAACCTAAATCTAAGTATGAATATTCCATCTCTTTTCTAGTAATTATACCTTCAACGATATCTCCTGATTTTTTTTCTTCTGGTAAGAAGTCATCTAACATTTGCTCAAAAATTAAAATCTTCCATGCTGTTATTTAGAAATTATTAAAATTTATTTTTTTAACAATTTCTTCTCCTTTCTCTGTTTATTTTTTTCTAATTTTTATTTATAAAATTTTATTTTTCCCCCTATATTTTTAAAAATTTTTTTAATTATCTTCTTTCATTTCAAATCTCCAAAAAAATTTATTCTTCAAAAAAATTTATCAACTTCTATCAATTTTTTTGCAAATTTTCCAATAATTCATTTTCATCCTCGCCATCGGCAATTAACGTAAGTTTTTTTCGCCTTGCTCAGCTCCTAAAGTCATTATTCCAAAAAAACATTTTTTTGGCATCAACTTCTTCATCTTTTCTTTTTGATTTTCAACGTTGATTTATATTTTTTTGCTAAACGTGCAATTAATGTTGCAGGTCTCGCATGAACACCTTGCTCATTTTTTTGATTTCCACTTCTAATATTTTTCATAAATAAATCAACCCCTTTTTTTAACTTATCTTTGAAATTCTTGGTTCTTCTCTTAATTATACCATATGTAATGCCATATTTCAATTTTTTTACAATTTTTTTCGATAATCAAATTTTATAAATGAATTTCTACATTATATTTTACTAAATTAATAAAACTAATTTAAAAAAAGCAAGGACTATAAAAATGCCCTTGCAAAAAAACTATTTTATTTATTTCGATTAAAAATGAATCTGGTGATGAAACTACGTTCAAGTTTTTCATCTATTTCAAAAAAATTAATGGTTTTTCCAGTTGTTAAGTTTAATTTCAAGATATCTTCATCTGAAATATTTAACAAATATTTTTATTAATGCTCTCAAACTGTTTCCATGAGCTGCTACAATAACGTTTTTACCTTCTTTTAAGCTTTTTGAAATATCTGAATGCCAGTAAGGTAAAACTCTTGCGATTGTATCTTTCAAACTTTCTCCAAGTGGTGCTTCTTCATCAGTTAAATCAGCATATCTTCTGTCTGATTTTGGATAATATTCACTTGATTTGTCAATTGCAGGTGGTGCAACATCAAAACTTCTTCTCCAAATAAGAACTTGATCGTCTCCATATTTTTTAGCAGTTTCTGCTTTATTTAATCCTTGTAATGCACCATAGTGTCTTTCATTCAATCTCCAAGATTTATAAACTGGAATGTACAATTCATCCAATTCTTCCAAAACATAATTTAAAGTTTTAATAGCTCTTTTTAAGTAAGATGTGTAAGCAACATCGAAAACTAATCCTTTTTCTCTTAATGCTTTCCCTCCTGCTTTTGCTTCTTCAACTCCTTTAGGACTCAAATCCACATCTTTCCAACCAGTAAATTTGTTTTCCAAATTCCATTGGCTTTCACCATGTCTGATTAATACTAATTTCATAATTTTCCTCCTTAAAATGATATTTTTATTAATGTTACGCATTTTATGCTTAAAAACCTGAACCTCCCACGACTAAAGTCGCAGGGTTTTAAAATCTTTAAAAGTATTTAAAAATTTTCTAAGAAGTTTGATAGCACAACAACTATCCTTATTCTTTTAGGCGTGTTCAGCTCGCCCCTATTGTATAGGACAACATTCAAGTCCACAACTTTACTTTTCTTTAGAATATTTAATACTCCATTACAGTCTTCAATCAAAGATATTATATTACATATTCTACATTTTATCTACTAAAAATTTTTTTCCATATGCTTACTAAATTTTTCGTGCAATTCATCTCACAACTAAAATTCCGAGTGTTCTTGCACTATTTCATAAACTTTTTTTATATTTAATTGCAGCAAAACTGCTTTTAACATCTAACTCAAAAAAATTACAACTGGTCTATTTATTTAAACTCTAATTTTTAATTAATTTTTTTATCAACTTAATCTTAAAAAAATCAACTATTTTTTTCAACTTCCACAACTGTTTCTGGAACAGCTGTATTTGTAGATAATTCTTTTTCAGCAATTAAATCTTCAAGACGTTCTTTTTGTTGTCATCAATTCTTCAAGATTCATGTTATCGTAAGTTGCTTCTGAAGATGTTTTTTTATATTTATTCCTTGTTTTTCTTAAAAAAACTGTCAACTTTACTTTGATTTTTTTGTATAAATAGTAACCAACTGCAACTGTTCCTACTCCAACTGCCGCTCCCACTAAATGCTCTTTTCTTTATACTTCCAAATTTTTATCATTTTATTACCTCCAAATTTTTTTAATTTATTTATTATATTTTTTTCAAATAATTATATATTAATATTCTTTTTTTATAACTAATTAAATCCTTTTTACTTTAAATCACAATTTATTTCAAAGCTATATATTTATCATCCGAATCTTCATCTGATCTCTTGCTAAAGAATATATGATCTATTAAATCACTTACATTCTCAATAGTTTTATCATTTTTTTCACATCCACAACATAATGGAATTTTTCCATTTTCAGCTTTTTAACCGATAAATTCTCACTTCTTTATTCGACACATTATTTAATACAAGGTGTCGTCCAAAAGTTGTAAGCCACATAAGTGCTATTGCTGTAACTGATCTATTCGCCATATAGGATCTTAAAAGATATAATGCTGGTAAAATTTCAATGTCAAAGAAACCTTTTCGTTGTGTTTCCATGTAGGCGTGTTCCATAATTGCCGCTGTTGTAAGTCCTGCTGTAAAATTATTTATATCCAATTGTAATTTTTCGATTTTTACTTTTTTTCCAAGTCCGTACAAGAAAGAAAAAGCAGTATCGCAGCTCCAGAATATACAGACAACGAATCTATTGATTTTTCCTCAAAATCTTCCACTAATTTTACCGAAGTCATGCCGTGCTCAACTGATAATGCTGTCGCAGTTCGATAAATCACTTCATCAATCGTAATTTCCTCTGGCTCAAAAGTTATAAGCAATGTATTTATAGTTTTATTATATCGTAAAGCTGTACTTTTTGCTCCAACTTTTATTGTTTCAAAAAATTTTTTTGTGTCAATAATTTCGTGTGAAACTTTAAATCTGACACGATTCGGTAACTTATGCAATACCGTCAAAGTTAATTTTTTCATATAATTTCCTCCAAAATCAGATACGCCACAAAAATTCTATTTATTGACATCATATTTTAGAAGTCTTAATGAATTTCCAACTACTAAAATTGTTATTGAATTATGTAAAACTGAACTATATATTGCTGGTAGCAATCCTGTAGCACCTAATACAAGTGCAAAAACTGTTTATTCAATCGCCATCGCAAAAATTTTTGTTTTTATAATTTTTTTACAGTATTTTTAGCTAAACCAATTACAGCTGGTATTAACAACGGATCGTCAGAAGTTATTGTAACATCGGCAGCTTCCATTGCAACATCTGTTCTAGTGCTTCCAAGTGCTATTCCTACATTTGCGTAAGAAAGAGCTGGAGCATCGTTTATTCCATCTCCAATCATAATAACTTTTTGATCCGATTGAACGGAATTTCAAGATATCTTTTGCCTTATCTTCTGGTAACAATTCAGATTCGTATCTATCCATCGACATACTATTTGCAATGGTTTCAGCCTGTTGTCTCAAATCTCCCGTAAGTAGCACAATATCGTCTATTCCTTGATTTCTCAAACGGTTCATAGCTTTTTTGATATTTTCCCTTGGTGGATCAGAAACTCCGATTACACCGATTAAATTCTCATTTTTAGCCACATAAATAACGATTTCTCCATTATTTTGCATTCCTTTTACCACGTCAACTGACATCTCTACCGAAATATTATTTTCTTCCATGTATCTTCTGCTTCCCACACGAATAATATCCTTATTTACATAAGTTTCGATTCCTCTTGCCACTCTAATTACATCTTCTTTATGTCGTGGTATTTTTAATCCTCTATTTCTTACTTCGTTTAAAATCGCACTCGCCAAAGGGTGTGTAGAAGTTTCTTCAGCAGCCGCAGCTAATGCAATCATTCTATTATCTTTCATATTTTTAGCAAAAGTTTTTACTGTTTGAACTTTAGGTTTTCCTTCTGTAATTGTTCCAGTTTTATCAAATATTACAGTATCAGCCTTTGAAAGTTCTTCCAAATAATTGCTTCCTTTAATCAAGATTCCGTTTTTAGCAGCTGTATTAATTGAAGCAGAAAATGCTGTCGCTGTCGACAATCTTATTCCGCATGAATAGTCAATTACAAGCATACTCAATGCCTTTTGTAAATTTCTAGTTGAAGCATAAACTATTCCAGCAAGAAGGAAATTTAACGGAATCAACTGTGCAGAAAATGCATCGGCGTAAGATTGAATGTCCGCTTTGTTAAATGAAGCATCTTCCACCAATTTTATAATTCTTGAAGCCGTTCTGTCATCTCCAACTTTTTCAGCTCTTACAGTAATATTTCCGCTTTTCAAAAGCGTTCCAGCAAAAACTTCCTGTCCTGTTTCCTTTTTAACAGGCATATATTCTCCAGTAATCGCCGATTGGTCAATTACCGCACTTCCCTTTTCAATTGTTCCATCGACACTTATTTTTTCTCCAGTTTGAACAAGTATCAAATCACCTTTTTTAATTTCTTCAATTGGAACTTTTTTCGCCACTTGGTTTTCATCTTCAGATGCTTTCCAAACATAGTTTTCTCCGACACTTAGCATATCTTTAATTACACCACGAGTTTTTTTCATAGTATAAGCTGTCAAAAGTTCTGCAATTCTTTCTAAAATCATAATTGTCAAAGCTGTTCGTTCACTTCCTAAAGCGATACTACTTACAATTGCCGTAGAACTCAATGTATCCGCATTCGGACGCTTATTCTGAATCAATGATAAAATTCCATTTTTTAAAACAGGCAATGCCAAAGAAATTGTTGAAATAGTTTTGTAATTAAATAATCTTCTAATTCCAGTCAATTTTGTTTTTGGACCCGGAAGCAAAAGCAATAATACTGCCGCTCCAATATTTTTCATAATTTCTTTTTGGTGATTCTTCCTGTAATCGTCTTTCTATCACATATTTATTCGATGCTTGTTTTTTCTCATTTTTGTAAATATCCACCAAATACCCGTTCAATGTATTTTGAAGCAAAGATACAAAATTTTCTCCAGTTAGCGAAAAGTTATCAAAATAAATAAGTACAGAACCTGTAATAGTTGAAATTTCAACACTTTTTATATAATGAACTTGCATTAAACGCTTTGTTATTTCTTCTTTGTGAACGCCAAGATATTTTAACGCTCTTGAACGAATTCTAATTCTCCCACGAATTTCATGCAAAAATCTCACAATTTAGCAAATAATTTCTACCAGCCATAAACTTTTCCTTTCTTTTTTTATTCCACAAACTTAAAAGTCTTTTTTTATCAAATCATAAAAAAATTTCCAGATTATCTTCTATTTCTTTCAAAGGATTTATTTTTCATACAATTCAGGATGATTGATAACCGTTTTTCCAAACTTTGTTCATCCATTCAAGTATTTCCTTTTCTGAAATCAAATTTGGATCATAATAAAAGCAAAAATTTTTATTCGTTATATACGAATATTCAACACTTTTTTTATCCCTTTTTTTGATAAAAATCAGTTTTTTTACTTCATTATCATATTTTTTTAATTCCTCTGGAACTTTTTGATAAATTTGGAACAAATAGCCTAAGTCTTCCAGGAATACTGTGCACTACCTTTATCTGATTAAACATCAGATATGTTGTTCTAAAAAAAATTTTTCTAACATCTTTTTTTCCCTTTCAATTTTTTTGTCTACTATTTTTCTTTTCTCGTCTGATAAAAAGTCTAGAAGCCCACCATAACAATGTAGCTCCTTTAGGTAATCCTGGAACTTTCCATAATTTTTTTATTCCATAAAAAAATAAAAAAATACCTGCAGTTAATGTCTTCAAATCCAAATAACCTTTACTCTTGTTATAAACAGCCATATCTGCTGATTCAAATACCTGTTTTTAACAACTCTTTTTATTCTTCCAGGTTTTATTTTTTTCAAGGCTTCCTCATCCAAATGAAGCAATCTCAACACTACCAAATACAAAAAAAGAACTTTCAATAACTTTTTCATCAAAATAAATCAGAATACTTCCAGTAACAGAATTAACTTCCACAGAATTTATTCCTTCTATTTTTACGAATATTATTTAAAAAAATTCCTTTTTTTAGCTCCTCGTCATCCTTCAGCACTTCTGTCTGCAACCGTAAACGCCCATTTTGATAATGTTTCACTTGAATAACGCCATAAAAAAACTTTCTAACATAACCGACTCCTTAACCTTTTTTTATAATTCATTATATACCTTTTTCATTTTTAAATTACAAGGTCGTTTCATCAGTAAATTGCGTTAATTTTTTTCTCTTAATAGGCTAATCCCCTTATAAAAAAAGCCTACAACTTCTTGCTAAATTTTTATTAAGATAATTTTTTTATTATTTTATAAAAATCCTGAACCAATAAAAAGTATTACACCTGCAAAAATGATAAATATGTCAAAAAGACCAATATTTTGACTCCTATTAATACAATTTTTCTCTTTCTTTTTGCATCAATAATACTTTCACAGTTTATTCTACTTGAACTGCTTGAATGAGAACCACGACTTCTCCAAAACGATGACGAATTTTCTTGCTCATCATCACCAGATTTTTTAGATTTTCCAGCTCCTTCTCCATCTGAATGTCCTCTCGAATGCTCTCCGCTACTATGTTCTCCACCATAGTGACCACCATAACGATGACTTCCACCACTTCCATGAAAATGACCATGTCCTCCACCGTGAGAATGTCCGCCACCACCTCTTCTTACTAATTTTTCCATTTTGACCTCACTTTCTTCACTCTTTTTCATTTTTTCAATTTCTATAATCTCAAAAATTCAATTTTTTATTCACTTTTTCAAATCTTTCACATCATATTTTCCCATATTTTCATACTCATAAGACTGATTAATTCCATTCATAAACACATCTCTATCCTCAATACCACTTGTCAAACTTTCCTTCAAAATAAATTTCAATTCCAAATCATTAACCACACTTCTTTTCATCGCTGATAAATAGTCATTTCCATTAATTTTTTGCCAATCCACACACATTTCCAGTTTTTTTATCAATATCTGATCTAGCCAAATCCTAGTAGCTCTCCCATTTCCCTCATAAAATGGGTGCATTATATTCATCTCAACATATTTTTCAACTATTTCCTCAAAATTATTTTCAGGCATTTTTGAAACCGTCTTTAAATTATCTTCAAGATACATCGCACGACAAAACATGATATCACCTTTCCGAATATCATGTTTTCGCACTTCTCCAGCACTTCCATAGCATTCTTGAAACAAATACCGATGTATTTCCTTCAATCCTTCAAAAGTTCCCACTTGAATATTTTTCAATATTTCATTATCAAACAATTCTCTTGCCCTTCTTTTACTTAAAAATTCTTCTTCGTCTTGAGAAACTAGCCTTTTTAAAATTTTGTCACTTTCATTTTCCCAGTTGTATTTGCTATTTGTCATTTATTTTTCCCCTCTTATAAAAAAATTATTTGTATTATTTTTTTATAACTAATTGTCTATTTACTAAAATTTGTAACTAGAACTTCCCTTGTCGTAGTATTTTTTTATTTTTTTAACTTGATAACTGGAATTATAATAATTAAAATCCATTTCATTTATAAAAATTATTTTTTTAAACACCAATCTTTTTAAAATCTCATTCTTTTTTCCCTTTATGTTCCAAAAACATTTGAAAGAGCAAATCTAATTTTTTTCTTTCATTGCATCTTTCTAAAAAAATTTTTAATAAATCCTTTTCATCATTTTCAGTCCAGGAATTATTTTTCATTATAACTCGCTTGACCCAATAAATATGGCGGATCAAGATAAAAAGTATTTTTCGCTGTTAATTCTTTCTAAATTTATATCACGAAAATCCATATTTTTGAAATTTTTGTTTCAACTAATTGTAAGTTATAAATAAAAATTTTTTTTAATTTTTTTCGTAAATTAGAATTAAAAATCTCTCTTTCCGACAGGTAAATTAAATTCATTTTTTTATTAAACCTAATTTGATTGTTAAAAGAATAAAAAAATTAATAGAAGAAACAATATTTCATTTTTTATTATTATAATCTTCTCGTAATTTTTAAAAAAATTTTTTTCTTTGTTATATTTTTCCCAAACCATTCTGAGAGTTACAGCCATAGTATTCATACCCATTTTTTAAAAAGTATTACTTAACCCATAATATTCTATTTTTTTCTCTATTTCTTTTTCCAACTTTTCATAATTTTGTTTTTTTCAAAAAAATCAAGTAATTCTATCAATTCTTTATTTTTTTATCAATCCCAATTACTCTTCCAGCATTAAAGTTCGCTCCTACATTAAAGCCACCACAAAAAAATATCATAAAAAAATTTCAATATCTTTTGGTAACTTTTTCAAAAAAATTTTTTTAATAATTTAAATTTTTCCACCTGTATAATTAAGTGGTGATTGACTTAATTTTTTTCTCTATTATTTATTTCAAAAAGTTTATTTTTCTTTTTTTATTTTTATTTTTGTTTCTGTTTTTCTTTTCTATCATCTTTTTAAATTTTTTTACTTCACAAAAAAATATTCTTTCTGTATGGTTTTTCAATATTTGTTTTTTTCCCACTGTAAACGGATTAAAATCTTTTTTTCAAATATAGTAACTTTTCCTTTGGATTCCAAAATTTCTAAAATTTCACTATCACTAATCCTTGCATTTGAACGAGAATTAGCCTTTTTGTTGTGTATTATTATATGAAAAAAAGAATATATTTTTGCCGAAATCTTTTTCAATCAATTCTTCCAAAGTTTTTTTGCACTTGATAAACAATATTTACTTTTTTTATGTGGGTTCTATCCATTTTTCTAGCAACTCCAAATACATCTGGTTTTTCATTTGTCGCAATATTTTTCTAAAAAAATGATAAAGCATCGCTGTACTGCCTTGAATTATACGGTGGATCAATATACACAATATCTGCACTAAATTCTTTTTACTAATTCATTTGCATCCATACAAAAAAATTTTTATTGTTTTTATTATTTTTCATTTTTCAATTTGAGGAAATTTCAAAATTAATTTTTTTCTAAATCTCCACTTTTTTTCTGTAAAGCATCATAATGTCCCACTGTATTAGCAATTCTATCAACAGCATATATCAAAGATGTTATTAATATTGCTTTCTCTCGTTTATTTATTTCTTTTTTTCTCAAATAGATTATCAATATCATCTCTTATAAATCCAACTTTTTTTAAATTTTTCTCACTTAAATATGTGTCTTTAAAATTTTTCAGAATAATAATTATTATTTTTTTAACAACCTTTTTCGTTATATTTTTTTCATAATCTCAATCAATTTTTTTCATCATATTCTAAATTTGAAAAAAACATTCATAAGAAAAAAATAATTGCACTTTAACAAATCATTCAAGACAACATCATACTTTTTTTATTAAAATAATCTGCCACAACTCCTGTTCCTGCAAATAAATCAAAAAAATACTTTACTATTTTTCTGTATTTTTCTTCTACTATTTTTTTATAAATTCCAATAACTTGTATTTACTTCCCAAATATCTTCTATTATATATTTTTAAATCTTTCCAATATTTTTCTCCTTTTTACAGAATTATTCCATGTATCTTCACACCAGTTATTGCCAATAAATTCTATTTTGCTGTAATTCTCAAAAAAATTCTATTTAGAAAAATATTTATAATTTATATTATTTTTCAAGTAAATAAATTATTTTATCTATTGTTAATGAATAAATCTTTATTCCGTTTGTATATTTCTCTCTATTTTTGTGTTGATTGAAGTTGAATTTGTGAAGTTGCTCTAAAAATATTAATTACATTAATATCCAATTCATTTGCAACAAAAAAAGTATATGTTTTTTTATTTTTCTTCCATATTTTTTTATTGTCAAATTTGTTGTATGCCGTATTACAGGCTCAAGTTCTCCTCTTTTTTGAGTATTTTTATCCATTAATGTAGCTTCTAGCATAACATCAAAATCTGAATATTCTGCAATTATATCGCCATCGCCACCTGGAGCATGTGAAAGTGGAAATCCATCTCCATCAAGCGACAATTTCAGACTTTTCTTCAAATTAAATTCTTTATTAGAAATTCTATGCCAGGCGATTGCCAACATATATTCAAAAATTGTAGGAATTTTTGCATTATCTGTAACTTCTTTTGAAATTTTTTTCATCATTTTCACTATTTTTTTAAACAAATTTAATATGCTACAGACTTTATCATTTGAAAATCTTTCTTCCAATTTTTTTCAAAATCTTTATCTATTTTTGTCTGAAAAAAATATTCAAAAATTGATATTTCTTTTTGGAATATTGTTCTCTTTTCTTAATTTTTTTCTATAAAACTTACAATTTTTTTCTTCTGATAAATCAAAAAAATCTCTGAAAACGAAATATTTTTTTATGAAACTCTACTTCTTTTATTTCCTTTTTTTCTAGTGTCTTCTTTACCACATAATTTCATATTCATTATCTCTGAAAAAAAATATTTTTTTACTCAACCATTTATACGACAAATTCACCAATCCATTTTCAAAACTAATTATTCCTGAAAGATTAAAAGTTCTAATTGTCATATCATTATATTCAAAAAAATCAAATCATAGTTTTTAGAATCTCGAAAATAATTCATAAAATAATTTATTAAATTCTTCAATATTTTTCAGCTTCAAATATTGTTTTTTTATTCTCTTCAAAAATTCTTTTTACTGTTTTTACTAAATTTAAACGGAATTCTATTGAATCCAAAAACTTTTTTTATACTATCTTTCTTACTTATTTTTTTCTAATTTTTTTATATGTCTCCAAATTTCTATTTTCAAAAAAACTTAAAGATACTTCATAAAATTCAAAAATAATCCTCTATTTTATCTTTACTTTTTTTCTATTTAAAAAAATATTTCTCAAATTTTTTTCTTTTGAAATTCTATACTTTTCTTCAAATTTTTATTTCTAAATTTTTCTTCTTGTATATATTTTTGAAACATATTCACCAAAACTCATATTTTTTTACTTTTCACTAATTTATACTTATCTAATATTTCTCTATATTCTTCATCTGTTTTTACCAGCTCTAATTAAAGACAAAATTGTACAAAAATTCCTTTTTGTGGAATATCATCAAATTTACTAAGTAAATAAATTCCCATTCTAAATGGATAAATGTAATTTTTCTCCTTCAGATTCATAAACTCTTAATTTCAATAATTGTCTTAAAAAAATAATGTTGTCTGTTGATAAATTAAATAATTTTTTTCAATATCATCCTGTTTTTATATCTCCATCTAACAACGATTCTCCAACTGCTGTTATTTTTCTTTTTTTCATCTACAAGTCCTATTTTTTTACAAGTGCATTCGTATAAGTTCTCCCTCTTTTTTTCTGTTCTAAAATAAAATATTTTTACTAAACTCTTATAATCTGTGACTTCCTTTTTTTATTTTTTTATATTTTTTTCAAAAATACTTTCTTTAAATTTATCAGATATAAAAGAATAGTAATCTCCATAAAATGTATCATTTATCAATCCACTTTTAGCAACATATTGATAAAAAAAGTCATTTGCGAACTATTATTTGTATCCCATTCTTCCAATTGCTCCGTAATTCCTTGCAACATTACTTTATAATCATCTAACAAATTTTTTTCTTCTAAAACTTGTATCTCCTAAGTTCATTACAGAATCTTTACTTTGAAGTTTCAATTTTTTTCACTCTCCCAAATTTCCTATAAGTTCAATTTTCAACTCATCTTTTAAATTTTTTTATATTATATTTTTCATAATTTAGTTTCCTTACTCTTCAAATCCCTTCAACTCCTCACTCTTTAAATCCCATTCTTCCATCATTTCCATCTCGTCACTATCCAATCTATCAAATTCCTCCTGAATTTCCATCAACTTTCCAACATCATTTTTTCGCCCAGCTTCTTCATAATCCTTATTCAATTCTTCCCGTTTTTCTGAGATTTTCTCCATTTTTTCTTCCAATTTTGCAATATCTCTTTTCAATTTCGAGATTTTTTTAGAAAGTTCTTTTTGCTCCTGATATGACAATTTTTGCTCTTCTTTTGTTTCAATGTCAGTTGCAGTCGGATTCGATTTATTATTTTTCAAACTTTCCTTGTACTCTTCGTAATTTCCTTTAAATTTCGTAAGACCATTTTCGTCAAGGTAGTAAATTGTGTTACAAACTGTGTCTAAAAAGTGTCTGTTGTGAGAAACGACAAGCATTGTTCCGTCAAAATCTTCCAATGCATCTTCTAAAACTTCAATTGAGTAAATATCCAAATGGTTTGTTGGCTCATCTAAAATTAGGAAATTTGCTCTTTGCATATACAATTTTAAGAATGAAACTCTAACTTTTTCTCCACCGCTCAATTTTTCTACTTTTTTCAAAACATCGTCGCCTGAAAACAAGAAAGCTCCCGCAAGTGTTCGTAAATATTCTTCCGTCAAATTTAAAGAATTATTAATTTCCTGCAAAATATTGTTTGCTGGAGTCAAATCCATGTGATTTTGGTCGTAATAACCGACTTTCACACGAGAACCAAACTCGACAGTTCCTGAATCCTGCTTCAATTTATTTACCAAAATTTTTAGTAAAGTCGATTTCCCAATTCCATTTTTTCCAATAATTCCAACTCTTTCGCCACGAAATAGCTGAAAACTCACATTATTCAACACTTTTTTGTTGTCAAAACTTTTTGAAATTCCATTCACTTTTAAAACATTGTCCCCAGTAATCGTGTCTGTTTCAAATTTTAATTTCATTCTTTGCGGATTAAAAACAGGGTCGTCCATTCGCTCGATTCTGTCCAGAATTTTTTGTCGCCCTTTTGCCTGTCTAGCCTTTATTCCAGCACGGAATCTGTCAATGTATTCTTCCATTTTCTTAATTTTTTCCTGCTCTTTTTCGTAACGCTTCATTTCCCCTTTTAAAATCATCTCTTTTTGAATGATAAATGCAGAAAAATTCCCATCATATTTATGCAATTTCTTATTCTCAATTTCAAAAATTTTGTTACAAACATTATCCAAAAAAATCCTATCATGTGAAACAAGCAAAAACGCCTTCGCATACCGTTTCAAATAATCTTCCAACCACTCAATTGAAACCAAATCCAAATGGTTTGTCGGCTCATCTAAAATTAGCAAATCTGGCTCAGACAACAGCAATTTTGCAAGTGAAACCCTAGTTTGCTCTCCACCGCTCAAATCTTTCAGCACCAAATTGTAATATTCCTCAGTCAGCTCCAGCCCAGTCAAAATCTGCTTTATCTTATACTCAATATCATATCCGCCCTTCGCCTCATAAAGCGACGACAACTCCGCAGACTTATTAATCAATTTTTCCAGCTCATCATTTTCAGCCGTTCCCAAAAGCAAATTAATCTTCTGAAGTTCATGCCAAATTTCCCTCTCTTCTGCAAAAAAACCGACATCATCTCTTCATAAATCGTATTTTTTTCATCCGAAAACTCATGATTTTGCGACAAATATCCAATTTTCATCGAAGCACTTTTCACAATATTCCCAACTTCATTCAAATTATCTTCCGCCCCATCAATTCGCTCTCTATCAAGCAACATCCGAATAATCGTCGATTTCCCAGCTCCATTCACCCCAACAAGCCCAATCTTATCCTTCTCCTCAATCGTAAAATTAATATCCTTCAATATATATTCCCCAGCAAACTGCTTATACACCTTATTAAATTGCACTAAACTCATCAAATTCCCTTCCTTTTCTCTATTTTTATCAAATTATTTTTTCTAAATATTTCATTTTTAAATTTATTCGTTAAATTATATCATTTTTTTGATATTTGTTTACAATGTTTGAGAAATTTTTCACAGTTTGAGAAATTTTTCAAAAATATTTAAGTTTGACAAGAATATTAAACTGTGATATTATGATCCTATAAATTTAAAAAAAGAAGGTGATTTTATGAACAAAAATAAAATTAACACTATTGTTGGTTCAATTGGAGCATTTATTGGAATTTTTTTGTGTTTTTTTAGCCTATATTCCTCAAATTATCGCTAATTTAGGAGGAGAAAAAAAGCTCAGCCTTGGCAACCGCTCACAGCTTCAATTTCTTGTCTAATTTGGGTTATTTACGGATGGACTAAAGAACCTAAAAAAAGATTTTATTCTTATCGTTCCAAATTTAGCTGGTGTAATATTAGGATTTTTTTAACTTTTTATTACAGCTTTATAAATTTTTTTATTTATAAAAAAATGAAATTTACTATTAAATATTTTTTTATTATACTTTTTATTTTAAAAACAAAAAGAGGTTTTATGCCTCTTTTTTTATTTTATCAGAAATTTTTTTATTTATTTTTTTCTAGTATATAAGCAAAAAAAATATGTTATTTCGAAAAAAATTTTTTTCTAGTATAAGTTGAAAAACTTTTTAATTTAGGATATAATTTCTTGTATATATTAATATAGGTGGTGATAAAATGATAAAAAGAGAGCAATATTTAAAAGAAATTAGAAAATTTATGGATAAGCCGATAATAAAAAGTTATTACTGGTATGCGTAGAAGCGGGAAATCTATGATTTTTAAAAATTAATATCTAAAGAACTTGAAGAAAAGGGAATTAATAAAGAGAATATTATTTTTTTATTAATTTTTGAGTCTTTAATGTTCGCCGAATTTTACAAATTTTTCAAAAAAATTATATAGCTATATTATTGAAAAAAATCAAAAAAATTTAGCTGGTAAAATTTATATTTTACTCGATGAAATTCAAGAAGTTGCTTCTTGGGAAAAAAAGTGATAAATTCATTGCTAGTTGACTTAGATTGTGATATTTATATCACTGGTTCGAATGCTAATTTATTATCTTCGGAATTGGCTACCTACATTGCAGGAAGATATGTTGAAATAAAGGTTTTTCCCTTTATCTTTTTAAAGAATTTATAGATTTTTTTCCAAAATTCAAAATCCAGAAAAAAAATTTACAGCAATGAAGAATATTTTTGAAAAAAATATTTGCAATTTGGAGGTTTACCTGCCATCCACAATTTTAATCAAGATAAAACTTCTATTTATCAATATTTGACTGATATTTATAATTCTGTCTTGCTAAAAGATGTTGTTGCAAGAAATAATATAAGGGATATTGAACTTTTTAGAACGAATAATTTTATATTTTTTTGATAATATTGGAAATATTTTTTTCTGCCAAAAAAATTTCAGATTTTTTTGAAAAGTCAAGGTAGAAAGTTAAGCGTTGAAACTGTTTACAATTATTTAAAAGGCACTTGAAAATGCGTATATTATTTCAAAAGTTCAAAGATATGACATAAAAAGGAAAAATCCATTTTAGAAACACAAGAAAAAAATTTTTATCTTCTTGACTTAGGGTTTAAAAACATTCTCAATTAGGGATACAAAGCAAACGACATCGCTGGTCATCTTGAAAACATCATCTATTTAGAATTATTAAGAAGAAAATACAATGTAAATATCGGAAAATTAAAAAAACAAAAGAAATTGATTTCATCGCACAAAAAGAAGATAAAAAAATTATATATTCAAGCAACTTATCTTTTTAGCCTCAGAAAACACCATTGAACGAGAATTTTTCTCCATTAAAAAAACATTGAAGATAACTATCCAAAAATATGTTCTTTCTATGGATAATTTAAGTGAATATAATATAAATGGAAATTCTACGAAAACGAATTATTGATTTTTTTATTGGATTTATGATTTTTGGAATTATAGTAAAAAAATTTTTTTATTTTTAAAAATATTTTTATTTTTACTGATTTTTTTATAATACAATGACATCACGAATATGAAAAAAATTTTATCCAAAAAAATTTTTCAAAATAATAGATAAAAATGAAAGAGAACTAACCAACCAAATCAGTTCTCTTTTTTTACTATATCAAACAGAAACATAGTTTTTATCCCATGATTCTCAAAACTCTACAATTTCTCACAAATAAAAACGAAATATCTTTAATCAATATTTCTGATTTAGAAACAAAAAAATTCCCGTCATTTTATCTATTTCTTTTTAAAATTATTTTTCTCATTATCAAATCTTTCAATTATTCCAAATTTTTTTCAGAATATGATTTCTCATGCTCAAAAATGCACTAATATTTTTATTCTCAAAGCATTTTTTTAAAATTTCTTTTTATTTTCATTTTTTTACAATATTTGGAAAAAAATTCTTCCAAATCTATATCTTCTGTTTCTATTACACAAACTCTATCACTAATCTCATCAATATCTGACATTTGTAATATTATAAATTTACTATCACCAAAAAAATAAATCTTTTTTTCGCAAATTAGAATATAATTATCATCTTGAAAGATAATATCACCTAAAACATCATCTAAACCATAAACTTTTTATTAATTTATTTTTTTAATTTCGCTATCTTCTACAATAATATCTTTTATAACGTTTTTTTCCTGCTTTTTATAATTTTTTTACTCCATATTTTTCTTATAACTTCTTCTTCTTTTTTTATCATCTTCATCACAAAAAAATGAAATTTAAAAAAATTCCTTTAAATTTTTTTATCAAATATCCATTTCTACTCCAATCTCTATCATAGAAAATTTGTAATCTTATTTTATTTTTCTATAAAATATTTAAACAAATTTTTTAAAAAAATTTATCTTTTTCTAAAATAATAGTCTTTCCTTCATTTAGTTCTCTTTCCCTTATTTCTTCTTTCATCAATTCTAAATACCACTTATTTCTTCCTAATCTTTTTCAATTCTTCGTCTTTTTAAAAAAATTTATAACCTTCATACTTTCCATATGGATTAATTGATGTAAAAAAATATGAAAATCATTACTACTCCCAATATAATTTCCAACAGAAAATTTATCTCCTAAACGTGAATATTCAAGCAACTCATCTTTTTCCAATTTTTCTCTAAAAATTTTTTTCATAAAATTTCCTCCTTAAAAAAATCATCTTCCCATAACATTAAGTTTCAATTCCCCCAACAATTTTTTTATCACAAAAAAACAGTCGAAATCAAAAAGTTTTTTTCATAAATAAATTTTTTTCTCTCAGCAAAAATTATTTTTTTCTCCAAAGTAACATCCAAAAAAATTCAAAAAAATCTTTTTCAATTCCCAAAGCAAAAAGCATAAATATACATTTGCTGAAAATTTTTCGATTAATTCATTTTCACTTGAAAAAGTGGGAACTTCTAATTTTTTTCAAAATTTAAAATGTATTTTCTAAATGATTCAATTTCATTCATAGCCAAAAGTCCATTTTCAGTATATCGCACGATTAATTTCTTGTAAATGAAAAAAATAGAATTACAAATGTCAGTGGAATTAAAATATAAAATCTTAGTCCAAATATGAACGCAATATTTGGCAACATAAAACTATACAACGAAAATAAAAAAATGCCAATGCAATAAAAAAATTTTTTTACTATTTTTTTGGGATATACTTAGAAAATATCGGTAAAAAAATAATATTCTTAGCCAAAGACTTTCCAAGAAAAAAACGATTATTGCAGCTAAAACTATAAGTCCAAAATTCCTTCCCCACTTCCAAATTTTACATCTTTACTTGTCATTATAATTGAAGCCAAAAATAACTCCAAAATAAAAAAATATAAAATCCTGAATTTTTTTCTTGTAAATTATAAATTCTTCCAATTTTTTTCAGGCCACCAAAATGAACCCAAAAAAACTTTTTTTCTTCGTCCTTTTTATAAATTTCAAACATTTTTTTGAAAAAAAGGATCTAAAGGTTTTTTTGATTATATGAACTACTCGAAGAATCGTTATTCGAATTATCCGAAGAACCCTTTAAAAATTACATTTATCAAAAAAAGCTACTAAAAAAAGATATTAGCACTTGCAAGACTTGTCTAAAAATCTCTTTTCTTCTATCAATATTTTTTTCATCCATTTTTTTGGAAATTTCTCTCTATTCCAAAAAAACTTTGATAATCACTTAAAATCCCATTTTTCAGAATCCGACAAGCTATCTAAAACCCATCGCTCTTCTGCAAAAAGCTCATCTTGTCTGTAATAATTACTTTTAGATTTTTTTCCAAATTTTTTTCTTATACAAAATATCCGATTGAAAATCCATATTTTCAAAAAGTTTTTCTCTTTTCGCAATTATAAAATTTTTTTCTCAACCAAAGAAAATATCCCAATATGAAAAATTTTTTCTCCGTACCAGAATTATTCAAAATTCCAACTCCCATTGCAGAAATACTTTTTCGGAACTTTCAATTTTGGTAGCACATCTTTTTTTGAAAAAAATTTTTTTACCCCAAAAATTTTTACTGTCCAAAAAGCAGTAAATCAATAAAATTATAATCGTAATTATATAAATAATTGTTATTTCTCTCATAAAATCCTCCAATAATAATCAAAAAAATTTCAAATGAAATTTCTTCATTATTCCTTATCATTTTTCAACTTCTTTCTCATCATTCCACTCGTCTCTAGATTTGCTAGAATTAAGAACATATCTCGATCCTGAAAACATTATTTTTGAGAACATACTTTTCATACTTCCACTTCCTCCAGCATACACAAATGTTTTTTCAAATGAATAAACTCTTGTCAATTCCAATAATGAAAATAATCTTAAAATAAATCCTATAACAAAAGCAAATCTTATAGTGTAAAAATTGTTCTCCAAAAATATAAATTACACCATTATTAATAAATTTTCCTAAAATTCCACCAAATATTCCTGCTGCTATTGCCGAAAGACCAGAAACCATCGCATAAGCTCCCACATAAGCATCAGCAGGTTCTCCAGAAACTTCCATCATCAAATTCAATAGACTTAATGTTATTGCTGTAAATCCAATCGCATCAATTACGGCAGCTGCAAAAAGCATTGACATTTTGTTATCTTGAGTCATTGAAAAATATGTAAGAACGTAATATGTTGTAAAAAATATTCCCATTCGTAACATCGTTTTATTCCCATATTTATCAGAAAATTTCCCGTACACTAAATAAAGTACGCTTGATAAAATTGCTGTTAAAACTCCCATTTGCGAAATAAACATTGTATTTACACCAAGTATTTTAATTCTATAGTATTCTGTCATTGGTTTCAAAAATTCCCATGTAAAAAGCCACACAGAAGCAAATCTCAAATAATCAACAAAATTCTTATTCTTGAATGCCGTTTTTATACTTACTTTTTTAGCGTCATCACCTAAATCAGGAACATAATGAAGACACATAAATATTGCTGAACCTATTGCCGAAAGCGACATTGTTGTTGTCAAAAATAGCATTGCGAGTTTTCTGTTAGGCATTGATAAAACATATCCATAAAACAAAGTATAAACTACAGTAGATAATGAAGAAAATAAATTACGCACTCCAAAATATTTTCCTCTTTCTTTTTTGTTAATAATCGTTGTCATTACCGCTGTCCACACATTATTCGAAAATGGTGAAACAATAGCATAAATAAACATTACCATAAAGTATACTCCCTGTTTTCTCACATCAAAAAGAACAGCAAAAGGCATCACGCATATTACCAGTCTTGAAAGGGTTGCTGCTATTACCATCGTCTTTTTTCTACTTCCAAGAATATTATTTACCTTACTTGTAAATATTTGCAATAGATATCCAGCTGTCGGTAAAGACGACACAATCGAGATAAAAAAAGAACTCATATTAAAATAAATCGCCAGACTTAACAGTACAAAGCTCTGCATTCCTACCGAATACCCATTAAAGAACATAACTTCTAATATTGCATATTTTTTTGTATTTTCTATCGAACGTTCTCTATTCATATTTTCCTCCAATTTCTCCTGTCGCACTAATCGACGGTCTAAAAAAATAGGCAAAGAGAACTAATTCAAAACTGAACAATCTCTTCGCCTAACTACATATTTATTTTCTAATTTTAATTATTTATTACCACCAAATAATTTACCAATCATTCCAGTCAAATCATCCATTACATTTCCATCTTTATTCGCATCCAATAAATTTGTAATCATACTCATAATTCCACCTTCTCCAGCAAAATTTGCTGCAAGATTTGAAGTTAAATTACTAATTCCTTGTGCGTCTAAATTATTTTCTTTTTTCTGTTGTCCTAACGCTCCCAAAACTAATGGTGCTAAAGTTTCTAACATTTTCAAACTTCCTTGTGTATCCAAACCACTTGATTGTGAAACAGCATTTGCCACATTTTGTGTATTTCCACCAAATAAATGGCTCAAAATTCCTGCTCCGTCTTTTAAATCTGGATTTTGTAAATATCCTGCTACATTATTCAAAACTGAACCGTCATGTTGCTCCAACGCATTATTCAACGTTTGTGCACCTTCTGGTGTATTTGAATTTTTATTTAAAGCTCCCAACAATGCTGGAAGTGCTGCCATTATCGCATTTTTAGTTTGGCCATCAGTTCCACCAATTTGCTCTGCTAATTTCCCTAAATTTTGTCCTTGTAATAATCCCAATAGTGCTTCTAAATTCATAATTCCCTCCATTTTTATTTTATATTTTTTGTGAAAGTGGTCTGTCTTCCACCTCTCTTGCCATGAATACTAGCTCTCCTGTTTTCTGAGTAATTTTTACACTATAAATCACTCCATTTGAATACAAAATCGAACTTTCTAAACCGTTATCATCCATTTTTGATAATACTTGTGCATAAATCTTTTTCGCTTCCTCATCTGACATCGCTGAATCTGAAACTTGAATTAAATTAACAACCATATTTTCAATAGTCGCCAAATTTTGACCTGTTACAACACCAACTTTTAAAAACATTCCACTTACATTCACACCTTGATAATCCAAAACATAATTAGAATTTGATCCTTCTCTCGAATTAATTTTCGAATAATAGTAATTTCTATTATCAAAATTCAATTTCTCAAATTTCCCAATAGCGATATTATTTTTCCCTCGATTTTTTTGTCAAAATTCTGTATTATTGTATCTATGGAGTTATTAAAAAAATAAACTTTTTTTGCTCTTCTTTTTTTAGCTTCCATCTCTATTTTCTTCTGTTCTTCCATCTTTTTTTCTTTTTGTTCATTACATGCTAATACAAGAAAAAAACTGATAAAAAAACCTGCCAATAATATTTTTTTATTCTTCATTTTTTTCATCACCTTATATCTGAACCTTTTTATAACTAAAGCTCAAGAGTCCTTTTTATCATTTTTTTATAATTATATTACTTTTTATTTATGCTAATTATACAAAAAATACGATTTAGAAAAAAATATTACGATTATTTTTTTGTCTTATAATTAAATTTCAATTTTTTTATAAATTATATAAATCTTGTTAAATTCCACGGTATAACATTCCTTAACGATTTATAAAAAAAGTAGTATCTATCACTTATAAAAATTACCACATTCCTATTAATTCACTAAATTCCCGTAATTTTTTCAATTTTACCTTTTAAAAAAAGAGCTATCAAAAAAATAAGTTTTACTTATCTTTAAATAGCCCTTTTTATAAATTCAATGAATTATTTTTTTCTATTTTTTTGTATAAGGCATTAAAGCTATTTGTCTTGCTCTTTTTAATAGCTTTTAGCTATTTTTTTCTTTGAATTTTTTTGCATCTAATCCTGTAACTCTTGCAGGAGAGATTTTACCTTTATCATTCATGAAATTTTTCAACAAATCTACATTTTTGTAGTTAATATCTTCAACTTTAAATTTTACTTTTGGTCTTCTTTTTCTTCTTTTAAATTCTGTAGATGGTTTCGCTCTCATAGTCACCTCCTAATTTTTTACCCTAAAATGGGAAATCTTCATCTGAATCATCCGAATTACCATTATTTCCAGCAAATGGTTTATTATCTGAATGTTGTGATTGATTATCGTGGTTGTGTGAATTATTGTAATTATTGTTATTGTTATAATTACTACTACTGTAGTTATTATTAGAATTATTATGTGAGTAGCTTCCTCCGTTTGAAGGATTATTTGATCCTATAAAATCAAATTTTTCTACTATAACTTCGGCAATCCATTTATTCTCACCATTTTGTTCATAACTTCTAACACTTAATCTACCTTGTACACCTATTTGACTACCTTTTCTAAAATATTCAGCAATCGTTTCACCAGTTTTTTTCCCATGCAACACAGTTAATAAAATCTGCTTCATCTTTATTTCTTGACACGGCTAAAGTAAATCTAGTATTTCCTTTTCCGGTACTTGTATATTTTAATTCTGGATCCTTTGTCATTCTTCCAATTAAAACTATATTGTTCATAATTTATTCCCCCTCATAATCACTTGAATTATTTTATAACCCCCATTATATTTAATCTAAATTAGTCATTTTTTTACTATCATATATTTCAAAATAGATTCTTCGATGTTTAATCTAGCTTCAACTTCAGCTAATTTAATTCCATCAATTTGGAATGTAGTTAAAACATAGTATCCATTTTCTTTTTTCTTAATAGGGTAAGCTAATTTTTCTTTCTCCCCAAACTTCTGTTTTAATTTCTGCAGCTTCTGATTTTTGCTAAAGTTTCTTCAACGAATTTAACTTTTGCTTGTTTTTCTTCATCAGTTAATTGCGTAGAAAGTATAAACATAATTTCGTAATTTTTCATTCTTTTCTCCTTTCCTTTGGCTTTTTAGCCCTACTTCTTAAAATAGAGCAGGCTTGTCTTAGTATTATATCAAAAAAATTTAATTAAATCAAGAATATTTTTTATTCTTCAAAAAATGGTGGAACAACGAATCCGTCTCCCATAAAATCGTTTTCTTTATTTTCATCTTCCATTTCTGGAACTTCTTCTTTTTCAACACCATTTTCAGGCTTTTTTTCAGTTTCAGCACCATTTCCCACTGTTGCTTTTTCTGCAGTTTCAGACTTTTCAAGAGTAGTTCCTGCTTTAGCAGTATTTTCTTCATGTGGTGTAAATACCATTCCTGAAGTCACTTTTTCTACATCTTTAACTTCTTTAAAATCTGTTGCTATTAATGAAACTTTTATTGTTCCTTCCAATTCAGGATCTAGGATAACTCCCCAAATTAATGTTGCTCCTGCACTTCCAGTTTTTTTCGAAACTGTTTCAGAAACTTCTCTTATTTCGTGTAATCCTATATCTTGTCCTGCTGTTATATTTAACAATACTTTTTGAGCACCTTCAATTGATTTTTCTAATAATGGACTGTTTAATGCTTGTTCTGTTGCAGTCTTAGCTTTTCCATCTCCACTACCTTCTCCAAATCCAAGCATTGCTATTCCTGAATCTTGCATAATTGCTTTAACATCTGCAAAATCCAAATTTACAAATCCTTGTTTTGTAATTAAGTCAGAAATCCCTTTAATTCCAACTCTCAATACACTATTTGCTTCTTTGAAAGCTGTCATTAAAGTGATGCTAACATTTGGCAATTCAAATAATTTATCATTTGGTATTGCTATTAATGTATCCACTTGTTCTTTTAAATTTTCTATTCCTGCATCTGCGTTATTCTTTTTTAATGCTCCTTCAAACTCAAATGGTTTCGTTACCACAGCTACTGTTAAAATTCCCATAGATTTAGCTATTTCAGCAACAATTGGAGAGGCTCCAGTTCCTGTTCCTCCACCCATTCCGGCAGTTATAAATAGCATATCTGTTCCTTCTAATACTTCTTTTATTTTTTCTTCAGACTCTTTTGCTGCAATTCTCCCTTTTTCAGGATCAGCACCAGCTCCCATTCCTTTTCCCAAAAGAACTTTTTTCCCTGCTACCGATCTGTCTAAATCTTGCTGATCAGTGTTTATAGCTATAAATTCTACATCATTTATTTCACTTTGAATCATATCGTTTATCGCATTTCCTCCAGCTCCACCTACTCCTACGACTTTTAGTTTTGCTGCATTGCTAGAATTCTCCATCTTAATCATTTAGCCACTTAAAATATATTTATCTAATTCTATATGTCTTACTGAGATTCAGTTTACTTTTACTTGATTATTTGTAGACATTTATAGTCACAAAAATATAATCATTGATATATTTTTTTAAAGTAGCTTCTCCTTTCTTTTTAAATTATCTATATTTTTATTGCCTTGTAGTTATGTCTTTATATCTTAGCTCCACCGTTTTTAAAATCCGTATGTTGCGCTTTCAATTTTTTTGTACAGTCTATACATCTGATTGTACTTTTTCCTCATCTACAAACGTATCTACATAAACTCTAGTATTATCTGTCAAAAATTAATTGATAACTTTTTGTCAGCTAATCTTATTTCAGATATTAAAAGCATACAAGTCTTTATTTTTTTATTTTTTTGAAATAATTGTTTTTAAATCCGTTCATAGTTGCACTATCAGAATATATTATTACTGGTATATTTTTTTGAGGTGTTTCAGAAATATCTCCATATAAATTCAAATTTGCATCTGCTAAAAAAATATCAGATCCCTTTTTTTACGTAAACATAAGGCTGTCTTTCATCTAGCTATATCTCAATCTTATTCGGATATATTTTTATAGAAATATTACTAACCCTCACATCACTTTTTTTATCAAATCTTGTATTTTATTAGTATCCAAATAGATGATATTTTTTTACCCTTCATATCTTCTAAATGGCTTTTTTTATATCCTGTCTAAGCAATTCGGTATTCCCTTTTATGTCAACTTTTTTTCTATCTTAAAATAATCAGTATTCAAAAAAAGTAACTGTTGAAAAAAATACCTATTGCTAAAACTACTAATAAAACTAATGTTTGGTATACTCTTCTCATATTCAAACTCCACTCGTTAGTATTATACACTTTTTTTACTATTATTCAATTTTTTTATAAAACTTTTTCATTCAAAATTAATATTTTTTTAATATTTCTCTTTTATTTTTTTCCAATATAATAATTTCTGTTTCCAATTGTATTCCAAATTTTTTTCTAATACAACTTCTTTTACATGTTGAATAACACCTATTACATCAGAAAATTTTGCATTTCCTAAATTTGTAACGAAATTAGGGTGTTTTGGTGAAACCATTGCATCTCCAACTCTGTATCCTTTCAATCCAGCGTCAGAAATTAATTTTGCTGCAAATGTTCCTTCTGGATTTTTAAATGTACTTCCTAAATTTGGTAAATCTAAAGGATGTTTGAAGGCCCTTTGATCTCTTTTATCTTGAGATGCCGCTTTATCAAATCCTCTTCCAAATTTAAATAACGCTGAAACTACAATCCAGTGATTTATTTTAATTTCAGTAGTTCTATACTCAAATTTCAAATCTGATGTTTTCAAAGTTACTATTTCTCCATCATTTTTGCAAACTTCTACTTCTTCAATACAGTCAAAAATTTCTGTCCCGTAAGCTCCACCGTTCATATTAACAAGTCCACCAACTGAACCAGGAATTCCTGTAATATTTTCCAATCCAGAATAGTCATTTTCTTCCATAAATTTTATCAAATCGTCTAAATCTAGTCCCGCTTCTACTCTTACCAAATCATAATCATCATGTTTTTTTCCACAACTTCAATTTTTTTGTAATTTTTTTCAATGAAACAAAACTTATATTTAAATGACCATTATTTATCAAAGTATTTGTTCCATTTCCTAAAAAGAAACACTCTTTTTTTCTAGTTTGTAATACTTCTTTTAACTCATTTTTTTATCTTCTATAAAAAAATCAATTCATCGGCAGTTCCTCCGACCTTCATATTTGAATATTCTTTCATCTCAACATTTTTTAATACTTCCATTTGAACACTCCTATTTATTTTTATTTTCGTCCGCATTTAATTTATCTACAATGTTATGAGCAACTTTAGAAACGCTTCCAGCTCCCATAAACACAAATGTATTTCCACTATTTTTACTTTCTTCCACTATTTTTTCAATTTCTTCTTCTGTCGTAACTTTTACATGATTTCCTATTTTTTCTGCTAAATCTTCAGATGAAATTCCATAAATGTTATCTTCACTCGCTGCATAAATTGGTAACAGCATCAAGTCATCCGCTTTTTTCAAGGCTTCCACAAATCCATCCAAGAAGAATTTTGTTCTTGTATATCTGTGTGGTTGAAATATAACTGTAACTTTTTCCTTTTTCTGTAGCCTTTGCAGCTTCAATTGTTACACTAACTTCAGTCGGATGATGTGCATAGTCATCAATTATTCTCAAATTGTTATCGTATATAACTTGGTATCTTCTATTTGCACCTTTAAATTCTTCAATTTTTTCTTTAACTTTATTCATATCACATTTTAAATTCATGAGCCAAATAAATCACAGGCAATGAATTAAGAATGTTATGTTTTCCAGGAATTGTCAATGTAAATCTTCCTAAACTTTCTCCATTTTTTACAACTTCGTATGAAGTTTTCCCATCTTTTATTTCTACATCTTTCGCATAAATTTGAGCATCTTCTGATTCCAAACTGTACCAAGCTACATTTTTATTCGTAAATTTCAAATGTTCTTTTTCTACAGTATCTTTACACAAAAGAACCAATCTTTCTGTACTATCAATAAATTGCTCAAATGATTTTTTAATATTTTCAAAAGTACCGTGATGTTCCAAGTGATCAGGCTCAACATTTGTTACTACCGCATATTTAGGTTTTATGAACAAGAATGAATTATCACTTTCATCAGCTTCTGCTACGAAATATTCTGAATTCCCAATTTTACTATTACTGTGAATTTCAGGAATTATCCCTCCAACTACGATAAATGGCTCTTTTTCTAATAAAGCAACACTCATCATTGAACTTGTAGTTGTTTTTCCGTGAGTTCCAGCTACTGCGATTCCATCAAATCTATTCATTATTTCAGCAAGTAACTGTCCTCTTTTTATCATTGTAATATTATTTTCAACTGCATATTTGTACTCTGGATTAGTTTTTCTAATTGCTGTTGAATATACAAATACATCAATATCTTTTCCTTTCATATTTTCTTCCACTTGACCGATGTACACTTTAACACCCATTGCTTCTAATTCATCTGTTATAGGTTTTCTATCAATATCTGATCCGTAAACTTCATATCCATCTTTTGCAAGTATTTTTGCAAGTCCACTCATTCCAATCCCATTTATTCCACTAAAATAAATACTTTTTATTTCTGCTAACATCTTTCCTCCACTTCCCTTATATTTCCATCTCTTTTAATATTATATTTGCTGCATTTCCTTTTTTCAATGTTTTTGCGTTACTGCTCATAAAATCCAATATGCTATCTTGTTTTACAAGTTCCAATGCTTCTTCCAATGCTTTATCCACTTCTTCATTTGAAAATATTTTCGCCGCATCAGCATATTCTAAAACATCTGCATTTTCCTTTTGTCCAACAAAATCATATGGTATCAATATTGCTGGTTTTTCCAACTCAATCAATTCAGAAATCGTTGAAGCTCCAGCACGACAAATTACTAAATCTACAGCTGCCATAAGATCAGCCGCATTATCAAAATACGGTTTTACTACTGCACTTCCAAAATTTCTCATTCTATATGTCGCCTGTTCAAAATTATCCTTCCCAGTCGCCCAGAATAATCTAATATCTTTATCATTTACAATTTTATCCCATTTTTTTGAAATAGCCTCATTTATATTTTTTTGGCTCCTAAACTTCCACCAATTACCAAAATCCCTTTTTCATTATTTTTTTATATCTAATTTTTTTCTCTTCATTTTTTTATTTTTTTCGTATAAAATTCTTCCCTCAATGGATTTCCAGTCACTACAAATTTACTTCTATATTTTTTTCTGGTATATTTGGCAATGTATTTTTCAAAAAGCAATAAAAACTTTTTTTGCCATTTTTATAAAAAAATATTTATTTGCTTGACCCATTGTACAGTTTTGCTCTTGCAAATAATACGGTATTTTTTTAGCACAATCGCTGCCAATAACACCGGTATTGTTATATAATTTCCAAATCCGATTATTTCAGTCGGTTTTTCTTTTTTTAATAATTTTATTGTTTGAAATGTTGCTTTTATCATTTTTATTAAAGAAGATGGTGATTTCAACGGAAACACATCTAATCCAATAAATCTAAAATTTTCTTTTGGAACTAAATCTTTTTCCATTCTATGTTTAGTCCCTATAAACAACACTTCTCCACCTTTTTCTCTAACCTTTTTCGCTATAGACAAAGCTGGATAAATATGACCTCCAGTCCCTCCTGTTGTAAAAACTACTTTTTTCATCTAAATATTCTCCATTCAATTTATTTTTTACATCTCATATTCAAACTCTTCTATTGTCTCTTCTTCCTGTTCATATATTGATTTTTATTATATTATAAACAATTCCCAAAGAAATCATCAATGCAATTGTTGTACTTCCTCCGTAACTCATAAGAGGTAAAGGAATCCCTGTCGATGGTATTAGTCCACTTACAACTCCAATATTTCCTATTATTTGTGTTGAAATCATTACTAATATTCCTGTTAAAATATATTTTGCAAAAAAATCTCTTGCTTTAGCTATTGTTATAATAATAACTATAACCAAAGCTAGATACAATGCTATTAAAAGTAATACTCCAATAAATCCCATTTCTTCAGAATAACCTGAAAAAATATAATCTGTATGAATTTCTGGCAAGAAATAATATTTCTGAATACTACCCCCATAGCCTCTTCCAAGAAATTTTCCACTTCCGATTGCTATCAATGACTGTTTTGTTTGATAAGGTGGTTCTGACTTCAATGTTATATTAGCAATGAAATCTTGAATTCTTTTAGAACGATACCCAGCCTGTATAGCTATATCAAATGCTCCAAAAAAACCTACTCCAGTAATCACTGAAAACCATCCTAAATTAAATCCTGAAACAAATAATAATACAAATCCCAAAATGAATATTTGCAACATTGAACTAAACGATTTTTCAAAAAGTATTAGTATTAAATACAGTCCAGTATATAATCCTACTCCTTTTAATAATGATAAATCACGCATTTTTTTAAATTTTATTTTATTTCTATATTTTTTTTTACTCGATTTTGAAATCCTGTCAATACACCCAGCCAAAGCTAAAATCAAAAATATTTTTGCAAATTCTGATGGTTGAACACGTATTGGACCTAATTGAAACCATCTTTTCGCACCATTTACACTTTGTCCAATAACTAATACAGCAACCAATAATATCGCTCCAATAGAATACAATCCATTACTAAACCATTTTTTTCTATATTTTTTTATAATCTATTTTTAGAAACGCCAAAAAAATACTATTATCCCTAATACAAACCACATTCCTTGAAGATTTACAAAATGTAACGCATCTTTCCCATTACTATCTGAAAGTGATCTTGGAGAACTTAAACTAGCTAACGTAATAATGCTCAATGCCATAAGCAATAAAATCACTATAATGAAAACTGTTCCTAAATCTTTCCTATTTTTTTCAACTTTATTATCACACCACCTTAATTCCAAACCCCAAATTTTTTTAATAAATTTAAGCATATTATTCTAAATTTCCTAAAATTTTAACTGTTAATTCCTTAAATACTTTTTCCTCTATGTTCAAAAACTTCTAAATTGGCAAAAACTTGAAGTTGCTGGTGAAAACAATATTGTTTGATCTTTTTCAAAATCCTCATTTTCTTTTATATAATTCAACACATTTTCCAATGTTTCTAAATTTTTATAATTTTTTTATAATTTATTTTTTTCCATATCATTTATCAACAACGGTGCATTATCTCCTATCAAATACACTCTTTCCACCTTTTCAGCTATTCTTTTTACCAATTCTGTATTATCAATTTTCTTGTCATCTCCGCCTAAAATCATAATAATATCATTATTAAACGAATCAATCGCTTTTAAAGTCGATTCCACATTTGTACCTTTAGAATCATTAATAAATGTCGTGTTCCCTTTCACAAAAAAGTTTTCCAATCTGTGTTCCAATGCTTTCGTACTACTTAAAAATTCAACAACTTTTTCATCAGGAACTTTCACAATCGCCGCTACTCCTATCAAAAATAGCATATTTTCCAAATTGTGCACTCCTTTTAATGCTAAATCTCCAACTTTTATTAAAAATCTAGATTTTTCTAAAATTTCGCTCTCACTTAAATTTTCAGCTCTATCTGCCAAATCATTCATAATACGAATTTCATCATTATACACAAAAATGTTACCTTTTTTCTCTTTACTCAAATACACATTTTTAGCTTTCATCAATGATTTTATTTCTTCTCTTTCCGCCAATCCCAAAAATACTGGATCATCAAGATTAATCAAAGCAAAATCATCTTCAGTCTGTTTACTAAAAAAATGTTAAATTTTTGTAATGTAATAATCTTCAACTGTTTTATATCTAGTCAAATGATCTGGAGTCAAATTAATAATTCCAGCTATATTTGAATGAATTCGAGGATTATTTTCCAATTGATAACTACTTAATTCTAACACTACATACTCTAATGGTTCCTCATCTGCAACCAATTTCGCAAACGAAAATCCTGCATTTCCAGCTAATCTAGCCTTATACCCTGCAAAATCCAATAACTCATAAATTTAGTAGCCGTTGTTGTTTTACCATTTGTACCTGTTATAGAAAAAACTTTAATATTTTTATCCATATATTTGTAAGCTAAATCAATTTCAGAGATCACTTGCACATTTTTTTCCTTCGCCACTTGTAACAATTCTGCTTTCCAAGGAATTCCTGGACTTTTAACAATAAATTCTATTTTTTCATTGTTCAAAATTTCAATTCCCTCTTTTGAAGTTTTTGCCACTTTGTCATCTATTAAATATACTTCGTAACCTTTCTTTTCTAGTAATTCTTTTGCTCCTAAACCACTCAATCCTGCTCCAAATACCAAAGCTTTTTCCATTTTCTCTTTCCTTTCTACAATTCTGAGTTATTCATTTTTCATTATACAAACTCTTTCTAATATTATACCAACAAAATCCGATTTTCCAAAATTACATTTTATAATTATCTCAATTTCAATACTACAAATGTCAACAGACAAGTCAATATCGACACAATCCAAAATCTAATTGTAACTTTTGTTTCTGGCAATCCCAACAACTCAAAGTGATGATGAATAGGTGCCATTTTAAATACCCTTTTCCCAAAAGTTTTATAATGCCAAACCTGGATCATTACTGATAATGCCTCCATTATGAAAATAAATCCAGCCACTGGTAACAACAATTCTTGTTTTATAAAAATTACGATAATTCCCAAAATTCCACCTAATGTTAAAGAACCAGTATCTCCCATAAACACTTGTGCTGGATAGAAATTATACCATAAGAACCCTGTCAATGCTCCAATCACTGAAGCCAAATAAACACAAATTTCAGCAGAATCTTTTACATGATACAAATTCAAGTATTTCGCATATTCATAATGCCCTGTCAAATATGTAATTATAAATAATGTTATACTAACAACAATTATTGGACCACTTACTAGCCCATCCAATCCATCTGTTAAATTCACCGCATTTGAAGACCCAATAATTACAAGTGCCATAAACACGAAGAATAACACTGGTGTTATATAAAAATACGAATTTTTAAACACTGGGTTTACTATCGAAAAATCAATTTCTTTATTTATTAATCCAAATTTATATACGAAGAAAAACGTTAATGCTGTTATTATTAATTGTCCTGCAATTTTTTTCTTTCCAGACAACCCATTTTTATTCCGTGTTAACTTCAAATAATCATCATAAAAACCAATTGTTGTAAACAAAATTGTTATAATAAATAAAAATACAATAAACTTATTCGTAAAATTCCCTGCTATCAATGTCGCAAACAATATCGCACCAATAATCAACAAACCACCCATTGTCGGTGTTCCTGATTTATCAAAATGTGATTTAGGTCCTACCTCTCTAGCAGTATCTCCATATTTTTTCACCTTCAACCATTGTATAAACGGTTTTCCTAAAATTAACATAAACAAAAACGCTACTATAAACGCTGTCGATGCTCTAAACATTATCGATTTAAAAACCCTCAACGTTCCAAAATTGTTTATAAACAAACTTTGTATCAAATATAACATTATCTTTTTCTCTCCTTCTCAACTTAATTTCAAAATACTTCGTTTATTCTATTACTTCTTCTAGTTTCATTCCACGTGAACCTTTTTATAAGAACTACTTTTTTTATCTTTTTATCTCATTTATTCTAGCTTTTTATCGCTTTTTTTATCACTAAAATGTTCTACTTCTTTACCTTTTTAAATTCCCATTTTTCCATATTTTTCTTTTACTTTATCATATAAGCTTCTCATTCTCTCACCATACAAATAAAGTTTATCAAATTTTGTTTTTTTCAATTGTATAATAAATATTTTTGATGTAATTCTAACTCTCTATCTCCCAATTCAAGCATATCCGCTAAAACTAGAACTTTCACATCTCCATCATTATAGATTTTTTTGAAAAAAAGTTTCTAAAAGATTTTTTTCCATAGACATTGGACTTGCATTATATGCATCATTTATATAAGTTGTAGTTCCTTTTTTTCAATTATTTGGAATCTCATATTAGTTAAAAGCTATACTTTTTATAGCCTCTTCAATATACTTATCTTCCATTCCGAATTGTTTAACAACCGCAATCGCCATTGTTAAATTTAATATGTTATGTTCTCCCAAGATGTTTGTTTCATAATTTCTTTCAACAGTTTTTTTCCACATTTTTTTGTCCAAAAATATTTCAGACTAAATTTCGTTCCACTCTCATTAAATCTAATATCACCGTAATAAAAAAATCACGAGTTTTTATCTTTAAATTGATTTTCTTTTAAACTCAGCGCTTTTTACCAAATTTATTCCATCAACAGTTAAATTCTTCAAATAAAAATCATCACCATTAATAATAATAGCATTTTTTTCACATAAAGGTACCAATTCCGTTTTTTTGCCTTAAATACATTTTTCTTTCGTCTTCAAAAAAATTCCAAATGCGATTCTCCAATATTTGTAATCACTCCCACATCAGGATTTGAAATTTTTCCCTAACAAATCTATTTCTCCAAAACCGCTCATTCCCATTTCAAGAATCATAAACTCATCAGATTCCTCTGCACGCAACAAAGTGAAGGGTAGTCCAATATGGTTATTATAATTCCCTTCTGTCTTTTTACCTTTATATTTAGTTGACATTAATTGATAAATCATATCTTTCACGGTTGTTTTCCCGTTACTTCCCGTTATACCAATCACTTTTTAAATCTTTCAAATTTTTCACGCCACTTTTTTTAGCATATTCTTGCAAAAAAATTCTACACTATCTTGCACCCAAAAAGCTTTTTCCTATATTTCCCTCTATCTCTAGATCCTTTTTATCATAAACAACTACAGCACCCTTTTCTAGAGCCTCGTTTACAAAATTATTTCCACCTCTTATCGCAACAAATAAATCATCTTTCTCAACTTCTTGCGAATTCATACAAACTCTTTTTATCTTAATTTCATTTTCATCAAAATCAATATTTTTCTCTAAAAAAATATTGCAAAATACTTACTTTTTATTCATAAATTTTTTTCTCCAAATTATACTTAATCATATTGTACGATTATATCACTAGATACATAATTTTTTTCAATGTTTTTTTATTCTTCGAGAATTATATTATAATACTAAGGATTTTTAAAATTTATTTATACAAAAGAAATATCTTTTTATTCTAAAAAAATAAATTAAATATAAATCCTAAAAAAATATTATTTCTAGTCTTGTTTTTTTCTCAAAAATCATAATATAATAATTAAAAAAATCTTTAAGGAGGAAAAAAATGCCAATAGCCCATAAGTTTAGCTATTTCAGTGCAATTCACATTGAAACTTTTTATTGTCTCTATACTTCTTTGCACTATTCTATTTTTTATACCAAAAATTTTTAAAAACATCAATTTGAAATACTACAATATTTTTTTAGGAATACTTGCAATTGTTTCTAAAATAGTTGATTCTATTTTTAGAGTAGTTTCTGAACACGAACCTATTTACAATGTATTTTTAATACATCTATGTAATTTTGCCGTTTTATTCGCAGGACTGTATTTAATTTTTAGAACTGCATACTTATTCAATACAGCGTATTTTTTAAGTTTTGGAGCTGTCCTTGCTTTATTACTTCCTGGTGTTACAGTCTATTACCGTCCACTTTACGTTCATATTTTCATGTTCGTACACGCTCTAATAGTCCTCACTCCAATAATAGGCTTCGTATACAACAAAGATAAAATCACAAAAAAAGGCTACATCCAAGCAAGTATAACATTAATCGGACTTTTTATCTACGCCGCCATTTACAATCTATTTTTCCCTGTAAATGCAATGTTTTTAAGAAGTTATATCGCACCTTTTGTTAGCTTCATTAAACCACTTTGGTTTTACAGAGTTGTGTTAATTGTAACGATGTTATTAATTATGTATTTGATGTATTTACCATTTTCAAGAAAAAAAACTCACTATCCAAACTAGAATAGTGAGAAAAAACACTGTACTACATAGCATTATTTTGAATTAAATGGTCGAGATTTAACTCAAATCTTGTTTATTATACACTAAATTCTATTATTTGTATATTTTTTTCTATTGATTTTTAAAGGTATTATATAATTAATTAGTAAATAGAAATGCGTTCATTACAAACAAATAGGTCGATTTAAAGGAAGTTGTAAAAACTTCCTTTTTTATTTTAGAAAAAAACAAAAAAATGTGGAACTTAAAATTCCACATTTTTATTTATAATTTTTTCCTATTTTTCTGAAATAGCTGCTACACCTGGTAATACTTTACCTTCTAAGTATTCCATTGAAGCTCCTCCACCAGTTGAAATGTGAGAGAATTTGTCAGCAAATCCTAATTGAATTGCTGCTGCAGCAGAGTCTCCTCCACCAATAATTGTTTTAGCGTCTTTCAATTCAGCAATTGCTTTACAAACACCAATTGTTCCGTTAGCATAGTTAGACATTTCGAATACTCCCATAGGTCCGTTCCATACTACAGTTTTAGCACCTTCTAAAGCTTTTTTGAATAATTCTACAGATTTTTCACCTATATCTAATCCCATCCATCCATCTTCAATGTCATCCACTGAAACTGTTTTAAATGGTACATCGTTACTGAATTCTTGAGCTACAACAGCATCTACTGGTAACAATAATTCAACACCTTTTGTTTTTGCTTTTTCGATTAATGATTTAGCTAAATCTACTTTATCAGCTTCTAATAATGAAGAACCTGTATTTTTTTCCTAATGCTTTTTAAGAAAGTAAACATCATTCCTCCACCAATAATTACTTTATCAGCTTTTTTTCTAATAAGTTATCAATAACTCCAATTTTATCAGAAACTTTTGCTCCTCCTAAAATAGCTACTAATGGTCTTTCAGGATTATCAACAGCTCCTCCGATGAATTTAATTTCTTTTTCAATTAAGAATCCAACTGCTGATTCTTTGATATTTGAAGCAATTCCTACATTTGAAGCGTGTGCTCTATGAGCAGTTCCAGATACATCATTTACGAATACATCTCCTAAAGAAGCCCAATATTTTTCCTAATTCAGGATCATTTTTTAGATTCTTTTTACCATCTAAATCTTCAAATCTAGTGTTTTTCAAACATTAAAAATTTCTCCTGGTTTCAATTCAGCAACTGCTTTTTTTCCAATTCTGGTCCTCTTGTTACAGGTACAAATTTAACTGGTTTTCCTAATTTTTCAGCTAATACTTTAGCAACTGGTGCCAATGTTTTTGAAACTTTGTCTTCTTCAGTTTTAACTTTTCCTAAGTGAGAAAAAGCAATAACTGCTCCACCATTGTCCAAAATATAGTTTAATGTAGGCAATGCAGCAGTAATTCTGTTATCATTCCCAACAACTCCGTCTTTTTATAGGTACATTAAAGTCAACTCTTACTAAAAACTTTTTTTACCTTTTACATCTAAATCTTTTTAATGTTTTTTTAGCCATTTTTTCCTCCTAAAATATTTACAATCCCAACTTATTAAAAATCAGAATCTCTTTAAATTCCATGTTAATTATACCACTCTTTAAGTTCATTTTCAAGTTATTTATTTCTCATTTTTTTGTTAATTCCCATTGAAAAAAATCTTTATATAAAATTATTTCCAAAAAAATTATCATATTTAATACTACAATTATTTCTAACTTCTTTATAAAATAAAGGAAATTACTGTTTTTTTGTATATTTCTTAATGATGTGATATAATCTTAACATCCTTGAAGAAAGGAGGTCATACATCATGAAAGAGTTATGGATAAAAATTATCGTTACAATAATGCTTCAAATCATTATTATTTTTAATTAGCGAATTTTTGGAAATAACTAAAAAAAGAGCTTACTTGGCCGTTAGCTCTCTTTTTTTGTCATACATCATGATTTTTTTATATAATAATTATACCATGAATCCTATAAAACTACAATCTTTTTTTAATTACATTTTTTTACATGATATTGCACCCTCTCTAAAAAAAATGATATAATTTTTTTCAATCCTTGAAGAAAGGAGGTCATATCTTATGAAAGTGTTATGGATAAGAATCATTGTAACAATAATGCTTCAAATCATTATTATCTTAATCAATGAATTCTCAAAATAACTAAAAAAAGAGCTTACTTGGCCGTTAGCTCTCTTTTTTTGTCATATCTTATGAATATATTTACAAAATAATTATATCATGAATTTTTATAAAACTACAATCATAATTATTTACTTCATCTAATAAATCGCTCTAAATCCGATTCCACCTCTGATATTACTTCCTTTAGTGTCATATCCTAAGTTTGCTGTTACTCCGAATCTAGTGTTATCTACACCGATGTTCAAGTCAAATTTACCGCTTCCTCTTCTGTCTTCTTTTTCTCCTCTGATTCCGAACCAGTCAGCATCTGTAAATCTTACTCTTGCTACATTTTTACCATCTGCAACTCTTCCTAATTCGTTTTCATAAGCAGCTGTCAATCCAACAGATAATTGCGTTCTTACAGCCATTGGTTGAACGTATTTGAATTCCATTCCAACTTCTGGTTTAACTGAGAAGTAGTCATTTCCTTTTACTTCCAATCTAACTTCTCCGTCATCTTCTTTTATGCTATTAAATCTTCCATATTCCATTTTCAACGCACCATATGGTCTCAAATGAGTTCTTTCAGACATTCTAATATCATATCCTAAATCTGTTTTAAACGCAGCACCATAAGAAGTATAACTTCCTTTAGCACCAAATACATCGTCAACAACTAAGAATCTACGTTTCATTTCATTTCTACCTGCAAAAACATCTCCTGCAATTGTCCATCTCAATGAACCATTGTGATCCATGTAAGGCGACATTGTTTTAAAGATTCCTGCTTTTACCATAGTTTGATTTTCTCTAGATCCACCGATGTCTTTGAATTTGAATCTGTTGTTAACGGCTCCTGCATACCATCCAGAAGAATTTCCTAATTTAAGAGTTTCATCTTCATGAACATAAGCTACTCCGTAAGCATTACTTGTATAATCAATGATACCAGCTGTATCTGTGTTATATTCGTTTCTCATACCAAATACTTTAATTTTGTTATTTTGTTTAGAAGGATTTCTCCAATCATTACGTAAGTATTTGAATTCTTTATCCAACAAGCTTCCAGTTTCGTTGATTCTTTGTTGAACGTTTCCGTATTGGTGTCCCATCATTTCGTCTGTTGCTTGATAGAATAATGCTTCTTCGTTCTTACCAATTTCATTCAATTTATTGAATAATTGTTTTTCTCTAGCTCCTCTATCTCCGTACCAGTCAACTCCATATCTGTCATCTAATCCATGCAAGAAGTTGTAAGTATCAGTACTATTTACTGGTGTTGTTTCATTTCCAGCAAATTCTGTATAAGGTAATTTAGCTAATACAACTGATCCTAATTGACCATTAGAATATAATGGTGTTGCCATCCAAGTTAATGATCCACCATAAGCGTTCCATGTTACTCCTGGATTTGCATCCATCATTTGAATATATGGATTTAATACTGCTCCTGAAACTACGATATTTTTACTATTTGTAGTTCTAGCAGCTTCTGTACCAATAATTAAGTCTGCTTCATCTGTTATCAATCCTAAGTTACCTGAAATTGGATTAGTTGAACCTAATGTATCAATATAAATTCCTAATGATGTAGGTGAAGGTCCTGCTGGTCCTTGTGGATTATTAATTACCACATGTTCAGGTGATACTATACTTGATATAGTTCCATGATCTATTGTTGTAACTGTAGTTGTTGCTGGTGTTGCTCCTGTTGGTGCATTTATTGAAATTCCACCTGCTGTTTTTGATGTAGGTTTTGAAGTTGGATCAAATGTTTCTGCTGCTCCACTTCCTAAAGTAATTGTACCATAGTTTTTAATTACCCCACCAGTTGCTTTAAACATTGCATATCCATCTGGAGAATTAATATTAATTGTACCATTATTTGTCAATTCAGCTTGATGTTGCACAACTACACCAACTGCTCCTGTTGGAGTTCCTACTGTTGTAATTGTACCATTATTTACCCCTTTAGCTCCATGGTCTAAGTAAATACCCATTCCACGATCTCCAGCGATATTAATTGTACCAGCATTTTCAGCTTGTGCATTCGCTCCATCAGCGAATAATCCAATACCATCTGCTCCTACTGTAATTACTCCTGAACCACTATTTACTACTTTTCCTGTAGTTGTAGCCATACCAATAGCATAGTTTTTACTTCCTGTATCTGAATTTCCAACAACTATTGTAGCATTATTTGTAGCTATACCATTTCCTGTATTCAAAATACCAACACTTTGATCACCTAAAGTAAAGTTTGCATTATTTACAATTGTACCTGGTGAAGATATTCCGTAAATTCCTACTCCTGAAGGATTATTCAAGGCAATATTATTTGTAATATTTGTTGTAGGATTATTTGAATAGAAGTATGTTGAACCATTTCCTAATGTTACAGTTGCTGTTGAAGTATTATTATAGTTAAATGGACTACTTCCAATTGCAACTATTCCATAAGAGTTATCTCCTACATTTATTGAACCACTATTAAAGTTTAAAGTTCCTCCATCTTCAAGGAAAATACCAGTCGCATCATTATTTCCTACTGTGATTGTTCCTGTATGATTTACAGTAGATGGTCCTGTAGATAATTTCTTAGAATAAATTCCAATTCCGTTATCTCCAGTTGTGATTTGTCCTGCATTGTCAATATCAAATCCGTAAATACCTACTGAATTACTTCCTGTTGTTATATTTCCAGACCCATCATTTGTTACTTTAACACTTTCAACTGGTGTATAAATTCCAACATTAGGATTTGTAGTCAAACTACTTGAATTTCCTAAATTAATTTGACCTTTATTTTCAATTCCATAACTTGCTCCAAGTCCAAATATTCCAACTGAACCTTCTCCAACTAAATTAATTTGACCATTTGTATCATTCGTAACCCTTACATCTGTATTACCTACTCCTGTCCCTTTATAAGTAATACCTATAGATTTACCAGTACTTGTAATTGTCCCATCATTTCTTACAGAACCTTTAAAGTTTCCACTTGCATTAGTCACTCCTGCTGCTGTATCTCCTTCAGAATAAATTCCTGTAGAACCATTTCCTAAGTTAATCACTCCACCATTTATATTTTCAATTTTAGAATCATCTTTTCCATATAATGCAGCAGAATTATCTCCAACTGTAATTGTTCCACCATCATTTGTTAATTCCCCAAATTTTGCATACATAGCTGTAGAATTTGCTCCACTCAATGAGATTGTTCCTTTATTTACTAATTGAACTTTATTTCTATTATAACTTGGATCATTTTCTTGAGCCATTGCAACTTGCCCTGCTGTTGTACCTGTCATAGTATTTGTATTTTTATTTTCAATTCTTGAGTTTGCAATTTCAAGCATATTATATGCATCTGTAGGATTATCTAAATCAACATTTTGATTTAAATTTAACTCACTTAAATAAAGCATGAATGTTTTATAGTTAGGACTTCCTGTTATATTAGCTACACCAAGTGAAGTTACTAAACCAGATGGATTTGTATTATTAAGATCCATATGTACATCTTGTGCAATAAATAATCTAGAACCCTCATTCATATTCAATGTTAAATGTCCCATACTGTTATTAAAATTAGTTGCTTTCCAAGCTGAAATTGCTGATGAATCAAAATTCGTATATCCATTACCTTTATACAAGAATGCAGTTCCTCTTGAATTTGCATCTGTTCCACCTGCTATATCAGCTTTTGTCATACCATTTGTAAACTCAATTTTTCCTGTATTGTCTGTATAAAATGCCAACGATTTTTGCCCAGTTATTACATCAGTTCCATCTAATTTAACTAATCCACCTTTTGAATAAACATTAAATGCTCCATCTTTGGCAGTAATTTTCCCACCTGTTAAATTCAAAGTACTACCTGCTGATTCAGCATAAACACCTGAAGAAGCACTACCTGCTACAGTTATATCTGTTGTTCCAGTTTGATTTAATGTTCCTCCATTCATAGCTACTAATCCTACAGAACCATCAGTAGCACTTAAAGCTGTTCCATCTACAGTAACTTTACCTGAACTATTAATTGTTGCAGCATCTGTAATTATTGCTTTTACAGATTTTCCTTTTGCATTTATTTCTCCAGTATTTGTTACTGTTCCAGAAGATTTAGCATAAATACCTGTAGAACCATCTGAATTATCTATTATAATTTTAGCCCCTGTATTTAAAGTTTTTCCTGCTGCTTCTGTATATACTCCGGTATTACTACTTCCACTTGTTATAGTAATAACATTATCCTTACCTGCTTGATTTTGTGCTGCAAGGTTTACATATCCATTTTTTATATAAACCATGGCATTTTCACTTCCATCTGTTGACTTCAAAGTATAATTTGAAACTTCAAATGGATTTGTTGAAGCATTTGCATGTTCAAAATAAAGACCTGTATTCTTTTTATTAGTAGCTCCTTCAAATTCAACATTTAAAACAGATTCTCTTGATGTAGTAGGTAATGCTAAAACACTTGAATTTTGTTCATTAACATTTGTACTTGCCGAAGCTCCTGGGCTAATTGCAGTTCCACCGTTCAAATCAACAAATGTTTTAAAAGCAACTCCTACAGATTCACTTCCTGTTATTTTTATTGGTTTAGTTAATATTATTTCTGCCCCTGGATAACCTGGATTTGATGAATTCGAAGTATTAAGAAGCTTATCATTTACGACTATACCTTTTTGTTGATTTCCATTAAGATATATATCTCCTGAATTCATAAAACTAAAACCACCCTTAGCTGCATACTCACTTCCGATTACAGCTATTGTATCTCCTGTTCCTCCAAGAGTTATACTTCCTTTATTATCAAACCACATAACTCTATCAAACCCACCTGTAGCCGCTAATGCTAGCCATAAATAGTTATCAGAACCTGTATTTGATGTTGTTATTTTCCCATTATTTTGAAATCCTATATTATTATTTTCTGTAGGATACAAACTAGGATTCCAACTGTGTGTATGATATTGCGCTGAGTACATTACTAAATTTTTTCCATCCATATCAACAGTAGTTCCATTATCCAAAACCCATGTAGAATCTCCATGATCATTATGTCCATCTGTATGGAATAACCATCTATCGTAATCTCCGGAAGAATTACCACTATATTTTATATTAACACCATTTATTTTTACTGGATGCCCTCCAACAAGTTTCATTACTGCAAACTGATCTAAAGCAGGAGTCCCAAGTCCTGTCCAGTTAAAATTTTGTTCTCCATTGTCTACTTCTGTATGTGAAGAACCTACTACTCCAACCATTTTCACTTTATCAGCATTTACATCAAATAATTTATCATTCGCTTTTACTGTTAATGTTCCACCTGTCATATTTTGTTGAGCAAGTGGTGCAACGTCTCCTGATTGATTTACCCATTGTTGATCTCCATTTCCAGTACCAGGTGGTGTTATAGGAGGTATATTTATAGTTGGTAATGGTGGAGGAGTTATTTTAGGTTGCACTGGTTTAAAATCAATTGCCTTCGGTAGAATGGCCCACCCAGCACCCACCCAGCCCACACCATGAGCCTCAATGGTGTTCAACTGTTCACGTCAACCATGAACCCATGTCCATTCCATGTTGAAGTTTCAAGGATCACCCTATCATGACATAATTGTTTCAGAAATCAGCACGAAACTTCCCAACCTCATGTATATCTCTTCATCCATCCCTATAACCAGAAAACAAGATTGTTATCTGGCAGAGCCCCATGATTAACCTATGTATCCTTTGTCTGTTTGATTTGAATTTATTCAAGCAATCATTAATTATCATTGTTGATTTTGTTCCTATAGGTTGATATTTTGACTGGATTGACTGTTTGATGATCCACAAATAAATAAATTAGATCAAAAAGCTAATCAATTGTCTGTCTTAGAATAAATTAAGATGAACTTTCCAATTTTGAAGAATAATTTATTCTAATTGAAATAGAAAATAATTAGAAAATTATTCTAATTATTATTCAATCTCAAGAACAGACAAAACCACTACTACAAAAAGTAAAAAGTGGCAGCTATTTAATTAAAATTATTTTTTTGTGCAAAAAAATTCTAATTCTATTCTTCTATTCATTGCTCTACCTTCTTCGGTATCGTTAGAAGCCACAGGTTTTTTTAGAACCTTCTCCAATAGTTTTTCACTATTCTTTCTGGTGCCAATCCAAGTTCAACTAATTTTTTTCTTCCACATTTTTCAGCCCTTCTTAATGAAAGTTCTGAGTTGTAAGATTCAGTCCCTTTTTGAATCTGTATGCCCATATATCGCAACTTTATAATTCTTTTTTTCTCAATATAGTCTTTAAGTTTTTTTAATGTTCCTACATTTTCATCTTTTTATAGTTGCGCTATTAAAATCAAATTTTAAACTATCCGTATCTAACACCATTATTTCAGCAGGATTTTGAGCTTTTGCCGTTTGATTTACAGCTAAATCATCACTTTGAGTCGCTCCTTCTACTTCAACTGCATTAGTTTTCATAGTGTCGTCTCTCAAGTTTGTTGTCGTAATTTTTTTAGCTGTTGTCGGTGCTGAAACTAACAGCATAGATAACATTGCTGCTACTCTTGACTTTCTTTCCATGCTTCCGCCTCTTTCTCAAGCGATTTATATTTTTGAGTACCTGGATTTGGTTTGTTTTCTCTTAAGTAATCTTCTACATGAGTTACTCTCGCTGTTGAATAATTTATTGCATTAGCATCTGTACATGAAATTGCTCTAATGTTGCTAACGCCCCTAATAATACTAATTTTTTTCATTTAATTCTCCTTTCGTTTTCGAACTTTTTTTATATTAAATTTTTTTATTTCATTAACTTTTTATAAATAATCCATAATCATATTATTATAATACCACATGTTTGGATCTATTTCAAATTTCTTATTTCATTTTTATCTTGGATTTGATCCAATCTTTGTTCCATTTTTTTCTAAAATTTCATTATTTTTTTGTTGAATGTATCAATGTTGTTATTGATTTGAGTTACTCTTTTTTTAATTCTTTGAATTTCTACATCCATTTTTTTCGCTTTCAGTCATATTTTTTTCTTTAGCTTTCATTGCTTTAATTTCAGCTTTTTTTAGAATTAACTCTTTTTTTACTCTAGGTGTAGTACTTGTTGTTGTTCCAGTTACTTCCACTGGAGTTACTTCTACTGCTTGTTCAGCTTGTCTTTGTTTTGCTACTTTTAATAATCTTTGTATAGCCGCATCATTATTTGTTTTTGCTGCTGAATATGACAATTGACATACTGCTAAAACTGACAATGCTGCAATTCCAATAATTTTTTTCATTTTTCTTTTTCCTTTCATAACCAATTGGCTTTTTATTTTTTACTTTAATTTATTATTTCTTTTTAGTTTTTACTGCTTTTTTTACTACTTTTTTAGCACCTTTTTTGTTAATGTCAACTTTTTTAGAATTAGGTCTTCCTAATACATCATTATATCCACTAACTTCAACTTCTTCTCTCTTAACACTTCTTACTACTCTTTCATAAAAAAATCAACTTTATCAGCTGCTTTTTTTCTGAATTATATTGTAATCTTTCCATTGGAGTTTTTGGTTTTGGTGCTTCTTCTTTTTGATCTAAGTATTCGTCTACTGTCCCATCTGACATTTCTTTTCTAGCTTCATCCATTGCTTTTTGAGCATCTTTAACTACTTTTTCTCTTTTTACTTTCACTGGTTCAGCTTTTTTATTCAAATTTTTATAATAATCGTTTCTAGCTTCTTTTAATAAATCTTGTGCACTCGCTCCAAACATTTGAACTGAAGCAGCCAAGATTAATCCTAAAAATAAAGTTTTTTTCATTTTTATCTCCTCTTCTTCTTTTTTTATTTTAACCCTACCTTCTCTTAAACATTAACGCAAATTATTGCATTACTGATAAAAGAGTTTCCAATTCAGCGATTCTAGTTTGTTTTTTTGTACGATTGTTTTTTTCTAAGTTTTTTTGTAATATTCATCGTAGTTTTTTTCAAGATTTTTTTGTATTCGTCTCTGTGCCATCTAACTTCTGAATCTTTTTTTCAATTTTTTTCTTGTAATTTTTTTCTTTTTCCAATCAATTTATTTTTGCAAGTCTTCAACTTCTTTTTTTCCAATCTATCTTTTTTCATTTTTGGAATTCAGCTTTCTTTTTGAGCTTCTTTTTGTAATAAATCATTAAATTTATTTTTCAATTGCATTCAAACTTGATTCCAAACTGTTTGTGTTTGTATTTTTTTAGCTGGTGCAGAATATGACACTGAAGACAAAAGTGTCATTCCTACTAACATAAATAATGCCTTTTTCATTTTCTTCCTCCTATTAATTATATTAATTTTTTTAATTTTTTTCTTACACCGATCTTCCTAGCCGATGTCAATAGTTGCTTCTCCATTTTGATTAAATTATACCATATCTTTAAGATTTTTTTCATAGTGTTTCCTAAAAACATTTTTTTAAAATTTTTTTCAAAAAAAAGTGCTAGATAAAATCTAGCACCAGCAAATATTCATTTAATTATCTTAAAGATTTCAATAATTCAAAGTTTTTCTAAAAACTTTTTTTGTTCTTTTTCGATTTCTTTAGAAATTTCTGCTTTTAATGATTTATATTGTGCTGCTTTTTTTCTTTGAATTCTTTATTGAAAAATAGTTGTATCAACGTTAGCATCGATATCAGCTATTCTTTGATCAATTACTGAATCCATTTTTTGCAAGTTGTCCAATCTAGCTTGAGCTGCTTCAGCTTTTGCTTGTTCTTGAGCAAATTTTGCATTTTCCATTTGTTCCAATTTTTGTAATTGAGCTTCTAAGTTATTTAAGCTGCTTTCTACTGATGTAGGTGCTGCGAATGAAAAACTACTTAAAGCTAATACACCTAATAATACTGCTAATCTTTTTTTCATATTATTGTCCACTTCCTTCTTTTAATTGTAATATTGTGTTGTAGTTATCTACAGTTTTGCTTAAAGCGTTGATTTCTTGATCTAATGCTTTAACAACATTGTTGTATTCTTTAACTAAGCTAGAATATTGTTCTTTGAAGTATTTAGCGTTTGCTGCACCTTCAATTTTAGAAATTCTTTCTTCAATTTTAGCTTTCATTTGTTGTTTTTGTTCCAATTGTGCAGATGCTCTTTCTGCTGTTGCTCTTAATTTTGCAAATTCTGCATTTTCAGTTTCAACTAATTTAGCATAAGAAGCTTCTAAAGCATTGAATTTAGCTACTACATCACCAGATGTTTTAACTGGAGCTTTTTCAACTTTTCTAGCTGAGAATGAAACAGCACTTGCAAGAATAAATAATGTTACGATTTTTTTCATGTTCTTCCTCCCTAAATTTCTCTCTATTTTTTTACTTCTAATCTTTTTGTATATTATATATTATTTAATACTTATTGTCAATTCCTATTTTTAGTCACAACAAACCTATACTTTTTTTCATTAATTTAATAAACAATCGATTTTTTTAAAGGCTTTGAATGTATTTTTTTAAAAAAATTTCAAATTTGTTCTAATTTTATCTCTAAAATTCCAAAGACAAATTTTTTTCTATATTTTTTTATGTAAATTATAATTTTTTTATTTTCATAATCAACTACTTATAATAAAACTACCTTAAAATTGAACTCTAAAAAAACTTTGACTATGTTAAAAAAATACGCCCCAAATTTATGTCCGAAAACACAAATAAGTGACGTATTTCATAAATTAAGTCAATATCTAAATATTAATTAAATTATTTAATTTTAATGTTGTAGAATGCTTTTTTACCTTCGTAAATAGCTTCATCTGCCAAATCATCTTCAATTCTTAATAATTGGTTATATTTAGCCATTCTATCTGTTCTTGAAGCAGATCCTGTTTTAATTTGTCCTGCATTTGTAGCAACTGCAATATCAGCAATTGTATCATCTTCAGTTTCTCCTGATCTGTGAGATACTACTGCAGTGTATCCTGCTTTTTTAGCCATTTCGATAGCGTCTAATGTTTCAGTTAAAGTACCAATTTGGTTAACTTTGATTAAGATAGAGTTTGCGATTCCATTTGCAATTCCTTCAGCTAATCTCTTAGTATTAGTAACGAATAAGTCATCTCCTACTAATTGAACATCTTTACCAATTGCATCAGTTAATTTTTTGAATCCGTCCCAGTCATCTTCAGCTAATCCATCTTCGATTGATACGATTGGATATTTAGAAGTTAATCCTTTATACCATTCGATCATTTCATCAGAATTTCTTACAACTCCACCTTCTCTTTTGAATGTATAAGTGTAAGATCCATCTTCATTTTTAGTTGCAAATTCAGATGAAGCAGCATCCATTGCGAATGTAACGTCTTCTCCTAATTTGTATCCAGCAGCTTCAACAGCTTGAGAAATTACATCTAAAGCTCCTTCAGTACCGTTAATGTTAGATGGTGCGTATCCACCTTCGTTTCCTACGTTAGTAGAATCTCCATTTGCTTTTAAGATTTTTCCTAAGTGGTGGAAAATTTCAGATCCCATTCTTAAAGCTTCTTTGTAAGTTTTAGCTCCTACTGGTTGTACCATGAATTCTTGAACGTCAACAGCTGAATCTGCGTGAGATCCTCCATTTAAGATGTTCATCATAGGTACTGGTAATTCTTTAGCATTTACTCCACCTAAGTATCTGTATAAAGGTATACCTAATTGGTTAGCTGCTGCTTTAGCTACTGCCAATGAAACACCTAAAATAGCGTTTGCTCCTAATCTTCCTTTGTTTGGAGTTCCGTCTAATGCGATCATAGCTTTATCAATAGAAACTTGATCTAAAGCGTCCATTCCAATAATTGCTTCAGCAATTTCAGTGTTTACGTTTTCAACTGCTTGTAAAACACCTTGTCCTAAGTATCTAGATTTGTCTCCGTCTCTTAATTCAACAGCTTCGTGAACTCCAGTAGATGCTCCTGATGGTACAGATGTTCTTCCCATAGCTCCACCTTCTAAGAATACTTCAACTTCTACAGTTGGATTCCCTCTTGAATCTAGTATCTCTCTTGCATAGATATCTTCAATTCTAGTCATTTGTAATTACCTCCATAAATTTTTTTAATTTAATATATTTATATATTTACTCAACCAATTATATCACAATGTGAATATATTTTTCAAAAAGAAAAATTTCATTTTTTTAAAATTTATCAAATATCAATAATTATCACTTTTTTTACTCCCATTATCTTCTGTTATCTCTCAATTATTATCTTTCAATCAAAAATTTTTCCAAAATTATAAAACTCTCATATTTTTCAAATAATTCTAATTTCTAACAATAAAAGTTTCCAGAATTTTTGTGTAAACTAAAACTATACTCGAAAATATTTAAAATCAAACTACTAAAAATTATATAAATTTAGATTTTTGAATAAGTAGCCATCCCTTTTGACTTTAGTTTTTAAAGTAGTTTTTATTATATTTAATGAATTCAGCGAACTACTCCCACTTTTTAGAAGCTGGAGACCTCTTGCTATCTTTTTTTGTTTTATCTTTTTGTTAAATTCTGTACTTTGTTATTTTTTTATAAAAAAATTTTTTTATATTCTCTCTTTTTACACTCTCTCAATTTATACTCTATCAGTATAAAAAAATACCTCAACTTTTTAAAAAGTCAAAGTATTTTTTTAATATTCAACAATTTTTATTCTATAATTTTTCAAAAAAACTAAATACTCCTAGAAATTATGCTCCTGCTTGAATATTATCATCTTTCAATCCCATTTCTTTATTAGCATACTCAATTCCTAATTCCACTCTTATACGCTCTTTTCACATCCTCAAATTTCACTTCTTTAAATGGAATTTCAGAAGTTTTTTTGTCAACAAGAAATATCCTTCATTTGAACCATAATCCAATATTTCATTAGTTTTTCGCAGCAAATAATTTATTCGACAATTCTGGATTAGCTTTTTCCTATTCCTGGAATTGGCTGATCTTTTGTCAAATCACTAAATTGCTCTTTAGTATCAAATTTATATTTATCTTGTTTTTTTCTATTTTTATCCCAAGTTACTTTATTTGCCAACAATTCAGCTTTTAAATCTTGAACTTGTTTAGCAACTGCTTTTTTAGTTTCTTCTGATATTGTCGGAGTTATCAAAATATGACTAACTTTAGCAACATTAGGATTTTGTGCATTTTTACCTTGAACATAAATTATGTGATATCCATATTCTGATTTTACAGGACCCACAATTTCTCCTACTTTAGCATTATTAACAGCTTGTGCAAATTCTGGAACCAGTTTACTCAAATCAGTACTTTCTCCCAAACTTCCACCATTTTTAGCCGAACCTGGATCTTTACTAAATTGCTCTGCCTTTGCCGCAAAATTCTCTTTATTTGTAGTTTTCATAATTTCTTCAGCTTGTTTTTTCGCACTTTCAAAATCTTTACTAGATGCCTTGTAATCTTGTCCAACTACATATCCTGAAATAGTATTCTTTTGATTATATTTATCTCTTCTAGAATTAAATCTATCCAATAATGCTTGTTCTGACGGTTTGTAACTATCAACTAAATAGTCATAATATTTTTTTAGAATAATCACTTAACTCATCAATACCAACAAACTCTTTATCTGCTTTTTATCCCAGCAGCTTTAGCTTTAGCCGCAATAGCAATAAATTTATCCAAATTTTGTTTAAAAACTTTCTCTCAATTTTTTTGAACTTTTTTTCTTCTGAATATCCATCTGGTGTAGAAGTATAATCACTTAACAATTGTTCATTCAATGATGCTTTTTGTATATTTATAACCATCTTTTTTTCGGCAACTACAGAATTTATTTGATCATATAATTTCTTAATTTCAGGATCTTTAATATCTATTTTAGCCTTTTTCTCTAGCTTTTAAAAAAATATACGAACTCAACATCATTGTACCCTTTTCATTATTTAACGCTTGTTCCAATCTTGGTTTCACTTCTTCATAAGGTCTTCCACCAAAACTTGCATATTTATATCTCTCATAAGCCTTTTTTAATTCACTTTCATCAACTTTAGAAATTGAAGCTATTTTATCTTGAATTTTTTGTATCAATTCTTGTTCTTTAATAGTTTCTTTAAATTTATCAAAACTATATCCTCTACTTCTTATAGCCATCAAAAAGTTATTTTTTTCCCACCAGCTTGAGCATAATACTCTTGCATTTTTCTTATCAACTTCACTGCCACTTATCTTAACATTCAAATCTTTAGCCGAAGAAAGCAACAAGTCTTTATTTATCAATAATTGCAACGTATATTCCTTCAATATTTCCTCAGGTATCTCTTTTAAATTAGAACCATCAGCTCCCATTTGAGCCAACTGCTGTTGTTTTTGCTGCAAACTAGCTCTCAAATTCTCTTTCAAACTTTCAACTTCCAAATTAAATTCATCTCTAGTAATTTTCTCTTTATTAACCGTTACTATCGCCTGTGTTTTATCTCCATGCTTTTTTTAGCATCCAACACATTATTTTTTTCAACGAAATAATCCCAGTTATCAACATCGATAACGCAAATCCAACAATCAAAAATTATCGAAACAATTCTAATCGTCCCTTTATGATTTCTTATTCCCATTTTTCCTCTTCTCCATTCATTTTATTAAACCACCAATTTCCTCAAAACCTAAACCCCATTCACTCTCTAAAAATTCATCATTTACACAACTCCAAAAAGTTTAATGAACAAGGCCTTTATTGAGAATATCAATGTTCTGTTATTGTACCATATGTAACAATTTTTTTCAAACTTTTTTTATAAAAATATAGGACAGAGTAAAAAAATATAAAAAAATAAATAAGTTTAATCATATTTTTTTAATTAACAAAAAGAGAAAACCAATTACAATACGACCACTAAATCCTATTGAAATGTATTCCCCCTTTATGATTAAAAATACAAGATTTTTTTCTTCAATTATAAAAAAACTTTTTTTATATTTTTTCTCTAAACTTTCATTGAGCAACAATTTAAAATATTTATCCCAACGGCTTTTTGAAATGCTGTTTAGAATCTATATGAAAAAAATTGATAATAACTTTATCTTATTGAAAAAAATAATAAATTAATCCATAAATTATACTCAAAAACTATTAAAAAAATTATATAAATTTGAAAGTTGAGTAAAATAGTTATAATTTGGGATTTTTGTTTTTAAAAGTAGTCTTACTATATTAATAAAATTAACAGAAGCCTAAATATTCTACAAATTATAAATAACTAAAAAAATCAACTCTTATTCAAAGAATTGATTTACAATAATATTAGTGAATTACTTCCACTTTTTAAAAGCGGGAACTTCTTGGAAAGTAACTACTTTTTGTTAGCCAAATATATTTACCAGACTCTTCGGGTAGTTCCTACCCTGTTATATTTAGTGTAATACATTTCACTATAAATATCAATTTAAAATGCAATTCATCTCCCACTTATAGAAGTCAGAGACTACTTACTATCTTTATATTAAAAGCTATCTTTATATTAAAAATATTAAAGTTTTTCTATTTAAGATAAATTTTATAAATAAAAAAAGTTTGGCAATTTCCTATTTTCCCTAGACAGTTCTAAGTATCTTCGGCGTAAACAGACTTAACTACTGGGTTCGAAATGTAACCAGGTGTATCCCTGTCGCTATTGTCACCAAACTTAAAAATTTAATAAAGACAATGAGAAATAAATAGTACGGTAAAAAAGAATAATTAAAAAGCTTTCGTAATATTAGTACTGGTCAGCTAAATATATCTCTATACTTACACCTCCAGCCTATCACCACCTGTTCTCGATGGATACTAAAAGAACACTCATCTCAAAGTGGGCTTCTCACTTAGATGCTTTCAGCGATTATCCCTTCCAAACGTGACTACTCAGCCATGCCACTGGCGTGACAACTGATACATCAGAGGTTTGTCCATCCCGGTCCTCTCGTACTAAGGACAGATCTTTTTCAATATTCTAGCGCCTGCAGTGGATAGGGACCGAACTGTCTCACGACGTTCTGAACCCAGCTCGCGTGCCTCTTTAATGGGCGAACAGCCCAACCCTTGGGACCTTCTCCAGCCCCAGGATGAGACGAGCCGACATCGAGGTGCCAAACACTTCCGTCGATATGGACTCTTGGGAAGTATCAGCCTGTTATCCCCAGGGGTAGCTTTTTATCCGTTGAGCGATGGCCCTTCCATTTGGAACCACCGGATCACTAACTCCTACTTTCGTACCTGCTCGACCCGTCAGTCTCGCAGTCAAGCTCCCTTATGCGTTTGCACTCTTAGGTTGATTTCCATCCAACCTGAGGGAACCTTTGAACGCCTCCGTTACTCTTTTGGAGGCGACCGCCCCAGTCAAACTGCCCACCTAGCACTGTCTCCGTTACCAGATTAGAATTTCAACAACATATGGTTGGTATTCCAACAGCGACTCTGTAACAACTGACGCCATTACTTCATAGTCTCCCAACTATCCTATACACACATTGCCAAAACCCAATGCCAAGCTACAGTAAAAGCTCCACGGGGTCTTTCCGTCCTACTGCAGGTAGTCGGTATCTTCACCGACATTACAACTTCACCAGGCCTCCAGCCAAGACAGCTCTCAAATCATTTCACCATTCGTGCAGGTCGGAACTTACCCGACAAGGAATTTCGCTACCTTAGGACCGTTATAGTTACGGCCGCCGTTCACCGGGGCTTCAATTCGGATCTCTCAATCCTCCTCTTAACCTTCCGGCACTGGGCAGGTGTCAGCCCATATACGTCGCCTTTCAGCTTAGCATAGACCTGTGTTTTTGGTAAACAGTTGCTTGAGACTCTTCACTGCGACCTATTTCCCCTTGAAGTGTTTCTCTTCTCAAGTAATATAGGCACCCCTTCTCCCGAAGTTACGGGGCTATTTTGCAGAGTTCCTTAGCTAGAGTTAGCCTGTCGGCCTTAAGTTTCTCACTCTGTCCACCTGTGTCGGTTTTACAGTACGGGCACTTAATTTCCTCCTTAGAAGTTTTTCTTGGCAGTGTAGGATTTGTGACTTACACCAAGAGGTGCTTACCCATCAGTTCTCACGTTTAAGCATACGGATTTGCCTATATGCTCACGCTATTTCCTTAGAAAGGCTAAACCGTCAGCCTTCTCACATACCTTCCTGCGTCACTCCATCAGTAAAAACGTTAATTAAGTGGTATAGGAATATTAACCTATTTTCCATTCGCCTACGCTACTTAGCCTCGGCTTAGGGTCCCGACTTCCCCAGGGCGGACAAACCTTCCCCTGGAAACCTTGGACTTCCGGTAGCGGGATTCTCACCCGCCTTCTCGCTACTCATTCCTGCATTCTCACTTCTGATACCTCCAGCAGGGCCTTACAGTATGCCTTCATCGGCTTACAGAACGCTCTCCTACCAAGATGCTAAAAGCTATCTTCCACAGCTTCGGTTTATGTCTTAGCCCCGTTACATCTTCGGCGCAGATACTCTCGACCAGTGAGCTATTACGCACTCTTTTTAAGGTATGGCTGCTTCTAAGCCAACCTCCTGGTTGTCTGTGAATATCCACCTCCTTTCCCACTTAGACATAATTAGGGACCTTAGCTGGTGGTCTGGGCTGTTCCCCTTTTGTCCACGGACCTTATCATCCATAGACTCACTCCTAATCATTAATATATGGTATTCGTAGTTTGCTTGATTTCGGTAAGCAATACGCCCCCTAGATCATACAGTGCTCTACCCCCACATATCTTAAAATTAAGGCTGCACCTAAATGCATTTCGGAGAGAACGAGCTATCTCCTAGTTCGATTGGCTTTTCACCCCTAGACCTATCTCATCTCCCAACTTTTCAACGGCGGTGAGTTCGGTCCTCCACTAAGTCTTACCTTAGCTTCAACCTGGACAGGCCTAGATCACTAGGTTTCGCGTCTATGACATACGACTTGTCGCCCTATTAAGACTCGGTTTCCCTTCGGCTCCATTCTTTTTAACCTTGCCATATATCATAACTCGCAGGATGATTAACCAAAATCCACGCAGTCACTCTTGCGAGCTCCTACCGTTTGTAAGCACACGGTTTCAAATTCTATTTCACTCCCTTACTCAGGGTTCTTTTCACCTTTCCCTCACGGTACTCTTCTCTATCGGTCAACAAAAGTATTTAGCCTTACGTGATATGGTCCACGCAGATTCACACCAAATTCCTCGTGCTTGATGCTACTCGGGTGCTTTAAGTTTCACTAATAGTTTTACGTTCTACAGGACTATCACCTTCTTTGGTCCAGCTTCCCAGCTGTGTTCCACTTACTCTACTAGTAAAATGACTTTATGGCTATTAGTCTATTAAAGTCCCTCTACCCCATATACACAACGTCGCCAACTTACATGTATATGGTTTAGGCTGTTCTCCGTTCGCTCGCCGCTACTTAGAGAATCGTTTTTACTTTCTTTTCCTCCCGTTACTTAGATGTTTCAGTTCACAGACTTACCTCTTTCGTATATGTGATCTACACATATAGGTTTTCCCATTCGGACATCTTGGTATCAAAGGTTATGTGCACCTCCACCAAGCTTTTCGCAGCTTATCACGTCCTTCATCGGCTTTTGTTGCCTAGGCATCCTCCGTGTGCCCTTAATAGCTTTTTATTCTAACTCTAACAGTTTTCCTGTTTTCATTGTAATCTTTTTACCTACTATTCATTTCCCATTGTCCTTAATTAATATTGGTGGAGATAAGCGGGTTCGAACCGCTGACCTCTGCCTTGCAAGGGCAGCGCTCTCCCAACTGAGCTATATCCCCATACAATAAATTCTTTGGTGGGCATGGCTGGACTCGAACCAGCGACCCCTGCGTTATCAGCACAGTGCTCTAACCACCTGAGCTACACGCCCTTAAGAATAAACACGAAGAAACATAATCCAAACAGATTTAGTATTTATATACTCCTTAGAAAGGAGGTGATCCATCCGCACCTTCCGGTACGGATACCTTGTTACGACTTCACCCCAATCACTATCCACACCTTAGGTACCTTCCTCCTTACGGTTGAACCAGTAACTTCAGGTGCAAACAACTCTCGTGGTGTGACGGGCGGTGTGTACAAGACCCGAGAACGTATTCACCGCAACATTGCTGATTTGCGATTACTAGCGATTCCAACTTCATGAAGTCGAGTTGCAGACTTCAATCCGAACTTAGATTGGCTTTTTAGTTTTGCTCCACGTCACCGTTTTGCTCCTCTTTGTACCAACCATTGTAGCACGTGTGTAGCCCAGATCATAAGGGGCATGATGACTTGACGTCATCCCCACCTTCCTCCTGCTCTTCGCGAGCAGTCTAGTTAGAGTCCCCAACTTAATGATGGTAACTAACTATAGGGGGTTGCGCTCGTTGCGGGACTTAACCCAACATCTCACGACACGAGCTGTCGACAGCCATGCACCACCTGTCTCTACGTTCCCAAAGGCACGGCCTGTTCTCACAGGCCTACGTAGGATGTCAAGATCTGGTAAGGTTCCTCGCGTTGCGTCGAATTAAACCACATGCTCCACCGCTTGTGCGGGTCCCCGTCAATTCCTTTGAGTTTCAACCTTGCGGTCGTACTCCCCAGGCGGATTACTTATCGCATTAGCTTCGGCACAGACACTCTTCATGCCCACACCCAGTAATCATCGTTTACAGCTAGGACTACCAGGGTATCTAATCCTGTTTGCTCCCCTAGCTTTCGCACTTCAGCGTCAGTTGCTGTCCAGTGGACTATCTTCATCATCGGCATTCCTACACATATCTACGAATTTCACCTCTACTCGTGTAGTTCCGTCCACCTCTCCAGCACTCTAGATATACAGTTTCAAAGGCAAGCTTTGAGTTGAGCCCTAAGTTTTCACCCCTGACTTGTATATCCGCCTAGATGCCCTTTATGCCCAATAATTCCGGATAACAGCTCGCGACATACGTATTACCGCGGCTGCTTTGGCACGTATTTAGCCGTCGCTTCTTCTGCAGGTACCGTCACTTTCTTCTTCCCTGCTGAAAGCACTTTACAATCCGAAAACCGTCTTCGTGCACACAGAATTGCTGGATCAGAGTCTCCTCCATTGTCCAATATTCCCCACTGCTGCCTCCCGTAAGAGTAAGGGCCGTATCTCAGTCCCCTTGTGGCCGTTCATCCTCTCAGACCGGCTACCTATCTTCGTCTTGGTGAGCCGTTACCTCACCAACTAACTAATAGGACGCAAAGCTCTCTCTTAGCATCTCTTTTCATTAAAGCTTCATGCGAAGCTTTAATAGTATCTAGTCTTATCAGTCGTTTCCATCTGTTATCCCAGACTAAGAGGCAAGTTCTTTACGCGTTACTCACCCGTCCGCCATGGTTATCGCGGTGCAAGCACCGTTTCCCCATTGACTTGCATGTGTTAAGCATTCTGTCAGCGTTCATCCTGAGCCAGGATCAAACTCTTCATTCAATATTTATTTTCACCTTTTAAAGTCTTATTGACAGGAACTTTTTGTTTAAAAGTCCTTATTTATCACATCTTTTATGGTATATGCTTCTTCTATTTATTTGTTTATTGTACAAGATACATTTTCGTATCGACAAGAGGTATTATATCAAAGAAAAAAATATTTGTCAACTACTTTTTTTATTTTTTTTGATTTTTTTTAAATAAATCTATTATGTCAGTGAACTCCTCCTGCTTTTAGAAGCGGGAGCTTCTTGGAAAGTATCTGCTTTTTCTTGCCAAAATATATTTACCAAATTCTTCGGATAGTTCCTACTCTGTCTTTTTTTATTTTCCTAATATTTCAATATCAATTTTTCCAATGTTTTTTTATATTCAAATCCTCAACAACCACAGCATTATATCCTTCAGACAATTTTTTTGATAATTTATGCAAAAAAATCTCTTCGACAATTTTTTTGATACATTCATGTAATTTTTGATATTTTTTTGCTTTTTTTGTTTATATCAATTTTTAGAAAATTTTACTTTTTCTTGATAATGATTTCTGTAATTTTTTTCAATCCTTCTTCCAATATCCTAAAAGATTTTGAATAATCAGCCCTTTGGTTTTCAGAACTGAAAAATAATTCAAACATTGAAAAATCAAGTCCAATCACTTTATCATTACTTGGGATTTTTTGAATTTCTTTTCAAATTCTGTCTTGCCATCCATTCAAATAAATGCTCACCTTTATCATTCACAGGCATATTTCTAAGGCTGTAAATCCAGCTCCAGTGTCCATTGTACTCAGTTTCACCAATTTTTACATTTGGATAAGAGGAAAGTATTGCTCCATATTTTGAAAGAACATCGTAAACTCTTTTACTTGTATTTTCGTAAGAAATAGTCGGATCATTTTGTGCGTGAACCATCCAAAGTGGTTTATTTCTTATTTTCATCAAATCCTGTGCAGTAGTTGCAACTCCGCCAGAAGTAGCCGCTTTATCAAGAGCAGCTGCACTTGTACTAAATGCCGCAAAATAATTTGGATATTCGATCATCATTCTAAATGACATATATCCACCAGCAGAAGCTCCAAAAATATAAATTCTATTTTTATCAACATTATTTTCAGAAACAAATTCATCAATCATAGCCTTTACTGATTTTATGTACCCTTTGGTATAATTATTATACCAAGTGTCATCAGCCTGTGGTGCCACAACATAAGCCCCGCCAAATATCTTTTGTGTTTTATCTTCTGCAAAAGCCACTGCCCCACGATTTGCCAATTTTTGTGAAACATTATTCTGATAATCCTTGTATCCGCCTTCACCATTCCCATGAAACCAGATTATAAGAGGATGTTTCTTTCCATCATCTTTATTAACAGGTTTAAAATATTGATAATTCACTCCACCTTTAGACTTCGCCGCTACAAATTTATCAACTTCCTCATCAATAACTTTCCCTTGTCTATAAAATCCTGTTTTATAACCCTTTATCTCCTTTTTTTGCTCCACTCTATACTCTAAGTCCATCAATACATTTCGAGAAACATCCCCTGTAACATAACTCAAAGTATTTGCTCCAGCCACATCTTTTCCATATTTCAAATTAATAACAATATTTCCCTTGTCATTCACATAAATATTCTCAATTTCCCTCTCAACTTCAAATGTCCCCAATGATTTAGTCTTATCATCTAGCACAATTCCAGCGTCTTTTGGCAAAGTTCCTTTAGCAAAAACTTTAAATGTATCTTTTTCAATTTGCTTATTTTGAATATTTTTCCCTTGCCCTTTTGTATCAATTTCAATCGAAACTATATTCTGCCCATAATCAAATACTTTTGCCTTTAATGATAAATATGTATTAAAATCATATCCACCTTTAAAAACTAATTCTGATGCAATTCCTAACATACTTACAAAAAACAAACCTACAAATACCAATACTTTAGTTCTCATAACCATCACTTCCTCTACAATATTTTTTATTTCAAATTTAATTGATACAATTATTAAATAAAGTAAAAATTTAAAAGTAAACTATTTTATTTTCAACTTCCTATATCTATTCACCGCCGCACAAAATTCCTGCTTTCTCGGCAATGCCAAATTTCCTGGATGCCCTGTGTACGAAGAAATCGAATCAAGCCCATCCTTTTTGATTTTTTCATAAATCCTGTCAGCTGCTTGCGAAAGTGTCAATTTTTCATCCAGTACTTTATTTTTAAAATAGTCAATCATTATAGCAATGCAGTTTGTTTGGCTGTCATCCACAAGTTGCTCCAGTCCTGAAATGTCGATTAATTCCTTTCCATATAGAATGCTGTATTTCCCTTTAGCTTTTGTTTTATCTAGTTTTCCAGATTGCGAAAAACTTTTTTTGAGTGGAATTCGCTGTGTAATTACTTGAAATTTATCATTTGGAGAAAATTCTCGCTTGTTTTCATCTGATTTTGCAATCTCTTTTGCTTTTTCCGTTACATCTTTTGGTACATATTCATCCATCATTATAACATGATTTGCCACATCAAAATAATCTCCAGAACCACCGACAATCAATATCGTAGAAACTCCAAAATTATCATAAAGTTCTTTTACTCTATCAATAAATGGCGTTATAGGTTCTTTTTCCTTTGCAACAAGTTTTTGCATTCTTCCATCACGAATCATAAAATTTGTGGCTGAGGTGTCTTCATCTATTAAAAGTAAAGAAGTTCCGTATTCTAGTGCTTCCGCTACATTTGCTGCTTGTGAAGTGCTTCCACTTGCATTTTCAGTTGAAAAAGTTCTAGTGTCTTTATTTCCTGGCAAATTGTTGATAAATCCGCTGATATTTACTTTTTCTACATTTCTTCCATCTTCTGCACGTATTTTTACTGCATCTGTTTCAGAAATTATGAATTCACGTCCATCTTGAGCAATGTGATTGTAAATTCCTCGTTCGAGAGCTGCTAGTAAAGTGGATTTCCCGTGATAGCCTCCACCTACAATTAGAGTAATTCCTTTTGGAATTCCCATTCCAGACACTTTTTTTCCACTTGGAAGATTTAATGTAATTTCAAATTTTTCTGGACTTTTGAATTTTACTGCATTTTTCATAGGTTTATCTGAAATTCCGTTTTCACGTGGAAGTATTGAATCGTTAGCTACAAATGCAACTAATTCTTTTTCTTTCAATACTTTTCTTATATATTCTTGATCTAATACTAAAACTATTTGCTCTTTTAAGGATTCTTTATTTAAATTATCATATATAATAGATTTTTCAACAATTTTAGGTAACTGTTCAAAAATAATTTTTTGTGCAGCTTTTCCCATTATTCGTCTACCTCTTGCTGGCATTCCCATTTCAAATCTAACTTCGATTTTATCTTCCTTTATCAAAACTGATGTTCTTTCCAAAATTTCTTGCCCACATCTATCACTGAACCTCCCACAACTAAAGTCGCAGGGTTCTAAAATATTTAAAAATATTTAAAAATTTTCTAAGAAGTTTGATAGCTTTACACTACCCTTATTCTTTTAGGCGTGTCCAGCTCACCTCTATTGTATAGGATACTTAAATCCACAATTTTACTTTTCCTTAATATATTTAATGCTCCATTACAATCTGCATTTATGAGTTTACCTGTGCTTGTTTGATATAGTCCTCTTTTTATTCTTTTTTTCCACTAAATTTATATTCTTGCAGATTTTTCTTTATCGTATACTGGAATTTCATCTCCATCAAAGAAACTTGCTTTTTGATGTATAACTCTCTTCTTGCAGTTTAAATTTTTATTCCATCTAGTTTACATAGATATATTAATTTATCTCTTAATTTTTCCATATGGTATATTTACAAAGTTCTGATTATTTATACTTCCAATATTTGAATTTCTTTGAAAATTCTCGTTATATCCTAAAAACTAGTTTTTCCTATATCATTATTAAGACAATAATTTATAATTATTCTTGCTACCTTTGAAAGATAATCATTTACACGATTATTTCTCTTTCTAGCTATTCTCTTTTGCCTTAATGTTATATACTCTATCTTTTGCTTATCTTTAATGCTTTTGCAATTTTGCATTTGTCTTGTTATAGTATTGATTAATAGATTTCAATTTTTCTACCATCTATTATGAATGAAGCTCCATTATTAGTTACACAAGTACAAAGATTGTCTATTCCTAAATCAATTCCTAGTCCATTTTCTTTATTTAATTCCCTTTGAACTTCTTCTACCTCATAAGTATATTGAATTTCAAAGTACCTAGAATGTTGTTTTGGTATTATTCTAATCTCTTTTTATCTTCTTGTCTTTTTAATAATGGTGGTAGTTTTATTGCGATTTCCTTATGTGTCTTTCTAAATGAATTTGAATAAGGAACTATCAGCATATCATCTTTTAATCTAACAAATCCTATAACAAGAGTTGTAAATCCATCTTTAGCAAGATAATTAGGTAATTTTTATTTTACCATTATATTGACCATTCTTAGCAAGTTTTAAAAGTCCAAAAAAATGATTTGAAACTTCCGTCTACTTCTTTTTAGAATTTGCTGAGCCATATTAGAATTTAATTTCTTGTAATTCTCACTGTTTTTTTAAGCATTTTTATAGTTTTCATTATAACTTAAATATTTTTTTATTTTTGAAAATAGTGTTGTCTAACATTATATATAGCTTCATTAGTTAAGTTCTTGGCTATATGAGATAAATATTTTAAATTCCTAAACTCTTTTTTACTAAGATGTTTTACCTGTTGTTTTAATGTTAAATACATATATAATCACCTCCTTTTCATTAGAGATATTATACCATGTATTCTACATTTTATCTGTTTATTTTTAAATATTTTTAAAGTTTTTAAAACCCCACAACAGTGGGAAGCGTTGTTCACATAAATACGCTACCATTTATGCAGTTCTCTTATGAACTTCTTGTTATCTCTAACAAGCACAGACTATATCTTATCCTTATCCTATTTCAAGGACTTAGGCGAAACCACTTCCAATACCAATCGCTTGTATTGTACTCCCCTCACGAGGGATAGTCGTTGAACTTTCCTTTTCAGGATTAGCTGCTGATTGTCTATTATTATAATGTTTAGGATTTAACCTTGCACCATCTAGTATATTTTTTCTGCTTTCGCCACCATCACACTTATACTATATTCGCACTTAAGTATTATGTTGTGGTTATACTAGCTTTAAGAGTTCCCAGCAATTCAGTTTCTTTGTTGCACGGTTTTGCTCCGTGTCTACATACAAGTTTCCCTATATGCTTACTAAAATTTTCGTGCAATTCATCTCACGACTAAAGTCGCGAGTGTTCTTGCTTTATTTAATAAAAATTCTTCCACTTCCTCCAGTTCCTGAACTATCATTTCCATTTTCCTGAATTTCCTTGTAAAAATTTCTTGTAAGAAAATCTGAAACTGCAATATTTTTCTCCTTTGTGTCTGTTAATTCATAAGGAATTCTTGAAATCTTTCTATCCATTATAATTCGCATTCTTGAAGGCGGAGCATAAGGGTCTGATTGGATATGGTCAATTGCAAGAACATACTTTGGAAATTTATATTCTCCCTTTAGGGACTTATACGCTGAATAACTTTTTCCATCCATTGAAAATAATATTTTTTCTAACTCTTTATAATTTTTTTCATTTTTTTACAATCCCTCCTTATAATTTTTTTATATTGTTATTTATACCAATTTATTGAAAAGTCCATTATTTACAAATATTTATTTCTATAATAATTTTACCACATTTATCTTTATTTCCCAATTTTTTTCCCTTATATAAAAAAACAGCACTAACTTGTGAGGCTGAAATATTCAAGGAGGAATTAACAGCTTCTATTTAGCTCTATTAAACCAGAAAGTTAAAATTACAACTAGAATAATAAATACTAGAAAGTCCCTGTTAATCATAATTTGGTGTCTTCCTTTCATATTTTTAAATTGTGAGGCGGTAAAATCTCACAGTATTATAACAAAAAAATACCCCCTATCAATTAAGATTTGTACTGCACCTCCAATCTTGTGTCCAAGATTTTGGGTGCAGTACACCAACATATTTTTTATTTAATATCTTTTTTTGAATACTTTTCTTATTTAATATCTATGTCCATAATTTTTCTCCCTATTCTTTAACAGGCTGTCTTATCACTGTCTTCAGTTTATTTATATCTATCTTTCTTGGGTCACTTAAATAAATTTCGTGATGATATCTTTTTTCTGTTAATTCTATATTATATCCATTATTTTGTGCAAATTCATTCATTCTTTGGATAGTTTCAGGTTCTTCATTGTAGTTTCCTATATGCATACATTGTACACAAAGTCCTTCATTATAGCTGAAAAATTCAACTTTTGAAAAATCCTTTTTCTTTTTTTCAGTAGCACACTTTATAGCCCATTCCACATCTTCCTTTTTAATAAAATCAGGTACTCTAATTAAAGAGATCCAGTTAAATAATTCCTTGTTTAGCAGATAATTTTCATGCTTTACATTTTCCTGCCACCAGAGCCCTTCCAACGGAGGAACAACATATTCAAAAAATCCTTCAATTTTGTATTGTGTCTTATAACTCATTTTAAGGGTATATGCAACTCCGTATAACATTTCAACGGCTTTCTGATATTCCCCTTCTTTCTCATTGGGATTTCCTTTTCCACGCACTGCTATAAAATTCATTTTAGGAATTTCTATAATTTCAGGTTTTTCTGATGGTTTATAAAATTTTTTAAATTCCTTCTTAAAATCAAATGCCATAACTATCATCTCCTAATGATTATTTTATGCTGATATAAATGTGGATTTCTGTATTTTCATAATCACTACCTGCTATATATTCTTCAAAAATCATAGGTATAATTTCTTATATCAGATTTTTTTCCTTCCCAAATTCTTTCCAAAAATTTATTCCAAAATTCTCCAACAGCCTTTTTCAGGATTTCCGATAATTATAAATTTTGCATATTTTTCCTCTGGAATTTCTAACTTTGTCATATTTTCAGGAATCTCATCAATTTTATTTTTTTCACTTCACAACCTGTAAGGCAGTCATACTCAAATCCATTTTTCGTTATTGTAGTTATAGTAAACACCTATAGTATTGTCATTTATTCTATTTTTCTATATTTTTTTAGCACCTTTTTTTCAAAAATACAGTTTTTTTCCATAAATCTGAAATTTTTTTCAGACATTGTTTCATCATCTTTCACTCTTGTTTTAAATCCAACAAAAGTTTTTTTCTTTAATTTCTACTATTTCATATTTCATAATTGTACCACCTTTATCAATTTATTTGTATTGTTTTAAATTTTCTATAGATATTATAATACAAAAAAATATGACATCAATATGTCATATTTATAATAATATTATTTATTTATTTTTAAAACAATACTGTGTATTTATTCTTCAGTATGGTTCTCTAATTTTTGCAATTTTAGGTTCTTCTGCTGAAATAATGTCAATTATATGATTCCATGAAAAAAATCCCATAGTGCATATATTTATCATCAAAAAAATATCATTATAAAAAAAGTAATATTTTTTTACCATTTTTAAGATATGAGGAATTTTTTTAATTATCATGAAATATTTTTCCCAAAAATTTTTGCTATTTTTCATCAGGATTTGCAAAAGGATTCATTTCTAATTTGATACATTATATAGTTCTCAAATACTATCTCATAAATTTCATTATAGTTGATTAAAACAGGATAAGACTCCTTTAATATTTCATCAAGTTCTTTATTTCCAGTATTACTTACTTCAGAACCTTTTTTTCTCCTAAAAGAGGAAGAGTAACTATTATTTTTTTAATATATTATTTGTACTATCACATATCTTTAAGATATACGGTAAAATATCATCATTTTTTTATATTTTTTTCACCAAATTTTATCATTATTTCTACTCCCATAAAAAAATTAATCAAGTTTTTTTAAAATAATTCTCCTTCATTTTTCTCAATTTTTCTCAAATAAAATTCTTTTTTTGTTCTTTCAGGTTCTTTCACTTTCAAATATTCTCCAAAAAGACAAAAGATATCCATAAAAGCCATTCATTTTTCAGGATATTCCATTATAATTTCAAAATTTCCATTTTCCATTTTACTTATATTTTCTTCCGAACATTCATCATAAACACGATATGCCTGTGATTTATCTATTTCAACTACAACTCTTACATCTTTTTACTTTAGATTTTTTTATCATCAATCTTAAAATTTTTCTAGCGATTTTTTTCAAAAATGTTCTTCTGTAAGAATCAACTCTTTTATTCTATTTATTTTTAAACTGCCTGATGTCTTTTTTTATCATGACAATAAGCAAATAAGTACCATGCCTTTTCTTTAAACCATATTTTCAGTGGATCTGATGTCCTATAAGACTTCTCTCCTCTTGAATTAAAATATGTAAATTTTATTGTCAATTTTTTAAGTATAGCCTGCTTTATATTTTCAAATAAAACATTATCGTCACTTCCATATCTGGAAAAATCAACTTCTATCCAGTTATCTGACGATTTATTAAAAATCAAACTCAATTTTTTAAGAGTTCCTTCCGATTCTGGATAATTTGCAGCCTTCAGACTTTGCAATGCATACATTATTTCATTCTGCTCATCCTGAGAAATCAGCGATTTATTCAAAGTATAACCTTCCAGTAATCTAATTCCGCCATTTTTACCTCTTAAAGAATATACAGGGATACCTGCAGAAGCTAAAGTTTCTACATCCCTGTATACGGTTCTTAAAGATACTTCAAAATATTCTGACAGTTCTTTTGCTGTAATATTTTTCTTGTTCAGCATCATATGAAGCATCTCAAATAATCTATTTATTTGCATAATTTGTCAACCTATTTTTATATTATATATTTTCTCTTGAAATTTTCTCTTCTTCATCATTATCATTTTCAGGTTTAATTTCGTTGTTCTCTGAAATTTCTGTCACTTCTTCAGAAGCTTCATTTACAGCTTCTTCTATTTTTTCTTTTTCTTCTATTGATTCCTTCTTTTCTATTTCATCCTTTGCTTCTTCAGCAAATTCATCATACTCGTCCTCTTCTATTTTTTCCTTATTCTTTTTCTTCAGTGCAAATACAGCTGCTCCTATCGCAATAATGGCAATAGCTATTCCCACACCTATTAAAATTGGAAGTAAAAGATTGCTGTCCTTATATTTGAACTCAGCCTTGTCTCCTTCATAGAATGTTATTTCATCTTTAGCATCTGAAACTATACCTTCCTGAACAGAATCAGCTATTATTTTACCATTTACTTTTATAACTAATTTATTTATTTTAACAGCACCCATATTTACAGTTACAATTCCGTGTTCCTTAGTAAAAATACTCTTGTTTACTTTTTCTTTGCTGTTTTTATCAACATTTTCTTTGTCTTTCCCCTCATCTTTTGGCTTAATTTCAACAGTTTTTAATTCATCTTTTTTCTGATGCTCAGGATTTTCCACATTTTCCTTATTTTTACCCTTATTTCCACCATTTGGAGATACTATTGGAGAATTTAATTCAAACATTGTCATCCCGGTATTAATAAACGCAAGTATTTTCTCAAGTTCTTCTTCTGTTTTCCATTCAAGCTTTACATTGTACTTATCAACTGAATTATCATCTGATTCTATTTTTTCAAATTCAAATTTTTTTACACCCAGTTTTTCAATTTCCTTTTTCAACTGTTCTTCAGGCATCAAATTTTTCATAATTGAAACTTCTGAGGTTGATGTTCCTGATAAATCTGAGTTTATATTCATACTTGTTTCAATTTTTTTACACAGCTTTGCAGTATAAAAAAAATATCATTGTAAATAATATAATTTTTTTATTATCTTCCCTATTTTTTTCCTCCTATACATTTTTTACCAGATGACAACCTCTTTTTCAAGTAAATATACTATATTACTATTTAAAAAAATCTGAATTTTTTTATAATTTTTATTTCCCTTGAAAAAAAGTTCTCTAGTACTGGTATTTTTACCATATATAGTTTCATTTATACAAGTTTATTTTTACAGATTTTTATAGATTATAACTATTAATTTTTAGTAATTTTTTTATCAGATTATATTTAGTCTTTTTATAAAAAAATTGTCATAATATAAATAGCAATTGGAAAAAAATCATAGATAATATTATTCCGATTTTTTTGCTACCTTAAATGCGAATAATTTATCCTTATCATTAAGAATTTCATGCTTTTTAGGATCATCAATATCATATTTTTACTATTATGCTTTCTCCTTCACGATATTTTGTTCTGCTAGTTCCTCCATGCTTTCTCCTATATGTAATACAAGTTACATCTTCACTGTCATGATATTTTTGATTTAACTTAGATCCAAAAATCAAAAAAAGAGGTTTAACAATATATTTATGATTATTCACTTCATACTGGTATATCGGAAAAGTTCCGGCCATTGCTCCTTTATCAGAATTCAGAACTTCTACAATCTCCCCCTCTACTTCACCTTTATAATTTTTTACACGGTTTTTATACATTGTTTCTATCACAATTTCAATTACTAAAAGTATTAAGATAAATCGGAAAATACTCCCCGCAATCATTAAAAATATCATTTTCTCACTTATTTCCCCGGTTGCTATTGATCTGGCCATTTTATCAATATCTAATCCTGGTGCTATTAAGTTAAACATTCTATTCGCTCCTATTAATTAATAAAAATCAAAGTACATCATCCATTTATCTTCATTTTCATTGTAGAAAAACATTAAACTTCCTGAATCTACTACATTGTATTTTGCAACCTCGTCACTGGAAATTTGGAAAACAAATTGGTAGCCACTTTCAACTTCCAACCCTAAACCTGATTGACAATATGAAGGATAACCCCCAAATTTATGTAAGTATGTATGATCATTTCCAATATCTTGATAATAACTTACTTCTTCATCATACTCATCTTCTAAATCACATATTTCATCTTCTAAATCTTCATCAAGTCCTCCACCATCCCAAATTGCATAATCTTCAGCATGAAATTTAGCTTCTAATGGATAAGCCTTAGGACAAAATTTATCATCTCTTAGGTATTCATTTTTAACTAAGACATCATCCTTAGTATAAGTCCTCAATATCCAACCTTTACCATTTCTTGATACAAGACCATCTATATCATTATATTCAGGAAAATCTTTCCCCATAAATACAGTGATATATTCAAACTTTTTTAAAGCTTCTGGTATATAAGGAAGATTAGAAAGATAAAATTGTGCTAAAGGATACATAGTTTCTCCCTTATCGTCTTTAGGTCTTTCTTCAACTTCATTTTCTTTACATAGAAATACTCTACCTATCCAACTAACTTTATTTTCATCATCGTAGTCAAAATTCTTAGTTTCAAACTCTGTACAAGGTCTTGCAATTTTTTTCTTTTTATTTCTTTTTATTTTTTTCTTTAAGAAAAGCAGATTTTTTTCTTTTTATTATTTCATCCATATAAAAAAACTCCTTTTTTTATTTTTTTGTCTAATAAGATGTAATTCTCTAACATATTTTTCCAACCTCAGTATTTCCTGTGCCTTTAATAAAGAGATTTCCATCTTTTTTTCTATATTTATCCAAACATGCCAAGAAAAATTTATCTTCTGGAAATTTTTAAAGTAAAATAGTTTAAGTCATTATTTTTGTTCTAAGAAAAATAAAATTATCTTCTTTAATCTTTCCAGTATATTCTCCATCTTTATTTTTTTGTAGATTTCCACTATTTTTTTCCATTTTTCTTTAATAAGCCAAGTTCCAAGTACATCATCTGCTTTAGCATAACTGATGATTCCTAAAATTAACATAAGTAATAATATAAGTATTTTTTTCATTTTACTCTCCTATTCTTATAATTCTACGATAAAAATTGAAATCACCATTAAGATCTTCTTCCTCATAGTCAATAACTTGATTAAAGTATGGAGAACAAGGTAAATAACCTAAAAAATCTCCATAGCCTCCACAGATATTGCAACCTCCATCTCCACCTTTAGAGAAAGATTTATTATCAATAATTTCCATTTTGTATGGATCATAAGCAATGCAAAGTCCAAAGAAATTTGGCTCTTCTAAGTCATATTTATCATTGCCTTCTTTAGAGAAATATAGCAAGTTCATATTGTAGTCTAAGTCATCTCCCCAAGGAAATAAAGTTCTACAACCTCCACCACATAGATATTCCCACTCATCTAAATTAGCTAAAGAAAATCCTTCCTCTTTTAAATTTTCACAAAGCTCCTCGTAGCTAATATCATCATATAGCTCTATTTCTATATCATCTTTAACCTTTGTAAATCTAGCCGTTTCATCTAGTGTCAGCCTATTGTAGTCAGAACTTTTAAACTCATTATAGTCTTTTAGTAAGTCACTGTCAAAGTTTTTTAATTCTTCTAAATTAGATTTTCTCCAAGCCACAGTTTGTAAATCTCTTTCAACTAGCATAGGCTTTATAGTAGCTTCTCTAAGTTTACTAAAGTTATCTCTGATATATTCTTCTAAAACTGTATCTAAGTCTTCAGTTTCATCTAAACAATATTTTAAACCTTTTAAAGTTTCATCAGATAAGTTCTTAGGTAGTCCTTCATAACCTAGAGTTACAGTATCTCCTGGAACAAAAACAAACTCACTTTCCTTATATTTAAAAACAGCTGTAAAAGTTGATTTTGAATACTTGGAAAAAGTTTCAAATCTTAAAAGCTCCATATTGTACTTCTTAGCTAAATTTTCTAAAATCTCTTTCTTCTCTTCTATAGGTAAAAAAAGGAATAAACCTTATTATATAAATTTTTTTCAAAGTTGTTCTCCTTATATTAAAATTAAATCTATATATATTCATTATTCCATAATTTTAAAAATATTAACTATTCTATCTGTCATTCTTACATCTCTTTCTACAATATCATCTAAATCCCATTTATCTGATTTTTATTTTTTTCCTATTTCTTTTTGTCATTTCTATTTTTTTGATTTTTGAATAAGAAAGTTTTTTTCTTAGAAAAAAATAATTATTTGTTGCAATTATATTTAATTTTTTTCAAATGGAGTTTTTATTTCCTAAATGTTCTATTTTTTTCTTTTGCAATTTTTTTCATTTTCTCTTAAATCATAACTATTTTTCCCATTTCACTGGTAAAATATGCTCTATTTCCCATTTTTTTCAGGTAATAATTCATCTTGAATATCATAAGCCAAGGTTTTTTTAATAACATTCTTACTGCATTCCGATGAGGAATTTTTTTATTTTTTTCCTTTATTTCATCTTCTGATAAAGATTTAAAATCAAATACAGGCTTATCAGATTTTTATAATTTCAGCATTCAATTTTAATATATTCGATTTCACTGCATTTATAGTTGGACTTTCTATATTTTTTTAATAATTCAACATATAATTTTTCTTAAGAATTTTAAAAATTTTTTTCTTCAAAAATCTTTATTATCTTTATGTACTAAATAATAAACTATTACAGGATATTTCCAAAATTCATTAGGATATGATGTTAAAATATTTAAAACTTTTTAAAAATATCTTTATTCTCACTCCAACTTTCATTTTTCAATAAATTGAGTTGAATTGACAATTATTTCCCAAATATTCAATATTTTTTTAATTCATCTAACACATTATTCTCTAACAATCTTTCAAATTTATTTGTTGAGTAATATTTTCTAAGCCCAGGTGTTGTCATATTTCTATCATTTTTCTAAAGCTCTTAAATAAAACATATAATAATAGAATAGTTTTTTTGAATATTTTTCAGAAATATTTTTGAGTATTTTTCTTCAAGTTCTTTCCATTTTTTTCTATAAATTCTTTTTCTCTTCTTTACTTTTGTAAATGATTATATATCTTTGCTTTTAAATATATCTGCATCTGATAATGGTAATCCTCTATCATTCAAAGTTGAAAAATATTGTTAAAAGCTGTTTCTTGACTATCAGCTGTAATAGGCAAAATTATAACTTGATTAAGTAATGCATATATAAATTGATAAATCATTAATGCATTCTCAACTGATTTTTTTCTTCAATTAATTCTAGAATTTGATTATAATTTTTTTAGAATAATTATCTTCCAATTTTTTTCATTTACTTCCCCAGTTTCTAAAAATCTTTTTTTCAATACTTCATTTTCTGTTTCACTTATAACTTTTTGAATTTAGTAAAATACTGGAATATTCTACTTTTCCCTGTCAATTTATTTGTTTTTCCAAATAAGAGGTTCTATTTTATTAATAAAATTTTTAGCCTCTTCTGTTTTTTTCTTTTGGTTTACTTAATTTTTGTATAAATTGCTCTTAATAAAAAGGAAAATTGAAGTTATCCTCTGTTGACCATCAATAATTTCCTGCTCACCATTTTTTTATTTTTCATAAAAAAACTATACTTCCTAAAAAAATAAGTCCCTTCTTTATCTGTTCCACCTTCATTACAAGTAAATTCCCATATATCTTTAAATAAAGTATTAATTTGATCACTTGTCCAGCTATATGGTCTTTTGATAATCAGGAATTATAAAAAGGTTTTTGTTCTTGCATTCAGTAAAAAAATTGTTCTATGGTTTGTTTATTTACACTTATTGTTGTTGACATTTTTTTCCTCCATCTAGAATTATTTCAATATCTTATATGTTTATTATAATACATTTATTAGTGATTTAAAAAGAAAAAAAGAAATTATGTTTATATTTTTCCATTTTTTTAAAGACCTAATTTCAAAATCAAATAAATCAATATTTTGAATACATTCTTTTTTTATATTTAAAATATTCTTTAAATATCATATTTGCTTTTATTTTTCTGTCAGGTCTTTTACATAATTGGCTTTCAAAATACTGTTAAAGATTACCGGTATATCAAAATCAGTATATTATTATTACATTAATAAAAGAATAAAGAAATAAAAAAGAAAAATCGACTATTTCTAGCCGATTCTCTATTCTAAAAACTTTTTAAAGTCAATTATTTAGCAATTTTGCTTGCGAAATATCCTAAAGTTCTGATTAATTGAGAAGTATAAGACATTTCATTGTCATACCAAGATACTGTTTTAACTAATTGAGTATCTCCGTTTTGAACAATTTTAGTTTGAGTTGCATCAAATAATGATCCAAAGTGAATTCCAACGATGTCAGAAGAAACTAATTGTTCTTCAGTGTATCCGAATGATTCGTTAGCTGCTGCTTTCATAGCTGCATTTACTTCTTCAACAGTTACTTTTTTGTTTAAAATAGATACTAATTCAGTTAATGAACCAGTTGGAACAGGTACTCTTTGAGCAGCTCCATCTAATTTTCCGTTTAATTCAGGTACTACTAATCCAATTGCTTTTGCAGCTCCAGTTGAGTTAGGTACGATATTTACAGCCGCAGCTCTAGCTCTTCTTAAGTCACCTTTTCTGTGTGGTGCATCTAATGTATTTTGATCTCCTGTGTAAGCGTGGATAGTTGTCATTGTTCCAGTTACAACTCCAAAGTTATCATTTAATGCTTTAGCCATTGGTGCTAAACAGTTAGTTGTACAAGAAGCTCCTGAAATAACTGTTTCTGAACCATCTAAGATTTCGTGGTTTACGTTGTAAACTACTGTTTTAACGTCGTTTCCACCAGGTGCAGTAATAACTACTTTTTTAGCTCCTGCTTTAACGTGTAATTCAGCTTTTTCTTTAGTTGCAAAGAATCCTGTAGCTTCTAATACTACGTCTACGTTTAATTCTCCCCAAGGTAATTCTTCAGGATTAGCTTTTGCGAAAGTTTTAATTTCTTGTCCGTTTACTACGAAAGCTCCTTCTTTAACTTCGATTGTTCCATTGAATCTTCCTTGAGAAGAGTCGTATTTGAATAAGTGAGCTAACATTTTAGCATCTGTTAAATCATTAATTGCTACTACTTCAAATTTATCAGTTTGTTCAGCCATTAATCTTAATGCTAATCTCCCTATTCTTCCAAATCCATTAATTGCTACTCTAGTTTTTGCCATTGTAACATACCTCCTAAAAATTTTATATATTTGTTAATATATTAATTATTTCACACTAAAAGTATAACACAAATTAGTTCACTTTTTCAATAGATTAAATATATTAATTTTCTTTTTTTATAAGTTATGTTGAAAAACTCGATAAATCCTTATAAAATTTGTTTTTAGTTCTATATTTTTTTATAATAATTTTATGATTTTTTTATCTTTTTGCAATATTGAAAATTTATTTCTATAAAGTTTTTTTACAAATTTTTTTATGAAACTTTTTATAAAATTTGAAAATTATTTTTGTTCTATTGTACCTTTTTCTTATGTACTCATTCCCATAAAACGTCCAAGCCAACTGCCCAGTCATCACAATCCAAATTAGTGGTTCGCAAATCATTACACCGAAATATCCTAATTTTTGTCACAATTATGTTTTTAAATATGAAGTTTTTTTGTATTTTTTTCCTCTTTTTTTCTATTTTTTTCAAAAATCAAATAAACAATTTCTAAAAAAATAACATTCCACTCCAAAATGTCAAATAAAAATACCTTATCTTTCTTATACTTTGTTTCCAATTTTTTTACTTAATTCTAAATTTAAAAGAAATATTTTTCATCTAAATCTCCTGTTTTATCTAATTGATATTGATACAGAATTTCTTTTTTTACTTCCAAATTTATCAACAAAATGTTCTGCATCCTGTAATTTTTATTTTTTTAAACCTAATCTTTTTTTCTAAAGTTTTTCTCATCTAAGTTATACTCAATCTTATTACCATTAATCAAAAAAATATGTTTCTGGTTTGATACCATATTTTTCCTTTATAAGAATCTGTTTCCTCGATATAGCCAATCCAATTATTATTAATTTTAGATAATCCATCTAAATACAAAATTAAATCCTCAGGTTTTGTCTTATCTACAAGTTTATAAACTTCATGTTCCGAATCCGAGCTTAAAGTTCTCTTTATCAAAAAAATTTTTTTGATATTTTAAGTTCGCTGTTACGATTAACTGTGTCATAAGGAAAACGGAGATATATAACAAATAATAATGATAAAATTGTAAATGCGATAAGAAAAATTAAACTTTCGTTTTGAAACAAAAAAACCAGAAAGTTAATAAAATTAATATTGGAATTATAAAAGGGGATAACAAGACAAATCCCCAAGTTATATTTGTATTTGCAAAAGCATATTTTTCTCCTTAATTTCTATATATTTATAGTTCTTCTATCCTTCAGAAAAAAACTTTTTCAAATACTTTTTCATAATTTTTTTAAAATCTTATTGTGTATTGAGTTAAACCTGTTTTTTTCTGAATATAAATTGCGATATTAATTGCAACATTTTTTTCAAATTTCCTCAAATTTAATTTCATGTAAAAAAATTTTTTTCAAATGGTGTTGCATAATTTAAACATTTTCTAGGTCTTAAATTTATTAGCATTAAGGTTTTTAGCAAGTCTTCTGTTTCTACTTTTGATATATCGGTCTTCTTTGGGTAAAATTCTCTTAAAAGACCGTTACTATTTTCGTTACATTCTCTCTGCCATGAGCAATAAGGATCTGCAAAATAGAAATCTATTCCCATTTTTTCTACTTCTTTCCAACATGAAAACTCTTTTCCTCTATCTGACATAAAAGTTTTAAATGCTTCTTTCGGAATATTTGATGTTAGCTGCTTTATTGCTTCCAACATCGAATTTTTACTCCTATCTGGCATTTTTATTACTACATAAAATCTCGTCTTTAACTCCACAAATGTTGCAAAACAAGCTTTGCTCTCTCCTCTTGCTGAAACTACGGAATCCAGCTCCTAATGTCCAAAAATTTTTTTTGTTTTAACTTCTTCAGGTCTTTCACTAATTGATTTTCCGATATTAAATTTTCCTCTTGTTTCTTTAGTTTTCACTGTTTTTCCTTTTCTTCTTAAAACGTCTAAAGATACATAAAAAAATCCTTGTACAGCCAGTTGTAAATAGTTTTAAAAGATAATTTACCTTTCAATTCTCGTCCTACAATTTGTTCTGGCGACCACCCTTCACAAAGTTTAGACTCTATCAAATTCTTTAATTCAGAAGTAATTTTGTAATTTCTGCTTTTTTTACGTCCTTTATTATTGGCATTTATTTGAGCTTTTTTAGCACAGTATTCACCTCTAACTCTCTTAATTTCACGATAAATAGTAGTCCTGTCTTTTTCAAAAATTTCAGCAATTCTCGCTATTTTGTAATTTTCTTTTAGCAAAACCTCTAGTTTATTTCTTTCATTTATAGTAAAATGTTTATGACTCATGATATATTTCCTTTCGTTAATGTTTTTTTATGGTTACTAACATTTTTAACACGAAATTATCATGAGTTCTATTTATTTTTAAAAATTTGTTGCATTTTATTATACAATCAATCTCTTGGAAAAAAATTTGTTAAAAAAATTTATTATTTTTAAGAGGTTTCAAATATACCCTAATTAATTTTTATATATTAATTCACTGTCTTCAACTTTAAAAAAATTAATTCTATTTAAATATTATGAATTCTTATAGTATGTTGACATATAAACTAAATTGTATTATTTTTTTAATGAAAAAGAAATTTTTGGAGGGCTTTTTAATGAATATCTATTCTATACTTGGAAAAAAAATATTAAAAAAAATTTCGTTTAGAAAAAAACATATTACGCAAGAAGAATTAGCTGAGTTATGTGATTTTTCATAGAACTTTCATTAGTTCTATTGAAAGAGGTAAAAAAAGGAATTTCATTAACAAATATTGAAATTATAGCAAACAAATTAAATGTTAAAGTTTATATGCTCTTTTTTTAGAATAAATTTTTATAATGGAGGTAAATTTTTGAGAAAAAAACTAATAACAATATAAAAAAACTATATTAACAATTTTTATAAATAATTCTTCTGATTCTAATTGGATTTATCAAAAGGGAAGCAATTATGGAATTGAATTACAAAAAAATTAGTTGGTTCTTATTATAAACAAATTTCTAGAGAACTAGGAATTCAATGTGTTAGAATTAATACTAATCCGAATAACCCTGATCCAGATATTCTTTTTAATTTTCATAAATTCCAAAAAGAGAAATTGAAGTTAAAAGTTGTAAAGATGAGGCTCTTAGTGGTGTCACTATCTGTAATGCTCCCCATTTATTAAATGATAAAGATACTTTTATTAATTAACTATTCTGTTTCTGAAAAATACTGGAAAAAAATATGTAAAAGATGTTTATGAAACCCAACTTCATAGACTTGTTTCAATAAACAAAACTGGAAAATATAAAGGTTGCCTAACTTCTACAAGAGATACTGGAAAAAAACTAAAAGGAAGAAACTTTAACGATTTTTATTAACACAAACGAAGAAGATGATTACAGTCTTGCTGAATTGACTAATGACAAATTAATAAGAAGAACTGTTTTAACTTATTCAACTTCCAAACTAGTAGATAATGAATATAATTTTTACAATTAATGAAATTACTGAAATTTATCTTTCCTTAAAAAAATAAAAAAATAGACTACTTAGTAGTCTATTTTTCAACAGAAGTATTTTTTTGCTATATTATATGCCATTAATACTGGTACTGCATTTCCTATTTGACGATAACATGCTGAATTAGATCCGTAAAAAATAAAATCATCTGGAAATGTTTGTATTCTTGCTGTTTCTCTAACTGTTAATCTTCTTATTTTACTAGGATGAGGTATAATTAATGGTCCTCCTGTCCCACTTCCTCTTCCCATTATAGTTGGAGAATATTTATTCCAATATGTTTCTCTATTTCCTACTGTATTTTTTATACTAACTTTACATTTTGTTCCAGTATGATTATACAATCCATCTCTTTCTAAAAATTCTAAGGGCAAGTCTCCAATTGCATCAAACATTGTAGAAAATGAATATATTGGTTCTTCATCTTTATTTTCTACTATTTTTTTTACTTTCCAATTCTTATAGAGATTATTCACTTTTTCATGTGGTAAAAATATATCTTTTGTATTACTTTCTTTTTGAGTGTGTGAAAGGAATATAAAGATTTTTTTATAACCTTTGTATTCTTTATTAATTAAAGGCATTTTTAAAGTTTTTTTAAAAATATCTTTTCTAACTGCTAATATTATAACTCTTTCTCTATTTTTGAGGAACTCCAAAATTTAAAAGCATTAAATACATTATATATAACCTCATAACCTTCTCCTGACTTTTTCAATGTCCTTTAAAATCATTTCTAGAACTTTACCTTTTTCTATATTTTTCTAAACCTTTTACATTTTCTAACAAAAATAAACTTAGGATTTTTTTAAATCTATCGCTTTTTAATAATTCTAAATATAAATAATTTCTTTCATCTTCCATACTTCTTTTTTTATATTAGCAACTGAGAAACCTTGACAAAGGGAAACCGCCAATTAAAAATTTCTGCTTCTGGAATTGAATTTGAACTTTCTAAATTATTACAACTTAGTATATTTTTTTACATCATCTAAAAATAATTTTTTTGAATTTGAATACCTTCCAATATTTTTTTACTATAAGTTTCTAAAAGCATTTTTTTATCAAAGTCATTAGCCCAAATTACTTCATGACCTGCTAATTCAAATCCTAAATCCATTCCTCCTGCTCCTGAAAAAAAGATAAAACTTTCATAACTTCTCCTTTGATTCTTTATTTAATATAATAATATCATATTTTTATTATCAACTTGAGAAAAATATAGACGACAGAGTAAAAAAAATATTTTTTTGTAAATAAAGAATCAATATGTGTTGATTTAGAAGGAATCTCAATTGAAATATGACTGATAATATGATTGTAGTTGGAACACTTACTAAAATTATAAAGAAAATTTAAATAATGTGAAATTTTTAAATATTAGTTTTTTTATTGTTGATTTTTCCTAAAAAAAATATTATAAAATATACGAAAAATTGTTATTTAGGAGTGATTTTATGAAAAAAATTTATATTTTTTTATTTTTCTTTGTTAATTTGCAGTTTAAGTTTTTTTCTGACACTAATATCGACCAAATATCTTCTGAAGTTTGGAGATGTCCTCATTCTGTTGACAGAACTTTTTAAGGGGCTTACTTATATAAAATTCTTGAATGAAAATGACAAACCGGCTATTTCAGTTAGCATATTGGATAATCGTGCAGCATTAAAAACAGGAAAAGTTTCGCTTGAACTTTCACAATTAGATTACGAAGTAAAAGAAAATGAAAAATTCTATCTATTTTACAAACTTAAATGATAAAACACAAGTTTTTTTCAGATTACAAATTATCTTATTCATTTGACAAAAAGAATAGACCTAAAATGGATTTATATCGTATTTCAGATAACAAGAAACTTTGCAGTCTTATAACAAATTAATTTTTTTATAAATTATAAATACAGGACATCATTTTAACAATGCCCTGTTTTTTTATTATTCCAGTTTTTTTCCCTAATATACTCATTCCCATAAAACGCCCAAGCCAACTGCCCAGTCATCACAATCCAAATAAGCGGCTCGCAAATCATCACACCAAAATACCCCAACTTCGGCACAATAAAAATTACAAAGATTATTTTCCCAAAAAATTCAATTATACTGGAAACTAGGGGGATTACTTTTTCTCCTAGAGCTTGTAAAGCGTATCTTAAGTTGAATAAAACGCCTAATATTGTGAAAAATGGCGAGGCGATTTTTAGGTAAGTTGAACCGTTGTAGAGGACTACTTCGGAGTTTGAGCCTGACATTAGGTGAATCATATTTTTTGAAAATAGGTAAACGAAAATTGTGATTCCGATTGCAAAAAAGATGTCCATCAGGTTTGCGTAAAATACACCTTTTCGTATTCTGTCAACTCTGTCGGCTCCTTTATTTTGAGAAACGAAAGTTGCTAATGCAAGTGCCATTGTTGTTAGTGGAATGTTGCAAAATCCCATTAATTTTCTTGCCGAAGTATGTCCAGCAATGATTAAATAACCAAATCCATTTATTGCGTATTGTAAAATTAGTGATCCTGTTAGTACAATTGCAATCATTAAGCCCATTGAGATTCCTTGTCCGAGCAATTCTCTGTATAATTTTGCATCGAATCGGAAATGTTTTTTTCTTGGGATTAAAATTGGTTCTTTTATGTAAATATAAATTACGCTTAAAATTACAGATATTGCTTGTGCAATAACAGTTGCGACTGCAGCACCACCAATTCCCATTTTTAGGGAAGTTATGAAATAAATATCAAGAAAAATATTTAAAATTGAGGCAATGACTAAAAATACAAGCGACATAAAACTGTTTCCGATTGCTCTCAAAAGTCCTGATGACAAGTTATAGGAAAAAGTTACTCCTATGAACATTGTTATAATATTTATGTATTCAAACGCTTCATTTATGATATTTTCAGGTGTGTGTAAAATTTTTAGCAACGGCATTAAAATAAATCTTGATAAAATCATTACAGCAATTGTTACCATGAGTCCAATAACAATCGAACCTGCAACCGATTTTTTCAAAAGATTTTTATTATTCGCTCCGTAACTTCTCGCTGCAACCATACTAAGCCCATTCCCAATTCCAAGCGCAAAACCGAAAATTAGCTCAAAAATTGCTGCTGAGGCCCCAATTGCTGCAAGTGAATCGTCTCCTAAAGTATGTCCAACAATAGCAATGTCCGCCATATTGTAAAGCTGTTGAAAAATATTTGACACTAAAATCGGTATTGAAAAAATCAGTAGTGATTTCAAAAATGCTGTCGTTTATTAAATCAACAGAAAAATTAAATTTTTTCATTTTTCTCCTTTCTTTTTGTTTTTCATACTAAAACCCCATAAAAAAAAGAAATGATTTTCTATTTACTTTCTGACAATGGATCTTGACCCCTTGTTAAACAGAATTATAAAAAAACTCCATTGTTTTAATAGGGAATAGTATCAAATTGTAAATTTTTTTATTCTTGTTTGTAAAATAATTTTTTTGTAAATTATGGAATTTTTTTCATTTTTTTATTTTTTTCTAAAAAAATCTTTCATATCAGTAAAAAAATAGGTATTTCCAATTCAATTTCCTCTTTACTTGCAGGATGTGTAAATTTTACCTTGTAAGCATGTAAAAAAATTGTCTATTTATCCCAAGCTCTTTATTTAAGCCATTTCCATAAAGCTCATCCCCAACAATTGTGTGCCCAATTGATTTCAAATGCACACGAATTTGGTGCGTTCTTCCCGTAAAAAGCTCACATTCCACAAGCGTCACATTTTTTTCAGGATAAGTTTTCAACACTTTTTACAGCCGTTTTTCGCATACTGACCTCTCTCGTCAATAATTCTCTCCAAATTATCGCCATCTCGAAAAAAATACGTCTTTCAATAATTATTTTTATTTGTTCCATTTTTTTCCAAAAATTTCATTATTAAAATCATTTTTTATCTTTCAAATTTAAATTATATTTTTGTATTTTTTTGCTTTGTCAAAATCTATATTTTTTTATTTATTTTTAAAATTTATATTTTTCAAAATTGCTTTTTACTTTCCAGATTTAAATTATTATTTTTCTCCAACTTTATTATCTTTATTTTTCAATTTTTCTCAATTTCATCATACTTTTTTTCATTTTTTTCCAAAATTAACTTTTTTTCAACTTCAGCTTTCAAATTTTCTTTCTCAAAAATCCTGAATTTTTATGATTTTTTCCCCATCTTTTTGCCAATTCATTTTTTTAATTCTACAAATTTCCTCATCATCAATAATTCCATTCACAATCGCCAAATATTTTTTCTCAAAAATCGAAAAATTTTGCAAAAATGCCTGTGCAAAACTGTTTTTCGCAATAATAATCAGCCCAGATGTATTCATATCAAGCCTATTATAAAATCGTGGCACTCTCACTTCGCCATATTTTTCCAAAAAATGATTCACAATCCCATTTGCCAAAGTAAAATCAACCTTTTTCTGTGTCGGATGCGTCAATAAAAACGGCTCCTTATTCACAACCAAAATATCTTCATCTTCAAACACAATATCAAGTGGCAATTTAATTGGCTTAATATCAGTCCCTTTCTTCTTCTCCACAACCTTTAAATTTCCATGCGACGGCAATTTTTTCGTAAGCCTAACTTGCTTCCCATTCAAAAAAACTTCCACATTTCTCAAACTTCTCCCCGAATAATTCTGCACTTCTCGCAAATACTGGGAAATTTTCATTCTCTGATGTTCCTTCTCAATCCTAAATTTTTTCAATATTTATGCACTTCCTTTTTTATTACTTCCAATTTTTGTTGTTTTTCAAAAATTACCAAAAATTTTTTTAATAAATAAATTTTTTATTTTTCAAAATTACAATCAATTTCCCGCTTTCAAATTCAACACTTGCCTCATTTTCACAAATCACATTACTCACAAGCCTAGAACTTTCCCTTTTTCACATCAATCCCATCAGTCTCAAACTTAAATCCCTTAAGCGTCAACTTTTTCCACATTTTCACTAATCGGAACAATCGAAAATTCAAAGTTCTTTTTATTTTTTTCAAGGCAAACGGTTTTTTTCTGCGTAAAAAAATTTCTTCCTCTTCCAATAAAAACACAATATTTTTATACTTTTCCATCAAAAATAAATTGCTCAAAGTCATATCTAGCCTATTTCCAAGCCCTCCAACGACAAATATCTTCCCAACAAAATCCTCATTTCCTGAAATTTTTATTAATTTCTTCTAAAATCAACTCAAAATCAGTAAAATCCTTATCTCGTGGAAATTTTTTTATCAAAATATTTTTTTACTTTTTATAATATTCCAAAACTTCTTTCTCAATCGAATCCAAATCCCCAATAATCATTTCAGGAACCTTCCCGTACTGAAAAGCAAAAATTTGCGCCACCATCTGCACAAAAAGCAAATCACATCTTTTGAAATCAATCTATCCATAAATTCCTGTGAATATTTATACTCTCCATTCAAAAAAATCACAAATTTTTTTCCTCATCTTTTCCCTCCAATCTTCAGATTTTTCTGTTTTTAATATTATACTGGTTTATTTGATTATTTACAAGACAAAAAGTTAAGTTTAAAAATATTAAAAAAACTTTTTTTCTATAGTAGATAATTTATAATAAAAAAAGAGCTACAAATAACACTAGTCATCTGCAACTCCTCTAATTATTTAATCCAAAACTTTTTGTATGAAATCTCTTCCATCGTATATTACGTATTTTTTATCTTGCAATGCTCCTGGATTAACGTAAGTAGTTCCATCTTTTTCTACTAAATACTCTCTGTGAGTATGTCCAAAAATGCAAATATCAGCATTTTCTTCTCTTGCTTTTTTTTCAAGCTCATTTAAATTCGTTTTTACTCCATAAAGATGTCCATGAGTTAAAAATACTTTTCTACCCATCAAATCAAAAATTCTAACATCTTTAGCATCATCATCATCATAGTCTGTATTTCCACGAACATATGCAAATGGAATTTTATGATGCATCAATGATATATTCAATGCATCTACACTGTGATCTCCAGCAAATATAACAATTTCTGGCTGTTCTAATTCCATTACATCTTGGAAATAATCCAATTTCCCGTGGCTATCTGAACAAATTAAAACTTTCATTTATGCTCTCTCTCCTTCTAATTTTTTTATTTTTCTCATTTTTTTACATTATACTAGTTTCATCTTAATTTTTATCTTAAAAATCATATGATAAAATACATAATTTTCTATTAAAAAAATAATATAACTTCTTTTTATCTAGATTTTTTTATTATTTTTTTCTAGATAATTATCTGTAATAAAAACAAACAATTAATATTTAGTATCTATCATTCTCAATAATTTCAAGGTTTCAAATGCATACTAGAGAGAGTATAAAAATCTTTATTCAATGTTAAACCGAAAAAAATTAATCAATAAAAAAATCGGTTTTTTCATATTTTTCTAAAAATTCTTACACCTAACTTTCCAGTAATTCTTTTCAACCATTATTGTGTATCTTAAATCTCCCATCAAAATCATATCGTAATCTTTCGATGTTTCCATGATTGTTTTAAAAGGATCTCCTTTTTTGTGAATCAAATTGTAATTTTCTCCAAATCTTTCTGACAAATTATCTTCTGAATCCACATTTACCCGCAAAACATCAACCTTTTGTTCATGAAATATGTTATAAAATGTAAACAATGTCTTATTTGCGTTGTAAGCTCCATCATCTAATAATAATAAGTTATCTAACTTAAATTCAAGTTGATTAGGCAATATTATCAATGGTTTGTAAACACTTCTCATAATATCCTTCAAAATAGAAGTTACCTTATCATTTTTTACAACAACTAACATATCATATTTTTTCAACTCTTCTAAAGCAATTTCAACAGTTTCTCCTTCTCTGCTATAAACATTTGAAAAATCTGGCGCTGTTAGCTCTCTTATGTGTCTAAAAGTTTTTTCTTCTAATTCTTTGTATTCCTTAAATGCGTAGTTTGCCCCCACATTAATTCCGATTCCCTCTACTGCGATTGGAAATATTTCATATTTCAAGATATCCTTAACATAAAGACCTTCTGCCTCTATTCCGTATTTCTTTTTAAACACTTTAGCAAATTCCACCAAAGCTTCAACTTCATTTTCTGCAGTAATTAAAAATAATGCTTTTTTCGATAACATTTAGATCACTTCCTTTTTTACTTATTTACTCTTGTTCATCTTCATCTAATTTTGGTTCTTCAGTAATTTTTACAACTGAGGCAATTTTCTCATTGTTTCTAACTTTCATTATTCTCACTCCAGTTGCTGTACGACCAATTACAGATATATTATTTACGCTAGTTCTAATCAAAGTTCCTTCTGAAGTTATAAGCATGATTTCATCATTCTCATTAACTACTTTAACATCTACGATTTTTCCTGTTTTTTCATTCAATTTAGCATTAATAATACCTTTTCCACCACGAGAAGTTAATCTGTATTCCAATAATTTAGTTCGTTTTCCATAACCTTCTTCTGTAATTGTCAATATTCTTACTTCAGCATTATCCATTTGAGAATTTATGATAGCAGCACCTACAACTTTATCTTCATCACGAAGAGTTATTCCTTTAACTCCAGCAGCAGCAGTTCCCATGCTTCTAACTTCTTTTTCAGAAAATCTCATAGCAATTCCATTTCTAGTTGCAGCAAAAATTTCATCTTCTCCTGTACCACTTGTAAGTCCAATATACATAACTTCATCATCATCATTTAATCGTATAGCACGTTTTCCATTTTTATTAATATTTCCAAACAATGTTAATTCAGATTTTTTAACAACTCCGTTTCGTGTTACAAAGAATAAATTTCTATCTTTTTCAAATTCACGAACTTTTATTACCGTACTAACGCTTTCATCTTCAGATAATTTGATAATATTTCCAATTAATTTACCACGAGCTTGTTTTCCAGTTTCTGGAATTTCGTAAACTTTTATGCTAAATACTTTTCCTTTTGTCGTAAATATAAGCAATGTATCCAAGTTTTTGGCGATATACATGTCTTTTACAACGTCATCTTCAATTGTATTTGTCGCATTAACTCCTACGCCACCTCTTCTTTGCGAACGGTACGAATCAATCGGTATCCTCTTAACATAACCTTTTTCAGTCAAAGTCACTACAACTTCTTCATCTTTAATCAAATCTTCAATCGTAATTTCGGCTCTCGTATTTCTAATTTCAGTTTTTCTATCATCCCCAAAATCTTCTTTTAATTTAATAGCCTCCTCTTTAATTATACCATATATTTTTGAATCATCAGCTAAAATTGCATTCAATTCTTCAATTAATAACATCAATTCGTTATATTCCTCATTAATTTTATCTCTTTCCAATCCAGTCAATCTTTGCAATCTCATATCTAAAATCGCTTTTGCTTGAATTTCTGAGAATGAAAAAGCCTCTATTAAATTAGCTTTCGCAACATTCGCATCTTTTGCAGCTCTAATAATTCTAATAACTTCTTCAATATTATCAAGTGCTATTTTAAATCCTTCCAAAATATGAGCCCTATTTTTAGCCTTATTAAGCTCAAATTTTACTCTTCTCGTAATAACCTCATATCTATGCTCTAAATATTTTTCCAAAATCTGTTTTAAATTCAAGACTTTTGGTGCATTGTTTACCAACGCCAACATTATTACTCCAAAAGTATTTTGCAAATCAGTAAATTTATACAAATTATTTAATACTAACTCACTTTCTTCACCTTTCTTCAACTCGATAACAATTCTAATTCCATCTCTATCAGTTTCATCTCTTAAATCTGAAATTCCTGTCAATCTTTTTTGTTTTACTAAATTTGCAATTCTTTCGATAAATCTAGATTTGTTCACTTGATACGGCAATTCAGTTACAATTATTGACTCTTTCCCATTTTTTGATTTTTCAATTTCTACACGACCTGCAACAATTAACTTACCACGTCCTGTTCTGTACGCATCATAAATTCCTTGTCTACCATTTATAATTCCACCTGTCGGAAAATCAGGACCTTTTATGTAACCGATTAACTCATCTATCGAAATTTCTGGATTATCAATCAATGCTACAATTCCATCAACTACTTCTCCTAAATTATGTGGTGGTATATTTGTTGCCATCCCTACAGCAATCCCATTCGCTCCATTTAACAATAAATTAGGCAATTTTGCTGGTAAAACTACTGGCTCATCTAAACTTTCATCAAAGTTTTTTCTATAATCAATCGTATCTTTTCCGATATCTGCCAATAACTCTTCAGTAATTTTAGCCATTCTCGCCTCAGTATATCTCATTGCCGCAGCTTCATCACCATCAATCGATCCAAAGTTTCCATGACCATCGATTAATTCATATCTCATATTAAATCTTGTGCCATTCTTACCATCGCACCGTATACAGACGAATCTCCGTGAGGGTGAAATTTCCCTAAAACATCCCCAACAATTCTTGCTGATTTTTTAAATGGCGTTTTGTGGCTCATTCCCATTTCATTCATCGCAAAAAGAATTCTTCTATGAACAGGTTTTAATCCATCCCTTACATCTGGCAACGCACGACTTACAATAACACTCATCGAGTAATCTAAGTACGCAGATTTTATCTCGTCTTCTATATACACATTTTGTTCATTCGATAAATCAGTAGTTTTTGGTAATCCTTCTACAATTATTTCTTTATCGTCATTTTCATTTATCTCTTCGTTTTCTTTTTTATCTTCATCTCTGAAATCATCAGACATTTATTTTCTCCTCCTCGTTTTTAGTTCATCACTAACCTCATCATTTCACAACTAAATATCCAAATTCTTAACATAACTTGCATTATCTTCAATGAATTTTCTTCTTGGCTCTACTTTATCTCCCATTAAAATATTAAACATTTTATCAGCATAAGATGCGTCTTCCATCGATACTTTCAACAATGTTCTCACTTCTGGATCCAACGTAGTTTCCCACAATTGCTCAGGATTCATTTCTCCCAATCCTTTATATCTTTGAACTGTATATTTTCTATTCTCATTTTCAAGAACTTTTGTCACTTGTTTTAATTGGTCATCAGAATACGCGTATCTAACCGCTCTACCAGCCTGTATTTTGTATAAAGGCGGTTGCGCTATATAAATATACCCTTCATCAATTAACTCTCTCAAATGTCTGTAAAAGAACGTTAGCATCAATGTTCTAATATGTGCTCCATCAACATCCGCATCTGTCATTATTACAATTTTATGATATCTCAATTTTTCAAGATTTATATCATCACCAAATCCAGCTCCAAATGCTGTTATCATATCTCTAATTTCTGCATTTTCAAGTGCTTTGTGAATCCCCGATTTTTCTACATTCAAAATTTTTCCCTCTCAAAGGCAAAATCGCTTGGAATCTTCTGTCTCTACCTTGTTTTGCAGAACCTCCAGCTGAATTCCCCTCAACTATGAAAATTTCTGATTCTGACGGATCTTTTGACGAGCAATCTGCTAATTTCCCTGGCAATGAACCAACTTCAAGATTACTTTTTCTCAAAACTAACTCTCTAGCTTTTTTAGCCGCTTCCCTAGCCTTTTTCGACATCAACATTTTTTCAATAATTTTTTCTGTTGCTTTCGGATGATCTTCCAAATAGAATTTCAATTTATTTCCAACAATATTCGAAACAATTCCTGAAACTTCACTATTTCCTAATTTAGTTTTTGTTTGTCCTTCAAATTGTGGCTCAGGTATTTTCACACTAATTACGCAAACTAACCCTTCTCTAACATCTGTCCCTTGAAATGACCCACCTTTTTCCTTAATCAATTTCATTTCTTTTGCAATATCATTCACTGTTCTTGTCAAAGCTGTTCTAAATCCACTTACATGCGTTCCACCTTCATGAGTATTTATATTATTTACAAACGAATAAACAATCTCTCTTTGAGCAGTAGTATAACTCATAGCAATTTCCACTTCAACAATTTTAGCTCCAACTTTTTTTATAAAAACATTTCCGTCTTCATCTACAGCTTCTACTTCTTTTGCTGGTTGCGTTTCATAAGAATCCGCCATATAAATTACATCTTCCACGATTTTTTCTTCATTAGTAATCTCTCTCAAAAAGTCTTTTATTCCACCTTCAAAGTGAAAATCTTCTTCTCTAATATCATCAGGTTTTCTTGCATCAACTAACTTGATTTTCAAACCTTTATTCAAATAAGCCAACTCTTTTAATCTCGATTCTAAAACTGAAAAATCATAAACTGTTGTTTCAAATATTTCATCATCTGCTTTAAATTTAATAACTGTACCATGTGCATCTTCTGGTGCGTCCCCAATTTTTTCAGGTGCTGACGTAGGAACTCCTCTTTTGTAAGTCTGTCTCACAATTTGTCCATCTCTAGTTACAGTTGCTTCAACCCATTCAGATAACGCATTTACAACGGAAATACCTACTCCATGAAGTCCCCCAGACACTTTATAGTTATCGTTATCAAATTTACCTCCAGCATGAAGCACTGTCATTACAACTTCTAATGTAGATTTCCCTGTTTTATGCATTGCTACTGGTATTCCACGACCGTTATCTGTTACTTCGATAATATTTCCTTCTAAAATTTTCACTGTTATATTATCACAAATCCCAGCCAAAGCCTCATCCACACTATTATCAACAATTTCCCACACCAAATGGTGCAATCCTTTTGAAGAAGTCGATCCTATATACATTCCAGGTCTCTTTCTTACCGCTTCCAACCCTTCTAAAACCGTAATACTCTCGGCTCCATAATTATTAGCCATTTTTACAAATTCCTCCCTTTTCTCTATTATTTACTTTTCCAATTACTTTAACTTGTCATTTTAAATAAATTATTTTTTGTACTACTTCTATTATACACTTCTTAAGTTTATTTATTGTTTTAATTCACTTAATTTTTTTATTTTTTTCTCAAATTTATTTTCCAACACAGAAATTTCCAAAGACATGATCTAAAATATCCTCTGAAGAAATTTCTCCAGTAATTTCAGACAATGAATCTAGCGCCTCTTTCAAGTCCACAGAAATCAAATCCATCGGAAGTCCCATATCTATCGTTTCAAAAATATTTCTTATCGCATCCTTCGTCTTTTCAAGTGCCGTTTTATGCCGAACATTAGTAATTATCAATTTTTCAGACGAATCTTCCACCTTTTCATCCACAATAAACGAATAAATTTTTTTCTTCCATATCCTCAATTCCAACATTTTTTTGTGCCGAAATTTCCACAATATTTTTCAAAAATTATATTCATCCAAATCAATTTTTCTTTCCAAATCAATTTTATTCAATAAAACAATTACTTTTTTATGATTTTCATTAATCTGATTAATTACTTCACGGTCTTCATCTTCCAACTCTCTTGAGGCATCCAAAACCAATAATACTAAATCAGCTTTTTCAATAAATTCCTTCGATTTTTCAACACCAATATTTTCAACAATATCATCTGTCTGTCTAATTCCAGCCGTATCCACCAATACTAACGGAATCCCTTTTATATTAATAACTTCCTCAATCACATCTCTCGTAGTTCCCGCAACATGAGTTACTATCGCTCTCTCTTCCCTCAACAACGAATTTAAAAGCGTAGACTTTCCAACATTTGGTTTTCCAACAATAACTGTTTTTATCCCCTCTTTTATCTTTTTCCCTTTATCATAAGATTCTATAAGTCGAGTAGCCTCTTCATAAACTGCCTCTAAGTTATCTCTTAATTCAACTGGCAACGGATCATCAATCCCTTCCTCAGGATAATCCAAAACAACATTCACATGCGCCGTAATATCCAACAACGCCTTTTTAAAGCTATTAATCTTATCCCTCAAATCTCCTCTCAATTGATCCAAAGAAAGTGAGATACTCTTCTCAGTTTTCCCTTGTATCAAGTCCATTACTGCCTCTGCTTGCGACAAATCAATTCTTCCATTCATAAATGCTCTTTTTGTAAATTCCCCTTGCTCAGCATGTCTAGCACCGTTTTTAAGAACCAATTCCAACACCTTCTGAGTAACAAACTGTCCACCATGACAATTAATCTCAACAACATCCTCACAAGTATATGTTTTAGGTGCCTTCATTCTCACAACCATCGATTCATCTATTACTTTTTCTCCATCGTAAATAAATCCATAATTAAACTGATAAAAACCCAAATCTTTATTTGGGTTTTTAGGCTTAAATATTTTATCTAAAATTTCAAATGATTTATCTCCCGATATTCTTATTATACCAATTCCACCTTCACCTTTAGGCGTTGAAATTGCTGCAATTGTATCAAATAACATCGTCATACCTCATTCTATTTATTTTTTTGTTTTTTTAATTACCAAATATCTTTTAGGATCTTCTCCTACACTTTCAGTTTCCAACCCTTTGATAAATGATATTTCTTCATGTATTATTTTTTTCTTTCTCTAGCTGACATAGGATTCAATTTTTACAGTTTTCCCTGAATCCAACACTTTTTTTACCTTTTTTTCTAGCTAATTCCCTCAAAGAAGCTTCTCTCTTTTGTTTATAATTATTTGAATCAATAACAACTTTCAAATTTTTTTAGAGATTTAACTGAACTTAACAAATACTCAATACTATTCAATGAACTTCCTTTTTCACCAATTAAGTATCTCATATCTTTTTCCGTCCACATTAACAATATATTTGTCACCTTCTTTAGCGATATCAACTATTACTATTTCCAATTTAGAATTAACCAAAAACTCTTTTTATAAAACTTCTAATTTTTGCTAACATTTGCATCATTAGCATCAATTTGTTTTTTTCTAATACAGTTTCTTTGCTTTTCTTCTTTTTCTTTTTTTACAATTTTTATTTTTTTCTGAAAATCTTTTTGAACTAGAATTTCTTCTTTCAGAATTTTTTTGTCATTTTCTTTATTTTTCATTTTTTAGTTTGTAATCTAGGTTTTTAAAGTAATATTTTTCATTTTTTACTTTCTCTTTTTTTCAAGTGCTCATTTTTTTCAAATCCTCAACTTGAGATTTTTTCACTATTTCTACTTCATATTCACCTTTTATACTAACAAACAATATCTTTTTAGGATATTTTAAAACCTTTACTTTATAAGTTTCGTCTTCTCCTAAAGAAGTAAGCGATCTTTTTATCATACTGTCTAATTCTTCTTCATTTTGTGCTTTTAAGATTATTTTACCCATTACCTAATTTCTTCCTTTCATAATGAAATATTGTTGAATAACAGAAAAAATCGTTGAGAATAAGTAGTATAAAGTTACTCCCGAAGGCATTCTATAGAAAATAAATAACATCATCAATGGCATTGTATAAAGCATTGATTGCATTGGATTATTTTCTTGCTTATCACCTGTGCTACCAGTCATAATTTTTTGTTGTACAAAAGTTGCTGCTGTATTTAAAATTGGCAACAAATTAAACGACAATGTATTTGTAATTTGAAATAACGCATCTGGTTTTTTCAAATTAAACCATAAAAAAGTTGCATCATTAGGGATTGCATTTCCAATAAGCGCATAATATAAAGCCACAAATATTGGCATTTGAATTAACAATGGCAAACATCCACCTAATGGATTTACCCCATTTTCCTTATAAACTTCCGCTGTTCTTTTTTGAAATTCTTGCGGATTATCTTTATATTTCTCTTTCAATTTATCCAATTCTGGTTGAATTTCTCTCATTTTTTTCATCGACTTCTCTTGCTTTAAAGTCAATGGAAATATTAATATTCTCATCATTATAGTTAAAATAATTATCGCAACACCATAATTTCCAACTATATTAGTAATTCCTTTTTAATAAATTTACTGCTAAATCTACCAAAAAAACGGTATTTTTAAACATGAATTAGTTCCTCCATATTATTTTTATTTTTAAGGGATCGTATCCACCTTTTATGAAATGGATGACATTTTAGTATTCTTTTTACACTCAAAAAAAGTTCCTTTAATCGCTCCATATTTTTGTAATTGCTTGTCTTGAATATTCAGAACAGGTTGGGTAAAACCTACATCTTCTACCAAAAAGCTCCTGAAAAAAATTCTGATAAATTTTAATTAAAAAAACAATAGAATTTGTTTCATTTTTCTCGTCACCTTCAATAAATCTTTTTTTCAATATCTTTATATTTTTATATTTTTTTATATTTTTCTTTCAAAATTGATTTGCCTACAAACACATAATCCGAATTCTTTTTTTAAATTCTGCCCATTTTCTTTTTACAAATTCTCTAAAAAGTCTTTTTTTATTCTATTTCTTTGAACAGCATTTCCAGTCTTCTTACTTGCAACAAATCCGAATCTTTGTTCCTCATTTTCATTATTCCTTACGAAAACAATCGCATATTTTTGTATAAATTTTTTTGAATTATTGTAAACTAAAGAAAACTCTTTTTGAATTTTTTTATTTTTTTATAGACATTTTTCTCTTAACTCTTTTCTGTTTTAAAAAGCCCGGTGCTGCTTTTTTTATTCACCGGGTTATGCTGATAATTTAGCTCTTCCTTTTGCTCTTCTTCTTTTTAATACATTTCTTCCACTTTTTAGTTTTTCATTCTTAATCTAAATCCGTGGTCTTTTTTTCTTTTTCTTTTATTTGGTTGATATGTTCTTTTTGTCATCTCTCTTCCTTTCTAAAAATTAATTTTTATTTTTTTACTAGTTTATTTATTTACATTTTTTTAACTAACATTTTTTTAATAAACTGTTTACGATATATAATAAAACAAATTTTTCAAAAAAAGTCAAGAAGTATTTGATACTTTTTTTCAATATTTTAAATTAAAAAAAATAAAATTTGTAAAAAGGATTTTTTTACTTTTTATTATTTTTAAGAAAAATTTTTTTAACAAAATTGTAAATTATATTTTTTTAAAATAAAAAAATTAATAAAAAAATATTTTTGTAGAAAGATTTAATTTAAAAAAATATTTTTTTATATTTTTTTGAGAATTGATTTATTTTCTAAAAAAATTTTTTTAAATTTGAAATTTTTAAAAATAGTATTTTTATAAAAAAATATTTTTAATAAGTAAATTTATTTTTTTGAGTAAATTGTGAGTAAAAAAATTTTTTAAAATTAAAAAAATAACAAAAAAATTAAAGTAAACAAAAAAATAGTAAAAAGAGTTTTTCCACAATATTATTATAATATAATTTATTTATATTAGTATATATATTATTATTATAGAGTGTGGAAATGTGGGAATATAGATTTGACAAGGGTTTGCCAACTTTTTAAATGTGGAAAACTTTTGCCTAAATTGTGGAAAACTTTTTTCCACAAAGTTTCCCACATAGTTTTCCACACTAATTGTGGAAATGTGGAAAAAAATGTGGATAACCTGTGGGAATATTGATAAATAGGCTCTTCAAAATGCATGTGGAAAAGTATTAAAAAAATGTGGAAAAACTTCTAGAACCCTTATTTATTCAGTAATTAAGAGTAAGTAAAAATGTGGAAAACTTTTTGTAAGTTTATTGATTATTTATATTTTTTATGTTATATTTAATTTGGAAAGAAAATAAAAAAAGGGAGTTGTTAATATGGAAATGACAGCCTCAAAATCGTGGGAAAAAAATTCAAAAAAATGTTTAAAAAAAGAAAGTAGATGAAATGGAGTTTAACACTTTCTTTAAGAATGTTGAGGCAACGGATTTGTCTAATAATAAGTTAGTTTTAACTTGTAAATCAAATTTAGTAAGACAAAATGTGGAAAAGTATAAAGAACAATTTGAAGAGTATCTTGAACTTATGTTTGATGAAGAGATAAAGGTGGAATTTGTTGTAAAAAAAGAGATTATTCCGCAAGAAGTCGTTTATCATCATAAAGTCGAAGTACCTAGAGAAAAAATTAGAACAGGATTAAATGCTAAAAATAGATTGGATAATTTTGTTGTTGGAGAAAATAGTAAATTAGCTTTTAATGCATGTTTGGCAGTTGTGGAAAATCCTACGCCTGTGTATAATCCATTATTTATTTATGGTGGATCAGGATTGGGGAAAACCCATTTAATGCAAGCTGTTGGAAATGCTATTTTAGAAAGAAATCCAAATAAAAGAGTGTATTATTCAACTTCTGAAGAATTTTCAAATGAATTTTTTAAAGTGCTTCAAGAAGGGAGAATACAACATTTTAGGGATAAGTTTAGAGCTTTGGATGTGTTGCTTTTAGATGATATTCAATTTTTTGAAAAAGTTTTTGGAAGAGGAGAAGGAACTGTTGAGGAAGAGTTTTTCCACACTTTTAATAAGCTTCAAGAGTTGGGAAAACAAATAATAATGATAAGTGACAGATACCCAAAAGAAATTAAAAATTTATCAAAGAGGCTGGAATCAAGGTTTTTATCAGGGTTGTCAGTTGAAATTCAGCAACCTGGATTTGAAACGAGAATGATGATTTTAAGAAATATTGCTCAAACACAAGAAATTGAAATAAGTGACAGCATACTTGAGTATATATCAGATTCTGTACATACGAATGTAAGGGAGCTAGAAGGCATTTTGACACATTTAAATGCTAGATCAAAATTATTAAATGAGAAAATAACATTAGAACAAGTTCAAGAAATGATTTCCAATAATGCAAAACGTGAAGAGTCAAAGGTTAGTGCGAAGAAAGTAATAGAAATGATATCTACAGAATATAATGTCAGTGTAGCAGATATGAAATCTAAAAAAAGACTAAGAAAAATTGTGGATACAAGGCAAATTACGATGTATTTGCTGAAAAATAATGACAAATTAGGATTAAGTCTGACCACAATTGGTGGATTACTTGGTGGGAAAGATCATAGTACAGTGATTAGCAGCATAAGAAAAATTGAGGCAAAAGTCAATGAAGACGTGGCTTTCAGAAAAGAAATAGAGACATTAAGACGAAAGATATTCAGATAGATAAAGTTATCAACAATAATGTGGAAAAGATGTGGAAAACTTTGTGGAAAAGTGTGAGAGATTTAAAAGAAGTTTTCCACATTTTATATGAATAGAATGTGGAAAAAAATATCATAAAAAAAGATAAAAAAATATTATTAATTTAAAAATTAAAAAGTATAAGAAAATAAAATTGATTGTGGAAAACTTTAAATAGTTATCCACAAAATGTGGAAAAGTTTTCCACATTTGATATATGAACTAATAATCCTTGAAAAATATGATAAATATTAATAAAAAAATGAAACTTATTAAAATATAAATGTGGAAAAAAATATTTTTGAATAGTTTTTCCACATAGTTATCCACATAAGTTTTTCCACAAAATGTGGATTATTAAAAAAATGATTAAATATATATTAATAAAAAAATTTATAAAATTTAATTTTTAATGTGGGAAACTCAAGTTATCCACATTAGTTAAAAAGTTATCCACATATGAATGTGGAAAAAGATGTGGAAATTAGAAGATAGATAAATAAAGGGTTTGAGGAGAATTGTGGAAAAGATGTGGAAAAACTTTTTAATTATAGTTTTCCACAGTAAAAATTTTAAAAAAATCAAACATTAATAAAATATATAATTAAAAATAAGAGATTGGAGAGAAAAATGGATAAAAAAATAGCTGAAAAACGTAGAAATAGTGGAGATTAAAACAGATTTTATAAAATTGGATCAATTGTTGAAGTGGACAAATTTGACAGGAAGCGGTTCTGAAGCAAAAAAATGTTTATATTGAATGGAGATGTGAAGGTTAATGGAGAGGTTGAATTGAGACGTGGAAAAAAATCCATGAGGGAGATATTGTTGAATTTAATGGTGAAAAAAATCACGGTTAAGGTGCAAAAAAATAGGCAGTTTTTAAAAAAATATTGTTGAAAGAAAAAAAAATTTTTTTAATTATAAAAAGAGGAAAAAAATGTATTTAAGTCAGATAAATTTTAATAATTTTTCGTTGTTTGAATGACAAGAGAATTGAGCTGGATAGGTATTTTAATTTAATATACGGGAAGAATGGACAGGGGAAAACATCGTTGATTGAAGCTGTTCATTTTTTGGCTACGGGGAAAAGCTTTAGGACGAAAAAGATAAAAGAAATGTTGAAATATAACACGAATAGAATTATTGTATTTGGAAAAATATATTGACAAAAAAACGGAGATGAAAAATTCGTTGGCGATTGATTTGAATGAGGACAAAAAGACGTTTTTATATCAATAGAAATAAAGATAAATATATTGAATATGTGGGAAAAATTAAATATAATTTCGTTTATTCCTGAGGATATTGAGATAATTATGGGAAATCCGGGGGTTCGGAGAGGATTTTTTAATTATGAAATTTCACAGGCGAGAAGAGATTATTTGGAAGCGATTGTTAATTTTGAGAAAAATATTGAGAATACGGAATAAAATGATAAAGGCGAAAGAGACTGGAGAAGAAATTTATAAAAATTTATAATGAAAGATTTATAGAAGAAGGGGTAAAAAAATAATTATCCACAGACGAGAATTTATAAAAAAATTGTCAATTTTTGCTAAATTTGAATTATCGAAAAATTATTTGATGAAAAAAATCAGAATTAAAATTGAAGTATGATTGTTTTTTGGGAGATGTTGAAAAAAAGACGAAGGAAGAATTGACGGAAATATTTGAAAGATTGTGTAAAAGGAAAGCGGAAAGAGAGAGACTACAAGGATATAGTTTGATTGGTCCACAAAAAGATGATTTTGTATTTGAGTTGAATGGGAAAAATGCAAAATCGTTTTCGTCACAAGGGGAAAAAAAATCAATAATATTTTCATTGAAGGTGTCAGAGATTGATATTTTGTTGAAGGAAAAAAATGAATATCCGATTTTTTTGATGGATGATATTGCATCGTATTTTGATGAGATTAGGAAAAATAGTATTTTGGAGTACTTTCGTAATAAAAAGATACAGTGTTTTATGACTTCGACTGAAGATTTGAAAATTTCAGGGAAAAAAATAATTGTAGATGGAGGGGATGTGATTTTGGATGAGTGAGCGATCAAAAAAAGTACAAAATTTAAAAAAAGTTTGGTTAAAAAAATTCGTATGAAGCGAAATCATTTATATTTAGGAATGAAAAAAATATTTATTGTGGAAAAATTAAGAAAAAAATTGGGAAAAAAATTGTGGGAAAAACCTCTTGCAGAAAAAGTCTAATCCAAAAAAATTTATTTAAAAAAGTTTTACAAATAAATACGAATGATACGACACTTTATCACATGATGAGCACGTATTTGAATGTTATAAAGGAAAAGGCGAATAAATTTTTGGGAATAGAAGCAATTGAGAGCATTGATTTGAGAAAGATAAATTATAAGATTCATAGAGGGCTGTTAGATGAATTGATTGAAAATGATGAAATAAGAGGAGATGTTCCAGTTAATCAGATTCCAAAAAGATTTAAGAAAAAAGGTTTTGAAGAGAATTTGAAAAAGATGGAAAAGGTTAGATGGGAAGATATTAGTTTGACTGACGAGGAACTGAAAGAGATTTATGAGAGTCTTGGTAAAATGAAATATGTGGAGTATGCTCAGAAGTTGGAAGAAATTGCCATAAATCGAAGGAAAAAAGATAAATATTTGTTGGCAAATGGGTATCAGCAATGTGAAGAATGTGGAAAAATATTTTTGCCTTATAAGAATGAAAGAATATGTTACGAATGTTATGGGAAAAAAGAGGAAAATAAATTTCGAAAAATGGTAAGACTGATACAAAGAGAGCCATTTATTAGTGAAAAAAGGGCGATAAAGATTACAAATCTAGATGCTTCAACATACTATAGAGTTAGAGATAAGTTAGCACAGGAAGTATATGAGGACATGCTTTATTTTTGTTTGGAAAAGGATGAAGAGATAAAGTGTAGTGAAGATTATAAATATGAGATAAAAATTAGAGGCGAGAAAGGCAATTTCTGATTTTATAAAAAAATTATGTTTATTACAAAATTGGTTCAGATGATAAAGATGTTTTTGGCTATTGAGCAAAAAGTTTTTGAAGCGTTTGAATAAAGAATTAAGTTTTTAAGAGAAAAGATTTTTGGGAAATAAATAAAAAAATAGACTTATAATATATTTTTTTGTATAATGTAAGATATGTGAAAAAGTGTTGAAAAAGGGATAATTAAATACGAGAAAGGTAAAATTATAATGAATGTAGAAGAGTTATTGGAAGAGGCTTGGAAATCGGTTCAAGATGAAAAAAATAAAGGATGCAGTGATTTATTTAGAAACGATTTTAGAGATAGATAGATATAATTTAGAAGCATTTTTTTAATGTTGATAAGAATTTATTTAAGAATGGAAAAATTATGAAATAGCAATGGAATATTGCGAAGAAGCCTACGAAAAATTCGATAAAAAAATTTAGACGTTATATTTTCTATGGGTCTTTTGTACCAAACAATTGGAAAAATAAAAAAAGCAAGTTTTTTTATTATAAAGAATTTCTTGAAATAGAGAAAAATTATCATGTTTTTGTTAAATTTGGGAATTTGTTATACTGAATTAAAAGTTTTTGGAAAAAAAGGCGTTGGAAACAATTGATGAAGCGATAAAAACTTGAGCCAGAAAAGTCAGAAGGATACATGGCAAAAAGCTGAGTACTTGGCTGAAATGGGAGATTATGAAGGAGCTTTTAGAAATATATGAAGATAGAGTAAAAGCAGAAGGTAATAATGTTGAAGAATATTATCTTTATATGCGAATGGGAGATGTAATGGCGAGAGCTGGAAAAATAGATGAAGCAATTCATTATTACAATATCTCGATAAATTATGAAGATACTCCAGATTATATTTTTTTGAAAAATTTTTTTATAGTTTGCTAATATCTGAAAAGAGATACGATGAAATTGAATTATTAATAGTAAATTATAAAAATTCGAGTGATGGAAGAAAAAAATATTTGGATATAGAAGGTCGTTTTTCATTGGAAATAAAGGACTTTAAGAGAGCTGAAAGAGTTTGCGAAAAATTGATTATGTTGTCTCCAGAAAATCCGAGAGGTTACTTTAATTATGCGTATGTTATGGAATTGCAACATAAATATGACGAGGCATTGGACTATATTTATAAGGCGAGTAACTATACAGATGATGTTGAAAAAATAAAGGCTTCTAGAAATAGAATAATGTCTTTGAAGAGAAAGTATGGTCGTTTGAAAAAGATGGAAGAAAAAAGAAAAAAAGAAGCGATGGAAAAAGAGAAAGAAAATAATTTGCAGTTAGAACAAGATGAAGAAACAAGTGTAGCAGATGTGCTTTTTGAAGGAAAGCGAAGGAGTTAAATGAAAAAAAATAAGAATTACGAAATAAATAAAAATTATGATAAAAATGTTTTGATTGAAATGTTGAAAAATTTTGATAAATTGGGAAGTTATGTTGTTGAGCCAGGAAGAAATGAGATTAAGAGGATAAAAATTAGAAATAATGGCGAAGAAAAAGAAGTAAATGTAAAAAAATTTAAGAAAAAAGGATTTTTTTCGCAATTGATTTATAAATATGGGAAAGGTTCTAAGGCTAGAAGATCCTATGAGTATGGGAATAAATTGCTTGAATTAGGTATAAAGACACCAGAACCGATTGCGTATTTTGATGATTTTGGTGAAGATAAAAGAAGTTTTTATTTGAGCGAAGAATTGAAATATGATTTTACTTGTCGGGAAGTTTTGTGGAATGATTTTGGACTTTCAGACGAGGAAATGGAAAAACAGATGCCTTATAGAGATGAAGTGATTAGGCAATTTGCAAAATTTACAGTAAAATTACATGAAAGTGGTGTAAAATTTGACGATTATTCACCAGGGAATGTTTTGATAAAAAAAGATGGAGATAAATATGAGTTTTATTTGGTAGATTTGAATAGAATGAGTTTTAATACGAAATTAAGTTTGACGACACGAATGGAAAATGTTTCTAAGATGATGGAAGAAGAGGTTTTTGCAAGGAAATTTTCAAAGGCGTATTCGGAATTTTGTACGAGATACACAGAAGAGGAAGTTTTTAAAAAATTATATCATTTTATTAAGAAACATAAATTTAGAGTGTTCATAAAGGATAGTACGAGACCGTTTAGAAGAATGTTGAAAAAATAAGAGGATTCTCAAAGAAAGTGAGGAAAAATAGAAAAAATGAAAAATTATGATGTGATAGTAGTTGGAGGAGGACATGCGGGAGTAGAGGCAGCTTTAGCTTCAGCTCGTCAAGGCTTGAAAACAGCGTTGTTTACGATATATTTAGATAGTATTGCAATGATGTCTTGTAATCCTTCAGTTGGAGGACCAGGAAAGAGCCATTTGGTTTCAGAATTGGGAATGTTAGGTGGAGAAATGGCTAGGCATATTGACAGATATAACTTGCAATTGAAGAATTTGAATCATACGAAAGGTTTGGCGTCGAGAATAACTAGGGCACAGGCTGATAAATATTGGTATAGAATTAAAATGAGAGAAATCGTTGAGCATCAAGAAAATTTAGAGATTGTTCAAGGAATTGTAAGCGATTTAATCGTGGAAAATGGTGAGATAAAAGGGATAGAAGATAATTTAGGAGTAAAATACGGAGCAAAAGCGGTTGTTTTGTGTACTGGAACTTTTTTGAAAGGGCAGTATATAATTGGGGATGTGAAATATTCGGCAGGACGTCAAGGAGAACCAGCAAGTGACAAATTATCGGATAGATTGGAAGAATTGGGATTTGAGATAGATAGATACCAAACGGCGACACCTCCGAGAATTGCTAAAGATTCAATAGATTTCTCAAAAATGGAGGAATTAAAAGGTGAAAAAAATCCTAGATATTTTTCATATGAAACGAAAAAAGAGTATAATCAGACATTGCCGACTTGGTTGACATTTACGACTGAGGAAACGATAAGAGTTGGGAAGGAGATGTTGCAATATTCACCGATTGTTACTGGAATTGTTAGTACAAAAGGTCCTCGACATTGTCCGTCGCTTGACAGAAAAATAATGAATTTTCCTGAAAAGACAAATCATCAAATTTTCTTGGAGCAAGAATCAGTTGAATCGGATGAAGTGTATATTAATGGGTTTACGACTGCGATGCCGCCATTTGCACAGGAAGCGATGTTAAAAACGATAACTGGACTTGAAAATGCAAAGATTGTGAGACATGGATATGCGATAGAATATAATTTTATTCCTGCTCATCAATTGAATTTGACTTTGGAATCTAAAGTGATTAAAGGGATTTATACGGCTGGTACAATTAATGGAACAAGTGGATATGAAGAAGCGGCGTGTCAAGGATTTATCGCAGGTGTGAATGCTGCTAGAAAAATATTAGGGAAAGAGCAAATTGTGATTGATAGAAGCGAAGGTTACATTGGAGTTTTAATTGATGATATTATTAATAAAAAGACGCCAGAGCCTTATAGAGTGTTGCCTTCGAGAGCGGAGTACAGATTAACATTGAGACAAGACAATATTTTTATTAGATTATTTGATAAAGCTAAAGAAATTGGGCTTTTGAGTGAAGAGAAATTGAATGAGCTTGAAAATGCGAAAAAAGAAATGGATAAAGAGATTGAAAGATTAAAGGGAATTACGGTTTATCCAACGAAGGAAACGAATGAGAAATTATTTTTGCTTGGGAAAGAGTATGCAGAAAAAAATAATGAGGAATTTGTGAAAACGGGGGCGAATAATCCAGTTTCGGCATTTGAATTTTTGGCGAGAAAAGAGATAAATTATGATAATTTGTCAGAATTTGTGGAAACTGTTGAATTAGATCCGTTGGCGAAGGAGCAAGTTGAAATTGAAGCGAAATATAGGGTTTTTATCGAGCGTGAAAAAGCACAAATTGAGAAATTTAAAAAATTGGAAGAAATGATTATTCCAGAAGATTTTGATTATGAAAAAGTACAAGGATTGAGTAATATCGCTATTTCGGGACTTGTTTATGGAAAGCCAAGAACAATAGGTCAAGCGAGCAGAATCAGTGGAGTGACTTATAACGATATTGCGTTGTTAATTGCTTTATTAAAATAATTTGTGTTATAATAAAATGATTTAGATTTGATAAAGTTTTTATTAGATAAAGAAAGTAAAATAAATAGGAGGAAAAATGTTAGAAAAATTAGCACACTTGAGAGAAGAAGTGTTAGAAAAACTTGATAAAGTTGGAAATCTTGAGGAATTAAATGAATTGAGAGTAAAAATCCTAGGGAAAAAAGGGGAATTTACGGCGATAATGAAGGAAATGGGAAATATCGCTGCTGAGAAAAGAGCTGAGTTTGGAAAAACTACGAATGAAATAAAAAATGTGTTGTTGGCGAAATTTGATGAAACTACAACTAGTTTGAAGGAAATTGCTAAACAGGAAAGATTGAAAAATGAGACAATAGATGTGACTTTGCCTGGAAGAAAAGCTAATGTTGGATCGCTTCATCCACTTACTAAAACAGTTTTGGAAATAAAAGATATCGTTTCTTCTATGGGATTTGATATAGTTGATGGGCCTGAAGTTGAGTATGTAAAATATAATTTTGATGCATTAAATATTCCAAAAACACATCCATCGAGGGAAATTACTGATACATTCTATATTAAAGAAAATGAAGTTGTATTGAGAACGCAAACTTCTGGAATGCAAATTAGATACATGGAAGACAGAAAACCACCATTTAGAATGATTTCGATTGGAAAAGTTTACCGTCCAGACTACGATGTATCGCATACACCAATGTTTCACCAAATGGAAGGACTTATGGTTGGAGAAAATGTTTCTTTCTGCTAATTTTAAAGCAATTTTGGAAAATATTGTAAAGAAAATATTTGGAGAAGACAGAAGAGTAAGATTTAGACCACACTTTTTCCCATTTACAGAACCTTCTGCAGAAATGGACGTAGAATGTGGAGTTTGTAAAGGTGAAGGATGTAGAGTTTGTAAAGGGACAGGATGGCTTGAAATTCTTGGAAGTGGAATGGTAAATCCAAAAGTGCTTTCAGGTGTTGGAATTGACCCACAAAAATATCAAGGATTTGCATTTGGATTGGGACTTGAAAGAATTACGATGTTAAAATATGGAATTGATGACTTGAGAGCATTTTTTGAAAATGATGAGAGATTTTTGGATCAGTTCTAATAATTTATAATAGTATTTTTAGCTAAAATTTTTGATGGAAAATTTATTTGAATGTAGAATAGAAAAAATCAATTGGAGTGTTAAAAATGGATGATAAAGAAATCAAAATTGATGATGAGTATGTGAAAAAATTTTACGAAGAAATTCGTGAAGATTATGAAAAAAATTCACCAACGAAAACTTTTGCAAAAATAAAACTGGTAGAAGATGAGTTGAAAATAACAGACAGTAAAATTGTGGGATTGCCGTATCTTCCAAAAGGAGCAGAATTTCCAAAAGCACCTAATGGTGAGGAAATGTTGATGATTGCACAGATTAATTGCGAGGATTTGAAGGGACTTAAGGATTTTCCACAAAAGGGAATTTTACAGTTTTTTGTATTTGATGACGATGATGCTATGTTTGGACTTAACTTTGATAGTCCAACGGTTCAAGATACTTTTCGTGTGATTTATTACGATGAGATTGAAGAATTTTATGATGAAAAAGAGCTTGAAAATATTTATAAACCGCATAATTATGAGGAAAGTTTTCTTACAAACAATAATGAAAGTTATAAAATAGAGTTTGAGCTACGAACAGAGAAGGAAAGATTTGAAGAGGCGATTTATGATGTGTTTGATAAGCTTTGTAAGGAGAAAAAGTTGGAGAAATATCAAGAAGATTGGCTTTATCGTAAAATATTGAATATTGAAATGGAATATTCAGAAGAACCTCATTCACAATGTGATGGATTTGCATTTTTTACACAGAGTGATCCGAGAGAATTTGAAGAAAAATATAAAAAATATGATACGGTACTATTTCAATTGGACAGTGAATATGATGAAAAATACGAAAAAAATGGAAAGTTTGCATTGGAGATGCTGGAGTATTAAATTTTTTCATAAATCGTGAAAAGTTGAAAAATAAAGACTTTACAGAAATTCTCTACAATTGGGATTGTTATTAAATAAAAAAAGAAAAAGTTATCCACATTATTGTGGAAAAGATATAATTTATAAATTAAAGAAAGGAGAGTGTGATAATCTATAAATTGAGAATTTATAGGTTTGTCATACAAAAAAATAGAATGCTAATTTCGTTAAACTGGTTAAAGCAATATATAGATTTAGATGGAATAGAAATAAATGAAATGGAAAATGCCTTGACTATGATTGGTCAGGAAGTAGAAAAAATCGAGGTTTTAGGGGAGAATTTGGAAAATGTTGTAACGGCACAAATTATTGAAAAAGAAATGCACCCTGATTCTGACCACTTGACAATTTGTAAAGTTGATAATGGGAAAGAAATTTTGCAAATCGTGTGTGGAGCGCCTAATCATAAGGCTGGAGACAAAGTTGTGTTGGCACAAGTTGGAGCAAAATTAGCTCCAGATTTTGTTATTAAAAAAGGTAAAATTAGAGGTGTAGAATCGAACGGAATGTTGTGTTCTGAAGAAGAATTAAATATTGGGAAAGATTCGGATGGAATTATGATTTTGCCTGAAGATACGCCTGTTGGAGTGCCTATGAAAGAGTATTTAGGAATTAACGATACAGTTTTTGAATTGGAAATTACTCCAAATCGTCCTGATTGTTTGTCGCATATTGGGATTGCAAGAGAATTAGGGGCCTATTACAATAAAGAGGTTAAATATCCAAGTTTTGTGATAAATTCAGAAAGTTCTGAAAAAACGGCTGATAACATTTCAGTTGAAATTGAAGATAGCAATTTAGCGAAAAGATATGTGGCTAGAATAATTAAAAATGTTACAGTTAAAGAAAGTCCAAAATGGTTAAAAGAAAGAGTGGAATCTATTGGAATTAGAAGTATTAACAACATTGTAGATGCTTCAAATTTCATAATGATGGAATTGAATCAACCGAATCATACTTTTGATTTGGATAAAATTGAAGGTGGAAAAATTGTTGTGAGAGCGGGACATGAAAATGAAAAATTGGTTACGCTTGATGAACAAGAAAGAGAATTGAATAGCGATGATATCGTGATTTCTGATGGTGTGAAAGCCGTTGCACTTGGTGGAGTAATGGGTGGACAAAATTCAGAAATTACTGAAAATACAAAAAATATTTTGTTGGAAGTGGCAAATTTTAATTCACAAAATGTTAGAAAAACTTCAAGAAGATTGACATTATTTAGTGAATCTTCGTACAGATTTGAAAGAAGAGTCGATGAAGAAAATGCGATTAATGTAATAAATAGACTTGCAAACATCATTCAAGAAGTGGCAGGTGGAGAAATTTTAGAAGGAGTAGTTGACAATTATCCTGTTCCATACAAGAAAAAAACTGCTACATTAAATTTTGAGAGATTGAACCGTTTTGTTGGAAAAAATATTCCACGTGAAACAGTTATTGGGATATTGACTAGACTTGAAATCGAGGTTGTGGATAATGGGGAAACATTGACATTGACTGCACCTACTTACCGTGATGATTTGGAAAATGAGCAAGATTACTTTGAAGAAGTTATTAGAATGTACGGTTTTGATAATATTGAAAATATTTTACCAAAATTGGATATTAGTGAAAAACCAGTTATTGACACAACAAAGCTTTCTACACAAGTGAAATTGATTGCGGCAAATGCTGGGCTTAAAGAAGTTATTAATTACAGTTTTGTACCAAAAGATGCGATGGAAAAAATTAAATATACAAGCGTTGAAAGAGAAAATTTAATTGATTTATTAAGACCAATTACAGAAGATTTTGTAACATTGCGTCCAACATTGCTTTATAGCTTGTTAAAAAATGCTAAAGAAAATATGAATAGAAATGCTACAAATATTAGATTTTTTGAAGTTAGCAGAACTTTTGTGAAAGCGGAAGAATTGGCGAAGGAAGAAGTGAAATTGGGAATAATTTTGGCTGGAGAAAATAATAAGACATTGTGGAATCCAAAACCAGTTCCTTATGATTTTTATGACTTAAAAGGAATTGTGGAAGAAATTTTCACACAATTAAAATTCAATAATTATATGATAAAACGTTCTGAACAAAGTCAATTCCATCCAGGTCGTTCAGTTGATGTATTTGTTGGTCGTGAATTGATTGGAAGCTTCGGGGAAATTCATCCAGACGTATTGGAAACTTTGATTTAGGAAAAACATCAGTTTTAGTTGGAGAATTTAACATTGACTTGATTCAAAAATATATTGGTAAAAAAATTAAATATCAAGGAATCGTAAAATATCCATCTGTTCCAAGAGATTTTGCGTTCGTTATGAGAGAAGATATTTTGGTTGGAGATGTTTTAAAAACTATTCAAAAAGTTGATAAAAAGATTGAAAAAGTGGAATTGTTTGACATTTATCAAGGTGCAGGAGTGTTGCCAGGAATGAAGAGTGTGGCAATTAGTGTAATCTTGAGAGATAAAAACAAAACACTTGAAGAAAAGGAAATTGTTGATATTTCAAATAAAATCGTGACTAAAGTTGAGAAAGATTATGGAGCGGTTTTGAGAAAGTAGAGTAGGATTTAAAAAGTTGAAATAAAAAAGGGGGAGGAATGATTACAAATCAAGATTATTTGAAAAATCTGGTAAGAGAATTAACAAAATTACCTTATGAAACTGAATGGGTTGAATTTAAAGTGAATAATATTGAGCCTCAAATGATAGGAGAATATATTTCAGCATTAAGTAATTCTGCGACTTTATTTGGAAGAACGAAAGGTTATCTTATTTGGGGAATAGAAGATAAAAAAACATGAAATAGTGGGAACTGATTTTGATTACAGAAATGCAAAAAAAGGGAATGAAGAATTAGAATCGTGGCTAACTAGAATGTTGACACCAAGATTAAATATAAAAATTTCATGAAATATTTTTATGATGAATTAAAAAGTAGTTGTATTGGAAATTCCTAATGCAGAACGGGAACCAACTAAATTTTTCTTCAGAGGAGTATATAAGAATAGGTAGCAATAAGAAAAAAATTTAAAGGGATATCCTGAAAAAGAAAGAAGATTATGGCAATTATTTGATAATACACCTTTTGAATTACATTATGCAAAAAAAGAAAACATAAAAAAAAGAAAAAAATATTTGAATTTTTTTAAATTATATAGGTTATTATAATTTATTGAATCAACCAATACCTAAAAAAATGAAGAAAAAAATAATTGAAGATTTTTATTAATGAAAAAAATTTATTGTAAAAAAATGAAATTGGAAATTATAATATTAGTAATTTAGGAGCTTTATTAATTTCAAAAGATTTTTAAAAAAATTTGATAAATTATCTAAAAAAATGTGAGAGTGATTTGGTATAAAAAAATAACCGATTAGAAACAATAAGAGAACAAGTGTTTTTCCGGAGGGTATGCAGTAGATTATGAAAAATATAATAAACTATATACTAACAATTATTCCACAGGAAGAAGTAATTGTCGATTCAATAAGAAAATCATTTTTAGCATATCCTGAAATTGCTATTAGAGAATTAGTTGCTAATATTTTGATTCATCAGGCTTTAGATCAGACAGGAACAAGTCCTATGATAGAGTTATTTGAAAATAGAATAGAATTTTTCTAATTTAGGAGCTCCATTAGTCCCTGTTGATAGGGTAGTTGATACTGTTCCAATCTCAAGAAATGAAAATATAGCTGGATTTATGCATAAATGCGGAATATGTGAAGAAAGAGGAAGTGGATATGATAAAGTTATAGATGCTACAAATAAAAAAATATACTACTTGCACCTAAAATAGAAAATCAAGATAATAATTTTACAAAAGTAACATTGTATTCAAAAAGTTCCTTTTTGAATTAATAAAAAAAGAAGATAAAATACGAACTTGTTATATGTTGTCGTGTTTAAAATATGTAAGTGAAGGAGCTATTTCAAATTCTGATGTCAGAGAAGTTTTTTTGGATTTTTCTGAAAAAGATAAAAGCAAAGGCAACAAGAATAATAAAAAGATACATTAAATGCAGGATTAATAAAAAAATAGTTGATAAAAAAATACAGCTCCCTCGATATATGAAATATATTCCATTTTGGGGATAGAATTTAATTAAATTTTTAAGTATCGCTAAGTATCGAAAATTATAAAAAAAATACTAAAGATTTTTATCTAAAAAAATGCAGTATTTAGGTTCAAATATAAGAAAATTTAAGTATCATTAAGTATCGGATTAAAAAAAATGAAACAAAAAAGGGGGAAATTGAGGTGTTAAAAATTGTGACTCTGCCATTTAATGAGAGGACAGAAGAATTTGAGCAAGGGAAGCTGGAAAGGATGCTAGGAAATGTTCAGATTGTGAAGTATCAGGCTGAGCTAGTGAAAATTGAGGGGAAATATTACTGGACGGCTTTTGTTGAATATGAAAAGGCGGAGAATATAGATAAAAATTTAGAGAAAAATAATTTTTTGCAAAATGGAAGAGATATTAAAGAGGTTAACAAAAATCATGAAGAATATCTATCAGAGGAAGAAGCTGAACTGTATAAGATTTTGAAGGAATGGAGAGCTGGAGAAGCACAAATGCTGGGCTATCCACCTTACATTGTCGCCTCAAATCAGCTTTTAGTAGACATAATAAAGGCAAATCCTAAAAATGTTGGAGAACTTTCGCAAATAAGGGGAATGGGGAAACGGAAAGTTAGAGATTATGGGGAGGAGCTTTTGTTGATTTTGGAGAATTTTTACGATATGAAAGGTTGAATGAAGAAAATAAAAACATGTATTTGTGCTATATTGAATTTTTATGAAAAGGTAGTATAAGACTAATAAGAAATCCAATAAGAAGATTATCGAATATAGCAAAAAAGAGACTCTGTTTATTAATTGAACAAAAGTCTCTTTTTGATTTAATATCAATTTTTTTATCCTTTTACTGCATAAACCACAACCGCAAAAAGCAATTACAGCTATAATTACCATAAAAAGTCCACTTAATATCATCGAAAAAAAATATTCATTAAGTTTCGATTTTCACGATTTTTTTGATACATAAAAATAGATAAAAATGAAAGAGCATAAAATACATAAAAATATTTACAATACCAAATATATGTGACACTGTATAATGCACTTTTAAAAAAATGCAATAAATTGGCTTAAAAATTGGAATTAAACTCATAATTAATGCAATTTTACTAACTTTTTGATGTTGTTCCTTATCGGAAAGAAAAAAACTCTTTTTTTCAGTTGTTTTTTTGATTACTTCATTGTTCATAGAAATCATCCTCTCATTATTTTTTTATTAAATTTTTGTTTCTTTCTTTTCTATATTCATATATTACCACATCAACCTTACGGCAACATTTTCGCTACTTTACATTTACCTTACTTTTTGGAAAATTGGGAAGTTAGGAGTGATTTTTGTGATATAATAATCTATGGATTTTAGTGATAATTGGAGGAAGTTTGAAATGGTTGAAAAATATTTGAGAGATAAATGTATTTTAATTGTGGATGATGAGCAGGAAATTTTGAATATGGTTGTGTCGATTTTGGCAGATGGAGGTTATGAAAATACAAGGACTGCTGGAAATGTAAAGGAAGCGTTAAAATGTGCTAAAGAAGTAGAGCCAGATTTTGCGATATTGGATGTGATGCTTCCAGATGGGAATGGTTTTGAGTTGCTTGAAAAGTTGAGAAATGATAGTGATTATCCAATTTTATTTTTAACAGCACGAGGAGAAGATGAAGACAAGTTTAAAGGATTTGGATTGGGAGCGGACGATTATATTGTAAAACCTTTTTTGCCAAAAGAACTTTTGTTTAGGATTACGGCAATTTTGCGACGGACTTACAAGGAAGAGAATTTTATTGTGAACTTAAATGGCTGTCAGATTGATTTTTCACGGGGAGAAATTGTAAAAGATGGAGAAAAAATTTCCTTAACTGCAAAGGAATATGAACTACTAAAAACTTTATACAGAAATGCTGGACGAATTGTAACGATTGATTCGCTGTGTGAAGCTATTTGGGGCGAAAATGCTTATGTTTACTCAAATTCCTTGATGACACATATTAGACGGATTAGGGAAAAAATAGAAAAAGAGCCGTCACATCCAGTTTCTCTTATAACAATGAAAGGATTGGGCTATAAATTGATCGTGGAGGGGAAATAACATGAAAAATATATTAAAACTTATACGCCGTTTTGTAATAACAATAATATTAAGCATATTTTTGCTTCTATTTTTAAATATTTTTTTGTTTGAATTCATATTTTTCAAATATTCAACAGATGATTCGCCTTCAGATAAAACTTTTGAAATAGCGAAAATAATAAAATTTAAAGATAGAAAATATTTTTTGCCAGATAAAGAAATTTCCAATTTGAAAAAAAGCAAAATATTTGGGCAATTGTGATTGACAATGATTCTAAAAAAAGTGATATGGCAAACAGAAAACTTGCCAAGCGAGATTCCAAAAGAATATTCGGTATTCGATATAGCACTATTTTCACATGCTTACATAAAAGGCTATCCAGTTTTTACAGCAAAAATTAGAAATGATTTACTTGTATTAGGATATCCAAAAGACAGTTACTGGAAATATTCCACAGCCACCTGGAACTATCGTCTAATTCAAAATGTTCCTAATTTTTTTCTTATATTTTTATTATCCAATATATTCTTTGTATTTTTGATTTACATTTTTTCAAATTCAAAACTTTTAAAATCAGTAAATCCAATAATAAAAGGCATACAGGATTTGCCAAAAGATAAGCCAGTAAACATAGATGAAAAAGGCGTTTTATCCGAACTTGCAAAAAGTATAAATAAAACTTCTGAAATTTTGCAAAATCAAAGAGAACAACTGCGAAATAAAGATACAGCACGAGCAAACTGGATTGCAGGAGTTTCCCACGACATTCGCACTCCATTGTCAATGATAATGGGCTATGCAAGTCAATTAAAAACATCTTCAAATTTATCAGATGAAATGGAAAAAAAACTTTCTGTTATTTTGAAACAAAGTGAGCGTATAAAAAATTTGATAAATGATTTGAATCTTGCTTCAAAATTAGAATATAATATGCAGCCTTTTGAGAAGAAAAAAGAAAATGCAGTTGCACTTGTTCGGCAAGTAATTGTTGATTTTTTGAATATGGATATTGACGAGAAATTTCCGATAGAATGGAAGACGAAAAGTGAATTTGTATCTTGCTTTGTTAATGTTGACAAAAATTTGATAAAACGAGCTTTGGCGAATTTAATCCAAAATAGTATTAATCACAATGAAAATGGTTGCACAATTTATGTTTCAGTAGAAGAAGATGAAAAAAATTGTATAATTTGTGTTGAAGATAATGGAATAGGAGTTTCTGATAAAGAGCTAGAAAAACTCAATAATACGCCACATTATATGGTTTGTGACAAAAATACGACAGAACAGCAGCACGGTTTAGGGCTTCTTATTGTAAAACAAATTATGGATGTCCATAATGGAAAAGTTGATATGAAACATAGCGAATATGGGGGATTTAAAGTTAATTTGTATGTTCCTAAAAATCTTTTTTCCTATTGACTTTTATAAAATAAAGTGTTACAATTTCAAAGAATTATGAAAGTAACAAAAATATTTTTTTGTTAGTATAATAGTTCAATTAATATTAATCGGATGAAAATATGAGAAGAGATTTTGCAATATAGCAAAACACCGAAGAAGTGACTCTTTCAGGTAAAAGGACTCATATTGGACGAACCTCTGGAGAGATTCCGCAGAAAAGGAACACCGAAGGAGCAAAGTTTACTAAATTTTTAGTAAACCCTAAACTCTCAGGTAAAAGGACAGAGAAATTACATTTTTCGTGAATTTCTTTATTGCAGAGGTCTTAATTTTTTTAAAGACCTTTTTTTATTTAAAGAAATAAATTTATTTTTTTAATGATTACTAAAAAAATATTTAGAAACAAACATTTCATAAACTTAAGACAAAAATCAATATCAGTTTCTAAAAATTTTTGATTTAATTTGATTTATTGTATTTTTGAAGAGATAAAAACATACTAAAAGTTTAAATTTTTTTCAAAAGAATCATTGAAAAATTTAGCATAAAAATTAAAAAGAAATTTAGGAATAAAAGAGAATCCAATCAAATCCAAATAAACATTCCGAGAAATTAAAAAAATATAAAAATACAGAAATTAGCTAATTACAAAAATTGAAGGCTAAAAATCAAATTACGAAGGAGCAGAGATGTTAGAATCGATTATTTCACAAATTAATGAAGTTTTTTGGGGAAGTATCTTAATCATTTTGCTATTAGGAACAGGATTATTTTATACGATCAGATTAAGATTTATCCAAGTTAGAGAGTTTAAAAAAGGTGTACAGCATTTAACTAAAGGGTTTAATATGAATGGAGAAGAAGCTGGAGAAGACGGAATGTCATCGTTTCAAGCTTTGGCAACAGCAATTGCGGCTCAAGTAGGAACTGGAAATTTAGCAGGAGCGGCTACAGCAGTAATTTCTGGAGGTCCAGGAGCAATATTTTGGATGTGGTTAAGTGCATTTTTTGGAATGGCAACAATTTATTCAGAAGCTGTTTTAAGTCAATTATTTAAAAGAAAAGTAGAGGGAGAAGTAACAGGAGGTCCATCTTACTATATTGAAAAATTATTCAATGGAAATAAATTTGCAAAAGGATTGGCAATATTTTTCTCAATTTCATGTATTTTAGCGTTAGGATTTATGGGAAATGCAGTTCAATCTAACTCAATTGGTGAAGCATTCCAAAATTCATTCCATGTTCCACGTGTAATAACTGGAATAGTGGTAGCAGTTTTAGCAGGATTTGTATTTTTTGGTGGAGTAAAAAGAATTGCAGCAGTTACAGAAAAAATAGTACCAATCATGGCGTTTTTATACATTTTAACTTCTGTAATTGTAATCGGAATTAATTATATGAATATTTTAAAAGCGTTTGAAGCAATTTTTATTAATGCATTTTCGACTCAAGCGATTTTAGGTGGTTTTTTAGGACAAGGTGTAAAAAAAGCTGTGAGATATGGAGTTGCAAGAGGATTGTTCTCAAATGAAGCAGGAATGGGGTCAACACCACACGCACATGCCGTAGCAAAAGTAAAAAATCCTGAAGAACAAGGTCATGTTGCAATAGTAACAGTTTTTATCGATACTTTTGTAATTTTAACATTATCGGCTCTTGTAATTTTGACAACACAAAAAGATTTATCAAACTTTACAGGAATTTCATTGACACAAAAAGCGTTTGAAGGAGCGTTAGGAAATTTTGGAGGAATATTTATTGCAGCAGCATTGTTTTTCTTTGCATTTTCAACAATTATCGGATGGTATTTCTTTGGAGAAGCAAATATTAAATATTTATTCGGAAAAAAAGCAATTTTAATTTATAGAGTTTTAGTAATGGTATGTATCGTAATTGGTTCAATGCAAAAAGTTAATTTAGTTTGGGAAATGGCTGATATGTTTAATGGATTTATGGTAATTCCAAATCTAATTGCATTGTTGTTATTGAGTAATCGAGTTGTGAATGTATCAAAAAAATATAAGATGTTAGACTAGAAACTTTAATCTCGATATGTTAAAATAATTAAGCAAAAAAATATTTTTTTGTAATTTAAGTTATATTTATGAGATGAAAAGAGAGTGAAAAAAATGAGAAAAGTAAGATTTTTTTAATATTAATGATATTATCAGTTCTGAGCTTAAATTCATGCTTGTTAGCCACAGCAGCTGGTGCAGCAGGAGCAGGAGCATATTATGGAAATTATTGTGCAAATAATAGATCAGCAACAGTTTGTGGTGGTAGATAATTAATTAATTGCGTAGTCTTTAATATTATTAAAGAAAAAGGAAACCCTTGAGAATCAATATTCTCAAGGGTTTTTTTATAATAATTTATCTTCTTGGTTCATGTTTTTATGTCACGATTTTTTTAGTTATAACTTTTTTTGGAGCTTTAGGTGCTGTTCTTTTCGCAGGTTTTTTTATTTTCATGTTTTTACGATGTTTCTTTTTTTGGTCTAGGTGGTTGTTTTCTAGTAGCTGCAAATGATGTAGCTGAAACTCCTAAAAATTCCTAAAGCTAAAATTAATTTTTTTCATTGTATTTTTTTCATATTATATCATCTCCGTTTTTTTCTATTTTTTTGTTGTTTTTTTATTAACAGAGATATAATAACATTTAGTTATGTCAAAATTATGACAAAAAAATAAAAATCTTTTTATTTATTTTTGAAATATTTAATTTTGCAAATTCGGCTTTTGCTTTTGCTAATTGAGCGTTAAAATTAGGGTTTGTGTGTAATGTAGCAACAACAGCACTTGCAACTATACGAGCTGCATCAACATCACTTTGCCAATGATATCCACAAATTACACGGCTTTGTCCTAAATCGAATCCTCTTTGGATAATTTCTTGTTGTCTAGCAGGGTTAACTTCAGCTAAAACTAAAGCAGTTGCCCATCCAATAGATGTATGTCCTGAAGGATAAGAACCATTTGTAGACAATGTTTTTTCATCTTCTGGACGACATGTAGATTCCTTGAAATACGCAAATGGACGAGTTCTCATATAAGTCTTTTTAGCAGATCTTGTAGCTAAATCTCCAGCATCTTCAATAAGATTTGTAACTAATTTATAAATTTCTGGTGTTGTTTTTGGTGAAATAGTGTATCCGAATGCTTCTGAGAAAGCGTTTGGAAGTCCAGTTCCTTCAAGTTTTGCATCATCATATGCAACTTTTCCTCTAGGAGTATTTCTTTGTAATTTACCTTTTTCGTACATAGCCTTGTCGTTTAAAAATCCAATACTATCTACTGCAGGTGGAGGTGGTAATAATTTGTAGCTATCTACAACTTCTGAGCTTTTTAGATAATACAAATTTGGTTTTGTTGTTACATCATTTTCAGCTGCAAATGATGCAAAAGCAGCGATTAAAAAACTACCTAGTAATAATTTTTTCATTTACATCTCATCCTTTTCTATATTATATATTATTCGTAATAGAAGTATACCTCGAATTTTTTTACATTGTCAATGAATTTTTTTATTAGAAATTAATCGCTGCTTTCAAACCTTATTTTTTTATATTAAAATACAGGATAACCTTCTTTTGAATATTTTTCTTTCAAGAATTTTTTTACTTTTTCTGAAGTCATTGCTTTTGCTAGTGCTTGTATTTTTTTGTCATTTTTGTTGTCTTCTCTAGAAGCTAGAACAATAGCATATCGCCCTTTAGTTCCTTCTTCTAAGAAAAGAGCGTCTTTTGGCGTAATTCCAATTTTTAGCATATGAGAAGGCCAGTTGAATACAAGGTCAGCTTCTTTGTATGCTTGTACAAGTGAAGGAATTGGCAAAGCTGTAATTTTTAAGTTTTTAATAGAATTATCCACATCTTTTAAGTTGTATAATCCATTTTTTTGTTTAAGTTTTATTAATCCTTGTTTTTCAAGTATTCTCAAGGCTCTATCTTGGTTTGTCGGATCATTTGGTACAACAACTTTTGCACCGTTTGGAATTTCATTTTTGTTTTTGTATTTTTTTGAATAAAAACCAACATAAACATCATAAATTGCAGCAACTTTTACAAGATGAGCATTGTTTTTCTTATTAAAAATTTCCATAAAAGGAACATGTTGATGGAAATTAGCGTCAAAATCCTTATTAGCTAACCCAACATTCGCAGTGACATAATCTGTCAAAAGCGTAATTTTAGTGTCATAACCTTCTTTCTTTAAATCTTCAGCCGCAATTTTTACGATTTCCTCCATCGGATATCCAGCTGCAGCTACCTTAATAGTTTCTTTTTTTCCACAACTCAAGGCTAAAATTGTTAGCCCAACGAATAAAAATAATTTTTTGAACATTAGTAATTTCTCCTTCTTTTATCTAATTTTTTTGCAATGTAATTGCCTAATATTTGAATGGAAAAGACAATAATTATCATAATTGCAACCATTTTGAATACAAGAGCATAATTGTACTCGTTGTAACCGTATCTCATTGCATAATCGCCAATTCCACCACCTCCAACAACCCCCATAACTGTCGAATATGAAATAAAACTAATAATAGATGAGGTTAATCCAAGAACTAAGCTACTTCTCGCTTCGACAATTAAAAAATGCCAAACTATTTGAAATGATGTAGCTTTCATCGAAAGAGCCACATCAAGAATCCCCTTGTCCACATCATAAAAAGACTGTTCTACAAATCTTGCATAAAGTGCAACCGCCACAACACATATTGGAAAACTCGCAGGAATTAACCCAAAAGCTGTCCCAAAAATCAATCTTGCAACAGGCATTAATACAACAACCAATATTAGAAATGGAAAACTTCTCACAACATTAACATAAATATTTGCAGGAATATAAATCCGAATATTTTCCTTGATGCTCCCTTTATTCGTTAAAAAAAGCAACGAACCAAGAGGAATTCCCAAAAAAATAGCAAATAAAGTTGGAATCAAAATCATAATTAAAGTATCTTTCAACGCATTTAAAATTTCCCAATTCATTGTTTCAAAAAACTCCTTTCATTTAGTATAAAATAGTGATTAAAGTAATCAAAATAACACAGATTACTAAAAAAATTCCAATAAAAAAATTTTTTTAATCTTTAAGAAAATAATCTAAAAAAAATTATCCCAAAAAAATTCTTTGACAAATTCTAGATATTCACTTTTATGATTGATGATATCATCTTTCACCACATCAAAAAGTATCCAAAATTTTCCCTTTCTCAATGACAGAAACACGGTCGCATAACTTTTTAGCAACATCAAGCTCATGAGTAACTAAAATAATTGTAGTTCTGTAATCACGATTAATTTTCAAAAATAATTCGAGAATTTCTTTTTGAATAAATTTATCCAAAGAAGCTGTAACCTCGTCGCATAAAAGCAAATTTGGATTTGTAACCAAAGCTCGAGCAATCGCAACCCGCTGTTTTTCCCCACCACTTAATTCCGAGATAAAAAAATTTTTCTTATCAAGTAGTCCAACAAAATCAAGCGTTTTCTCAATTTTCTTCCTATCAATCTTTTTCCTTTTCAAAATAAGTGGCAAAGCAACGTTGTCAAATACATTTTTGTTATACAGCAAATTAAATTCTTGAAAAATATAAGAACTTTCAGTATTTTCTTCCAAAAAAACTTCCCCAGTATCAGCTTTTTCAATTCCTTGAATAATTCTCAATAAAGTCGACTTACCACTCCCAGATTTCCCAATTATCCCAAAAAAATCTCCCCTTTTTCAATATGTAAATCAACTTCCAAATCAAAACTATTCAGCCGTTTTTTTCAAATTATTAATATTTATCATAAAAAAACTCCTTTTTAAATTTTACTTTTATGAAGATAGAGATATTATATCACAAAAATAGAGTAATTATAAAATTGAAATAGTTATAAAATTTAATTTTTTTATTGGAAAAAGAAAAAAATTAAAAAAATTATAAAAAAATTTTTGATACTGAATATTTTTAAATAAAATTTGGCATAAAGGCTAGAAACTTCCAGCCTTTTTTTGTTATAATTAATAACACAAGATACCAAAACCCGTAGGGGAATTTTGATTTTTTTAGAGGTTTTTATGAAGAATAAGTTTGTACTATTGGATAGAGATGGCGTAATTAATGTAGAAAAAGTCATATTTATATAAAATCGATGAATTCGAGTATGAAACAGGAGTCTTGGAAGGATTAAAAATATTGAGAGATTTGGGGTATAAATTTGCAATAATAACTAATCAAGCTGGGATTGCAAGAGGTTATTATAGCGAGGATAACTATTTTTAAATTACAGAACTTTATTGAAAAAGATTTATTAAAAAAATGGGATTAAGATAGAAAAAAACATATTTTTTTGTCCACATCATCCAGATGGAATTGGAAAATACAAGATAAATTGCGAATGTCGAAAGCCGAATACTGGGAACTTTTTAAAAGCAATCAAGGAATTCAATATTGATGTGGAAAAATCGTATATGATAGGAGATAGAGTGACAGATCTGATACCAGCTGATAAATTAGGGTTTAAAAACAGTTTTAGTGGAAACAGGATATGGATTGAAAAAAATATTGAAAAAAATTGAAGGAAAAATAATTTAAAAGTCAGAAATATGCAAAAAAATATTTTAGATTTTTTTCAAAAAAATTAAGAAATAAATAAAAAAATGATATATTAAGAAAAATATAGTTAGTTTCAAAGATATTTTATTTTTTTAATAATATAATTTTTAAAAAAATATTAACTAAGATAACCATAAGAAAGTACAATTTTAGCCATTTTTTTAAAAAAATATTATTTTTTTAAAAAAATTGAATTTTTGTATTGGAAAAAAAGATAAGAAAAAAAGTATAAAAAAAGGGGCAAAAGCATAAAAAAATCTTAAATTTGAAAAAAAGAAATAAAAAGTGGTATAATTATAATGATAATATATAATGTATTGAATTTGTTATTGTTTAAGATTATAATTAAAAAAATAAAGAAATTACATGTGCTATCTATAGGATATAAAAAAATATTGATAATTTTAATATAGTGTTACTTAGTAAAGATTTATTTGTAGAAGCTAGAAACATTTTCAATCTTAGAGGAGTTTTTATGAAAGGAATTATTTTAGCAGGAGGAAGTGGGACAAGGCTGTATCCTTTAACAAAAGCTATTTCAAAACAAATTATGCCAATATACGATAAGCCTATGATTTATTATCCTTTGTCGGTATTAATGTTAGCAAATATAAGAGAAATATTACTTATTTCAACTCCTAGAGATTTGCCAGTGTTTGAAGAATTGTTAGGTGATGGAAGTCAATTGGGAATAAAGTTGGAGTATAAGGTACAGAAATATCCAAATGGATTAGCAGAAGCCTTTATACTTGGTGAAGAATTTATAGGAGATGACAATGTTTGCTTAATTTTAGGAGACAATGTGTTTTATGGAGCAGGTTTTTCTGGCTTATTAGAAGAGGCTGCAAAATTAAAAGAAGGAGCAGTAGTATTTGGATATCCTGTAAAAGATCCAAGAGCGTACGGAGTAGTAGAATTTGATAAAAACGGGAAGGCAATTTCATTAGAAGAAAAGCCAGAAAATCCTAAATCAAATTATGCAATACCAGGATTGTATTTTTACGATAATACAGTAGTTAAAAAGTCTAAATCAATAAAACCTTCAGAAAGAGGAGAGTTAGAAATTACTACAATAAATGAGGAATACTTAAAAGAAGGTAAATTGAATGTAAAACAACTTGGAAGAGGAATAACTTGGCTTGACACAGGAACTCATGAATCTTTGTTACAAGCGGCTAATTATGTAGAGACTATACAGAATAGACAAGGTTATTATGTTGCGTGTATAGAAGAAATAGCTTATAGAAAGAAATGGATAAATGAAATTCAATTAAGACAAATAGCAGATACTATGCTTAAAACAGACTATGGAAAATATTTGATAGATTTGTTAAAAATAATATCTAGGAGGTTTTAATTTTGGAAAAATCCTAAATTATGTATACTTTTAGCTTCCTATAATGGAGAAAAATATATAAGCGAACAATTAGATTCAATTATTAATCAAACATATAAAAAAATTGGGAATTAATAATAAGAGATGATGGATCAAAAAGATGAAACAGTAACAATTTTGAATAAATATGAAAAAAAGGATGAACGAATAAAGGTTTTTGAGAGATGATAAAAGGGAATTTAGGATTTTTTTAAAAAAATTTTTGAAGAGTTACTTTATAATGCAAAAAGAAGAGTTTGTTTTTATTTTTCAGATCAAGATGATTTTTTTGGCTAAAAAAATAAATTAGAGAAATTTGTTGAAAAAAATAAGGGATCTGGATGAAAAAGTATTATCTAAACCGTTATTGGTGCATTGTAATTCTTTAGTCTGTGATGAGAAATTAGAAGTAATAAAAGAAAAAAATTTATTGATTCAAAAAAATAGCAAAAAAACAATTCAAATATATACTTTTTTTGAATATATCGTACAAGGGTCAACTTCAATGGTAAATAAAAAAATGATAAGAGAAAGTCTTCCATTTTTTTAAAAAGTGTCACTTTGCACGATCGTTATTTTTCATTTACTTTCACAATTTTTAGGAACAAGAATTTTTTTATAGATGAAAGTCTAGTAAAAATATAGACAACATGAAAGAAATGCAATAGGAGCAAGTAAAAGTATACTAAAAAAAGATAATGAATAAAAAAATATTTTTTTATGTTGAAGATAGAAAAATTGATTGAAGAGATAAAAAAAAACATATAACAAACGTTTAAGAAAAAAAGATTTGAATGATATTGAAAAAAATATTTGGAAGTAACAGATAGAAATAAAAAAATAGATTGGAAAGATTTTTGGTTAAGTAAATATTTCCAAATGAAATTACTAAAAAGATTAGTGTTATTAATAAAAAGGATAAAAATATGCTAAAGAAAAAAAGGATTTATAGGAGTAGCTTTTTCATAAAAAAAGTTTTTTTAGCTACAAAGATGATGTTATTGTTCCAATTCATGTTGGTTCAAAAGGAAGTAGAGAAAATTTGGAGTATCTAAAAGATTCTTCGGGAGATAATATTTCAGAAAAAAACAAAAAAATTTTTTTGCGAATTAACAGGTATTTATTGGATGTGGAAAAAAATGTAGATGCTAGTTTTTATGGAATGATGCACTATAGACGATATCTTTCTCTGAAAATGAATTAGGATATAAGTTGAAGAGAATATTGTATATTTTTTTCAAGACTTTTTTTATTTAAAACCAATAATAAATTTGCTTGATATGAGAGAATTATTTCAAATAAAAATTAGTGATGAAAAAAATTAATGGAGCAAAAAAAATAAAGAGAATGTCTAAAAAAATATTACGAGTGAAATGCAAGAATATGATGTAATTTTTACCGAAAAAAAGAGATCTTTAATAAAAAGTGTATATTTACAGTATAAAAAAAGGCTCATATAGTAGAGCATTTAGATAAATTGTTGGAAATAATAAAAAGAAGATCATGAAGAGATATATCCATATTATAAAAAAAGAATAAAAAAAGGGGAATAAAATATATCCTTTAAATGTATTTATTATGAAAAAAAGAATATTTTTTTGAGTATTCTGAATTTATCTTTGATGTATTATTTAAATTAGAGAAGAAGATAAAAAAATTCCTTCAGATCCTTATCAAATGAGAGTTTTTTTGGGTTTTTTTATCTGAAAGAATGATGTTACCATTTATAGAATATTTAAAAAGATAAAAATATAAATGTAAAAAGAAGGGGTTATACTTTTATTTAGATAGAAAGGAGAAAAAAATGAAGGAAATATTTGAATATAGAGCACTTTTTAATAGAGCTAGTAAAAAGAGATATAAAGAAAAAATATAGGAGATCTGTATTAGGAATACTATGGAGTATGTTAAATCCTTTTTTGACAATGCTAATTATGGCGATGGTGTTTTCGAGTTTCTTTAAATTTGCAATTGCGAATTTCCCTGTATATTTATTGACAGGTCAGTTGATATTTAATTTTTATTCAGAAGCAACTGGTACTGCAATGGGATCAATATTGGAAAATGCATCTTTAATAAAGAAAGTATATGTTCCTAAACATATTTTTCCAATAGCTAAAGTATTGTCAAGTTGTGTCAATTTTGTATTATCATTACCAGGACTGATTTTAGTAATAATTATAACGAAAGCTCCTATAAAAACTTCAGTATTATTTTCAATAATACCAGTAATATATGTTCTTTTCTTTTGCCTTGGAGTAGGGCTATTATTAGCATCTGTGGCTGTCTATTTTAGAGATATGTTTCATTTGTACGGAGTTCTCTTAACAGCTATAAGTTATTTAACGCCATTATTTTTATCCAAAAGAAATAGTTCCAAAAAGAATACATGTTTTTTAATAGATTTAAATCCAATGGTTTATTTTTGTTGATTTGTTTAGAGATATGGTATATTATGGGAAAATGCCGACATTAGATGAGCATCTAAATTGTATATTTATTATTATCATCGCACTTTTTTTATTGGAGTAGTGACGTTTAATATGAATAAAAAGAAATTTATACTTCATATATAGGAGGAATACAGTGGAAGAAATAGTAAAAGTGAAGAACGTTTCTATGAGGTTTAACATGAGTTCAGAAATAATTCACTCTTTTAAAGAATACATAATAAAATTAATAAAACGGCAGCTATTTTTTAAAGAATTTTGGGCGTTAAGAGATGTTTCTTTTTCTTTAAAAAAGGGAGAAATATTAGGAATAGTTGGTTTTAATGGTTCTGGGAAAAGTACGATATTGAAAGTAGTAGCGGGAGTACTGGAACCAACTATAGGAAGTGTAGAAGTCACAGGGAAAGTGGCACCTTTAATAGAATTAGGAGCAGGATTTGATCCAGAATTAACAGCAAGAGAAAATATATTTTTAAATGGTGCTGTGTTAGGATACGATAAAAAATTTATGGAAGAAAAATTTGATGAAATAGTGGAATTTTCAGAATTAGGAGAATTTTTGGATACACCATTGAAGAATTTTTCTTCAGGAATGTATGCAAGGTTAGGATTTGCAATAGCAACAGTAGTTAGACCAGATATATTGATAGCTGATGAAATCCTTGCAGTGGGAGATTTCCACTTTCAAGAAAAGTGTGAACAAAAAATAAAGGAAATGATGGCACAAGGAACTAGTATATTGTTTGTATCACATTCGATTGAACAAGTGGAAGAATTGTGTGATCGAGTTGTCTGGTTAGAAAAAGGGAAATTAAAGATGGTTGGAGATACAGAGAAGGTTTGTGAGGCATATAAAAATAGTTGAAAATATTAAGGAGGTATTATGGATATTTTTATTAATTTTAAGCTCAAAATTGATAAGTGATGAAATGAAGGATTTGTTTGGGAATATTCCTAGTTCGTTAATACCAGTGAGCAATAAAACTTTGTTAGAATTGATATATGAAAAAAATAAAGAAAAAAATATGATAAAATTATTGTTACAGGAAAAGAAAAAAATTGAATTAATAGAAGAAACAATAAAAAAATAAAAAAAATGGATATAGAAATAGTAGAACTTGATAAGTTGCAAGATATTGGTTATAGTATTTATAAATCATTAATTAAATTTAAAAGAAAAAGATATAAAAAAATCTTACAATCAATTTTTGCGGACACTTATTATTCTGAAAGTTTAAAAACTATTAAAAAGGAAGAAATGTTTATTTAATAGGGGAAACATCTGATTCAGAAAGATGGGCAACTTTTTCAAATAAATGATGGTAAAATGACGATTTATGATAAGAAGGATATAATTTCAAAAAAATGATAGATATAGCGTATTAGCAGGAATTTTTTTAATTTTATTAATTTTAAAAAAATTTTTTTGAAATTTTTAGATCAAATTATAAGTGATGAAGATTATGAAAAAGGAGAAAAGGATAGATTTTATAAAACTATCGAAAAAAATTTTTATGAGAATTCAGATGTTGAATTATTAAATGATGGAAATAATTGGATTGATTATGGACACTTTGATTATTATCATGATGCAAAAAAAGAAGTCGATGCAAGATCTTTTAACACAATTCAAGTAGATAGAAAAAAAGGAATTTTTAACAAAAAAAGTGAACATAAAGAAAAAAACTAATAAAAGAGATACAATGGTATTTAAAGTTACCAAAAAGTTTAGAATATATTTCACCTAGAATATTTGATTATAGTTTATCTTATACAGATCCATATGTTTCTATGGAATATTATAGCTACGGTACATTGCATGAGATGTTTATTTATGGAGATTATAGTTTAAATACTTGGAAAAAAATATTTAATAGATTACTTGAAATAAATCAAGAATTTAAAAGCTTTACATTAACTTTGGAAAAAAATCAAAGGTAAGGAAATCATTAAAAAGATATGTATTATAAAAAAACAATAGATAGATTAAAAAGAATTAAAAAAAGATTCTAGGTTTGAAATGTTTTTTTGATAATGAAATTGTAGTAAATAATAAAAAAATAAAAAGCATTGGGATATATTATTCCAAAAATTAGAAGAAATAATAGAAAAAAAATGAACTATTAGAAACTGAAAATTATAATATAATTCATGGAGATTATTTTTTTGCAAATATACTTTATGATAAGAGAAATAATATAGTTCGATTAATAGATCCGCGTGGAAATTTTTGGTGGATATGGGATATACGGAGATAATAACTATGAATTGGCAAAAATTATTGCATAGTGTAGATGGGAAATATGATTTAATAGTGGAAGATTTATTTGAGATAAAAAAATAAAAAAATGGAACAATAGATTATAAAAATATTCTATAATTCTAAACAAGAAAAATATAAAAAGAACTTTTTTTATGAAGAATTAAAAAAATATAAATTACCAATAAAAAAATAAAAACTTATAGAGAGTCTACTATTTATAAGTATGGTTCCTTTACACGGGGATTACTATAATCGACAATTATTAATGTTAAGTCAAGGATTAGAAAAAAATAAATCAATTTATTTAGGAGGAATAATGATAACAAAAGAAAAAAAGTACTTGTTTTTTTGATATAGATGGGACATTATGTGAAATTAGAAGAAAAAGATCAATCTTATTTAGAAGTAGAACCTAAGTATGAAATGTTAAAAAAATTAAAGGAATACAGGGAACAAGGGTTTTATGTGATTTTGTATACAGCAAGACAAATGAAAACATATGAAGGAAATGTTGGACAAATTGTAAAAAATACAGGTAAAACATTATTTGAATGGTTAGAAAAATATGAAGTTCCTTATGATGAAATTCATTTCGGTAAGCCTTGGTGTGGAAGCAATGGATTTTATGTAGATGATAAATGTATAAGACCAAATGAGTTTTTTAGAGAATTCTTATGAAGATATTCTAAAAAAATAATAGGAGTGAAATAATGAAAAATAATAATAACAATGGCAGGAGAAGGATCGAGATTTAAGAAAATAGGGATAGAAAAAAAGTAAATACGAGATAATAGCCAAAGATAAGACATTATTTGAGTGGTCTATGCTATCTTTAGTAGATTTTTTTCAGAAGAATTTATTTTTTTATTGTAAAAAAATAGATGACTCACATAATTTTATTAAAGAAAAATGTAAAGAACTGGGGATTAAAAAAATTTAAGTTGTTGGAAATCGAACATCGAACAGAGGGGCAAAGCTTCGACTGTAATGGAAGCTGAAAGTTTGATATCTCCCAATGATGGAATTGCTATATATAACATAGATACTTATATAAAAGAATATTCATTAAAATTAGAAGATATCTCTAAAGATGATTATGGTTTTTATACCAGTTTTTTGAAACAAATGGGGAAAAGTAAATGGAGTTTTACAAGATTAGATGAAAATAATTATGTAACAGAAATAACAGAAAAAAATACCAATTTCTATTTATGGAACAATAGGATTTTATTATTTTTAAAAAAATTTTTTTCTGATTTTAAGAAAATATATGAAAATAAGAAGGAAGAAATAAAAAGAAAAATATAAAGAAACATATATAGCACCGATGTATTCTTATTTAATAAATGAAAATAAAAAAATAAAAGCAAAAAAATTTTAAAAATCTAATGAGTTTATAGTTTTGGGGACACCTGAAGATATAGTAGAATTTGATAAAGATTATTTAAATAAAAAAATATGTAATGGAGGGAAAAATGAAAAAAAGTACTTGTTTCTTTAGCAGTACATGAAAAACCAGATGTAATAAAGGATCAAATAAAAAAATTTTTAAATTTTTTTAAAAAAATGTAGTATTTATTCTTCATGTGAGTAAAAGTTATTTTGATAAATATAATATTGAAGAACTTAAGGAATTGAAGATGTTTATATAAATCCTGAAAATTTAATTACAAAATGGGGAAATATTGTAAGTACGCATATTTCAAATTATAATTATGCAAAAAGATAATATTAAATTTGATTATATACTTTTTTTCATTCTTCTAATGATATGCTTGTGAGACATGGAGCTTATGAATATATTATTCAGCATGATGCAGGATATCAATTAAGAAAAAGTTAATAAAAAAATAATGTCCATTGGTGGCCTCGCTTTTTTAGCAATGAAAGATTTTCAATTAGAACAAATGAAAAATGAAATAGGACAAACAACATTAATTGCTTCTCAATTAGAAGGAAGTTTTTTTATAAAAAAAGAAATTATGGATAAAGTAATAGAAATAATTAATTTATATTACAATGAAACAACCTCAACATCATTTTTATCCTAAAGAAGAATTCTATTTTTTTCTACATTATCGTCTGCCGTCTCAGATTGGTCAAAAAAATAGGTAAACCAATTATTTTTTTCTGAAATACATAGATTTGATAGGACATTATGGAATTTAAAAGAGATATTTAGAAAAAAATAAATAAATGGACTTTTTCTAAGATATTTGGCTGAAGTTGTACTTTTTATTTGAAAATTTATTAAATACAATATTATTTAAATCTAAATTTTACAAAATAAAAAGAAAAAGGATATAAAAAAATAAATAATAACGATAAAAAAATATTTAGAAAAACAAAAATTTTTTTAAATGATGGATCAGGTTTTTTTCAATTATATGATATTTCAAATTTATTTGGGGTAAAAACGTGTAGAACGAGAATACAATAACAGAATAAGAAAAATATATCAGAAAAACTTATGAAAGGATTATAAGATGAAAAAAATTATACAGTATATTATTTAAAAAAATGATGATTTGGGGAATAGAGCTAGAGATTTGTACTTTAGAACAAATGATAATTTAGCTGTGACATATTTTTAATGAAAAAAATAATTATACCAGAAACTACAACAGTGTATTTTTAATACATATTTTAATTCGTTTTTCTTTAGATAGATGGAAAAAAATACACAAAATTATCTTCTTTATTTTTTTAACAATAAAAAGTTGAAGGTTCGTTTACTATAACAATAAAAAAATAGATATTTATCAGGTGAAGATATAGTAGAGAGAATTGTATCAACAACCAATATAGAAAGAGTTGAAAAAAAGAATTTACTTTTTGAAATAAAAAAATATAGATAATTACGAAGGAATGATTTATTTTTGAAATTTCTTCTAATGAAGGAAAAAAACAATATTATATGATGCTTTATTATGGAACAGAAATTGAAGAAGAAGAAAAAGAAATAAGTATAGCTCTTTGTTATATGTACATTTAAAAAGAGAAATGTATATAGAGAGAATGTTAAATAAATTTGAAGAGGAAAGATTGGATAGTTCATATAAAATGTTTATAATTGACAATGGGAAAAACATTGAATTATAAAAAAATAAAGAAAAATGTTTTTTTCTTTTAAAAAAATAAGAATTATGGAGGAGCTGGAGGATTTACTAGGGGTATAATAGAAGCTCAAAGATTCAATGAGAAACATTCAAAAAAATATCACACATTCTTTTAATGGATGATGATATATTATTTGATTTTAGAGTTTTAGAAAGATTAAAAAGTTTTTTTAGAATTGAAAAAAAGATGAATATAACAATTATTTTTGTTGCAGGGTCTATGTGCTCTTTAGATCATCCTGAAATTCAATATGAAAGCTATGCAAGTTGGAGAGGAAGAAACTTTATTGCATTCAAGCATAATTTTTAATCTTTTTAATGAAAAAAAGCAATTTTAATGAATGAAAAAGAAGAGAAATACTCAAATGGAACTGCTGGTTGGTGGTTTAGTTGTTTCTCTATAAATATGGTTAATTCTAATAACTATCCTTTCCCATGCTTTTTTTAGAGGAGATGATGTAGAATTTACAATCAGAAATAATTCTAATATAATAAATCTAAATGGGTTAAATGTTTGGCATGAGCCATTTTACAAAAAAATATTCAATAGTAAGTGAAAAATTATTATTTATTAAGAAATATGTTAGTTGTAAATTCACTTTATATGAATACAGGTATAAAAATGGATTTAAAAAAAATATTACTTCAAAAATTTATAAGAAGTATAATGCATCTTAATTATAATTCTGCAAAACTTGTCATTCGAGCAGTAGAAGACTTTTTAAAAGGAGTAGAGTTTTTTTGAAAAAAACTAATCCTGAAGAATTAAATGGAGAATTAATGAAATATAATCCTAAAATGGGATTTATATGGGATTTATTAGAAGAATATAAATTAGATGATATTTATGAAAGTACATCTTCTATAAATGCAGATAGAAATATTATTTCGAAATTTTTTTAGATTATTAACATTAAATGGTTTATTGATACCCTAAAGTGTTTTATAAAGAATTTGGAATAGCTTTGAACGGATTTGCAGGTAGACCGTTTAATTTTTTTATAAGACGAAAAGAGTTTTTTTATCTATGATAAATTTTTCACAAAAAAAGGTTATTTTTGTAGATGTAAATAAAAAAAGAGGCTTTTTAAGTTAATATTTAAATTTATAGGAATTTGTGGAAAATATATATTAAATTATAAAAAAAATAAATAAAAAAATTATCAAGAGAATTTTTTTATAAACTTCAAAAATATTGAATTTTTGGAAAAAAATATTTAGAAATATAATGAAAAAGGTGAAAGGATATAAATATGAGATATGATTATTTAGTAGTAGGAGCAGGGCCTTTTTAGGGGCAACTTTTGCTTATGAAGCAAATAAGAGAGGTAAAAAGTTTTAGTAATTGACAAAAGAGATCATGTTGGTGGAAATATGTATTGTGAAAATATTGAAGGGATAAATGTTCACAAATATGGAGCACATATTTTTTTCATACAAGTAATAAAAAAAGTGTGGGATTATGTAAATCAATTTTTGTACATTTAATAATTATATAAATTCACCAATAGCAAATTATAAAGGTGAAATATACAATTTACCATTTAACATGAATACTTTTTAATAAATTGTGGGGAGTTGTAACACCAGCAGAAGCTAAAGCTAAAAATTGATGAGCAAATAAAAAGAATCTGGAATTACAGAACCTAAAAAAACTTGGAAGAACAAGCAATTTCGTTGGTAGGAAAAGATATCTATGAAAAAAATTGATAAAAGGTTATACTGAAAAACAATGGGAAGAAGTACAACAGAATTACCAGCATTTATTATTAAAAAGATTACCAGTAAGATATACTTATGATAATAATTATTTTAATGATAAATATCAAGGAATTCCTGAAGGTGGATATAATGTAATTTTTTTGATAAATTGTTAGAAGGAATCGATGTAGAATTGAATGTTGATTTCTTTGAAAAAAAGAAGAATTATTAGCTAAAGCTGATAAAGTAGTATTTACAGGTATGATAGATCAATATTTTGATTATAAATTTGGTGTTTTAGAATACAGAAGTTTAAGATTTGAACACGAAACATTAGATGAAGAAAATCACCAAGGGAATGCGGTAGTAAACTATAACGAAAGAGAAGTACCTTATACAAGAATAATAGAACACAAACACTTTGAATTTGGAAAACAACCGAAAAACAGTTATAACTAGAGAATACCCAGCAGAATGGAAACAAGGAGATGAACCTTATTATCCAGTAAATAACGATAAAAATGCTGAAATATTTAAAAAAATATCAAGAATTAGCAAAACAAGAAAAAAATGTAATATTTGGTGGAAGATTAGCTAATTATAAATATTATGATATGCACCATGTGTTTGAAGTTGCTTTGGAAGTGGTGGAGGAAGAGTTTGTGAAATAGAAATATCAAACTTTATTGTAATAAGAAAGAACAAATGAAGAAAGGAAAATACCAAATAGCCAGATAATAATTGGTTATATGATTATTTATAGAACTATGAGAAAAATTTCAAGTATTAGAGAGTTTTTAGATTTTTTTAGCAGCGATTTTAGTAGGTGTCGGTTACTTCTTTGTTGCAAATAAATGGAACGGTATGCCAGTTTCTTTTATTTTATCAGTTGATTTTTTCTTTGCATTAAGTGCTTTTGTAATAACGCAAAAAGAAGCTGTAGGAAAAACAAGTGACTATATAAATAAATTATTTATGGGGAGGGCAATTAGATTGCTTATTCCATATATGATAATAGTTATATTTTTATTATTTATTTCTTTTATAGATTTGGTTACAAAAAAATATAGGTTTTTTTATGATTTTTGTTTCACAACTTTTTTTATTTCAAATTTTAGGGTTAAATCAAGGGAATCTTATTTTTAAATACACCTGGAGTTGCTTGGGCTTTGGGATTAGAATTATATATAGGAACTATATTCTTTTCAATAATTCATTTTATAAAAAAAGAAATATGAGAAAGCATTATTTTTTTGTATGATAATGCTGTTTGTCTTTTCTTTGAATATTCTAAATAAAAAAATAGTGCAGATTTTATGGGAGCTACTTATCAAGAAGCGTTTCAAATTCCATTAGGAATTTTTTTAGAATAATAGTTTCTTATTCGATAGGAACTATTTTTTTGCAATAGTTTATAAAAAAATTATTGAAATGAAAAGTAAAATTTTGGAATCAGTTCCATGGTTTACATTTTTTTGAGGTATGTATAATTTTTACCATATTAAAATTATATGGAAAAGTAAACTATAATAGAATAAATGAATACTTTTTTTCCTCTTTTAGCAGGAATTTTAATATTAATTTTTTTCATACCAGAAGGGAATTATATCTTTAATTTTAATAAAAAAATATCAAGATTAGGAAAAATTGAGTTACTCAATTTATTTGATACATCCTATTTGTATAGAAATACTTAAATATTTTTAATGTGAAGAATTTATATTTTTTTATAGGCATGACTATACTTTCTTCTTTTTTTATTCTATTATTTTGTCGAAAAAATAATAGATTTGAAATATAATGTTGTAAATAAAAAAATAAAAAGAAAGGTTTAATATGTATGAATAAAAAGAATAGAATGGATTGATGTTGCAAAAAGGAATAACAATAATTCTTGTGATGATAGGACACTATGTTTCATATGGAAGTCAAATTAGAAATTTTTATTTTTTTGCTTTTTCATATGCCCTTGTTTTTTTATATTATCAGGATATACTTTTAAATTCTTAGATGACAAAAAAAGAAATATTAAAGAAAACAAAAAAAGAGCTTATTAGATTTTTTTACTTCCAGCATTTTTTTATTAACAATAATAGGACAAATTACTATTAAATTACTTTTGGAATTGGCATAATTTAAGTTATAAAGCATCGTTTTTTTAGCTTTAAAAAGAATAGCTTGGGGAAATGGAGTTGACTATGATTGGAAAGGAATTCATTTTTTTATGCATTAGGAATGCCGTGGTTTTTTTAATAACTTTAATTGTAGCCAAGTTAGTTTGTGGTTATTTAGGAAAGATAAATTAAAGTTAGCTTTTTATATTAATGTTTTTTTGAGTATTTATAGGCAATCAAATTCAACTCATTTGGAATTTAGATTTAATAATGGTGTCAATATTATATATATACATAGGAAATTTACTAAAAAGAAAAAAAGGAATTTATGAAAAAAACATGATAAACTTTTTTAATAAGTTCTATATTAATTTTTTTCTTATATGTTAAGTCAAGGAAAGTATATTGAAATGGCTACAAGAAGTTATCCTGATGGGATTCTTTCTATAATAGAATCTGTTGCTGGGAGTGTAATAGTTATAGAATGTTCAAAAATATATATGTTTAACAACTAAATTAAAAAAAAATTTTTAAAGAAAGTAGGAGAAATAAGTTTAATAATACTATTAGTACATTATTTTGAATTTTTTTACTGGAATATATGTTTTTTTAGTTTAGATAAAATTATCATAAAAGTTATTTTTAAATATATTAATAGCTTTTTGATAAGAAAAGTTATAGTTTGGTTAAAGTTTTTTTATCACCAAATAATTTAGAAAAAGAGGATAAGATATAAATGAAATTAATTTTTAAAGAATAAAAAAAATATCGATTTTACTAAAATAGAAGAAATATGGAATAAAAAAATATTCAAAAATATAGTATATTCAATTTTCATAGCTACAATTATTGTTTTTTTATTTGTAACTTCTCAAATTCTAATTTTTTTCTTTTTTGATGATGCACAAAAATGAATTTTTTTACCATATTTAAAAGAAACGGGTAGAATATGGTTAAAAAGGAGAAATACCATTTATAATAAAAAAATACAATTATTGGACAAAAATCAATTGATTGAGTTTCATAGAGCTATATTTTTTTACCACAAAATATATTGATTTCAATTTTATCTAATGTATTTTCATTTGAAGTAGTTGCGAGTATATTAGCATTTATAAATTTATTGATTATATCTTTTTTTCTCTTTGAAAATAGGAGAAGCTTTTAGATTTAAAAAGAAGGATTAAAAAAATTATTAACCTTTTTATTTGCAATAAACCCAATATTTATATACATGTATTCATCATCTTGGTGGAATGAGGCATCTGCCCAAACTTGGTTTGTTGTAGCATTAGCAAGTATATTTTTTTATTGAGGAAAAAAATTTTTCGTAAGAAATATTTAATTTTTAAATGTAGTTTCTGTATTGTTTTTTTATTTGTTGCAGGATGGTCACAAGCATTATTATTTTATTTCTTTTTAGTAATATTTTTTTGCAATAGAAAAAAATAAAAGAAAAAGAATATAGAGAATTGGGAATATTTAGTTTAATTTTTTTATAGGTATTATTTTTAGTGGTATCCATTATTTTTTTCAGAATATTTTTTTATCTTTAAAATTAGTAAATGTTGGATTTGGATTTGGTAATTTTGAAAACTTTTTTATCACCTAATTTAAATCAAATGATAATGACGTTTAATCCAGTATATTATACATTCATGAATAGATATGGAGGATACTTAATAACGTATATACCGATGGCATTTTTCTTCAATATATATCTTAATTTTTACTTTTGTTATCAGAAAAAAATTTTTTTGGAAGAAATTTTTTTAAAAAAATAAGAATATTAAGTTTATATCATTATTACTATTAATGTCGTTTATTCTCTCACAATTGCCAAAGCACAATTAGGATTAATGAGATTACCATTTAAGTTTCTCCCAATATTTTTCAGAAATGTTAATAATATTTTTCTATCTACGGATTAGAAATTTCAGAATTAGAATTTACAAAAAAATTAGAAATAATATTTTTTTGGGGATTATCTTAATATCTTGTATACTTTCATTCTTTTTCTGTTGAAGGAGATCATATGAAAGTGTTTAAAATAAATATAATCTTTGTTATTTTATCTATTTTTCCAAATATATTCGATTTCTAAAGATAAAAAAATAAGATTTTTTTGTCTTCAAGTATTTATACACTATTTATGTTGTTACTTATGTTATTCATGCAACCAACAGTAGATGGAATATTACCTAATCAACAACTAAAAAAAGTATAAATTTAAAAAAATGATTTTAATAGAAATGGTTATTTTTTTATCTTTAACAAATGGTAATGATGTAAAGGATAATTTAGAAGATTTATATTCGGCACAATTTTTTTATTATATGGAGTAAAAATCAGTAAACGGATATACTAGATCAGGGAATAATAAAATTTCAGAGTTATTAGATGTCACTCCTTCACAAAGTTTTTAATGAAAAAAAGTTACAATAAATAATCTTTCAAAAAAATTTAATGAAGTTTGTTATTTCGATTTACTTAATATAGATTCTATAGCTATAAAGAAAGAGAAATTAACCAAAGATATGCAAAAAAATTATTAAGTTGTGGTTATATTGAAAAGAGTGTAAAAAAATTCTAAAATAGACTTTTTTTATAAAAAAATCAAAAGAATATAGGAAGTATATCTTATACGTCTAAAGGAATTGAAGCAAAAAAACAAATTACAGATAAAGAAAATTTAGAGAAATATCAACTTTCTTCTTCTGATAATGGATTTATAGTATTGAGTAAGGTTTATTGGAAAGGATATAAAAGCTTATATTAATGGTAAAAAGAGTTAATATTTCGAGTGAAAAAAAGGATTAATAAAAATTAGATAACATACCAAATAATTTAAATAATGCAACATTGGAAATTAAATATTTTTCCTTCAAGTTGGAAAAATAACAATTTGGTTAAGTTTGATAGGAATTATAATAATTGTGTGTACGTTGTTCAATTTCAAAAAGAAAAACAATAAAAATTTTTTTGAAAAAAATATAGATATATTATTAGACAGTATACAAATTAAAAAAATAATATTCAAAGAAATGTTATTTTTAAAAAAATTAATGCAATATCAAATTCTACAAATTCAATTTTTTTAGATTATAGTTAGAAAGGTAAATAAATGGAAAGAAATTTTAGAGCATTAGAAACTTTTTAGAATTATTGCAGCTATTTTTTTGTAGCTTTAGGTCATTTATTTTTTTGGAATCAAAATTTTAATACAATACCACGTTCTTTTATATTATCAGTTGAATGTGTTAAGTGGTTTTTGTGATTACTTTAAAATTAGAAAAATCAAGAGTTGAGAGTGGATGAGTACCTAAATAAATTATTTTTGGGCAGAACAATAAGACTATTAGTACCTTATATGATTTTTAATTACTTTTTTTATCATATTGTTTTTTTATAAAAATTTTATTTAATCAAAAAAATAAATTTATATAATTGGATTGTAAATATATTTTTATTACAAATTATGGGTTTAAATGGAAAAAAATTTTTAGGAGGTGTTGGTATAGTTGCTTGGGCATTGGGGTTAGAGTATTGGATTGGAACTATTTATTTCCCAATTATTTATTTTTTTAAAAAGAAATTTTTAATAAAGGTTTATTTTTTTATTTCAATGATACTTTATATTGTTTGCATAGGAATTTTTACATCATTACTCAACAAGGTTTATGGATGTTCATATTTGGCAATATTCTGGAGTTCCATGGGGAATAATAAGGATTTTAGCTTCTTATAGTATTGGAACTTTATGTTCAATTCTTTATCAAAAAAATTTAAAAAAATATAGAGTTTAAAAAAATAAAAAGGGAAGTTTTTTTACAATATTAGAAATAACAATAATTTATTTTATTGTTAGAGTTTATCGTTTGAAACATTATGATGGTGAAAATGAGTATGTTTTTTTCCTATTTTTTTGCAGGAATTTTTAATATTTATTTTTTTGCTTATGAGAATGGAATTATTTCAAAAGCATTAGAAAAAGTGTCTTTTCTTGGGAAATTAAGTTATTCAATATATCTTATACATCCTTGTTTTGTCGAATTAATGAATTATTTAAAAGTTAAAAATCCTTTAAGTGGGTTAAATATATTATACTATATTGTATTATTATTGATAATGTCATTTTTTTATTCTATTATTTTGTTGAAAAAAATATAATAAATTTAAAGTATAATTTGTTAAATAAAAAAATAAGAACAAAGAGTTGAAAAACAAGTGTATGAGATAAGAGGTAAATAAACATCTATTCAATGAAAATTATGAAAGAATATTAGTCTTAATGAATTGAATAATTAAAATAAAAAAAACGTAAAAAAATATCTTTTTTTAATAATATAATTGATTTATAAATAAAAAAAATAGGGGTCTAAAATGGAAAAATATAATTGTAAAAAAATATTAGATATAAGAATATAAAATTTGAAAAAAATTTTTCAAAATGATAAAATAAGTTTTTTTAAATTCAGATATAAAAAAATATTGAAGTTAGAATTGGGAGGCATTTTAGGGATTTATGGTCAAAATGGTTCTGGAAAAACAAAAGTTATAGATGTATTATTTATTTTTGAAATCAATTTTAATTGAAAAAGCAAAAAAAGAAGAAATAAGCAATGATGGGATAAAAAAACATAATAGTAGATTTACGTTCTATAAGAGAGGGAAAACCTATTTCATTGAAGAAGGGATGAAAAAGAAGCGTTTCAATATTAGGAGTACTTATAATAGTCTATAATCAATGTTCAGTATGTTTGGCTATAGATGAATTAGATTCGGGAATTTTTTTGAATATTTGTTAGAGAAATACTGGAAGTGTTATCTAATGAGATAAAAGGTCAAGTAATATTTACTTCTCATAACCTAAGAATTCTTGAGAAAAATTGATAAAAAAAGAAAATAGTATTTTTCTACAACAAATCCAAATAACAGATATATAAAAATTTAAGTATGCAAAACCAAGTAATAACTTGAGGGATATGTATTTAAGGGAATTAATCATTCAAGAACAGGATGAGGAATTGTATAAAGAGACAAAACAATCTGATATAAAGAGAGCTTTTTTTATAGAGTGGGGAGCATCATTAGATGAAAAAAAGGTAAAAAAATTTAAATTCAGTAAATAGACACAGTAATTTTTTTGGTTGTTTTTTTGTGATAATTATTAAATAAAAAAATACCAAAAAAAGAAAGGAAAGGTTTATGAAAAAAATATACTAGTAATCGGAGGAGCAGGATACATCGGTTCTCACACAGTAAATCTATTAAAAAAAGTGGATATAATCCAATAATTTATGATAATTTATCAAAAGGTTACAAAGATGTAGCTGAAATATTAAATGTAAAAATTTATAAAAGGTGATTTGGGAGATAGAAAAAAATTAAAAGAAGTATTTGGAACAGAAAATATTACAGCAGTTATGCATTTTGCAGCGTTTATTGAAGTTGGGGAATCAGTTCAGGAACCAGCTAAATATTATGAAAATAATGTTGTTAAAGTAACAAAATTATTAGATCAAATGGTTGAATCAGGAGTTAAAAACTTTATTTTTAGTTCTACAGCAGCAACTTTTGGAGAACCTGTTAAAGATAAAATAGACGAAACTCACCAACAATTACCGATTAACCCATATGGTAAGAGCAAATTAATGGTAGAAAAAATACTTGAAGATTATGATACTGCATATGGCTTAAAAAGTGTTGTTTTGAGATATTTTAATGCGAGTGGAAGTGATAAAGATGGAATAATTGGAGAAAGTCACATTCCTGAAACTCATTTAATACCATTAATTTTACAGGCGGCTAGTGGAAAAAGAGAGAGCATAAAAATATTTGGAGATGATTATCCAACAAAAGATGGTACTTGTATAAGAGATTTTGTTCATGTTTATGATTTAGCAAAAGCACATATTTTAGGTATGGAGAAAATGTTGAAAGAGAATAAAAGTTTAAATTACAATCTTGGAAGTGGAGAAGGTTTTTCGGTTAAGGAAGTTATTGAAAAAGTAAAAGAAGTAACTGGAAAAGAGTTTAAAGTGGAAATTGTAGAAAAGAGAGCAGGAGATCCAGCGATATTAGTTGCTAATAGTGAAAAGGCTAAGAAAGAATTAGGATGGGAGCCAGAATATTCATTAGAAGAGATTATTAACTCAGCTTGGAAATGGGAAAATAATAGAAGATACTAGATTAAAAAGATAAATTAGGAGATATTTCAAATGAAAATACTACTAACAGGCTCAAATGGTCAACTAGGCCACGACTTCAAAAAAATATTCGATAAAAAAAATATTGAATATATCGCAACAGACTACAAGGAATTAGATATTACAAGTGATGAAGATTTAAACAAGTTCTTTCAAAAAAACGAAGGAATTACTCATGTGATAAATTGTGCGGCATATAATGATGTGGATAAAGCTGAAACTGACAAAAAAGTTTGGTTGCTAAACGCTGAGGCACCGAAGAAGTTGGCTGAATTTTCTAAAAAGATTGGAGCGATTTTTGTTACTTATACGACGGATTTTGTGTTTGATGGGGAGAAGGATTCCCCTTATGTGGAAGGTGATAAAACGAATGGTATTTCAGAGTATGGAAAATCGAAGGCCCAAGGAGAAAAAGACGTTTTAGAGGCATATGATAGATCATTTGTGATACGGACTTCATGGGTATTTGGGATAGCTAATAACAATTTTAACAAGCAAGTTATAAATTGGAGCAAATCTCGAAATGAGTTGAATATTGTGGATGATCAAGTGTCAGTTCCAACTTATTCAATGGATTTAGCCGAATTTTCATGGAAATTAATACAAACTGAAAAATTTGGATTGTATCACATTACAAATGATGGAATTGCAAGTAAATATGACCAAGCGAAGTATGTTTTAGAAAAAATTGGTTGGAAAGGAACGTTAGGAAGGGCTAAAACGGCTGATTTTAATCTTCCTGCAAAACGACCAGCTTATTCAAAATTGGATTCTAGCAAGGTAGAAAAGTTGCTAGGAGAAAAAATTCCTACATGGCAGTCGGGAATTGATAGATTTCTTGAAGAAATGAAGGAAAATGGAGAATTGTAAAATAGAATTTTTATTGAGAAAGGCTAGATTTGTTCTAGTCTTTTTTGTATAATAGAGGTGAACGTATGTTAGAAGAAGTAGGGAATTTTAGAAAGGGAATGAAGAAAATATGAAAAAGAAGAAAAAATTGCCGATTGGAATATCGAATTTTAAAGATATAATTGAAAAAAAATTATTATTATTTTGATAAAACAAGATTTATAGAAGATATTTTTGGAAGATGGAGCACAAGTAAAACTATTTACTCGTCCAAGAAGATTTGGGAAAAACATTGAACATGTCGATGTTGAAGTATTTTTTTGATGTTAAGAATAAAGAAGAAAATAGGAAGTTATTTGAGAATTTGGAAATTTCTAAAAGTGATTATTTTTCGGAGCAAGGGAATTATCCAGTGATTTCAATTTCGTTTAGGAATTATGATGAGGAAAATTGGGAAGAAGGATTTAAAACAATAAAGACAACAATTGCTAATGCATATGCGGAACATAAAATTTTGATGGATAATTTAGATAAAAGGGAACTAGAGAAATTTGAGAGTATTTGGCTAGAAAAAGACGAAGGAGATTGGAAAAATTCATTACGGAATTTGGTGCAATATTTGTATGAATATTATGGTAAAAAAGTAGTTATTTTAATAGATGAGTATGATCAGCCGATAATAGATTCTTACATAAAGGGTTATTATGACAAGACGATAAGTTTTTTTAAAAGTTTTTATGGATTGGTTTTGAAGGATAATGAATATCTTGAAATGGGAGTTATGACTGGTATTTTGAGAGTTGCGAAGGAGAATATTTTCTCAGGATTGAATAATTTGGAAGTTCATACGATTTTGGATAGTGAATTTACAGAGTATTTTGGGATTATGGAAAGTGAAGTGGAAGACTCTCTCAAAGATTTTGATTTGGAGTATGAATTAATTGATGTTCAGAAGTGGTATAATGGATATTTATTTGGAGAAATGAAGGTGTATAATCCATGGTCGATTATTAATTTTTTAAAACGTGGAAAATTAAAACCTTATTGGGTGAATACGAGTGGGAATGGATTAATTAAATTGTATTTGCAGAAATTAAAAGATGAAATTTTTTTGATGATTTTTTTCAAAATTATTAAAGAAAGAAAGTATTTTTAAAAAGAGTCAATGATAATATGACTTTTGGGAATTTGAGGCTAACTTTGAAAAAAATATTTGGAATTTGTTTTTTTCATAGCGGATATTTGACATTGAATAAAGAATATGATGAAGGTGAAGAAGAAATTCATTTAAAAAAATACCGAATGAGGAAATTTTTAAAAAAATGTTTTTCTGAAATGTTTATTGAAATATATTTTGAAAGTTATGAAACTTTTCTGTATATGACCAATGCATTAAAAAAATGGAAATATTGAAAAAAATTCAAATTAGAGTTGAATAAAAATTTTTGTTGGAGAATGTAGGAATTTTTTTGATGTGAGCGGAGCGTATAAAGAACAGTTTTATCATGGTTTAATTTTTGGGATTAATTTTAAAAATTGAAGAATGAGTATGAAATCACATCGAATAATTTCTGCGGGAAAAAGGTCGATATGACTTATTGTTGAAACCAAAAAAATATTTTTAAGAAGTAAAGAAGGTATTATTTTTTTGAATTAAAAATTGTAAATGTGACTGAAAAAAATTGGATGAAGGTCAAATTAGGGAAAAAAACTTAAAAATGAGTGTGAGATTGCGTTAAAACAAATTGAAGAAAAAGAATATGTTTCAGTTCTAAGAAATGTTGGAATTGAGAAAGTTTTGAAAATTGGGATTGCATTTTATGGGAAAAGAGTTTGAGGTGAAGTTTGAGAGGGAATGATCGAGATAGAAAGTAGGAATAGTATGAAGAATAAAAAAACAATGCCAATAGGAATTGATGATTTTTAAAACTTTAATAACAAAAAAATTACTATTATTTCGATAAGACAAAAAAATGATTGAAGAGTTACTAGAAAATGATTTTTGAAGTAGTATTATTTACGAGACCAAGAAGATTTGGAAAAAGTTTAAATATGTCGATGTTGAAGTATTTTTTTGATGTTAGAAATTGTAAAAGAGAATAAAAGTTTGTTTGAAGGATTATATATATCAAAAAGTGAGTATAGAAGAGAGCAAGGAAAAATATCCTGTGATTTACATATCATTTAAAGATATAAAGAAAAAAACTGGGAAGAGACTTATGAGTTGATAAAAAGTAATATTTATGATTTGTATTATGAACATAGGTATGTTTTTGGATAAATTGGATGAGATAAAAAAAGAAGAATACAATGATATTTTTACTAAGAAAAAAAGGAACCGATATGGTCGTTGGCACTGGAAAAAAATTGAGTGAATATTTGTATTTATATTATGGAGAAAAAGCGATAATTTTGATAGATGAATATGATACACCATTAATATATGCTTATGAGTTTAGTTATTATGAAGAGGCAATAAATTTTTTTAGAACTTTATATGGGTCAGCCTTGAAGGGGAATAAGTATTTAGAAAAAAAGGGTACTGACAGGAATATTGAGAATTGTTAGAGAAGGGATTTTTTTCAGATTTGAACAATTTAATAGTTTATACAATCCTAGATAAAAAAAGTATTCTAATTATTTTTGGGCTTACTGAAAAGGAAGTGGAAAAAAAGTTTAAAAGAATACAAATTAATAGGAGAATTGGAAAAAGTAAAAAAAATGGTATAATGGCTACAAATTTGGAGAAAGTAATATTTATAATCCTTGAGTATAATAAATTATTTAAGTAGTGGAGAATTGGTCGAATATTGGGTGAATACTTCGAATGATAATACAATAAATAGATTAATTAAAAAAATTCACAGATAAGTATGTTTGAGGATTTAAAAAAATATTTGAAGGAAGATCAGTTTCAAAAAAATAATAAATTTGACTTCAAATATAGTCAAATTTGAGAAATCCTCAAGAAATATGGCAATTAATGTTATTTAGCGGATATTTGACGATTTCTAAAAAAATTAGTAATAAAGAGTATGAATTAAAAAAATACCAAATTATGAGGTGCAGTCTTTTTTTAAAGATTCATTTATTAATGAGAATTTTTAGTGATAAAAAGTACCTTTTAATCAAATGATAAATGCATTATTAGATGGAAATATGGATATGTACAAGTATTATTTACAACAGATTATGTTATTATTTTTATAGCTATCATGATGGAGATAAAATTAATGAAAAAGCCTTATCATAATTTAATTTTTGGGAAGTATTTTGTATTTAGAAGATTGGTATGAGATAGATTCAAATATAGAGAGAGGTTTTTGGGAGAACAGATTTGACATTGACTCCTAAAGATAAAAATAAAAATTAGGATATATATTTGAGTTCAAAAGTAGTTTCAGAAGAAAAAGAATTAGAAGGAGCAACGAAAGAGGCTATTAAGCAAATAAAACAAAAAAATATGACACAAAAAAATGCGAAATGATGGTGTAGAAAAAAATATTATGTATCGGGGTAGCTTTTTTTGTGGTAAAAAAAGTTGATTTAAATTGGGAAAAAAATTATAAAAATTTTGTTCACTCTTTGAGCTATTTTTTTGTTTGTAAAAAAAGTTAAAAAAATATGGTACAATTAAAAGGGTCTCTAAAAAAATTTGGAATAGTAGAAATAATAAAAAAAGAGATTTTTCTTAACAAAAAAATATTATACATAAAAAGTTGAAAAAAATTTTAAATTTTTAAAAAAATTATAAAAAAAGCAAAAAGGAGAATTTTATGAAAAGAATAAGAAAAGCAGTGATACCTGCAGCAGGATTAGGAACAAGAGTATTGCCAGCGACAAAGGCTCAGCCTAAAGAAATGTTAGTTATTGTGGATAAACCAGCATTACAATATTTGGTTGAAGAGCTGATTGCTTCTGGAATTGAGGAGATTCTTATTGTTACGGGGAGAAATAAGAGTTCAATTGAAAATCATTTTGATTATTCGTTTGAGTTGGAAAAAACGTTGGAGGAAAAAGGAAAATTAGAGCTTTTGAAAGTGGTCGATGATATTTCAAAATTGGCAAATATTTATTATGTAAGACAGAAAAAACCGTTAGGATTGGGACATGCAATTGGTTGTGCAGAAGCGTTTATTGGAGATGAACCGTTTGTAGTAGTGTTGGGTGATGATATTATTTATACTGATGAGAATAAAGGTGAGGTTCCTGTTACAAAACAATTGATTGATAAATATGCTGAATTGAATGGTGGAAATATTTTGGGAGTTCAAGAGGTAGCTGAAAAAGATGTTAATAAATACGGAATTGTTAAGCCTTTAGAAACAATTGATGAAAGAACAGTTGAAGTAGAAAATTTTGTGGAAAAACCATCGTTGGAAGAGGCACCTAGTAGATTAGCTGCATTGGGAAGATATGTGTTGGAACCAGAAATTTTTGGATATTTGAGAAATACGAAACCTGGAAAAGGTGGAGAAATTCAGTTGACAGATGCAATTTTGGATATGAAGAATGATAAAGGGAAATTGTATGCGTATAATTACGATGGATTTAGATATGATACAGGAGATAAATTTGGAATGTTTGTGGCAAATGTGGAGTTTGGATTGAGACATCCTGAATTGAAGGACAGAGCGAAAGAATATTTGAAAGAATTAATGGAGAAATTGGATTAAATTTGTAGTTTAAATTTAATTAAATAAAATAAAGTGAGTTTAAGGAAGGAATTAGATGAAGAAATTAAGTGTATTAGTGTTAATCGGTATTTTTGAGTTTAAATAGTGTAGGATTAGCGGCTAAAAAGAAGAGCAAAGTAAAAAAAGAGTAGTTGAGAAAAATAGAAAACAAAATAAAAGGGAAAAAAATCAGAGGAAAATATAGATACAAATATAAATTCAAATAACAGTATAACAACGGAAAATGAAGTAAAAGATAAAAACAGAGGAAACAAATACTAATAATGAAAATTCAAAAGGGAAAAAGAAAACAGTATTAGGTAAAATTTTCAAGAAAGACGATAAAGATTCTTGGCAGTTGGTATGGAGTGATGAATTTAATGGAGACAGTTTAGATTTATCAAAATGGTCTTACTGGGGAGATGATGGTTTACCATGGAATGCTGGAAATTATTTGGATGAAAATGGAAATTTAGTTGATCAATCAGGATTTAAAGTAAAACACTACTACTTGAAAGAGAATGTTAAAGAGAAAGATGGAAATTTAATTTTAGAAGTAAAAAAAGAGAATGGGAAAACAGTTGATATAAATGGGCAACAAAGAAGGATTTTATATAGTTCGGGAGCAGTTCATACTAAAGGAAAATTTTCTGTGCAAGAAGGAAAAATTGAAATGAGAGCAGCTATGCCAAAAGGTGTAGGAACTTGGCCTGCATTTTGGTTGTGGCCAGAAAGTTATGATAGTAGAAATTCTTCAAGACCAGCTTTAGGTGAAATTGATATTTTTGAAATTTATGGTTCAGATTTAACAAAAGTAACAGGAACTGCACATGTTTTAAAAGCAGATAATACTTATAAAATGTTTACAGGTAATAATGAAAAAATTAGAAAAAATGAGGATTTAACGAAATTTAATACTTATGCGATAGAATGGAATTCAGATGAAATTAAATGGTTATTTAACGGTAGAGTTTTCAAAAGAAGAACAATGAAGCAAATGGAAAAAGAAGGTGGACAAAATCCATTTAAAGAACCTTATTTCCTTATGATAAATGTAGCGTTAGAAAGTAAAACAGGAATTGAAGGAGATTTAGATTCCCCTACAGAAATGAAAGTAGATTATGTAAGGGTTTATAAGAAAAAATAGAAGGAGAACAATTTAGTGGAAATTAGAAAATTCAATAAGGATGAGATTAAGATATTTTCAGGTTCAGCTAGTTTGGAATTATCAAAAAAAATAGTTGAATATTTGGGAGTAGAATTATCAGAAAATAAGATTCAGAAGTTTGCTGATGGGGAAATTTTTACGAAATCGTTGGAAAGTATTAGAGGAAGTAAGGCATTTGTTATACAATCGACTTCTGGTGATGTGAATGAAAATATTATGGAGTTGCTGATATTTATTGATGTGTTGAAAAGATCTTCAGCAAAGGAAATAATAGCTGTAATTCCGTATTTTGGATATGCTAGACAAGATAGAACAGCTGATCCAAGAGATCCTGTTACTTCAAAATTAATTGCAAATTTATTGTCAGCAGCTGGAGCGACTAGAATTGTTACGATGGAATTACATAGAAAGCAAGTACAAGGATTTTTTGACATTCCATTAGATCATGTGGAAGCATTACCTATTTTGGCAGATTATTTTGAGAAAAAAAGGATTTTTACAAGATGAGAATACTGTTGTTGTTGCACCAGACGTTGGTTCAGTAAAAAGAGCGAGAGAATTGGCAAAATGGTTAGAAATACCGTTGGCGATAATTGAGAAAAGAAAAAATGAAAATGGTGATCACGATGTTGAAAATATAATTGGAGATGTACGTGGAAAGAAAGTTATTATAATTGATGATATGATAAATACAGCAAAAACGATAGAAATGGCTGCAGATGCATTGATGGAAAATGGAGCAACTGAAATTTACTGTTGTGCGACACATGCGATTTTTTCTGATTTGGCTGTTGAGAGATTGAAAAAATCTCCAATAAAAGAAATTATCGTGACAGATACAATTGAATTGTCAGAGGATAAAAAATTTGATAAATTAACAATTTTGTCAACAGATGAAATTTTTGGAGAGGTATTAAGAAGAATAGTTACTGGAAAAGCAGTGAGTAACTTATTTAAAAAATAGAGGTATAGTTATGTATGATTTTACAGCGAGTATAGTGACTTACAATACTCCAACAACAGATTTAGAAAAAAATAATAAAAATGTTTTCAAAAGATAAAGTTGAATTTTTAAATTGTGGATTTCAGATAATTCTGAGACAGACGCTTTAAGAAGTTTTTTTGAGGAAGTAAATGACGATAGAATAGAATATATTTTTAATAATGCGAATAAAGGTTTTGGAGAAGGACATAACCGAATTATTAAAAAAGTGGCAGGCGATCCAAAATTATCTGAATTTCATTTAGCAATTAATGCAGATATTTATTTTAAAGAAAATACGATTGAAAAAATTGTTGAGTACATGAAAGAGCATGAGGAAATTGGACAGATAGGGCCTAAAATTACAGATGAAAATGGAAATTTTAGTTATCAGAACAAATTGTTTCCAACGCCAATGAATTTGATTTTTAGGCGTTTTCTTCCATTTAAAAGTATTATGGGTAAAATGAATGATGATTATGAAATGAGATGGTCAGATTTTAATCAAATAATGGAAGTTCCTTTACTTTCAGGATGCTTTATTTTCGCAAGAGTTTCGGCTTTAAGAGAAGTAGGTGGATTTGATGAAAGATATTTTATGTACTTGGAAGATTATGATTTATGTCGAAGAATAGGACAAAAATACAAGACTGTTTATTATCCCTTTTCAGAGATAGTTCATAAACATGGAAGAGGTTCTTATAGATCAAAAAAATTATTAATATACCATATAAAAATCTGCTATTAAGTATTTTTAATAAATGGGGATGGTTTTTTTGATAAAGAGCGAAAAAAATTAAAAAAATGATGAAACTAGAAAAAGATATTCTAAAGAGAATAAAAAAAATAAAAAAATTTTTAAATTTAGGATATTAAAACATTTTTAAGCATAAGTATTAGATTATAAATTTTTTTAATTTAATATTTATGCTATTTTTTTAATATTTGGAAGGAAAAATATAGATTTTGAGGTTTAAATTTAAAATGGTATAATTATAAAATATGAGTTATTTAGGAGGAAAATAAATGAAAAACATATTTAGTGACAGGAGCAGCGGGATTTATTGGTGCAAACTTTTTGAAATATATTTTGAAAAAGTATGAAGGGAAAGAAGATATAAAGGTTGTAGTTGTTGATTCGTTGACTTATGCGGGGAATTTGGGGACGATTAAAGAAGAATTGAAGGATGAGAGAGTAAAATTTGAGAAGGTCGATATTAGGGATAGAAAAGAGATTGAGAGAGTTTTTTCTGAAAATGATGTTGATTTTGTGGTGAATTTTGCGGCGGAATCGCATGTTGATAGATCGATTGAAAATCCACAAATTTTCTTGGAAACAAATATTTTAGGAACTCAGAATTTGTTGGAAAATGCTAAAAAGGCTTGGACTGTTTCAAAAGATGAAAATGGATATCCAATTTACAAAGATGGTGTGAAATATTTGCAAGTGTCGACTGATGAGGTTTATGGAAGTTTGTCGAAGGATTATGAAACAGCGATTGATTTGGTAATTGAAGATGAAGAAGTGAAAAAAGTTGTAAAAAATAGAACTAATTTGAAAACTTACGGAGATAAATTTTTTACAGAAAAGACACCGCTTGATCCGAGAAGTCCTTATTCTGCTTCAAAAACAGGAGCTGACCACATTGTAATTGCATATGGAGAAACTTACAAAATGCCGATAAATATTACAAGATGTTCAAATAATTATGGTCCATACCATTTTCCAGAAAAATTGATTCCTTTGATGATAAAAAATGTGCTTGAAGGTAAGAAATTGCCTGTTTATGGGAAAGGAGACAATGTAAGGGACTGGCTTTATGTGGAAGATCATTGTAAAGGAATTGACTTGGTTGTGAGAAATGGAAGATTGGGAGAAGTTTACAACATTGGTGGATTTAATGAAGAGCAAAATATTAATATTGTAAAATTGGTAATTGATATTTTGAAGGATGAAATTACTGCAAATGACGAATACAAAAAGGTATTGAAAACTGACTTGACGAATGTAAATTATGAGTTGATAACTTATGTTCAAGATAGATTGGGTCACGATATGAGATATGCGATTGATCCTTCAAAAATTGCGAGAGAATTGGGATGGTATCCTGAAACTGATTTTGAAACAGGAATTAGAAAGACAGTAAAATGGTATTTAGAAAATCAAGAATGGGTAAATGAAGTGGCTTCTGGAGATTATCAAAAATACTATGATGAAATGTATGGGAATAAATAGGGATATTTAATAACAAAGTTTTGAATTTTTTTATAAATTATAATTTTTTTGGATTTTAGATTTAGAAGAAGGATTTTGCTATAAAAAAAGGATTAAAGATTAAAAAAAATAAAAAAATAGAAAAAAATAGTAGTTTTTTATGAAATAATGAAACAAAAATAAAAAAAGAAAGGAGTGTATGGCATTTATTATGATGTCATACAAGAAAATTATGAATAATTTTTGAAGTAATTAAAACACCAATAAAAGATTTAGTAATAATTCAGCCAAAAGTTTTTGGAGATGAAAGAGGATTTTTCTTGGAAACATATAATAAAAAGTCGTTTGAGGAATTGGGACTTACGATGGAATTTGTTCAAGATAATCATTCAAAATCGAAAAAAGGTGTATTGAGAGGGTTGCATTTTCAAACTCAAAATACTCAAGGGAAACTTGTTAGGGTTGCAAAAGGTAGTGTTTACGATGTTGCTGTTGATTTGAGAAAGGATAGCGAAACTTTTGGTAAATGGTATGGAGTTTTGTTGACAGAAGCTAATAAGACTATGTTTTATGTGCCAGAAGGGTTTGCGCATGGATTTTTGACATTGGAAGATGACACAGAATTTATGTACAAATGTACGGATTTGTATTCTCCAGAATATGATAGTGGAATTATGTGGAATGACGAAACTATTGGGATTGACTGGAAATTTGAGGAATTTGGGATTGATCCTAGTGAATTGACAATTTCTGATAAGGATACTAAGCATCAGAATTTTGATAGAAATAAGAAATATTTTGAAAAATATTAATGTAGCAAGAGTGTCTAGAATTTTGTGTGAGCTAATAGAAAATCTAGTAAATTAAGTATTTCACTATTTTTATTTACACAAAAAAATTTTTTTACACTCTTAATATTAGTATAGAAGTTCTCATTTTATTAAAGTGGAACTTTTTTTATAAAAAAATATTTTCATATTTTTTTATAGTGAATTGTGTTATAATAAATTAAAATTATTTTTACTTAAATTTTCAATATTTGTTTTTAGCGTTATTTGTTTAGATAAATTTAGAAAAAAATTGAGTGAATTTTTGGATAAAAAAAGAAGGAGGCTTGTATTGTGAAGAAATTAGAGGAGAGTAGAATTCTTGCTATGGCTCCGAATGCTTCGGCGATTTCAAATGCAAAAAAATTGTGCGATAAAGGGGCATTTTTGAAATTGTGGCGTTCGGTTGACGATACTTTGTATATGGGCGAGTGTAAGGGAAGTGGGAAATCGAATTATACGGTTTCAGTGGATTTTATTGATGAAGAAAATCCTGTTACACGATGTACTTGTCCAAGTAGACAATTTCCTTGTAAGCATGGATTAGCTTTGTTATTTGAGATATTGAAAGGGAAAAAATTTGAGGAGTGTGAAATACCAGAAGATATTTTGGCGAAGAGAAAAAAAGGAAAAATTAAAGGCTAAAAGGGCGAATGAGGAAAAGGAAGTTAAGAAAAAAACTTCTTCAAAAGCATCTAAATCAGCTAGAACAAAGAAAATTAAAAAGCAACTTGAAGGGCTAGATTTGATAAAGAAAATAAGTTCGCAATTGTTGAAAGTTGGACTTTCTGCAATGGGAAGTGTTTCGATTACAGAGTATCGAGATATTGTAAAACAATTGGGAGATTATTATTTGCCAGGACCACAAGTTTTGTTTCAAAGATTACTTTTGGAAATTCAGGCGTATAAAGAGGATCAGGATAAGGGACATTATCAGACGGCTTTAGAATGTTTGAAAAAGTTGAGGGCGATTGAGAAAAAAGGTAGAGAGTTTTTGAATGAGCAACTTGAAAAGAATGATCCAGAATTGACGGATAATACGTTGTATGAGGATTTAGGAGGCGTATGGAAGTTAACTCAGTTGAATGATTTGGGGTTAAAAAAGGAAAATGCGAGATTGGTGCAGCTTTCATTTGAAATGAATTATGATGAGGCTAGTAAGATTTTTACAGATTGTGGATACTGGATTGATTTAGAGAGTGGGGAAGTGTCATATACTGCCAATTATAGACCTCGTTCGGCGATGAAATATATTAAGCAGGAAAATTCTAATTTTTCGTTATTGACGGTGCCTACATTAACTTTTTATCCAGGTGGAGTTAATAAGAGAATAAGATGGGATGCTGCTAGTTTTGATAAAATTGAAAATTCTTGTTACAAAGAGATAAAAAAACATGCTCAAAATATAGATTATGCTGTAAAAATTGCTAAAAATGAATTAAAAAATATTTTGACAAATAATGAAGTGGCTTTATTACTAGAATTTGAAAAAAATTATGTTTGTTGAAGAAGAAGGTAAGAAAAAAATATTTTAATTGATAAAAAAATCAAAAGATGATAGAGCTTAGAGATAAGAAAAAAACAAGGAATTTTTCAGAAAAATTTTTATGAACTTTTGCCAAATGAATGTTTGGAAAATCAAGTGATGTTTGTAAAATTATTTTATGAAGATAGAAATATTTATGCTCAAGCACAAAGTATCATAACTGATGATAAAATTATTCGTTTTGGATTTTAGAGTGGAGTTTAGGAAGGAGCAAAAATGAATTTAGAACCGTTATATGAATTGAAGAATAGGCTTGAAAATGTTTCGATTGTTGGGATAAATTTGGTGAAAGATGATTTTCGTTTACAAAGAGCTGTTGATCAAATGAAGGGGTATGCTTCAGCTGCTAAAGTATTTAAGCAAATTTATGAAATGGGGCAAAAATTGATTGAAGGCGATGAGGAAGACAAATGTGATTTATTTTTAGATTTGTTGGCTTTGCTTGATGCGGTGCTTTGTACCCAAGCAACAACTTATTCAGGTGATAATTTGCAAAAAATAGAAACGACTATTGGAAAAGAAAATTTTTATCAAGAACTTCATTACAGTGAGTTAAGTGAATTAATTGCTGCATTTAAAGGAACTGGCGGTGGTCGTTTCAGAGTTATTGATTCGACATTGCGATGGAATAATTCTGAAATAGTGAATGATTTTAGAGTGAAAAAATTTATGATAAACGGACTTAATGATAGTTATTCTGGAATTATAGATTTAATGATTAAAATGTTAAAGAAACAAGGGAAAGAGATAGTTCCGCTATTGAAAGAAGGATTTGATCCTCAAGGTAAAAAGGAAATGATTGCTCGATTGGAAATTATCAAAGATATTTGTAAAGGCGAGGAAAATGAATTTTATAAATATTGCGTTGAAAATGGTGGAAAAGAAGTGAAAGAAGTTGCGATTGGCGCTTTGGCATACGATCAAGATAATGTTGATTATCTTTTAGATTTAATGAAAAAAGAACGTGGAAAATTAAAGAATAAAGTTTTTGAAAGTCTTGCGTATATGGATGATGAGAGAGTCAAAAAAGAATGGGATAAATTTTTTAGAAAAAAACCGTTTGAAAATATGGAATATATGGCGAGAACAGAGCAGCAATGGGTTAAGAATTATTTGGAAAATTATGTTGAGGAATATGTTGAAGGATTGAAAAATAGGGATTTGTCTGACAAAAATGAAAAATATAATGTCCAAAGAGAAATTTCAATATTATGTTCGTGTACTAAAAAAATAAACTTACAGATAAGATGGTGAAATTATATAAAAAAATTGTATCGATATAATAAATATGAGATTGAAAGAATTTTAAAAAATTAAAAGCGAAAAATTCAATAATGGAATGAAAGTGAAGGAGTTGTAAAAAATGGCTAAAAAAGAAGAATTACAAAGATTAACGGCAGAACAGATGTTTCAAGATGAAATTGATGCGTTAATTAAGGCGGAAAAAAATCCGATACCTACTGGATGGAAAATGTCACCTAAGTCAGTGTTGACATATATTTGTGGAGGGAAAGCTGGAAGAAAAGTGATAACGCCTAAATATATTGGGAATAAAAGATTGGTTGAGATTGCAATTTCGACTTTGGTTACGGATAGGGCATTGTTGCTGATTGGGGAGCCAGGAACTGCAAAATCTTGGTTGTCGGAGCATTTGACGGCAGCGATAAATGGAGATTCGACACGAGTTATTCAAGGGACAGCGGGAACGACTGAAGAGCAGATTAGATATTCTTGGAATTATGCGATGTTGATTGCAGAAGGGCCTACAAAAGATGCGTTAATACCAAGTCCGATTTATAAAGCGATGGAAGATGGGGCGATTGCTAGAGTGGAAGAAATTTCTCGTTGTGCGTCAGAAGTGCAAGATGCGTTGATTTCTTTGTTGTCAGAGAAAAGAATGAGTGTACCTGAATTGAATGTAGAAATTCCAGCTAAAAAAGGGTTCTCTATTATTGCAACTGCGAATACTCGTGATAAGGGAGTTAATGAGATGTCGGCAGCGTTAAAGAGACGTTTTAATATTGTGGTGTTACCAAGTCCGAAGACTCTTGAAGCAGAGATAGATATTGTTAGAAGTAGAGTTACGCAACTTGCAGGAAATTTGGATTTAAATGCGAAATTGCCTGAAGAGGAAGTTATTGAAAAAGTTTGTACAGTATTTAGAGAATTGCGTCAAGGTGTTACGTTAGATGGAAGACAAAAGATAAAGCCGACTGCAAATGTGTTATCGACTGCAGAAGCTATTTCACTTTTAGCGAATAGTATGGCATTGGCTGGAAGTTTTGGGGATGGAGAGATATCAGATTATGACTTGGCGGCAGGATTGCAGGGAGCTATAGTAAAAGAAGATAGTAAAGATGGGCAAATTTGGGAAGAATATTTGGAAAATATTATGAAAAAACGAGGTTCAGAATGGCTGGATCTTTATAAAGAATGTAAGGCACTTAACAAAGCTACTAAATAAAGGCGGTGGAATGAATGAAAAAACAAAATGAAGTGAAACCGAATATATTCGGAGTTAGGCATTTTTCACCAGCTGGAGCACATTATTTGAGAGATTATTTAGATGAAATACAGCCAAAAATCGTTTTGATAGAAGGGCCTTCTGATTTCAATGACCTTATTAGCGAAATTACTGGAAAAAATATTATTCCGCCAATTGCCGTAATGGCTTACACTTTAGAAGCACCTATTCAAACAATAGTATATCCATTTGCAGAGTTTTCGCCAGAATATCAAGCTATTTTGTGGGCAAAGGAAAATGGAGTAGAGTGCAGATTTTGCGATTTGCCATCTTCAATTTTTTTAGGTGTAGAAAATGTAAAGAAAAATTTAGATGAGAATTCAGAGGAAAATTTGAATGCCTACATTTATAGAAAAATTAATGAATATTCGGAAGATTCAGATGACGAAGTCTTTTGGGAAAGAGTAGTGGAACAGGCTTCTGATTATAAGGCATATCGTAGTGGAGCAAGAGATTATGGAAAACATTTGAGGGAGTTGACTTTATCAAACACGGTGTCTGATGCGAAAAATATTATAAGAGAGTCGTACATGTGCAAAGTCGTTTCTGATGTGTGTAAAGAAGGCTACAAAATGGATGAAATTGCTATGGTTGTTGGGGCTTTTCATGTTGAAGGAATAGAAAGTGGCAAATTGATTTTGACTGAAAAGGAAATCAAAAAATTACCAAAATTAGAATCTAAAAAAACGTTAATGCCTTATTCTTACTATAAACTGTCGACTTATTCAAATTATGGAGCTGGAAATAAGGCACCAGGGTATTATGAATTTTTGTGGAATGGTTTAGAAAAAGGAGACCCACTTTTTGCGACATATATGTATTTAAGTAAAATTGCAGAATATCAAAGGGAAAATGGAAATATGGTATCATCAGCTCAAATTATAGAAGCAGTCCATCTAGCAACTTCATTGGCAAATTTACACGATGGGAAAATACCGACATTGAAGGATATAAAAGATGCAGCGATTACTTGTATGGCACACGGAAGCTACTCAGAACTAGTTTTAGCAATGGCGAATGTTGAAGTTGGGAAAAAAATAGGAAGTATTCCAAAGGAAGCTATTCAAACGTCAATACAGTCAGATTTTTATAATTTATTGAAGGAATTGAAACTTGAAAAATATCGTTCATTAACAGCGACAGAAATAAAATTAGATTTAAGGGAAAAATTAAGGGTTCAATCAGAAAAATTAGCATTTATGGACTTGGAACGTTCATTCTTTTTTCATAAATTGAGAGTTTTGAATATTTCGTTTGCAAAACTTATTGGGAATCGTCAAGAAAATACAACTTGGGCAGAAGAGTGGATTTTACAATGGAAACCAGAAACAGAAATTGAAATTGTGGAAACAATCTTAAAAGGAGATACAATTGAATTTGCAACAGCTTTTGAATTGATGCAAAGAATAGAAGGTGCAAAAACATTGTCAGAAATGGCAGAAATAGTGAAAGATGCCTTCTATTGCGGAATGCCAAAAGCACTAGAAAAAGCGTTTCAAGCGTTACAAAATTTCATAACAGGCGACGTCCCTATCGATGAAATAGCCAAGACAATGTCGACTTTATCAGTGATGCTTCGTTATGGCGATATTAGAAAATTAGATACAAAAGTTCTGATTCCTATTCTTGAGCAACTTTTTTTAAGAGTTTGCTTAATATTACCAAGCGAGTCTTTTTGCGACAATAATGCAGCGGTAGAACTAGCTAAAAGTATAATAATAATGCATACTGTAGTTGAAAATCATGATTTTTTAGATAGAGAAAGATGGTACTCACTTCTTTTAGAAATTTCAAAAAGAGACGATTTAAATACAAAAATTTCAGGACTTGCAATGGCTATATTACTGGAAGCTGGAAAAATTGATAATGAAGTACTTGGAAAAGAAGTCGAAAAAAGATTATCAAAAGGAGTTCCCGCAGATTTAGGGGCAACTTGGTTTGAAGGTCTATCGATGAAAAATCATTACACCTTAATTGCAAGACTTGGACTTTGGGAAAAACTCCAAAACTATATTTCAAACTTAGACGAGGAAGAATTTAAAAGAGCATTATTATTTTTAAGGAGAGCTTTTGCTGACTTTACTTCAAATGAAAAGCACGATATTGCCGAAAATATCGCAGAAATATGGGGCTTGAATAAAAATGATGTAAGTGCTGTAATAAATGATGATCTGGGAGAAAATGAGAAAGAAATAATTGCAGGATTAGAAGAATTTGATTTTGATGATATTTGATTGAAAATAATTTTTTGAAAGAAAAATTGAAAATAAGGTAATTGATAAAAAATAAAATATTAAGGAGGTGCGAAAAAATGGACTATAAAGAAGATATAAAACGTTGGCGTTTAATTCTTGGAAAAGATACAGAAGAAGAATTTTCGTCTATGGATTCAGAAGCTATTCCAAGTTTTACAGAGGAAGATTGGTTGATGGATAAGGCGTTGGATGCAATTTATAATCCGACAGGACAATTTATGGGTGGAGATTCTGCTGGGCGAGGTCCGTCTAATCCGCAAATTAGTAGATGGCTCGGAGATGTTAGAACTTTGTTTGATAAAGAATTGGTGAAAATTATTCAGACGGATGCGATGGAAAGATGTGGATTGAAACAATTGCTTTTTGAGCCTGAAATATTGGATCAAGTAGAGCCTAACATAAATCTTGCTTCAACAATTATGCTTTTGAAAGAACAAATCCCACAAAAAAGTAAAGAAAGTGTTAGAAATTTTATAAAAAAAATTGTAGAGGAAATTAATAAATTGTTGGAAAGTGATATTAGAAGAGCAGTTAGAGCAGCACTTAACAAGAAACAACACTCGCCAATTCCATCTGCGTCATCTTTAGATTTTAAAACAACGATACGAAGAGGGATAAAAAATTACAACAAGGAATTAAAAAAAATTGTTCCAGAGCATTATTATTTTTTCGAGCGAGCAAGCGTTAACCCCACAAGTAAATTTACAGTCATTTTGGATATTGACCAAAGTGGATCGATGGGAGAATCTGTAATTTATTCTTCAGTAATGGCGTGTATTTTAGCAAGTATCGCTTCACTGAAAACACGTGTGGTAGCTTTTGATACTGAAGTTGTAGATTTGACAGAAAAATCAGATGATCCAGTTGATTTACTATACGGATTTCAGCTAGGTGGTGGAACAAATATCAATAAATCAATTAAATATTGTACAAAATATATTGAAAATCCGAAAAAAACAATATTTTTTCTAATTTCTGATTTAATTGAAGGTGGAAACCGTGGTGAAATGCTAAAAAGATTACAAGAAATGAAAGATTTGGGAGTAATAGTAGTTTGTCTTTTAGCAATATCTGGAGATGGAAAACCTTATTATGACTCACAAATGTCTGGGAAAATTGCTTCACTTGGAATTCCATGTTTTGCTTGTAATCCTGAAAATTTGCCACTTTTACTTGAGAGAGTGTTGAAAAATATGGATTTGAGTTCGTTTGAGAAAGAGTTTAGCAAGAAAAAATAGAATTTCAAAGAAGGTTAATAAAATTATTTAGAAAAAAACTAGTCATTTTCAATAATTTATGATAAAATAATAGTTGTGTGTTATTAAAATTATAAAATGTAGTCAATTAAATTAAAAAAATATCACTCACTAACCATTAGTTATTGAAAATTTTTTTAGATTAATTGAGTATAATTTAAATCTGCGAGCGGAGGAAAAAAGTGGAAATTTTAAGTAGTGTGGCAGATGAGCTACAATTTAAGCTGACGCAAATCGAGAATACTGTAAAACTTTTTGATGAAGGCGCAACAGTACCATTTATTGCACGTTATAGAAAAGAAGTTACAGGTAATTTGGATGAGGAACAGATTAGAGATGTAATAGAAAAAGTAACTTATTACAGAAATTTGGAAAAGAGAAAAGAAGAAGTTTTGAGGTTGATTGAAGAGCAAGGGAAATTGACTGATGAGCTGAAAAAAAGTATCGAAAGTGCAAAGAAATTACAGGAAGTAGAAGATTTGTACCTTCCATATAAGAAAAAGAAGAAGACGAAAGCGGATGTAGCGAAGGAGCAAGGGTTGGAGCCTTTATCGACATTTGCGTTATTGCCAAAAACGACAATGGAAGCACTTCAGGAAGAGGCTAAAAAGTATTTGAATGAAGAAGTTGACACGGTTGAAAAGGCGATTGAAGGTGTGCATTTGATAATTGCACAAGACATTTCGGAAAATGTGAAAATTAGAGAATTTTTGAGAGAAAAGATTTCAAAATTTGGAATTTTGACTTCAAAAGTCGTTGAGAAAAACAAAGAAAATGATGAAAATGGAGTTTACCAAGATTATTACGAATATTCAGAACCCATTTCAAAATCAGCATCGAATAGGATTTTAGCTATTAACAGAGGAGAAAAAGAGAAAATCTTGAAGGTAGATATTGAGATTGATGATAAAACTGAGAATTTTGTAGTTGATTTCATTTTGAAAACTTTGTTTGGGAACAAAAATTTGGTGGAATTTTATAAAGAAATTATCAAAGATTCGCTAGATAGATTGGCTTATCCATCGATTAAGAATGAAGTGAGAAACATATACACGGAAAAAGCAGAAGAAGAAGCAATTAATATTTTTTCTGAAAATCTTGAAAAATTGTTATTGCAGCCACCATTAAGTAAAAAAACTTTGATGGGATTAGATCCAGGGTATAGAACTGGTTGTAAAATGGTTGTTATCAATAAAGACGGTTTTTATGAAGTGAATGATGTGCTTTTCTTGGTTGAAGGAGTGCATAATCCAAAACAGCTTGAAACGGCAAAGAAAAAAATATTAGATTACATAAAAAAATATGATGTTGATATTATTGCAATTGGAAATGGAACGGCTTCTCGTGAAACTGAAAGTTTTGTGGCAAATGTCATAAAAGAGGCGTCAAAACCTGTGTCATACTTGATTGTAAGTGAAGCAGGAGCTTCAGTTTATTCAGCTTCAAAAATTGCGATTGAGGAATTTCCAGATTTGGATGTAACGGCAAGGGGAGCGATTTCGATTGCTAGAAGAATTCAAGATCCGATGGCTGAACTTGTAAAAATTGATCCAAAATCAATTGGAGTTGGAATGTATCAGCATGATGTAAATCAGAAAAAATTGAATGAAACATTGGAACAAACGATTGAGCATGTTGTAAATAATGTTGGAGTCAATATTAATACGGCTTCTTGGGCATTACTTAGTTTTGTGTCTGGAATTAAGAAAAATGTAGCAAAAAATCTTGTAGATTACAGACATGAAAATGGAGATTTTAAGGATAGGAAAGAATTGAAAAAGGTAAAAGGGCTTGGAACGAAGGCGTTTGAACAAATGGCAGGATTCGTTGTGGTGCCTAATAGTAAAAATCCTTTGGATAATACGATAATCCATCCAGAATCGTATCATATCGCTGAAACTATTTTGAAGGAAGCAAATTGTAAAGTTGACGATTTAAAATCTGATTTGGATGAAGTTAGACAGAAATTGAAAACAGTGAATTTGGACAAAATTATAAAAGAAAATGATTTTGGACCACAAACTGCAAAAGATGTTTATGAAGCGTTGTTAAAAGATAGAAGAGACCCAAGAGACGAGTTTGAAAAACCATTATTGAGATCGGATATTTTAAATATGGATGATTTGCAAGAAGGAATGGTTTTGGAAGGAACAGTTAGAAATGTTGCTAAATTTGGGGCTTTTGTGGATATAGGGCTAAAAAGTGATGCCTTAATTCATGTCTCTGAAATATCAGATAAGTTTGTAGCTGATCCTACAAAAGAGTTATCAGTTGGGCAAATTATAAAAGTTAAAATTCTTTCGTTAGATAAGGTTAGAGGAAGAGTTGGACTTACAAGAAAAGGGTTATAAAAAAATTAGAAAGTATAAAAAAATATGAAAAATATCATAAAAATGGTAATTTTTTTGAAAAAAAATATTTGTACTTTTTTAAAAAAATTTGATAATATATAACGGTACAAAGTGTTAGTTTATTAAAAAAATATAAAGAAAGAAGGAAGGTTCAGGAATGGAATTTTTAGTTGGATTAGTGCCAATAGTTGTATTTTTAATATTGTTGACATTCTTAAAGAAATCAGCAATGTTTAGTGCGTATGCCAGTTTAGTAGTGGCAATTATTTTAAATTTTGTTATGCCGGGATGGAGAATGCCGGTTCAAGGAGTTGTTGCTTCAATTATTGAAGGATTTGCAACAGCGTGGATGCCTATCGGTTTCGTAGTATTTGCTGCATTGTTTGCTTATGATTTATCAGTAAAAACTGGTAAAATCGAAACAATCAAATCAATGTTAGGAAGTATCTCGACAGATAAAAGAGCTCAAGCATTAGTATTAGCTTGGGGATTTGGTGGATTTATAGAAGGTATTGCAGGATATGGAACAGCAGTTGCTATTCCAGCAGCAATCATGGTTTCATTAGGATTTAATCCTTTGAATGCCGCTTTAATTTGTTTAATTGCAAATTCAACACCAACAGCGTTTGGAACAGTTGGATTACCTGTAACAACAATGATTTCAAACTTTCATTTAAATGCAGGAGAAACAGCATTTTACACATCATCATTATTATTATTATTAACATGTATTATACCATTTATCTTAGTAATAATGGCTAATAAAGAAATTGATGGTGGAAAAAACGCAGCATTTGGAAGAGGAATTTTACCAGTAGTTATTGCTTCAATCATCGGTTACTTAACACAACCATTTATTGCAAAAGCAATGGGTGCAGAATTACCAACAATTTTATCAAGTTTATTTGCAATGATCTTAATGATAGTTGCTACTAAAATCTTTATTAAAGAAGATGAAAGTGCAAAATCTAATAAAGGTCAAGCTATTACTGGAAAAGATGCATTTATGGCTTGGGTTCCATATATTTTAATGATAATCTTAATTATTGGAACAAGTCCAGTTGTAGAAGCTGTTCATAAAGCGTTAGAACCAACAACTACTCAATTCAATTTTGCTTTAGGACATGAAGCAACTTGGTTTAAAGACAAAGGAAATCCAAGTGTAATATTCAAATGGATTTTAGCACCAGCTGCACCATTATTTGTTGCAACAGTAATTGCAGGATTTATTCAAGGTGTAAAACCAAAAGTTATGGCTGAAACTTTAAAAGAAACAATTTTAAGTAAATTACCTTCAGTTGTAGTAATTATGGGAATTGTAGCATTGTCAGTAGTAATGAAACATAGTGGAATGATTGAAAGTATAGCAAAAGGATTTGCTGCAACAGGAAAATTATTCCCAGTTATTTCGCCATTCTTAGGAACTATCGGTACATTTGTAACAGGAAGTGACTTGGCATCTAACTTGTTATTCGGTGGAGTTCAAGTAAATATAGCAGGATCAAACGAAGCATTGAAAGCATTGTATATTGCCGCTGGTACAGGTGGAGCAACAGGAGGAAAAATGATTTCTCCACAAAATATCGCAATTGCCGCTTCAACAGTTGGATTGATGGGTAAAGAAGGAGATATGCTTAAATTTACTGTTAAATATTCAATAGCTTATGCAGCTATTTTAGGTATTTTAACATTCATCGGAGCAGGAATGCTTGGATAATCAACTTTATTTAATTTATAATTTTTGAGATTGAATAAATATTAAAAAAAGGAGAATACTAGAATTGAAGAGAAAGGTTCTAGTATCTCCTTATTATTTTATAACGACAAAAAAAGAATAATAGCGTATTTAAAAAAACAGTAAAATCGTGATATAATAAAAAAAATAATGTAGAAAAGATAATAAAATGAACCTTTTTAAATTGAACTAAAAAAATGAATAAATTTGAAATTTTGAATGATTTAGATTGAATTAAGAGAGGTATCAATTAATATAGGAGGAAATAATGTCAGAAAATCAAAATGTTGAGAAGGTAGATTATGCAAAAACACTGAATTTGCCAAAAACAAGTTTTAAAATGAAAGCTAATTTAGCACAAAAAGAACCATTGACTTTAAGAGATTGGACAAAATCTAACATTTATGAAAAATCATTAAAAGAAGGTCATCCGTTCTTTATTTTACACGATGGACCACCGTATGCAAATGGAGATATTCATATTGGACATGCGATGAATAAAGTGTTAAAAGATATAATTTTGAAGTATAAAAGATTGAGAGGGTACAATGCTCCATATATTCCAGGTTGGGATACTCACGGACTTCCAATCGAGTGGAAAATCATGGAAGAATTAGGAGAAAAAGCAAAAGCAATGACTCCTCTTCAAATTAGACAAGAATGTAAAAAATATGCTTTGAAATGGGTAGAAAAACAAAAGAAAGAGTTTGTAAGACTTGGAGTTTTAGGAGATTGGGATAATCCTTACATCACATTAAAACCAGAATTTGAAGCAGAACAATTAAAAGTATTTAAAGAAATTTATGAAAATGGATATATTTATAAAGGGTTAAAACCAGTATACTGGTCGCCAACTACTGAAACTGCACTTGCAGAAGCAGAAATTGAGTATAAAGATGTAACTTCTCATTCAATTTATGTAAAATTTGAAGGGGAAAAAGATTTGACTGATAAATTAGGTGTAGATGAAGCAAGTATTTTAATTTGGACAACAACACCTTGGACATTGCCAGCAAACTTGGGAGTATTCTTACATCCTGAATTTGATTACGGATTGTATAAAACTGAAAAAGGAAATCTTGTAGTTGCAAAAGACTTGGCTGAAGATGTATTTAAAACATTGGACTTGTCGTATGAATTATTAAAAGAATTTAAAGGGACAGAATTGGAATACACTCATTATCAACATCCGTTCTTAGATAGAAAAGGATTAGTAATGAATGCTGATTATGTAACAATAGATGCAGGTACGGGAGCAGTTCATACAGCACCTGGACATGGGGCAGATGACTATAATTATTCATTGAAATATAACATTGGAATTTTGTCGCCAGTAGATGATAGAGGGCATATGACTAAAGAAGCTGGAAAATATGAAGGAATGTTCTATGCAAAAGCAAGTAAAGCGATTGTTGAAGACTTGACTGAAAGCGGACATATGTTGTATCACACAACTTTCGTTCACTCGTATCCACATGATTGGAGAAGTAAAAAACCAGTTATTTTCAGAGCGACTGAACAATGGTTCATTAGCGTAGATGAAAGTGATATCAGACAAAATGCGTTAGATGCGTTGAAAAAAGTAGAATTCGTGCCAGAATGGGGTAAAAATAGAATTAATGCGATGATTGAAACAAGACCAGACTGGACAATTTCAAGACAAAGAGTTTGGGGAGTACCAATTCCATTATTCTATAACAAAGAAACAAATGAAGTGATTTACGATTCTGAAATTATGGACAGAGTTATCGAATTAGTGAAAAAAGAAGGAACTGATATTTGGTGGAAATATGAAGCTAAAGAAATTATTGGTGAAGAATTATTGGAAAAATTAAACTTAAAAGATATAGAAATTAGAAAAGAAAGAAGTATCATGGACGTTTGGTTTGATTCTGGAGTTTCTCATAGAGGAGTTTTAGTGCCAAGAAACTTGCCAAGACCAGCTGATTTGTATTTAGAAGGAAGTGACCAACATAGAGGATGGTTCCAATCTTCATTATTAACTTCAATCGCAAGTACAAAAGATGCACCATACAAAAGAGTTTTAACTCATGGATTTGTAATGGATGGACAAGGTAGAAAAATGTCTAAATCGCTTGGAAATACAATTGTTCCAAAAGATATTATTGAAAAATATGGAGCAGATATTTTAAGACTTTGGGTATCATCAGTAGATTACAGGGAAGATGTGAGAATTTCTGAAAACATTTTACAACAAATGTCAGATGCGTATAGAAGAATTAGAAATACAGCTAGATTCCTAATGGGTAATTTAAATGATTTCGATTATGCAACTGAAAAAGTTGACTATAATGATATGTTTGAAATTGATAAATGGGCAATGCATAAATTGGAAGAATTGAAAGAAAAAACAACTGAGTACTACGACAAATACGAATTTTACAACTTATTCCAAGAAATTACATATTTCTGCTCAATCGAAATGTCTTCATTCTACTTGGATATCGTAAAAGATAGACTTTACTGTGAAGGACCTAAATCGCTTGAAAGAAGAAGTGCTCAAACTGTGTTAACAGAAGTTTTGAAAGTGTTAGTAAGAATAATTTCGCCAGTATTGTCATTTACAGCTGAAGAAATTTGGGAAAGAATTCCTGCGTCATTGAAAGACGAAGAAAGCGTACATTTAGCATCTTGGATTGATCCAAATCCAGCTTACAAAAATGAAGAATTAGCGAAAAAATGGGAAAAAATCGCTCATTTAAGAAAAGAAGTAAACAAAAAAATAGAAGCACAAAGACAAGAAGGATTAATCGGACATTCGCTTGATGCAAGAGTTCTTTTAAACATCACAAATGATGATTATTCATTCTTAAAAGATTACACAGAAGATGAAGTTTCTGATTTATTTATCGTGTCACAAACTAAATTTGTAGACGATGAATTAGAAAAAAGTGAAATCGAAGGAATTTCAATCGGTGTAACAAAAGCATTAGGTAAAAAATGTGAAAGATGTTGGAAATACAGCGAAGAAGTTGGAAAAGATGAAAGATATCCAGATGTAGACCCAAGATGTGCTAAAGTTCTTGCTGAGCTGGAAGGATAATAGATGTTATACGTAGTGATTTTAGTAGTGTTAGCAGCGATTGACCAAATCACAAAACAAGCCATGTATCAAGCAGCACATGGACAAATAGGATTTTCTATCCCAATAATCAAAAATTTTTTCAATTTAACTTATGTTGAAAATCACGGAGGAATTTTTGGATTATTTCAAGGAAAAATAAATCTTTTTACGATAGGAAGTTTAATTTTTGATTGGTTATATCGTTGCGACAGAAATTAAAAAAATTTTTAAAAATTATACAAAATGGACGAAAATTGGTATTTCAATCGTTGCAGCTGGAGCATTAGGAAATATGATTGACAGAATTTTTTTAGAAATTTTTGTAATTGATATGATAGATTTTCGTGGAATTTGGAATTTTGTGTTCAATGTTGCGGATATGTATGTTCATATTGGGATTTATATTATTGTGATTGATTATTTAGTAAGAAAATATAAAAATGAAAAGAGGTAAATAGCGTGATTTTTTTGCTGCTGTTTATGGATTTTTTTCTTGCTTTTTCTTGTAGTGTTAATACTTACTGTATTTTTTTGACTATTATTTATTTTTTTCTAAGAATAATGTGTTAGTTAAACTAATTATTTGTGGATTTTTTTATTAATTTTTTTACTATTAATTTTTTTCTATATCTGGTTTCCAATTAAAGAAAATACAGAATTGAAAAATAGGAAGTTATTTACTTACAACTGATTATAATGCGACTGTTCCTGAAGTAAGTTTTTTTCTTTAGGAAATAAAGGATATTTAAAAAAATTAAATAAAATAAAAAGATAACTGGGTCGGTTATATTTATGATTTTTGATGAAGCTGTATTAGAAAATTTAAGAGCTGAAGAGAAATTAGTTTCTTTATTAGAAGAAAAAAAGAAGTTGAAAAGAATAAAATTGAATATAATAAAAAAATTCTGGTTATTTTATAATAAATTCACAAAAATCAGCTGTTTCATTTGACAGAAGAACAGGCAAAAGAAAAAAACTGAAAGTAAAAAAATCTTAATTTGAAAAATCCAGAAAAAAAATTATAAGAAAATATGGAGAAAAAGAAAAAAATCAACATTTTATAAAAATAATTGATGATTATTTTTATACCATTTTCAGATAGTGGAATTGGTATAATAGGTTATGAAGTAATCAAATACTTCGCTATTTTTAACATTAATTTTGAGAATATTATATTTAAGAAAACTTTTAAAAAAAGAAATCAAGAGAAAGGATATAGATAAATGACTTTTTCAGGAAATTATATTAACTCTTCAAAAAAATTTTTGGGGAGAAAAAAAGGTTGTGTAATTGGGAATCCTTATGATGTGGAAACTGGAGCGGGGACTTTTAACCCTGATACATTTTTGATGTCATTAGGACCAGAACCTTGGAATATTGCGTATGTTGAGCCATCTAGAAGACCAAAAGATGGAAGATATGGAGAAAATCCAAACAGAGTTTATCAACATCACCAATTTCAAGTAATAATGAAACCATCGCCAGAAAATATACAAGAATTATATTTAGAAAGCTTTGGTTGCACTAGGAATTGATCCGAAAGAGCATGATATAAGATTTGTAGAGGATAACTGGGAAAGTCCTACATTAGGAGCTTGGGGACTTGGATGGGAAGTATGGTTAGACGGAATGGAAGTAACTCAATTTACTTATTTCCAACAAGTTGGAGGATTAGAAGTTGAAATTGTTCCATCAGAATTAACTTACGGACTTGAAAGAATCGCACTTTATTTACAAAATAAAGATGATGTAAAAGATTTAGAATGGACAAAAGGTGTAAAATACGGAGAAAGAAGATTCCAATTCGAGTATGAAATGTCGAAATACAGCTTTGAAGTAGCCGATGTGCCAATGCACTTCCAATTATTTGATATGTATGAAAAAGAAGCATTAAATTGCTTGAATCACAATTTGGTATTACCAGCTTACGACTACGTGCTAAAATGTTCGCACACATTTAACAATCTTGACGCAAGAGGTGCAATCAGTACAACTGAAAGAATGTCTTACATCTTAAGAGTAAGAGATTTAGCTAAAAAATGTGCCGAACAATTTGTGGCGGCAAGAAAAGAATTGGGATATCCATTGTTGAAAAAATAAGAAATATAAAAGGGGGCTTTTCAAAAGATTTTGAGAAGGAAGGAGTGTGCGATGAAACTAACAATAAACAATATCGGAAAATTAAAAAATGCTGAAGTTGTAATTGATGGAATAACGGTTATCACTGGTGAAAATGATACTGGGAAAAGTACGGTTGGGAAAGTTTTATGGAGTGTTTTTAATAGTTTTTATAAGGTTTATGAACAAATTGAAAAAGAAAGAATTGATTTTGTAAATGAACAGATTTATAGTTATGTTAAAAATTTAGATAAATCAGATAATGTAAAGAAAAAAACTTTAGATATGGCAATAGATATTATTCAGAATTATAGTATTTATTATAGAAATGAAGAAAATATAAAAAAACTATATAACAGAAAAAAATTTAAAGAAAATAATTATTTTTGTTGATAGCTAAAGTAATTGAAGAATTAGCTGGTGATTTATACGTTGTGTTAGGTATAAAAAAAGTATTGAGATAATAAGCTCTATTATAGAACAAAAAAATTATCCACTGAGTTTCATGATGAAATAAAAAAAATAAAAAAATACAGAATCACAAGAAGAAACAAGTGTAGAATTGTGTATCAGAAATAAAAATTTTTAAATTTTAATATTGAAGAAGGTATAAATGTTGCAGGAGAATTTGTTGAGAATTTGAAAGGAGATATTGATGATTTTTGATTTGACAACAGAAGCAGTATTTATAGACAATCCTTTTTATAATTGATGATATAGAAAATATATTTGAACAAAAAAAGAAAAAAATTATAGACAACATTTAGTTTCAAAAACTTTATTACAATAGAAATGAAAATACAGTAAAAATGTATGTAAATGAAAAAAATTAGAAAAAAATTTATAAAAAAATTAAATTCTATTGCAAGTGGTAAAAATAACCATAAAAAAATTTAGATGTTTATTATAAAGATAGCAAAATGGAAATAAATGCTAAAAATTTATCGACAGGGCTTAAAACTTTTGCAATTATAAAAATGTTATTGCAAAATGGAACTTTGGAAGAAAATGGAACAATAATTCTTGATGAACCAGAAATTCATTTACATCCAGAATGGCAACTAAAAATTTGCTGAATTGATAGTTTTGTTGCAAAAAGAGTTTGGAATGCATATTTTATTGACAACACATAGTCCGTATTTTTTAAATGCAATTGAAGTTTTTTCGGAACGACATAAAATTGATGATAAATGTAAATATTATGTGGCTGAAAATGAAGGAAATAGCAGTATTATAAAAGATGTAACAGGAAATACAAGAGAAATTTATAGAAAATTAGCAAGACCGATTCAGGATTTAGAAAAATATTAGGTATAGCAGTGATTTAGATGAGTAAAAAAATTAATTTGAAAATATATAATACTTCTACATTAAAGAAAACTTCAAAAAGATGATAATAATGAAGAATATATGACAGAAAGTCAAATTAAAGTAATTAATTTTTGATAGTGTTGGAGGAGATAAGTACACTAGAAATAATAATTTGAGCATTCAGCTAAAAAAACAAATGATGTTTTATTTTTTACATAGCGATAGAAGATATACTTTTTATTGAATTTAAAAAAATGGGAAATTACTTGATAAGTCTAATAGAATTGATATAAAAAAATTAAAGGATATAGAGTTAAAGATTCTTAATAGTATGTTTGTTTTTAGGAGATATTGAGGAAAAAAATCTTTAAATACTTTTAAAAAGAAATTACAAATTATATTTTTAGTCTACAATGAAGAAAAAAAATTCACCAAATGAAAAGAATTCCATTTCAGAGATTGGAAATTATTTTGTAAATCAAGGAAGTAATTTATCAGTTGGCGAAAATACCTTTGAAAAAAAGATGAAATCATTTGTTTTGGACTCGAAAAAAATTTAAAGGTTATTGTTTTTAAAAATGTACACACTTACTCAAAAGAGGAATTTGAGGAAAAAAATTTGTAAGAAAAATATGAGAAATTAAAATAAAAAAATAAAGTCTTTTTTTACTTCTTTTTTTGGGCGAAAATTTATAAAAAAATAAAAAAAAGAAGAGTGTAAATACCGAAAGGAGTGAAAAAATTGAATTTTCTTTTTGAAATAGGATTAGAAGAATTGCCTTCGAGATATGTAGACGAGGCTGAAAGTAATTTGAAAAAAATTGCGGAAAAAGAGTTAAAAGAAGAAAGAATTGCGTTTTCAGAAATAGAGTCTTTTAGTACGCCTAGAAGAGTGGCGATTATTGTTAAAGATATTGCTGAAAAACAAGCGGATTTGGATAAAAAAAGTGTTGGACCTTCAGTGGAAATTGCTTATAAAGACGGAGCGTTAACAAAAGCTGGAGAAGGATTTATAAAATCACAAGGAGCGACACCTGATGATGTAAAAATTATCGAAAATGAAAAAGGAAAATATATTTCAATTGAAAAATTTATTGCTGGAAAACCTACAAAAGAAGTGTTGCCAGAAATATTGTCGAATGTTATTAAAAAAATCGAGTTTGAAAAATCAATGAAATGGTCAGATAGAACATTTAGATTTGCAAGACCGATAAAATGGTTTGTGACTTTGCTTGGAACAGAAGTATTGCCTTTTGAGTTTGAAGGATTAAAAGGTGGAAACAAAACTCGTGGAATGAGATATTTTGCACCACAAGATGTAGAAATTTCAAATCCTGACGAATATGTTTCAAAATTGAGAGAAAATAGTGTAATTGCTAGAAAAGCTGATAGAAAAGCAGAAATTTTGAAAAGCATAAAAGAAAATTGTGAAAATGATGGTGATGTTGCAATTATCAATAATTATTTATTGGAAGAAGTTGTGAATTTGGTGGAATATCCTTTTGCGATAAAAGGTGGGTTTAATCCTGATTATTTGGACCTTCCAGAAGATATTATTACAATAACTATGGAAACACACCAAAGATATTTTCCAGTGAAAGATGCAAATGGAAGATTGACAAATAAATTTATTGTAATTAGAAATGCACCTGAATATTCGGAAGTTGTGAAAAAAGGTAATGAAAAAGTTATCGAGCCAAGACTTGCCGATGCAAAATTCTTCTTTGACGAAGATTTAAAAGGTAAATTTGCTGATAATGTGGAAAAAAATTAAAAAGAAGTTACATTCCAAAAAAAGATATGGGAACAATTTACGAAAAAAATGCAAAGAAGTAAAAAAATCGCTGAATATTTGGCAGATGAATTGGGATATGGAGCGAAAAAGAAAAATATCTTAAGAACAGTGGAACTTTCAAAAGCAGATTTGGTTTCGAATGTAATTGCAGAAAAAGAATTTACAAAATTACAAGGATTTATGGGATCAGTTTATGCTGAAAAACAAGGTGAAGATAGAGAAGTGGCACTTGGAATTTTTGAACATTATTTGCCAAGATACCAAAACGATATTTTGCCGACAACTATTGAAGGAGCATTAGCTGGAATTGCTGATAAAATCGACACTGTAGTAGGTTGTTATTCAGTAGGTTTAAAACCAACAAGTTCAAAAGACCCTTATGCGTTGAGAAGAGCGGTTCAAGGAATTATTCAAGTGGCATTGGATTCTAAATTAGAGTTAAATTACGAAAAATTAGTTGAAAAGGCTTACGAAATTTTTGCAGCTGACAAAAAAGTGTTGGATAAAAATGTTGTGGAAAATGTAGTAGAATTGTTTAAACAAAGATTATCAAATGTTTTAGGTGAAAAATACAGTAAAGACTTGATTTCATATGAAATTAACCTTGAAAACAATATCGTAAAATTAAATGACAGATTGTCAGTGTTGTTGGAATTATCAAAAACAGAAAATTTCGAAACATTAATTAATTTATTGAAAAGGGTAAAAAAATATAGTTAAAGATACCAAAGATGAAACTGAAATTTCAGAAAACTTATTTGAAAAAAGACGAGGAAAAAAAGCAATATTTGAATTAGGAAATGAATTGGAATTTCTTGAAAATGAAGAATTTGCAAATTACATTCAAGTTTTTATTGAATAATGCAAAATGTAATTAATAACTATTTCGATAACGTTATAATTAATGTTGAAGATAAAAAAATTAAAAAAATAATAGAATTGCTACATTGAAAAAAATTAGAGAATTCTATTGATAAAATGATAAATATTTAATATTTTTTTCGAGAAAAAAATTTAAAAATAAAAAAATGACTAAAAAGTCAAGAAATACCGCTTTTTTTAACGAAGGTTATGAAATAAATTAGCAGAAAAAAATAAAAAAAGTGTTGATTTTAGGCTTAAAATGTAGTATAATCTTAGTGGAAAGTTAGGGAAAAATTCAAGAAATTGTTTTTATTTTTAGAAGAATTTTAAGGAGGAAATTATGAAAAAGTTAGTTATTTTTAGGAACTGCCTTATTAGCATTAAATGCTGTTGCATCAGAAGTGCAAATTAAAGGTGGATACGACTATTACAGAGAATTTAAAGCAGGAGTAGGAATTTCTGGAGATAAAGGAAGAAAATTAGTAAAAGGACCTACAGCAGGTGTTGAATATCTTTTCGACAACCAAGGTGAATTCGAATGGGGAGTTGGATCAGAATACAAATTCTCAAACAACTCATCTAAATTAAAAGATAAAGAAACTAAAGTGAAAGTTTTAAGAACTGTTCCAGTTTATGCAGTAGGTAAATTTAACTTAATTACTACTAAAAATGGAAACGATGCTTTATACTTATTAGGTAGAGCAGGATACAACTTTGCTAAAGAAAGCAATGTTGCAAAAGATGCAGGACTTAAAGCTAAAGGTGGGTTATACACTGCAGCAGGAATTGGTACGGAATTTGGACCAGTTTCATTGGAAGCTATTTATGAAAGATCAGATGTTAAATTTAAAAGTTTAGTTACTGATAAAAGAGAGAGAGATCACATTGATTCAGCAGGTGTAAGAGTAGGATATAGATTCGGTCAATTGAAAAATGACAGATCACCTAAAATCATAGAAAAAACAGTTGTTGTGCCTGCACCAGCACCAGAACCAACACCAGCACCAAAACCTGATATTGATACAAGAAATACAGTTCAATTACCATTTAGCTGTACTGCTAATGAAAGAAAATGTGTAATTAGAGGATTTAAAGTTGATGGAAGAGTACCTAATGAAGCTGAAGCATCAGACTTGAGAACAATCGCAGGAATTATTAACCAATTCGCTGACGGTGGATCAATCGACTTCGTTGGACATACAGATTCAACTGGAGCAGCTGCTTATAACCAAAAATTATCAGTAGCAAGAGCTCAAAACGTAGCTAGATTATTGAAAGAATACGGATTGAAAAATACAATTTCTTATGGAACAATCACTGGACAAGGAGAAAATAACCCAGTTGATACTAACGAAACTGTTCAAGGAAGATACAACAACAGAAGAGTTGAATTATTCTTCCAAAACGTTGACTTTAACAATGTTAGATTCATCAACAGATAGTAAGAATAAAATAAATAAAAAGGAATCGTCTTTTGACGGTTCTTTTTTTTTTACAAAAAATGTGTTATAATTTAGTGCGATTATTTTTAGAAAGATTTAGTAAAAATGCGAGTAAAGTCTTTTTTGTTACCATTTGGTGGCAAGAAGTAAAGATTGGAGATAGAATGAGTTTTAAAGATAATTTATTAACGCAGGAAGAGATGAAAGAGAAAATAGAATTGTTAAAAAAAGAGGGGAAAAAGGTTGTTTTTACAAATGGAGTATTTGATATTTTGCATATTGGGCATTTGACTTATCTTGAAGAGGCGAAATCGCTGGGAGATGTGTTGGTTGTGGCGGTTAACAGTGATGCTTCTGTGAAGGTGAATAAAGGAGATAAGCGACCGATAAATAGTGAGGAAAATAGAGCAAAAATGTTATTGGGTACGAAGTTTGTAGATTATACGGTTATTTTTAATGAGAAGACGCCTGAGAAAGTGCTTGATTTATTGAAACCTGATATTCATGTGAAGGGTGGAGATTACAAGAAAGAGGATTTGCCAGAGACGAAAATTGTTGAGAAAAATTGTGGAGAAGTGAAGATTTTGTCATTTGTGGACAATATTTCGACAACGGAGATTATAAATAGAATATTGGAAGCGTATAAATAGCATCGTATAAATAAAGTGTGTGAATAATAGATTTTTATAGAAAAGGGGAGAGATGAATAGGAAAATATTGAATTTTGAGGAAATAGATAAGCTGGCAGTAAAAATAGCTAGGAAATTGAGAAAAGGTGGTTGTCTTGGGCTTATTGGAGATTTGGGAGCTGGGAAAACGACTTTTACGAAAAAGATTTGTAAAGAATATAATATAAATGAAAATATAAAAAGTCCGACTTTTACTTATGTTATTGAGTATCAGAGTGGAGATGTTACGGTTTACCATTTTGATTCGTATCGGATTATTAATTCTGAAGAGATTTACGAAATTGGATTTGAGGATTATATCGGTGAGGAAAATAGCGTGGTAATTGTGGAATGGGCGAATAATATAATTGACGAGATGCCAGAGGACACGATTTATGTGGAAATTAATCATAATGGAGAAAATACTCGAGAGGTATCAGTTTATCAAATAGAAGATGGAGAGAAAAAATATGTTGACATTTGCGATAACGACAACGACTAAATTGGCAGGACTTTCGTTGCATAAAAATGGAAAGTATTTAGGAGAAGTGAAGGTTGAGGTTGCAAAAACTCATTCGACTACGATTTTGGAGCAAATTGATAGATTGTTTGAGTGGACAGGAACAACGCTTGATGAAGTGGAAAATGTACTTGTTTCGATAGGACCAGGATCGTTTACAGGTGTGAGAATAGCAATTGCAGTCGTAAAAGGTTTATTTTTTAATAAAAATGTGAGATTTTTTGAAGTGAATGAGTTGGATGCGTTGGCATATCAGGCTTTTTATCAATTGAAAGGCATAAAAAATGATATTGAGAATGTTAAAATTTATTCGTTGATTGATTCACGAAAAGAAAAAGTTTATGCAGCAGTTTATCAAGTTCAGAAAAATTTAGAGAATGAATTTGAGTTGAAACAGATTAAAGATTATGAAGTAAGAAAAATTAGATAATATTATTGAGGAAATTAATGATTCTGAAAAATGAGGAAAAATTATTTAGTTGGGGATGCAGTTTTGAATTATAAGGGAAAAAAATTATTGAGAAAATAGCAGAGAAAGTGAAGATTTTTTTGAGGATAATTCTTTGAAAAATTAGTACGACGACATTTACAGAAATGTTTTTTTGACGAGAAATTGAAGGAAACAAATATTATTGACTTAAAAACCAGATTATTTGGAAAAAAATCACAGGCAGAAAGGGATAAAAAATAATGGCTTTAAAAAATTTATTTAAATTTGGTAGGAAAAAGAAGAAAGAAGATGAGATTGAGAAAGAGCTGGAAGTAGCAGAAGAATTAGAAGAAAAAAAGGCACAAATTGAAGAGGAAATAAAAAAAGAGGTTTCAAAAAAATTAGTGAGGAAATCGTGAAGGATATTAATAGTTCTTTGGAAAAAGCAGATAAAAAGACAGAAAAAACGAAGGAAAAACCGAAATTGAAACCTTTGAAAGATAGATTGGCGACACCGAAAAAGGGATTTTTTGGAAAATTGAAAGAGATGTTGCTTGGGAAGACGATAGACGACGATTTGTATGAAGAGTTGGAGGAATTGTTGATTCAATCAGATATTGGGATGAATATGACGATAAAACTTGTTGAGGAGCTTGAAAAATCGGTTGCTAAAAAAAGATTGAAAACTTCGGAAGCAGTTTATGAAGAGTTGAAGGAATTACTAAAAGAGAAATTGATTAATAACAATAAGGAAAATACTGAATTGAAGCTGAAAGATGGGCAGTTGAATATTATTTTGGTTGTTGGAGTTAATGGTGTTGGGAAAACGACTTCGATTGGAAAAATTGCGAAAAAATTGAAGGATGAAGGTAAGAAAGTAATTATTGGAGCTGGAGATACTTTTAGGGCTGCGGCGATTGAGCAAGTTGAAGAATGGGGAAACAGAGTTGGTGTTGAAGTTATAAAACAAGCTCATGGAAGTGACCCAGCAGCAGTTATTTTTGATGCAGTGAGTACAGCTAGAAACAAAAATTATGATGTTGTAATTTTGGATACGGCTGGAAGATTGCATAATAAGCGTGATTTGATGAAGGAATTGGAAAAAATTAATAAAATAATTAGACAGCAATCGGGACAAGATGAATTTGAGACATTGCTTGTAATTGATAGTACGACAGGGCAAAATGGACTTGAACAAGCGAGAATTTTTAATGAAATCGTTGATTTGACTGGAATTATTTTGACAAAATTTGATGGGACTGCCAAAGGTGGAATAATTTTCCCAATAACGGCAGAACTTGAAAAACCAATTAAGTTTATTGGGGTTGGAGAAGGAATTGAGGATTTGAGAACATTTGATACGAAGGAATTCGTTGAAGCGATGTTTGAAGATTAATAATTTTTGCATATTATAATTAATAAATAAAACTAAAACAGAATGGAGTTGAATTGTGTGGTAAGTAGCTTGTTAGAACAATTGAAAGAGAGAGCAAAAAAATTAGAAAAAACTATAATTTTACCTGAAACTGAAGATGAAAGAGTGTTAAGAGCGACAGAAAAGGCTATGGCAGAAGGTGTAGCTAAAATTGCTTTAGTTGGAAATGAAGAAGAATTGAAGGCAAAAGCTGCAGAATTAGGTGTTTCATTGGAAGGAGCTATTTTCTATGATCCAAATAATTGTAAGACAATAGATGAAATGGCAGAACAATTGAGAAAAAGAAGAGAAAAAAAAGGTATGACATTTGAAACAGCAAAAGCTATTTTGTTGTCAGATCCAAGATTTTTTGGAGCGATGTTAGTTAGACAAGGAAGAGTTGATGGAATGGTTGCTGGATCAAATTCACCGACAGCACATGTGTTGAGAGCTGCAATTTTAGTTATTGGACCAAAACCAGGATTGAAAACGGTTTCGAGTTCATTTATAATGATTACAAATGCAACTGAATTTGGAGATAATGGAGTATTTGTTTATTCAGATGCGGGAGTTATTCCTAATCCTACAGCGTTACAATTGGCAGATATTGCAGTGTCGGCAGCAGAAAAAGCAAGATTTACAGCAGGAATTAAAGAGCCAAAAGTTGCGTTCTTGTCATACTCTACAATGGGAAGTGCTGATGGAGAATCGGTTACAAAAGTTAGAGAAGCAATGGAAATTTTGAGAGAAAGAGATATTGATTTTGAATTTGATGGAGAATTACAATTGGATGCGGCAATAGTTCCAGAAGTTGCAGCTTCAAAAGCACCTAATTCAAAAGTGGCTGGACATGCAAATGTATTAATTTTCCCTGACTTAAATGCAGGAAACATTGGATACAAATTAACACAAAGATTGGCAAAAGCTAAAGCATTGGGACCATTAATTCAAGGATTGGCAAGTCCAGTGCATGATTTGTCAAGAGGATGTAATGTGGACGATATCGTAGAAGTTGTAGCGATAACAGCGGTTGAATCAGAACAATAAAAATTATATTTTGAGGAGCTTGTAATAATTTTGTGAAAATGTAAAAAATTCTAAAAAAGTAGCATAAGGAGAGAAATATGAAAGTATTAGTTATAAACAGTGGAAGTTCGTCTTTAAAATTTGAGTTAATAGATATGACAAATGAAAAATCAATTGCAAAAGGATTGTGTGAAAGAATTGGAATTTCAAATCCGATTTTCACTTACAAAAATTTGGTGAAAGGTGTTGTTGTAAAAGATAGACCTGAACCTATGGAAAATCATAAAATTGCGATTGATGTTGTGTTAAAACAATTGCAAGATCCTGAAAATGGAGTTATAAGAAATGTTGATGAAATTGATGCGATTGGACATAGAGTGGTTCATGGTGGAGAATATTATGACGATTCTGTTTTAGTAGATGATGAAGTTTTGAAAAATTTAGAGGAATTATCAGCATTGGCACCACTTCACAATCCAGCAAATGTTATGGGAATAAAAGTTATGCGTGAATTGTTACCAGGTAAAAAGAATGTTGCTGTATTTGATACTGCATTCCATCAAACAATGGAGCCAAAAGCATTTATGTATGCGTTACCGTATGAAGATTACACTGAATTGAAAGTTAGAAAATACGGATTCCACGGTACTTCTCACAAATATGTAAGTGAAGTTGCAAGAGAAATGTTAGGAAAAGAAGATTCAAAAATAATTGTTTGTCACTTAGGAAATGGAGCGAGTATTTCGGCTGTGCAAAATGGTAAAGTTGTAGATACTTCAATGGGATTAACACCGTTGGCAGGAGTTATGATGGGAACTAGAACAGGAGACGTTGATCCAGCAGCAGCATTTTATGTAATGGAAAAAAGAGGACTTGATTTAAAAGGAATCGATACTAGAATGAACAAACAATCAGGAATTAAAGGAATTTTTGGACCAAGTTCTGATTTTAGAGATTTAGCGTCTGAAATGGAAAAAGGAAACGAAAGAGCAATATTAGCTTATGATATGTTCTGTTACAAAATAAAATCTTACATTGGAGCGTATGTAGCAGCTATGAATGGTATAGATGCTATTGCATTCACTGGTGGAATCGGAGAAAATGCATTTTATGTAAGAAGAGATATTTGTAATGATTTAACATTTTTAGGAATCAAATTAGATGATGAAAAAGCTGGAGAATGGTTGCCAGGAAATGTTGAAATTACGACAAAAGATTCTAAAGTTAAAGTTTATAAAATTGAGACAGCAGAAGAATTGGTAATTGCAAGAGATACTTATAGATTAACAAAAATAATTTATTTTAAAATTTAAAAAGAAAAAAATTGGATTTGAAAAAAAATAAAAATTTAGGTTATTCAAATTCAAGGAAAGGACGAAAAATTGGCAAAAATTAAGTATTATTTATTATAGTGGATCAGGGAATACAGAACAAATGGCTGATTTTATTGGAGAAGGTGCAGAAAGTGCTGGAGTAGAAGTAGTGAAAAGTCAAGTTGAAGCAGCAGAAGAATCTTTAGCAGAAGCAGATTTTGTTGCACTTGGATCACCATCGACAGGAGCAGAGGAAGTGGCACCAGAAATTGTTGAGTATATCGAAAGAGTAAAAGACAAATTAGTTGGAAAGAAAATAGGTGTTTTCGGATCGTATGACTGGGGATTTGGTGAATGGATGAACATGTGGATTGAAGAATTGAAAAACGAAAATATTGAAGTAGTTGGCGAAGGTTGCATAGTTCATTTGACTCCAGATGATGATGAAAAAATCGAAAAATGTAAAAATTATGGAATTGAAATTGTAAAATAAAAATGTGAAAAGGTTAGATTAATACGGGCAAAATCTGACCTTTTTTCAAATGAAAAAGCAAATATTTAGATTGAAAAAAATGGTCAAATATGATACCATATAATGAATATTTATGAATTTATCAGAGAACTTTGATAAGTGACGAGGATAATTGGAGGGAAGATTGAAACATTTGATATTACAATTTTTTTAATGATGGTAGCAGTTGGGACATTGATAGGTTGGTTTACTAATTATTTAGCAATAAAATTATTATTTAGGCCTTACAAAGAAATGAATTTTTTTCTTTTTTTAAAAATACAAGGTTTAATTCCAAAAAGAAGAGATGAGATTTCTGAAAATATTGCAGATGTTGTTGAAAAGAGAATTAATTTCTGTAGACGATATTGAGAATAAGTTGAAAGAAGTTGAATTTGATGATGGAATGATTGAGAAAGTACTAGATAAATTAGTTGAAGAAAAAAATTGAAAAAAAGTATTTTTGGAGAAAAAAATCCATTATTGAAGATGATTATTAACGATTCTATGATTGATAAAATAAAAAAATATTTTTAAAAAAATATGATATTGGAAAAATAAAGATGAAATTTTTGAGTGAAATGATAAAAAAATAGGTAAGGAAAAAAATTGATTTTAAAGAAATTATTTTTGGAAAAAAATGAAGAATTTTTTTCTTTGGAAGAGATTGAGAAAAATTATTCTTTCAATATCAAAAAAATGAGTTAAAACATATAGAAATAATCGGTGGAGTTTTTAGGTGGATTAATAGCAGTGTTCCAATTTTTTTGTTTATGGTGTTATTGAAACAAATATAGGAAAAAAATGAATTGATAAAAAGGTAAATCAATCTGGAAATTGAGAAATTAATATAAATTTTTTTAGGTTTAGATTTTTAGGTGTTATATAAAAAAATGAGGTGTAAAAATGAATGAAGATAGAATATTGGAGTCAGCAGAGTTAAAAGAGGACAATATTCAAAAAAATTTGCGTCCAAAGACGTTTAGCGATTATATTGGGCAAGAAAATTTAAAGGAAAAAATGAATATTTTTATAAAGGCTGCAAAGATGAGAAATGATTCGATGGATCATATTTTGCTATATGGACCTCCAGGACTTGGGAAAACAACGTTGGCAGGGGTTATTGCAACAGAAATGGGAGCTAATTTGAAAATAACGACTGGTCCAGTTTTGGAAAAATCAGGAGATTTAGCGGCTATTTTGACATCTTTGGAAGAAAATGATATTCTATTTATAGATGAGATTCATCGATTAAATACTTCTGTGGAAGAAATTTTGTATCCAGCGATGGAAGATGGAGAATTGGATATTTTGATTGGAAAAGGTCCGTCAGCTAGAAGTATTCGTATTGAATTGCCAAAATTTACTTTGATTGGTGCGACAACTAAGGCAGGACAGTTGAGTACGCCATTAAGAGATAGATTTGGTGTGACGCATAAAATGGAATATTACAAAATTGAAGAATTGAAGGAAATTATTCGTCGTGGAGCGAATATTTTGGATATTTCATATGATGAAGAAGGAATAACAGAGATTGCGAAAAGAAGTAGAGGAACACCGAGAATTGCGAATAGACTTTTGAAGAGAGCTAGGGATTTTGCCTTGGTTGAAGGTGTGGGAATTCTTGATAAAAAGAGTGTTGATGGAATATTGAGTCTTTTGGCAGTCGATGAAAAAGGATTAGATGAATTGGATAGAAAAATTTTGAAATCAATAGTAAGTGTTTATAACGGAGGTCCTGTGGGAATTGAAACGTTGTCATTGCTGTTAGGTGAAGATAGAAGGACAGTGGAAGAGGTTTATGAGCCTTATTTAGTAAAAATTGGGTTTATAAAAAGAACGCCGCGTGGAAGAGTTGTTACAGAATTAGGTTATAATCATTTAGGATTGGAAAAAATATTAGAATAGAAATTTTAGAAAAATAAAGTTGTAAAATGATTGAATAAGGTGGATTGAGATTGTTAACGGTTATAGCGGAAAAAAAGATAATATAAGCAAAAATGAGATTTTAATAAATGATAAGTCAGATTGTAATCATATACAAAATGTTTTTAGGCTTAAAGTTGGCGATGAATTAAGAGTTGTCGATGGAGAAAGAGAATATTTGACAAAAATTTTAGATATTTCTAAAAAAGAAGTTTTGCTGGAAATATTGGAAGAGAAGGAAGATGAGTATTCTCTAGAGGTTGAGATTGATATTGCGTTAGGAATTTTGAAAAATGATAAAATGAATTTGGCGATACAAAAACTGACTGAAATTGGAATAAATGAAATAATTCCGTTACAAACAGAAAGAGTTGTCGTAAAAATTAATGAGAAAAAAGACAAGTGGGATACGATTGTAAGGGAAACATTAAAACAATGTCGAGGAGTGAAATTTACAAAAAAATATCGCCTGTAAAAAAAATTAAAAAGAAATTGATTACGAAAAATATGATAAAGTGATTTTTTTGCTTATGAAAACAGCGATGAAGCGAAATCAGTTGTTAATTTGATAAATGAAAAATTGTAAGAAAATATTGTATGTGATTGGGCCTGAAGGTGGAATTACTGAATCAGAAGTTGAATTTTTAAAAGAAGTAGGAGCTGTGGAAGTGAGTTTAGGAAAAAGAATTTTGAGAGCAGAAACGGCGGCTATTGTATTAGGAGGAGTGATTGCGAATAGTTTTTTATAAATTAGATTAGGTAAGTAAAAAAATGCTTTTTATTAAGTGATAGAGATAAAATTCACAAATAAAAAATTATGTATAAAAATATTAAGAAAGGAAAAGTGAGAGAATGAGTTTAACAACAAATTATGGAAAAGAAGTATCTTCAATTATTGATATTATTGAAGACAAAAAAGGACAAGACATTAAAGTTTACGATATGAGAGGAAAATCGCCATTTTTCGATTATTCGATTGTGTGTACAGGTAGTTCGTCTAGAAATATTGAGGCAATAGCTACTGATATTAAAAAAAGTTTGGAAAATATAAGAAATGTGGAAGGATTAGATGAATGTAACTGGGTTTTAATCGATTCAGGAGACATCATTATTAGTATTTTTAGTAAAGATGCTAGAGAATACTATCAATTAGATAGCTTTTATGAAGGTGTAAATAACCACGACGACGAAGAATTTTAAGAAATGTAATTTTTAAGGAAGAGGACGGAAATGAGAGAATTAGATAAAGAGGAGAAAAATCCCCGATATATTGCATTTATTGCCGTAGTGGGTATAGCTTTTTTAATTTTAGTTTCAAAACTATTCACATTACAGGTCTTGAATGCGGCTGTGTACGAGGAGAGAGCTTTACAAAATAGAATTAGAACAAATGTTGTAAAGGCGACAAGAGGACAAATTTTTGATAGAGAAGGAAAATTATTAGCAAAAAATATTACTGGTTATCAATTGATTCATACGGATACGAAACCATTGACACCAAAAGATATGGAGATTTTGAATCAGCTAAAAAATATGAATGAGCAACAAATTTCAGAAAGATTGTCGACTGAAAGAAAACCTGTGGCTGAAAAATTATATGATACGATAATGGATGTTAAGAAAATAAGTGCAGTTACGGGATACACTCCAGATTATCTTTTAGATAGATTTTTTAAACAACAAAGAGTTGGTACTGATAAAAAAATATTAGTTATAGAAGATTTGGATAAAAATGTTGCGTTAAAAGCGATTGAAAAATTGAATAACACTGATAGAATCGATATTGTTGAATATAATAAGAGATTTTATCCTGAAAATAATATAGCTTCTAATGTAATTGGGTATGTAAAACCGATTAACGAGAAGGAATATAAAGATCTTAAGGATGAAGGTTATCAAAACAACGATTTGATTGGGAAAAAAGGTGTCGAAAAAAGTTATGATAAAGAAATGAAAGGTCAAGACGGAATGGAAAATGTCGAAGTTGATGCGAAAGGAAATACTGTAAGACAAGTAAATTCGACAGAAAGTACAGCAGGGAAAAATGTTTATTTATCAATTGACTTAGATTTACAAAAATATATAACAGATGCTTTTTCTGGAAAAAGTGGAGCTTTTATTGCAATGGAAGCTAAAACTGGGAAAATTATTACATTTGTAAGTAGTCCAGAAATTAACTTGAATTTATTGAGTTCTAGAATTTCTGATAGCGATTGGAATGCTTTGGCAAAATCTTCATCGAAACCACTTGTAAATAAAGGGATTGCAGGATTATACCCTCCAGGATCGACATTTAAAGCAGTAACAGGAAGTGCTATATTAGAATCTGGAGTATCACCTTATGCGACAGTAAATTCGACAGGACAATATAAATATGGAAAAGTTGTTTTTAGAGATTCACATAAATACGGACATGGTATAACAAATTTTGCTAAATCAATAGAAGAGTCAGTAAATACTTATTACTACGTATTTTCTCAAAAAGTAAAAATTCAAAATATTATAAAATATGCTAAAGAATTTGGAATTGGGGAAAAAACAGGTGTAGATATTCCTGGGGAATTAGCAGGAACATTGCCAAGTCCTGAATGGAAAAAGAAAAGATTTAAAAAGGCAAAAGACCAAACTTGGTTGCCTGGAGATTTGATTAATATGTCGATTGGACAAGGTTACGTTTTGGCAACACCTATGCAAATTGCTAGTGTTTATCAAACAATAGCTAATAACGGTGTTAAAATGAAACCGACTGTTGTAGACAGATTTGTAAGCTATAATGGAAAAGTGGAAGAAAATAAACCACAAGTTGCTAAAAAATTGAATATTAGTGCGAAAACATTGAAATTAGTAAAAGATGCTTTGAGATTACCAGTTGTTGGATATGGTGGAACAGCTAAATTATTGAGAATAGATGGATATCCGGTTTCGGCTAAAACAGGTACAGCACAAAATACAGGATTTAGCGATAACCACTCATGGATTGCAGGATTTTTCCCATCAGATAATCCTCAAATTGTATTCGTTTCATTAGTAGAAGGAGGAGGTTACGGAGGAGTAGCTTCTGGAGAAATGGCAAGAAAATTCATCTTGAAATATAGAGAAAAATATGTGTTGAAAAAGAATGTTAATGACGATGGAAGTAAAAAAAGACGGTAAAGATGGAAAAAAATAACGATAAAAAAAGATGACAAAAAAATAAAAAAAGTAGTAGCGAAAAAAATTAAAAATTAATTGAAAAAAATTTAGATTTTTGTAGAAATAGATAATTTAAAAATAAGAGAAAAGAAGGAGGAGCTAAATAATGTCAGATGAAAAAGAAAAAAAGGGCAGAAAAAAATCAGAAAGTCCTTTTTAAAAAGAAATTTTTTTCTAAAAAAACTCTGCCAAAGTAAATAGAATTAAGGCAGCTGCGAAAAAGAAAAGAATGAATAATGACGAACATTTAGGTGATACAGTAAATTCTAAATATTTACTGAATAAAAAGACGAAACATCATAATAATAGGAACGAGAAGTTTGATGCGAAAAAGAAAGATGATAAAATGTATATTATTCCACTTGGTGGGATAGAAGAAATTGGGAAAAATATGACTGCGTTTCAATATAAAGATGAGATAGTTATTGTGGATGCAGGATTAACATTCCCAGAAGATGAGCATTTAGGGATAGATGTGATTATTCCAGATTTTGCTTATTTGGAAAGTAATAGAGATAAAATTAAGGCGTTATTGTTGACGCATGGACATGAGGATCATATTGGAGCGATACCATATTTGTATCAAAAATTAGGTTCAGAAGATATTCCTATGTATGGTGGTAGATTGACGCTAGAATTAGCAAAAGCTAAATTTGAGAGAAAAGATGCAAAATTACCAAAAGAAAAAATTATAAAAGGAAGAAGTATTTTGAAAATTTCAAAATATTTTACAGTTGAATTTATAAGTGTAACGCATAGTATTGCAGATTGTTATGCAATTTGTATAAAAACTCCAGCTGGAACGATTTTACATTCGGGAGATTTCAAAGTGGATTTAACACCGATTGATGGAGAAGGATTTGATTTTGGAAGATTGGCACAATTGGGAGAAGAAGGGGTAGATTTATTGTTATCAGATAGTACGAATGCATTGATACCAGGATTTACACCGTCAGAAAGAACAGTTGGAGAAAGTTTGAAAGAAGAATTTTCTAAAGCAAAAGGAAGAATTATTTTAGCGGCTTTTGCTTCGCATGTACACAGATTACAGCAAATTATTAATATCGCAGAAAAACATGGTAGAAAAATTGCGATTGATGGAAGAAGTATGGTAAAAATATTTGAAATTTGTTCAAATTTAGGATATTTAAAAATTCCTAGAGGAATTATGGTTGATATAAATCGTGTTGAATCATTACCAGCAAACCAAGTGTTAATTATTTGTACAGGAACTCAAGGAGAGCCGCTTGCAGCATTGTCAAGAATAGCGAATGGTTCGCATAAACATATTTCGTTGAGAGAAGGGGATACGGTTGTGATTTCAGCTACACCAATTCCTGGAAATGAAAAAGCGGCTTATAAAAATATTAATCAATTGATGAAGAGAAATGCAAATGTCGTTTTTGAAAAAGTAGTAGGAATCCACGTTTCTGGACATGGATGCCAAGAAGAACAAAAATTAATGTTAAATCTTGTAAAACCAAAATTCTTTATGCCAGTTCATGGGGAATATATGATGCTTAAAAAACATAAAGAATTAGCTGAAGCAGTTGGAATACCTTCAAACAATATTTTATTAGCAGAAAATGGAATGAAATTAGAGTTGACAAAATCGAAATTTAGATCAGTTGGAAGAGTACCAAGTGGAGCGACTTTAATTGATGGATTTGGAATTGGAGATATCGGTAATGCAGTATTGAAGGATAGACAAAATTTAGCAGATGATGGAATTGTAATAATTTCGGTTTCACAATATAAAACTGGTAAATTTAGTAGACAAGTTGAGTTAGTAACTAGAGGATTTGTATATAATAAAGATGCAGAAAGTTTATTGGCTGAAACTAAAGAATTGATAAAATTAGAGCTAGAAAATATGGAAAGCCAAGAAATAAAAAGAAATTGGTAAAGTAAAACAAAAAAATTAAAAAAATAAAAAGTGGGAGAATTTTTTTAAATAAGAAAACAGATAGGGAACCAATAATTCTTCCAATAATTATGGAGGTTTAATAAATGCAACTTTCAAGTAAAGAAAGAGCTTTTTTGAAAAAAAATTGGCACATAATTTAGATCCAATTGTGAGAATTGGAAAAGATGGAATAGATGAAAATGTATTAAAAAAAGTATTTCTGATGTTATAAATAAAAAGGGAATTAATAAAAGTAAAAATTTTACAAAAATTCTACAGTTGAAGTGGAAAAAGAATTGGGGACAGAAATTGCTAATAAAACTCAATCAGTTTTTGTGGATAGTATCGGTAAGATTTTGATTTTATTTAAGCCAAGTAAAGCGAAAGATGCTAAAATAACACCAGAATTTAATGAATTTAAAAAGAAAAAGAGAGGAAAATAATGAGTGGTGGAATTGTCTTTGGAAATAGATTACTTGATGTAGCTTTAATTTCTTGTTTTGCAGCACAATTCTATAAAGTTTTCTCTCCCCTTTTTCGAGGGAAAAAGATACAGTGGGTTAGGCTTCTAGAAACAGGAGGAATGCCTAGTTCACATGCCTCAACAGTAGTGTCGCTAGTAACAGGAGTATTTATACTAAAAGGAGCAAGTTCTATAGAATTTGCGATTTCGATGGTTTTTGCTTCAATTGTACTTTATGATGCAACTGGTGTTAGAAGACAAGCTGGGAAACATGCTAAGGCGTTAAATACGCTTATTGAAAGTATTGAAAGAAGAGATGGAATAGAAATAATAAACGAACAATTTAAGGAATTTTTAGGACATACTCCAATTGAAGTTTTGGTAGGAAGTATTTTAGGTATAATTATTGGGTTACTATTTAAAGGATATATTTTAGGATAAAAATTAAATAATAAAAAATAAATAGAAATATAAGATATATGATTTATCATAAAGGATATATTTCTTAATAAATAAGTGAGAATCTTTTTTTCTTCTTTCAAGAATTTTTAAATAAATGAATTTTTGAATAGAAGAAATTGAAATAATAAGAGATTTTTTTAAATTATAGATAGAGGAAATTTGAGTATGAAAAAAAGGTTAGATTTAATACTTGTAGAAAGAGGATTGTTTGAAACTAGAGAAAAGGCTAAACGAGAAATCATGGTCGGAAATGTAATTGTAAATGAACAAGCAGTTACAAAAGCGGGGACAAACTTTAAAGATGATGAAAAATTAAATATAAGAATAAAAAATAAATTAAGGTATGTGAGCCGTGGTGGATTAAAGTTGGAGAAAGCCATTAAAGAGTGGGAATTAGACTTTAATGATAAATTAGTTTTGGATATTGGAGCTTCTACAGGTGGATTTACAGATTGTGCCTTGCAAAATGGTGCAAAAAGAGTTTATAGTGTCGATGTTGGGACAAATCAGTTGGATTGGAAATTGAGAAATGATGACAGAGTTGTTTCAATAGAAGAGACTCATATAAAGGACTTAACACCAGAAAATATTGAAAACAATAAAGTTGACTATATTGTAATTGATGTATCTTTTATTTCTTTAACAAAAGTTATTCCTTATTTTGAGAAATTTTTAAAAGAAAATGGAAAAGCCGTAATGCTAGTAAAACCACAATTTGAAGTGGGTAGAGATAAAATAGGACGAAATGGTGTTGTTCAAGAAGAAGAATATCACGATGAGGCTATTAAAAAAATTATTGCTTTTTCAAAAGAATGTGGTTACGAATTAGTAGGCGTTAAAGATTCTCCAATAAAGGGAGCAAAAGGAAATAGCGAATTTTTAATGTTAGTAACACACAAAAAATGTTAATTTTAATAAAAAGAGTCGTAAAATAAGGAGGAAACGATGAAAAAAAGTAAATTGCTTCAAGCGGTATTGGGAGTTATCTTAGCAGGAGCACCATTATTTGCAGCAACAACTGTAATAAAATCAGCTGTAAATGATAAAAATGTGAGTGCAGGATATTCAAAAGATTCAATAGAATTGAATAGAATAGTAGATGTAATTAATATTATTGAAACTAATTTTGTTGGAACGAAAACAAATAAAAATGATAAAGGTGAAAAAACAGCAGAAAATGTTGCAACACCAAGTAAAGAAGAGTTGTATAAAGGAGCTGTAGAAGGTGTTATTAGAAAATTAGATGATCCTTATTCTGAATATTTATCAACAGAAGATTTAAAAGATTTTGCTGAAGATATGGATGGAGAATATGTCGGTGTTGGAATGAGTGTAAGTAAGAAAAAAGGAGAGCCATTAGAAGTTGTATCACCATTTATTGGAAGTCCAGCTGAAAAAGTTGGTATGAGAATAAAAGATAAAATTACTAAAGTTGATGGAAAAGATATTTTGCCATTGACAGCTACTGAAACTGTAAAATTATTAAAAGGTAAAGAAAATACAAAAGTAGAAGTAGAAGTTGTAAGAGAAGGTAGAAAAGAACCTTTCAAAGTTACTATGACAAGAGCTAAAATTAAACTTGAAATGGTTGAAAGTAAAATGCTTGAAAATAAAATTGGTTATGTGAGTCTTTTGAGATTTGGAAATAATGTTGGGACAGAAGTTGAAAAAGCTATAAAAGATTTAAAAGCAAAAGGAATGAGAGGATTAATTTTTGATTTAAGATCTAATCCAGGTGGTTCGTTACAAGAAGCTCAAGATATTACTTCATTATTTGTAAAAGATAAATTGATTGTTTATTTGAAATATAAAGATGGAAGAAGAAAAGATTATAACAGAACTTTACCGTATTTAGGAGATTTCCCATTAATAGTATTGACAAATGAAGGAAGTGCTTCGGCTTCTGAAATTGTTACAGGTGCATTAAAAGATTATAAGAGAGCGACTATTATTGGAGAAAATACATTTGGTAAAGGAATTGTTCAACAAGTTATACCATTGAGAACAAATGATGCTATAAAATTAACTATTGCTCAATACTTCACACCAAAAGGGAACTATATTCATGGAAAAGGTATTGCGCCTGATATAAAAGTGGATATGGAAGAATTATTGACATTAAAAGGTTATGCAAATGATAGTGAACAAGCTATAAAAAATAGACAAAAAGAGATTGAAGATATCTTAATAAAAGATAAAGGTGCAGAAGAAGCTAAAAAAATTATTGCAGCTGGAGATGTTCAAATGAAAAGAGCTATCCAAGAAATGAATAAAAAAATTAGGTATAAAATAGTAATTAATTGGATAAATTGTCTTGAATTTAAGAAAGAATTTTTTTGGTTCAAGACAGTTTTTTTTTAAAGAATAAATTAGAAAATGGGAGAAATTATGTTTTATGTTGTTGGTACGCCAATAGGAAATTTAGAGGATATAACTTTTAGGGCCTTGAGAACGTTGAAAGAGGTCGATTACATTTTTGCAGAAGATACTCGTGTTACGAAGAAATTGTTGAAATTTTATGAGATTGATAAAATTGTGTACCAGTATCACGAGCATAATAAACTTCATCAAATTCAGAATATTGTTAATTTGTTGAAGGATGAAAAGCAAATTGCGTTGGTAACTGATGCGGGAACGCCTTGTATATCAGATCCTGGATATGAGCTTGTAAATGAAGTCTTGAAAGAAGGAATTAAGGTTGTTGGAATTCCAGGGGCTTCTTCGATAGTTACAGGTGCGAGTGTATCAGGATTGGATATGAGAAGAATGGCGTATGAAGGATTTTTGCCAAAGAAAAAAGGAAGACAAACTTTATTTAATAAACTAAAAGAGGAAGAAAGAACAATTGTAATCCTTGAATCACCAAATCGAATTTTGAAAACATTGAAGGATATACGAGAATATTTAGGTGAAAGATACGTTGTAATTACTCGTGAACTTACAAAAGTATATGAAGAAATTATACGAGGTGATGTTTCAGAAATAATTGAAAGACTTGAAGAAAAAAACCTATAAAAGGGGAAATCGTTTTTGTTTATTAGAGCAAAAGATTAGTGAAAATTTATTTTGAAAGTATTTTTTTATTATTTTTTTGTAATGATAAAAAAATAGAAGAAATTTTATTGAAAGAGAGAAAATTATGAATATAAACTGGTATCCAGGCCATATGAAAAAAACTAAGGAACTGATTGTAGAAAATTTAAAAAAATAATAGATATCGTAATAGAAATTCTGGATGCGAGAATACCTTTATCGAGTAAAAATCCTGATATTTCAAAGTTAGCAAATGGGAAACAGAAAATTGTGATTCTGAATAAGATTGATTTAATTGATGCAAAAGAGCTGAAAAAATGGGAAAATTATTTCTTGGAAAATCATATTTCAGATTATTTTGTGGCCTTGAGTGTGGAAAAAGGGACGAATTTTAATGAATTGAGAAAAATAACAGATAGAATTTATAACGAAAAATTGGAGAAAGTTAAGAAAAAAGGTTTGAGGAAAACTTCTGTAAGAGCGATGATTGTTGGGATTCCAAATGTTGGAAAATCGAAATTTATTAATAAATTTGTGAATAAAAATAAAGCGAGAGTAGGAAATACGCCAGGATTTACGAAGGGGAAACAGTGGATAAAAATAGATGATAAGCTAGAATTATTAGATACGCCAGGAGTTTTGTGGCCTAAATTTGAGGATGAAAAAGTAGCGTTTAATTTGTCGATAACTGGATCGATTAAAGATAATGTGTTGCCGTTGGAGCAAGTAGCGTTGAAATTTATTGATAGATTGAAAGAGCTGGAAAAATTAGAGAATTTGATAAAATCGTATACTTTGAGTGAAACTGTGACGAAAGAAGAAATTTATAAATTGGAAAATCACAAAATTTTAGAAATTTTGGAGAAGAGGCTGGGAGTGACGAAACAAGATGAACATAATTATGAAATTATTTCCAGAAGACTTTTAAAAGATTATAGAATGGGAAAAATTGGGAAATTCTTTTTAGAATTGCCAGAAGGAGAGTGAGATATGAGAATTGGAATATTTACTGATACGTATAGACCGCAAGTAAACGGAGTTGTTAGCTCAATTACAACTTTAGAGCAACAACTGAGAAAAAGAGGACATAAGGTTTATATTATAACTACAACTGATCCAGATGCACCGACTGTCGAGCCAAATGTATTGAGAATTCCAAGCGTGGAGTTTAAGCCAGCACCACAGTATAGATTGGGATTGATGTATTCGCCGAAAATTGTTAAGAAGATAAAAAAATTGGAGTTGGATATAATTCATTCGCAGACAGAATGGGGAGTTGGAACTTTTTCGAGATTTGTGGCGACAAAATTACATATACCGTTGGTTCACACTTATCACACGTTGTATGAATACTATACACACTACATTTTTAGAGGGCATATGGTGGCTCAAGCAAAAAAAATTGCAGCTGCGATAAGTAAATTTTATTGTGATAAATGTAACGCTTTGATTGTTCCAACAAGAAAAGTTGAAGATATTTTGTATTCGTATGATGTTGAAAAGGAAATGAATGTCATTCCAACGGGACTTGATATTAAGAAATTTTATCGAGAAAATTATACAGATGAAGATAGAGAGTTTATCAAGGAAAATTATAAAATAAAAGACACTGACTTTTTGTGTGTTTACATTGGAAGAGTGGCTGAAGAGAAAAGTATTGATTTATTGATTGAGATGTTTTCAAAAATTGATGATCCTAATTATAAATTTATGATTGTTGGGAAAAGTTTTGGAGATATTGGGGATAAATTGAAGGATCAGGCTGAAAGTTTGGGAATTTCGGATAGAGTGATTTTTGTTGGAGAAGTTCCGCATGAGAATGTTCCGATTTATTATCAAATTGGAGATGTATTTTTAAATGCGAGTATTTCTGAAACACAAGGATTGACTTTTGTTGAGGCGATGGCGGCAGAAGTGCCTGTTAATGCGAGATATGATTTGAATTTGGAAGACTTATTAGTAAAAAATGAAGCAGGACTTGTTTATAAAAATGAGGAAGAATTTATTGCTAATTTGAAAAAATTGAAGGAAGATAAAGAATTTAAAGATAAAATAATAAAAAATGCTTTTAAAGTTTCACAAGATTATACATCTGAAAAATTTGGTGAAAGAGTGGAAGCAGTATATAAAAAAACGATAGAGGAGTATGATGCAGATGAAAGTTTTACTATTTTCAGAGGGGAAAAATTTATTCAGCAAATCCGGCGTTGGGCAAGCCCTAAATCATCAAAAAGAAGCCCTTGGAGCAAATAATGTTGAATTTACTTTGGATGAAAAGGATGATTATGATTTAGTGCATATAAATACGATTGGATTGAAATCTTTTCAAGTGTTGCGACAAGCGAAAAAAAGAGGGATTCCAGTAATTTACCATACGCATACAACTTACGAAGATTTTAAAGGAAGTGTGAAATTTAGTAATCAAATTGCACCGATTATAAAATTTTGGACAAAAATATTATATAATAGTGCAGATTATTTGATTTCTCCAAGTGAGTATACAAAAAATTTAATTAAAACGAAGTATTTGAGAAAAGATAAGGAAATACGGGTAATTTCAAATGGTGTCGATACGAAGAATTTTTGTAAAAATGAAGAATTGAAAAATAAATTTTTGGAAGAATATAAGATTGATAAGCCGTTGGTGATTACAGCGGGATTGCCGTTTGAGAGAAAAGGTATTCAAGATTTTATGAAACTTGCAGAAAAAAGGAAAGATTATCAATTTATGTGGTTTGGTTCGTCGAGTATAAAATCGATGTTGCCGAAAAAAATTCAGCATATAATTGAAAATCCGCCTAAAAATGTGATTTTTCCTGGATATGTTGAGAAAGATATGTTGATTGGAGCGTTTAGTGCTGCAAAGGCATTTTTGTTTATGACGTATGAAGAGAATGAAGGAATTGTTGTGCTGGAAGCGTTGTCTGCTCAATTGCCATTGATTGTTAGAGATATTCCTGTTTATAATAAATGGCTAAAAGATGGTGTGAACTGTTTTAAAGCTAAGAATAATACAGGATTCATAGAAAAATTGAGAAAAGTTGTTAATGGTGAAGTGGAAAATTTAGATGAAATTGTGAAAAATGCGTATGAACTTGCGAAAGAGCGAGATTTGACAGAAATTGGTAAGAAATATAAAGAATATTATGAATACGTGTTAGAAAATTTTGGAAAATAAATATAGAATAAAAAGGAGAAAATTTATGAAAAAAATTGTAGTTTCACTATTTCTAATGGTTGCGATGTTAAGTTTTTCGGCTAAAAAGAATAGTGCAGAAAATGAGATTAGAGCTAGTTTTGATAGATTTATGCAAGATTTAAAATCAGAGAAAGCAATAGATGATGATAAGTTAACTCAGAGCGATATTGACGAAGCAATAAATGAAATGCCGAAGGAGTTAAGAGGTTTTGTTAAAGAAATGTCACCAGCATTATTACAGTTAGATCAAAATAATGATTTGAAAAAAATTTTTTTATAAGAAAGCATATGATAAAATGAGTTATAATATAACAAAAAGTTACTCAAAAAGGGAATGAAGGTGTTGTGGAAGTATTTGTGAAAAATGCCTGATTTTTAATTCTTATAGTGGTGAAATTGAAAAAGTCTTTTGAATCAAAAATTTGGAAATTTAGATAAAAAAATACAAAAACTAAAAGATGTTTTTTTGGGAACATTATGGATACGACAGTTAAAGAGTTTAGTAAAATTTTTAGATAGAAAAGATTTGAAATATACTCAAGAAAAATATGAAAATTTATTTTTGAAAAAAAGTTGATGGAGAATGGGTTCCACAAATGGATTTTTAAAAAGAATAAAGATCTAATGAAAATAATGTCCTTCAATTTATCAAATGATTTATTTTAGGAAATTTTTTTAAAGAAATTGTAGAGATATGTAAAAATTTTTTTGTGTAAACCTCTAAATAATATGTAGTAAAAAAACTATATAATATTTGGAGGTTTTTTTGTTATAGCTAAGAAGGAAATTAAAAGAGAGTATCTTGAATTTTGTGTAAACTAAGAAGTGAAACCAATAAATTTAACACTCTGTTTTTTTATTTAAATAAAAAAATTTTTACACTCTCAGTCTACACAAAAAAATGACACTCTCAATAAATTTTTTTGATTTTTTTAAAAAAATTTGCTGAATTTATACTTTATAATAAAAAAATTATTTTGAGATTATTTACTTTCTAACTCATTACAAGCTGTTTCCAATTGTTTTAACGCTCTTTCCAATACACTTCTCGGACAAGCAGTGTTAATACGCATAAATCCACTCGAACCATGATTAAACGCACGACAAGAATTTAATCCTATTTTTGCCTTTTGATAAATAAATTTTTCCAATTCATCTTGATTCAAATTATATTTTTCCATCAATTCACGGCAATCTAGCCAAACTAAGTAAGTAGCTTGTGGAACATTAGGCTTAATTAACGGAATATTTTTTTCATAAAATCATTCAAGAAAAGAATATTTTTTTCCAAATAGTCGATTAATTGAATTAAATAATCTTCACCTTCTGTATAAGCAGCAATAGTTGCAACCAAATTAAAAGGATTATTTCTGTGAACTTCCAAATCCTTCCAAAATCTATCAAATCTTGTTTTATTTTCGATATTATTAAATACAATTGTTGCAGATTGTAAACCAGCTAAATTAAAGGCTTTTCCAGTAGCAGTACAAGTTATCGTATTTTGTCTAATTTCCTCTGAAACACTTGCCATTGGAATATGTTGGTTTCCCCAAAGGGTCAAATCAGCATGAATTTCGTCAGAAATAACAGGTACATTATATTTTATACACAAATCTCCGATCGCTTTTAATTCGTCACGACTCCAAACATGCCCCAAAGGATTATGTGGATTACAAAAAATAAATAATTTTGGATGTTGCTTCAATTTTTCTTCCAAATCTTCCAAATCAACAGTGAAAACTCCATTTTTTTCTTTAAATTTATTTTCTAAAATAATTCTTTTGTTATCAGTACTAATATCGTAAAATTCTGAATAAACAGGTGGCTGAATCAAAATAGTATCCCCTTCTTCAGAAAATAATTTTATCAACGATCCAAGCGTAGGCACAACACCAATACTAAAGCTCAAAAGTTCTTTTCTAGGTTCCCATCCGAATCTTTTCTTTTGCCAGTTAATAAAAGATTCAAAATATTCATCAGGACGATAAACATACCCAAAAATTCCGTGCTGAGCCTTTTTTTCAAGTGCATCAATAATCGGTTGAGCAGTTTTAAAATCCATATCCGCAATCCACAAAGGAATAAAGTCTTCAGGCTCTTTCCCATGCTCAAATCCAAATCTAGCCAATTCATTATATTTAACAGAATGATTATTTTTTCTGTCAATAATTTCATCAAAGTTGTATTTCATAATATCACACCTTTCATTTTTTGTAGAGTTTTATTCAATAATAGTTCTCAAAATCTCCAATTCTCCATTCAATTTAACCTCAATATTTACAGGCACTAACAAACTTTCTCCCTTTTGAATTTCAAGCGAAATAATTTCTCCATTTTCATTTTTTTGTGAGAAATAGTACCTTTCCCCTCTAAAATAGAGTAAATAATCATACTCTCATGACAAACATCATCAAATTCTCCAGAAACTTTAATTCTATCAATTGAATAATATTTTTTTCTAATAATCGTTTTTCTAGTTTCATTACCAACGAAATTTGTATGAATAATTATAGGTTTTTGGTCAAAATCAATAACTTCTGCGGCGTCATCCAAGTGCAATTCTCTTTTTTTACCATTTTGAATTCTGTCAAAATCATAAATTCTATAAGTTATATCAGAATTTTCCTGAATTTCAGCAAAAATTACACTTCCCTTCAAAGAAGCATGAACCATTCCAGGCACAATATCAATTAAATCGCCCTTTTTCACAGTAATTTCATTAAACAATCCCTCAAAATTATTTTCTTTTGTTTTTCTCAAAAATTCCTCTTTCGTAACGCCTTCTTTCATACCCATAATCAAAGTAGCATCATCGCTAGCTTCCATAATAAACCAAGATTCACTTTTTCCTAATTCATTATGTTTTTTCAACGCAACTTCATCACTAGGATGAACTTGAATAGAAAGTCGATCATTAACATCTAAATATTTTATCAATAATGGAAATCTATCTTTGTAATTTTGGTAAGGTTTTTCACCAACTAAATTATTTTTGTATTCAGAATAAATTTCTTGTAAAGTTTTTCCCGCAAGAGGCCCATTTTCAACAATTCCCATACCATTTGGATGTGCTGAAACTTCCCAAGATTCTCCGATATTTTTATCCTTAGGCAATTGCATATTTAATTTTTCCTCAAACGCACGTCCTCCCCACACTTTTTCAATAAAAACTTTTTTAAAACGCATTGGATACAACATAAATATTCTCCTTAAATATTTTTTTAATTTTGTTAAATAAATGATAACATTTTTAGTAGTAAAAAGACAAGTAGGGATATTTAAATTTTTGGGTTATTGACAAATTTGAAAAATAGTACAATCCACTTATAAATGGATTGTTACTGTTAGGGCAAGCAAAACCTTGGTTAATAAATATGATTATTTTTTTCGTGTTTAATAATCAGGGTTTTTTTCTATCTAAAATGATGAATGTTAATGGGAGTTTGAAAAATGAGTAATAAAATTCAAAAAAATTTTGATATTTTATTAAAAAAATGATTTAAAATAAAAAAAGGTTAGAATTAAAAATAAATGGTTAGGAGGAGAAAATGGCTAATAAAAAGATTTCCAGAAGGATTTTTTTATGGGGAGGAGCTACTGCTGCAAATCAGCTTGAAGGTGCATACAATGAAGATGGAAAAAGGATTATCAGTACAAGATGTAACTCCAAAAGGTGGAGCAAATGTTGGTGGAGAAGTGTTGATTACGAAAAGAGCCGACAGAAGATAATTTGAAATTAAAAAGGAATTGATTTTTATCACAGATATAAAGAAGATATTGCTTTGTTTGCAGAAATGGGATTTAAAGTATTTAGAATTTCAATTGCCTGGAGCAGAATTTTTCCAAAAGGAGATGAATCGGAACCAAATGAAGCAGGACTAAAATTTTATGATAATTTATTTGATGAAATGGCAAAATATGGGATTGAGCCACTTGTAACATTGTCACATTACGAAACACCACTTCATTTGGCAAGAGAATATAATGGATGGACAAATAGAAAGTTAATTAAATTTTTTGAAAGATATGTTCGTACAGTGTTTGAAAGATATAAAAATAAGGTAAAATACTGGTTGACATTTAACGAAATAAATTCTGTTTTACATGCTCCGTTTATGAGTGGAGGAATTCCAACTGATGGAGAAGTGAAATCTACTAAACAGGAATTGTATCAAGCAGTTCACAATGAATTAGTGGCTTCTGCACTAGCTACAAAAGTTGGACATGAAATTAATCCAGATTTCAAAATTGGATGTATGATTCTATCAATGCCAGCTTATCCAATGACATCACATCCGCTTGATACATTAGCAGTAAGACAATTTGAGAGAGAAAATTATTTATTTGCTGATGTGCATGTGAGAGGAAAATATCCAGCATACGCAAGAAGATATTTTAAAGAAAATAATATAAATATTGAATTTGCTGAAAGTGATGAAAAATTATTAGCTGAAAATCCAGTTGATTTTGTATCGTTCTCGTATTATGTGAGTGTTGCTGCAGTACATAATCCGCAAGATTATCAAGGTGGAAAAGGTAACTTGTTAGGTGGATTGAAAAATCCATATTTAGAATCAAGTGAATGGGGTTGGCAAGTTGATCCAGTTGGACTTAGAATTGTATTGAATGATTTTTATGACAGATACCAAATTCCATTATTTATCGTAGAAAACGGACTTGGAGCAAAAGATGTTTTAGTTGATGGACCTAATGGCCCAACAGTTGAGGATGATTATAGAATTGATTATTTGAGAAGACATTTGGAACAAGTGAGAGAAGCGATTGAAGACGGAGTAGAAGTGCTAGGATATACTTCTTGGGGTTGCATTGATTTAGTTTCGGCATCAACAGCTCAAATGAGTAAAAGATACGGATATATTTATGTAGACAGAAATGATGATGGAACTGGTTCATTAAATCGTTATAAAAAGAAATCTTTTGACTGGTACAAAAAGGTAATCGCAAGTAATGGAGAAGATTTAAGTTAATGTTTTTTGAATAACAGGGTGGTAATTTTATCATCCTGTTTTTTTAAATTTTTTTCAAAAAAACTCACATAAGTTTTTAGGTTAGAGATATTAGAATTTTTATGATATAATTTATTTGAAAAAAATTTTAAGATTAATGAAAATAACTTGAAGGGAGAAAAAATGAAAAAATTTAAAATAGGATTGGTATCGAGGCTTTTGATTGCGATAGTTCTTGGTATTGGAGCGGGACTAGTTTTGCCAGAACCGATTATTAGGATAGCAGTAACTTTTTCAGGACTGTTTAGTAAATATTTAACATTTATTATACCATTAATGATTATTGGATTTGTAGTAATTGGAATTGCAGATTTAACACAAGGTGCAGGGAAATTGCTAGGAATTACAACGCTTATTTCATATACTTCGACGGTTGTCGCTGGATCGCTTGCCTACATAATGGCATCGACAGTTTTTCCACACATCATTGACGGAAGTATTTTAACAAAAATTGGAAATCCAGAAGAAAACATGCTAAAACCTTTTTTTGAAATAAGTTTGCCACCGTTATTAGATGTAACTTCAGCCGTTGTATTTTCGTTCATAATGGGACTAGCAATAAGCTGGTTACGAACAACAGGATATCAAAAAGGCGAAACAATTTATCAATTATTCTCTGATTTTTCAGAAATAATAGTAAAAGTTTTATCAACGTCAATTATTCCAGTTTTACCATTTTATATTTTTGGAACTTTTGCGAACATGGCTCATAGCGGAAGCGTTTTCACAGTAATGTCAATATTTATTAAAGTTTTTATTTGTGTGTTATTGTTGCATATTGCATATTTAATAGCACTTTTTGTGGGAGCAGGTGCAATTGGAAAGAAAAATCCAATAAAATTATTGAAAAATCAAATTCCTGGCTACATTACAGCTTTAGGAACACAATCATCAGCCGCAACAATTCCTGTAAATGTAGAATGTGCAAGAAATAATGGTGTTTCAGAGCAAATAAGAGATTTTGTCGTACCACTTTGTGCAACAATTCATATGGCAGGAAGTATTATCACAATAACAAGCTGTGTTACCGCTGTTTTAACAAAAGATAGCAAGAAGTCTCCAGCTTCTACAAGTGGGAGATGAATTGCTTTTTTTTGTAAAAAAATTGGAAAAAAGGATATATTTATGATATAATTTATTCAGTGAAATAATATAGAAGTAGGTAATAATAATGTCATATAATAGTAATTATCATTCAGTATTTGATATAAATTATCATATGATTTTTTTGTATAAAAATATCGAAGAGAAGTCATTAATGATGAAATTTCTAATAGATTGAAAGAGATTTTTTTGAAAAAAATATGTCCGAAGTATAACATTGTTCTTAAAGAATGGGAACATGATGTTGATCATATTCATATGTTGATTAATGCTATGCCTAATACTGAACTTTCTAAGTTTGTAAATACTTACAAAAAGTGCTTCCAGCAGGTTGATAAAAAAAGAATTTCCTGAAATAAGGGAAGATTGTGGAAAGAATATTTTTTTGGAGTAGAAGTTACTTAGTTGTAAGTGTTGGAGGTGAACCGTTAGAGATAATTAAAAAAATATTCAAAAATCAAAAAGGAGGTGTAATTTATGAAATATAATTTAGCATTCAAATATAGGATTTATCCAAATAAAGATCAAGAATTATTGATAAATAAGACTTTTTGGATGTGTCCGTTTTGTTTACAATACGATTTTTATATATTGCTAATAAAAATTTATGAAGAAACTGGAAAAAAATAAAATAGTTACACCTGCTAGTTTGAAAAGTGAAAATCAATTTCTAAAAGAAGTAGACAGTTTGGCACTTTCAAATGCTCAATTAAATGTAAGACGATCGTTTACGAACTTTTTTTCAGAAGAGAGCGAAATTTCCAAGGTTCAAATCTAAAAAGAATAATGTTAAAAAGTTACACGACAAATTGTGTGAATAATTCGATACGAATTGAGGAAAACAAATATTTGATTTTTGCCAAAATTGAAAAAAGTAAAATTGAAATATCATAGAGAAATACCAAAGGATTATAGAATAAAGTCGATAACATTGACAAACAGTAATGGAAATTACTATGTTTCTGTTTTGACGGAATTTGAAAAAGAAATTCAAAAAAATGCCAAGTAGCGATAAAGTAATTGGACTTGATTTTTTTCAATGTCTGAGTTATTTGTCAGTTCTGAAAACCAAAGGGCTGATTATCCAAGATATTTTTAGGATGTTGGAAGAAAAAAATTGAAAAAAATTACAGAAATCATTATCGAGAAAAAGTAAAGTTTTCTAAAAAAATTGGTATAATCAAAAAGCAAAAAAATATCAAAAATTGCATGAATATATTAAAAATTGTCGAAGAGATTTTTTACATAAATTATCGAAAAAATTGTCTGAAACATATAATGCTGTGGTTGTTGAGGATTTGAATATGAAAGGGATGAGCCAGGCATTAAATTTTGGGAAAAGTGTAGGAGATAATGGGTGGGGAATGTTTTTGAGAATGCTTGAGTATAAACTGATGTTTTTAGGGAAACAATTTTTGAAGATAGATAAGTGGTTTCCGTCGTCGAAAACTTGTAGTAAATGTGGAAATGTTAAAGAGGAACTGAAATTATCAGAAAGAAGTTATAAATGTGAGTGCTGTGGGATTGAAATTGATAGAGATTACAATGCGGCATTGAATATAAAAAACATTGGAAAAGCAATGTTGAAATATTAAAAAATAAAAGAAGACAGGGTAGGAACTACCCGAAGAGCTTGGTAAATATATTTGGCTAACAAAAGCAGATACTTCCCAAGAAGCTCCCGCTTCTAAAAGCGGGAGTAGTTCACTGATGAATAATATGTCACACAGTTTAGCAATTATCGTTCCATTCATAATGACTTTAGGAGTAGCAATGGTAGCAGCCCCAGGAGGAGCAATAATGTCAGCATTACTATTTTTAGGAATGGTTGGGATTAATTCAGCAGGACCGTTAGGGACATTACTTATTGCTTTGTATATAACTCAAGATAGTTTTGGAACAGCAGCTAATGTTTCAGGAGATAATGCGATTGCAGTGGTTGTAGATACGATTTATCACAAGTTTATAAAAAAGGATATTACAAAATAATCCAACAAACTATAATTTAGAAATGAAACACTAATTTTGTATAAAAAAACAAAGTTTAAGTCTAGTAATCTAAATATCAAGAAAAAAATGCAATTCAAATTTACTAAAAAAATATGGTAAAATTATTAAAAAAATAGAAATTAAAGAAAGGAGAGTATGTTTTCAATCAAACATACTATGAAAGATAATGAATATAATATTATTTGGTGCTCCAGGAGCAGGAAAAGGAACTCAAGCGAAAGAATTAATTAAAAAATATGAAATTCCTCAAATTTCAACAGGGGACATTTTAAGAGGTGCGATTGCAAATAAAACTCCACTTGGATTGGAAGCTAAAAAGTTAATGGATCAAGGTCAATTAGTTTCTGATGAAATCGTAAATGGATTAGTAGAAGCTAGATTACAAGAAGCTGATTGTGAAAAAGGGTTCATTTTAGATGGATTTCCAAGAACTGTTGCACAAGCAGAAGAATTAGACAAAATCATGAAAAAAATTGGAAAAGAAATTGATAAAGTAATTGCTTTAGAAGTAAGCGATGATGAAATTATTGAAAGAATTACTGGAAGAAGAGTATCAAAAGTGACTGGAAAAATTTATCACATTAAATATAATCCGCCAGTAGATGAAAAATTAGAAGATTTAGAACAAAGAGCAGATGACAACGAAGAAACTGTTAAAAAAAGATTGGCAGTTTACAATGAACAAACAGCACCTGTATTAGATTTCTATAAAAAACAAAATAAAGTTTATGAAGTAGACGGTGCACAAGGATTAGAAAATATTACAAAAGACATTATTGAAATTTTAGAAAAATAGGAAAGAAGTATTAAAATGATAATTTACAAAACATTAGATGAAATAAAAAAAATAAAAGCTGCAAATCACATTATTGCAGAGTTATTTGAAGAAGTATTGCCTAAATACATAAAAGCAGGAATTAGCACTTACGAATTGGATCAAATATCAGAAGATTTTATAAGAAGTAAAGGTGCAATCCCAGGAACAAAAGGATACGATATTGGAAGACCTTACCCACCATATCCAGCAGCAACTTGTATTTCTGTAAACGAAGTTGTTGTACACGGAATTCCTAGCAAAAAACAAATTTTAAAAGAAGGGGATATCTTGACAATTGATACAGTTACTGTTTTAGACGGATATTTTGGAGATGCAGCAATAACTTATGCTGTAGGTGAAATTGACGAAACTTCTAAAAAATTGATGGAAGTAACTGAAAAAGCAAGAGAAATTGGAATTGAAGCCTCAAGAGCTGGAAACAGAATAGGAGATATCGGAGCTGCAATTCAAGAATATGTTGAAAAATATGGATTTTCTTTAGTAAGAGACTTTGCTGGACACGGTTGTGGAAAAGAAATGCACGAAGATCCAATGGTACCAAACTACGGAAGAGCTGGAACTGGTGCAAAAATTGAAGACGGAATGGTAATCACAATCGAACCAATGGTAAATGTAGGAACTTACAGAGTAAAAATCTTGCCAGATATGTGGACAGCCGTAACAAAAGATGGAAAAAGATCAGCACAATACGAACATAGTATTGCCATCATTGATGGAAAACCAGTTATTTTAAGTGTAAACGACTAAATTATTTTTAGAATTTAAAATTAAAAAAATTTTTTTGATAAATTTATTAAAACTAAAAATAATGAAAACTGTTTAAAAAAATAGAACTATTTTTTTAGACAGTTTTTTTCATATTTTTCATATCACTAGAAAAAAAATTAAAAATTTTTGCTTTTTGCAAAGAAAGGAGGAAAAAAATGTTGTTATTAATATTATCAGCACTTTTAACGTTATTCATAGCATTGGAACATATTTATATTTTTTTGTATTAGAAATGTTTTTTTCAATGAAAGTGAAACCGCTCAAAAAGCTTTTTGGATTAGATTCAGAATTTCTAAGAGACGAACGTGTTAAAAAAATTTATTTTTCAAATCAAGGTTTGTATAATGCTTTTTCTTGCTGTAGGACTGTTATGGAGTTTGACAGAAACAGGTATTTTTAGATATCAATTATCATTTTTTTCTTTTTGACTTGTGTTCTTTGTGCTGCAATTTATGGTTCTATAACATCTAATAAGAAAATATTTTTACATTCAAGGAATTCCAGCACTTCTAGCATTAATAGTTACAGGGATGTATATAATTTTGTAGAAATAAATTCATGAGTATGTGTGGCGTGATTATTTTTTAGAAGTATTGAGATAGCTTTTTTTATTTTTAAAAAAATTAGATATTTTTAATCAAAAAAAACGGTTTCTATGGGAGACATTATACCCTTTAAAAGACCGTTTTTTTGTTCTATAAATTTATTTTTTTCTAATTTTTATCTATGACGTTTAATATTTCTCTTCATTATCTCATTTTTATAAAGTTTTCTTAGATAAATAATCGTCAAGATTCCAGCAACAATTTCTGCTATTGGAAAAGCAACCCAAACACCTTTCATTCCCATTACTCTAGAAAGTAAATATGAAAGTGGAAGAATTACAATTAATTGACGAATTAGTGAAATAATAAGACTAAATGTACCTTTACCTAAAGCTTGGAAAGTCCCGCTTGAAACAATTGAAAAAGGTGCAATAAGGAATGAAAAACTTATTATTCTAAGTGCAGGTACTCCGATCGCAAGCATATTGTCTGACGCATCAAATATTTTCAAAATTTGAACTGGCAAAATCTGACAAAGCACAAATCCAGCAAGCATAATACTAAACGCATAAATATTCGCAACTTTCACGGTTTTCAAAAGTCTTTTTATTTTCCCAGCACCATAATTGTATGAAACAATGGAAATAACTGAATTATTCAATCCAAAAACTGGCAAGATAACGAAACTTTGTAATTTAAAATACACTCCTAAAACTGCTGTTGCCGTCGTAGAAAACGAAGCCAAAAGATTATTTAGCTGGAATATCATAAATGATGCTGCAGATTGCATAACTATTGATGGAAATCCAATTTCATAAATATTAACAATTGTTTTAAAATCCACTGCAAAGTTCTTAATAGAAATACGAACTTCATGATTTTTCGTAACATTAAAATATAAAGCCATAAACATTGCCACAGTTTGTCCAAAAATCGTAGCTACAGCCGCTCCAACAATTCCCATTTTTGGAAATCCAAAAAGTCCAAAGATAAGAATCGGATCAAAAATAATATTTATAATAGCTCCTGTACTTTGAGTAATCATCGTATAAATCGTTTTCCCTGACGCAATAAGCATTCTTTCAAAAGTAATTTCCATAATAATTGAAAACGCAAAAATAGAACAAATACTCAAATATTGGATTCCGTATGTTTCAATAATCCCTGAAGCTTTTTGAAATTCAAAATAAAATTTTGCCAAAAATATTCCAAAAAGTGCAAATAAAATAGAATTTAAAATCCCTAAAAAAATCCCATTGTGCACAACACGAGTTATCCCTTTCTCATCATGAGCTCCTAAATATCGAGCAATCAAAGCAGTTATCCCAACTCCAACACCAACTCCAGCTGAAATCATAAGATTTTGAGCAGGAAACGACATCGAAACAGCAGTAAGAGCCTCCTCGTTAATTCTAGCCACAAAAAGACTATCTACAATATTATAAAAAGCCTGTACAAACATCGAAGTTATAAGAGGCAGTGACATATTAATTATAAGTTTATTAATGGGCATAGTCCCCATTTTATTTTCTGGTCTTTTTCTTTTCGTTAAAGTCATCAAAAATTTTCCTTTCTATAAATTATTTGTTTTCAAAAAAATAAAAATAATACTGCACGTCATTGTTATAAAAAAATACGGCTGTATTATTCACTTCCAAACATTATAGCAAATTTTTTTAAACTTTGTAAAGAGAAATATTGTATTTTTTTATCAATAAAAAAAGTATAATATATTTGAAAAAAATAAAATTAAAAAAAGGAGATGTTTTTATGTCAAAAAAATCGAAAATGAAAAAAAGCATGAAAAAAATTTTTATGATGCAATTGCAGATGAATACGACTATATTTTTTTCCATTGTCACCAATGCAGAAAAAATTTTTTGGATGAAGAAGTAAAAGGTAAAAAAATATTAGATGTTGGAGCAGGAACAGGAAAAAGTGACAAAATATTTGAGTGAAAAAGGTATGGATTTGACTTCAATTGATTTAAACGAAAGACTTATAAAAAAAAGCATCCGAAAAAGGGAATTAAAATTTTAAATGAAAATATGCTAAATATTGACAAATTCTCAAAATTTGACACAATAATAAATATAGGAAACGCCTTGCCACATTTAAACGATAAAAAAAGAAATCTACGAATTTCTAGAAAAAAATCCTACAAGCAATTAAACATTAGCGGGAAAATCATAATTCAAATTATAAATTTCGTAAAATTTATAAAAAAAATAAAAAAATGAAAAATAATTTTCTTGGAAATCTTCCATTAATTGAAAATGAAAACGTAAAATTTGAGAGGGCCTATTATATAAATGAAGAAAAATAACATCATTTTCAAAACAATACTCGATAACGAAATAGAAAAACGAAGAAACACTTCTAAACATCGCATTTGATGAGCTAAAAGACTATTTTTGAAAAAAATAGGATTTAAAAAAATATAAAAATATATGGTGGGTTTGATAAGTCAAAATTTGATGCTAATAATTCGATGCCAGTTGTAATGACAGGAGAAAAAAATAATTTTACAAATTTAGCAAAAAAATATAAGTTTTTTTAATATTTTTTTAAGTAGACAAATCCCAAAAAAATATCGTATAATTAAAAAAACATGGATAAAATTGGATTTTTCTAAATTTAATTTTTATCATAATTTTTAAAAATAAAAAAACTTTTTCAAATAAAGTTAGAAAAATTTTTTTAGCAATTTGAAAAGGTAAAATGTTCAAAAAAACTAGACATTTTTTAAAAATTTTGTTATAATTGAAAGGATCTGAGGTGATTTTTATGGCAAAACAAGATGTTTTAGAGTTGGAAGGTGAAATTTTAGAAGCCTTACCAAACGCTATGTTCCAAGTAAGATTGGAAAATGGTCACGAAGTGTTAGGACATATCTCAGGAAAAATGAGAATGAATTACATCAAAATTTTACCTGGTGATAAAGTAACGGTAGAAGTTTCACCGTATGATTTATCAAGAGGTAGAATAGTTTACAGAAAAAAATAAACTAGTATTTGAAAGGAGGGTTTTTAGTGAAAGTAAAAGCTTCAGTAAAACCTATTTGTGACAAATGTAAAATCGTTAAACGTCACGGGAAAGTAAGAGTAATATGCGAAAACCCTAAACATAAGCAAATACAAGGATAATTAAGATTGACAAATAAACAAACTATAAAGATTTTTTTATTAGATATACTTATATTATAAAAAGATATTGAAGGTAAAAATTGTAAAAGTATGTTTGGCTGTAGAGCTTATTCCTTATAAAACTTATGTAAGGGCATATTGAAGAAGATTTAAAAATATCAAAAAAATGAGGAGGAACGAATTTGGCTAGGATAGCAGGAGTTGATATTCCAAGAAATAAAAGAGTTGAAATTTCATTAACTTACATCTTTGGAATCGGAAAAAGTACTTCAAACAAAATTTTAGAAAAAGCAGGTGTTGATAAAAACATCAGAGTTAAAGATTTAACTGAAGAACAAGTAGCACAAATCAGAAACTTTGTAGAAGAATATAAAGTTGAAGGAGAATTAAGAAAAGAAATTAGACTTAATATAAAAAGATTACTTGACATTAAGAGTTACAGAGGATTAAGACATAGAAATGGATTACCTGTAAGAGGGCAAAAAACTAAAACAAATGCAAGAACAAGAAAAGGGCCAGTTAAAATGGCAGTTGCTAAGAAAAAATAATTAAGTTAAGGAGGAAACCATAAGTGGCTAAAAAACCAGCAGTTTCAAAAAAGAAAAAATTAAAAAACATTCCTAATGGAATAGCATATATACACTCTACTTTCAATAATACTGTTGTAACTATTACAGATGCAGAAGGAAAAGTAGTAATTTGGAAATCAGGAGGAACTTCAGGGTTCAAAGGAACTAAAAAAGGAACTCCATTTGCAGCTCAAATAGCAGCTGAACAAGCAGCACAAGTTGCAATCGAAAACGGAATGAAACAAATCGAAGTTAAAATTAAAGGACCAGGATCAGGAAGAGAAGCTTCTATAAGATCAATCCAAGCGACTGGATTAGAAGTAACTAGAATAGTTGATATTACTCCAGTACCTCACAATGGTGCTAGACCGCCTAAAAAGAGAAGACCATAATTTTATAAACTAAGGAGGAAATAGATAAATGGCAAGAGATAGACAGCCGGTTTTAAAAAGATGTAGAAATCTTGGTTTAGATCCTAGTGTTTTAGGAGTAAACAAAAAATCAAATAGAAATATTAGACCAAATGCAAATAGAAAATTAACTGAATATGGAACACAGTTAAGAGAAAAACAAAGAGCAAGATTTGTTTATGGAGTGCAAGAAAAACAATTCCATAAATTATATGAAGAAGCAACAAGAAAAGAAGGAGTAACAGGGGTATTATTACTTCAATACTTAGAAAGAAGATTAGATAACGTAATCTATAGATTAGGATTCGGTTCAACTAGAAGACAAGCTAGACAAATAGTTAGTCATGGACATATTTTAATTAACGGAAAAAGAGTAGACATCGCTTCATATAGAGTAAAACAAGGTGATGTAATTACTGTTAAAGAAAATTCAAAAGAATTATCTGTAATTAAAGAATCTGTTGGACAAAAAACAGTTCCAGGATGGTTATCTTTAGAAGAAGGAACTTTAACTGGTAAAGTTTTAGAAAATCCAGGAAGAGATGCTGTTGATTTTGAAATCGACGAAGCGATGATTATCGAGTTCTATTCTAGATAATAATATTTTAATCCAAGGAGATGAATTAGCTTGTTAAAAATTGAAAAAATAGCTAAAGATGTTAAATTAACAGAAGAAAAAGAAAGCGATTATTCAGCTAAATATATACTAGAACCTTTATACAGAGGTTATGGTAACACTATTGGAAATGCTTTAAGAAGAATATTATTATCATCAATACCAGGTTCTGCCATAAAAGGAATCAAAATAGAAGGTGTTTTAAATGAATTTTCTACAATGGAAGGCGTAAAAGAAGCTGTAACTGATATTATTTTAAATGTAAAAGAAATAGTAGTAGAAGCAGATGAGCCAGGTGAGAAAAAAATGACACTTTCTGTTAAAGGACCTAAAGTTATAACGGCAGCTGATATTAAAACAGAGCCTGGAGTGAAAATTATAAATCCAGACCAAGTTATTGCTACGGTTACTACCGATAGAGAAGTTGATATGGAATTTTTAGTAGATTCTGGTGAAGGATTTGTAGTTTCTGATGAAATTGACACTGAAGGATGGCCAATAGGGTATTTAGCAGTAGATGCTATATATACACCTATTAGAAAAGTTAATTATACTGTTGAAGATACAATGGTAGGAAGAGTTACAAATTATGATAAATTAGAATTAGAAGTAACTACAGATGGTAGTATCGAAATTCATGATGCATTATCATATGCAGTAGATTTATTGACAGCTCATATTAAACCATTTACTAATATTGGAAATAGTATGAATAAATTTAGAGGTAGTGAAGACGAAACTACAGAAACTAATACTGAAGTAGAAAATAATATTGAAGATATGAAGATTGAAGAATTAGATTTCACAGTAAGATCATATAATTGTTTGAAAAAAAGCAAATATTAATACAATTTCTGATTTAACTTCAATGTCATATGTTGAATTATTAAAAAAATTAAAAAAATTTAGGGAGAAAATCTTTAAATGAAATCATTGATAAAATGAAAGAATTAGGCTACGATTTAAGCGAAGAAGCCGGAGAATAATATAATTTTGTATCAAGGAGGGAAGGAATAGATGAACCATAATAAATCATATAGAAAGTTAGGTAGAAGAACTGATCATAGATTAGCTATGCTTAAAAATATGACAATTTCTTTAGTAAAAGCTGAAAGAATCGAAACTACGCTTACTAGAGCTAAAGAATTAAGAAAATTCGCTGAAAAAGCAATAACTTTAGGGAAAAAATATAATGCTTCAACTGATGCTGCAAGAAGAGTACATTTAAGAAGACAAGCATTCGCTTTCTTAAGAAATGAAGAAGCAGTTGCTAAAATCTTTAATGATATAGCACCTAAATACGCTGAAAGAAATGGTGGATACACAAGAATCATTAAAACAGCAGTAAGAAGAGGAGATTCAGCTGAATTAGCTATTATCGAATTAGTATAATAATTTTAAATTACTAAATTTATATTTTGGAGTTTTTCCATAAGTTAAAATTCGAATATTTGTAATTTGCTTATGGATAGCTCCGTTTTTTCTTTAAAAGTTTAATATAAAATAATTAATTTGCATCTGTAGCTCAACTGGATAGAGCGTCTGACTTCGGATCAGAAGGCTTGGGGTTCGATTCCTCACAGGTGCGCCATTTTTTTTAAAAGAAAAAATTATTTTATAATGACTTGGGGGAAAAAATGAGGGGGAAAAATGAAAAATTTGGACATAGGGAACGTTTGAGGAAAAGGTTTCTGATGTCGGGAATTGCGGGATTTCATGATTATGAGATTTTGGAATTACTTTTAACATATGTAGTTGTACGTAAGGATTGCAAAGGTATTGCGAAGGAATTATTGAGGAAATATGGAGATTTGTATACTTTATTGAAGCAACCTGAAGATGAATTGAAGAAAAACAGTTTTGTGACAGATAGAACTGTAGTATTTTTTAAAGTGATATTTCAAATTTTGGAAAAGGAATTGTATAAAAAAATTCATAATGAAAAAATAACGATATCAAGTAATGTACAACTATTGAATTATTTAGAGTATTCGTTACTAAAAAGGGATATAGAAGTATTTAAAGTTTTGTTTTTAAATACGCAAAATGAGCTTTTGAAGGAAGAGGAGCTATTTAAAGGCACTTTGGATAGAAGCACAGTTTATATTCGGGAATTAGTAAAAAAAATATTAGATTACAATGCAAAATCAGTGATAATTGTTCACAATCATCCGTCGGGATCGTTAAAGCCATCCCAATCAGATATTACTTTAACACAGAAATTAAAGGATACTTTTGAGAGAATAGAAATTCGATTATTGGATCATTTAATTATAAGTGAGAAGGGATATTTTAGTTTTTTTAGAAGGGGGATTATTGTGAATTTTTGTAGTATATAAATTATTTTGTTTCTAGAAATTGAGTGATGTGAATTTGTTCATAGGTTTTTGAAAGTAGATGGTGATTTATGAAAAAAATATATTGAGAATTTTTTTATTTTTTTGTTATTTCAATTGTAAGTTTTTTTCGGCAAATTACAGCATTAAAAAAATTTAGATGTACGAGCGGTTTTGAGAAAAAGATGGTTCGATGTTTGTAAATGAGGCTGTGACTTATAAAATAGGCGATATAAATGGAGTATATTTTGATATTGATGCGAAGGGATACGGTGGTATAAAGGCTTTAAAAGTTTTTGAAAATGATACAAATTATCCAGAAAATAAATTTAAAGAAGTGAATGCTTCGAATTTTTGAGGTTACGGAAAATGATGGAGTGTATCGAGTGAAACTTTATTCAAAAAACAAAAATAATACTAGAATTTTTAAATTTTCTTATGAATTACCAGAAGCTATAAAAGTTTATAATGATGTAGCTCAATTGAATAGAAAGATGATTGGCCAAGATTGGCAGAAAAGAATAGGTCATGTGACTGTTGAAATTACAATTCCTGTGGATAAAAATTATGATAATTCAAAAATTTTGGTTTTTTTGGACATGGACCGCTTACAGGAGAAGTTGATAAAGCAGGGAATACGGTTATTTATAAATTGAATGACTATACTCCAGGAAATTTTTTAGAAGCACATATTTTAATGGAACCTGAAATTTTTTCAGAGTATGATAAGTCTAAGATAATTCATTTGAATGAGAAACAAGAATTATTGAATATGGAAAAAAGATTGGCAGAATCTGCTAATAATGAGAAAAAAAGACAACAAAATAAAAAAATAAACTTTTTAAAAAAATCAAATTTTTCTATTTGGTGGATTAGTTTCTATTTGGGGATTCATGATGTTGTATATTTGTGGGGTATTTAGAAGAAAAAAATAAATCAAAAGAAATAGTTGGAAAAATATTTGAGAGAATTGCCAGATGATTTTTTTCACCTGCGATTGTTGCTGGATTTATGACAAAAGATATTTATAAAAAAATGCGATTTTTAGCAACTATTGTTGATTTGATTAGAAAAAAAGTTTTAACTCTTAATAATGATAATAAAAAGGACTGTAATAACTTTAACTGGAGATATAGAAAAAAATTGAGTCCGCAAGAGAAATTATTGGTGGAAATTTATATAAATGATCTTGGAGATGGAAAGTCTGTAGATTTAAAAAGTTTTGGATTTTTTTCATAAAGTTCCTTTTAAAAAGTTGCTAAAAAAATTTGAAAGTTGGAAAGCAATGATTCAAAAATGAAATAAAGCAAAAAAATTAAATTATGAAACTTTTGGAAGTATTACTTTTGAGGTTCTTTATTTTATTTTTCGATAATTTTTTTGTTATGTCAAGTTCGAGATTATCTTTATTAATAAGTAATGAAGTGAATCTATATTTATATTTAATTTTAATTGCACTTTTTGGTTAATGTGATTGGTATAGTTAGAATTCCAAAAAGAGAATTGATTGACGCTAGAAAAAAATGGAAGGCATTTAAAAATTTTTTATCAGATTATTCTCAGTTGGAAGAGGCAAAAATAACATCAGTGTATCTTTGGGAGCAATACTTTGTATATGCGATAGCATTGGGTGTGTCTAAAAAAGTAGTAAATGCATATAAAAAAGCACTTGATACAGGATTAGTTAAAAATGTTGATGGAGCGAATAGTTTTGCGCATTCTCCTGTATTTAACAAAGAATTTCATAGTTCATTTGATAATTTGGAAAATTTTGTTACTAAAACAAATGAAAAAGCAAGTCGTGCTGTGGCTGCTAGCAGATCTTCTAGTTCATCTGGAAGAGGTGGAGGATTTAGTTCAGGTTCATCAGGTGGCGGAGGTTCACACGGTGGTGGTGGAGCTTTCTAGCTTACATAGTTTTTTATAAATTCTGTAAAGAATTAGGAGGAAAAAATGTTAATAATAGGAATAATACTAGGAATTGTTGTAATTTTAGCTATATTGGCGATAATTTACAAAAATAAATTTGTAATTTTAGATAATAGAGTAAAAAATTCTTGGAGTCAAATTGATGTGCAAATGCAAAATAGATTTAGTCTTGTTCCAAACTTGGTTGAGACGGTAAAAGGTTATGCTAAGCATGAAAAAGATACTCTTGAAGGTATTTCAAATGCGAAAACTAAATATATGTCAGCGAGTACAACAGAAGAAAAAATGGAAGCAAACAACCAATTAAATGGACTTTTAGGAAAACTTTTTGCTATATCTGAAGCTTATCCTGAATTAAAAGCAAATACGAGTTTTGAAAAGTTACAAACTCAACTTGTGGAAATAGAAGATAAAATCAGATTTGCTAGACAGTTTTACAATGATACAGTAACAGAGTATAATCAAGCTATACAAATGTTTCCAGGAAATTTGTTTGCAGGAATATTTAATTACAAAAAAATATTGAGTTATTTAAAGCAAAATGAAATGGCAAGAGAAGAAATTAAAGTGAAATTTTAATAAAAAAATTTTTTTGGAAAATAAAGGAGGTTACGAAATTTAAAAAAATTTCTAAGAATTATGAAAATAATGAATATTAAGTTTAGAAAAAAACAAAAAAAGTTTATCCTTTTTTTAATAAATGATGAAAAAAACTATAAAAAAAGGGAGACCATGTAATAGTAGACACAATAAGGGAGAGCAAATTGGTATTGTTTTTGGGGACAACAGATAAAAAGACTTGAAGAGGATAACGAAGACAGAGATGAAGTTAAAATAAGAGAAGTTAAAAAGGAAATTAAGTGATTCAGAAGTTGAAAAAAATTGAAGGATTTAGATAAAAAAAGCGGATGAAGCATATTTTTAAGTGTAAAAAAATAGTGAAAAGAATTTTTGCCTGAAATGAATTTAGTGATAGGTGAGTATACTTTTTGATGAAAGTAAATTGATATTTTTATTTTACTGCTGAAAAATCGTTTGGATTTTAGGGAATTGGTAAAAAGAAGTGAATAAAACGTTCAAAAAGAGAGTGGAATTTTTATCAAATAAAATCAAATGATGAAGGTAGAATTTTTGTGTGCATTTGGAAAAATATGGAAGAGAAATTTACTGGTAAATAGGAGAAAGATGGCTTATATCGAAAAAAATTAGAGAGTGTGAATAAAGAAATCGTAATTGAAAATGAAGGTTTGAAGATTACAAATGATGCTTTTATTACTGGCAAAAATTCATTAAAAAAATATTTTTTTGAAAAAAAGAGAAAATAGGAAAAAAAGCATTAGAAATCGGTGCTGGACAAGGAATAATTTCAATATTGCTGTCTGATTTGGAAAAATATTTCTCAGATTGATGCTGTGGAAATTCAAGAAAAAAATTTTTTTGGATATCTTGAGAAAAAAATATTGAAAAATAATGAGTTGACGGATAAAAATTATTCCGATTTTTTTCAGACGTGAAGGAACTTGAAGGAGAATATGATTATATTTTTTTCTAATCCGCCTTACATGAAAACAAATTCTGGGAAAATGCCTAACACTGAAGAAGAAAAAAAATTAGTAAGTATGAAATTACATTGAATTTAGAAGAATTAACTTTGGAGATAAAAAGGTTATTGAAAAATGGAGGAGAATTTTTTTGTTATAGTGCCAAATGATAGATTGAATGATATTTTTTTCATATATTTATCAAAAATAAGTTGAATATTTTGGAGATTGAGATTAATCAATACAAAAAAAAGGATTTGGTAATTATTTACGGAAAAAAAGGTGAGAAAAAAACTCAAAAAAATTATTATAGGCTTAGAAAAAAACTCTAGAAGTAGCTAAAAAAATGCGATAAAGGACTTTATTTTTTTGATATTTTTAGTTTATAATGTATCTATATCGAATTATCAAAAAGATAAAAAAAATTAAAAAGAGGTGATAGAAATATGTCAACATTTAATGATTATTTAAAGTATGACCAAAATGAGGAGTATGAAAGAAAAACAATTGAGAATAATGGAAAAAAATTACTTTTTCAGACGAAACTTTAAAGAAAATTAAAACTATACATAATGAAATTAGAATTATAGCAGTAGCGCAAGTTTACTGTCCAGATTGTCGTGCAATAATTGCGTTTATGCAAAAAAATTTGCTGAATTGAATCCGAATATTAAAATCAAATATAAAAACAAAAGAGGATGCAAAAAGATTTAAAAATACGGAAATATAGAAAAAAATTCCTACATTGATAAGATACACAGATGATACAGATGAAATTTTCTTGTCAGAATTTCCAAAAAGTAGTAAAAAAATGATGGAAGAAGAACCAGAAAAAAATTTGAAGATATAAAATATAATTTTAGAACAGGAAAATATAATGCTGAAATTGAAAAAGAATTAGTAGACTATTTATCGGTTCTGTAATATAATAATAAATATTGGATTTTTTTGATTAAGTCCAATTTTTTTATTTTATAAAAAAATATTATTTTTTTATTTTTTTCAATTATAAGTAGGTCAGTAAATATTAAAATAGACAACTAAATTAACAAAAAAAATTAATAAATACGGAGGAATTATTATGGGAAAAGTAGCATTAGTTGTGGATGATGCTCCTTTTATTAGAGCAGAAATAAAGGAAATACTAGAAGAACAAGGATACAAAGTGTATGAAGCTGGTGATGGATTGGAAGCGGTAACAATATATAAAATGCATAACCCAGACATTGTGACTATGGATGTTAATATGCCAAAGGTTCACGGATTAAAAGCGACTCAAATAATAACAGAATACGATAAAAATGCGAGAGTTATGCTTTGTAGTACAATGATGATGTTTCCAAATTATCAAAAGATGGGAAAAGAAGCTGGTGCAAAAGCCTTTTTATCAAAACCATTTACAGATATTGAATTTATGGAAGAATTATCAAAAATTATTTGTATAATTGAAATTAACAGAAATAAAAAAATTCGATAAAACTAATTTTTTTAGATTATCGAATTTTTTTGTAAAGAGATAATGTTTATAATTTTTATATAATAAAAATTAATACATTTTTCAAGCTATAAGGCAAGTAATATAAAGGTTTATTAACATTTTTTTGTAGCAAGTTCATAATCTTCAAATACTTTTTTTCACTTTCAGGAATTGTCTCTTTAATTTGTGATTTTATATTGAATTTTTTTCCAAAACAAAGGCTGATAACGCTTTTTAATTTTTTTGAGAGAAATCTTCTTCAACAAAAAAATATCACTAACACCGTAACTATCTCCTAAATTTAAATCATTAGCCATTCTTTTTATAACTTCATCAAGAGAAGCAATATCATCAACTAAACGAATATTTTTTTCGCTTCATCTCCAAGCCAAATTCTCCCTTGAGCATATTCTTCCAATTTATCATCATTAATTTTTTTCTATTTTTAATAACTCTCGATTTAAACTCATTGTAAGTTTCATTCATAGACGCTGAAATTTTTGCTTTCGATTCTTCGGACAAAGGAGTAAAACTATCGTTAATATCAGCATATTTACCTTTTGAAATAGAATTTGAAGTTACACCAAATTTATTTTGTGCATTGTATAATTTAGGAATCATTGAAACAACACCAATAGAACCAGTAATTGTAGCCTTATCAGCAAAAACTTTTGAACCAACCATCGAGATGTAATAACCACCAGAAGCAGCTGTATCACCCATTGAGACATAAATTGGTACATTTACTTTAGAAAACTGTTGATAAATAATTTCTGAAGCAAGTGCTGATCCACCACCAGAGTTAACTCTCAAAACAATACCACGTAAATTCTTGATTTCAAGAGCTTTACTAATTTTTTCAGAAATATTATTTGGAGAAATAATATTTTTTTGAGTTCCATTATCCTCATAAACAATCGAACCTTCTGCATAAATAACTGCGATAGTACCGTTTTTTCCTTTAATTTCAGTATCTTTAACATTATTATCATAATAATCATAAATATCAGAAATATTTTTTTATCAGTAATACCCAATCTAGCCATAAAAATCTTGATAACTTTCTAATTTATCCACTAAATTTTTTTATCTCTAGCAGTAAATGGTGACATATTAACCGTATTTCCATTTACGATATCAGAATTAATAGAATCTCTATTAATTTTTGCGAGTTTTTACAATATTAGACACAAAAATTATTATATCTATTTTCAAAAAAATTCTCGTTAAATCAGCTTTTAAGTTCAGGTGACATTTGATTGCTAGTATAATTTTTCTCCATAAGATTTATGAGAACCAATTCTAACAATTTCCATATTTACTCCGATTTTTATCTAATAAATTTTTTTAAATACAAATCAGAATACTGATAACCAATCAACGAAAGACTAGCTGAAGCAGATGGTGTCATAATAATTTCGTTTGCAACAGAAGCCAAAGTATAGTTACCATTTTCTATGTATGCACCATAAGCATATATCTTTTTACCACTTTTTTTCAATTCTTCCATTTTTTTGGAAATTTCTTCAATTTTACTCGATGATAAGTTAGTTTGATCCAAATCAATTATAATCCCTTTTACTTTTTCTATCATCTTTTATTCTATCCAAACTATTCAGCAAATCAGAATAAGAAATACTGTATTTATCATTAAAAAAATGATGCTCCAAGTACTTTATCCTCGCTAATTTGTGAAACATTAAATAACACATAATCAGATTTTTTTGTTTACTTTCAGATTTAATTTTTTTGAATTTATTATAGAAGTTACCGATAACCCCAAAATAAAAAAATTATTAAAAAAACAACATTAATTTTAAGAAAAAAAGAATAAGTTTCTTTTTAAAGTAAATAGAAAAAAATCTTTTTAAGAAATCAGAAAAATTTCATAAATTACCTCCTTTAAATGATAAAAAAATTATAGCACTTTAATTTTTAAAATAGCAATATTTTTGAAAAAAAATCAAAAAGGATTAAATATAAAAAAAATTTGAATGTACGAATTTGTTAAAATATGCTATAATAAAAAAACAGAATGTCAAATAAATCAAGATTTATTAAGACTATAGAGATGGAAAAAAATTATCAAAAAAAGAAAGAAGGATTAAATTATGAAAAAAATCATTTTAATGTTAATGTTTATTTTTGGGAACATTTGCTTTTTCTGAAATTACAACTAGTGAAGTGCAAAGTTTTTTCTCGTCAAAGGCACAAATTTATGTTTCAAATCAAAAAGATTGGTTTTGTATTGAAGTACCAGGAACAGATGAAACAGAGTGTAGAAAATTTAATTATCTTGTCAATGTAGTACCCTGTTGGAAACAAATATAGAATTTCATACACACCAATAGACAATGTGAAATCTTATGACAGAGAAAAAAATATCCTATATTGAGTTACAAAAATTGGGGAAAAAAATATTACGTAAACAGCAGAAAAAAATCAAGATACACCAGTTACTGATTCTTATGACATTACAGTTGATTATGTAATTAGTGCAGGAACAGAAATAAAAAAAGGTAAAAAAATATGAAAGAACTGATTTTTCAAATACTTTCAGAAAGTGAATTAAACACTTTATTAAAAATCTAAAAAGTGCGAAAAGACTTAATTCTGAAACAGAAAAAAATACAAAAAAACATATTTAGATTGGTTATTTCACAACAATAATTAATAACGTATTATCAAATCAAGTACAACAAAAAGTTTAAAAAAATAAAAAAATGTCTTTTTAAGAGTGGAATTTTTTTCTACTCTTAATTTTTTTATCTAATATTTTTTTCGATATATTGTAGTAAAACTACCTTAAAATTGAACTCAAAAAAACTATGACTATTTTTATTCAACTCCAAAAATTTATACAATTTTTTTAGTAGTTTAATCTTAAATAGGTTTGAGTATATAAGTATGATTTTTGATTTCAAAATATGTTTTTTATACGTTTTTAAAAGTTTTTTTGAAAAAAATAAAAAAAATTAAAAAAAAGTGTTGACATTTATTTTGAATTATGATATTATATCTCTTGTCCGTAAGAGAAAACGGAAAAGTAAGAAAAACAAACGAATAAAAAATTAAAGTGTGCGGCCTTCGTCTAGTGGTTAGGACTCCAGGTTTTCATCCTGGCAACAGGGGTTCGATCCCCCTAGGCTGTACCAATCAAGAAACGGTCGCATAGCTCAGTTGGGAGAGCACCTGCCTTACAAGCAGGGGGTCACTGGTTCGAGCCCAGTTGTGACCACCATTATGGAGGTGTAGCTCAGTTGGTTAGAGTGCTTGCCTGTCACGCAAGATGTCGCGAGTTCGAGTCTCGTCACTTCCGCCATTAATTTTTTAAAAGTACAAAGGTGCTTAACAATTTAGCCGCTTTAGCTCATCTGGTAGAGCAACTGACTTGTAATCAGTAGGTGGTTGGTTCGAGTCCGACAAGCGGCACCATTTTAATAATGTTGTGGAGAGGTTCCCGAGTGGCCAAAGGGATCAGACTGTAAATCTGCCGGCTCAGCCTTCGAAGGTTCGAATCCTTCTCTCTCCACCATTTTTTTATTATATAGGGGAAAATATTTGGTTTATAAATAAATTAAATGATATAAAGTAATAGAAAAAAATATAGATATTAAATATAAATTAGTGAAATAAATAAAATATAAAATAAATAAATATTATAAATAAAATGTATGAATTTCGTAGGAGGAATTATAAATATGGTTAGAAAAAAATAAAAAGGAGCTAATAAATCAGCTGGAGGAAGTCAACAAGATATAATTAGACAAGCTCAAGTAATGCAACAAGAAATGTTAAAAAAATCCAAGAAGGATTAAAAGATAAATTTGTAGAATCTTCAGTAGCAGGTGGAGGAATTACTGTAAAAGCAAACGGTCAAAAGAAAATAGTTGATTTATCTATTTCTTTAGATGTATTAAAAAGATGCAATTGAAGAAAATGATTCAACAATCGTATCAGATTTAATAGTAAATGCTATTAATGAAATTTTAGATAAAGCTGAAGAAATGGCTGAAAAAAAGAAATGGAAGTAGTTACTGGTGGAGTAAGCATTCCAGGATTATTCTAATAAGAAATCATATTGTAAAAAAAATGTATATATTATGTGTTTTTCAAAAAGTAAAAAGCAATACAAAAAAACCAGCCGATGAGTTTGGAAGAATATCAGATTAATTAATTGTAAGAAACTGTTTCATATGAGAAATTTATGAAACAGTTTTTTTATTTATTCTATTAGTATTGAATAGTATTGAACAAAAAAATAAAAAAATTTTTATTTTTATTATAAAAAGAGGTTGTATAATTTAATAAATGTGGTAAAATTATAGTGGAAAGAAATTTTTTTAGTTAGAATAAAAAAATATGGGAGGAAAATATTGCTATGGGATACAAAGAAAAATACGAATATTGGCTAAATTCAGATGCCATTGATGAAAAAGACAGAGAAGAATTGAAAAGCATTGCAGGGAATGAAAAAGAAATAGAAGATAGATTTTTCAAAGATTTGAGTTTTGGAACTGGTGGAATTAGAGGAGTTCGTGGAATTGGAACTAATAGAATGAATAAATATGTAATTAGAAAAGTAACTCAAGGACTTGCAAATTATATGTTGAGTTTTGATGAAAAAGCGGCAAAAGAAAAAGGAATCATAATTGCTCATGACTGTAGAATAGGTTCGAGAGAATATGCACTAAATACTGCAAGAGTAATGGCTGCAAATGGAATTAAAGCATATATTTATGAAAGTTTACGTTCAACTCCTGAATTGTCATTTGGTGTAAGATATAAAGGATGTATGTCAGGAATCGTTGTTACAGCTTCTCATAATCCTGCAGAATATAACGGATATAAAGTTTATTGGGATGATGGAGCACAAGTTGTTGACCCACATGCACCAGCAATTGTTGATGAAGTAAATAAAATTTCTACATTGGAAGAAATAAAAGTTATTTCTGAAGAAGAAGGAAGAGAAAAAGGATTAATTATTCAACTTGATCATAAAATTGATGATGACTATATAGCAGCGATTAAAAAACAAACTATACATACAGATATTCCAGGAAAAGAAGATTTCAAGATTGTTTATACTCCGCTTCATGGAACTGGTGGAAGACCAATGAAGAGAATTTTATCTGATTTTGGATACAATTTTGAAGTTGTAAAAGAACAAATTGAACCAGATGGAAACTTCCCAACAGTAGTTTATGCAAACCCAGAAGAAGTGGCAGCATTTAAATTGGGAACAAAATTAGGAAATGAAATTGGAGCACAATTAATTTTGGCAAAATGACCCAGATGCTGATAGAATCGGTATTGCGATAAGAGATGACAAAAATGAATGGTATTATCCAAACGGAAACCAAGTAGGATTATTGTTATTGCAATATTTATTGAATTACAAAAAAGATATTCCAGCTGATGCACAAGTTATTACAACAGTTGTTTCAACACCTATGATTGATGTTGTTGCACCTGCTAAAAAAATGTTGGAGTTATGAAAAACATTGACTGGATTCAAAATATATTGGACAAAAAAATTAGACAATTTGAAAAATAAAGAATTAAAAAGGATCATATTTATTTGGATTTGAAGAAAGTTACGGATATTTGATTGGAACTCATGCAAGAGATAAAGATACGTTGGTAACTTCAATGGTTATTTCTGAAATGGCAACTTATTACCACTCAAAAGGAACTTCTATTTACAAAGAATTGCAAAAAAATTATATGAAAAAAATTCGGATATTATTTAGAAGGAATTAAATCAGTAACATTGAAAGGTAAAGACGGAATTGAACAAATGGCAGCATTGATGTCTAACTTGAGAGAAAAATGTTAAAGATGAATTGCTTGGTAAGAAAATTAAAAATTAAAAGAGATTTCTTCTCACACAAAGAACATAACTTGGAAACTGGTGAAGAAAAAAAGAAATTAATTTACCAAAAAGAAAATGTATTACAATTCGTGCTTGAAGATAATACATTTATTACAGCAAGACCATCTGGAACTGAACCAAAAAAATTAAATTCTATTTCAGCGTAAATGCAGATTCTAACGAAAATGTTAAAGCTAAACTTGATAAAAACAATGGAAGAATTTTTCTAAATTTATTGGGATATAATTTTTTTGAAATAAATGTTTTTATAGATTTAGAGAAAAATAAAAATTTTTATACAAAGTTTATAAATTGAGTAAAAAAATTGAATTAAATAAATAGATGAAAACAGGGAAATTTCTCGTAATGAGAATGATTTTTCCTGTTTTTTTATTTGAAAATAGAAAAATATTTTTTTGAAAAAAATGTACCATAAGTTACACGTTTTAGAAATAAAAAAACATGATAGAATACAAGAAAGTTTTATAGTCAAATATTTTTTTGAACAAAAATTAATTTATGATAGTTTTTAAAATTGAATTTAGAAGAAACGAAATATGAGGTGATATGTTTTTATGGAAAAAAAGCAAATATGAAGGATCATTTGAATATAAATTTTTGATTTGATTGAGAAAAATGACAGAAATTAAAAAAATTATATAGAAGGAAATGTTGATGTAGAGACTACGAGAAAAATTGATAAGGAGACTTTTAAAGATAAAAAGATAACTCCTGCTGAGTTTGCCTATTCTGAGCAGAAAATAAAAAGATTTAGGATTTGATGATGCGACTGTCCATGATAAGATGAATGATGTGCTTGATTTGTTTGATGAAATTATTGAAAGAGAGGACTCTTCGTTGCCTGAGGGACATCCAATAAAAAAACTTATTTGAAGGAAAATGAAGCGGCTAGAAAGTTGATTGCTGAAATGAAGGAAGAATTGAATAAGAAATTTATAAAAAAATAGATGGCTAGAGTTTTACGATAAACTTTATACATTTAATTTGACACATTTGGCTAGAAAACAGCATCAATTATTTTTCAATATTAGAAAGAAAAAGGATTTGACAGACCGTCTAGAATAATGTGGACTTTTTGATAATGCGGTTAGGGATAATATAAGTGAGGCTAGAAAACTGTTAATGGAAGATAAAATGGAAGAATTTTTATGCGAAACAGGAAATTGCTTGGGAATTGACGTTGGATATAATGCATAAGGAAGAAGAAATCTTATTTCCAACTTCACTTAAAATGATTACTGAGGAAGAATTTAGGAATATGAGAAGTGGAGATGATGAGATAGGATATTTCTTGATTGATAAGCCTAAAGGATTTTTTTGCCTGAGAAAAAAAGAAGAAAAAAAGCTGAGGAAAATGAAAAATTTGAATGAAAAATATGTCTCAAACAGGCAATTTTATGAATGATTTAGCCGGGCTTCTTTCAAAATATAATATGAATACAGGTGGAGGAAAGTCTGATGTGTTAGATGTTAAGCAAGGAAAACTTACTTTGGAGCAAATAAATTTGATTTTTCAACATATGCCAGTAGATTTGTCATTTGTTGATGAGAATGAGATTGTTAAGTTTTACACTGATACGAAACATAGAATTTTTCCTAGAAGTGCAGGAGTTATAGGAAGAGATGTTAAAAACTGTCATCCGAGAGAAAGTGTCGCTTCGGTTTTGGAGATAATTGATGCATTTAGAAATAACGAGCAAGATGAAGTTGACTTTTGGCTTGAAATGAATGGGAAATTTATTTATATTTATTATGTTGCTGTGAGAGATGAAAATGGTACATTTAAAGGGGTTCTTGAGATGATGCAAGATGTTACGAGAATAAGAAGTCTTGAAGGGAAGAGAACGCTTGTAACGTGGGAAAAACCTAAAAAATCTGAAATTAATCAAGAAAATGAAAAAGTTTTTGAAGAAAATAAAAATCCTTATGGACTAACAGAAAATACAGTAATAGGAGAAATAATAGATAAATATCCCTACATAAGAGAATTTATGCCAACATTATCGCCTACATACAAGAAACTGCTTGATCCAATTCAATATATGATAATGTCTAAAGTTGCGACACTTGATATGATTTCAATGCGTGGTGGACTTCCTTTAGATGAATTGATAGAAAAAATTTCTGATGAAATTAGAAGAAATGAAGCTGAAAAAAATAGTTATTATAGATAAATTACTAAAAATAGTAAAAAGATTTTTTTGTTTTTTAGAATAGAAATCAGAATATTTAGATAAATTTTTAGAATAAATTTTAAAAAAAGTTGTGGAACTTGCTAAAAAAAGTTGTAAGGATAACAGGAATTTTATTATTTGTACAATTTAAATTTAGCAGTTCCATTTTTTTATTTTTTTAAAATTGGTAGAACAAAAAAATATTTGACTAACATAAATTTTTTTAATATAAAAATATTATCGTTATCAAAAATAATTTATAGAAAGGGAAAACGGATGTTGTTACATTATTTTATTGCAGGTGGAATATTTATGTGGGGGATACTGCTCGCTTCTATTTGTGGAGTTGCAGTAATTTTAGAAAAATTATGGATTTTTTCTACGAAAGAGAGGGAATTTACAAAAGAGTATAGAAAACAGCTGTTTAAAGCGTTGAAAACAGAAAGTAGGGAAAAAATTATCGAAATTGTAAAACCAAAAAGAGATTCAGTTTCTAGAATTGTTACAAAAACGATGGAAAATATAGATTTGGATTTGGATAAGATTGAGGAATCAGAGAGGGAATATCTTGAGGAAATAATAAGGGAAGCAGTTTTGGCACAAACAGGGAAATTGGAAAAGGGAATGTGGCTTTTAGGAGCAGTTGTAAATACGGCACCTCAGTTGGGACTTCTTGGAACAGTAACAGGAATGATAACATCGTTTTCGGCGTTGTCTGCGAGTGCTGAAAGTTCAAAAATAGTTGTGGCTGGAATATCTGAGGCACTGTATACTACGGCGTTTGGTCTAATTGTAGCGATACCTTCTTTAATCTTTTATAATTACTTTAATAGAAGAATAGATGCAATAGCGTTGGAAATGGAGAGAGCAGCTTTGCATATTATGGGAAGAGTGAAAAAATAGAATTATAGAGTATTGAAAGGAATAAAAAATGAAATTTTCTAATAGAAGAAGCAGACAGAATGCAGAAATATCAATGCTTAATCTTATTGATGTCATATTTATGTTATTAATATTTTTTATGATTGCTACAACATTTAATAAGTATTCACAATTTCAACTTTCTGTTCCAAAATCAGATGCTAAATTTGATAAGAAGGAAGAAACGAAGGCGGAAATAATAGTAAATAGAAATAAAAAAATATTTTTTTAAAGGTTGGTAACGATGCTAAAGAAATTTCAGAAGATAATATTCATAGTGAAATTTTTGAAATTACCTAAAGAAATGCTTGAAAATGTGACATTGACGGCGGATGAGCATCTTGAATATGGATATATTGTAGAAGTAATGTCGAAATTGCGTAATGAAAAATGTAAAAAAAATGTTAGTCTTAATATACAAAAAAAATAATAAATAATAAAATGAAGAAAGGAGAGCGTGGCAAAAAAATACTGATGTCATGCGAGAATAGAGTTTATGTTAAAAAAATTACAATTTTAAGTTTAATTTTTAGCTAGTTTATCTTTATATGCAGAGGGAAAATATGAAGGGAAACTTGAAAAAACAGTTGTGACAGCGACAGGATTTAGTGATAATGTTGATAATCAGATAAAAAATGTAACTATTATTACATCAGAGGATATTAAAGAAAAAGGATATAATACGGTAGAAGATATATTGAAACAGGCGCCAGGAATTAATATAACTCAAACTGGATTTGGTTCAGCAGTAGATATTAGAGGGCAAGGTAGATTTGGATTGGGGACAAGTGCGAATATTTCTAAAGCAGTTTCTTCGGTAAAAATACTTATTGATGGGGATGTTGCGATGGATACGATTGACACTTCTCATGCGTATATTCCTTTAAATACAATATCTGTTAATGATGTAGAAAGAGTGGAAATAATAAATGGTGGAGGAACAGTTCTGTATGGAAGTGGAACTCGAGGTGGAGTTGTAAATATCATTACAAAAGATAGAACAAAAGAAGGAGCTTCTGGTAAAGTATATTATCAAAATAGTTCTTATGGGACAAATAAATTAGGATTTGATGCAGGAATCAATTACGGGAATAAAGTTATTATTGATTTAGGATATGAAAATGTTAATGGAAAAGGTTATAGAAGAGGTTCAAAAAGAAGCAAAATGAATATTTGAATGGGAGTTTGAAATATAATATAACAGATAATCATAGTTTGAAATTTAAAGCGTCGAGATATGATTCAGAAGAAACATTGGCGTCAGATTTAACAAAAATCACAACTTTTGAGTGATAGAAGACAGCCTGGAATTTTGAGTGATATTGATGTTAATAGAAAAGAGTATAGCTTGGGATACGAAGGAAAAGTTACTGATAATTTGAAATTATCATTGACAGGATATAAACAGGATACAAATAAAACTATGTATGGAATGCCTAAAACAAAGTTTGAAGATAATAAAAAAGGAATCAATTTTAAGGGAAATTATGGACTTGAAAATGGGAATATAATTTTTGGATATAACTACATTAATCATAAGGGAAGTAGAGAACAAACTATATTTGGAACACCAATTATGAATGTTGATTTAGCGAAAGAAACGAATTCATTTTATTTGTTAGGGCGTCATAAACTTGTTGGTAATTTAGAAGGGACAGCAGGGTATAGATTTGAAAGAGCAGAATATAAAACAAATAAAGAAGTTCCGTCTACAAGAATGCCGATACCTGGGGGAAGAGGTTTTGTAACTATTCCAGCAAGAGAAATGCACGGTTCGAGAAAAGATAGTAATAGTGCTTATGAAGTGGGACTTAATTACAAATATTCTGATACAGGAAATGTTTATGCGAAATATGAAAGAGGATTTAGATCACCAGCTGCAACAGAATTTGTTGATTATGCACCAGGAGCTAGAAATTATACTTTAAATAATTTAAAAACAGAAAAATTTAATACGTATGAAGTAGGATTTAAAGATATGTTATGGAATTCATTTGTAAGTGCTACAGCATTTCATACACGAACAAATAACGAAATATACTTGAATATGGATCACGGAGTGTTGGGAGGACCAAGTACAGCAAGATGGACATTCCATAATTTAAAAGCTACCGAAAGAACAGGTGTAGAGCTATTTGCTGAACAATATTTAGGTAAATTGAGAGTAAATGAATCATTTACATATGTAAATGCCAAAATTAAGAAAGTTGGAGATGATGTATTAGCTTCAACAACTTATAATTTCAAAGATGGACAAAAAATACCAGGAGTTCCGTCTACAAAAGTTACATTAGGACTTGATTATGAAATAGCAGATGGTTTGAGAACGACTGCTAACTTAAATTATTACTCAAGTTCAGTGGATACCTACAATGAAAAAATACCTTCATATTCTACAACAGATTTAGGATTGAAATATAGACACAAAAATGGATTTGGACTTAATGCAGGAGTAAAAAACGTATTTAATAAAAAATACAATGTTGCTCAAGGGAAAGATCCTCTTACAGGAAGTACAGTGTATTCACCAGCTGATGAACGAACTTATTACATCGGAGCAAGTTATGAATTTTAGAAAAGTGAGTTTGTTTCATAAATCTGTTTAAAGCGTTAAAGAAAGGGAAAAAATGAAATTTTATATAATTTCAATTGTTTTAAATGTTATGGCTTTATTTATTCCTGTAGCCTATTATGTTTCAAATAATAATGAAAAAGAAAATAAGAAAAATGAGCCAATAACGATAAATTTGAGTGAAAGTGTGTTTACAAATGTTTCAGATGTTCCAGAAGGAGTGGCTGGAAATAAAAATAATGGAGAGGAAAATGATAAATCTGTAAATGACAAATTTGTAAATAATGAGAGAGTGAAGGATGTTCATAATACTAAAAAAATATTAGAAATTCTGAGAAAATAGAAATTTCACAAAATGATGGAATTTCAAACTCAAGATTTGAATCTAACTCAAAGAAAATTAGTAACTTGAATGATCAGAAGGAAATTAAGTACACTGAAAAAGTTTTGCAAAAAAATGAGGATGTGAAAGTAGTTTCAAAAAGAAAAGGCGGTAGATACAACATCAACACCTACAAATATTTCAAAAAAATGTTTCAGAAAATACTGTTGGAAATAATCAAAATGATTCTCATATTAATAAGACAAGAACTAATATTTTTTTAGTGGAGAAATTGGGAATCATGGAGATGGTGTTAATAAAAAAATGTTAAAAGTGATTCTTTTGTTAAGAAATTAGGTAATGACGGTAACAGTGGAAAAAGATGGTAGTAACAGAGGAAATATTAATAGGAAAGCTGAAGATAGTGGTAGTTCAAAGGTAAGAAATTTAGAAAAAAATTAGCAAAAAAATCTAGCAAAAATGATGATAATGAACAGAAAAAGAAATAATGAAAAAGATAAAGAAAAAAACATAAATGTTTGTAATGAGGGAAAAAGATTTTTACAGTTTCGTATAATCCGAATTTAAGTTATCCTATTGCAGCACGAAGGCTTGGGAATAAAGGAGTTGTTACTGTTTCAGTAAAGTTTTATTTCAATAGTAGTGGTTCTGTTAGTGTGATTTCGGCTTCAGGAGGAAGTGCAATTTTTCAACAAGAAGCAAGAAAGGCTGCTAGTAAAATAAGAGTAAAAGTAAAAAATCCAGAAACTTTGAAATGTACAATATCAAAATCGTTTGAATTTGAACTTAAATAACTAAAAAAAGAAGGTTAGAGAGGGAGTTGTATTTCTCCCTTTTAAAATATTTAATATTTTTCTCAATTTTTTTATTTTAATATCATTACAAAAAGTTTGAAATTACGTTTCACATATGGTAAAATATATCAAGCAATTTAAAGAAAAAAAGGTAAAAATAAAATGACTGAAACGAAAAACATAGATGCGATATATTTGCATATTCCTTTTTGTGATAAAAAGTGCGAGTATTGTGACTTTTGTACGTTTGTAAAAATGGAGAGAGAATATCAGAAATATACAGATTATTTGATAAAGGAAATACGGATGCATCCAAAATATGAGTATGATACGATTTATTTTGGTGGTGGAACGCCGTCATTATTGACGATAGAGATGTTGGCGTCGATAATGGGAGAGTTGAAGTATAAAGAAAATTCAGAGATAACTTTGGAGTTGAATCCGTATGATATGTCGTTTGAAAAATTGAAGCAAATTAGGGAATTGGGGATAAATAGACTAAGTATTGGTATTCAGAGTTTTCAGGATCATGTCTTGAAGTTTATTGGAAGGCAGCATAGTGGAGAGGAAGCAATTCAAGTATTTAAAGATGCGAAAAAAGCAGGATTTGATAATATTACGATAGATTTGATGTTTGGAATTCCGAATCAGAGTTTGGATGATTTGAAAAAGGATTTAAAGAAAATATTGGAGATATCACCAAATAATGTTTCGATATATTCGTTGATTTGGGAGGAAGGGACGATATTTTGGAGTAAGTTGCAAAAGGGGATTTTGTCTGAGATTGATCAAGATTTGGAAGCGGAAATGTATGAAGAAATTATTGATTTTTTTGAGAAAAATGGATATTGTCAATATGAAATTTCTAATTTTGCGAGAATATATGATAAAGATGTTGAAGTTTATAAAGTGAAAAATTTTGAAGATTTAAAAAAATTGCAAAAAAATGCCGGGAAACATAATTTAAAATATTGGCGGAATAAGGAATTCGTTGGTGTTGGAATGAGTGCGGCTGGGTATTTTGATGGGGAAAGACATAGTAATGTACGGACATTTAGGAAATATTATGCGAGTATTGACAAAGATGAGTTTCCAGTAGATGAAAATTCGATTGAGATTGTGGATAAAGAAGAGAAAATTAAACTTGAGAGAATGCTTGGATTGAGGCTGATTCAAGAAGGAATTGAGTATTTTGAGGATGAGAGAGTAGAAAAACTGTTAAGAGATGGTTTGATTGAAAAAGTTGAGTTTGAGAATGAGATAGATACTCGAATTAGGCTTACGAAAAAAGGAATGTTACTTGCAAATAATGTATTTATTGAATTTGTATAAAAAAATAGGTTATAATTAAGTGAAATAAAAAAATAATTGAAAGAATTATTTAGACAAGGAGTATAAAATTGGAAATGCAAAAAGAGATTAGCAAAGAAGTGATTGATAAAAAAATTACAATCAAATTTTTAGAAGATATAAAAAGATATTCTCCTTACCCAGAAAAAGTAAAAAAATTCTATTTGTGAGTAAATATTATGACATTGAAGAACATAGAAAAAAATAATAGAAATGGGCTACAATTATTTTTGGGGAAAATCGAGCACAAGTTTATCGAGATAAATTAAAAAGAATTTTTCAGGAGAAAAAAATATAAAAAAATATAGTTTGGGATTTTTATTGGAAGGTTGCAAAAAAACAAAATAAAGTATATAATAAACAACGTAAACCTTATTCATTCAATAGATTCTTATGAACTTTTTAGAAGATATTAATAAAAAAAGCCATTGAAAATGGGAGAACTGTTAATGGTTTAATTCAAATTAATGTATCAAAAAGAGGAATCAAAAAAACAGGTATTTATGTGGAAGATTTCGAAAAAGATAGTAAAAAAATATTTTTTTAATGGATAATGTAAAAAAATCATTGGGTTTATGACAATGGCTCCTTTTAGGTGCTAGTGAAGAAGAAATAAGCAAATATTTTTTTCAAAAAAATGTTAGATTTAAAAAAAGAAAGTATGCAGAAAAATATGATTATTTGACTGAGCTTTCTATGGGAATGTCTGGCGATTATATAGAAGCATTAAAAAATGGTGCGACTATAATAAGAATAGGAAGTAAATTAATTAGTAAATAAGGAGGTAAAGTCTTGAGTGGATTTACAAAGAAAATAATGGAATTCTTCGGTGATGATGTTGAAGAAGATGATGACGAAGTAGAAAACGATTTTGAAGAGACAAAAGAGAATACAACGCAACAACCAGTAAAACCTCAAAATAAGGTTTTTGAAAAACCACAACAAGAAGAAAAAGAGAAGGAAAAGAAAGTAATGAGTATTTTTGGAGTAGGAAGTAAAAAGGAGGAAAGTGCAAAAATGTCAACAACAACAACGGCATCAAAAGTAAGTTATGTCTCGATTATTAGACCAAAAGTTTTCGAGGATTCAAGATTGATTGCTGATTCAATAAAAGAAAACAAAGTGGTTACATTTAGTTTGGAATTTTTAGAATTTGAAATAGGTCAAAGGGTGATAGATTTTGTTAGCGGAGCTGCTTATGCAATGAATGCTCATCTTTCAAAAGTAACTGATAAAGTATTAACATCAATACCTCACGGAATTGAATATGAAGATATTGATACTGCTTTAGAAGAAGAAGATAAAGACAACAAATTATTATAATATTGAAAAAGATGTTGTTATAATATAGAAGTTTTTTTCTATTAACAACTCTTTTTTTATTAGAAATTAGGCGATTATGACGGTAAATTATGGTAAAGTTTTTGGAAAAAAATTATTAAATTTTTTTGCCGTATTTTTGATGGAAAAAGGATTGCTAGAAAAAAAGGAGGAGTTAGTTATTTTTTTAGTATAATTTTATCAATTGTGATTTTGGGAATAATTGTATTTATACACGAATTGGGGCATTTTTTGACGGCGAAATTCTATAAAATGCCAGTTTTTGAATTTGCGATTGGAATGGGACCAAAATTATTTTCAAAAAAAATTAATGGGACTGTTTATTCTGTGAGAATGCTTCCACTTGGGGGATTTGTGAATATTGGTGGGATGCAGCCAGAAGAATTTGATATGGAAGAGTTTAGGAAAGAGAAAATTGACGAAATAACGAAGGATTTGAAAGAGGATTTGGAGATAGCTGAAATTGAAATCTCGGATGATGAGTTTGTTGAGAGAGCTGAGAGACGGTTGAATATTGAGATGGAAGAAGAGCTTGAAAGGCAAGTAGCTATTTCAGAAAATGGATTTTATAAGAAACCGGCGTTTAGTAGATTTGTTGTTTTAATTGCTGGGATTGCGATGAATTTTATTTCTGCGATTTTAGTGATTTTCTTAATATTTTCGATTACTGGAACAGTACCGTCAAAACATACGAAACCAGTTATAAATGTGATTCAAAATGATTCGAAAGTAAAAGACATATTGCAGCCGAATGATGAGATTGTAGAATTGAATGGTAGAAAAATTTCTGAATGGGGAGAGCTTTCAGAGGAAATTCAGAAAATAAATGGTGAAAAGTATGCGAATCAGGATATTGACGTAAAGGTACTTAGAAATGGGAAAATGTTAGATAACAAGGTTAAATTGACGTATTACAAAGATTTGAAGACTTATGTTTTAGGAATCCAAGTTAAAATGAAAAAATCTACATTTTCTGAAAGAGTAAAATATAGTTTTGTAGTATTTGGTGATTATTTTGTAATGATGTTAAAAGGTGTTAAAATGCTGATAACAGGGAAAGTTCCTTTTAAAGAAATGACAGGGCCTGTAGGTCTTCCAAAATTAATAGGAGCAGCGTATAATTCAGGTGGGGTGTTATCGTTGTTAAATATTTTTATAATTTTGTCGATAAATATTGGATTAATGAACTTGTTACCAATTCCAGCTTTAGATGGTGGACGAATTTTATTCGTTTTGCCAGAATTTGTGGGAATAAAAGTGAATAAAAAAATAGAAGAAAGAATCCATATGGTTGGAATGATATTGCTAATGATATTAATGGCGTTGATGATGTTTAGTGATATTACAAAAGTATTTTTTTAGAAAAAGTGAAATTTTTGAGAACAATTTAAATTAGGTTGTTCTCAATTTTTTTGCTAATTTTTTTAATTATAATAATTTGGAAAAAAAGGAAAAATTAATATTATTTAAAAATAAAGAAAAAAATAAAGATTGACAAAAAAATGTAAAAAAAGTACTATTATATTTAATAAATTGACTTGGAAGTCATTTTTTTGAAAAAAATTAAAAAAAGGGGTTAAAAAAATTAGAAAAATAGGAGGTTTTTATTTAGGGTAAATAAATAATAAATAGTATAAAATAGATAAATAGGAGTTAACGACAACAAATGAAATCAAATAAAAAAACGATGATATTGGAAAAGGCTTTTTGAATTGTTTAGAAAAAAATGGGTACACAGATACAAAAAGTTGAGGATATAACGAAGAAACTAGGAATTTCAAAAGGAAGTTTTTTTATACGTATTTCAAGACGAAAGAGGAACTTTTATGTGAATTATTAGAAAGTAAAAAAAAATCTGAAATGGAAAAAAATATTCGAAAGTAAAAATTGATGAAAATCCGAAAAAAACTTTAGAAAAATTTTATTAAAGAAAGATTTAAAAGTATTCTAGAACTTTTGAACAATGTGGATATTGGAATAATGAATTCTTTTACTCAGAATACAAATGTAGGTAAATTTCATGAAGAAATGACAAAAATTTTTTTAAGAGTTTTATTAAAGAAAAATGTACTTTTTAAGATATGAAAGTAACAGGGAATACGATATAGAAATTATTTCAGATTTTATAATTTCGGCAATTAATAATTATTTGATTAAAAAAAATTGTATGTAAAAAAAGAATATACTTTTTTTCTTTAAAGGAAGAGTTTGATGGGATAGTAGAGGATAATCAGAAATTAATTAATGAAATTTTTAAAAATTCATCGATAATGCATTAAAAATAGATTAAATAGGAGGAAAGATGAAAAAAAATAAATTGAGAATAATAGTATCATTATTATTGTTAATTGCAATTCCGAGTTTTGCACAAAAAATAACGATACAAGAAGCAGCAGAGATGGCAATTAAAAATAATAAAGATATTAAAATTGGAATGTTGAAAGCAGAGCAAGGGAAAATTAATGTAGATAAAGCCTGGGCAAGCAAATTTTTTACAGTAGGGTATTCAGGGAAAGCTCAAGAATTTTTGGATAAAGATTTTTCTAAAAAAGGAGAGGCTTTTCAACATTATTTAACATTGTCGCAACCGATTTATACAGGTGGTAAATTGAAATTGAATCATGAAATAAGTAAAGAAAGTTTGACGTTGGCACAACTTAATTTGGATAAAGTTAGAAAAGATACTATTTTAAGCACAGTTCAAGCGTATATTGATGTTTATAATGCAATGAGTACTTTGGGAGTGTTGCAAAAATCGAAGGAAACACTAAATGAAAATTTGAAAACACAAAAAGAATTGTATGATTTGAGAATGACGACTAAGCCAGAGCTTACAGAAGCAGAAAGAAGTTTGTCATCAATTGAAGCACAAATCGTAGAACAAGAAGGAAATATTGAAGTTTCGAAGGAATCGTTAGGAATTTTGATTGGAATGAAAGACAGTTCACAAATTGAAATTGTTCCATTTGGAGTTGAGGATAATTTTACGAAAACAGTTAAATTAGAAGATGATTTAGCAAAATTGAAAACAGAAAATACAGAGTATAAAATTTCTATGAAACAAAATGATTTGAGTAAGAAAAATGTTAAGTTGGAAGAAGCAAGTTACAAACCAACTGTTAGTGGGGTAATAAATTACGGAACATTACAAAGTCAAGATAGATTTGGAAATATTTTGAAACCAAGAAACTTTACGACTTCGGCTGGTGTGAATTGGAGCTGGGACATATTTGACTGGGGAACAAGAAAAAACAACGTAAAATATGCGAAAAAAACTCAAGAAATAACAGAACTTCAAGTGGATCAAACTTTGGAGGTTGTTCAAACAAATATGAAAAAAACTTATTATCAATTAAGAGCATTGGAAAAAAGTATAGCTGCATTGCAATTAGCGGTTCAAAAGGCAGAAGAATCTTATGAAATGGAAAGAGAAAGATATTCTTATAGATTAATTACGATGGAAAATTTATTGCAATCGGAAACAAACTTGAGACAAGCTAGAGTAAATTATGCACAAGCTAAATTGAATTATTATTTCCTAGTTTCTAAATATGGAGCATATTTGGATTAAAGATGTTATAAATAAAGAGTTACAAGAAGTTTTTAATAATATGTTATTTTAAAAAAATAATTGAAATTTATAGATTTTTTTAGAAATACTATTGAAAAAAAATAAAAAAATAGGGAGGAAAAATGAAAAATAAATAAAAAAATAATTGTAGCGATGATGGTGCTAGCATTGCTTACTGTTTCATGCGGAAAGAAAAAACCAAAAGGAAATTCATCTACAGCAAGACCAGTAAAAGTGCAAGTAATCGGTCAAAATCAAATGTCGTTGGGATACACGGCTAGTGGGTCGATAAAAGGGATAGAAGAAATACCGTATACAGCGACTTCAAGTGGGGAAGTTGTAGTAATTAACGGGAAAAATGGTGATTATGTGAATGCAGGGCAAGTAATTGTGGCGATTGATAATCAAGCGGCAAGATCTGGTGTTAGAGAGGCTGTTTCAAATGTAAGAACGGCAGAATCTAATATTAGTTCGGCACATGGAGATATTAGTGCAGCTAAAGGAAATATTGCCTCAGCAGCAGCAGCAGTGGAAGAAGCGAGAATTAATTATCAAAAATATAAAATGTTATATGATAAAAGATTAATTACAGAAACTGATTTCTTGACAGCACAAACAAAATTAAGTTCGGCACAAGCTAACTTAAATTCAGCTAGAAGTAACTATAACACAGCAGTAAATGCATTGTCTTCTAGAAGAAACAGTTTGAGTTCGGCACAAGCTAATTTGGCTACAGCAAATGATACTAACAGTAAAACTGTTATTAAAACTAAAGTTAGCGGATATATTGCAAAATATGGATTTAGAAAGACATCAACAAGTATCAGCAGGAGCAAAAATTATTTACATTGGTTAATGAAAGTGAAATGAAATTGGAAATTGGAGTTCCAGCAGAAATTGTTAAAAAAAATTCAAATGGGAGCACAAGCAACTATAAAAGTTGATGAATTGAATGGTAAGGAAATTGTTGGAACGGTTTATGAAATAGCAGCTTCAGCTGATTCAGCTAGTAGACAATTTATTGTAAAAGTTAAATTCCCTAATCCAGATAGAGAGTTAAAAAGTGGAATGTATGGAAAAGCAAATATTGCAACAGGAGCTGAAGATGGGTTGATTATTCCTAAAAAGGCGATTGTAGTAAGAGGAGTTCAGCAAGTTATTTATGTTATTAGAGATGGAAAAGCAGTTATGATACCGATAAATATTTCTAATCAAAATGAAACTTATGCGGCAGTGACTGGTGATGGCTTGACAGCTGGTGATCAGTTAGTTGTTGATGGACAAAATGTTGTACAAGCGAATGAAAAAGTAAATATTGTGCAGTAATAGAAAAATAGAGAAAGGAGCATACGGTTATTGCAATCGTATGAGATAAAATGACAGTAGCAGAATTTGCAACGAAGAGAGTAGTGTCGACAACGATGATACTTATATTTATGATTTTTGCTGGTTGGGTAGCGATGACAGGTATGAAACAGGAAAGAATACCAGATTATGATATACCGATAGTTGTTGTTAATGCCACTTGGACTGGAGCGACAGCGGAAGATGTAAAAACACAAGTATCTAAAAAAATTGAAGATGCGGCATTGAATGTAGATGGAATTAAAAATATTACAACATCTTCATCTTATGGTTCATCAGTAGTTACGATAGAGTTTAACTATGGTGTAGATACAGATATTAAACAAGTACAAGTTCAAACACAAATAGATAAAATAAAAGGACAATTGCCAGATGATGATAACTTTAAAGATCCTACAGTATCAAAATTAGATATAGCAGGGAGTTCCAACATGGCGTTAATGATTGGAATTACTGGGAAAAATAAAGAGTTAATAACATCATTTGTTGAAGAAACATTACAACCTAGATTGAAGAGAAATAGAGGTATCGGTAATATTTCTGTAATGGGTAATGCGACAAGACAAATTAAAGTTTGGCTGGATCCAGCTAGATTAAAGGAATATAATTTGTCAGCGGCAGAAATTTATAGTAAAATAAAAGCAGCTAATACGGTAACACCAGCAGGTACAATAACTGATGGGACGAAAGAATTTATCCTAAAAGTTGATGGAGAATTAAAAGAGCTTGATCAAATTCAGGATATCGTTATTTCAAATCAAAATAATCAAACAGTTAGATTGGCTGATGTGGCAAAAGTTGAGTATGGAACAGAGGATCCTACATCATATGTAACATATAATGGAAAAGAAATGGTTGCCGTTATGATTCAAAAGAGTAAAGATGGTAACTTGGTGGAGGTTGCTAAAAAGGCTAAGGAAACTTTGAAAGAAGCAAAACCATTATTTCCAGAAGGTTCTAGTTATAATATAATAGTTGATAACAGTGAAAAAGTTAGTGAATCAATAAAAAATGTTGCAAGTTCTGGGATACAAGCGGTTATCATTACAATCATAGTACTTTTTGTATTCTTGAAAAACTTGAGAGCGTCATTAGTTGTGGGAACATTGATTCCGATTTCAGCAATGTTTACATTCTTCTTACTTACAACACAAGGGATAACATTGAATATGGTTTCGTTAATGGGATTATCACTTGCAGTTGGATCATTAGTAGATAACGGAGTTGTTACGCTGGATAATATTTTTGATCACATTCAGATTAATAAGGAACCAGCAGATGTAGCAGCGATACGGGGTACAAATGAAGTAATTCTTCCGATGATGGCGTCAACTGCAACTTCAGTTTGTGTATTTTTACCAATTATATTATTTGAAGGACTTGCTAAGGAAGTATTTAAGAGTATTGCATTTTCAATGATGTTTGCGTTGTCAGCTTCGATTATTGTTGCGATGTTATGGGTTCCAATGGCTTCGAGTTTATTTTTAGATGTTAAAAAAATATCAGATAATGCTGAAAAAGCTGCTAAATTTAATGCATTTAGAGATAAATATAAAGAATTAGTGGCAAAAGTATTGGAAAATAGATGGAAAATGGTAATTGGAGTTACAATAACATTTGTTATAGTTGTATTTGGAATAGGAAAAACGGTAAAAACTACGTTCTTTCCAACGATTGACGATAATCAATATTCGGTAGTTGCGACACTTGCGACAGGATTAGATTTAGATGTGTCAAAAGATATTGCAAATAAAATGGAAGCTGTTGTAAAAGCAGATCCAGCGACTAAAGATATAAATGTTATTGCCTCAAAAAGTGCAGCGACAATAAATGTCGATGTAAAGAAAGATACGATGAAGGCAATGAACCGTGTCAGAGAAAAATTAAAAGATTTACCAAATGTAACACTTGCGGTTTCACCACAAAAAGCAGGAGGTCGTTTATCGCAGAAGGATTATTCGTTTCAAATAGAAGGTGATGACCCACAAGAATTAAATAGAATTGCAAATTCGATAATGAATGATATGAAGAGCCAGTCTTGGTTTAAGGATGTTAAGTCATCGACTGAAGGTGGATATCCACAAGCTAAATTGGAAGTTGACAGAGTAAAAGCGGAAAGTTATGGAATAACTGTAACAGATATTACTCAAATGTTGTTTATGACAGCATCTGGATCAGCAAATCCAATTGATGTAACTCAAAGTACAGAAACATTGGATGTAGTGTTGGAATTGGAAAAAAATCAAAAAAATTCATTGAATAAAATTATGGATTTAGAGATAAAAACTAATAAAGGAACTTATGTTAGATTAGGAGATATTGCTACAATGCAATATGAAGAAAGTGCGTCAACTATTTCAACAGAAAATGGTAAAAGAATTGTAACAGTTGGTGCAAACTTGGATAAATCAAAAGGATTTAACGATGCAGCGACATTTATTCAACAGTCATTCAAGAAGGCAAATCCAGCTGAAGGATACAAAATTGGGGTAGCAGGACAAGCTAAAAACCAATCTGAAATGGGTGGACAAATTAAGAAAGACTTGTTACTTGCGATTGTGTTGATTTATACAGTACTTGCGGTTCAGTTGGAATCATTTATCTTGCCACTTATGATTATGACAACATTGCCATTATCAATGATTGGAGTAATTTTAGGATTAGCGATAACTAGAGTACAACTTAGTATGTTCGTTATGATTGGTATCTTGATGTTATTTGGTATGGCGGTTAATAATGCGATTGTAATGCTTGATTTCGTTGCGGGATTGCGGAAAAAAGGCTGGTCGATTCATGATGCCTTAGTAGAAGCCTGTGGTTCAAGACTACGACCAATTTTAATGACAACGCTTACAACAGTATTAGGTTGGTTGCCAATGGTATTCTCGAGTAAAGGAAGTTCGGGATACTATCAAGGAATGGCGATTGCAGTAATGTTTGGACTTTCATTCTGTACAATCTTGACATTGTTCTTTACACCAGTGTTATATTCGTTGGTTGAAGAAAGAAAAGAGAGAAAACAAAAAGAAAAAGAAGAAAAGAGAAGACAGGAAAAAGAAGAAGAAAGAAGAGGATATGCTAAATAATTCGATTCTTTGATTTATTAAAGTGTTTGGTAACTTATAAAAGTTAATTTTTATGAGTTATCAGACAAAATTATATTTATAAAAATTAGAGGGGAGAATTTTGTGAAAAGATTAGAAATATATTTTTGATTCATTTTATACGGAAAAAAATGAAAGAAGAATTAAGAGAGTATGGAATAGATCAATATTTTTATAGTTCCAGCTGTTCATAGTTCTTGGAGTAAAACTTTTAAACATTTTAATACACATGTTTGGCCAGGAACAGACAGTATTTTTAGTTACTTATTTGGAAGACAGGCACGCACAAGAGATTATACGGATTATTAAAATTATGAAAATAGATTTAGGTCGTGGAATTTCGATGGGTGCAGTTATTTTTTGCCTGTTGAAGATATTATTTTTATAAAAATTTTTGCCAAATATGATTTAATTTGAGAAAAAAATAGGTTGTCTAATTAATTTTAGATAACCTTTTTCTATTTTTTTATGATATAATTGGGTTGGAAAATATAATTTGTTTTTTTATGATTATTTTTTTAGTGTTTAGGAAAAAGAAAAAGAGGGAGATTATGAAAAAAATTAATTTTTAGGATGTGTAGGACTTATGAGTTTATCTATTTTTTTGGTGGAACAGCAAAAAAATATTTGAAAAATGGTACAATTACGAGAGAAGATAAAAGATTGATAAAAAAATGGAAGAATCTAAAAAAATTATTCTTGTAAAGTGTCAGAAAATTTGAAAAAAAGTTGAAGGAAAAAAACTTATATTGGACATTATGATGTGAACGGAAAACCTGCTGGTGAATGGAAATTGAAGGACGGAAGCGTAAGACAGTGTTTTTTTAAAAAGATGGAGAAATTACAGAAGTAAAAAGGAAATTATTTTTAAAAAGATTAGCAAAAAAATATGGATTTGTTGATTTCGTATGGAAATTATGGTCAAAGACCTGCTATTGATGTTTACAATGTTTTTTGTGAAAAAAATGGTGAGAGAACTGATAATTACTTGTATTTGGAAAAAAATATAATGGAAAGTATTCTAAAAAAATTAGGAAGATTACTTTTTGTTGGATGAAATCAAGCCTTTGTATGAGCAAGAACGAGTTTTTGAAGGATGATGCGAGTATTCCTTTGGAAATGATAAAAAAATAATTGGTTATCAAAAAATGTGAAATAAAATTATAAAATAGGGAGGAAAAATGGAATATAAATTGATTGCTACGGATATGGATGGGACTCTTTTGAATGATAGCCATCAGGTTACAGAGAAAAATATTGAAGCGATAAGAAAGGTTCAAGAAAAAGGTGTAAAATTTGTTTTGGCGAGTGGAAGACCAACCTTTGCAATGCATAAATTTGCAGAAATTTTAAATATGAAAGAAAACGGAGGGTATTTAATTTCGTTTAATGGTGGACAAATTGTGGATTTGGCAACAAATGAAACAATTTTTCATCAAGGATTTGACCGAAAGGATATCGAATTGTTGTATAACGAAGCAATGGAAATGGGAATGAGTTTTATCTTGTACGGAAGTGACACAATTTATGGGAATGAACTAAATGAGTATACTGGTGTTGAATACGAATTAACAGGAATGAAATTTGAGAAAATTGATTCATTGGCAGATTTGGATAAATTTGGGATTGAGCGAACTACGAAATGCATGATTTTAGGGTCGCCAGAAGAAGTAAAAAAAGCAGAAGTTAGAATGAAAGAAAAATATGGAAATGAATACTTCATCGCAACTTCTAAACCAATATTTTTGGAAGTAGCTAATGTTTTGGTAAATAAAGGTAAAACTTTAAAAAAATTAGGAGAATTGTTAGGAATTTCGACTGAAGAAATGATAGCTGTCGGAGATAGTGGAAATGATGCAGCATTGTTAGAAACTGTTGGAATGCCTGTTGCGGTTGAAAATGCGACACCAGAAATTAAAGAATTATCAAAATTTGTAGTACGTGAAAATAACGATGATGCATTAGACGATGTGATTCATCACTTTTATGAAATAAAATAAGAAATAAAAAAATAGAGACTAACTTTTTAAGAAATTTAGAATTTCTTGAGAAAGTCTCTTTTTTTGTGAAAGATTCGTTCAAAAATTTTTATTAAAAAAAACCTCTAAATTTAATAGATTTTTTTGATATTTTTGTTTGAAGTAAATTAATTATTTTTCATTTAAGTAATGTTCCACGTCAAGTGCTGCAATTGCACCACTTCCAGCAGAAATGATAGCTTGTTGGTATTTACTATCTTGAACATCTCCAGCAGCGAAGATTCCTGGAATATTTGTCGCAGAAGATTTTTCTTTTGTTAAGATGTAACCATTTTTATCTAATTCGATGTTGTCCCCTAAAAATGCTGTGTTAGGTGTTCTACCAATTGCTACGAATATACCGTCAATTTCAAGAGTTTCAGTTTCCTGAGTTTCATTATTAATTAACTCAATCCCAATAACTTTGTTACCATCAACAACAACTTTTTTTGGAATATAATTCAATTTCCAAGAAATTTTTTCGTTGTTTTTAGCACGCTCTTGCATTATAGCAGAAGCTCGAAGTTCGTTTCTTCTATGAATAATTGTTACATTTGAAGCAAATTTTGTCAAAAAGACAGCCTCTTCCATAGCAGTATCTCCTCCACCAATCACAACGATATTTTTTCCTCTAAAGAAGAAACCATCACAAGTGGCACACGCACTAACTCCTCTTCCAATATATTCCTTTTCATTTTCAATTCCCAAATATCGAGCACTTGCTCCAGTTGCCAAAATTACTGTTTTTGTTTCAATAACTTTTTTATTTTCTAAATGAATTTTAATAGGTTTTGAGTCAGAATCAATTTTAGAAACATTCGATTGTAAAAATTCTGTTCCAAAATTAATTGCTTGAGTTTTCATATCGTCAACCAATTGAGGTCCTAAAATTCCTTTTGGAAATCCAGGAAAATTCTCTACATCTGTAGTTGTTGTTAATTGTCCTCCAGGTTCAGAACCATTAATAACAATATTTTTTAAACCAGCTCTGCTCAAATAAATTGCAGCTGTCAATCCTGCCGGACCAGAACCGATAATAACTGAATCGTACATAATTTCTCCTTTCTTATCCACTCAAAAAGTGGTCATAATTTTATAATCTTAAATTTTAAATTAAATGAATTTATGATAAAATGGGAATTTTTTTAAAAAGTCAAAAATCATAAAAAAATAATTTTTAAACTAATGTTAATTCCCATTTTTATAATTGTTATTATTATTGATTTTTAGTAGACTAAAGAGCTTTATTAATTTTTATCAACTAAAGTTTCTTTAGCTTGAACTCCTACCATTTTGTCAATGATTTCTCCATCTTTGAATAAAAATCAATGTAGGAATACTTTGAACTCCAAATCTTTGAGCTAATTCTAATTCGTGGTCAACATTTATTTTTCCAACAGTTGCTTTTTCACCGATTTCTTCGGAAACTTCTTCCAAAATAGGTAATTGCATTCTACAAGGACCACACCATTCAGCCCAGAAATCTACCAAAGTTACACCATTTGCTATTGTATCATTAAAATTATTTTTTTCCTAAAATTTTTTTGCCATTTTTATCACTCGCTTTCTAAATTTTTTTCATTTTATATCAATTGTTTTTTTAATCTATTCAATTGATTAGTTGAATAGTATCACATTTTTTTGAAAAATAAGTCAATGTTTTTTTAATTTTTTTAATCTAGCTATTTTTTTCGTGGGAAACAATAAGAATATTTTTTTATACAATTTTTTTAGAAAAGATATGATATACTAAAAAAAATATTAGAAACTTTTTGAAAATACAGTTGATAAAAAAAGAAAATTTAAAAAAAATTTCATGATGATGTATAAATTTTTTTGTCTAAAGTTATAAATTTAGGTAAAATAGAAATTCCTTGGAAAAAGAAAGGAGGAAAAAAATGAAAAAAATTTTTGGAAGAATATAAAAAAATAATTTGTATAATGGACTTTCTAAAATTGGGAAGTGCCTTTCGAGCGAAAAGAGGATTGAGATTTTAGATTTACTTGTACAAGGTCCGAAAACGGTGGAAAATATTTCGAATGAAACAGGTATGACAATAGCGAATACTTCAAAACATTTGCAGACATTGAAGGATGGAAGGCTGGTTTCTTGTGAGAAAAAGGGGAATTTTGTGGAGTATAAAATTTCGAATACACAGATAATTGATTTGGTTTATTTGCTTAGGGATGTTGGAGAGCGGCAATTGGAGGATATTAAAAAAATTCATATGGAATTTGAGGAATGTTGCAATAATACAAAAACTTTGTCGTTGGAAAAGGCTTATGAGATGGTGAAAAAAGATGAAGTTTTAATAATAGATTTGCGTCCAGAAGATGAATTTAATTCAAATCATATTGAAAAGTCGATAAATATTCCGATGAAGACTCTTGAAGATAGAATAAACGAGATTCCTAAAAATAAAGAGATAATTCTTTATTGTAGAGGTCGTAATTGTGGAAGTGCAAATTTGGCTTCAAAATATTTAAATGAGAGGGATTTAAGGCTTATAGCTTGAATCAAAGTTACTACGATTGGGGAAAAAAATTTGAAAAAAATATTAAAAATAAAAATGAAAAAAACACAAAAAAATGACACAAATAAATGATAAAATATATTTGTCGATGAAAAAGCGGTTCGATGTTGGAAGTTATACTATTTATTTAGAGAAATTACTCGCAATTGTTGGTTTGTGAGTAATTTTTTTGAGATTTATATCACTAAAAAAAGTAATTTTTTTAGTGATTTTTTTGAAATTAGGTTATACTATTAGTATGAGAATAATTATGGCAAAATTAATGAGTTTGGAGGAAATGAAGGAGCTGTAATTATAAAATTTGAAACTTTTAGGAGGAATCATGAAAAAATTATTTTTATTAGGACTTACAGTTGCGATTGCGACAAGTTTACAGGCTGCAGGGAAAAATGCCAGAAAAAATGTGAGAAAGGTTGCGAATAATCAACCATTTGAATTGAATGTTGCTCATATTAATGACCATCACTCTCATTTAGAGCAAGAGAGAATGACATTGAAAATTGATGGGAAAGATGTAACTTTGGATATCGGAGGATTGCCAAGAGTTGGACAAGAAATCAAAGATTTTAGAAAAAATAATAAAAATACTTTAATTCTTCATGCAGGAGATGCAGTAGTAGGGACATTGTATTATACTTTGTTTAAAGGAATTGCAGATGCAGAATTGATGAATGTTATTAATTTTGATGCGTTCACATTAGGAAATCATGAATTTGACGATGGAAACGAAGTATTGGCAAAATTCTTATCAGCATTGAAAATACCAGTAATTTCATCTAACGTTGTTCCAGATAAAGGAAGTATTTTAGAAGGAAAATGGAAACCTTACATCATTAAAAATGTTGGTGGAGAAAAAATTGGTATTATTGGAATGGAAGTTGTGAAGAAAACAGTTGAATCTTCTAGTCCAGGAAAAGATATTAAATTTATTGATGAAATAGAAGCTGCTAAAAAATATGTAAAAGAATTGCAAGATCAAGGAATTAATAAAATTATCTTGTTATCACATGCAGGATATGAAAAAAATGTTGAAATTGCACAAAAAGTTTCAGGAATTGACTTGATTGTGTCAGGAGACACTCACTACTTATTAGGAAAAGAATTTGAAAAATATGGATTGAAAATAGGTGGAGATCAATATCCTAAAAAAATAACTTCACCTTCAGGAGACCCTGTTTATGTGGCTGAAGCTTGGAACTATTCATATTTAATTGGAGAATTGAAAGCTAAATTCGATAAAAAAGGTGTAATTACAGAATTAGTTGCATCACCAAAATTGTTACTTGGAGACGATTTGTTTGAAGTGAAAAATGCTGAAGGTAAAAAAGTTCAAGCAAGTAAAGAAGAAAAAGCAGCAATTTTAGCAGCTATTAAAAAAAGATAAAAACTTAAAAATTGTTAAAAATGATGAAACTTTACAAAAATTATTAGATAGATACCAAAAAGAAAAAACAGAATTAGGTAAAAAATCAGTTGGTAAAATAAAAGAAATGATTCCTGGTGGTTCTGAAAACAGAATTCCAAGTGCAAAAAATCCTGAAGGTTCATTAGCTACAACATTGGTTATGGAAGCAGAATTAGATACATTAAGAAATACAGGAACTGGAAATGTTGATTTTGTTCTTGGAAATGCTGGAAATGTAAGAATTACAATTGAACCAGGTGATTTTACTTATGATGAAGCTTATACATTATTGCCATTTACAACAAACACAGTTTACACATTAGAAGTAACTGGTGCAGAAATGAAACAAATATTAGAAGATGCAATTGATTATGCATTAACAGGTGGATCAACAGGTTCATTCCCTTACGGAGCAGGAATTAGATACGAAGCAACTAAAGATGGAAAATTAGGAACAAGAGTTACAAAAGTAGAAGTATTTGACTTCAAAGCAAACAAATGGGTTCCAATTGATGCAAACAAAAAATATATGTTAGCAACAAACTCATATATTGCAGGTGGAAAAGATGGATATACAACTCTTGGAAAAATTACTTCTGAAAGAGGTGGAACAAACACATATTTAGGAGATGATAAAATATTTATCGATTATTTGCAAAAACATAAAGAATTAGGAAGACCAGCAAGTTCAAATGTTAAATTTAAATATTAATTTTTTTGATGATTTAATTAGATTCCCGACTGAATTTTTAGAAATTTTTTTGAGATTTGGTTGGGAATTATTTAACAGGAGGGAAAAAAATGACTTTAAAGGAAGCACAGTATTTAATAAAACATATTGAATTGGGAACTCTTGAAGAAAAAGAAGATACGAGAACGGCAATCGAGAAGAAAGATAATATCCAAAGACTTGTTTTGAAATTGATAGAGGAATTTGGTGAATTGGCGGAAAATATTCGTAAAAATGCAAGATATACAGGTGAAAGTATTAAGGGGACGATTGAAGAAGAGGCGTTTGATATTTTTTACTATATAATTGCGATTGCGAATGAATATGATATTGATTTGGAAAAAAAGTATTTTTGATGAAAGATAAGTTGAATCAGGAAAAAAATATAAGAGGGAATTTTTCTTTGGAAGAAGCAAGGGAAATGTATAAAAAAAGTGAAATAGATTTTTGAGAGGAGAAATTTTTAATTTATATGAAAAAAATAAAAATAGCAGCGTTATTATTGGCCTTGTCAACGATGGGATTTGCAAAGGAAGTGAATGTAAAAATATTAGGAACATCAGATGTTCATGGAAGAGTAGTTCCTTGGAGCTATGCGTCTGATACTGAGGATAAATCAGGATCTTATGCACAATTATCAACATTGATTAATCAGAGAAGAAAAGAGAATAAAAATGTAATTTTGGTGGAAGTTGGAGATGCGATACAAGATAATTCGATAGATTTGTTTGCATTGACTTTAGAAGAAGCGAAAAATCACCCAATTCCAAAAGTGTTGAATTATATGAAATATGATGTTTTTGTTCCAGGAAACCACGAATTTAATTTTGGGATGCCTGTATTAAATGAAATTTTAAATGATATAAAAGCTAAAAAATTAGCGGCGAATTTGTATCATAAAGATGGGAAAAGATATTTGCAACCAACTACGATCATTCAAAAAGATGGTGTAAAAATTGGAATTATTGGATTAACAACACCAATGTCAGCTAAATTTGAGGAAGATACTGGAAATTTAAAAGACTATAAATATGTTTCAATTATTGAAGAAACTAAAAAACAAGTGAAAAACTTGAAGGCTAAAAAAGTTGATGCAATTGTAGCTGTGGCGCATATGGGAATTGAAAATGAAAATAATATTCCTGAAACAGGGTTGAGAGATTTAGCTAATGCAGTTCCTGAAATTGATGCGATTGTAGCTGGACATATGCACCAAGATGTTAAGAGTGAAACTATAAATGGTGTGCTGATAACAGAACCTCATAGATACGGAACAGTTTTATCTGAAATAGATTTAAAATTCGATGTAAATGATAAGACTAAAAAAGTAAAATTATTAGGAAAAACAGCTACTACAACGCCTGTTAAAAATTTAGAAGCAGATAAAAAAGTAGAAGAAATTTATAAACCTTATCATGAAAGATTGCGTGAAATTGCAAATGAAAAAATAGGAGAAACAGAAAATGATATGGTTCCTCAAGGGAAAATTCACGGAGTTTCAATATCATTTGTGAAGGATACAGGAATGTCATCATTCATTACAGATGTGGAAAAATATTACAGTAAAGCTGATGTAGTTTCATTTGCATATGATTATGAAAATGTAAAATTAGATAAAGGAGACATTAAGAGAAAAGATATCGCCTACAACTATAGATATGCAGGTGGAGATGTTTCAGTTTACGAAATGACTGGAAAACAATTAAAAGACTATATGGAATGGGCAGCAGATTATTTTGATACAATTCAAAAAGGTGATACAAACTATAGATATAACGATGTTAGAGGGAAATCAAAATATGTAACATTTGATATTTTTGGAGGAGTTTCTTATAAAATTGATTTAAGAAATCAAAAAAAGGTAATAAAATTGTTGATTTGAAATTAGCTGATGGAAGAAAAAAATAACGCCTGATATGAAATTAAAAGTAGGGATGAATTCTTACAGATTTGATCAATTAATTAAAAAAGGCGGAATTTTTTTGAAGGACAAAATATACCGCTTGTTTGGTCATCAAAAGATGAAATGGGACAAGATAAAGGAAGAATCCAAAGCATGATGATAGATTACATTAAAAAAATGTAAAAGGTGGAAAAAAATTGATGGAAAAATCACATGATAGATGGGAAATTATAGGATTATAATTTAGAAAGGAAAAATATCGATGAAAAAAATTAATTTTTAGCAATATTTTTTTAACAAAAAGATAGCAAGAAGTCTCCGACTTCTACAAGTGGGAGATGAATTGCTTTTTTTGTAAAAAAATTGAAAAAAAGGATACTCTTATGATACAATTTTTTTGTATAAAAATATCGAATAGAAATAATTAAAAAAATAATATTCAAAAATCAAAAAGGAGGTGTAATTTTTATGAAATATAATTTAGCATTCAAATACAGGATTTATCCAAATTCAAATACAGGATTTATCCAAATAAGGAGCAGGAATCGTTGATAAACAAAACTTTTGGATGTGTTCGGTTTGTTTACAATATGATTTTGCATACTGCTAATAAAATTTATGAAGAAACTGGAAAAAATAAAATAATTACACCTGCCAGTTTGAAGAGTGAAAATCAATTTTTTTAAAAAGAAGTAGACAGTCTAGCACTTTCAAATGCTCAATTGAATGTAAAGCGATCGTTTACGAATTTCTTTCAAAAGAGAGCTAAATTTCCGAGATTCAAATCTAAAAAAAATAGTGTCAAAAGTTATACGACAAATTGTGTGAATAATTCGATACGAATTGAGAAAAAAACAAATATTTAGTTTTTACCAAAATTGAAAAGAATAAAATTAAAATATCATAGAGAAATACCAAAGGATTATAAAATAAAGTCGGTAACATTGACAAATAGCAATGGAAATTATTACGTTTCTGTTTTGACAGAATTTGAAAAAGAAATTCAAAAAAATGTCAAGTAATGATAAAGTGATTGGACTTGATTTTTTTCGATGTCTGAATTATTTGTCAGTTCTGAAAACCAAAGGGCTGATTATCCAAGATATTTTTAGGATGTTAGAGAAAAAAATTGAAAGAATTACAAAAGTCATTGTCAAGAAAAGTAAAAATTTTCTAAAAAAATTGGTATAAACAAAAAAACGAAAAATATCAAAAATTACATGAGTATATCAAAAATTGTCGAAGAGATTTTTTTACATAAATTATCGAAAAAAATTGTCTAAAGAATATAATGCTGTGGTTGTTGAGGATTTGAATATGAAAGGGATGAGTCAGGCATTAAATTTTGGAAAAAGTGTAGGAGATAATGGATGGGGAATGTTTTTGAAAATGCTTGAGTATAAGTTAATGTTTTTAGGGAAACAATTTTTGAAGATAGATAAGTGGTTTCCATCGTCGAAAACTTGCAGTAGATGTGGAAATATTAAAGAGGAGTTTAAATTATTAGAAAGAAGTTATAAATGTGAGTGTTGTGGAATTGAAATTGATAGAGATTACAATGCGGCACTGAATATAAAAAACATTGGAAAAGAAATGTTGAAATATTAAGAAAATAAAAGAAAACAGGGTAGGAACTACCCGAAGAGCTTGGTAAATATATTTGGCTAACAAAAGCAGATACTTCCCAAGAAGCTTCCGCTTCTAAAAGCGGGAGTAGTTCACTGAAAATATCAGAGGATATAATTTCGATATGTTTTCTGGTGTAAAATACAAAGTTGATGTAACAAAACCAGCAGGACATAGAATTGTTAATCCAACAATCAATGGAAAACCAATTGATCCAAAAGCAACTTATAAATTGGCAGTAAACAATTACAGATTCGGAACATTATCAACATTAAAATTAGTTACAGATGCTGATAAATATTATGATTCTTACGATGAGTTGCAAGATGGGGGAAGAATGAGAGATTTGATTATAAAAATATATTTCAGAAGAAAAAAAGGTGGAAAAAAATAACGCCTGAATTGGAACATAACTGGGAAATTATAAATTATAATTTTTAAAAATCCGTTATTAAAAAAATTAGCTGAAAAAAATTAAAAAGACGGAAGTATAAAAAAATACCGACTTCTGAAGATGGAAGAACATTGAATGTAAAATCTATTAAAGAAAGTGAAGTAAAATAAATATTAATTTAAAAAAATATTTTTTTGAATATACAGGATTAAAAAAATTGAACTAAAAAAAGGCAATTATCATTTTAAGTATTATAAATATTTATAGAATTATATATATAATATATTTGAATTTTTTTCCGTGAAAAGGTAAAAATTTAAAGATAAAAAAAGATAGAAAACGGAAGAAAGGAGAAGGGTATTTATAATTAAAATAAATTCAAAAAAATAAATGTTATATTTTTTTGAAAGTTTTGATAATCAAATAGATTTAGAGTAGATGAATTCAAAAAAATATGTAAATTTCTATTGAAAAATTTTTTTATTATGAGATGCCCAAGAAGTTACGTTATGAAAAAAAGTTAGGATTAACAACAAGAATAATGGTCGGATTAGCATTAGGTATCTTGTTTGGACTGATTTTGAGTCCTTTTTCAAAAACTCCATTTGTAAAAGATGTAGTAATTGATTCAGTTCTTGCATTTTTTGGAGGAGCATTCATTAACTTAATGAAAGTTATGATAGTGCCATTAGTTTCAGTTTCATTAGCAATGGGAGCAGCATCGATAGGAGATATTAAAAAACTTAGAAGAATTGGAACAAAAGTTTTAGGATTTTATTTTGCTACGACAGCGATTGCAGTTGCGATAGGATTATTTGTAGCTAAGATAACAGGCGTTGGTAAAGGAATGAAGATGGGTGAATTACCTGTTGGTGAATTTAAAGTGGCAGAACAAGATAAACTAATAAATGTATTGCTTGATATGGTTCCAAAAAATATTGTAAATGCAATGTCTGAAGAAAAAATGTTAGCAATTATAATTTTCTTCTTATTGTTAGGAGTAGCAATTACAGCTTTGGGAGATAAAGTAAAAAATATAAAAGTTATTTTAGAGGAAGCAAATGAATTAGTATTGAAAATGGTTGAATTGATAATGGAAGTTGCACCAATCGGTGTATTTGCATTAATTTCAAAAGTTGTTGCGTCAACAGGAGTAGATGTATTGTTAAAATTAGTAGGATTTGTTGTAGTAACATTGATAGCATTTGTAATTCATACAGGAGTTTATCAAATAATGCTTGTAAGTATGGCAAAAATGAGCCCTATAAAATTTTTCAAAAAGTTCTTAAAAGTTATTTCGGTAGCGTTTTCTACATCGAGTAGTAATGCAACAATACCAGTAAATATCGAAACATTATCAGAAAATTTTGGTGTTTCAGAAGAAATAAGTTCTTTTACAATACCATTAGGAGCGACAGTAAATATGGATGGAACTGCGATAATGCAAGGAGTTGCAGCAGTATTTATAGCTAACCTTTATAACATTCATTTAGGACCAACACAGTATCTAGGAATTATTTTGACAGCGGTATTGGCTTCAGTAGGAACAGCAGGAGTGCCAGGAGCAGGAATGTTGATGTTATCGTTAGTATTGAAACAAGCAGGATTGCCATTAGAAGGAATTGGAGTGGTAATCGGTGTTGATAGAATAATCGATATGTTTAGAACAGTTGTAAATATTACAGGAGATGCTGTTTGTACAATTGTTGTTGCAAGAAGTGAAAATGAAATTACGGATATGGAAAAATTTAATAGTTAAAAATAGAAATTATGCTGTTATTATATTAAACAAATAAATTAGTAATGTAAAATTTCTTATGTATAAAAAAAGTAAAAAGTACACTTTAAAAATATTAAAAAAATCGTTCATTTTTATAAGTGAGCGATTTTTTGTAATTTTGTATTCTATCTAATAAATTACAAATCTAAAAAAATATGGATTTTAGAGTAAAATATCCTTAAAATAGAGTAGCGAATGTAAATTAAATTATGAGATTTTATAATAGAAAGAAGGAGTTTAAGATGAGAAAAAATAAAATTTTATTAACGATATTAGCACTTACTTTGGGAATTTCTGCATCAGGATTTGCAGCACAAACAAATGATGCGTCAAAAACAACGCCAACAAAGACTACAACATCAAAAAAACAGCCCCTAAACCAACATCAAAACCTAAAACTACACCAGCACCAAAAAAGGCAACAACAAATACTCCAAAAGCAACTACTGCAAAACCGAAAACAAACTCAAAAGTTGTAACTAATTTTAATTGTGCTGGTCAAACAATTAAAGTTGAATATGATGGAGAAATAGCAAAATTAACAAATAAAGATGGGGTTTATACTTTAAAAGTGGCAAAAGCTGCGAGTGGAGCACTTTATACAAATTCAAAAGGATTATCGATTCATTCGAGTGGAAAAGATGCTATTTACACAGTTGGAGGAAAAGATATATCGTGTGATATCGTAAAAGCTGGAACTGCTGCAAAACCTGCAACACCAGCAAAACCTGTAACAAAAGTAGTGGAATATAACCTTAAAGGTAAAATAAAAGTAGAATTTATAGGTCAAAATACTGCGAAAGTGACTGATTTTTTTCTGGAAAAACTTATACATTAAAAAAAGAGCAAAAAGCAGCAAGTGGTGAATATTTTGAAAATGAAAAATGGCGTATCGTTGCATATAAAAAGCTGATGAAGGAGTTTTCACTGTTAAGGGAGTTGACTATTCTTTTGGAAAAATAAATTTTATGAAAAAAATTAAGAAGAGATAACTATAAAATAAAAAATTCGATAAATTAGAAAGTGATTTCAGATTTACCGAATTTTTTTAAATATGCCACATATAATAATCTTCTGCATCTTTTGTAATGATACGAGCAGGAATACCTACCGCAACAGCATTATTTGGAACATCTTTCAAAACAACAGAATTAGCACCAATTTTTGCATTATTTCCAATAGTAATATTTCCTAAAATTTTTGCTCCAGTTCCAACTGAAACATTATTTCCAATAGTTGGGTGTCGTTTTTTGTTTTTTCCTGTAATCCCAGCAATTCCTCCTAATGTTACACCATGATAAATAGTGCAATCATTCCCAATAATAGCAGTTTCTCCAATTACAATTCCCATTCCATGATCAAAAAGATTTCGTTTTCCAATTGTCGCACCAGGATGAATCTCGATACCAGTAAAAAATCTAGAAATTTGCGAGATTAACCGTGCTAAAAAGAAAAATCTCTTTTTGTATAAATAATGTGCAGCTCTATGATTTATAACAGCGTGTAAAGAAGGATAAAGTAATGCTTCAAATTTATTTTTTACGGCAGGATCTTTTGCCAAAATATTATCCATTTCAAGTTTAATTATTTTTAAAAAAATATCAATTCCTCCTTTATATTTTTTTGAAAAAAATAAATTATCATTCTAAAATTTATTTTTTTGTTCTAGAATTTTAATAAAAAAAATATTAGTAGTTAAAAAAATGGCTGCCTATAAACAAAGACAGCCAGTATTTAAAAATTTTTGAATTATTTATAAGCTTCAACAGAAAGATATTTTTCTCCACCATCTGGTGCTATTGCAAGAACTTTTTTACCTTTTCCAAGTTTTTTAGCTACTTGGAAGGCAGCAGCAATTGCAGCTCCTGAAGAGATACCAACGAAAAGTCCAGCTTCTTTACCAGCTTCAACTCCATATTTAATAGCATCTTCATTAGAAATTTGAATAATTTCATCTACATATTTAGGATCGTAGTTTTTTGGAACAAATCCAGCTCCGATTCCTTGAATAACGTGTTTTCCAGGTTTTCCACCAGATAATACGTTTGAATTAGTTGGCTCAACAGCGATTAATTTTGTGTTTGGACTTTCTTCTCTTAATCTTTTTCCAACTCCTGTTAATGTTCCAGCAGTTCCAATTCCAGATATGAAAGCATCTAAAGAAGTACCAAAATCAGCGATAATTTCTTTTCCTGTTGTTTCATAGTGTTTTTCTGGGTTAGCAGGATTTTCAAATTGTTGAGGTAAGAAATAACCTGGGTTTGCGGCAACTATTTCTTCAGCTTTAGCAATGGCACCTTTCATTCCAGTTGCAGCGTCAGTTAATACTAATTCAGCACCATATGCTTGTAAATATTTTCTTCTTTCAACACTCATCGATTCAGGCATTACAATAATAACTTTGTATCCTTTTGCTTTTCCAATTAATGATAAAGCGATACCAGTATTTCCAGAAGTTGGTTCAACGATTGTTCCTCCTGGTTTTAAAAGCCCTTCTTTTTCAGCAGCTTCAATCATTCCTAAAGCAGCACGATCCTTAACACTTCCCCTAAATTAAATTTTTTTCCAATTTTACATAAACGTCAGCGATATTTTTCATCTTGACCTTTCAAATTTAATTTCACAACCGGTGTATTTCCGATAAGTTCTAAAAATATTTTCGTAAATCATAAGTTACCCCCTGTATTTAGTTTTAATTTATTTGTACATGAAAATTATAACATAAATTTGAAAAAAAGCAATAGTTTTAGTTATATAAATATCTAATAGTGATATAAATAAGATATATTATTATTGATTTAATAATTACAATTTCATATCATCAATACTTTCTAAAAACTCTCTAATTTTAGGAATTACAGAAGCAATAGTTCCTTGCTCAAACGGATTTTTTAAGTTGGCAGCTTTCATTAATTCAAAGAAAGGTTTGCTACCTCCTAATTTACAAAGTGCCAAATATTCGTCCCATGCTTTTTCACGATTTTCTTGAGATTTTATCCAAAATTGGAATGCACAAACTTGAGCTAATGTGTAATCGATGTAGTAAAAAGGCGAATTAAAAATATGTCCTTGTCTAAACCAGAAAATCCCTTCTTTCAAGTCGTCAACTTCTCCATAATCTCTAGTTGGCAAATATTTTTTCTCAATTTCAAGCCATTTTGCTCTACGGTCGTCAGGCGTTGCATTTGGATTTTCATAAACCCAATGTTGGAATTCATCGACAGTAACTCCGTATGGAATGAATAATAAAGCTTCTGACAAATGGATAAATTTATATTTCTCAGCATCATTTTCAAAGAAAAGATCCATCCATGGCCAAGTTAAAAATTCCATACTCATTGAATGAATTTCACATGCTTCATAAGTAGGCCACAAATATTCAGGAATTTCATATCCACGACTTTGGTAAACTTGGAATGCATGTCCAGCTTCGTGTGTTAAAACATCCACATCGTGAGAAGTCCCATTAAAATTAGCAAAAATGTAAGGCGATTTATATTCAGGAATGTAAGTACAATAACCACCGCTCATTTTACCTTTTTTAGACAATAAGTCCAAAAGATTTTTTTCTGTCATAAATGAGAAAAATTCAGCAGTTTCTTTTGAAAGTTCATTATACATAGTTTTTCCATGATTCAAAATCCATTCAGGATCTCCATGTGGATCAGCATTCCCAGAATTAAATTTAATTGGCTCATCATAAAATTTCAATTTATCTAGACCAAGTCTTTTTGCCTGTCTTTGTCTAAGTTCTGTATGAAGAGGAACAATATTTTCTAAAACTTGTTTTCTGTATGAAGCTACCATTTCAGAATCATATTCAAGTCTAGAAAGTCGTGCATATCCCAATTCAACATAATTTTTGTATCCCAATTTTTGTGCAATCGTAGTTCTAACTTTTACAAGACCATCATAAATTTTATCAAACTCATCTTTATTCTCTTTAAAGAAATGAGCTACTTTTTTACTCGCCTCAATTCTAACATTTCTATCTTTCGATTGTGTGTAAGGAACCATTTCAGAAAGATTTTTTTCCTCTCCATCAAATTGAATTTTTGCACTTGCAATTAATTTGCTATATTTACTAGAAAGTCTATTTTCCTCTTGCAAATCAGGAATAATTTCTTCATTAAAAAGTTTTTCAATGTATTTTCAGCTAAATCAAATAAAAAAATTTTTCCATATTTTTTTCTCAAGATCAGCTCTAAATTTTTGAATTTACTAATGCTTTGTAAAATTCAGAAATAAATCCAAATAAAATAGGTGAAATTTCATCCACATATTCATTTTTCTTTATCGTAAAATTCATCAGTCGTGTCAATACTGTGTCTAATTGATACTAATGTTTCCATTGTGTCAATGTGATTTCTCAACTTAATAATTTCATCCATATATTTTTGTTTGTTCTTCAAGGTTTTTCTGCATCAGAAAAAAACTCTTAATTAAATTTGAAAAATTTTTTTCTTTTGTTTCATCAATGTTAATTTTTTTCATATTTATAGTCATTAAATTTCATAGTATTTTTGATTCTTAAAAAGAATCACTCCTTTTCTTTTTGATAGTTTGATTATATCCTATTTGAGAAAAAGATTACAATTTTTTTAGAATTCTTTTTATTTGTTATCAAAAAGAGTAGGAAAGTTGATTTTTTTATTGAATATTTTTTTGTTACTTATTCCAAAAAAATAATATGCAATTTCATAAATTCATGGTATGTGAAAATAAAAAAATTCCAAATAGAAAAATAAAGAGAAAAATGTTAGAATAATTAAAAAGAAAATTAAAAAAACATTTGGAGGAAGATATGAAAAAAAGTATTGACTTTATCAGTATTGGCAATGATGATGATGACATTTTTCTGTTGCGAATGCGAAAAACTACTAGAAGAAACAGAGTTACAAAAAAACAGTTGCTAAAAAAAGTAACACCGAAAAAAAGGCTGCACCAAAAAAAAGTAGTTCAAAAACCAGCAGCAAAACCAGCAAAAGTGGAAAAAAACCTGCATCATCAACTTGTGGAGTTCCAGCTCCCAAAGCAGAAGTAAAACCTGGAATCTGTAAATTGCCAAAATAAAAAGAGTTGGGAGCAATTAGTTATTGTATCAGTCAAAAATTTAATGAAAATAAGTAAAATATCAATTAATTAAGAATGGAAGAGAAATCGTTTGATTTCTCTTTTTTTGGTTTGTAAAGAATTCTTTTTTTAGTTATTTAAAAAGTATTGAAGATTTTTAGTTATAGGATTTTTTTAAATTAAGAAAAAAATTGGAAATTATATTTAGAAAGCCAAATTATTCTGTGAGCAAATGAAAAAAATAATTTACAAATTTTTTTAAAAAGTATGTAATAATTATAAATGAGTTTTTACTCAATTTAGTGAAAAAAATAATTTTATTAAAGGAGAGAGATTATGCACGAGGACACATTAGCGAGTATTTCAGGAGCAGCTAAAAAGAAAATTGAGTTGTTGCGTGAAAGTAGATTAAAATATTTGATGTCAGCAGGATTGGCTGGACTGTTTATAGGATTTGGAATTATGCTTATTTTTGTGATAGCAGGTCTTATGGCAGGGAATCCAGCTAGTAAAATAGTGATGGGAGTTGCATTTCCTGTAGCATTGAGTTTGGTAATAGCTTTAGGAACAGAGTTATTTACAGGGAATAATATGGTTGGAATGGCAGGTTTTTTGAATAAAGCAATAACTGGAAAAGATTTAATTGAAATGTGGGTAAGTTCGTATATTGGGAATTTAATTGGTTCGATTATTGGTGGAGCTTTGTTCTTTTATTCGGGAGTTGCCTCTCAACCAATAGCAGCAGCAATTGTAAAAGGAAGTGTTGGTAAAATTACAGCACCAGCTGGACAGTTGTTCATTAGAGGGATTTTGTGTAATTTCCTTGTATGTTTAGCAGTACTTGCTGGAATAAAATTAAAAGAAGAAACTGCAAAATTAATTATGGTTTTCTGGTGTTTATTTGTGTTTATTACAGCGGGATTTGAACATAGTGTGGCTAATATGACACTTTTAACAATTGGAGCTTTGATTGATGGGACAAAAGTTACTTTATCAGGATTTGCGTATAACTTGTTGTTTGTAACATTAGGAAATATTGTAGGTGGATCATTTATTGGATTTGCTTATTACGTTATTGGAAAAAAGAAAAAAAATAGAAAATAAGAAAAAAATGAGATTAACCAATTTAGGCTAATCTCATTTTTTTGGATGGAAAATAATTAGTAAAATTAAGACAATTGAAATTACAACGATGTTTACGATGAATGGTAAAAAGCTGTTAATTGATAAAATGTAGCCTGATAAAAGTGATCCGACAGCATTTCCTAAAAAGCTCACAGCTGAAGCAACACCTAAAATTTTACCTTGCTCATATTTGTAATTTTTTTGCAATAATTGTATTTCCAAGTGATTTTTACGATTTCGTAAGTCATTGTGTACAAAGCCATTAAAATGTATGATGGGAGCGTTAAATTTAATCCGTGCGAATTTAATCTGAATAAAATAATTCCCATTAGCATGATTCCGATAAAAAAAGTAATGCTTTGTAAAGTAGAAGTTCTTTGTATTTTTTTAATAAAAAAACTTAATAAAACACTTGTTCCAAAAAAAGGCAGTAAGCGATGAAAAACATTACAAATGTTCCGATTGTGTTTGAAGAAACTTTTACGTAAAAATTTTTAAAAAAAGTAGTTTATAGAGCTTCCAAAAAGTGTAAATTCCAATTCCTGTTAGAAAAAAATTATAAAAGCAGAAAAAAATTTAGAGAAGGGATCTAATTCCTTGATATAAGTAAATGTTGAAAAAAAGGATTTAGATTTTTTTCTCGTTTGTTTTTTTCCAGTTGAATTTTCTTCAAATTTATCGCTTTTTAATTTCTTTCATTATAGTAAAAAAATTAGTAAAAAAATGCGATAATTCCACAAATGAACTGTAATCCAAATGAATATCGCGGATCAATTAATGCGACTAATCCTCCAACTTTTTGACCGATTGCACCACCGATAATAGCGGCAGAACTTACTTTTTGCGATATTTTTTTAGCTTTTTTTCTTCTTTTGAAGAAATTTGGCTAACGTATCCGAATGCGACTGCATAAGTTCCTCCAGAAGCGAATCCTGATATAATTCAGTGCTAAATAAATAAATGATAAATACGGTGAGAATCCAAAGATCAACTGTGCTGAACCATAAATTAATGGCATAAATTTAAAGATTTTTTTCATTCCAACGTGGTCAGCTAAAGATCCCAAATATGGTGATGAAATGAACATCGAGCAACTCATAAGAGCTAATAAAACTCCAGAAATACTCTTTTTTTCCAGTTTCTAAGTTCGATTAATGCTTTGACGTGGCTGGATGTCCAAGATTGTATAAAAAAATACACAAAAAAACATTAAAAAAATATCATTCTATTTATGTTATTTTTGAAAAAAAGAATGAAAAATTAACTTTTTTTGTTGATGTCATAAATTTTTTTCCTCCTAAAATAATTTTTTTCTTTTTTTGTCTGTCACAAAAAAAAGTAAAAAGACATCGTTAATTTTTTAAATAAAAATTTCTGAAACTGCAAATAATACAGCTTTTCCACTCAATGAAACTCGATTTTTTTCTCTATCTAATTTGCAATAAAGAATTCCTGTCCGTTTGGAAGCTTGAAATGCGACGATTTCGTTTTTTCCCAATTTATCTGACCAAAGTGGTATAAGATGACAATGTCCAGAGCCACAAACAGGATCTTCGGCAACATCCAATTTTGGTGCAAAAGAACGAGAAACACAATCAAATTCTGAGTTTTCATCAGCTTTAGCCGTAATGTGTAAAAGAAGTCCGTCAAGCAATTTAATTTTTTCCAAATTTGGCTCAAACTTTTCCACAAGTTCCGAATTTTCCAAAACACAAACTAAATCCCTGTCAATAAAGACTTCTAGCGGTTTAACTCCAATCGCATCAATTATTTCTTCCGTAATTTCAACAGATTTTAAGTCGTAAGAAGGAAAATTCAATTCAAATAATTCTCCTTTTTTATGAACAGTTAAATCACCACTCAATGTGTCAAACACGATTTTATCAATATTTTTTTCATAAAAATTAGTTATCACAAAAGCTGTCGCCAAAGTAGCATGTCCACAAAGGTCGATTTCTCCGCCAGGCGTGAACCAACGCAATCTATATTTCTCATTTTCCTTCACAGCAAAAGCCGTCTCTGACAAATTATTCTCTCTAGTAATCGAAAGCATTAAGTCGTCATCTATCCAAGAATCCATAATACACACAGCAGCAGGATTCCCTTTGAAAACAGTGTCTGTAAAGGCATCTACAACATATTGTTTCATATTTTTCCTTTCTGTTTTTTTGAAATAAAATTTAAAAAATTAGTTTTGAATACTTCAGAATATTGTATAGTAAAATGGGAAAAAATTCAAGGTTTAAATGAATTTTCGCTTAAACCACAATTGAGGAATTTCAATGGGAGAAAAACAGGGATATTATAAAGAAGCCTTGAAAAAAACAAGTAAAAGAATTTTTTTGGAATTTATTAAATAGACCTGAATTTTTGAGAAAATTAAATATTTAAATTTAGGAATTAATATGAATAGAAAAACTCCACTCTAAAAACGAATGGAGTTTTTTTGTAAATTACAATAATTTTTTTTATAAAGTTCTTTTATTTCTTCCAAGTTTGTATCTCGTGGATTTCCGCCAGTACAAACATCATTCAAAGCTGATTCAGCGATAAAATCCAAATCTTTTATGTCCATTATTCCTTTTAAATTTTCAGGAATATTTACATCATGTGCCAATTGTCTTACAGCATCTACTGCTGCTTTTTCTATATTCTTCGGGAGTCATTCTTCTAGTGTGTTTTATTCCAAAAGCCTTTGCTATTTCTCTAAATTTTTCCCCTGTATATTCAGCATTGTATTCCATTACAGTTGGTAAAATTATTGCGTTTGCAACACCGTGCGGAGTTCCGTAAAATGCTCCTAGAGGATGAGCCATTGAGTGTACGATTCCAAGTCCTACATTTGAGAATCCCATTCCTGCTAAATATGAAGCAAGAGCCATTTTTTCTTTAGCTTCTTCGTCATTTTCCACAGCTTTTCTCAAATATTTTGCTATTAATTCAATTGCTTTTAAATGGAACATATCGGTCATTTCCCAAGCAGCTTTTGTTGTAAATCCTTCAATTGCGTGAGTTAGTGCATCAAGTCCAGTTGCAGCTGTCAATTCTTTTGGCATAGTCATCATCATTCCTGGGTCAACTATTGCAACTATTGGCATATCGTGCGGGTCAACGCAGACAAATTTTCTATTTTTTTCAACATCAGTTATAACATAATTTATTGTAACTTCGGCAGCTGTTCCAGCTGTAGTTGCAACTGCGATAATTGGAACGCATTTATTTTTTGTATCTGCAACTCCTTCAAGACTTCGAACATCAGAAAATTCAGGATTATTTATAATAATTGCCACAGCTTTGGCACAGTCCATAGCAGAACCTCCACCAATTGCAATAATATAATCTGCACCACTTTCTTTAAATTTTTCAACTCCAGCTTTTACATTTTCAATCGTAGGATTTTGTTGAACATCAGAAAATATTAAATATTCCAAATTAGCTTTATCAAGTATATCAGTAATTTTTTTAGCTGCTCCAGCTTTAATTAATCCAGGATCTGTACAAATAAAAGCTTTTTTGAATTTATTTTTTTCCACTTCACCTGGAATAGATTCAATTGCTCCAAATCCATGATAAGATACTTCATTTTAAAAATGATACGGTTTACCATAACAAGTCACTTCCTTTTTATTATAGAAATATTAATTATTTTTTTCTCTTTCTAATATAATTGTATCTCGAAAATTGTTGTTGTCAAGATAAAAAAAGAACGTTGCATTTGATATCGTAGTTATAAAATTTTTAAAAAAATAAATTTTTTTATTCTAAAAGGGACAAAAAGATGTCTCATATAAAAAAAGTATAATTAAATAACAAAAAAATAAAGTTGAGGAGATGGGGAAAATGAGTAATGTAAAATTAGTTAAAAAAATGATGCTTTTTTTATAACGCTGAGTTTGATATTGATATTTTTTTGTATTGGATGATAAAATGGTTAAATGTTGAGACTACAAATAATAGCAGTAAAAATGGCTTTAAAAAAATATGGCAAAAAAATTTATTGAGGAAATTTTTAGGAGAAAAAAATTAGATACAGAAGATATTGAGATACATTTTTTTCAAATAAAAAAATTATTATTCTGAAAATGGAAGTTTTATTGATAGAATTTTTAGGTGATTGTCCGATTTTGTTAATTTTTAAATAGGAATCAAAATGGAAACAGAAAAATATATATATTTTAGAGATTTTTAGTTATTATGAGTATTCAAAAGATTTTTAATGAATACAATGGGAAATTAATTAAATTATTAAAAATATGAGAATTTAAAAGAAAACGAAGAGAATAATGTAAAAAAATTGTTCATTTTTTTCATCTGATTTAATTTCTAGGTATGAAAAAGGAAGAAGTAGAAGAAATAAGTATTTTTATACGATAAAGGAAAATTTTTTTAACTTTATTTGAAAAATTCAAAAAAAATATATAGATGACAGTATTTTTTGACAGTTATTACAATCAAATTAATCAGGAAAATAAGAAAAAAATTTTTGGTGTAAATATTAACGAAAAATTTATCTTTATATTTAGTTTTAGAAAGTTATATAAATAAAAAAATTTGAAGATTATGATGTATATCGTTGTTTTTGATTATATAAAATGGTTGAAACATGAATTTTTTTATAGAATGTTTTTTGTGTAAATTTAATTGCAGAAGATAAAAAAACAAATAATTATTTTTTTGTTAAAATGGTTTAATAATAATAAAGTCGAAGAAAAGACAATAAAATTAATTCAGAAAGAATTAAAAGATATATTTCCTAATTTTTAAGGAAGTTAATTATGAAGATATTGATTGTGAAAATAATGAAATTCCATTAATGTGTTTTTACAGTAAATCTAGATAGTTCATTAAAAGATATAAAAAAATGGTTGATAAAATAACAGAAAAAAATTGAGAAATTTAATAAAATGAAAAAAATTGTAGAGACATAAGAGAGGAATATGTAGAATATTTTTGAAGAAAAGAGATTAAAGAAAAGATTTCGAAGTAATAGAAAAAAATTAGGAAAAAAAGTTTTTAAATTTTTGAAAAAGTGATAAATCAAGGTATAATTAAAACGTTGAGAAGAATTTTTTTAGAAAGGCTTAATCTTAATCATGAAAAATGAAAAATTCTGAGGAAAAAAATCGATTAGAATACTAAAAAAATAATGAAAAAGGTTGAATCAAAAAGAGATAGTGAATAGAAGTGATTTAGCTAATGAATTTAAAGTTGATAAAAAAACGATACAACGAGATATAGCTACTTTGAGGAATTATTTTTTTGAAGAAGGTGAATCGGATATAAAGTATTCTAGTTCAAAAAAAGGTTATTATCTTGAAAAGAATGACAAGATAGCTTTTACAAACGAAGAACTTTTTGGCTGTAAGTAAAATTATCCTTGAAAGTCGGGCTTTTTAATAAAGAGGAGACAGAAAAAAATTAATAACGAAACTAGTTAATAATTCTTCAATAAACGATAGAGATAATAAAAAAACTTGATAAATAGTGAAAAGGTGAATTACATTCCTTTACAACATGGACAGAAACTACTCGAAAGCATTTGGAAATTAGCACAATGTATAAAAAAATCAAGAATGGGTACATTTAAATTATACAAAAAAAGATAAACAATACAAGGAATATAAAATAAAAACCACTGTCAATAATGTTTTTCTGAATATTATTTTTTTATTTAATTGGATATATTGAAAATAGAGAAGAATATCCTGCAATTTTTTTAGAATTGATAGAATGAAAAAAAGATAAAAAAATACAGGAAAGAAGTTTAAAATCCTAAATTATTCTGACAAATTTAAAGATGGTGAATTTAGAAAAATATATACATTTTATGCATTCTGGACCTCTTACAAGAATAGAATTTAAATACAGAGGCTATATCGAGTATGTGCTTGATAAATTTCCAACTGCAGAAATATTGGATGAAAAAAATAGTTAAAGAAAAATAATCGGGAAACTACAGTTTATACTGTAAAAAAATCGAAGTTTATGGAAGTTTTTGGAGCGGAAATGTGGCTACGAAGTCAGGGAGATTACGTTATTGAATACAAAATTTTTAAAAATAAATTTCTATAAAAAAAGGAGAAAATTTATGGAAAAAAATACCAAAAAAATAAAAAAATTATAAGTTTAGGAGAAACAGCTCTAAGCACTATTGAGAAAGAAATAATTACACATGAAAATATAAGCATTATTACAATTAAAAATGACTGCAAAGATTTAAAAAAATAAATTTTTCAAGATACAGATGTAATTTTGATAATTTTAAATACATATTTTGAAAAATGATAAAAAAATTTTGCCTTAGAAATAATCAGAAACACTGAAAAAAACGATATTTTTTTACTGGCATTTATGATATTGAAAATGGCTATACTGACCTATTTGATTCAAAAAAACAGACTTTATCATAAAATGCAAATCTTCAGAAGATTTAAAAAAATGGAATCAACGGAATAATAAAAAAACTTTAACAGCAAAAAGGAATGGTTACTCTTGATTTAGCGGACTTAAAAAAACTGTATTTCAAAAAAACCTCAAAATCTTTCGTAATTTTTTTGAAAAAAAGGAAATTTAGAAACTTTTGATGATTTCTTGCAAAACCTAAAACTAAAAGCTGGAAACTTTTGATAAAAAAATAAAACTTATAAAAATATTTTTTTGGATATAACAGCAGGAAAAAAAATATTGAATTGACTCAGATAAAAGATATTGCTAAAAATAATGACTAATATTCTTAATGAGCGGGCATTTCTTTGGGGACTACAAATATATCTAGAAAATGAAAATTTCATAAATATTATTGCTTACATTGTGGAAGATTCAGTTAAATAAATTAATTAATATTATAGAAAGAAGGGATTTAGAATGGAAAATACACAAGAAAGAGAAAAGCATTACTGGGGATACAGAATTGATGTAAAAAATCAAGATTTCTTTTTTAAGGAATTAGAACAAGGACATTTACGACAAGGTTGGGGGTATGCTGAAAATCAAAAATTGCCTGAAACAGAAGACAGTGGTGCCAGAAAAAATTTGAGTATGTACGAAAAAGTAAAAAAAGGAGATATTTTATTAATACCCAGATTACCAGATTGGGGTAGTGTTGCTATAGCTGAAGCAGTTGAAGACTGGAATGATAAAGAAAAAGGATACAGATTTGAAATTGATGATGAAAAGAAAGATTATGGACATATTTTTCCTGCAAAATATATTGGATGTTTTAATAGACACGGAAAAGATGTTTCTGGAAATATACAAAGTACGTTAAAAGCAAGAAATAGATTTTGGAATATCAGTCGTCTTTCAGAAGATGTTGAAAAAATTATGGGAAATTTAGAAGGAAATAGAGAATCAACAAGTGTTATTGAAAATATAAAAAAATATTGTATCAGAACAAGTGAAATTTTCTTTTGATTTAAAAAGAATGTTGTGATCAAATTGTTGATGAATACAATCAAAAATTTACAGCTTCTCAGTGGGAAGACGTGCTAAAAAAATGTTTTTAGAAAAAAATCTATCCTGGATATGAAATTGAAAAAAAGGGTGGTATGAAAGAAGAAGAACATGGGACAGATCTTTTAGTAGTTATATCAGGGACTTTCAAATTCAGAAAAAAATACAACATAGCTATACAAGTAAAAAAATTACAAAGGTGAGATATCTGATGACAATGTTAATAATATTATAGAACAAATAAACAAAGCCAAGGGATATAAATGGGAAAATGATGGTAAATTAATTGATCAAATTTTTGGTCATGACATCGGCTAAAAAAAGAGGAGAATCCAAAAATTAATTGAAGAATGTAAAAAAAGAAAATATAAAAAGTCATTTTTTTCAGAAGAATTAAAAATTTAATTTTTTTAAATCAATTATTGAGAGTATTGATTTAAAAAGAAATTTTTTTGATGAGATGTTACAAGAATAATAATATATACAGATTATTAGAAGATTAAATACTTGAATTTAAGGATTAATATTAGTAGAAGGGGTTAGACTAATTGGTTTTTAGAAGTATGGATTTTTAGGGGATTTAAAAATCAGGATGATGGGAGTTATCCTGATTTATTTATTAGTTTACACAAAATTCTGGATATTCTCTCTACCGCTAATATTTAAAAATCATATTGCTGTATCCCTTTTAAATTACTTATTTTTTTAAATATCTATAAATCTTATTTTTTTCTTATATTTATTTCCATATTCGTTCATTAAATCAAAAAAATAGGTTTTTAATTCACTACCTTTCTTTGTAAGAGAATATTCTACTTTTTGGTGGAACGACAGGATATACTTTTTCTTACAACTATTCCATCACTTTCAAGTTCTCTTAAGTTTTCAGTTAAGACTTTTTGCACTGATTCCGACTATAGATTTTTTTAATTCATTGTATCTTTTTTTGTACCAGTTAATAAATCCCTCAATATTAGTATTTTTCCATTTATTAGCTATTAATGAAGCAGTATATTCAACTGGACATTCTGTATATTTTTTTCTCATAAAATTACCTCTTGTATTCATTATATCATCATATGATACTTTAAGTAAGTACAAAAAAAGAGCTGTCTCAAAATTTTTAAAATTTTTAAATAATTCCAAGATACAGCTCCCACATTATTTTTTTAAATTTTTCTTTTTTGAGACAGACCCTATTAATATATAATGGCATCATTTTCAGTATATGAAGTTAATGAGTTTTCTTTTACTTGAACACATACATAGCTAATACCTTCATCATCTGCGGCTGCAAATTGTCTTTTACCATTAGGAGATATTTTAATTACATTTCCTTTTTTTATTTTAACAACTTCACCATCAATTGTCAGAGTACCTTTCCCTTCTGTAATTATGTATATTTCCTCATTTTCTTTATGCGAATGAACAAATGGTACGCTTACACCTGCAGGTAAACTGTTAAAACTTACTTCCGCTCCTGTTAATCCTAATGTTTGATGAAATTCTGTTCTTGCTCCATCGGCAATTTCTATTGAATAATTTTTCATATATGGTTCCTCCTTTTTCTTTTGTATGTTTATTTTATAACATAATGAAACAAATGGCAAGAATGCACTTTTTTGTTATATAGTTACCTTTTGGTATAAATTGTGAAAATACGAAGAAAAATTATTGAATAAAGGCTCTATAATATATATGGGGTGGAAAAAGAAATAAAAAAATAGTATAAATACAAATTCCTTTTTTATGTGTTATTATGCTGCACCATCCAACCATATCCTTGTACTGCCATATCCACGAAATGGTTCATGAGCAGAGATACTTTGGAATCAAATGTTGCTTTATCATAGCTTTCAGGCAAATCATCGTTCAGCGATAGTTCTACCTCATGTTTTAACTTAGCACGTGGCTGTTCATCCTTGTACCAATCTACTACAAGAAGACTACTACGATTATCGACTAGCTTCTTATAAAGGTTCTTAGCTGAGAGTTTTACTTTTTGCTCTTCGGCCTGTGTTAATTTCTTTCCAGCAATCAGAAAATCATAGATTTCCAGCTCTTCTTCTGTAAGACCTTCTATATTTGCACGATTATCTTCCTGACGAAGTTCTTCAAGAAGTTTTACAAGTTGCTCGTAATAATCCTCATTTTCAGTGCTACCTGCATTATAGGAATCAATAATACGTTTGAAACGCTCTGAGAATTTAGTTCTGGTACAGTTTCTATTAAGCATCTGTTCAAGAGCTTGCTCAATGTATTCCTTCAGGTCGTTAATCTCAATAGCTTTATACTTAGCAACCTTGATTTCTTTTCTCAATTGCTCGACATCAACTTTAGAAAGATCAATAGCCTTTGTGCCTTTTATCATGTACTGTGCAGGTTCCTCACGTACATAATTAACAAACTCTTGACTTGCTGTAACACTGCCATCCAGAATCTGATTCATTTTCTGTCTAGCACGAGCGACTTTTTCATCATCGATAGTGTGGTAGAAAAGCCCATGTAGATACACAAGCGGTGCAAACTTATCGTTGCTCCAATTCTTCTCAAAGATTTCTGGCTTTGCTGATTCGTAGAGATTCGTCAAAGTATTGAGGATAACCTTAAATTTCTCTTTATCATCATCTTTGGCAACGATAGTGTCATAGGCACTTCTTAATGCATCCAGTTTATCCAGTATATTAGAGTCAGCAATTATCTTTTCTAAGTCTATGCTCAATGACATTAGGAAGGAATCCGCCTCATCAATGGTACCGTCAATATAGCCTATTAGCTGGTCAATATTCTTTGCAGGGAATTCTGTTCCGTTATTACCGGTGGCATATTCTGTTAATGCCTTCTTCATGTATTTAAACACGTTGACATAATCAACAATGATTCCGGCAGTTTTTCCCGGATACACTCTGTTGGCACGAGCAATCGCCTGCATTAGTGTATGACCTTTCATCGGCTTGTCCAAGTAGAGTGTAGAAATATTCTTTACATCAAATCCTGTCAGCCACATCGCACACACGAATACGAGCTGCAACGAATCATTAGGATCTTTGAATCTATCCTCAATATCTCTGCCGTCCGGTGTGATTTCTTTCATCTTTGCACGATGCTCAGATATCCGTAAGCCCTGTTTTGCAAACTTGGCTTCTTCATCATTTTCCTCTGAAATGATAACAGCCATTTCAACCTTATTCATATAATCAAAAATACGAGTGAGTTGAACACGTTCTTCCTCAGTAGAAGCAGTATTTCGCTTTTTCATGATCTTCTGCTTTTCTATAACCCAGTAATGCTGAACCTTATCATACATTTTGACAGCAGTATATTTATCGACAGATATAACCATACCTTTTCCAAGGAATCCACGTCTTGGGAAGTGATGGGCAATATCCTGTGCAACCTTATCCAGTCTGTCATCACGCTTGATGATCTCTAAAATACGAGAAGATGCGTTTTCTACCAGACGTGTTTCATCCTCGTTTAAATTTTCTTCTTCGATAATGTCCACAATGTCATCGTCAAGGAAATCATTCTTAAGCCCAACTTCCGGAACTCGTCTGGAATAGAATAAAGGTACTGTAGAGCCGTCTTCAACAGACTGTGCAAAATTATACTCTGATACATAATCTCCAAACCACTGATTTGTAAGACGTTTGGTGCCAAGGAGTGGCGTTCCGGTAAAAGCAACAAAATTAGCATTCGGAAGTGCATTTCTCATGTTCTCTGCCAAATCCTTATACTGTGTTCTATGTGCTTCATCAACAAGGACAATAATATCGTCACGAGTAGAAAGAACGGGATATTTCTTTGTTTGTCGTATCTGAACTTATGAATCAAAGTAAAGATAAAAGCCTTATTGGTAGTTAGAAAATCTCTTAACTGCTTACTATCCTTAGGCCGGCATTCTTCTTTAGAACCAATAACCTCAGTACGTACGAAGTTCTTATGAATCTGCGTATCCAAATCCTCACGGTCTGTAATAACGAGGAACGAGAAATTACCTTGAATCTTACGCTTCACTTTACGGACAAACATAACCATAGAATAGGATTTACCTGAACCCTGTGTATGCCAGAAAACACCAAGCTTACCGTTAAGCTCTTTTCTGTTCTCGACTGATTCCATTAGGTTATTTACACCTAAGTACTGGTGGTTCTTAGCGATAATCTTTATTCTCTGATTTTCAAAGAGAATAAAGTTTTCAATATAGTCAATCAATCTATCTTTCTTAAGGAGACCATCAACAAAATATCTGACTGAGCTATCCTTTACACTATCTGTTGAGAGAATAGCTTCTCTATCCAGTTTTTCCTTTTCACTGTCAATCTTGAGCCATTCAAAGAAATAGTCATAGCTTGCATTAAATGTACCAAGCTTCGTCTCCAAACCATTTGAAAGCACACAAATCTGATTAAATGCAAAGAGATTCGGAATATCTCGCATGTAATCTTTCAAATTCTTGTTGTAGGCTTCTTCAATCTTAACAATACTATTTTTCAGTTCAATAAACACAAGGGGCATACCATTGACAAAGATAAGAATATCCGGTCTTCTGTAGTAAACCTTTCCCTGTATCCACATCTGCGATACCGCTGTGAAAGTGTTGTTCTCTGGATACTCAAAATCTATCAGTTTAACAAAATCGAAATCTTCCTTTCCGTTTCTACGAACTGTTATTTTTATATTATTACGGATTTGTCTATATAATTTGTAGTTGGTATCTACAATGTCCGTTCCTGTATAATCTTGCCTTAACGTCTTTACTATCTCTTTAATTTTATCTTCTTTGATAGTTGGATTGATACGCTTTAGGGAAGACAGCATAACCTCAGGAAGAACACATTCTTTCTTAGAATTTCTTCCTGTGCCATCATTCAAATCATCACGTTTGCTTAGATCAGCATCGCAAACGAGGATGTCATATTTAAACGGTTCAGCTTTTAATTTTGAAAGTATAGCCTGTTCTATATCATCTTCAGATATAAAATTACGCATACGAACCCCTCCTTAAACTTCAAGTTTTCCACTCATTAAGCGTGGTAAAAGCATATCTCTTTGCTGTGTAAGCAATTGATTATGCTGATTAAGTACTTTGATTTCGTCATAATATGGCTTAACGAAATCATTATATTTATGGATTAATTCCTCTGTTGGAATTAAGACACAGAGCTTATTGATGTTTTTAGGATATACATGTGGTTGTGCCGCTCCACATTGCAAATTACTAATAACTGGTCGTAAATATTTAAGCGTATTATATACAAACCAAATTGTTGCATCATCTTGATAATATGAACAATCTGCAGCCCAAATATCATTCACATGATATTGAAGATATCCTGCATTAGCACCAGAAGCACTGATTGTAAGGCTTGCACCATATACATTAGCTGCATTATGGAATCCGGAAGGTTGTAATCCTGCTGAAATCACAGGAATATCTCCTTTGAGCATCTTTGCGGCAGTAATGTTTTTTCCTCTCACAAAGCTTCCAATATTTCCTAACTCAGCATATTTGAAGATAGAAGGTACCAAACGCTTTTTCTCTTCTGTGCCAATTTGCCAACCTCTAGGTTTCTTCTCCTCAACCTCCATATCATCATATCCAGAAAAGCGAAATCTTACAAACCATTCTTTATATAGATTCTCTGCCATTTGCTCCAACAAATTTATACGGTTGTTGTTGTTTTCAATGAGGTTGTCATAAGCTGAAAGAATATTAGTTATTATTTTTTGTTTTTCAATAGAAGGAACATCACATTTTAAATGTTTTAATAGTCCTTGTGTTATTAATGGCTGTGCAGATCCACCAGCAAAATTATTTAATTTCATAAGCTTTAATGAATAAAATGCAAATGGATATGTTATTAATTTCTCGTTACATGTAGTAATCAATGTATTATCAGTTGCATTAAATTCTGTTGGACAATACTCGACAGAACCGCAATATGCACCTACTCTACCCAGAATTATTTTATTAAAATATTTGCTATTGTCTGTATATCCGATTATCCCATTCGAACCATAAACAGGTATTGTACCATGTTCATTCGCCGAAATAGGTTTTCCGCTCGTCCACGAATATAATTTAGAGAATTTATATTCCATATCACTCACCCAACAATTCTTCAGATTATTTGCAATGAGTTCTTCAAGTTCCTTTGCCTCAGCACTTAATGTAGCGAACTCGGCATTTAAAGAATACATTTCTTCTTTAAATTCTTCCTGTGTCAAGCCATCATCCTCAATTACCACACCTACATAACGTCCTGCATTTAAGGAATAGTCTTGATCAATGATTCCGTCTTCACCATCCATAGGTGCTGCCTTACAAAGCCCAATTACATCAGTATATACGCCACCTGGGAATCTTTCTGTTAACCAGTCAATCTGTGATTGCCAGTAATCTTTAGTTAGAACTTCTTTATCATCAGATGCTTCTGGAGCATTGTCAAGTTCTGCTCTGTATTCATCAAGTAAGTCAACAAGCGCCTGTGTATCTCCGTGATAAAGCTTGGTAATAACACCTAAGTTCTTAATCTGCTCATCAGAGAACTTTCTGTGTGCTCTGTCAACCTGTGTGAATACATTTCTTGCATCAATAAATAAGATTTCATTTTTCTTATCACTATTTGGCTTTTGCTTATCAAAGAACCAAAGGGTAGCAGGTAGTGTAACCGATGAGAACATATTAGAAGGAAGTGTCACCATCTGAGAGATGATACCTTCTTCAATCATTTTCTTTCTAATATCATATTCTGAACCAGATGCATCAGATGCAGAATTGGCCATGACAAGTGCTGCCTTACCATTATCATTTAATGCAGTAGCAAAGTAGCCAATCCATAAATAGTTTGCGTTAGGTACAGTTTCTTTCTTGTCAGATTTTTTCTTTGTTGATTTGCTTTTGTTTCTTGGCACTCCATATGTATTGAAACGTGCATCGTCAGAAACCTTCTCAACCACAACCTCATCTACGTTAAACGGTGGATTCGCCATTACATAGTCAAACTGTCCAAATGCATTATATGGATCAGAATAAAATGAGTTAGCTTGTGTAATGTCACCACGAATATTATTAAGAAGCAGATTCATCTTTGCCAGTTTTACTGTATCAGGTTCCTTTTCAACTCCATAGCAACGGAATTTCATTTGTTCACTCTCGCTGGCGTTGTGATTATGCATGTATCTTGCGGCCTGTACGAACATTCCTCCAGAACCACAAGCCGGATCTAAGAACTTCTTTTCACCAGGCTGAGGATTTAATACTTCAACCATATATCTTACAACAGTTGCAGGTGTGTAGAATGTTCCTCCATCCTTACCTTCTGCAAGGGCAAAGTTACCTAAGAAATATTCATAGATTTCACCAAAGATATCGACTGTACTATTTTCTGGAATATCTTTGAAAATACGTACGATATTAGAGAGAAGTTCTGGCTCTTCTTCTGGTACAAGCTGAGCATATACTTCTTTTGGAAGAACACCATCCATTTTAGGGTTTTCAGTCTCAATTGCTTCCATAGCATTCTTTACAAGAGTAGCTTTACTAGCATCATCTGGTGCGTCATTGATAAAGTCATAATAAGCACATTCAGGAAGATAGAAGCCACACTTCTCGATAGAGATTTCTTTGATGGACTTTTCCATACGACTGCCTTTGAGACGATTGTATTCTGCTTTAATTTTTTCCTTGTGTTGTTTATATAAGATATCCGCATATCGAAGGAAAATAAGTCCCAAGATAGGCTGACCATATTTATTTGCAGCTAAATGTGCACTCGCACGAAGCACATCGGCTGAGTGCCATAGCGTATCTTTCAGTTTTTTTAACTCTTTATCTGTCATAGTAGTAATGCTCCTTTATTTCAATTTTATAATCAAGCCATGCTTCCTCGATTGTTTCATAAGGAATATTATTCTTAAGGCAAAAAGCATTAATGCTCTTCATTGCTCTTAAGTTTGGCTTTGCACATCCTGATTCTCAATGATTCAATGTAGAAAAAGTCACATCGATCTTATCGGCAAAATCCTGTTGTGTCAGAAATGAACGCTATCTAATTCTTTTTATTTCTTCAGGGAAACTCATACGCATCTCCTTTTCGTTTTTCATTCATTAATATAGCTTTATTATACCAAATAAATATGAAATTTCCTAGTACCCAGTCTTTCAAGATATTATTCTTGTTTATAAGTAAAGTAAATTTACCATTTTAAAGTTTTTAGGAGGCAGATGAATGAGAATCTGTGAGATAAATTTTTCAGCAGGCATAGTAATGAAAGTTTTCTTTTTATTGTTAGCCAAATCATTGAAAAAGAAGGTAACTTTACCATCATCAATTTCGGTAATCTTGTATTCGGCAACAGGAGAACGGGCGAGATATCTTCCAAGATATATGATAATACCCTTTGTGCTGTTGATGTCACTGTCACCGACATTAAAGAAGAATCTTTTGTTTTCTTTGTAAAGTTTTGCAACAGTGTCCAAGGCCTTCATTTTAATTTTACTGTCATTATATTCTCCATTCTGAATAATTTTGAGGACATGGTACTTCCATTGACCGGCAATAGTATCCACATTAAAATGTCTCATTTTCCTGAAGTCAAAATTTTTAGTGAATCCACCCAGGGAAACAATGGCATGGATGTGCGGATTCCATTTAAGATCCCTTCCGAAGGTATGTATAATAGAAATCAGCCCATAGTGTACGATGTCGGAGTCAGTGAAATATTTTTTGGAAAATTTTGAGATTTTATTTTTTCTCAGATTTTTCTTACTGATGTTATGGAAGCAGAACTTAAAGATTTCGTTAACGGCCTCAGAAAGCTTTGAGAGTAGGTTTCTGTCATAGAAGAAAAATTGTCTGCATTCTTTAGGTATAGTAAAGAGTACATGCCGATGTTCAATATTCAGAATGAGTTTCATAATATTCTGAGACCAGATACTGGAATATTTGAAACCACATGAAGAACAAAGTTTAGACTTACAAGTAAGAGGGAACTTGTGGATAATAGGACAGATAGAACCTATATACCAATTAAAAAATGAAAAAACAAATAAAAAATGTCATGAATTGTCAATTAAATGTCGTTATTTGCTATTCAACAAATTTTATTTTTCTGAGCATGGTATCATGCGACTAAATATGCACTTGAAGCATTTAGTGATGCATTACGTATGGAAGTGACTGATTTTGGAATAGATGTTTCACTTATTGAGCCAGGTTTGATAAAAACTGACTGGGGAATCATTGCTGCAAATAAATTGGCGGATTCATCAAAAGGTGGGGCATATGAAAAAGAAGCAATGAAAACAGCAAAAGGAATGAAAAAACTGTTTAAAACTTTTTTTGACAAGGAAGTTGAAAAATTTGATAAAACAATGGTTTCGGCTGGCAGACGAGGAGTGCAGATGGAAGTGGAAACAGAAAAACTAGTTGAAGTTGTGAAGGGGAATGTTGTGGATTTGACGATGGAAGAGATTTAAGCTATAATGGGTATAATATAAAATATTGAAACGAAGGAGTTGAAAAATTATGATTGATGTAAATAAGCCATTGGAAAATCCTGTGTTAAAAAGAATTGTTTAGTAGAATAGGAAAAAAATCAGAAAAGTGATTTAGAATTACAAAAATAAAAATTTTAGATGAAATTATAATGAGAGCTTATTTTTTTAAGTTATGTATTTTTTTGATAAACCTATTGAAACTGATGAAACTGGAAAAAGGAACTGTTAAAGAAGATTCAAATGTATCTTTCTATATGATTTCTTCGTCTGATGGAAAAACAATTTTTATCCAGCATTTACTGACTGGGAAGAATTGAATAAGTGGAATATTGGCATTGATAAAATACAGACACTTATTTTGTCTTTTGATGATTATGCAGAAATGGTATTATTAAATCCAGATATAGAAGGTTTTGTTATTAATCCATTTACTACATCATTTACCTTTACAAGAGAACAACTTAAAATTTTGAAAAAGGAAAAAGGAAGAAAGACTTAAGGTCGTTGAAACAAAAAGTAGAAAAGGACACGCCTGTAATGATTGGAGAAGCGAAAGAATATCCTGAAGATATGCTTGAAGCATTAAAAAGTGCTTGTAAATTAGATAAAAATATTAAAAGAACATGGTTAATGCTCATGTATAAAAAGAGACAGGAGAGTTATCTATTAGTTATTGACAGTATGGGAAATGAAAAAGAAAGTATAGAATTTATAGGAAGAAAAAAATAACTCCATACTTGAATGGAAAAATATATTGATATGCTTTCATATAAAGATAGTTTTGGAAAAAGATGTTGTTAAAGATAAAAAAAGCCATTTTATGAAAAGAAAAAAATTCGATATAATAAAAAAAATAGGAAAAAGAAGAAAATAATTATGCTAAAAGCAATTTCGGGATTTTTTTAAGGAGTATTGGATTATCAATTGAAAAATATTCTTGAACAAGCGGGAATACCTAATATTTTTGTGGAAAGAAGAAATTCAGTTTTCTACTGAGGAATATTATTTGTTTTTTTGAAAAAAATTGATGAAGTCATTACTGATGAGCAAATATCAGCAATCAGCAATATTGATAATCTAGATGTGTTTATTCCATCTTTTTTTGCGGCACTTTCTTCAAAAAATGGACTTGAAGGCTTAAAAAGATTGGCAAAATACAAGAAATTAATAGGTCCTGTATCTTTAGAAATTAAAGAATTTGAAGAAATAGTTCAAGTTCAGTATTTTTTTGAACAAAGAGAAAAGGAATTACCACGTTTTGCAGTCTTGAATGAACAGCTTATGTTGATAAATTTATTGAATAAAGGGATTGGGAAGGAAATATCTCCAGTAAGTGTTACAAGTCCTTTTGAGTATGGTGAATTATTGACAAAGGAGATAAATGCTACGATAAATAAAGCAAGACAAAATGAAGTCACTTTTAGCATGAAAGATTTGAAAAAGCCATTTTTGACAGCAAATAATATAATGGTGGAATATTTGGAACCTCAATTGAAGCAGAAACTGGCAGAAATGGAAAGTGAAAGATCTGAAACATTTACAAGCAGAGTTCAGAAAAAGCTTTTTCAGCTTGTTCCGAGTGGACAGTTTGGATTGGAAAATGTAGCAGAAGAGTTTGGGATAAGCGGAAGGACTCTTCAAAGAAATCTATCGGCAGAAAATACCAGTTTCAATCAGCTGGTGAAAGATATTCAGAAAATAATGACTTTCAATTATTTGGAAGCAAAGGAACTTTCGATTGATGAAATAGCCTATCTGGTTGGATATACGGAACTTTCGTCATTTTATCGGGCATTTAAAAAATGGACTGGGAAAACGGTTTCGCAGTATCAGAAAGAGAAGTAATAGATATAAAAATACGTTATAAAAAATACGTTATAAAACCGACGTATTTTTTTTCGTTGAAAAATGAAACGAAAAATGGAACGAAAAGATTTTCGTTGCAAAAATATTACAAAAAAAGCTGTTTCATAAAATAACCCTTATGAGACAGCTTTTTAATTCAATAAAATTTATTTTTTTAAAAAAATTTCAAATCTTACAATTCTCTAAATTTTTTTATACATCTTGATTCACTTTCGGAATACTCTTCATTTCCCCTTTCAAAACAATCACAGATACAACAAAAAGCTATGAAATCTGCTATTGGGAATGCGAACATAATTCCATCAATACCCATAAAAATATGGTAAAAATTATTAGTAATGGTAAAAGTGATATAATTTGTCTTACAAGTGACAAAAAAAGCTCCTTTTGAGGCCCTTCCAATTGATGTTAAAAAAACATTGTAATAGCACCTTGAATACCATTTAGGAATATGAAGAATAAAAAAAATACTCGCATATATTTTTGTTCCGTATTGAAAGTAGAGTTTGCTTCCGTTACCGAAGACAGAAATTATTTGAACAGGGAAAAGTTCAGCGATTGCAAATGCTACTAAAGAAATAATAAAAGCCACTTTTAGAGATAATTTTAAAATTTCTCGAACCCTTGCAAATTTTTTTGCTCCATAATTAAATCCAGCAATAGGCTGAGCTCCTTGCGTCAATCCCAATAAAATTGCTATAAATATGACATTTATTTTCATAACAATTCCAGCAACGGCAATAGGAATTTCACTTCCATAAATAGATTTCGCACCATAAATTTTCAATAAATTATTTGTCACAATTTGAACAATTAGTGCAGAACATTGGAAAATCAAAGGCGATGTTCCCAACATAAACAAAATCCAAATTTCTCGTATTTTTATCTTAAAATCCTTCAATTCAAATTTTACACTTTTAAATCTAAAAAAATATAATCCTAGCATAATTGCTGAGATAAATTGCCCAATTACAGTCGCCCAAGCAGCACCGTCCATTCCCATATTAAATCCAAACATAAACAGCGGATCAAGAATCGTATTTGTAATAGCTCCAATAACTATCGCAAGCATTGAATAAAAAGAATTTCCATCAGCTCTAACCATAGGATTTGCTCCTATCGAGAATAATAAAAACGGTATTCCAAGAGATGTAATTTGAGTATATTCAATCGCATAATCAAAAATTTGATCAGTAGCTCCAAAGGCCGTCAACATTGGTCTTAAAAAAATATTAATTAATATACACAAAATAATACCACTTAAAAGTAACATTGTAGCCGCAGTTCCAGCCACGCTTTTTGCCCTTTTCGGACGCTTCCTTCCCAATTCCAAATTAAAGTTAGTAGCAGCTCCAACTCCAGTCATAAGCCCAATCGCAAGACAAATCGTCGTAAGTGGAAAAGCTACATTTGTAGCCGCATTCCCAAGAAACCCAATTTTTTGCCCAATAAAAATCTGATCCACAACATTGTAAAGAGCATTAACCAAGTTAGCAATGATAGCAGGAACCGCAAGTGAAATCAACAGTTTTCCAACAGGTTCTGTACCAAATTTAGTTTTTTTCGTTCATTTATTGCTTTCGTTTTTCCCATTTTTCCTTCCTTTCCAAAATTTTTAAATATGATAAAATTCTCTCTAATAAAAAGAGAAAAAATTTTTGGTAACAAGAAAACTGAGAAAAAATCCCAGTTTTAAGCCATCATATTGGTATGGTAAAAAATAATATCTTAAGAGTATTTTTACTACATTTGGTAAAGGTTTTTCAAATTTTTTTATTTAGTTTAGAACAGAATATTATGGTAGATTTTTAGAATAAAAAGAATTTATTGTAATGTAAACTGACTTTAGAAATAAAAAAAATGATATAAAACATGTAGATTTTTTGTCAAAAATATTGTACAATAAGTAGAGGTGATTAGTATGATAGCTACAAATTATTCAAATGTGAGAAATAATTTAAAAAAATATTGTGATAAGGCAACTGATGATTATGAAACAGTCATTATAACAAGAAAAAACGATAAAAATGTGGTACTGATGAGTGAAGAGGAATATAACAATTTGATGGAAAATCTTTATATTATGTCAAATAAGAAATATTATAATGAACTGTTAAAAAGTAAAGCGGAAGCGGAAGCGGGGAATGTACAAATACATGATATAATTGAGGTGGAATAATGAATTTAACATGGACAGATATTGCATGGGGGCAATATGAAGAATGGCAGAGACAGGATAAAAAAATAGTCAAAAAAATAAATGAAATAATAAAAGACATCAAAAGAAACGGAAATGAAGGAATAGGGAAACCTGAGCTTTTAAAGCATGAACTGAATGGATACTGGAGCAGAAGAATTACTGATAAGCACAGATTTATATATAAACTAACAGAAACAAGTATAGTAGTTATCGCCTGTGCAAATCATTATGAATAATAGGAATTACGAAAAATAAAGGTATGATTAAAAAACAGACTTCTTTAAAATTGAGAGAAAATATTAATGTGTAGAGTCATTTTTCAAGAAAAGCTCTACTTAAATAAAAATTTATGAAAAAAAATATGGGAAATATTTGGTTTGAAATTGTAAAAAGATAGCCAAAAAAATATTTTTGATATGTTTTTTTACTTTGTTAGATATAGATTTATATTTGAATTATACAATTTTTATTTGGTATACTACAAATGCAAAAGAATTTTTAAAAAAATATAAAGTTAATAAGTGAGGGATTCAAATGAAAAAAATTCGTTTAAATCAAATGATGAATTGAAAGAGGAAGAAGTATTAAAAATGATTGATGATACAAGTAAACTTGTAGCTAAAAAAAGAATATTAATGTTCTTGCTCAAGGGGCAGTTGCTGCGCAAAGTAGTAATGCACTTGCGAATAAAGTAGAATTTTGGAAGTGGATGGATAGAAATTATGCGGGATCAGGAATTTTTTCTAGTAATAATTCGATGCAGGAATATATTTCACAAGGAGCTGGAAAAGAGGAATGGGTTGTGAAACAACTTCAAGGAAAAAGGTTATGAATGGGATTGGATGGCACAGCAAAGAAATAATATAAAAAAATTTATTTAATAGATATGATGCTGGAGATGTAGCAAATAGAGCTGCGAGCGATGTTACTGAAATGAATATATTTACAGGAAAATCAACTGAATATCAGATGAAAGCCTATACAGGAAAATCGAACCCTCATTTAAAAAATACACCTACAGATATGACAGTTGTAACAAATGTAGAAAAAGTAAGTGTCGTACAAAAAAATGGTTATGAAAGTGTAGAAAGTTATCAAGATAACCAATTAATAAAAAAATCTACTGATAGTCGTTTAGAGGAAATAAAAAATGGAAGTGCAGAACCAGTTTATAATTTTAAAAATGTTGGTGGAACTATGGCAAAAGCTGGATTGGTAGGTTGTGTAATCGGTATGGGTACAGAAGCTGTTTTTTCTTATAAAGCGTGGAAAAAAGGTCAAATAAGTGACGAAGAATATTTGAAAGAAGTTCTTAAAGCTGGAGGAGATGCTGGGGTTACAGCTGGAGTAACTTCGGGAATTATGATTCCTGTAGCGGCGGCTATTACAGCAGCAGGAGTGTCTACAGTAGTAACTATTCCTATTGCCATTGTAGTAGGAGGAATTGTAAATAAAGTAGTTGCACCTTGTTTTGGAAGAGGGGAATATAGAAAAATTTTATCACAAGCTAAATATTATCAAAATTTAGAAAATGTATACGATAATTTGCTGATAAGTATGGAAAATGCTTCAAATCAGTACTATAATTTTGTTTCAAGCATGAAAAATCAACATAAAGTAAACAATTTAATGAAAGAGAAAAAGTTTAGAATTAAATATAGAATTAAAAAAATTATACGATAAAAATATAAAAAAATAGGTAGGAGAATTGAAAATGAATGAGTTAATACCAATAGAAGATATGAATTATCTTGCACAACAATCACAAGGGAAAATAAATATGATTTTATCAGGGATGACGGCATTGATGAATGATACAGAAGATAAAACAGAAAAGATAGAGAAACAAAATTGGTTTCAAAGAATGGTAAAAACTGTAACAGGTAAAAATAGAGCAACAAGAGAAGAAATAAAACAGAATCATGATAAATTAAATGCCTATATGTCACAAGCAATAGCTGAATTATACAATAGAAACTGTATTGATAGTCAAGTAATGATAAGTTTAGGAACACAGTTGAATGAACTTTATGCAGAACACTTGCAATTAAAACAAATGTTGGGAGCTTTTGTAGTAAAATTAAATGAAAAAATAGACAGTGTAGACAATTTTCACATGTTAAATACTGAAATTGAACAAGGTGTTTATTCTGATAATGAAAAAAAATAATTGCAATATGTAAAAGTAATGTCGCAATTTGATAACAGAATAATGGAAGAACCTAGAAAACTTGATATTTTTAAGAAGAAGTATGGAAAAAAACAGGAAATTATTACAGAAGATGAAGTTTTATTGACAGATTATTTAATGGATATTATGAATATTTCAGTAGATGAAATAGGGAAAATATATCTTGAATTATCAACAATTAGAAATGATTTTTTTGCTAATTTAATTTTTAGGAGTATTGAAGACTATCATTTTTCTTCCAGATATGCAAAGAAAAAAATGATGAAAAAAAGGAAAAAAATAATAGGAAACCTTATTCAAAGAGAAGGGTTGGATGATACTATTACGTTATCTATAAATGAAGTTTATGATAATTTTTATAAATAGTAAAATTGAAGTAAAAAGAAGGATTAATACCTGTTGAATCAATTCAAAAATCAAAGAGGAAATCAAATAAGCTATAATAATAACGATAATTTAGAAATGAAAAAGGCAGAACAATTATTTCTTAATTATAAACTAGATGAAAGCATTTGAATTATTTAAGAAACTTGCTGAAAATGGTAATGGAAGAGCAATGTATTTTTTAGGTGAATTTTATGGTTATCCATATGGAAAAACAAAGAAAGATAATGAAAAATCAAAAGAATGGAGAATAAAAGGTAAGGAAGCAGGAGATGTTTTAGCAGCTTTAAATGTGGCTTATTCTTTACCTGAAGATTCAGATGAAAGAAATAGAATTTGTTTTGAATTATTTAAGGATATTTTAAAATTAGCTGAAGCAGGAGATATTTTTGCTCAGCATGAGTTGGCAAATCTGTATTTATATGGCGATGGAATAGAAGAAGATGAAGAAGAAGGTGTAAAATGGTTGAAAAAATCGGCTGATGCAGGACATTGGATATCAATAATGGACTTAGCAGATTGTTATTCTGATGGAATAGGAGTGTCACAAGATAAATTAAAAGCTATAGATTTATATAAAAGAGTTTATGAATTAGGATCAGGGGAAGCAGCAAATAGAATAGGGCTTATATATAACAATCAAAATAATTTAGAAGAAGCGATTGGGTGGTTTAGAAAAGGATTTGAGAAAGGACATGATTGGTCGGGTTATAATTTAGCATATTTTTATTCTGATGGAATAGGAGTACCACAAGACAAACAAAAAGCTTTAGAATTGTATAAAAAAGTTTACGAATTAGGAGGTTCAGTCTCAGGAAAAGCAGCAAATAGAATAGGACTTATATATAACAATCAAAATAATTCAGGAGAAAAAGTTAAATGGTATAGAAAAGGATTTGATAAAGGATATGGTTGGTCAGGTGTTAATCTAGCAGATTGTTATTCTAATGGAATAGGGGTACCACAAGATGAACTAAAAGCTTTAGAATTATATAAAAAAGTTTACGAATTAGGAGATTCAGCTTCAGGAGAAGCTGCATATAGAGTAGGTGGAATATATTTCGGACAAGAAAAACTTAAGGAAGCATACATGTGGTATAAAAGGTCTTTAGAACATGGAGTTGAAATAGCAGAAGTGGAGTTCGCAATAGTAGATTATTTGTTAGCTCAAAAAGAGTCGGTGTTAGCTGCGAATGAACAAATAAAAGCTTTAGAAGAAGCATTACAAGCGGTTCAGGATTTTAATGAAACACCTTGGGATATGAAAAAACAACAAATTGTAGAAGAAAAAAACCGAATTGTAGAAGAAAAAAACCGAATTACAAAAGAAAAAAAACGAATTTCAGAAGAAAAAGAACGAATTGCGGAAGAAAAACAGAAAAAATTCGAAAGTTCCCAAAATTGAGAGTGAGAGTGTCCAGAATTTTGTGTAAACTCAAAATATAATATATGGTACAGGATGGTAGTTTTATCATCCTGTTTTTAAATTCTTCCTTCAAAATAAATACTTAACTGAGAATAGGGTGTGTAAACTAATAGAAAATACACAAAAATTTTTACACACCCACTTTCCTTTAACGCTATATTTACACACCCTTAAATTATAAAAACCCCAAGTTTATAAAATTAATTATAACTTGGGATTTTTATTTATCATTTTTATATAACAATCTCTTATTCTTGAGATGCAATTCATATATTTTCAATTATTCACTTGTAATAGTTCCGTATTCAAGAGCACAAAATCTAACTTTATCAGATTTTATAGTAGCTCTAAATGGTGTTGGATCTCCTTTTTTAGATATTCTAGTTTTAGCAATTGCATTCCCAATTTCATTATGTTCACTATCGTAACATGGTATAGTAAGAGTTACGTTTTTGTGTTGTATTTTTCTGGATCACTCTTATAAATTAATGTTCCATTGATAATTACTATTCCATTTTTGTTGACTAATTTTTGCATTTTTTTATATTCAAAAAAACTCCTATTGAAGAATCAATATAATCTGTTTCACCGTTTATTTTTTTCTTTAATAGAATCTTTTATTAGAGATGGTGCTAATAATAATAGTGATGGTGGTGCCATAACTGTTGCTGCTATTCCACTGGCAGTGGGACCACAAGATGATAATAATGTTAAAAATTCCAGTTAATAGAATTAATTTTTTTCATAAATTTACTCCTTTTAATGCTTTATTAATATAATGTATCTTTATTAACGTTATAGCATAAAAAGACAAACTATTTCAAGAAAAAAATATACTTTAAATTTCAAACAAATCTAATAACAAATTATACTTTTTTTAAATATTTATTAATCAAAAAAATTTTTCAATAATTTTATGGAATTTATATAATTGAAAGAAGACTTCACTCAGTTGAATGAAGTCTTGTGAAATTGAATGGTTTTTATTTTTGAGGTGAAGTTGTTTCTGTGCCTGGAGTATCTGAGTTTTTACCTTCTTTAGTCGTAATAACTGATTTTTCAGGATAGCAAAATCTTACATCATTACTTTTTAAAGTAGCGTTAAAATTCCAACGTTCATTTTCTTTTAATGTTTTAGTTGTAGCTATTGCATCTCCAATTTTGTTATGATCCTTATCTTCACATGGAATGGCAAGAGTCACATCTTCATGCATTTTTTTATAGTTTTTCAATGTACCACTAACAATAATTGTTCCGTCTTTTTGAGCAATTCTTGTATTTGTATATTCAAAATGGTCATTACCGTATTCTATGGAATTATTTATAGTTTTAATTTGGTGTTCGACAATTGGTGAAAGAATACCGGTAGCCACTAAACCTACTGGTAAACCTGCAGTTAATGCTACAGGAACAACTACCGCTTTAACTACACCACCTGCTGTTTGACAAGACGATAATAACGCAAAAATACCAATTGATAAAATTAATTTTTTCATAAATTTACTCCTTTTAATTTTTTTTAAATATATTCTCTATATTGCATTATAATAAATAAAAAAATAAAATTCAAGGAAAAAAATCAAAAACAAATTTTTTAAATTCAAATAGATTTAATTACTAATTATATTATTTTTTTAAATATTTTTTTAATAATTTTTTTATAACACTCTTTCGAAAGCCTAGAAATTAAAGGTGACAAATGTTTTTTTGTACATCAATAAAATAGAATTTTTTTATCTGTATAAAATTGAAAAAAAGATTTCAATTATGGTATAATACAATGTAAATTTATAATAAAAAGTGAGGAGAATTTTATGAATCAAACAGTATTTTTTTAATTGTTTATATAATCTTTATAATGGCACTATTGATTTTGCCTTCATATTTGTCGAATAAAAAAAGAAAAAGAAAGCTTTTTGATGAAATGATGGATGGATTAAAAGTGGGAGATAAGATTATTACAACTGGAGGAATTCACGCTACAGTTGTTAATATTTTTAACTGAAACAGTAGAAGTAAAAATAGACAAAAATGCAAGAATGACTATTTCAAAATCATCTATTTCATCAGTTGTAAAATAAAAAGTAGTGATGTGGTAAGTTTTATTCTTAGATTAATTGAAATGTAATCTAAGAATGAAATTGTATCACATTAAAAAAATTAAGAAATATTAAAAAGGGAAATGTTGGGAAAGAATAAAAAGGAGGAGAAATGAAAAAAATTATAGCGGTAATGTTGCTTATGATGAGTACATTTATGTTTGCGGAAACATTGGAAAAAGTAACATACGGAAATGGTGTTTATACAGGTACATTTAAAGAAAATACGAATAAATTGCCAAATGCAAGTATTCTAGTTAATGGTTCAGAAAAGATTTTAAGATTAGATTATGATGATGTAGATTTGGGAAGAGGCGTTGGTCAAGGGTCGGCTAACGTGTATGACCAATTTGTTAATAGAATTGATACTTCACAAAATGGAGGAAAATCATCAATTTTATTTTATTTGAAGTCTCAAACAGAGTATAAAATCTTGAGTAAAGGGAAAGAAATTGAGATAACATTCATTAACCCAAATGCAGGAGCAACAACAAATACAGTAGTTGTAGGAAATAATGCGAATAGAGGAACAACAAATAATAATTATTCGACACAATCTTACAACAACAATAATTATCAAAATAATAATAACTATAATACTAATAGAAATACTTATAGTAACAGTAGTAATGACACATATACAAACAATAATTACAACACTAATGCTAATAGAAACACTTACAGCAATAGTAATAACAATACTTACACTAATAATAATTACAACAGTAATACTTATAACAATGTTAACAAAAATTATACAAACAATCCAAATACAAATGTATATACTCCAGCACCAACTAGAACTGGAAACAAAAAATATACAATTATAGTCGATCCTGGACATGGTGGACATGATTCTGGTGCAGTAGCAAATGGATACAGAGAAAAAGATATCGCCTTAGAAGTTGCAAAAAGATTAGCTAGAAATCTAAGTGCAGATTATAATGTAATTACAACAAGAGATTCAGATTATTTTGTAACATTGGATGAAAGACCAGCAATTGGAAATAGAGTAAATGCAGATTTTTTTATAAGTATTCACTTAAATTCAGGAGGTAGTTCAGCTAATGGAGCAGAAGTTTATTATTATAGTAAAACAGGATCAAGCGATTACGCTTCAGAAGTAGCTAAATTTGAAAATAGAGTAGATGAAAGTTATGGAAGTTCACCTTTTTCTGATTATGTTTTAAAAGATATATTCTATAAAGTAAATCAAGAAAAAAGTGCTGCAATTGCTGAATCAGTATTGGATGGAATTATAAATACGACAGGATTAAGAAGAAGAGGAGTTAAGGGAGCTAACTTTGCTGTATTAAGAGGAAGTAACTCACCAGCAATTCTTGCAGAGATAGGATTTATTTCAAATTATTCTGATTTATCAAAATATCTTACTCCAGAAGGTCAAGAAAATGTAGCAAGTGCAATTGCTGATGCGATTAGAAGACATTTTAGATAGAAAGTTTTTAAGAAGGAGAAATTTATGGAAAAAAAGGGAAAAAAAGCAAAAAAATGTACAAATGCCAAAAGAAAAAAAGTTTTTTTAGGGAAAAATTTTTTTCTATAATAATTCTAATTTTTACTTTCTGGAATGTCGATAGCAATTAATTATTATGATAAAGAAAAATTCTGAAATGATAAATGTTGAAGTAGATAAAAATTTAGTAAAAAGCATCATCTAATAATGCTCAACAAAAAAATAAATATATTTATTTATAATCCATCAAATAAAAATGGTTGAAGAAAAGGAAGCTTATATTCCGAAACAGAAGAATTTGGTGGAAGGAGATTATATTAATGAAGTTATCAAAGATACAAATTTTTTTAACTAAAAAAACATGAAATTTATGAGTGCCTATACTTTGAGAATTGATGGAGAAAAATACTACAATAGTTAAATTAAATTCAGAATTTACAGGATTGAGATCAAATCAAGCGTTATTTAATGGATTTGCACAATCAGTATCGAATACAATTTTGAAAAAAATTTTAGTAATATTAAAAAGGTTATAATTCAAATAGATGGAGAAGCAATTATTCAATAGTTGCTTTTTTTCTTTTTTTATCATAATAAAAAAATTATAATAGAAAAAAAGTGAAATTTTTTTATTTGGTATATTGAAATAATATGAGATTTTTATTAAAATAGTAAATAGGAAAAGTATAAAATTGTTAATGTATCATGAAAAAAACTTATTAAAAAAAGGAGATAAAAAAATGAGTAATATAAATATCGAAAAAAATAAAAAAACAAATGTAAGAAAATATCTTGATGAAAAAAAGATATAATCATGTGGTAAGAGTGGCAGAATGTGCTGTGGAATTGGCAAAAATTTATAATGTGAATGTGGAAAAAGTGGAGGCTTCGGCGTATTTACATGATGTAGCTAAATTTTTTGATTTATCAGAAATGATAGATTTGATTAAAGGGAAATATCCAGAAGTGTCAGACGAATTATCTAAAACAACTGCAATTTTACACGGTTTTGCGGGAGCCGAATTTGTGAGAAATAATTTTGATTTATTTGGAATTGACGATGAGGAAATTTTGGATGGAGTGAAATATCATACAATTGGAAGTCCAAAAATGTCAACTTTGGCTAAAATTGTGTATTTATCAGATGCGATTGAAGCGGCGAGAACATGGGAAGGCGTGGATGAAGCACGTGAATTAGCGAAAACAGATTTGGATGTAGCAATAAAATTTGAAATTAATGAAAAATTGAAATATTTATTGGGGAAAGATTCTATAATTCATCCAAATATAATATTATTTAGAAATGCGATAATTGCAAAATCAATAGAAAAAAATAGGTGAAAAAAATGAAAATAGAAAAAGAGTTAAAATATTTGAAACAAGTGTTGCAAGAGTATGAATTTACGTTTCAGGAAATTTTGCAATTAATGGATTGGAGTCCAAAAAAACGTAAATTGTATAAGCAGATTGTGAATGCTTGGGAAGAAAATGGAGAAATTTATTTAAAGAGAAATGGGAAATATACATTGCCAGAAAAAGCTGGATTACTAAAAGGTGAAATTTCTATTGCAAATGGGAGTTTTGGATTTTTAGATGTTCAAGGTGAAAAAAGTGTATTTATTCCTGGGCCTTTTTTAAATACAGCGATGGACGGAGACACTGTTATTGTTAGAGTTTTGAAGGAAAATGTTCAAGGTGACAGAAAAAGAGAAGGAGAAGTTCTTCAAGTTGTAAAAAGAAATCGTGAAGTTGTCGTTGGGATTTTTGAGCATAATATGAGTTTTGGGTTTGTGCGAGTGAAAAATTCGAGAAAAGATATTTACATTTCCAAGAAAAAGATAAAAGGTGCGAAAACTGGGGATTTGGTTGCGGTAAAAGTGTATTTTTGGGGAGATGATACGAGAAAACCTGAAGGAGAAGTGGTTAGCATTTTAGGTGATCCTCAAGATACGGAAGCATTAATTTCTTCATTATTGATAAGTGAAGGGATTCAAGAGAAATTTCCTGGAGAAGTTTTGAGGGAATTGGATAGCTTGGATGAAGATTTATCAGCTGAAATTCCAAATAGAAGGGATTTGAGAGATCTTGATATTATTACGATTGATGGAGCTGATGCGAAAGATTTGGATGATGCAGTTTATGTTGAAAAAACAGAAGATGGATATAAGCTGATTGTAAGTATTGCGGATGTTTCGTATTATGTTAAAGAGGGAACTGAATTGGATAATGAAGCCTTGAAGAGAGGAAATTCGATTTATCTGGTAGATAGAGTTATTCCGATGTTGCCGAGAAAATTGTCTAATAATTTGTGTTCGTTGAATCCAGATGAGGATAAAATGACTTTTTCTGTGGAAATTGATTTTGATGAAAAAGGGAAAGTTTTGAAAAATGATTTTTATAAATCGGTTATAAAATCGAAATTTAGAATGACTTACGATGGTGTAAATCAAATTTATAATTATATTGATAATCGAGAAAAACTGATTTGAGTGAAAAAGAAATCGAAAAATTAGAAGAAAATAAAAAAGTTTTTGAAAAATATGAAAAAATTGTGCCAATGTTACAGGAAATGTTGAAATTGTCGCATATAATTAGAGGAACGAAAAAACGTCGTGGAAGTATTGATTTTGAATTACCAGAGATAAAAGTTGTTCTTGATCAAAATAAATTGGTTAAGGATATTGTTTTGCGTTCTCGTGGTGAGGCAGAAAGATTGATTGAAGATTTCATGGTTGCGGCGAATGAAGTTGTGGCGGAAAAATTGTTTTGGGAAGAAATTCCAGCGATATATAGAGTTCACGAAGATCCAGACAAAGAAAAATTAAAAGCATTAAATGAAACGCTTGTAAAATTTGGTTTCTCAATAAAAAATCTTGATGAAATTCATCCAGGGAAATTTCAAACGATTATAGATAGAACGACGGGATTGCCAGAAGGATATTTGATTCATAAATTGATTTTGAGAGCAATGCAAAGAGCGAGATATGCAAATAAAAATTTGGGACACTTTGGATTGGCGTCGAAATATTACTTGCACTTTACGTCACCAATAAGAAGGTACTCGGATTTGGTCGTTCATAGAATGCTTGGAAGATCGCTTGAAAAATTCATTAGTGATAAGGACAAAAGTAAATATTTTGGAGAATTTGACGTTGTCGCTTCAGCAATTTCACGAACAGAAAGAGTCGCTGATAAATTAGAAGAAGACAGTGTGAAAATCAAATTAATCGAATATATGCAAGACAAAATCGGTAAAACATACATTGCAAGACTTAGTGGAATGAATAAAAATAAAGTATTTATGGAATTGGAAAATCACATTGAAGTCGTGTATAATGTAAATGTTACGAGAGATCATTTTGTATACGATGAAGAAAACTTCAAAATAATTAACACAAATACGAACGAAACTTATACAATGGGAAATACAATAAAAGTAGTGGTTACAGGTGCTTCGTATGAAAAAATGGAAATAGAAGTAATTCCTTATGAGGAAGAAATTTTTGAAAATTGAAGATGATGGAGACGAAGAATAATTTATAAATAATTGAATTAAAAATGATTGAAAAGGAGGAAAAAATGCCAGTATTAGCTAGAAACAAAAAAAGGCTTTTTCATGATTATTTTATCGAAGATAAACTTGAAGCGGGAATTGAACTTGTTGGGACAGAAGTGAAATCTGTGAAGGCTGGGAAAGTGAGCATAAAAGAGAGTTTTATTAGAATAATAAAAAAATGAGATTTTTTTGCAATGAATATGCATATTACGCCATATGAATTTGGGAATATTAATAATGTTTCTGAATCGAGAGTACGAAAATTGTTGCTAAATAGAAGAGAAATTGAAAAATGGGGATCAAAAATTAAAGAGCAAGGATATACGATTGTGCCACTTTCAGTTTATACAAAACAGAGATTAGTAAAAATGGAAATTGGACTTGCTAAAGGTAAAAAAATTACACGATAAGAGGGAATCGTTGAAACAAAAAGATCAAGAGCGAGATATGAAAAAAATATCAAAAAAAGTTTCACTCGATAATTTTTTTGCAAGAAATAATTTTAGATAAATTAACTTTAAAACAAAAGTTGTTTAAAAACCTTATTTTACCTAGTTTTAATAAGTTCTAATAAGTTGAAAAAAATTGTAAAAATATTATTTTTAGGCTTTTACTTTGAATGTATTTAGTGATAAAATATTGAAGAAATAAGTTTTTGATTTATATAAATCAAATAAAAATTTTTTTAAAATGGTTAAATTTAATCTTTTTTTGATGTATAAAAAAAGAAAAGGGATTTTTTTAATTTGTAGAAAAAAAGAAAGGAAAGGTTTTTTTAAAATGAAATTAGATTTTTAGTTACAAATTTTTCAAAAAAATTTCTTCGGTGAACACGAAGTAGAACAAATCAAACCATATGTAGAATTAGCAAATGAAGTATTAGTATCAGGAAAAGGAGCTGGAAATGACTTCTTGGGGTGGACAACATTGCCATTAGATTATGACAAAGAAGAATTTGCTAGAATAAAAAAAGCAGCAGAAAAAATAAAAAATGATTCAGAAGTGTTAATCGTTATTGGAATTGGTGGTTCTTATTTAGGAGCAAAAGCTGCAATTGAATTTTTATCACACAGTTTTTATAACAATTTACCAAAAGATAAAAGAAAAACTCCAGAAGTTTATTTTGCTGGAACAAATATGAGTGGTGTTTATTTACAACATTTAATTGATGTAGTTGGAGATAGAGATTTCTCAGTAAATGTTATTTCTAAATCAGGAACAACAACTGAACCAGCAATTGCCTTCAGAGTATTCAAAAAAATGTTAGAAGAAAAATATGGAAAAGAAGAAGCTAGTAAAAGAATTTATGCAACTACTGATAAAGCAAAAGGTGCATTAAAAACATTAGCTGACACAGAAAAATATGAAACATTCGTTGTACCTGACAATGTTGGAGGAAGATTCTCAGTTTTAACACCAGTTGGATTATTACCAATTGCTGCAGCTGGAATTAACATTGATGAATTAATGCAAGGAGCGGCTGATGCAGTAAAAGATTTTTCTAGCAAAAAATTAGAAGAAAATAAAGCATTGCAATATGCAGCAGTTAGAAACATTTTATTGAGAAAAGGTAAAAATGTAGAAATTATGGTTAACTATGAACCAAGATTACATTATTTCTCTGAATGGTGGAAACAATTATTTGGAGAATCAGAAGGAAAAGATTTCAAAGGATTATATCCTTCATCAGCTGATTTTTCTGCAGATTTACACTCTTTAGGTCAATATATTCAACAAGGACAAAGAATGTTTATCGAAACAGTTGTTTCAATTGATAAACCAGAAGTTGAATTTGAAATTGAAAAAGATGAAGAAAACTTAGATGGATTGAATTTTGTTGCAGGAAAAACTTTAGATTATGTAAACAAAAAAGCAAGAGACGGAGTTATTTTAGCACACGTTGACGGTGGAGTACCTAATTTAACAGTAAATATTCCTGAAGCAACTCCTTATCACTTAGGATATGCATTCTACTTCTTTGAAAAAGCATGTGGAGTAAGTGGATACGTTTTAGGTGTAAATCCATTCGACCAACCAGGAGTTGAAGCGTACAAGAAAAATATGTTCGCATTATTAGGAAAACCTGGATACGAAGAAGAAGGTAAAAAATTAGAAGAAAAATTAAATTCTATAAAATAGTAAAAAATAGTTAAATATATATAATAAAAAAATCTTGAATATATTTTTCAGGATTTTTTTAAAAAAATTAAATAAATTTATGTAAAAAAATAATAATAGTTCACTTTTTTGAAAAAAAGTTGTAAAATAGTGTTAGAAGGAAAAAAAGTAAACAAATCCAATGCAAAAAAATTTTACAAAAATAAAAATAGGAAAGGGAAAATTTATGACAAAAAGAAAATTTGTGGAAAAAAATTATTCTGAAAAAGAAAAAAAGAAGAAATTTTTCGACTTTGCTGAGGGATATAAAAAAATATTTAGATTCGGCAAAAAAACTGAGAGAGAATTTGTTGTAGTGACAGAAGAAGAATTAAAGAAAAAAATAATTTTTGTTAATATAAATGAAAAAAAGCGATTTAAAAAGCAGGTGACAAAATTTATTTTTAATAATCGAGACAAAAAAATCTTGTGGCAGTTATCATTGGTAAGGAAGATATTAAAAATGGGATTAATATGGTTGTTTCTCATTTGGATTCACCAAGATTAGATTTGAAGCCACATCCAATTCAAGAAACAGAAGAATTTGCGTTATTAAATACGCATTATTACGGTGGAATAAAAAAATATCAATGGGCGTCAACGCCTTTAGCTTTACATGGTGTAGTTTATTTAAAAGATAATACGAAAGTAGTTTTGGCGATTGGAGAAAAAGAAGAAGATCCAGTTTTTTGCATTCCAGATATTTTGCCACATTTATCTTACAAAGTGCAAGATGATAGAAAGGCACGAGAAGTAATTAAAGGTGAGGAATTAAAATTATTATTTGGAAATACACCAGTAAAAGATGAAAATATTGAAAAAAAAGTTAAGCAGTGGGTTTTAGATAAATTAAAAGAAGAATATGGTATCGAGGAAGATGATTTTTTTGCGGCTGAATTAGAAGTCGTACCAGCAGGGAAATTAAGAGATGTAGGTCTTGACCAAACAATGATTGGAGGATACGGTCAAGATGATAGAATTTGTGCATATACATCATTAAAAGCATTATACGAAATAGAGAATCCTGAAAAAACAGTAATGGTTTATTTGACTGATAAAGAAGAAATTGGAAGTGAAGGGTCGACAAGTTTGAAAACTACATTTCCAGAATATGTTGTTGGGAAAATTTTGTCGTTAACAGAAAAAAATTACAATGACCAAATGTTAAGAGAAACTTTATGGAATTCAAAAGCGTTATCATCAGATGTAACAGCAGCTATAAATCCTATATTTTCATCAGTTCATGATCCAGAAAATGTAGCGAGATTATCTTACGGATTAGCTTTTGCAAAATATACAGGTTCAAGAGGAAAAGTAGGTGCAAGTGATGCTGATGCAGAGATTATGCAAGAAATAAGACAAGCATTTGAAAAAAATGAAGTTGCATATCAAGTTGGAGGATTCAACAAAACAGATGAAGGTGGCGGTGGAACTGTCGCAAAATTTTTGGCGTACTATGGAATAAGAACTGTAGATGCGGGACCAGCACTTATCTCAATGCATTCGTTATTTGAAATTTCTTCAAAGGCAGATTTATACGAAACATACCGAGCATATAAAGTGTTTTTTGGAATAAAATAGTATTTGGATTGTTTTTAAATATAAATTTATGCAAGAGAAAAACGAGAAATAAGCGATTGTAAAAAAATTAAAAAGACTTACAATCAATTAAATTACATGGAAAGATAAGGGAGAAAAATGAATTTATTAGATTACAAAATAATCATTTACAGAAATAATAAATTTTATAAAGAAGAAAAATTTTACTTCATTTGATGGAGTAAGATATTTTTTTATAAATGGAGTGACGTTGAGTCAGGAAGTTATTATTTTGAAATAAGTTATCAAGATGAAATTATAAAATCAGTTACCTACAACCATACGTCGCCTTTTGCTACTATTTTTGAAGCAAGGGTGGAATTAACAGGAAGACCAAAAGCGATAACAGGATTCCAAGCAGGAATTGATATTTTGGTAGAATATTATCCAGAAAGAGAAAAATTCATTTTATCAAAAACAAAATTTTTCAGAACGAAATTGGATATAAGAAAATATGGCTTGGAAAATGTTGAAAAAGTTGAAGTTGCAAGTGAAGAAACAGGGTGGAGACCAGTAAGTGAACCTGTGAAAAAGCTGTCAGATACAATTTATGAAATAACAATGATCCCTGGAAACGGTATTTATGAGTATAAATATGTAATTGATGGAAGATGGTATCCTGAAGGAGAAAATTTGAAATTAATTCTTGGAGAAAGAGGAGAATTATTTCCAAAAGGATATATGGGTGATGGAAAATTTGTTTATGATACGAAAGAAAAAAAGAAAGCGATTTAAAAGGCAATTGTTCATGATTATAAAAAGTTTGAAATATTTTTAATAAGATATCAGACAGAGAATATGAGTTTAAAAATAAGAACACAAATTGAAGATGTGGAAAGAGCCTACATAAGTATTGTTTTTATCAGAAGAAGATAGCTATGAAATGATTTATGAGTTAGAAAGATTTAGCGATAAAACAAATAGTTTTTGACTATTTCCAAAGAATAGTAGATTGTGGTAGAAAAGTAGATAAAATCATGTATTATTTCATTTTTGGAAGATGGTGGAAAGAAAGTTTACTTTAATGGAAAAATTACATGAAGAAAAACCAGAAAGAATGGTTATTAAGACAACTAGAGAAGATATTCAAATTTTTTTGATGTTCCAGATTGGTCGAAAAGAAGCTATTTGGTATAATCTTTTCCCAGATAGATTTTATAATGGGAATCACTACAATGATGCCATTTTTCAATGAATTTGGACCAGAAGAATTTAGTATAAATGAATTACATGAAAATAAATTTATCGAAAAAAATATAAATGGGAAAAAAATTAAATAATGTCTATGGAAAATTGATAGAAATAGATGGACTTCTGATTTCTCTGATAGAACTGATTGGGAAAAAAAGCTGGAGAAAAAAAAGTTGATTATAGCTTGAAATATGCGAGAATGTACGGAGGAGATATTCAAGGTATCAAAGAAAAAAATTCCTTATTTAAAAAGAATTAGGAATAAACGCAATATGGTTAAACCCAGTATTTTTTTCTCATACCAAAAATCATAAATATGGTGCAAATGATTTTCAGACATATTTCACCAGACTTTGGTATAATTAGAACAAGTGGTGAAAAAAATACGATGTAAAAAGTTAATAAATCCAATAAATACAACAATAAAACATATATTGACGTTTTAGGAAAAAAAGCGATTAATAACAGTGAATTAAAAATTATTAGAAGTTAACTTAAAAGGTGAAAAATAAAGGTAAAAATGGTTATGGTGAAACTGAAGATCCAGAAACTTGGGTTTGGACAGAATCTGATTTAATTATGGTTGATTTAATAAAAGAATTACATAAAAATGGAATAAGAGTAATTTTTTTGATGGAGTTTTCAATCATAGTAGTGACAGACACTGGACGTTCAATATGGTGTTAGCTGATGGAGAAACTTCTCAATATAAAGATTGGTATAAAATTAAAGATTTTACAAATCATATTCCTGTGACAGACGATTTGTCAGATGAAGAAGCATATGATTTGATTATGAAAAAAATAAAAAAAACGTTTAATTTATAACGCTTGGGGAGGATTTAATTCGTTACCAGAATTCAATACTTTCAATGAACAATATAAGGATTATATCTTTAATATTACAAGAAAATGGATGTATGGACCTGATGGAAAAGAAAGTAAAAACTGGATGGAAGATGATGGAATAGACGGATGGAGACTAGATGTACCAAACTGTCTTGAAAATCAAAATTTCTGGAATGAATGGCGACAAGTCGTTAAAGGATGCAAACAAGAAGCCTATATTACAGCAGAATTGTGGGGAAATGCTTCAAATGATATTAATTATGGTAATAAATTTGATACAGTTATGAACTACGAATGGCTAAAAACTGTTATCGGATATTTTATAAATCACAGTAGAGAAGGTGGAGAAAGATACAAATTAAAAGCAACTGATTTCTTCAATGAATTGAGAGAAAAACGTTCATGGTATCCATATCAATCTCTACAAGCATCACAAAATTTAAATGGTTCACACGATACAGATAGACTATATTCAAGAATTGTAAATGATATTTTAGGTAGAAACTTAGAAGAAGGAAAACAATTAGAAAAAGGTTATAACTCAATAAGACCAGATTTAGCTTCTAATTATCATCCAAATACATCAATTGATTGGTTAAATAGCAAAATAAAACCAAAAGATGTATTAAAATTAATATCAATTTTCCAAATGACATATATTGGAGCACCAATGTTATATTACGGTGATGAAGTGGGAATGTGGGGAGCTACTGACCCTTATTGTAGAAAACCAATGCTTTGGAAAGAATTTATGTACGATGAAGAAAAAAATCCATCATTCTTGAATAAAGAAGAAAGATATGAGCAAAAAGTAGACGAAGACTTATTATTCTGGTACAAAAAAATTAATAAAAAAATTCGTAGAAAAAAACAGAGTGCTAGTATATGGTAAATTCAAAGAATTATTAGCAGATGATCAAAGAGACATTATAGCTTATGAACGTAAAAATGAAGACCGTTCAATAATAACAGTTATAAATAATTCATTCAATGACTATAAAGATATCGAATTTTTTTAACTGATTATCCAGGAGAAAGATTCCTAGATTTAATTTCAGAAAAAAATTTGTAAAAGTTAGCATGAGTGGGAAAAATTAACATTAGTCTAAAAAGCTAAACAAGGTGTAATATTGAAACGTTGGAATTATTAGGAATTAAAATTTTTGGGGAGTGAGACAAGTTGCTCACTTCTATATTACAATTGTTATTTTTAAAAAAATATATTATATAAATATCAACTATATAAAAGATATATAATTTATATAATAAAAATTTCGATAATTTTAACAAAAACTCAATAAAGACCTTGACATAATGGCTTAAATAGTATAAAATAAGTAAGTTATAACTCATAAACTAAATCTTCGGGAAATATGTAAAAAAACATATTTTTTTAGTAAATTTAGAGTAAATCGCTATACTTATAAATGGGTATACATTATGCCCTACAAGTTAGGGTGTAGATTGAAGGGATGAGCTTTTAAAAAAGTTTTAGTTTATAAAAAATGACGAGAAATTATATATAAAATTTGAAGAAAGTTGGGAGGAGGAAAATATGCCTACTATTAATCAATTAGTAAGATTTGGTAGAAAAACAACAGAGAAAAAGAAAAAATCACCTGCGTTAAAAGGTAATCCACAAAAAAGAGGGGTTTGTGTAAGAGTATATACAACTACACCTAAAAAACCAAACTCAGCCTTAAGAAAAGTAGCAAGGGTTAAATTAGTAAATGGAATTGAAGTTACTGCTTATATTCCAGGAATCGGACATAACTTACAAGAACACAGTATCGTTCTTTTAAGAGGAGGAAGAACAAAAGATTTACCAGGGGTTAGATATAAAATAATCAGAGGTGCTTTAGATACTGCGGGAGTAGTAAACAGAAGACAAGCTAGATCAAGATATGGAACAAAAAAACCAGCGGCAGGCGCTAATTAATTAAAAACTAAGAAGTAAGGAGGACAAATAAGTGTCAAGAAGAAGAAAAGCGGAAAAGAGAGATGTTTTACCTGATTCTCAATATAACGATAAAGTAGTAACTAAATTCATAAATGGATTAATGAAAGATGGAAAAAAATCATTAGCTGAAAGCATTTTCTATACAGCATTAAATGAAATTAAAGAAGAAACTCAAGAAGAGGGAATTGAAGTGTTCAGAAGAGCAATGGAAAAATGTTAGACCTCAATTAGAAGTTAGATCAAGAAGAATTGGAGGAGCTACTTACCAAGTACCAGTTGAAGTTAGAAAAGAAAGACAACAAACTTTAGCTATCAGATGGTTAGTTAGATACACAAGAGAAAGAAAAGAACACGGAATGGTAAACAAATTGAAAAAAGAGTTAGTAGCAGCTGCTAACAACGAAGGTGGATCAATTAAGAAAAAAGAAGACACATATAAAATGGCCGAAGCAAATAGAGCATTCGCACATTATAAATGGTAATTCGTTAAAGTATAGTTTATTTAATTATCTGAATTATTTAACTGCTTAATATTTAGAAGGAGGAAACATCAGAATGGCAAGAAAAGTTGCTTTAAAAGATACTAGAAATATTGGTATCATGGCTCATATTGATGCCGGAAAAACGACTACTACTGAAAGAATTTTATTCTATACAGGAGTTAACCATAAAATTGGAGAGGTTCACGAAGGAGCCGCTACAATGGATTACATGGAACAAGAACAAGAAAGAGGAATCACAATTACATCAGCAGCAACAACTGCATTTTGGAATAAACATAGAATTAACATCATAGATACACCAGGTCACGTTGACTTTACAGTTGAAGTTGAAAGATCTTTAAGAGTATTAGATGGAGCTGTTGCAGTATTCTCAGCAGTTGATGGTGTTCAACCACAATCTGAAACAGTTTGGAGACAAGCTGATAAATACAACGTTCCAAGAATGGCTTTCTTTAATAAAATGGATAGAGTTGGAGCAGATTTCGACATGTGCGTTAACGATATTAAAGAAAAATTAGGTGGAAACGGTGTACCTATCCAATTACCAATTGGTGCTGAAGATAATTTCGAAGGAATTATTGATTTAGTAACAATGAAAGAATATTTATTTAAAGATGAAACTATGGGAGCTGACTATGAAATAGTTGATATAAGAGCAGAATTAGTTGATGCAGCTCAAACAGCTAGAGAACATATGATTGAATCTGTAGTTGAAACTGATGATGAATTGATGGAAAAATATTTTGGTGGAGAAGAAATTTCTGAAGAAGAAATCAAAAAAGCATTAAGAGCTGCTACAATTGAAGGAACTGTTGTACCTGTATTGTGCGGAACTGCATTTAAAAATAAAGGAATTCAACCATTACTTGATGCAGTAGTTGCTTACATGCCATCACCATTAGACATCAACGGTGGAAAAATTAAAGGAACTGATCCTAAAACTGAAGAACCTATTGAAAGAGAAATGGGAGACGACGCTCCATTCTCAGCATTAGCGTTCAAAATCATTACAGATCCATTTGTAGGAAGATTATCATTCTTCAGAGTTTATTCAGGAATATTAGAAAAAGGATCTTATGTATTAAACTCTACTAAAGGTAAAAAAGAAAGAATGGGAAGATTACTTCAAATGCACGCAAAACAAAAAGAGAAGAATTGGAAACAGTTTACTCTGGAGATATTGCTGCAGCAGTAGGATTGAAAGATACTACAACAGGAGATACATTGTGTGCTGAAAATGCTCCAATTATCTTGGAAAAAAATGGAATTCTGATACAGTTATTCAAATAGCTGTTGAACCAAAAAAACAAAAAGCTGACCAAGAAAAAAATGGGTACAGCATTAGCTAAATTAGCTGAAGAAGATCCAACATTTAAAGTTACAACTAACCAAGAAACTGGTCAAACATTGATCGCTGGAATGGGAGAATTACACTTGGAAATTATCGTAGATAGAATGAAACGTGAATTCAAAGTTGAAGCAAATGTAGGTAAACCACAAGTTGCATATAGAGAAACAATCAACGGAAGCGCTGATGTTGAAGAAAAATATGCTAAACAATCTGGAGGTAGAGGTCAATACGGACATGTTAAAATTAAAGTTGAACCTAATCCAGATAAAGGTTATGAATTTATTAACCAAATTACAGGAGGAGCTATTCCAAGAGAATACATTCCTGCAGTAGATAAAGGAATTCAAGAAGCATTAGAAGCTGGAGTTGTTGCAGGATATCCAGTTCAAGATGTAAAAGTAACATTATATGACGGATCTTACCATGAAGTGGATTCATCAGAAATGGCATTTAAAATAGCTGGATCTATGGCAATTAAAAAAGCCTTAAGAGCAGCAAATGCAGTATTGTTAGAACCAATCTTCAAAGTAGAAGTTACTACTCCAGAAGAATACATGGGAGATGTTATTGGTGACTTGAACTCAAGAAGAGGACAAGTATCAGGAATGACTGACAGAAATAATGCAAAAAAATTATTAACTCAGAAGTACCATTATCTCAAATGTTTGGTTACGCAACTGACTTAAGATCTAAAACACAAGGTAGAGCATCTTATTCAATGGAATTTGAAAAATATGTAGAAGTACCTAAAAATATTGCAGATCAAGTTATTAAAGAAAGACAAGGAAAATAGTAAATAAAATGTGAACGACTTTCTATTTGTTAAATTATCAATAGGATAGAAAGTCTTCAAAATAGAAAATAAAATATAAATTTAAAATATTTGGAGGAAGAAAGAAATGGCAAAAGCTAAATTCGAGAGAAGTAAACCACACGTAAACATAGGAACAATTGGTCACGTTGACCACGGTAAAACAACAACAACAGCAGCAATTTCAAAAGTATTAGCTGAAAAAGGGTTAGCTGAAAAAGTTGATTTTGAAAACATTGACCAAGCTCCTGAAGAAAGAGAAAGAGGAATTACAATTAACACAGCTCACATTGAGTATGAAACAGAAAAAAGACACTACGCTCACGTAGACTGTCCAGGACATGCTGACTATGTAAAAAATATGATTACAGGAGCAGCTCAAATGGATGGAGCTATCTTAGTAGTATCAGCAGCAGATGGTCCAATGCCTCAAACAAGAGAACACATCTTGTTGGCAAGACAAGTAGGTGTACCTTACATCGTAGTATACTTGAATAAAGTAGATATGGTAGACGACGAAGAATTATTAGAATTAGTAGAAATGGAAGTAAGAGAATTATTAAACGAATACGGATTCCCAGGAGATGATGTACCAGTAATCAAAGGATCTTCATTAGGAGCATTAAATGGAGAACAAAAATGGGTAGACGCAATCGTAGAATTAATGGATGCAGTAGATAGCTACATTCCAACACCAGAAAGACCAGTAGATCAAGCATTCTTGATGCCAATTGAAGACGTGTTCACAATAACAGGAAGAGGAACAGTAGTAACAGGAAGAGTAGAAAGAGGAGTTATTAACGTTGGAGAAGAAGTAGAAATCGTAGGAATTAAACCAACTTCAAAAAAACAACAGTAACAGGAGTAGAAATGTTCAGAAAAATTATTAGATTCAGGACAAGCTGGAGATAATATAGGAGCATTATTAAGAGGAACTAAGAAAGAAGAAGTGGAAAGAGGACAAGTGTTGGCAAAACCAGGAACAATCACTCCACATACAGGATTTAAATCAGAAGTATATGTATTGACAAAAGATGAAGGAGGAAGACATACTCCATTCTTTACAGGATACAAACCACAATTCTATTTCAGAACAACAGATATTACAGGAGAAGTAAACTTACCAGAAGGAGTAGAAATGGTAATGCCTGGAGATAACATTGAAATGACAGTAGAATTGATTCACCCAATTGCAATGGAAGAAGGATTAAGATTTGCGATTAGAGAAGGTGGAAGAACAGTAGCTTCAGGAGTAGTTGCAACTATTACTAAATAGTCAAAAATTATAGGAGGAAAAAACTTTGGATAAAATCAGAATATATCTTCAATCTTATGATCATAAATTATTAGATCAATCTGCAAAAAAAATTGCAGAAGTAGTAAAGAAAAATGGTTCAGAATTAGCTGGTCCATTACCTTTACCAACTAAAACTAAAAAATATACAGTTTTAAGATCTGTACATGTTAATAAAGATTCAAGAGAACAATTTGAAATGAGAATACACAGAAGATTTGTTGAAATTAAAAATTCTAGTCAACAAATAATGGCTGCGTTAGGATCATTGAACTTACCATCAGGTGTAGGAATAGAAATTAAGCAATTATAAGCTTTAGTACATGTTGGCAATTGAATTGAGGAGCTTTTCCTTAATTCAATGTCAACCAATATATTAAGGAGGATAAATAAATAAAAATGATATTAGGTAAAAAAATCGGAATGACTCAAATTTTCGAAGATGAAAAAAATTAATACCAGTAACAGTTATCGAAGCTGGTTCAAACTTCGTAGTTCAAATTAAAACAAATGAAAAAAAGAAGGATACAATGCTATTACATTAGCATTTGATGAAAAAAAAGAAAAAAATACAAATAAACCAGAAGCAGGTTTATTTAAAAAAGCAGGAATTACTCCTAAAAAATTCTTAAAAGAATTCAAAGTTGCAGATACAGCTTCATATGAATTAGGACAAGAATTTAAAGTAGACGTATTAGAAGGAATCGAATTTGTTGATATCACAGGAACTTCAAAAAGGTAAAAGGGACTGCTGGGGTTATGAAAAAGACATAACTTTGGTGGAAACAGAGCTTCACACGGGGTTTCTAGAAACCATAGATTAGGAGGGTCAAATGCTGGAGGTGCTGCATCAAACAGTAATGTACCTAAAGGTAAAAAAATGGCTGGAAGATTAGGTAATGAACAAGTAACAGTTCAAAACTTAAGAGTTATTAAATTTGATGTAGAAAATAACCTTTTATTAGTAAAAGGTGCAATACCAGGACCTAAAAATGGTTACTTAGTTATTAAAAAATCGGTTAAGAAATACTAATAGGAAAGAGAGGAGGATAAAATGCCAGTTTTAAATATTTATAAATTAGATGGTTCACAAGCAGGAACTGTTGAATTAAACAATGAAGTATTTGGTATTGAACCAAATAAATCTGTAATGCACGAAGTTTTAGTTGCTGAATTAGCAGCTTTAAGACAAGGTTCTGCCTCAACAAAAACAAGAGCAGAAGTAAGAGGTGGAGGAAGAAAACCTTTTAGACAAAAAGGAACAGGAAGAGCTAGACAAGGTTCTACAAGAGCACCGCACATGGTAGGTGGAGGAGTTGTTCACGGACCAAAACCTAGAAACTACGCTAAAAAAGTTAATAAAAAAGTTAGAAAATTAGCTTTAAGATCAGCATTAGCTCAAAAAATTATTGAAGGAAACTTAATTGTTTTAGATGATTTTGCATTAGAAGCACCAAAAACAAAAACATTTGTTGAATTTGCAAAAGCATTAAATTTTGCTGATACTAAACAATTATATGTAACTGAAGATTCTTATGAAACTTCTGATAGAGATTACTTCTTGTATTTATCAGCTAGAAACATTAAAAAAAGTTTCAATTTTAAATTCAAGAGAAATTAATGTTTATTCATTAATCAAACAAGATAAAGTAATTGTTACTAAAGAAGCACTTGCAACTATCGAGGAGGTGTTAGCATAATGCATATTACTGATGTAATCAAAAAAACCAGTATTGAATACAGAAAAAGCTAGAAACTTATTTGAAAAATAATGAGTACGTATTTATCGTTGATAGAAGAGCAAACAAAATTCAAATCAAAGAAGCTGTTGAAAAAAATTATTCAATGTAAAAAGTTGAAAGCGTAAATACTTTGAATATTAAACCAAAAAGCAAAAAGATTTAGAATGTCAGTTTATAAAAACATCTGCTATAAAAAAAGCAATGGTTAAATTGAAAAAAAGGTGAAACAATCGCAGCATATGAAGGATAATTCTGATTTATCAGAATCCTTTTTATGATATAAAAAAAATATGGAAAAAAATATTTTTTTAGTATAGGAATTATTTCGTAAAAAAATGATATAATATACAGGTTGTGAAAAAAATGAAATTAAGGAAGAGAGGTAATAAAAAGTTATGCCAATTAAAAAAGTTAAAACCAATAACTAGTGGGACAAGGCATATGTCGATATTAGTTAATAATGAATTAGATAAAAGTAAGACCTGAAAAAAATCATTAGTAGAACCATTAGGTTCATCTTATGGAATTGATAACTACGGTCATAGAACAGGTAGAAATAGACATAAAGGTCATAAAAGATTATACAGAGTTATTGATTGGAAGAGAAATAAATTAGGAGTTCCTGCAAAAGTAGCAACTCTTGAATACGATCCAAACAGAACTGCAAACATTGCATTATTACATTACGTTGATGGAGAAAAAAGATATATTTTAGCTCCAAATGGATTGAAAAAAGGTGATGTAGTATTAGCTGGTGAAGGTGCTGAAATCAAACCAGGAAATGCTTTGAAATTAAAAGATTTACCAATCGGGACAGTTATTCACAATGTTGAGTTGATGCCTGGAAAAGGTGGACAATTAGCAAGATCTGCAGGAACTTCTGCAAGATTAGTAGCTAAAGAAGGAACTTATTGCCACGTTGAATTACCTTCAGGAGAATTAAGATTAATTCACAAAGAATGTATGGCAACAATTGGTGCAGTAGGAAATTCTGAACACTCATTAGTATCATTAGGTAAAGCTGGAAGAAATAGACACTTAGGAAGAAAACCACACGTAAGAGGATCAGTAATGAACCCTGTAGATCACCCTCATGGAGGAGGAGAAGGTAGATCTCCTATAGGTAGAAAATCACCAGTTACACCTTGGGGTAAACCTACTCTTGGTAAGAAAACAAGAGGTAAAAAACTTAGCGATAAATTTATTGTTAGAAAAAGAAAAAAATAGTCAAGTTAACAAAATGATATATGATAATGTTGCTTAACACACTTTTATGTGTGTGAGCTAACATTTTCAACTTAAAGATGAGATGATAAGGAGGAAAGAATGGCTCGTTCATTAAAAAAAGGACCTTTTGTTGATGCTTATTTATTGAAGAAAGTAGAAGCATTAGGAGAAAAACAAGTTATTAAAAACATGGTCAAGAAGATCTACTATATTCCCTCAATTTATTGGACATACTTTTTGCAGTATATAATGGTAAAAAAACATTTACCTGTATACGTAACAGAAGAAATGGTAGGACATAAATTAGGTGAATTTGCACCAACAAGAACTTTCTATGGACACGGGAAAGATGCAAAAAAAGGTAAAAAAAATAATTAAATATAAAAAGAATCTAATTAAAATATATAAAATTAGTAATGGAAGGAGGCCATTTAATGGCAGTAGTAGCTAAATTACGTTACCAAAGATTAAGCCCTCAAAAAGCTAGACTTGTAGCTGATATAGTTAGAGGAAAAAAATGCTTTACAAGCTTTTAAAACGTATTAGAGTTTACAAATAAAAAAAGCAGCTAAATATATAGAAAAAAACATTAAGATCAGCAATTGCAAATGCGGAACATAATTTTTAATTTGGATCCAGAAAAAAATTATATATTTCTAAAATTTTAATTGATAAAGGACCAGTATTAAAAAGAATTAGCCCAAGAGCAATGGGAAGAGCAGATGTTATAAGAAAACCAACTGCTCATATAACAGTAGAAGTTTCAGAAAGAAACTAAGAATAGTATAAGGAGGTAAGTCTGTGGGACAAAAAGTAGATCCTAGGGGGATTAGAATTGGAATCACAAAAACTTGGGATTCAAAATGGTTCGCTGAAGGGAAAGAATACTTAAATAATTTTCATGAAGATATAAAAATAAAAGAATACATTAAAAAGAATTACTATCATGCAGGAATTTCAACAGTTCAAGTTGAAAGAACATCACCAACTGATGTTTCTGTAATAATAGAAACTGGGAAAGCTGGAATTTTAATTGGTAGAAAAGGTCAAGAAATTGAAGCTTTAAAAAATAATTTAGAAAAATTAACTAACAAAAAAGTACAAGTTAAAGTACAAGAAATTAAAAAAATCCTAATAAAGATGCACAATTAGTGGCTGAAAGTATAGCAACTGCTATTGAAAAAAGGGTAGCTTATAAAAGAGCTGTTCAACAAGCAATTCAAAGAGCTGAAAAATCAGGTGTAAAAGGGATTAAAGTAATGGTATCAGGAAGATTAAATGGTGCCGAAATAGCTAGAAGTGAATGGACACTTTCAGGAAGAGTATCATTACATACATTGAGAGCAGATGTTGATTATGCAACTGCAACTGCACATACTACATACGGAGCTTTAGGAATTAAAGTATGGATTTTCAATGGTGAAGTTCTTTCTACTAAAAAGGAAGGAGGAAATAATTAATGTTAATACCTAAAAGAACGAAATATAGAAAACAGTTCAGAGGAAAAATGGGTGGTATAGCAACTAAAGGAAACAAAGTTGATTTTGGTGAATTTGGATTGGCCGCTAGAGAATTTGGTTGGATTACTTCAAGACAAATAGAAGCTTGTAGGGTAACAATCAACAGAACATTTAAAAGGGAAGGAAAAATTTGGATTAGAATATTCCCTGATAAACCTTATACAAAAAGACCTGAAGGAACAAGAATGGGTAAAGGTAAAGGTAATACAGAAGGTTGGGTAGCTGTAGTTAAAAAAGGAAAAATAATGTTTGAAGTTGCTGGAGTATCAGAAGAAAAAGCTAAAGAAGCATTAAGAAAAGCAGGACATAAACTACCTATCAAAGTTAAATTTGTAAGAAAAGAAGAAGTAGGTGGTGATAAGTAATGACAGCAAATGAAATAAGAGAATTATCATTAGAAGAATTAGATGCAAAAGTTAAAGAATTGAAACAAGAATTGTTTAATTTAAAAATTTCAAAAAAACTCTTGGACAATTACAAAACACTACTAAAAATAACTGAAGTTAAAAAGAACGATAGCAAGAATAAAAAAACTATCGCAACTGAAAAAAACTGTTAAATAGGAGGAACAAGAGTGGAGAATAAAAGAAACGAAAGAAAAGTAAGAGAAGGTATTGTTGTTTCTGATAAAATGGATAAAACAGTAGTTGTTCTTGAAGAAACAATGAGATTACATAAAATCTATAAAAAAAGAGTGAAAACTTCTAAAAGATATAAAGCACATGATGAAAATAACGAATGTGGTGTAGGAGACAGAGTAAGAATCATGGAAACTAGACCATTAAGTAAAGATAAAAGATGGAGAGTAGTGACTATCTTAGAAAAAGCTAAATAGAGAATAGTGGATAATGAAATTTTGAGAGGAGGAAATTTTAAATGGTTCAACAACAAACGATACTTAATGTTGCTGATAACACAGGAGCGAAAAAAATCATGGTTATTAGAGTATTAGGTGGATCAAGAAGAAGATTCGGTAAAATTGGTGACATCGTAGTAGCATCTGTTAAAGAAGCTATACCTAATGGAAATGTAAAAAAAGGAGATGTAGTTAAAGCTGTTGTAGTAAGAACAAGAAAAGAATTAAAAAGAGCAGATGGTTCATATATCAAATTTGATGATAATGCAGCAGTTGTATTAAATACAAGCTTAGAAGTAAGAGGTACAAGAATTTTTGGACCTGTAGCAAGAGAACTAAGAGCTAAAAACTTTATGAAAATAGTGTCTCTAGCACCAGAAGTATTATAGAAAGGAGAGTTTATAAGTGGCTAAACCAAGAGTAAAATCAATACCTAATAGATTACATGTTAAAACTGGAGATACAGTTGTTGTAATTAGTGGTAGATCGAAAGACTTATCTAGAAATGACAAAGGTCAAACTGGAGATAAAGGAAAAGTTGGAAAAGTATTAAAAGTATTCCCTAAAATAGGTAAAATAGTTGTTGAAGGTGTAAATATCCAAAAAAGACATATCAAACCTAATGCAATGAACCCACAAGGCGAAGTTGTAGAAAAAGAAATGCCAATTTTCTCATCTAAAGTAATGCTTTGGGATGAAAGTGCAAAAAAAGGGACTAGAGTAAGATATGAAATTAAAGATGGAAAAAAAGTAAGAATATCAGTTGTTTCTGGTAACGAAATATAGAAAGGAGGAAGACTCAGTGGCTGAGAAATATATTCCAAGATTACAAAAAGTTATATAAAGAAGAATTGGTTGCATCATTAATGAAAGAATTAAACATTACTAATGTTATGCAAGTACCTAAAATTGAAAAAATAGTAGTTAATATGGGGATTGGTGAAGCAGTAAACAACCCTAAATTAATTGATACTGCAATGAGAGAATTAGGGCAAATTACAGGACAACAGCCTGTAGCTAGAGCAGCTAAAAAAATCAGAAGCAGGATTTAAATTAAGAGAAGGACAAAAAAATAGGAGCAAAAAGTAACATTAAGAAAAAGAAAAAAATGTACGAATTTTTTTAGATAGATTAATTAGTATTACTTTACCAAGAGTTAGAGACTTTGAAGGAGTTTCACCTAAAGGGTTTGACGGAAGAGGAAACTATACTTTAGGTATTAGAGAACAAATCGTTTTCCCTGAAATTGAAATTGATAAAGTTGATAAAACATTTGGAGTAGGAATTACAATAGTTTCAACTGCAAGAACTGACGAAGAAGGAAGAGCGTTATTAAAAGCATTCGGAATGCCGTTTGCAAAATAGGTTACAATTTGAAGGAGGTGTAATTCAATAAATGGCTAAAAAAGCAATGGTTGAAAGAAACTTAAGAAGAGAAAAAATAGTTGATAAATATGCAGAAAAAAGAGCAGAATTAAAAGCAAAAGCTAAAAAAGGTGATAGAGAAGCAATAGCTGAATTGGCTAAATTACCAAGAAATGCGTCACCTACTAGATTGAGAAATAGATGTCAAATTAATGGAAGACCAAGAGGATTCATGAGAGAATTTGGAATTTCTAGAGTAATGTTTAGAAAATTAGCAGGAGAGGGTGCAATCCCAGGAGTAAGAAAATCAAGTTGGTAAGAAGAAGTTCGAGAGGAGGAATAAGTAAATGCATTTAACAGATCCTATTGCTGATATGCTTACTAGAATTAGAAATGGAAATATGGCAAAACATGCTGAAGTTAAAATACCATTTTCAAAAATTAAAGAAAGTATAGCGAATATATTAAAAAAATGAAGGATATATAGTTAGTTACGAAGTAAAAAGAAGAAGGTACAAAAAAAGATATAGTAGTAACATTGAAATATATGGATGGAGATAGCTGTAATTAAAGGGTTGAAAAGAATTTCTAAACCTGGAAGAAGAGTATATACATCTGTAGAAAGTTTACCTAAAAGTACTAGGTGGATTAGGAATTGCCATTGTCTCAACACCAAAAAGGTGTTATAACAGACAAAGAATGCAGAAAAGCATAGCGTTGGTGGAGAGGTTCTTTGCTACGTGTGGTAATTTACGCATTTTTATAAAATAGGAGGAGAGTCATGTCAAGAATAGGTAATAAACCTATAACTATACCAGCTGGTGTAGAAGTTAAATTAGATGGTAATAAATTTATCGCTAAAGGACCTAAAGGACAATTGGAAAGAGAATTAAGCGATGAAATTAAAGTAAATATTGATGGCACTGAAATAACTTTTGAAAGACCTAATGACTTACCAAGCATTAGAGCTCTTCATGGAACAACTAGAGCAAATGTTAATAATTTGATTATTGGTGTTAGTCAAGGGTTTGAGAAAAAATTAGAATTAGTAGGGGTTGGATACAGAGTACAAGCTAACGGAAAAGGTTTGACTTTAGCTTTAGGATATTCTCACCCTGTTGAAATAGAAGCTGTTGAAGGAATAACTTTCAAAGTAGAAGGTAATACAAAAATTTCTATTGAAGGAATTGACAAACAATTAGTTGGACAAATTGCTGCAAATATCAGAGCTAAGAGACCACCTGAACCTTACAAAGGAAAAGGAGTTAAATATGCTGATGAAGTAATTAGAAGAAAAAGAAGGTAAGAAAGGATAGGAGGTAGATTTTAGTGATAAAAAAACTAGATAGAAAAAAAGTAAGAACTAGAAAACATAAAAGTATAAGAAGAAGAATCGTTGGAACTGCTGAAAGACCTAGACTTTCTGTTTACAGAAGTTTACAAAATGTATTTGTTCAAATTATTGATGATACTACTGGAAATACTTTAGTATCAGCATCTACAATTGAAAAAGGTGCAAAAATCGAAAATGGTTCAAATATTGAAGCAGCTAAACAAATTGGTGAGAGAATTGCTAAAAAAAGCATTAGAAAAAAAGGAATAACAACAGTTGTATTTGATAGAGGTGGATATGTTTACACTGGAAGAATCAAAGCAATAGCTGATGCTGCAAGAGAAGCAGGATTAAAATTCTAAGGAGAAGGAGGACTTATTTTGGCCAGAGATAGAGAAAGAAATGAAAAAGCAAGTGAATTTAAAGAAAGTCTTTTAAGAATAAATAGAGTTTCTAAAACTGTTAAAGGGGGAAGAAGAATGTCATTCTCAGTTTTAGCAGCAGTTGGAGACGAAAAAGGTAAAGTTGGTATTGGTTTAGGAAAAGCAAATGGTGTACCAGATGCTATTAGAAAAGCAATCGCTAACGCTAAGAAAAATTTAGTAACTGTATCTTTAAAAGGTGGAACTTTACCACATGAACAAATTGGTAAATACAATTCTACAAGTGTATTATTGAAACCAGCTTCAAAAGGGACAGGAGTTATCGCTGGGTCAGCAGCTAGGGAATTATTAGAATTAGCTGGTGTAACAGATGTACTTACTAAAATTAGAGGTTCAAAAAATAAAAGTAACGTTGCAAGAGCTACATTAGAAGGATTAAGACAATTAAGATCTATTGAAGAAGTAGCTAGATTAAGAGGAAAAACAGTAGAAGAAATTTTAGGATAATTAGGTTAGGAGGTAAAATTAATGTCTAAAGTAAAAGTAACACTTGTTAAGGGAATTAATGGAAGAAAACCTAATCATATTGCGACTGTGAAATCACTTGGATTAAGAAAAATCAGTCAAAGTGCAGTACATAACAAAACTGCAGATATAGAAGGAAAAAAATAAAATTAGTTTCTTATTTACTTAAAGTAGAGGAGGTTTAAGAATAAATGAATCTTAATGAATTAAAAACCTGCTGAAGGATCAAAAAAAGACAAAGAAAAAAAGAGTAGGAAGAGGTCACGGAACTGGTTGGGGTAAAACAGCTGGTAAAGGGCACAATGGACAAAAAAACAAAGATCAGGTTCATATGTATCACCTATATTTGAAGGTGGACAAATGCCAATAGTTAGAAGAGTTCCTAAAAAGAGGATTCTAATTCAGCATTCAAAAAAAAGATTTTTGTAGTAATTACATTATCAGATATAGTAGATAAATTCAACGATGGTGATGTTGTAAGTTTACAAACATTAGTTGAAAAATGGGATTGTAAAAAAACCCTAAATTTATATCTAAATATTCAGATGCAGCTTTTAAGAGAAGTAAAAGGTAAAAAAAGCAGTAAAAAGATATTTAGCTGAAAATGTTGAATCATATGTTAAAGAAAAAGAATTTACAAGTTTATTAAAAAGTAATTGGAAATGCAGAAGTTTCTAAAAAAATTAACAATTAAAGCTCATAAAGTTTCAGGAACTGCTAAAGCATTAATTGAACAAGCTGGTGGATCAGTAGAATTACTTGAAATTAAATCGTATTCAGCTAAAGCAGGAAATAACAAAAAAAGAAGAAGAGAATAAGTAAGATTTAATATCTTGCTTTTTTTCTTCATATATAAGGAGTGGTTGTATTGACTTTAACTGAAGCAATAGTAAGTAGAGTGAAAGCTATTTTTTTAATATTCCAGAATTGAAAAAGAATAACGTTTACACTATTGATGATACTAGTAGCTAGAGTAGGTATACATATAGTTGTTCCGGGAGTAGATACAAATGTATTTAAGAGTCTTTCGCATAATAATGCGATTGCAGGATTTTTAAATCTGTTTTTCTGAGGGCTGTAGAAAGAGCTTCGATCTTTTTCGTTAGGAATAATTCCTTATATTAACTCTTCTATTGTGTTTCAATTATTAGGAGTTATTTTTCCCTAAAAATAGATGAAATGCAAAAAAAGAAGGTGGAAAAAGAAAGAGATAAAATAACACAATGGACAAGATATTTGACTATAGTGTTAGCTTTTAGGACAATCATTTGGGATAGCAGTAATGCTTTGCTAATCAAGGATTTGTTCTAGAAGATACAAGTTTTAAATTTATTATAAGAACAGTTGTATTAATGACTGGAGGAACTGCATTTTTAATGTGGATTTCTGAAAGAATTTCTATAAAAGGTATTGGAAATGGTACTTCAATGTTAATCTTTTTAAATATTGTTGCAGGATTACCTAGTGTTTTTAACACAAGCATATTCAAGTTTAAAAAGGAAGTGGAACAGGTATAATCTTAATGTTTATATCAATAATAGTTTTTGTTGTATTTATTGCTTTAATGGTTTTAGTGCAACTTGCTGAAAGAAGAATACCAATTCAATATGCTGGAAAAGGAAGTTTAGGATTTGGTGGAGGACAAAGTGCAGTTGGTAGAAGAACATATTTACCATTAAAAAAATAAATATGTCTGGAGTAATGCCAATAATCTTTGCTTCAGTGCTAATGGCGGCACCACCATTTTTTTAGTTACATTAATGAAAACCAGGTGTTTGGAAAAAAATAGGTTGACAACTTGGTTTTCACAAACAGGAGTATTGTATCTATTATTATTTGCTGTATTAATTACAGTATTTTTCGTTCTTTTATACATTAACAATAGCTTTTTGATCCAGATAAAGTATCAGAAGATTTGAAACAAAGTGGAGGAACAATACCTACTGTAAGAGCAGGTGCAGAAACAGCTGATTATTTAGAAAAAGGTTGTTACAAGAGTTACTTTTTGGAAGTGTTATTTTTCTTATCAATATTAGGAATATTGCCTAATATTTGGTTTGGATATGTTCTTCATATACCTGTATTACTTGGAGGAACAAGCTTTATTGATCTTAGTTGGGACAGCAGTTGAATTATTGTTACAAATTGATTCATATTTAGCTGTTAAACAAATGAAAGGTTTTTATAAGTAGAAAAAAATAAATAAAAATATAATAAAAAAAATCTCTGATTAAGAATAATTTCTTTTTAAGAGATTTTTTTATTTTATATTCGAATTTATTTAAAAGTCAAACTACTAAAAATTGTATAAATTTAGGTTTTTGAACTGTTAATACCTATAACTTTTGAGTTCAGTCTTACGGAAGTTTAAGCATAGTTAAATTAAGTATTATTAAATATTGTTATATAACCATAAAAATATAAATTTAATTTTTTTAGATATTTATTTTTTTAAGAAATAAGAAATAAATTCTAGTATTAGTGCTACGGTAAATATTAAGTAAACAAATACTCCAATTTCTCTAATATCAAAATACATTGTTCCTGACATAAACATGTCGTATCCGATTCCACCTGCTCCTGATGCAGCGCCAACTGCTACGGCGTTTGTAAAGTTGATTTCGAATCTTACAAAAGTCCACGAGAGGATGGAAGTAATTGTAGATGGTAAAACTGCTTGGAATATTATTTGCCACCAAGAAGCACCTGTTGCTTTAAGGGCGTCGATAGTGCCTGTGTCGATTTCTTCTATGCTTTCAGAATATGCTTTTATTAAATAAGCGATACTGTGAAATGACATTCCAATAATAGCAGATTCTACACCAATGTTTGCAACAACTGAAAATACTAAAACCCAAAGTATTGTTGGGATTGCTCGTATAAATGATACGATAATTTTGATTATTTTTGATGTTCTTTCATTTGAAAGATTTTTTGCTGCAAAAAAAGATAGAAATAACGCTATAAAAGATCCAATCAATGTTGTCAGTATAGCAAGTGCAATAGTGACTAAAAGACTATTAAATACTTCTAGAAACGTGTATCTATCTGATAATCGTGCTTCGAAAAACATAATTTTTAAATCTTTTAAAAATTCTAAAAAAGCAGAAGACAGTTTAACACCACCCATATTGATTGTAGCTAGTGTAAAAATGGTGATTAAAGATAGAATACTTAATGTAGACCACAAATAAATTCTAGATTTTTGTGAATTTTTCTTATTATTATTTTATTATTTTTTTGTTTTTTTCAATATATTTTTGAATTCATTGAAAGCCCCTCCTACATTAATTCTTTTCTGATTTTATTAGATAGTAATTCTATGCTGATAATAATTATTATTACGAACAATATAACCATTCCAGCTGCGTCATAACGGAAACTTCGATAGTAGAGGTTAAAGATGAATCCAATTCCAGTACCTGTAAGTAATCCGATTAAAGTTGCTTCTCTAATTCCATTTTCTATAAAAAATAATAGCCAAGATATTAGTTGTGGTAAAACACTCGGGATAACACCTTGAAAAATTATTTGAAAATATGATGCACCTGTTGTTTTTAAGGCTTCGATAATATTTTCTGATGCTTCATCTATTGTCTCAATGAAAGTTCTTGTTAAATATCCAAGAGTTACTAAAAATAGTGCTAAAAATCCTGTAAACTGGCTTTGTTTGAATGAAAATAGAAGAACTAAAGACCAAGCAACAAGAGGAATATTTCTAAAAAATGAAGCAATAATTTTGACTAATACTTTTGTAAAAAGGTTTATTCCAGTTGCTTTCAGAACCGATTAATGCTAAAAAAATAGTGCAAAAAAATAGATGATACGATTGTAGAAGAAACTGCTAATAAAAATAGTTTCAATTGCTGTTTTTAAAAAAATAATTGGCAAATACTGCAAAGATTCTGATGTTGGAATAAATTTTTTTGGAAAAGCCAAATTATCCCACTCGGAATTGATAAAAAAAGCAGCGGTATTTTTTTAAAGCCAGAAATAATGCTAGAAAAAAATATAAAATAAAAACTATTAATACAAAAAAAGATTTTTACTATTTTTTTCTTTTTTAAAAAAATATCGTTATTTATTTTTTTGTGATTTTAACATTTTTGTGACACCCCTTTCTTATTAATGTTCTTCGGTTTCTTCATTTTTTTATAAATTTTTTTCAATTTCTTCTTTTGATAATTTATCAACAGAATTGTCGAATACTTTTTTTCCTTTATTTAAAGCAATTATTCTGTCAGAATATTTCAAAGCTACATCAACTTGATGAAGATTAACGATGCAAGTAACGCCCATTTCCTTAACAATTTTAAGAAGGTATTCCATAACTTTTTCAGATGATTTCGGATCAAGTGAGGCAATAGGTTCATCACATAATAACAAAGTTGGTTTTTGTATCAAAGCACGTGCAATTCCAACTCTTTGTTTTTGTCCTCCACTCAAATCACTGCATTTTTGATAAGCATATTTTGCCAAATCAACTTTTTTTAATAATCTAAAGGCTTCTTCCTTTTCCTCTTCTGTATAAATCCCCAAAGCTCCAGCTAAAACCGATTTATAGCCAAGTCTTCCGTGCAAAACATTCTCAATAACAGTCAAACGTTCAACTAAATTATAATTTTGGAAAATCATACCAATTTGCCTTCTAACTAATTTAGTTTCCTTTTTATTCAATGTTTCAATTTTTTTACCTTCAAAAATAATGCTACCACTTGAAATATCAATCATTCTGTTAATACTTCTAAGTAAAGTAGATTTTCCCGCCCCAGAAGGTCCAATAATAGATATAAACTGTTGTTTTTTTCTACATCAAATGAAACATCTGAAAGAGCAACAGTTTTTATTTTTTTATAAGTTTTGGATACATTTTTTTAAACTTAAAAGCATATTTCTTCCTTTCTATCAGAATCTATCAATAAAAAAATAAGAATTTAGTTTCATAAAAAAATTGTAAAAAAATAGAACTTATTATTTATGAAAAAAATTTTTATTTATTAAGATATTTCTGAAAAGTTTTTTTAGAAAAATTTTTCATATACAATTTTATCATATATTTTATAAAAATAATAGTTTAGAAAATAAAAAAAGCTTTCATAATATCATTTAGAAATTATAAAAAGCTTTTGTTTAATAGCCACTTTTTTTAAAATAACTTAAAGTAGCAAAAAAATTATTTTTTTCTTTCATTATATCTTCATACCATTTATTGTTAACTTCAACAAATCCTACTTTGTCACTTTCTTTTAAGAACATTCCTCTAATTTTACTTGTTTTAGCACTAAAAATTGCAGGGTTTTCATAAGTTTCTTTAGATAATAAAGCTGCTTTTATTTTTGCTTGGTCATCTTTATTAAGTGATTTTACATTGAATACAATTGCTCCATTAGGTACAGGAATAGATTTTATAACTGTAAAACTTTTTCCAACGTATTCTCCAAATGGTGAAGGTGCACCAGCTTTAACTTTGTATGTAGCCCCAGTTTTATTTTCTTCCCCTGATACTAATTCATAAGTTGTAAAAGATTTAGGAATAGCAAATGTAGCAACATCTACGTCTTTTTTTCAATAAGTTTACTTGTGTTCCAGGATGTGAGTTTCCGAAAAATAACTTTCGAGAATACTTTTTCCTTCTTGAAGTAATTCATCAGTATTTTTTTCAATCCAAATTCTTTAACTAAAACTTCTCCAGGAACAACAAATCCTGATGTGGAACTATTTGTTACAAAAGAAACTTTTTTACCTTTTAATTTTTTCAAATCATAAGTATTTCCAACTTTGTAATTGTTAGCAGCATCACTAGGTACAGCTATAAAACTGTAATAAAGAGCATCTGCGTTTGTACCACTTTTTCCAGCATTTGTAACAATTGCTTGTACATCTTTTGTTTTTTTGTCAGCACTTAAAATACCTTCGGCCCCAATATAAGCGATTTGAGTCATTTCCCCTCGAAATAATGTTTTTCCATAGCAATATTGTAGTCAGTCGTTGTAACAATATTTGCCTTTTTACCTGTAGCTTTTTCAATGATTTTAGCAAATTCTTCACGAGAAGCTTTTAGAGAATCATTCGATTCATTTGGCAAAAATACTATGTTGATTGTGTCATTCTTTTTACCACAACTTATAGCAAAGATAAGAATTACTAAAGCCATTAAAAATTTTTAAAAAAATTCCTTTTTTTCATAAATACCTCCTAGTATTATTTTAGATTTGTAAAAGATAAATTAAAATGTAAATTACAGAAGATATAATTAATTTTTAATTTTCTTTAGCACATTATAACAATTTTTTTAGATTTTTTTCTAGGATTAATTTTTTTAATATTTAGAAAAAAATTTTTTTAGAGAAAAAAATTCAAAGTGTGATTTTTAAAAAAATAAAAAAAGAGATAATCTAACACTTTTTAGAAAAATCTCTTTTAGTAAATAATTTATTTATAACATTAATTTGAATTTTTTTGGTGGAAATGACGGGAATCGAACCCGTGTCCAAAAATAGAAAGTCCTTACTACCTTCTACAAGTTTAGTTCATTTAACGCTTTAACTTTTAGATATTAAATGAACAAAAGTCTAAAAAGCGAGATTATAAGTTGTCCTCAAATGACATAATCATACACTAGAGTAAGCCATTTAAAATGACGTCTTCCAAATCAACAATGGCAAATTCAAATGGAGACGAGCCGCGTAATTAGGCAGCTAAAGCGTAATTATCGTTTCCGATTAATTTAAAGTTGGATTTAAAGACCCCGTCTACCTGCTAGTAATAAGCTTTTTTTATCCTGTCGAAACCAAAAACATTCCCACATTTATCGTATTGATATTATATCACAAAAATTCAAATATTCAAGCTAAATTTTTATAAAAAAATTAAAAATTTATAAAACTTTTTCTAGTTTTTTTCATAAACATTTTTTTGAATGAGATCATATTCGCCCATTCCTTTTTAATGAAACTGTAACATTGTAGCCATTTTTTTCAAGAATAGATTTCCATGAATCTTCTTCATCAGACGCCATATCATTTTTTTGGCATGATCTCCAGCAACAATCATTAAAGGTCTTAATAAAATATTTTTTTAAAATTTGTTTTTTTGACAATTTTTTTCTAAGACGTTTTTCTAAAGTGATTTTGCCTTCAACAGTAGCAATAAAAAAACATTATTTTTTTCCAAGAGAATTATATTTTTTTCTTGTAGAGTTTTATAAATAATATCTTCTTCATGATCAGAACCGTGTCCCATAAAAAAACTATTGCGTCATTGTTTTCTAAATCATTAAATTCATTATTTTGAACGATTTCTTCATAATCAGAGTCAGTTGCTAAAAAGTGGTTCTGTGATTTTTTTCCATAAATATCGTCTAATTTAGAATATTCAATACCAGCTAAAATGTGTAGAGACATAGTGATTACTTCTGAAAATCCTCTTTGCTTTAAGGCTTCAAGACCTTCTTTTTGATTGTAAATTTTTTTAAATTTTTCGTTTTTTTGAATAATTTTTTTCTTATAATATTTGATGTAAATGCTCTTTCAAAAACATTCTTTTCCATATTTTTTTCAATTACTAGATTTTCTATAGCTTCGATAGTTTTTTTCTTGTGTCAGAATGAGAAGTACCGAAACTTGAGACTAAAAATACTTTTTTTCATTTTTTTAATCCTTTCTTAAAAAGTTGTGAATTAATTAATTTATTATATTATATCATAAATTTTGAAAGTAAAATAGATAGAAAAATTTTTTTAGGGAATAAAAATTTATTTTTTTATTTTTTTCTAAAAATTATGATATACTTAGAGAATAAAAAGTTTTAAGTAAAGGGAGGTTTGTGAAAATGAAAAAAAATACTTTGTTTAGGCTTGCAACAAAGGAAGATGCGAAAGAAATATTAGAAATATATAGATATTATATTGAGAATACGACGATTACATTTGAGTATGATGTACCGACGATAAAAGAATTCGAGAAGAGAATAGAGGATATTGAAGGGGAATATCCGTATATTGTTTGTTTGGTGGATGATAGAATTATGGCGTATGCGTATGCACATAAAGTTTGGGAGAGAGCTGCTTACCAATGGGATGTTGAATTGTCAGTTTATACTGATAAGGATTATCTTGGGAATGGTTTTGGGAAGAAAATGTACAATATTTTAATTGATATTTTGAGATTGCAAAATGTGATAAATGTTTATGGATGTGTTACTTTTCCAAATGAAAATAGTGAGAAATTACATAATTATTTAGGATTTAAGAAAAATGGTGTCTTTACTAAAGCTGGATACAAGTTTGGAAAATGGCTAGATGTTATGTGGTTTGAAAAGGCGATATTAGAGCATGGATTGGAGCCAAAACCAGTAAAAAGAATGGATGAGTTAGAGCAAGAAAGAGTAAAAGAAATTTTTGAATAAATATTAAAAAAAGTTAAAAATTATAGCAAATTTATAGAAAAAAATTGTTAAAAAAATTGCTTATAACCAATGACAAAAATAAGAAAAAAATAATGTATAATAGTTAGAAGATAATATAAAAAAATATTATTTAAAAAAAATTTTTTTGAATTGTGCTAAAATAATGATAGTATTAAAATTCAAGGGGAATATTTTTTTAGATAATATTTTTTTAAGAAAAAAAATTAATTATACAGAAAATGTTTTGATAATTGGAACTGTTGTGAGTTTTAACATTTATCGAAAAACTCTAATACACAAATTTAAAAATAAGGAAGGAATGAGGAATGAATAAAAAAAGGATAGAAGGATTTTTGGATTCTTTTAGGGCTATTTTTTTATTGGTATTATTGTCCAATAAGGCGAGTATCCAAAGTAACGGTAGTTCTGATAAAAAAATCTTTTAATATTTTTTTCTAAAAAAATGTTAACTTTACTTTTTTTGGTAAGTTAGCGTGGTTTATTACTGTTTCGATTCTAGTCATTGGAGGAATTATCGCATATAGAGGTGATTTTTCAATTTACAAGAATAAAGGTTATTGGATTTATAGGATGGTTTTTTTAGCTGGTCGTTGCTACTTATAAAAAAAGGCGTTGACAGGATCATTAGCTGGAGATAATTTTTACTGTGGCGGGGCAGAAATTATTAGAAATAGGATTTAATGGTAAAAAGTGGTGGAGTTCTAGGTGCAATAGTTTTCGATGCCGTTGTATAAAAATTATGTATTCAATGACAATGGGATTTTTTTGCTGACTTGTTTGTTGTTAGTCTCAATTTATTTGGTATTTAAGGATTACATAGAATTAGGTTACGAAATAATCGTAGGAATCTTGAAATATCATAAAAGTGATGAATATAAAGAGAAAAAAAGCATTGTTAAAAAGCAAAAAAAGAGACAGAAAAAAATTAAAGAGAACCAATTATAAATTATATCAAAAAGAAAAAAATTAAAAGAAAAAAAATTATACAATCAAGAAAAGAAAAAAATTGAGTTTTGAATTGTCGAAAAAGCCGAAGGAAAAAAATTCTTACAAAAAAACGGAAGTTTATACACCTGAAGAAATGAAGGTAAAAAGAGAAGGAATGGAAAGAGGCTTCTGAAAAAAAGAGCGTTGCCTAAAGACAATGTGAAGAAAAAAATTATCAGAAGAGAAAGTGGTCTTGAAAGAAGAACCTATAAAAAGCTGATAATAAAGAAAAATTCAAAAAGTTGAAAAGGCTGAGGAGATTAATAAAAAAAGAAGCTACGGTTGAAAAATGAAAAAGCTGAGAAAACAAAATTGGAAATTGTAGTTGATGATAAAAAAAGAATAAAAAAAGATAAAAAAAGAGAAAAAAAACAGTGGAAGAAGAATTACCAGAATTTCCTAAAATAGAGGCTTTTGAGAACATAGATACAATTGAAAATCAGAAAAAAATTAATGAAAAAGTTAGAAAAAGATTAACCAAGAGTTGGAAAATGGTAGAGGTTATAATGAATTAGTAAAAAAAGCAATTAGTGCGATTTTTTTAAAGAAAAGCCGATGGATAATGAAACGAAAGATAAAAATTGAGAAAAAGTATCGTGGAAAATGTGTCGCATTTGGAAAATGTGTTGAAGGAATTTGGAGTAGATACGAAAGTTGTGAATTATGAATATGGACCGACAATAACAAGGTACGAAATAACAATACCTACAGGGACAAAAAGTAAGTAAGGTTACGAATCTTTCGGATGATATCGCTATGAATTTGGCAGCAGAAAGTATTAGGATAGAAGCACCAATTCCAGGGAAAAAAATACGATTGGGATTGAAACACCGAATAAAATAAAAAGAGCCAGTTTATTTCTCTAATATAATAAAAAAATAAAGAATTAGAAAAAGGGAGATTTAAATGTAATTTTTAGGAAAAAGATGTAGTTGGACGTGATAAAAATAATTGATATTGCTAAGACACCGCATTTGTTAATTGCTGGTCAAACTGGTTCAGGGAAATCAGTAGCAATAAATACATTAATCTCTACATTAATTTCTAAAAAAAGTCAGAAAAAGAAGTTAGATTTATTATGGTTGATCCGAAGATGGTAGAATTGATGCCATATAATGGAATACCACATTTATTAGTTCCAGTAATCATTGATCCACATCAAGCGGCATTGGCGTTAAAATGGGCGGTTAATGAGATGGAAAATAGATATAAACTGTTGGTTGAGAATGGTGTAAGAAATATTACAAGTTATAATAAATTAAACTTTGTAGAAAAGATGCCGTTTATTGTTATTGTCATTGATGAGTTGGCTGATTTGATGATGACTGTTTCTGGAGGCGTAGAGGAATCGATAGTTAGAATAGCTCAAAAAGCAAGGGCTGTAGGAATTCATCTAGTTGTTGCTACTCAAAGACCGTCGACAGATATTGTAACAGGATTGATAAAAGCTAATTTACCTAGTAGAATTTCGTTTGCATTGAGATCGCAAGTAGATTCGAGAACAATATTGGATGTGATGGGAGCTGAAAAACTGTTAGGAAAAGGAGATATGCTATTGTTAGCAAATGGATCTTCAAAATTAGAAAGAATACAAGGAGCATTCATTTCAGACGAAGAAGTTAATGATTTAACAAATACGTTGAAAATGAATTCGAAAGTACAGTATAGAGATGACATTTTAGTTGAACAAGATGAAAATACGCTTAGTACGTTGGATTCATTCTTTGAGAATGCGGTTGATATTGTAAGGCAAGAAAATAGAGTATCAATTTCATTATTACAAAGAAAGTTAAGTATAGGATTTCCAAGAGCGTCAAAAAAATTTATGAACAACTAAAAAGAAAATGGAATTATTGATGACAATAATCAAATTGTGATGAATGATTTTTGAAAGAGTTTAGTATGAAAAAGTTATTAAATTAAATTGTAAATAAAAAAACAAAATATTAAGGAGATAAAGTTTTATGGGATTTTTCGATTTTTTTAAAAGAAGCATGAGAGGAGCAACGCATAGCTCAAGATCAACAAGAGATATAGCGATTGATTTAGGGACAGCAAATACAGTAGTGTATGTTAAAGGGGAAGGAATTTTTAATAGACGAACCAACATATGTTGCTATAAATATAAAAAAACAGATGAAGTGGAACATATTGGAGAAAAAAAGCAAAAGAAATTATTGGAAGAACAGCTACATACAGAAATAATTAGACCATTGAAAAATGGAGTTATTTCAGATTATGAAGTAACTGAAAAAATGTTAGAAGAATTTTTAAGAAAAATTAGAAAAGATAAAGTTCAAAGTTCGAGAGTAATTATTTGCGTTCCAAGTGGAGTTACACAAGTAGAAAGAAGAGCTGTGGTAGAAGTAGTAAAAGATGCTGGAGCTAAAGAAGTTTATTTGATTGAAGAACCAATTGCAGCAGCTATTGGAGTTGGAATTGATTTATTTGAACCAAAAGGACACTTGATTGTTGATATAGGTGGAGGAACTACTGAAATTGCGTTTATCGTTTCAGGTGGAGCAGCTATTTCTAAATCTGTAAAAATTGCAGGAGATCATTTGAATGAAGATATTATCAACTATGTAAGAGATAATCATAGTTTGTTAATTGGAGAAAGAACAGCAGAAACATTGAAAATAAATACAATTAGTGAATTTGATGACACTCGTTCATTTGAAATTAGAGGAAGAGAAATTGGTGTTGGATTGCCAAAAAGTATTGAAATAGTAGCGTCTGAAATAGATGAAGCTATTTTGAAACATATTAATTCAATAATTGATGAAATAAGAATTACAATGGAAGAAATTGAACCAGAAGTTGCAGCGGATATTTATGAAACAGGAATTTATTTATCTGGTGGAGGAGCTGGAATTAGAATCTTGAAAGAAAGAATTGAAGAAGAATTGAAATTGAAAGTAACTGTGGGAGACGATGCAATTCATGCTGTTGTAAATGGAATTGCTAAAAATTTTTAGAAAATTTCCCTGATTACAAAAAAATATTATAATTTCTCCAAATTCAGAATATTAATAAATTGAATTTGCAGTAAGAATATTTAGTAAAAAAAGAAATTAGATATTTTTTTAATAATGGTTTATTAATTTAAACTAAAGTTTTTTTAGAGTATGAAATACAAATTGATTGTGAGAGCATTTTTGCTCTCACACTTTGTTATAATTTTTAGCTTAAAAAAATTTTTCAAAAAAAGAAAAAGAGAAAAATGGAAAATATAGAAAAGAAAATTAAAATAGAAAAATATTGAAGAAAAAAAATAGAAGCGTTATTGTTTCTTTCGAAGGAATTGTTGACGGTTGATGATCTTGCAAAATTCTATAAAATGGAGAAATTTGAGATAGAAGAGGCAGTAAAAAGTTTAGCTGAAAATAGGAAAAAAACGGGAATTAATTTGAGAATAGAAAATGGAATTATTTCGTTGGTGTCAAATCCGATGTTTGGAGAAGATGTGAAAAAAATTTTTTTAATCCCGAATTGAGAATAAGAAAAATTAACGAAATCAACAATGGAAACTTTGGCAATTATTGCATATAAAGGGCCTATCACAAGAACAGAAATAGAACAAATAAGAGGTGTTAATGTCGAAAAGGCAATGGCAAAATCTTTTGGAAAAAAATCTCGTGTATATTTCTGGGAAAAGAAAAACAATTGGTACACCAAATTTATATCAAGTGACTGATGATTTTTACAGTTATTTGGGAATAAAAGGAAAAGATGAGATGCCTGGTTACGAGCAATTTAGAGAGATACAAATGCTAGAGGATGAAGAAAGAGAAGAAAACGAGGAAGAAATTTAAATAAAAAAAGGAAAAATAGAGGTAAAAATGAGATTAAATAAATTTATAGCAGAATCTGGAGTTTGCTCTAGAAGAAAAAGCCGATGAATTGATAAAAAGAAGGAAGAGTAACAGTAAATAAACAAGAAGCAATCATTGGAATGGAAATTAAGCCAGAAGATGTAGTAAGAGTTGATGGTGAAAGAATAAAAAGTAAATACAAAAATTTGAATACTATATTTTGAATAAAACCAAAAAGAGTTTTTATGTTCAAATGAAGATAAATTTGGGAGAAGATTGGCGATTGATTATATAAAATCGAAAAAGACGTTTGTTTACATATGGAAGATTGGATTATATGACAGAAGGATTGATCATTATTAGTAATGATGGAGAAATTTACAATCATGTTATGCATCCAAGAAAAAAATTATATAAGAGCTATATTGCAAAAAAATTAATAGAGAGCTTGAAGAAAAAGATTTGGAAGCATTGCAACATGGTGTTGTGATCGAAGGGAAAAGAACGGCACCTGCGAAAGTGAAAAGACTTGGAAAAAGAGAAATTAGAATCGCAATTTTTGAAGGAAGAAATAGACAGATAAGAAAAATGTTTGAAACATTGGGGTATAATGTGGATTCATTGAAGAGAGTTAAAATTGGTGAGTTGACTTTGGGACACTTGCAAGTTGGAGATTATAGAGAATTGACGCAGGAAGAAGTGGAATATTTGAAAAATCTATAATGAGAAAACGAGATATGTCGAAAAGTTTAAAAAAGTAAAACAGAAGGAGAAAATGTGAGCAAAAAAATTAATATTTTTAATAGATTTTGATATTACGATTAGTAAAAAAGATTCGACGGATACGTTGCTTTCAGTGTATCAGCCAGAATTGAAGGCAGATATCAGGAAAAAAATATCGAAGTGGCGAAATTACGATGAAGGAATACTTGCAGACTGGGATTGAGAGTTTGAATATTACGAAAGAGGAATTTTTTTGGAAACATTGAAATTGGTTGGGATTGATGAGACATTTGTGGATTTTTGTGAAAAGTGGCATAGAATTTAGAATTGTGAGCGCTGGGACAAAAATTGAATATTGCAGGTGTTCTTAGAAATTATGGAATTAATTTGGATGAAAAAGAAATTATCTCGAACGATATTAAATTTGATGGAAATAAAATCACAGTTTCGTTTCCTTACTTAGATAAAGAGCAGTATTACGGTGTTGATAAAAAAAGAAGCTGTTCAAAAAAATATCAAGATGAAGGTTATACGGTTTATTTTCGTTGGAGACGGACCTTCAGATTATAGGGCGATTGAAGTGGCGGACTTTTTCGTTTATTAGAACAGGGACTCGAGCGATTAAGTTTTTGTGAAGAAAAATAAGATTGATTTTTTTGAGTTTGAAAAATTTTGATGAGATTTTTGGATTATTTGAAAAAAACAGGAGTCAAAATGAATTATTTAGCTCATTCAGTTATATCGTTTGAAATTGATAAAAGAATGAATGAAAAATACGCTTTATGGCAATTTTTACTGGAGATTTTTATAAAGGAAAAAGTTGAGAAAATTGAATTGCAGGAAAAATTTAAAAAGTGGAATAATTTTTGCATAGATTGATTGATAAAATTTCTGATAGAGAAGAAAAATTTTTTTGAATGAGATTTTGCGAGAAAAAAATTTGGGATTTTTTTAAAGGAATTGTGTCGGATATGTATGTTGACCATTTTTTTATGTAAAAAAATTTTGAGAATATTTTTTTGTGAAAATCTTGATTTTGAGAATGTGGAAAAAGTTGAAAGAAAAAAATAATTAAAAAAATATTGAAGAGTATGATGAATTTTTTTCCAAGTGATTTTTAAAAAGTTTTTTTGACTGGTTGAAGAGAGAAAAAGTTTTGGCAAGATACAAAAGATTTGGATTTTTTTAGAGAGTTTTTTTCTTGGAATGTCGAAAAGAGTGAGAAAAAGGGGAAATTCTTAGAAATGCGGTTTGTGAACTGAGAAAAAAATTATGGGGAATTTGAGGAGAAATCGTTGAAAGAGTTTTTTTGTTTGTGAAGGGAAAAAAATTGTGGAGAATTTTGAGGGAAGTGAGAAACTATGAAATTAAAAAGAATTATTTCCAAATCAAGATATTGAAAAATATGGAATTGAAAAAAAATTGATAGAAACGATAAGTTATAAAGATTTCAATATATTGTTAGAGAGAACAGAAAATAAGGAAGATATTGATTTTTTTATATTGAATTGCAGGATTTGGTTATACGGAGAAAAACAGAAAGAAGCGATTGAAAAAGGGATATATTAATTATGGAAGATAGAAATTTTTTTATTTGTTTGCAGGAGTAAATGGAGCAGGAAAGTCTACTTTATTTAGTATAATGACTGAGGATATTAAAGGAACTTTTTAGAATAAATACTGATGAAATAGTTAAAAAAATTGGAAATTGGAAAAAAATGAATCTGATCAAATAAAAATCAGCAAAAAAATAGCAATTAAATTGAGAAATGAATATATTGAAAAAGGATTTTTCTTTTAACGAGGAAACTACATTAACTGGAAAAAAACAATATTAAAAATTAATTGATAAATTAAAAAAAGCAAAAAAATTATAAACTTCATTTGTTTTTATATAGGAATAAATAGCGTAGATACTGTAAAAAGAAAGAATAAGAAATAGAGTTTTTAAAAAGGCGGACATGATATTCCTGATAAAATTGTCGAAAAAAAGGTATAATGAATCTTTGGAAAATTTATCGAAAGTTTTAAATAAATTTGACAATGTTACAGTTTATGATAATACAAAAAGAGTATAAAATGATTTTTAAAAAAATTATAAATAAAAAAATAATAAAACAATCTGATGAGTTACCTAATTGGGCTAAAAAAATATTTTTTTAAAGGAGGAAAATAGCGAATGTTAAGCAAAAGAAGATGTACTGAAAATAGCAGCACTTTCAAAGTTGGAATTTTTCAGAAAATGAAATTGAAAAAAATTTAGAGTGGATTTGAATAAAAATTTTTTTGATCATATGGAAGAGTTGAATAGTGTGGATACGAGTGAGGTTGAGCCACTTTTTAATGTGCTTGATTTGAAGGATGTATTGAGAAAAGATGTTGTTAAGGATAGTGGAATTAAGAAAGAAATCTTGGAAAATGCACCAAATAGCGATGAGGAATTTATAATTGTTCCAAAAAGTTGTGGGAGAAAAATGCGGATAATTAGGATGTATTGAAAAAAATGTCTGATTGGTAGAATTTTTTTGAAGAATAGAAGTTTGAAAAATTGGAAGAGAAAAAAATTTTTTTGAAAAAAATTGAGATTTTTTTAGATACATTTTAGAAAAAATTTAGAAAGGTGGAAAAATGAGTTTATACAAAAAAACGGCTAGTGAAATAGCTGAAATGATAAAAAATAAAGAGATTACTTCTGAAGAAGTGACAAATTCTTTTTTTGGATAGAATTGAGAAAAACTGAAGAAAAAAATAGGAGCATTTTTCTAATGTGTTTCCTGAAAAAGGCTTTTAGATGAGGCAAAAAAATATGATTCTGAAAAATAATGAAGAAGCTAGAAAAAAATTATGATAATGATTTGTTGTTTGAGTGCCTGTGGCTTTTGAAGGATAATATTGTATCAAAAGGAGATTTGACTACGGCTGCATCGAAAATTCTTAGAAATTATGTGGGAGTTTATGATGCAACAGTTGTGGAAAAATTGAAAAAGGCTGGGACACCAATAATTGGGAAAGCTAATATGGATGAGTTTGCGATGGGGTCTTCAAATGAGAATTCATCGATAAAATCAGTTTCTAATCCATGGGATTTGACAAGAGTTCCTGGTGGAAGTAGTGGGGGTTCAGCAGCGATGGTTGCAGCGGGACAAGCACCAATTGCACTTGGTTCAGATACTGGTGGAAGTATTAGACAACCTGCTTGTTTGACTGGGACTGTTGGAATTAAGCCGACTTATGGAAGGGTTTCAAGATACGGACTTATGGCGTTTGGATCTTCGCTTGATCAAATTGGAGCTTTGGCAAAATCAACTGAGGATTTGGCTAGACTTTTGCAAATAATTGCGGGTTATGATGAAAAAGATGCGACAAGTGTAAATGTGGAAGTGCCTAACTATTTGGAAAGTTTGAATAATGACTTGAAAGGCTTTGAAAATAGGGATTCCAAAAAGAATATTTTTGCAGAAGGATTAGATGAAAATATTAAAAAAAAGTGATAATGAATTCGGTGGAAAAATTGAAGGAATTAGGAGCTGAAATTAAAGAAGTATCACTTCCATATTCAAAATATGCGATTTCTACTTATTACATAATTTCATCGGCTGAAGCTGCTTCAAACTTGTCAAGATACGACGGAGTAAGATACGGTGTGAGAGAAAGCAACGAAGACGTGGAAAAAATGTATGTTGAATCAAGAACAAAAGGTTTTGGAGATGAAGTAAAAAAAGAAGAATTATGATTGGAAACTATGTGTTAAGTTCTGGATTCTATGACGCTTATTACAAAAAAAGGCTTCGCAAGTTAGAAGACTTATTAGAGACGACTTTTCAAAAGCATTAAAAGAAGTAGATGTTTTATTAACACCAGTTTCTCCAACAACAGCATTCAAAAAAGGAGAAAAAAACACAGATCCAGTGCAAATGTATTTAGCAGACATTTACACAGTTTCAGTAAACATGGCTGGACTTCCTGCAATTTCAGTACCTGCGGGATTTGTTGACGGATTGCCAGTTGGAATTCAGTTAATTGGAAATTATTTTTAGAGAAGATTTATTGTTTAATATTTCTCATAAATTTGAAGGTGTTCGTGGGGAAATTGAATATCCTGAGTTTTTAAAAAAATAGAAGTAAAAAAATTTTTTTAAAAATAATAAAAGATAAAAAAAGAAAAAAACATTTAAAAAAATAGCGAGTTTTTTTATTAAATAAAGTGGAAATGAAAGATTTGAAAAAGAAAGGAAAAAAATATTAGAAAATGAGTATGGAATATGAAACAGTCATCGGACTGGAAGTGCATTGTCAATTAAAAAAACAAATACAAAAAGTATGGTGTTCGTGTGATGCCGATTATGATAACAAACATCCGAATACATCGGCGTGTCCAGTGTGTACTGGTCAACCAGGAGCATTGCCAAAATTGAATGAAAAAAAGTGCTTGATTATGCGATAAAAGCGGCACTTGCTTTGGGATGTGAAATAAATGAGGAAAGTCAATTTGATAGAAAAAAATTATTTTTTTATCCAGATTCGCCAAAAAAATTATCAAATTACGCAATATTTTTAAACCTTATGCGGAAAATGGGACTTTGAAAATTACGACAAATTCTGGAAAAGAAGCAGTTGTTGGGATTGAGAGAATTCAAATTGAGGAAGATACGGCGAAAAGTATTCACACAACTTCTGAAACATTGTTGAATTACAACAGAGCGTCTGTACCGTTAATCGAGATTATTTCTAAGCCAGAAATTAAAAAAATGCTGAAGAGGCTTATGCGTACTTGAATACATTGAAGGATAGATTGAAATATACTAAAGTTAGTGATGTAAGTATGGAATTGGGGTCGCTTAGATGTGATGCGAATGTTTCTGTTAGAAAAAAAGGTGAAAAAGAATTGGGTACTAGAACGGAAACTAAGAACTTAAACTCGTTTAAAGCGGTTATGAGAGCCATTGAATATGAAACAAATAGACAAATTGAAGTGATTGAAAATGGTGGAAGAGTTGTTCAGGAAACTAGACTTTGGGATGAGGAAAACGCTGTAACTAAGCCAATGAGAAGCAAAGAGGAAGCTATGGATTATAGATATTTTCCTGAGCCAGATTTACCTACGCTTGTAATTTCTGACGAAAGATTGGAAAAAGTAAAAGGTGAAATGCCAGAATTTGCTGATGAAAAAGCGAGAAGATTTGTAAATGAGTATAAATTGCATGAAATGGAAGCTGCAACACTTTCTTCGGAACAAGAATTAGCTGAATATTACGAAGAAATTGTAAATGATACAAAAGAGCCAAGACTTGCGGCAAACTGGGTGTTAACAGAAGTTTTGAGAGTGTTGAAGGAAAAATATTTCGATTTCAGAATTTAATGTAACGCCAAAAAAATTTAGGAAAATTAATTAAATTGATTCAAGCAAAAAAACAATTAGCTCGAAAAATAGCAAAAGATGTATTTGAAATTTTATTGACAGAAGATAAAGATCCTGAAATTATCGTAAAAGAAAAAGGATTGGTTCAAATTACTGATGACAGTGCGATTGAGAAAATTGTTGATCAAGTGTTGGCTGAAAATGCACAATCGGTGGAAGATTACAAAAATGGTAAGAGCAATGCATTGAAATATCTTGTTGGACAAGCAATGAGATTGTCTAAAGGTAAGGCTAATCCTCAAATGATTAATGAAATGATTTTAGCTAGATTAAGCTAGAATTTTTTTGGGGAAAGAAATGAAATTTTTTTGAAGGAAAAAAATATAAAAAGGAAAAAGAATCAGGTTCTAAAAAAAGTGGGAAAAAAATTTAAAAAAATAATAAAGAAACAGAAATTTTTTTAATACATTTAGTGGAAGATTAAGTATTGCGTTGAGCCTTATGTCGCTCAGATTAATTACAGTGATTGGGAGAGTCTATTACCTTCAAATTGTTGATAATAGATGGGAAAAAGATTGGAGAAGCGCAGTATACAAGTATAAACAAAATAAAGGTGAAAAAGAGGAAAAAAATTGCAACTGATGACGGTGAAGTGTTGGCTTATGATAAAGAAAAATTATGCAATTATCTTGGATCCATCGATTGTTCAAAAAAACAGATTGTTCCAAAAGCTAAAAGATAAAGGTAGTAAAAAAAGAGGAAGAATTAGAAAAAGAGGCTCAAGAAAAAAATAGATGCTGCTAGAAGAGTTGAAAAATTATTTTTTTAATATTGAAAAAAATATTCCAGAAATTGACTCTGAAAAAAATATGAAGGAATTAGATGCTAAAAGTAAACGAAATGCTCGATATATGAAAAATAAAAGAGATTTTTGGATATGATCAGAAGAAAGCGATTGAAAAAAAGAGTTAAATGATGCTGGAAATAAAGATGTGAAAAAAAGGTGTTACTTTTTGAAAATATTTTTCACGAGAACTTATATTGATAATAGAGCATTTCAAGAAACTGTAGGATTTATCAATAATGAAAAAAAGAAGGACTTTATGGGATTGAGAAATTTTATGATTCTCAACTTAAAGGGACTGAAGGAGTTATAAGGCTTTTTTTAATAAAAAAATAATTCGACAATGGCAAGTATGGATAAAAGTGAAAGATTAGTTGAGCCTAAAAAAATGGTAATAGTGTGATTTTTGACGCTTGACAGTGTTCTTCAATATGCAATGGATGAGGAATTGAAAAAAATACTTATAATTATTATAATGCATCTTCGACAATGGGAGTTTTAATCGAAGTTGAAACAGGAAAAGTATTAGCAATGTCATCTTATCCAAAAGCTGATTCGAATACAAAAGTAAAAAATAGACCGATAACCGATTTATTTGAGCCGGGATCAATATTCAAGCCAGTTACAGCTTCGATAGGACTTGAAACAAAAGTGATTTCTCCAAACACACAAATTTATTCATCAGGTTCTATAAGAGTTGACGATAGAACTATTAAAGATCATGATGGAGTACCAATTTCAGGAAGTTTGGAAACAATTATTGCAAAAATCAGGAAACGTCGCAATGGTAAAAATTGCACAAATGATAAAGAATAAAAATATTTTTATAATTATTTGATGAACATAGGTTTAGAGTCGAAAACAGGGATAGATACTTATTCTGAAAATGACACAAAAAGCTGTTTCCATTTAAAAAGTTTGACAGCGGTAAAAAAATCGAATGTGGCGTTTGGACAAGGGATTGCGATGACTCAAATGCAAATGTTGATGGCATTGAATACAGTTATAAATAATGGGAAACTTATGAAACCATATTTGGTGGATAGAATAGAAGATTCTGATGGAAAAAAATAATTAAGAAAAAAATCAGCCGACTGTTATAAAAAAAGGTATTTAGTGATGAAGTTTCTAAAGCGAATAGAAGATTCATGGAAGCCGTTGTAACTAGAGGAACTGGACAAGCTGCTCAAATAAAAAGGTTACAGAATTGGTGGAAAAAAACTGGTACGGCACAAAAAAATCAGGAATCGGAGGATATCAGAAAGGTCGTTATTTCAGTTCATTCTTCGCATTTTTTTCCAGCTAATAATCCAAAAATATGCAATATTAGTAACGATAAATGAGCCAAAAAGAACTGGAAATTACTATGGAGCGACGGTTGCGTTGCCTTCTGTAAAAAAATATTTTTATCGAAATTAATTGAGTATAAGAGAATTAGTCCAGATGGTGAAGTTGGCGGTAAAAAAAGACGATGAAAAATGATGAAAAAAAGTTGCAGTAAAAAAAGTGGATATAAACGTTGTGAAAGAGCAATTTAACAAAGGAATAATGCCAGATCTTAAAAAAATTTAAGTTTAAGAGAATTTTTTTGGACGTTTTTCCCGCGAGAGAAGTATCCAAATCTTAAAAATTAATGGAAGTGGAGCTGTAGTGGATCAATTTCCAAAAAGCTGAAACGAAAATAAATAGAAATACGACTATAAATGTTGCATTTAAGTAAGAAAGATAAAAAGGGAGGGGTTATGTATTATTATGAAATTTATGTTGAAGATCAAAAAGGTTCTTTTTACTTATAAATCTGAAACAAAAATATGAGATTGGCGAATGGTGCATTATAAATTTTATTAATCGTAATAAAGCAGGATTGGTGCTTTTTGAGGTTTCTGAAGATAAAATTACGTTTGATCTTTCAAAATTAAAGCCAATAATCTCTAAAGCTCCCATTTTATCTATTCCAAATCCGATAATGAATTTAATAGATTGGATGGCAAAATATTATTTGAGTGATTATTATCATGTTATAAAGACAGCATATCCAGGGGCTTTGAAGTTAACTTATTCAAAAAAAGCGATTTATTTGGAAGATTTGGAAGAATCAAAAAGATTAGATCCTGAGATTGTCGAAAAATTTAATGAATATATGCGAGAGAAGCAAGAGATTACAGAAGCAACATTGAAAAAAACATTTTTTTCGCAAAAATATTGTTAATAGGGCGATTAAGGAAAAAGCTATTAAGATTGAAAAAGATAAATTTAAATTCAAAAAAAGAAAAAAATAGCTCAAAAAAAGAAAAAAAAGTGAATTGATAGAAAAAAATATCATTTTAAATGAAGAACAACAAAAAAAGCAGTAAATGAAATAAAAGAGAGCCAGAAGCAGTTTTTTTTGTTAAAAGGTGTGACTGGTTCTGGGAAAACAGAAATTTATATAAATTTAATAAAAGAGGCGCTTGAAAAAGGGGAAGGAAGCATTTTTCTTGTGCCAGAAATTTCGTTGACTACGCAGATGATACAAAAGATTGGAAGAACAGTTTTTTTAAATTCGGTGGCAATTCTTCATAGTAAATTGACAGAGCAGGAGAAAAGACAGGAATGGACTTATATCCGAAAAGGCGAAAAAAAAATTGTGGTAGGGGCAAGGTCAGCTGTGTTTGCACCAGTGCAAAATTTGAAATATATTGTAGTCGATGAGGAACATGAAAAATACGTATAAACAAGAGAATAATCCAAGATATCATACAAAAAAATGTTGCAATAAAACGGGCATTGCTGGAAAAAAATGATGTGAAAGTGATTTTTAGGGTCAGCGACTCCGTCATTTGAATCCTTTTATCAAGCGAAACAAGGTGATATCGAATTAATTGAATTAAAAAAAGATACAAAGAAGCTAAATTACCAAAATATGAAATTATAAATTTGAATGAAGTTACTGAAAATTTTTTTCTGATAAATTATTGGAGAAAATTTCATTGACTTTGAAAAAAAGAGCAAGTAATTTTTGATTTTTGAATAGAAAATCATTTTTCACGCAAGTGAGATGTAAAGACTGTGGAAATGTACCAAAATGTCCAAATTGCAGTATTTCTTTGAATTATTATAAAAAAATGGGAACAAATTAAAATGTCATTATTGTGGATATGAAAGATTTTTTTAATAAAAAAATGTGATGAATGTGGGAGCGAAAGAATGATGTTAATTGGTTCGGGAACTGAGAAAATTGAGGAGGAATTACAAGAAATATTTTTCTTCTAGTAAAATTGTAAGAGTGGATTCCGAAAGTATAAAATCAAAAAGAGCATTATGAAAAAAATTTATAATGACTTTAAGAACCAAAAATATGATATAATGTTAGGGACACAAATTATTGCGAAAGGACTTCATTTTTCCAAATGTAACACTTGTTGGGGTTTTTGAATGCTGACATAATAATGAATTTTTCCTGATTTTCGGGCGAGTGAAAAAAACATTCCAGTTGCTAGTGCAATCTGCAGGTCGTGCAGGTCGTGGTGAAAAAGAAGGAGAAGTTGTTATTCAAACATTTAATGAGGAAAAATGATGTTATAAAAAAACAGTAGAAAATGATTATGAAGGATATTATGAAAATGAGTTAATTTTGAGAAAAAAACCTTTAATTATCCACCGTTTGGACGATTAATTATTTTTAAATTTATCATCAACAGATGAGAAATTACTGGAAGAGAACTCAAAATTATTATATAATGAATTAGAAAAATAAAATAAAAGAAACTCTGGCTATAACAATGAATGAATTTATTTCTGAACCATTCAACGCTCCAATTTACAAAAATGAAAGGGCGTTATCGAAAAACAAATATTCATAAAATTTAGCAGAGAGCATATAAATAAAGTAAAAAAATATTATTAGAAGAGTGCTTTTTAATTTTGAGCACAGAAAAAAATTAGGATAAATATAGATGTAGATCCGATAAATATGTTATAATACAATAAAAAGGGATAAGGAGAATATATGAAAATAGTTTTATATGGACACCCAACTTTAAGAAAAGTGTCAACAGAAGTAACAGAAATAAACGATGAAGTAAAAGAAACTTTAAGTCAAATGGTTGATAAAATGAGGGAAGCTAATGGAGTAGGTCTTGCAGCAAATCAAGTAGATGTTGATAAAAGATTTTTTGTTTTGGAAATTGATGGAGTTGTAAAAAAAGTGATAAACCCAGAAATTTTAGAAAACAGTGAAGAAGAAATCGATTACGAAGAAGGCTGCTTAAGCATACCAAATGTTTACAAAAAAGTAGTTAGACCAGAAAAAATTAAAGTAAAATATCAAAATGAAGAAGGAGAAGAAATCGTAGAAGAACTAGAAGAAATGTGGGCTAGAGCATTCCAACACGAATTAGACCATTTAGATGGGATTTTATTCGTAGACAGAGTCTCGCCACTAAGCAAAAGATTAATTGCAAAAAAACTAGAAACATTGAAAAAGAATTTCTTAAAAAGGAAAAAAATTTATAGAGAAGATGTTATTGAATAATTTTTTTGATAAAAGATGAGAATAGAATTTTGATAATATCATAATTATTGAAAGTCTTTTTGGTTTCTTTTTGTGATAACCAAAAGAAAGAAGTTAAAAAGGAGGAGATTTTTTGAAAACAATATTCATGGGAACCCCAGAATTTGCAATACCAAGCCTAAAAGCAGTTTCCCAAAATACAGATTTAAAATTGATTTTTACAAAAGAAGACAAGCGTAACGCAAGAGGTAACAAAATTATTTATTCACCTGTAAAACAGTTTGGATTGGATAATAACATTGAAGTTATTCAGCCGAAAAGAATGAAAGATGAAGAAGTTATTGATAAAATAAAAGAGGTAAATCCAGATTTAATAGTAGTTGTGGCGTATGGAAAAATTTTGCCAAAAGAGATTATTGATATTCCAAAATATGGGATTATAAATGTGCATTCTTCGTTGTTGCCGAAATATAGAGGTGCTTCACCGATTCATTCTGCAATTTTGAATGGAGATAAGGAGTCTGGAGTAAGTATTATGTATATTGAGGAAGGTTTGGATTCTGGAGATGTGATTTTGAAGGAAACTTGTGAAATTACAGAAGATGATACGCTTGGGACTTTGCATGACAGATTGAAGGAATTGGGTGCAATTGGATTGGAAAAGGCTTTGAAATTGATTGAAGCGGAAGAAGTGAAAGCAGAAAAACAAGATGATTCAAAAGCGACTTTTGTCAAACCAATTACGAAAGAACAGGCAAAAATTGATTGGAATAACGCAAAAGAAGTGATTTTTAATCAAATTAGAGGGTTGAATCCTTTTCCAGGAGCGTACACTCATAATGAAAAAAATGAAAATATAAAAATATATAAGAGTGAAAAACTTGAAAAAGAATATGATGGAGAAAATGGGACAGTTGTGGAAATGACGAAAAAAGGGCCTGTTGTAAAAGTGGCGAATGGTGCACTAAGGTTATTAGAAATAAAATTTGAAGGGAAAAAAACTTCAAAGTGGAGCAGATGTTGTAAATGGTAGAAAAAAATGGCAGTAGGAGAGAAATTATTCTAACAATTATTTAAAAAAATATAAAAAAATACCTAAAGTAAAAAAATTAAGTATTTTTAGGAGGAAAAAAATGGGACTAAAATTAAAAAAATTGGATATATCAGACAGAGTAGTTCAAAAGATTGACAGAATATTTGTCAATATTAAAAAGAAGTTAGCAAAAGTGATAATGAAATAAATTCTATAGAATTATCAAAAAAATTATGAACACTACATCAGCGCAAGTGAGAAAAAGATTTGTCGACTTTTTGGAGAGTTTGGAGTTAGAGGAAGAGGCTATGATGTAAATAAATTAATTGAGATAATCGAAGGAATTTTTGGGAATAAACGTAGTAAACAATATTATTGTAGTTGGACATGGAAAAAAATGGGAGAAATGATTGCTTCGAATAGTAAAGTTTTGGGGAAAGGATTCAAGATTGTAGGAATTTTTTTGATAAGGATCCAAATAAAAATTGGAAAAAGAAGTATTAGATCACTTGGTAGTACAAGATGTGGAGAATATAGGTGAGTTCTTAAAAGATACAACTTTAAAAGTAGAAACAGCTATTTTTGGCAGTTGTAAAGGAACAAGCTCAAGTAGCAGCGAATAACCTTATTAAAAAAATGGAATAAAAAGCGATATTAAATATGACAACATACAAATTAGAAGTTGATGATAATATAACTGTTATAAATATGGATATATCTGCCAAATTGCAAGAATTAAACTTTTGGAGAATTTTTAAATTCTATAAATATTGAAGAGGAGACTGAATGATAATAATTGATGGAAAAAGAATTTTCAAAAAAAGATTTTTGGAAGAAATTTCTAACGAGCAAAAAAAGAAATTGTAGAGAAAAAAATTTAAGACCAGCAGGATTGGCTGTTATTATTGTTGGAGAGAATCCAGCTTCTCAAGTTTATGTAAGAAATAAAACTAGAGCTTGTGAAAAAGTGGGATTCTATTCAGAAACAATAAAATTGGAAGAAAAATATTTCAGAAAAATGATTTGATTAAAAAAATTGAAGAATTGAATGAAAATAATAAAATAGACGGAATATTAGTGCAACTTCCATTGCCAAAAACATATTGATGAGTTGAAGGTAATTAATTCTATTAAACCAGAAAAAAAGATGTAGATGGATTTAGTAACGTAAATGTTGGAAAAAAATGGTTATTGGAGATGAAAGTGGGTTTTTTTATCGTGCACACCTTATGGAATTATGCAGCTGTTGGAAGGTTATGATATTGATGTGGATGGAAAAAGATGTTGTTGTTGTTGGAAGAAGTAATATTGTTGGAAAAACCAATGGCAATGATGTTGATTCAAAAAAAGGTGCGACAGTTCAAGTTTGTAATTCTAGAACAAAAGATTTGAGTAAAAAAAATTGAAAAAAAGCTGATATAATCGTGGTAGCAGTTGGTGTTCCAAGAATGATAAAAAGCTACTGATGTTAAAGAAGGTGTTGTTGTTATTGATGTTGGGATAAATAGAGTTGATGGGAAATTGTGTGGAGATGTTGATTATGAAGATGTAGCACAAAAAGCGTCTTATATCACGCCGGTTCCTGGAGGAGTAGGACCAATGACGATAGCAAGTTTGATAAAAAAAATACTTTTATTTCTTATCAAAGAAAAAAATTTATTAAAAATTTTTAAAACAAAGCCTTTTTTTGTTTCTTTTTTTGTGGCTAACAAAAAGTAATATAAATAATTTTTTTAGGAGGAAAAAAATATAGTGAAAGATAAAAATTAAATTTATAAAAAGATTTAGCAGAAAGCATGAATGAAAAATAAGATTGAAACTGTAAAATACGAAGAGGCAAGTTTTGAAATTCAATTAAGTAAAAAAAGAAAAAAAGAGAAATATAATTGTTAATGGTGGAGGAGTTGCACCAGCACAGTATTCTCAACCAGCACCTGTACAACAAGAAGTTACAAGTGAAGAAACTGTTACTGAGGCAGCACCAGCAGAAGAAATTACTGGAACTGAAATTGTTTCACCAATGGTTGGAACTTTTTATGGTTCAAAGTATCTCCAACATCAGAACCATTTATCAAAGAGGGAGATACTGTTACAGAAGGTCAAACAATTTGTATTGTTGAGGCAATGAAATTGATGAATGAAGTAAAAATCTACAGTAAATGGAAAAAGTGAAAAAGATACTTGTGAAAAAAATGGAGATGCAATTAAAAAAAGGTCAAACAATTGCGATTATTGGATAGTGAAGGAAGGAGATTTGTGAGTTGGAAGAAAAGAGGATTTGGATGGAAATCATCTTATTATTTGCTATGTTATTTTTATCAGCATTTTTAGTAGCAGCTGAAACAGCATTAAGTTCGTTAAAAAAAATTCATATGAAAGGGAATGAAACTTCAAAAAAATCAAAAAAAGATACAGAAGAATTATTGAATATTTGGCTAAAAATCCAAAATGAGCTTTTTGACGACACTTTTGCTTTGTAAAAACGATAGCGTATTTGCTTTTTAATTGGAACAATGTTAAGAATTTCGAAGAATATTTATAAAAATATATGAATTGAATATGTCAAAAAAATATATTATTCAATTGCCTTTTGCATTAATTTGTACAGTAGTAGTTTTTATTTGTTGAGTTATTTTTCGAGAGCAATAGCTAAAAAGTAAGGTTTATAGCATTTCGAAATTTACAATAGTTCCGTTGAATACTTTAAGAGTGATATTGAGACCATTAATATTAATTTTTTTATTCAAATTTCAAAAAGGAATGATGAAATTATTTAAAAATAAATACTAGTTCTCAAATATTTAAGATAACGGAAGATGATATAATTACTTATATTAAAGAAGGTACTGAAAGTGGAGCAATTGAAGAAGGCGAAGAGGAAATGTTACATAGCATTTTTTTGAGTTTTCTGACACAGCAGTAAAAGAAATCCTGACACCAAGAAGAGATATATTTGCTATAGAGGCTGAAAAGGAGCTTGGCGAAGTAATAGATGAGATTTTTGAACAAGAATTTTCAAGAATACCAATTTACAGTGAAACGATTGATAAGATTGTAGGAATTGTTCATATAAAGGATTTATTGAATATATAAAAAGATCAAAAACTACATTTAAAAAAATGAAAGATTTGATGAAAGATGTCTATTTTTGTTCCTGCGACAAAAAAACATTGTTTGAATTGCTAGAGGAATTTAGAGAGAAACAATCTCACATGGCTGTAATAATTGATGAATATGGTGGAACATTGGGAATTGTTACGATTGAAGACCTTTTGGAAGAAATTGTTGGAGAAATTCGTGATGAATTTGACCAGGAAGAAGAGAATATTCAACAGGTAACAGATAAAATTTATGATTTGAAAGGTGATACTTTGATTGAGGAAATTAATTCGGAATTATCAGTAAATATACCGCTTTCAGAAGAGTATGATACGATTTCTGGATATTTTCAAGATAAATTAGGAAAAGTTGCTGAAATTTCTGACCACATAACAGGAGAAGGATATATTTTGAAAGTTATGGAAGTCGATAATATGAGAGTTGAAAAAATTAGAATAGTAATCACTGGAAAAGATAACGAGGAGAACGAAGATGGAAGAGATTAGGCCTAGAGTGAGAGTAGCAGGAGTATTGATTGAAAATGGAAAGATACTTTTAATACAGCATCACAAAGAGGATAAAAAATACTGGCTAGTACCTGGTGGAGGTGTAGACTGGGGAGAAAGTACTTCGGAAGCATTGATTAGGGAGTACAAGGAAGAGACAAATTTGGATATAGAAGTGGAAAGTTTTCTATTTTTTTGTCAGAAACAATAGCACCTGATAAAAAAATAGACATGTTATAAATTTATATTTCAAAAATAAAAAAAGAGCGGAAAAATACTAAAAAGTGAATTACATCTAGGAGACGAAGCGGTTTTTGACAGATTTGAAATTTGTTGAAAAAGATGAAATTGAAAATATTCAATTATATCCGAATATAAAAGGTCAATTAATAAAAATTATTAAATAATGAACCAGTAATTCCGTATTTGGGATTATTGTGGGATAAATAAAATTAGGAGGATAAATGACTACTCAAGAAGTACAAGAAGTATCAAAAATTATTAAGAACAATAGAGGATTTTTCCAGAAAAAGGAGTTATTTTTTTAGAGATATAACGACTGTTTTAAAAAGATAAAAAGGATTGCAGATTGTTATAAAAGATTTTACAGAAAGATATAAAGATCAAGGGATTGACTATGTTTTTAGGTGCAGATGCGAGAGGATTTATTTTTTTGGAGCAGCGATTGCGTATAATATTGGTGCGGGATTTGTTCCAGCTAGAAAACCTGGTAAATTACCGGCTGAAACTGTAAAAAGAAGAATATGAATTGGAATATGGAAAAAAATAGTATCGAAGTTCACAAAGACGCTATCGAAAAAGGGATCGAAAGTTTTAATCGTAGATGATTTGTTAGCGACAGGAGGAACAGCAGCAGCAATGGTAAAAATTAATTGAAGATTTAGGTGCTGAAATACACGAATTGGCATTTATGATTGAATTAGAAGATTTAAAAAGGAAGAGAATTGTTACACGGAAATAAAGTTTATTCGCAATTAAAATATTAGAAGGAACAGGGATTTTTTTAATAAGAGATTCTTATTTTAAATTCCCTTTTTTTGAGACTATATTAGGTTATTTCGATAATGAAAAAGTTTTTATAAAAACATAGAATATATTTATCAATAAAAAAATAATATTTTTTTGCATTAAGAAATATCCTTAATAAAATTGCTGGAGGTAAATTATGACTGAAGAAAAAAATTGTTACAACAGTTAGTTGATAGAATAAAAGAAAAATAATTTAGATGTTGATATTGAAAAGGATTTCACAAGCATTTATTTTTGGCGAATGAATCTCATATTGGACAAAAACGGAAAAGTGGAGAAGACTATATTTTGCATCCAATTGAGGTAGCGAAAATATTGGTTGATATGAGAATGGATACTGATACGATTATTGCTGGAATTTTGCATGATGTTGTTGAAGATACGTTGATTACATTGCCTGACATTGAGTATATTTTTGGTGTTGATGTAAGAAAATTGGTTGATGGAGTTACGAAATTAAGAAATTTGCCAAGAACTGATAGTAAGAGAATCGAGAACATTAGAAAAATGGTCGTTGCAATGGCTGATGATATTCGGGTTGTAATTATAAAATTGGCGGATAGACTGCATAATATGCGGACTTTGAAATATATGAAACCTGAAAAAGCAAATTGAGAAATCGAAGGAAACGATAGAAATTTATGCACCGATTGCTCATAGAATTGGAAATGGCAAAAGATAAAATGGGAGCTTGAGGATATTAGTTTCAGATATTTGGAGCCAGAAAAAAATATCAGGAAGTTCGGGAATTGGTAAATACGAAGAGAAAAAGAGCGGGAAGAGTACACAAGCCGAGTTATTGAGGAAATTACTGCTGAGTTGAAAAAAACATAAGTTAAAAAGGGGAAGTTACTGGAAGACCAAAAACATTTGTATAGTATTTACAAGAAAATGTACGAAAAAGAAAAGAAATTTGCTGATTTAAATGATTTGATTGCGATTCGGATAATTGTTGACAAGGAAGAAGAGTGCTACAATGTTTTAGGAATTATTCATAATTTGTATATCCCTGTCTCAGGTAGATTTAAGGATTATATCGCTGTTCCAAAAATAAATGGATATCAATCGATTCACACCACAGTTAAGGGGCCTAACGATCAAAATGTAGAAATCCAAATAAGAACAGCTCAAATGCACAGAATTGCAGAAGAAGGGATTGCAGCACACTGGAAATACAAAGAGAAAAAAACAAAAGATAAAAATGAACAATATTATGCAGCTGTAAAACAAATGATTCAAACAAATGCTGACAATCCAAAAAATTACGCACAAGCAGTATTGAATCAAACGATTTTTATTTTTACACCAAAAGAAGATGTATTGGAATTGCCAATTAATTCAACAGCTTTGGATTTTGCGTTTCAAGTACATACACAAATTGGATACAGAACAATTGGTGCGAAGGTAAATGATAGAATTGTTCAGCTTGACCAAGTTTTGGAAAATGGAGATAAAGTTGAAATAATGACTTCTAAAAATGCCAAAGGACCTGGAAAAGACTGGATTAATATGGTAAATAACCACAGTTCAAAAACTAAAATCAGAAAATGGTTTAAAGATAAGGAATTTGAGCAAAAAATTAAAGAAGGTGAACAATTACTTGAAAGAGAGTTCGATAAATTAGGTATTAAATTGAAGGATTTGGAAGAGGATGAAAGAGTATTCCTTTACATGAAGAAATTTAATATTTCTACAATGGATTTGCTTTTATTACAAATTTGCGGTTGGAGATTTGTCGCTTGACGGGTTTTTGAATAAATTTGAGACAAAAGAAGAGAAAAATTTAAATCAAGTTTTGGAAGAAGAAACAGAAAAAGGAAATAAACGAAAAGAAAAAAGTCACGGTGGAATTAAAAATTTCTGGAACAGAAAAATACGATGTATCGTTTTTGCAAAATGTTGTAGTCCATTGCCAGGAGATGATATAAGAGGATATGTAACACGTGGACGTGGAATTGCAATTCACCGTTCAGATTGTCAAAATTACCAAACACTTATAGAACGAGAACCTGGACGTGAAATTGAAGTTTACTGGGATGAAGAAGTAATAAACTCAAATGCTACAAAATATCAGTATAATTTCACTGTAAAAGCAATCGAACGAAACGGAATTTTATTAGACATAATTCGAATATTAAACGAATACAAAATGGAATTAGTAAACGTAAACACAAATCAAACAAGAGAAAATGGAAACAGATACGTTTTACTACATTTTGGAATTATGATAAGAAAAAGAGATGATTTTGACAGACTTGCAAACAATTTATTATCAATGAAAGATGTTACAGATATTCTAAAAAAAATAAAAAAAGGGAACAGGGGGATGAGAAAATGAAGAAAAACATTATGGATTATAATAATTTTTTTATTGGATTGCTTTTATTATCATTCAATAGGAGAAAGTGTAGATTTTTAAAGTGATTTTTGAAAATTGTAATAGCATTATTCATATTTAAAATTCTTTTTTTAATATAACGAAAAAAAGTTATTTGGAATAGCTTTTAGTTATATTTTTTTGCATATTTTTTTAATACATTATTTTTTTATAAAAATTTAGATATTTTTGAAAAAGAAGGGAAAGTAATGAAATTATTAAATTTGAAAAATAGATAAAATTGTTAGGAATAAAAAAATCAACCGAGGAAAAAAATTTTGATATTGAAAAAAATTAGAAGAATTAAAAAAATTCAATAAAAAAATAATGGATTGATTCAGCCGATAGTTGTTAGAAAATTGAAGAGTAATAAATATGAGATTATTGCTGGAGAAAGACGGTATAGAGCTTGTAAGGAATTGGGAATGAATGAGATTTCAGCATTGGAAGTACAGGCAAATGACTCGAAGAGTTATGAATTTTTCTGTTTTAGAGAATATTCAACGAGAAAATTTAAACCGATTGAAGAAGCTGAATCGTATTTGATGTTGATGGAAGTTTATGGGTATAATCAAGAGAAATTGGCAGAAAAGCTAGGAAAAAAACGAGGTCATCGGTTTCTAATAAATTGAGAATTTTTGAAATTGCCGTTTTCTGTGAAGGAAATGGTTAGAGCTGGAGAAATTTCTTTTGGGCATCTCGAGAACACTTTTGGGGCTTAGAGATGAATCTCAAATTGAAGAAATGGCTCAAAAAAAGTGAAGAATGAGAAAGTATCTGTAAGAGAGTTGGAAAGAATAATAAGAAATCTTTCACAAAAAAAATAATAAAAAAAAATATAATAATAATGAAAAAAATGTGGTAAAATAGAACCTGAAAAATTCTGAAAAAAAGAATTTATCGAAGATAAATTGAGAGAATTTTTTTGAAACACAAGTAAAAAAATAATAGGCAATTTAGATTCAAGTGGTAAAATACAAATAGATTTTTTTCAGATTATGAGGAATTGAAGAGGATAATAGAATTGTTGGAAATTTCTTTCTAAAAAAATAAAAATAATTTTTGGGAAGGAGGCTAGATTGAAGTATGCACGAAGGGGATTGTATATTTTTTTATTCCACTTTTTATTATGTCTATTTGCTTTTAAGAGCGTATATTTCTACAAATAATTTTCGTGATTTATTGACAAATATCTTAAAAAAAGTTCAGGGTTAAATGTTACTTTCGAAAAAGTTGAATTGCAAGGCTTTTAACAAATTAAAGATTGATAATTTGATTGTAAGAGATATTCACGGAAATGTTTTTTTGTTAATTCGAAGAAAACGACTGCAAATATAAATTTGTTAGTTCCGTCGAGATTGAATAGGATAGATGTTTATGATGTGACTGTTAATATTGAGAGACAAAAAAAATAATCATATGAATGTTTTTTTGATATTATGAAACCTTCGAATAAGAAAAATCCTATTGATAGAGCGAGTAGATTGGGAAAAATTGTATATTCACAATGCTACTGTAAATTATTCGGATGTGAGTTATGCAAAAAAATAGAAAAAAACATTGAATAAAGTTAACGGTTTTTTGGAATCTGCAAAATCACGTGGTTTTTACTTTGGAAGCAAAAAGGAAGTAATGGCGACGAGGTTTTAGGTATAAAAATTAAGAAATCCAATAAAAAGAACTCAAAAATTTTTTTGGTCAATTTTTTTAACAAGAAAAAAAATAACGATGAAAAAAAGAGAAACATTTTGAAATGACACTGGATTTTAAAAAAATATAAAAAAATAACAGAATTATTAGGTCAATATGTTCCTTTGGATATGATTAAAGCTAAATCAGGGATTTTTAGATGGGAGATTATTTCTGTCTAACAAAAAAATCCTAAAAAAAGAGACGATTCCAGTAGGAAATTTAAAGATAACTAATGGTACTGTTTGGTATGAAGATATTGAAGGTGACATTAAAAATGTTGATGCAACTGTAATTTTATCAAAAGACAAAAAAATACAGTTGATGCGAAAAACAAAAATTAAAAAAATCGACCAGTGACTTTCAAATTAAGTCAAGATAGACCAAAAGAAAAAAATTGAAAAATAAAGTTAACGGCGGATAAATTACCGTATTCAGAAATTAATCGTTATAAGATTATTAAAGAATTTAAGGTTGATGCGATTGGAAATGTGACTGCAGATCTTGATATTGACGTTGATTTGAAAACAAAAAAATGCGTTATTAAATGGTATTTTTTTCTTCAGAAAATATTAAACTTGCAAAATTATAATTTTAGAAATGTGAAAAACTAAAATGAAATTAGATACAAAAAGAAAAAAATTGTAGTTTTAGATAATACTAAATTTAATTTTGATGAGACAATTTCTGGATTTAAGGTTAAAGCTGATGCTGTAATTCCAAAAATTTACGTATAATACGAATACTAAAATTGGTTCAGGAAATTATATTTTGACAAATAGAGGATCAGATTTTTAGTATAAAAAGAAATCGCAGGGACAGCATTAATTAATAGTGAAAAATATCATAACAAGTAATTTTTAATTCAAAAAGAAGTGTCAGGAAACTTTAGAATAAATCCAAAATTAATGGAAATGGTTGTTAACGCAAAAAGTAATCAAAAATTTTGACGTTATTTACCAAAAAAACAGAAATATACTTTGAAGCCAAAAAAATAGAGAATTTAAAATTGGCGTTTAAAAAAATAAAAAAATATTTTTACAATCTGGAAGAATTAAAACAGATTTAAAAAAATACAAAAATAAATACGTTGACAATATAAATGCTGATGTGATAGTGCATAACGGAAATTATGATATAAATGCACTTGTAACAACAGGAGGCGAAGTATTTAGAGTTGCTGGAAAAACAACTAGCGACATGAAACATAATTATACAGTTGAATTGAAGGATAAAAATAAAATTCTAGATGTTGCAAAATTATTGAAAAATTATAAAGTTGACATTAAGGGATTGGAAACAGCAAGATTACCGATAAAATTGGTTAAATTGAATATTTTTGGAGATAGCAACAAAATTTCTGGAGATTATGAGATTTCAAGTGCATACGGTCGATTTATTGTTGAGTATGAAGAACTTCATGCCAAAGGTAAAATTCATGATTTACAAAAAATGGATTTGGATATGAATGCGAAAATGAAAGAATTGTGGGTAAAATACCAAAGATTCAAAGAAGTTTCGACACATTTAGCGATAAAAGACAATGTTGTAAATATTGAAAAATTAGGTAATGACAGACAATTAGTGGCAAACGGAAAATATAATTTGAAAACAGGTAACATGCATATTAATTCAAAATTGAATAATTATGTTGTATATAACACTGTAAAAACCAGAGTTAAATCTTTATATAAATAATGCAAATTTAACTTTAAATGGAAAAATGGACAATTTATCTGGAAAAAAATAATCGTACCAGATTCTAGAACAACAATAAATGATAAAAAAATATTGGTGAAACACAAATATATGCAGATATTAAAAAAATAGTGTTATTAATTTGACAGATGTTAGATTGAGAAAAAAATAATTTAACAGGAACATATAATTTAAAAAAACAGGAATTGCAGATATGGTGTTGAATTTGGATGAAGAAAAATGTTCCATACTTAATTGATGTACCAGATTTGAAATTTGGAGCGATTTCTAAGTTGAAGTTAAAAGGAGACTTGAATAAATTTAATTTAGCAGGATTTATAGATTTAAACAATGTAAATTACAAAGGTTATAATATACCAGGTGTTAAGACAATTATAGAATACGCAGACGGTAATATCGATAAATTATTGAATTATGGAACGTTAGATATAAAAGACTTTAGATTTATTGGGGATAATCAAGAAACTTTATTCCAAACAAATACAAAAGTTGATTTAGCGAATACGCATTTTAACTATAAATTAGAAAATCAAAAATTTGCGTTGGATTCGGTGGAAGACTTGAAAAATAAAGGATATAGCGGAGACATAAACTTGAATTTCTCACTTACAGGAAAACCTAACAATTTCAATGCGATACTTGGAATAGGTGCAGACGACGTTACATTAAGTGGATTCCATGTAAAAAGATCTTGTCATCGATAGCGTCAGCTAGTAATAAATTGTTGAACATTGGACAAATTTCGTTGGAATATGAAGACAATCCGTTAGTAATAAATGGATACCTTCAATATGAACCGATGAAATACAATTTACACGCAAATGCAGAAAACTTTAATTTGTCATTCTTAGGATTAGATCCAAATATCAAGACAGCAGAAGGTATACTTAATATGGATATGACTTTGACAAATGCAGCAACATCAGGTAAAATTGATCTTGCAAACTTTAGTTATATAACTAAAGATGGCTTGACAAATGCTCAAAAACATAAACGCTAAAAATTGATGTAGCTAATAACAAATTACAAATTAATCGTCTTGATGGTGGATTTAATGGCGGAACATTCATTGTCGACGGGAATATGGACATACCAACAGTTCCTGGTGATTTTTATGAAAACAAAACGTCTAGAATTAGGAAAAAAATCGATATAGATGCAAAATTTGGATAAATTGGGATTGAGATATGGAAATGATATAGATTATGCACTAACAGGAAAAAGTTAATCTTACAGAAGATTTCTTATCAGGAAATTTAAAAAGTTGATAGTGCAGATATCAGAGGAATTCCAAATTTTGGTGGAAATGAAGAAGAGAATTTGACTGAAAGCCAAAAAAAGAGCAAAAAAATTAAAAAGATAAAAACAATTGCAGAAGGAATAATTGAGGGAGTAATTGATAAAATATTAAAACAATATACTGTTGGTTTAGATGTACAAATGGGAAGAAATGTAAAAGTTGATATTCCAAGTATGAGTTTAGTGAAAAATATTAAAAGTAAAGTTGACGGTGGAGCAAAAAAATTAGATACGAAAAATGGAGCAATTGGAATGGATGGAACATTCTCACTTAGAGATGGTAAATTTTACTTAAATGGTAATAGATTTAAAATTGATAGTGGGGAAATAAGATTTATTTCAAAAGATGGAGTTACAGTATTGAGTGATCCATTTGTAATAATTACAGCTTCAACTACTGTAAAAGGAGAGAAAATTGAAGTGGATGTAAGTGGAAATGTAAGTAATCCACAAATGGCATTTAGCTCTTCGTCAGGAAAAAAACGAAAGAAGAAATTTTATCATTGTTAGCATTTAAGACAGTAGTCGGAAACAACAGTAATAATCACGATGATATATCATTAAATCATAAAAAAATAATACAGATGATGGAGTAGTTGTGGTAGGTTCTTTAGTAAATACTGCATTAAATGAGTTGATTTTTTTCGTCAGTAACTGGTAAAATTGGAGAGAGCTTAGGTTTATCGAATTTTTTTCAATTTCAACAGATGTTGATAAATCAAAAAAACTGGACAATATAGAGCAGCGACTACTTTTATACGTTCAAGATAATTTATATAAAGATAAATTATTCTGGAATTTAGAAGTTAAATTTCCATTCCAAGTAACTAAAGATACTAACGGAGGAAATAGTAGTTCACTTCCAGTTGGCTATAATGCATGGTTAAATTATAATTTTAACAAATCATTAGAGTTAAAAAGTTGGAGGAGAAACTATAAATCAAAAAGAGTACCAATGCAAATATGAAATCAGGTACAAAAAGGAAATTACTATATTGGAGTTGATTTCTCAACAAGGGGTCATTCCTTAGGGCGAAATTTTTAAAAAAAGAATGTTTAAGAAAAAGAAATTGGAAACATTAAAAAAATAGGAGGAAGAATGAAAAAAATAAAAATTTACGCATTTATTGTGGCTGTTACTTTATTTGTTTCAATAAATAACATTTCAAGTGCAGCAGAACAACAAAATTTGAAAGTAGGTAAAATAGAGTTTTTCACATTTAAGAGAGTTACCAGAAGATTACCTGTTATCAAAAAAATACCAGTAAAAATCAGGTGACGATTATTCAAATAAAAAGTATGAGTGACATTTATCTAGCATTGAAAAAAAATTGAATTATGTTGATAATGTTAGTGTTATTCCAGAAATAAATGGGGACACAGTTAATTTAAGAGTAGAAGTAAGTGAGGCAGCAAATGCTTCAGCTACTCTTCAAAGCGAAGAAAGAGACAAAGCATTAAGTCAAAAAAACAGAGTTTGTTATTTCTAAAAATTGATATAGTTGGAACTAAAACTATTTCTAAAGAAGAATTATTAAGTGGAATGAAAAATTAAAGAAGGTCAACAATTTGTACCTAAAGAAGCACTTAATGAAGCTCAAAGAATCTTTTAATACAGGTTATTTTTGCAACTGTTGAACCAAAAAAATAGATAGAAAAAGCTGATAATACAGTTGTTATCACATATGAAGTGAAAGAAAATCCAGACGTAACAGGAATTGAAATTACAGGAAATACATTATTTACTGATGATCAATTAAAACAAGCATTAGGAATTAAAGAAGGACAAATTTTAAAATGGTAATTTATTGAATCCTGATAATAATGGAATTATAAAATTATATGAAAAAAATGGTTATGCAACAGCAAGAATCGAATCTATCAATGTTGGAGAAGATGGAAAAAAATAAAAAAATAGGAATGACTGAAGGAGTTGTTCAAAATGTAACATTCTCTAAAAGCTTCAAATAAAAACAGATGATGAAAGAGCAAATCCAAAAAGAGCTAATTTGAGAACAAAAACCATATGTTCTTGAAAGATATTTGGAAGTAAAAACCTGGAGAAGTTTTTAGAAGGTAAAAAAATATTGAATCAACAATGAAAGAAATGTATAGAACTGGTATCTTCAATAGAATAGAGCCTAACATAACAGGAAGTGAAACAGATCCAAATGCAAGAAATGTAGAGTTCTTAATCGAAGAAAGACCAACAACTACAATTAATGGAAGTATTTCTTATGGAACTGCAGTTGGATTAGTTGGAGGACTTAAATTATCTGATGATAATTTCTTAGGAAGAGACCAACAAGCAGCTATTAATTTAGAAGCGTCAAATAAAGGGGACAAAACATTCTCAATAGACTGGTTTGATCCTTGGATTAAAAATACTGAAAGAGTTCAAGCAGGAGGTTCGGCTTACTGGAGAGAATCTAGAGATGACGATGCTGACTGGGATGAATTAGAAAAAGTAAAAACTATTGGTACAAGATGGACAATAGGTAAAGGATTAAATAAAGATATTTATGTAAGAGCTTCAACTAGATTAGATCATAAAAAAGAAATCTATTCTGGTGGAGATGTTAAAGATAGTTATAACTTATTAGCAATAACTCCAGAATTTATTTATGATACTAGAGATAATGTAAGTGATCCAACAAAAGGACTTTATGCTGATTTGACATATGAAAAAGGGAAATTATTAGGTGATCGTAGAAAATACGATAGATTTGAAGCTGATTTAAGAGCGTTCCACCCAGTAATAGGTAAGAAAAATATAATGGCATATAGAGCAGTTTGGGGATCAACAGGAAGTGGAACTCCAGATTCTATGAGATTTAGTGTTGGTGGAGCAGACTCAGTTCGTGGATATGAATATGGAGCATTTGACGGATACGATCAATTTTATGCAAGTATTGAAAATAGAACAAGATTTGGTAAAAATGGTGACGTTCAATTAGTTGCATTCTTTGATATAGGAAATGCTTGGCAAAAAGAAAGCATAAATGCTGCAGGAAGAAGAACATATTCGCCAGATAGAAAAAGTGCACATGATTTCAAAGACTTGAAAAAAGGATATGGAGTAGGACTTAGAATAAATACACCAGTTGGTCCATTAAGATTTGATTACGGTTGGCCAATGGATCCTGAAAAACCAGGTAAGAAAAAAGATAAAGGTAAATTCTACTTTAGCTTTTGGACAATCATTCTAATATAATATCAAACAGGGAATTTATTTCCCTGTTAATTTTTTTAACAAAAAGATAGCAAGAAGTCTCCGACTTCTATAAGTGGAGATGAATTGCTTTTTTTGTAAAAAAAATTGAAAAAAAGGATACATCCATGATAAAAATTTTTGTATAAAATATTGAAGAGAAGTCATTAAAAAAATAATATTCAAAAATCAAAAAGGAGGTGTAATTTATGAAATATAATTTAGCATTCAAATACAGAATTTATCCAAATAAGGAGCAGGAATTATTGATAAATAAGACTTTTTGGATGTGTCCGTTTTGTTTACAATACGATTTTTATATATCGCTAATAAAAATTTATGAAGAAACTGGAAAAAAATAAAATAGTTACACCTGCCAGTTTGAAAAGTGAAAAATCAATTTTTTAAAAAGAAGTAGATAGTCTGGCACTTTCAAATGCTCAATTGAATGTAAAACGATCGTTTACGAATTTTTTTCAGAAGAGAGCGAAATTTCCAAGGTTCAAATCTAAAAAAAGAATAATGTTAAAAAGTTACACGACAAATTGTGTGAATAATTCAATACGAATTGAGAAAAAAACAAATATTTGGTTTTTGCCAAAATTGAAAAAAAGTTAAATTAAAAATATCATAGAGAAATACCGAAGGATTATAAGATAAAGTCAGTAACATTGACAAACAGTAATGGAAATTACTATGTTTCTGTTTTGACAGAATTTGAAAAAGAAATTCAAAAAAATCCAAGTAATGATAAAGTGATTGGACTTGATTTTTTTCAATGTCTGAATTATTTGTCAGTTCTGAAAACCAAAGGGCTGATTATCCAAAAATATTTCAGGATGTTAGAAGAAAAAAATTAAAGAAATTACAAAAAAATCCTTATCAAGGAAGGTAAAATTTTCTAAAAATTGGTATAAACAAAAAATGAAAATATCAAAATTGCATGAGTATATTAAAAATTGCCGAAGAGATTTTTTTGCATAAATTATCGAAAAAATTATCTAAAGAGTATAATGCTGTGGTTGTTGAGGATTTGAATATGAAAGGGATGAGCCAGGCATTAAATTTTGGTAAAAGTGTTGGAGATAATGGATGGGGAATATTTTTTTGAGGATGCTTTGAGTATAAACTGATGTTTTTTTAGGGAAACAATTTTTGAAGATAGATAAGTGGTTTCCATCATCGAAAACTTGTAGTAGATGTGGAAATATTAAAGAGGAGCTTAAATTATCAGAAAGAAGCTATAAATGTGAGTGCTGTGGAATTGAGATTGATAGGGATTATAATGCGGCACTGAATATAAAAAGATATTGGAAAAAGAAATGTTGAAATATAAGGAAATAAAAAAAACAGGGTAGGAACTACCCAAAGAGCTTGGTAAATATATTTGGCTAACAAAAGCAGATACTTCCCAAGAAGCTCCCGCTTCTACAAGCGGGAGTAGTTCACAATAAAGTTTTTTTATGAGAAATTTAAAAATTAAAAATTTTGTATAAAAAAAGTAAATTTTATTTAGTAATTTTTTTATGATTAACAAATAGTGATTAACAGACAAGAAAAAGAGGGATACACATGTATAATATAAAAGAAGTTGCAGAATTAATTAGTGGAAAAAAATAGTTGGAAATGAAAAATTTGATTTTTTTAAAAGATTAGCTCCATTTTTTTATGCGACAGAAGATGAGTTGACTTTTGCAGCAGATGAAAAAAATGTTGAAAAGTATTGATAAGTGTATTGCCGGTGCAATAATTGTTCCACCGTTGGAAAAATTTGCCGAAAGATAGAACATATATTGTGGTTGAAAAAAATCTGAGAGAATTGATGCCAATTTTGCTTAACTTTTTAAACCGAAAGTAAAACCTTTTGAAAAAAACCGATAGAAGATTCAGCAATAATTGATGAAACAGCGAGTGTCTCAAAAAAATTAATACATACATTGGACATAATGTAAAAAAATTGGGAAAAAAATGTTGTAATTTATCCTAATGTTTCGATTTTTGAAGGGACAGAAATTGGAGATGGGACAATTGTTTACTCAAACGTTACGATTAGAGAGTTTTCTAAGATTGGGAAAAAGTGTATTTTTCAGCCAGGTGCAGTTATTGGGTCTGATGGATTTGGATACATAAAAGTGAAAGGCGATAATGTGAAAATCGAGCAAATTGGACATGTTATCTTAGAAGATGAAGTGGAAATTGGAGCGAATACTTGCGTTGATAGAGGAGCGATTGGAGATACAATTATAAAAAAAGGTACGAAAATTGATAATTTGGTTCATATTGCTCATAATGATGTGATAGGTTCTAATTGCTTTATTATCGCACAAGTGGGAATTTCTGGAAGCGTGGAAGTTGGAGATAATACGACTCTTGCAGGACAAGTTGGAGTGGCTGGACACTTGAAAATTGGAAATAATGTTGTAATCGCTGCAAAATCAGGTGTTACAAATGATGTTCCTGATGGAAAAACAAATGTCAGGATATCCTTTGAGAGACCACATGGACGATTTGAGAGTAAAAAAATGTCGATGGGAAAAGTGCCTGAATTATTGAAAACTGTAAGAAAAATTGAAAAAGGAAATCGAAGAATTGAAAAAAATAAATATTAGTGATTACTTTAATAAGAAAAAAATTTGTATTCCTATTGTAAAAAGTAATATTTTTATGTTAAAATAAATTATTATAAGAACCAAATGATTACACAAAAAAATATAAGGTATTAATAAATTAATTAAAATTTAAATAAAAAGATAGGAGTGCGGTATGAAAAAAATATTATTAGGAATGTTATTGCTAATTTTCGCAGTTAGTTGTAGTCAAAAACCAGAATCAACAGTTTCAAAAATTTATTGATGGTATTAAACGTCAAAAAAATCGAAGAAACATATAAAAAAAATATGCGTTAGACAATAAATCAGAAAAATGATTTAAAATTAGAATACAACAACAAATTTCAGCAATTATTTTTTTGAAACATTATTCAAAAAAATATAGATTATAAAATTGAGAAAGTACATAAACAAGATGATGAAACATCAATTGTTACAGTATCTGTAGAAAATGTAGATGTTGAAAAAAAGTATTTTTGAAAGTTTATAAAAAAATATGTTAGATAGCACATTTTTCTAGCGGAAATGCTAAATCTGTAGAAGACAGTTTCAAAGAAGAATTGGAATCTAAAGATGTTCCAAAAATCAAAAAAATGAAACACAATTTATTGTTAAGAAAACAAGCAATGGTTACAAAATTGATGTAACAGCAGAAAAATATCGATGTATTATTAGGAAAATTCAATACGACATTTAGAAATTTGAATAAATTAGGAGAAAATGATTCACAACAATCATCAACTGAACCAAATTCAAGCAACGCTCAATTGCCAAAATCTGGTCCAAATGTAGCTCCAACTCAAGTTTCTCCAAATGGTGAAATAAACGGTATAACAAAAAAATAAATTCAATTAACTGTCTTGTAAAAATTTGCAAGGCAGTTTTTTTATGCAAAAAAAGGGAATTAATAAAAAAAAGACTTTTTTTATTTTTTTCTCGAATATTGTATAATAACTTATGTTTTAAAAATTAAAAAAAGAAAAAAATTTATAGAAAGAAAAGGTAAGATAATGGGAAAAAAAGTCAAGAATAATAAGAGGAACGAGTAAATGTGCACGTTTTTTTCGTTTGTGATACGACAGAGTTAGTTAAAGAAGCTAAAAAAATTCATGAGTTGGATCCAATACCAGCGAGAATTTTTTTGGAGAATTATTGACAGCGACTGTGATGATGGGAAAAAGATTTAAAAAGGTGAAAATGATTTAATTACTGTAAAAAAATAAATGGAGATGGACCGTTTGGAAATATGTTAGCGACTTCAGGGAAAAAAATGGAGAGGTAAAAGGATATGTAAGCGGAAATCCATCTGAAGATATTTTTAAAATAATAGACGAAAATGGGAATTTCATAACTGATGAAAATGGAAAAAAATCAGATTTATCGGTGAAGGAACATTACAAGTAATAAAAGATATTGGATTGAAAGATCCGTTTTCTGGCGTGATAAAATTAGAAAGTGAGGAAATTGCTGATAATATTGCGTACTATTTCTTGCTTTCGGAACAAATAAAATCAGTGGTAGCCTTAGGCGTTCAAATAGATGAAAATGGTGAAATTCAAAAAGCTGGTGGATATATGGTTCAGTTGCTTCCAGGAGTAGAAGATGGATTTATTGATAAATTGGAAGATAAATTAAGACAAATTAGAAGCATTACTGAATTGTTGAGTGGTGGAATGAGCTTGGAGCAAATTGTAGAATTGTTGTATGAGGATATTACGGTTTTTGAAGAGGAAACTGATGTTGATGGAGCGCATAAAAAAACTTATGTGGAAGATTATGAAATTTTGGAAGAAAGTGATATTGAGTACAAAATGTAATTGTTCAAAAAGAAAAAAATATTTGTCAGCAGTGAAAAACACTTGGAGATGAACAAATTAATGAGATTTTTAGAAGAAGAAGGAAAAATTCAAGTGGAATGTCATTTTTTTGTAGAAAAAAATATGAGTTTACAAAAAGAGGATTTTTGAATAAAATTAATTTTTTTAGGAAAAATATAAATTTTTTTAAAATAAAAAAAGTTGTGAGTTATTTTTAAAATGATAAAAAAATAAATAAAATTATAAACTAAGAAGGAGATGAAAAAAATGTCAAAAATTAAGAGTAGGTGTAATACGTGGGGAGTTTCGACTGAAAGAGAAGTGTCGCTAAAAAAACAGGAAGTGAAATTGTAGCAAATTTAAATAGAGATAAATATGAAGTTTTTGATATTGTAATTGATACTGAAAAGGAAGTTTATGAAAAAATAAAAGACTTGAATCTAGATTTTGCGTATATTGCTTTACATGGTGTATTTGGAGAAGATGGAAGAATACAAGCAATTTTACAAAGTTTTGGAATTGCTTACAGTGGGCCTGGAGTAATGTCAAGTGCAGTTTGTATGGATAAGGAATTTTCAAAAAGAATTGTGTCTGAATACGGAGTTAGAATTGCAAAATGGAAAAGTGTTCGTGTAGGAGAAACAGTTGATTTTGAAACAGTAAAAAAAGAATTGGGAGATTATCTTATCGTAAAACCAAATAACGGTGGTTCAAGTATCGGAGTAAGTTTTGTAGAAACAGAAGAAGAATTGAAAAAAGGGTTAGAACTTGTATTTGGAATGGATAAAGAGGCTTTAATTGAAGAAGTATTGCATGGAGTGGAAATAAGTGTGCCAGTAATTGGTGGAAAAGTTTTCCCAACAATAAGAATCGAAGCTCTTGCTGGAGATTACTTTGATTATGAATCAAAATATGCAAAAGGTGGAGCAAAAGAATATGTGTTTGAATTCCCAGAAAAAGTACAAGCTGAAATTAACAAATTTGCACAAGATAGCTATTATGGATTAAAATGTGAAGGATTCGCAAGAATTGACTTTATGGTAGTAAACGAAGAAACACCATATTTCATGGAAGTAAACACATCACCAGGAATGACAGCTGCAAGTTTATTGCCAAAAAGTACAGCTTCAAAAGGATACAGCTACTCAGAAACATTAGATTTATTAATTGAATCTTCATTAAAAGTGGAAAGATAAACGAAAGTAAATATTCATAAAGCAAGGGGTTTTGTCCTCTTGTTATCAAATATATCAAAATATGGAGGGAAATATGGAAAGAATAGCAAGTTTTACAGTAGATCATAAAAAATTAAACAGAGGAATTTATGTGTCAAGAATTGACGAAATCAACGGAAATTACATCACAACTTTTGATGTGAGAATGAAGCTGCCAAACAGAGAACCAGTAATAAACATTGCAGAACTTCACACAATGGAACATTTAGGAGCAACATTTTTAAGAAATCATCCAACTTGGAAAGATGAAGTTGTATATTTTGGACCAATGGGTTGCAGAACAGGATTTTATGTAATTTTAAAAGGAAAATTAGAATCAAAAGACATCATTGATTTAATGAAGGAACTTTACAAATTCATGGCAGAATTTAAAGGCGAAATCCCAGGAGCAACTGCAATCGAATGTGGAAACTATTTAGATCAAAACTTGGCGATGGCTAATTTTGAATCAAAAAAATTTTTGGAAGAAACTTTGGAGAATTTGACGGAAGCAAATTTGGTTTATCCTGAATAATAAAAATACTATGAGCATCTTTAAGAAGTATTTAAAAAAATAAGGTGGTAAAAAGGATGGAAGAATTAAATACATTTGAAAAAAACTTTACCAAATAAATTGGATTTTTCTAATTAAATTGAAGCAATTCGTACGTTTAGAAAAAAATAGTTTGGAAAAAAATTAGTTTAGCAGTTATTTTTTTAGAATTAATGCAGAAAAAAATGGAAAAAAAGTGCAGAAATAAAAAAAGAATTAATGGACTTGAATATGTTTATGAAAAATTTAACAGGATATTATTTTTTTAGTTAGCTCAAAAAAATCAAGAAATTGTTATGATTATATTATAAAAATTTTTTTCATGAAAAGTTATTTCCAAATGGAGTAATTGATAAAATAATAGAAAATTATTCATCTTATGACCGTATAAAAAGAAAGAGCAGAATATTTGTTAAGTAGATGGATAGAAATTGGGAAATTAGATTTTTATGTTTCATTATTGGATTTTTGAAAAATATAAATTTAAAAATGGAAAAAAATTAAAAAGTTGAAAAATAAATGGAAATTAATTATATATGAAAAATATAAAAACTTCATACATTAAAGATTATTATTTGGATACAGAAGAAATACTGTATTGTGATATTTTTTTGGAAAAAAATTAAAAAAATAGAACCTTTGTATGATAAAAATTCAATACAATGAATTTTTTTGAAAAATATATCTCCTTTATTGAAAAAAAGGAATTATTAGATACAGCTGAAAATCATGAAATTGAAATATTAGTTGATAAATATCCGATTACAAATAATAAAATGCAATTTTTTTAGATGATGAAATGGATATTTATATCACTAAAAAAATGATTCAAATATGCATCCTTTGGAAAGTTATCCTGAAATATATTTTTAGAGATACAGTAAATTCTTGGAAAAAAATGTGAGATTGTAAAAAGCCGAAAGCAAAAAAATATTTATTCTAAATATAGAACTTAATGAAGAAAAAAATGGGAAAAAAATTGCCAGAATTTAAGATAATGCCTAAAATAGAGCATAAAAAAATGTATTTCCACCTGTTTTTTTAAAAAAATAGAAAATAATATTTTTCGATATAGTTTATATTCCTAGAGAATGTGATGATGATGACCTTGGATTTAGTATATCAGAAGAATTATTAAAGAAAATGATAGGATTGGGTTATGATGTTGAAATTATAAGTAATAAGGATAGGTTTTTTTAATACGCATTCACCATATAAACTAAAAAAACGGAAAAAAAGATATTTTATGGATTTATGATTATGAAAATAATTGGTATATATTGCCACTACTGGATTTTTGATACATTAGAACGAAAGGTTATAGATGGAGAAGTTATAACATACACGACTACCTCTATACAAGTGTATCATGAAAAAAATATTGTGCAGATGGAAAGTTGTATTTTCAAAAAAATCAGAGATAAAAAGATTATGGGATAAGCTGATGCGATTCATTTGGGATTTGGGGAGTGGGTCGTTAATGAATATCAAAAAGCTGATTGAAAGTTATAAAAGTAAAATTTAATAATTTAGAATTAAATAAGGAGGAAAAAAATGCTTTACATTTTTAAAAAGAAGAAAATATCGAAGAATTTTTGAGAAAATCAGAAATGGATGAATTTGAAGAAGAGGATTTTTGGAGAATTTTATCTTGATGATTACAAAATGGTTGATAAAAAGTGGAATGTTTGAGGATTTTTAGGTTTAAATTAGTTGTTTTGGAAAGTTTACTTGGGAAAAAAATGCGAGTTTTGTTGATGAATTTAAAGAATTTACTAAAAAAATTAGAAGAAAAAAATATGATGATTATGTTTTTTTGAAATTGGAAATTTTATTAATCCTGTTATAGTTGAACCAATTTTTAAAAATTTTTTTGGAAAATGTAGAATTGACAGAAGAAGATTTAGAAAAAAAGTAGATGAAATTTGTATTGATGGCGGACTTGAAATTTATGGTATTCTTTGTCCAAATTGGGATGGAGAAGATGAATTATTTGAAATAAAAAAAGTGTAAAAAGGATTTGAGAAATTGAAAAAAATTTGAAAAAAAGTAATTTTTTTATCTCTTGTTGTGATGAGGAATTGCTAGATGAATTTAGAGAAAGTGGAATTGAAGTAGAATAAAATTTAATTTTAAAAATTTAATATAGAAAAAGGAGATTTATGAAAAAAATACTGATTTTTATTTTTTTAGTTGTTTTTTTCATTAAATTTTTTTCATTTGAATTAAAAAAAGAAAAATTTTTGAAATTGTAAAAAAATAAGAGTTTAAAAATTATCAGAAGAGGAAATGAAAAATCAAAGTGAAAAAAAGTTGTTGAAGTTTTTTTAATAAAGAAATTTTTAGATAGGATAGAAAGTCAAAATAAAAGGAATTGAATATTCGGAAAAATACTAATTTTATAACTGGATTGGAAACTTTTAAAGCGAATGTACCTGATGTTTTTGATGAATAATAAAGTCTATGAAAAAAACAATTTATGAAATTGAAAAGATTAACTTTATTTCAAAAAAATAAAGTGGAAGTAATTTATACTGAAAAAAATTACCAAATATTTTTTTAAAATTATGTTTTCTGAAGAATTTAATAAAATGCTAGAAGATAAAGTTTCGAAAAGAATTGGGATATAAATTGGATAATGAAAAAAATTCAAAAAAATTATCCAATGAAGAAAGAATGAAAAGCAAATGCAATAATTTTGTCTGAATATCAAAAATGAAATGATAAAAAAATATTGGATAGTAATCAGTTTGAGTATATGACTAATAAAAAAATAAGATGATTTTGGAAAGAAAGAAAAAAAGGATGGGAATATAAAGATGAAGAAACATTAGAAAGTGATGGTTTTGATATTTTTGATTCTATGTTTGAAATTTTTGGAAAATAATTTGAATAAATGAGGATGAGGTATGAGAATGAAGAAGATGTTAATGTTATTTTTACTAACAGCAAGTCTTGGATTTTCAGCAAATTATAAGGTGGAAGTTAAGCCGAATGTGAAAATTCAACAGTCAGAAATTGAAAAGAATAATTTGGAAATTGAGAAAGTTTTTTTGGAAAATACAAAACGAGATACTCTTGAAGGAATAAAAGAGGTTGACAATCAGATTGCAGAACAAAAAGATGAATTAGGAGCAAGATTTTTTGGCGAAATTTTGAAAGAATATATGAGAAATATGGAATATCGTATTAAGGAGATAAATTATAATTCTAGTTCAAGTGCAGATTTAAAATTTGTTTTAAAAGCACCAAAATTAAATTTTAATTCTCTTTTGGAAGTTGAAGACCAAGAAAAAAATAAATAAAACATTTGAGCAAAAAAACTGGAAAATCAATAAAAATATTTGTCAAATGTTTCAGGGAAGATTTTCAAAAGAAATGGATGCCAACTTTGATAGATATAATATCAAAAAAACGGTTTCAGATAAAATTAAGGATATAAAAAGAATTTGATGAAAAAGAAGGAACTGTCGAAGCAACAAAAATTAATGGAAAATGGAATATCATAATGAATAATTTAAAATAGAAAAATTTTAGAAAAATTAATAAGATTGAATTTTTTTAATATAAAAATTAAAAAAATTTTTTTGTAACAAAGGAAGGATTAAAATGGCAAAAATAATAGACACACATACACACATTTACGACGAGCAATTTGCAGAAGATTTTGATGAAGTTTTGGAACGGATTGATGAGCAGCTGGAAGGTGCTGTTGTTATTGGGTGTGATTTGGAAACTTCGCTTACGAGTGTGGCTCTTGCAAATAAATATCCGTTTATTTATGCGGTGATTGGAGTTCATCCTGTGGATATTAAGAAGTATAATGATGAAGTGGAAAAAGAATTGGAGCGACTGGCTTTGAATGAGGAAAAGGTTGTTGCGATTGGGGAAATTGGATTGGATTATCATTGGATGGAAGATCCGAAAGATGTGCAAATTGCTGTGTTTAAAAAGCAGATGGAACTTGCTGAAAGGGTTAAAAAGCCTGTTGTGATTCATACGAGGGAAGCGTTGCAAGATACGATTAATGTTTTGAAGGAATATCCGAATGTTGGCGGAATTTTACATTGTTATCCGGGATCACTTGAGGCGGCAAAACCGCTTTTAGATAGATATTATATTGGAGTTGGCGGGACTTTGACATTTAAAAATAATAAAAAGACGAAAGAACTTGTGAGAGAACTTCCTTTGGAAAAGATTGTCCTAGAAACAGATTGTCCATATTTGACGCCAGTTCCTTTTAGAGGGAAACGAAATGAGCCGATTTATACAAAATATGTGGCAGAAGAAATTGCTAGAATTAAGGAAATTTCAGTGGAAGAAGTTATAAGAGTAACTACGGAAAATGCAAAAAAAATTTATAGAATGAAATAAAAGAAAGGAAGTGCAGAGAATGGAAGAAAAAGTAATTTTAGAATGTAAAAAATTGAGAAAATCTTACAAACTTAATAATGCATTGAATGATATTGATCTTTCGATAAAAGGCAATAAAATTATTGGTTTGTTGGGACCGAATGGGAGTGGGAAGACAACTTTAATTAAGTTGGCGGTTGGATTATTGAAACCGACATCGGGAGAAATCTTGATAGATGGGAAACCAATTGGTGTGGAAACAAAAGAGATAATTTCATATCTTCCGGATAGAGATTATTTGGACAAAAATCAAAATGTGGATTCATTGATTAAATTATTTGAGGATTTTTATCCTGATTTTAATAAACAGACAGCGTTGCAAATGTTTCAAGATTTGAAAATTGATACGACGAAAAAATTTAAAGCGTTGTCGAAAGGGAATAGAGAAAAGGTTCAATTGATTTTGGCTATGAGTCGAGAAGCTAAATTGTATTTATTGGATGAGCCGATAGCGGGAGTGGATCCAGTTACGAGGGATTATATTTTGAATACGATTATTAAAAAAATTACAATAAAGATAGTGACTTTTATTAATTTCAACTCATTTAATAAATGATGTTGAGAAAAATTTTTGGATGAAGTGGTTTTTTTGTAAATAATGGTGATATTTTACTTCATGATACAGTTGAAAACATTAGATCGAAAAATGAGAATAAAAAGTATTGACGAATACTTTAGGGAGGTGTTCAAATAATGTTAAAATTATTTAAGTACGATTTTTAGAGCGATAAGTAGAAGATTGATACCGTTGTATCTAGTTGGAATAGTAATAGGAGTTATTAATGTAATATGTTCAATCATATTATCAAATATGCTAAGTGGCGATTATACTTCGAAGGCTCAAGAAGTAACATTTATAATATTGACAATTTTAAAAAGGCTTGTTGTCATTTTCATTTTTTTATACTGAGTTCGTATATTTCGATATTGACAATTTTTTTATATTAATCTCAAATTTTTCATAGTTCAGTTTATGGAAACGAAGGTTATTTAATAAATTCATTGCCAATAGAATCAAAAAAATTAATTTTTAGCAAAAATATTTTTAACTTTTTTTATTCTGGACATTTGTTTCAGGAATATTTTACACAATTTTCTATATTGCAGGATTATTTTTCAAATGTTAATAAATATGAAAGAAAAAGAGTTATTTGATCATTTTAATGAAGTAAAAAGTAGAACTTTTCAAAAAGAATGGCAAGTTATCCACATATGTCAAAAAAATTATAGCTTTTAATTATAATAGCGATAATTTGTTACATTTTTGTATATTTTTACTATATTCTTGGTACTATATGCTAAGCGTTACTTTCGCAAATTTAATAAAATTAAATAAAATAGTTGTTGGACTAATAACTTTTTGTAATTTGTAACATAGTTGTTATGATAATTTCAGTAACTTTAATGATTTCAGGAATTGTCAGTTTATCGAAAAATTGAAGAATCAGCATCTTCTGAAATACAAGTGTTTAATGTACTAAGTACCCATGGAATAACATTGATGATTGCATTGATATTATTGAATGTTGGTTCGTTTTTTTCTTGATAAATTATATTCATTCAAAGAAAATTGATTTAGAATAAATTAATTGAATAAATAAAAAAAGAATGTGAATTTAAAACCATTTTTTTGGAGATAAGTTCACATTCTTAATTTTATAGTAAAACTGCTTTTAAAACTAAACTCAAAAAAACTATAACTATTTTTACTCAACTCTTAAATTTACGTAATTGTTAATAGTTTTTTTGAGTATAAAAAAATCCTATAATATTCCTGGATATTTTACTCCGCCCCAGTTAACATTGTCTTTCATAACAGCAATTTCTTCTAAATTAACATCTCTCAATGCCCATTTTTTAAATTCTTCAAATCCTGTTCTGTCAACAATATAACCGATATGTTCTTTTGGCAAACTTCTGTCGATATATTCTTCTACATATTCGTATGTATTTTTTAAGATTTTGATGATTGATTCTTCATCAGCCCACAATAACCAATCTTCAGCAAGTCTAGGGTTCTTTTTACCAGTTCTACCCATAATTGTTAATTTATAATATTTTTTAGAATCTCTTGTCCAAGCATTCATCGGACAGTTTAATACACATTCTCCACATCCGATACATCTGTCATGGTCTCTAACAGGTTTATAATTAACCATTTTTATTGCCCCTGTCGACAATTTTGTACATTTTCTTTCACACATTCCACAAGAAACACATCTTTGTGCATCAAAAACAGGTTTAGCCATTCCAATAATTCCAAAATCATGCATTCTAACTTTTTTGACAATCATTCGCACAACCAGTCAAAGCCACTTTAAAATGTAAATCATTTGGGAAAATAACTTTTTCAATTTTTTTAGCCAATTCAGTTGTATTGTATTGACCTTTTGGACAAACTTTGTTTCCGATACAAGCTGCCACATTTCTAGTACCAGCTGATTGGTACCCTTCGTTTTCTCCTTTGTAATTAATTTCCAATTTTTCCATAATAGGTTGAACCATTTTATTAACTTTTTCGATATCTTTCCAGTCGATTCCTAATATTTCAAATCCTTGTCTAGTTGTGATATGAATTCTACCATCTCCATAAGTATTTGCAATATCGTTAACCATTTCCATTACATCAGTAGTGATAAGCTTCCACCAGGAACTCTGACTCTCAAAGCAGTTTTATGTCTCATCTTTTGTTACTCTAAAAAGCGTTTTTTTCGTAACAACTTTTCTATTTATATCCATACTCATTGATTTTTCCTCCATCATTTTTTACTAAAAGCTTAGTCGCCACTTTCAAATTATATTTATTAATCAAGCAATTTTTGTGCAAAGCTGTAATTAAATACAGGCCCTTCTAAACAAATGTATGTTTCATCAATTTTACAGTGTCCACATTTTCCAACAGCACAAGACATTCTTCTTTCAAATGACACCCAAATTTGCTCTTTAGGAATATTTCTTTTTAATACTTCTAAGCAAGTGAAATGCATCATAATTGGAGGCCCAACAACTACAAATTCATAATCAGAAGTATCTTCAGGCAAGAATAAATCTGGAATATATTTAGTAACCATTCCTTGATTCATATCCTTGGCACCTTCATTGTTATCCAAAGTAATCAATACATCAAATTTTTCTTTCCATCTATCAAATTCATCTTTAAAAAAATTAATCCTTCAATATTTTTTTAAATCCAACAATGATTTTCAACGATTTAACTTCTTCAGGATGTACATAAAAAAATATTCAATTATTGGTCTTACAGGTGCAATTCCACTTCCTCCAACAATCAAAAATCACATTTTTTTATTTTTTTATACTTATCAATTGGAAACCCATTCCCATAAGGTCCTCTCAAAAAGATTCTATCATTTTCTTTTTAATTTAAAAAAATTTCATCAGTAACTTTTTCCAACTTTTCTTATCAAAAAAAGTCAAGCCATCCTTCTTCTTCGTTAAAATTAGCAATAGAAATAGGAACTTCTCCAACACGAGGCAACGAAACTTGCATGAATTGTCCAGCACTAACTTTTCCCTTGTATTGTACTCTAAAAAGCCATTCCAAGTGAGTAACTTTTTCTACTTTTAATAATTTATGTACAGTTGGTAAATACACATTTTCAGTGTAATAAGAGTTAAAATTTTCTTCAATTGCTTTTTTCACAAGAGGTAAAGCACTTTCAGCGTAATTAGAATTATTCATTTATAGCAGCCTCCTTTTTTTCTTTAGAAATTCTTTTTAATTCAGCACTCAATTTATTGATGCAATTTGAGAAAGAGATGTACTCAGGACAAGCATCATCACATCTTCCGCATCCTGTACACATATTATATCCAAATCTTTTCTTAAAATCAGAAATTTTGTGCATTACTTTAAATCTCATTCTATCTCCATGTCTTTGTCTAAATGAGTGTCCACCAGCCATATCAGTAAATCCTTGAACATGGCAAGAAGCCCAAACTCTTCTTCTTTCTCCAACATTTTCTGTTTCGCTGTAAAAAATATCTTGTGTAGAAGTACAAGTACAAGTAGGACACACAAAGTTACATTTTCCACAAGCAATACATCTCTTATCGTATTCACGCCATAAATCCAAGTTTATAACATCTTCCAACTCAATATTATCAGGAATATCAACGTGAATTTCATTATCTTCAACAAATTCCATTTCAAATTCCTGTTTTCTATAATTTAATCTATCATTTGCAAAAATAATTTATAAATTCTTCATCTTTAATATCTAAAAAAATATTTCTGAATCAGTAACTTTAATTCCAATATTGTAATCATCAGTTTTGTTAGTCCCCATATCCACACAGAAACAGTTTTTCAAAAACTATTAGGACATCCAAAAACAACAAATTTAACATTTTCTCTAACTTTTTTGTAATAAATGTCCAAAAAAATTTATTATTTAAATAAATTTCATCGACTCTTTTCACAGAATGTAAGTCACAACTTCTCAAAAAAATCAAATATTTTTTTATTTTTTTCTTCAGGAACTTTAATATTATCTTCAGTAAAATAAAAACATTGTTTGAGTGATTGGTAACATTACTTCCTTTGCTGAAAAAAATTTGATTTTCTATCAAAACAAATATCTTCAACTTTATCAATTTGGTGATATCTAATAACAGATGTATCAGAGAAATTCCCAATACCAGGAACTTCTACGGGTGCATGAATTTCATATTCTTTTTTTAAAAGCATCCAAAGCCTTATTAAAATTTGCATAATTTAAGCTAATTTTTCATTTTTTTCCTCCCTAAATTTATAAAATCTTTCTGCCAAATGCAAAAAAATTTTTTTAGTATTACAGAACTGTAAATATTTTTTTAATTTGTAATTCTTTTTCACTAGGAGTATACCCCATTTTAACTATATTAGGCAAGTAAAAGTTTTTATTTGGATTTCAAATAATTTACTTTTTAAAAATAAAAAAAGAAGACTGGGAAATAAAGTAATTTACAAAGAAATTAATAACTTTACAATAAGACCAATTATAATATGTAAAAAAATAATTATAAAAAAAATTTGCTATAATTAAAAATTTACTTCGATTCGTGATAAAAACAAATTGCAAAAAAATAAAAATAAGATGTGGTATAATTGACGCATAACGTTTGTTATTTATAGAGAAAGGAAGAGAAAATAGATGAAAAAAATGTATTAAAAATTTTTTTAATAAAAAAAGAATTTTAATGGGATTTGTAACTTTATGGTTAGTAATTACAATTACGTTCTTTTTTTATTACATTTATTACCTGGTGATCCATTTCAAAGTGAAAAAGCGATACCACCGAAGATAAAAGAAAACCTAATGGCAAAATATCACTTAGATAAACCTTTAGGTGTTCAATATGTAGAATATTTGAAGAGCATTTCAAAAGGTGATTTAGGAATGTCAATGAAGGTTAGAGGAAGAACTGTAAATGATGTAATTGTAGATAGTTTTCCTGTGTCAGCAGATTTAGGAGCTAGAGCAATTATATTTGCATTGGTAGTAGGAATACCTTTAGGAATAATTGCAGCATTGAAGAGAGGGAAGTATCAGGATAAGATATCGATGGTAATAGCGATTATTGGGATATCGGTTCCGAGTTTCGTCCTGGCGGGATTGATGCAGAAATATGCAGTTGATTTCCATAATGGAATTTTGATTGATAAGCTGAATTTACCGCTGTTTAGAATTTTATTGTCAGGTTGGGATGATCCGTCGAAAAAAATATTGCCTGTAATTGCGTTAGGATTGTATACAGTAGCGTTGATAGCGAGATTGCTTAGAGATAAAATGATTGAGGTAATGGGACAAGATTATATTAGATTGGCAATAGCAAAAGGTGTAAAACCTAAAGATATAGTATTAAAACATGCATTAAGAAATGCCATTTTACCAATAATTACAATAATGGGACCAACAATAGCAGCGTTATTGACAGGTTCATTTGTAATTGAACAAATTTTTACAATTCCTGGATTAGGGAAATATTTCGTTCAAAGTATAAATGATAGAGATTATACGATGGTATTAGGAGTAACAGTATTTTATGCGATATTCTTGATTATAATGATGATTATTATGGATATTGTGTATGCGTTAGTAGACCCTAAAATTAAACTTGGAAAAGGAGATGAGGCGTAAGTATGTCAAATAGTACAAATGAAAAATATATTCCAACGGCAGAAGACTTTAAAATAGTTGGACCAGATACGGCTCAAAATGAGGTAATTTACAAACCAAGTTTAACATTTTGGCAAGATGGTTGGAGAAGATTTAAGAAAAATAAATTGGCGTTATCATTTTTAGCATTAACAGTATTTTTCGCGTTTTTAGCGATTTTTGGACAACATCTAACAAAATATTCGTATAGAGCACAAGATTTAACACAAAAATTCTTGAGTCCATCGCAAGGTATAAAAACAGGGCATTATTTAGGGACGGATAATTTAGGAAGAGATTTATTCGCAAGACTTTCTCAAGGAATTAGAATTTCAATGGAATTATCAATTGTAACAGCAATTATTTGTGTTATTTTTGGTACAGTTTATGGTGCGATTTCTGCATATTTTTGGTGGAATAATTGACACAATTATGACAAGAATTGTAGAAATTTTAATGATAATTCCTTCAATGATTTACATAATCTTATTAATGGTTGTAATGGGAAATAGTGTAAAAACAATTATTATAGCGATGTCATTGACTAGATGGTTAGGATATTCATTGTTAGTAAGAGGGGAAGTTTTAAAAATTAAGGAAAGTGAATTTGTGTTAGCGTCAAAATCACTTGGTGGAAACTTTATTTGGATAACATTGAGACATTTAATACCAAATACATTAAGTGTTATAATTATTAGATTGACAACTGATATACCAAATATTATTTTTACAGAAGCATTCTTGAGTTTTATTGGATTAGGAGTACCAATTCCTCAAGCTTCATTAGGAAACTTAGTATTTGACGGATTCATAAATATGGATTCTTATCCTTACTTATTTATAATTCCAGCAGTTGTAATTTCATTGATTACATTGGCGTTTAATATTGTAGGAGATAGTGTTAAATGATGCGTTGAATCCTAAATTGAGATCGTAAGAAAAACGACTTTAAACAAGCTTAAAATTAAAATTGGGAGAAATAGAAAATGAGCAAAAAACTATTAGAAGTTAATAATTTAAGTGTTTCGTTTAATACTTATGCTGGAGAAGTTCAAGCATTAAGAGGTGTTAGTTTCTCTGTAGATAGAGGTGAAACACTTGCAATAGTTGGAGAATCAGGGTCTGGGAAATCAGTTACTGTTCAAACAATTATGAAATTAATTCTGATGCCTCCAGGTGAAATAAAAAGGTGGAGAAATCTTTTTCGATGGAGAAGATTTAGTAAAAGTTTCGGATAAAAGAATGATGGAGTTAAGAGGAGGAAGAATCGGAATGATTTTTCCAAGATCCTATGACTTCGTTAAATCCTACAATTAAAGTAGGAAAACAAATTATGGAAGGTATTTTTAATTCACAAAAAAAGTGAGTAAAGCTGAAGCTAAGGCACAAGCAATTGAAATGCTTAGAAAAGTTGGAATACCTAAACCTGAAGAAAGATTTAATCAATATCCACATGAATTTTCTGGTGGAATGAGACAAAGAGCGGTTATTGCGATTGCACTTTCTTGTGAACCAGATTTATTGATTTGTGATGAGCCAACAACGGCATTGGATGTTACAATACAAGCACAAATATTAGAATTGATAAATAAATTGAAGAAAGAATTGAATATTGCAGTAATTTTGATTACGCATGATTTGGGAGTTGTTGCAGAAACAGCTGATAAAGTTGTAGTTCTTTATGCTGGAGAAAAATTAGAAGAAGCACCTGTAGTTGAATTATTCAAAAATCCAAAACATCCGTATACTTGGGGATTATTGAAATCATTGCCAAGATTGGATATGACAAGTGGAGAAAAATTAATATCAATTCCAGGGACACCGCCAGATTTATTGAAACCACCAGCTGGAGATCCGTTTGCAGCTAGATCAGAATATGCGATGAAAATAGATTACGAAAGAAAACCACCAATGATTGATTTAGGAAATGGTCATTTGGTAAAATCGTGGCTTTATGTTGATGGAGCACCAAAAGTTGAATCGCCTTTTGCGAATAAAAATGTTGATAAAAAGGGAGATGAGTAAGAATGCCAAGTAATGAAAAATTAATTGAAATGAAAAATTTAAAAAAATATTTCCCTATGAAACAAAAACAAGTTTTAAAAGCGGTTGACAATGTAACGATGGATATTCATAAAGGAGAAATCTTGAGTTTGGTTGGAGAATCAGGTTCAGGGAAAACAACTTTGGGAAGAACAGTTAGTAGACTGTATCATAAAACGAATGGAGATATATTATTTGGTGGAAAACCTGTTGAAAAATATAGTATAAAAGAATTTACGAAAAAAGTTCAGATGATTTTCCAAGATCCACAAGCATCGTTAAATCCAAGAATGACAGTGGGAGATATTATTGCTGAAGGAATCGATATTCACAAATTGGCTAAAAACTAAAAAAAGAAAGAATGGAAAAAGTTTATAGCTTATTGGAAATTGTTGGATTGAATAGAGAACATGCGAATAGATTTCCACATGAATTTTCAGGAGGTCAAAGACAAAGAATTGGGATTGCGAGAGCTTTGGCAGTGGATCCAGAAGTGTTGGTATGTGATGAGCCGATTTCAGCGCTAGATGTGTCGATTCAAGCACAAGTAGTAAATTTATTAAAGGATTTACAAAAAAAGAAAGAAATTTAACATTGTTATTTATAGCACATGATTTGTCGATGGTAAAATACATTTCAGACAGAGTAGCTGTTATGTATCGTGGAAAAGTTGTAGAATTAGGAACGCCTGAAGAAGTGTATAATAATCCAATTCACAGCTACACAAAATCATTAATTTCAGCGGTACCAATAGCCGATCCAACTGCAAAAAAACACGAAAAAGTTGGAGTAGACGAATCATATTTAAGAAGTCCAATGGGAGATGTCTCAGAAATTAATAAAATTCCTGAAGTGCCAGAATTGACAGAATATGAGCCAGGACATTTTTGTAGAAACTTCTTTTTGAAAGAAAAATAAATTAATATAAACTTATAGTTTTAGAAAGAGAGAAAATTATGAAAAAAATTTTTAGTAATTTTAACGTTATTGATGTTTGTTTTGTCGTGGAAAAGCTGGAGGAAATGGAAAAACAGCTACATTTAACATGGAAGCAGAGCCATCATCTTTAGATCCACAACTTTTGACTGATATGGGTGGATTTATGATTACAGGACTTACTTACGAAGGACTTGTTAGATTGAATGAAAAAAATGAAGTTGTACCAGCAGGAGCAGAAAGTTGGGAGAAATCAAAAGATGGAACAGTTTGGACATTTAAATTAAGAAAAGGAATGAAATGGTCAAATGGTGATGCTTTGACAGCTAAAGATTATGTAAATGGGATGAAGAGAGGATTGGAACCTGCAACAGCGTCTGAATATGCATTTTTGATGTTTTACATTAAAGGAGCAGAAGATTATAACGCTGGGAAAATTAAAGATTTCAATCAAGTTGGGATAAAAGCTAAAGATGATTATACTATCGAATTTACTTTATCAAAACCAGCACCATTCTTTGATAAAACATTAGTTATGCCAGTTTATTATCCGATAAATGCGAAAGCATTGGATCAATTTAAAGATAAATATGCTACAGAAGCTAATAAATCTATTTACAGTGGACCTTATACAATTGAAAAAAATGGACTCACGATAATGAAGTTATTTTTGAAGAAAAAAATCCTAACTACTGGAATGCAGCGAACACTAAATTTGATACATTAAAAGCATTGATGGTTTCAGACTTTAATGCTGCAACAAATTATTTTTGAAAAATAAAGAATTGGATTTAACAAAAAAATTTCTCTTGAGAAAAAAAGCTTCTATATAGGCAAAACCTGAACTAAAAGAAGTTCCAGACGGAAGAGTTTATTATTTAGCATTTAATACAAAAGCGCCAGGATTGAAGAATAAGAAAATTAGACAAGCGTTGTCATTGGCTATAGATAGAAAAACTTTGGTTAGTAATGTATTGAACGGTTCAGGAATTGTAGCTTCAGGAGTTGTTTCTGAAGGAACAAAAGGAGAAAATGACGATTTCAGAAAAGAAGTTGGAGATCTTTATGCACAATACAAAAATGTGAATGTTAAGGCTTTATTTGATGAAGGATTGAAAGAAGAAGGATTGACTCCAGATAAATTGAACTTGACTTTGACAGTTGATGAAAAAGGAAGTGGGAAAAAAGAAGGAGAATTTTATCAATCTCAATGGAAAGAAAAATTAGGATTAGATGTAAACGTGGAAACTATTACGTATAAAGAAAGATTATCTAGAGCGAAATCAGGAGATTTCCAAATAGTAAGATATGCTTGGGGACCTGATTATGCCGATCCAATGACTTATTTAGAAATTTTCCAAACATCAGCTGGACAAATTAATGTTGCGAAATTTTTCAGATCCTGAATATGACAAATTAGTTGAGTTTGCTAAAAAAAGGAACAAGATAATAAAGCTAGAATGGATGCTATGAAAAAAAGCTGAAAAAAATCTTAATGGATGATTTCCGTTATACAGGACTTTACTATGAAGTGGCTACATACTTACAAAAATCCACATTTAAAAAGGTGTTGTTATAAGAGCAGTAGGAAATCCTATTGACTTCTATGCAGCATATAAAGATTAATTAGCAAATCAAAATATTTTTTTAAAAAAATATCTTGAAATTTGGTGGAAAAAAATAGTAAAATATAAAAAAAATAATATTAAGACAGAGGAGTTATTCAAGAAAAAAATAAAAAAATGTTTTTTTCGAGGTAACTCCTAAAAAAAGAGTATATATTTGTATAGGAAAAATTTTAAAAATTTATAAGTTTGAATTTTTAGTATAAATTTTTATATATGAATTAATTTATAAAAAAATATTATTAATTTAAAATTTGAAAGGAAGTGTATAGAATGAAGAAAATTTTATTAGTAATAAGTTTAATTTTAGCATTCGCCTTATCGTGCGGAAAATCTTCTAATAGTCATGCATTATTATTAAACTTAAAGAAGAAGGAAAATCTTATGACCCACAATTAGCAAATGATTCAACAGCAGAAATTGTTGATTCGTTGATAGGGGAGACATTAATTAGAGAAGGTGAAGATGGACAAGGAGTTCCAGGAGTTGCCGAAAAATGGGAAGTTTCAAAAGATGGACTAGTTTGGACATTCCACTTGAGAAAAAATGCAAAATGGTCAAATGGGGATCCGATTACAGCAAATGACTTTAGAGCTGGATGGTTAAGAGCATTGAACCCTAATACAGCAGCAGAATATGCTTCAAAATTATTCCCAATAAAAAATGCAGAAGCATATAATAAAGGTGAAGTAAAAGAAGATGCAGTTGGAATTCAAGCTGTAGATAATTACACATTGAAAGTAACATTAGGAGCACCATTACCATATTTTGATTCAGCAGTTAGATTGTATACATATTTACCAGTTAATACTAAATTCTTAAAAGAAGTTGGAGATAAATATATGACAAGTCCTAAAGATTCAATTTCTTCTGGAGCATATGTTATTAAGTCTTGGACAAAAGATTCTGAAATAGTATTTGAAAAAAATCCTAATTACTGGAACAAAAGACAATATACCTTTAGAAACAGTTAAAATTAAATTTGTAGCAGATGAAGCTGCATTAAATGCGTTTAAAAAAATAATGAAATTGATATAACTAATATCACAACTGAACAAGCTAAAGAGTATGCTAATGATAAAAAGACTTAGAGTGGCAAAAAGATGGATCTGTTTGGTATATGACTTACAATATGAAAAAAATAAAGTTTTAGCAAACAAAAAAATTAGACAAGCGTTATCATTGGCTGTAGATAGGGAAAAAAATTGATAACAGGAGTTTTTAGATAATAAAGGAGAAGCAGCTTATACTTATACAACAAAAAGGTGTTGGAATTTATGGAGTAAGTAAAGATTTCTCTGAAGAAGCAGGAAAAAGTATTCCCAGCATATAATCCACAAAAAGCAAAACAATTGTTAGCTGAAGGATTGAAAGAATTAGGATTAAAAAAATTACCAACATTGGAAATGATCTTTAACACAACAGGAAGTAATAAAGCGATTGCTGAATTTATTCAAGAAAGTATGGAAAAGAATTTGGGAATTGACTTTAAAGTAACCGGTATTACATTTAAAGAAAGATTAGCAAGAATGGAATCAAAAAATTATGAAATTGCATTGGCAGGATTTAATGGAGATTATCCAGACGCAGTAACTTATTTGGAAAGATTCGATTCAAAAGATGGAAATAACTATTCTCAATATGTAAATCCTAAATATGACGCAACATTGAAAATTGCTAAAAAAATTCTATGGATAAAGCAACAAGAGTTAAAGCGATGATTGAATTAGAAAAAATGATTGCTGACGATATGCCGGTAGGATTACTTTACTACAGAGCAAATAATAAATTAATCAATCCTAGAGTAAAAGGAATCGTATTCCACCCAATTGGAATTGATTATTATTTAGGAAAAAAACTACTATTGGAAAAATAGTGATGGTTGCAATATTTAGAAAATTTTAAATATATATGATGAAAAAGAATTATCTTAATTTTTTTAAGATAGTTCTTTTTTTGTTAGCTAAAAATTATAAAATTTACGGTCTTTATTTGTGAGAGTTTTTATTTGTTATTTAAGGATAAAGAAAACTATAATTCTCCAAATACATATAAAAAAATTATATGAAATAGTAAAATTAATATATTTTACTAATAAATTTAAATTTGTTATAATGAATTATTGAGAGTGACACAGGATGTCAAAAAAAAGATTTTGAGGAGGTTTTATTATGGACACAGGAAGCACCACATTTATTTTGATTTCGGCAGCATTTGTATTTTTGATGACACCGGGATTAGCATTTTTTTATGGAGGATTGGGACAACGTAAGAATGTTATTAATACGATGTTAATGTCGGTAATACCGATAGCAATTTCAGTTGTTTTATGGTGTTTGTTTGGTTATTCGTTAGCATTTTCAGGAAAAGGTAATTTTATAGGAAATTTTCATTTTGCATTATTTAATAATGTGAGTGAAACTGCGAGTTCATTAGGTTACAAAATATCAGATATGACTTTTTCGATATTTCAAATGATGTTTTCGATTATTACGCTTGGAATTTTGACAGGATCGATAATTGGAAGAATGAAATTTAGACCGTTACTTATTTTTATGGTGTTTTGGTTGATTTTTGTTTATTATCCGTTAGCTCACATGGTGTGGGGTGGAGGACTTTTGGCTAAAATGGGTGCACTTGATTTTGCAGGTGGAGATGTAGTTCATATTTCTTCAGGTGTATCAGGATTAGTTTTGGCGTTGGTTATCGGGAAACGTAGAGATTATATAAGAATTGAGCATAGACCACATAATGTGCCATTTGTATTGTTGGGAACTGGGCTTTTGGCATTTGGATGGCTTGGATTTAATGCAGGGTCTTCTTTAGTTGTAAATCACGTGACAATACATGCTTTCATGACAACAATGCTTTCAGGTGCTTCAGGAATGTTATCTTGGGTTCTTATCGAGAAATTTCATTCTACAAAAGTGTCCTTAGTAGGAACTTCTACAGGATTGGTAGCAGGATTAGTAGGAATAACACCAGGTGCAGGATTTGTATCATACGGTTCAGCAATTCTAATTGGATTATTGGTAAGTCCTGTTTGTTATTTTGCAATTTCGGTTTTGAAGTACAAAATTGGTTATGATGATTCGTTAGATGCATTTGGGTGTCATGGAGCTGGTGGAATTTTTGGTGGAATAATGACTGCGATTTTTACGATGCCAGCTTTAACACCAGAAGAAGGGAATTTTGGATTATTATACGGAGGAACACATTTGTTTTCGGTTACAATGATAGCAATTATTTTTACAATAATTTGGGCTGGAGTTGCAACATTTGTAATAATTAAAGTAATCGGATTGTTTATGGAACTTCGTATTTCTGATAAAGAAGAAGCATTGGGAATGGATGATAGTGAACATTCAGAAACTGCATATCCAACATTTATGGGATTGGATTCATAATTTTGAAAAAAAGAAAGAGGAAAAAAGATGAAAAAAATAGAAGCAATTATTCGGATGGACAAGTTAGAAGATTTGAAAGAAGCATTGACAAAAGAAGGACTTGCGAAAGGGATGACGATAAGTCAAGTTTTAGGACATGGAAATCAAAAAGGTTTTGCGGAAAATTTTAGGGGTAAAAAAATTGTTCCGACATTGTTATCAAAATTGAAGGTGGAGATAATAGTGAAAGATGCATTGGTGGATGATATAGTAGAAGTGATACTTGCAACTGTGGCAACTGGTGAAATTGGTGATGGTAAGATATTTATCTTCCCAGTTGATGATGTTATTAGAATTAGAACAGGTGAAAGAGGAGTTGACGCTTTATAAATTTTATATTTTTTATAATTATTTTTGTAAAATTAATTGAAATTTTTAGATTTTCAAGGTATACTATGTAATATAAGATTTATTAAGAGAAAGGAAGAAGAACAATGAAAAAAGTATTGTTAATTTTAGCGATGGCGACGATGTTCTTTGCATGTGGTGCAAAAGGTTCTAAAGGAAGTACCTTTTCATTAAATTTAGGAGCAGAACCAAAATCAATTGACCCTCAATTATCAACAGATATAGCAGGAGGAACAGTAAACGAATTACTTTCGGAAGGATTATTAAAAAGAACGCCAGATGGTAAACCAGATCCAGGAATTGCAGAAAAATGGGAAGTTTCACCAGATGGTTTGAAATGGACATTCCATTTAAGAGATGCAAAAATGGTCAAATGGAGATCCAATTACAGCAAATGACTTTAAAGCAGCGTGGATAAGAGGATTGGATCCAAAAAGTAGCATCAGAATATGCGTACATGTTATATCCAATAAAAAAATGGAGAATTATTTAATAAAGGAAAAGTAACAGCTGACAAAGTAGGAATTAAAGTTGTAGATCCAAAAACATTAGAAGTAACATTGGAAGCACCAACACCATATTTTTGCAGATTTAGTAACATTTAAAAACTTATTCTCCAATTAATGAAAAAAATTCTTAAAAAGCAGCTGGAGAAAAAAATTTGCTACAGAAGCTAACCAAACAATATCATCAGGACCATATGTAATGAAAAAAATGGGTACATGATTCAGAAATAAAATTTGAAAAAAATCCAAATTATTGGAATAAAGATAATGTAAAAAGTTGATAACATTACATATAAATTAATACCTGATAATTCAGCTGCATTAAATGCGTTTAAGAATAAAAGAAGTTCAAGTAACTAATATTACTGCAGAACAAGCGAGAGAATATGAAGGTAAACCAGAATTGGTAAAATCAAAAGATGGTTCAGTTTGGTATATTTTTACCAAATTTAAAAAAATAAATTCTTAAGTAATTCAAAAATTAGAAAAGCAATCTTGTTAGCAGTTGATAGAGATGAATTAGTAAAATCAGTATTAAATGGAACTGGAGAAAGTGCTAGAACATTTGTTCCATCAGGAATTGGAATAAAAGGTATTTCAAAAGATTTCCCAGAAGAAGTTCCAACTTCAATTGAAAAATACAATCCACAAAAGGCTAAACAATTATTTGCTGAAGGATTAAAAGAATTAGGAATGACAAGTGCACCAACATTAGAAGTACTTATAAATGATTCTGGAAATAACAAACCAGTTGCTGAATTTGTTCAAGAATCTGTAAGAAAAAATTTAGGTTTAAATCTTAATGTAAAAGCAGTTACATTCCAAGAAAGAGTTTCGAGAATGGCTTCAAAAGATTTTGATTTAGTATTAGCAGGATGGTCAGGAGACTTTAAAGATCCAATTACATATTTAGACTTGTTTGTAACAGGTGGAGGACAAAAATAGAGGTTCTTACTCAAATCCTCAATATGATGCATTAGTTAAGAAAAATAAAATCAACAGCTGATCCTAATGTAAGAGTACCAGCAATGATTGAATTAGAAAAAAATAATAGCTGATGATACTCCAGTAGCAGTATTATACCAAAGAGAAAAACCTTACTTGAGAGATACAAAAGTTCAAGGATTGAAATTTACTGCAATTGGTGGAGAATTTTACTTTAAAAAAATTTATCAATGAAATAATTTAATAATTTAGAAAAAAAGTTGGTGAAACAAAATTTGTTTTGCCAATTTTTTTGAATAAATTTATTGTAGATATAAAAAAATTGTGATGATATTGAAGTTGTAAATATATGATTTTTTTATTATAGTTTGTCATAGAAAATAGTGATAGAAATTGAATATAATATTTATATATATAATATATTAAATAATTAAAAAAATATAGTTAATAACAATAGAAAAAAATATTAAAAAAATAAGGTATAATAAAGTATATTATTAAATTTAAGAAGAAGGAGAAAGTAGAATGAAAAAAATGTCGGTATTATTAGCATTAGTGCTAATGTTTGTTTTATCATGTGGCGGACATGGAAATAAAGGTAAAGAACTAGTATTGAATCTAGGAACAGCACCAACTTCAATTGATCCGCAAATTACTACTGATATCGCAGGTGGGACAGTAGATGATTTGTTAATGGAAGGATTATTGAGAAAAAGATAAAGATGGGAAATCAGTGCCAGGAATTGCAGAAAAAAATGGGAATCAACTCCAGATGGATTAAAATGGACATTCCATTTAAGAGATGCAAAATGGTCAAATGGAGATCCAATTACAGCAAATGATTTTAAAGCAGGTTGGTTAAGAGCGTTAGATCCTAAAACAGGAGCTGAAAATGCTTATTTGTTATTTATGATTAAAAATGCTGAAGAATTTAATGGTGGAAAAGCAACAGCTGATCAAGTGGGAATCAAAGTTGTAGATCCTAAAACTTTAGTAGTAGAATTGAAAAACACCAACACCATATTTTTGATGATTTGGTAACATTTAAAAGCGTACATGCCTTTGAATGAAAAAAATTCTTTAAAGAAAAAAAGGAGATAAATATTTTGCAGAAACTCCAGATAACACAATTTCATCAGGTCCATATGTTTTGAAAAAATGGACTCAAGATTCAGATTTGAAATTTGAAAAAAATCCTAATTATTGGGATGCTAAAAATGTAAAAACTGATGCTATCACATTGAAATTGACTGAAGATACAACAGCAGCGTTTAATGCGTTTAAAAAAATAAAGAATTAGATGTAACAAAAAGTAACTTACCAACAAGCTAAAAGCGTACAAAGGGAAACCTGAATTAGTAAACGCTGCAGATGGTGGAATTTGGTACTTATTGTTAAATAATAAAGTAAAACCTTTGAATAATGCGAAAGTAAGACAAGCGTTGCAATATGCTATAAATAGACAAGAATTGATTTCTACAGTATTAGAAGGTTCAGAAAAAAATACAAATACATTTACTCCAAGTGGAGTTGGAATTAAAGGGTTAAAAGGAGACTTTGCTGAAGAAGTTCCTACAAAAATACCAGAATTTAATGTAGCAAAAGCTAAACAATTATTGGCTGAAGGATTGAAAGAAGAAGGAATGACTAAAATGCCAGAATTGGAAGTAATTTTTGCTGATACAGGAAGTACTAAAATGATTGCTCAATACATTCAAGAAAAATTTGAGTAAAAATTTAGGAATTAAATTGAATTTACAAGTTGTAACAGGAAAAGAAAGAATTAGTAGATCTAAACAAAGAAATTACCAAATTGCAATCGCTAACTGGACAGGAGATTTCAAAGATCCAATTACATATTTAGATATTTTTTTGAATCAACTAATAAAGGTGCAAAACCGTGGAGATTTCTCAAATGCTGAATATGATGTGTTGTCTAAAAAAAGCTAAATCTACAGCTGATCCAGCAGTTAGAGTTCCAGCTATGATTAAAATGGAAAAAAATAATTTCTGAACAAACACCAGTAGTTGTATTATTCCAAAGACAAAAAAATTATTTGGTAAATCCTAAAGTAAAAGGACTTGGATTTGTAGCAATTGGTGGAGAATTTAACTTTAAAGATTTAGAAGTTAATAAATAATTTATTCCTTGAATTTTTTTGAAAAAAATAAATTTGAGGAATAGGAAAAAGTTGGCAAGACATTGAATTGTTTTTGTCAATTTTTTTGATTATATGATATAATAGTTACAATACAAAAAAAGTTATAAAAATATAAATACGATTTTTTTATAAATAGAGAAAAAAATTTAGAGAGGAGAGAAAATGAGAAATTATGATGTTATTGTCGTGGGAGCAGGGCATGCGGGAGTAGAGGCGGCTTTGGCTTCAGCGAGATTAGGATTGAAAACAGCTATTTTTACAATAACACTTGATAATATTGGTGTGATGTCTTGTAATCCATCAGTTGGAGGTCCAGCGAAAAGTCATTTGGCGAAGGAAGTTGACGCTCTTGGTGGAGAAATGGGAAGAAATATGGACAAAAGTTTTGTTCAAATGAGAATTTTGAATACTAAGAAGGGTCCAGCAGTAAGGTCTTTACGGGCACAGGCTGATAGAAAAATTTATGCGAGGGAAATGAAGAAAACTGTTGAAGCACAAGAAAACTTGGATACAGTTCAAGATATTGTAACAGAATTAGTTGTTGAAAATGGAGAAATTCGAGGAATTAAAACGAAAACTGGAATGGAATTTTCAGCAAAGGCTGTTGTAATTGCTTCTGGGACATTTTTGCGAGGATTGTTATATATTGGAGATAAGAGAGTAAAAGGTGGAAGAATGGGAGAATTGTCAGCTGATGATTTGACAGGTTCATTGGAAAAATTAGGATTTAAAATGGGAAGATTCAAAACAGGGACACCGCCTAGATTGGATATTCGTACATTGGACTTGGAAAAATTGGAGGAACAGCCTGGAATTACGGGAATTCCATTGAAATTTTCAATGAGAACTTCTGATGAGGAAGTTACTGAAAAGCCACAATTATCTTGCTATTTGACTAGAACGAATGCTAAGACGCATGAAATAATATTGGGAAATTTAGATAAAGCACCGATGTATAATGGAAGTATTGCAAGTACTGGTCCGAGATATTGTCCTTCGATTGAAGATAAAGTTGTAAAATTTAATGATAAGGATAGTCATCATTTGTTTTTAGAACCAGAAGGATTTGAGACTACGGAAGTGTATATTAGTGGACTTTCTACGAGTTATCCTGCAGAATATCAGCAAAAAATTGTGAATACGATTGAAGGCTTGGAAAATGCACATATTATGAGATATGGGTATGCGGTTGAATATGACATTGTTGATCCAAGTGAGCTTGATTATACGCTTGAGACACGAAAAGTTAAAGGACTTTTCTTGGCAGGACAAGTTAATGGAACAAGTGGTTATGAAGAAGCTGCGGCACAAGGTATTATTGCTGGGATAAATGCGGCTTTGAAGGTAAAAGGTGAGGAACCGTTGATTTTAGATAGAGAAACTTCGTATATTGGAACAATGATTGATGATTTAATTAATAAAGAATTATTTGAACCGTATAGAATGTTTACAGCAAGATCTGAGTATCGTTTGATTTTACGTGAGGATAATGCAGATATTCGTTTGTCAGAAAAAAAGGTTATAAAATTGGATTGTTGGATAAAAAAATATTATGATAAAGTTTTTGGAGAAAAAAAGAAAAATGTTGAAGAAACAATCGTAAAACTGGAAGATACGAAATTGGGAACTAGTAATAAAAAGATTAGTTGAAGTTTTGGAAAAAAATATGGTGAATCGTTGAAAAAGCGGAACTACTTTTGAAGGAAATTTTGAGAAGACCGAAAGTAACTTACGAAGATATTAAATATATTGCAGAAGTTATTGAAAATGGACCTCAGTTGACATTTGATGCGGAAACTGAATATCAAATTGAAGTGCAAGTTAAATATGAAGGTTACATTGCGAAGGCGATGCAAGTGATGGAAAAACATAAGAAACTTGATGATAAACAAATTCCAAAAAGATTTTTGATTATGATGCGATGAAAGGGATTACACGTGAGGCTAAACAAAGATTGAAGGAAGGTAGACCTTACAATGTTGGTCAGGCATCGAGAATGTCTGGAGTAACACCAGCGGATATTTCGGTTTTATTGATGTATTTGGATGGAGTTTTGAAATAGGAATTTTTAAGAAATTTTTTTGGTTGGGAAAAAGATAAAGAAATATATTAAAAAAATTTTTGTGTAAATAGAAAATAAATTATATTTATTTAAAGTGGTTTAGATTAAAAAAAATATAAAAAAATAAAAAGAAAAGAGAAATTGAAGAGAAAAAAATTATGGAAAAATGAAAAAAATATTTTTGAAGAATTACTTACAAAAATCAAGTATTGAAGTGAATGATGAAGCAAAAAGGGAAAAATGTTGAGTTTTTTTAGAATTATTGTATGAAAAAAATCAAGTTATGAATTTGACGGCGATTAGGGATAAAGAAGGAATGCTAGAGAAACATTTTATAGATTCGTTATTGTTGACAAAAAGTTATTAAAGATGAGGAAAAGTCGTTTATTGATGTTGGAACGGGAGCTGGATTTCCAGGATTGGTTCTTGCGATTTTTTTATCCAGAAAAAAACTTTTTGTTAGTGGATTCTGTTAGAAAAAAATTGAATTTATAAATGAAGTTATTGAAAAAAATTAGGATTGAAAAAAATGTGAAAACTAGTTTTGAGAGAGCTGAAGAATTGATTAAAGGTAAAAGAGAGACATTTGATGTGGCACTTTGTAGAGGAGTTGCTAATTTGAGAATAATTTTAGAGTACATGATTCCATTTATTAAAAATTAATGGAAGATTTTTTTGCCACAAAAAAATTGAATTTGAATGAGGTTGAAGAGTCTGGAAATGCGTTAAAACTGTTGGGATCGACAATTGAAGAAATTCATAAATTTAATTTGCCAAAAATGTGGTGACGAGAGAATAATTTTTGGAAATTGTAAAGAATAAGAAGACACATGAGAAGTATCCTAGAAAAACTGGAATTCCAGCAAAAAAACCTTTGTAATTACAACTTTTTTTATCATTACAAAAAGAAAAAATAAATAAGTAAGAGAGGAAAAATATGAATAAACCAATAAAGTATACGCTTGAAGTAAAAGATGGAAATGCTAGAGCAGGTGTAATTGAAACACCACATGGGAAAATCGAAACGCCTGTATTTATGCCAGTTGGAACGCAAGCGACAGTAAAAGCAATGACAAAAGAAGAGTTAGAGGAGATTAACTCACAAATAATTTTAGGAAACACTTATCATTTGTATTTGAATCCAGGAGATGATTTAGTAGATGATTTTGGAGGATTACACAAATTTATGAGATGGGATAGACCAATATTGACTGATAGTGGAGGATTCCAGGTGTTTAGTTTGGGTTCGTTGAGAAGAATAAAGGAAGAGGGAGTGCATTTTAGATCGCATTTGGATGGATCGAAGCATTTTTTATCGCCTGAAAAATCAATTTCAATTCAAAATAATTTAGGAAGTGACATCATGATGGTGTTGGATGAGTGTCCTCCAGGAATGTCTTCGAGAGAATATTTGATTCCTTCGATTGAAAGAACTACAAGATGGGCTAAAAGATGTATTGATGCTAATAAAAACAAGGACAGACAAGGATTATTTGCAATAGTTCAAGGTGGAATTTATGAGGATTTGAGGGATAAAAGTTTTGAGGAACTTTCTCGATATGATGAGGATTTTGCAGGATATGCTTTGGGAGGGCTTGCAGTTGGAGAGCCACGAGAAGATATGTATAGAATTTTAGAATATATTACGCCAAAATTACCTGAGAATAAACCAAGATATTTGATGGGAGTAGGGGAGCCGTTGGATATGCTTGAAGCGGTTGAATCTGGGATTGATATGATGGATTGTGTGCAACCGACAAGAATTGGAAGACATGGAACAGTATTTACAAAATATGGACGTTTAGTTATAAAAAATAAGGCTTATGAATTGGATGACAGACCTTTGGATGAGGGGTGTGACTGTTACGCTTGTAAAAATTATACGAGAGGATATATTAGACATTTATTCAAAGCGAAGGAAATTTTAGGGCAAAGATTGGCGACTTATCATAATTTGCATTTTTTGATAAAATTGATGAATGATTCGAGAGAAGCTATAAAAGAAGGTAGATTTAAGGAATTTAAAGATGAATTTATAAAAAATTATACGCAAGGAAAAGAAAGTGAGTGGATAATCCCGAAAAGAATACCAGCAACAAGAGATAATACAAGATAAAAATTTTTACAATAAGAGAATACCTTATGATAAGGGTGTATTTTTTTGTAACTAACTAAAAAGAAAGGGAAATAATGAATTATAAAAAAATTATTTAAAAATATTCAAAAAAATAGCTAGAAAAATTGGAAAAAAAGCGGATAAAGTTTTTTTAAGAATGGATTTGTTTTTGAATGTTTTTTTACAGAAGAAATAGTAAAAGTGGATATTGCGATTAGTGACGGAATTATTGTTGGAATTGGCGAGTATTCGGGAAAAGAAGAAATAGATATTACTGGGAAGTATGTTGTTCCAGGATTTGTGGATAGTCATTTACATTTGGAGTCTACGATGGTGAGACCGATTGAGTTTTTGAAGGCGGCAGTAAAAGCAGGGACTACAACTTTTATTGTGGACCCTCATGAAGTTGCGAATGTATCAGGGACAGATGGGATTGATTATATTATTGACCAAACTGAAAATGTTCCTGCAAATGTGTTTGTAATGATACCGTCTTGTGTTCCAGCTGTTTCATTTGAAGATAATGGTGCAACTTTGTTGGCAGAAATAATGGAGAGATACCTTTCAAATCCAAGAGTTTTGGGATTAGCAGAAGTTATGGACACAAATGCTGTTTTAAATGGCGAAAAAAACATGATGGAAAAATTAGAAATGTTTAAGGAAATGAATATTGACGGACATTCTCCAGCTTTTGACAGACGAAGAATTGGCGGCGTATGCTTTGGCAGGGATAAAAAAATGATCACGAGGCTTGTACTTACGAATATGCAAAAAAACAGATTGAAAAATGGATTGTATGTATTGATTAGAGAAGGAAGTGCGGCAAGAAATTTAGAGGCGATTGTGTCGGGAATTGTTGCAAATAAGGCTTCTACAGAGAGATATTGTTTTTGCACAGATGACAAGCATGTGGAGGAAATTTATAGAGAAGGGCATATTTGCTACAATATTAGAAAGGCGATTAGTATTGGGTTAGAACCGATAAAAAGCGTATAAAAATGGCGACAATTCAGGCTGCACAGGCTATAAAAAAAGATAGAGAAATAGGAGCGATTGCACCTGGATTTAAAAGCGGATTTTGTAGTATTGAAGGATTTTTGAAAAAAAGTTGAAATTGAAAATGTGTATTTTTGAAGGACAAGATGTAAATGAGATTTTTTAAAAAGGAAATTGAGTTTCCTGAATGTCCAGAGCATTTGAAAAAAACGGTTCATGTAAAAGATTTTGATGCAAAAAAAATTGAGATTGAGTTGGAAGATGAAAATGCTGAATTTCCAGTGATTGAGATTATAGAAGGACAAATTGTTACGAAAAAAGTTTGCGAGAAAATTCCAGCAAGAGAGAATAAATTTGTGCCAAATCAAGAATATAATAAACTTGTGGTTGTGGAAAGACATAAAAAAATACTGGTAAAAATTGGGGTTGGAGTGCTAAAAAGGATTTGGCATAAAAAAATGGTGCGATTGCGTCAACAGTGGCTCATGATTCACATAATATCGTGGTTGTAGGAGATAACGACAGGGATATTGAAATTGCTGTGAAGGAATTGGCTGAAAAACAAGGTGGATACACAATTGTGGAAAATGGAAAAGTTGTAGATACATTACCACTTGTAATAATGGGCCTTATAAGTGATGAACCAAGTGAAAAAGTCAATGAAAAATTAGAAAAAAATGTTGGAATATTCTAAAAAAATGGGAATAAATCCGAATATTGATCCATTTATTAATCTGTCGTTTTTAGCATTGCCAGTTATTCCAGAGATTAGAGTAACTGCACGAGGAATTTTTGACGTAACTTTGAATAAGTTTCTTTAAGAAAAAAGACTAAAAAAAGTAAAATTGACAATAGATATGGATTTCTTGTATAATGAGGGTATTATGGACAAATTAGAAGATTTTTTGAGATACTCGGTGCTTTTTTTGTATTATGGTGAACTTTTTTCAAAGAAACAGAAGCAATATTTGGAGTTGTATTTGGAAGAAAATAGTTCGTTTACAGAAATTGCGGAGAAGTATGGAGTTACGAGGCAAGAAGTTTTTTTGATAATATAAAAAAAGAGGTTTTAAGCAACTTGAGGAATATGAAAGTAAGCTGAAAAATATTTGAGAGAGAAAAAGAATTGAAAAAAAGGTTAGAAAAATTTAAAAAAATAATTTTTACGAAAGAAAATTTAGAAAAAAAATAATAAAAGATTTTTGGATATGATGAGGTGAATTAATGTTTAATGGATTAGGAGACCGTTTTTAAAGATATATTTAAAAAAAGGTAAGTGGTCAAGGAAAAATTAACTGAAGGAAATATGAAAGATGCGCTTCGGGAAGTAAGATTGGCGTTATTGGAAGCGGATGTAAACTACACAGTTGCTAAAAGTTTTGTTGCAAAAATTAGAGAAAAAGCGTTGGGAGAAGAAGTAATTAATGGTGTAAATCCAACTCAGCAATTTATAAAAAAATTGTAAATGATGAATTAGTAGAAGTTTTTAGGTGGGACAAATGTAGCTATTGCTAAAGCTGATAAAAATCCTACGATTATTATGCTTTGTGGACTTCAAGGAGCTGGGAAAAACTACTTTTTCAGGGAAATTGGCAAAAACATTTGAAATCAAAAAGGGGAAAAACCGTTTTTTTGATAGGAGCGGATGTTTACAGACCTGCGGCGAAAAAAACAATTGAAAGTGTTGGCTGATCAGATAAAAAGTGCCTTCATTTACGATTGAAGATAGTACAGATGTGTTGGAAATTTGTAGAAAAGGAATTGAGGCAGCGAAGGAAGAACATGCAACTTATGTGATTTTTGGATACAGCTGGAAGATTGCACATTGATGAAGAATTAATGAAAGAATTACAACAAATTAAATCGGAAGTCAAACCGCATGAAATATTGTTAGTTGTAGATGGAATGACTGGGCAAGATACTGTAAATGTGGCAAAAATCGTTTAATGAAGAATTGGAAATCACGGGAGTTGTTCTTACAAAATTAGATGGAGATATTTCGTGGTGGAGCCGCATTATCAGTAAAAAGAAGTTGCTGGAAAACCAATAAAATTCATAAGTGAAGGTGAAAAAAATTAGATGATATCGCACCATTCCATCCAGATAGATTGGCTTCAAGAATTTTTAGGAATGGGAGACGTTGTTTCTTTGGTTGAAAAAGCACAAGAAGCAATTGATGAAAAAAAGAAGCTAAAAAAAGATGGAAGAAAAATTTAGAAAAAAATCAATTTGATTTTTGAAGATTTCTTGAAACAATTTAAAATGATTAGAAAAAAATGGGATCAATTGCTGGAATTATGAAGATGATACCAGGTGTTGATACAAGCATGATTGACATGGGAATGGCTGAAAAAGAAATGAAAAAAAGTCGAAGCAATTATTTGTTCTATGACTGTTCAAGAAAGAAGAGATCCAAAAAAATTTTTGAAAAATGGAAGCAGAAAAGCTAGAATTGCCAAAGGAAGCGGAGTTACAGTAAACGAAATAAACAAATTAATTAAACAATTTGAGCAAATGAAACAAATGATGAAAAATGTTTAATAGTGGCGGATTCCCTGGTTTAGGTGGCGGAATGTTAAGAGGTCGTAGAAAAATAGAAAAAAATTTGAGGGGGACTTTTTATGGAAAAAAAATCAAGAGAAAAAAAAGTTACCAATTGGGATATCGAATTTTAAAGAAATAATCGAAAATAATTACTACTATGTTGATAAAAACCAATTTTATTGAGAATATTTTTGGAAGAAGGTTTCAAAGTAGAATTATTCACTCGTCCAAGAAGATTTGGAAAGACCTTAAATATATCAATGTTAAACTATTTTTTTAATATAGAAAATAAAGAAGAAAAATCGAAAAATTATTCGAAAAATTTGAATATTTTTTTAAAAAGTAAATATTTTTGAAAAAAACAGGGTAACTATCCAGTGATTTCGATTTCATTTAGAAATTATGGGGAAAAAGGACTGGGAGAATGGGTTTAAGATAATAAAACAAATAATCGGAGATTTGTATATTGAACATAAATTTTTTTGATTGAAAAAAATGGATGAAATTGAAATTGAAAAAAATTTAATTCGATCAGAAGAGAATCAGATAAAGGAAATTGGAAAAAAATTCGTTATTAAACTTGACGAAGTATTTGTATGAATATTATGGAAAAAAAGTAGTCATTCTAATAGACGAATACGACCAACCAATAATAGATTCCTACGTAAAAGGCTACTACGAAGAAGCAATCGACTTTTTTTCAAAAAGTTTTTTTACGGAAGTGTTTTTGAAAGATAACGAATATCTTGAATTAGGAGTAGTAACAGGCATATTGCGAGTTGCGAAGGAAAAATATTTTTTTCAGGCTTAAATAATTTAAAAGTTCATACAATTCTAAATGATAAATTTACAGAATATTTTTGGAATTATTGAATCAGAAGTTGAGCAAAGATTAAAAGACTTCAATTTAGAATACGATTTGGCAGATGTTCAAAAATGGTACAATGGCTATTTGTTTGGCGACATTCAAGTCTACAATCCATGGTCGATTATTAATTTTTTAGATGAGAAAAAATTAAAACCATATTGGGTAAATACGAGCGGAAATGAGCTTATTAAATTATACTTGAAAACGATTAAAAAAATGAGATCTTCAATGACTTTTTCTAAATTATTGAATAAAGAAAGCATTTTAAAGAGAATAAATGACAACATGACTTTTTGGGAATTTAGAAGCAAATTTCAGTCGAAATATTTGGAATTTGTTTTTTTCATAGTGGATATTTGACTTTAGCTAAAAAAATATGACGAAGAGGAAGATGACGTATTCTTGAAAATTCCAAAATGAAGAAATTTTAAGAATGTTTTTCAGAAATGTTTATTGATGTGTATTTTGAGGATTATGACAAATTTTCAGGAATGACTTATGCATTAAAAAAACAGGAGATGTTGAAACTTTTTAGATTTGAAATGAAGAGAATTTTATTGGAGAATACAGGGATATTTGATGTAAGTGGAATTTACAAAGAGCAATTTTATCATGGATTAATGCTTGGGTTAATTTTTAAAATTGAGGAGAGAATATGAAATTACATCGAATAATTTTTTTCAGGGAAAGGTCGATACGATTTACTATTAAAAACCTAGAAATCTGTTAAAAAAAGAGATGAAGGGATAATATTTGAGTTAAAAGTTGTTAATGTAAAGGAAGATTCTACTTTGGAAGAAATCCAGGAAAAATTAAAAAGAGAATGTGAAATTGCATTGAAACAAATTGATGATAAAAAGTATGTTTCAGCATTGAAAAATGCTGGGATAGAGAAGGTTTTAAAGATTGGGTTAGCTTTTTGCGGGAAAGAGTTTGAGGTTAGGTTTGAGAGAGAGAAAATTTAATAATAGTTTTGTAAAATATAAAAAGGGGAGAATTTTATGGGAAAAAATGAGAGAAAACGGTTACCAATTGGGATATCGAATTTTAAAGAAATAATAGAAAATAACTACTACTATGTTGATAAAAACTAATTTTATCGAGAATATTTTTGAAAGAAGGTTTTTAAAGTAGAATTATTCACTCGTCCAAGAAGATTTGGAAAGACCTTAAATATATCAATGTTAAAACTATTTTTTTAATATAGAGAATAAAGAAGAAAAATCGAAAAATTATTCGAAAATTTGAATATTTATAAAAAGCAAATACTTTGAAAAACAGGGTAATTATCCAGTGATTTCGATTTCGTTTAGGAATTATGGGGAGAAAGACTGGGAGAATGGGTTTAAAGCTATTCAGGACGAAATAAGAGAACTTTATAATCAATTTTATTTAATCAGAGAAAAGCTAAATCAAAGAGATTTAGAAGAATTTGATGCGATTTGGTTTGGAAGAGAAAATGCTCGATGGAAAAAAAGGCGTTATTAAATTTGACACGATATTTATACGGATTTTATGGAAAAAAAGTAGTCATTCTAATAGACGAATATGATCAACCAATAATAGATTCCTACGTAAAAGGCTACTACGAAGAAGCAATTGACTTTTTCAAAAGTTTTTACGGAAGTGTTTTGAAAGATAACGAATACTTAGAATTAGGGGTAGTCACAGGCATATTACGAGTTGCAAAGGAAAAATATTTTTTTCAGGCTTAAATAATTTAAAAGTTCATACAATTTTGAATGATAAATTTACAGAATATTTTGGAATCATTGAATCAGAAGTTGAGCAAGCATTGAAGGACTTTAATTTAGAATACGATTTGGCAGATGTTCAAAAATGGTACAATGGCTATTTGTTCGGTGATATTCAAGTCTACAATCCATGGTCGATTATTAATTTTTTTAGATGAGAAAAAAATTAAAACCATATTGGGTAAACACAAGCGGAAACGAGCTTATCAAGTTGTATTTAAAACGGTTAAAAAAATGAGATCTTCAATGACTTTTTCTAAATTATTGAATAAAGAAAAACATTCTAAAGAGAATAAATGACAACATGACTTTTGGGAATTTAGAAGCGAATTTCAGTCGAAATATTTGGAATTTGTTTTTTTCATAGTGGATATTTGACTTTAGCTGAAAAAAATATGATGAAGAGGAAGATGATGTGTTCTTGAAAAATTCCAAATGAAGAAATTTTAAGAATGTTTTTCAGAAATGTTTATTGATGTGTATTTTTGAGGATTATGACAAATTTTCAGGAATGACTTACGCATTAAAAAAACAGGAGATATTGAGACTTTTTAGATTTGAAATGAAGAGAATTTTTATTGGAGAATACTGGGATATTTGATGTAAGTGGTATTTACAAGGAGCAGTTTTATCATGGATTAATACTTGGGTTAATTTTAAAATTGAGGAGAGAATATGAAATTACATCGAATAATTTTTCAGGAAAAGGTCGATACGATTTATTATTGAAACCTAGAAATTTGTTAAGAAGAGATGAAGGAATAATATTTGAGTTAAAAAGTTGTTAATGTAAAGGAAGATTCTAGTTTGGAAGAAATTCAAGAGAAACTAAAAAGAGAATGTGAAATTGCATTGAAACAGATTGATGATAAAGAGTATGTTTCGGCATTGAGAAATGCTGGGATAGAGAAGGTTTTAAAGATTGGGTTGGCTTTTTTTGTGGGAAAGAGTTTGAGGTTAGGTTTGAGAGAGAGAATATTTGAAAAAAAGTTTAGACTATTTTCTGATTTAGAAAATGGTCTTTTTTTGTATTTTAAATATAAAAAGTGTAAGTAAATTTAGAAAATTATTAAAGAAATACAAAAATTCAATTGATTTTTTTATTTCTTTTGTAGTATACTAAGATTATCTAATTTAAAACTATACTAATTCATTATGATAACAAATTAATTTGAAATTATTACTATAATGAATTAATTTTTTAAAATGTAATTATTATAAAATTCTGTGAAATAATAAATTTAAAAATATTAATAGAACTTTCTTCTTTAAGTAATAAACTTTGATTTATTATTTTTATAAAATTTAAATTAGTAGAAAAATGAAAAATAAAAAAACTAAAAAAATGAGGTGATTTAAGTATGACTAACAACCTAAAAAAATTAGAAAAAGATTTAAAATCTTTTGCAAAAAGATGTAAAGAGTTTAAATACACTGAACAGGCTTTATTCACGTTTTTGTTAGGAGGAACATTTGGTTTTTCTGCAACAACAACAGATGAAGCAATCCAAAATCAGCGACAAGAAATTACATCTTCAATAGGAGAGATGCGACAACAATTCAAGAAAGTAAAATCAGAAAATGATAAGTTAATGAAAGATTACAACTTAGAGTTGATTCAGTTAATGGAACAAGGAGATCAAGTAGTAAAATCGCCTTGGAAATCATGGCAATATGGAGCCAATACATTCTTAAATGAATGGAAAGGAACATATAAAGGTCATGGAGACAAAACTGGAAATATCAAATATAAAAGAAACGCTGGATTAGGTAAATACAATTACCAAGCAACAGAAGGGAAATATGGAACAACTTCAATAGGATTAGGAAATGCAATGGAGAGACCAGTAGAAATTCAAGTGGATGCTTCATTGAGAACATTGTCAATAGATAAACCAGCACCTACTTTTGTGCCTACTACGCCTAGTGGGGGTATTCCACCATTCGAACCTAGAACAGTAACAGTACCTAGTTTGCCAGCTCCATTAGGGAATCCAGTTATAACAGTATTTAATCCACCTGATTTGGCATTTAATGGAACTGGATTTGGACAGCCATCTGCTCCAAATACTGACTCATCTGAATTATATGTAGAAAATTATCATGAATATAATACAACAGCACCAGTATATATTACATATACAACTACTAATGGAAGAACTATGACAGGTGGAAGTGTTAAAGTAAAATTAGATAATGGAATGGATGGACCTCAATTAAATCCTGGAACATCCTCATCACAAGGAGTTTATTTTATAAATGATGCGGCAGATCATTCAGTTACAATAAATGGAGACTATGATATAACAAGAGCAACAGATACAGGAAATGGAACATTATATTTTTTAAGTTTAAATCCTTATGAGGTAGGTCGTAATAATTCTACAGATGGTGTATATGATTTTGCAGGGAATTTAACGCTTCATGGTCATAATAATCCTACTTCTGGGAATCTTTTATTGGGATTTGAACATCAACTATTAGCAAATGGTCCAGGAGGGGGAGAAAATTTTACTAATGTAGTAAATGGTTCTGTAACAAGCATATTAAAAAATACAGGAAATATAACACTGGAAGATGGGTATAATTTAGTAGGAATACAAATTGATACAGAGTATAGTCATGGAGATGATGCAACTCACGGATTTATTAAACAGCCAGAAACAAGGAATGACGGAGTTATAACGATAAATTCAGAAAGAAGTATAGGAATTGATTATGGTAAATATCTAAGTGCTTCACCAAATACAAAATTAGCTCTAGGAAATATTAATGTAAATGGGAAAAATAACTATGGTTTTAGAATGAAGTCATACAATGGTGAGGTTGCTGAAGATATGATGACAATTGGAATGGATTATTATGATTTGACAAATATAGATGGTGGATCAGGAATAATATCAGTAAAAGGAGAAAATAATGTTGGAGTTTCAATTGCACAAGGAACTTCATCAGGAGATCCTTTATCGAGAGTAACTGGATTGAATATAGTAGTTGGTGGAACAGGAAATGTTGGATTTCTAAGAAATTCACAAGGAAATAATACAAATAGTAATGATATGGTTTTAAATAATACGACAACTGGAACACTTGATTTTTCTTCTGATGCAACAGAAAGTGCATTAATAAGAAGTGATAAAAATGGAATAAAATTAGATAGAGATTTAACAATTGGAACTGCGGGTACTAAAAATACTTTATTACAAGCAGGGAAAACTGGAACTGTAACATTAGCATCAGGAAAGACAGTAACTTCAACTTCTTCTAATGAATTTTTTGGAATGACAGCAGGAGATTTTGTTTCTTCAAGTGGTGCAACAATAGTAAATAATGGAACTTTAAGTATAGGTGGAAATAAGAGTTTAGGAATGGCTGTAGCAAATAGTAATACTGGAACACTTGAAACAACAGGAATTATTAATTTTACAGGAACAAATGGAGCTGCTATTTACAACAAAGGAACTTTTTCAGATAAAGGGACTGTAAATGTAAGTGGAGTAGGAAATTCTGGAATTTACAATAATAATGGTACTTTGACATTAGAAGGAGCTAAAATTAATGGGTCAGCAGGTTCTACTGGAGTTTATGCTAATAATGGAACAATAACTACAACTGCCACACCTGTAACGAAAATAACAATAAACGATACAGGAGTTTCAAAAGGAGTAGCTGTTTATTCTACTGGTACTGCTAATATTGATTTAAGTAGATCTAATATTATAGTAAAAGATGGTGCAGCAGGAGTTGTTTCAACAGGAAATAATCCATTAAAATTGGATACTGCTTCAGTAGAATATGATGGAGACGGATATGCTGTTTATACATCAGGTCCAGGAACAGTTGATTTATCAAATGCGACACTTACTTTAAAAGGAAAAGCTGTAGGATTTAGTGATACTAGTAAAGTAACAGGATTGCAATCAACTCCTGGAGGAACAGCTAAAATAAAGGTTCGTTCAAATGATGTTATTCTTGTAAGTAAATCTAATATAGGAGCTTTAAACCTTAATGGATTAGCAAGTGCAGTAGGAAGTATTACTGGTATTCATAGTAGCCAAATAGATACAGATAGTGGTAAATATTCTAATTATAAAGATGCTGCGATAGATGGAGCAACTGTTACAATTGATAAAGTACTTGATAAAACAAATATTGGAGATGTGGATACAGCAAAACTTTTGAAAAACTTAATAATTCAAAAAGCAATAGTTAATATAAATGATGACGTTACATCACATTTAAATTCTACTCAATTAACTGCAATAGGTGCTTCATCTGTTACAGGATATGATATGAGTAGTAGCAGTACAGCTACAAGTAATAATGATACTCAAATTAATCTTTCAGCTGCAAAAACTATTTCAGCAGACAGAACAGACGCCGGAAACGGAGCAGTAGGATTATTCATAAACTACGGAAAAGTGAACACAAATGCGTCATCTACAATAAATGTTGAACAATTAACAACAAATCCTCACAATGACAGTGCGGTAGGTATTTATGCAGTAAATGGTTCTGAAGTAAATAATGAAGGTACTGTAAATGTTGGTGGAAATAGTTCAATTGGATTATTAGGATTGGCGTATAGAGAAGATGCAACAACTGGAGCACCGAAAGTAAATGAATTTGGTGGAAAACCTGGTGAAGGAAGTATTAATGTTGTAAATAAAGGTAACGTTACATTGGATGGAACTACATCTTATGGAATTTATGTGAAAAATAATAATGCTTCAGGAACAAAAGCTACTGCTACTGGAAAAAATACAGGAAGTGGAGTGTTAACTTTATCTGGAGATAAATCTATTGGAATGATAGGAGATAAAGCAACATTGACAAATGATGCGGGTGCAAAAATTAATATGACAGGACAAGAACAAGTTGGAATGTTTGCTAATAATAGTTCATCATTAATAAATAATGGAGAAATTAATTTGGCGGCTTCGACAGGTTCAATTCCAAGTGTTGGAATTTACACTGATGATGTTGCTACAGATATTACGAATAATGGTAAGATTATTGGTGGAAATAAAAACTACGGTATTTTTGGTAAAACTGTAACACATGGTTCGGCTGGAGAAATTACAGTTGGAGATGAAGGTGTTGGAATTTATTCGACAGAAGGAAATATTACATTAAATTCAGGTTCTAAAATAAATGTTGGAGCGAATGAAGCAGTTGGAGTATTTACTACTGGAACAGCAGGAAGAACGATAAATGCTGATACGAATATGACAATTGGAGATTCTTCATTTGGTTATGTAATTAAAAATACAGGAACAACAAACTTAACTACAAATGGAACTGCAACATTAGGAAATGAAGCGAAATTTATTTATTCAAATAATAAAGATATAACAGTAACAAATAATGTTCCATTAACTTCAACAGGAAATAATACTTACGGAATTTATTCTGCAGGAGCAGTAACAAATAATGCAGATATTGATTTCGGAAGAGGAACAGGAAGTGTGGCAATTTATGCAATTGATGGAGGAACTGCTAGAAATGCTACAGGTAAAACAATTACAGTAAGTGGAAGTAATTTATCAGCAACTCCAGTTCCAGAATATGGAATGGGAATGGCTACTTCTAACGGAACAATTATAAATGATGGAACAATAAAAGTAGCTCTTGATGAAGGAATTGGAATGTTCGCTTCAGGAAGTGGTTCAAAAGCAATAAATAATGGTACAATTGAATTAAGTGGAAAAAATACAAAAGGAATGTATGTTGATAATAATGCAGTAGGAGAAAACTGGGGAATTATTAAAACAGTTCCAACAGCAAATAATGACGGTATTTTAGGTGTAGTTGCCACAGGTGGTGGAGTAATTAAAAACTATGGACAAATTATTGTAGATGGGCCTAATAATAAAGCTGGATATCTTGGTTCTACAGGAACTTTCTCAAATGAAACTAGTGGAGGTACAACAGGAACTGTTACAAATACTGGTGGAGCCGAAGGAGTTGTAAGAAAATCTGGAAGCCCTACAGGTAAAACAGTAGCAGGAATAGAAATTATAGCACCAGCAGGAGCAACTTCAGCTACAATTAAAATAAATGGTTCAGTTGTAACACCAACTTACGTTGACACAAATGCAAGAACTAACACACCAAGCTCAGTATCAGTTACTTCTCCAAGTGGAGCAACAACAATTGTTGATCTAGGAGCAACTGGTTTAGGAAGTATTCCAACAAACGAACAAGTTGGTTCATTAGGAATGTACATTGATACGTCAGGAGTAAACTATACACATCCAATCGTAGGAGTTAATAATCTTACAGGATTACAAAAAGTTGACTTGTTATTTGGTAATGAAGCAGCTAGATACACTGACAGTAAGGTAATTGAAGTTGGTAGCAACATAATCGATCCATATAATTCAATGATTTTAAATATGGCAGCTTCAGGAACTGGAACTAAATTTGCATTAAGTGCTGGAAGTTTGACATGGTTTGCAACTGCAACACAAAATTTATCAACAGGTGCTTTAGGAAAAGTTTACCTAGTTAAAATACCTTATACAGCTTTCGCTCAAGATAAAAATACATACAATTTCTTAGATGGATTAGAACAAAGATATGGAGTAGAAACTAGCGGAAGAGAAAAAGATTTATTCAATAAATTGAATGATTTAGGAAAAGGAGAAGCTCACATTTTAGCACAAGCAATTGATGAAATGAAAGGTCATCAATATGGAAATGTGCAACAAAGAATTAATGAAACTGGAAATGTATTAGACAAAGAATTTAATTACTTACAAAATGAATGGAGAAATCCTACTAAAGATAATAATAAAATTAAAGTATTTGGTATAAGAAATGAATACAATACTGATTCTGCTGGAATTTATGATTACACAAGTAATGCGACTGGAGTAGCTTATGTTCATGAAAATGAAACAGTTAAACTTGGAAATAAATCAGGATGGTATGCAGGAGCTGTAAATAATCATTACAAACTTAAAGATATAAGTAGATCAAGAGAAAATCAAACTATGTTAAAAGCTGGAATCTTTAAAACAATGTCACCATATATGGATCATAACGGTTCATTACAATGGACAATTGCTGGAGATGTATTCGCAGGTAAAAATGAAATGAAACGTAGATTCTGGATTGTAGATGATACGTTTGATGCAAAATCTGATTATTATTCATACGGAGCTGCTTTCAAAACAGATTTAGGATATGATATCAGAACATCTGAAAGAACTCATTTGAGACCTTACGGAGCATTAAAAATGGAATATGGAAGATTTACTGACATTAAAGAAGACGAAGGACAAGTTAGATTGGAAGTAGATGGAAATAATTACTTCTCAGTTAAACCAGAAGTTGGATTAGAATTCAAATACGTTCAACCAGTAGCAGTTAAATCTCAATTATCAGTTGGATTAACAGCTGCTTACGAAAATGAATTAGGAAAAGTAAACAGAACAAATAAAGCAAGAGTAAGATACACAAATGCTGATTGGTATGAATTGAGAAGCGAAAAAGAAGACAGAAGAGGAAACGGTAAATTCGACTTTAACTTAGGTGTAGACAACACTAGATTCGGAGTAACTGTAAACGCAGGATACGACACTAAAGGAAGCAACATCAGAGGTGGAATCGGATTTAGAGCGATTTACTAATAAAAATTTAAAATAATTATTGACAAAATATGTTTTTAAGGTATACTATGGATGTAATATAAATTATAGTTGATATTGAAATTTATGGTTAATAAAAAACAATAAAAGGAAATATTGACTGGTATAAAAGAAAATGGTTGAGAACCGAGCCAGTGGAACGTGAAGCGTTTCAGTAGAGTTTTACTCTCAAAAGTCTTGAGTGATGAGTCTTTGATTGTTGGTCTTGAAAAAGATGAAAACTCAAGAACCTCGTTATCTTTGCGAGAGGTTCAAAAGTATGTATTGTTTGATTTGGGAGTTGTCTCATTATTGAGATGACTCCATTTTTATTGGATGCATATAAATTGTGGAGATTGTTGTTAATTTAAAAATCAATTGATTCTTTTAATTAATTTTTTTCAGGTGCAATCTTGTAAAAATTTCAAAAAAACTATTGACAAAAATATAATAAAAGGTATACTATTATTAGAAGATAATAGGTGTTTTGCAAACTTAATAAGGAAATCGGTTGAAATCCGATACAGCCCCCACTACTGTGAAACTGACGAAAGCGTGATAGCCACTGAGATTGAAGGGATCTTGGGAAGGAAGTGAGTAGGTTGAAGTTAGTCAGGAGACTTGCCTAATATTGATATATTATAGATTTTCTGGGAAGGGGAAATTTGATATACATCAGTAAATGAATCAATGGTGATTTGTTCCATTAGCACATAGTGAATGTACGACGTTAGTACAAATATTGCTTTGATGGAATTTGACGTGTATTAAATTCGGCTTTTAGCTGATTTTTTTTTGGATTGCTTAAAACTAAATAAAAGTTTTGGAAGGAGAAAATATGAAAAAGAGAACATTATTATTTTTAGTTTTAACTAGTATGCTTTTAATAGGTGTAAACGGTTTTTCAATGCATATTATGGAAGGATTTTTACCATTAAACTGGGTTATTGTATGGTTTGTTGTGTGTATTCCGTTTTGGATTTTGGGGATAAAAAAACTTCAAACTGTTTCTAAAGGAAGTGTTAAGGATAAAATGACGCTTGCATTGGCAGGAGCATTTATTTTTGTGTTATCGGCGTTGAAAATTCCGTCAGTTACAGGGAGTTCGTCACATCCGACTGGAGTAGGACTTTCAACTATTTTATATGGACCATTTGTAACTTCAATTTTAGGGACAATTGTATTGATATTTCAAGCTGGATTGTTGGCTCATGGAGGGTTTACGACTCTTGGAGCGAATACGGCTTCAATGGCGATTGCTGGACCAATTGTTTCGTACTTGATTTATAAAGGACTTGCGAAGAAGAATAGAGCAGTTGCAATATTTTTGGCAGCGGCAATAGGAGATCTTGCAACTTATGTTGTTACATCTTTTCAGTTGGCACTTGCATATCCGTCGCCTGAAGGTGGAGTACTTGCTTCATTTATTAAATTTGGAATGGTGTTTGCAGTAACTCAAATTCCACTTGCTATAATTGAAGGATTACTTACAAATGTTGTAATGAATATACTTGACAAATATGAAGTAAAAGGGGTGGAAGCATAATGGATAAGAATAAAAATAAAAGTGTTTTTAAAAAGAATGTTATTTTATTGGTTTTGATACTTTTGATAGGTGTCGTACCATTACTTCTTGTAAAATCTGAATTTGGTGGTTCAGATGACAAAGGAGAAGAAATGATTAAAACGATAAAACCTGATTATAAGCCTTGGGCTAAAAATTTAATAGAATTGCCTGGAGAGGAAACTGAAAGTTTACTTTTTGCGTTACAAGCAGCACTAGGTGCAGGAATTGTAGGATATGTTTTAGGATATTTCAAAGGTGAAAGAAAAAATGCTAATAGATAAAATATCATATACGAATCCCATAAAAAATATTAATCCTGGAATAAAATTTATGTTGTCAATGGTGACATTAGTATTTTTGCTTTACACAGGAAGTAAAGTAGTATTTATTTTTTTAATCTTATACTATTTAACTTACTTTTTTGTTTGTAGTAAAAGTGAAAGTGAAAAGATTTACTAAAGCTGAATTTTGTTCCAGCTTTATTTATTTTTAACAACTGTAATCTCATTATGGCTAATAAAGGCGGATATTTGGACATTTTCTGTTACGTTCATTTTCGTCAATATCAGTAATTTATTTTTCTTATTTGCTCAACGCCAGTTGTAGATTTAGACTATATATTTGAAAAAAATGAGATTTCCAAAAAAATATTTAGAGAAATGTTTTTTTGTTGATTTACAGATATATTTTTTTGTTGTTTGAGAATAAGGAAAGACTCAAAAAAATGCACAGGAAGTAAGACTTGGATACAGTAATTTTAAGAATGGGATGAAATCTTTTCCGATGTTGGTAGTCGCGATATTAAAAAAACATATTACTATAATCTGAATTCTATAAAGGCTGTAGAATCAAGACTGGGAAAGGAATTTATCTTTTCTCATAGGAAAATACAAAAAAATTGGATTTGAAACTATTTTTTTGTAATAATAATAGTTGCAATAAACTTTATATTTGGTGGTAAAATAAAATGCTTAAACTTGAAAAATATAACTTTTTTTCGTATGATAATGAAACAGAAGCGTTAAAAAAATGTGACTTTGAATATTGAAAAAGGAAAGAAAACATTATTTCTTGGGGAAAATGGCTCAGGAAAATCAACTTTATTTTTAATAATGAATGGACTTTTGAAGGCACAAAAAGGAGACATTTATTTTGAGGGGGAGAAGGTTAGACATAAAAAGAAGGATTTGGAAGAATTGAGAAGAAAAGTTGGAATAATTTTTCAAGATCCTGAAATACAGATTTTTGCTCCATTAGTTTTTCAAGAAGTGGCTTATGGACCTGAAAATCTTGGATATTCTGAGGAAAAAGTAGAAGAAAATGTTAATAGAGCAATGAAGGAAATCAATATTGAGGAGTTGAGGGACAGACCTTGTCATCATTTGAGTTATGGTCAGAAAAAACGGGTTTCAATAGCGGCAATTACAGCAATGGAGCCAGAATTATTGATTCTAGATGAACCTACAGCTTGGTTGGATTCAAAAAATACAAAAAGAGTTTCTGAAATTTTAGATAATTTTTCTAAAGCTGGGAAAACACTTGTAGTTTCGACACACGATACAGATTTTGCATATGAATTTGCTGACTATATTTATGTTCTTGATAAAGGGAAAATTGTAAGACAAGGTAGTAGAGACGAAGTTTTTGAGGATTTTGAATTTTTGAAAAAATTAAATTTGAATGTTCCAAATATTTTTGAAAAATTAAAAAGTTATCTTAAGTATAGAAATCTTGATGAAGATGATTATTGTAAATTTTTGGAGGAAAAAAATTTGTTATGAGAAAAATATTAATATCAGGAACGATGAGCGGAAGCGGAAAAACTACAGTAAGTAGTATTTTGATGTCCGCTTTGGAAAATGTGGCTCCTTTTAAAGTGGGACCAGATTATATTGATCCGACTCATCATGAGGTATTTACAGGACATCATTCACACAATTTGGATATTTTTATGACAGGTGAGGATGCTGTGAGACAGATATTTGAGATGTATTCGCAAGGCAGGGATATTTCTATTGTTGAAGGTGTTATGGGACTTTATGATGGAATTGGGAACGAAAAGGACAATTTTAGCACGGCTCATTTAGCAAGAGTACTTGATATTCCCGTAATTTTAGTTGTGAATGCTAAAGCGATTTCAACAAGTATTGCGGCAGAAGTTCTTGGGTTTAAGATGTTTGATGAACGAGTGAATATAAAAGGTGTGATTCTTAACAATGTTTCTTCACAAAAATTGTATGAGAGCTTGAAGGAAGCAGTTGAAAAATATACAGGAATTGAGTGTTTAGGCTACATTCCTAGAAATGAGCAACTTGCTACAGAGAGCCGGCATTTAGGCTTGAAACAGGCTTTTGAAGAGGATAATGCACAAAAACAGGAGTTATTTAAGGAAATCGCACAAAATTGCTTGAATTTGGAGCGGATAAAAGAAATTGCACAAGAATTTGAGTCAAGTCGAAATATGGAAAATTATGCGAAAATAGGATATCTAAAAGATAAATTTAAAGGAAAAAGAGTAGCGATTGCAAGAGATGAAGCATTTTCGTTTTATTATGAGGCAAACATTGATTTGATGAAATTTTGTGGAGTGGAAATAGTTGAGTTTAGTCCAATTCGAGATAAAAAACTTCCTGAAAATACAGATTTTATCTATTTCGGTGGAGGTTATCCCGAATTATTTGCAAAAGAGTTAAGTGAAAATATTTCTATGAAAAATAGTATTGTTGAAGCGTGTAAAAATGGCGTGAGAATATTTGCTGAATGTGGCGGATTTATGTATTTAGCAAAAAAATTACGTTTATTAAATGGTGAAATTTTTGATATGTGTGGAATTTTTGATATTGAAATTGGGATGAGAAAATGTTTAAATATTGGAAGATTTGGGTATATCAATATTGAAACTGCAAATGGGATAAACTTGCGAGGACATGAATTTCATTATTCGGAAATTTTGGAAAATAATGAAGTGAGTGAAAATGACTCGGAATGCTATTTTTATAATATTTACAAGAATAATGGGAAAGAATGGAAATGTGGATATGTGAAAAAAATAATGCGATAGCTGGATATCCGCATATTCATTTTTATTCGAATGTGGAGTTTCTTGAGTTTTTGTTAGATGTGAAAAGAGATTAAGAAGATTTTGAAGAGAAATTTTTAATTTTTAAAGATTTTTAGAAAAAAAGATACAAGATGTCCCCTGTCTTCTATAATTGAGAGTAGTTCATAATTGTTGAAAAAAATGAGAAATTTTTTTAATTTTTTTGAAAAAAATAATGAATTAGAAGTGTGAAAATAATAAAAAAAGAAAGGAGAGTGTGGTAGTTATTATCGCACAATGAAATATGTCATATATTAAAGATCCAAAATCAATAGAAGTGAGAAGTTTTGAAATAATAACTGAAGGATTGGCTGGAAAGGCTGATCATTTTAGTGAGAAAGAGCAATTGATTGTGAAAAGATTGATTCATACGACAGGAGATTTTGATTATGTAAATATTGTTGAATTTCAAAATAATCCGATTGAATCGGCAAAAGAAGCATTAGAAGCTGGAAATTGCAGAATTTATTGTGATACAAATATGATTGTTAATGGACTGAATAAAAATGGATTGAAAAAATTTGGTGCTGAGGCGTATTGTTTGGTGGCGGATCCAGATGTGGCGAAAGAAGCGAAAGAAAGAGGGATTACACGTTCAATGGTTGGATTGGAAAGAGCATTGAAGGATCCTCAAACGAAAATTTTTCTAATTGGAAATGCACCGACAGCATTGTTCACATTGCTTGAAAAAATGGATAAAGAAGGAGAAAATGTTCCAAAATTGATAGTTGGAGTGCCAGTTGGATTTGTGGGATGTCCTGAATCGAAGGCTGAACTTTCAAAATATGATGTTCCATTTATTAGAACAAATGGGACAAAAGGTGGAAGCACAGTTGCAGTTGGTGTAATGCACGGAATCCTTTATCAAATGTACGAAAGGGATAAATATTTTTAATAATTAATCACAATTTTATGTGAAAATTAATTAGTGAATCTATTAATATCTGAAAACTTATTTCAATTTTTTTATATTTTTATTTTTTTCATAACGGAAAGATAACATAAATTATTGATTTAAGTATTTTCAGATATATTTTTAATATAATTTTTGGAGAAATAAAAAAAATGGAAAAATTATGTATATTTTAACGGTAGAAAAATTGCGATATGGTTATACTACTGGGAGTTCAGCAACGGCAGCGACTAAAGCAGCATTGTTACTTTTGCTGGGGAAAAGTCGAAAAAAATCGAAAGAAAGTTGAAATAGACGTTCCAGCAGGTGAGAGAATAAAAATTGGGATTAAATCTTTTGAAAAAGACGAAGGATTATGCGACGGCGACTGTTGTGAAAGATGGGGGAGATGACCCTGATGCGACACATGGTTTTGGAGATTGTTTCAAAAGTGAGTTTTAGAAAAGATGATAAAATCAATATTTTTTTGGAGGAAAAGGAGTTGGAAAAGTTACAAAAGTTGGGCTTCCTGTAGAAATTGGAAAAATCAGCGATTAATCCAACACCAATGAAAAATGTTGACAAGTATTGTTGAGGAGTTTCTTCCAGAGAAAAAGGAGTTGATGTTGAAATCAGTGTGCCTTTTGGGAGAAGAAGCTGCTAAAAAAACAATGAATGCAAAGTTAGGGATTATCGGTGGAATCTCGATTCTTGGAACAATGGGAATTGTGCGACCGATGTCCGAAGAGTCATGGAAAGCCTCTTTGGCAATAGAATTGAAGCAAAATTTGACATATTTTAATACAAAGACAGCGATTTTTCTTTTTGGAAATCGTGGAAAAATGTTTTTGAGCAAGGAATTCCCTAAAAGAGCTGAAGAAGGGGTTGTAATCAGTAACTTTGTTGGATATATGTTTGACAAAGCCTGTGAATACGAGGTTAAGAAAAGTTTACTTTTATTGGCGAATTGGGAAAAATTTGTAAAAAGTGGCAGGAGGAATTTTTCACACACATAGCCGAGTTTCTGATGCAAAAAAATGGAAATTTTTAGCTGCAAATGCTCTATTAGTTGGCGAAAAGTTGGAAAATGTTTACAAAATTTTAGATTCGAATACGACTGAAGAAGCTTCTGGATACATTGAAAAAAAGGAAGTTTTCAATTTGTTAGCTGAAAAGGCAAAACAAAAATGTGAAGAACATTGCAGAAAAAAATGGCTGGGATTTGGAAGTAGAAACGTTGATTTTATCAGCTGAGAAAAAAAGTTATTGGACAAAGTAAGGACTTTTTAAAGAGTTCTAGTTTTTTTATTTTGTAAAAAAAAACAATAAAAAAATTATAGTTTTTTTGAAAAGAGGAAAAATGGAAAAAAATACAAATTTTTAGGGCTTGGGCCTGGAAATTTAGATTACACATTACCAATTGTTTTTGAAGAAAATTAAGGAATCGGAAATAATTGTCGGTGGAAAGCGGCATATTGAAAGTTTGGGAGAGTATGCGGAGAATAAGGAATATTGCTATATTTCAGCTGATTTGCAAAAAGTTCTGGATTTCATAAATGAGAATCGAAATAAAAAAAGATTTCTGTGATTGTGTCTGGAGATACTGGATTTTTACAGTCTTCTAACTTTTTATGAAAAAAAATATTTTTGAAAGTGAAGAGCTAGAAGTTGTGCCAGGAATTTCATCAGTTCAATATATGTTTGCGAAAAATTTCAGAATATTGGTATGATGCTTTGTATTGCCAGTGTTCATGGGAAGGAATTCGATTTTTGTGGAAAAAAATTGAATGAGTATGAGAAAAATTGGATTGTTGACTGATTTTTAAAGGAAAATACGCCGCAGAAAAATTGCTCAAAAAAATTGTTGGAAAAATAATTTTGAGAATGTGGAAAATTTTTTTGTTGGGGAAAAATTTGTCTTATGAAAATGAAAAAAATTTATCGTTTTAAGGCGAAAAGAGTTAGCAAAATTATGAAGAGAAATTTGGAATGAATGTTGTGATTTTTGAAAAAAATAAAAAAAGGTTAAAAGTTTTTTTGTAATAAAAAAAAGTTTTTTTAGCAAAAATAAAAAAATTAAATGTAAGAAATGGAGAGAAAATGTATCATATAAAAGATAAGGACTTTATTCGTGGAAAAGTTCCAATGACAAAGGAAGAAATAAGAGCGGTGAGTATTGCGAAAATGGAAATTTCTGATGAAGATGTGTGTATTGATATTGGTGGTGGAACTGGCTCTATAAGTATTGAAATGGCTAGATTTTGCTAAAAATGGGCATGTTTACACGATTGAGCAAAAAAAAGGAAGCCGTTGATTTAATAAAAACAAAATATGGAAAAAAATTTGGGATAAAAAAATATGACTGTAATTTCTGGAAAAGCACCAGAAGATTTACCACAAGGAATAACTTTTGATAAAGTGTTTATCGGTGGTTCAGGTGGAAACTTATCAGAAATTATCAATTATTCTTATGAAAATTTAAAAGAAGGCGGAATAATCGCTTTGAACTTTATCGTTTTAGAAAATACATTTGAAGCACTTGAATGCTTAAAAAAATCAAATTTTGAGGATATTGATATTTCTCAAATAATTGTGGCAAAAAAAATAGAAAAGTGAAGGATTTTAACATGATGATGTCGGAAAATCCGATTTATGTGATTTCTGCGAGAAAATAATATATAAAAAAACCACTTGCAACATATTAAAAGGTGGTTTTTATTATGAAAAATTTTTTTCATAATAATCATTTTTTTGTTGATTATATTTTTGTTTTATCATAAATTTAAATTTTTATAAATATAAAATCGTGTCTGTTTATAAAAAAATATTTTTATTATGTTACAATACTGTTACATCATTAAGATATATTAAGTGGATTAGTTAATTTTTAAAAAAATGATATGTAAAAATTTTTATATAAAACCTCTAAATGAGATATAGTAAAAATAACTGTATAACATTTGGAGGTTTTTTTGTTATTTATAAGGAAATTAAATTCATATTTTTTTATTTATTTACTTTTCTGCATTTCTTTCTGTAATATAGTATATTTTTTTAATTTTTTTATATTGACAATCAAATTATTAAGTGGTACTATTATTTTTGTAATTAGGTTGACCTAATTTAAAAATTAGGAAAGACTAAAAAAATGAGATAAAGATAAAGTCAAAGAAAGGAGTATAATGAGTAAGAGTTTAGAAGATTATTTAAAGGGAATATATCTCCTTAAAAAAAGAAAAACAGTATTCAAATAAGAATTTAGCTGAATATCTCAATATTTCACCCTGCATCAGTTAGTGAAATGATAAAGAAACTTTCAAATGAAAATTATCTAATCCTGGAAGGCAGGAATATTAAGCTTACTAAGAAAGGAAGTGATATTGCAGTAAACATCATAAGAAAACACAGGGTATGGGAAGTATTCCTTGTAGAAAAGCTAGGATATGATAAGGATGAAATACATGAAGAAGCAGAAGTTCTCGAACATGTAACAAGTGAAAAAATGTTGCAAAAACTTGAGAAATTTCTTTTCTATCCGAAAGAATGTCCACATGGAAGTCCAATATTTTATGACAGTGATGAATTTAGTGAAGAAAATATGATGAAACTGTCTGAGGCAGAAGAAGATGATGAAATAGTAATATTAAGTGTAGAAGATAATATAGAATTATACGATTATCTAAGAGAAATGGATATAACAATAAAAGAAAGTTATAAAGTTACAAAAAAAGATCCTTTTAATGGACCGATTTATCTGGAGAATAGTAATAAAAAAACGAAAATAATCGCATATGATGCGGCTAAACTAATAGAAATTTATAGAAAAAAATACGAAGGAGAATGATAAGTATGAACAATAATCTGTTAAATATAAAAAAGAACTTTAAATTTATAATAATGTTTGGATTAATGATATTTGCACTAATAAATTGTGGAAGTAAAAGTGGAGATGCAAAGGATAATGCTCAGTCAGGAAATGGAGATAAAAAAATAAAAATTGTTACAACAACAACAATGCTTGCAGATCTTAGCAGAATAATCGGTGGAGATAAAGTTGAAGTTGAAGGGCTTATGGGAGAAGGAGTAGACCCACACCTTTATACAGCTAGTGCAGGAGATGTTGATAAACTTTCAAAAGCTGATTTAATTGTTTATGGTGGACTTCATCTGGAAGGAAAAATGACAGAAGTATTTGAAAGTATGGAACAACAGAAAAAAGCTATACTTAATGTAGGAGAAGCAATAGATAAAAGTCAAGTTACAATGGTGGAAGGAAATACTCCAGATCCGCATGTATGGTTTAATACAGAATTCTGGGGAAAAGAAGCTGAAGCATTGACAAATAAATTAGCAGAAATGGATTCTAAAAATGCTGACTATTATAAACAGAATTATGAAAACTATAAAAAAGAATTAGCTGAACTTACTGAATATGTAAAAGGAAGAATTAACGAAATTCCTGAAAAAAGTAGAGTGCTTGTAACAGCACATGATGCATTTGGATATTTTTGGAAAAACAGTTTGGACTTGAAGTTAAGGCAATACAGGGAGTTTCTACAGATTCTGAAACAGGTACTAAAAAAATATAAGTGATCTGGCAAACTTCATTGTTGAAAGGGATATAAAGGCAATTTTCGTAGAATCTTCAGTACCTAAAAAAAGTATAGAAGCATTACAGGAAGCAGTAAAGGCAAAAAGGAAAAGAAATAAAAAAATAGGTGGAGAACTTTATTCAGATTCACTAGGAGATAAGGAACATAATACTGAATCTTATATAAAAACAGTAAAAGCAAATGCTGATACAATAGCAAATGCATTAAAATAGGTATATAATAAAGATAAAAAGAAGAATGTAGAGGTTAAGTTATGACAAGAGCAAATAGTATGGGAAATAAACAGAACAATGAAATAATTATAAAAGTGGAGGATTTGACAGTAGCCTACGAAGATAAGCCTGTTTTATGGGATGTTGAATTAAATGTAAAAAAGGGAGTACTGATGGCTATTGTAGGTCCAAACGGTGCCGGGAAATCAACATTAATTAAAACAATGCTCAACCTTATAAAGCCTGTTACTGGAGAAATTTTATTTTATAATGAAAAGTACAGCAAAGTAAGAAATAAAATAGCATATGTTCCTCAAAGGGGGAGCGTTGACTGGGATTTTCCAACGACTGTATTTGATGTGGTTGAAATGGGGCGTTATGGAAAGGTTGGATGGCTTAAGAGGGTAAGTAAAATCGATAAGGAAAAAACAAAGGAAGCTATTGCAAAAGTTGGAATGGAAGAATTTTCCGACAGACAGATAAGCCAGCTTTCGGGAGGACAGCAGCAGAGAGTCTTTCTGGCAAGGGCATTAGTTCAGGAAGCTGAAATTTATTTTATGGATGAACCATTTCAAGGAGTAGACAGTAAGACAGAAAAATCAATAATTGATATTCTGAAAAAATTGAGAAATGAAGGAAAAACAGTGATTGCTGTACACCATGACTTACAGACTGTAAAAGAATATTTTTGATTATGTGACGTTCATAAATGTGTCTGTCGTTGCATCTGGGCCTGTTGAAGAAATTTTTCACGCCAGAAAAACATTGAAAAAAACTTACAAAAAAATAAAAAAATTAAGTGAAAGAGAGGGCAGTTAATATGAATTTTTATGATTGGCCACACTTTTTAGAACAGTTGCACTCGGGTGTTCGTTGCTTGGAATGGTGTCAGGAATATTGGGATGTTTTTGCAGTATTGCGAAAACAAAGTTTGCTTGGAGATGCAGTTTCTCACGCTTCTTTGCCTGGTGTATGCCTTGCCTTTTTATTCACAAATGTGAAGGAAACAGAAGTTCTGTTATTCGGAGCATTGGTAACGGGTGTGATTTGTATTGGATTAATTCAGTTAATTCAAAAATTATACAAAAAAATAAAAATTTGATAGTGCGTTAGCCTTGATTTTTATCAGTGTTTTTTTGGATTAGGATTAGTTTTACTTTCTTACATGAACAAATTACCTGGCTCGAATAAATCTGGATTGAATAAATTTATTTTTCGGACAAGCGTCGACATTTATCGAACGAGATGTCAATGTAATTTTTTTATTACAGGAATTATACTTTTTAGTAATAATTGTGCTATTTTTGGAAAGAGTTAAAAGCTCGTTTCATTCGATTCGGATTTTGCAAAAAAACATTAGGGTTTTCCAAGTAAAAAAATCGAAATTTTTAATTTCCGTATTAATCGTAGCAACTGTAATAATTGGAATTCAAGCAGCAGGAGTAATTTTTAATAAGTGCGATGTTAATTTCTCCAGCAGTTGCCGCAAGACAGTGGACAGACAAACTTTCAGTTATGGTAATTTTTATCAGCGATTTTTTTGGCGGTATATCAGGATTTTTTTGGAACATTAATTAGTATAAGCCAAGAAAAATTTGCCGACAGGACCGATTATCGTAGTAATTATAAGTTTAATCGTGCTTTTTCAGTATTCTATTTTTCAAACAAGCGAGGAATTATTTTTTTAAAATTATAAGAAATAATCAAAAAAAGAAAAATTAAATCTAGCTAAATTAAAAAGAGGCGAAAGGAGAGGATAAATAATGATACATTTTGCGTTGGAAATACAGTTAATTGCAATTATGGTTGCGAGTGCCTGTTCGATTTTAGGAACTTTTCTTGTATTAAAAAAAGTATGGCAATGGTGTCAGATGCTATTACCCATACGATTTTACTTGGAATTGTAGTTGCATTTTTTATGGTTCATGACTTAAATTCTCCTTTATTAATCGTCGGTGCAGGAATTGTAGGAGTTATGACGGTTTACCTTGTGGAACTATTAAATTCAACAAGGCTTGTTAAAGAAGATTCCGCAATCGGAGTAATTTTTCCACTATTATTCAGTATTGCAGTAATTTTGCTTTCAAAATTTGCTCAAAATGTGCATTTGGATGTTGACTCAGTATTATTAGGAGAATTAGCCTTTGCACCATTTAACCGAGTAGCAATTTTCGGATTAAGCATTCCAAAAAGGATTACTAACAACTACTATAATTTTTTTAGTAAATCTATCATTCATAACAATTTTTTTCAAAGAATTAAAAATTTCAGTATTCGATAGAGCATTGGCGTTGACACTTGGAATGAGACCAATATTAATCCACTATATGTTGATGTCGCTAGTTTCAATGACAGCAGTCGCCTCTTTTGAAGCAGTTGGATCCATTTTAGTCGTAGCCTTCATGATAGGCCCTCCAATAACAGCCTACTTACTTACCGACAAACTAAAAGTAATGATTATTTTAAGCACACTGTTAGGAGCATTTGCTAGTATCACAGGTTTCTATTTTGCAAGACTTTTCGATGTTTCAATCGCAGGAAGCATTGCCGTTGCAATCGGAGTAATTTTTCTTGTAACATTAATTTTTTCTCCAAAAAAAGGTTTGATTTTTACAATAAATAGAAAAAAATCTCAAAAAATGGCATTTTCACTAAGAATTTTGTTAATTCATTTGTCGAATCACGCCAATACTAAAAAGGAAAAAGACGAGTGTGGAGTTGAAACTATTGAAAATCATTTGCGTTGGAGCAAAAGTTTTTTGAAAAAAGTTATTGACAAAGCTGAAAAAAACAAATATATTTACATTGATAACGGAATTTTAAAACTTTCTAAGCATGGAGAAAAAGTTATTGACAGTTATTAATTAATTTGAAATTTTTAGAAGGAAAAGGTGGCGAAAAAAATGGATACAAAATCAAGAGAAAAAAATGCGTGGAGTGATACTGGCAAGTTTAGCCTCAAGTTTGTGGTCAATTTCAGGAATTTCAGGAGAAATCCTTTTTAAAAAAAATACAATTTTTTTCATCAGATTGGCTAGTTTCCACAAGAACTCTGATTTCAGGAATATTACTATTTTTTTAATTGTAATTTTCGTTGAAAAAAATCAGTTTTAAAGCCACTAAAAAAACAAGCGAGACACACTTGGAATAATTCTATTCGGACTGGCTGGAATGTACTTTTGTTCAATACACATATTTTCGAACAATCGAATTAAGTAATGTTTCATTTGCAACAATTTTACAGTTTACAGCACCATTTTTCATATTTATTTATGAATCTGTAAAAAATAAAAAAATTCCAGCAATTTCGACTTTAATTTTACTTTTTATGACCGTTTTAGGAGTTGTATTCATAGCGACAAAAGGAAAAATTTCAAGTTTATCTGTCCCTCCAGAAGCGCTATTTATTGGACTTTTTTCAGCAATTATGATCGCCTTTTACTCAATTTATCCAAAAAAACTGTTGAAAAAATATGGAAGCATAACAGTAGTTGGCTGGGGAATGATTATAGGAAGCATAGTTTCAAACATTGTTCATCCAATTTGGAAAATAGAAGGAAATGTAAACACAAAATCTATAATTCAAGTAGCAATAGTCGTAATTTTAGGAACTTCTATCGCCTATTTAATCTATATCGCAAGTTTAAACTACATTTCCTCATCACTTGCAGGGATATTGACAGCCTTCGAGCCAGTACTTGCGGCAATATTATCAGTAATAATTTTTTTGGATTAAGATTTTTTTGTTGTTGAATTAATTGGATTTGCATTGGTTTTCGTTTCAATATTTATTTTGGAAAAAAGATTATAAATAAATTTTGAGAATTTAATTTTTAAAAATTTCTAATATTTGTTTAATGAAAATGTGATACTATTATGATGAAAAGATAAAAAGAATAAATCATAAAATCTTAAATTAAAGTCTATTATAAAAATTTAGAGAAATTTGAAAATATTAGAAATATAAATTTTAAGATTTTTAGATAAAAAAATTTTTAGAAAAGAGGAATAAAAATGAAAAAAAGACATTTGTTTTTATTCGAATTTTAACAGTTTTTCTTACTAAGTTGCATTTCTTTAGGTGCAAAAACGAAAAAGAAAAATTATTAACTTAAACGAAACTTCATGGGAATTATTACAAATTACCAAAAGAGGTAAAGAACAATTAATTCCCCCAAAACGCAAATATCACAATTAATTTTTGCAGATAACAAAATTAACGGAAATTCAGGAGTAAACAGCTATTTTTGGAGGTTACAAAATCAAAAAAATAATTCAATTTTAACTGCAAATGCAGCAACAACATTAATGGCAGGTCCAGAAGAATTAATGAAAATCGAACAAAGATTTTTTTAGAAACATTGCAAAATTCTCCAAGAATAACTTATAGCAATACAACTTTAAGTTTGAGAAATAAAAAAATGGAGAAATTTGGACATTCCAAAAAAATTAGATTTAAGTGAAAAAAATTAAAAAAATACAAAATGGAAACTTTTTGGAAATGGGACAAACAACACTTCCAGAAAAAAAGATGGAGAAATAACAATTTCTTTCGACGAAAACAAAGTAAACGGAAATTCAGGAGTAAATAACTATTTTTGGAAGTTTTGAAATAAAAAAATAACAGCATTAAAATCGGACCAGTTGGCTCTACAAGAATGGCAGGACCAGAAAATTTAATGAAAATTGAATTTGAATATTTAAAATTATTACAAGATTCTAAAACTATAGAATTTAATAATAATCTTTTGATTTTGACTACTAATGATGGGAAAGTTTTGAAATTTGAAAAGATTGATGACAGAGCTTATCATTATTAGGTGTTAGAGATAGAGAATTTCAAAAAAATCACAAAAAAACAACATTGAATTCCTGTAAATTCTATGATACAATTTCATTAATCAAGAAGCAGAATAAAAAATTTGATATTTTGAAAACAAATAAAAAAAGGAGAATTTGTTATGAAGAAAAATTTAAAAAAATTATGTTTGCTAATGGTAGTATTAGCAATGGGAGTAGTAACTTATGCAAATGGAAGAGCAACTGCTCAAAATAACACTCAAGCTGTTACACAAAGTGAAGAATTTCCAGGCGGATTAGCAAAAGGAATAGATCAGAAATTTACTACAGATGGAAAGTTGCATGCAGAAAAGTTTTTGAATAAAACACTTAGTTATACAGATACAGCTGATACTTTTTAAAATTCAAAAAAAGACAGCAAAGGATATTTTGTTACAAAAATATATTGATGAATCTCTAGAGCAAGACAGTTCTGATTCAATAAAAGAAGAAAAAAAGTAAGATTAAGATTAGAAAAGAAAGTATTTCTTAGAGAAGTAGCCAAAGATGGGGATTACGCTTATGCTTACGACACAAAAACTTAAAAAAAGTAGTAATAATAAATCCACATAACAATTATAGAATAATGACCGTAGTTGATTAAAAAAAGGGAGAGTGTCCAAAATTTTGTGTAAACTCAAAATATAATATATGGTACAGGATGGTAGTTTTATCATCCTGTTTTTAAATTCTTCCTTCAAAATAAATATAAATCATGAACAACCACATAGTGTAAAAAATTATTTGTGGTTTGAATATGTGCTATTATAGGAAAAGACACACTATTATCAATTTTTTTATCCTCAACTTTCACTGCCTTTGAATCAAATCCCAAATAATCAAGCCCTTTTATCATTCCCGCAAGATTAGTTCCGTTTTTATCTGTTCCTAATATTTGCCGTAACTTGGCAATTGAAAAATTTGAATTATATTGCTTAGCTATTGTTAATATACAGGCAGCTCCACAATCATTCTCATCCTTCTGTAAAACACAGCAATATCTTTTAAATATCGAAAAAATCTTTTTCACTCTCTTTCTTTTAAAAAAATAAAGAGTTCCTAAAAACTAGAAACTCTCTATTCAAATAAAAATTTTTTTATTAAGATGAGGTTAAAAGACTATAATTTTTATAATAAATACGTATTTATTTAATCTATCTGTTAATTTTAAGAAACTTTAATATAATTTTTTTCCAAGCAATCCAACAACAGCACCTGTAATTGCAGCTGTTATTAAACCTATAACCCATCCATATTCATCAATTATTCTACCACCAATTATGACTGACGATATTGAAGCCATTATAACTATCATATTTTGATATTTCTTATTCATAAATTTTACCTCCTTAAAAATTTCGATTACCATCCTAATTTGAAAGCTCCTCTATCAAAAAGCATATCCTACTCCTCCTGCAAAAAGAGCCTTCAATAGTTGATGTCTAAAATATAAAAATATTTCTAAATTAATAATTCAAATAAAATGCTTCTTTCAACTCTTCATAATTTTTTTGATCCACCCAAATCTTTTTGGATTCTTGAATTTTGGATAATCAAGTTGTATGGAACAGTTTTTACTTTGAAGGCTGTCATAAGAGTATTTGTAGCGTCGTAATACACAGGGAAAGTAAATTTACTATCTTCTACATATTTTTTAGTTGCTGATAAGTTTGTTTTTCTTCTTGTGAATACAACTACAACATTTATATTATCTTTATTTTCTTCGTAAAATTTTTGTACATCAGCTAATTCACGTTGACAATAAGGACACCATTCAGCCGCAAAAAAATTTAAAAGTGTTGGTTTTCCATCTCCAAATAATTTTTTACTTTTAGTATATTTCCCATGAAAATCTCTTAATTCAAAATTTGGTAATTTTGCACCTTCTGTTACATCAACATCAAGAGGTTTTGCATTTGCGAATCCGAAAATACATGTCATAAATAATGAAATAATAATCAATAATTTTTTTCATTTTTTTATCCCTTCTTTCTTATTTTTTTATTTAAAATATTTTTATAAAGTTTATCATATTAATATATATTTTCAATTATATTTAACTTTTTAAATCCTAATTTTTGCTATATTTCTTACAAACAATCCACAAAATTGAGAAAGAAAAAGCAACAATAATATTTCAACAATAAAGAAATTTTCTTTAAAAAAATAAGCATTAATGTAAATGAAATCATTAGTATTGTTGAAATTTTTAAATTTTTCTTTTTTGAATCAATAGAGTTTATTATTTTCAATGATATTTTTAGTTTTTCAATTTCTAAATTTTTCTAAGCAATATTTTTAGTATGAATAACTTGTCATTTTTTAGTTAAAATAAAAATTTTTTTATATGAAAAATTATAAAAATAAAATGGATACTATAATTATTATAAAAAGATAACCAATTTATTAAAAATAATATGCAAAAGTATTAACAACATTTTTCTTTTTTTAGTATGAGATATTGAGAAAATAATATTTTAAAGAATTCGTTAAATAAATTTGTAATAATACTACCTATGCTAATTATTACTCCAATCCAAATAAATTTATTAAGTTTATCTTTATTAAAATTTATTTTTCTGATATTTCATTCATTAATTGTTCTTTTTCTGTCGACTTTATTTTTATATTTAGATTTCATATTTTTCCAAAAATTTACTTTCTAAAACATCAATTAAATCTATATTTAAAAAGAATTTCAATACCTTCTAAAAAGAGTCTTATTGTTCAGTCGTCTAAAAACTTTCTAAAGATTTTTTTACAGAACAGAAAAAAATTTTTGCCAAATCTAATTTTATTATTAACAATATATTTATATTCTGCCAAGATTAGTAAAGATGTTATAAAAAGCATAGAAGATAGGATTAAATCAGTAATTAATCCCCAATTTTTATTAATACTTCAAGTTTTATAATATAAAGACAAAACATAAAAAAACAAAAAAATTACAAAACCCAAAATCAAAAAAATAATTAAAAGGTAAAAATTTTAAAAAAATTATGATAATGAATATAAATGTAATAAGAACTATTATAGTAAACCACCAAGGAACTTTTGAAATTTTTGATAAAAATTGTATAAAACCATAAATATATTCAACAGAGAATGTTCCAAGAAATAACATAAATAAAAAAATATTTTTAAAAAGATGCATCCATATAATTTTTCATAAAAATCTATTTATTTCATTTTTGTATAGTAAATAGATCATCAAGATATTTTTGTCGTGTGTACTCATTTTTTTGTATCCTTTCTAATATTAAAATAATATATAATAAATTATATCATACATAAAAACAATTAAAAATTTAAAAATTATTCTATTGTGTAAATAGTTGTATAATAAATGTGATATAATTATTGAGATTTTCGATATTAGAATAAACAAAATAAAGAATACTGATTTTAAATTTTGTATAAAACCGATGGAAGGAGAAGTTTAAATTGGAATTAAGAAAAATAAAATCAATAAAACAAATTAGAAATATTTACAAATTATATCAAAAATTCGTTTCCAAAAGAGGAAAAAAAGCCATTTGGATTAATATTAATCGGAGTATTGAGAGGGAATTTTTGAGGTCTTTTTCAATCGAGAAGAAAAAAACTGATGAAAAAAATAGAAATTCGTATGAGTTTAAAGGTTTAGCAATTGCATTGAAACACAAAGACTTGGTTTTGCTAGATTATTTTGGCGATAACTGAAGAAGCTAGAAGTTATGGATACGGCTCTAAAAACGCTATCTTTTTGAAGGAATATTACAAAAATTATCGTTTTTTCTTGAGATTGAAAATGCTGAGGATGAAAAATGCTGAAAATTATGAAGAGCGTCAAAGTCGAAAGAAATTTTATTTGAAAAATGGATTTTCGCCATTTTCCTTTTCAATGTTGACTTATTTGGAATTGAGATGGAAATTTTAGGATACAATTGTTCTTGCGAATTTTTCAGAATATCTTGAACTTTACAAAAAAATCAATTTGGTGGAATTATGAAAAAGAAAATTTCAGAAAATATTTTTTTAGTGGAAAAAAATAATTAAAAAAATTGTTGTATTATCGAAATATTTGTATAACAAATATGGTATAATAGTTAAAAGTAATTTTTATGAAAAGTGATTGACAAATAGTTGTGATCTTGATAAGATTTTTTTGATTTTTAGAAAAGGAGGGAGCTATGAAATTTGAAATTAAATGGAAAAAGAGCTTATGAAAAAAATTGGAGAAGCAGATGGTTTTAGAATATTAGTCGATAAATTATGGCCTCGAGGATTAAAAAAAGGAAGATGCGAAAATCGATTATTGGGCAAAAAAATTATTACGCCATCGAAGGAATTAAGACAAAATTATCATAAAGGAATTATCGATTTTTGAAAAATTTTTTTCTGAAAAAAATATAGAAAAGAATTGGAAGAAAATTCGAATTTTGAGGAATTTGAGGGTATAATAGTGGAAGAGTTGAAAAAGGGAAATGTGACAATGGTTTATGCGAGTAGAACTCCAGAATTGAGTCATATTCCTGTATTAAAGGAATTTATTGAGGAAAAGTTGGGAAAATAGTTGAAATTTAAAAAAATATTTTTGAGTGGTAGATAGAAAAAGTTTGAAAAGCAAAAGAAGTTAAATAAGAAAATAAAGAGTAAATTTTTTTATTAAAATAAAGTAGGAGAATAAAAAAAGAAAGGAAAGTGAAATATGAAAAAAAGGTAAATTTTACGGTATTGGAGTAGGAGTAGGAGATCCTGAAAAATATAACGGTTAAAGCGACGAAAAAAATTGCATGAGGTGGATGTAATTGTATTGCCTGAGGCAAAAAGTGGGAAGGAAGCACGGCTTTTTAATATTGTAAAAAGAGTATGTGAAAGCTGGTGTAGAGCAAATGTTTTTTTGGAGTTTCCGATGATAAAAAGATGTGGAAGCGAGAAAAAGTTTTTTTAGAAAAAAAATAATGCTGATAAAGTAAGTGCTGAATTGGAAAAAGGGAAGAAATGTGGCATTTTTTTGACAATTGGAGATCCGATGACTTATAGCACATATACTTATGTTTTGGAGCATATTGCAGATGATGTAGAAGTAGAGACGATTGCTGGAATAACTTCGTTTAATAGCATTGCAGCTAGACTGAATGTGCCTTTGATGATTGGCGATGAAGATTTGAAAGTAGTGTCTGTCAATCGAAAAACTGATATTTACAAGGAAATTGAAAATAATGATAATTTAGTTTTGATGAAAATAAGCAGAAATTTTGAGAAAATTAAAAAAAGGCGATAATTGAAACAGGAAATAAAGAAAAATGCTGTAATTGTTTCAGATTGCGGGAAAAGATAATGAAGTTATTTATTGGGATATTGAGAGTGTGGAGGAAGTTCCTTATTTTTTTCGACGATGATATTGAAGAAGAAAGGAGTTAAGGAGTGGAAGAGATTTCTAGAAATACTTTTAAGAAAAATAGAACTGTCAAAGTTTATAATTCCTCAAATTTTTATTTTTTTGCATTTTTATTTTTTTGGGTAGGAAAAATATGACTGGGATTATGGTTTTGATTTACCATTTCGATTATTTTTTTGAGGAGTGTCTTCAATAATAACGGGAATAATTTTTTTGGTGTAATATTTTATTTCATGGGAAAAAAAAACGGAATATGAAAATGATAAAATCTTGAAATTACCAATATTTTTTTATAATTTTATCAGCATTATTATTATTTAGAATAGATATTATTGGAGTTATAAAATTATGTTTTTTTCAACGGATTATTCATTTTAGGAACATTTAGAAGTAAAATAAAGAGTAGAAGTTATTTGTCTAAAGTTTCTAAAAATTATATTATGGTTTATTACAATGTATTTTTTTGATTCCTAGTTTTTGTAATTTGTTTTGGAGTTCAAATATTTACAATTCCAATGGAAAGTTACGAAGATAGAACGCAATTTAGTATTTTTAATCCCATTTGTTATGATTAATATTTGTTTTGGTTTTTTATAAAAAAAATTTTTTAATGATGGAGAAATTGAGCTTGTAAGAATACTTACAATAGTAGGCTGTTTAGTGATCATGGGAATATTTATTTTTTTATGGGTTTTAATTGGTATAAAGAAGACTATTATGCAATAATTTATACTTTTCCATATAAAGTTTTTGATGTATTTTAAAGAAACTCAGATTAGTATTGAAAAATCGGGATTATAAAGACGTTAGAGTCAAGGTATTTTTGTGTATGCGATGGTTGTTAATATGGGATTTTATTTGGGAACTTTGAAAATAAATAATAAAAATAAAAAGGAGAAATTGTGTTGAAAACCAGATTGATGGTGATATTCAATAAGAAATAGTTAAAATTGAAGAACTAAAAAGAAAGAAGGAATTATTATGAAAAAAATTTTATTTATTTTGTCATTTATAGTGGCAATTCAAGGAATGGCAGAAACGATTGTAAAAAGGAACTTACGATACAAAAAGAAAAGATATGTAGAATTGAGTCAAGATTTTTGTCAAAGAAATTAAACTAGATTATGTATTGCCAAGTGATAAAAAAAGATTTGGTGACTTATAAAACTGAAAAATTTTTGATATTGTAGTAAGAAAAAGTGATTTGTTGGAATTGTATAATAAGAATAGAGATAAAAAAAGAAAAAAAAATATAAAAAGATAGTATTTCGGATAAAGATAAAAAAATTGGATTATGTTCGTAATTATATCGCTGAATTAGTGGAAAACGATAGAGCGACTATTTATGAAAGAAAAAAACAAAAAGAAATAAAAAAATATTGTAAAGATAAAAATATAATAACAATACTTTATTATGATGCGGGAAGAGGTTCAAATTACGACGGTTATAAATTTTTATACAGACAAAAAGTTTGTCACAGGAAATCATGAAATTTGATATTATAACACAATTTGGAGTTGCACTTCACAGCAGTTTGGGAGATAATCCGTATAATAGGGAATTGACAGAAAAGGAAAAAGAATATAGAGAAAAAAATGGAAATCATTTTGAAGAATTAAAAGAACTGTATAAGAAAGCCGTTCAAAAATCCGAATGTTGAACAAAAAAATTAGTTATTAGTAAAAAAATATTTGATAAGTTATTTTTTTGAAATTAATATAAATGGGGAGAAAAATGAATAAAATTGAAAAAGGAATTGAGAGTAGTATGGTTTGCTTGCAAATCAAAGAATTGATGGAAAAAAAGCAAGGAAACAGGTATCTGTACAGATTAACAATATTCTTGTGTAGACTTATTGGGGAATTGGGGAAATTATTGTAGAAGATGAACAGAATAAGGAAATGCTTGAAAAATGAGGTGGAAAAAGTTTTGGGGGAATACAATAGGAAAAAGAAAAATAAAAAAATATAAAAAAAGAAAGAGGTAATTTTTATGAAAAAAAGTATATTTTATAGGAGCAGGGCCTGGAGATCCTGAATTAATAACAGTAAAAGGACAAAGAATTGTAAAGGAAGCAGATGTCATAATTTATGCGGGTTCGCTTGTGCCTAGAGAAGTTATTGAATGTCATAAAGAAGGAGCAAAAGTTTATAACTCTGCTTCAATGAACTTAGATGAAGTGATGGAAGTTACAATAAGAGCTCAGAAAAATGGGAAATTAGTTGCAAGAGTTCATACTGGGGATCCAAGTATTTTTGGAGCAATAAGGGAACAAATGGATATTTTGGATGAATACGGAATAGAGTATGAAGTCGTGCCAGGAGTGAGTTCATTTGTAGCTGCTGCGGCTGCAATAAAAAAAGAGTTCACATTGCCTGATGTGAGTCAAACAATAATTTGTACAAGACTGGAAGGAAGAACTCCAGTACCAGAAACAGAAAGTCTAGAAAGCCTAGCTTCACATAAATGTTCAATGGCAATATTCTTGTCTGTACAAATGATTGATGAAGTTGTAAAAAGACTATTAAAACATTACGAGAAAACAACCCCAATTGCAATTGTCCAAAGAGCTACTTGGGATGATCAAAAAATCATTATGGGAACATTGGAAAACATTGCTCAAAAAAAGTGAAAGATGAAAAAAATTACGAAAAACTGCACAAATTTTTAGTTGGAAACTTTATGGGGATGAATATTCTAAATCTAAACTTTATGATAAGACATTTTTCGCATGAGTTTAGAAGAGGGATTAAAGAATAAAAATTATAAAAAAATTTTAGAACAAAAAGAAGGAGAATTTTTAAATGAAAAAATATTAGTGATTATGTTATTTGCACTTTTCGTTGCAAATTTTTTTGGACAAAGTTATCAAGTGACAAAAGGTAAAAAAATGTTACATTGTCTGCGGAACAGATTGAAATGGAGAATAAAAAGATTAAAGAAAAGATAAAGGATTATATAAATAGAGGTTTTAAAGAGTACTTATCAACATTTTCAGAAGCAGAAAATGCCATGAAAAAAATCAAAAAAATAATAAATCAGAAGATATTTATCTTTATAAAACTTTCTTAGAAGCTTATTCACAGATGTTTAGTCTTATGACTGAAAAATACTGAAATAGAAGTAAAAAGTATAAAATATTTATCAAATTCAAAAAGCAATTGTAAAATGTGAAATAAAAAAATACCTTCATTTGATAAATTGGACGATTTAAGTGAAGAGGAAATTGAAAAAAATTTGGCAGAGAAATATAATTCTGATAAGTTAAAAAAATATGAATGAAAAGGAAATGGCTGCAGAATTTTTGATGTATATGACAGATTTAATGAAAAAAAGAATTGAAAGAAAATTCGTCTTACGAAATCACTAAAAAAAGTATTACTTTTTGAAAAAAAGGAAATGATTGGAAATCAAAGGAATATGAGGAAATGTTTAAATAAAAATAATATTAAAATAATGTATTTATGAAAAAAATAACATAATTAGAAAACTAAATGAAAATTTCAAAAAGTTTAATAATTATGTTTTTATTGAAATTGAGAGTATTCAGAATTTTGTGTAAATTCAAAAATTGGGTGTGAAAAAAATTTTTTGTGTAAACCTCTAAATAATATATGGTAAAAATAACTATATAATATTTGGAGGTTTTTTTGTTATAGCTAAAAAGAAAATTGACAACGAAGTTTTTTAAAACACTGATTGAGGATTACAATATTAAAGATACTAATGATATTAAGGATATGCTTAAGGATTTGCTTTCGGGTACTATTCAAACTATGCTTGAAGCTGAAATTGAGCTGGGGTATGCTAAACATTCTATGAAAGATAAGACTACTTCTAATGCTAGAAATGGACATTCCAAGAAAACTGTTAGAAGTGAGTATGGCAATATTGACTTAGATATTCCTAGAGATAGAAATGCTGAGTTTGAGCCTCAAATCATCCCTAAATATCAAAGAGAAATTACTGGTATTGAAGGACAGATTCTTTCTCTTTATGCTAAAGGAATGAGCAACAGAGATATCGAGGACCATCTTAATAATCTTTATGGAATTGATGTTTCACCATCTATGATCAGTAAAATTACAGATAAAATTATACCTGAAATTAGGGAATGGCAGTCTAGACAGCTTGAGGATGTATATCCAATAGTTTTTCATGGACGCTATCCATTACAGTGTAAGAAAAGATGGAGTTGTTGTTAAAAAGGCAGTATATTTAGCTATAGGAATAGATAAGGAAGGAAAAAAGGAGGTTTTAGGATTTTGGATAGGAGAAAATGAATCAAGCAAGTACTGGCTAAATGTTTTAAATGAATTGAAAAACAGAGGAGTTCAGGATATACTAATTATGTCTGTTGATAATTTAAAAGGGTTCAGCGAAGCAATATCTTCAGTGTTTCCAAAGACAGAAATTCAAAAATGTGTGGTTCATCAAATTAGAAACAGCATAAGATACATATCTTACAAAGATACAAGGGAATTTACATCAGACTTAAAAGAAATGTATAATGCACCAACACTGGAACAGGCAGAGTTTAAACTGGATGAATTAGAAGAAAAATGGGGTAAAAAGTATATGGCAGTAATTAATTCCTGGAGAAGTAACTGGAATGAATTGACAACATACTTTAAATATGATACAAAGATAAGAAAGCTGATATATACGACAAACCCGATAGAAAGCTTAAACAGACAATTAAGAAAGTATACGAAGACAAAATCACTTTATCCGACAGATGAAGCATTAATGAAATCAGTATACCTAAGCTTAAAGGAAGCAACAAAGAAATGGACTGGAAGAATACCAGGCTGGGGAGAAATATATTCACAGTTAAGTATTTATTTTGAAGGAAGAATTTAAAAACAGGATGATAAAACTACCATCCTGTACCATATATTATATTTTTGAGTTTACACAAAATTATGTACACTCTCAGGTATTATATATACATTAATACAAAATTGTGGATACTCTAAAATATGGATATTTTTCTTTTAATTATTTGTTAATCGAATAGTAACTTCATCATCATTTCTTTTTGTTATAGACGTAGGAACTTCATGACCTTCCAATAGTTGCATAGTGATATCCATTTTCTTTTTAATTCTTGAACTTTTTCTTCGATTGTCCCTTCTGTTATTAAGCGATAAATTATAACACTATTTTTTTCTGCCCAATTCTGTAGAGTCTATCTTCTGCTTGTTTTTTTCAATTGCAGGATTCCACCACGGATCATATATTATTCCTATATCAGCAGATGTTAGATTAATTCCAGTTCCACCAGCTTTTAAACTAATAAGGAAAATTCCAATTTTGTTTTTGCTCAAACTCATCTATGATATTCATTCTATTCTTAGTTTGCCCATCTAAATAAAAAAAGTGTTTTTTTATGTTCACGTAATAATCTTTTTTTCTATTAGTTTGAGCATTTTAGTAAATCGGCTAAAAATAACTATTTTTATGTCCTGCTTCATATAAAGGTTCTATTACTTCAAATAACAGTTCCATTTTTGCAGAACTTATTCCTTTTTGTTTGCTCAAACTGTTCTAATAATGCAGGATGACAACAGATTTCTTGAAGATACAAAAGACCATTAAGCATAATACTATTTGACTTAATTTCAAAACGATTACTTTTTTTCTTTCAAGTTCATGTTTTATACTTTTTTTAGCATGTTATTATAAAGTGTTTGTTGTTCAGGGTCCATTTTTACAAATAATACTTGCTCTTGTTTTTTTGGTAAATCTTTTTAAAACGTCATTTTTTTCATTCGTCTCAACAAAAACGGCGAAGTTATTACTCTCATTTTATCAATTTGATTATTCACATTTTTTTAAATATAGATTTATATGAACCTATAATTTGTGGGTTTAATAACTTCATCAATCCCCGAATTCCATTAAATTATTCTCTATAGGAGTACCAGTTAATGCAATTTTCATTTCAGATTTCAGTGAATTGATAGCGTTGTATGCTTTACTTCGACTATTTTTTTATATTGTGCTTCATCGAGAATAATATTGTTAAAGTTTATCTTACAAATTGTTTCAATATCATTTAGTAATGTTTGATATGTTGTAATTATAATATTATTATTTTTTTAATATCTGCTTTATCTCGTTTTAGTCCATGATACAGAACAATATTCAGATTAGGATTAAATTTTTCAAATTCTCTTTGCCAGTTAATTAATAATGTTTTCGGAACAACAATTAATGTTTTGTCATTTTCTGTTTTTTTATCACTGAGAAAAAGTAATTATTTGCAGTGTTTTTTTCCAAGCCCCATATCATCTGCTAAACATGCTCCATAACCATTTTGTTTAAGTGATAATAACCACTTTATTCCGATTTTTTTGGTAATTTCTTAAAGTTTTTTTAACTGATTGTCTCACCTCAATAGAAATATTATCATAAGATATAAGTTTATCTATATTATCTATTGATTTTTTTCCTAGACTGTACGACAATTCTGTAGCATTTAATAAATTTTGTTTTTTTCAATAATGACATTATTATCATTGTCCTTTTTATACTATTCGATAACAATAATTTGGGAATAAATAATATTTTTTTCCATTATATTCAATCCATTCTTTGTTTCTTTTTTTCGAAGATCAATCATTTCACTCACATCTAAATTATCATTATCAACAATGATATCACCATGAATTCCAAACCAATCAATATCATATGATACTCTAATTGCAGAGGTATCGATATGCGAAATAGGTTTATTCCGATTTGTGAAAATCTTTATTCCTTCAGAATGAAGAAAGGCAATAGAGTTTTTCTAGATCTTTTCCGTAATATAGAAATCCTTTGTTTTTACTGTATTTCCATCCAGCAGAAATTACTTTATCGTATATTTTTTTGTTCAAATCTAAAAATTTCTAGGTTGTTTATTTGGAACTATAACATTATTCTCTGAAAAAAATTAATCGGATAATCATCGTAAATAAAAATACAATTCTAGTCTATGATTTTTTTCTTCAATATTGATATAAACTTTACTTTCTATTAGAGAATTATTTTTCTTTATTAATTATTTTTAGGTATATGAATATTCAAAGTAGTCTTTTTCTATAGTTATTTTTACATTCGTCGATATATATTGTATTTTTTGAAATATTAGATTTTTAGAATATTTTCAACTAAGTACATCCCAGTCTTTGTAAAATAAACATTTTTCCATCATGTATTTCAGGTCATAAAAAAATTTATTTTTTTGATATAATATATTGGTATTTACTAAATTGAATATTTTTTTCATTGTTCAAAATATTTCTAACTTCTTCTAATTCATATTTAGACAAATTATTAAATGAGAATTTTTCCATTTATATTAATGTTGCGTAATTGACCTGAATACTTTTTTGCTTTTTCAGATTTGGAATTATTCCCTCATATGTTTCAAGTATTATTCTATTCTTTTTACTTTCATCAAAATTGATGCACAAAAATTAAATCCGACATAAAAAAATATCTCCTATTCTTCAAAAAAATATTCATTACTTAAAATCATTTTTTTCATAAAGATCTTTTTCCTTCGCAATTGTAGCTCCAAAGAGTTTTTTTCTAGAATCTGCTTCTTTAATTCCTTCATATTTTTATTCGACATCCACCACCACAGATATATCGTATTTCACAGTCTTTACATATTTTTTTGTATTATCTACAGAAGTTATTTCTTTTAATATACTTACTTTTTCTCTATTATATCAACTACTGAATCTTTCAAAATACTATAGTGACTTGTTAATTCATGTATGCGGTTACACCGAATATATCTCCATTAGCTGCAATTGAAATTTCTCCAAAACCACAATTTTTTTCTGATAGCTTTATTTTTCATAATTTAATACGAATGTTTCTACATAAAAAAATTAGGATATAAACGTTCAACTAGATCTTTTAACTTCTTTTTATATGTCTGATTTTTCTTTTTGTGCTGGATGAACTCTCTTCCAACAATTAACTCATGATTAAGTTTCACAAAAAAACATTTGGATATTTTTTTCATAAATTTTTTTGGGCAAATTTTTTTCGAAATTATCTATAAATATTTCCAAATTTTTCATATAATGGAGTTACAGCAATAGAAACTTTAGTATTAGTTTTATTAAAAAGTTCTACACACTTAATAGCTTTGTCAAAAACCGTCATATTGTTCTAACATTAAAGTAAGAATTTTTTTATCATATCCATCGATACTAATTTGTATCTCATCAATATATTGAGACAATTCTTTTACTAATTTTTTTCGTTCCATAGTATTCCATTACTCAATATTGTAACTTGAAATCCAATTTGATGTGCATGCATTATGACTTCTTTGTATCCTTTATAGACGGTTATTTCTCCACCGTAAAAAGTTACACCTTCAATTCCATTCTGTTTAAATTCATCTAAAGCATTATTCCACTGTTCAACCGATATTTCTTCAATCTTAATGCCACCTGCATACATATAGCAATGTCTACATCTTTGATTACAATTGTTTGTCAAATAAATAAATATTTTTTTATCATCATTCTCAATATGTTTTTGATTTTTCAAATTTCTTTTGCTTCTAGTTGTATCAAAACATTTAATACAGCCTCTTTAGAATATTTTTAAAAACATATTCTAAATTATGTTTATTTTTTTCAAGTCCAAAAATACATTTTTTTCTTCTTCGTTATGTAACACAATCCACAGAATTCCTTCTGTATAAATTGTCAAATAAATTCCTTTGTATTTTTATTATTGAAATTTCTTTTTGGTAAATTATATTGTTTAGAAAGATCTAACTCAGTTTCAGTTACATTTTTCGTTAATGTTTTTCATTCATATTTCTTAACTCCTTAATATAGTTAAATAAAAAGAGGATATAAATTTTCTACACCCTCTCTTAATAGTTCATCATTTAGTTTTTGGTTTTTTCACAAGATTTAAAGCAATACATTGTATTAAGTCTTGCAGAATCCTTTTACATTTTTTTACTTTCCAAGAAATTTTTACAGATTTCATTTATGTACACCTCCACGTTATTTCGTATACATATATAGTTTATCATAAAAAAATTATGTGTCAATATTATTTTAGTGATATTTTAATGTTCTTATATATCTTTTGTATAAATCTCTAGTAATTTCTTAAATTCTTTAATATCATTTTTTTATATACAATAGTATTTGCAGTATGAATATACTTACAAGGTAATGAAATTGCTATTGTTTTTAGTTCCGTTATCTTCTTCATTTGAAATTATTAGTTCATTTGTGCCACAGTCACTTACTTCTATTTGATGTACTATGTTATTTTTTTCGCAACATCAACCATTGATTTAAATAGATCACAAGAAGAAACACCCATACTATTGGAACTTACAATACCAACACCTTTTTTTATTTCCATATTATTCATTTCAGATTCGGAGATACGTCTAAGTTAATATAAATATTAGGTCTAATATTTGTTTTTTTGCTACTCTAATTCCACGCATACCAATTTCTTCTTGTACAGTGAATACGCAATATATATCATTATCTAAGCATGGCATATTATTAATAAAAATCTATTAAGATATTACAGCAAATTCTATTATCAATTGCTTTTTCCACATATATATTCATTGCTTTTCTTCAAATTTGTTATAAAAAGAGAATACATCTCCGATATTTACGTTATCATCAGTTGAAATTATGTTTATAAATAGATTACTGTAGTTATATGCTTTTTATATTTGTTTCATCATTAGCAAATATGATTCCCATTTTATTACCTGAACGCATTCTTTGTTGAAGAAGATTCCAACATTTTATATTTCCTAATACTTTTAAAAAGAATATTTTTCTTTCATCAATTTTTCATTATTTGAATACCAACTTCATCTACGTGAGCTGATATCATTACTTTTTTTAGAACTTTTTTCCTTTTTTTATAACATATGAGATTTCCAACATTATCTACATATATTTTTGTCTAAAGTATTACTATTAATACTTTGAAAAAAATATAATTTATTATATTTTTTTCAAAACCGAAACTCCGATTATTTCACTAAGTTTTTTTATCATATCAATACCTCTCAATCAGACTATTATTAATTCTTTAGATATTATATTTTTTTCAATGTTTTATTATTAAATATAACCCTATATTGAAAAAAATATAAAATTTTAGTCATATCTGTATCAAATAATTAATTACTTAACTTGATTGATTCAGAAATATACACTACATAATTGATTTTGATTGTCTAAAATTTTGAATATGTTTAATACCTATTTTATTATCATTGTTTATTTATTATCAAAATATCTTTTGCCACATTTGCAATTTCAATCGTGAAATCGGACCTACAAGCAATAATTGTACAATAATTGTAACGGCAAAGCAGCTATAAAGTTCATTCCCCAAGCTGTAAAATATGCACTTACAATATTTTCTGGCAATTCAGGACGCATTAACAGACCGAAAACTGACATAAAAGTCACCATTCCAGTAACCAGTGAACTACTCCCGCTTTTAGAAGCGGGAGCTTCTTGGGAAGTATCTGCTTTTGTTAGCCAAATATATTTACCAAGCTCTTCGGGTAGTTCCTACCCTGTCTTCTTTTATTTTTTAATATTTCCACATTGCTTTTCCAATGTTTTTTATATTCAATGCTGCATTGTAATCTCTATCAATTTCAATTCCACAGCACTCACATTTATAACTTCTTTCTGATAATTTCAGTTCCTCTTTAATATTTCCACATTTACTGCAAGTTTTTCGACGATGGAAACCACTTATCTATCTTCAAAAAAATTGCTTTCCTAAAAAAATATCAGTTTATACTCAAGCATTCTCAAAAACATTCCCCATCCATTATCTCCTACACTTTTTTTCCAAAAATTTAATGCCTGGCTCATCCCTTTCATATTCAAATCCTCAACAACCACAGCATTATAATCTTCAGACAATTTTTTCGATAATTTATGTAGAAAAATCTCTTCGGCAATTTTTTTGATATACTCATGCAATTTTGATATTTTTCGCTTTTTTTGCTTATACCAATTTTTTAGAAAATTTCACTTTTTCTTGACAATGACTTTTTGTAATTTTTTTCAATTTTTTTCTCCAATATCCTAAAATATTTTTGGATAATCAGCTCTTTGGTTTTCAGAACTGACAAATAATTCAGGCATTGAAAAATCAAGTCCAATTATTTTATTGCTACTTGGCATTTTTTGAATTTCTTTTTCAAATTCCGTCAAAACAGAAACATAGTAATTTCCATTACTGTTTGTCAATGTTGCCGACTTTATCTTGTAATCCTTCGGTATTTCTCTATGATATTTTAATTTTATTCTTTTCAATTTCGGCAAAACCAAATATTTGTTTTCCTTAATTCGTATTGAATTATTCACACAATTTGTCGTGTAACTTTTAACACTTTTCTTTTTAGATTTGAACTTTGGAAACTTTGCTCTCTTTTGAAAGAAATTCGTAAACGATCGTTTTACATTCAATTGAGCATTTGAAAGTGCCAGACTGTCCACTTCTTTTAAAAATTGATTTTCACTTTTCAAACTGGCAGGTGTAATTATTTTATTTTTCCCAGTTTCTTCATAAAATTTATTCGCAGTATATAAAATCGTATTGTAAACAAAACGAACACATCCAAAAGTCTTGTTTATCAACAATTCTTGATCTTTATTTGGATAAATTCTGTATTTGAATGCTAAATTATATTTCATAAAATTACACCTCCTTTTCGATTTTTGAATATTATTTTTTTAATTATTTCTTTAGAGATTTTTATCATTATTTATACAAAAAAATTGTATCATAAGAGTATCCTTTTTTTCAATTTTTTTACAAAAAAAAGCAATTCATCTCCCACTTATAGAAGTCGGAGACTTCTTGCTATCTTTTTGTTAAAATTTTTCTAACACTATTCTAAATCAACATAACTATATGGTATAATATTTTATAAATAAAATAAAAAGGAGATAAAAGTGATTACAACATTATGTTATTTAGAAAAAGATGAAAAATATCTAATGCTACATAGAACTAAAAAAAGAAAAAAATGATATAAATAAAGGAAAAATGGCTAGGAATTGGTGGAAAATTGAATCTGGGGAAACACCTGAAGAGTGCTTAAAAAAAGAGAAGTTCAAGAGGAGACTGGTTATAAATTGAATAGTTATGAATTTCGTGGACTTGTGATTTTTTTAATTACAACAATGATGAGCCACTATTTATGTATCTTTATACAAGTTCGGATTTTTTTCAGGAAATCAGCATGAATGTGATGAAGGCAACTTAAAATGGATTCCCAAAAAAAGAAATTTTTTGATTTAAAATTGTGGGAAGGCGACAAAATATTTTTTTAGAATTATTATTTAAAAAAATACGCCATTTTTTTATTTGACTTTAAATTATGAAAACGACAATTTATTGAGTTCAAAAATTAGAATTTAAAGAAAAATATAGTTGCTTTTGAAGTTTTTTTGTTCCAGAAAATTATGTGGAAAAAAAATTGTGGAAAACTTACAAAAATACAATCTTTTGACAGAAGGCTTTTTATGCAGATGTTTATTCTACAATTGATGGAATTGGACATTGGAAAACTTTTGGAAGGCGGAAATCCTTTTGACGGAGAAGTTGGAAAATCCAGTGTTGCCAATGAAAAAATTATGAAATTTAGAGTGAAAAAGAATTTTTGTGAGTTAGCGTATTATTTGATTAAGGAGGTTCATCCTTATGAAACGCCTGTGATTAATGTGTTTAAGATGGAAGTGTAGAAAAATTTTAGGAAGGGTTGAAAAAAAATATGAGAAAAAAATTTTATTAAAATATTTGTTTTGATATTTTTTTAATTAGTAATTTGATTTTTTTCAGAAAAATAAAAAAATTAAATGAAAAATTACGGAATAGAAGATGGAGAAGTTTATTACATAAATAGAAAAAAATTGAGGGAGCTGATGCAAAGACTTTTTGAAGTTTTTTTGAAGATGGTGAGTATGCAAAAAGATAAGAATAATGTTTATTATGAAGAAAAATGTTCTTAATGAAGCAGATCCTAAAAAGTTTTAAATTATTGACAAAAAAATTAGTTACGGATTAAGTAAAGATAAAAAAATAATCTTTATTTTTTTGGGGAATAAGGTAGATAATATAGATGTAAAAAAACTCTTGAAATAATGACAGATGAATTTTCAATTTATTTAAAAAGATAAAAAAACGGAGTGTATATTTTATTTTCATATAATGGAGGAGTTCCTGTCGATTTAGATAATGTGATAATGTCTCCAAAAAAATTTTTAAAAAAATGTTGACAAACAAACTTTTCAACTAATTGGTGGAGGGTATTCAAAAGATAAAAATAGTGTTTATTATATTGGTAAAAAAATAGATGGAGTAGTTCCCCAAAAACGTTAAAAGTTTTTAAAAGATTATATTTTTACAGATGGAAAAAAATGTGTATCTTTATGGAGAAAAAAAGAGGATATAGATTTACAAACATTAAAAATTTTTTTGATGATGATTCCAGTTATTTTTTTGACAAAAAAATAATATTTATTTTCAAGGAGATAAACTGGAAAAATGCTGATTTTAAAAAGTTTTTAAAATAATGGAATCAAATTTTTTTCAAAAAGATAAAAAAATAATGTTTATGCAGGAAATGAAAAAAATAGATGGAGCAGACGCAAAAACTTTTTGAAGTAATTGATGCTTATGCAGGATTTGCGAGAGACAAAAAAATTATTTGTATCATTCAAATGAAAGAATAAAAAAAATTCCGATCCGTATACTTTTTGAAAGAGTAAATGAACATTTAGTAAGAGATAAAAAAATCAATTTTATTCTAATGACGGAACAGTTTTAAATGTGGATGGAAAAAAAGTTTTTCAAATAGTAAAAGATTATGAAAAAGATTATTTTTATGTATGCAAAAGATAAAAAAATAAAGCATATTATATAAATTTTGTGGCTGGAAAAAGATGAAATGGTAAAAGAGTTAAAAGGATTAAATCCTAAAAAAATTTTAAAGTGCTAAATCGTTATTATACAAAAAGACGATAAAAAAAGTTTATTTTTAGTAAAGAATATGCGGATATACAAGAACTTCAAAATGTAGATGTGAAATCATTTGAAAGCGTTGCATTTTGAAAAATATAGAGAATAAAGATGATTTTTGGAAAAGATAAAAATAAAGTTTATTTGTTTGGTCTTGAATTAAAAGATGTAAAAACCTGAAAAAAATTTCAAGTTATGAAAGAGCCAATAACAGAAAAAAATTATATATGTTCGAGATGAAAAATAATTTGTTTGTAATTTTTTTATGATTATTTTTTTCAGGCTTTAATTTTTGTAGAGTCTAAAAAAATTGAAAATGTAGATTTTAAAACACTCAAGTGGAAATCAGCAAGAGAACTGGAAGATAAAAAAATGGAAAAATATATTGTGAATGGCAGCGTAATTGATGAAGATAAAATAGAAATTAAATTTATAAAAAAATAGAAAAAAAGGAGAAAAATTTTATGAAAAAAAATTAATTTTTGCAATTACAATTTTTTTAGCAACAAGTTTAGGAGCAAATGCATACACGCTTAGGGAATATGTTCAGGAAACGCTTTCTAAAAAAAGGAGTAAAACAAAGTATAATTGATGAAACATCAGACTTTCTATTAGATTCAAGAGGTGAATTATCAATTATTCCACAGAAAGATGAAATTGATGAATTGATTAACAAGGCAGAAGTATTGCTGAAAAAAAGATAAAAAAATAATGTTTTAGTTAGACAATACTTAATAACATTGTATTTAAAAAAAAGGTGGGGATAAAAAAATATTTTAAAAGCACAAAAAAATAGGTGAAGAAAAATTTACAAGATAAGGAAATTACTGACTTTGAAAAATGGAGTCTGGTAGGTCTCTATTATTATCAAATTGGTCAAAAGGAAAAAGCTCAAGTATATTTTAATAAAATTAAACAAAAAAATATAAAGATAAACCAGCTGTTTATGATCTAATTGAAATTGCGACTATGGAAATTGATATTCATGGTAAGAGCAAGAATTTTCAGGAATTACTTAATCAAGCATTGGAAAATGAGAAAAAAATGAAGGAAATAAAGGAAATCAGTGATAAGCAAATGAAAAAAATAGTAGTTGTTAAAGATTTTTTTCAGTCAGAAGAAAATAAAAGAGATTTTAAAAATTGTAGACGAGTTAGTTTACGGATTTGATTTAACGTTAAATTTTTTTCAAAAAAATTAATGAAATATTAGAGAATTATTCGGAAGATTCAAAGTGAAGAAAAAAACAGAAGTTATAAAAAGAGCGATTGATTATTATTTGAGAAATATTGCAAATAATGAGAAAATGACAGAAGATTCAATAAAGTATAATATTATTCTAGAAAAATATGTACTTGAAAAATAATGAGGATGGTGGCATCGTTTGATGAAAAAGAAAGCGAAAGAGTTTTTTTAAATAAATTAGAAAAAGTAAGCTTTTATGAAGTTATGAGAAAATTAGAAGAATAAGTTTCAAATAAAAAGTTAAAAAAATTTAGTGATTAGGGAGATAAAAAAATGAGAACAGCAGTATATTGCGTAAGTAAAAAAACGGATACGAAACATGTTTAAAAAAATAAGAAACAATGTTTATAAAAAAATTTACATATTTATGTGTCACAAAGAGTGGCAAATATGCTTAATCTTGAAAGTGAAAATATGGAAAATTTGTTTGTGATAAATGAGCGAGTGCCAATTTTATTAGAAAAAGACATTTGATAAATATGATTTACATATTTTTCGTTGCAGCGACTGGAGCAGTTGTGAGAATTATTGAAGGGAAATTTAAAAGCAAGGACACAGATCCCAGCTGTTATTACAGTTGATGACCACGCTAATTTTGTGATTTCATTGCTTTCAGGACATCTTGGCGGTGCAAATGAAGAATGTAAAAAAAATTGCAAATGGAATCGGAGCAATCCCAGTAATTACAACAGCTTCTGACGTCGGTGGAAAAAAATTGCAGTTGACACATTGTCACAAAAAAATTAAAAGCAAAAATTGGAAAGTTTGGACGATGCCAAAAAGAGTGACTTCGCTTATCGTAAATGGAGAAAATGTGAGCATTCATTTGCCAAAAAAAATATTGTAGAAAACAATAAAAAAATTGTGCTGGAGCAATAATTGTTTCAAACAGAAAAAAATATCGAAATTTCTAAAATTATTCCCAAAAAAATATCATTCTCGGAATCGGCTGCAAAAAGAAATACACCGAAAGAAAAAAATCATCGAAAAAAAATAAATTATGTAATGGAAACTCAAAATTTAGAAATGGACTCGATAAAAAAAGCCGCATCCGCTTGGGTAAAATCTGATGAAATTGGACTTTTAGAAGCAATGACCGAATTAAATATTCCAATAGAATTTTTTTGAAAAAGAAAAAAATTTTTGGAAGTAGAAGATTTAGTCGAAGAGCGTTCAGAATTTGTAAAAAAAATCAAATCGGAGTGTACGGCGTTTCCGAGCCTTGTGCGTACTTAGCTTCGAGCAGAAAAAGGTAGTTTTTTTAGTAAAGAAAGTTAAGATGGAAGGGAATTACAATTTCAATTTTTGAAGAGGAAATGTAGGATCGAAAAATTGAGATTGATTTTTGAGAAAAAAATAAAATTTATAAGACTTTTCCAATTTAATTTAAAAATATTTAATATCTAGAAAACAAGAAAAATAAAGGAGAAAATATGAAAAAAATACTTTTTTTACATTAGCACTATTTTTTTATAATAAACTTAAATTTAGCTGCCTTAACAATAAAGGAAAAAAATCCAGCAAGATTTATCAAAAAGCAGGTGTAAAACAAGAAATAATTGATGAAACTGTAAAATTGGATAAGAAATTTGGAGAAGGATTTGTAGAAGAAGATGGAGATGGGAAAAAGGGCAACTGAAAGTAAAGGATGAATGGGAAAAAAACTTTATCAGAAAGATAAAAAGAAAATTATGTTGCCTTGGAAAGATTGATAGAATCATATTTTTGTGACTGGGATACCAAACGATCCTCAGAAGAAAAAAATATGTTTCAGAATATTTGAAAATGGATATTCCTGAAGATAGAAAAAAATTTCGTTTTGGGAATGGATTTTTTTGGAATTGTTCTGAAAACAAAAGATATAAAAAAATGAGTATTTTGAAAAAAAGTTAAAAAGATTAGCGATAATCAGTATTATTTGAAAAGCAATAGATTTTTTTGAATATTTCTCAAAAAGAAACAGAAAATATAAAAGAAAAATGCAAGTTATGGAAATCCTAAGTTAATGAAACAGAAAATAGATGAAATAACGCAAAAAAATGGATGAAATTGATAAAATACTTGATAATAAAAAAATTTGTTAGAAAAAAATACAGAATTTCTGATGAAGAAGCCTATTCTGATCAATTAACTTTTTTTATGGTTGGTGGTATTCTAAAAAGTGTTTACAGGTGATACTGAAGGAATGGTCAATGATTTTATAAATAAAATTGCAAATAAAAAAAGATTTCTAAAGAAGTGGCAGAGTATAATCAAAAATAAAGAAATAATTACTGCTTTGTTAATCAAAGATGACACTGGCTTTTAAAGAATTTTTCGGAGAGGCACCAAAAAGAAAGGACAAAAACTTTGAAAAAAATTGATAAAAAAAGATTGGACGAAACTGAAATGTATAAAAAGAATTAATATGAAATTCGGCAAATGAATAAAAAAATAATGGAAAATGATGTTCAAATTGAATAAAAAAAGGAAAAAAATTTTAATCACTTTTTAGATAAAAAAATTGTAAATAAAAAAATTGAATATTAAAAACAAATATATTTAAATTTAAGAAGAGATAAATAAAAAAAGAAACTTTTGAAGTTTTTTTCTTTAAAGTAGAGATTCAAAAATATCAGATATCACAAAAAGTGACATTTTTTTCTTATAATTTATTATTTTTTTGAAAAAAACAAAAAAAAGTAGTTGACAATTTTTTTGTTTTTTTGATATAATACCTCTTGTCGATACGAAAATGTATCATGTACAATAAACAAATAAATAGAAGAAGCATATACCATGAAAAGATGTGATAAATAAGGACTTTTTAATAATAAAAAAAGTTCCTGTCAATAAGACTTTAAAAAGGTGAAAATAAATATTGAATGAAGAGTTTGATCCTGGCTCAGGATGAACGCTGACAGAATGCTTAACACATGCAAGTCAATGGGGAAACGGTGCTTGCACCGTGATAACCATGGCGGACGGGTGAGTAACGCGTAAAGAACTTGTCTCTTAGTCTGGGATAACAGATGGAAACGACTGATAAGACTAGATATTATTAAAGCTTCGCATGAAGCTTTAATGAAAAGAGATGCTAAGAGAGAGCTTTGCGTCCTATTAGTTAGTTGGTGAGGTAACGGCTCACCAAGACGAAGATAGGTAGCCGGTCTGAGAGGATGAACGGCCACAAGGGGACTGAGATACGGCCCTTACTCTTACGGGAGGCAGCAGTGGGGAATATTGGACAATGGAGGAGACTCTGATCCAGCAATTCTGTGTGCACGAAGACGGTTTTCGGATTGTAAAGTGCTTTCAGCAGGGAAGAAGAAAGTGACGGTACCTGCAGAAGAAGCGACGGCTAAATACGTGCCAGCAGCCGCGGTAATACGTATGTCGCGAGCGTTATCCGGAATTATTGGGCATAAAGGGCATCTAGGCGGATATACAAGTCAGGGGTGAAAACTTAGGGCTCAACTCAAAGCTTGCCTTTGAAACTGTATATCTAGAGTGCTGGAGAGGTGGACGGAACTACACGAGTAGAGGTGAAATTCGTAGATATGTGTAGGAATGCCGATGATGAAGATAGTCCACTGGACAGCAACTGACGCTGAAGTGCGAAAGCTAGGGGAGCAAACAGGATTAGATACCCTGGTAGTCCTAGCTGTAAACGATGATTACTGGGTGTGGGCATGAAGAGTGTCTGTGCCGAAGCTAATGCGATAAGTAATCCGCCTGGGGAGTACGACCGCAAGGTTGAAACTCAAAGGAATTGACGGGGACCCGCACAAGCGGTGGAGCATGTGGTTTAATTCGACGCAACGCGAGGAACCTTACCAGATCTTGACATCCTACGTAGGCCTGTGAGAACAGGCCGTGCCTTCTGGGAACGTAGAGACAGGTGGTGCATGGCTGTCGACAGCTCGTGTCGTGAGATGTTGGGTTAAGTCCCGCAACGAGCGCAACCCCTATAGTTAGTTACCATCATTAAGTTGGGGACTCTAACTAGACTGCCTGCGAAGAGCAGGAGGAAGGTGGGGATGACGTCAAGTCATCATGCCCCTTATGATCTGGGCTACACACGTGCTACAATGGTTGGTACAAAGAGGAGCAAAACGGTGACGTGGAGCAAAACTAAAAAGCCAATCTAAGTTCGGATTGAAGTCTGCAACTCGACTTCATGAAGTTGGAATCGCTAGTAATCGCAAATCAGCAATGTTGCGGTGAATACGTTCTCGGGTCTTGTACACACCGCCCGTCACACCACGAGAGTTGTTTGCACCTGAAGTTACTGGTTCAACCGTAAGGAGGAAGGTACCTAAGGTGTGGATAGTGATTGGGGTGAAGTCGTAACAAGGTATCCGTACCGGAAGGTGCGGATGGATCACCTCCTTTCTAAGGAGTATATAAATACTAAATCTGTTTGGATTATGTTTCTTCTAGCATAAGGACAATGGGAAATGAATAGTAGGTAAAAAGATTACAATGAAAACAGGAAAACTGTTAGAGTTAGAATAAAAAGCTATTAAGGGCACACGGAGGATGCCTAGGCAACAAAAGCCGATGAAGGACGTGATAAGCTGCGAAAAGCTTGGTGGAGGTGCACATAACCTTTGATACCAAGATGTCCGAATGGGAAAACCTATATGTGTAGATCACATATACGAAAGAGGTAAGTCCGTGAACTGAAACATCTAAGTAACGGGAGGAAAAGAAAGTAAAAACGATTCTCTAAGTAGCGGCGAGCGAACGGAGAATAGCCTAAACCATATACATGTAAGTTGGCGACGTTGTGTATATGGGGTAGAGGGACTTTAATAGACTAATAGCCATAAAGTCATTTTACTAGTAGAGTAAGTGGAACACAGCTGGGAAGCTGGACCAAAGAAGGTGATAGTCCTGTAGAACATAAAACTATTAGTAAAACTTAAAGCACCCGAGTAGCATCAAGCACGAGGAATTTGGTGTGAATCTGCGTGGACCATATCACGTAAGGCTAAATACTTTTGTTGACCGATAGAGAAGAGTACCGTGAGGGAAAGGTGAAAAGAACCCTGAGTAAGGGAGTGAAATAGAATTTGAAACCGTGTGCTTACAAACGGTAGGAGCTCGCAAGAGTGACTGCGTGGATTTTGGTTAATCATCCTGCGAGTTATGATATATGGCAAGGTTAAAAAGAATGGAGCCGAAGGGAAACCGAGTCTTAATAGGGCGACAAGTCGTATGTCATAGACGCGAAACCTAGTGATCTAGGCCTGTCCAGGTTGAAGCTAAGGTAAGACTTAGTGGAGGACCGAACTCACCGCCGTTGAAAAAGTTGGGAGATGAGATAGGTCTAGGGGTGAAAAAGCCAATCGAACTAGGAGATAGCTCGTTCTCTCCGAAATGCATTTAGGTGCAGCCTTAATTTTAAGATATGTGGGGGTAGAGCACTGTATGATCTAGGGGGCGTATTGCTTACCGAAATCAAGCAAACTACGAATACCATATATTAATGATTAGGAGTGAGTCTATGGATGATAAGGTCCGTGGACAAAAGGGGAACAGCCCAGACCACCAGCTAAGGTCCCTAATTATGTCTAAGTGGGAAAGGAGGTGGATATTCACAGACAACCAGGAGGTTGGCTTAGAAGCAGCCATACCTTAAAAGAGTGCGTAATAGCTCACTGGTCGAGAGTATCTGCGCCGAAGATGTAACGGGGCTAAGACATAAACCGAAGCTGTGGAAGATGCTTTAGCATCTTGGTAGGAGAGCGTTCTGTAAGCCGATGAAGGCAGGCTGTAAGGCCTGCTGGAGGTATCAGAAGTGAGAATGCAGGAATGAGTAGCGAGAAGGCGGGTGAGAATCCCGCCGGCCGGAAGTCCAAGGTTTCCAGGGGAAGGTTTGTCCGCCCTGGGGAAGTCGGGACCTAAGCCGAGGCTAAGTAGCGTAGGCGAATGGAAAATAGGTTAATATTCCTATACCACTTAATTAACGTTTTTACTGATGGAGTGACGCAGGAAGGTATGTGAGAAGGCTGACGGTTTAGCCTTTCTAAGGAAATAGCGTGAGCATATAGGCAAATCCGTATGCTTAAACGTGAGAACTGATGGGTAAGCACCTCTTGGTGTAAGTCACAAATCCTACACTGCCAAGAAAAACTTCTAAGGAGGAAATTAAGTGCCCGTACTGTAAACCGACACAGGTGGACAGAGTGAGAAACTTAAGGCCGACAGGCTAACTCTAGCTAAGGAACTCTGCAAAATAGCCCCGTAACTTCGGGAGAAGGGGTGCCTATATTACTTGAGAGAGAAACACTTCAAGGGAAATAGGTCGCAGTGAAGAGTCTCAAGCAACTGTTTACCAAAAAAACACAGGTCTATGCTAAGCTGAAAGGCGACGTATATGGGCTGACACCTGCCCAGTGCCGGAAGGTTAAGAGGAGGATTGAGAGATCCGAATTGAAGCCCCAGTGAACGGCGGCCGTAACTATAACGGTCCCTAAGGTAGCGAAATTCCTTGTCAGGGTAAGTTCCGACCTGCACGAATGGTGAAATGATTTGAGAGCTGTCTTGGCTGGAGGCCTGGTGAAGTTGTAATGTCGGTGAAGATACCGACTACCTGCAGTAGGGACGGAAAGACCCCGTGGAGCTTTACTGTAGCTTGGCATTGGGTTTTTGGCAATGTGTGTATAGGATAGTTGGGAGACTATGAAGTAATGGCGTCAGTTGTTACAGAGTCGCTGTTGGAATACCAACCATATGTTGTTGAAATTCTAATCTGGTAACGGAGACAGTGCTAGGTGGGCAGTTTGACTGGGGCGGTCGCCTCCAAAAGAGTAACGGAGGCGTTCAAAGGTTCCCTCAGGTTGGATGGAAATCAACCTAAGAGTGCAAACGCATAAGGGAGCTTGACTGCGAGACTGACGGGTCGAGCAGGTACGAAAAAGTAGGAGTTAGTGATCCGGTGGTTCCAAATGGAAGGGCCATCGCTCAACGGATAAAAAGCTACCCCAGGGGATAACAGGCTGATACTTCCCAAGAGTCCATATCGACGGAAGTGTTTGGCACCTCGATGTCGGCTCGTCTCATCCTGGGGCTGGAGAAGGTCCCAAGGGTTGGGCTGTTCGCCCATTAAAGAGGCACGCGAGCTGGGTTCAGAACGTCGTGAGACAGTTCGGTCCCCTATCCACTGCAGGCGCTAGAATATTGAAAAAGATCTGTCCTTAGTACGAGAGGACCGGGATGGACAAACCTCTGATGTATCAGTTGTCACGCCAGTGGCATGGCTGAGTAGTCACGTTTGGAAGGGATAATCGCTGAAAAGCATCTAAGTGAGAAGCCCACTTTGAGATGAGTGTTCTTTTAGTATCCATCGAGAACAGGTGGTGATAGGCTGGAGGTGTAAGTATAGAGATATATTTAGCTGACCAGTACTAATAATACGAAAGCTTTTAATATTCTTTTTACCGTACTATTTATTTCTCATTGTCTTTATTAAAGTTTTTTTAAGTTTGGTGACAATAGCGACAGGGATACACCTGGTTACATTTCGAACCCAGTAGTTAAGTCTGTTTACGCCGAAGATACTTAGAG